>FLOH01000007.1_pt1 | contig 1212419 bp, 1179 predicted proteins | sample 756751 | NCBI WGS metagenome assembly FLOH01 (sample SAMEA4026879, study PRJEB14308) | marine metagenome | biome: coastal water; material: water | depth 74 m
ACAAACCATGTAAACGCCGGTTTATTGTTGATAACTGAAACTTTATTGCCAAGAGCGTCTTGCTCACCCTGAGTTTTACCCCAGTCATAAAGAACGTGAATAAACATCGCAACAAGTGGTAATGGTTCTAGTGCACTAAATAATGCTCCAATTTCCCACCAGTATTCAGGTGTTCCAATCCAAAAGTAATGGTGACCCATCCCTAAGATACCTGAACCGAATAACATAGCTACTTCAATCCATAACCACATTTCAACTGTTTTACGGTGTGCGCCTAGCATAGTGATAAGACCATAAGCTGCAATTGCACCAACGAAAACTTCCCATGTAGCTTCAACCCATAAGTGGATTACCCACCACCACCAGAACTGATCTACTGAGATGTTGTCTGTAAAAAACATACCAGCTAAATAAAGACCCGCAAATGCAATCATATCTGCCATAAGTACTGTAACAATACCAGTTTGTTTACCTTTGATTCCTGTTAAGAAAAGATTAGCAACGAAACCAAGTGCAACTACAACGATTCCAAAGTCTGCCCAACGAGGTGCTTCAATATATTCACGACCCTCATTAATAAACCAAATTGTTGTCTCATCTGCCGGTCCAACTTGAACTAGTAAAAATACAAGAACAACAACTACGATAGCAGCTGCAAATACCCAAAATAGTAATTTACCTATTTTAATACCAACAGTTTCAATGCCTGTTTCATCTGGTAATAACCAATAAACAGAACCAAACATTGCGAAAACCATCCACACAACAAGAGCATTAATATGTAACATCCTTGCAACTGAAAAGTCTACAACTTCAAAAAGAAACCCTGGCATTACATATTGAATAGCCGCTACGAGACCAAAAAGTAATTGAGCACCAAAAATAATTGCTGCAAAAGTAAAATACCATGTTGCTAGTTGTCTTGATTCACTTCCAATACCTGTTAAGTGATTACTTGCCATGAACTGCTCCTTGTATTTTTCCAAAGTTTCTTGGGAAACCATTTGTATCTATTGATGACATATGTTTCAAAAAAGCAACTAGACCTTGAGCCTCTTTTTCTGTGATTCCAAGATTAGGCATCATACGCTCATGTGTTGGATACTGAGAAGGATGTTGTAAAAATTCAGCCATAGCTTCTTCTTTAGTATTTTTCCCTGTCATTGCTTGCATTGAGCCATCTGGTCCCCATGCCGGATCTAACCAAGCTTTAGTAAGGTCTGGTGCGTAGTAAGCTCCATTACCTAAAAGAGTATGACAATTCATACAATTTTTAGCTTGTGAGCCGAGTTTACCTAGATGTAATAACGCTCCAGCTTCTTCCTCTGAATAATCATCTCTACCAAAAAATTTTTCTTTTTCACCAATCACTGGTACCTCATGTCCACGTTTTGTGTCCATTTCATAAGTGATTTTATAATTAATAACAGTAGGTCCCGGAACCCTTTTCGTTACACCATTTTGCAAATCTGCATCAGTACCCATGTCAATTTGACCTAATGTGTCAAATGTTAACCAAATAAGTAGTACTGAAGCAAACCCTGTAACCCACGCTGCTGAACGTTGCCAGAAGCGATTGTCACTCCATACGGATTTATTAGCCACTATAACCTCCTAAAATTATTGTTGAGATATACACATAAATCAATGTTCATTTTCTTCATGAACTTGATCTTGCATATAATATACTGCATGAGGGAGTAATAAATACCCAATCATGGCAATTACTAAGGCTTTTGCAGTAAAATCACCTACGTGCATTAAGCTTCCCATTATGTACAAGCAGTAAGCAGTTAATAGCCAAAACATATATGCAAAAGGCATAGTCCATTTTTTTAGCATAGAAACCTTGACAGCTGTGTATATACCAACATAGAGCCCTCCAAAAACTAAAACAAGAGCAGAAGAGACAAAAATAGGTAAAAAATCATCTAAAGCTATCTCTGGTCTAATTAAAGATGGATCTATCATTTTGAAACTCCTTGAATTTGTAATAATATTTAGAATCACAGGTAGTTTATTATGTTTTATATTAAATGCAGTTGACTTAAATCAATTATGGGAATTAATCATAAATATTTATATATCTTTTAGTATTAAGGTAACAGTTTTATTATTGATAAGGTAGTAAATGTGTAGAAATATGAGTCTATTTTGATTGTGTTGAGTGTTTATAATTTTGTGATAGTTTCAAGGAGTATATATTATGATACAATTAAGGAAAAAAGCAGAGGAGATAGTTTTGAGAACTTTGTTTATGGCGTTTCTTTTTCTTTTTCTAGCTTCTGGATGTCAAAAAAAAGAGGTGGTTGAGTTTCCCCCTTTGTATTCTGATAAACCCCCATTAACAAAGAAGACAGTTTATCTCTTCGGTGTACATCCTTTGCATAACCCTAAACGCCTTTTTGAAGTGTATCAGCCTCTTATAGAGTATATAAATAAACATCTCCAAGAGAGTGAATTGCGCTTGGAAGCATCTCGTAATTATCCTTCATTTGATAAAAAACTTTTTTCAGGTCATTTTCATTTTGCACTGCCTAATCCTTACCAGACCGTTGAATCGACAAAACATGGATATAAAATTTTTGGAAAAATGGGTGATGATGAAAACTTCAGAGGCATTATTTTAATTAGAAAAGACAGCGGTATAAAAAGTGTTGAGGACTTAAAGGGAAAAACTGTGAGTTATCCGGCTCCAACGGCACTCGCAGCTACCATGATGCCGCAATGGTATCTTTATACACATGGGATAGATATCAATAAAGATATTACAAACAGCTACGTCGGTTCTCAGGAATCTTCTATGATGAATGTTTATCTCGGCAAATCATCAGCCGGTGCGACATGGCCTCCGCCATGGTTTGCTTTTATGAAAAAAAATCCAGAGATTGCTAAAGAGTTGGTGGTAAAATGGGAAACATCTTCACTGCCAAACAACGGACTGGTTGTAAGAAAAGATGTACCGGAAGCCTTGGTAAAAAAAGTGAGTAATCTTATTTTTGCATTGCAGACAAGCGAAGAGGGAAGGAAAATACTTGCTGCTATGGAACTCAGCAAATATGAACCGGCAGATGATACTACTTACGATTGTGTAAGGGAGTTTCTCCAAGATTTTGAGAATGAAGTACGTCCAATAAGGCTCAATAATGAATAGATTTATTTCGAAGATATGGAACATAAGTTTTAGAACTCAGCTTATTTATGGAATCGTATCTATTTTGACACTTTTTATTATCTCTTTTACCTATATTACTACTAAAAAACATAGTGATTTTTTGCACGCTGAAGCTATGAAAGAAGCAGTAGATCGTAGTTTAGAACTCGCTATTATGAGTCAAGTGTGGGTTATGGCAAATGATTATATAGGTTTGGAAGAGGTGGTAAATACTTTTAAAGTGTATGATGATTTGATTTTTGCAACAATTATAGACATGGATGGAAAAATTATTGCACATACCGACCCTTCAATTATTGGAAAATATATAGCGGATGAGAGACGCATCTCATATCTGAAAAAATCCTATGAGAAAGAAGGTGAACATGTTCTTGAACAAGAGATATTTCAGCACACTTCGGAATATATTGACATAGTAAGAATAATCCATTATAAAAATAAACATATAGGTCTTGTAAATCTGCGTCTTGACTACAACCGTTATCAAAAGAGTATTGATACTGAAATTTTTCAAAGTATGATTTTCACAGTATTGTATATGCTTATCGCTATCGTCTTTGCTTTTTTTATGTCGAATGGTTTGACCAGGGAACTCTCAAAATTGATGGATACTATGAAAAAAGTAAGAGATGGAGATAAGAGTGTAAGAGCTGACGAGGAGGGTGTAAGGGAACTCTCCGAACTCTCCCATGAATTTAACCGTACGCTTGATGCACTCAAACAGTTAGAAAATGAATTAGTAGAACAAGAAGAGATTATGATTGCACAGTCACGCCACGTCGCTATGGGAGAAATGATTGGTATGATTGCCCATCAATGGAGACAGCCTTTGACCGTCATTGCCATGAGTGCAAATAATATCATTGTAGATATTGAACTTGAAGAGGTCAATGAAGAAAGTTTCAAAAACGAGGCTCAAAATATACTACATCAAACAGAACACCTCTCCAAGACTATAGATGATTTTAAAAATTTCTTTCGTCCAAACAGAGAAAAAGAGATGGTAAAGGTTGAAGATATCGTATTTGAAGCTGAGTCAATCATTGGAAAAAGTATTGAGAACAATGATATAACTTTATCTATAGAGCATGACACGACTGCACCAATAGCAATTTACTCGCGTGAATTTTTGCAGGTTATTATCAATCTATTAAACAACTCCAAAGAAGCACTAATAGACAACACAAAAGAAAATCGTTCCATACATGTAGAGATTAAAGATACTAGAGATTTTATCGTAACAACCATCTGTGATAATGGCGGAGGCATAGATGAAAAAATCGTGAAAAAAATCTTTGAGCCTTACTTCTCCACCAAAGATAAGCTTACAGGCACTGGTCTTGGACTTTATATCTCTAAGAACATTATTGAAAAACATCTGGGTGGAACGATAAGAGTGAGAAATACACAAGACGGTGCCTGCTTTAAACTAGATATACCTAAGCAATATAAGGATCAAGAATGAATGATATAAAAACAATAAGAGAAAAAGTCAGGTCGCTTCATGTGTTACTGGTTGATGATGAAGATTTGATTCTGGAAGGAACAAGTGCATTTTTAAGAAAATTTTTTGATCAGGTAGATACAGCGAAAAATGGAGAGATAGGATTAGAGAAATTTAAAAATGATGGTCCTTATGATATTGTATTAAGCGATATTCAGATGCCTAAAATGTCAGGAGATAAGTTGATAGAAGCAATAAAAAAGATGAATACAGATGTTTTTACTGCGATTATGTCAGGTTCACCGGGTCTTGATAAAGATTTGGGACTCTGTGATATATATCTCACAAAGCCAATTACCATAGATAGTATGATGAAAATTTTGAATATGATTATTGCAAAAAAGAATCTATAGCTTGAATTGAAAATAGCTTTAAAAGATATGATCCCTAACTTTGTATATTTAGAGTAATCACAAAACAGGCACCTTTTTCTTCATTGTGCCATGTCAGAGTTCCAAAGAGATGCTTTTCTGCAATCGTTTTAGAAGTATATAAACCCAGTCCGGTACCGTTTAGTTCTTGTTTTGTCGTAAAATAGGGCTGACCTATCTTATCTATAATGGACTCCGGTATTCCGCCTCCGTTGTCACAGATAGAGATAGTTATCGCCTCTTTTGTCTCATTGACATTTATGTTGATAGTGGCTTGCATTATCTCTTTTTCCAAGAGTATATCTTTTGCATTTCCAATAATATTAAGTAAAACTTGGACTAATGAACTTTTATTAATAAATAATGAACTTTTACTGGCGTTTTGGATATTTAATAAAATGTTGTTGTTCTTTAAACTTGAGCCAATGATATTCTGAGTACTGTTTAAAACATCCTCTATTGTAGTTTTCTCTTTTGATTGGTCTGGTTTGAAAAAGTTTCTAAAATTATCTATAGTCTTAGAGAGATGTTGTATCTGCTCTGAAACAGAATGTGCACAAAGATTCAACTCTTCATCACTCACTTTTCCATCGAGTTCAAGGGAAGCTTGTACATTGTTGACATACATGCTCATAGCTGCAAGAGGTTGTCTCCACTGATGGGCTATCATAGATATCATATCCCCCATAGCTGCCTGTTTTGACTGTGCAAGCATCATTTGCTCTTTGAGTTTGAGCTCTTTTTCCATCTCTTTTCGTTCGGTGATGTCACGAACAATGCCGATAGCGTTCCATGTACCATCTTTCCTGAGGGCCGAAAGTGATAACTCTACAGGAAATTCACTTCCATCTTTTCTCAAAGCTGAGAGTTCAAGGGTTTTGCCAACGGCCGAACCTTCTCCGGTTTCTTTGAAATGGCTGAAACCAATTTTTTGGGCTGCAAAAAACCGCTCATGTGTAAGTAACCCATGCAGAAGTTTCCCCATTACCTCTTCTGTCTTATAGCCGAATATTTTTTCAGCTGCTCCGTTCCAATAAGTAATTTTCCCTTCGTCGTCCATCATGATAATGGCATCTTGAGCAGTATCTGTGATGCTTTTGAATTTTTCTTCGCTCTCATGCAACGCCTGCTCTGAAAGTTTACGCCCAGTAATATCTCGGTCTATTCCCCTGTAGCCTGAAAATTCTCCGTTCTCATCGAAAAATGCAATACCATTTGTTTCCAGAATTTTTAAAGTGCCGTCCTTGCAGATGTTTATGTTTTCCAAGGCAGAAATTGGCGCACGTTTATCGAGGAGCTTTTGAAAGATATTGCTGAGTTTCTTGGCTTCTTCAGGCGGCATGAAGACAAAAGGAGATTCACCCACCACTTCTTGAGGTTTATATCCCAATAGTGCTTCAACCTGCGGACTGACATAGGTATATATTCCGTTATAATCAACTTCCCATATCCAGTCGCTTGCCGACTCGACAAGAAGGCGAAATTTATTTTCACTTTCTCGCAGTTGAACCTCAAGCTGTTCACGTTCAGTAAGCTCCATCTCTAGGGTCTGTAATCGTTCTAATGCAGTTTTTAAATTCATATCATTCATAAATGCCCTTATAGAACTTATTTCTTGCTCAGATTATAGTGCTGTCAATGTTCAAAATAACTTAACTCTCATAACTAGAAAATCTAATTGTCATGTTGAGATAAATAGTTACAGTAAAAATCGGGTGATTTTATATTGTTGTAATAGTTATTTTTGTACAATGATTAATTATTAAAAATCATTTTTATAAGGTTGGCGAAGTTTGAACTATAATTTCTATTTACCCTTGACAATCATACTCTCTCTTACTCTTTTAATCCCGTTTTTGTTTCATTTGAGTCGCTATATCGGCGAAAAATCAAAGCAGGGCAGCGGGATAAATGGAGTGTATGAAAGCGGAATAAAAAAAACATACAAAGACAGTTTTGAGCGTTTTAATATTAAGTATTATCTTGTGGCAATTATATTTGTTATCTTTGATGTTGAAATACTCTTTATGTTTCCATGGGCTGTCACTTTGCGAGAGACAAACATGTTAGGTCTGGTTGAGATGTTTACCTTTATGATACTTTTACTTGCAGGACTTATTTATATCTATAAAAAAGGTGCTTTAAAATGGAGCTGAATAATCCAGCTCTTCCACTTGAGACAGCTATTGCAACCAAGCTTGATGAGGCGATAGGATGGGCAAGAGAATCATCCCTTTGGCCTATGATTTTTGGAACTGCATGTTGTGCTATCGAGTTTATGAGTGTGGCTGCAAGCAAATATGATATTTCCCGTTTTGGTGCTGAGGTTGTCCGTTTTTCGCCACGCCAAGCGGACTTGCTGATAGTTGCCGGAACTGTTACCTATAAGCAGGGTCCGATTTTAAAACAGATTTATGACCAGATGAGTGAACCAAAATGGGTGGTGAGCATGGGCGCCTGCGCATGCAGCGGCGGCTTTTATGATAACTATACAACGATGCAAGGGATTGATACGATAATTCCTGTGGATTTGTATGTCGGAGGCTGTCCTCCCCGACCTGAGGCTTTGCTGGATGCACTTTTAAGTTTGCAAAAAGATTTACGAACCAATAAATACAATTCCGAACGACATAAAGATTTTAAAGGTGCGCTTGATAATGTTTGAGAATATTACGGTTCCATCAGATAAGATACATCAGTTTATAAAAGATAAATATGAAGAGGGTTTTAACTATCTTCTTGATATAACAGCTATTGACTATACCGAATATGTTGAGGCTCAGGAAGAAGAATTTGCTGTAGTCTATGTGCTTCGTCATGAAAATTTCAAGCAACATGTTGTCATCAAAACATATTTGAGCAAATTGATAATCGAATCAGTTTCATATCTTTTTAAAGGCGCCAACTGGCTAGAGAGAGAGGTGTATGACCAATATGGAATCATCTTTAAAAACCATCCAAATCTCAGAAGAATTTTAAACCATAAAGAGTTTGTAGGTCATCCTCTAAGAAAGGCTTACCCGATAACAAAGGGGCAACTCCTCCATGAAGTGGATGATTTGATTGATGAGATGAACAACAGACTTTTAAGTAAAGAAGTTGTTTGTAAATTGGATGATGGACACTTCAGTGAATGTAACAAAGACATTATGTTTTTAAACCTTGGACCATCACACCCTGCAAGTCACGGAACTATCAGAACTTATGTGGCACTTGATGGAGAGACTATAGAATGTGCAGTTTCTGAGATAGGCTATCTTCACCGCGGATTTGAGAAAAGCTGTGAAAACCATAGCTATAATCAGATAGTTCCCTATACAGACAGGCTTAACTACTGTTCAGCCATCAGCAACAACATCGCTTTTGTAAAAACTGTTGAAGATATGTTGGGAATCACTCTGAGTGAGAGAGCTCAAGCGTTGCGGGTTATGCTGCTTGAACTCTCCCGCATAGAAGACCATGTCGTATGTCTGGCCGCAGTTTTGGTAGATATGGGCGGACTTACAAACTACTGGTACATGTACAATCCAAGAGAAGATATTTATGACCTGCTTTCAAAACTTACAGGTGCGAGGCTTACTAACTCTTACATGCGAGTTGGCGGGATGACAAACGATTTGTATGAGGGTTTTGAAGCAGACTTGAAAGAGGTAATAAAGAAAGTTCAGTACGGCGTAGAGCAGACTCTATCTCTTATAAAGCACAACAGAATCTTCCATGACAGAACTCAAAATGTCGGTGTGATAAGTAAAGAAGATGCACTCAGTTATGCCATGACAGGTCCAAATTTACGAGCTACCGGAGTACCATTTGACATGCGTAAAGATACTCCATATTATGGCTATGAAAAGTACGAATTTGATGTTGTAGTCGGAAGTGTCGGTGATGTTTATGACAGAGTCATGGTGCGTTTCGGGGAGATTGATGAGAGTATAAAAATCATTGAGCAGGTGATGAAAAATTTGCCGGAGGGTGAAGTGAGTGTTAAAGATGCTTCTGTAACTCTTCCAACAAAAGAAGCGGTTTATACAACGATAGAAGGTGCAATGAACCAGTTTAAACTTACTTTCGAGGGTGTCAAAGTCCCAGTTGGCGAGCATTATGGCTCTATCGAAGCCACAAACGGGGAGCTTGGATTTTACATTGTGAGTGACGGAAGCGGAACACCTTATAAGGTAAAAGTTAAAGCTCCATCTTTCACCGCCATGTCTGCTTATCCAGAGATGATAGAGGGTTTTCAGCTGGCTGATGCAATTCTCACTCTGGGAAGTCTCAATATTATCGCAGGGGAGATGGACAGATGAGTTTTTCATACACGCAGGAAAACACGATAAAAATCGCTTCGCTCATGCAACGTTATCCACAAAAAAAAGCTTTGATTCTTCCTATGCTTTGGCTGGCTCAAAAGCAAGATGGGTATATAAACGAAGGAGCCATGACTTACATATCTGAACTTACAGAGATGCCCTACATGCACGTTTATAGCGTAGCAACTTTTTACACCATGTTTAAACTTCAAAAGTCCCAAAAAAGAGTTATAGAAGTTTGCAGAACACTCTCATGTGAGTTAAACGGAAGTGAGACAATTAAAAAACATTTAGTTGAAAACTACAGCAAAGACTATGAGATTGTTGAGGTTGAATGTATGGGTGCATGCGGCGGTGCTCCGATGTGTACGCTTGATGGAAAATACCTTGAAAATTTAACATCTGCGAAGATAGATGAGGTTTTACATGCAAACTAAAATAGTGAGTAAGAATTTTGAAATACCTCTATCTCACACTATAGATGTGGCACTGAAAAATGGACGCTACTCATCATTACATAAACTTTTTACCTATAATCCGCAAGAAGTTATAGATATAATCAAAGCAAGCGGACTTCGAGGAAAAGGGGGCGGTGGTGCACCAGCTGGCGGAAAATGGCAGTTGGCTCACGATTATGCAGGTATAAAATATCTTGTAGTGAACGCTGATGAGAGTGAACCGGGGACATTTAAAGATAGACAAATAATTGCAAAAGACCCGCATCTCCTTATAGAAGGAATCATCGCTACATGTTACGCTATCGGCTCACATGTATCTTATGTTTATGTAAGAGGTGAGTATGAAGAGTTTAGCGATATTTTACAATCTGCTATAGATGAAGCGTATGAGAAAAATTTTTTAGGAAACGGTGCTTCGTACCCTGTTGATATTACAATTCACAGAGGTGCAGGAGCGTATATCTGTGGTGAAAAATCTGCACTCCTAGAATCGCTTGAAGGCAATCGCGGACATCCGAGACTCAAACCTAAATCTCCTGAACCTGAGTTTTATTTTGGGGAGCCGACACTTGTGAACAATGTTGAGACTATTGCCTCGGTTCCTTTTATCGTAGAGAATGGTGCGCAGGCTTACAGAGCTTATGGAACAGAGCAATCTCCGGGAACTCTGCTTTTTGCGATAAGCGGAAATATCACTAAGCCGGGAGTTTATGAGGTTGCCTTTGGCACTAGCATGCACGAATACATACAAATATTGGGAGGCGGAGTAAAGAACGGTAAAAAGTTAAAAGCTGTTATCCCGGGCGGTGCTTCAACACCGATACTTCCTGCACATTTAGTTAAAGATGCAAAACTTGATTATGAGAGTTTAAGAACTCTTGGTTCCTCTTTGGGAACTGGCGGAATGATTATTTTAGATGAAGATGCCTCTATGGTAAAAGCGCTCAAAAACCTGCTTCGATTTTATCACCATGAGTCTTGCGGTCAGTGTACACCTTGTCGAGAGGGAACTTCCTGGGTTGATAAGACGATGGATAAATTTATCGCTAAAACGGCTACACATGAGGATTTAGATATTTTAAAATCAGTAAGTCAAAGCATGAACGGCAAGACCATCTGTGTATTTGCTCCGGCTGCAAGCGGCGTAATCGATGGCTTTTTAAAACATTTTGAGGCTGAATTTTTGGAGTGTATAGTATGAAAATCATAATTGACAACACTCCAATAGAGTGCAAAGAGGGTGACCTTTTAATCGATGTGATGCTGGATAACAACATCAATATTCCCCACTTTTGTTACCATCAGGATTTGGGTGCTGATGGAAATTGCAGAATGTGCATGGTGGAGATAAAAGGGCAAAAGCGTCCTCAGGTTGCCTGTGATACTTTTGTATGTGAAAATCTTGAAGTTTCAACGAAAACAAATACAATCAATGAAGTTAAGCGCTCTATTTTAGAACTTGAACTTTTAAACCATCCGGTAGACTGTCCTATATGTGACCAGGCGGGTGAGTGCAAACTTCAGGATTATTACATGGACTACGGCTTATATGACAGTCATTTAAGCACGCCAAAAACAAAAAAAGGGAAGCATATTGACCTTGGCTCAAACGTAATGCTTGACCAGGAAAGATGTGTTTTATGTACAAGATGCACCCGATTTACCTCTAACATTACAAAAACCGGTGAGCTTGGGATTATAGGTCGCGGAGACAACGCTAGAGTCGGCGTTGCTCCGGGTCATGAACTTAATAACCCCTATGCGATGAACGTGGTAGAATTATGTCCAGTCGGCGCTTTGACCTCAAAAGATTTCAGATTTAAACAGCGTGTCTGGTTTTTAGACTCCACAAAAAGTATTTGTCATGGCTGTTCCCGCGGGTGTAATATCCAGATAGATTACAATGAAACAAAATACTCTTCAGAGAAAGTTCACAGGTTCCGCTCACGAAGAAACAAGCAGATAAATCAGTCATTTTTGTGTGATTACGGAAGACTGAGTTATAAAGAGTTAAATGAACATTTTGATGGTCAAGTCTCACATGTAAGTGATTTAAAAGAGTTGCTCAAAGCAGATAAAAAAGTGGCTTTAGTTTCGCCTTCTTTGAGTCTGCAACAGCTCCAAGTTGTAAAAGAGTTTTGTGCAAATCATGCAATAGAACTTTTCTCGTCAGCTTATATCGATGAGAATTTTGGGGATGATTGGCTGAAGACAAATGACATGAGTGCAAACTTTGCCGGAGTGAAAGAGTTAAATATCAACACTTCCCAAAAGGCGTTTGAGAGTTCACTGGAAAATGCAAAGTTAGTGATAAATTTTGATCATAAACTTTTAAAAGATAAAGAGTTAAACAATAAAAAAATCGTTCAGTTTACAACTTCACATGTACAAAGCAGTTATGAACTTGTTTTTGCCATTGCAAACTTTGCCCATGAGAGCGGTACGATAATCAACTGTGACGGAATCAGACAAGATTTTTATGCAACTAAATACAAGAGCGAAGAGCCAAGATTGGCAGAACTTTTAGAGGAGCTAAAATGAATACGATTTTAATTCTCCTGCCATTAGTCCTCACTATCCTTTATTCACTTGCGACTGTTCCTATTTTGGTATGGATGGAACGTCGTATTGCCGCACTTATCCAAGACAGACTCGGTCCTAACAGATGTCATATAAATGGGATACGCCTTGGCGGAATCATTCAGTCGGTTGCCGACATGATGAAGCTTGTTTTTAAAGAGGAGTTTTGGCCCTCACACATTAAAAACAGGTTTTACTATCTGGTTGCTCCTTCTATCGCCTTTATGAGTGCATTTTTAACTTTTATGGTTATACCGTACGCGGACAATGTAACCATAAATGACACAATTTACACCATGCAGGCATTGCCTACAGAATTGGGTGTTTTATGGTTTCTGGCATTCGCAGGTTTGGGCGTTTACGGCATCATCCTTGGCGGCTGGGCAAGTCATAACAAGTATGCGATTTTAGGTGCCATGCGAGCTACTGCGCAAGTTATCGGCTATGAAGTTGCGATGGGTTTATCTTTGGTTTCTATGCTTATCACCTACGGAACTATAAGTTTAAATGAGATGGTGACATATCAGGCACAAAGCTTTTTTATCATCCCTGCATGGGGAATTGTGCTTCAGCCAATCGCTACTATTATTTTCATAGTGACAGCTTTTGCTGAGACAAATCGTGCTCCTTTTGATGCGGCTGAGGGTGAGAGTGAGATTGTTGCCGGTTACCATACAGAATATGGCGCGATGAAATTCGGGCTCTTTTTTGTAGCTGAGTATATTGCCATGGCAGCTTCGGGTGCTTTGATTGTCACTATCTTTCTTGGAGGTTATCAGCTTCCGTATCTAAGTACGACAGACCTTATAAACAACTTTGAGTTGGTATTATGGCTCATCATAGCTTTTGCAGTTGTAAGTTCTTTTGTTTTTTTAAAATGGATGAGAAAGCATAATATATTTGCTATGACCGGTCTGAATGAGACAAAGGTATATACAACGATTATCATAGGTTTTACCATCTTTGCAATCATGGTTATGTCGTACTATGCTCTTGGGATTGGTCATGCAAGTGAAGTTGGTGTGATGCTATTACAGTTTGCAATTTTTACAGTGAAACTTTTCTTTTTGCACTTTGTATTTATCTGGGTCAGATGGACTCTGCCGCGTTTTAGGTATGATCAGACACAAAAGCTTGGATGGAATATTTTACTTCCTTTGTCGTTGGTAAATATCTTCATCACAGCCATAGTCGTGGTAGGAGTAAATTATGGGAATTAAAGTTGTAGAGCGTCATGGGAATACATTTTTAGAGAAGATTTATCTGCATGCCATCTTTGGCGGAATGAAAACAACGCTGAAACATTTCACTGCAAATCTAAGTGATGCCAGTAACATTCCTACGATTTGTTACCCTGAACAGTTGCCAAGAGATATTACTCCTCGTTATCGCGGAGTTCATAGATTGACTCACAGAAAAGAGGATGATTCTATCGCTTGTGTCGCCTGTTTTATGTGTGCAACCGCATGTCCTGCAAACTGTATAGATATTGTAGCCATCGCCCGCGAAGACGGCGTGGATGAAAAAATGCCTCAGCGTTTTAACATCGACCTTTTGGAGTGTGTATTTTGCGGATACTGCGTTGAAGCCTGTCCATGTGATGCGATTCGGATGGATACAGGAATATACTCGGTTATAGGGGATAACAGGGAAGATTTTATCTACAATAAAGAGAAATTATTGAGTATAAAAGGTATTTCAGAAGAGGAGTATAGCCTTGCAAAATGAAATTCTATTTGTGATATTGGCACTGGTGACAATCGTTAGCTCAGTTGTTATGATAAGCGCTCACAGGCCGATAGATTCAGCTTTGAGTTTTATTATCACGCTTATCAGCATCGCGGCACTTTTCGCACTTGTGAATGCAACATTTCTATTTGTTGTGCAGATTATTATCTATGCGGGAGCGATTTTATCTTTGATTTTATTTATTATCATGTTCTTAAATATCAAAGATGATAATCTGCCTGATGAAAAGTACAAAAACAGATGGCTGCTTGCAACATCCATAATCATCACCCCATTCTCAGCGATTTTGATTGATTTGATTTTAAGAAGTGATATAGCAGTGAACGGTGTAAGCGATGAAAAATTTGGAACTATCAAAGATGTGGGTCTGACACTTTTTAGCCAGTGGGTTTTACCGTTTGAACTTGTTTCCATCCTTTTACTGGTAGCACTTATCGGCTCGGTCACTCTCTCAAAAAGGAAGGATTGATGTTAAAAGCATACATGATACTCTCAATCATCCTCTTTTCCATCGGAGTTGTAGGGCTGATAAGCAGAAGAAATATTATAGTAATCTACATGTCGATAGAGTTGCTGCTTAATGCGGTTAACTTATCCCTCATTGCGATAAGTGCAGATTTGGCAGACAGTTCTGCTCAGGTGATGTCTTTGATAATCATCGCAATCGCCGCTTCTGAAGCAGCACTTTTTATGTCTTTGTTTGTGGTGCTCTTTCGTAATAAAGGCTCACTCGATGCAAACTTATTTGACATATTAGGAGAGAAAAATGGGTGATTCTATGCTTCTCACTATCTTGCTTCTTTCCCCGCTCTTAAGTGCAACGTTGATTTTTTTAATCAATATCGTATTTCCAAAAACAAGACAATACCTCTATACATTTTTAGCATTAGCAGGTTCCGGAGTGAGTGCGCTTATTGCTTTATATGTGAGTTATTACAGCTATTTTGAAAATAAGCTTTTTGTATCACATCTTTTTACATGGCTGGATGTCTCACATTTTAGCGTTGAAGTGGTTTTAAAGGCGGATGCACTTAGCTCCTTTATGATTTTATTTGTCGCACCTGTGAGTTTTTTGATACATGTGTATGCGACTGGATATATGGACAAAGATAAAAGTTACGGGCGATTTTTTGCCTACTTTAACCTGTTTATATTTTTTATGTTTTTACTGGTGCTTGCGGACAATCCAATCATCATGTTTGTCGGCTGGGAAGGGGTAGGACTAACTTCCTACTCACTTATCGGCTTTTACTTTGAAGAGATAAAAAACACTTACGCCGGAAATAAAGCTTTTATCGTAAATAGAGTAGGGGATTTCGGCTTTTTAAGTGCCTTGATGCTTCTGTTTGTTTTAATTGGAAGCGGCGGTTTCAGTTTTGAGGCGATCTTTTCAAATCTTACTCAGATAGATACCCCGATGCTGACTCTCATCGCCTTTTTGCTTTTTGTGGGAGCGATGGGAAAATCGGCTCAGATTCCGCTTTTTGTCTGGCTGCCCGATGCGATGGCTGGACCGACTCCGGTTTCAGCTCTCATCCATGCTGCGACTATGGTAACTGCAGGTGTTTACATGGTGGCAAGATTTGCACCGCTATATAACATCGCAGTGGATGTTTCACTTTTTATCGCCTACATCGGGGCATTCAGTGCACTTTTTGCAGCGGTGGTTGCAACCAGACAATACGACATCAAAAAGATACTTGCATATTCAACCATGAGCCAGCTCGGATTTATGTTTATGGCTCTTGGAGTCGGAGCGTATTCAACCGCACTTTTTCATATGTTCACGCATGCATTTTTTAAAGCACTTTTGTTCATGGGTGCCGGTGCCATCATCGTTGCCTTTCATCATAAGCAGGACATACGAGAATTGCGAGGGATAAGAAAGGCGGTGCCTACTATATTTGTCATGATGTTAATAGCAACATTGACCATAAGTGCGATACCGCCGCTCTCAGCTTTTTTCTCTAAAGATGCGATTATGAGTGCGCTCTATGCAAGCGGTCATATAGATATATTTCTTATGGCTCTTGCAGCTTCTTTGCTGACAGCATTTTACATGTTCAGGATGCTATTTGTGCTCTTCTTCAGTAAGACTTATCAAGAGGGAGCTAGAAGCTCTAAGACGATGATTTACCCGATGGCAGTTTTAACCTTTCTTTCTATCGTTGCGGGAGTACTGAATTTTCCTGAAATATTTGGTGGAAATCTAAATATGTCCCATTGGCTTGATCTCGCAGATAAGCATATTGAGCTTTCACATGTAAGCGAGTTGGTTTTAATGTCAGTCAATACACTTCTGATAATAGGAGTCATCTATTATGCTTACAAAAGATATGCCTATACCGATATGATTGAACATGAAAATGATGCAGGCTTTGTTGCAAATAAGTTTTATATCGATGAAATATACAATGTATTGATAGTAAAACCTTTAAACGTTTTATCAGAATTTTTTGATAAAAAGATAAGTCACTTTTTGATTGATAACTCAATAAATAATTTGGCATTTTCTTATGCCAAGTTTGGAAAATTGTTTTCATATTTCGAGAATGGAAGTGTCCGTTTTTACTCCCTTTATATCTTATTTGGAGTCGTGTCGGTATTTATATATCTCTATTGGTTATTAAGGGCTGCTTTATGAGTGTTTTAAGCATAATGATTTTTTTACCTATTGCAACTGCTTTGATTTTGTTTATTGCAAGAATAAATATTAATACAGTAAAAATAATATACATGATTGTAACCTTTGTAGTCATGTATCTGGCAATCGGTTTGTATATGGACTTTGATCCGAATGCTTCTATGCAGTTGGTTGAATTTCATCCATGGATAGCTGAATACGGGATAGCGTATCACATAGGTGTGGATGGCGTTTCTCTGGGTATAGTGATGATGAATGCTATTATCATGCCGCTTGTTGCAATAGCTTTGTATAAACAAAGAGATAAACATGGTTATTGGATAAATCTGCTGTTTGTTCAAGGCGGCATCATGGGCGCTGTCCTCTCGCTTGACCTGATGCTTTTTTATCTGTTTTGGGAAGTTATGCTGCTGCCGATATTTTTTATGATTGGACTTTTTGGTTACGGCAGAAATCATTTTATCACTATGAAGTTCAACATGTACACCATTTTTGGCTCACTCATGATGCTTATAGCGATTCTTTATATCGCAGTTCAATATAAAGAGCAGTTTGGCACATATTCTTTTGATTTGTATGATTTGAAAAACACTACATTAAACACAACTGAATCACTGCTTGTCTTTAGCGGTTTTATGATTGCCTTTGCCATCAAAATCCCAATCTTTCCGTTTCATACATGGCTGAGTGATACTTACAGAAGTGCTCCTATAGGAGCGGTAATCGTCATGTCGGCTTTAATGGCAAAACTTGGCGCTTATGCGATATGGAGATTTTTATTTACTCTGTTAAATGAGACTTCCCATGAGGTGGCCCCTTATTTCATAAGTATCGGACTTTTCGGGCTGATATATTTTGGAATATCTGCTATGAGTCAAATCCATTTAAAAAGGATGTTCGCGCTCTCATCAGCTTCACATCTCTCTTTAATCGTAGTCGGATTTTTTATCTATGATGTATATGGACTGGTTGGTTCTTCTTACCTGATAGTATCGCATGCTGTCTCATCGGCTGCTTTATTTTTAATGGTGGGGATGATGTATGAGAGAACAAAATCACACTATCTGGATGTGCTTGGTGGGATAGCAAGTGTTGCTCCAAGGTTTGCTGTGTTCTTTGCATTTTTTGCATTAAGCATTGTCGGAGTTCCTTTGACTGGAGGTTTTGTGGCAGAGGTACTGATTGTTCTTGGAGCATTTGATTATAACATCGGTGTAGGGTTTATAACCGCAACTACTATTTTAATCGCCATGCTGTTCATGTTTAAAATGATCAGTCAGGTTTTATACGGTAAGGTCACTGAAGCCACAAAGAACTTTGAAGACCTTCGTATTCATGAGCTTGTTGCTTTGGTTCCTTTGGCTTTATTGGTACTGGCTATGGGGATTTTCCCAAACTATTTTATTAAAAAGATTGAACCTACGGCAAAATCATATACAGTTGAGAAAGGGATGAATACTCATGAGTAACGAATTAATTGCCTTGGCAGTACCGGCACTATTGCTTTTTAGTGCTATCTTTATTTTACTTTTTGGATTCAGTTCTCACTATACTAAAAACAGAGGTTACTTTATAACGTTAGCAACTCTGTTTATCACTTTTTTCATTTCAGCCAGTGCAATGAATGAACTGCATTCCATAAAAATTCTACCCCAATATTTTAACTCCATGATTGTGTATGATACTTTTAGTGCTACATTTATTACGCTTTTTTTACTTGGCGGTTTTTTGACATTGGCTATAGCAAAATCGTTCATAGATAAAACAAACTTTTTTACTCATGAGGCATTTGTTTTATTTCTTTTTTCACTTTTTGGCATGGTGATTTTAACTATGGCAAATGAACTTCTAACCGCTTTTATATCTCTTGAAATTGCTTCGATGTCAGTTTATATTTTAGTCGGACTCAATCGTGATTCGCTAAAAGCATCTGAGGCATTTTTCAAATATTTATTGCTGGGCTCCTTCGCCGCATCGTTTTATCTTCTTGGTATGATGCTCATTTATGCACAGGCAAAAAGTACAAACTTGGATGTTATCGCTGAATATATTCTAACGACGGATTTAAAAGCACAACTTCTGATAATCGCCGGCGGTATGCTCATCATGATAACAATCATGTTTAAAATAGCAGCCGTTCCCTTTGGCGCTTGGGTTTTAGATGTTTATGAGGGTGCGCCTTTGCCAATCACGGCTTACATGGCAGGCGTATTTAAAATCGCAGTTTTTGCATTTGCTCTGAGAGTATTTTTACATGACTACATAAGTTTTGAAGCGATTTATGATCCGCTTATTATCTTTGGTGCACTTGTTACTATGGTTATCGGTTCTATTTTAGCGGTAATTCAAAGTAGCATAAAAAAGATGCTGGCAGCTTCATCTGTAGTTCACAGCGGATATATACTTATCGCTTTTGCTTCTATCGGAGGAGCAACTTCAAATGCATCAAGTGCAATAATCTTTTATCTTTTTGCATACTTTATAAGTGCCATAGGAGCCTTTGGAGTTTTAAGTTACATAAGCAAGGGGAGTGATAAGCTGATTAATTTTGATGATTTGGACGGCTTAGGAAAAGACAGACCTATCATCGCAGCTTCACTGACTATATTTTTACTCTCACTGGCTGGATTTCCATCTACTATAGGTTTTATAGGGAAATTCTATATTTTTACTTCGGCCATAGAATCCGGCTACACATTTTTAGCAATTTTTGGAGCCATAACAGCATTTATTTCAATCTATTATTACTTTAAAGTTATTGTTCACATGTACTTTAAAGAGAGTGCTCATCTCGATATACATTATGGATATAAGGTTTCTTTGGCTTTTATCGCAATCTCTGCAATAATCGTTGTATGGGGCGGAATAGGTACTTCGTTATTGTTAGACATTCCGGGAATTAACGCACTGAATGATTTGAGTAAATTTTCTATAGAATCGCTTGGCCTTTGAGAAAAGTTTTTTTATAGTTAGGTATGAATTCCACCTCGAGTGAGGTGGAATGAGAGTTGCTAAAATTATCAATATTAAGATACGATAGATTTCTTGCATAGCTATGCAAGTAAGACCTTAATCGTATCTAATAGCCACACACCCAAGGTTATGGAAGAAGTTTAATAAACAAATCAAAGCGTTCTGTAATTAAGCACTTTAAAGCTAAAAAGATACACTCAAAAACTTTACAAATAGGTATAAGTTTTTCAATTAAAATGTAAATCCTTAGTCTTAAAGTTAATTTAAAAGATAATTATTATACTATTTAAGGCATAAACAGATAAAAATAAAGGAAGTTAGATGAGGTTTTTATTTAAAAAAACTGGTATATTAGCCGGTGTTGTCTACTTAGGTCTAGCATTTGGAGTCACTGATGTTTTAGCAAATCCGGGAAATGCAAGTAATGTTTTTAACAAAGGTATTCCCGTAAGCCTCAGCACTTTACCGCTTGGAAAGTTGCGTTCTACGATTGAGAGTCTACCAGCTCCTGCGCAGGCCAAAGCGCTGGGTTGGTTAAAACGTTTTGAATTTCCTGCAGCCGATGTTGCATTTCTAAGAGCCGATTAGAACGGGGGAATTTTTTATGAAGACCCAGTTGTCGGTTTTCTTGGCACTGCGCAAACCGGTGAATCCACTCCCGTACTCAGCGAGTTAACTCAAGCCAAGACTTTCCATCTGCACAGCAATCCTGGTGCCTCACGGACTGTCTATCTCGACATGGATGGACATATAGTAAGCGGTACAGCTTGGAATGCTACATACGCCACTTTAGACATGCTTCCGTATGACACTGACAGTGATACTACTTCTTTTAGCCTTTCTGAACTCAACGACATCGCTGAGACTTGGAAAAGAGTTTCTGAAGATTACGCTCCTTTTGATATCGATGTGACGACTGAAGAACCCGCTTCTTTTGGTCCCAATGTCGGGCATATTCTAATCTCTCCAAGATATGATAGAAATAATAATCCGATATACTCTAATGCAGTGGGTGGAGTCGCTTATGTGGATGTTTGGGGACTTGTTGAGTACAGCAGTTATCAGCCGGCTCTCGTATTTCCTGAAGGCACTATTTACAGTCCTCAAGCTATGTCCGAAGCAGCTTCTCATGAACTTGGGCACAATCTGGGTTTATCTCATGACGGAACAAACAGCGTAGGATATTATGAGGGTCACGGCACCGGCAATACAAGCTGGGCTCCTATCATGGGCGCAGGGTATTATAGCAATGTAACCCAATGGAGCAAAGGTGAATATGCAAATGCTAACAATCAAGAAGATGACTTGGCAATAATAAGCGCAAATCTTACATATCGTACTGATGATTACACCAATTCAGATTTTGCGGGGGCTACTGCTCTAGTGAGAACTGATGCTACTACAGTTTCTGCTACAAATCCTGTAAGTGACCCCGACAATCTTCAGCCTTACAATAAAGGTGTCATTGAAAACCTTACAGATGTTGATTTGTTCTACTTTGATACCGGTGCCGGTGACATCAACTTGAGTGTGACTCCGTCATGGATTGAGTACTTTAAGTATGAAGGACGGGGCCGCGGTGCAAATCTTGATATCAAAGCAACTCTTTATGATGAAACAGGAACACTTATCGCTCAAAATAATCCGACAGACGACACTTTCGCACGAATCACGACTTCAGTCTTCGCAGGCCGTTATATTTTAGCAATCGAAGGTGTCGGTGTCGGAGGAGTGCTTTATGACGGCTATTCTGATTACGGCAGTCTTGGGCAGTATTTTATAAACGGTACTATTCCTGAGAACATAAACTATACTGCTGCACCGACTGCACCGAGTGATGTTCTAGCTAGCTCGGAGGGTGAAACAGGCATACGACTCGATTGGACTGACCCAATAGACAGTAATGAAACAACAAATGAAGCCGGCTATAAAGTTTACCGTCAAAAAGATGGAGCACCTGCGGAGTTGATTGCAAATCTGGTGCGCGACAGTTACAGCTTTACGGATGTTGACTTGGCAAACGGTTCGTATACCTATTATCTCGAAGTTTTTAACAGCGCAGGTTCAAATACTTCAAATATCACAGAGGCGATTAAAATTGCAGTACCGACTGTCACGCATGCAATCAGTGAAACAACAATCAAAGGTCTGATTTCCAGCGGTTCGTACCTAGATACTGCAAATAACTTTAGCAGCGAAGTACTGAGCGAAGCACATCAAGGCGGTAAACCAAGTGCAAGAATCAGCGCATTGGAACATATTTGGACTCTTCCGAGTGTTGTTGCAGGAGCTACAGTTACACTTGAGATTGATGCTCAAGCGCCAGAAAATACTGAGAATGACAACTTTGAATTTTCTTATTCCACAGGTGGTGCTTATAGTACGGCAGAAACTTTGGTCAGCGATGGAAACAGAAGAACAATTTCATTCGTGTTGCCACCTGACACTTATGGACATGCGCTTCAAGTGAAAGTAACCGATACTGATAGAACTGCCGGATACAGTAATGCGGATACACTTACAGTTTATAGTATTTCTGTTACATCTACTGTTGGGGATATCTCCGCGCAAGTTCCCGTAGTGAGCATCACTTCACCTAGTAACGGATACGAGGCAGTACTAGGTACTAATATTACATTCTCTGCTACAGCCAATGACTATGAAGACGGTGATATATCAGCGGGTGTTCTTTGGAAGGATAACGGAGAGCCTATCGGCACCGGCATGAACATCAGCACAGCATCACTTGTAACTGGTACACATTCCATTACGGCGACAGTTACTGACTCCGCCGGTAATAATGTAACAGACACAATATCCATCACGATAACAGACCCAAATACGGCACCGGCTCCTGTCGCACCTGTTTTGAGCTACACATCAAGCGGTCTTACCGTAATGCTTACCTGGGATCATCAATGTTCAACTTCAACTTGTAATTATACGGTGGAAAGAAGTCTTAAAATAAAAAATTCTACTACTACTTTGAATTCCATAGAGGTTGGTCAAAGTCTTACATGTGAGAGCACAGAAGAGTTATCTGGAAGCTATAGCTACAAAGTGTATTCTAATGAACTGGGTAAAATTGATTCAAATACTGTAAATGTTAGATTAAAATAAGCACTTCATATATCAGAGCATTTTGCGATGAAGCAATTTGCTCTCTTTTTCAATTTTCCATACTATTATTTAAAAAAATTGTGTATTTTTTATAAGGGATGGGTAATTTTTTGGTATGGATTTATTTGGGATTTTGAAATAGTTAATGTCATTAAAAAATCTTATGTTATAATGAGCGGATAATATTAGAAAAGGAAATTTAACTATGCAATTTTTGGCACTCTTGCTCATTGGAACACTTTTATTTGCAGGTGTTGATAGAACACTGCCTTATCCTACTAAAATAGATGCAGGTGAAATCGCAAAGCAAGTCTATTTTGTAAATCATCAACTTTATCTTGATAACCAACTCTTAAAAGCCAGTAAAACACACAGTATTTTAATTGTGCGACGTGCAAAAGGGAAAAAGCCCAGAGTACTTCGTGCTGAGCGTTATCTCAACAATGACTATTCTGATGGCATTACCAAGTCAAAAGATCTTGTTATCTTTATTTCCGGTAATCTCAAAGGAACCGGTGTTTTAGCTAGGGAATTTATGGATGAAGAGAAATCACTTGAAATTCTGATGTGGCTTCCTGCTCTTAGAAAAGTACGCCGAATGGCAGAACCTTCGAAGAACATGGGCTATAGCGCAGCAGATGTTGCTTTTATGGAAGAGGCAAAGCTTCGCAGACTTTCAGAAGACAAATATGAACTACTTGAGACTCGCACTATGGATTTTGAATTTGGTCAGATAGAACTGAAGCCATCTGAATTAGACAGATTTAGCAAATTACTGCCGCAGAAAAAACATAGCTTAAAGGCAGAAGTTTACCTTTTAAAAGCTACACCAGAAGAAAATGCCTGGTATGATTACCGCATTGACTATGTAGATACAAAACATTTTACAGCTTACCGTACCGATTTTTATAAAGAGGACAAGCCGATTAAGACAATAGACCGACAGTGGGTCAAGGTCAAAGGCATTGATGACCCGCGTGCTTACATGTGGAACTATTGGTACAGCATCAATCCTGAAACGAAATTTGTAACCGTCAACTACATTCCTGATGAGATAATTCAGAGCAATGATAAACACATTAGTTCAACATTTTGGAGTGAAAGCACGCTAAGCAAGATTAAACGATAAAGATATTATTCTAATAGTTTTATTAAGCCTTTAAATCCCTAAAATATGCTTTATTCTTGTGTTATACAAAGTAATGTATAATTATAAAAATTATTACAAGAGGGTTTGTTGTGCAAAATATTCCACATGTTCCGGTTTTATATAGGGAAGTTGTAGAAACTTTTCAAGATTGTGAAAATGGAACTATTGTTGATTGTACTATGGGTTATGGCGGGCACTCGTCTATGATACTCGAAGCAAACCAACATGTAAAGCTGATAGCTATAGATCAAGACCAGACTGCCATAGATTTTTCCAGCAAAAGGTTGGAAAAATACGGTGATAGAGTCAGCATCAAAAAAGGCAGGTTTTCCTCTGTTATTAAAGATGTATTACAAAAAAATGATGTTGAAAATATTGTAGGTTTACTGGCGGATATAGGCGTTTCTTCTCTTCAATTAGACCAAAAAGAAAGAGGCTTTTCTTACGAGAGCGACAATCTCGACATGAGGATGGATGAAGGGGCAGAACTTACAGCGGCTCATGTCGTAAACGAGTACTCTGTTGCTGAGCTTGAGAGAGTTATTTTAGAATATGGGGAGCTGAGAAACTATAAAAAAATAGCTTCAGCCATAGTTGAAAATCGCCCATTTAGTTCTGCAAAAGCATTAAGCATAGCAGTAAATTCTCACATGCCAAAAGGGAAAAATATCAATCCAGCTACACTCTTGATGCAGGCTATCCGCATAGAAGTGAATGATGAGTTAGGAGAGTTAAAATCACTTTTACAAAGCATAGAAGAAGCGAAGTTTGCACATGCAAAGATAGCGATTATATCTTTTCATTCTCTAGAAGACAGAATAGTAAAACAAGTCTTCAGTAAATGGGCGAAATCTTGTATATGTCCGGATGAGGCTATGAGATGTACATGTGGGAATAACCATTCTTTAGGAAAGATTCTCACAAGAAAGCCGATTATGGCTAAAGATGATGAACTAAAAGAAAATCCAAGAAGCAGAAGTGCAAAAATGAGAGTTTTTGAGATGGGTGCTTAAATGAGTGGTAAAAATGAGTTGCTTGATGAAGTAGATTCAGTTCTTCATCCAAAAAAAAAGTTAGATTTAAATTATTTTTTATATGTGCTTTTAACACTTTCTTTTATATGCTTACTGCTATTTCCAAAAATATATATACAACAGCAAATATATTTTAAAAGTAGAGATATCGCCAAGTTAAAGAGTGAATATGACATATTAAAAGAAGAAAACAGGCTTATAAGTACTTCCGTAGAAGAGATACGCTATAAAAATCAAATCCTTGATACATTATTTTAAAAAAGTAGATAAATATGATTCGTAAATTTTTAGAATTTGCAGTAGATAAACCACTGCTAAATCACATACTGTTAACCTTTGTCGCTGTTCTGTCAATCTTTGCATATATAAATATTCCAAAAGAGATATTCCCTCCTATGAATATGGATAGAATCACAATCAGCGGTGGTTATGCGGGAACTTCTGCAGATGTTTTAGACAAAATGGTTGTTCAGACTATAGAAGATGATTTACAAAATATTGATGAACTTGACACTGTTAAAAGCAGTATAAAAAATGGTGCTTTTTCAATTTATGCAGATATAAAAAAAGGCTCAAACAATATACAGGTTTTAAATGATGTAAAAGATATCGTAAGTGCTGCCAAAAAAGATTTGCCGGCAGATATGAATGAACCTATCGCAAAGATTCAAATACATGCTTACCCTTTAGTTCTCATAGCCCTTGCAGGAGATTTAAGTAAAAAAGAACTTTTGCAAAAGGCAGATGAGTTGAAAACCCAGCTTAGTGGATTTAAGTCTTTAAGCGACATTACTATCCGTGGTGATTCTGATGATGAGTTGGTCATAAACCTCAATGAAGCCAAGATCAGAGCTTTAGAACTTCAGCCATCACTTGTTGTCTCAGCGCTTAGAAATATGAGTTCAATTTTCCCAATAGGTACAATCAAACAAAGAGGCGAACATCTTTATATCTCAACTTATAATGGTGAAAAAGATGAAAAAAGCATACAAGACACTATCATCAGCGTTAATGATAAAAAAGTTCGAGTAGGAGATATAGCGGATATTTCTTTTACTCTCAGTGATGAATCGGAGCTTTCACATTACAATGGTATGCGCAATGTTTCCATAAATGTTACAAAATCAAAAGATGGAAATGCTATTGCTTTAGTAAAAGACATTAGAGCACTTTTAAAGCAAAATGCACAAAAAAATTCACAACTGAAATATGAGATCTATACCGATACTTCTATCTGGATAAAAAATCGTCTTAACACAGTATTCTCAAATATTCTTTTTGGTCTTATGCTCGTTTTTATATCTATGTTGATTTTTATAAACAGAGGTATCGCCTTTGTTGTCGCTTTAGGGATTCCTGTCAGTTTTATGACAGGTCTTGTGGTAAGCGAAATGATGGGAGACAGTTTAAATATGCTCTCACTCTTGGGAGCACTAATAGCTCTAGGGATGCTTGTTGATGAAGCCATTGTTGTCGCAGAAAATATATATAGACATTTAGAAGAGGGGATGGAGAGGCGTGAAGCAGTTATCGTCGGGGCACTTGAGATGTTTCCCGCAGTTCTTGCAGCAACTTTGACAACGATTTTCGCATTTTTACCTATGCTTTTACTTACCGGCGAGATGGGCACATTTATAAGAATAATACCTATAATGATAACGGTTTTACTAATCTCTTCCTTGTTTGAAGCCTTTTACTTTTTGCCTCTGCATGCAAAAGAATTTTTAAAAGTTTCACAAGATCATAGTTATACAAAAAAACTTTGGACAAGGATGAACCACAGATACTCAAAAGTGCTTCATTTTGTGTTTAGAAGAAGATGGCTCTCTTTAATAGTCATGGTAGTTTCAATACTCTCTTTAACTTTTGTGATGATAAAAAACTCCAAATTTCAACTCTTTCCGGATTTTGACACTACTCAAGTTTATGTGTATGGAAAAGTAAATATAAATAATGAGCTGAGTGATACAGAAAAAATTGTGACTGCCTTAGAAAAAAAGTTACTTGAAAATAAAAATAATCAAGATACTTCATCTATAACTTCCGTTATCGGCTTTAAAATGGATGCTCAAAACAGGGCAGAAATAGGGGATAATTTATTTCATATATTTATAGATTTACATGAGAGAGCTCCGGTTAATTTCTTTGATAAATATATAAGTCCATATTTATCAATAGAGTATGATAAAGGTGTTCGTATAAGAGAAAAAAGTGCAATTGAGATATCAAAAGATTTAGAGCGCATCGTAGAACCTTTTAGAGAGCTCAAAGATAAAAATGGAGCAGTGTTTGAAGAACTTGTCGTAAAGGTTCCCGGTGCTGGTGTTGTCGCTTCAGATGTGGAGATAAGCTTAAGTGGAAAATCTGAAGAAGAGATAGTCAAAGGGATAAAGTATCTTGAGAAATCACTCTCAGACATATCTGGGGCAAAAAATATCTCAGATGATGCTCAACTCGGTGAGAAAGAGATAAAACTAAGAGTAAATAGTTATGGGCAAGAACTGGGGTTTAATGAAGACTTAGTTTCTGGTTCTTTAATGCCCTATTATTTAAAGGGTGAATATGGAAAAATGTTTGATGACACTGGCCTACTTCGTATAAGAATAGAAAGCGGAGCTAACAAAAACATAGATTCTATAAACAATATAGAGTTACAAATCCCATCAACAAATCAGTATGTGAAACTCAATGATATCTGCGATTTTGTTAAGGTGCAAGGCTTCGTTACATTAAACAAAGAAGATGGGGTTAGAATACGGACGGTTTTTGCAAGTTTAGATAAAAAAATCATCACTTCATCTGAGCTTATGCAAAAGTTGGAGGCAACTTTAAATAAACTAAAAAAAGATGGATATAAAGTAGATATTAAAGGTGAAGAACAGGAAAATAATAAAAACAAATCGGAGATGATGCGCTCGGCTCTGATTGGTCTTTTTCTTATCTTCATTACTTTAGTTTGGCTATTTGATTCTATACTAAAACCTTTAATTGTTATAAGTACAATTCCATTGGTTTTATTGGGCGTTTTTGTTGGTCATTCTATTTTGGGGCTCAATTTGAGTATGCCGGGACTTATCGGTATAGTAGGGCTTGCAGGTGTAGTTGTAAATGATGGTTTGATAATGGTTAATTTTATACAATATGCAAAAAATACAGAAGATTTAATGATAAGAGCAAAAACCAGATTAAGACCGATTTTGCTTACCTCTTTGACCACAGTACTTGGACTTCTAACACTTATATTTTTTGCATCAGGTCAAGCAAAAATACTCCAGCCAATGGCGGTTTCATTAGGCTTTGGAATCGCTTGGGCGACTGTACTAAACCTCGTATACGTGCCATTGCTATATTCAATTGTATATAAAATAAAATTACCTCAAGGAAGAAAAGAATGAATTTAAACATAACAAAAGCACCATTTGGAATCAGACCTCCAGTCACAAAACCTATACCAGAGTTTTTAATAGAAGTAAAAGAAGAGGGGTTAAGAGAGTTAATCAGTAAACACTATGACAAACTCAGAACAAGCAGTATATCGAACTTATTTCCAGTTGATGAAAAAGATTTTGCACAAGCAAAAGTAAATTCTGCCGATTTTTTTATTCAAATATGCGGGGGAAGAGCGTACTTTAACGAAAACCGCGGAGCACCACAGATGATAGGCAGACATGCTCCTTTTAGGATAGATGCAAATGCCAGAGAAGTATGGCTAGAACTCTATAAACCGCTTATCTTAGAATTAGAAAAGTCCGGCGTAACTGAGACTTCCCTTCAATCTTTTTGGGGTTATTTAGATATCTTTTCTTTGTGGATGATTAATACGCAATAGTTTTCTTGCTGTTTTGGCTTTTTTAGAATTTGCATTTATGACGGAAAAATATTCTAAAAAGAAGACTTAATCCGTCTGATTAATTTTGATAGTGTACTATTATTGTATGAAGTTTTGGTTAGGATGCCAAAATAAAATACAAGGAGAATCAAAATGAGTGAGCCAAGATTAGAAGACATAGAAGATTACACTACATTAAAGGGTGAAAAGAAAAAAGTTGTAATAGCTGTGATATTTGCTGGACTTATTATGGGACTTGTTTATACTATTGCTTCTAGCGTTTATGATAACAGAGAAGACACGATTGAAATTAAAGAAAGTATTGATAAACTTCCGAACAGTATTGCAAATAAAAAGTTTAATTAAGGTAGTAAAATGTTAATGACAATTATAGGTATATACACTTTATACGTTTTAATAACAATCTATACAAGTGTAATGCAGATAGGTTACGTAAACCAGGCAAAAAGAAAGTCTGCAGTTTTGCTGTCTGAAGAAGAATTTTTAAAAGCTGGTAACTATGCAGTTGCGAAAGAGAAGCTATCAGTTGTCAGCTCTTTTGTCGATTATTTGGTTTTTATAGCTTGGATGGGTTTTGGAATATCTTATTTGTCGCAAAACATGTTTTTTGAAGATGACGCTGTTATGAACATAGCTATGGTTATGGGTTTTATAGTTATTAACTCTTTTATCTCACTCCCTTTTTCGTATTATGAGAAATTTATTTTAGACGAAAAATTTGGCTTTAACAAATCATCGATGGCTCAGTATATTAAAGACACTCTTATATCATTTGTTTTGACACTTATTCTTGGCTCTTTAGTTATCTGGGGCATTTATGAGATTATGACAAACTTTTCTAACTGGTGGCTTTGGAGTTTTGCCTTTATATTTGCTGTTGTTGTTTTGATAAATATGCTTTTCCCGACATTTAGAGCGCTCTTCTTCGATAAGCTGACTCCGCTTGATAATGAGGAATTAAATGCAGAGATTAAAACTCTTATGGATAAAACGGGCTTCGTAAGTTCTGGTGTTTTTATCAGTGATGCGAGTAAAAGAGATGCAAGACTCAATGCCTACTTTGGCGGTTTGGGAAAAACGAAGAGAGTTGTACTTTTCGACACACTTATAGAAAAACTTAGCACAAAAGAGTTGTTGGCTGTTTTAGGGCATGAACTTGGGCATTTCGCACATGGAGATATATATAAAAACATAGGTTTAGTCGGGGCTATGCTTTTTGCAATGTTTGCGATCTTTGGGAATCTGCCGGAGTCTATTTATTTAGAGATGGGTTTGAGTGAATCACCTTATCTGACTATGATACTTTTGCTGCTTTTTATGCCGGTATTAGGCTTTATCATGATGCCTGTTATGGGTGTGGTAAGCCGTCATAATGAATATGAAGCAGATAAAATGGGAAGTGAACTTGGTGGTCCAGCAGGAGCGATAGAACTTGCAAATGCACTTCAAAAATTAGTGACTGAAAACAAAAGTTTTCCTCTTTCCCATCCATTGTATATATTTTTTCATTACACACACCCTCCGGTATTAGAGAGACTTAAAGAGCTTGGCGTCGATATTGGGGAGAGTGATAAAAGCTCTTTAGAGGGAACATGGAAAGAAGCCCTTTAGTAAAAGATGTACTGCAGGAAATTACCGCGATTTTAAACCCCATCATTCCAAGAGCATCAAGAGAAGCGCAGCTTCTTTTGATGGCTCATCTGCAAAAGGATGAGCTTTGGCTAATGACAAATAAAAGCACTCAGGTAGAGAATGTTGAGAAGCTTTTTGAATGGGTAGATAGAAGAGCACAAAATGAGCCTCTAGAGTATATTACAAACAGTGTCAGTTTTTACAGTGAAGATTTTTACATAGCTCAGGGCGCTTTGATTCCCCGTCCTGAAACTGAGATACTCATAGATGAAGTTATGAAACATGTGAGTGATAAAAATGCTGTAATGACTTTTGTGGAAGTTGGAGTAGGAAGCGGGATAATATCTGTCATGCTTGCAAAATATTTTCCAAATGCAAAGTTTATAGCCGTAGATATTTCAGCAGATGCTCTTGAAATTGCAAAGATAAATATAGAGAAATTCGGACTGACTGATAGGATAGAGTTACGCCTTGGTTCACTTTTGGAACCAATTCAAGAGCATGTGGATTATTTAGTTTCAAATCCGCCTTACATCGCAAATGATGCAGAATTAGAATCAAATCTATCCTATGAACCTCAAAATGCACTCTTTGGCGGGATAATCGGCGATGAGATAATTGGGGAGCTTCTTAACGAGGTATTAAAGCGAAAGATTAACTTTTTTACATGTGAGATAGGTTATGACCAAAAGAGTAAAATTGTGGATTATTTGCAAGGTAAGCAATTTAAAGATTTAAATTTCTATGAAGACTTAAGCGGTTTTGATAGAGGTTTTACATTAAGGTTAGAGCATTGAGCAAAAGAATTTATTTAGATTTTAGTTATTTAGTTATGCTTGCAGCTACCTTTGGTGCCGTTCTTGTTTTGGGCGCTGTTGTTGCACCGATTGTATTCCATTCAGATGAAATATTGGTAGATATGCTGATGGACAATTACAATGCCGGCATCATTATGGGTCAAATTTTTTATAAGTTTTCTTACTGGATATATTTTGTAGCATTTGGAGTAGTTGTATATGAAGCTGCTATGTATAAGACAGGACAGAGAGATGCCATCTCTTTTGCAAGTGCAGTAACAGTAATCTTTAGTTCTCTCATGTTCAGCGGAGTTTATGCTCCTAAAATTTTAGCCATGCAAGCCCTCGGAGTTGAAGCTACTCAAAGTGACACCTTCCAAAATATCCATATGGCAAGTGAGATTGATTTTAAAATCTTGGCCGTATCGCTTGTTATACTATTTGTTAGAAGATTGATGCTTTTAAGAAGAGCTTAGAGGTATTCTTAACTATAATTTAACACTTTTTAGATAATATTTAGTTATCAACTCTAAGGTAATTGAATGTTCATCAAACAACTTCTATTTTTACTAATTTCAACATTTTTTACTTTCAATAATTTAACTGCCCAAACAGAGTTTAGTGAACTTGCAAAGCAGAAAAAAATTTATCCAATGGGTGAAAAAATATATCAAAAACTGTGTAATCAAAATATAGATTTTGAAAAATACTCAAATATTGATGAGCTGACAAATTCGATAAAAAATGAGAATCTTTGTAAACCAATGAAAGAAAACCATTTTCAAGCGGTAGTTCTATATTTATGGGATGTTCAGAGAATTTCTACGGCTCGAAAATTACCAGAGCATATAAAAGTAACAAAAGATGAAAAATGCCCTGTTTGTGGCATGTTTGTATATAAATATCCACGATGGGTAGCACAAATTTTTTATAAAGACACAAAGGATGAGCATCACTACTCATTTGATGGTGTTAAAGATTTGATGAAATACTATTTTGATAATAAAGAAAATATTTCAAAAATATTGGTTAGTGACTACTATTCACAAAAAGTGATAGAAGCTCAGCAAGCTTACTTTGTAATAGGGAGTGATACTTATGGTCCAATGGGCGATGAGCTTATCCCTTTTGAGTCTGAGAGTGAAGCTAAAACTTTTTATATGGATCACAGAGCTTCTAAGATTGTGAAATTTCAAGATATTACAAAAGAGGACGTGTATAAACTAGATGAATAATAAGAACAGTTATACAAAAAAGACACAATATATTCTCTATATATTTTCAGGATTATTCTCTTTGTTGCTGCTAGAGAGTTTATATCTAAGTTATGAAAAATCTATAAGTTCCCAAGCGCTTGAGAAAAAACTAGCTTTTATAAAATTGTCAGGGCTTCCTGACTTGGCAATCTCAACAGAGGCAACTTACATAAGACATAGAAGTTTGACTGATGTTTTTTCTATATATAAAGATGATGGCAGCCTGCGTGAATACTTTCCAACGACTTATGTAATCTCACATTCTCAAGCCGTAAAGATAAGTAAATGAGAAAGAAAATAAATTTGTATTTAATCGAGTATGCAATAAATGCGATACTAAGACAGAGCTATAAAAACTTTTTTATAGTCACTGTTTTTACAATTTTAACTTTTCTTTTAACTTCTGTTTTTTTTATCACAAACTCCCTTCGGTATGAAATGGATTCTACTGTTGACACACTTCCTCAAATCATAGTGCAAAAAATGAAAGCCGGAAGGCATTATGATATAGATGTAAACAGAGTAGACAAAATCTTGGAGATTCCAGGGGTCAGTGATGCTGTGGCACGTGTTTGGGGTTATTACTATTTTGAAAATGCTGGTGTGAATTTCAGTGTTGTAGGCATTGAGCAGTATGAAAACCAGTATAAAAACAGCTTTGTAAATCTTGTCAAAAAGTTTGATTTTGATAAACTCAAAGAAAACTCTTCCATGCTTGTTGGCGCTGGAGTTAAACGCACGATGGAAAATAGTTATTATAAAGAGTATTTTAATTTTATAAAGCCGAACGGAACCTTGAAAAAAGTAACTCTCGGCGGAGTTTTTGACGGAGATACAAATTTAGAATCAAACGACATGATAATCATGCCCCAAGAGATTGTGAGAGAGATTTTTGATCTTGATCCATCAAAGGCTACAGACATAGTAGTCAAGGTGGCAAATCCTATGGAGATACAAACAGTGGCATCAAAAATAAAGCTGATGTTTCCAGATACCAGAATCATCACAACTGGGGATTTAAAAGTAAGTTATCAAAATATTTTTGATTATAAAAGTGGAATATTCTTAGCACTTTTTATAGTGACACTTTTCACATTCTTTATAATTATCTATGACAAAGCAAGCGGGGTGACAAGCGAAGAAAAAAGAGAGATAGGGATATTAAAAGCAATCGGCTGGACTGTTGATGATGTACTCAAAGAGAAGTTCTATGAGTCCTTTGTAATCTCCTTATTTTCATACGGTTTAGGAGTAGGGCTTTCCCTTGCATATGTGTATTTATTTCAAGCACCATTGCTTAGGGATATATTTGTAGGGTATTCTCAATTAAAAACAAATTTTGAACTGCCATTTGTTTTTGACATGCAAACGCTGTTTCTGGTGTTTTTGCTCAGCGTTCCTATCTACATTGCTGCAACTATAATCCCTTCATGGAAAGTAGCGACACTTGAAGCAGATGAAGTGATAAGGTGAGTTGTATTTTTCTCTTTCTTTATTTAGGTAAAATAGACACATTATTTGACTTGACTGACAGTAGCAGAAATTTACAAGGACTGCTGAAAGAGAGCTCAATTTATCTAAAAGAGGATGGTGGAGCAGGGAGTATGTACGAGGTTGATTTAGTGGTATGATATTTGGAGTATTTTTTGATACAATTACCACTTAAATAGGTGGTTTGTAAATAATGATTAAACTAAAAAATATAACAAAAATATATGATGTTAGCAAAAATGATAAAGTAAAAGCATTAGAAAATGTAAACTTAACCATAAAAGAAGGTGAACTTATAGTTTTAAAAGGTGCCAGCGGAAGCGGAAAGAGTACCATACTCTCTCTTATCGCGGCTCTGAGTAAACCTTCAAGCGGTGAGGTTATAGTAGATGGCAAGCAAATATCCAAGCTGCCTGATAACTTCGCTTCCATTTACAGAAGAGATAACATAGGCTTTATATTTCAAAAATACAATCTTATACCGACTTTGAGTGTTAAAGAAAATATTTTACTCCCTTTAGTTCCATTAAATCCGGACTCCGAAGAAGCAGATGAAAAAATTCAGGAAGTTATGAAGCGATTTCATATTGAACATAAAGAAGATTCTGTTGTTCGAAACCTTTCAGGAGGCGAGCAACAGCGTGTGGCGATAGCAAGAGCAAATGTAAATAATCCTAAAATAATCATAGCAGATGAGCCAACGGCAAATCTTGACGAGAAACTCTCACAGCACTTTTTAGAGATATTAAGAGAGTTAAAATCACTTAACAAAACAATCATCATAGCGACACATGATCCGCTTTTTATTGGACTTGATTTTGTAGACCGTGAGATAGAGATTCATAATGGAAAAATAGTTTGATATTTACTCCGGAAGTCTTGACTATTTTCATATTAAATTTTATTTTTGCATTTTTTGCAATAATCGCTTTTGTGTTGAGTGTGAAAATATTTTTAAAATGGGATTTAAACTCCACAACTCAAAGTCAATACAAACTTGAAAAACAGAGCTATTTGGCTGCAACAATTATTAAGTATATTTTTGCCATTAAAGTGCCTCTTTTTCTCTTTTTTATCTTCACCCTAGATAAGCTCTCACATGTACTGACCGGTGCCATGTGCGCGGCAGGGGTCGTTGATGCAACGCCGTATGGAACATATCTGTTTATCATAAAAATTATTAATCTATACCTTTTTGCTTATTGGCTCATGCTTCACAGTGCGGACATTAAAGAGGAAAACCAGCCCTATACAAAACAAAAATTTGGACTTTTTATCATAGCTTTTTTCCTGCTAATGGCAGAGCTGATCTTGGAAGGTGTTATGTTTAGTTCGATTGATGTTGACAAGATGGTAAGTTGCTGTGGAAGCTTGTACTCCAGCTCCGCTACTTCTTACATCTCAAATATTTTCCTTATAGATACGCCGACTCTTTTGACTCTTTTTTATGGAAACTTTTTATTTATAATTCTCTTTTATTTCCTAAAAAACAGATATCTTTTTGCAATAAGCAACATAATATTTATTATTATATCTCTCATAAGCATTATTGTATTTTTTGGAACATACATATATGAACTCCCAACACATCATTGTCCATTCTGCTTTTTACAGAAAGATTATCATTATATAGGCTATCTTCTTTATGCATTGCTTTTTGGAGGAACATTTTATGGGATAATTGCCGGTTTCATAAACTCATCACAAAAAGAGAGAGCTAAAAATTGTAAAATATCAATATTATTGAGCTCAGTTTATGTTATATTACTCAGCCTTTATCCAATCATATATTTTATAAAAAATGGTGTTTGGCTTTAGCGTATTTTAATTTAATGGAGTCAGATAATGAACTTTAGCAAGCTTTTATTTACATCTTTTTCATCTTTACTTTTTGTATCAATGTTTATGGGATGTGATAATAAAAAAACAACAGATTTAACTATACACTGGGATAGAGACATGTGCTCGAGATGTGTTATGGTTGTGAGCGATAGGCACAATACAACACAAGTTATAGACCAAAAAACTGGTAAAAAGTATGTTTTTGATGACATAGGCTGTATGGCTAGTTGGTTCAAGTCAGAAAATATTTCTTGGAGTGATACGGCAAATATATGGATTACTGATCTTAAGTCAGGTGAGTGGATAGATGCAAGAAAAGCGTTTTATGATACTGATAATGTCACTCCGATGGGGTATGGATTTAGCGCACATAAGCTAAAGTCTGATATTCAACAAGGCAAAGAAGTTATTGATTATAATGAAGTTGTAAAAAGAATTCTAAAGAGTGAAGAGTAATCTTATTCTTTAGTAGCGGAGATTAGCGGCTTTTTATCTTCAATAGTTAGAATCGGTTCCACAAACGGAGCCAGATTGGCTAAAAAATTCAGTAATGACATTACTGGACTTGCGTAAAAGAATTTAAGTTTATGGTTATAGTGCCAAAGCTGGTCTGCATATTGATATATTTTATGCGGACTGTCTCCGATATTATCTCCATCTTTGTCAAATCCTGTATATCTGTCCCAGTAGTTATTCTTCACGATATTTAAGTAAGTTACATCACTTTTTGCAGATTTTACAACATCGTCTATATTTGCATAAATCTCATTATGGGTAATAGTGTTGTTTTTAATCGCACCATGGAAGTGAAAGGCTTCTTTGTTATATGCGATTGTGTTGTAGCGAATTATTCTTTGCATCCCTTCTTCTGTGTGTTTGGTGTCTATATAAATCCCTTGCGCATTATATTTTACACTGTTCTTTTCAAATAAAAAATTAGATACCATTTTGAGTACAACTCCAATGCCAGCTGCTCCTGTGCAACTGAGTATGCTATTATTGATAACTTCACTGTTTTTTGAACCCATAATCATGATACCGACAGAGTTATACTCGAAGGTGTTGTTTTGCAAGATGTTCTGATTACTTAAGCTTAAGTGAATCGCAAATCTATTATGTAAAAAAGTATTATTTTCAATTAGGTTATTGTTTGAATAGCTTAGGGTCACGTCCCTCGCGTAGGCTATAGTGTTGTTTCTTATGATATTGTTATTGGAGTACCAAATTTTCAGCGCATCGCCTCTCAGGGATATATCATTCTTTTTAGAGGTGATGATGTTGTTTGAAATGATAGAATTGTTTACCATGACCATATCAATACCATAGAGACTGTCTGTTATATTGCAATCACTTACTTCACAATGACTTGCTTTATTTATTTGGATGCCACTGTCCAATCGGGTCATTTGATTGCCACTTCCACTTATTGTTAAGTTTTTCAGTGTTACATGTGAGCTGTTTATAGTGACAACTTTTCCCGTCTTGTCACCTTGTATGATTACATCCGATTCTTTGCCGAGTATGGTTAAAGGCTTGTTTATAACGATATTGCCGCTGTAGATTCCCGAGGGCAGTTTGATTGTGGAATAGGGCAGTGCGTTATCTATAGTCTCTTGAAGTATATTTGCGAAAGTGAATGTGACAAAAGCAAAAAGAAGTAAAAGTACTTTTCTCATCTTTTGTCCTTCTGTTTGAATTTAATAAAATTTATGAATTTCTTCCATGATGTTTGCAAACTCTACACTTTCACCTTTTTCTTTTAAAAAGCTGATGAGGTATTTCTGGCTTGCTTCTACGCCGGAACTCTTTTCTATCTCTAGGAGTTTTGTATATAAATCAGTAATAATTTCTATTACATGTTTAGATATTGTTTTTCTTGATGCATGGTAGCCGATAACTTTGCCGGTATCAGTATCTTTTCTAATTTCAAATTCAGTAAATATCCAATAGTATCTGCCATCTTTTGCTAAGTTTTTTACAACCGCATTGATATTTTTGCCTTGTGAAATAGTTTCCCATAAAAGTTTGAAAACAACTTTAGGCATGTCCGGATGACGAACAATGCTGTGCGGCTGTCCGATTAACTCCTCTTTAGAATAACCTGAGACTTCCATAAAATAGTCATTGCAATAGGTGATTTTCCCCTTTTCGTCCGTCTCACTTACTATATATCTTTTTGGATCCAGTTTTATCTCTTCATTGACAGGAGTAGGTTTTTGCATTTTATATATTTCCGTTTAAAAGTTTGATAAGCGCTTCACTTACTTCTTTAAAGCCAAGTATTCTTTTTCCGTTGTGTTCTTTTGCAAAAATCTCAGCTGCTTTGTATGAATCAAACGGTACTAAATCATCACCTGCGGGTGAAGTAACATTGCTTCCGTATATATAAAAAGCTCCCTTGGCTTTTACCGGTAACAATGTTTTAAAATCTGTAACTATGATATTTTTAAAATCATCTTCACTCTTTACATTCAACTCATACCACTTCCCCGGTCTGTGAAAAAACTCAAACATAGACTTAGGAGAGGAAAAAAATACCTCTTTGCCATTTTTCAACTCCACTTTTGCCACCCATTTAGGATTCTCATATACTTTTAAATGTCTTACTAAACAAGTAGTGTCTTTAGTGTAATCCATACTATATGAATATAACAAACTTGATATTAACAATATCCCAATTACTATTTTTCTCATCATAACTTCCTTTAAACTAAATCTTTTTTCTCAAAAATTTTATAACCCAAAAAGGCAAACAGTAACCCTAAAACTAAAGGATAACCTATAGACAAAAGAACAAACATACCTTGGCTGATAGAGTCAAGTATGTAGAAAGCAACAGGACCCATAACCGTAAGCTCAGGGTCAAAAAGTGAAATTGCAGCAACTCTGAACAGTTCCATCGGATTTGCCAAACTGATAAAAATAATCAACTCTTCATTAAATCTCTGTTGCATCATAAGAGATATAAGTGCTATATCAATAAATGCAAGTAAAAATATCCATATAAAAAATGCTATTCCAAGTGCAACTTCAGAAGACTTTACAAATGAGGAGATAAAAAATGCTATTCCTAAAAATGCGGAAGAGAGTGCAAAAAGAAGCCCCGTATATAAAAAGAATATATTCCAAGGTATGTCGGCACCTTTAAAAGCTCCGTAAACTACGGCAATTACCATGGCAAAAAGTACAGGCAGATACACGGTTATAAACCTGCCGATAATCTTGCCCCAGTAATATTGTTTAAGCGATATAGGAAAGGAGAGCATGTATTCCAAGATATGGTTATCTCTGTCTCCGGAGATTGAACGCACAGTTGTTATGAGTATAAAGATAGGCAATATCACTATTGTAATCTGTATATACATCAGTAAAAGTCTGCTCAAACCGCTAAAACCCATAACTTGCGATTCTGTCACACCGGCTATGAAAAAGAGCGCAATGAGACCGCCAAATACAAGAGAGTAAACCACAAACCATCTAGCTCTGATAGACTCTTTTAAATCTAAATATGCAATTAAATATAAGTTTTTCAAAAATATTCCTTTAAATATCTAAATTGTTTCATCTGATACAATTTTTCCAAGATCCATATAGATTTGTCTGTTTACCAAATCTTTAACCTCTTCAAGTCTATGTGTAACAAATAGTAAAACTTTTTCTTCTTCGTTTTGTTTTAAAAGTCTATAGAAGTCATCCCTTGCTTTTGGGTCAAGATTTGCAGTCGGCTCATCATATATGATGATGTCACTTTTCTTTGCCAAGCTTATAGCAATAAGCATTTTTTGTTTCATCCCGCCGCTGAGCTTAAAAAATGATTTGTTTATGTTGGCATTTATATCAAGCTTCATCTCATTCGCATAGTGTAAAATCAACTCTCTGTCAACTTGTGCGCTTATGCTGACATATTGAATAAGCTCGTCAAGACTAAGCTTGATAGGAGGTGGAAGTTGAGGCACAAAACTTATCTCCTGCAATACCTTAGTCCTATCTTTTATAGGATTCAATCCATTTATAAGAACCTCACCCTGATCAGGATGGTAGTATCCAAGGATAGAACGGATAAGTGTAGTTTTACCAGCACCGTTCGCACCCATCAGTGCTATCGATTCATTTTTATGAAATTCACAGTTTACATTATCAAGGGATACATGTGAGCCGAATTTTTTAGTTAATTGCGATACTTTTATCATGAAATATTACCTTACACCAAACTTTTTAATCTAAAATCAAAATTAAGAGCATCTTCATGGCACACATCTACGCATCTTCCGCAAAGTGTACAATCAGCTCCGGTTATATATTCTTTAGTTATGCCTTTTTCTTCTCTTTGTTTGTCATATTTTGCTTTTACAATTTCTAGAACTTGATTCTCAAAACATACATCATGACATACCATACAGTGGTCACAGTTGTCATTCCACTCAATTCTTAGAGCACTTATTTTTCCAATCATTCCATAAGTTGTGCCGATTGGACAAATATATGTACACCAGGCGCGACGAGAATAAAATACTTCAAATGCAAATACTATAACTACCCAAATTAAAGTTAAAGACCAGCCATAAGCAACGGCACGACTTAAAATACCTACAACATTTACACTCTCAAATACCAAATAACCACTTGTAAAAGAGAGTATTAAAAAAATTGCCCAGAAAAAATATCTGATTCTATGGTCAAATTTTCTATCTTTAATAATCTTTTTTGCCACTAAAGTATTGTGCCACTTTTCACCTATTTCACTTAAAATTCCATAAGGACAAGCCCATGAACAGTAACTCCTGCCACCGACAAAAATATAAAAAACGATAATTGTACTGACCCCGATTATGATGTTTACATGTAAGTAGAACTCTGCTAAAAACATCTCCATGGTTGTAAAAACATCTATGAGATGAAAGCCTAGAAATCTTGAACCGCTTAAAGTTCCCTCTAGAATTTGAATATCAATAGCAAAAGATAAAAAAAACAGTAAATGAATAGCTATAACAAGTATCCACCGTTTCATTCTATAGCTAAAAATCTTCTTTCCATCTTTAGTCGTACTAAAAAAAGTTGACCAGAATGATGTTCTTTTTATAGTTTCTCTACTATTATATTTATCCATCTAATATGTCCTGTTAGTTTTTAACGGCTTCTGCTCGTGCAGGAAATTCACCTATCTCATTTGCAAATCTTCTTAAATCATCTTTATCCAGTTTTATTAGAAGACCTTTCATTATCATATTTTCTTTTCTGCCTGCTTTGAAATCATCTAATTTTGTATATACTTCATCAGCAGTTTGTCCAAAGAGTTTTGGTCCCATAAGCTTTTTGCCGTTTTGCTCACCACTTCCATTTACTCCATGGCAAGATGAACACTTACTTTTATACTCATCACTAACTTTGAAAGCGCCAACATTTCCTGCTTTTTCTCTGAGTGCATTAAGTTGGTCCATCTCTTTTTCTCTATCATCTTTATTTTCGTGAGTTGATTGTGTACCCATCTGTTCTGCTGTACGATTACCGATATCTTCCGTTACTTTCCCATGAATTCCGCCGTTATAAGCTCCACCGTTAACTGCAACCCATGCTGTAAGCCCAACAATCAGTATTGTAAAAAATGCTACAACAATATTTTTCATTATTTATCCCTTATTTTTTTGATTTCTTGATTGAACTTATATATTTCATCAGCCATATCTCTAATTTCTTTATCGTCCATCATATTTATAAGATCTTTCATGAGCACATTTTTCTTTTCGCCACTTTTAAATGCTGTAATTTTTCCATAGATATATTCAGAATCTCTCCCAATTAAAGATGGTCCGATAATTCCATTAGCATAGTCATTATGACATGCAGAACATTTGACCATAAATTTTTTACTGAGATTATTGACTATCATAGAGATTTGAACCTCTTCATAAGGACTTCTGACATTCATGTTTGCATCAATGGCACTTCTCGGTCTAACTCTTACGGATGCATCACTATTCGCAGGTTGTGCATTTTGATCGTATGCACTTTTTTCACCATAATCATAGTAAAATGAATCGTTTTTAGATTTATTTGCATCCCCTGTTTCTACTTTTAGTTCACGTGCACTTTCATTTTTAACAACTTCTATTTTTGAACCTTCCAATACTTGAGCAGATTTTGTGTGATTGCTTTTATCATTTTCATTGTTCTTAGAATCACTGCAAGACGCTAAAAAAGAGAGTATCAATAAGCTTGAAGAAAGCAACAGCGCTTTTGTTTTTAAGTTGGAATTTTTAGTTGTCATAATTAACCTCTTTTATTTTTATTTGTATAGTAGTCTTCATACGTCATTCTTGGTTTTACTACAATAGATGGTATGTTTGTAGGACAAACCTCTTGGCAAGCACCACAGCCTATGCATCCATCATAAATTTCCGGTCTATTCCCGCCACTGGAATCTCTAACCATAGAAATTGCACTGAGTGGATTTGGAATAGGGCACATGTCAGCGCATAAAGTACACGCTTTACCTTCATAATCATCAAACTTAGCAAGTAGTTTTGTTTCTAAGTCATTTATGTGGCGCACAGAATCTGTGAACTCACGCATTTGATTATTGTAACCTTGAGGCACAGGTATGTTTTTCATAGCTAAACAAGTGTCCGGAAATTCTAAGACAGCAATTCCCATTTTTATATCTTCAGGTTTTTCGCAACTGTGGTCAAGTGCACCGCTAGGACATGCTAGGACACATGGAACAGCACTACATGCATAGCAGGCTCTTATATTAGCATCTATATAGGGCGTTCCATCACCATATCCTTTTGTGATGTCAGACAATTCAATAGAATGATAAGGACAAACTTGAAGGCATTGACCACATTTTATGCATAATGCTAAAAATTTCTTTTCAGCAACTGCGCCGGGAGGTCTCAGCCTATTTTCATTTCCTCTCGCATAAGGACTAAAAACAATTCCGCCACCCAGAACAAGTCCTAATATACCAAGAGTAGAATATTTAACAAATTCTCTTCTGTCAGTTTTTACTGTTTCCATAATTATCCTCTTTTATATATTATAAAGTTGTTTTTAGAATTCTTGGTTTTTCATCTTGCATTAAAAAAAGAGGCTTTGTAAATGGAGCCAATTTTGCTAAAAAGTTTAGTAATGAAATGACTGGTGAGCCATAAAAAAACTTTACATCAGAGTTATAAACCCAAAGTTGGTCTGCGTATTGATAAACTTTATGAGGAGTATCACCTATCCCATCATGGTTTTTATCAAATCCTTCGTAGTTATCCCAATAGTTTGCTTCTATATCATTTTCGTCGGTTTTACTTCCTCTGCTGTCATTTACAATATCTTCTATATTTCCCATAACAATATTGTCTTTTAGGGTGTTGTTTTCACTTAGAGAATGAAAGTGTATTGCTTCTGAATTGTAAAGAATCTTGTTTCCTGTTATCCAATTGTGCGTATCGGGTTCAAACGGTGAGCGGTCAATGTATAAACCTTGTGCACAGTATATAATCGTATTGTCCTGAAGTGTGAAATTTGACACATCTTTAAGACCGATTCCCATTCCTGTTGCACCCTGTGAACTTTTTATGACATTTCCAATTGCTATAGAATCTTTGGAATACATAAAAAATATTCCAACAGAGTTCATCTCATAAGTATTATTTTTGATGAGATTTTTACCGGCGTACATAAAATGCAAGGAGTACCTGTTGTGTTTTCCATAATTATTTACTATCTCATTGCCATGAGAATACCATATAACCATATCTCGAGATTTAATTAAAGAGTTCCCTTTTATAAGGTTGTTGTTTGAATACCAAACCCTTAAACCATCACCGCGAAGCCCTAAGTCTAAATCTTTTGAGCTGATATGATTGTTTGAGATAATAGAGTTATTAACCATTTGCATGTCAATCCCAAAGAGGCAGTCCTCAATAACGCAATCACTTATTTCACATTGCGCACCATCACTGATTGTAATGGCTGCATCTACATTCTCATGTCTGTCTCCGCTTCCAATTATTTTTAGATTTTTGAGTGTGACATACGAGCTTTTTATGGTTATGACAGTTCCTGATTGCTCTCCGTCAATTACAACACCATCTTCCTTACCTATGATTGTTAAAGGTTTATTTATATTGATATTGCCTTTATAAACTCCAGCCGGAAGCTTTAAAATAGAACCCTCCGGCGCATTGTCAATTGCTTCTTGCAATACATTTGCATTAGCTTGGATAAGAAGAACAATGGCAAGAGTCAATAATTTTTTAAACATTTAATACCTTAACTTAGAATTTATTCTTGCATCTCTTTGAATGCTTTTTGTTTTGCAAAAAAAGCAAGAAGGCTTAATATGCTGATTGCAAGAATCATATAAAAACCTATCGTTGGATAAGAATGTGTTGTAAACTGGGCTATTTTTCCATCTCCAAAAACAGTGGGCATAAAAGGTTTGATTTTAAATGCTCCCCAGTCATGCAGATTGTGTCCAAACCAATAGAGCCAGTAGGAGTAATCGGCTATAAAAAGTAAAGGCAGTGAAGCAGGAACAAGCATAAGATAGTTTAAGATTTTTTTGTCATACGCTATAAAATAAATCATTCCCAAAGAGAGTGCTAAAAGTGCATATATTCCAATTGCTCTCTCAAAATGCCCGCCAACCCACATTGGGTCCATACCAACATAGTGATTGATTGTATTCATCTCATGAACTTCACCACTGTACCCGTCAAAATGAAAGTATACTGGTATCCCCTCTGGAAAAGCTTCTTTTGGATAGTTTGGCGCTTCAAGTGAAACAGCCCAGATAGGTAGTGATGCTGGTCCTGTTTCTGCTTGGGTTTCTATCATTTTTTCTAAATTATCGTACGCTTTTTTATCGGTTTCAACACTTTTATATCTGCCTTTATTGTAGAGATTCCAAACAGATTTACTTAAAGAAGAGACTTCCTCTCCTTTACCGTCATTGATTTTATTGAGTGTACCATGGAAAGCAACCATAGGGAAAGTGAAAGAGAAAGTTAAAATAATTAAGGCTAAAGTTGCAAAAATTTTTGCTTTTGTTAAACTAGGGTGCATATACATATTCCTTGTGCGTTAATGAAAAATTCAAGACTCTGTAAATCCTCAATTTAAGATTATAACATAAAATAAACAATTACAATTATTATAATATAAAATCTATATCATAAGTTTGATTTATATCAAGTTAGACTAATAAAAAAAAGGGAGGGAAAAGAACATTTGTCTTTTCCCTCCCCACTTAGTAAAACTAAAATCTAATCTATTCTTTAGAATAGATTCGCATTTTCATCTACCCATTTTAGGTATTCGATAATGTCTGTAGTCTCTTTTTCAGTCATATGTTGATTAGGCATTTTCAAGTTGAAATAATCAATCATACTTTTAATATATGGGTCTTCAAATTTAGCTTCAGGATCCATAATGAAATCCTTAACCCATACTTGTGCGTTTTCATGTCTTTGAAGTACACCTGTTAAGTCTGGACCAGATGAAACTTTACCGATAACGTGACAACCGCCACATCCGCCTTCGCCAAATGCTCTTTCACCATTTTGTGCAGCAGCCGACTGTTTAGTAGCGATGAGTCTAACAAGAGCATCTTTTGCTCTAATTCCAACATCTGCTGTTTTAACCATCAGTTGCCAAATCATATTTTCAAATAAAACTGCTTTTTCTAAATCTCCAGCTTTAACTGCTTCATCTGAAAGTTTTTTCTGAGCAGGAATTTGTCCATATTGATCAAATGCATCTGTTACAAGATCAGCTACAACTTTATGTTTGTCAAAGTGATTTGCTTTTAAGAATGCAACAACACTTTGGATAACAGCATCAGTAGCAGCATTTACAGCAACAGTTTTGTCGTACTCAGCTTTAAGCTCAGTTTTTGTCATTGTTTGCATTTTTAATTTTTGAGCACTCTCGTATTTTTTATCAGGGTCTTTAACCATCAAATAACCCATCATTTCTAAGTGAAGTGCAGAACAAAATTCTGTACAATAGTATGGAAATACACCTTCAAGATCAGCTTTAAATTTAAGTTCAGCAGTTTCTCCTGGTTCAAGTGAAGCATGAATATCATGTTGATCAACTGTAAAACCGTGAGTCTCATCTTGAGCTCTTTCCAAGTTTGTTAAATACATAGTAACAGTATCACCCTTGTTTACAGTGATTCTTTCAGGATTGATGTGACTTCTTACCATAGTGGCATATACAGTTACATTTTTTCCTTCTCTAACAATCTTTTCTTGACCTGCTAAAGTTTTACCGACATGTTGCTTACCAGTTTTAGTATTTGTACCCATTGGATATCTAACATGTGGATGTAGCTTCTCTGCTCTGATTGCAACTGCTTGGTGCGGTTCACCTAAAGGTAAAGGCATGTCAACAAGCAAGTCCATACTTTTTCCGCTAATATCAATCAACTGGTGATTTTGCGGGTGAAGAGGACCAACCGGATTAAATCTGTCAATAGCAAGTTTATTAAGTGAAATAATATATTTACCTTGAGGATCAGCAGATTTACCCTCCATACCAGCTAAGTGACCAACATTGTAATGAACATTTTCTTTATCTAAAACTTTTAAAGTTTTATAGTTCCATTTCACAATTTGAGAATCAACATATAAAGAAGTATATATCTCTCCATCAACGTTTGAGTACTGGCTATGTAAAGGCCCAAGTCCTAATTCTAGTTGACCGTGTAGAGATGATTTCATATCTAAGATAGGAATCCCGTATGGGTCTTTACCAGCATATTTTTTACTTTTAATAAGTTCTTTGATTTTGCTCCATTTAAATACAGAAGCGTGAGTATCTAATTTACCACAAACAGTAATGTATTCACCATCTGGAGAAACATCTACACCATGAGGTGATTTTGGCTCTGGAATTAAAAATAATGCATCGTTTGCAACAGCAACATTTATTGGAATAATTTTCATCCCATTTACTATATTGTAGTTTTTCTTATCTTTTGCAAGTGTAGCTAATTTTTCCCAGTTATATACATGTAAAAAGTCAGTATCATTTCTACTCATACCAGCTTCATTTGGCGGCATACCAACTTCGATTCCACCTGTATACATCTCTGTATTAAATGAGTTTGTAAAAGCCCAGCCATAAGAAGCACCTTTACCTGCATCACTTAAATCTTGCATATAAGGAGGCAATTCAAGTGTAAAAGATTCTTTTTCTTGAATACGACCTATTTTATCGTCAAATTTCCATAGTGTAACACCACCACGGTATGTTTCTTTATACTCTTCTATAGGGTGATAGTTGTTATCAAACGGTGCAGCATATTGAGCGGCCTCTATGATATATTCACTATTTGGAGTGAAGAATGCTCCACCATGTTCAGATTTGAAAACTGGATTTACAACAATCTGTTTGGTTTCAAAATCTTCTAAATCTATAATAGCAACTCTAGGATTTGCTTTATCATTGATAGCTAGCCATTTACCATCATATTTTCCGTCTTTCTCAGAAAGAGCAGGGTGGTGAGTATCTCCCCAGTTAATCTCTTTACCTCTAATATTACCTTGTCTTAAGATCTTCTTGCTATCTTCATCGTAGCCATAGCCTTGCCATGGTTCAGGTGTAAATACAGCGATGTATTTTAAGATTCTCATAGTTGGAACACCATAAACAATTACTTGTCCAGATTGACCACCAGAACTAAATACAATAAACTCATCTCTGCCACCACTAGGTGTATAAGTTTTTGCAGCATGAATAACATCGTTCTCAGTTAAGCCTCTTGCTTTCATTACTTTTTCTAGTTCACCACCAGAAGCTGACGCCATTGTCGCAGCTAGTGTTGTACCTAAAATAAGTGAAGAGAGCTTGTTGAAATTATTGCTCATTTTCTTCTCCTTTTGATTCCTTTGAGTTTATTTTATTAAATAAAACATACCCAAATGATATGTAATGTTATTATATTTCATTGAGTGAAAATTTGACTGAGGTCAAATTATAAAATTAATCTGATTATTTAAGGTTATGATGGGAATTCAGGTTATCTAAACCAGTTTTTAGATTTTTAAGTTTATGGAAGATTTGCGGTAAGGTCATAAAACGTTATTTTGATTTAATCATCTCAATAAACATAACTGGAAGAATAAGCAGATCTGCCCATAATGAGAATATTATTAAAATAACGGAGTATTTTCCAATGGTAGAAATAGTGGGAATATTGGCAAATACAAGTAGTAAAAAAGTAATAAGAAGTATAGTGCTTCCGATACCAACAGGTGTACCCACTTCTATAAAAGAGACTTCTAACGAGTGCTCGTTTGAATATCCAGGTCGCAAATGTTTATGGTAATAGTACAAAAAATGTATAGTCGCATCGCTGGACAACGCCACCATAATTAACATGGCGACCAGAACTTCTATCGAAAGAGGTATTTGGAGTATAATTAAAATAGCAAAGAACCATACCAATGGAATTGTATTAACCGTTAACGCGATAAAAGCGTATACCTTATTCTTGGTTACAGTATAAATGACCAAAGTAATAAGAACTAGTATAAAAAGAACCACAAAAATCATATGATTGACTGTGTCATATTTTGCAGCGCTTAAAAGTGAGTCGACATCATCAAGCAGCGTGGTATTCTCTTTATCCCACTCTCTAATCCATTGAAGAACAATATTTTTATCTATAGAGTCATCTTCTAGATAGATGGTCACGCGATGGGCGGAGTTTTCCATAACGTCGTCATATATGTCATAAAGAATAAAATCAAAAGAGATAAAATCCAAATTTATATTTGAAACTTCAAATGGGCGTAAACGGTCATACTCCATAGAAAGACTTTTAGCGTAGGTATAACTAGATGTGATATCTGAAATATCTTCTTGAAAGCGTCTGGTTATATCACCATGAAACCGCTCTAATTTTTTTAGAGCTTCATGCGTCAAGCCATTAGACGGGATTAACAGACTGACAACTTCATCATTGTCTTCAGTTATAAAACTAGATGGTTTGATTGTAGTAAAAACAACCGAAGATATGAAGACCACTCCCGTTAACAATAAAAATATCCGCAATATATTTCGTTCATATTTGGCTTCAAGACCGGCAAACAACTTAGAAGTGTTCTTGGTAATCATATATGGATCTTTAATATTAAAAAATGATAACAACGCCAATAAAAAAGAAAAAGTTAGAATAAATCCAATTATAGAGGACAGAATAACGTTGTAGCCAATAGATTGCAGAATGACGCTATTTTGAAAAATTAATGCGCCAATACCGACAACGCTAACAAAAGTAGTCAAAATAATTGGTTTAAAAGTCTTCATAACAGTATAATAGATGGCACGTTTATTATTAAGCGAGATTTGCATAATATGCCAACCGTAATAGATATATATAAAATCCATAATAGAGACAGCTATAGCGACGAGCAAAATTGAAACGTGCAAAGGCGTATCCGGCTGAATAAACTGGTAGGCAGATACTGTAAAAAGAGTATTAAATGAAATGAAAATTATGCCTAATATCGATGGAATAATTGTTCTAAAAGCGATAGAAAACAGTATAAACAACGTTGTTACAAGAATAGAAAAAAGGATTGTATCTTTAAAAATATTTTCACCTTCCGCCGTTGCAATAACATCGTAATCAAATGGTATATATATATCTGAAAAATCAATGGGGGATGACGAAAACACGTATATATAGAGTGTCTCTTTATTTGACGAATAAAATTTTGAAAACTCTTGAGCTGAGCCTTTTACTTTGGCAATTATTTCATCTACACTATTATCACGTAGCGTTCTAGCTCCAACCAAAGACGAACCTTCATTATTATCCGAAGAATAAATCATCGTATGGGTAAGTGGAGAGCTTATTCTTGTTATCTCTTTTACATCTTCAAGATTTGAATGTAATAGTTTCATTTTGCTTACATTTTTTGTTGAAAATGGCTCACTTCCCAATTTTAGCCGAAGCTTCTGCGCATAGTTTTGTTTATGATTATTTTTTAAAAGTCTAGCATACTCATTACTTCCCTGAAGCCATAGTTCATCATCATTATGCGTCAACAACGTCGTCATGTTAAACGCCAAATAGAGAAAGATTAGACTAAATACAGTAATAATCGCTATGCGCAACTTGACAACAAGTTTATAGTATCTATATAAATTATTTTTAAAATAACTCATTTAACTTGTCCATTGATCATAATGTAAGGACGTTTATAAACGCCGATTCGTCTTGCGACATCCGCTATCTTGTTGAAGGTTCTTTTACTTTCTTCATCTTTAATATCTTTTAAGTCAAAGTCCCCTTTACCAAGCATAATAGCACGAAGCATTTTTTCATCAGACTCAGCACTCATAATATTTAAAATAGATTTTTTAGATTTTTTAGATTCTATCTCATGCAAGTAAAGGTATATAGTATATTTCGCAAAAATCTTTTGATTGTGTTTATATATTAACGCAAGATAAAGTTGCGACATAAAACAGAGTGGATCAATAAACGCGTGAACCTCTTGTTTTCCGCTGCCTAACACAATGGCATTGTCTTTGATTGTTTCAAGAAGTTCAATAGCAACGTTAGGTGCGACTAACTGCTTTTCTTTTTGAACACCCATAAGAGAAGTACCCAAAAGGAAAAGAATCATTATCATATATTTCATGTTAAAGATTATATCACATTTTATTGGGCACGTCTTTGAATAGTCAAGAGTTCCACATCACAATAATCAATGAGTTTTTTTAATTTCCTACTGCATAATTTTAGTTAAAGTTATGCTGAGAGATTAAGTTATCTAAATCAGTTTTTAGATTTTTAAGTTTATGTGTAGAGGAGCTTAATTCTTCTAAAGATTGGATAATAGCATCTTCTTTTTTTGTTAAGTCTTTATCGATTTTATCATCACCTTCCATTGTGTAAAGCAAGTCTAATAGATCTTCAATATTTTTTTCTACCTGCTCTAATGATTTGTAAGTGTGTTCTATAGAATCACTTGAATTGAGTACTGAAGTATTTATTTTATGCACTAGAAAATTAAAATTATTACTTGCTTCTAATATTTCATCTTTATTATTGGATATTTCAATAGGTTTTAGTCCTTGAATTGTAGACTTTGTTATAATATTTTTTGAAGTATGTGTAAATTTCTGTATAAAGGAAATTACGCTTTTAAGTTGAGTGAAAAGATAAGCCAATAGTGATATCAAAAGAAAGAATAGAGTGTATTGGATATTTTTTATAATATTGAGTTTATCGTTGAAAGAGGTTTGATTTAATTGTACTAGATTATCAAATTCTACTATAAGCATTAAGTTCGTGTTGTAAATATTATTCACTACCTTTTCTAAAATAATATTTGAATACATACTGGTTACTTTATTCATATCTCTAAATTGCTGTACCGATAAATAAAATTTATTCCATAATTCTATAATTTTATTATTTTGAACAGATATAGAAGATATTTCATTTAACTCTTTTTCACTATCACTAGTCTTGAGCATGAAATCTTGTATTGAATTTTTTAGTTGTGTGCCATTTCCAACTTGTTTTTTATAGATATAAAAAATATTTTTTGATATTTCTTGTGTAAGTGCTTTTTGATTATTAATTGTGTTTAATACTTGTATTTCTATTTTATTTTGCTGAGCAATATAGATAGACACAACAGTCAAAGCTATTGATAATAAAAAAATTAATAAACTGACTATTTTAATTTTATTCATACACCTTATCCTTCAAAAATGGCTTTTAAAGCCAACAAATCCAATACTTGAACTTCGCCATGTATTATATCTATAATCTTATTTCGTTTTAATCTATTGAGAACACGAGAGAGTGTTGCGGGGTTGATGTGCAAAATAAGTGAAATATTATTTCTTTGTAAATTGTTGAACATATCTAAATCAGAATCTATCATCATGGCAACTTTTGCTATAGAATCAAAGATGAATTCTCTATTCACCAGTGCTTGCAACTGTTGTGAGTGAGAGATGATTTCATTTGTAAATTCTATGTTTAAAAGATTGTTATTTAAGAATTTTTCTTTAAACTGTTTATAATCTATACTTAATATTTGGGATTCCTGAATGAGCTCTATATTTGAAAATGAAAATAAAAAATCATTTTTAAGATTGGAAATCTCTGATAATAAACTATTTTTGTAAATATAATATAAAAAAATTTCATTATTATATTTATCAATTTTGTATGCTTTTGCTAAACCATCTACTAAAAAAAGGAGTTGATTACTTTGCTTTTTTTCATAATACAAAACATAATTTTTATTGTAGTTATTAATTGTAGAGATAGAGGTTAAATCATCAATTTGCGCACTGTTTAAAGTGGCAAAAAAATCGATTGATTTCAGAGCATCTTTAATAGACACAAGACACCTAGTTAGTCAACTCTATGCAATCTTGTTGTGTGATATCAAATTGAAAGAGATGTGCTTTAGATATTGCACTTATATAAACGTACGATGTATTAATGCCAGCCTCTAAAAATTTTTGTGAAGATTTACAAATGCCATTTTGTATAGCTTTATGCATTCTTGTTCTATCTTCTTTTCTTACGGCATCATCACTCTTGCTTCCAGTGTTGATTTCAAAAGTATAAATCAGGGTCGTGTCTTTGTTCGTTATATTTATAAACTGAGTGTATTTATCTATTTTTTGAGGTAGATTTTTTGAGATTTCTTCGACAAACATTTCAGCAACTATTTTATTTTGGGATTTCATTTCCTTTTTTGGAAACTCATCGGTTCTTGTTTTTAAATCTTGAGCACTTACGGATGAATTGAAAATTATTAATATAGAAAATATCCAAAGTAAGGTTCTCATATTAGTCTCTTTTGATGTTATTTTAAAAAGTCATTATATCATAACTCTATACAATTAAAATATGATGATTATCAATATTGTTGGCTATCTGCTTCCAAATTTATCATGCCACCATTCAGATGGAGAATATGATTTTCTTTTTATACTGTCTTCATCGAAGGAGTATTCATAGTTGTTGCAGTAATCTAGAATGATTTGATAGGCTTCATTTATCTGCATACTGATTTTCGTGGCTTTTTCAACATCATCCTTATGTTTATCCGGATGCCATTGTTTCATAAGATCTTTATATTTTTGTTTTATTTCTTTTAAGGTAGAAGTTTCACGAAGCCCAAGGAGTGATTTGGACTTCATAATTTGAGTGAAGGAATGCAAAAGTTTTACTAGTCTTGTTGTTGTCTCATATACGCCGGAATATCTAAGTAGTCACTGTTAAAATCACCGCCAACAACAAGTTTAGGACGAAGTTTAGCTTTTGGAGGAGCTGGAGTGTCACTAATAAAATCTTCGTTATTGCTTAGATTTTTTTCAAAGCCTGTTGCGACTATTGTGATTTTTACATAGTTTTCAGCTATGTTTTCATCAGTTGATGTTCCCCAGATAACTTCAGCTTCTTCATGAGCACTTTCATGTACAACATCCATGGCTTCTGCCAATTCCATCATAGGAAAATTAGGATGCATGTGAAAGTGTACCAAAACTCCCATAGCGCCATTTATGGACATATTATCTAGGAGTGGAGATTCAATAGCTGCTTTTATAGCTTCGTAAGCTGCATTTTCACCCTCATACTCGCCAACACCCATAAGGGCCATGCCTTTATGACTCATAACAGTTTGTAAATCGGCAAAGTCAAGGTTTATGTCATTGTATCCGCTTGAGAGGATAACTCCAGAAGTTCCGCTAACGGCTTGTGCCAAAACACTGTCTACAATTTTGAAACTCTCTTTCATCCCAAGTTTTCTGTCAATAATTGATAAAAGCTTGTCATTTGGAATAACAACGATAGAATCGCTTTCTTTTTTAAGCTCTGCTAGACCTGCTTCTGCAAGCTGTAAGCGTCTGCGACCTTCAAACATAAAGGGTTTTGTGACAATAGAGATAGTTAATGCACCGACTTCTTTAGCAATTTGAGCGATTACAGGAGCAGCGCCGGTACCAGTTCCACCGCCAAGGCCTGCGGAGATAAATACAATATCAGCACCATCTAGTGCAGCTCTAATCTCATCATAGCTCTCTAATGCAGAATCTTTACCGACAGACGGCTTCATTCCGGCACCTAGACCTTTTGTAAGCTTAGTCCCTATTTGTATTTTTGAAGCAGTGCTGGATTCAGATAAAACTTGCGCATCAGTATTTATGATTAACATCTCTATGCCGGCAATACCTTCTTTTATCATGTGACCAATCATGTTACCGCCGCCGCCGCCAACACCTACAGCTATGATTCTCGCTCCGTTTACAATTTTAGTCTCTTCTATCACAAATGGTTCCATTGTCCTACTCCTTAAAATAACTGGGTTGCCCAGTTCCAAAATTTACTAAAAGTCCCAGCTTCATCACTTTTCTTACTTTTTTCAGATGGTATAATAACCATTTTTTCTTTTTTCTTTTCAGTCTCCATTTGTGCAACAGGAATTTCCACTGTATCATCATTAAAATGAACACTGCTTTGTGAAGATGGAATCTCATTTGCATGGCGTACTTTTTTATTTACATCAATTTCGTACGGAGTATATGCAGAAGCGCTGTACATAATAAGCCCAATTGCCGTCGAATATTCCGGTGTTCTTAGGTTTTCGAATAATCCATTCATCTCTTTTGGACGAGCAAGACGAACCGGCATAGAGCCAAAAGTTGCAACTGCCAAATCTCTCATCCCTTCCATCTGTGAAAATCCGCCAGTTAGAACGACACCTGCGCCAAGTTGGTTTTTTAGTCCGCTGTTTTCAATAAACTGGGCTAAAATCATCAATGTCTCTTCAACTCTGGCAAAGATGACATTATGAACGACTTCAAGTGAAACTTCATGTGTTGTTTTTTCATCGCCAATAATTGGGAGTTCAATTAGATCATTTGTAGGCTCTAAAAGTGAACCATAGTTAAGTTTTACAGAGTCTGCGATATTGAGAGGAGTATGCAGAGCCATAGATAAGTCGCTCGTTACATGGTTAGATCCGACTCCTAAAAAGTCGTTGTATCTGATTGAGTTCCCAGAATGTATGGTTATATTACTTGTATTTCCGCCCATGTCTATCACTGCGACACCTAATTCTTTTTCATCTTCATTGAGCGTTGCGATAGAAGATGCATAAGCACTAAGCACTACATTTTCAACCTCTATGCCAGCCCCGCGGACCGCTTTTTTCAGGTTGTTAAGATTTGATTTCTGAGTAGTTATAATATGAGTTTCTACTTCAAGTCTTGAAGCATTCATTCCTAGAGGGTCTTCTATATAATCTTGGTCATCCACTTTAAAATTAAAAGGAAGAGCATGCAATATCTCATATTCATTTGGAATATTGGCGTTATACAAAGCGGTATGCATAACTCTTTCTATCTCTTTAAAAGTAATTTCTTTGTTTGGAATATTTACAATGCCATTTGAATTTAAACTTTTTGTATACGCACCGGATATAGATACAACAGCACTTCTGATATCACTGCCGGCAACCCGTTTTGCATCAGACACTGCGGCTTTTATAGATTTTGAAGCCAGTTCAATATTTGTGATACTGCCTCTTTTTAAACCCTGAGCTTTTGCAATACCTGCACCAATGATTGAGGTGGAGTTGTCATCATTGACTTGAGCAATTATGGCACAAATTTTTGTAGAGCCGATATCAATGGCTAAAACAGTTTTACTCAACTTACAGTCCTTGGATAAATATCTCGGTTTTGTACTTGTTTTGTAGGTTTTTTATCAAACCATCATTAAACATTGTACTTTTTAATTTAACAATTAAATCACCTTGATTGTTCTCTGCTTTTTTAAGCAACTTTTGTTCCAAAATGTTATAAAGAACAACTTTTCCATCTTTTAATGTGATAGAACCTCTTTTTTGTTGCTGGCTAAATAATTGTATTAGAAACTCGTTTGTTTGTTCTTTATTTAAACCATCAAGGTTCTCAGTGCTCAAGCTAGTTATGAAGTCAGTTGTTTTGCCATTGAATGTACTGACTGAATCTTTCGCCAGTTTGAGCAGTTGCTCTCTTTTTGTTTCTTCTACATATAGAGGCAGAACATCTTTCTTTGCTTCTTCAAACGTTTTAACTTTAGCCGAATTTATTTTTTCTAATTTAAAAATATAATATTCATCATTGAGTAAAACAGGTTTTAGAAAAGGGGAGGTTGGCGAGAGTTCAGCAATTTTTTGTAAAGTTTCTGTATCAAAAGGATTGTTTGATGCAGAAACAGTTGCAGTCGAGGATGTGAGTTCAGGAGTTAATTTATCTTTTTTATAAGCTATATAAGTTCTAAGAGCTAAATCCTTGGTAGCTTTTGCATTTAGCTCTTCTAAGATGCTCTCTTGAGCATCCGCTAAAGGTAATACTTTGCCATCTTTGTCTTTAAAATGAGTTTTGTTTTCATTATAATATTCATTTATTTTTGCTGCATCAAAACTGTTAGAAAGTTTTTCCTGCTTTATAAAACTAATGTCATAACTAACTTCACCCATAAAGTCTTGTTGTCTGGTCTCCCAAAAAGGTTTTAAAGCATCATCTGAGGTGTCAACTGAAATTTGATCATTATTTAAAACTTCATAGTTTATTTTATCTGCGATTTTCATAATTGTATTAAAAATTTCAGCTTCGTTATCATTTGTTTTTATAGGAAGCAATTGAAGAGTTTTTTTAATCAACAACTCTTTTTTGACATCTTTTTCATAATCTTTTATACTCAAGTTGTTCCTAGATAAGATTTCTTTGTAAATGTCTTTGTTGAATAAACCATCTTTGAAAAAGTAATCCTGAGCCTTAATCTCTGCCAATAACTCAGCATCAGTAATCTGAAGGTCATAAGAAGCTGCTAAGTTTAGAATGAGTGCTTGGTTTGTTAGTTGTTTTAAAGCCTGCGCTTTAAGACCAAAACTCTTTGCTCTTTCCTCGTCAAAATCACCTTGAAACACTTTGTTATATTGGTTATAAAGAGCAGAGTATGATTTTTGTAACTCGCCCATAGATATCTCTATATTCCCTACTTTTGCAACTGCACCGGCTTTATCACCATAGCTGTATTGACCCCAGCCAACAAACCCTGCACCAACAAATGCAATTGTAGAAATCCATATAGTAATAATGAGATATTTTTTATGTCTTTGCATCCATGTAATCATTGAATAAAAACCTTAATTGTGATATTTGTGTAATTTTAGGTAAATTCGTATTAAACCTTGATAAAGGCGAGTATAACATTTGTTTGTGCTTGGTAAAACACACACCTGCTGAGATAAAAGAGGTCTATTGAGCTTTGTGTATTTATTTAGAGTTTTTTAACAACTCTATGAAATCTTTTTCATTCATAGGTTTAGCAAAGTAATAACCTTGAATCATGTCGCAATCTTTTTCTTTTAAATAGTCATATTGATATTTTAATTCAACACCTTCTGCTACAACTTTTAAGTCAAGACTTTTCCCCATAGCCAAAATTGTATTTAATAGTAAACCGTTATTGTTACCGTTTTCACTTATGTCATCAATGAAACTCTTGTCTATTTTTAGTACATCAATCGGGAATGTTTTTAAATAGGATAAAGATGAATATCCCGTTCCAAAATCATCTATGTATATTGAAATTCCAAGTTTTTTAATATCATTTAAGGTTGAGAGAGTTTTTTTAATATGTTCCATCATTATGCTTTCTGTTATTTCAATTCCAAAATTTTTAGTATCTATGTTATTGATATCAAGTGCCTCTTTTAAATCTTCATATAAATCACTCTTTTGAAATTGTCTTGAAGATACATTGATAGATATTATCAAGTCATCATAGCCAATTTCATTAAACCGTTTAATCGCGCTCATACTCTCTTGTATGACAAACTTCCCTAAACTAAGTATAAAACCTGTGCTCTCAGCCAAAGGAATAAAAATGTCTGGTCCAATGAGCCCTTTTTCACGATGCTGCCATCTGAGTAAAGCCTCTGCTCCAATAATCTTTTTCGTTTTTACATCAATTTTTGCCTGATAATATAATTTAAATTCTTGATCATAAAATGCTCTTTGCATGTCATTGATTGTGTCTACTTCATTATGCAGTTTTTTGTTAATTGTTTGTGTGAAAAAACTGAAATTATCACGCCCATTAGCTTTTGCTTGGTACATTGCAATATCAGCATATTTCATAAGCTCTTTTATCTCTGACGAATCATCCGGAAAGATTGAAATGCCCATACTGACCGAGAGCTGTAGTGCGTACCCTTTTATAAACAGTTCTTTTCTGAAATTTTCTAATACATTACTAATTATTGGCAATAAATATTCAGTATCGTCAAAATCAGAGACTACTATTATAAACTCGTCTCCACCAATTCTTGTAATCAAACTATTCTGAGTAACACAGTTTTTGAGTATGTTGGCTACTGTTTGTAAAAGAGCATCTCCAATATCATGACCCAATGTGTCATTTATATTTTTGAAATGATCTAAATCCAAAAATATAACTGCAAACTTTTTCCCATTTTCCTCTGCCTTTTGTTTTAAAATATCTATTTTCTCATTTAAGTATAATCTGTTTGGAAGACCTGTAAGAACATCATGTAAAGAGGTGTGCTGCAGTTCTTTATTCAGTTCAGTAACTTGGTATTCAGTATTATGCAAAATAATAGTGCGTTCTATTTGCAATTTTGTTATATATCCTAAAACAAGCAGTTCACTTATTACAAAAATTGCATGCAATATAACAATGTCAAAACCACAGCCATAGTTAAATACCATGACAGGCATATCAAAGAGAGAGACCTCGTAAAATTGTAAATAGTTAAAAACTATATGATGAAGTATTGTTGTAGCTGCCGCTATTATCAAAGGCATGACATCTTTATATAATGTCAGTATTGCCATCGCTATAAAAATATGAAAATGCATCTCAATGCGACCTAAATATTGCTGAATAAATATAACAGAAAACAGCATCATTGCAATTGCAATGAAATATCTGTAATACCTCTGACCTTTTAAATATGGATATAAAAATATAATAGGCAAGACAATAAGTGCGGAACCAAAAAAACCATAATAGTAAGTATCATAAAGGATAGATGTCACAAACGTTGCAATGAACCACTGGAAGATAAGCAGTGCTATCATTACTCTATCAGATTCTATATTAAAAAGCTTGAATCTGTGTCCTGCAATACTTGGTATATTTGGAAAAGTAAAAAGATTACTAAGAGTTTTCTTCATGAATATTACGAACCCCCTTATTTTTTACTATCTAACAAAATCATATCATCTATTAGCTTTGCTGTTTTTAAAGGATGGATTGAATACATACTTTTTAAAATTTTAGAGTTTAAATTATTTTCTATCAAATAAACAAAATCTGTATGATTAAGCTCAGTTTTATCACTCAAATCTCTTGAGAAAAACACACCAAAAGTTCTATCAAGATTGAAGATATCTTTTTTTGACAAATAGACACCTTTAAAATTTTTATTGAAAAACTTTGCAAATAAATCCGGTTGATCTTGTTCAGCTTCAGGGGTTAGATTGATAAAGAAAATATCCACTTCATCTTTAATGGTTGTAAATTCTTGAGATTCATACAAATCGCTAAGTTTGTAAAGAAGTGGAGTGCAAACATCTTTACATCCAAAGTATCCGAAAAAAAGTAAGATAATTTTTTTATCACTATAGATAAAGTCAGCTTTTACTTCTTTATCTATTTTTATAGCTCCCTCAGTATTAGAACTAAAGATAAGAGACTGTAAAAAGGGGATAGTTATAAAAAATAAAAATATTAAAAAAATAAAAATTGTTTTAGATTTACTATTTTTCAAATTTTATTATTCCTACTAGAACAGAAATGTTCTGTTCTATATTTTCTGTGTACAATAAATGAGAAACATTAAAAACAGTCTTATTCAATGTTGTCATTTTATGATTAAAACTTACAGCCTTATGAGAACTTTGCACTTCAGACAATTTTTCACTAAATAGTTTTTTATCATTTGAATTTAAAAAATAATATAAAATTTCTGAGTCATCTTTATATATCTTATAGTCTATTTCAAGTATCTCTAGCAACTCCTCTGAGATAAAGAGTTTATCTTTGTTTGTATCCAGTCTCCAGTAACCTATCTTTCCTAAAACAAAAGTGTTATGGATGAGCTGATTTTTTATATATAATTTTGTTCTTAAGCTAGCAAGTTTTTTTAGTTTTTCATCTTGATCTTCATATTTTTTTCTTTTAACTACATACATTATTAGGATTCCTAAGATTAAGATAATCATGATGATTACCAGTATATTTAGCAGCATGGATGTGTTTGTTTCAATAAAAGTAGCATTCTTGCCTGTTATTAAAGCATTTCTAGCAATGTACTCAGATAAAATAACTCTGGAATTAGTGAGTGATTTCCAATTGAACATATATATATTTGGACTTTTTAGTATAGAGTGTATATTTTCTAAAGAATTTCTTTTCAGATATTGTATAACCAAGTCTGCAGCTTCTTCCCCTTGTTTGTTTGCACTTGTCATATACCCGCCGATTACACCCTCATACATGTAGGCATCTTCCATGCTCAATATATTAAGATTTTGATTTTGTTTGATTATGCTTATAGATTCTTTTGGCTGAAGTGTATTGTTGTTGTCATCTTTGAGGTTGCCGATTGTAGTTAAAAGAACAAAACTTCTTGGTTTGTTTGGCAATTTCTGTAGAATTATAGAAATATATTGACTGCTTATATATTTAAAATTCATGGTAGTAAAATCTTTTTCTTGAAGTATTAGTTCTTTTTTTATCGATTGATAGGTTTCAGAGTCATCCCCAATAAAGTAAATATCTCTTGTTTGTGGAGAAAACTGTTTTATCAGTTCAATATTAGGTTTGATCTCTTTTACTTCATACACACCGGAAAAAGTTTTCCTAGGTAAAATATTGTGCATACTTAAATCATTGATACCTGAAAAAAATACCGGTCTTTCTCTCTCTTTGAGAAATATTTTATTATGGTTCTCAGCAATCAATTTTAATGCATTATCATCTGTAACATAGATTAAATCAGGATTTATATTTGCATATTTTAGTTTTAAATATTGAATAAAATTGTTTTTATATTCAGTTGTTAGTTCCAGTCTTTTTGAGTCTAAATACTCAGTGTAAAATTCAAAATGGACATTTATTTTATTGAGGTTTGAAATAAATGAAGAGTGCTGCCCTTTCGTCCATGGATACTCCTCTGAATAAGAATGCAACATAAAAACAGTAGTTTTTTCTGAAGCAGATAAAGAAAATGTCAATAAGATAAAGAACAAGAGATTTCTAAGTTTCAAAGAAATTAACAAGACTCTACCCCCTTCAGATATATTGAAAAGTTTATAGTTATAATGATAAGATTACGCTTATATTTATGGGTAGAATTTAGATTTATTTGTTAGTTTAAATATAATATATTAGAAGGCAACATATATGAATAATTTAGAATTAAAAAACAGAGATTTAGATGTTTTATGGCATCCATGTACGCAGATGAAGGACCATGAAACTTTGCCTCTTATCCCGATAAAAAAAGCGCATGGGGTTTATCTTGAAGATTTTGAAGGCAACTCTTATATAGATGCTATCAGCAGTTGGTGGGTCAATCTTTTTGGACATACAAACAGATATATAAACGACAAGATAAAAGAGCAACTAGACACTTTGGAACATGTCATCCTCGCTGGATTTACACATGAGCAAGTAGTTAAACTTTCAGAACGCCTTGTAAAACTAACTCCAAACGGACTTGAAAAATGTTTTTATTCAGATAACGGGTCAAGTGCCGTTGAGGTGGCGCTAAAGATGAGTTACCATGCACATAAAAATGATGGCAAAAATAAAACAATTTTTGTCTCACTAACAAACTCCTATCACGGTGAAACTATCGGAGCTCTTAGCGTTGGTGATGTTGAACTTTACAAAGACACCTACGCACCGCTTTTGCTGAAAACTCTTCAAACAGCAGTTCCAAAAGATATGAGTATAGAAGCGGCACATGTGGCGGCAATTGAATTTGAAGCGTTGTGCAAACAAAGTGCAGATGAGATAAGTGCAATAATTTTAGAACCACTCATTCAAGGTGCCGGTTCTATGCACATGTATCATCCGGAATTTTTGGTACATGTACGTAAAATATGTGACAAATATGATGTTCATCTTATAGCAGATGAAGTGATGGTCGGCTTTGGCAGAACCGGAGAATTGTTTGCATGCAGCCATGCTAAAATCACCCCAGACTTTTTAGTTCTCTCAAAAGGTCTCACAGGCGGTTATCTGCCTCTTTCGGTAGTGCTTACAACAAACGATATTTATGCAAAGTTTTACTGTGATTATAGTGAGCATAAAGCATTTTTACATTCTCACAGTTACACAGGTAATGCGCTTGCATGCGCGGCTGCGAATGCAACACTTGACATCTTTGAAAAGGATGATGTGATAAACAGAAATAAAACTCTTTCAAAATACATGGGAGCAAAACTGCAAAAGTTTTTAGAACTTGAAAATGTTGCATCTATCAGACAAACAGGGATGATTTGCGCAGTAGATTTAAAAGGATATGCCCCTGAGCTTAGAATAGGTCTGAGTGTTTATCAACACGGACTTAAAAACGGAGTTTTACTGAGACCTCTAGGACATGTGATCTATTTTATGCCGCCCTATATAATAACAAACGATGAGATTGATAAAATGATGGATACTGCTTATGAAGCGATAAGGTTATTGTAAACTTTATTCAAGGCTATAGTCATGATTGTAACTGTCAAGCATGAGGAGTCTGCAACTTTTTTCTAAGATGGCAAGCTTTTTTGCCATCTCATTGAGGTCTCTGTTAAATGAATAAACTCCATATCCTTGTATAACCATGATATCAGTATTATTGCTTTGAAGATAGTAGGCGATTTCACTCTTAGCCCTGTCGTACCAATCATCAAATTTTTTAGGACTAATAATATCTATGGAACCTATTTCCTTGTATCCAAAATAATCTTTTGGAACAATCATGTTATGATCAAGTGAATATGCCGTTGTAAAAGGGGGCATGCTAAAAGAGATATATTTTGCGTCAGAAATTTGTGAGTAAATGCTGTGGTGTATGCTGGCATCAATACTAGCCTGTTTCCATCGATAATCTTTTTTAAAATAGAGTTCTATTAAATTATGCTCACCCAAGGCATCAAAAACAGCATCTTTTGTATTAATAATAAAACGGTTTGACTCTGTTTTTGCAGAAATCGAACCATGGTAAATTCCGAAAAAATCTTTTCTGAACATAGATAAAGCTAAGGTGGAAAGTTGACTTTTCAGGCGCGACTGATCCATAATGACTCTTTAGTTTTAATATTTTGAAGTTTATCATAACTTTTCTTTTTTAATCTTTCTACAGACCTTAAAGGAGTACAATTACACTCTTAAAATAGGAGTCATCAACTTTGCCATTATCTCGTCTCAATGAAGAACAATATGCTGCGGCAACCTCTTCGTACTCTCAAAATCTCATCATCGCTTCAGCCGGAACCGGAAAAACATCTACCATAGTTGGAAGAATCGGTTTCTTGATTAGTAAAGGAGTGCAACCGCAGGAGATATTGCTTCTTACCTTTACAAATAAAGCTGCTGCAGAGATGGTTGAGCGGGTGGCTGAGTATTTTGGAAAAGAGATAGCCTCGAAGATAGATGCTGGAACCTTTCATGCAGTGAGTTACAGATGGTTGAAAAAACATGACCAGAAAGTGGTTTTAAAGCAACAGCGTGAACTGAAAACCCTCTTCAGAAGTGTTTTTGAAAAACGCTCTTTCATAAACATATCAGCTGACACAACCCAGTATGGCGGGAATTATCTCTACGATGTATACTCTTTTTATCAAAATACAGAGTTAGACAAAGACTTTGAGAGCTGGATTATAGAAAAATATCCCGAACATGAAATATTTGCCATGATTTATGCAGATATAGTGGATGAATTTGAGGCTTTAAAAAAAGAGTACGGCTTTGTAAATTTCAATGATTTACTTATAAATTTCAGAGATATATGCAAGACAAAAGATTTGGGTTACAAAGAAGTTTTGGTAGATGAGTATCAGGACACCAATGCTCTTCAGGGAACACTCATAGAGGCCATGAAACCGCCTTCACTCTTTTGTGTCGGGGATTATGACCAGAGTATTTATGCTTTTAACGGAGCTGACATATCCATCATAGGCACATTCTCAACGAAGTTTCCAAGTGCCAAGGTTCATACACTTACAAAAAACTATCGTTCCACTTTACCCATACTTTCACTAGCGACGAAAGTGATAGAGCATAATGAAAGGATTTATCCGAAAAAATTGGAAGTCACAAGAACCCAGCCGTCCATTGCTCCAAAGCTTTTAACCTACGATGAACTTTTTGACCAGTACCATGCCATGGCGGCTCAAATACGGGATTCACAAACTCCAAAAGAGGATATTGCGGTTATCTTTAGAAATAACTCTTCAGCGGATGGGATAGAAGTAGGGCTAAGAGAGCTGAATATCCCATGTAAAAGAAAAGGGGGAACAAGTTTTTTTGACTCAAAAGAGGTAAAAGCTGTGCTTGACCTTTATACTTTGTTAGTGAACGAGTCCGACATGATGGCATTTATACATCTTGTTGAATTTGCAAGAGGCATTGGAAGTGCCATGGCAAAAGAGCTTTATATTGCCCTGAAAACTTTAGGACATGGTTCCATTTTTTACGGGCTTTATGCCCCTGATGAGTCAATAAATAACCCGTTTGAAAAGAGAAAAGTGAGCCACCAGCTGGGTCTGTTTGATGATTTCTTGGAATTGGGTGCGGTCGGTAAATTTGCAAAGCTCGGGTTTGAAGCAAAGTTTATGAAAAATCCAGTTTTAAAGCATCCAAAGCTTACAAAAGACGGTGCAACTTTTTTACATGATTTTTATCTTTTATACCGTGATTTAAAGGGGATTAAACAGCCTAGAACCATTGTAAAAAAGATAGCTGCCTCTTCACTTTACAAGCATATCTCAGACACGCTCTCTACAAAAAGGGCAACTCTCAAAGATGGAAGTATAGATGAAAAACAAAAAACTGAATCCCTCGTCCGAATAGCCAGAAAAATGATACTTTTAGAGGAACTCTCAAAGCCGTATTCTGAGCATGAAAGATTTTTAAATGCAATGATTTTAGGCTCATCAGATTTGACTCAGGGGGAGGGTGTAAACCTGTTGAGTGTGCATGCTTCGAAAGGTCTGGAGTACAAAGAGGTTTATGTGGTCGATTTGATGGATGGACGATTTCCAAACAGAAAACTGATGCAAAGAGGTGGTTCACTTGATGAAGAAAGACGTCTTTTTTATGTGGCAGTCACAAGAGCTAAAGATATACTTTATCTGAGTTATGCAAAATATGACAAGATAAAAAAAGCCAACTTTTTACCTTCGCAGTTTTTATATGAAGCTGGTTTAGTCCCAAAAGATGAAGCTTATAGGGCTTTGGTTTTAAAAGACATGGATAAAGAGGAAGAGTAGCTTTTAAGCTACATCGTTACGAATTTTTCTGACTTCTATAAAATAAGTATGCCCCAAATAGATAACATAAAAAATAGCACCGAAAAATATAGCAAACGGAATCAGTGAAACAAGGTAGAGCCCTAATGTTTTTAATCTTATTTTGTTGGCACTGAAAAACCTGATTTTTTTATCTTCCTCTGAGGTGCAGATGCTAGAAGATATATCATAGGTTATCGCTTTATGAAAAAAGTAATAGAGTGGAAAATTGAGCGCTACTATATTTACAAGTGGAATAAAGTAGAGCGGAATAAATACAAAAAATAGCACTATCATGATAAAAGCCCATTTTACCATTAAAAATATTCCTGCTATGAGGTTGGAATGTCCTATCATCTCAACATCTTGGTAATGTCTGAGGTGGATTTCTTTGAGCACATAAGGAGTTAAAAAACCTAAGACTAAAAGTGCCATGAATATAGAGAGATAAAGTACTAAAAAACCGCCAATCGCATAGACTAAAATACTTACCATCCAAGAAGTCACGGCATATCCCATAAGAAATTTTATAATTGCATTGCCCTCGAGTTGTGCATTGATAGTCTCGGTATGGGGTATTCCATTTTCTATAGTTGTATTCGTAGATTGTAAGTCCATACTTCCAAGCTGATCAAGCCCGATTCCTGCTATAGAGAAAAATGCAATGTATAAAATAACCATAGTGACTATAAAAGGCATAAGTGAGTATTTGAGCATTTTAGCACTAAAAAAATCCTGGATACTTATAGCTAGTAAATCTGTTTCGCTTTTCATCTTTTGCTCCATAATTTTTGATTTAATTTTAACTCTTCAACTATTCCTAGTGCCAAGTGCAAGGTTTTTACATATTCCATCGCTATTTTATAGTTTAATAGTGAACGAAAAACTGATGGCTCAAACAGGTCTTTGCTATAGTAAATTGCCATGTAAATAGACTCCCCTATAAAGGAGATATATACTGGGTGCTGTGATTTTTTCTTAAATGCAAGCAATCTTTTCATAAGCGAATGTGAAAGTATGTATCTGGCTTCAATCTGGTCGGTAGAGTAGACTACAAACTCTTTTTCAAAATTTATATCATCCATTTTTACCAGTTCACTTCTGCCGAAGTTATTTGACTGCAGCCAGTTTCCTATCAAATCTCCAAAGGTACTTTGTGCCGTGTCCGGCAGAATTACAGTTTTTCCCTTAAAATGTTTATTGAACTCACTTACGATAAAAAGACCTTGAAATATTGTTTCCCAAGTATCTTTGTTTTTTGAATTTTTGTGTTTTTTCTCTGCATGTAAGTCTGAAAATTCTATCTTTACCCCGTCGATTTCTCCACTGACGAAATCATTTCCGCTTATTCTGTCCGGTGATTGTGTAAAGAGCTCTGATCGATTAAAATAATCTTTTGAAATATGCATTTCACTTATATAGGAGAGTTTATCATCAATAGCATGGATGAGAGGGTCAATGATTTTATTTTTAAATTCTTTTGTGTAATCTTTTATGAGAAATTTATAAATAAACGCTCCAACCCCTACATATATAAAACCTAGCACAAAGAATAGATTCGGGATAGATTGTAAATAATCTAAAAAGCCAAACCCCATAAGAAGAACTACAAATGTATAAAAAATACCGACAACGGTAATTCTATATCGAAGATGCTTTCTATCATCTTCGAGTTTTTCAAGAGTTGGATAAAGTGTTTTATAATAAAAGTCAGTTAGTTCACTTATGCTTTTCATATCTAATTCGGCATCTAATTAAAAAGCTCTTTTACGTTAACATTTTGTCTTTCACTTTCAACTATCTCAAACACCTCTTTTCTTTGGTAGTTCATGGCACTTGCCATAAAGTTCGTAGGTATCATCTCTATCGCATTGTTATAGTCGGTTACTGCTTGATTGTAAGTGCGACGTGCTGCTGAGATCTGCTCTTCTATCTCACCCAGTGAATGTTGAAGATGCATAACATTTTCATTTGCTTTTAATTCAGGATAATTCTCAACAGCCACCATGATAGAGCCAAGAGCAGAACTTACCTTTGCATCAAAAGCAATTTTTTGCTCATCAGATATATTTGGCTTATTGGCATCTGCACGAAGCTTTGTAACCTCTTCTAAAAGAGATTTCTCATGTTGCATATATTTGCCCACAGAGGACACAAGGTTTGGTATGAGGTCGTATCTTTTTTTAAGAACCGTATCTACGCTCGCAAAGATATTCTCAACCTGGTTTTTCTTTGAAACCAAAGAGTTGTACATTAGAACTAAAATAACTGCAATTATTGCTATAACAATCAGAAATACCGACATGAGGAAATCCTTTTAAAATTTTAATTGCATTAGTATATATAAATCCATCTTGATATTCATTAAATAAGATTATATTAAATTGTATTTTGAAAAGTATTGAAAAATATACTTCTTTAAAAGAAGGATTATGCTAAAATTTTTTTTAATAAAATAAAACCTAAAGTGTAGTGATGAAAAAAACAACCATGCTGATAATAAAGGAAGATAATTGAAATATTTATTTATATTTCTTATTCTTCTCGTGAATATTACATTTGCAAGTATAACTCATGTACAAAGTGAAAAAATAGTTGACGAGTTTATGTTCAGCAATGCTCAAAATAAAGAAAAGTTGAAACTTACAAATGAAGAGCAATTATATTTAAAATCACACAAAACTATAAATATCTGTTTGCAGTATAATCAATTTCCTTATGATGGCTATGTTGATGGCAAGCATACCGGAATAATGGCAGATATTTATAAAATAATTTCTAAAGATTTAGCTCTGGAATTTAAAGTTATACCACCTTCTTCCCTTGATGAACTAATTGCAAATATAGAAAATAAAAAATGTGAAATTTTCTCAATAATGCCTGCACAAAGTAAGGATTTCCCAAATCTTGTTACAAGTAAGTCTATTCTCAAAAATAATTTTACTTTAATAAGTAAACTAGATAAATCTTTTGTACAAAATCCAAAGCAGTTAGAGGATGAAATATTAGTAGTTCAGTTTCAGCCATATAAAGATTATTTACAAAATTTATATCCTTATTTAAACATAGAAGTTGAAGAAAATACAAATAAAATGATGAAAAAGGTACTTGATGGCAGTGTTTATGCATCTATTGAAATAGATGAAAAGGCCGACTATATGGTAGAAAAATATGGCTATGGAAAATTAAAAATTAATGGATTTTTAGCAAAAGATCAACCTATGACATGCAGTATTGGTGTGCAAAAAGATGAGCCTATCCTTTTTTCAATTTTGCAAAAAGAGTTAGATAATATTTCAGAACATAAGATAGAACATATTATCAACAGTTGGAGACTGACAAGATATGAAAATCATAGCAATTATGATTTAGTAATAAAAATTTTAGTTTTACTTGGGATCGTTATATTTCTAATGGCGTACTATCAAAGAAAATTAAAAAGATTTAATGCCGAGCTGGAAAAGCAGGTACAAACAAAAACAAAAGAATTAAGAGAGTTGAATGAGTCTTTGGCAAATGCAGTTGAAGAAAAAGTTAATGAGCTGATACAAAAAGACAATATATTAACAGTGCAATCAAAACAGGCTGTTATGGGTGAGATGCTTAATATGATAGCGCACCAATGGCGACAGCCGCTTTCTACAATAACATTACAAATATCAAATTTAGAAATAGATAGAATGATGGGAAAAGATATTGATGAAAAACAGATTGGAGATACACTAAGCCAAATAAGCGACACCATGGTTTACCTCTCCGATACTATAGATGATTTTCAAACATATTTTCGTACAGATAAAGAGTCTACTGAGATAGAAATACATGAACTTTTGCAAAGAATAATAAAATTTGCCTTGCCTAGATTAAAAGGTAAAAGTATAAATTTGGAGATAAAAAAGGTACAAGATATTCATGTAAATGTATATATAAATGAACTGATTCAAGTGATATTGAACATCATAAATAACGCCATTGACTCCTTTGAAGGTCTAGAAAAAGAAAGTAAACACATTGACTTGTTTGTTGAAGATAAAGACGGTATGGTTGAGATACATATAGTAGATAATGGTTGTGGCATTTTAGAAGAGAACCTGAAAAAATTATTTGAGCCTTCGTTTAGTACGAAAGGTAAAAACGGAACAGGGCTCGGTCTTTATATGAGTCAGAAAATAATCGAAAAACAGTTTCATGGAAAAATAGATGTGAAAAGTTCACCGCAAGGGTCTACTTTTATTGTCAGTATCATGCGAAATATTTAACGGCTAATATCTTTTGCAGCAGCATACCCGCTAGCCCAGGCAAAAGCAAAATTGTATCCGCCGCGACGTCCTACAACATCTAAAACTTCTCCACAAAAATAGAGATTTATTTGTTTGAGTGATTCCATTGTCTTTGGATTTATCTCACTTGTGTCAACTCCTCCGCCACTCACTTCAGCATGGCGAAACCCATGCGTATCGGTTACTTCAAATCTCCAATTTAATATCTGATTAGCTATTTTTTTGGATAATTTTGTATGTACCTCTTTAGCCTCTGTGTCATGTGAGATTTTTAAATCATCGAGCAGAGATTGTGCTATTTTGAGAGGTATAAGCCCAACTAAAATATCTAAAACTGAAAACTTCGGTATAGTCTGGGCTAGTTTACTTATATGGGCAGAGAGCTTTTGAGCAGTGAAATCCGGGAGCAGGTTTACAGATATGGCTACATGTTCAAAGTTCATCAAAGCAACACTTGCTCTTTGTGAGATATCCAGAATGGCAAAGCCTGAAACTCCGTAGTTTGTAAAAAGAATATCACCCTTACATGTAGAGTCATTCTTATGGTTGATAAGAAGTGTGACTTCCCCGTCTATTTTAGCCCCTGACATTTTATGGGCAATACTAGAGTCAAGATGAAGTTGAACAAGTGATGGGTAAGTTGGCACAATGCTGTGTCCAAACTCTTTTGCAAACTCATATCCATCACGGTTCCCGCCAAGGTGGCTGGCAGCCTCTGAACCTGTTGCAATGACCACTTTATCGTAGTTCTGTAGGAGTTTTTTTATATCTGTTATTTTGGTGTCTGTGTGGAAAATAACACCTAAACTTTTTGCATATTCTTCTAAAAGTTTTGCAACCGACTTTGCTTCATTACTGAGCGGATATGCCCTTCCATCCTCTTTAACGTCAAGCATAAGCCCTATTGAACTTGCAAACTTTTCAAACTCATCAAAGCCAAAGTTATCCAATGCCTCTTTTACGAAGGAGGCATTATCACTAAAGAAATCATTTGGAGTTATATCTCTGTTTGTAATGTTGCATCGACCATTTCCGGAGACTAAAATCTTCTTTGCAGGTTTAGAATTTTGCTCATATATCTCTACATGGCAAGATGCTTTTGCACAAAATATGGCACATAAAAGACCTGAAGCTCCAGCGCCTATTATTACTACTTTTTTTCTCATTGTTTATCTTTATTTTTTAAATTTTGAAAGCTGCATAAGATATGAATTGAAACCAAATCCATATTTTTTAATTGTGTTTATATTAAGATATGGCTTAATAGTCCTTCCTATATAAATAGATGATAACAAGCCATACTCTAGGTAAGACGGCTCGTACGCAAAGCTAAGAATTTTATTTTGATTTGCCCACAATGCAATTGTTTGCAGCTCCTGCGCTGAATGATGAAGAACAATTACAGCATCGGCTTCATTTTGTATAGGATTACCCAATTGTGTTACTTTAACTATTATTCTTTTGTTGAGTACAATATCTGGATACAATGATTCTATAGTGGATTTAAAACTGTTAGCTATCTTTAAATCTATCTCCTTTGTTAAAATAATGATGTTTAGAAATGCAGAATTATTATTGGCTACGTGTTCTTCCATCAAAGCCATTTTTGGAAATAATTTTGCTTCAATATCCACAATAGTGCTATCGTACTGGTTCGCAAAAAGCGGTACGGATAAGACCAAGAGTAGATATATGATTTTTTTAATCATTCAAACGTCCAACCAATAGATACCCAAAATACGCGTCCATCACGAGAGAAATCTTCTTCGTAAGTTCCAGTAGTTGAGCCACTGCCAAGTGGGGAGGGAAATACAACATCTTTATCAAAAAGATTTTTTACACTTGCCTGAAGGGAGACTGCTTTGCGCGTGAAAGTAAGTGTTTGATCAAAAGTCACATAATCAGATAAGTCTCCTCTGCTATCTGAAACTTCTCGTCTTCTTTTACCTACATACCTTAACTTGCTTCCCGCACTCCACTCTCTGTTTATTTCTTGAATAAACATAATATTCGCTAAATGATTTGCAACAAAAGGAAGGTCATTTCCATCATTGTCGCTAAGATTTGTATAGCTGTAATTAGAGTTTAATGAAGCAGTGTCATAAAGCGGTAATTTTAACTCTACTTCCATTCCGTAAGATTTACTCTCTTTGTCATTGTAGAGATTATAATTAGCATCACGGTTGATAAAATTTTTCATTTTTGTATAGAAAAAATTTATTTTAAACCAACTATCCAACATGCTTTGATATTGGTATGCAAATTCCAGTGTATCAATAGTTTCGGATTTTAAATTTTCATCACCAAAAAAAGGCTGTGTTGTTCCATAAAGCTCTATCCAGGCCGGAGCTCTAAAAGAGCGTTGATACATGAGTTTATAACTTTGCATATCATCTGGATTATAGAGCAGGGCAAGTTTAGGAGCAAAACTCTCTTGTGCATCATTGTAATGGTCATAGCGTATTCCAATATCTGCACTGAATTTATTATTGATTGTAAAGATATCGTTGAAGTAAAAAGCATATTGAGTACGGGATATATTTGGTTTTATTCCATTGCCGTCAAGCGGTACATCTGTTACTTCAGATGCAACAGGGTTGTTTGTGTGATAGGTCGTATCACCTTCTCTGGCATGAGATACATAAGTTCCAAGAAGTATATTGTGAGCATCGAGATGATATTTAAGTGCTATATCGCTATAAAACACCTCCTCTTTATAGTTCCCTCGTCCAAGTAAATCGTATGGCGGGTATGGTGGTTTTGGTTGTTGTACTGAGTATGGATGAACTCTGGCCGTACCTTCAAATTTATAAAATTTGTAACCGGCTTTTATCTCCATAGAAGCATCAGAGGAGAGTTTAGGTGTATATTTTAGCTCACTGATAAAAGAAGTGTGTTTTAACCTTTTAGGGTCCTGGACAATTGGCCAATTACCATATCCAAAATAATTTTGATTATCTAGCGTTAGCCATCTTGTACTCAATGATAGTTCTTTAGCAATCTCAATATTGACACCCAAAGATTTATTTGTAAAATCCTCATAAGAGGTAAACTCGTTTTGTGCCGGTAGAAGGCTATACGAGCCATATTCTCTACTATTTTTATTATCTTGAAAAAAGCCATCGATAGCGATTTTAAGCATATCAGAGTTTATATGTTGGACAAACCCTGTACCTTTAAAACCTTCAGAACTTGCAGTAGCAAATACAATGTTGTTTTTGTGGGCAGAACTTTTTGTAATAACATTGATGACACCAATATGCGCAAATGAGCCATAAAGAGCAGAAGCTGGACCACGGATAACTTCTATCCTCTCAATTAACTCAATTGGCATATCTAAGTAAAAATAGCTAGCTCCACTAAGCTCACTATGGGTACTAATCCCATCAATCATTAACTTTATTTTATCTCTCACAAGAGATTTGTTTCCTCTCATGTTTATCTGCTTTGCACCTGCTGTTCCCATGGAGATTTCTATTCCCGGGACAGTTTCAAGTGCTGTGTAAAGGTTTGTAATACCAAGTTTTTTTAATTCATCTCCATGGAGTACCGATACAATAGCAGGAGTCTTGTTGCTGTTGAGTTTTGTTTTTGTTGTTAGCTCTGATGCATCCCTTAAATCATCTAAAAGATTTAATGTCTCAACTTCGTTGGCAAAAAGTATTGCACTGATAAGCAGTAAAGCTAATTTTTTCATGTGTTGTTATCCTTGTTCGGTAATTCAATTGTGAAGCAACAACCATCTTGTGTGTTTTTTACACTAAGAGTTCCTTGCATTCTGGATTCTATAATATTTTTAGCCATGTACAGTCCAATGCCGGTTCCCTGAGAAGCAAACTTTGTACTAAAGTATGGGTCAAATATAGATGGAATAATATCCTCTTCAATACCTCCGCCATTATCCTCTATATCAATAATAGCTGTATTATTTTTTTGCGAAATAGTGATAAAAATATTTCCAGAATCTCTCTTTTTTTTCTCCATTTCGGAGATTACTGCATCTTTTGCATTATGTATTAGAATAAATATGACTTGTTTAAACTCATTTTCGACACCCGCAGAGTTTACAGATTGTTCTTCTTTTATTGTGCATTTTATTTTTTTATTTTGAAGTTCTGCATCCATAATAGTCAAAACTTCCCCAATACTGTTTTTTAAATTAAAATTTACAATATTTCTATTTGGGCTTAGAAAATTGCGAAAGTCATCAATAGTATCTGACATATAGTTTGTGTTTAAAGAGATAAGTTGCAATTTTTTTATTAAATCTTTATTCTCTATAGTCCCGAGCATAGCTTGTACTTCTAAGTTTGCTACAGATATCCCTATAATATTTAATGGCTGTCTCCACTGGTGTGCAATTGATTCGAGCATCTTTCCCATTGCAGCTTGTCTGGATTGATGCACTATTATTTTTTCTTGCTTTTGAACTTTTTGTATTTCTTCGTTCACTTGATATTCTAGTAGAGTATTAAAAGATTTTAACTCTTGGAGATACTGTGAGATATGGAATATCATCTCGTTGGCAACATTTGCAATTGTTGTTATCTCTTGACTCTTGTTTTGCAGAATTATTGGTTTTATAATTTTAGATTCTGAATACTCTTGTAATGAATTTGAGATATCTCTTAAAGCGTTAAGGTCTTGTTTGACATAAATAAAAAATAAAAAAAACAAGAATAAAGTAAAAATAAATATAAAGAATTGTATTGTAAGAATTTTTTTCTGTAAGTTGTTTATGTTTTCATTTGAGTATGAGAGATCTATATTTGCAAGTATTTCATCGGAAAAAGGGTCCGTGATAAATACTTTGTAGCTAAATAGTTTGTCTGAATTTTTAGTTTCTTTAGTCTTTAAGATTGTTTGTGCATCACCGTAGTTTAATTGAACTTTTTTTACACTTTTGTATTCTAATATACCGTTTAGCAGTTGATTTAGTTGTTCTTCTTGGTCAAATGATATGTCAAAAGCTATAACTGGTTTTAAAGTGTTTAGCATGAGAGAAATGCTATTTTCCTCTGAATTAATGAGAATGTTTTTAATATAAACAGCCCCAAAAAAATAGATAAGGATATTTGAAATTAAAAATATTAACCAAAAGAAAAAAGTAAATTTTCCGATGAGAGTTTTAAACATCTTATAAACTCACTATCTTTGCGCCAAAACCGCCTAAGTGTTGTGGTGCATCTTCAAATTTTTTAACTCTGGGATGAACTGACAGAAAGTTTTTAACAGCGTAGGAAAGTTTGCCGGTTCCAATTCCATGATAAATTATCACTTCGTCCCAGCCGGAAATCAGAGCATCAGAGATGAAAGTGTCTAAAACTTCTGTAGCCTCTTCGGCTCTCATCCCATGTAAGTCACATTTCAGTCCGGCTCTTTTTTCCACGCTTAACTTCACATCAGTTTTTGGTTTTTGCTTTATAATTTGGGTGTGTTTTAACTGTTTTGTTTTAACACGAAGTCGCATCCCCTCAACTTCTATCATCGCATCTTTCTGCTCTGTCAAAGAGAGGATTGTTCCGCTTTTACTATGATATTTAACCTGATCTCCAACTTTAAACTCTACATGTCGAGGAAGTTGTTCTTTTTTTTCTTCTTTTGGCAGTTGCTGGTTCGCCTTGTTCATGGCTCTATGAATCGCTGTAGTATCACCGGCTTTTGCGGCCAGTTTTGCTTCGTTTATCGCTACCTCATAACTTCTTTTTAAGGCATCTTTTTGCTCATGTAGCTCAGCAAATATTCTTTCTCTCTCTGCTACTAAATGTAATTTTTTTTGTTCTAATTCTTCTAGCTGTTCATCAACTTTTTTGTGCTTTTGTTTTAACTCACGTTCAAGCTGTGAGCCTCTCTCAATAAGAAGATTGAGTTTTTCACTGTTGTCTCCGTAAACGATCTTCGCTTCGTTGACTATCTTGTTGGAAATGCCATAACGGCTGGCAGTCTCAAAAGCGTAGCTTTTTCCGATAATCCCCTGCATAAATTCATAAGTTGGAACTCTAAACTCTTCATCATAAATAGCCGCCATGAGCTCAACATCGTCACGGTCTGCCATAAGTGCAGCGAGGCGCTTGTGGTGAGTTGTAACAACCACTTTTTGCCCTTTTGAGACCAAATCATCAAGGATTACTTTAAAAAGTGCCGCAGCTTCATCGCTGTCGGTTCCAAGCTCTATCTCATCCACTCCAACCAAGGCATCTTTATACTCAAAGATTTTTGAAAATTGCTGCATACGTCCGGCAAAAGTAGAGATGTCATTTTTGACATTTTGAGGGTCATCTATGATGGCCAATATATTTTTAAAAGAACCGATGTGCGATTTGTTTTCATTTATACCCATCGGAATTATATACTTTGCCATAAAGCTAGCCGCTAAGATGGACTTTAAGAGCATCGTTTTACCTCCGGCATTTACACCGGTAATCATTAGGATATTTTTAGAAAAGTCTACATGTATAGGTTTAGCTTTATGCAGAGCAGGGTGGATGAAACTATCTAAAACTATTTTAGAATCACTTTTGGATTTAACGAGTTGCAAGTTTTTGGCTCTTGCAAATAAGACTCTCGCCTGATAGTTGTCAAATTTGTCAAACTCTTTGTCTATAAAAGCGATGAAAGGCTGGATTTCCGCAAGTTTAGAAGAGAATTCTTTGGAGTAGGTATAAAAAATAGCTTCTCTTTCCTGCTCGATATATCGTATCTGCTCTTTGGCTTTTAAGATACTGTCGGGTGATACATAAAAAAAACCTCCGCTGCTTCGTGCTACAACAGCGCCTTTGAGTACATGGTTAAACCCTCCGCGAACCAGCAGACATTCTTCATCATTTATAAAGTGAATCTGAGAATCAACCAGATAAGAGGAAAGTTTTGAAGTGGAAAGCAGTCTTTTGAGTGAATCACCCATGTTGTTTTTGTGTTCTTTGATTCTGGCACTCAAGCCGTAAAGTGTTTCATCTAATGATTCGTTAAAATGACCGTCATGGGTAAAATACTCATCGATTTTTGTAAATCTTTCATCAATGATGAACCTGCTCATCCATTCACCGATGATGCCCTCAAGTTCGCGGTTTTTAAAATAACGGAAATATCTTACGACTTTGATGATTTCAAAGATTTGCTCAAAGTTTAAAACACCTCTTTTTTTGAGATGATTTTTTATGTTTGAGAAGTTTGCAATTTTTGGAGGCGCTTTAAACTCTATCTTGTCAAGTGCTTTTATGTAGCGAAAATGAAGTTCTTGGTCACCCTCAATATAAAGTGCCGTATCTCTTGAAAAGAATTGTTGGAAGGAACTGATATGATCTTTTAAATCGAGTTGGTCAATAAGCAACTCGATTTTAGATTTTTTTGAAGTGTCTATTTGCACTGATATGCACTAACCATTTGACCATAATATGGAGTATTTTCTTTACCGATAAATGTGTAAGTTCCGATACTCAGAGTGTAATTTGTGCTGTTTACATCAACACCGTCACAGTCTACAGTTTTATTTTGATTGAATTTTATAACAACATTTTCTATAATTTTTCTTTGCGTATCGCTATAAGCATTATAGGCAATTGCACTAGAAATTATGCCTAAAAGTACAGCGGTTATCATGATTTTTTCAGACTTGCTGAGTTCTGTAAAATAGTGCATGGAGACAAAGAGTAACCCTACAACAATAAGACCAAGTATGTAAGCCACTATGCAGTTCCTCTGATCTGATAAGTTATATCCCCGGCCCCAAAGCCTATAATAAGACCTTTGTTTACGGTTTTTACAACTTCCTTATCTTTTATAATTGAGATTGTGTTGTTTGCTCTTGTAATATTGTCTGCCATTATCAGGTTGTAGTTTTTAAACTTCTCTTTAAAATCTATTTCACGAACAGCTTCTCCGGCTGACCAGACAGGTAAAATTATAAGTTCTTGTGTACCCTCGAAACACTTGATAAACTCTTCAAGATTATCAATAGTGCGGGAGTACTTATGTGGCTGCCAAATAGCTGTGATTTTATCAAAACCTTTAAGTGCTGCATACTCTTTAACTGATTGAAATGTAGCTTTTATCTCTGTCGGATGGTGACCGTAATCGTCAATTATGACGCTGTCTGCTTGTGAACCGACAATATCAAAGCGTTTTTTAATGCCCTTAAAAGTAAGTAGATTGGCTCTGATATCTTCAATATCCATTGACTCATTCGCTGCTAAAATTGCTAAAGAGGCATCGATTGCAATATGTCTGCCAAATCCCCAAACATCAAATGTCCCTAAATCTTTTAAAGTAAATCTTGTATGGGGCTCATCATCTCTAAGAACGAACTCAACATCTAAAATATCTTTGCTCGGATACAGCCAGTGAGCATCAACTTCACCAATTAGTTTAGCTAAAAATGGGTCTTCTGCATTTAAGACACGCACCTTTGCCGAGTTTATGAATTTTTTGTATGAATCATAGAAAAGGGGATAGTTATAGTCATAGTATTCCATGTGTTCGGGTTCAGCATTGATAACCAAGGCACAGTAAGGATTTGAATTTATGAAACTTCCATCACTCTCATCTGCTTCAAAAAGCATGACATCAGTTGTGTCATCGTATCGCACGTTGGAGCCAAATGCCTTTGACTCGGCACCGATGATAGCTGAACCGCTCATGATAGCTGTAAGTATTGCTGTTGTAGTGCTTTTGCCATGTGCACCGGCAACTGCGTACACTTTTGAATTGTGCAAGATTTGAAGAAGTGCTTCTCTACGGGCTAAAACTTCAATTCCCTTAGCTTTTGCAGCGACAACTTCTGGATTGTCAGGACGGATGATTGCAGAGTGAACTACCAAGTCTTGATCTGTAATAATCGATGCATCATGCGGAATTGAGATTTTGATTCCCAGCTTTCTTAATTTTTTAATAATAAGCGAATCAGATATATCAGAACCACTTATTTCATGACCTTGATAATGCATGTATTGGGCAAGTCCTGAAATACCTATACCGCCGATACCAATAAAATGAATTTTTTTCTTTGTCATATAGTTTTCTCCCCTTTTATCTGGGAATTGTCCAGCAATTTTTGTGCCTCTTTTGTAAAGCAGCTTATGTAAAAAGTGCCTGCATTCTGAGTTTCATCAATATCCGCTATTTGAGATAAAAAATCGTCTAAAGATATATTTTCCGCAGAAGCAATCCAATGAAGCTTGAGTGCTGATGAAAATTTATTATCATTACTAAGTCCGCTTAAAACTTCAAATAAAGCACTTGCATCAGCAACCTGACCAGCACTGTAATGCTCTATGGCATACTCATAAAGTGCTCTGAGAGTTGCAAAATCCTGAACTTCATTTATATCCATGACTCTATGAGATTCCAAAGTATCTGTAAGTCTCTCTAGAGCCAAATCAAGGATATTTGCATAAAATCCGTGAAGGGTATCTTCATCAAAAATCTCATGAGCACGTTGTTCTAAAACATAAAGGGATGCTATATCAGAATTTTCTTGTGCTTTTAATACCTCTGCTTTTAGCTTTTCTACTTCACTCATGACAAACACTCCTTTATTCTATGTAAGGCATTTTCTGTTTTTTCTGGGCTCTCAACTAAAGCAATACGGACAAAATCTTTTCCGGGATTTACACCATTTTCATCATCTCTAGCCAAGTATTCACCAGGCAGTACTTTTACATTGTACTCTTTATATAATTTTTTTGTAAATTCAAGCGGATTTTGTACTTTCAGCCAGATGTAAAATGTAGCTTTTGGAATCTCAATACCTAATATCTCTTTTGCCAATTCAAAGTTTTTTTTGTAAATATCTCGTGAAGCTGCCACATGCTCTTCATCACTCCAAGCAGCTGCCGCAGCACTCTGAAGCGGAAGCGGAGATGCACAACCTACATAGGTTCTATATTTCATATATTCTTCTAATATTTTTGCATCTCCTGCAATAAAACCGGAACGTAGACCGGGAGCTGATGAGCGTTTAGAGATAGAGTTTACCACTAAAACATTTTTAAAGTCAGTATTTCCTACATGTGATGAAGCTTCTAAAAGTGAGGGGATAGGTTCGGCGGTATAAATCTCGCTATAACACTCATCGTTCACTAAAACAAAATCATACTTAAGAGCGAGTTTTACCCACTCTCCAAGTTCATCAAGTGTAAGAACCGATGTTGTCGGGTTATTAGGAAAATTTAAAATAACAAGGTCACATGTACTTAACTTTTCTTCTTGTATGACAGGTTTAAATCCATTATCTTTATCGAGGTTTAAAAGGAGCATCTTTGCTTTTGACGCAATGGCTGCACCTTCATAGATTTGGTAAAAAGGATTTGTAAAAGCCATAAGAGGCTCTTTTTTGTCAAAAAGTAAAAACTGTGGAAAATTAAACAATACTTCTCTCGTGCCAAAAGTAGGGATGATTTGCTCACATGTAAGCGTAGTATTAAATCTTTTTGAAATAAATTCTCTTTGAGCAACTCTAAGATTATCTTCGCCGTTCGTTTTTGGGTATTTTTTGAGTAAATCAGCGTTGTTACAAAGAGCTCTTTGTATAAAGTCCGGAGTTTCAAACTGCGGCTCACCTATAGTTAAAACAGATGCTGTAAAGTCTTGATTAGGCTCAATATCAGAAAGTAAAGTATTTAATTTTTCAAATGGATAGGGTTCAAAGTTCATGTTTTTAAGTTGCGTCCTTATAAAATCTTGATATTATATCTAAAAAGCATTAGAGGCGATTGAATGAAAGTATTTTTAACAGTTTTTTTGGTTCTAATTCTTGGATTAAGTCTCTCATTAACTCTTGATGAAAATGCGATGAAATTGCAAGATGAGGCTTTTGATAGAGCAATGATCGCATTTGGTTTAGCAAAAGGTTTAAATGCAGTCATCTCCCTTATTCAAGGGACTGAACTTTCAGTTGCACCGGTTGGAATAGGACTTACTTTCAGTGTCGGAGAAGTGCTTGATCCCTTTAATGATATGGTTGAGAGGTTTTCATGGGTGATGCTTTTTGCTTCCGTATCGCTTGGGATTCAAAAATTGCTTTTAGTACTAAGTTCAAAAATATTTCTTCAGGTAGCGCTTGTTGCAAGTGCATCATTTGCAATCATTTTTTTCTTTACAGTGAAGCTTCAAAGCAGTAAACTATTGAGTATATCCATGAGAATTTTTATGTTCCTTTTAGTGCTGAGATTTGCTGCAATTTTCTTTGTATATGCATCCGATTATTTTTACAATGCAGTGCTTGTTACAGAGTATAAAACTTCAGCTAGTGTTATTGAAAGCACGAAAGCTAAATTGGAAGATATTCAAAATCAAAATACAAACATTGTGAAGTCTCAAAAAGAGAGTGGATTTTTCAGTGGTGTCAGTTCGCAATACAATGATTTTGTTGAGAATCTCAATATATCCAAACAGTTAGAATCACTCCAAACAAATATAGAGGACGCATCAAGAAATATTATAAATTTAATAACTATTTTTGTTGTGCAAAGTGTTGTGATGCCACTTTTGTTTTTATGGTTTTTTATAAGCAGCATTAAATGGATATTTAGAACTGATTTAGATAATGAAAAATTGTTTTTTTTGTTAAATAAAACTATAAAGAGTGTATAATCTTTACATTAAGTTTAAAGGATAGTGGTTATGAAAATATTAGTTTCCGTTATATTGGCATTTTTCTTCATAGGTTGTAGTGATAATGCTAAAGAAGAAGTTCAAAAGGCAAAAGCAGTGGAGCTTGCGCAAGAAGTGTCTGCAGCCACAACAAAGGCTGTTGAAGAAGTGAAAATGCAAGCAGCTAAAGATGTTGTTGAAGCTAAAGCAGAAATAACACAAATTGATAAAGAAATTACTCCAGTCGTTAAGAAGGCGGTGGAAGAAGTAAAAGCGCAAGCAGCTAAAGAAGCAACAGTAGTTGAGAAAAAAGTTGATGAGGTTAAAGCAGTGGCTGCTGCAGCTGAACCTTCTCTTGACTCAGGAAAAGCTATTTTTATGGTATGTGCTGGCTGTCATGGTACAAATGCCGAAAAAGCGGCACTTGGAAAGTCTCAAATTATTAAAGGCTGGTCTGTGGCTAAAGTGAGTGATGCATTAAATGGCTATAAAGCCGGAACGTATGGTGGTGTTATGAAAACTGTCATGAAAGGGCAAGCTTCTAAACTCAGTGATGCAGATATTAAAGCTGTTGCCGGCTATATATCTTCATTGTAATCACTCATCTGTAAATCTCATAAAACTTGTTTTATGTAGCTTTAGGGGGTTGTAGGGACATTTGTCCCTGCCACTATAATGGGTTTCACTCATTATAGTGCATAACATCAAATATAACTATTTTGGAAGTCCAAACTTTTGAGTTATTAACTCTCCCTCATCATTAAAAAAGAGATAGTAAAGATAGTCTTTTTTTACACTTAATCCTGCTAAATATCTCAGTGCCAAATTCGCTTGAAGTGAAGCTATATGCATCACTATCGGTGCTGCAATTCCGGCTGGTGTTTTTTGAGTTATTTTAAATACATCAGTAAAAGATGACTCTTCAAAAAAACAAACCTGTCCGTTAAATGCTTCAACACTTCCATATACCCAAGGCAGGTTTTTACTTTTTGCATAAGTGTTGATATCGCCGCGAGTCGGAAGATTGTCTGTTGCATCTATGATAAGGTCAACTTTTATATCTTTTTTGCTCCATTCTTCAAAGTTGCATTCATGTGCTATTGCTTTGACATACGGACATCTCTGCTCTATGAGCTGTGCATTTAAGAGAGCTTTGTTTTTCCCCTCATCACCCATCTTAAAAGTGATTTGACGGTGTATGTTATGAAGAGATACTTCATCAAAATCAATCATATGGATTTCGCCGATACCGCTTGCTCCCAGAGCAAATGCCAAAGAACTCCCAAGTCCTCCTGAGCCTACGATTGCTATCTTTTTAGTTTGAAGCAGAGTCTGTGTTTCTTCTCCCCAAAGTTGCACTTGGCGGTGAAAATATTTCATCATAATGAACTCCTTGCATTTCTTCTATTTATCATCTCTTTAAATCCCCAACTTCGTCTAGCCTGTAGAACCTCTGCGTGGCTCATATCTACTATCATGAGTTCCTCTTTATTGCCAAGATGAGATAATAATTCCCCGTTTGGTGAGGCTAAAATAGAATCTCCATAGAATTGCCAGTCAAAATCTTTGTCTTTGTATTCACCTATGCGGTTTGCTCTTAAAACAAAGCAGTTATGTGTAAATGCACGGGATGTTATGAGATTTTTCCATCTCTCATAAGAATCAAAAGTAGATACACTTGGAAGTAACACACAATCTATATTTTTGCCGGAGAACTTAGCCCATAGTTCATCAAAATGAAGTTCAAAGCCATTCATAAGAGCAAATCTAAAACCATCAACTTTAAATACTAAAGGGGATTCTAACTCTTTGATTTCATTGTCGAAGAATTTTTCTTCATTCCAGTGAGGATAGTTTATGAGAAGTTGCTGTTGATAGTATGAAGTAGAATTTGGAGCAAATCTAGCTGTAGTTTTATAAATTTTTTGTTTTTTCACTAGGATGAGAGGAGCGACAATAGTTATGTTATAGGTTGTAGACAACTCTTTTAAAACTTTTATCTGATGTTCCGCCTGTTCTTTTATCATGGTAATTGACATGGACTCCAATTCTTTGAAAAAAGGGTTTAAGATGTACTCACCAAGGAGTAAAAGTTTCACATTTTTTTTGCTGGCAATCCTTACATAATTGTAAAGTTTTGTGGAACTCATCCCCTGTGCGCTAAGTTGTAAAACAGCTGCCTTCATTATTTTGCTTTTATCTCATTGATTTTAATCACGGCATCTTCAAGCATTTTTTGTGCATCGCTTAGCTCACTCATCCCTTTTTCGTAAGCTTTTACACTCTCTTCAAGTGTAATTTCAGGATTCATAAGCGTTTCCAGAATTTTCTTGGCACTCTCAAGTTTTGTTTCAAATTTTTCTGTTTTACTCATTTAGGGCACCCTTTACATAATCTTGAAATTTATCTAACTCAACTAAAAAAGCATCATGCCCATAGTCACTGTCTATCTCTATATATGTATGATTGTTGTTGCCAACTTCATTCAGTACATTGTCTATTTCTTTCATCTCGAAACTTCTAAAGAGCAGGTCATTTCTGAAGCTAATGAGATGAAGTTCTGCTTGGATTTTTTTTATGGCTTCTTTGAGTGAGTCAAATCCACGTGAGAGATCAAAAATATTTATAGCTTTTGTGATGTACAAATACGCCAAAGGATCAAACCATTTTGTAAAGTTATAGCCGTTGTATTCTAAGTATGATTCAACTTGAAATTTACCGAAAAGCTCATAAAGTCCATCGTCTCTTTTGTACTCTCTGCCAAATTTACTAGCCATAGATTCATGAGATAAAAAACTGATATGACCAGCCATACGACCTATCGCCATGCCTGTGAGACCTTGTTCTTTTATAATTTCACTATCATAATAGCCTTGTTTAAAATCAGGGTCTTTTAAAATTGCTTCACTCGCAACCTTATTAAAAGCAATCGCCCATGGCTGAGTTGCATAAGTTGCCGCCATCACGATAATCTTAGTGGCAAATTTAGGGTAATGCACAGCAAATTGAAGTGCTTGCATCCCACCCATGGAGCCGCCGACAATGGCATGTACATGGTGGATGTCAAGTCTGTCAAAAAGAATGCGTTGAGCTTTTACCATGTCTTTAATAGACACAACCGGAAATTTATATCGATAAGGTTCTTGATGTGGATGCATAGGACTCATAGGTCCTGTTGAGCCAAAACAGCTGCCTATAACGTTTGAGCAGATTACGAAGAATTTATCTGTATCTATTGCTTTGCCAGGACCAATCAGTCCATCCCACCACCCATGTTTGTTTTCACCTTCATAAATCCCTGCACAATGATGTGAACCTGTCAGAGCATGAGTGATTACAACGACATTACTTTTATCATCGTTTAAAGTACCATATGTTTCATAAGTGATGTCATAAGGCTCTAAAATACGGCCACTCTCAAGGTAGAGAGGATTAGTAAAATGTTCAGTATATGTTTGTAGGTTTAGTGACAAGTTTTTAACTCTCCATAAAAATAGTAGCAGTATTTTAGCGAAAATGGCTTAAGAGTAATGCAATAATGGCTATATTATAAATCTTTATAAGTATTTCTAATCTTATTAATCTCATAAAAATTATTAAAAAATATCTTAATAAGCTCTGGATCAAAATGTTTTCCCGCATTAGCATTTAAAAGTTCAAAAATAGCCTCATCTTCCCATGCTTTCTTATAACATCTGTCTGAACCCAAGGCATCAAAAACATCTGCTATGGCAGTAATTCGTCCATAAATATGTATATCAGTTCCCTGAATGCCTCTAGGATATCCAGTGCCGTCAAATTTTTCATGATGTTGATGTGCTACTATGGCAGCAGCTTTAAGAATGTCACGTTTGGAGTGTTTTAGCATCTCATAGCCAAGCATTGCATGTGTTTTCATAATAGTAAATTCATCCTCTGTATGCCTGCCAGGCTTATTGAGGATACTGTCAGGAATTGCAACTTTTCCTATGTCATGCATGGGACTTGCAAGGCGGAGTAACTTTGCTTCATCTTTTGGGAGGCCATATTTGAGGGCAAGTAATTCAGAGTAAGCGGCTACGCGCTTTACATGATTTCCAGTCTCTTTAGAACGAGTTTCAGCGATGGAACCCATCGTAAATACCACCTCTTTTTGTGTGTCAGTTATCTCTGCATTAAGATTTTTTATATCTTCAATCCCTTGTTTAATTGAAACTCTCATGCTGTTTATGGCTTGTGCGATTTCACCCAGTTCATCTGATCTGACAATAGTAAGTTCGTTATTAAAATCACCATTTTTAATTTGATTAATTGATTCAATAATTTTCTCAGTGTCCTTTTTTAGAAGCTTTCCAAAAAACAATGCCACAAACGTGACAACAATAACAAAGAACAGTCCAATATAAAGCGACTCTATAAGTACATGTTTATCAAGTACACCTTGAGAACTGTATCGTCCAATGACAAGCAGTAATGTCAAAACAGGAGCGATTGTAAAAATGAAAAAACTCTCTAAAATCCGGTTAGATATTTTTTCTTTGTACTGGGTAAATTCACTCTTAGGTAGAATGGATTTATATCTTATGTCAAAAACAATATATTCAAGTTGAGCCAATATCCCGGCACCGAGAATCCAATATGTGCTTAATAGTTTCAGATGACTTCCCAAAGGAAAGTGTTCATACCTTATAGCATGGATACTGAGTGCCACCACACCGGCAAACATCCATGATACTATTGAGAGGTAGTATCCGAGTCTTGGTGTAGATAAGTGACCTTTGTAATTATTAAACTTAAGAAAAAGCATTTCCCTAAACAGGATATGAAAAATAAAAACAAAAAATAAGTTAAGTGTTATTTGCTCAGGTCTGAGTTCATCAATAAACGGGCATATATTTGTGCAATAGTTTTGCATAAAAAAAAGTGATGACAATGAAGATAAATATAAAAATAGGCGAATACGCCATGTGATAAAGTTCTTAAATGGCTGTATTTTTGTCACAGAGTATCCCCCAATTAAAAGAGTCTATTTGTAGACTCTTTATTGTTTTACTTATGCCTCTAATGCTTGTTTGATGTCAGCTATCAGGTCTTTAACGGATTCTAATCCGCAAGAGATTCTGATAAGCCCTGAAGGAACTCCGCATGCGATAAGCTCTTCCTGGCTTAACTGTTGATGTGTTGTCGAAGCAGGGTGGGTGATGATAGATTTTGAGTCACCTATGTTTACAACTAAAGAGTAAAGCTCAGTAGCATTTACTATTTTAGTAGCTTCTTCTAAACTCCCAACCTCAAAACTTAGAAGTCCCGAACATGCACCGTCTTGGAAATATTTTTGCGCATTTGCATAGTTTGAGTTGCTTTTAAGCCCCGGATAATTTACTTTTTTAACCTTTGGATGAGATTCTAAAAACTCAGAAAGTGCCAGTGCATTTTTAGAATGTTCTCTCATACGAAGTGACAAAGTCTCCATCCCCTGAATAAATAGCCATGAATTAAACGGAGAGACAACTGCTCCCAAATCGCGAAGAAGTGAAAGTCTTGCACGCAGTGTAAAAGCTGGAAGTGGTACATCAACATACACTAAACCATGGTAAGAGTGGTCAGGCTCATTAAAATGTGCGTAGCGAGGGTTTCCTTTGAGTTTGTCAAGTAAACCTTTTCTCTCAACTAAAATCCCGCCGATTGCCAAACCTTGACCAGTTGTATATTTACTGGCACTGTGAACCGTGATGTCAGCTCCAAACTCAAACGGACGGCATAAAACAGGAGTTGCAACTGTGTTGTCTACAACTGTTAATATTCCATGTTTGTTTGCTATTGTCGTTATAGCTTCTATGTCTGCAACATCAATGCTTGGATTTGTTAAAGATTCAAAAAAGATGACCTTTGTTTTATCATCTACAAGCGCATCGATTTGCTCTGGTTTATGAACATCAAAAAATCTAGCTTCTATGCCAAATCTTTTAAATGTGTGGGCATTGAGAGTTAAGCTTCCGCCATAAAGCTGTTTTGCACATACTATGTTGTCGCCGGCTTCTGCAGCATTAGCAATAGCATAAAAAATAGCACTCATACCGCTTGAAGTTGCAAGTGCAGCTTCTCCGCCTTCAAGCTCTGCAAATCTTTTCTCAAATACATCAGTCGTAGGATTGTTTAAGCGAGTGTAGATATTTCCTAACTCTTTTAAAGCAAACAAATTTGCAGCGTGTTCAACATCGCGAAACTCATACGCAGTTGTCATGTAAATCGGAACCGCCATAGTCCCCTGTGAGTCTTTTTCATATCCGGCATGAAGCGCTTTTGTTTGTAAATCCATTGAAAATCCTTGGTTCTAATATAAATAATTTTAATATTTTAGCAAAAATGGCTTAAGATAAATATTGTTTTGGATAAAAATTATATGTATACAGTGATTATATGCGCACTCATTTTGATGATGAAGAACAGTACATGTGTATAATAAAATTGATGAAGAGATTTTGACGTTTTTGGTAAGGAAGAGTAATCTTATTTATGTGTTTTCATCAACATGAATGACTGCAGTCCCTGCTAATAAGTCGTGCAGTCCTCTTTTGTCTTTTCTGAATGCGACCATTATGAAACCAATGAGAAAAAAGAGGGTAGATACGATATACCCAAGTGAACGAGTTATGGCTTGTTTGTTATCAATATCTCGATTTGTTTTAAAATCCACTATTTTTATATGAACAAACTTTTTTCCAGGTGTTGCTCCTCTCCATTTTTTCCAAAAAATCATAGTGACTACTAAGACAGAGATTTCAAAAAAAAGTTCCCACTTCAAAGAAGTTTGTGGTTGAGATGAAAGTGCTTTGGCAGCATTTCCGTTTAAAGCATAAGCCATGTTTTGTTGATACTGGGCAAAATCAAACCAATTGCCATCACTTAAAAAGTAGATGACTATAGCTACCGGTAGAGCAAGAAAAATCGTATCAACAAAGGATGCTGAAAAACGGATCCAAAAACCTGCATACTTTGTCTCATTCATAATTTTATAGAATTAAATATGATAGTTTGGAGCTTCTTGAGTGATAATCACATCGTGAACATGACTTTCTTTAAGTCCTGCGCTTGTGATTTCTACAAATTCTGCTTTTTCCCAAAATGCTTCAATACTCTCACTTCCACAGTAGCCCATAGATGAACGAAGTCCACCCATCATTTGATGCACGATTCCGGCAATACTTCCACGAAATGGAACACGACCTTCGATTCCTTCTGGAACAAGTTTGTCAGAGGCAGTTCCTTCTTGAAAGTATCTGTCTGTTGAACCTTGTTGCATAGCACCGATACTTCCCATACCGCGGTATGATTTGTATTGGCGACCTTGAAACATTATAGTGTCTCCCGGTGATTCTTCGGTTCCTGCTAAGAGTGAGCCGGCCATTATACATGAGGCACCGACAGCTAAAGCTTTAGCAATATCTCCAGAGTATTTAATCCCACCGTCGGCGATAACAGGTACTCCATGTTTTCTTGCTGCATCAGCACATTCGGCAATAGCAGAAATTTGAGGAACACCCACACCGGCAACAATTCTTGTTGTACAGATAGAACCAGGCCCGATACCAACTTTTACAGCATCCGCGCCGGCTTGTATAAGCGCTTCAACCGCTTCGGCTGTTGCGATATTTCCTGCAACTACATCAACAACCATCGTTTCTTTGATTTTTCTTACAGTATCAAGAATCCCTTTTGAATGCCCATGTGCAGAGTCAAGAACTAAAACATCGCAACCGGCATCCACTAAAGCTTTAGCACGCTCAAGTTGACCAACACCGATAGCTGCACCAACCACCAATCTGCCGAAAGCATCTTTGTTTGAGTTGGGATATTCAATTCGTTTTCTGATGTCTTTGATGGTAACAAGACCTTTTAAAAAGCCATCTTCATCAATAATAGGAAGTTTTTCTATTTTATTTTGGTGCATAATATCTGCCGCATCATCAAGGGAGATTCCTTTTTTAGCTGTGATAAGTGGCATTTTAGTCATAACTTCTTCTGCAAGCTTACGCATATCTTTCTCAAATCTCATGTCACGATTTGTTAAAATACCAAGAAGTTTGTTGTGTTCGTTTATAACAGGAACACCGGAAATTTTATATTCTTTCATAAGTGCATCTGCATCTGCTAAAGTAGCATCAGGATAGACATAAATAGGGTCGATGATTATTCCGCTTTCACTTTTTTTCACTTTTCTGACTTGCTTGCATTGAGTTGCGATATCCATGTTTTTGTGGATAATTCCAATGCCTCCAAGTCTAGCCATAGCTATAGCTGCACGGTATTCAGTAACTGTATCCATAGCAGCAGAAACCATAGGAATATTGAGCTTAATGTTACGAGAAAGCTTAGTCTCTAATGAAACTTCTTTTGGTAATACTTCAGAATATTGCGGTACTAATAATACATCTTCAAATGTTAATGCTCTTTTGCGAATTTTCATACTTATCCTTTATATGCAGTTATATGTGCCCTATTCTTGCAAAGGAATAGGATACGTGTGTCTTATCCCATCACAAGGGATAAGACAAAGTTGCGTAGTTTTAAAATTTTTGGATTATAGCTTTTTTGTGGTTAAAATTAGGTTAGTAAAGAGTTACTTTTTTGTATCTTCAGCAAATATTACATCTAGCATGGCGTCTACAAATTCATATTTGTTAAATGGTGTTAGATTCTCCGGCTTTTCCCCTGTTCCAATATAGAGTATAGGAATCTCAAGGGCGTATGCTATACTGAAAACACTTCCACCTTTTGCTGTTCCATCCAGTTTTGTGATGATAATTCCATCAATTCCTATCATCTCATTAAAAGCTTTTGCCTGTGCTATTGCAGAGTTTCCCTGTGTTCCGTCTATGATTAAAAGAGTTCTGTGGGGTGCTCCCTCATGGGCTTTTTCGCAGATACGTTTTATTTTTTTTAACTCGTTTGCCAGATTTGTTTGAGTGTGAAGTCGCCCAGCAGTATCTATGATGACATGATTAAAACCTCTTGATTTTGCAGAGTCTATCGTGTCGAATGCAACTGCTGATGAATCATGTCCTTGCTTTGAAGCGACGATAGGAATATCTAATTTATTTGCCCATAAAGTGAGTTGTTCTATCGCTGCGGCACGAAATGTATCTCCGGCACCAAGCATAACTTTTTTGCCCTCATTTTTATATCTTGTAGCTAATTTTGCAATGGTTGTGGTCTTTCCAGCTCCATTTACACCAACGATGAGTTCAACAAATGGAGCCTTGAATTCAGGTTCTATATATCTCATCCAAGCCATAGTTGCCAAAAGTTTAGAACGTAAAATTTCTCTGGTAACTACATCTTGATAAATTTCATTTATAATTATTTCAACTAATCTATACTCAACATCTGCTTCAAGTAAAATATCTTCCAGTTCTTCTTTTGTTAGTGTGACTTTTTTCTTTGGTGCAACTGTTTTAATTGCAGCAGCTGTTTTTTCAAGAGAATCTTTAAAAAAATTTAACATTTAATTCCTTATATTTCTAAAGCCTTTTTAATATCACTCTCCACAAATTCTTCTTGAATAAGACCAATATAGTGTTTTATAAGTTTTCCGTCTTTGTATAGGGCCATGATAGGGATAGGATACCTATCGCCTAATTGTAATTCATTTACAATTGCATCTGCTAATACTCTATTTTTTTCAGAGTTTACAAGTATATAATCTGCCCCATAATTCTTTCTAAACTCTTCTAATTTGGCATTTGGAATATTGTCTTCTATGTTGAGCCCGATAACTATAACATTGTCTTTATATTTTTTTTGAAGTGAACTTATATGCGGAGCTGAAGCTTTACAAGGTGGACACCAAGTTGCAAATATATCAAAGATGACAACCTTACCTGTCGCATTTTCTAAAAGAAAACCATCCATCTCTTTTGTAACTTTATATTGTTTTTTGTCTAGGCCGGTTAATACATACTCAGGAACGGATATCATTGCATTCGCATCTTGTACTTTATCTTCTGTTTTGTCTTTAGAACAAGCCTGAAATGTAAGCATAAATGCCAGTAATGTCAATAGTATTGATTGTTTAAACATGGAAAATACCTTTATTTTAATGTTTTTTTAGTAGAATAATTTGCTCGTAATTCTACCATAAAGATTTTATATGCCTCTTACAAAAGCACTATTTAGAAAAAAATGTTTAAAAAAGATGAAAAGTTATGCACAGCATAATAAATTCTATAAAGATTCTTTATTGAATTTAAAACTTTTAAAAGAGTTGACTAAGTATAAACGAACAAAAATACTGTTTTATTATCCCTTACCTTTTGAAGCCGACATAACAAAAACTATGAAAAAATTAAGAAAAAAGTGTGATATCTTTGTGCCATTTATGCAAGGAGAAAGCTTTAAGATGGTACCATTTAGATTACCGCTGAAACAGAATAGTTTTGGTATTTTTGAAGCGGGAAAAACACTAAAAAAAATAAACAATATTGATATAGCTATAGTACCTGCGGTTGGGGTAGATGCAAATTTACAAAGAGTTGGTTTCGGAAAAGGGATGTATGATCGTTTCTTTGCAAAATTAAAAAAGAAGCCTTATACAATTTTTATTCAGCCAGAATTTTGTTATACAAATAAATCTATATGTGACTCGTATGATGTCTCATGTGATTTACTACTAACACCAAAAGTACGGTTAGTCAAAAAGAGGAAATACGGATGTTAAGTGAAATTCTACTAGGTGGCGGTGTTGCTACTATTAGTGGTCTTATCGGATTTATCATCTCTAAAAAAATCACCAGCGCTAATTTCGATGTTTACATTGATCAAGCAAGAGCAAAAGCAGGTGCTATCGAAAATGAAGCACAAATGCTTTTGCAAAAATCAAGTCTGAAATCTCAGGAAATTGAGTTAGAAGCTATAAAACAGTACGAAAGTGCAAAAGATAGAGCTAAAGCTGACCTTGAAAAACGAGAAATTGATGTAACACGAAAAGAACAAACTTTTGACAAATATAAGCAAAGTGAAGAAAAACGCCTTCATGATGAACTTGTTGTCGTTAATGCTAAAAAAGTTGATTTAGAAAGAAATGAAAAATCATTAGATTTACTCAAAAGTAAATATGAAGATAAGATAAATGAGGCATTCCATACTATAGAACATAGCGCTGGGATGACTAAAGATGAGGCGCAAGCTGTTTTACTTGAAAAAGTTGAAGAGAAGTCTCGTGCAGAGATTGCACATATTGTTAGGCGCTATGAAAATGAAGCCAGACAAGAAGGCAAAAGAAAAGCTGATTATATACTAGCTCAGGCTACAAGCCGTTTTGCCGGAGACTTTGCTTCCGAGAGACTTACAAATTTAGTTTATCTCGATAATGATGAACTAAAGGGACGTATAATCGGTAAAGAGGGCAGAAATATAAAAGCCCTTGAGACACTTATGGGTGTTGATATTATTATAGATGATACGCCTAATGCGATTTTGGTTAGCAGTTTCAATCTTTATCGCCGTGCTATAGCTACTAAAACACTGCAGCTTCTTATCGAAGATGGCAGAATTCAGCCGGCTAGAATTGAAGAAATATTTGAAAAAGTATCAGAAGAATTTGAGAGCTCTATATTAAACGAAGGTGAAGAACTTATAGTTGATATGAATGTAGGTCCAATGCATCCAGATCTTGTGAGACTTATAGGAAAACTTAGATATAGAGCAAGTTATGGGCAAAATGCTTTAGCACATACTCTTGAAGTTGCTCATCTTGCCGGCATTATGGCTGCTGAAATGGGTGGAGATCCAAAATTGGCAAAAAGAGCAGGTCTTTTGCATGATATTGGTAAGGCGCTGACGCATGACCATGATGGAAATCATGTAGATTTAGGCGCAGAGATTTGTAATCGTTATAATGAGCATAGTGTGGTTATTAACGCTATTTATGCTCACCATGGTCAACAGGAGATAGAATCTGTTGAATGTGGAGCTGTTTGTGCCGCTGATGCACTCTCTGCTGCTCGTCCCGGAGCCAGAAGAGAAGTGCTTGAGAGTTTCTTAAAAAGAGTAACAGAGATAGAAGAGATAGCTTCTGTGCACCTTGGTGTAAAACAGGCTTATGCTATCAATGCGGGACGTGAAGTCAGAGTTATTGTTAATGCTTCTCTGATTAATGATGATGAGTCTATTCTATTGGCTAGAGAGATAGCAAAAGAGATAGAAGAAAGAGTTCAGTATCCAGGCGAAATAAAAGTAAATGTTATCCGCGAGAGCAGGGCAGTAGAGTTTGCTAAATAACTGAAATCATACACACATGTAATTTAGCATGTGTGTATGGTCTTGTGCATTTGTGTAAAAATTTAGTGCTTTATGGTAACTAAAACGGCGCCTCTTATATCATTCATATTATAACCAAGAGCTTTATCTTGTGGATATTTATCGTTGATAGCTTTTGTTAGTTCTACATTTTTAGATATATCTCCGTGACATGCAAGGCATACCTCTTTATCGATAATGATTGGTTTATAGTATTTATATGTATTTTTATCAATATCTTTGAGTACATACTGTGGTAGTTGAACACCTTTTTTGCTCAGCTCATCAAACGATTCCAATATCTTTTTTTCATCTTCTGTTGGTTCATTCGCCGGATTGCGATATTTTAGACTTATCCGTTTAACTTCTAGTCCTTGTGGAAGCTCTGAATTTACTTTTTGAGTGAGTGTGTAAGCTTCGGCTGTGCAGAAATTGAGTGCATCCATAACCCCACCTTTTTCCATGTGAGCTTTCATGTTTTGCCCAAGTGTTTTTAAAAGCAATGCTGAACTGCTGTTTCCAAGTTCAATTGTCTTTTGTAACTTTGCATCTTGATTTTCTTGTGGTGCTCCAAGTAATAAAGCAGTGCTGACACTTATGAGTGTAATCGATTTAAGTAGTTTCATTTTTTCTCCATTTTTTATTTTAGTGAGTGTATAAATATCTAATAAATATCTTCGTGAACATTTATCTCTGAGTCATCATACGGATCCATGTGAATCAATATATGGGTTTTCTTATCTTCAAAAATTTTTCTTATTTTTGCTTCAAGCCTATCTGAAATAAGATGTGCATCGTATAAAGATATGCTCACATTAAAAACAGCATGCACCGAAACAAATATGTGCGAGCCAGACTCTCTTGTTTTTAAATCATGATAAGTTGTAATCGCTGGTTCCAGTTCTATTATTTCTATGATTTTTCCAATATCTTCTTCAGGTATTGCGGCATCTAAAAGCATTAAAGTGCCCTCTTTTATGATAGGAAATGCTGAATAAATCATATAAATTGCAATACCGATACCTAAAAGAGGGTCAATTAATTGTTCTCCTGTATAGGAAATAAGTCCTAAGGCAACTAAAACAGCACCATTTGAGAAAAGGTCTGTTTTATAGTGCAGTGCATCTGCACGAATGACCATGTTTTTTGTTTTTTTGGCGACATAATTTAAAAATGCAACTAAAAATGCGGTTATCATAAAAGAAGCTATCATAACCCATATACTTGCAAACAGATATTCTGTTGCTCTGTTATGTGTGATTTTCATAAGTGCTTCATAGAATATGAACAGAGCTGATAGAGAGATAATTGTTCCCTCAATAACTGCAGCGAGCGGTTCTAATTTACTCCGTCCAAAGTGAAACTTGTCATCAGGATCTTTTTCAGCATTATGAAGTGCAAAATAGTTAAAAAGCGATACAGTTAAATCTAAAAAAGAGTCGATTGCAGAGGCAAGTACAGCGATAGAGCCACTTAAAATCCCGACTGTCATTTTCATGATTACAAGTATAGCGGCAACGGATGTCGATACAACGGTTGCTTTTTTTTCTAATCGCATATAATTTCCTAATAGATATATTTGGATACAATTATAATAAAATTTAGGTGTGTAAATCATTAATGAACTTAGAAATAATAAGACAAGAAAGACAAAGATGGTTGAGATGGAAAAATATAGCTCCATTAAGAGATGCACTTGAGACTTTAGCTGATGGGGATTGGGAGATTGAGCTAGGTGACAAAGTAACTGTGAGCGGAACATGTGAAGACACACAACATGTAAAAGAAGTCGCACAGCTCATGATGCCTTGGAGAAAGGGTCCATTCCAGATTTTTGACATTATTATAGACACTGAATGGAAAAGTGATATAAAATATAACCTCTTAAGACCGCATTTTAGTTTAAAAGATAAGAAAGTAGCCGATATAGGGTGTAACAATGGTTATTATCTTTTTAGAATGCAGGAGGACGAACCAAAATCTTTAGTCGGTTTTGATCCGTCGCCACTGTACAAAACACAGTTTGATTTTATAAACCATTTTGTCAAAAGTGATATTGTGTATGAGCTTTTGGGTGTTGAGCATTTGGAATTTTATGAAGAGAAGTTTGATACGATATTTTGTCTTGGCGTGCTTTATCACAGAAGTGATCCTGTAGCTATGTTAAAATCACTTTATCGTGGGCTTGAAAATAGAGGGGAAGTTATCTTAGACACTTTTTATATAGAGGGTGAGGATGAGATGTGTCTATGTCCAGAATCCTCTTATTCTAAAATACCAAATATTTATTTTGTCCCAACAGTGTCTGCTTTAAAAAATTGGTGCTTAAGAGCTGGATTTGATGAGTTTGAAGTTCTAGAGACTTCTATAACAACTCCAGATGAGCAAAGAAAGACTGAGTGGATAGAAGGTCAATCTTTGGAAGATTTTTTAGACCCAACAGACGGGACTAAAACAGTTGAGGGTTATCCTGCCCCCAAGAGAGTATATGTCAGATTAATTAAGGACAAAAAATGAGTACAAATAAAACTGCTGAAGAAGATGAAGATTTAGAACTGGAAAAATATAAAGAGGACAATAGCAGTGTTACTTTAAGAACACACGAAGAAATAAACCGTGGTTTGTGCGGTGATATAGAAAAGTTGGAAGTTGGTTATGTTGAACTAAGGCTTACAACCACAGAGGATATGGTTGCGGATAGTTTAGGCTTGATACATGGCGGATTTATTTTCGGTGCAGCTGATTATGCTGCAATGGCTGCTATAAATGAAAGAAATGTGGTTTTAGTTGCATCAGAGTGTCAGTTTTTATCTCCGGTAAAACTTCATGATGATGTAATCATAATAGCCAAAGTCCGCCATAAAGAAGGAAGAAAAAGAAATGTTCGTGTTGAAGGTTTTGTTTTTGACATAAAGGTTTTTGAGGGTGAATTTAAGACTGTTATAACTGAAAGACATATCTTGAAACTTCACCTTCTTGAAGAATCAGACGACAAAAAAGCAGGTAAAAAATAATTATTTACCATTTATCTCTTAGTAGCAGTTAGCAAAAATATTCCAAAATCTTTTTTTGGTTTATTTATTGTGTTTATATTTTCAAATCTAACATCTTCAAATCCAGCATTTTTGACTATCTCGCACAAATTGTCTTCATCAAATCCAAAGTGAAATACACCGGCATTGTCTGAGTGAAATGTTCCGTCTTCTGTTTCTAAATCAGCAATTGCAATAAAGCCATTTTTATTTATGTTTTTATAAATCGTTTGAAAAAAAGCTTGTAAATCTTCCACATGATGAAGAGTCATAGAGCTGACGAGTCCATCAAAAGTTCTCTCAATCGGCGTTTTTATAATATCCTGACAGTAGGTTTCAATAGTGATGTCTGTACTGTTTTTTGCTCGAAGTTTTTCAAGCATGTTAGCTGATGTGTCTACCCCGTAAACTTTTTTAGTAAGCTTTGCTATCTCAAATCCTAAAAGACCTGTTCCAACACCAAAGTCCATGATCTCCATCTCTTTTGTAAGTCCAATCTTTGCACTTATGGCATCCGCAATTTTTTTAGCGCCATCCACTCTGATAGCTCCCTCGTCCCATGTGTCTGCTTTTTTGTGAAAATGGTCCTGCATGTAATTCCCTTATATATTTTTTATCCAGTAATCGGCGTACTGTTGCTCTTGTTTGATTGTTGTTGTACCGCCATGTCCTGGGTAAACTGTTTTATCATAATCTAATTCTTTAAATTTTTCAAGAGATTTTTTCATATCTTCTGCGCTTGAATATGGAAAGTCGTATCGTCCAATGGAACGCTCAAAAATAAAGTCACCACTAAACATGGCATCTCCAATCTCTATAGTTGAACATCCTGGACAATGCCCCGGAAAATGACGGAATTTAACTTTAACGCCTTGTATATCAAACTCTTCATCATCATTTACTGCAACATCAGGAACAGATGGCGGTAGATTGGGCATCCATGCACTGTCACGAAGCAGCATGACATCATCTTTTGGAGTGTAGAGAGGAATATGAAGTTTTTCTTGCAGCTCTGCATTGGACCAGACATGATCAAAATGTCCATGAGTGTTTAAAATAGCTACAGGATTAGTAATATTTTTCAAAACCCACTCAGTTGCGCCAATTCCCGGATCAATGATAAAATCCTTTCCATCCACAGTTACTATGTAGCAATTTGTCTGGTAATCACCCATCGGTTGAACTTTTATCTTCAATTTTAGCCCTTTTTTAGCGTGATTATACCATCATGCACTTATGAATTTTTATAAAGAAGTAGAGTTAATCTTAGAAGCTAAAAGTCCACATGTCAAGATAGAGTTGTTTGGTACGTTTTATAACGTATATAAATCGGGACAAGTGGATTTTGAAAAAGAGTACAAAACTAAAAACTTTGATCAGCCCTCTTATGTTCACTTATGTAAAATTGTTCCTCCGCAAGATGTCCCAAGGAGAAGTAACCTGACAACAAAAGATGGACAAATAAATCTTCTGCATGCCATAGCTCATATAGAATATTCTGCAATAGATTTGGCACTTGACGGCGCTTATAGATTTACAGGTTTGCCTAAACAGTACTATGATGACTGGATAGAGGTTGCAGATGATGAGATTAGACACTTTTTGAGTTTAGAAAAACTCTTAAATGAACTTGGTGCAAAGTATGGAGATGTGGAAGTTCACAATGCTCTTTTTGAAGCTTCACAAAAAACACAAACACTTCTGGAGAGAATGGCAGTCGTCCCAAGATATTTAGAAGCAAACGGACTTGATGCAACCCCGATGATTTTGACAAAATTGCAAAAACTGCCAAAAAATGAGATGATAGAAAAAATCATCCGAACTTTACATGTGATACTTGACGAAGAGATAGATCATGTAAAAAAAGGCGATGTCTGGTTTAACTATGCATGTGCAGAAAACGGTGTATCAAATGAACTCTATTTTGAGATAATAAACAAGTATTATCCACAAGGTTTTTTACGACCGAAGAATCTAAATATAACTGCAAGAAAAGAGGCGGGTTTTAGTTGCAAAGAGCTAAACACCATGGCTAAGGGGAATGTTTGTTGAAACACAATCATTTTTTTAAGAGTAAAAATATATAAATCCGATAGAATACAATATAAGATTAATTAATAAACGATAGATAGGAATTTAATGCTAGATAATATGAAATTTTATGATTTTATTCATAAGCAGATACTTGTTTTTATAATTATAAATTTAAGCACTGCACCTGGGTATCTTCTGATAGGCTATTTTTATTCATCCATGTATATAGAGATGTTATGGTTTGTGGCAGTATTGCTGATTAGTCTTTGGGGCTATAGATTGCGTATAAACTATCTAAAAAATGACATGGATGTTAAAGAAAAAGAGGTATGGCTAACGAAAACAAAGTTTTATCTTTTCTTTTCATCTTATGTATGGACATTTATGTTTGTTGTATATGCTTTACAAGATAAAATTGAGCTTCATTATATATCTCTGGTTACACAAATTGGCATATCAGTTGTTGCGGCAACACTTCTATCATCACAAAAGCGATTAGCAATTTTTACAGTAGTAAATCTAATGTTTCCGGTGCTTGTGTATTTTATACTGATAGATCAAACGTATGCATACTTACTCGCATTCTTTTCCATTGTACTTAGTGCTGTATTATTATACTCATCAACAAATACTTTTAAGTATCTCTATAAGAGCCAGTATCAGGCCTATCATGACCGTTTAACCTCGCTAGGCAATAGACGTTATTTTATAGAGTTTTTAGAGAACACAATCAAAAGATTAAAATCCAAGGGAGGCTTTTCTTTTTTCTTATTGATAGATTTGGACCATTTTAAAACTATAAATGACAGCTTGGGTCATGACGTAGGAGATATGCTGCTTATAGAAGTTTCTTCAAGAATGAAAAAATTGGCTGCACAAAACAATTCTATTGTACTGCGACTCGGTGGAGATGAATTTAGCATAATAAGTGGAATTTTTGATGACAGAAAAAAATGTTTAAAGGCTGCTTTGAGTCTTTCTCAAGAGTTACTCGAAGTCATTAAGCAAAACTACAATGTAGAGGAAAATAGTTTATTTATCAGCGCAAGTATTGGTGTGACTGTTTTAAATGACATTGAAGTGAATGCAACTCAATTTATAAAAGAAGCTGATATTGCTATGTATGAAGCAAAGCATCAAGGCCGGGATGGGATAATTATATTTAATAAAGAGTTGTCTAAAAAAGTAGAACTAAAACTCGAAATAGAAAGATTATTGCGTTTTTCACTTGAAAATAATGAAATATCATTAAGATTTCAACCTCAAATAAATAGTGATAATACTAAGAGTTGTGAAGTTTTAGTAAGATGGAACAATTTAAAATTGGGCTTTATCCCTCCAGATGTTTTTATACCTATAGCCGAGCAAACAGGTTACATCATAGAATTGGGATATTATATTCTTGAAGAATCATTTAAAACTTTAAGAGAGTGGGATGAAAAAGGGATAGAATTTAAAAAGATGTCTATAAACATCAGTATATTACAGATGCTTAATGTAGGTTTTATTGATGATGTTAAGGCTCTAATTGAAAAATATTTAACGAGCAGGCAAATCAGTAAAGTGATTTTTGAAATCACAGAAACAAGTTTGGCTCAGAGCGTAGAGGAATTGATTGTCAATATGCGTGCTTTAAAAGAATTAGGAATAAATTTTTCATTGGATGATTTTGGAACAGGATATTCATCTTTGAGCTATCTTTCAAAACTACCGATAAGTGAACTGAAAATTGATAAATCTTTTATCGATGAATTAAGATTGACTCAAGATGGAACTATTGTTAGAACAATCCTGGATATTGCTAAAAATATGAAACTGGAAGTTGTGGCAGAAGGTGTTGAGGAAGAATTTGAAAAAAATTATTTAATTGAAAATAATTGTGACATATTACAAGGATATTATTTTTCAATGCCTATAACAAAAGAAGAATTTGAAAATTATTTTCCTTCATCTATTAGAAAAATTTGATATAATTATATTTCAAAGGATTTTAAGGTTTAAATGAAAAAGTATGAGCAAATAGCAGATTATTTACAACGATTTCTAGATAATGAAGTTCGTAAAACCGGAATAAAAAAAGTTGTCATTGGATTAAGTGGTGGTATTGATTCTGCCGTTGTTGCAGTGTTGGCCCATAACACTTTTAAAGATAACCTTTTATGCGTAAAGATGCCATCGCAGTACTCATCACAAGCCTCTTTGGATGATGCGGATGCTCTTTGTTCTGATTTTGGCATGAGAAGCATAACCGCTTCTATAGAGCCCATGTTAAAAGCTTATGAGGAGTTGAATCCGGATATGGATAACCTCAGAAAAGGTAATTTTTCTTCGCGGATGAGAATGGCAACACTTTTTGATATCTCCGCCAGAGAAAATGCTTTAGTTTTAGGGACTAGTAACAAAAGTGAACTTATGCTGGGCTATGGAACCCTCTATGGTGATCTCTCAAGTGCAGTCAATCCGATAGGGGACTTATATAAAAGTGAAGTTTATGAACTCGCACGGTACTTGAATGTAACTCCAAGTATCATAAATAAAGCTCCATCCGCAGATTTATGGGATGGTCAAAGTGATGAGCAAGATTTAGGCTATACTTATGCTGAATTAGATGAAGCATTGAGACTTTATGTAGAAGATAGATTGTCACAAGAAGAGATAGTTGAAAAAGGCATCAGTAAAAATATGCTTGATATGATAATAGGTAGAATTTTTCGTAATCAGTTTAAGCGAAAGATGCCTGTTATTGCAAAACTGACTTCCAGAACAATCAACCATGATTTTAATTATCCAAGGGATATAACACTATAAGGACTTTAAATATGAAAATTCCATTTTATAAATATGTTAGCGGACGAGAAGCGCATTCAAATGTGAGTGATGTACTAGATGGCGAGGATATAAATCAAGTTGAAGAACTTGAAAATGATTTTGCTTCTTATATCGGGTCGGAATATGCATTGGCAACTTCTCATGGTACTTCCGCACTTCATTTAGCTATGTTGGCACTTGATTTAAAAAGAGGTGACAAAGTTGTGTGTTCGGTGAATGCACATCCAACGATTCCAGAAGTAGTTCGTCACTTTGATGCTGAACCTGTTTTTATAGATATTGATGCAGATACTTATAATATTAATCTTGATAGCTTAGAATCATACTTGGAAGACAACCAGTCTAAAAAATTAAAAGCTGTTGTCATAACCCATATTGGCGGTCAATGTGTAGATTTGGACAGAATTTATTCTATGGCTAAAATCTATGATGTAAAAATAGTAGAAGATGCATGTGATGCTTTAGGCGCAACTTATCATGGTAATAAAATTGGTTCTACCGGTGCAGATATAACTTGTTTTGACTTTTCATCACATTTAAAGAAAAATATATGTAATGGCGGCATGCTGGTTACAGATGATGATGAAATTATTGAAAGAGCAAGACTTTTATCAAATCATGCAATTATTAGGGATGAAGATGCTTTAGAATATATTTATGATATTACAGATATAGGAAATGACTATTCACTCAGTCAGTTAAATGCAGCTTACATAAGAGCGCAGATTCAAGATCAAGATAAAAACATAAAAAGACAGCAAGAGATAGCTAAAATGTATAGTGATGCTCTTGTTGAAACTCCACATGTAAAAATTCCGGACATGAGTAATAAAGAACATCCCTTCTTTTTGTATATTGTGAAAATAGATAAAAATCGTGATTCTTTTGCAGTGGAATTAAAAAATGAATCCATACAAACAGGACTTCACTACATCCCTTTACATTTGCTAACGTATTACAAGTCAAAATATTCTCTCCGTGTAAATGACTTTCCTATTGCACTTAGAAGTTTTCAACAAATTTTATCTCTTCCTATTTATCCAAGCATGGATGATAAAGAAGTGAAATATGTTATAGATAAGATTAAAAAAATAGCAAAAACAAGAGTTTAAAAAGCAAATATATTGAAAAAAAATATAGTGTTTTGGGTTGAAGAATATTTTTACAACCCAAGTCTATTTCAAAAACTGCTTTCCCTTCTACTTCTTCCCTTTAGTTGGATTTACTGTTTTATCATGTACTTGCGTTTTAAAAGTAAAAAAGCTAGAGATTTTGGTATAGACATAGTAAGTGTGGGAAATTTAACAGTGGGTGGAAGTGGTAAAACACCGCTGACCAGCGCACTGGCTTTAAGATATGAAAAAGTTGCAATTGTCCTCCGCGGCTATGGAAGAAATAGCAAAGGTCTCCATGTAGTTAAAGATTTTAAAAATATTTTATGCGATGTAGATGTGAGTGGCGATGAAGCCATGATATATGCGCATAAACTACCAGACGCTATCGTAATTGTAAGTGAAGATAGAAAGAAAGCTATTTTAAAAGCAAAAGAGATGGGCGCTAAACTTGTTTTTTTAGATGATGCTTATTCAAAGCATGATATAAAAAAATTAGATTTACTTATAGAAGTGAAAAGTAAAAATACAAGCTGTTTGCCATCAGGACCATTCAGAGAGAGATTATGGAACTCGAAAAAAGCTTTTGTACTAGAAGATGGACTTGATTTTAGAAGAGTTGTTGAACTTAAAAATAAAAGTGATAGAATGTCATTAGTAACGGCAATAGCAAGACCGAATCGTTTGAGCCAGTTTTTACCAGAAGTTGTGAGTAAAAACTACTTTGAAGACCATCACTTTTTTACTAAAGAAGAGTTACAGGAAGTGTTAAAAAAAGACAATGCTGACTCTATTTTACTTACATATAAAGATTTTGTAAAAGTTGAATCTTTCGGGCTTCCACTATCACTTTTAGATTTACATGTGGAAGTTCAAGAGAGAGTTTTTGAAATAATAGATAATTATCTATGGCTAAGGACTTAGGGGGTCAAAAGTGCAAAAGAAGATTGAAACAGCAAAGACATTGCTCGAAGCATTGCCTTTCATAAAAGAGTTCAACAATCAGATAGTAGTTATTAAATATGGTGGTTCGGCTCAAACCTCACCACAGTTAAAAGAGAAGTTTGCTGAGGATATTCTGCTTATGTATCTTGTTGGAATCAGACCCGTGATTGTTCATGGCGGTGGACAAAAGATAACGGATATGCTGGAAGCTCTTAGAATAGAAACCAAGTTTTTAGAAGGACAGAGAGTTACATCCAAAGAGGTCATGAGAATAGTCGAGATGATACTCAGCGGTGAGATAAACAAAGAGATAGTTTCTCTGCTTAACTCTCATGGAGCAAAAGGAATTGGAATCAGCGGAAAAGATGCCCATTTTATAACGGCAAAAGCAAAAGATTTTGCAAAATGGGGCTTGACCGGAAATATTACACATGTAAAGCCTGATGTTATTTTAAATTTAATTGAAAATAACTTTATTCCTGTTATCGCTCCAATAGCCGCTGGTGAAGAGATGGGTCATCCAGGCTTTAATATTAATGCTGATTTGTGTGCCTCTTATGTTGCCAAGGCGATAGGTGCAAATAAGATTATTTTTTTAACCGATACAGCCGGAGTCTTAAATAAGGATAAAGAACTCCTAGGATCACTCACAAAAGCTGAAGTTGAGCGTTTAAAAACGGATGGGACTATACATGGAGGAATGGTTCCAAAAGTAGACGCCTGTATAGAAGCGATTGAAGGGGGAGTTCAAAAAGCCCATATAATTGATGGCAGAATTGAACACTCTATACTTTTAGAGCTATTGACTAAAGAGGGTGTCGGTACACAGATCATTAAGTAGAACTCTTCTTGACTTCTTACTTTGAGATGACTCTGTTTCTTCCAGCATTCTTAGCGCTATAGAGATTTGAATCAGCATGATTGAAAAAAGTACTTTCAGTATCCTGCAAATCATATTGAGTGACTCCGATTGAACATTTAACATCCACTGATTTACCTGAGTGGTTGTCCAGTATTACAAGCTCCTCAATACTTTTTCTAATCCGCTCAGCTATCTTTGTCGCTTTTTCTAAGAATGTATCCGGTAAAAGTATGACAAATTCTTCTCCACCCCATCTAACACATACATCCTGAGCGCGTATTTTTTTAGTTAAGATTTTTGCAAACTCTTTTAATACTAAATCTCCAAAATTATGACCATAAGTGTCATTAATCTTTTTAAAATGGTCTATATCAATAATCATCAAAGAAATTCCGCCAGGCTTATGTAAAATCTCGCTAATAACAGTTCTGTAATATCTTCTGTTGTATAAATTTGTAAGCGGATCTATATTTGAGAGTTCTTTATCTGTTATATCATGTCTGATAGCTACATATTCTATAACTTCACCGTCTGAATTCATAAAAGGGATTATTTCTGTTTTTGCTATAAATTCTCCACCATCTTTTTTTCTATTTTTTACTTTGCCTTTCCATGTGTGGTTCTTATTTAGTTTTTCCCACATTGCTTTAAAAAAATTGTCACTCATATCGGGATGTCTTATTATATTATGACTTTTTCCCAGCAACTCGTTTGAATCATATCCTGTAAGAGTACAAAAAGCATCTGTGACATAAATTATAATCCCTTTTGTATCTGTAATACTGAGTGCAACATGTTCTTCAATAAGTTTTGAATCAAAAGTAAACCTTCTATCTTTTATAGCTCTTTTTTTAGTATAAATACCTAAAATTATGTACAGATTAGTATCAAGTATCATTGTTGTATTGCGGATTTCATTTTTGTCAGCACCGTTTTCAAATAGAGTCTCAACTATGACGTTTTTTAAAGCGGCACAGTTTAAAAACACATCTTCAACTTCTAATCCAAAATCTAAAAAAGTATCAATAAATTGACGCATAGCAGGGCACTCAGCTATCTCTTTTTTGAGATTAAAAACCCCTAAAAAGTAGTCCAAGATAGAGTTCGCGATATCTCTTTCATACAAATCTTTATCAATATTTAGATTTTTTAATATTTTTGTGACGAACTCTGATTCAAGCCACTCTTTTATTATGTAAGTTCTATTTTGTTGAATAACATCATAAACAATGGTTGAATTCAAAATAATTCCTTCGGGGGATGATAATATAAAATATTATATCATATGATTATGATGAAAATATATTGTTATGATAAATTTGTATAATAATGTTGATTATGCCGAGATTATCATTATTATATTTTATGCTATACTATAAAACTATTTTTGTGTCATAAAAGTAATCATAGTAAATCAATTAAAGTTTAAGTATCAATAGATAAAAATTAACATAGGAAATGAAAATGTACGGAATGTTTGAAGACGAAGATGATGTATTTATGGGATCACCAAAGAGTAAATTTATGGATGTTGTGTTTAATGCCAACAATGATGTAGTAAGACATGAGTTGGAAAATTTTATAGAAAAATTTGCAACGATGGAGTTGATGCTTGAAGAGCATGTCAGCGAAGATATAGATCAACAAATTAAAACGTTTATGTATTCGAATCAAGATGATGTTGAGACAAAATCTAAAAGTATTTATATTGAACTGATGGGAACAATACTTTCTCAGAGCGAATAGTTGCGATTGAAAAGTATTTTACAGATTTTTATCCTTTTAACGCTTGCTTTTAGTGTCATGAGCGCAAGCGAACTACGAGAAGTTAAGAAAATATCCTTAAAAAAGGATGAGCAAAAGGAAATTCTTGTAAAATACGATTCGATAAAAAAACTGTTTAAATTTAGATGGACATTGTATAAAAATGGCGGGCTTGTTATATTTAGGTCATATGACACTATTGTCGCCCAAAATATCCTCTATCTTAGGCATAAAAATCAAAGTTTCAGGCTTGAATTAAAGTCAAGAGGTGTTGATAATTATAATGTGCCTTATGTGCTAGTTAAATTTAAAGAGTTTAATCAAGAAACAAAAACAGCAGATTTCGAACTGTATTTGTCTGATGAAAAACAGCAGATTGTTTTAGAATATTTAAACGAAAAGTAGAAGAGGGATGAATGCAGAGAGTTGAGCAAGAGATAGCAAGACTGATAAAAGAGATTGACTATGATGAGGTGACTCATCTTTTTAGTATGCTTAGCGGCGGTAAAAGGCTTAGGGCAAAATTGATTTTAAAGATAGCTTCTTCTGATGAGAGAGCTCCTTTGCTTGCTGCTATTGTGGAACTGATTCACGGTGCAAGTCTTTTACACGATGATGTGATTGACGAGTCGCATACAAGAAGAGGTGTAGCCTCTGTCAATGCAACTGAGGGCAGTAAAACAGCTGTTATGCTTGGTGATATACTTTATTCAAAAGCCTTTAGTGAATTGGTCAGTTTTGACAGAGATATTGCAAAAGTTGTATCTTCTTCAGTTACAGCGCTTTCCAAGGGTGAAATGCAAGATGTGAAGTTAGCCCAAATATTTAATAGCGATGAAGATAAATATCTTGATATGCTTTATCTAAAAACCGCCACTCTCATAGAAGCATCCGCAATCGCTGCAGCACTTTTAGTCGGCAAAGATATACAGACATATGGTCTTTACGGCAGAAATCTGGGGCTTTCCTTCCAGATTATTGATGATATCTTAGACATTACTTCAGATGCTGTAACTCTTGGAAAACCTTCTATGAATGACTATGTGGAAGGCAAATGTACCCTTCCGTATATTTATCTTTACCAAGCTTTAGACGATGCTGATAAACAAAGATTAGTATTCTCACATGCGAAGTCCATAGATACGGATGAAGCTCTTTGGATAAAAGAGAAGATGGAAGAACATCAAAGTATTGAGCGCGCTTTTAAGTTGGCTCATGAACTTTCGCACGAGGCTATGGAAGCAGTAAGCGATGACCATGCCCTTGTATCAATTTTAGACACTATGATAAAAAGAAGTTATTAATGCACTATTTAAATATAAGTTTTTCCCATAAAAATTCCACTCTTGAGATCAGAGAAAAACTATCCTACCCTGATGAAAAACATCTTAGCGGATGTTTGACAAAGTTAAATGCGAGCGAAGCAATACGTGAGAGTTTTTTGATCTCTACATGTAACAGAATGGAAGTGTTTTGCAATTGTACTGATATCGCAGTAGCAACTGAGCATATATTTAACATGCTCTCCGACCGTGCCGGCATAGCCAAAGAGGAGCTTGAAGGAAGAGCTGATATTTTTGATGACAGCAGTGCAATACATCATCTTTTCAGTGTTGCTTCTTCCCTTGATTCTATGGTTATTGGCGAAACACAGATTGCCGGGCAGTTAAAAGAAGCCTTTAGATTTTCATATGATAATGGATTCTCAGGTAAAAAAATTGCACGTGCCATGCGTAGTGCTTTTCAATGTGCAGCAAAGGTGAGAAATTCTACAGATATCTCTTCGAAGCCTGTCTCTATTGCCAGTGTTGCAGTTTCACAGTTAAAAGCACTTATGGATGATTTAAATGGAAAAAAAGCTTTAGTTATAGGTATTGGTGAGATGTCGGAAATCAGTGCTAAGCATTTGATCTCAAATGGTGCTGATGTTTACATTATGAACAGAACAAAAGATAAAGCTGTTGCCTTAGCGAACGAGAGCGGAGCAAAAGTGATCGATTATGCTGAGCTTCCTAATGTCATAAATGAGTTTGAAATTTTATTTACTGCCACATCATCTCCTAAACCTATCATTACGGATGAAATTATTAAGCCATGTGATTTTGACAGATATTGGTTTGATATGGCACTTCCAAGAGATATAAGTTATCATAAAGGTAACCGAATAAACCTTTATCAAATTGATGATTTAAAGAGTATAGTCAGTAAGAATATGGGCTTAAGGGAAGACAGTGCAAGAGTTGCACATGGTGTAATCGGTAGAGCTGTTGTTGAATTTTTTGAATGGTTAAGTACTTTGGACGTTGAACCATTGATAAAAGATATATATACAAAAGCTTATTTAACTGCAGACGTTGAAACTAAAAGAGCAGTCAGCCATGGCTATATCCCAAAAGAGTACGAAGCAGAAGCTAGAAAAATGTGCGAACAAGCATTAAAAAGATTTTTACATGATATGACAGCAAAAATGAGAAGTGTATCCCAAGAATCAAAGTCTGACATGGTCACTGGCTCTATGCAATTTTTAGTGGAAGAAAAAACTGAAGCAATAAATAAATTTTCTAAGGGACAAAAGTGAGAAGATCAAGAGCATTTATACCAACAACAAAAGAAGCACCTTCAGAGGCAACTCTGCCTAGTCATCAGTTTTTAATAAGAGCCGGCTTCATAAATCAACAAGGAGCTGGGTTATACAACTTTATGCCGCTTGGAAAAATTGTGTTAGAAAAGATCAGAGCAATTGTAAAAGAGGAGCTCGACAGAGCTGGTTGCAGTGAAGTGCAACTGAGCTTTGTGACACCTATTGGTTTGTGGGATAGAAGTGGACGTTCCGATACAATGGGAAAAGAGATGCTTCGCATTTCTGACAGACATCAGAATGAGTTTGTTTTAAGCCCTACAAATGAAGAGGCTATTGTTGAACTGGTAAAAAACAGAGTGACAAGTTATAAAGATTTACCTCTTAATCTGTACCAAATAAACACGAAATTCCGTGATGAAGCAAGACCAAGATATGGACTTTTGCGCGGTCGTGAGTTTCTTATGAAAGATGGTTACTCTTTTCATGCATCTACTGAAGATATGATTAGAGAATTTAATCTCATGGAAGAGACATACAAAAAGATTTTCACTAGACTTGGGCTTGATTTTAGAGTGGTTGCAGCTGATAGCGGGGCAATAGGCGGTACAGGAAGTAAAGAGTTCCACGTTTTAGCAGACAGCGGTGAAGATACTATAGTCATATGTGATGCTTGTGATTATGGGGCAAATATTGAGACTATATTTGAGAGTGAAGAAGAGATTGATGCTTTAAATGAAATGAGTTATGAAGAGTTGCAAATAAAGAGTATTGATGAAAAATGTTCTTGCGGTGGAAATCTCAGTTTTAAAAAAGGGATTGAAGTTGGTCATATTTTCCAGCTTGGAGACAAATACTCTAGTGCTCTTGAAGCAAATTTCAATGATGAAAATGGCAAGCCAAGACCTTTTGAAATGGCAACATTCGGCATAGGCGTAAGTAGACTTGTAGCTTCTGTTATTGAGCAAAACCATGATGAAAATGGATGTATCTGGACAAAAGCAACGGCACCCTATATGGTGAATATTATGATTTCAAATATTAAGGATGAAGCTCAGACAGCTTTAGGTGAAGAGCTGTATGAAAAACTTCAGACCAGCCATGTAGAAGTTATGCTGGATGACAGAAAAGACAGATTTGGCTTTAAAATGAAAGATGCTGAACTGATTGGTTTTCCTTATACTATCATTATTGGAAAAGAGTTGGAAAATGGCTTAGTCCAAATATTTGAGCGAAAAACAAAAGAAAATATTTCTGTAAAGACAGAAGATATCTATTCAAAAATAATGGAGTTGATATAAAATGATATATTTTATAGTGTACCTTTTTTTAGAGGTATTGCTTTCTGTAAATATTTCATCTTATATCGGTGGTTTAAATACATTTTTTGAAATAATTTTAACCGCTTTTATCGGAATATCAATTTTAGTTAATTTTAGAAAAACATTAGTAGAAAATCTCACAGCAGTTTCTTACAGCTGCATAGATTTAAAGCAATTTCAAACCCTTAATTTATTTACGTTATTAGGTGCCATATTTTTAATTATACCTGGTTTTTTAACTGATATACTTGGTATTTTGATGCAGTTTAGTGTTTTTACAACTATGCTTGTTAACCGTTATAATGTAAAATCAGGTAACTGTAAAACAGATTTTTCACAAAACAATACACAAAATCATACACAAAAGGATTCAGATGTTATCGACGTCGAAATTATTACTGAGCATACTTCTATTAAGTAATTTACTATATGCAAAAACTGCAACTGAAGCAGTTGAAGATTTTTTAGAAAATAGTATTTCTCAAAATCCGAATATAGATAAATTAGATGTAAATGTAGTGGATACAATAAAAGTTGAACAACTTAAAGGCTGGGATGCTTATGTTGTAATCATCAATGCAACATTAAAAAAAGATAAGAAAAAAGTCAGTCAAAAAATGATTTGGTTTTCAGATGGCAAGATTATAACAAAAGAGCTGACTCTTATGGAGGGAGGAGAAAGCTTGGCTGATTTGGTCAAACCTTCATTTAAAGAGGAATATTACAGAGATGAGAATTTAGTATACGGAAATAAAAATGCTAAACATAAGGTGGCAATATTTTCAGATCCACTTTGCCCATTTTGCAGAACTTTTGTTCCGGAATCTATAGAATATATGAAAAAAGAACCAAATAAATTTGCAATCTATTATTTTAATTTTCCATTGCCTGCCATCCATCCGGCATCCGTAGAACTTGTCAAAGCTGAGATAGCAGCTGAATTGCAAGGACATAAGGATGTATTGTTAAAACTCTATAAGGTTGAAATAGATCCAAGGGAAAAGGATATAAATAAAATATTGGCAGCTTTTAACAAAGCTACCGGATTGAGCATAACCCCTGCAGATGTTGAATCCAAAAAGGTTATCGATAGATTTAATGAAGATTTGAAGATAGCTGATAATGTTATGGTTCAAGGTACTCCAACTATGTTCTTTGATGGAAAAATTGATAGAGCAAAGAATACATATAAAAAGGTGAAATAATAAATATGAAAAAATTAACAATAGCAACAAGAGGCTCACAACTGGCACTTTGGCAGTCAAATCATATAAAAGCAGTTTTAGAAGAACAAAATCCAGGCATGGAAGTTGAGTTAAATATTATAGTGACCACGGGTGATAAGATTATAGACAGACCCCTTGCAGCAATCGGCGGTAAGGGATTATTCTTAAAAGAGTTGGAAGAAGCGATGCTAAGAGGTGAAGCTCAAATAGCGGTTCACTCTCTAAAAGATGTTCCTACGGTTATGCCTCATGGTCTTCTTCTTGCAGCTATTACCGAGAGAGAAGATGCAAGAGACGCACTTTTATCTCAAAAATATCCTGATATCAGCTCGTTGCCAAAAGGTGCAGTTGTCGGTACATCTTCACTTCGCCGCCGCATGCAAATAGAAAAACTTCGTCCTGATATTGTTATCAAGGACTTAAGAGGAAATGTTGATACAAGAATCAGAAAACTCAAAGAGGGTCAGTTTGATGCGATTATTTTAGCTGCCGCAGGTATTAACCGCCTTGGACTTCTAGATGAAGTTGAACATGTATATCAAATTCCACTCGAAGAGATGATTCCGTCTATGGGGCAGGGTGCTTTAGGAATAGAGGCCGTGAATGATCCGGAAGTTTTAGCTATTGTTGCAAAACTTGAAGACGAATGCAGCAGGATTGAAACAACGATAGAAAGAGATTTTGTTGACATGTTAAATGGCGGCTGTCATGTTCCTATCGGTGTTAACGCTGCAGTATTAGAAAATAACGACGTAGTTGTAAAAGCAGTATTGGGCTTACCTGATGGCACGGAGATGATAAGTGACACAAAAATAGTTTCAAAAAGCATTTATAAAACTGTTGGAAGAGAGATTGCTCAAGAGTTTATAGATAAAGGTGCTAAAGAGCTTCTTTTAAGAGCGGAAAATATGATGGTGGGTCATTAATGCAAAAAACCATCAATCTTCTTAAATCTGAGAGTGAACTTAAAATTATTGAAGATGAACTTGATATTTATCTGGAAATCCCGCATTTAGCTTATGCAGAGGTTAAGAAAAAATATGGGGGCAAAGCGCTTTTATTTACCAATGTCGTAGATAAAAGAAATGATAAAAAATTTGAAGAACCGGTTTTGATGAATGTTTTTGGCTCATATAGAAGATGTGAACTTCTTTTTGGACGAACCATCGAATCTGTTGCGGATGAGATAACTAAACTGTTGCACATGAAGCCTCCGGTTGGATTTTTAAATAAGATTTCAATGGCAGGGGAACTTTTTGCACTCAAAAATATTTTTCCAAAAAAACTCAAAACTGAGGGTGCCTGTCAAGAGATAAAGTATTTGAATGAGAAAATAAATCTTTATGACCTACCGGTTTTAACTACATGGGAACAAGACGGCGGTCCGTTTATTACTATGGGGCAAGTTTACACGCAAAGCTTAGACGGCGAGATGGTAAACCTCGGCATGTACAGACTTCAGGTATACGATAAAGACCACTTAGGCATGCATTGGCAGATACATAAAGACTCGTCACACTTTTTTGACCAGTATCAAAGCAGTGGCAAAAAAATGCCTGTAAGTATTGCAATCGGCGGGAATCCTCTTTATACATGGTGCGCGACAGCTCCGCTCCCTTATGGTGTCAATGAGCTTTTAATGTATGGGCTTATTACAAAAACACCTGCAAGATTGGTAAAATCTTTGACAAATCCTCTTTATATTCCAGAAGATGTGGATTATGTTATTGAGGGTTGGGTTGATACAAGTGAACTTAAAATCGAAGGTCCATTTGGTGATCATACAGGCTATTACACATTAGAAGAGCCATATCCTGTGATGCAGGTAAGTGCAATCACAATGAAAAAAGAAAGAACATTCTTGGCAACTGTGGTTGGAAAACCGCCACTTGAAGATAAGTACATGGGCTGGGCAACCGGAAAGATATTTTTTCCACTTTTAAAAACAACAGTTCCAGATTTGCTTGATTATCATATGCCGGAAAATGCAGGTTTTCATAATCTCATCCTTGCTAAAATGCAACCTCATTATAAAGGGCATGCAAAACAGTTTATGCACGCTTTTTGGGGTGCAGGACAGATGAGTTTTGTAAAGCATGCAATCTTTGTTGATGAGAATGCGCCTAAGCTTGAAAACTATGAAAATTTTGCAACTTATGTTTTAGATAGATTTACGCCTAAAAGCATGTTTATATCAGAGGGTATTTTGGATGCACTAGATCACTCTTCGCCTGAAACACTTGTAGGCGGCAAGCTTGGTATTGATGCCACTGCTGCACATAAAATAGAGGGACCTAAACTTTTAGGCGATGAAGAATTATTCAAGAAAGTGAAAAAGCTGATTCCTGATGCAGTAAATCTGCACCAGTTTATGACAAGAACAAAAAATCCGATAACTGTTATATCAGTGAATAAAACAAAAAATGCCCGCGAGTATTTTGATGCCTTAGCAAAATTAAAAGACAACCTGAGAATCGTTGTTTTTGTAGATGATGATAAAAATGATGTGTTGAACTCCTATATGCTTGTCTGGAGAGTTACAAACAACATGGATGCACAAAGAGATGTTTTTGTATCGGAACTTATGGTAGGCGTTGATGGGACAAACAAAAATGAGTTAGACGGGTTTGAGCGTGAATGGCCGGATGACGTTGACTGCACTCTCAGTGTTGTTGAGTCGTTAAAAGAAAGAGGCATTTGGGACTTGGACGAAAAGATTTATAAAGATTTACAACTGTAATGAATGGAGATAAAATGGAAAAAATGTGGTCAGGTCGCTTTTCGGCAAGCGGAACTAAACTTTTAGATCAGTTCAATGCATCCATAATGTTTGATAGAAAACTTTATCGTGAAGATATTGAAGGCTCAATAGCGCATGCTACTATGCTTGCAAAACAAAATATATTGACAAATGAAGAACTTACTCAAATTATTGATGGCATGCATCAGGTAAAAACAGAGATAGAATCGGGCGAATTTGAGTGGAAAATCTCTGATGAAGATTTGCATATGGCAATTGAGAAAAGATTAACTGCACTTATCGGTGATGCAGGCAAAAAACTTCATACTGCAAGAAGCAGAAACGATCAGGTAGCAGTTGATTTCCGCCGTTATGTTTTGCGTAAAAATCTTGAAATAGTTGAAGCTATAAAACTTTTAATGCAAGAAGTCTTGGTTGTTGCAGATAAACATACAGAGACTATTTTACCTGGCATGACGCATCTTCAGCATGCTCAGCCGATAAATTTTGCTTTTCATTTGGCTGCTTACATGTCTATGTTTAAAAGAGATATAGAAAGGTTTGAAAACTCACATAAGAGAAACAATATCTCTCCTCTTGGCTGTGCCGCACTTGCAGGAACTCCTCATAATATCGACAGAGAAAAAACTGCAGAACTTTTAGGCTTTGAGAGTGTCAGTGTCAACTGTTTAGACACTGTGAGCGACAGAGATTTTGCCCTAGAGATTTTGTTTAACATCTCAACTATGATGATGCATATCTCAAGACTGAGTGAAGAGCTTGTCATGTGGTCAAGTTACGAGTTTGGCTTTGTTGAGCTCAGCGATGAGTATTCGACAGGTTCATCCATCATGCCGCAAAAGAAAAATCCTGATGTTCCTGAACTTCTTCGCGGTAAAACAGGCAGAGTTTATGGCGCGCTCATGGGACTTTTAACTGTTATGAAAGGTCTTCCATTAGCTTACAATAAAGATACTCAAGAAGATAAGGAAGGTGTTTTTGATGCGGTTGAAACGGCTGAAATCTCTTTAGAGATATTAAAAGAAGCAATTAAGACTATGCAGGTAAAAGCACATAACATGAAAAATGCTTCTAAAGTCGGACATTTAAGTGCAACGGATTTAGCTGATTATTTGGTGCAAAAATGTAATATTCCTTTTAGAGAAGCGCATTTTATTACAGGTAAGGCTGTAGCAAAAAGTGAAGAGCTGAAGATTGATTTAAGCGATATCCAACTGAAATACCTTCAAGAAATTGACTCAAGAATTAATGAAGATGTCTTAAAGTTTTTATCTATCGACAACTCAATGAATGCAAGAACTTCTGCCGGCGGAACTGCAACCGTAAGAACAAAAGAGCAGTTAGAATATTTTAAAAATTATTTAAAGGATAAATAATATGAAAGTTAGTATATCTCATAAAGAAGATATGAAATTTGAAGCTAAAACAGAAAAAGGCAGTTTTATAATCGATTGTCCTGTAATCTCTCCGATTGAGTACTTTTTGGCTGGACTTATCACATGTACTGCATCTGATATGATTGTGATTCCTAAGAACTCTAACAAAGAGGTAACGGATTTAGTGGTCGATGGCGAAGTTGTCAGAAACGAGGATTATCCAAGAAAGTTTAATACACTTCATTTAGATTATAATTTTAATTCTGATGCAGATGATACAACTGCTGCAAGATGGGTAATGGCTTCACTGGAGACGTACTGTTCAACTGTAAACACTGTTCGTGACACTACAGCTATTTCATACTCGATTACACACAATGGCAAAAAAATTCTTGAAAATGAAAAGATGATTTCAGGTGGCGGTATGAAAATTGATTTGGGCGAAATAGAAAGCTGCCCATCGTAAATTTAAAGAGATTCAGTGCTTATTACTGCATGAGTTAAAGATGAAAAACTAGTTATTTAAACCAGTTTTTCATCTTATCGATTGCAGAGTCTAAAACACCTTCATGAGGTTTTGATTCTATCCCAAAAGATTCTTGAAGTTCTTTTATAAGTTCTTTTTGTTTGTCATTTAACTTTTTAGGATATGTTAAATTTACCTGTGCAACAAAGTCACCTTTTCCATGACCATGAACATCTTCTACCCCTTCACCCCTGAACGTAAAGTGCTGTTTGTCTTTTGTTCCGACGTCAAGCTTAAGTTCTAGCTCTCCAGTTAATGATGGGATGTTAATGGTCTCACCGGTAATAGCTTGCGTGAAAAATACAGGTATTTCAATGTAAACATCATTTCCGTTTCTTATGAAGTGTTTGTCCTGTTTTACATTAAAAGTTACATATAAGTCACCGCGAGTACCACGTTTTCCAATGTTGCCTTTGCCGGAAACTCTTAGTCTGTTATCAGAGTCTATACCTGCAGGAACTTTGATGGTAACTTTTTCTTTAAGCTCTTTGTATCCATTTCCACGACAAGTCCCACATGGCTCAGCTGCTGAGCTTCCCGTGCCTTGACATAATGGACAAGTTTGTGAGAAAGTCATAAAGCCTTGTTTCATATAAACTTGCCCTTGCCCTTTACACTGTTTACATGTAGAGAGCTTGCCGTCTTTAGCTCCTGTACCCTTACAGTCAGTACAAGAATTTTTATACGAAAACTCTATCTCTTTTTCGCATCCAAATACAGCTTCATTAAAACTAATACTCATGTCAACATTCATATCCAGAGGATACTTTTCCATGTCCGCCGGATTTTGTCTTCTACGAGAACCGCCTCCGCCAAAGCCACTAAACATATCTTCGAACATAGACCCTAAATCATCAAAACCGCCTGATGAACGGCGAGAACCGCCACTTCTTCCTTGAAGACCTTCTTTGCCGTATCTGTCGTATATGCTTCTTTGTTGTTCATCACTTAAGCACTGATATGCTTCATTACATAATTTAAATTTATGTTCTGCATCAGCATCACCGGCATTTTTATCTGGATGATATTTTTTTGCCATATCTCGGTATGCTTTTTTTATGCTTGCTTTATCTGCAGTTTTAGACACTTCTAATATTTCATAGTAACTTAAATTTTCCATTTCTTCTCGCATAAATATAATAATTTTTGGAATTATACCGTTTTTATGGTTTAAAATTAAGTATAATAACCTACATGAAACATATAATTTATTTTTTATTCATATTATTGTTAATTTCAGGTTGTTCTAAAGAACCGGAACCTCAAAAAGAAGCAAAAGTGCTTTTTGATGATTTGCCAAAAACACATCTTTTAAAAACTGACTTTGATCAACTGCCGAACTGGAATGAAGAAGATTATGCACTTGCTTTGGAGTCTTTTATAAACAACTGTCGCAGTACAAAGACGCAAAATATATATCAAGAGTTGTGCATAAGAGCAGTCGAGTCACAAAATCCAAAGATTTTTTTGCAAAGTGAGTTCATTCCGTATGAAATTAAAACAGAAAATGGTGAAGAACAGGGACTTTTAACAGGTTATTATGAACCACAGCTCAATGGTTCATTGGTGAAAACATCTACATTTAAGTATCCCATATATGAAACACCGGACGATTTAATTATTGTAGACTTAAGTTCTATTTATCCAGATTTGAAGAACTATAGATTAAGAGGCAGATTAGAGGGTAATAAATTAGTCCCTTACTATACAAGAAAAGAAACTAAGTCAGAGCATATGAATGCCCGTGTAATTTGTTATACAGATTCAAAATTGGATTTGTTTTTTTTAGAGATACAGGGTTCAGGAAGAGTTACATTAACAAATGGAGACACTATTTTTGTAGGCTATGCTAATCAAAATGGACATAGATATAGAGCGATAGGGCGATATTTAGTGAAGATAAATGCACTGAAAATTGAAGAAGTTTCTCTGCAAAGCATAAGAGCTTGGCTTGTAAAACACCCCCAGAGAATGGATGAAGTCTTAAATTATAATGATTCGGTAGTATATTTTAAAGAGAAAAAAAAGTCTGCTTCGGGAGCATTGGGACTCTGTCTTACTCCAACACGCTCTATTGCGGTCGACAGACAATATATTCCGCTTGGCAGCATGCTGTACTTAAGTGCTGACATCAAAAATAAAAGTGTAAGCAAAGTTGTTGTAGCACAAGATACAGGCGGAGCAATAAAAGGCGCAATAAGAGCAGATATGTTCTTGGGTTATGGTAATGAAGCCAGAGAAACGGCAGGGGAGCTGAAATCACCTTTAAAGCTTTGGATATTTCTTCCAAAAAATAAAAAGGAACTCATGTGATTATTCTAAAAGATGAATCTTCATTGAAAAAGATTTTTTAATGAGAAGATCTTTAGAAAAATTTAATCGCCTTGTGGAATCACTTCAAGAACTTCCGACAATAGGAAAAAAATCAGCTACCAGATTGGCTTACCACATGGTGATGCAAGACAGTTATGTTGGGATGAAAATCTCACATGCAATAGAGGATGCACTGGGGTCTTTAAAAAAGTGTAGTGTATGCGGTGGCATGAGCGAGGATGAACTTTGTTTCATCTGCAGCGATGAATCAAGAGACAGTACTTTTTTATGCATAGTTGAAAATGCAAAAGATATACTTCTTTTAGAAGAAAACGGACTTTTTGACGGGAAATATTTTGTGCTGGATTCTTTGGAAGAGTTGAGCATGTCTCATTTGGTAAAAATAGCTGCATCAGGAATAACGGAGCTTTTATTTGCACTTACCCCATCTATTGCAAATGATGCTGTAATTCTTTATATAGAAGATAAGCTGAGTGATTTTGACATAAGTTTTTCAAAAATTGCACAAGGTGTTCCTACGGGAGTGAGTTTAGAAAATATTGATATTTTGTCACTGACAAGAGCATTGGAAGATAGGGTGAGGGTTTAAGAATGATAAAAAAGTTTATTCTAATATTGTTATTGATAAGTATTGAATTGTTTGCTAAGGACATGACAAATGATAAAGACTTTGAATTTTTAACTTTAGAAACACAAAACATACATGATGTTCAGGCGAAAAAAGGTATGCAAGACTGGATTAATACAGGTTTCGGATTACGACCTTACAAAACAAACTATCTTTTGCCGTTTGGGTATAGAGATGGCACGTATAAATCTTATATTCAATCAGATACTTATAAAAATATAGAAGCTGAATTGCAGGTAAGTTTAAAGCTCTACTTAGGACATGGACTCTTTGGTTTAAATGAGCTTTATTATGTATCTTATACTCATCAAGCTTTTTGGCAGATTTATACAGATTCTTCTCCTTTTAGAGAAACAACCTATAATCCGGAAGCTTTTGTGATTTTCCCCATTTTAGATGATGATTCTTTTTTGCAAATGCGTTCTTTAAAATTTGCAGTGGCGCACAGATCTAATGGGCAAGGGAATAATGAAAATGCTGTCTATGTCTCTCCAGAAGACAACCTGGGTAATCGTTCTAGAAGTATCAATTACTTTTACACAACATTAACACTTCAGCATGATTCACTCATAACAGATTTAAATGTCTGGCTTCCTTTTCCAGTAGCTACAAATCTTGATGACAACCCAGATCTTATGGATTATATAGGGTATAGTTCTGTGAAATTTAGCTACTTTTTAGACAAGCATATGTTTACTTTAATGGGAAGGGCTAATCTCGTAACAGGAAATGGTGCCGTTGAAGCAACATATTCCCATCCATTAACAGATGGAGTATTTCTGTATGGAAAAATATTTAGCGGTTATGCTGAGAGCTTGATTGACTATAATAATTATATAACAAAGTTTTCTATAGGATTTAGTTTTTCCAGATAGTTATAACTCAAAACTTTTTTGCATGTAAAATTTGATATCGCTTGTTCCCAGTTCATTATTTGTAAAAAGTTCATTCGCTAAAATACCTTGACCAAGAAGCATATCAGCTCCATCTTTACATGTGAGATTTTTCTCTTTTGCAAGGCGTAAAAATGGAGTTACTTTTCCGTAAATTGCATCCGCTGCAAAAGATGTGTTTTGTAAAATATCTTCTATCATCTCTTTTGGTGCAGGTAGATTCTCATCCTTTAATCCGGCACTTGTAGTGTTTACAACTAAGTCATACTTTGAAGATTTGTAGCTGTCCCAATCCTGACATGTAAGAGCAAAATTTTTAAAGTAAGCTAACTTATTTTCGCTTCTGTTTAAAATACTTACTTTTAGATTGTCCTGCACAAATCTTGAAGCTAATGCTTTTGCAGTTCCGCCGGCACCGATTATCAAAACTTTTTCTATATTTTCAAACTCTTTTATGGCAGCCATAAATCCATCGGCATCAGTGTTGTATCCTATGAGTTTTCCATTCTCATTGATAATAGTATTTACAACACCTATATTTTGAGCAAAGCCTCGAACTTCATCACATGCCTTGTACGCGTCTTCTTTATGAGGAACTGTGACATTTGCACCGCTTAAACCAAGGGCAAAAAAAGTTTCTCTCAGTTTTGAGCCATCTTTTAAATGGACTCTTGTATAACAGGCTTTGTAGTTCAAATTTTTAAACACTGAGTTGTGCATGAGAGGAGAGCGGGAATGTGCTACCGGGTCACCAAAGATTGCAAATAGTTTCAATACTTTAGTCTAAATCTTCAAGTGAATGAATGAGTGCACCAAGCTTATTTTCAACTTCTAGATACTCTAACTCATTTTGACTGTCTGCTACAATTCCGGCACCGGCCTGAAGGATTACATTGTCTTTTTTTACCATAGCAGTTCTGATAGTTATAGCGCTATCCATGTTGCCGTCAAAACCGAAGTAGCCGATGCTGCCGCTGTAAAAGCCGCGCTTCAAGCCTTCATATTCGGCGATTAATTCCATAGCTCTTATTTTTGGAGCTCCGGTCATAGTTCCGGCTGTAAATGTAGCCATAAACAGATCAAACATATCCTTGTCATCATCGAGTATGGCCGTTACATCTGAGACAATATGCATGACATGTGAGAATCTTTCTATATGCATCATGTTTTCAACTTTTACGGTTCCAGTTTTTGCTACACGCCCTACATCATTTCTGCCTAAATCTATAAGCATAAGATGTTCTGCCAGCTCTTTTGGGTCATGTAAAAGTTCTATCTCAAGCTCTTTGTCCCGCTCTTTGGTAGATCCTCTTTTTCTTGTACCGGCGATTGGTCTCAGGAGAAGCTCCCCGTTTGTAAGTCTGACCATAACTTCCGGTGAACTTCCGACAATATTGAAATCTTCATATTCCATAAGAAACATGTAAGGAGACGGATTTTTTGTTCGCAGTATTCTATAAAAACTAAAAGGATCAACTTGTATGTTTCTGGTAAAACGGTTTGTCATGAGGATTTGAAAAACATCACCGCTTCTTATCATCTCTTTTGAATCATCAATCATTTTGAAAAACTTCTCTTTGGAAAAAGCAAAGCTACCTTTGTCCTCTCCGATATTTTTTTTCATATGAACATATTCGTAAGAACTTTTTAGTTCCTGCTCAATGAGATCAAATTTTTTACTAAATTCTTCAAGTGTGCTTACAAGAGAAATCTGATGGTTTTTGTGAGAATATACTAAAATTATTTTTGGGAGAATTAAATCCAAATCAGGAGTGTTTAACTCATCTTTTAAGTGGTCCATACTCGAACCTAGTTTTGGCTCAAATACTTTTACCATATCATAACCAATATAGCCAATAAAGCCATCAACATAGCCAATATTGAGCTTTTTTGTCGCTTCTTTATAAGCAGATGCATCTATATTTTTATAGTACTCTTTTAAAAATGTAAAAGGGTTTTCTTCTTTTATTTGCTTGATTCCATCAGCATCGGTATAGACGGTCTTATCATCTATGTACTGGAGTCTTTCTCTGGCACCTATGCAGATGAAACTGTAATTTCCTTCACTTTGACCGGCGCTCTCAAAAAGATAGGTAACTTCATCTTTAAAAATCGATTTGAGTTTAGAATAAACGGCAATAGGTGCTAATTGATCAAGTATAAATTGTTTAGAATATATCAAAAGAAAACCTTGATGAAAGTTATATTTTTACTAGAAAAGCACCAGGTTCTATACTGCTTTTTACGGTTTTCAAGGCATTTCGTGCATCTTTTTCAGAATCAAAAGGACCAACTAAAACTTTGTTTAATGTTTTTGCATTATCTGTTACTTTGTAGTATTGATACTTAAAACCTTTATCCGTAATAGATTTTAAGAATTTTGCATTTGGCTCATATCTTGAAAAAGATCCAACTTGAATAAAATAGGATGGAGTAGATGCTGGTTTTACCATTTTAGTTTCCAAAGCTGCTTTGGTCTCAACTTTTACCGGAGCTGCTTTTTGAATAGCTTTTGCTTTTTCTTCTGGTATTGCTTCAGTTTTACTCTCTTCTTTTAATCTTTGAGCGATTTTGTTTAAGTTGTCATCATTTATTTTTGGTTCTTCTACTACATCAACATCTTCAAAAAGAGGTTCTTCCACAGCCTGCTCGGCAGATATGCTTTTCGGTTCAGGAGGCAACACTGCTTGAGGTAAATTGTCAGTACCATTGGAAGTGAGAGAATTCATAAGCATTATTACAATAATTAAAACAACGCCTAAAGTAGCAACTACCAAGATTATTTTTTTATTGCCATTGACTCCGTTATCTTTATTTAAAATAATGTCATTTAATTCATTTTTCTCTTGCATAGTATTACCTCTTATAGTTTTAATTTATAATCATACCTAATTTTACTGTATTATTTGTTTTAAAATAGAAAAAAGCATATGCGGTTTAGTTAAAAACTACATATGCTTTGACCAAGAAGCTCCACGCTCTTTGGCATAAACTTCATAGGGTAAAGTTAAGATATTATATTCATTTGGCATCTCATCATTAGGAAACATTCTCCACTGTTTAGGCTGTTTAGCAGCAAGCTTCATACTAATCATTTTTCCAAGCTGTATAGCCTCTTGCAAAGTTGTGTGTCCTTTATGTATATAAACATGAAGATGACCTTCTGTCTTTGTGTTGTATGCAGTGAAGTTTATATAACCTTCTTCCCTAAGAAGAAGTTGCGCTTTATGATAAAATCGTTCTGGGTCTCTTCCATTATAGTCTATCACTATGTTTTCAACTTTTCCATGACTATTCACTAGAGAATGAGCAACAGCTATTTCACCTTTAAGATGTTGGTTGATAACTGACTGTGACAATGGAGCATCAACTTTCTCAAACTTATTATAAAAAGTGCGGCCTTTAAATGTGAGTTTGTCCACCACCGTATCTCTTTTTATCCAGTAGTGGTCGCTGACCATTTTGATAAGTTTTAGATCCATTGCAGTCATTGCGTATCCTTAGTAAGTTGATTGATGATATATTACAAAGTTTTGTGCCAGTGCTTTTAACTCTTCTTTTATTTTTGATTGTAATTCAGTATTATTGATATCATCTAAAACATCTGCCATTTTATTTGCAATCAGTTCAAATTCTTTTTCTTTCATGCCTCTGCTTGTAAGTGCCGGAGAACCAACTCTTATACCCGAAGTAACAAAAGGGCTTCTTGTCTCACCTGGAACAGTGTTTTTGTTAATAGTTATACCTGCATTTCCAAGAGCTGCATCTGCATCTTTACCAGAAAATTCACGACCTACAAAAGATACCAGGATTAAGTGATTGTCTGTCCCGCCGCTCACTACGTCATAACCTCTTTTCATCATAACTTCTGCAAGTACTTTAGCATTGGCTTTTACTTGTTTAGCGTACTCTTTCCACTCAGGTGAAAGGTTATATTTGAAACCAACAGCTTTTGCAGCGATTACATGTACAAGTGGACCGCCTTGAAGAGCAGGGAAGATGGCAGAATTCATCTTCTTAGCAATATCTTCGTCATTAGTCATAATCATACCGCCTCTTGGACCTGCAAGAGTTTTATGAGTAGTAGTTGTAACAACATGTGCGTGCGGGAATGGGCTAGGGTGTTCACCGGCTGCAACCAAACCAGCGATGTGTGCAATATCTGCAAATAAAATTGCTCCAACTTCATCAGCGATTTCGCGGAATCTTTTGAAGTCAATTTCTCTTGCATAAGCAGAAGCGCCACAGATAATAATCTTCGGCTGAGTAATTTTAGCTATATCTAAAACTCTATCGTAGTTTATACGACCATCAAGCTCAACACCATAAGTAAATGAATGGTAGTTTTGACCGGAAAAACTTGGTTTTGAACCATGCGTCAAGTGACCGCCATGGCTTAAATCCATACCTAGTATTTTATCACCGGCTTTAATCAGTCCAGCATAAACAGCGGCATTTGCCTGAGATCCCGAGTGCGGTTGAACATTCGCATAACTACATCCAAAAAGCTCACATGCTCTGTCTATTGCCAACTGCTCAACACCATCAGCATACTCACATCCGCCATAATAACGCTTGCCAGGGTAACCTTCGGCATATTTATTTGTAAAAACAGAACCCATAGCTTCCATAACTGCAGGAAGTGTAAAGTTTTCAGATGCAATCATCTCTAAATGGTCCGTTTGACGTTCCAACTCTTTTTCGCATAACTGATAGATATCGTTATCAAATTCTTGTAAAAAACTCATGTTGTAAAATTCCTTGTGAAATTTAAAATGGATGTATTATACAAAAAGTATCTTATAAATAGATAAGAATTTAGAGCCTGTCTTTAGCAAAATGGGCAGCTCCAAACAATGCTGTTTCTTGATTGAGAGATACTTTAACCTGCATTTCTCTTAACATATTTTCAAAACGTCCTTTGGCTGTAAATGCATTCATAAAGTTTTGATTTTGTAAAAAAGGTAAGATTTTCGGAGCTATTCCTCCACCTATATACACACCGCCTAAAGACATACTCTTAAGTGCTAAGTTTCCTGCTTCAGCACCGTATATCTCAGCAAAAAGTTTGAGTGTCTCAACACAAAGAGGGTCCTTTTCCTTAAGAGCACATGTGCTAATCATCGCACTGCGGTCTTGGGTAGAAGCTATGTTGAGCATTGAAGCAGGTTGCGGTGCAAAGCCGCTCTCTTGTAAGAATTCATAAAGAGTAGAAATCCCAGGGCCCGATAAAATTCTCTCAAAACTTACATGTTCTGGATAGCGCTTTCTTAGCCAACTTAAAAGTGCATCCTGCTGCGCTGTAACCGGTGCAAAGTCAGTATGCCCACCTTCTGAGCCGATTGGATGATAAGATGTTCCATCAAAATACAGCATCGCCTCACCCAGACCTGTTCCGGCAGCTATAACTGCACGGTTGCCTTGAGTGTTTGTGGAGCTTGGGTTTAGATGTACAAACTCATTTTCATCCAAATATAACATCCCATAAGCTGTAGCTTCAAGGTCATTGAGCAGGTGGACTTTTGAAGTCCCGAGAGTGTTTTGAAGTTCAGAACTTGCAATATCCCAAGGTAAATTGGTTGTTTTGCATCTTCCATCTATTACAGGTCCGGCTACACCGAAACAGGCAGAATCTATAGCTGATAATATATGCTGTTTCTTAAAGGCATGTATCACATCGCTGAAACTTGTATAATCACGGCTTGCAAACTGTGTTTGTGCATGTATAGTAAGTTTCTCCTCTTTAATTTCAAAAAGTGCTAAATTTGTTTTTGTTCCGCCGATATCACCTGCTAAAATCATCATATATCCTAATTTTCTTGTGTTAAATAAATAAATGCATCCAAGAAAGCAATATCGCTCTCTTTAAGACTGTATCGATAAAAGGCTTCCCAAGCCTGACCGCGTTCTTCATCGTAATTATCCAAGCTATGGTTTTTACCCCAGGCAATTCTTACCGCATGTCCAATAAGTACATCTAAAACTAAATCATTTTTTATACTGATTTGAGGGTTATTATGAAACAGGCGAGTTAGGCACTCAATAGCTTCAATGTTTAATTGTCTGTAATCAGTCGCTTCTATGCTGTGTAGCAATGAATCAATTTTAAGTGCAAAATCGCGCTCACCTGCAGTTACAGCAAGTGTAGCTTCTTTACCGATACGGTTTTTAATATTGTACTTATCCCCGATAACTAGTCCTTCACATTGTTGCAACAAATACCATATGTCTTTATAGAAGTTTGGGGACAATCGTGCAATCATCCCTGTATCGAGGCGCCATTGTGCCCAATCTTCCACATCAGTGTTCTCATGTTCATTTGTCGGTACATCTAATTTTTCTATGTTTTGTAAGCCTATAATAGACAAATTTTCTTGATTTTGCATACTTACTACTTCACCGCCAAAGGATTGTAAAGTAGTTTTCAATCTATCATAAATATCATGCGGTGCTAATCCTAAAAGATGCTCATACGCATCACTCATAGGAATATCAAATTCTCTGCTGATATGTCCAACTAAAAGTTGTACAAAATACCAGGTACGCAGAGTCAATAGATTTGTAAAGAGTTTCGGCTCGCTTCGTATAAGGTGTCCCAAGTGAAGAATAATCTCTTGAGTAAGAACATTTTCTGCAGAATTGTGACCACAAAATTCTGAAATAGTAGCTACGATAGCGGTGCTCTCCAATGGCTGAGAAAAGGTCGCTTTTTCACTGTAAGCGCGTCCTATTGCCAGACGTTTTTGTACGATGACAATATCAAGCAAAGCATCTTCAAGTCTCTCATCAAACTTGGAAGTTATTTCGGCGAGATGACGAACAGCAGCCCAATTACTGCAAATCATTGCTTCTTCATAAGAATGTTCAGCTATTTCTGAAATTTTGTGATATTCACCATTCTTTTGAATCTTAAAATCTCCGCCATGACGATTCCATAATCTTGAAAGTATGTGTGCTATAGTTAAACGATTTTTTTCTTCAACAAGCCAGTGAACTAAAGTATCATCATCTTTTTCATCCATCTCTTGGAGTTGCTGCGCAGATAAAGATTGGATAACTGCATTTTTTTCGAGATTGTTGCAAAGTGTATGGTTTCTTTTTTGCAGTTCATTCAATGTAAGATTATGAATGTTGTCTATGCGTTCCACTGCTGCTGTGTTTAACAGCTGTCTTAATGCTCCGATACGAACCATAATATCACCGCAAATACCTGTTTGAAAATCATGGAGCAATTTTAAAACTACATCTTTATCTTGTCCTAAAATCATATCTTCACGCACTAAAAATGGCATAATTGGCTGACCGGGAAGATCCCAATGGCGGGATAAAAATTTTAAAGACGACCGAAACTGATTGACAAGGAGTTTATTGTCATAACTAAAATAAAATCCTTTAGGATTAAAATAATAAGGGAGAAAAATCATCTCCTGATCAGCTAACATGTGCAGTCTTGATGAGGTAATTGTTCTTGTAACCAACATCGGTCTGCCGGTTAAAGACAACTTTTCATTTTTACCGATAATGGTGTGTATTTTTGAGAGTTCATGAGCATGTAAAACTTTGATGGGACTTACATTTTCAAGTGTCTGGCTCTCAAACCCTAAATCAAGGAGCTTTTGTTTTACAGAGTTATTCTCAGCTAAAATAGGAATTAAAATCTGAGTGTTGCGCTGATGTCCAATACGTTCACATCGGTGCAGAGGGTCTATGTCACTTGGACGTAAAATATCATCTTGTATCATGTCGCTTAACATGTAAAGACTTTGCGCCCAGACTAAAGGGATATTTTCATTGGGGATGCGTGTTTGAGAGCCGGGATTTTGTTTTTCATCTTCTATAGTTTCTTTCGAAACCATGTATAACTCAGGCAATAATTTTTCACCATCTTGATTTACAAAAGTATGCTCAAGTTTATCCCTCCATAGTTGAATGGCATCACTATCTTCTCTCATGTGCGCATCAAGAAGCAGGTAGGTGAAAAAGAGCGGCCATTCTGATTCTATATGCTCAAAGGCTCTTAGTTCTTGGGGTTCATAATGAAGTCGTGAATCATCTTCAATGGCAGTTTGGTGTCCATCGAGTAAAAATCGCTTGCAACCATAGTTTCCAGAGAGTTTTTTGATTATTTTTTTGCGTGTTTTTTCTAAAAGCACTTTGTCTTCGATGGCGTATGCAGGATAGCCGATAATACTGAGTAGTGCTGCGTCTGTTTCTTTTGAGTTGGATTCTCTTGGCAAGAGTCCATGCAGGGTAAATCTTGATCTTGCAATGTCGCTTGGCACAACATGTATGACCGCTTCTTGAGAAGAAACATTTCCAAAAAGATTAAAACCGTTCATGGCTTCGAGTGCTGCTTTTGCCATTCCGACAGAACTTGCATTGATTTCAGGTGTTCCATGGTTAATTTTATTGCCGCGCTCCCAGATGCCAAAATCAGGGGTGCAATAAGTACGGCTGATGTAGTGGACAAGGTTTTGAATAAAGTTTACTTCATCCATCGTGTAAATCAGTTTTAATCCTGAAGCAGTCATTTGAGCAATCATGAGTAGGTAAAGCGATGTTGCGTCCAGTTGCAAATGTCCCCATTCACCGTCACCTACAACCGGCAGTCCAGTGTTTGTTCCGTATTTCGCGTGTAAGGCATTCATCGGGTTGAGTGAGTTTTTAAACTTTTCTACATGGCTGGCTTGGCGCATCATGGCAGTTAAAAGTCCACGCATAAGTTTGACTACACTTTGACTTAATAGATACGTGCGATGATGGTCCGGATTATACTTGCGGTAGGAAAGGGACAAGCCCCAGACACTCAGAATGCTGTAAACATTATCGCGTACCCATGCGTCTGTATAGTCGCCATGTGCATTCACAGAGGTACTTGCCGGAAGTAGTCCGGTAATGGGGTCCTGGCGTGCTAAAATAATCTTGTTAATTGATTTGTAATGTTTATCTAGCAAATACTCTATCGTTTCAAAATTCATGAAACACCTTAACTATGCAGCGGTTTATCTGTAACAATAACGCCATCCGTATCAGCATATAAATAGTCGCCAGTTTTGAAATTTACTCCGCCAAAGAGAAGAGGAATATCTCTTGTTCCTTGTGTGATAGGGATGTATTTTCTAGGGCAGGTTCCAAGAGCATATAAGGCTACATGTAACTCTTTTATCTGATAAGTGTCTCTGATATATCCATTTACAATAATTCCGGAATAATTGTTTTTTAGAGCAAATTTCATTAAATTTTCCCCAACAACTGCAAAATATTCTTGGTCTACATCTACAACCACAACCTTGCCTGTTCCATCTTCATCTCTAAGCAGTTTTATCAATTCTGAATTATTTTTATCCAACTTTACAGTTACTATTTCACCATGACATTTATGTGCACCACCAAAATTTTTATACGTTCCATCCAATACTTCAACTCTATCACTGTACTCATCACAAAAATCTGCTGTAAAAAAATCCATTAACTTTCCTTATATAATTAATTATTAATCGCATTTTAACACCTTCTAACCTTACTTTTACAAAAATTTGAGTATCTTTTCATATAAATAACTAAATAGGCATACAAATATATGAAAGTAGTAACAGGCGTTGTTGGAAATGATATTCATGTTGTTGCAAATAGATTAATCGAACTTTCATTGAATGCAAGAGGCTTTGAAGTGTTTAATCTTGGGGTAAATACTTACTTGGAAGAGTTCTTTGATGCTGCTGTTGAGACAGGTGCAGAGATATTGCTTATCTCTTCACTTAATGGTGAAGCAGAGGGGTGGAGTAGGGAAGTAAAGCTTCTAAAATCAAAATATAAAACTCTTGATAATCTTGTGATGGTGATTGGCGGAAACTTAGTTGTGGGAACTGCAAGTGCCGAGACTATAGTTCCTAAATACAAAAAATACGGTTTTGATTTGGTATTTCATCAGGTTGATTTAAATACCGGGCTCGACACACTCGAAGAGTATTTGAAAGAGAGAAATAACTAATGAGTTTATTACAAGAAGAGAGAGAGATAATTCTCTCAAATGAACATGTAGATAACTTTGATTTTGCAGAAGTTGAAGATTTTATAAGAAATGCAGATAAAAACTTATTTATTTCTCATCATTTTAAAAACAAAAAAAAGATGCTTGTTCAGCCAAGAGGCGGATTTCCGACATATAAAAAACAGTTTGCCCTCAATGAGTTTTTTGTAGAGGCAAACGTAGATGTGCTCCCTCTGACTATTGACTCAAATACAAGACTCAATGACTACGCGACAGCAAAAAAGATGCTTCGTCTGAGTGAAGAGAATGATGTGGACATGTTAAACGGGTATCCTCTGGTAACGCATGGCTATAGAACCACAAGAAAGATGGTGACCCATTTTAACAAGCCGGTGAGTCTCAGACACGGAACTCCCGATGCCAGACTTCTTATTGAAACTGCTCTTGCTTCTGGTATTTTTGATATAGAGGGCGGACCTATTACTTATCTTTTGCCTTATTCAAAAAACTTTCCGCTTGACAAGGCCTTTTTATATTGGAAATATGTAGAAAAAGTGTGTGCCAACTACTCAAAACTCAATGAGCCTATAAACAGAGAATCCTTTGGTCCGCTCACTGCAACTTTAGTACCTCCTGCCATAACGATTGTAATCCAGCTTTTAGAGATGCTTCTCTCGCTTGAAGAAGGTGTCAAATCATTTTCTGTATCTTTTTCCCAAACCGGTTCTATGAATCAAGACATAGTGATGGGAGCCGTGATTAAAAAGTTGTCGCGACACTATGCCGACGCGATTAACTGCGGTGATGCTACTATCAATCTTGTGTATCATCAATGGATGGGTGCATTCCCAACAAACAAAGATTTTGCAGAGCAACTCATAAACATGTCAACAGTTATTGCCGCTATGGTTGGAGCTGATAAAATAATCACAAAAACAAGAGAAGAGGCTTCGGGTATTCCTACAAAAGAGGCAAATGCCAAAACTGTTGCAAACACTCAATATACTCTGGGTATTTTAAACGGCTTGCCTAATATCGTGGATGAGGAAGAGGAAGAGATTTTAACGCTCGAAGTACATGCCATCATGGAAGCGGTATTTAATGACAGTGCAGATACTTTGTGGAGAAAAGTGTTCAACTCCATAAAGAGCGGAATCATTGATGTTCCTTTTTCTCCGCATATTATAAATCACAATGAGATGATTACCATCAGAGATGCAAAGAAAAACATACGAATCATAAAGAGGGGAAATGTTCCTATTCCCGACCGCTGTTATGAGTACGAAAAAGCGCAATGCGACCTTACAAAAGATACTACAAGCATGGTAAATGATATTATTCATGACATAGGGATTATGCAATGAAAGAAGTAAACGAAAAACTACTGATAGATGTAGGAAGCACTTACTTTAAGGTGAGTACAGCTTCAAGCATTGAGCAACACTTAAGAGACTTTAACAAAGATATCTTAGATGATTTAACCTATAAATGCGGCGAGATAATTCATGGCTATGATAAAGACGATATCTATATCTGTTCTTCTGCAAATGGCGGACTCAGCACACTGATTATCGGCATTACGAACTCATTTTCACTGAAATATGCCACAAATATCGCTTTCAACTCTGGAATAAATATTATTGATAAAGTTCTATATCAGAATATAGAAGATTACTCCGTTCCAAGTGACTTGATTGATGTTGTCATAGTGGTTGGCGGAATCAACTCCTCTTCCAATATCTTTGGCGAACCTCTTTTTAGTTATTTAGAGAAGTTAAATTACTCAAACATAGTATATGTCGGAAGTGAAGAAGAGGCACCAAGATTGCAAGCAACAATCCAAAATCTTGTGGTGTTGCCAAATGTCATTGACAATAAACTTCATATAATTGAAGAGCATTTAAAAGAGTATTTGACAAATCTATACCAGCTTGATATTGTCGGCAAAGAGGATATTAAAAATTTATACACAATTACATCAAATCAGATATATCCTACTCCGTATATTGTAAATAAAACACTTCCCTTTATAGATACAAAGTTTGCTGTTGTAAATCCATTCATACTTATAGATATAGGCGGCGCAACTACGGATATCCATTACTCTAAAGATTTAGTGGATGAAAATATAGTTACGGTAAATGAGTATGACAGATTGGTATTTAAAAAGCTTGGTGTCTATAAATCAAAAGAATCTCTCATTTTTACGGCAAAAAACAATGAGTTTGTATATGAGCTTTTAACGTATCTCAAAGTTACAGAGAATATCTTTGAAGAACAGAGTGAAAAAGCGCTTAAAGTACTTATGCAGCTCGCTATTTTTCTTGTACTTTGCAAGATGTCACATTATAAACAAGCCTATATCAACTTAAAGCTATTATCTATAAACTCCATAGTTTTAACAGGCGGCATCACTAAAGTTTTGGCTGATACAGAAGTAGAGGATATAATCTTGTTTTTCTATAAAAAGATACTCAATTCAAGTCATAATCCATCTGTTGTCATGGATCATGACTATGATATTTGGACACTTGGAATCACAAACAATAAAGGATAAATCATGTCTATAAATTGCATAAGAACACTTATCGAAGATGCTGCCATTTCACATGCAGATAAGGTAGCGGTTGTTTTTGAAGAAAAAACAATTACATATTCTGAGTTATTGACAAAAGTCAATCAGGTGGCCTTTTATCTCAAAGAGTTGGACCTTCCGAAAGATTCGCGGGTTGGTGTTTATTCAAGCAGAGGGATTGAGCAGATTATTGCCATCCTTGCAATTTTATCCACTGATTATATTTTGGTGCCGCTCACAAAGCTTCTTAAACCAGAACAGGTTGAGTACATCATCAATGATTGTGAAATCAAATGTATCATAACAGATAAATTAAAACTTGAAAATATAGAAGAGATTCATTTTAGCGGGCATATTATCTCGTATGAAACGACTACAAAAGAGATTGCGTCTTTTGAAGAGATTTTTAAATATTATAAAAAGCCTTACATGTGCGATATAAACGGACATTCCAACGCTGTTATCACTTACTCGTTTGGACTCAGCGGAACTCCAAAAGGTATAGTGATCTCTCATAGAAATCTCATAGATTCTGCCCGTGTTGTTTCACAATATCTGAAGTTACAAGAGGATGATATTATCTCCGGAATACTTATTTTCAATCTTGATTATGGGCTCAACCAGATTTTCACCGCCCTTTATAAAAGAGCGACTTTGGCTTTGCACAAGCTTATACTCTCTCAAGATTTTTTAAATCATCTTATCAATGATAATGTAACGGTGATACCGCTCATGCCTGTCAATATTACTCAGATTTTTGATGAGGATACACACAGATTGCCAAACAGTGAGCTTTTTGCAAATGTCAGGACTATCACCTCTTCAGGCGGTAAAGTAACTCTTAAAATGATTCAGGATTGTAAAAAACTCTTTACAAATGCAAGTTTTTATTCCATGCATGGACTTACGGAAGCATTCAGATCCACATATCTAGACCCAAGCCAGATAGAGATAAGACCGGATTCTATCGGAAAAGCTATTCCTGATGTAGAGTTGTATGTTATAAACAACGAAGGAAAAGAGTGTGCTGCCAGAGAAGTAGGGGAGTTGATTCACAGAGGCGGATATATCTATAGAGGTTTTTGGAATGCGCCGGAACAGACTCACGAGAGATTTAAGTCAATACAAATTTTAAAAGATGTAGTCAACCTCGATGGGCAATTAACAGATGAAATTGTTGTTGCAACCGGTGATTATGTATATAAAGATGAAGAGGGCTACTTCTACTTTGTCTCAAGACATGACAATATGATAAAAACCAGAGGCTTTAGAGTTTCTCCATACGAAATAGAATCAGTTGTATCAAAAAACATACCTCAAATAGAGCAATGTGCAGTATTTTCTATAGAAAACGAACAGATTGAAGAAGAAATCATCATGGTTTATTCTTCAAAAAGTGAAATGAGTTCAAAAGAGATATTATTTGAGTTGAAAAAGCACCTGGCATCCTATATGATTCCAAGCAGAGTAATTTATAAAAAATCACTTCCATTGATTCAAAGTGATAAAAATCAGATTAATAAAGAGGCACTTAAGAGGGAATTGCAAGCTTTTTAGGCTTCTTCCCCTTGCGCGTTGTTTTCATCGTTAGAGAGTGGTCTCATGGCTGGAAACAAAAGCACATCTCTAATGCTGTGCTCATTTGTTAAAAGCATAACCAGTCTATCGATTCCTATCCCCTGACCGGCTGTCGGTGCCATACCATAACTTAATGCTTCTACGAAATCTTCATCCATCTCGTGCGCTTCATCATCTCCGCTGTCTTTAGCGGACATTTGACCTTCAAAACGGCCTAACTGATCCACAGGATCGTTTAACTCGCTAAAGGCATTGGCAATCTCACGACCTGCTATAAACAGCTCAAATCTTTCGGTAATATCTGGATTAACATCACTTCTTCTTGCCAGTGGAGAAATTTCTACCGGATATTCTGTTATGAAAGTCGGATCTATCAGTTTCTCTTCAACAAATTCATCAAAAAGTTCACCTTGGAGTTGACCTAAATTCATTCCAGGTTTTACAGTAATATTTTTAGAATTTAAAAATGCTATTATTTTGTCTTTGTCATTCACTATCTCCGAAGGAACTCCGCCAATACTGCTCAGTGACTCTATAAGTGGAATCTCAGTGAAATTATCAAAGTTAACTTCGAGTTCGCCATAAGGAAGTAAAGTAGGTAGATTTAAATGCTCGAAAAGATACTCAAAATATTCTTTAGTAATTTTGATTAAATCTTTGTATGTTTTATAAGCCCAGTAAAATTCAATAGATGTGAACTCAGGATTGTGGGTAGCGTCCATACCCTCATTCCTAAAATTTCTATTTATCTCAAAAACAGCTTCAAATCCACCAACAATAAGTCTTTTTAAGTAAAGCTCAGGAGCAATTCTAAGAAATCTATCAATACCAAGAGCATTATGGTGCGTAACAAATGGCTTAGCATTTGCTCCACCGGCTATTGGGTGCATCATAGGAGTTTCAACTTCTAAAAAACCTTTGTCTTCAAAAAAGCGTCTGGTTAAGGAGATGACTTTTGAACGGATTTTAAATGTTTTACGAACTTCAGCATTCATAATAAGGTCCAGATATCTTTTTCTGTATCTGGTCTCTTTATCCGTAATGCCGTGAAATTTTTCAGGTAGAGGAGCTATCGCTTTTGTTAGAAGTTTAAACTCTGAAGCGTGGAGTGAGAGTTCTCCCTGCCCAGTTACAAAAGGGTAACCGCTTACTTCGATAATATCGCCGACTTCTATATATTTTTTAAAGATATTGTTGTAAAAATCTTCAGGAAGATGGTCTCTAGCCACATATACCTGAACAGTTCCACTCTCATCTTCTAGTTGTAAAAAGCTTGCTTTACCCATTATTCTAAGTAATTTTATACGACCGCTTATTGTGTAATGACGATGTTCATCTCTTTTATTTTCTTTATTTACAACATCAGAGTTTACATTTAAATATTTTTCAATTGTCGTGTTTCTTTTGGAGTCATTCGCATACGGATTAATCCCTTCAGCTTTTAGTAGTTTTGCTTTTTCAATTCTTTGTTGTATAAATTTGTTGTCAAAAATCAATTGATTTTCCTTTTTTAGAGTTTTTGTATTTTGTAAGAAAATTTATTGGAGTTGTTTATTTTGGCAAGTCTTACATGTGCCGTAAATCTGCATGGAGTGGTCAGACATTTTAAAGCCAAGCTCATTGGCAATGGCATGTTGCCTTACTTCTATCTGTTCATCAACAAATTCTGTTATCGTTCCACATTCTGTGCAAATCATATGATCATGATGATTTTTCGCACCAAGTTCATATTTTTTACCTTGTGTTCCAAACGATAAAGATGTGACCATATTTGATTCTTCCAGTAGTGAAAGAGTTCTGTATACCGTCGCAATTCCAGTTTTTAAATCTGGAAATTTTTCCTGTATAAGATGGTGAAGTGACTCCGGTGTTAAATGTTCATCTGAATTATAAAGAGTTTCTAAGATGACTTCTCTTTGAATTGTAAACTTAAGAGCATTCTTTTTTAGTATTGCCTTGAAGTCATTTAAAAGCTGCTCATATTCAACAGTTCTTTCATTGAAATCAGTTGTTACATTCATTCAGTATCCTCAGTCTCTTGCGGCATACTGTTTTGTATCTGTTCTTTTACATCTTTTGCCAAATCAACAGTTGATTTACTTATATTGCTTTCTATCATCTTAGTTGTATTGATAACGGTAGCATTGATATCTTCAGCAATAGTAACCGGATCCAGTTTCATAATAAAGCCGCCGGTTTGAACTAAAATAGGGAATAGGATGCTGTTGGCATTCATATTTGAATCAATAGTAGCTTTTACAGCTTTTATATTATAGGCTGCATGTGCAATGACTGCAGCAATAAAAAAGAATTTACTGGCACCAAAAATAAAACCTAAAAGTTTATCAACAGGACCAAGTCCACTCATAGAACTTAACTTTTTAAATGCAAAACCAAGAATAACCATAAACAGCCAAAACACAGCCAGTGTAACCAAAAAACCCGTAAAACTTATAGCTGAGCTGTTTTCAAATTTAAATATTATATCACTTAGGTATTGCCCTACTTGATCTCCAACTCTAGATGCTACAAAAATACCGCCAATGATTCCGATAAGACCAAAAAGTTCTTTAAAAAATCCATTTATAATCCCTTTTAATCCTAAAAATAAGATTATGATTGTCGCCACTAAGTCAAAATAATTAAATTCCATTTTTTATTTCCGATTGCATTTGATTTTTCCCATTTTGTTTTGCTCGATATAAAGCTCTGTCCGCTCTTTCTAATAAACTATTCGGTGTATCGTGGGGTGCTAATGTTGTGCTCCCGATGCTCGTAGTTATATTGATGTTTTCACCTCTATAAATAAGATTGTTTCCACTCACCAATTTTAAAAGTCTAGAGGCGATTTTTATACAGTGTTGATCATCAATACGGTTGAGTATTATGACAAACTCTTCCCCGCCATATCTGAAAATTTTATCTCCGTCTCTAAGTGTTTTGCTTAGTGTATTTGCAATGAAAATTAAAATCTTATCACCGGCTATATGTCCATAAGTGTCATTTATATTTTTAAAATCATCCAAATCCAAGATGAAAAGATGTAATGAGTAAGGCACTTCATCTTTTGAACAGATTGTTTCAAGATAGGTGTCTAGTGCTCTTCTATTGAAAACTTTTGTTAATGAATCCAGATTTGAGGTATCTTCCAAGACTTTTACTTGTCTGGTTAATGAGGCTATAACGGAATTTGCTTTTTTAACTTCATCTGCCATATGAGCTTGAATTTCATTAAACTTTTCTGTCATTAAATTTAAATTAATTTGTGGATTAAAGCATTCATTGATAACTTGTTCATGTTTTTGTGATAATTCTTCAAATTTATTGTTTGTATTTTTATATGATGCTAAACCATCATCAGCAATTTTTTTGTAAGAATTCGTAAATAGTAATTTTGCATGGTTGATGGAGTCGATGTTATCACCGTTTATTCCCGATATAACATCAACTGCATCCTTTAAGTAATGTACAAGTTGTTCTTTTGTTGGATCTTCTTGCATGTCAATTTGATCGATTAAATTATCAAACATTTGTTTTGCTATAGATTTAAGATCATCTTTATTCATAAATATAGTATCCATAATGAAAAATTTCGTTATTATACAATCTTAAGCATAAAAAAATCTTTTATGCTATCTGGCAGCTGGATTGTTACAAATTAATTACAAATATTTAGGTGTTATTTCAAGGCAGTCAGAACTATTTTAACTATTTTAAGGTAAAATCCCAAAAAATATATTAACTAAAGGTTCTATTATGAGTATTTGGAGTCCAACAAGTTGGAGAGAAAAACCAATTTTACAACAGCCGACTTATCCAAACCAAGATGAATTAAATAAAGTTTTAGCAGAGTTGAAAAACTATCCGCCACTTGTTTTTGCTGGTGAAGCCCGTTCTTTAAAAGAGCAACTTGCAAATGTTTCAGAAGGTAAAGCATTTTTACTTCAAGGTGGGGACTGCGCTGAAAGTTTTAGTGAATTTCATGCGATAAACATTCGTGATACATTTAAAGCAATACTTCAAATGTCAGTTGTTATGACTTATGCAGGAGGACTTCCTGTTGTGAAAGTCGGTCGTCTTGGCGGTCAGTTTGCAAAACCCCGTTCATCTGATACGGAAACTTTTGATGGTATTACCCTTGACTCTTACCGTGGAGATATTATAAATGGTTCGGAATTTACTAAAGAATCTCGTACACCAGATCCACAGAGGATGATAAAAGCATATAATCAATCGGCTGCAACACTGAACTTGCTTCGCGCTTTTGCATCTGGCGGTTTAGCTGATTTACACCAAGTTCATAAATGGACTTTGGATTTTGCACACAAAGGTGAAATCAGCCAAAAGTTTGAAGATTTAGCTGAAGAGATTGATAAATCTTTAAAGTTTATGGAAGCATGCGGAATCACGTCTAAAACATACAGAACACTAAGAGAAACGGATTTTTATACTTCACATGAGGCGCTTTTACTTCCTTATGAAGAAGCATTTACAAGAAAAGATTCCCTGACAGGTGAGTGGTATGACACCTCTGCTCACATGCTTTGGATAGGAGACAGAACCCGTGGTCTTGATGATGCTCATGTTGAATACATGCGTGGTATTAACAATCCTATCGGTATTAAAGCCGGACCTTCAATGGACCCGGATGACTTAGTAAGACTTGTGAACAGATTAAACCCAGAGAATGAAGCAGGTCGTTTAAACATCATAGTAAGAATGGGTGCCGATAAAGTTGGTGATGGTATGCCAAAGCTTATTCGCGCTGTTGAAAAAGAGGGTATGAAAGTTGTATGGAGTTGTGATCCGATGCATGGAAATACTATAAAATCATCTAATAACTATAAAACTCGCCCAGTTGATGCCGTTTTAAAAGAGATGAAACAATTTTTCCAAGTTCATAAAGCTGAGGGAACATTTGCTGGTGGAGTCCACTTAGAGATGACTGGTAAAAATGTTACTGAGTGTATAGGCGGTTCATTTGTAGTTACTGAAGAGGATTTATCTTCACGTTACCATACGCACTGCGACCCAAGATTAAATGCTGATCAGGCACTAGAACTTGCATTTTTAATTGCAGACACACTAAAAGACGCAAACCACTAATATAAACGCAAAATGAGCAAAGCCCATTTTGCTACGCTAGCCGCTAAGGCACTAAAGTTTGCCTCATTAGAGGCAAATAGACCTCTTGATATTCGTAGACCTAAAATTTAATGGACAGATAGAAACTTATTTCAAATTCATTATCATCTGAGAGATAATTATTCTTATGGTAAACCGCATAGGATGGTTTTGTTGTAGTTTCATACTCACTTTTTGGTAACCATTCATGATATACCCAGTGAATAAATTTCAATAAATCTCCTCTTTTCCCATTTACATCAAACCTTGCATAAACTCCATCAGAAATTTTAAACTTTGGCAATCTTTCATTGTCGGTTACCTTTTCTTTAGTTACAACACAGGCTACATATTGACATTCTTCGAGTGGAGTTATGGTTGGATTGTCATGAAAAAGTGCTATTTGTTTGTAGTGAGTAAGGTTGTTGTTGAATATCCATGTTTGAAGTTTTTGCCTTTTGCGATTGTTCTAAAATCTTAATAAGTTTGCGATTTCTGTTATGGTAGAGTATTTGTTTGTCAGAAGCAGATTTGAAGCTTTTTGAAGTCTGATAGATTTTATACTTTCATAAATATTTTTTCCAAAGATTTCTTTAAATATTCTATGCATATAGAAGGGATTACTACAAATATCCCTCTTCATAGAGAAATCGTCAGAGATGCTGATTTTATCAGCGGAAAGTTTAACACAGGCTATTTGGATAAAAAGATGCCTATATTTAATCTCCATGCAGTAAGTTCAATTGCAGATGAAGAGAAAAAGATAGCACTTTTAACTGATATGATTAAAAAAATAAAAGAGCATAAAATCACTACAAGGAGTTAGAGAAGAGAATTTATCTCTTCTTCTTTCTCCTGAAGCTCGAAAAGCTCTTCAACTTTTTGCTCATACAAAGATTCTAAATCCGCCAACTCTTTTGCAAGTTTTTGGATGCCGATATCTTCGTAGCACTTTGGATTAGTGAGACATGTATTCATCTTTTCTATTTGAACTTCCAACTCTTCCACTTCGAGTGGCAGTTTTTCAAGCGCAATTTTTTCTTTAAAAGTGAGTTTTAAACTTTTTTCTTTCTCTTTTTGTACTACTTTTGGTTTAGTTATCTGAGCAGTTGCTTCCATCTCATCAAGTTCTTTTAACTCTTTCTCAAACTCCAAATACTCAGAATACTGCTGATAAGACTCTTCTATGTGTTTGTCTGCTTTAAAAATGAAAAGTTTTTTTGCTATTTTATCGACAAAATATCTGTCATGACTTACGATGATGACGGCACCTGGAAAATTCGTCAGCTGTTCTTCTAAAATGTTTATAGTCGGAATATCCAAATCATTGGTAGGCTCATCCAAAATCAAGATATCAACATTTTTTGTAAAGAGCAGGGCAAGTGCTATACGGTTTTTTTCACCGCCGCTGAGTACACCCACTTTTTTCTCTAAAAATTCTCTCGGAAAAAGGAAGTTTTTCAGGTATCCGTATACATGTAGATCGCTTCCGCGAACATTGACTCTGTCTCCGCCGTTTGGACAAAAAGTTTCTATAAGGTTTTTGCTGTCATCCAACATCTCTCTGTGCTGGTCAAAGTAGCCTATCTTAAAATCACCCTGTTTTATTTTTCCGCTTGTTGGCGCTAGGCGGCCAAGAAGCACTCTCAGTAAGGTAGATTTACCACTGCCGTTTGGTCCGACTATGGCAATAACATCTTTTTGAAGTATGCGGGTGTTGAAATCTTTTAACAGCTCTTTTGTGCCAAGTGTGATGCATAAATCTTCCACTTCAAAAAGCATTTTTTGTTTGTTTACACTTTTGTCACGGTTGAAGTGTTTCGCTTCTCTTTGAAGTTCAAGTGACATCTGTCGTATCTTTGCAGGGTTATTTTTAGCATCCTCACGAATAGACATGAGTCTCTCTTTGCGACCTTCATTTCGTTTGAGTCTTGCACGGACACCTCTTGCATACCACTCGTTTTCTCTCTTTAAAACTCCGAGCAGATTGTCATGTTGCTTTTGCAATGTTCGAATCCACTCCTCTTTTTGAGTGAGGTAGTCGCTGTATCCACCTTTGTATTCTCTAAGTGCGCAGTCCTCAACTTCTATGGACTTTGTAGCAATCCTGTCGATGAAATATCTGTCATGTGAGATAAAAACAAGAGTGAATTTTTCTTTTAAAATAAGCTCTTCCAAAAACTCAACCATGTAAACATCAAGGTGATTAGTAGGCTCATCAAGAAGTAAAATATCCGGCTTTTGAAGAAGTAAAGAGGCAAGGGCGACACGACGCTGCTCCCCTCCGCTCAGAAGTGTTATGGGTTTGTCTTCGTACTGTTTGAGGTCAAAATGCTGAATAATTCTCTCAATTTTATCGTCTAAATTCCAAGCATTATGATGCTCAATATAACGCGACAATCTTTCATGCTCATCTATGTTTTTTCTATTTTCAAAGTTAATTGCCAAAGCAAGGGAAAGTTCTTCGTATCGAATTTTTGCTTTGTTTAACTCATCAAGCCCAGCTTCAACTGCTTCACGGACTGTTGCCCCATCTTTAAAATTGGGTCTTTGGTCGAGCATTTTAATCTCTAAATCATTTTGTGTGATTCTTACTCCGCCATCAGTATCAAGTGTACCGTTAACAATCTTCATAAGAGTAGATTTTCCACTGCCATTTTTACCGATAATAACGATACGCTCGCCCTCATCAACATGAAAATTTATCTCGGTAAGTATCTTTTGAGCAGAATAATGTTTTGATACGTTTTGTAAGTCGACTAATGCCATGTAGCTTCTTTAATTCCCTAAAACAGGGTTGTGTTATGAATTCGCATTTTAGCGAGTCTATAGTTAGAAAAAGCTTTTTATACATGTTAAGTCTAAAACTACTCCGCTTAAAAAAAGCTAAGTTATAATTCGCATTACTAATAAATGAGGAAAAATAATGAATGGGAATTTAACAGCTTCATTGGACTCTGAAGACTTGATTATGAAAGCTGACCATCACTTAAGTGATCTTTTGAGAGATGCATTTCATCATACAGATAAAGAACATGCAGTCGTAGTATATGACACTGATTGCATGTTGTCAAATATTTTAGCAGAAGCGTACAAGTGCTGTTTGCCTGATGCAGTATTTGTCGATTTTAACAAGCATGAACCTGAAAAAATACTGGAAATACTTGGCAAGCTTCGTGCATCAGATTTGGTTGCATTAGTCCAAACAACACATTTTCGTCTTAATGCATTTCGTATAAGAGTTGAGTTATTTAAGCGTAAAATAAAAGTGATTGAGCATCCGCATCTTAGCCGCATGTCTGATGAAGAAGTACCTTACTATATAGATTCACTTGCGTATGATTCTAACTATTACCGCGGGGTAGGTCGTGCACTTAAGAGTAAAATAGATAACGCGACCTCAGGTGTACTGGACAGCGGTGGGGAATTTTTGGTTTATGGTTCACCCTTTGAACTCGCCAAACTCAATATCGGGGATTACTCGGAAATGACAAATGTAGGCGGTCAGTTTCCTCTTGGTGAAGTTTTCACCGAAGCAAAAGATTTAACGGCACTCAATGGACGCGTACGGATTTTTAGTTTCGGTGACATAAATTATCGGGTAAACTATCCCAAAATGCCAATCACTCTCATCATACAAGAGGGTCAGGTCGTAGATTGTGAAAATTCAACTCCGGAATTTGACCACATACTTTCCATGATACGCGCTGATGAAGGTGTAGTCTGGGTGCGTGAACTCGGTCTTGGTCTCAACAGAGCATTTAGCAAAACACGAACAGTTAGCGACATAGGCACTTATGAGCGTATGTGTGGTGTTCACTTGTCTTTAGGTGCAAAGCATGGATCATACGGCAAGCCCGGCTTTAAACGCGGAGATGGCAAATACCATGTAGATGTTTTTGCTGACACACATAGCTTCGCACTGGGTGATGAAATAGTCTATAAAGATGGTGGCTGGGTTGTTTGAGCACATAGATAAACTGTCATAATTAACAGACAATTCATTTTCTCCATAATTCCTCCATAATTTTTTTATACACTTCTTTACATAAATAAAAAAAAGAGGAGTGGGGAAATGTTTCTTACTAAATATAATCCATTAAGAGAGTTAAATGAGTTGGAAAGGAAAATGGTCGCTGGTTTTCCATCTTTTAGTGCTGGTTTTCCGTCTCTTAGTTTTGAAGGTGATTTGTTGGGATTTTCGCCGGTTGTAAACACAAGAGAAGGTGAATTTGCATATCATGTTGAAGCAGATTTGCCTGGCGTAGAAAAAGAGGATATAAAAGTAGATGTTAAAGACAATATTTTAACCATATCTGGAGAGCGAAAGCATAAAGAGGAAGTAAAGAGAGAAGATTACTATAAATTAGAGAGCAGCTATGGTAAGTTTGAGAGAAGCTTTACGCTTCCAAAAGGTGTTGATGCTGAGAATATTCAAGCTGTCTCTGAAAAAGGCGTGCTTGAGGTAATTATTCCAAAGCTCAAAAGTGAAACAAAAAAATCTAAAAAAATTAAAGTGAAATAATTTCATTAAAAAAAAGGACTTATTATGAAACACTCACCGTTACTATCATTGTTATTATTACCGGTACTGGCAAGCGCTATAACCCTCACTGAAGTTGTGCAAAAAACGATTGAAGCGCATCCGCAGATTCAGATAAAAAAAGAGGTGTTAAACAGTGAAAAAGAGTTGCTCACTGCTGTTGAAGCCGGCTATTTGCCATCAATTGATTTGGCATATATGGTTGGTCCTGAGGCAACAAAGACTATAGCAAATCAACGAGACCAAGAAACTCTGATTCATCAAGAAGCTTCGATAACTTTAACAGAACATATATTTTCGGGTCTGTCTACTGTAAATGGTGTTAAGCAACAAAAAGCACTTATCTTATCTGCGAGTGACAATGTGCAAGAGAGTGCTAACAGTTTGGCACTTGAGACAGTTAACGCATATATAGATCTGCTTAAAAAGAAAGAGTTACTTGATATTTCTAAAGAAAATGTAGCTGTACATAAGAAATATCTTGACCAGATAGGACAAAAAGTGGAGGCTGGTGTCGGGAATCGCTCTGACTATAAGCAGACACTTTCCCGTTATGAAAATGCACGGAGTGTGAAGGAATTAACAGAGCAAAATTATATTAACTCTATTTCCAGTTTTAAGCGTATCTATTTTGGCGATGAAACTCCTGCAGATTTAGAAAAGCCGACTGTAGGCAGTGAAATTTCAGCTACTATGGATGAACAGGTTGCAATAGCCCTGCAGAACAATCCAACTATCCATATGTCACAGGATGATATTATGGTTGCTCAGGCAGCCTTAAAGCGTTCAGATGCAGCCTTCTATCCAAGTGCTGATATCCGCTTACAAGCTTACTGGAATAAAAATGTCGATGGTTTTTCTATTCACGGAGATCATCCGGATTATGATGACGAAGCAAATGGGTATAATGCACTTCTTATCTTGAAATACAATATATTTAATGGCATGGCTGATTTAGCGCAGAAGCAAGCGAATCAGTACAGATTGCTTAAACAACATAGTACGCTCGCAGATGCTAAAAGCTACATAACAGCTTATACGCAAATTGCATATCAAACATTCGAATCAACGAAAAAACAGCTAGAATATGTAGAAAAAAATATTAAAGCGAGTGCCGAAACGTTGACTGATTATCAAAAAGAACATGAACTAGGACGAAGAAGTATCATTGACCTTTTAAATATTGAGCTTGAATACAATACTGCTAGAAACAGTAAGGTCACAGCTGAATATGACCATATACTTTCTTATTATCAGATATTATCATACTCAGGGAAGCTTCTGGAACAAATGAATGTCGTCGTTAAACAATAAGGTTCATGACCCTATATTAGAATGCTTGGTGATTTTCACCAAGTTATATAACAGGCCTTTTAGTGCCGAAGCTTTGGTGGCGGATCTTCCTGTAGAGCCTGGAAGAGCCACACCAAAGCTTTTTTCGCTTGGCTCAGATGGTTCAAAATCTGCTTTTTTTCGAGCGGCGAAGCGTGCCGGATTTAGCTCTAAGTTAGTAAATTACTCATTTAGCGATATATCTCCTCTTCTTTTACCGGTAATCTTGGTTTTAAAAGGTGATAAAGACCATGAAAAAGCTTGTATTTTAACTGAAATAAGTCCTGATAAACAGTATGCAAAAATAATTTTGCCAGAAGTAGCGGAGGGTGAGAACTGGTTAAAAGTAGAAGATTTAGAAGCAGAATATACCGGCTTTGCATTTTTTCTCAAACCTGAGCATCACTTTAAAGATGCCCATAGAAAAATTTTAAAACATGAACAGCATCATTGGTTTTGGGGAACGCTCTCTTATTCAAAAGATGTCTATTTAGATGTTATTATTGCCTCATTTTTAATAAACCTCTTTGTGATGGCAACACCTATTTTCACGCTAAATGTATATGACAGAGTAGTGCCCAATAATGCCATAGATACTCTGTGGGTGTTCGCAACAGGCATCATAGTGATTTATGCTTTTGACATGACATTAAAATTTTTACGCGCCTATTTTTTAGAAAATGCAGCTAAAAAAAGTGATATCATCATGTCCTCTATCATCTATGAACATGTGCTCAATCTCAAAATGGCTTTAAAACCTCATTCTGTCGGCTCGTTTGCAAGCAACCTCAAAGATTTTGATTCTATTCGAGGTTTTTTCACGGCATCCTCCATTGCAGCAATGGTTGATTTGCCTTTTACTATTATATTTTTAATTGTTATTTATATCATTGGTGGAGATTTAGTCGCAATTCCTATAGTCAGTGGGTTGATTATTATCATATACAGTAATATTGTTGAAGCACCGATGAGAAAAAGTATAGAGAGCACTTATGAAGCTTCAGCACGCAAAAATGCTATTTTAATAGAATCGTTGAGTGCTTTGGAAACAATCAAAGCGCTTGGCATCAGCGGGCACTCTCAGTGGAAGTGGGAAGAAGCTACCGGTGATATGGCAAAAAAAGGTCTAAAATCAAAAACTTTGTCTAACTCTATTTCTACATTTGTAAATTTTATTGTTCAACTCAATACAGCAGTCTTGATTATTGCCGGTGTATATGCCATAGGAGATAAATCCTTAAGTATGGGTGGACTTATTGCACTTGTCATGCTGGGCTCCCGCACTCTTGCACCTTTAGGACAAGTGGCGGCACTCATTTCTAACTTTCAGCAAACCAAAACAGCATACGATGCAATCAATAACATCATGCAACTCGGAGTTGAGCGGGAAGAAGCTAAAAAATTTGTTGAGCGACCCTCTTTTAAAGGGAAGATTGAATTTCAACATGTGACCTTTAACTATCCAGAGAGTGATAAAAAAGTTTTGGATGATGTAACTTTTACCATAAATCCCGGAGAGGCTGTAGGTATTATCGGTCCCAACGGTTCTGGAAAAACGACTATTGAAAAACTTATCCTCGGTTTATATGAACCGACAGAGGGTTCCATACTGATAGACGGTATCGATATACAACAGATAGATCCTGCCGATTTAAGGGAACATATATCTTATGTGCCTCAAGAAGTCGTGTTGTTTCAAGGAACATTAAAAGACAATATTATCTTACGCGCTCCAAATGCCAGTGATGAAGATGTTTTAAATGTATCCAATGTCAGTGGAGTAAGCAGTTTTGCAGATATACATCCCATGGGTTACGATATGCCTGTAGGAGAAAGAGGCGACGGGCTCTCAGGTGGGCAAAAACAATCCATCTCTATCGCAAGAGCTTTCATTCACCCGACACCTATCATACTGATGGATGAGCCTACAAACTCAATGGACAGTACACATGAAGGGCATTTTATTGAAGGTATGCGACGTTATAAAGTAAATCGCACTACAATTATAATATCACATAAAAACCTACTACTTTCTCTTACTCACAGGTTGATATTGCTGGATAAAGGGAGAGTTGTTATGGATGATAAAATAGATGAGGTTATTAAGCAGTTAAACAAACCAGTTATACAAGCACATGTAGAGGCCAAACCATGAGTCTTGAGGATAAATTTGTAGATTATTCTTACAGTAAAAAAGATATTAAAAATCTTCAAATAAAAGATGAAGATGACTTGGAATACATGAACTCTGTAAGCTCGGCTATGCTGATGCATACAACGCTTAAAACAAAAGTTATGTTATGGGTAGCTTTTTTTGTCGTTATCTGGTTGATTTCATGGGCATATAATGCAGAAATAGATTCACTCACCAGAGGTGAAGGAAAAGTTATCCCTTCGAGTCAAGTACAGGTTGTGCAAAATCTCGAAGGCGGTATAGTCAGTGAAATTTTTGTCAAAGAGGGTGATAACGTCAAAAAAGGCGATGTTATAGTCAAAATAGACGACACCAATTTCAATAGTGTCTACATGGAAAACAAAATGCGATATGACGAACTCGAAGCCAAAAGTATTAGACTCTTGGCAGAATCATACGGTAAGCCATTTACAGTCTCAAAAGAAATCTTACAAAAATCACCTAAACTCATAGAACATGAAGAGTCTCTGTACAATACAAATAAATCACAACTGGAAAATAATATTGTGATTTACAACCGTCGTTTAGCTCAAAAAAAGAATGAACTTGAAGAAGCCAGAGAAAGATTAGTTCAACTTACCCGCAATTATGAACTCATTTCAAAAGAGGTAGAACTGAATAAACCTTTATATAAGAGCGGACTCATCCCGGAAGTAGAATATTTACAACTTCAAAGACAGGCAAATAATATTAATGGAGATATGAAATCTATAAAGTCCTCTATCCCTCGCCTTATTTCTGTAATAGAAGAACAAAAAAACAATATTACAGAAGTGAGATTAAGATTTCAAAACAAGGCAAAAGAAGATTATAATGCTGTCAAAGCCGAGATGTACAGAATCGAAGAGGTAAATGTTGCTAGAGAAGACAAAGTAAAGCGTACTTTTGTAAGGTCTCCGGTCGATGGAACCATCAAACAATTGCTTGTAAACACAATCGGCGGCGTAGTCAGACCCGGCATGGATATAGTTGAGATTGTTCCTACTCAGGACATCTTGATTATTGAGACAAAGGTAAAACCGCAGGATATTGCATTTTTATATCCGGGACAACGTGCTGTTGTAAAATTTTCTGCCTACAATTTTGCCATATATGGTTCACTCGAGGGAACTGTTACAAATATCAGCGCAGACACGATTATCAACAACATTGACAAACAAAATTATTTCATGGTACGAGTTAAAACGGATAAAAATTATCTCGGAACAGAAGATAAAAAACTTTATGTCATGGTCGGTATGACTGCAAGTGTAGATATCATAACCGGAAAGAAAACTGTTTTGGAGTATATTTTAAAGCCTATTTTAAGAGCGAAACAGAATATGCTTTCTAACAGATAATGGAAAAAGTTTAACTTAGCATAGATAGTTCCCACGCGGGAGCGTGAGAATAAATAAGACTAGTCTACTGTGATAGCGTCGTCTATATGGATAGTATAAGTTGTAATGCCATCTGTTGCTGTTGCTGTGTAAATATTGTATCCATCTACGTTACTACCCGTTTGCACAAACTCAGCATTGTTAATATTAACAGTTCCGCTGTCATTATTAGTGGCATTGATTATTAACTCATTACCTCCTGTAATATCAATAACATCTTGAATAGAAATGCCATCTGCAGTAGTAGAAGAGTCTGTTATTTTGGCACCTGTACCCAACTCTATAACTTCAACATGTGAAATCGCAGATATATTAGAGATATCTAATGTATCTGCCGCTGCCACTAGAAGTGTATCAGTTCCAGCGCCACCATCTATAACACTATCAGCTGAATCATAAACCAGTGTATCATTACCATCTCCGCCGTATAGCGAGTCATTGCCAATAGTACCAGCTATATAATCGTCACCAATAGTACCATTAATATTGTTATCTCCATCTGTAGCAACAATAAAGTCAACCGTATCAGTATCACCATCATTATCAGTAACCGTAGCAGTAAAACTCATCTCAACTTCTTCAGTCACAGTAGTTGTTGTAATTGCGGCAAAACCAAATTCAACTTTAAGATCAGTACCATTTGTACCATCAAATCCAGCGGTAACCTGCATAGTATCAATATAACCAGTACCCCAACCTAAATCATCTGCATTAACAGTATATGAAATAATATCTCCTTTTGAATCATATTCAAAGGAAGTATCTCCTGGTATTGCAGTCCAAGCACTTCCGCTCCAGATAAAATCTTCACCTGAACCATTTATCAGAATATTTTGAGTTACAGCTGCGTCTGTACTATCTTTACCATCAACTTTTAAATATATTACATCATTAGCGTCAAATGAAGAAAAATCTAAAGTGATGGAAGCAGCAGAATTTTCTGGATTATAAATAAAAGATTCAGTTTCATATCCATCCTTTGCACTATATCTACTATTAAGAAGATTATTACTTATCCCAAAGCCACTAGCAGAAGCATTAATACCACCATCACTTAGAGAAACAGGCGTCGCATCTCCATTAAGACTTAGTAGTGATAGCGGTATAGATGTATCAGGAGCAGCACTAGCCGTTGCTAAGAATGTTCTTCCACTTTCACTATCTAAATAAGTTATCTCGTAAGTAGCAGTTGGACCAGAACCTTTTTGATCAAAACTAAGAGACTCTGTAGAACCTATATCAATAATAGTTGGGTCCCCCTCTAAATGAAGAGTATAAGTATTGTTTCCATTTATTACTAAATTAAAAGAATGCGTACCGTTATACTCAAATGAACCTGAACCTGTTCCATCTCCGTTATCCGTAAAAATAAAAGGAACATAATCGTCGCCAACTTTAACACCACTAACACCACTAACACCATTAATACTTATTGTAATACTATCAACTCCATCGGCTCCACCTGAGATATCTATTCCACCTATATAATCGTGCTGATTTACTGGACCGATTGCATTTGTTGCACTAATAGTCGGTCCATCATCGAGGAATGTGACCGTAAATGTTGTATCAGCATGATCTGTTGATGCAACTTCATCTGCATTTGCTGTAATAGTTACAGAGACAGGGTCATTTGGATTTAATGGATTAGGATGAGTCATCACTTGCAGTTGCGTTACCGTATAGGTATTGTCATCATTTACAACAATTTTCCAATCACCGTTATTCGCTGTCAATGTATTTGTAGTACTATTCCAATCTGCATCTGCAGCACTTAAACTTAAGGTACCGGCATCATTTCCAAAATCAACAGTTAAAGCTTGTGTATCTGAATGCAAACCGCCAGTTTCATCAACTGATGCATTAGCAGCATTTACAAAAGACGGTTCAGAATCGGCTCCTACATTAATAGTTAATGTTGAATTGGCTGTATCCCCATCAGCATCTTTGATAATATAGTTGACTACTACATCTCCTTCCACACCTTCTGCAGGTGTGAATGTAACTGTTCCGTTAGGATTAAATACCACTGTTCCTTTTGATGAATCAGCAAGAGCTGCAGCTATTAATGTTGCAGGAGTATCAGCACCTGAGCTGTCACTTGTACCATCTGTATTTGTAATGACATTATATATAACTGTCGTATCTTCAGCTGTTGTTGTATTATCTGCAACTACTGTCGGCATATCATCTACAATCTCAATCGTTATCGTAGCCGGAGCTGAATCTAGCGTACCGTCATTTGCAGTCAGAGTAAAGGTATCAGTTTCTGTTACACCCTCTACATCAGTAGTATTGCTGGTAAGTTCATACTGATACGTTGCTACTCCTGTTGCACTGTCGTAGCTAGTAATTGTTAATGTACCACTAGTACCATTTATAATATTATCGTTACCTAAATTCGCAATGGCTATAGTTGTGCCATTGATAGTAACACTTGTAATCTGATGTAATCCATCCGGATCAGATATTGTAAAAGTACCATTAGCAAATTCTGTATTTGCGTCTGCGTTTGAACCTGTTGCTAAACCTGATTCGTATGCAAGGTCATTTACCCCTGAAACCGAGATAGTTGGTGCATCATTTGTACCTGTTGCATCTGCCAGTTCATCAATGACAGTACCCTGTAAAGGAACACCGGTATCTGGGTATCTGTTAAAACCAAGAACACTTGATTCAGCAACTACATCATAAGGAGTATAAGAGGAACTGCCTAACACTCCTTCTTCACCGGCAGCTGTTTCAAGTTCATCAGCCGCTGTTTCATCAGCCGTAGCCAAAATATCAGATAAACTTTTATCACTGGCTATATTCTCCATAGCATCAGCACCGGCAATTACCGAACCGTCAGCGAATACTCTAAAAGCACCTTCATAAGCTGTTTCTTCCGGAAGTGCTAAATACTTGATTTGAAATAAGGCATTTTCATCTGTGCTGATAATTTGCTCGCCCTCGTATAAGAAACCATCACTCATGGCATCACGAACTGAACCATCTGCACTTATGATTTTCACATTACCTATTACAACTTCTATTTTACCTATTACATTTCCAGTAGCCATCTCACACCTCCACTTTTTATTTATAGAGAGAATTATATAAAAACAGTATGGAGAAAGTATGGAGAAAAGTTACAGCTTTAACCACTCTTCGATTTTAATACCGTAACTTGCTAGGATTTCTTCCCCTCTTGCTTCATCTTTAGCTTGAATATAGAGGTTTAGATGCTCATTATACTGGTCCGGTATCATTAAAATCCAGTCGTCTTTATCTGTCCAAATTTTGACGCCATCGACTGTAGATATCCTTTTGCCTTTTGCATCTTCAAGGAACATGCGCATCATTTTTCCTTTTAAGGCTTGCGAACATTCCACCTTAAATGAGTGATAGTAAAAGCTTGGGATTGAAGCAATGATATCTGAGAGTTTCACTTGATAAAAGGACATCAACTCTAAGATTTTAAGGGTAGCATACATAGAATCCCTATGCACTGCAAACTCTGTAAAACTAAAATTTCCTTCACCCGTAGCTATGAGATTATATTGTTTCAATTGCTCTGCTTTGAAGCTGGAGTATTTTCCTCTATTGATTTCAAGAGAGTCAAAATAATTTATGTCACATGCCCAAGTTGGCAGAAAAACCCGCTTTGTAGTGTTTTTAGCTTTGGCATCTATATTTAAAAGTGTCAACACAACATCAAGTGCCGTCTGTTTTTCAAGCACAGTTCCTTTGTCACATACAATATCCAAGCGTTGCTCATCCGGATGGAGCATAAAACCGGCAGTAAGATTGAGTGCTTTAACAACATCGCTTATATCTTCCCTTGACTGTTTGAGTAATGTTTTAAAATTAGAAAGTCGTTGTTCATTTGGATGGGCATTAAATATAATATCATCCACTTCCATATCGGCTAAAATATCTGGAAATACTTCAGATGTCTTGCCATGCATCACATCAATCGCTACACGGCATTTATAACAATTAAATGAATTTGCCTGTAGAATTTCTATCATATCTTTTTTATAACGCAAGAGCTCTTTGGCATTATCAGATTCAAGAATTTGACCAGTCTTTGAAAAGTCCACACGGCGAAACTGCTCTTTAAAAAATGCCTTTTCAACTTTTTTTGCTAAATCACTGCTTACATGTAAGCCTTCTTCATTGTAAAAAGTGATGACTGTGCTTGTCGGGTCGTCAATCTTTTGGGAAAAATGTACACCGGCAACATAATCTTTATTTATTGAAAGGTTGTAGCGGGCTACAGAAACTGACATGTTTTTATAATCAACCACATCTATGCCGGCCGAGAGTAAACCTCCTAAAAAAGAGCGTTTGAGCATATTTGAATTTTTAAAATAGTCTCGTGAAACAACTACTTTTGAGCCTACAGGAAGCTGTGCACTAAAGGCTTCAGCCAACTTCGTAGCCATCTCACATGTGATCTCAACATTGGACTTTCCTAGAACTACCCCATTTTCAAAAATCGAATTTTTATATTTGTTCCCAAGAACCATGTTATGGCTCACAATAGAAGCGTCCTCTATGAATTTATTCGGCCAGATTGTCACATCTTTTTCTATGGTTACTAGTTGACCTATCTCGCAGCCCTCAGCTAAAATCATGCCGGCTTTGGCGGTAACATTTCTACCTATTTCGTTATTATTACAAATCACACAGCCATCAAGAATAACATTATGTTTGATGTTTACATCATTCCAAATAACACTATTTCGAATCTTGCAGTCCTTCTCAATACTCACATTATTCCCAATGACAACATTGCTCAGCTTTACATTCTTTCCTATAGAGACATTTTCTCCCAAAACGACAGTGCCGATAATCTCAACACTTTTATCAAGTGCATGTCTGGTTTTAGTAAAAAGTCTGCCATCGGGATATTTCTTTTTTTCACCATCTATGTGGAGTTTAATCTTTTTGTGCAAAAGGTCATCATACACATCGCGATAACTCTCCGGATTACCTACATCGCGCCAATACCCTTCGGCATTACCTGCCATGATGTCAATCCCTTTGCTCATCAAAAGCGGAAAAAGATCTTTTGCAAAATCAAAATTTTCATGTTCAGGTATATACTCAAGAATCTCCGGCTCGATAATATATATGCCGGTATTTATGGTATCGCTAAAAACCTCTCCCCAGCTTGGCTTTTCAAGAAACTTCTCGATTTTCCCCTCTTTGTTTGCTATAACCACGCCAAACTCTAAAGGATTCTCAACCGATGTCAAAGTGATTGTCAGTTTTGATTTTTTTTCTTTGTGGTAGTCAAAAATTTTCTTAAAATCAAAATTGGTAACCAAGTCGCCACTGATGATGATGAAGTTCTCATCAGCAATCAGCTCCTGTGCCAGCTTGACCGCACCTGCCGTGCCATAGTCATCATCCGGAATGATATAGGTTATTTTTATTCCTAAATCACTGCCGTCCTTAAAGTAGTCCTGTATAACTTCAGGTTTGAAATAGAGCAGAACGATAAACTCAGTAATGCCTAAATCTTTAAGCATCACCATAGTATGTTCCATCATCGGTTTATTTAAGATTGGTAACATTGGTTTTGGAATAGAATGTGTAAGCGGTTGGATTCTAGTACCAAAACCACCAGCCATCACAACTGCTTTCATAGCATGCTCCTTGTCTGTTGCTGAAATCTTAGTAAAAGACTATGGAGAGATTATGAAGAACATAAAATTCTATTCTTCATAATCTCTCCATAGTTTTTTATTAGGATTATGAATATAAAAGTTGATTGACTTTAGAAAGAGGAATGATACATGTACACATTAAATCATCAATATAAAAATGATGAGCAGCTTGAATTTTGGTTAAAAGAAAATGTATTTTCTTCAAAAAAAGAGTGCTTGGTACAGTTTTTTTGCGGAATACCTGAGGCTGATATCATGCAAAAGGTAGCCCAAAAATTAGAGCAAGAGCTTCCAAATGCCCATATCATAGGAACGACTACGGATGGGGAGATTATGAATGACAGAGTCAGCACGAAAGAGATAATCATAAGTGTCACTGTCTTTGAAAAAAGCACACTTGAGTCCGTCGGAATTTCTTACGAAACCAACTCCTTTGACATGGGCTGTGAGATTGCAAAAAAGCTTGATACTAAAGATGCGAAAGCAATGATTTTATTTACGACAGGTTTGGCTATAAATGGAGAGGTATTTTTAAAGGGGATAAAAAGCTTATCTAAAGAGGATTACCTAATCGCAGGTGCTATGGCAGGAGATAATGCTACATTTGTGCAAACATATGTAAGCCATCAGGGTAAAGTTATAGCAGAAGGCGCTGTGGGTGTTGTTATAAAAGGTAAAGAATTATATGCGAAAAATAACTATAAACTAGGATGGCAAGCAGTTGGCTTACCGATGCTGGTAACTAAGAGTCGTGAGAATAGAGTCTTTGAAGTAGACGGAAAATCGATTGTCAGCGTTTATGAAAAGTACTTTGGCAAAGTGGCTTCCAACAAGCTTCCTAAAATTGGTATAGAAATTCCTTTGATGATAGACAGAAATGGTGTACCTATAGCCAGAGCATGTATAAATAAGTTTGAGGATGGCTCCTTGCTTTTTGCAGGTAATATTGAAGAGGGGGAGACAGTCCATTTTGCAATAGGCAGTCTGGATGTAATTTTAAGAGAATCATCTGCTATATGTGCTGACTTTAAAAATACATTTATGCCAGAGAGTCTTTTTGTATATTCCTGCATGGCAAGAAGACGATTGCTTAAAAGTGAGAGTTCTTTTGAGCTAAAGAAATTCTCAAAGCTGTGCCCGGTATCCGGATTTTATGGAAATGGTGAATTTTTTTCAAATAAAGAAGATGCTTATCTTTTAAATGAAACTATGACTGTTTTAGCACTGAGTGAGAAAGATATACAACACAACACTGTAAATGATAGAGTAGAAAATATTGAAGATGATTTTGAAGATGATAACGATATGATGGATGCATTAACTCATATGACGAATGTCATAGCAAGAGAGTGGCAAGCCAAAGTAGATCAAGAGTTAGTAAGAAAGGAAGAAGAAAATAGATTGAACTTCCAAACGAATAAACTTATACAAATGGGTGAGATGATAGGGATGATAGCACATCAATGGAGACAGCCGTTAAATGCCATAAGTGCAACTGCTATTAACCTCTCCCTTCTTTCAGGTATGAGCAAACTTGAACCGCAAAAAGTCCAAACAAGCAGTGAGTTTATACAAAACCAGTGTCAGAAAATGTCAAAAACCATAGATACCTTTATGAACTTTGTACAACCGGCAAAAGAGAGCAAAGCCTTTAGATTGTCACACATGCTTGGAGTGATTATGGAGATAATGGGACCCCAGTTAATCAACCACAATATACAAGTGAATGTGAATGTAACAAATGACAACATCTCCATGGTAGGTTATGAAGACCTGCTCGAACAAGTAGTCTTAAACTTACTCTCAAATTCAAGGGATGCCTTCGATGCACTGGAAAAAGCAAATAAATATATAGATATAACAGTAGTCATGAGCGCAAATGTGCCGGTTATAATCATAGAAGATAATGCCGGCGGGATAGCAGAAGATGTGAGGGAGAAAATATTCAACCCGTATTTTACAACAAAAGAGCAGGGTAAGGGCACTGGAATAGGGCTTTATATGAGCATGGATATTATGAAGCAGAGTTTTAATGGAGATATTATTTATAAACCTATTGATAACGGAAGCCGTTTTGAAATCTTTTGTGCTCAAGTAAATGGGGGGGATGGAATCACACATAATATGATATAATCTTCCACTTTAAATTTACAAAGAGCTGCTGTGGATAAAAAAATACTACATGAAATTGAAAACTATTTACATCAGATAATCAGTCATTCTGAGCATATTGTGGAATTGAAGAGTTGTTCTGACGTAGCTGATTATGCGGCAAAGATAAAAAAAAGTGCCTACAATATAGATGCAATGATAAGTGACAATGCTGCTAACAAAAAAGAAGTTGCTATCTCTAAAGATAGTTTAGATGCAATTGATTTTGAACAGTTTGTTGGAATAAAGGTTATGATTGTTGATGATATTGAGGAAAATATTGAAATAATGGAAAATATTTTTAAAACATTTTCATGTGAAATAATCTCAGCAAACAGTGGTGAAGAAGCTATAAAGATTTATAAAAGTGGTTTTTCTCCTGAGATTGTCTGCATGGATATCATCATGCCGGGCATGGATGGCGCAGAAGCAGTAAGACAACTCAGAACGTTAGGCTCGAAGGCTTTTTTTATAGCAGTGAGTGCTCTCAAGAATCAGCCAAAAAATATTACATCTGTTTTTGACTCTTGGTTGCCTAAACCTTTTACTATAGAACATATTGTCGGAACTTTACTCGAATACAAATCTAGGCAAGAGGTACATTCGGCAGATGATAATTCTCAATTTAAGCTAGAGATAGATGAAGATATAAAAGATGAACTTTTAGAATATGCCAGAAATGGCGCCTATACTTCACTTGCTACTCTTATACAAACACTCCCCGATACAAAATCAAAATCATTTTTACAAGTTACCCTTAAAAAAATGAACTTTGATTCCATAATAAAATCCATAGTTTCTCCATAAAGTGATGCTACTATTTTCATTAGATAATAAAATCTTCAAAAAGGATTGTCTGTGATTTTAGATGAAAGTGATAGACCTAAGGTTTTGATTGTTGATGATCAGCCTGAAAACTTAGCAATTTTAGCCGACATGCTAGAAGATATGAAGATAGATCTTTTTGTAGCGTCTAGTGGCGAAGAAGCATTGCAGAGACTTGAAACGAACCCGATAGACCTTGTTTTACTAGATATCATTATGCCTGAGATGGATGGCTATACTGTATGTGAAACAATTAAAAACAATCCAAAAACAAGGGATATTTTAGTTGTTTTTGTATCTATCCTTTATAGTATAGAAGACAAACTCAAAGGTTTTTCCTATGGAGCGGATGATTACATCTCAAAACCGCTTATACAACAAGAATTAGTTGACAGAGTATCACTGCATCTTCACAAAAGAATGGTTTTTCAGTCACTTAAACGCTTGTTGCGCAGGTCTTACCATGAGCTGTACAATCCTTTAGCCATCATCAACACTTCATTAGAGATGCAAAACATAAAATACGGTAACAGCCGCTACATGGATGCTATCGCGGTAGCATCAAAAACACTTCAATTGGTCTATGATGATTTATACTACTCACTCAGTACGACAAGGCAAGAAGAAGCGGTGATAAAAATAGATTTAGTTAAGGGCACCTCTTAAAACCACTAAAAAAGTAGCCTAAATCAACCCGTTTTATTTTTTTTAACTTTTCAAACTTTTTTGTAAGAAAAATTACCTAAGTTTTTAAGATTTTACTCTTAAAAACTCAAGTAATCCATCTTGTTTTACTCTTCTTTTACATTATTTTCACTTTTTGAAGCCTAACTAACTGTTCATATCTAAAAAGATTATAGGTTAGATTCAAGAACCCTATATTTGATTCAATTCGTTTTATTCCTATTGAAGTCATATGCAGGGCGTCATTCATTGAATTGGTCATGAATCCAAATATATGTTCCACTCTCGCTCTTATTTTTGACTTCATAGAATTGGCAAGCTTTTGTTGCGCGTCTAGTGGATTATTTCTATATCCTTTTTCGTGCACATGACTTTTACATTGCTTAGTTTCAAGGTACTCTTCGATCTTCGCGCTTCTGTACGCACTATCAGCGTATAAAATATTATCATTTTCATTTACAATAGACTCTAACTCTGTGGAATCATGAGGGGCTGCACTACTAACACTAAATTTCGTTATGAGTTTAGTTTTAGCATCCGCGTTTACATGATTCTTGTAGCCATAGTGTCTTTCATTGTTTTTGGTCATCCATTTAGCATCTGTATCTTTTTGAGAAAGTTTCGCTTTGTTCTTTGCAAATTCTAAAGGAATAGCACCTTTTTTAATATCCGCGTTATCTTCTCTTGAGTTTCTTTGTCTTGGAACATCTACAAATGAAGCGTCTACCATACTTCCTTCTCGAGCTACTATTCCTTTGTTGACTAATTGAGATGTGAATAGCTCAAAAAGAGTTTTTGAAAGCTTCTTTTCTTTTAGGTTCTCTTTAAAAAGCCATATGGTCTTCTCGTCTGGAACATTATCGCCTATTTGAAGTCCTAGAAACTGCATAAAGGACAATCTGTCCTTTATTTGAAACTCTGTTTGTTCGTCTGAGAGGTTATAGTATTTTTGGAGTATTACTATCTTGAACATCATCAACTTGTCATAAGGAGGTCTTCCTCCTGGCGCTTTTGGCTCTACGTATAGCGCTTCTTCAATCGGCGCTCTAAATATTTCCCAGTTGATAACTTTGTTGAGTTTATTCAATGGTGGTTGATGTTGGTTTATTTTTTCCAATTGAAATTCGTAATCAAACAATCCAGCCATTTTTCTTCTCTCTTTTTTCTTTATTTTATCAAATTATTGGTTAAGGGCTAATTTCTCTTAGTTTTTAGAGATGCCCTTAAATTTGTGCAAGAAAGAATAAACTTCTTCGCTTCTCTCGCCAATAGTAAAAATATGGTTATTGATTTTAGCGGAGATGAGGGAAACTTTATACAGATGCGTCAAATAGATTTGTTGAGAATAATTGACAATACTTTATCCAATGCCATTAAATATGCCAAGATGGGTACAATCATTCTTATAAGAGTCATCAATCATGAATTTAGCATGGAGTTTACAACTCAAAACAGCGGAAGTGATATTAAAAATCCAAATAGAGTCTTTGAGGATGGATATAGAGAAAATGTTGAACAGATAGGTATGGGAATAGGTTTAGAAATAGTTGCTTCTATTTGCCGCAGTTACAAGATTGAGCCAAAGGTGACTTCCAAAAACTCTGTAACTATCTTTTCATACAAGATACCAAAAGTCTTTAAAGGTTGTCTATGAAAGCCATTTTACTGGAAGATGAATACTTGTTAAATGCCAATATCAAAGAGTATTTAGAACTTAAAGGGATGGTTGTTGAGGCTTATACGGATGGTGGGGAATTGCTTGAAAAATGTAATCTCAAAGCAGATATTGCAATCTTGGACATTGAAGTGCCCGGTGCTACAGGATTTGAAGTCATTGAGTGGATTAAGCGGATAAACTCTAAACTTCCTGCTATTTTCATGACAGCCTATACTGATATGGAAAGCATAAGAAAAGGGTATAGTTTAGGCTGCTCTGATTACCTCAAAAAACCGTTTAATCTGGAAGAATTATGGTTAAGAATACAGCAACTGCTTGATAGTGCAGGTCATACGAAAATTGAACTCGGCAATGGACTGATATTTGATTTAGAGAGTGAACAGCTTTATCATGGAAATGAGACAGAAAAACTTACAAGAATACAGAGAAAAATTTTGAAATTATTGGTTGAGAATAGAAATGAAACCGTTACTTATGAACTGCTCATAGATGAAGTGTGGAGTGATTTTTATATAAAGTCAAACACAATAGCTTCTCACATAAAAGAAGTGCGTAAATTTCTTCCAGAGGGTATGATTGAGAGCGTACGATCTGAAGGCTATCGCTTAAACATCTAAGTTAAATACTTTCTCCATACTTTCTCCATAAGTTTTCATTAGACTGCTTGCATAACTCTTAGATGCGGGAAGGTTCTTATGAAAAATATTTTAAGACTGCTATATGTAGAAGATGACGAAGATACAAGAATGAGTGTGTCTGAAGTCTTAAAACTTGGGGTAGATGAACTTCATATTGCCAAAGACGGCGCTGAGGCTTTGGAGATTTTCAAGGCGCATCCCGTGGAGTTTGTAATCAGTGATTTTCGCATGCCAAAAATGAATGGCAATGAGCTCTGCACTGCTATAAAAGAGATAAATCCTGAAACTTATTTTGTCCTTTTTACCGCATATAACGATACAGACTTGCTTATTGAAGCTATCAATGCGGGTGTAGACCGGTTTTTACTCAAACCGATTGATTCCAAACAACTTTTTTCTGTAATGGATAAAATAAAAAATAAGATTGAGCAGCACTTAAACCTCAATAGAGCCCGCATTTATTTGCGTGATGCTGAGAAAATAGCAAATCTGTTCTATTGGAATTATAATCTAAGAACAAAAACTATGAATTTTGAAAAAGAAGTGGCAGAACTTTTTGATTTGCCCGATGAGCTAAAAACACATCTTGATTATAAAACATTCTCTACTATGGTTTTGCAGGAGGACAGAAATAAATTTTTGAATATCTTTGAAAATAAAATATTTAACAAAGAAACTGTCGATGAAATTGTAGTGATTAAAAATCGAAAAGGTGAGGATAGGTACCTTCGCATTGCAACTTCTCGATGTGAAAATTATGAATGTGGAGACATGTATATTATCGGTATTTTTCAAGATATAAGCTCTTACGAAGAACAGCTCGAAATACTAAAAGACAATAAATACGGACATATGCTGAGGATTGACAACAAGCAGGTGCTCATTTCTCAACTGGATGATTTTATGAAATTTTCTGTTCAGGAAAGCAGCAATATTGCAGCACTTTTTTTTAGAATAGATAACTATAGGTATATTGTTGATAAATATGGACAAATGCTAGCAGATACAATGTTAGTGGAGTTGGTAAATCTCATAAAAAGTAATGTCCGACAAAGACTCTATTTCGGAAAATGGAGTGAAAATGAGTTTGTTATAGTCACTACCAATGGAAATTCGAATAAGGATATTCAGTTATCTAAAGAATTGCTGGACAAAATCGAGAGCCACTCTTGGCCAAAAAATATTGATTTGATTATAAATACAGGGGTGTCATTTTACGAAGCCGGAAATGATGCAAAATCTCTCATCCAAAAAGCCAATCTGAAAATGCTTGAAGAGAAGAAAACTATTCAAGATAAGCGCGTTCATTGATTGGATATTGAACTTTTGAAAGTAATCACGAAGCAGGCTCCTTTTGCTTCATTGTGCCATGTAAGCGTTCCAAAAAGATGTTTTTCTACGATTGTCTTGGATGTATAGAGTCCTAATCCTGTACCGTTGAGCTCTTTTTTGGTTGTAAAATAGGGCTGTCCTATTTTTTTCATAATAGATTCTTCGATTCCGCCTGCATTGTCACAGATGGAGATGGTTAGTGTATCTTTGGTTTGATTCGCACTGATGTTGATAATAGCATGGTTGACTTTTTTGGATAGGAGTGCCTCTTTCGCATTTGCTAAAATATTGAGTAAAATCTGAACCAGTGAACCTTTATTTATCAACAAAGAACGCTCAACAGTGTTTTGGACAGTGACTGAAATGTTATCATTTTCTAAACTTTTTCCTATGATGCTCAGCGCAGCGTTTAAAATACTTTCTACGGTTGTTTGCTCTGCTACATGCAGCGGTTTGAAAAAGCTTATAAAATTAGCGATAGTCTCCGAGAGCTGCTGTGTTTTTTGCGAAACAGTATCTATACATGTAGTGAACTCTTCATCAGAGATTTTTTCCTCCAGCTGCATAGACAGATTGATATTATTGACCACAATAGCGATAACATTAAGAGGTTGTCTCCATTGATGTGCTATCATAGATATCATCTCACTCATGGCAGCTTGGCGTGATTGTGCAATCATCACCTCGTCTTTAAGTGCTAGTTCATCTTGTATTTGTTTGAGTTGTGTTATGTCGCTGATAATGACATTAATAGAAGTCTCATCAGCCAATTTACCGACAAGATGTGCCCAGAAACTTGTACCGTCTTTTTTGAACAAGCGTATGTCACATGACTGTGTTTCCTTTGAGTCTAAAATCTTTTTGCGATGCAAATAGGACTTGTCCTGATCCCCATAGGGCATAAAAGCTGAGAGATGTTTATTAATTAAAGAAGTCCTTGTGACTCCAAGCATACTTGCTGCAGTGAGGTTTACTGCTGTAATCAAGCCTTCAGGATTTATAGTAAAATAACCGACTGGAGCCAGATTGTAAAGGTCAAAATACTTTTGTTTTGAGTTGCTGAGCTCATCTTGTGTAGTTTTGAGTGCTTCATTTTGCATCTCAAGTTCAATCTTGTGTATCTCAAGCTCTTCAAACATCTTTTTGACCTCTTTTATCGGCATAGTGTCATTTTGATTGTGAAGTTTTAGCATTTTATTTTTAACAATCTCTTCAGCCTGTGCTCTTAAAAGCTCTTTAGAATTTCGTAAGTCTGTTTTCTCTGCCATTGTCTTTACCCTTCTTTTATTTTATTTCACGCTCTGTTGTAGCAACCCCATACATCTTTCCGGCTTCATTGACTAAAGCTGTAGAAGTGAGCAAAATATTGATGATAGAGCCGGACTTTGTTTTTCTCTTTGTTGCATAAGGCTCCATAATCTCATGTTTGCCCAGTTTTAGTATAGTCTCTAGCTCTTCATCTGCTTGTTCTTTTGGAATTCTATCTTTAACATTCATCTTCAGCGCTTCAGCTTCACTCCATCCGTACATCTTTGTTGCCATCGGGTTCCATGCCAAGATCTTTCCATCCAAATCCTGTATGGTGATAGCATCATTTGCATCCCGTATGATGACAGCCATGCGAAGCAGTTCTTTATTGGTGTTGCTGAGAGTTTGTCTCATCTCTATGATTTGTGTAATATCCACAAAGGTGATGACCGCTCCTTCGATGATATTTTCTAGCGTACGGTACGGCTGGATGCGCATCATGTACCATTTGCCCTCAGTCGTCTGCACCTCGATCTCTTTTGGAACCAAAGTGTCAAGAGTCCTTTGGATATCATCTTTGAGTTTGTCATAGCCGACAAGGTTTGAGGCTATATGGTTGAGCGGTCTTCCTAAGTCACTTGGAAGAAGGTTGATGACTCTTGTGAGTGCCGGCGTAAAACGGAGTATGCAAAGTTTTTGGTCAACAAATACTGTTCCTATATCTGTACCTGCTAAAAGGTTGTTCATGTCATTGTTGGAGCGGGATAAATCCACCACTTTTATCTGCAGCTCTGTGTTGACTGTTGAGAGTTCTTCGTTTACCGATTGAAGTTCCTCTTTTGAAGTCTCTAGCTCTTCGTTGGTAGATTGCAGCTCTTCGTTCATGGACTGCAACTCTTCGCTGAAAGATTTCAGCTCTTCGTTGGAGTTTTCAAGTTTTTCATTGGCAGTTTTTAGAAACTCTTCCTGGTCTTGAAGTTCTTTTGTGAGAGTTTCTATCCTTATGCCTGCATCTGATTCCGAAATATTCTCCACTTTGAAGGAAAGCTCTTTTTGCTCGCTATCTGAGAGAGGAACTTCTTCAAAAACTACCAGATAAAGTGAAGGCTTATCAGCTCTTAACAAGTGTGTTTCAACAGGAATGACTGTCAGATTTACTTTTGCAAAGTTCTTGTTTATTTTTACACTCAGTCCTGGACTGCGCACAGTTTTTTTTGTTTGAGTCGCCTTATGCAGAGCAATGCTAAGCCCTCGCTGTAACCCTTTACGCGCCATTTTTATAACGTTGTAGATACTTGGTTCTCCTGAGGGGAGTTCGAAATATGAACCTGTTTGACCATGTAAGTAGAGGATGTCACCCTTCTCATTGACAAGTGTAGCCGCATGCACTACATACTCAAGAAGAGCATGTTCTGTCAACTCTTTGAGCGGCAGCTTTAATGGCGAAGCCTCTTTTTCAACTATTTGAGGTGCTGTTGCACGGATGGCAGTACCGGCAGGAAAAATTTTGCTTATATTGATTTTATGATTATTGTTAAAATACTCTTTACGCTCATAAATATTTGATTTGCTCTCGAGCACAGAAAAAAGGCTTTCAAATTCACCTATTGTCTCAGAACTCCCCAAAAATAAAACCCCTCCCGGATTGAGAGCATAGTGAAATAGCGGGATAATCTTTTTTTGCAGATTAGCATTCATATAGATGAGTAAGTTTCTGCAACTGATAAGGTCTATTTTTGAAAATGGAGGGTCTTTAATGAGATTTTGCTCAGAAAAAATCAGCATATCTCTGATGTTTTTATTTATATGGTAGGTATTCTCAAGAGATTCAGATTTAAAAAAGTGAGATAATCTCTCAGGGGAGACATCCGCTGCAATGTCTGTAGGATAGATGCCGGCACGCGCTTTTGCTATCGCTCTTGGGTCAATGTCGGTTGCGAAGATTTGCACAGTAAAGTTTTTTTGAATTTTTTGCATGTGCTCTTTGATGAGGATGGCAATGGAGTAAGCTTCCTCCCCGGTTGAGCATCCTGCTGTCCATACGCGGATGGTGTCATTTATGGATTTGTTAATAAAGAGTTTTGGGATTACTTTCTCTAAAGACTTAAATGCATCTGGGTCTCGAAAAAAATTTGTCACACCAATGAGAAGTTCCTGAAAAAGAGCTTCTACCTCATCAGGCGTTTGCTGGAGATACTTTACGTACTCTTCTATCATCTCAATCTGATGCAGTGACATGCGCCTTGCGATGCGGCGGTTGATAGTATTTGCCTTATACTGTGAAAAATCATGTCCTACATGGGAGCGGAGTATGATAAATATTTTACTGAGTTCGTTCTCATACTTTTGGCTTATGCTTAATTCGATTTTGTTTATGGCAGTAAAGGCATGAGTAGCATAGGCGATGAGCTTAGAGGGCATTTCAGCAGGAGGCAACTCGTAATCCACTAAACCGGTAGAAATCGCACTGCTTGGCATCCCGTCATATTCGGCAGTAATAGGCTTTTGAACAATCACCATGCCGCCTTCTTCTTTAATGGCTTTGATACCCTGAGTACCGTCACTTCCTGTCCCTGAGAGTATGATGCCGATAGCGTTCTCGTGCTGATCTTGGGCCAAAGAGCGAAAAAAGAAATCGATAGGAAGACGGTGCCCTCTGGGAGTTGGAGGCTCTAACAGTTGGAGTTTTCCGTTTATAAAAGCCATGTCGAAGTTTGGCTGGATGATATAGGTACAGTTTGGCTGAACTTCCATTCCGTCTTGAACTTCATAGACTTTCATTTTTGTGTAGCGTTGGATGATTTCTGTGAGGATGCTTTTATGGTCTGGAGCGAGATGCTGGACTATGACAAAAGCCATGTTGGGATTTACTCCTGCAGGCATAGCGGAAAAAAAAGCTCCAAACGCTGAAATACCTCCAGCCGAAGCGCCTATGCCGACTATGGGAAAATTTATTTGGCTTCCTTTTTCACTCCCATCAGAACTCTCTTTCTGTTTTTTATGCATGCCAACCCCTTCTAGCAATAATTGTCTAAATATTACCAATTTTATACTTTTTAATCACTGATTTCATATGACTTTAAATATAGACACATATCTTAGGGATTTTTATTTAGAGAAGTATATGAAAAAAAGATGGAGGAAGTATGGAGAAGAATGAGGGCTTAGTCTTTAGGAAACTTTATTGCAAATGTGGTTTGATTGTCTTGGCTCTCAACCGAGATAGTACAGTTGTTAACTTTTTCTATCATTTGTTTTGTCATATATAAACCCAGTCCTGTACCTTTTCCCTGTTCTTTGGTTGTAAAGTAAGGATTGAAAATTTTACCGATAATATCCCCAGCAATTCCGCCGGCATTATCTTCAACAAGCAGTAAAACAGTATCATCATCTTCTTTGGTATAAATATTTATCTCCCGTTTTTTAATATCCGGATGTTCATCAAAAGCATCTCTGGAGTTCAGTAAAATATTTAACAAAGAATGCTCTAAAGCTCTTTTGTTATGAAAGATTTTTAAACTTTTATCAACATCTATATTTACTACGATATTTTTGTCTTTAAATTGTGCTTCGATTATTGCATATGTTTTTTCAACGATGTTTAAAAGAGGAAATTTATTATCTTCTGATTTTTTATTGAAATTCATAAAATCATCGATTATCTGAGACATTCTTTGTGTCATCTCTTGGATAAACTTAGTGCTTTTTGTAATATTTTCTTTGCTTACCTCACCTTGCATGTTCAATAAAGCGAGTTCTATGGATGCGCCGGAAATTGCATTGAGCGGTTGTCTCCACTGGTGCGCTATCATGTTAATCATCTCACCCATTTGTGCCAAAGTTGCCTGCTCCATGAGCAGTATATCTTTCTTTCTAATCTCTTCGAGTTGGCTGGCTATTTCAGTTTTCAGATTATCATTAAGCATTTGAATCTCTTCTTGTGCTTTTTTATTCTCTGTGATATCAATCATCATCAGTCTTATATATTGAAAACCATACTCATGTATCTCAGAAGTAGCGGATAAATGAGCCCAAAATTGTGTACCGTTATTTCTTATCATCCGAAGTTCGCAAGAAGTTTCCTCATTTGATTGAAGGAACTTTTTGCGGTAAAAGTAGTAGATATCCTGATCTTCTTTGAATATAAAGTTTGTGATTGGTTTTTGAATCAGCTCTTGACGCGTAACGCCAAGTAATTTTGAAGCAGTGAGGTTTCCTTCGAGTATGAACCCCTCTTTACTAATTGTACAATAGCCTATCGGAGCCATATTGTACAGATCATAATAACGCTTTTGAGAATCACGAAGGCTTTCTTGTGTCTTAAGCAGTTCGCTGTTTTGCATTTCCAGCTCAATTTGATGAACTTGCAGTTCATGCACTAACTCTTGAACTTTTTTTGGTGTCATTAGAGTAGTGGAAGCCAGCACTGTGTATTTTTTATCTCTGGCTAGTTTCTCAGCTTGTTTACGCAGGGAATCTTTGGAATTGTTTAAAGTAACATCATCATCATTTGGCACTTAATCATCCCTCCTTTTCTGCTTCTTTGGTAGTTCAACTTTTTCAATAGCTATAAGATTGTGCCACAAATTAAATTAAACTTTAACGAAAACATAAAAATTTCCTCATAATTCATCCATAATCTATGGATATAATATTTTAGATTTTGATTAAAAGGGCTAGTGATGAATGAAAAATACATTAAATGGTTTAAAGAAATAGGTTTAGATGATGTTGTACATGTAGGCGGAAAAAATGCCAATTTAGGGGAGATGTATCAACATTTAAGCTCCTTACATGTAAAGGTTCCCAACGGATTTGCTGTTACTTCAGAAGCTTATCTCTACTTTTTAGAATACAACAATCTTTATGAGCCCTTGAGAGAACTTTTGTATGAAGAGATGCAGATAGACGACATGCAAAGTTTGCAAGAAGTTGGAAAAAAATGTCGTGAGCTGATTCAAAATGCTGAAATACCTGAGGATTTAAAGGCAAATATTTTTAGCGGATATGCCGGGCTCAAACATGAATATGGAGATGATGTCCGTCTTGCGGTGCGTTCTTCTGCTACGGCTGAGGATTCCCCTGAAGCCTCGTTTGCCGGACAAAATGACTCCTATCTGAACATACAGGGGAGAGATGCGCTTCTTGATTCCTACAAAAGATGTCTTGCTTCAAACTTTACAGACAGAAGCATCCATTATAAATATGATAACAATTTTGATTATTTAAAAGTACACCTTTCTGTAGTCGTGATGAAAATGGTAAGAAGCGACATTGGCTCGAGCGGGGTGATGTTCAGTCTTGATACCGAAACCGGTTTTAATGACGTCGTGTTTCTAAATGCCGCGTATGGCATCTGTGAAAATATTGTGCAGGGAACCATTAATCCGGACAGTTTTTATATCCATAAACCGACCTATAAAAATGCTCACAGAGCTATTTTAAAAAGGGCTCTTGGCAAAAAACAGCAAAAAATGGTATTTTCTTCGGAGATAAACAAGGACAATATTGCAGTCGAATATACAAAAAACATCCCCACAACCGAAGAAGAGAGAAACAAGTTTTCTATAACGGATAAAGATGTGCTTACTTTGGCGGATTATGCTATGAAGATTGAAGATCATTATTCAAACTTGATTAAGCACAACAAACCTATGGATATGGAGTGGGCAAAAGATGGCATAGACGGAGAACTTTACATGGTTCAAGCCCGTCCTGAGACAGTTCAATCACGAAAAAAAGAAAATATCCTAGAGTTGTATCATTTGAAAGAGAGCTCAAAAGTGCTTGCACAAGGGCTTTCAGTCGGTATGAAGATAGGCGCAGGAAAAGTACATGTCATAACGGATGTAGCGCATTTGAAGGACTTTAAAGCGGGTGAAGTCTTGGTTGCAGATACTACTACTCCGGACTGGGAACCGATTATGAAAATCGCCTCGGCTCTTGTGACAAACCGAGGTGGACGTACATGTCATGCTTCCATCTTAAGCCGTGAACTCGGTATTCCTGCGATTGTCGGAGCTGAAAATGCAACCGAAATACTTAAAAGCGGGGATGAGGTAACGGTGAGTTGTGCAGAGGGTGAAAATGGTTTTGTCTATGAGGGGAAACTTGATTTTGAAATCGTCCAAACAGATTTGAGCAAACTGCCAAAAACAAAAACAAAGATCATGATGAACCTTGGAAATCCTGACCTTGCGTTTTCGCTGGCTTCATTACCTGTGGACGGAATAGGGCTGGCTAGAATGGAGTTTATTATTAACGCATATATAAAAGCACATCCAATGGCGATTGCACATCCTGAGAGGCTAGATGAAGTGACCAGAAAAAAGCTTGAGACGTTAAGTTTTGCCTACGATTCCATGGAAGATTTTTTTGTTAAAACGCTCTCCGAGGGCGTTGCGACTATCGCCGCTTCTGTTTACCCTAAACCCTGTGTTGTCAGGATGAGCGACTTTAAAACCAACGAATATGCAACTCTGTTGGGCGGCAAGGTTTTTGAGCCTGATGAACCAAATCCGATGATAGGTTTTCGGGGAGCCGCACGTTATGCGCATCCAAATTATGAAGACGGTTTTGCACTGGAATGTGAGGCTATGAAGCGGGTGCGAAATGAGATGGGATTTACAAATGTCATTTTGATGATACCGTTTTGCAGAAGAGTAAAAGAGGGACAACTCGTACTTGACACCATGGAAAAATACGGTTTAAAACGCGGCGAAAACTCCCTCGAAGTGTATGTCATGTGTGAGATTCCAAACAATGTTATCTCAATAGACGGATTCAGTGAAATATTTGATGGTTTCAGTATAGGAAGCAATGACCTGACACAGCTTACACTTGGAGTGGATCGTGACAGCGAGATTGTTGCATTTGATTATGACGAGAGAGACCCCGGAGTTTTGAAGATGATAGAGATGGCAGTAGTCGGTGCAAAACGAAATAACCGCCACAGCGGAATCTGTGGACAGGCGCCATCGGATTATCCCGAAGTTGCCGAATATCTTGTAAAACTCGGTATCGATTCGATAAGTCTCAATCCTGACAGTGTTCTAAAAACTATACAAAATATTGGTAAACTTGAAGAAAATATTTCTTGACAATTTGAAAGATTTTAAAGATGTTGATAGAATAAAATTGTAATATACTATACGTGTATAAATTATTTTCTAGGAGAAAATTATGTTAGAAACCATGAAAAGTGAGATATCTGAAGGTATCAAAAAGGCTTATGCATCAGGCAGCATCAAAGTGGAAGAGATTGAGAATATCGTCTCCATTGCTGTCTCGAAAGTAGCGCAAAGCGCAAAAAATGAAGCTATAGATATTAATAATATTGCAAAAGAGGCTATTCAAACTGCAGTTGCAGAATTGAAATCTATTGCAAGTATTAAAAAAGCACAAATGGAAGCTGTTATTAACGGCACAATAAACGGTATAAGCAAAGATACCAGAGAACTTATCAGCAACATAGATATGGAACTTTTAAAAACAAAATATAGACTTCAAGAGCAGGAAGATATACTCTCTGTGCATCTTAAAGAAGTGTTAGCTGGTGCCAAAGAAGCCGCGGCTATTTTTTCTGATGACACGCAGTCTGCACTCGAAGATATAGTAACGGAGACAAAGCTAAAAAGCATAGAGGCATTAGGTTTGATGCAAGACACTATTAAACATAGTGTACATGCTACTATAAACGAAGGCAAAGATATTGAAGCAAGGGTTGAACATATCGTCAGAAAGGCTGTAGAAAATGCTTTAGATGCAGGGCGATTAAGTGCACAAAAAGTAAAAGAAGTATCCCAAACGGTTATTTTAGCTGCAATAGAAGCGGCCGAGGAGTCTGGAAAGAAGGTTAAAGAAACAACAAAAGGCGCTATTAAAGGTGCCATGAATGCTGTTACTTCCAGTATAGAAAAATCAAAACTTAAACTTCAAAAATTAGAAAAGACGACAGAAGGCATAATTGAGGAGGACTATAAACAAACCGTTGAAACTCTTGAAGCTATGAATGGCAGTTTTATTGAAGCACTTAGCAATATTGCAAATCGTGTTGAAAAATCTGCAAGAAATATTCTTCAAAAGAGTATTGCCGAAATGAAAGAGTATGGTTCTATTATTGAGAAAAATTCTAAAGAAAAAGTAAGTATGGCTATTGGATATTTAAAAGAAAAAGGCTCTGTTGCTACACATGCTGCTACAGAAACAACCAAGAACATAGCTAAAACAGCAAAAGAAGAGATTAACGACTTGTCAGAAAAAATGATTACAATAGCCAAAGGTACAGTCTCTGGTGTGGTGAAAACTACAAAAAAAGATAAGAAGAAGAAATGATTTAAAAAATCTTGAAATATTGTGGAGTTTTGAAGAAAATAATGAAGTTTAAGCCATCTATTTCGTTATATAATTCAGCTATAATTCTTAATCAAAAAATTTAAAGCTTGACCTATTTTTAAGCTTTAAAATCATATAAATTTTTAGGAATAGTTGGAGAAAAATGGAAACACAAATAAAAGAAAATATTGAATTAAAATTTCTCAGCATGGATGACTACGAAGAACTTAAAGAAGTTATGCTTTTATCATATGAGACGATGCCGGATGCATATTGGAAAACAGCTCAAATAAAAACACTTATAGATAAGTTTCCGGATGGGCAGGTAGTTATCAAGATAGATGGAGAAATAGCTGCATGTGCATTTTCTATCATTGTAAAGTATGATGAATTTGCAAATCACCATACTTACAAAGAGATAACAGGTAACTATACTTTTAATACACACACAGACAAGGGAGATATACTCTATGGAATTGATGTATTTGTAGCACCAAAATTTAGAGGTCTCAGACTTGGCAGACGTCTGTATGACTATAGAAAAGAGTTGTGTGAAAACCTTAACCTCAAAGGGATTGCTTTTGGCGGGCGAATACCAAACTACCACAAATTTGAAAATGAGATGTCACCAAAAGAATATATTGAAAAAGTAAAGAGAAAAGAGGTTCATGACCCTGTTCTCAATTTTCAAATATCTAATGATTTTCACCCGTCAAAAATTTTAAAGGGATATTTAGAAGGGGATGAAGCTTCTGGAGAGTTTGCAGTTTTACTTGAATGGGACAATATCTATTATGAAAAACCAAGCAAAATCACTTCTGCGAAGAAAAAAATAGTTCGTTTGGGTCTAATCCAATGGCAGATGCGACCTTATAAAAACCTCGCAGAGTTACTACAGCAAGCTGAATATTTCATAGATACAGTTTCAGGATACCGTTCAGACTTTGCGCTATTTCCGGAATTTTTCAATGCACCTTTGATGGCTGAGAATAACCACCTCTCAGAGCCGGATGCTATTAGAGAACTAGCGAAACATACACATGATATCATTCAGAAATTCTCAGAGTTTGCTATCTCTTACAATATCAATATCATCTCTGGAAGTATGCCTGAGATAAAAGACGGGCACTTATACAATGTTGGATATTTATGTAGACGTGACGGCACAATAGACCGTTATGAAAAGATACATGTAACGCCGGACGAAGCAAAAGTATGGGGAATGCAAGGTGGACATGGAGTCAAAACCTTTGATACGGACTGTGGAAAAATAGGGATACTTATCTGTTATGATTCTGAATTTCCGGAACTCAGCAGACTACTTGCAGAAGAGGGTATGGATATTTTGTTCGTTCCATTTTTGACAGACACACAAAACGGCTATTCAAGGGTAAGACATTGCTCTCAAGCCAGAGCAATTGAGAATGAATGTTATGTTGCCATCGCAGGAAGCGTAGGCAATCTGCCAAATGTTCATAACATGGATATGCAGTTCGCTCAGTCCATGGTTTTTACCCCTTGTGATTTTGCTTTTCCGACAAACGGAATAAAAGCAGAAGCCACTCCAAACACTGAAATGGTTTTGATAGCCGATGTTGACATAGACCTCTTAACAGAACTGCATGAATTTGGAAGTGTTAAAAACCTTAAAGATAGAAGAACAGATATATTTGAAGTAAAGAGAACCTCTAAAATTTAGCTTTGGATGTCGCTTCTACAAGCGCATCCTGAGTACCCCTCAGTAACTTTTCGCATTTCATCCGCGATAACTAAACCCTCACTGCTGATTTGTAACTATCATGTAATACAATCACGATAAAGTTACCTATTGACAAACAAGGGAATAACAATGTTAGATAAAAATCTGATGGAAACAACACTGCATGACATAGATAATATTAGGGCTGATATACTTGGAGTGAATGAGAGTGTAGACATGAATCATCCGCACTATAAAAGCTTACTGAACCTGAAACAGTATTTGGCTTTGCGCTCTAAAGATAGAACAAAAGTACAGGAAAAACTATTTTTATTATCATTATCCTCTCTTGGCAGATCATATGCTCATGTTGCGGGAAGTGTAGAAACTTTGTACGAACAGTTAAATAGCTCTCTTTATGGTCATTCAACAACACCTCAAGATATAAACTCTCTTCCTCATCTCAATATACAAGAAGCAATCGAACTTGCATCTAAAAACTCTACTCGCATGTTTGGAGGCAAAGTCAGCTCAAAACTTAGCAAGCAGACTACCGCAATCATGGTGACACTTCCCTCTAATGCCGCCGATGATGATGGAAAACTCATCTATGAGTTGGCACATGCAGGTGTGAACGCTTTTAGAATAAACACAGCCCATGATGATGCTCTTACATGGAAAGGGATGGCTGATGTCATTGCCAAAATAAATATCCCTAGGGAAGAAAACAATAAAATAAAAATATTTGTTGATTTGGGCGGGCCGAAAATTCGTACAGGCAGTATCAGAAAACTCGAGATTCCTGTAGTCATGGGAAGTAACAAAGTGCAAAAAGAGGTGCTGATTTATCATTCAAAAGAGATAAATACTGTTGCAGAAACTACCGATGAAGTAACACAAAAAAAAGAACCTGCACATATAGTCATAAATAATAAGTTTTTTAAAAGGCTCAAAGAAGGTACTGTTTTTAGAGTAGTGGATGTAAACGAGAAAAAAGTTTTAATTACTGTTTCTCAAATCAATGGCACTTATGCCAAAGCTTACATAGATAAAAAAGTTTATTTGGATAAGTCTTCAAGACTTTATAAAAAGAAACATGAGGGATTTATTTTAAACATCGAGATGCAGGTTGAACCGATACGCCTCTTTAAAGGGGATATTCTTAATATTACTGAAGAAGATATTCCTGGACATGCAGCTATTTATGATGATAAAACAAATAGTGTAGATTATGCATTGATAAGCTGCAGTTTTAACGGTATAGCAGAGCATATTGACATCGGCGAAAAAATCTACATAGATGACGGCAAGATTGGTTTGGTTGTGATTGAAAAAAAAGACAAACTGATTACATGCAAGGTCATACTTGCAAAGGGAAATGGAACTGTTCTCAAAGAGGAAAAAGGAATCAACTTTCCAGACTCACATGTAAAGACCGCAGCATTGACAGATACAGACCGCATAAATGCGCTTTCTGTTATGGATTTTGTTGATACATTGAGCCTTTCATTTTGTCAAACAGCCGAAGATGTCCGTGACCTTCAAAATTTACTGAGAGAAAATAACCGCACCGACATCGGGATAGTTACAAAAATTGAAACGAAACAGGCTGTTGTAAATATGCCGGAAATTCTGGAAGAACTTTTAAACTGGGAAAAAAGCGGTGTCATGATTGCCAGAGGCGACTTGGCAATAGAAGTCGGATTTCAAAATATGGCGCACATTCAAGAAGCCTTGCTGGACATTTGTGATGCCGCTCACATGCCCGTTATCTGGGCAACACAGGTTCTGGAGAGTCAGATGAAAACAAACCTCCCCAGCCGTGCCGAGATAACCGATGCTGCAATGTCAGGAAGAGCTGACTGTGTTATGCTGAACAAAGGCGCTTTTGCTACAGACACAATAGGGGTTTTGATTCACATCTTAGATGACATGCACAACATCTTTAAGAAAAATAGACAACTACTCAGTAGAGAGATGCTGTGGCAAGCTGTTTAGTGTTATTTAATAGTGACTTCTACTCTTCTGTTTTGTTCATTAGCAACACCATCTTCTGTCGGGACAATCGGATTTTCTTCTCCGTAATAATCTAATGCAATAAGTTTATTATCTATCCCTTTACTTTCTAAAAGCTTTACAACCTTTTGTGCACGTTTCATAGAAAGGATTTTATTATAAGCATCATCTCCTGCCCTGTCGGTATAGCCGATAACATCCACTTTCAAAGTAGGGTTTGATGTTATATCTTCAACAATCTGCATAAGTATCTTTGAATCACCTACAATATCAGTTGAATCATATTTAAAATACATACGATAATTATTTGGCTCTTCTGGCATGGCTTCTAGTAAATCTCTGTATTTAGATTCAACGATTTCTTTAGATAAAATTTCTTTTTTATCAAGATGCTTTGTTTCTACTTTCTGCCATGCCTGATCGAGCATTGTTGTTTTGTCATCATCCGAAACAACAACTTTCCCAACTTTGCCGTCAGCCTGAGGCAGTGATATGACATCAACTTTGATTACAGCAGGTGCAGGAACAACAATAGGGGTAGGAGCAACTTTAGGTGCCGGAACAGTTTCAATAGCGACGGTACTTAACCACCCATTTGTGTCAATAGTACTCACGCCGAGATTTGTCTCTTTAGCACTGGAACATCCACTAAAAATCAACATAATAGTCAATCCGCTAACTGCAATAAATCGTTTCATATTCATACCCTTTTTAATTGACATCAACAATAAAATGTGTTCCACGGATTCCCATGGTTGCAGTTTTTGCTTTGAGTTGAAATGCTTTTGGATTAATTTTAGAAATGAGTCCTGTTACGCATTCCAAACTGCCCTTTGATAAATTAGTAGTAAAGACTTCTTTCTTTTCACTAAGATTAAACATGTATTCCTCAACTGTGAATTCACTATTGGATCCAACAGATATACGTGTATTATCTTTAAAAATCAAGCCGACTGAACTGCTTGCTTGTGTAATGATTTTATCTTTTTCAAGCACTTTTGTACCAACTCCTATAGCAAGCTCTTTACCCTCTCTTACTATATGTGCGTTACCTTTAAGCTTCTTTACCAGTGCAGCTTCATTTGCTAAAATAAACGAGAACATGCCTAACAAAATTATCAAATTGAAAATTTTCATACCCACCCCTTTATCTAAATTGTTTTTATTTCATTATCTTAACCAAGTTTAGATGAATGTATTATTATTTTATTTTATTTAATGTAAATTATTCCTTTCAGATTACCGTTTAAAAGCGGTAATTCGTGCAGCCGCTTCATTAGCCTATTATATAATTTGGTGAAAATAAAAGCATTTTTGTAATTAAATATCATGAAATTTATAGTATAATCAGGGATAAACAATATTTAATTCAAGGAAATGTTATGTCATTAAAAGTAGCTATAAATGGAACCGGTCGTATTGGTGTCATTGTAACAAAAATTGTAAGTGCAAGAGACGATATGGAGCTAGTAGCAATAAATACAACTTCAAAGCCGGCGATGCTTGAGTATTTACTAAAATATGATTCAGTTCATAAGGGTGTTAGTGCAAAAGTTATTGATGCGGATACGATTGAAATTAATGGCAAAAATGTAAAAATGTTCAGCCAAAGAGATCCAAAGAATATTGATTTCGGCGGTGCTGGAGCTGAAGTAGTAATCGAATGCACGGGTGCATTTTTAACAACTGAAGCATGTAAAGCATATTTGCATAATGGTGTAAAAAAAGTAGTCATGTCGGCACCTGCAAAAGATGATACGCCAACATATGTTTTAAACATCAATACAGATGCCTATAAAGGTGAAGAGATTATCTCAAATGCAAGTTGTACAACAAACTGTTTAGCGCCTATCTGTAAAGTTTTAGATGATGAGTTTGGCATTGTTAACGGTCTTATGACAACTATTCATTCATATACAAATGATCAAAATATACTCGATGTAAAACATAGTTCTGATTTTAGAAGAGCAAGAGCTGCTGCGGTTAATATGATCCCCACTACAACCGGTGCTGCTAAAGCGATTAGTTTAGTTATGCCACAACTTAAAGGCAAGTTAAATGGTTATGCTATGAGAGTTCCGACTCCGGATGTATCTGTAGTTGATTTAACTGTAAACTTGGCTAAAGATGTAACTGTCGAAGATATTACTGCTGCAATGGTAAAAGCTTCAAATGGCACTTTTAAAGGATTATTGGAAGTTGACTTTGATAAAAGAGTTTCCAGTGATTTTATAGGCAGTACATACAGTTCAACTTTTGTGCCGGACATGACAAGTGTTGTTGAGGGAAAAACAGTAAAAGTTTTAGCTTGGTATGATAATGAGTGGGGATACAGTTCAAGACTTGTAGATATGGTGAAATTTGTAGGAACAAGATAATGCTCTCATTTCATAGCCATGTTCCAGTTGCTGGAACTCTTGAAGCTAAAAATAGAATGCAGCATGCTTTTGAAGTTTTAAAGGATGAGATGACTAGTGATAAAGTTGGTTACTACAAGTTGCCAACGCTTTCACTTGAGCATCTTCAAACATTGAAAGCTATAGATACAAGTTCTTTTGAGCAAATAGTAGTTATCGGAATAGGCGGCTCAACTTTGGGCACAAAAGCGATAGACTCTATTCTTAGTTTAAATACGCCGGATGCAAAAGAGATGATATTTTTTGAAAATTCAGATCCTTTGACTATTTCAAGAAATCTTTCAAAAATAGACAAAGACAAAGCCTGTTTTTTCATTATCTCAAAATCAGGCGGGACTATTGAGACGACTTCTATTTTCAAAACTATCATAAACCATTTTAAATTAGATCTTGACGGTGAAGATAATGGTCGTGTTTTTGCGATTACAGATCATGGTTCACCACTTTCTAGATTTGCTAAGCACCATAAGTTACAGGAATTTAATATTCCGGATAATGTTGGTGGAAGATTTTCAGTTTTAAGTGCGGTAGGAGTTGTTCCTCTAGCTATGGCAGGGTATGATATGAATGCTGTCTTAGACGGTGCGCAGGAACTTATAGAGAGCTTTTTTAAAGAGGAAGAGAATCACCTTTTACAAAAAGCAAATTCATTTTATGAGAATCGTCAAAACCAAACTATAAATGTTCTTTTTTCTTATGCTGACAGCTTGGAAAACTTTACAAAATGGTATGTGCAGCTTTGGGGTGAATCTTTAGGGAAAATAGATATAGAAGGGGATAGAGTAGGACTTACTCCGATAGGTTTGATCGGTTCAGTTGACCAACACTCATTTTTACAACTCATCATAGAAGGACCAAAAGATAAAACTGTTACCTTCATAAAAATTGATGATTTCGAAAATGAGCTTACTATTCCTGATATCTCACTGTACGCGATTGAGAGTACAAATTTTATAAACAACAAAAGTTTTAATACTTTAATAGGTGCGCAATGTGATGCAACAATGCAAAGTCTTGTTGAATCTGGAGTAAATGTAGACTCTATAAGCTTAGATAAGATATCTGAAAAAAATATTGGTGCATTGATAATTAATTTTGAACTTTTAACATCTTTGGTAGGTGCAATGCTTAAGGTAAATACTTACAATCAGCCCGGTGTTGAACTCGGCAAACAAATTTTATACAAAAATCTAGAAAACATTTAAGGGCAATAATGAAACTTCATTCATACGATATCAATAAAAAATACAGTACAAGCGTAGCATACTTTTCTATGGAATTTGCAATAGACCAAGCTCTTAAAATATACTCAGGCGGATTGGGGTTTCTAGCAGGTTCTCACATGAGAAGTGCTTATGATTTAAAGCAAAATGTTGTGGGTATAGGTCTTTTATGGAGTTTTGGTTACTATGACCAAGAACGAAATGAAGATCGTACACTTCAGCCACGCTACACAAGAAAATTTTACTATTTTTTAGAAGAGCTTCCTGTAACAGTAAGTGTAAAGGTTGATGGTAAAGATGTACATGTAAAAGCTTTTTTACTTCGTGCTGAAGTATTTGGTACTGCTCCTATGATTTTACTCTCAACAGATACAGATGAAAATGACTATCTCTCAAGAACAATTACACATAAGCTTTATGACGGTAATCAAAAAACCCGCGTAGCCCAAGAAATGGTTTTAGGTATCGGCGGTGTTAAAGTTTTAGAGGCGATGAAACAAAATATTGAAATTTATCATATGAATGAAGGTCATTCGTTACCACTTGTTTATCAACTGTATAACCGTTATCAAGATATGGCGGAGTTGAAAAAACATGTTGTTTTTACAACGCATACTCCTGAAGCTGCCGGCAATGAAATCCATAATATTCATTTTTTACATGAGATGGGATTTTTTAATGAGCTTGATTTAAATACGGTGAGAACTATTAGCGGCTATGAGCATGATGATAATTTCAGTTTAACAGTCGGTGCTCTTCGCAGCGCAAAAAGAGCTAATGCTGTTTCTAAGATACATGGAACAGTATCTAATGAGATGTGGGGAAAAGTTGAAAACAGATGCGAGATTATCTCTATTACTAATGCTCAAAATAAAAAATACTGGACAGATAAAACACTTATCCGTGCCTTGGATGAGCATGAAGACTATGAACTTGTAGCTCGAAAAAAACACCTTAAAAAAATTCTTTTTGATGAGGTTGCAAATCAAACCGGAAAAATGTTTGATCCTGAGATTTTGACGATTGTATGGGCTAGACGATTTGCTGAGTATAAGCGTCCAGGATTACTGAAATATGATTTTGAAAGATTTATTAAATTGATAGAAAACAAGGAAATGCCGGTACAGATTATATGGGCTGGAAAACCTTATCCTACTGATTTTGGTGCCATTGAAATATTTAACGAACTTATACACATAAGCCGTAGATATCCAAATATTGCCGTTATTGTCGGATATGAACTGACTTTATCCAGACTTCTAAAACAAGGGAGCGACATTTGGCTCAATACACCAAGAATCACAAGAGAAGCAAGCGGGACAAGTGGTATGACTGCGAGCATGAATGGTTCAATTCACTTTTCTATTGATGATGGATGGCATCCGGAGTTTGCAAGAGACGGTAAAAATTCTTTTACAATTCCTGCTCTTGATCATAATCTTAGTATTGCAGAACAAGACAGAATTGATAATATAAATATGATGGATATTTTAGAAAATACCATTCTTCCAACATACTACAATGAACCGACAAAATGGGTGAAAATAATGAAAAGTGCACTCTCTGATATAGAACATGAATTTGATTCAGCAAGAATGGTGGACCAATATTATGATCTTATGTTTAACTATAAGCCAAAAACAGAGGCGAAATAAATGACTTCTAATATAAGTTATATGAGTGGAGTAAAAAGTCTTAAAGATATTGATATTGAAGGCAAAAAAGTATTAATTCGTGTTGACTTTAACGTTCCCGTTGATTCTAATGGCAATATCTCAGATGATCGCCGTATCCGTTCTGCACTTCCGACTATCAACTACTGTATAGATCATAATGCATGTTCTATAACTTTGGTATCACACTTTGGCAATCCAAAAGGCGGGTATGAGGAGAAATATTCTCTTAAGGGTGTTCGTAAACGATTAGAAAGACTTCTGAATAAAAAAGTTGAGTTTGTAGAGGATTTTGAAGCTTCTAAGGATGAAATTGCTGCATGCTCACTAGAGAGAGTTTTTTTACTTGAAAATATCCGTTTTCATGAAGGTGAGAAAAAAAATGATGAAGAGCTTTCAAAAAAACTGGCTTCGATATGTGATGTGTATGTAAATGATGCTTTCGGAACTTCTCATAGAGCACATGCTTCAACACATGGGATAACCAAATATGTACAAACAAAAGTAGCCGGTTTTTTAATGATGAAAGAGGTGGAAGCATTTTCTAAAGCCTTAGAAGAACCGGTTCGCCCAATTGCTTTAGTGGTTGGCGGTGCTAAAATCTCTTCTAAAATCACTTTGTTGGAAGCTGTATTGCAAAAAGTGGATAAGCTTATAATCGGTGGAGCAATGAGCAACACATTTTTAAAAGCTTTAGGTTATGACATGATGGACTCCTTATATGAAAAAGAGTATGTTGAAACTGCCTCACATGTACTCACTCATGCCAGAGAAAATGGAGTAAAAGTTTATTTACCTGTGGATGTAGTGATTACTGACTCTATAGAAAAGCCTGTTGATGTTAAAGTTGTTCCGGCTCAAGATGTTTTAGAAGGTTTCAGGGCTGTTGATATCGGTCCTGCAACCGTAAAACTCTTCAGTGAAGCAATAGAGTTGTCAAATACTATTATCTGGAATGGTCCTATGGGAATTTACGAGATTGATAAATTTTCAAAAGGTACTTTCAAAATAGCAGCTGCTATGGGTGATTGTTATGCTTATACTATCGTTGGCGGTGGTGATACTGCCGATGCTGTTGATAAATGTGGAGAATCTGAAAATTTTAGCTTTATATCTACGGGTGGTGGAGCATCCCTTGAACTTTTAGAAGGGAAAATATTGCCGGGCTTTGAAAATTTAGACCGTAAAGTTGAGGTGAATTAATGGCATTGGCAATCATGTGCTCAGGCGGTGATGCGCCTGGGATGAATCCGGCAATAAAAAAGTTCGTTGATTACAGTTACAAACTAGGACATGAGGCATATCTGATATATGACGGATTGGAAGGTTTAATAGACAATAGGATTAAAAAAGCAAGTCATCAGGATGTAGCTGGAATAGTTCATATTGGCGGAACGATTATCCGTTCATCTCGTTCAAAGCGCTTTTTTGAACATGAGTATCGTCTTAAAGCCTTTAATAATCTTAAATCTCATGGTATACAGGGAGTTGTTGTTTTAGGTGGTGATGGTTCGTTTCGCGCTATGGAAAAGTTTAGTTCAGAATTTGATATCAATTTTGTTGGAATTCCAACGACCATAGACAATGATATTTACGGAACAGAGTACTGCTTAGGCGTTGATACCGCACTCAATGTAATAAGAGATGCACTGGATAAGATTAGAGATACGGCATCATCTTTTAATCGCGCTTTTATAGTAGAAGTTATGGGCAGAGACTGTGGTTACTTAGCTGTTGTCTCAGCTATGATCAGCGGAGCTGAAATTTGTATCATTCCGGAAGTAGAGTTTAATACAGAAGAAGTTGAAAAAAGATTAGTTCAAGAGATTAAAGAAGGTAGAAATTATATTCTTGCTATAATATCTGAAGGTTCTAAAAACACATCAGAGGTTCATTCTTGGATACAAGAAAAGCTTGGACTTGAAACTAGGGTGAGTATCTTGGGACACATTCAAAGGGGTGGTAATCCAACTGTTTACGACCGCTTGATGGCTTTTGACTTTACTATTAAAGCCGTTGATTATTTACTTTCTCATAGTGATTCCAATAAAGTTGTAGTTTACCAAAAAGGTGAATTCAGTTTTATGGAGATAGAAGAAGTAGTATCGAACAAATATCAGTTACCACAGCATTATTTAGACGCAATAAATTATTTAGATTAAATATTAATTATATAAAAGGGAGACAGAGATGAAAGCAGTAGTTATGGCAGGCGGGTTTGGAACTAGGATTCAACCACTTACACATTCAAGACCAAAGCCAATGTTGCCAATTATAAATAAGCCTATGATGGAGCATACAATGATGATGCTCAAAGATTTGGGTATTACAGAGTTTATAGTTCTTTTGTACTTTAAACCTGAAATAATTCAAGATTATTTTAAAGATGGAAGTGAGTTTGGGATTAAAGTTAGTTACGTTGTCCCAGATGCTGACTATGGCACTGCCGGTGCTGTAAAATTGGCGCAAGAGTACATCGGCGATGAAAATTTCATTATCGTTAGTGGAGATCTTGTGACAGACTTTGATTTTAAAAAGTTATTTGATTTTCATGCTGATAAAAAATCACAGTTATCTATTGGTCTGACTTCTGTTGAAAATCCCCTGCAGTTTGGTGTTGTAATAGCAAACGAAGATAATGTAATCGAGAAATTTTTAGAAAAACCGAGCTGGGGTGAGGTCTTTAGCGATACTATAAACACTGGAATATATATAATTGAACCGGAAATTTTGGATTTTATCCCTAGGGGTGAGAATTTTGATTTTGCAAAAGATCTGTTTCCCCTACTTATGAAAAAAGATATCGAATTGATGGGCTTAAACCTTAGCGGATACTGGCGAGATGTAGGTAATCCTGAAAGTTATAGAGAAGTTTTTGAAGATATCTTAAACGGCAAAGTGAAGCTGCATATATCCGGTAAGAAGAAAGAATATCCAGATGGAGTATTGTATTCTCATGGCAAAAATGAATTAGACCACTCTGTTGATATAATTGGCACAGTAATCTTAGGTGAAAATATAAAAATCGGCAAAAATACAAAACTAAACAATGTTGTCATCGGCAATAATGTTACTATAGGAAGTTCTTGTAAGATAAGAAACAGTGTCTTATGGGAAGATATAGTCATTGAGAAAAATGTGCATTTAGATAATAGTGTGATTTGTAACAACAATTTTATCGGTAAGAATGTAACTGCCAAAGCAGGTTTGATTTTAGCACAAGGCTGTGAAATAGGGCAGTTGGCTTCTTTTAATCAGGATGTTACAATTTGGCCGGACAAAAAAGTCGAACCGGCATCCATTATAAATCACAATCTTGTCTTAGGTAATAAATATAAAAATTCTATTTTTGAAAATGGAAGTGTTGCTGGTAAAAGTAACATAGAGTTGTCATGTGAAATGACTACTAAACTTGCAGAAGCATTCGCAGCTCAACTGCCTGTAGGCTCTACTGTTATAGTCGGTCGTGATCATGACAAAAGCTCTCGTATGCTCAAGCGTGCATTTTTAGGCGGTTTACTCTCTGCCGGAATAAATGTCGTAGATATAAAAAGTGTGCCATCTTCAGTGCTTAGATATACGCTGGCAAATGATGATAATTTAGTGGGCGGAGCTCATTTTAAAAGATGTACCTCTGATACTACAGATTCTATAATTACATTATTTAATGAAGAGGCCATAAGAATTGATTCTAACTCGGCGAAAAGTGTTGAAAAATCATTTTTCACAGAAAAATTCCGTCGTGTTGATTTTACGCAGATCGGTACAATTCATGAAACTACAAACCACATTGAATGTGTAAGCTATAAAGAAGCTATTGAGAATAACATTGATCATGGAATTATGAAGTGTGGAAATTTTAAAGTAGCGGTTGATTTAATGCATGGCGTTGTTGCTGACCTTTTTCCTCAAGTACTCAATCATTTGGGTGTTGAAAATATAGTCTTAAATTCCTACTATGATGAGAAAAAATTATTCAATATATCAATGCTGGAGAAGAATGCTCATACAAATATATCTGCAATTGTAACAAGTTTAGAATATGACATGGGTTTGATTATATATCCAAATGCTCAGCAATTAAGCTTGGTAAGCGAAGACGGAGTAGTTCTAAATAAAATAATAGGCCTATACAGTGTACTTGAACTTTTAAACATTGATTCAAAAGATAGAAAAAAAAGAGTATTTTTACCTTCATGGGCACCGGATATAAAATATTTTGAAAATTTAGAAATCCAAAGAGGAAAATACTCTAATTTTAAAGCTTCACAACTGAAGCAGTATGATCTTATTGCTACAGTAGACGGCAATTTTGCTTTTACAGAATTTGGATATACCCGTGATGCCATGTATGCGAGTTTAAAAATTATGGAGCTTTTAAGCTGTCATAATATAAAACTTTCCGAGCTTGCAAAAAGTATTGATGAGTTCTATTATAAAGCTTTTGAAATATCTTGTTCTCAAGCCCTAAAGGGAAAAATGATGAGAAAATTCCTTGAAGATTCAAAAGGTAAAAAGTCATCTTCAGCGGATGGTGTTAAGATTTGGGAAGATGAAAATGATTGGATTTTAATGATTCCAGATCAGTATAGGGATAGTTTAAATATATATATTCAAGCAACAGATGAAAAGAATGGTGAAGCTATTTATGAAAAATATACATCTAAAATAGCCGTATGGTCACAAGAATAAGGAGCTTTTTTGAAACTTAGTTTTATATGGCATATGCATCAGCCTGATTATCGTGATGTAAGCGGAATAATGCAAATGCCTTGGGTATTTTTGCATGCTATAAAAGATTATTATGATATGCCTTGGATGTTGGCGAGACATGAAACACTCAAAGCAACCTTTAATATAACAGCACCTCTTATCCAGCAGCTAAAGCTCTATTATAACCATCCAGAGGAGTCAGATAAATTTTTGGCTCTGTGGCTGAGAAATCCGTCAACCTTAGAAGAAGATGAACGTAAGTGGATTATAAAGCTTTGTAAAAGTACTCAGTATGAGACTATGGCAAAACCATTTGAGCGCTATGTTGAACTTTATGCGCAGGAACATTTTAACAATACAGAGCTTATGGATTTGGAAGTTTTGTTTATCTTATCTTGGTGTGGTGTTTATTTACGCAATAACAGTCAGATTATAAAAGATTTGATAGAACAGAAAAAAAATTATAGCTATGAAGATAAAACTTTGCTTTTAAATGAGTTGTCAAATTTTGTATCCGGTATATTTGAGTATTATGCAAAACTTCAAAAAGACGGTATTATAACTATTTCGACAACTCCATTAAACCATCCTATTTTACCACTTCTTATGGATATGCAAAACGCTACCAGAGCAAATATAAATACACACATGCCAAAAGAGTATGAAAAACTCGAGGATGATGCTCTTTTGCAAGTACTAAGAGCAAAAGATCTTTTTATAGATACTTTTGGTTTTGAACCTGATGGTTTTTGGCCTGCGGAAGGTGCAGTTGATGAGAGTAGTGTGAAGCTTCTCCAGTCGTGCGGGATAAAGTGGATAGCAACAGATGAAGAAATATTATTTAAGTCTTTAAAAACGAATAATAGAGATGCTCTTTACACCCCTTATAACTATGATGGCATGTGTATCGGATTTAGAGATCATTATTTAAGTGATTTGATAGGTTTTACCTATAGGCATCAAGATTCCTATAGTGCATCGAAACATTTCATTGGAGAATTGTCAAAAATCCAGCATGTAAATCCAGACGCTACAGTTTTTGTAATTTTGGACGGTGAAAATGCCTGGGAATTCTTCAAAAATAACGGTTTTGATTTTTTCAATGCCCTCTATAGCGATTTTAGATCTTGTTCATGGTGTCAAACTGTACACATGGATGATGTTTTAAAGTTGCCTTCTAAAGAACTTACGTATATAGCGCCTGGAAGCTGGATACATGGCTCGTTTAATACTTGGGTAGGTCACAGTGAAAAAACAAGAGCTTGGGAGTTGATATTTCTTACAAAAAGAGACTACGAGCACCATTCAGATACAGTGGATGAACATATAAAATCAAAAATAGTGGATCATTTTTTAGCAGCTGAGTGTTCTGACTGGTTCTGGTGGTATGGTGATGATCATTACACAGAATTCGGAGCTGAATTTGATGAGTTGTTTCGTTCGCATTTGATTAATATTTATGATCTTATCGGGATAACCCCTCCGGCTGACTTATTTGTACCAATCATCAAAAATAAAAGCGCAGAAAGCTTTTGGCTTAAACCTCAGTCGGATATATCTCCGTCCATTAATGGGCATCATGACTCATTTTTTGAATGGATTGGCTGTGGCGTAGTGGATGAGACTAAACTTTTTTCAACCATGGATAAGCAAAGAGGTCCAATAAAAAAGATATATTATGGTCAGGATAACGAAAAACTCTATTTTGCATTTGAGGGCAAAATCAAAAAGATGTGTTTAAGTGATTCTTTGACTGTTATCATTGATCCTATTGATGTAAGAGGAACAATCCCCTTTGGGGCAAATGAAACTTTTATTGACAATTTAAAAGTGAGCGTAGCCTGCGGTGATTGGTTTGAGATTTGCATTGACAGAAGTAAAATTTTCAATGATGAGATATCTATAAGATTTGAACTTGAAAAAGATGGAAAAGTAATTCAGACTCTTCCCGGCTTTGGTGAACTTAAAATAGATTTAGGTGATGATTACAGCCATAATTGGTTTGTGTAGAGGAAAATAGAATGAAAAAAGTATCTTTACTGTTTGGTGTTCACATGCATCAACCGGTTGACAATTTTGGTGAATCAGTGGATGAAGCTATAGAATTATGCTATAAGCCATTTTTTGAGACAATGATTAAGTATCCTGATTTTAAATTTGCTGTTCATTGCAGCGGATGGTTGCTTGATAAAATTAGAGTAGAACATTCTGATACATTTGAAAATATGAAATCATTAACAAAAAATGGTTCTATCGAGTGGATTGGAGCGGGTTATTATGAACCGGTTTTAAGTGCTATCCCCTCAACGGACCGTCGTGCTCAAATTAAAAAACTAAGCTCTTATTTACATAAATATTTTGGTGTAAAACCAAAAGGTTTATGGCTGACAGAAAGGGTTTGGGAATCGGCTTTGATCCCTGACTTGGCAGCATCTGGAATTGACTATACGGTTGTTGATGATTATCACTTTTTAAGCAGCGGATATGATGCTTCAAAGATGGATGGCTTTTATACTACAGAGGAAAACGGTGCGGATTTGTCTCTCTTTCCTATTGCCAAGTCACTTCGATATGCATTGCCCTTCTATAGTGTTAAAAGAGCAGTTGATTCTATTTTAGCATGTTCTCAAAATGAAAATTCAGCAGCTATAATCTTTGATGATGCAGAAAAGTTTGGTCTTTGGCCTCAGACTCATGCTTGGGTTTATGAAAAAAAATGGCTTGAAGGTTTTGTTGAAGCAGTTTTAGCAAATGAAAGGATTAAGACAGAGCATTACAGTTCCTATATGAAAAATAACCGTTCACTGGGAATCGCTTACCTGAACAATACATCTTATTTTGAGATGGGAGAGTGGAGTCTTAAAAGCAGACAAACCATAGCTCTTGAAGAGTTAAAGCAAAAAATGGGTGATGATTATTTTAATGATGTCGGAGTCTCATTTATAAAAGGCGGGATTTGGAAAAACTTTTTTATAAAATACCATGAGAGCAACTATCTTCATAAAAGAATGCTGCATCATAGTTTACAGCAGGACTCTTTAGATAAAAACTCACTTGAGTCGCTCTATAAGCTTCAAACAAATGATGTTTTCTGGCATGGCGTTTTCGGTGGGTTGTATCTTCCAAATCTTCGCGATAATGCTTATAAGTATTTGCTTGAAATTGAAAAATCAAAAGCTAAAAAAGAAACAAGTTTTGAAGTTTTAGATATAGATAAAGATGGCTTTGATGAACTTAAAGTTTTAACCCAAAATCTCAGCCTTGTTTTTTCAACAAAGTTTGGCGGACAGATGGTGGAATTTGGTTCACTAGATACTCTTTTTAATTGGCAAAACACTCTCATGAGAAGAGAAGAAGCTTACCATGACAAAATACTTCATCCAAAAGAGAGTGACCATGTGCATAAAGAGACTAAAGATGAGATAGCTACAATTCATAATGAGTCTTTAGTTATAGATGAAGCCCTAAAGGCTGAACTGATTTATGACTGGCATCCAAAAAATTCATTTATAGACCATTTTAGTGACGAAGAGTTTACGCAAGAGAATTTTAAAAGTTTAACATTTAAAGAGGTTGGTGATTTTGCAAATCAGCCTTTTGAATTAAATAAGAAGAAAAATATATTTCTCAGAAATGGTGGAATATTTTTGGATAATGCATATAGAAATTATGCAACTACTTTAGAGAAAGAGTATACATTTTCTGCGAACTCAATCACTTTAGATACAAAATGTAAAAGCGAATATGAGGAAAAACTCTTTTTTGCTCAGGAGTTTAATTTTCACTTTGCACATCCGGATAAGGTGACATTTAACTCTAAAAACTTAAGCAATGGTTTTAGCCAACATGGCACAGACGAACTTTTAATCATAGATGATTTTACAAATAAGACTTTAAAAATTAAAGTGAATCAGAAATGTAGTATTTTTGCTTTTATTTTAAATACAATTTCTCAAAGTGAGAGCGGTTTTGATAGAGTGGCACAGGGGGTAAGTTTTATATTTACAACCCCATTCGAATCAAAACTGAAATTAAAATTTTCTTTGGAGTTAGCAGATGTCTGAGATAAGATTAGACCGTGTTCATAACCAGTATGTACTCATAGCACCGGAGAGACTGCATCGCCCAAGTTTAGGACACCATCATGTTAAAAATCTTTCAAGTGCCAAATGTCCGTTTTGTGAGGGAAATGAGGAGTTAACACCTCCTGAAGTCTTTGCTATTAGAGATAATGAGCCAAATGCACAATCTTGGAAAACAAGAGTCATTCCAAATCTTTACAAAGCTGTTCAAATTGAGCTTGAGGATACATCTAAAAGAGACGGGATGTTTGAATCTATACCCGGCGTCGGCGCACATGAGATACTGATAGACTCACCGTTACATGATAGTAATTTAGTTGATCTTGGAAAAGAGGGTATTGAAAATTGGCTTAGAAGTATGATTATCCGTATTGAAGATTTGAGCAAAGATAAGAGATTGATTCATCTAAGTATATTTAAAAACTATGGACAGAATGCCGGTTCAACTCAAGATCATCCTCATACGCAATTATTGGCTCTGCCTGTTATGCCTCAGAATGAGTTGGTCTTTTTAGAAAGAAATATGAAGTACTATCGCCGTCATGGGCGGGGAATAGTTGAGGATGTCGTTTATAACGAAAAAATTGCTAAAGAGAGATTGCTTTATGAAATTGGTGAGTTTATAGCTTATTGTCCATTTGCAAGTGCTTTTCCTTTTGAAGTTATGATAGCACCAAGAAGAAGTATCCCTAGTTTAAATATGTGCAGCAGAAAAGAGATTGGCGATCTGGCTCTTATAATTAAAGAAGTCTTCGGGATGTTAGAATCTCAACTGGGCTCTTTTGATTACAACCTATATTTTCACTTAGCGCCAATAAATTATAATTTTGAAAATGAAGAGTATATGAAACATATAGATAGGTGTTACAGCTTTAGTGTAAGGATAACTCCCCGTATATTTCGTTTAGGCGGTTTTGAAGTTTCTACGGGAATGGCTATAAATAGTGTAGTTCCCGAAGAGTGTGCTAAATTATTACGAGGAGATTGATAGCATGAAAGTGCTTTTTGCATCAAGTGAGATATATCCATTTGCTAAAACCGGCGGTTTGGCAGATGTAGCTGATGCTCTTCCCTATGCCTTAACAAGCCTTGTTGATATTTCAAGGGTAATGCCATTTTATGGCTTTATGAAGAAGAAAGATTTTAAATTTCATGATAATTTTACTATTACAATTGATAGAATTGATTATAACATAGAGATTTTCACTAAAACAACAGATGCTTTAATAACATATTTTGTGAAGGCTCCTCTTCTTAGCACCACGGAAAACCTTTATGGTGATAAAGGGATTGATTATTTAAATAATGACTTGCGTTTTGGCTTATTTTGTAAAGCAATTGTGAAGCTTAGTGCTAGACTTGGGATTGAAGTTTTACACCTTAATGATTGGCACACGGCTTTGAGTGCACTTTTTATAAAAGAGTCAAATTTAAATATAAAAACAATTTTTACAATTCATAATCTTGCATATCAGGGAGTATTTGATAAAAGTTCACTTAAGAGATTGTCTATTAATAAAAAATATTATCATATGGATGGTTTAGAATTTTATACAAATGTGAATTTTTTAAAAGCAGGGATAGCGTATAGTGACCATGTGACTACGGTAAGTCCAGCGTATGCCAAAGAGATTTTAACTAAAGAATTTGGATGCGGTTTGGATGGTTTTTTAATACATCATAAGAAGAAGTTGAGCGGAATTTTAAACGGAATAAATTATGATGTTTTTAACCCTTCAACTGACAAGGCGCTTGAGTTCACCTACGATAAAGACAGCTTTGAAAACAAATATAAAAATAAACTCTCTTTCATAAAACAGTCAACACTCAAAGACCCGAGAACTCCGCTGTTTGTCATGATTACCCGTTTAGTGGAACAAAAGGGCGTTGATTTATTAATGGAATCCATTGAAGATTTATTGGTAAAGAAAGTGAATCTTTTTGTTTTAGGCGAGGGTCCTGCCAAGATTTGCAAGAAACTAAACATACTCTCAAAAAAATATGATAATTTTGAGTTTTTTGAGGGGTATAATGATACTGTGTCACATCAGACTTATGCAGTAGCAGACTTTTTGCTTATGCCTTCAGTGTTTGAACCATGCGGATTAAACCAGTTTATAGCTATGCGCTATGGAGCTGTTCCTATCGTTCATGCAGTCGGCGGCTTAATAGACAGCGTATATGAAGATAGTATGCTTTGTGGAGCCGGTCTAGTTTTTGAGAATCAAACTAAAGAAGAATTTCTTTTTGCAATAGAGAGAGCTCTCGAACTTAAAAAGAACAGTAAAAAGTTTAAGTCAGTTATGAAGTTTAACATGGAATGTGATTTCTCTTTTGCAAAGAGTGCCTTAGAATATTTAAAATTGTATAAGAGTTTATCATGACTCTTGGTTTAGACGCTGGGGGAACCTACTTACGTTATGAGTTGCGTAATCAAAATAAAATAATAAAAGCTTCGTCTGTAAAAAGTTCAGAAATAGGGCTGAGTCAGTATATAGAAAATATTTTGTCATTTGAGAAAAATATAAAAAATATTTGTATCTCTTTTGCCGGACAGGTTAAAGATGGTGTTATTTCCTCTTCTCCAAATATTGTTGTAGACAGGCATAATATAAAAGAATATTTTGAACTCAAGTATGATGTAAACTTTTTTATAGAAAATGATTTAAACTGCGCTGTTTTGGCAGAGGCTAAAGCGCATAAAAGTGACAACATCTGTGCCTTGTATATTGGAACCGGCTTGGGTCTGGGAGTTTTAAGTTCTTCTACACTTATAGAGGGCGCTAACAGTGTTGCTGCAGAACTTGGGCATATTCCGTATAAAGAAACGCCTTTCGCATGTGGCTGCGGTAAAAGCAACTGCATAGAATTATTTGCTTCGGGTACTGCACTGAAGATGTGGAAAAGTTACTATGATGTTGATGAGTCTTTAACACTCAAAGAGCTTAAAAACAGTAGCAATAAAAATGAAAATAAAATTTATGAAGAGTTTGAAAAAGCTTTACTGTATGCAGCTGGAACTGCCATAACACTCTTTAATCCGGAATTTTTGGTATTGGGTGGCGGTATTATGATGAGTAACAGTGATCTGTGTGATACAGTGATTTCCAAAATGCAGGATTACGCTATGCCGATAGCTCTGCAAAAGCTTAAAATACAAAATACAAAAATACAAAATGCGTCATTAGAAGGTGCATTTTTACTGAAGGATTATCATGCTTAAAAATAAGTTAAAGATTTTATTTGCGGCTGCCGAGGTTGTGCCTTTTGCAAAAACAGGCGGACTTGCCGATGTTGCGGGAGCTCTTCCAAAAGCGCTGAAAGAGCTAGGACATGACATCATTGTTGTGATGCCGAGATATTACAAAATTGATAAGTCAAAACTTACCAAACTACCTGCTCCGTTGGGAGTTCCGATGGGAGTAATGGGTGAGCTTTGGGCGGCAGTTTATACTACAACTCTGCCTCAAAGTGATGTGCCGATTTACTTTATAGACTATGAAGAGTATTTTGGAAGACATGGACTTTATGAAGATGAAAATGACGGATATCACGATAACGATAATCGCTTTATATTTTTCTCAAAAGCAGCGTTGCAGCTTTGTAAAATGTTGCAGTTTACACCTGATATCATCCATGCAAATGACTGGCATACGGCTGCAATGCCGCTTCTTAGCAGAACCAGATTTGTTCATGACTTTGCACATACTGCGTCAGTTTTAACTATTCATAATTTACAACATCAAGGAAACTTTTTTAAAGGCATTATGGATGTTATGGAAGTTGGTTGGGGACATTTTAATTCGCATGAGTTTGAGGATTTTGACAGAGTAAACCTTTTAAAAGGGGCAATTGAACAAGCTGATGCCGTAACAACTGTTTCAAAAAAATATGCACAGGAAATCCAAACTGAAGAATTTGGATTTGGACTTGAGAAGCATATACAAGCACATGCAAAAAAGCTCTTTGGTATTTTAAACGGAGTGGATTATAACGAGTGGAATCCATCACTGGATAATGCTTTGGCTAAAAAATATGATTTGGATGACATGTCAGGCAAGTTGGAGTGTAAAAGAGATATTCAAAAACATTTTAACTTAGAAGTTCGTGATGATGTAGCACTCATAGGCTTTGTGGGGCGTTTTGCTGAGCAAAAAGGGATAGGATTGATTGCCGGCGTCATCAACGGTATTTTAGATTTGGATGTTCAAATCGTTATGCTCGGAGCCGGTGAAAAATGGGCAGAGGGATTTTTTAGCGATGTAGCGCACCATAGAGCAAATTTTGGTTTACATGTAGGTTATTCTGATGCACTGGCTCATAAAATAGAAGCTGGAAGCGACATGTTCCTAATGCCGTCTATATTTGAACCTTGCGGATTAAACCAGATATACAGCCTTCGTTATGGAACTTTACCGATTGTAAGAGCAGCCGGCGGACTTGACGACACAATCATTAATTTTGATGAAAATCATAAAAACGGAAATGGATTTAAATTTTATGAAGCATCACAAGATGCGCTTTATAATACAGTTTTATGGGCTGTAGATATATATAACAATGACAAAACAGAATTTAAGATTATGCAAAAGACAGCCATGAAAGAGCATTTTAGCTGGATAGATTCGGCAAAAGGCTATGAGGCAGTGTACGAATATGCTTTGAGTAAAAAACGCGTATCAAAATAAAGGAAAAACGATGAGACATGAAATATTTTATGATGTGACACTTTTTAGCGACCTCGATATTTACTTCTTTAAAGAAGGTTCTCACTCAAAACTTTATAACCATTTAGGCTCACATGTACTTCTTAGAGAGGGAGTTGAAGGGGTTTATTTCGCTCTTTGGGCACCAAACGCAAATTCTGTATCTGTCAGAGGTGATTTTAATGATTACAACCATGATTCTCATCAGCTAAAAAAACGTACAGATGAGTCTGGCATCTGGGAAGGTTTTATAGTTGGTGTTGAACAGGGCATGACATATAAATACCATATAAAATCGGAGCAAGAAAATGCAAATCAGGATAAAATTGACCCATACGCTTTTCATTCTGAAGTAGCTCCAGCCTCTGCTTCAAAAGTTTGGAGTTTGGATAAGCATCAGTGGAATGATGAAAGCTGGATGAAGTCACGCCATAAAAACAACTCCCACAAAGCTCCTATCTCCATATATGAAGTTCACTTGGGCTCATGGAGAAGAAAAGTTGAAGAGGGCGGGCGTTTTTTAACTTACCTCGAATCAGCTCATGAACTGGCCGCTTATTTAAAAGATATGAACTTTACCCATGTGGAACTTATGCCAATTACGGAGTTCCCATTTGAGGGTTCCTGGGGTTATCAGGTAACAGGTTATTTTGCCCCGACTGCCAGATATGGAACTCCTGAAGAATTTATGAGTTTTGTGGATATTATGCATGCCAATGGGCTCGGAGTTATTTTGGACTGGGTTCCATCACACTTTGTAACAGACGGACATGGTCTTATGAACTATGACGGAAGCTGTCTTTATGAGCATAAGGACCCACAAAAAGGATACCATCCGCAGTGGAAAAGTGCAATATTTAACTATGACAGAAATGAAGTCCGAGCCTTTTTAATCAGCTCAGCAATGTTCTGGCTTGAAAAGTATCATATTGATGGCATCAGAGTAGATGCAGTAGCTTCTATGCTTTACTTGAATTATGCAAGAGAAGAGGGTGAGTGGACACCTAACGAAGATGGCAGCAATGTAAATCGTGGTGCTGTGAAATTCTTAAAACAGCTAAATACAACTACTTATGAAGCATTTAGTGACACTATGATGATGGCAGAAGAGTCTACAAACTATTCCATGGTTACTGGTCCTGTAAATCAAGGTGGTTTGGGTTTTGGCTATAAATGGAATATGGGTTGGATGCATGACATACTCAAATATATGAAGTTTGACCCATTCTTTCGACAGCATCACCATGAGCATTTGACTTTTAGTTTTGTGTATATGTTCAATGAAAATTATGTCCTTCCTCTCAGTCATGACGAAGTCGTACACATGAAGGGTTCTTTAGTCAATAAAATGCCTGGGGACAACTATAAAAAATTTGCAAATTTAAGAACTCTTTTTGCCCTTATGATAGCGCATCCAGGTAAAAAACTTCTTTTTATGGGTGGTGAGTTTGCCCAGTTTGCAGAATGGAATTATGAACAAAGTCTTGATTGGCATCTTCTGGAATATCCGGAGCATAGAGGAGTACAACATACTCTAAGAACTCTCAACAAGCTGTACCGAGATGAACCGGCACTTCACAAAAATGATGTAGAAAAAGATGGTTTTGAGTGGATAGATGAAAATGACTACAATGCAAATGTCATCTCCTTTATCCGCAAGGGTGCAAAAAACCAAAAGCCTGTTATAGTTATATGCAACTTCTCAGACAAAGAACATGTGGACTATCCGGTAGGATTGCCAAGTAAAGGTTCGTATGAAGAGATTTTTAACTCTAACGATGAAGCGTTCGGCGGTTTTTCTAAAAAAAGAGATGAGCCTATAAAATCGATACCGCAAGAGCAACATGGAAGAAAAGATATGTTAAAAATAACCTTGGCGCCACTGAGTGTTGTATATTTAAAAAAGATTAAATAGTGTTACTAAGAACTTATAAAATACTTATGCTTTTTTCTTGAATGGCAAAAGTAACATAAATATTATTTATCTTTGTGCTACAATCTTTTCAACTTAATTTTAAAGGAAAAATAATGAAAAAACTAAATCTTACAGCACTTTTACTAGGTGCAGCTCTTTTTACAGGACTAGGTGTAACATCTGCGAGTGCAGAAGGTATGAAATGTGGTGCAGGTAAATGTGGAAAAGGTATGATTAAGCCTATTGAGGCTGAGGGAAAGTGTGGCGTAAAAAAGGATGATGCAATGGAAGCTGGAAAATGTGGTGCTGAGAAAAAAGCTGCAATGGAAGCTGGAAAGTGCGGAACAGAGAAAAAAGATGCAATGGAAGCTAAAAAGTGTGGTAGTAATAAATAGTTCTCTTTAAAATCTATAAAAAACAGATGGAAACACAGGTTTCTCTCTGTTTTTTAAAATGTATGGTTTTTATCTCAATATCAGTCTTAACCTTCAGTAAAAATAATTGAATCTATCGGAACATATCAAAAAACTTATAAAAAAATAAATAGGAGTGCTCATGTTAGGTGTTATTGTCGCAACACTTTTTATCTCCCTAATTGCCAATATTTTTTTAAAAAAGTTTGCTCTTCCAACGATTATTGGTTACATATTTACCGGAACAACAATATCTTACCTTTTTGACTTACATTCGGTCGTAAATAATCAGCAGCTCAAAGATGTTGCAGAATTTGGTATAGTTTTTTTAATGTTTACTATAGGGCTGGAATTTTCTGTTAAGCATTTAAAAGAGATGAAGTATGAAGTATTTGTAGTTGGTTCTTTACAAATTTTAATCACAACTTTTGTCATCTTTATAATCTCTTTCTTTCTTTTTGGCTTAGACAAATACAGTGCACTGGTAATCTCTATGGCTGTTGCCATGTCTTCGACAGCTATAATCCTAAAAACGTTTAATGAAACAGGCGAAATAAATAAACAATACGGGAAAAATGCCCTTGGTATTTTAATCATGCAAGATATCGCAGTAATCCCTGTATTAATTATTATAGGTGTCATTAGTTCTAAAGCTAGCAATCTCGAAAGTGTTGCATCTGGGATTATATTCGGTGTAGCTATTTTGCTTGTTTCATTATACATCATTGGAAAATACTTACTCGAGCCATTTTTTACCCAGATTGTAAAAACTCATTCAGATGAGTTGTTTATTGGGTCTATTCTTTTTTTAGCTATCGGAGCATCATACGGTGCGCATGCACTTGGATTTTCATACTCTTTGGGTGCTTTTATAGCGGGTATGCTTATAGCTGAAACAAAATATAAACATCAGGCAGAAGCGGATTTGATTCCATTTAGAGATTTACTCTTAGGCGTTTTCTTTGTTACTGTGGGGATGCAGATAAAGTTCAATATTATATTCGAGTATGCGCACCTCATTATTTTCTTACTTCTATCTATTATGCTCATTAAATTTATTATAATATTTTTAATTGCAAAGATGAGCAAGGATAACAATAGAAGAACGACACTCAAAACAGCCTTTTCATTGATACAGATAGGTGAATTTGCATTGGCAATTTTGGAACTTGCTCGCGCATATTCACTTGTACAACCTCCTTATGGGCAAGTGATGATTATTACAATAGTGATTTCAATGATTTTGACACCTTTTATCTTAAAGAATTTAAGCGCAATTGCTGATTTTTTTATCAAAGAAGAAGGCATTGAGTCAGAAGAGAAGCTATATAGTCCATCCATTAGTGAGCATGTAGTCATTCTTGGATATGGTGAATTTGGACAAAGTATTGCAGAAAAATTAAAAAGTTATGAAGAGTTTTATATTATTATTGAAAATAATATTGACAGATATCAGCTGGCAACACTTAACAAAGAACCTGTAATCTATGGCAATGCCGCAAATCGAGAGATACTGAAAAAAGCGAATATAGACAAAGCTAAAAAAATAATTGTTGCTATTGATAATACAAAAAAACTTCACTTAGTTTGTCAAATACTGCAAAAGATTGTCCATTATGATAAAGTTATCGTAAAAGTACACTCCATAAAAGAAAAAAATTCATTGGTGGAGCTTGGATTGAAACATATCATAGTTGAAAATGAAGAAACTACAAGAGCAATAGCGCAGTTTATATGATATCTATGATGTTCAAGTTCTTTTAACAGCCTGCTTATAACTTCTCTTGAAGTTCCCAAGTGTGATGCTAATTTGTTATGAGTTATATTTATGACAGTAGTGTTTAAGTATTTCTATTTCTTATGTTACAATTCTCTCAATTTAAAATATAAGGATATCAAATGAGAAAACTTAACCTTACAGCACTTTTACTAGGTGCAGCTCTTTTTACAGGACTGGGTGTAACATCTGCCAGTGCAGAAGGCATGAAATGTGGTGCCGGTAAATGTGGGAGTTCTATGACAAAGCCTGTTGAGGCTGCCGGAAAGTGCGGTGCTTCAAAAAAAGGTGTAGAAAAATCAGCAAAGTTCGGAGCTGAAGAAGAGGGTACAATGGAACCGGCAAAATGTGGTGCTGCAAAAAAAGGTGTAGAAAAATCAGCAAAATGCGGTGATGCTAAGTCTGAAGCAGCTCCGAAGTGCGGACATAAATAACTGCTTCAAAAACACTACATGTAAAGAGCTGTGTTGAAGCTTGTTTTCTTTACATGTACGCAATTTTTCTAAAAATACTTTAGTCATTAAGTTTGTTTCTTATCTCTGTGACAAGTATTACATACTTTAATACTTAGATATGTTACTATGCTCTTAATAAACTAAAGGAGTCTATTATGAAATACAAGCAAATGTATATGGAATTTTCCCGTTTAAGCGAGTATGGCAAGTCACTCTCTTTATTGTTGGCACGACTAGTGGTAGCCTATGGTTTTTATGAACCGGCTAAGATGAAATGGAGCGACATCGGCTCAGTTGCTGAGTGGTTCGGCTCAATGGGTATACCATTTCCGACACTCAATGCTTACATGGCAGCGAGCACGGAGGCTGTAGGTGTGATTTTACTTACACTTGGACTGTTGACCCGTTTTATATCTTTGCCTCTTATAGTCGTGATGATAGTGGCGATTGTAACGGTACATTTGCCGCATGGATTTTCATCTGGGGATAACGGATTTGAAATACCACTCTATTACATGCTGTTTTTATTTCTGTTTGTAACAAATGGAGCAGGAAAATTCAGTCTTGACAGATTGATTTTTGGTGAAAAAAACTAAAGGAGAATATTATGTGTATCCCTCATGGAGCGACCGGAACTGTAAGTAACAGTTTTGTTAAAGAAAGTCGACCAAAAAAGAGTATAAAAAAAGTTTCTCAAGAGAAGTTTGAAAAGGGCGACCCTGATTTTATGGATGAGAGAACAAAACCTTATGAGCCAAAAAAGAAAGAATCTTTTCTTGACTCTTTATTGAAGTGATGTATATTTAGCTATGTTTTTAAATTCACGCAGAACTTTTTTAAAAAGTACCTTTCTTACAACTGCTGTTATTGTGATGTCGGGAACTGAACTTTTTGGTGCAGTTTCTCCATTGCAGACAATTTCGGCAGTCCATGAGGACTTGTTTCCTTATGCCAAGAAATTGGGCATAAACAGTGCATCTTATTTGAAGCTTATTTTAAATCATAGCCGTATAACAGAAAGGGAAAAAGCTTTTTTGCGAAACGGTGTGCAGTGGCTTAATGAAGAAGCCGTTTTACAATACAAACAAACCTATACAAAACTTTCAGCAAGTCAGCGACAAAATATACTCCAGATTATTTCAAAAGAGAGATGGGGTGAGAACTGGATAAATGCAATGCTGACTTACATCATGGAAGCTACACTTGGCGACCCTATTTATAGAGCAAATAAAAATGGTGCCGGCTGGACTTGGTTACATCACACTTCCGGACTGCCTCGCCCTACAAAGGTTTTTCTGTGACTTACGATATTTGTATCATTGGAAGCGGAGCAGGCGGCTCACCTATAGCTTATGAACTCTCAAATGCGGGTTTTAATGTTGTTGTTTTGGAAAAAGGGAAGGACTATAAAGAGGAAGATTTCAACAAAGATGAACTGGCAGTTTGCAGAAGAGACATGTTCACCCCTCCTCTTAAAGAAGAGCAACATGTAATCAATCAGCGAAATGAAGATGGGACTGTAACTCGTTTCGTAGGAAGCGAGTACAGCTGGAACTTTTGGAACGGTTCCATGGTCGGCGGTTCATCCAATCTCATGAGCGGTTACTTTCACAGGATGAAGCCAAATGACTTCAAGCTCAAATCTGTTTATGGAAACATCAATGGTGCAAATGTTGTGGACTGGCCGATAAGTTACGAAGATTTGGAACCGTATTATGCTAAAGTTGAAAAAGTTGTAGGAGTCTCAGGCAGAGTAACTAAACACAAGTTTTCTGAACCTCGCTCCACTTTAAATTTTCCCTATCTTCCACTGGAGGTCAACAGCGTTACAAAATGGTTTGACTCTGCATGTACAAAGTTGGGCTATGAGAGTATGCCTACACCAAGAGCGATTTTACCACATGCAGCGCTGGATAGAGATGGCTGTTCCTACTCAAACTTTTGCGGAAGTTATGGCTGTGCCACCGGAGCAAAAGGGAGTGCAAGAGCGGCACTTTTGCAAAAATGCAGCGCGAAGATAATTACAGAAGCTTTTGTGTATAAACTCGACAGTAATGATAAAAAAGTCACGCATGCACACTATTACGATAGAGATAAAACCTCACATGTGATAAGCGCTAAAATCTTTGTCTTAGCCGCACAAGCCATAGAGAGTTCCCGTCTGCTTCTAAACTCGAAAAACAAAAACTTTCCAAATGGCTTGGCGAACAATAGCGGACAAGTTGGGAAAAATTTAATCTTTTCTGCCGGCGGTGCAGGCGAAGGTCGTTTTACTTTCGAAAACTTGAGTGAAGAACAGCAAAAAGAGCTGATACAGGCAGGGCTGTTTATTAACCGCTCCTTGCAAGATTGGTATGATTATGAAAAAGGTGGCAAAAAGTATAAAGGTGGAACAATTGACTTTTTATTTGAACATGCAAACATTATATCTCGCGCAAAAAGAGAATTTTATAATGATGAGGGCAAACTCATCTGGGGAGAAGAACTTCAAAAAAAGATTTATAAAACTCTCACCACTTCAAGAGTTTTGACATTTGAAGTTTTTAATGACTGGCTGCCGACTGATTATTGCTTTGTAAGCGTGGATGCTGAGGTGAAAGACAAGTTTAACATGCCGGTAGGTGTAATAAATCTTTACGGACATCCTCATGATATAAAAGTGGGAACGCATCTCGCAAAAAAAGCCGTAAAAGTTTTGCAAGAGATGGGAGCAACTGAGATATCTATGAGTATATCTTCCTCTCCTCCGCCAAATTTGGTTGCAGGTGGATGTCGTTTTGGAGAAAATCCTCAAACATCAGTTTTAGATACTAACTGCAAAGCCCATGAACTCGAGAACTTGTATGTAACAGATGCCAGCTTCATGCCAACCGGAGGAAGCGTACCCTATACATGGACAATTTATGCAAACTCTTTTCGGGTTGCCGAGCATTTGTTGAGTGTTCTAAGTTAAGGAATTATAGAAGAACTCGCAAAAGTTTACACTGTTTTATGGCTTTTTCTTATCAATAGTGACAATTAATAAACCATTTCTGTACTCATTTTTTAATGATTGAGTATCAGCGTCTTTTGGTAATATTACATCATGTTTATAGCTGCTAATATGGCGTTCACGATGAAAGTATTTCGTAGTGTTGTCATCTTTTTCTGCTAAGACTTTAGCGTTTACCAAGAGCCTGTAATTTTCTATTTTAGTTTCGATGGCATCTTTTTTGGAGCCGGGAATTTCCATGCATACTACATATTTCCCCTGATGTTCTTTCATATCAAAACGCGGAGTACGGTAGATTTCACCACCTAAAGGTGAGAATCCAGCAACATTTTTTTTCTCCGATCCATCTACCTCTTTTAACAAATCATTTTTAGTAAGAAACATCACAGAACCCCTTTTTTATTTTTATAATGAATTGTATAGAAAGAATATGAAGGAACTATGAAGAAGATTGAAAAATTAGTTTTAAATATGGCAAGCTGTTTAAAACAGCTTACTCACCATGTCTTGTGCTTCATCTTGAATCAGTTTAAGATGAGCCTCATCTATAAAACTCTCCGCGTAAATTTTGTAAATTGCTTCTGTTCCAGATGGACGAAGTGCAAACCATCCATTTTTTGCTACAACTTTAAGTCCGCCGATTGGAGCGTTATTTCCAGAGGCATTGGTTAAAATGGCTTCTATCGGTTCGCCTGCAAGCATAGTTTCTTTTACATTTTGGGGAGAGAGTTTTTTCAGAATAGTTCTTTGCGTGGCATCAGCCGGTGCATCTATGCGGGCATAGATCGGTGCGCCAAATTTTTGTGTCAATTCTTTGTAATGTTCACCCGGGTCTCTCCCTGTAGTTGCCAAGATTTCAGCTGAGAGCAGGGTCATAATTATTCCGTCTTTGTCTGTACTCCAGACAGTTCCGTCTTTGCGTAAAAAACTCGCACCCGCACTCTCTTCACCGCCAAAGAATATTTTACCTTCCATCAGACCATCGACAAACCATTTGAAACCAACCGGTACTTCGATAACTTTTTTGTTTAAAGAGTTGGCTACGCGGTCTATCATGGAACTGCTTACCAAGGTTTTACCGATTCCAAGATTCTCACTCCACTGTGGACGGTTTTGTGCCAAGTAGTTTATGGCAACACTCAGATAATGATTTGGATCCATCAGCCCGACACTTTTAGTCACTATCCCATGGCGGTCAAAGTCAGTATCATTTCCAAAGGCGATATCATACTTGTCTTTCATGGTGATGAGTCCAGCCATGGCATAAGCAGAGGAACAATCCATACGGATTTTTCCATCTTTGTCACAGTGCATAAAAGAGAAAGTCGAGTCAAGCGTATCATTGAATACTTCCATGTTAAGCTTGTATTTCTCTTTAATAGCACTATAGTAAGCCAAACCGGCGCCGCCCATAGCATCTGCACCTATGAAAATACCGGACTTGGCAATAGCCTCCATATCAAGAACATTTTGTAAATCTTCAACATAAGGAGTGACATAATCGTACTGTTTGATATTTTCAGCTTTTAATGCTTGGGCAAGAGTGAGTTTTTTTACATCTGCAAGATTATTTTTCATAATCTCATTGGCTCTGTTTTGAATCCAATCTGTTATATCCGTATCAGCCGGTCCGCCATGTGGAGGGTTGTATTTAAATCCCCCATCTGTTGGAGGATTGTGTGATGGAGTGATAATGATACCATCGCATTGTGAAGAGCTGTTTTTGTTATGTGTCAAGATAGCATGTGAGATAACAGGAGTAGGCGTATAACCAAAATCTTTGGCTATATACACATTTACACCATTCGCACTCAGAACTTGCAAGGCTGTCAGTTGTGCCGGATAGGAAAGGGCATGTGTATCCATCCCCATAAATAGATAACCGTCCAGATTGGCTTGCTTGCGATAATCACAAACAGCTTGAGTCACTGCAAAAATATGTGTTTCATTGAAACTTGTTAGCAGCGAGGAACCTCTGTGACCAGAAGTTCCAAAGCTGACTTTTTGATTCTCAAAAGCAGTATCGGGAAATTTCGTATAATAAGCACTGATTAACTCAGGTACATTAATTAGTGTAGATTTCGGTGCCAGTTTTCCAGCGTTTTTATGTGTACTCATTTAATTGCCTTTTTAGAAAATAGATTAAAATATTTTATCATCTTAAAACTTTAGAGATGGCATTTATCACGATTCTTTCAAGAGATTTTTTGAGGGGTACAGCTTGTTTGCTAAATATTTTTTATTAGTTTAAAAATTAAACGGGTACAATTAAGACTAAATATTATATTGCTAATTTGAGGCTTGTAAAAGATGAATACGATGTTTAACAGAAAAATTCTTAGATTGTTCCCTATTATTTTTCTTGTTATTATATTGATTAGGATTTTGTATGATTACAACAATCTTTTAAGTAATGAGAGTGGCTTTGCAAAAAAAGAAGCAGAAGTCTTAAACTCTTATGCCATGGCTCATAGAGAATATTATCAAAAATTATTTATAGATAAAACTATTCCTTTAAATGAAAATACTTTGAAAGGACTTCCTGCATACAGTTCTTTAGATATTTCAAAAAAATTCTCAAAAGACAATTCATTGAATATTACTATCAGAACAGTTTCGGACAGGGCTAGAAATCATTTAAATGATGCTGACACCGATGAATTAAAAGCCATAAACTTCTTTCAAAATAATAAGGATAAAGCAGAATATTTTAGTGGCGAAAATAAAAATTACTATCAGTATGCTTCAGCTTTAGTAATAGACAATAAATGTTTACTCTGTCATGGAAATAAAGAAGATGCCCCTATATTTATAAGAGAAAACTATTCAGATGCTTATGATTATAAATTGGGCGATATACGCGGAATCTTAAGTATAAAAATACCTACAAAAAGTGTAAGAAATTATTTTTTTAGAAATTTTATAGAATCTGTTATCTATGATATCATTCTACTTATTGCTCTGTTTTTTGGAATTTCTTATATAGTTAAAAAATCGAAAACTATAAATACCATGCTTGAGAAAGAAGTAAGAGAAAAAACATCTGAATTAAGAGATATGCTTGTAATAGACAAGTTGACCAATCTTCCAAACAGAAGACAATTGATTGAAGATATACAGAAATATGCTGCTTCTACATCTAGACATCTTGCTCTTTTAAATATAGACACTTTTAAAGATACAAATGATTTCTATGGACACAGTGCCGGAGATAAAATTTTAAAAGATTTGGCAAATAGCTTAGTGAGGTTTTGTATAAATGAAGAAAATAAAATATATAAGCTTCCAAGTGATGAGTTTGCTGTCTTTTCAACTATAGATGAACCTCAAGTTGAATTTATTGCATCTTTACAATATGTCATAGCCAACATTCATAAGACAGAATTTGTAATTGATAATAATAAGATTTTCATAATACTGAGTTGTGGAGTCGCATCTAATGAAAATGATTTGATGACTACAGCAGATATGGCACTACAGACAGCTAAAGATAAAAATACAAGTATGGTTGTTTATGATGATAGTTTAGATATATCCAGTAAGGTTATTGAAAATACAAAGAAAATTACATTACTTAGAGATGCAATCACACATAACAATATCGTTCCATTTTTTCAGCCTATTTACAATATCCATACACAGAAAATTGAAAAATATGAGTGTTTAGTCCGTATAGTGCAAGATGACGGAACAATTATCTTGCCATACCAATTTTTAGATGTAGCCATAAAATCTAAACAGTATCTTTTTATTACAAAGATTATGATAGCTAAGTCATTTGATTTTTTTAGAGATAAGGATTATGAGTTTTCTATAAATCTATCAATCGTTGATGTGACCAGTGATGAAATGCTTAACTTTATCATAGAGAATCTCGAAAAATTCAGTGAACCGCAAAGAGTTGTTTTTGAGATACTTGAAAATGAAAAGCTGGGAAATTATCAAGAGATGAAAAAGTTTATAAAAACTATAAAAAAGTTTGGTTGTAAATTTGCCATAGATGATTTTGGAAGCGGATATTCAAACTTTGCTCATATTTATGAGCTAAATATTGATTACATAAAGATTGACGCATCTTTGGTAAAATACATCACAACAGATGAAAATTCCCGTATCATTACAAAAACTATCATAAACTTTGCATCTAATCTCGGACTTAAAACAATAGCCGAGTTTGTAGAAGATAAAGAATCCTTAGATATGCTTCAAAAAATGGGCGCTGATTATATTCAAGGATATTATATAGGCAAGCCTGAAGCTGATTTAAATACTACTTTTTAGTAATAGAGTATTTGCAAATACCTCGCAAGACATTGTTGTGAGGATAAACTGCTATATCCCTTTTAAATATTGATAAATCTTATAATAAATTAATATACGTTAAGCATAATAAAATATTATATAAGCTACCATAATACCTATTCCATATTTGAAGGTTACCAAATAAATGAATCAAAAAATAGAAAAGATAAAAGCTCTTTCTGGTAATATGAATCTATTGTATGTCGAGGATAATCTTACTCTTTGTAAGAATATGTCAAATCTGCTCAGCAGGATATCTGATAATGTTATAGTTGCAAACGATGGGGAAGAGGGATATAAAAAATATATTGAGTTTCATCCAAAGATTGTAATCACAGATATAAATATGCCTAAAATGAATGGCTTTGAGATGATTAAAAAGATAAAAGCATTGGAGCCGGAATGTAAGATAATTATTATGTCCGCATATGATGAAAAAGAGTATCTGTATAACGCTATAAATCTTGGTGTGTTTCGCTACATAAGTAAACCGGCAAAAGTCCCAGAGTTGATAGATGCCATCTATGACACTATAGTCTCTATAGATGTTGAAGAAAACAGACGATTGCTGTTAAATCAGATTCAAAATATTTTCAATTACCAATACAGCTTGGTAGTGATGATACATAATGGCGAGTTTATCCTTCCTAACCACCGTTTTTTAGAGTTTTTTGGCGTAGATACTTTATAAGATTTCAATAAAAAATATCCTGACATAGATAAGTTGTTGTTGGAGCATAAAGGATTTTTATATTCCAATGAATCCTCACACTGGTATGAGAATGCTGTTCAGAATGTAGAAAAATTGTTTCAGACAACAATGCAAAATTCACAAAATGAGCTAAGACACCTTATACTGAAAGTTCGTAATATTCCTGAGAAAAAAGAGCATTATATTTTGTCCTTTGATGATGTGACAGAGCTAAACCTTTTAGCTTTTTTTGATAGTCAGATAGTAGAAAGCAACTCTATAGTACAAGATAAAAAATCTGTTTTAAACTTTTTAAATATCGTTAAAAATAACTCTGGTGAAGTTAAAATATATAATTTTTATAAAGGCTTAACCATTATAAACCCTGCAGTGATTGTAGAAATAGGTGATGAAGAGATAGTAGTTAAATCAGTAAATTTACAATTAAAAATTGTGCAGTTGACAAAATTTACAACAATCAGTTCTGAAATATTCCCTAGAAGTGTTATATGTAAATCAATTAAACATGTAGACTTTGACAAGCAGACCATAACAATCGATGATTTTAACTTTTCTCCAAGAAGTGGTGTTGATAGAAAATATACCCGCTTGGAAGTTGAAGAAAAACATACATGTACAATTTCTTATAAAAAAATTCAGTTCACTGCGGATGTGCGAATAGTTGATATTTCAGAAGTGTCTGTTAAGATAGAAATCAACGCACTGCCGGCTGGAATAAAATTTGGAGATAAAATAAATATATCCATGCATCTTAATATAAATAAAAAGGCGATATCCCTACATGCAGAATCTACACTTTATCGTATAGATGAAAACAAAAGAAGCTATTATCTTGTCCTTCTCTATGAACTCGATCATGAAGGAATAAACCATATAAAAGAGTATCTGGTAAATAGACAAATGGTACTTATCCGTGAATTTAAGAAGATTGATATTGTCTAGCCATAAGAAAGGAATTCACAAATGAAAATTAATAATATAAACATAGTAACAAAATTAGGAGTATCGTTTTCTACTATAGTTCTTGTTGCTGTTGCTATGTTTTTTTTTAGTATCTATGAATTAAAAAAAGAAACAAAAATGATGCATCAAACATTTAATACTCAATACAATATTACTCTTGCCTTGAATGATATTAGCATGACTGTCATGGCTAGTGATGCTTTAATCGAATCAGCTGTTCATCAGAAAAATATATTAGATGTAAATAATTTCGTAAATACTATAACTCTTTATAATCTAAATATTAACGATAAATTTAAATCCGTTTCAAAACAGTATCTCGGCTCAAAAGATGAGTTTAACAAGGTATTCAACTTATTCCAAGAGCATACTTTTATGCAAGAAACACTCATTAAACTTTTAAAAGAGAAAAACTTTGAAAAAGCTGGAGATGAGTACCATAGTACATACAAAGCAAAAGTATTATATGAAAAGATACAAGCTCTCAGCAATAATACAACGAATGTTTTTGAGACATCCGATAAAGAAATTACGCAAACAATTACTGTCCTCAGCTTCATGTCCGGATTTTTTATTTTGCTAAGTCTAGTCATAGCACTTATGACAATCAGGGGCATACTCAAGCCGCTCAATTCTCTTATGTATATTACAAAAAAGATCAATGACGGAAAAGTTTCACTTGAAGATAATGAAGAAATGTTTAATTTTAAAAACAGAAATGATGAAATCGGTCTATTATTTAACGAATATATTGAACTCATAGGCAATGTACTTCTCCCCTATGGGGATATTATAAAAAGCAACAGACCTCTCATTGAAAAAACAGATGAGATTCGCAGACTTCTCAACTCTTTTGACAAACATGTTATAGCATCAAAAACGGATGAAAATGGGAACATCATATACGTCAGCGAGGCTTTCGTAGATATATCAGGGTATACAAAAGATGAATTAATTGGTCATAATCAAAATATAGTGAGTCATCCAGACGTTTCAAAAGAGAAATTTGAAGATTTATGGAAAACGATTTTAAGTGGAAAGACCTGGAATGGGGAAATACTTAACAGAACAAAAAATGGAGGCTTTTTCTGGCTAAGATCAAGTATATCACCAGACATAAGCAAAGAGGGATTAAGAATCGGTTTTAATGCCATAAGTGAAAATATTACAGATGCTAAAGCATACGAAGAACTTTCCAATACTCTTGAGCTGAGAGTCAAAGAAGAGATAGAAAAAAATAATCTCAAAACTACATTTATGCTGCAACAGTCCCGTCTAGCACAAATGGGTGAGATGATAAGTATGATAGCACATCAATGGAGACAGCCTTTGGCGTCCATATCCGCAATTTCCGGAACGCTTACCCTCGATATAATGATGGATAAATATGATGCAGATTTTTTTGAAGAAAGATTGGCTTCTATTAACGAGTTGTCTCAACATCTCTCTTCTACTATTGATGATTTCAGGGGATTTTTTAAAGAAGATAAATTAAAAACTAACTTTACGCTTAAAGATAACATTAACTCCTCGCTTGACATAATCAATGCAGTACTTGAAAATAAGGGTATAAATATAGAAAAAAATATAGAAGAAGGCGTCACAGTAAATAGTTTTTCGAATGAGATAAAGCAGGTTTTACTCAATATATTTAAAAATGCCGAAGATGTCCTACTTGATAAAGAAATACAAAATGCCACTATCTCAATATATGGGTATAAAAAAGACAACTATGCCTATATAGATATAGAAGATAATGCCGGCGGTATAGCTGAAGATATAATGCAAAAAATATTTAATCCATATTTTAGTACTAAAATACAAAAAGATGGAACAGGTTTAGGGTTGTATTTATCTAAGGTGATTATAGAAGATCATTGTGATGGTAAGCTGATGGTTAAAAATACAAGCAAAGGAGCTTGTTTTACAATCAAACTGCCGTTAGAGTTGAAGGAATTGCCATGAAAGAAAACATCAGAAATTATTTAGAATATGCAAAAGAGTTGCACATTCTTTATGTAGAAGATAACTTGGAAGCCAGAACTTATACTTTAGAACTGATAAAAAGATTTTTTGAAAATATTACCGTTGCAGTAGACGGCGCAGATGGATTGGAGTCTTTTAAAAAGGGAAGTTTTGATGTAGTATTGACAGATATAAATATGCCAAACATGAATGGTTTAGAGATGATTAAAGAGATAAAAAGAATAAAACCGAATATTCCTATATTGGTCCTCTCAGCGCATGATGAAACACAATACTTTCTTGAATGTATCAAATTGGGGGTAGAGAGTTTTTTAATAAAACCGCTTGATTTAAAGCAGTTTGTCGATACATTGACAAAAGTCATTGATAACATAAACCTAAAAAAAGAGGTAGCTTTATATAAGGAAAAACTAGAATTAGCAAATGCAAGCCTTGAGATAAAGGTACAAGAAAGAACTGAGCAGCTCAATCATAGACTCTATCATGACAGTCTGACAGAACTTGGTAATCATGAAGCGATGATAAAAAATGTTTCAAAGAATTCTTCTGAACTTATATTTTTAATAGATATCAAAGGCTTTAGAAGAATAAATGATATATATGGGCTTGATATTGGAAACAGTCTTTTAAGAGGATTTGCAGATAAACTCAAAGAGTTTAATCAAGCAAATAAATATACAATCTATAGAGTGTATGGAGACAACTTTCTGCTTCATTATCCACTCTCTGAAGACTTTCATGAAGTATATGAAAAAGAAAAAAAGAGCTTGACAGATTATCTGGAAAATATGAAGATTTACTTGGAAGGGATGGATGATTATATCGATGTAGATGTAAGTATCGGTGCTTGTATGAATGAAAAACAATGTTTTATTAAAGCAGACACGGCACTAAAACATGCAAAGAAAGAGCAAAAGCAAATCGTTTTATATACTCAGAATATCGATAGTTTCAAACAGTTACTTCATGATACGGAATGGATAAAAGAGATTAAAATCGCACTTCTCAATGATGATATCATCCCTGTTTATCAAGGAATTGCAAACAAAGAGGGGGAGATAATCAAATATGAGACACTGATGCGTTTAGTCAAACGTGAGAACAATGAAGAAAAACTAATCTCTCCGATATTTTTTTTAGAAGCTGCTATGAAAACTCAACAGTATGAGAATCTTACCAGAGTCTTGGTGAGCAAAAGTTTTGCATATATGCAAGATAAGAACGTGGATTTTTCTATAAACCTCTCATTTCAAGATCTCTCAGATTCTGCCAGAGTAGAATTCCTGCACAATGAAATAGCAAAATATGGAGTTGAAAAAAGGGTTATTATAGAAGTTTTGGAAGTTGAAATTGTAAGCAATTATGATCTTGTTATAGAGATACTTAATGAATTTAGAAAAAAAGGTGTGCGAATTGCAATCGATGATTTTGGTTCTGGATATTCAAACTTTGAACATATCTTACAACTCAATCCTGATTATATTAAAATAGACAGTTCTCTGGTAAAGAATATTTTACAGAGTGAAGCATCCTATACTCTTGTAAAAGCTATTGCAGAATTTTCCAAAGAGCTAAATATTAAAGTTATTGCTGAATATGTTTCCTCAAAAGAGATATTTGATAAATTGAAATTATTGCCTATCGATGAGTATCAAGGGTATTATTTTTCTATTCCATCAAAAGAGATTTTATAATGTTGCAAAAAAAAGATTTTAGCTTGACTTTATTTTTTATTGCTTTATCTGTAGGGATATTTTTGTTTCTAGGTTATATTGACTCTGAAATGCAATGGAAGAGCATAGGCATTCATTCTGGCATCGAACTCTTTGGGGTTGGGATAGCATTTTTGACAGCATTTCTACTTTATCTCAAAGCAAATATATTTTATGAAAAACGGTATATATTTTTAAGTATGTCGTTTTTGAGCATGGGTCTTGTTGATGGGATTCATTCTTTTTTAGAACCGGGGAATGCTTTTGTCTTTTCACATACGCTTGCTAGTGTGTATGGTGCAGTCTTTGCTACTATGGTGTGGTTTAAAGACACAACTACCTTTGTATATAGGCATAAAAAAGTACTTTTTCTTGTGCTTATTTTATTTTCGATAGCAACAGGATTTATAAATTTTATCGAACCTTGGCCATCTCATTTAGGGATGTTAATAAAGAGTGATTATAGTATAGATTCTGAGTATGTCTCATTTTCTTTTTTGGCAGTTTTATTGAACTTTGCTGCCGGCATTCTTTTTATTGCAGCATCGCTCTATTTTTTCATCCGATATACGAAGGAGAAGAAAAAAGAAGACCTACTTTTTTTTGTTCTTCTTTATTTTTTCGGGATAGCTGAACTTATCTTCAAAAGCTCTCATCTTTGGCATTTCTCATGGTGGCTGTGGCATTTTTTGAGAGTATTTGCTTATGCCATTGTTTTGTTCTATCTGCTGTACGAATATCATTCAGTTCTGCTCTTGGTGCTGAAAAAAGAAGAGGAGTCGGAGCAAAAAAATAAAGAGATATATCTGAGCGAACAGAAATTCCGAACAATCTTTGAGATGTCACAGATTGGCATTGCTCTCGTTGATTTACAAGGAAAAGCTTTTGTGAGCAATGCTGCGCTGCAAAATTTTTTAAGTTGCACAGAGAAGGGACTTGCAGAACTCCCTTTTACACACTTTAGTTATCAAGAAGATATAGAAAAAGAGAAAGAGCTTTTGTCTCAACTTGTAAAAAATGAGATTACGCATTACACTTTAGAGAAGCGGTATGTAGATAAACATGGAAAAATAAAATGGGGAATGCTCAATGTTGCATCCAATAGGAACGTTGATGGGGAACTACGATATTTTATACACATGGTGGATGATATAACTAAACGAAAAGAAAAAGAAGAGGAGCTTCACTTAGCCAAAGAACAGGCAGAGAGTGCTAACAAAGCAAAATCTCTCTTTTTATCAAACATGAGCCATGAGATACGAACGCCGCTTAACGGCATTATAGGATTGACTCAGTTAACTCTTGATTCAGAGTTGAGTACGCAACAAAGATATTATTTGAACAAAGTTCAAATATCATCCCATTCATTACTTCATATAATCAATGATATTCTTGATTATTCCAAAATCCAAGCAGGTAAACTAAGCCTCATCAAAGAACCTTTTGAAATTCAGCATATGCTGGATACTTTAGCCGGTCTCTTTGGATTTGCTGTAGACAAGAAGGGGATAGAACTGTTTTTTCATATCAAAAAAGATGTTCCGCAATTTCTTATAGGGGACCAGCTCAGACTTACTCAGATACTTATAAATCTTATAGGCAATGCAGTAAAGTTCACAGATAAAGGGGAGATAGTTCTTACTCTGGATGTTCGCAATAAGGATGAGCATACATGTGAACTTCTTTTCAGCGTAAAAGACAGCGGAATTGGGATAAAACCTGAAGATCAGGCAAAACTTTTTAATCATTTTTCACAGGTCGATAACTCCTATAGAAGAAAATACGAGGGGACAGGACTTGGGCTTGCCATCTCAAAAGAGCTGGTGAAACTGATGGGCGGTGAGATCCATATTGAAAGTATTTATGGTGAGGGGAGTACACTTAACTTTAGTGCAAAATTTGAGATTAATGGAATATCAACACCGGACATTACAATACAAAATATCAAAAGAGGAGATAGAGTGCTCGTTGTTGACGATTCTGAGACATCCAGAATCATTCTTTTTGATATACTGAAATCTTTTGAGATGAAAGTTGATTTAAGCGAGGATGGCTTTGATGCGATTGAAAAAGTTAAAAAATCATTGCACAATAAGCAGTTCTATGACTTTATACTGCTTGATTGGAAAATGCCTAAACTCTCAGGCGCTCAAACAGCTAAAAGAATCAATGAAATCTATAAGCAAAATGATATGAAATCAGAGCCAATAGTAGTAATGGTGACGGCTTATTCAAAAGATGAATTACTTGAAGAATTAAGAGACCATGATCTGCATCCAGAGAATATTCTCATGAAACCTGTTACCGCTTCAACTCTTTATGATACCTTGATAGTTGAAAAGCAAAAGAGTACAAATCCAAATATAAGCTCTGAGGAAAGTATCTATAAATATGATGAGAAGTTGAAATCTATAAAAGGGGTAAATATTCTTTTAGTAGAGGATAATCAAATAAATCAAGAGGTTGCAAAAGTCTACCTTGACAAGATGCGTGTCAATGTAACGATAGCCAACAACGGTTTAGAAGCTCTCAATCTAGTAAAGAATAAATCGTATGATCTTGTTCTGATGGACCTTCAAATGCCTGTCATGGATGGTTTAGAGGCTACAAAAGAGATTAAAAAGTTAGAGGATAAAAAAAATATCCCGATTGTCGCCATGACAGCTGCTGCTATGGAACAAGATAAAGAGAACTCTAAAGCTGCAGGTATGGTGGCACACATTACAAAGCCGATTGATTTTAAAGAGCTAAAAGAGACTCTTTTGAAATTTATAGTGCCAAATAAAAAGAGCAGAAACTTGAAAATCAAGGGTAAAGAGTACAAACAATTGCAGCTAGCCGATTTCTCATTTCCTGAGCAGATTGATGGAGTTGATGCGGCAAAACTTCTTCAAAAACTTGACGGTGATACAAAGCTGGCATCTAAACTTCTTTTAAATTTTGTAAAAGAATATGAAAATTGTGAAGAAGAATTGCATGAAAGTGCGATAGGAACGGATAAGTATAATGCATTTATACACACACTCAAAGGGGTAAGCGGTAATTTATTAATAAATGACGTATATGATTTGGCTAAGAATATCAATGAAAGCAGTGATTTTAAGAAAAAAACTATATTGACAAAGCCACTGTATAATAAACTTATAGCTACAATAAATAATATAAAAAAATCAATACAAATTCAGAATAATAGTGATACAATATCCCAGCTGACGAGAAATGAAATATTAGATACGTTAAATTTATTTACAATCAAGTTAGATAAAAATTTTATTGTCTCCTTTGAAGACACACAAGATATGCTTGGTCAGCTGTGGAATGTTCTAGATGAAGCAGAGATACAAGAGTTGGAAGAGAGTTTGGACAAACTTGAATATGAAAAGGCAAAAGAACATTTAAGTGTCATAAAACAAAAGCTTATGAAAGGATAGAAAATGGCTTATACTGAAAATATAAAAAGCCTTACGATTTTAGTAGTAGATGACAATCCTCAAAATATACAATTAGTTCATGCAATATTGCAAAAAGCCGGTTATAAACATGTAGCATTTTCCACTTCCGGAAAAAAGGCTTTAGAGCTTGCAAATAGTATCCACCCTGATCTTATTCTTCTGGATATCATGATGCCGGAGATGGATGGCTATGAAGTAGTTGAAAAACTCAAATACTCAGAGTCTACAAAAGAGATACCTGTTATATTCCTTACAGCTAAAGCGCAAGATAAAGATGTAGTCAAAGGGCTTAATTTAGGAGTTGTTGATTATATTACAAAACCTTTTGACAATGAAATTTTATTGGCTAGAATTAAAACACATTTGACTTTAAAATATCAAGCGAAATTGATAGAAGATGAAAAATCGTTCTTAGAAAAAAGAGTGCAAGAAGAGGTGGCGAAAAAATTACATAGTAATGCAAAGTTAAATGCTTTGTATGAGCAGAGTAGTTTTGGAATATCTTTTCTGGACAAAAATGGAAATTTTTTAGAAGTAAATAACAGAATTGCCGAATTACTTGGTTACTCTAAAGACGAACTATTAAAACTAGATTTCAAGAAGCTGACGTATATTGAAGATAAAAAAAGGAATGCAGAAGTTTTTAGTCAAGCTTTAAACAGCTCTGAAGGTTTTGCTGAGATAGATAAAAGATGTATAAAAAAGGATGGTTCAATAGTCTGGTTTCATACGGTGTTCACAAGATTAAAAGATATTTTTGATGAGGATAATTATTATATAGCTTCTGTCTGTCAAGATATAACAGAGAGGATTAAATTAACCCAAGATATAAAAGCTAAAGATGCGATGATGATTGTTCAATCAAGACAGGCTGCTATGGGCAACATGATCGGACTCATAGCTCATCAGTGGAAACAACCGTTGAATATTATTCAAATGATTACAAATGTCTTTAAAATTGATATTGAGATGGGTGTAAGAGAAGATAACGGTGATTCGGAAAAATTGAATGAAATTGAATCGCAAGTGATGTACCTGAGTCAAACAGTAGATGATTTTAAAAATTTCTTCAAACCCAATAAAGAAAAATCATTTAAAAATATAGATGACATTATGGAACAAACTATAGGTTTACTTGAACATAGTTTTAATAATCATAATATTAAGATTATTGAAAATTATAACGTTAAGGCAGAAGTGAGTTTAGTTCCCAACGAACTCATGCAAGTTTTTGTCAATATACTCAACAATGCAAAAGATGCCCTTGTAAGTAAGAAAGTACAAAACCCTCAGATAGAGATAAAGAGCTTTGAAAATGAAGGCAGCTGCATAGTTGAGATAAGCGACAATGCAGGCGGTATTCCTGAAAATGCAATCGATAAAATGGGTGAACTGTACTTTACCACGAAGGGAGAAGCCGGAACTGGTTTGGGCATTTATATGTCAAAAATTATTGTTGAAAAAGAATTAGGCGGTTCCCTGAAGTGGAGGAATATTGATAATGGAGCACTTTTTTCTATAGCCTTGCCTAGAGATAAAAACTAATTCTTAACATATCTGAATTAGTATGGCTAAGCAGAAGTTAATAAACAAAGATATACAATTCTTTTAAATGACTGATGGTCGGTCATTATAAATGAGGTGAATTATCATGGCAATTATTGTAGACAAAGTACAAAAAAGAAAAGACATAGCACTCGCATGTAAAGAGTTGTTTTTTCAAAACGGCATCAGCAACTTAACTATTTCACAAATCGCTAAAACAGCCGGAGTTGGAAAAGGCACGATTTATGATTATTTTAAAAACAAGGAAGATATTGTTTTTGAGATTGTAAATATCCTGATACAAGAGCGAAACATCATCAAAGAGAAAAAACTTTCCCAAACTGCCAATACAAAAGATAAAATCAAACTGTTTTCTGAATTTTTTTATAACGATGAAGATGCAGAGTTAAGGCAACTTTATAGAGAATTTATATCTATTTCACTGGTAAAACAAGACAAAGATATGATTGACTTTCAAACGCAGTGTTCAAACAGTTATTTTCACTGGTTTAGTAAGATTATTCAAGACGGAATAGATAGAGGAGAACTTATAGAAGCATCCAATAAATTCGCCAGAGGACTTTTTGTCATGGCAGAGGGGATGTTTATAACCAGCGAAGTGACAAACAGCATCAGTGATTTAAAACAAGAGATTCATGATAGTGTGGATGCGTTATTTGATTTGATAGAGGTAAAGAGATGAAAAGGTTGCTGCTTTTAGTGATTCCAATATTTATATATGCAGATAGTTTAAAAGAACTGATAGATTTTGCAAAGACTAAGAATGACTTGGTTGTGTCTAAAACTTTGAGTGAAATATCAAAAGCAAAAGAGTTGGAGGCTAGAGAGTCCTCTTATTATCCTACTCTTGATGTTGGTGCTTATTATCAAAGGTCGGATGACAGAAGCCCTATGCAGCCAGGAGATACTTATAGCGGTTTTGCCAAAGTTGGAGTTGATATTTATGATGGCGGAAAAAAATCATCTTTAGTCAATCAGGCAAAAAGTGAACTTAAATCTGCTACTTATGAAAAAGGTGACATGCAAAAGTCGGTAGTATTAAATATTGTTCAAGATTTTTTTACTATAAAAAGTTTAAATGATACACTAGACGCTAAAAATGAAGCGAAGAAATATCTTCAGGCACAGCTAGAACGTGTTGAAAAATTTTATGAAGCAGATGTAGCTACAAAAGATGAAGTAGATAGGATACAGGCATCTTATGACACAAATATTTATGAGATGGAGTCTATAAAATTTCAAATCTTATCTTTGAAAAAATCATTGGAACTCAGTGTTGGCAAGAGCGTTGAAGATTTAGATGATTCTAAGTTTATGATTCCAAGCGAATCCGGCTATGAGTTAGCCGAAAATTTAAAAGCTTTAATCGCGCAAAAAGAAGCGGTTGTAAGCAGTGCACGGGCTATAGACAGTAGTTACTATCCGCAAATTAGAGTTGAAGACAGTTATAGTCTGTATGAATACGATAGAACAGATGCCTCTCATCCTAAAGGCGCTGAGAATCAAAATAAGCTCATGTTGACTTTCAATATGAGGTTGTATGACAATGGAGTTATGGATAAGAGCAAAGAGGCGGTGATGATAAACTCAGAGGCTCTCAACTCTCAAATAAGCTATAAGACTAAAGAGCAAAAGATGCTCTTTGAGTTGGCAAATGCAAGAATACAAACAAGCCAAATCAAGATACAAAGTGCCACAAGTGCGCAAAAAGCTGCAAACAGCGCTTTTAAAGTCATAGAGGAAAAATACAATGTCGGCATAGTGGATTATGTCGTGTACCTTGATGCCTTGACATCCAAAACTGTTGCAGACGCGTTGTATAAAACATCACTGAATGATTTAGAAGTGGCGTATGCCATGTACTATTATTACGAGGGGAAAAATGTTGAGGAGTATATCCAATGATAAAAATCTTTAGTTTATTATTGTTGATGTTCAGCTTACATGGGAGTGAAATCTACGCAACATTGAATGTCAAGGCAGAGCAAAGTGCAAATTTGGCTTTTGATGCAAGCGGCATAGTGAAAAAAGTGAATGTTGATATTGCAGACGAAGTAAAAAGAGGCGATGTCTTGGCAGTTTTGGACAACGATGATATCCTCGCTATGCTTGAGAGAGCAAAAACAACATTGAAATTTGCCTTGCGTGATTATGAACGGCAGCTAAAAATCAAACATTTGATTGATGCAGGTAAATTTGATGTCTATGCCTTGAAGTATGAAGATGCAAAGAATCAGCTCTCTTATCAACAAGCACTGTATGACAAAACATTTTTAAGAGCTCCCTTTGATGGTGTTATCTTTGAAAAAGATATAGAAGTCGGAGATACTGTGAGCGGTATGATGCTTAAAACTGTTCTTAAAATTCAAACGCCAAGAAAGAGAAAAATAGTTTTAGAGTTTGACCAAAAATACCACAAAAGCGTACAAGTCGGACAAGCATTTAAATATAGTGTGAATGGAGATGAGACTGTTTATGAAGGTGTAATATCAAAGATTTATCCACATGCAGATTCTGACAATAGAAAGATAAAGGCTGAAGTTGAAGCCAAAGACTTTATGGTCGGACTTTTTGGTGATGGACATATAACAGTAGCGGATAAAAAGTAAATAATTATGTATAAAATAGCAATAAACAGACCCGTAGCCACTTTGATGTATGTGATAACATTGGTGATATTCGGCTTTATGAGTTTCAAGTCTATGCCCTCGGCTCTGTTCCCAAACATAGACTTTCCAATGGTGACGATTACGACTGTTTATCCGGGTGCGGAATCAAGCACGATTGAATCACAAGTCACAGACAAAATAGAAGAAGCAATCTCAAGAATCGGCGGAGTTGACAGTATCACTTCAACAAGCAGTGAGGGTGCGAGTGTTGTAATGGTGAAGTTCTTTTTAGAACGAAATATTGATGAATGCGCAAATGATGTAAGAGATAAAGTCTCTGCGGTCATACTCCCTAGAGATGCGAAATTACCCCTTGTAAGCAAGCTCGATATCGGCGGTGCTTCAGTTATAAATGTATTTTTAACCGCAAAAAAAGAGAACATCAAAAACCTTATGATTTTTGCAGATGAAAAAGTCAAACCGCAGCTTCAAAAGATAAACGGAGTTGGTGCAATCAACATCATTGGGTACAAAGACAGAGAGATAAAAATCTATCCGGATGTGACTTTGCTCAACAAGTTCGGTATTACAATCTCAGAGCTAAACGATATCGTAGCAAGTGAAAATGTAAAAATTGGCGGCGGAAAATTAATCAGCAGTACGAAGGAATTTACGCTTAAAACCAGAGCGGATGCACTGAGTGTAGCTGAACTGGAAAACATTCTCATAAAAGATGATATTCGACTTAAAGATATCGCACATGTAGAAGATACTCTGAGTGATGCAAAAAGTTACGCTTCCTATAACGGTCTTGAAGGCGTGATGCTGGAGGTGCAAAAAATCTCAGGAACAAATACGCTTGACATAATCAAAAGGGTGAAAGAGACTATCCCATCATTGGAAAAAATGGCGGGAGATAAGTTTGGAGTTCAAGCGCTTCAAGATACTTCCCCTTTTATTATCCACTCTTTGGAAGATGTGGAATTTGACCTTGTATATGGTGCTTTTTTGGCTGTTATCATAGTCTTTTTCTTTTTAAGAAATGTTACTATCACTTTAGTTTCCGCGCTTTCTATCCCTATTTCTATCATGGGAACTATTGCTTTGATGGATTACATGGGGTTTGATTTAAACAAGATGACACTCGTCGGTTTGACTTTGTCTATCGGGATTATCATAGATGATGCCATTGTTGTGCTTGAAAACATATATAAAAAAATGGAAGCCGGCATGGGCAAGTTTGAAGCTGCAATAGAAGGCACCAAAGAGATGGCGTTCGCCATTGTAGCTATCTCTGCCATGTTGCTTGCCGTATTTATCCCGGTATCTTTTATGAGCGGAATCGTCGGAAAGTTTTTTGAGAGTTTTGCAATGACAGTCGGTTTTGCGATTGTCATCTCTTTTACCATTGCCATGACTTTTATGCCAAGTGCAAGTGCGAGAGTTTTACATAAAGGGGAGAATAGGTTTTATAATATAACAGAGCCAATATTTAAACTTTTAGAAAAGATGTATGAAGCTACATTGAAAATCGTTTTGAGATTTAAGATACTAACGCTCATCTTAGTTTTAGGGATGTTTTTTGGAAGTTTGAGCTTGTTTCCAAAGATTGGCATGGACTTTATACCAAAAGAGGATCAAGCAGAGTTTGAGATTAAAATCAAAGCGGATGCAGGCATATCGTTGGAAGAGATGATAAAAAAATCCAAAGTGATTGAAGATTTAGTAGCAAATGATAAAAATGTAGAGTTTACAACTTTGAGCGTTGGTTACAACAGCGTGCAAGAAAAAAACAAATCACTTATCTATGTGAAACTAGTCTCAAAAGATAAAAGAAAGGATAATCAGGAAGTGATTGTTCAGGAGTTTAGAGCCAAACTAAAACCCTATCAGAACGACATGTACATAACAGCCGCCGCAATCCCAGGCATAAAAGGCACAGGAGTCTCCGTTCCGTATCAGATAGTTTTAAAATCCGACTCTTTTGATGACTTGCAAACAGCTACCAAAAATTTAACAGATTATCTGAAAAAGAAAAAAGGTTTTGTTGATATTGATACAAATCTCGACGAAGGCAAGCCTCAGATTGATATCAGTATTTTAAGAGAAAATGCAAATAGATTCGGCATCTCGGCTTCGCAAATATCACAGGCGATTTCTACAGCATTTTCAAGTGATTTGGAGATTTCCTATTTTGAAGAGAATGGAAAACAGTATAACATCACTCTACGGTTTGATGATAAAAACAGAGTACATGTAGAAGATATTCAAAAGATTCAACTCAGAGCAAAAAATGGGGAGCTAGTATATCTTGATGGTCTGGTGAAGTTTACAAATACGACATCTTTAGCCTCTATCTATCACTTTGACAGACAAAGACAAGTGTCCATTTATGCCGATTTATTCGGGCTTGATTTGGGCGGTGCGGTTAACTATACTAAAGAGCACATCGATGAGTTGATGCCTAAAGGTGTAAGTTACAGATTTACAGGTTTTGCTGAAGAGATGGTAAAAACCGGAGAAGCTTTTGTAGCAGCTCTTGGATTATCGGTAATTTTAATGTTTATCATTTTGGCGATTTTATATGAGTCTTTAATCCAGCCGATTATCATCATGGTATCTTTACCGCTGAGCATTATAGGCGTCATGATAGCTCTGTATCTGAGCGGACAGCAGTTTAGTCTGTTTGTCATGATTGGGTTTATGCTGCTCATGGGAATGGTCGGGAAAAATGCAGTTTTACTTGTTGATTTTGCAAACTCGGCCTTGGAGAGAGGCAAAAGTGCAGATGAAGCTCTCATAGAAGCCGGTGAGAAAAGACTTAGACCGATTTTGATGACGACGGTAGCGATGATTTTTGCTATGATTCCTCTTGCGCTCAGTACGGGTTTAGGAAGTGAAACGAAAGCACCCATGGCAATTTCAATCATAGGCGGATTGATTAGTTCCATGATGTTGACACTGCTTGTTGTTCCGGTAATTTATAAACTGATAAATCCTCTGGACAGATGGCTGAGAAAATTTTATGAGGTCGATAAGATTGAATAAAAATTAAATAAATAAGTGCATTTTTCAGCACTGTTCATTAGTCCCTTTACTTTCAAACAGTATAATGTATAATCACTGTAATTTAGTTTTATGAGAAAGGGCTGTTTTATGATAAATACTCACAAAATAACAAAAGAAATTCGTGCAATTCTTTTAGCATTTAGTTTTCTTGCAGTAGTTGCTTTAGCCATTCTTTCATTTATCTTTTATCAGATTAATGCCATGCATGTAATATCATCAAATATCTATAATCATCCCCTTAAAGTATCTAACGCCGCGCTTACTATAAAATCAGAGATATTAAAAATTCACAAAGACATAAAAGATATTGCTGTGTTTTCATCACAGGAAGAACACTCTTTTCTGATAAAAGATATGAATAAACATGAAAAACATATTTATCAATATCTTAATGTTATTGAAAAAAATATACTTGGAGAAGATGGAAAAAAACTCTATATAAATTCTAAAGAACTTTTAACAGATTTGAAACAAATAGATGATGAAATTATTGCCCTTGTAAATAATAATGAGTTTATCGGTGCTGCAAATATTGTTAAAACTAAACATACGGAGCATGTCCTAAAATTGGAAGTATCACTATCAAAGATTTATGAACATGCACAACAAAAGGCTATGAAGTTTCAAAAGGAGTCAGATAAGACGTATGAAAAATTAGAAATAACCAAGGTTTTAATAATTACTGCACTTTTGTTTGTATTCATTTTCGTAACTTATTATATTGTTCAATTAATCTCGAAATATATAGATAAGAACGAGCATTTAAAAGGTGTCTTATCGGTCATAAGAAATGTTAATCAACTCATTGTAAGAGAAAAAGATAAACATGCATTGATTCAGGAAAGTTGTAATATTTTAGCATCCGAGCATGTATTTGTAGATGCTTGGATTGTCCTGACAGACAGTGATGAAAAAATTGAGTATATTGCCGGTACAGATAATAAAAAAGATTTTACTTTATTTAAAGAGAAAATAAAAAGTGGCTGGACTCCATATTGTGTAGCAAAAACAGTAGAAAATAATAACGTTTATTCAATTGTTGAAAAAACAAAAGAAAATTGTTTAGAGTGCCCTCTGATGGAATTGCACAGCGGCAAAAGTGTTTTTAATATAGCATTGAAATATGATGGAAAATTTTTTGGGTATTTGACTCTTTCACTTGATAAGAACTATATTCAATATGCTCATGAAATACCGCTAATAGAAGAAGTCGCAGAAGATATTGCTTATGCGCTCAATAATCTTGATATTGAAAATGATATAGGTGACTTAAAAGAATTATATGACAATACAATCAATAGTGTAGAGAACTTGATATTTGTCAAAGATACAAAATTTACCTATATAGCATGTAATAAAGCTTTTGAAAAGTTTATCGGAAAGTCAAAAGATGAAATCATAGGTAAGAACGACTATGATATTGTCGATAAAGAAGTTGCTGATTTTTTTCGTGAGCATGACAAAATCATGTTTGCAGATAAGGTATCAAAACAGAATTTTGAATGGGTTACTTATCCTGATGGTAAAAAGGTTTATCTGTTAACAGTAAAATCTCCATTATTGAATTCTGCAGGAGAATTGCTTGGGCTTGTTGGCAATTCAGCAGATCTTACGGAGCTTAAACTTGCACAAAATGAACTTCAAATCTCAACTGATAAGTTTGAAAAAGCATTTAATAAAACACCAAACCTCATAATAATCAGTAATTTAGAAACTGGAAAAATTTATGATATCAATCAGACATTTGAAAAAATATTTGGATATGCAAGAGAAGAATTGATTGGTAAAACAACGCATGATATTGATTTGTGGACTAGTCTTGATGATAGAGCCGAATATATTGAAATCTTTAAAAAAGATGGTTATGTAGAAGGAAAAATCTACTCGTTTAATAAAAAAAATAAAGAAGTTATTATTGCACAGGTTTATGCGAATTTAATTACAATTGATAATGAAAAATATATTTTAGCTGTAGCGAATGATATTACACAACAGCAAAATACTCTTTTACAATTGGAACAAAAGAAAAAAGAACTCGAGACAATAATACAAGAAGCACCAAATCCAATCATGCTGCATAATGAAGATGGGAAAGTTCTACTTATAAATAAAGCGTGGGAAAAACTGACCGAATATAGCTATGAAGATATTGACACGATTGAGAAATGGACCCAAAAAGCTTTCGGTGAAAAAGGGACAATAGTAAAAGAATATATTGATACACTTTATAGTATAGACAAAAAAATAATCGGTGATGAATATCCCATTCTTACAAAAAATGGTAGTACACTTATTTGGCAATTCAGTTCTGCTCCAATGGGATTAATGGACTCCAAGCGTACAGTTATCTCTGCCGCTATGGACATAACCGAATTAAAGAAAAAAGATGAACTGATGATTGTGCAATCCCGCCATGCTGCTATGGGTGAGATGATAGGAATGATTGCTCATCAATGGAGACAGCCTCTTAATATTATTTCCATGGTAGCAAATAATATCTTACTTGATTTGGCATTTGAAGATTTTAAACCTAGCGATGCAGAAAAGTACTCTAGAGATATTCTTAACCAAACCGAGCATTTATCCAAAACTATAGATGATTTTAGAAATTTTTTCAAACCTGACAAAAATGTTTCAAAAGTTAATTTGGAAAGCATCTTAAATGAAACATATGCAATGATTAAAGATAGCCTTGTCAATCATAATATTGAGTTTAAGATTTTTAATAAGTCGGAAGTGGAAGTAAATGCATACTCACGTGAGCTTATGCAGGTCTTTGTCAATATTATAAATAATGCTAAAGATGCATTATTGTTAAACAAGATAAAAGATGCCAGTATTGAAGTAAATATTTATGAAGATGAAAACTATGTAAATACAAAGATATGTGATAACGGCGGAGGGATTAAAGATGGTGTTATTTCAAAAATCTTTGACCCGTATTTCACAACTAAAGATGAAAAAACTGGAACCGGACTTGGTCTTTATATGAGTAAAATGATTGTTGAGGACCATCTTCACGGCAGTTTAGAAGTATTCAATACAGATAAAGGTGTATGTTTTAATGTAAGACTTTTAAAAAGTAAAGATTAAAAGTAATTAAAAGGTTTAAAATATTTCAATATGAATACAAAAGTATTGATAATTAACAAATGACTAAGATAAAAAACTCAACAAAATTCACACTCCTGCTCATGTCCATGATGATTATGATGTCCAATGTTGCCATCGTGACATCACTGCCATTGCTTAGTCATGTCTTTAAAGATGTACAAAACATAGAGTTTCTCTCAAGGCTCATGATAACTTTACCATCTTTAGCGATAGCTTTTCTTGCACCATTTTTGGGACATGTAGTGAATAGATTTGGTAAAAAAAACTCTGCCATAGTTGCTTTGGTATTTTTTTCTAGTTTTGGAAGTGCAGGGCTGTATTTAGAAAGTATCTATGGACTTTTAGTTTCAAGGTTTTTGTTTGGAATTGCTATAGCTGTTTTAATGATAGTATCAACTTCTTTAGTCGGCGATTATTTTAAAGATGAGGCAAGACATAAATTTATGGGGATTCAAAGCGCCTTTATGGCTTTAGGCGGAGTTTTCTTTCTTGTAGGCGGAGGTTTTTTGTCTGACATGAACTGGAGATATCCTTTTGGAATATACTTAGTCGGATTTTTGATTATTGTTTTTGTGGCAAAATTCTTAATTCAAAAAGACAGCCTTGTTCCTGAACAAATAGAAGCGGTGACGCACAATCTTTTGCCTATCTACATGTTAGCTTTTTTACTCATGGTAATTTTTTATATTTTACCGACTCAAATGCCATTTTTGATTGTCAATGTTTTTCATGCAAGCGGTACATTGACTGGTGAAATCATCTCAACAGCATTTGTTTTTAATGCCTTAGGTGCCATAAGTTTTGCAAAATTGAAAAAACACTTTGATTTTAAAACAATCTACATGATTGGCATGGGCATAGTTGCGATAGGATTCATTTTAATAGGCTTGGTACAAAATGTGTACATGTTCTTTTTAACATCGCCTATCATTTGTTAATTTTATTTTTGGTGTTTTTATTTTTGTATAAACGTTTAAGTAGAATATAAGCTATAATTCATTAAAAATTAATTTCAACACAATGGCACTAGGAATAAAATGTCTTTTTCTCAACTAAAACTTTCATCTCAAATCCAAAAAGCACTTCAAAAAAATCGTTTTTTAACACCCACCCCTATCCAAGAAAAGGTGATTCCTCTTGTGCTTTCAGGTAAAGATGTTATGGCGAGCGCTCAGACGGGAAGCGGCAAGAGTGCCAGTTTCGTTTTACCGATTTTGGAACACTTCATACAAAATAAAACAGAGGGTAAAGCTAAGATAAAAGTGCTTGTTTTAACTCCTACTCGAGAGCTGACTCTTCAGGTTGCACAAACTTTTGATACTTTTGGAAAATTTTTACCTAAAAAGCTCAAAGTGGTCAGTGTTATCGGAGGAGAAAACATCGGCGATCAATTGTATGCTATCCAGCAAGGATGTGATATTTTGGTTGCAACGTCAGGCAGGTTACTGGACGTTGTGAGTAAGAAGCAGATGAATCTCTCACATGTAGAGTTTTTTGTCCTTGATGAAGCGGATAAGATGCTTAATCTTGGATTTGCAGAGGAACTTGAACTTATACTTCAAGAGATTCCTGCTAAAAGACAAAACTTGCTCTTTTCCGCCACATATCCGCCTAAGATTCTATCCATTGCTTCAAAGATTACAACAGATCCAATTGAAGTAAAGATTGAAAATGAAGAGCCGACTGTAGAAAGTGTATCTCAACGAGCCATAGAAGTAAATCGTGAAAACCGCGGTCCACTCCTTCGGCATTTGTTAGAGCGTGAAAAATGGGAGCAGGTTTTAGTGTTTATGGCAAACAAAAGAGCTACAGACAACATAGCAGATAAGTTTAAAAAGTATGGCTTCAGTGCGGAGTCTTTTCACGGTGACCTTACACAAGAAGAACGAAACTTTACACTAGAAGAGTTCAAAACTAAAAAAATACGGATTCTTTTTGCGACTGATATAGCTGCAAGGGGTTTGGATATTGATGATATCACATGTGTTGTAAACTTTGACCTGCCTAGATCTCCTACCGATTACATCCACCGTATAGGAAGAACAGCCAGAGCCGGTAAATCCGGAATAGCAGTGTCATTCATCTCACATGAAGACAAGGAACATTTTTCTATAATTGAAAAGCGTTGTAAAGTGAATATTGATTTTGAACAGATAGCAGGTTTTGAGATAAAAGGAGAAGCTCCTTTAAAAGTAAAAGGTCAAGCACCGGTAAAAGGTAAGGGAAAAAGTAAAAAAGACAAAGCCAGAGAACAGGCACTGAAAGAATCTAACAAATAAAAAGGATGACTATGCAATTGATGACACCAGAATGGGCAGCTGCTTATACAGAGGCTTGGAACAATGATGAAGAAGTTACTAAAAAGCTGAGAAAATTCAGCTCTGTTTTTAAATATTCTATCAGTGACAGAAAAGATTTAGAACCGATTGTTATAGAAGTGGAAAAAGGTATATGCGCAACTTTTGGTACTGAAGACCAATACGATAATGTAGAGTTCGAAATAACGGCAGACTCCAACAGCTGGAAAAAAGTTTTTGAAGGTGAAAGAAATATAAAAAAGATTAAGTTAACTGATGGTTTTGATTTTAAAGGTCCTAAAGTAAAAGCAATGATGAATAAGAGTGGATTGGAAAGAAGTGTTGAATTAATGCTTCAAATGGAAAATGTTGTGGTCTAACACAGATTTAATACCAAATCCTACTAACATCAGTTTTAATAGTTGTTATAAATTAATTACCAAATCTCCCATAAAACTTCAAATAATATAATGTTATTATAAATTAAATCTATTTTAAGAAATCAATAAATATAATGATTATATATAAAGGATTAACATGCAATTAATAACACCAGAATGGGCAGCGGCTTATGCTGAAGCTTGGAACAATGATGATGAAGTTATGAAAAAATTGAGAAAATTCAGCTCTGTTTTTAAGTATTCAATCAGTGATAGAGAAGATTTAGAACCAGTTGTTTTAGAAGTGGAAAAAGGTATTTGTGTTACTTTTGGCACCGAAGAACAATATGAAAAAATTGAATTTGACATGTGGGCAGATTCAGCTAGCTGGAAAAAAGTTTTTGATGGTGAGATCAGTGTAAAAAAAGCGATGATGAGCAAAGGTTTTGGTTTTAAAGGTCCTAAACTAAAAGCTATGATGAATATGGGTGGATTTGAGCGAAGTATTGCAATAATGGTTGAAATGGACGGTGTTACTGTATAAACTGAAAGGATTAAATAAAACTTAAAGCTTGGTTAGATATAATTCCGAACTTTTTGTAGAAAATAAGCCTGTGAGTGAATCGTTTTTAATTCGCTCAAAGGTTCTAAGTATTAAAGATTCAAGGACCGTAGATGTACGCAATTATTAAAAATGGTGGTAAGCAGTATAAAGTTCAAGAAGGCGATATCTTATTATTTGATAAGATGTCTCTTGAAACTGGTGCTGTTGTCGAAATGAAAGAAGTTTTAGCAGTGAACGCTGGTGAACTTAAGATGGGAGCTCCTTTTGTTGAAGGTGCAATGGTTACTGGTGTAGTTATTAACGAAGGTCGCGATAAAAAAGTAATTACTTTTAAAAAGCGTCGTCGTAAAGACAGTAAAGTTAAAAGAGGTTTCAGAAGAGATTTCACTCGTGTTCGTATTACGAACATAGCTGCATAATTTAAAGTAAGGAGAACAAGATGGCACATAAGAAAGGTCAGGGTAGTACACAGAATAATCGTGATTCAGCTGGTAGAAGACTTGGTGTTAAGAAGTACGGCGGAGAAGCTGTAATTCCTGGTAATATCATTATCCGTCAAAGAGGAACAAAAGTTCATCCAGGAAAAAATGTAGGCATGGGAAAAGACCATACTATATTTGCACTTGTTGAAGGTGTTGTTAGTTTTGAACGTAAAGATAAAAAACGTCAACAAGTTTCAATAATACCTGCTGCATAATTCTACAATATTTGGGCATTAGCCCAAATAATTTCTACTTCACAAACCTCTTATAGGTTTTATTCTAAAAATTTAATAATTTACTTGTTTTTTTTGTTAGTTAATTTTTAAGTTTTTATACTTTTAATTTTAAAGCGATTCCTGAGATTTACTCAGAAATCTACCATAATTAGCATTTTGGCTAAAGGTGACCCTAAGGAGTTCATTTGTTTACAGATAGTGTCGAGTTAAGTGTTTCATCAGGAAAAGGTGGACAAGGGTGTGTAGCATTTCGTCGTGAAAAGTTTGTTCTGAATGGCGGCCCTAACGGTGGCGATGGCGGAAAAGGCGGTGACATTTGGTTTAAATGTGACAATAATACGCACACATTATCTCATTTTCAAAGAAAAATGCATATAAAAGCAGATGTGGGAGCTCCTGGTTTGGGTTCTCGCATGACTGGAAAATCTGGAGCTAAAACAGTTATTATTGTTCCTCCAGGGACTCAAATTGTGGATGCAGATACTGGGGATATACTTTTTGATATGCTTATTGATGGAGAAGAAAAGCTCTTTATTGAGGGGGGAAAAGGCGGACTTGGAAATTTCCACTTTAAATCATCTACAAATCAAAGACCAACGTATGCTCAGCCAGGTGAAAAAGGGATTACAAGAGAGATAAAGCTTGAATTAAAGTTAATTGCAGATATTGGACTGGTCGGTTTTCCGAATGTTGGAAAATCAACACTGATTTCTACTGTCTCAAATGCCCGTCCTGAGATTGCAAACTATGAATTTACGACACTTACTCCAAAGCTTGGTCAAGTCAATATTGGGGATTTTGAATCTTTTGTCATGGCAGATATTCCAGGTATTATTGGTGGAGCTCATGAGGGAAAAGGTCTTGGAATCGAGTTCTTAAAACATATCGAGAGAACAAAAACTCTTCTTTATATGATTGATTTGGCATCTTACAGAGATTTAAAAGAGCAGATAGAAGTTTTAAAAAATGAAATATCTTCTTTTTCAGAAGTCTTAGGTGCAAGTAAGTATGCTATCGCTTTAACTCGCTCAGATGTAGTTCCTGTAGATGAATTAGAAGCTTTGATTAGTGGATTTATAGAGATGTTAGGATTACAAGCTAACAAAACCAGTGAATATGCTTTTGATAGTGAGTTGCCGTATTTTATTCAAGAGAGTGTGGATGAAACATTAGGATACGATAAATCGTTACCTTATCTTATAGCACCTATTTCATCAGCTACAAGTAAAAATATAGAGCCATTAAAATATGCTTTATTTAATCTAGTGCAGTCTGACCGTAAATAATGCGTGTAGTAGTTAAGGTTGGCAGTGCCGTTTTAGCTCAGGATGGAGCTATTGCACTTGATAGAATGAGAGCCTTGGTTGATTTTTTAGCAGAGCTTCATAAAACAAACGAAGTTATTTTAGTATCTTCCGGTGCTGTTGCGGCTGGATATACTGAGTTGCAACTTGACAGAAAAATATTGGAAAATAAACAGGCTTTAGCATCCATAGGTCAGCCTATACTGATGAAAAGGTATGCTAAAAAGTTTGCCGCTCATAATATTATAACTGCTCAGATTTTAGTAACAGCTGCAAATTTCAATAAACTCGATGATATTCAAAGAATTAAAAATACAGTAAATACACTTTTAAAAAACAAAGTTATTCCAATTGTAAATGAAAACGATGCAACTGCTACAGAAGAGCTTGTAGTTGGGGACAATGACCAATTGTCTGCTTACATGACAAAGCATACAGATAGTGATATTTTAATCATTCTCTCAGATATAGATGCATATTACGACAGTGATCCTCGCGAAAATACAGATGCCAAGATTCTTAAAGTTGTAAATAAAATTGATAAAAAAGATCTTGAAAAAAATGCAACTCCTCATGGTTCTTTTGCAACAGGTGGAATAGTCACAAAATTAAAAGCTGCTAATTATCTTCTCTCACATGGGATTGACATGTTTTTATCCAGCGGATTTGATTTGACGAATGTAAAAAGTTTCATGTTGGATGCAAATCATATAAGCGGTACATACTTCACATGCGACGATAAAGATGCGCAGTGAAACAAGTGCCCCTAGGGTAAAGATAATTTTTATGGGTACACCGGAATATGCCCAAAAGATTTTAAAAAGACTTATTGATACGCAAGGGACAGATGTAGTTGCTGTTTATACTCAGCCTGATAAACCCGTTGGTAGAAAAAAAATAATGACACCTCCTGAAGTAAAAACTTTGGCTCTTGAAAATTCAATAGATGTATATCAACCAAATAGACTTCGTGATAAAGAAGTTATCAATGAACTTCTGAACATAGAATGTGACTATATTGTAGTGGCTGCCTATGGACAGATACTTCCTCGTGAAATCTTAGACCATGCGCCATGTATAAACCTGCATGCTTCGATTTTACCTCAGTACAGAGGAGCAAGCCCGATTCAGCAAACTCTGCTAAATGGAGACAAGCAAACAGGTGTAACAGCTATGCTTATGGAAGAGGGGTTGGATACAGGAGATATTTTAAAAATATCAACTATCGACGTGAATGAAGATGAAATGGTTGAAACACTTTTTGAGAGATTAACACAAATCGCTGCTGATTTAACAATTGATGTGCTAGAAAATTTCAATTCACTTATGCCAAAGCCTCAGGATGATTCACTTTCTACGCATTGTTCTAAAATAACAAAAGCAGATGGTGAAGTTATTTTTGACAATGCTCTTAGCGTATATAATAAATATCGGGCATTTACTCCTTGGCCAGGTATATTTTTAAAGAGTGGGCTAAAGCTAAAAAAGATTAAATTAGAGGATCGGTTTTCCTCTCATGAGATGGGAAAAATACTAAAAATTGATTCTGATAGTATCGTGATTGGATGTGAAGTTGGCAGTTTACGTATTTTTAATGTCCAGCCGGTTTCAAAAAATGAGATGGATGTGCTTTCGTATATAAACGGTAAAAGATTGACTGTTGAAAATCATCTATCTTGAGAGTGTAGATTCAACTCAAAACTATTTAAAAGAGTTAGTCCGAGCAAATAGTGTTGAAGTGCCAATTGCTGTACATGCAAACATTCAAACAAACGGTATAGGAAGCAGGGGAAATTCTTGGAAAGGGATGGATGGGAATCTATTTTTATCTTTTGCCATTGATTTGCAAGATTTACCAGATGATTTGAAACTCGAGTCCGCTTCTATCTATTTCGCATATCTTTTAAAAGAGACTTTATCTGAGATGAATTCATCAGTATGGCTGAAATGGCCTAATGATTTTTACATAGATACATTTAAAATAGGTGGAATGATTACAAACATTACCAAGAACACTCTCATCTGTGGCGTCGGATTAAACCTAGTTGTAGCACCAGATGGATTTAGTATCTTAGATATAAAAATTTCTAAAGATAAATTATTAGAAAAATATTTTAAAAAAATTGAAAAAAAGATTTTATGGAAGCAAGTTTTTAGTAAATATGAGTTAGAATTTCATCTTAACAAAAATTTTTTTACACATAACAATAGTTCAAAAATTTCATTAAAAGATGTTTCACTGCAATGTGATGGTTCTATAGTTAACAACGGCGAGAGGATATACAGTTTAAGATGAGTGAAGTAATAGTAATTGCAAATCAAAAGGGTGGTGTTGGTAAAACGACTACTGCTGTAAATTTGGCTGCTTCACTGGCAGTTGCAGAAAAAAAAGTGCTTTTAATTGACTCAGACCCGCAGGCAAATGCAACAACTTCGTTGGGTTTTCATAGAAATGATTATGAGTTCAATATTTATCATGTCCTCATTGGTACAAAAAATATAAAAGATATTATATTGAAATCAGATTTGCCAACTTTACATTTAGCCCCATCAAATATCGGTCTGGTCGGAATTGAGAAAGAGTATTATGATGCTAATAATGCTAAAGGACGTGAACTTGTTTTAAAACGAGCGATTGAGAATGTAAAAAAAGATTATGATTATATTATAATTGATTCACCTCCGGCACTTGGACCCATGACAATAAATGCTCTTTCAGCATCTAATTCTGTAATTATTCCTATTCAGTGTGAATTTTTTGCACTAGAGGGTTTGGCTCAGCTTTTAAATACTGTAAAGCTTGTGAGAAAATCAATAAATCCGAAATTAAGCATCAGGGGCTTTTTGCCGACTATGTTCAGTTCTCAAAACAACCTCTCTAAGCAAGTTTTTGCGGATTTAAGACAGCATTTTAAAAGTAAACTTTTTAAAGATGAAAAAGACAGATATATAGTTGTTCCAAGAAATGTAAAACTGGCAGAATCTCCATCTTTTGGAAAACCGGTTATTTTATATGATGTAAAGTCCAGCGGATCAATAGCTTATCAAAATCTAGCGCAAGCGATAATGAAATAATGAAGTCTAAAAAGTCAGCTTTAGGTAGAGGTTTAGATGCATTATTTGGTGAGATTGATCAAGCCTACGACAATGAAGGTTCTCAGCAAGATTCTATACTTGAGCTGTCACTAAAAGACATTAGACCAAATCCATTTCAACCCAGAAAAACATTTGATGAAGAATCTCTGCTAGAGTTGGCCGAGTCGATTAAAAATGATGGCTTACTTCAGCCAATTGTTGTGAGTGAAGATATTGATGGGTATATTTTAATTGCAGGTGAGCGAAGATTCCGTGCTTCTAAGCTTGCAAAACTAAAAACTATTCGTGCCATTACGATCAGTACAAATGAAGCAAAAATGCGACAGTTTGCACTGCTTGAAAATATTCAAAGGGAAGACCTTAATGCAATAGAACTAGCATATGCTTACAGTGAACTTCTTAAACTGCATGAACTGACGCATGAAGAGCTCTCTACTATGATTCATAAAAGTAGAACAAATATTACAAACACAATTAGACTTTTACAACTCTCAGGCAATACACAAAAAGCATTAATAGAAAAAAAGATATCAGCCGGTCATGGAAAGGTTCTTGTTGGATTGAATGATAAGCAGCAACAAGTTATAGTGAACTCAATTGTGGGACAAAAGTTAAGTGTTAGAGATGTTGAATTAATGATTAAAACCATAAAGGATGAGAATCTGCCTGCTCATAAAAAGCCTACAGTCGTAAGTTATGATTTATCAGAGATAAAAGAAAGATTCGATTCTCTTGGATTTAGTACAAAATCATCAAGCAATAAGATAACAGTAGAATTTAATAATGAAAATCAAATTAAAGAATTTTTATCTTTTTTTGAAAATTAAAAAAAATTAGGACTATTATTTATATAAAATATAAAATTCTTTAATTTTTTTCCTTCATTTAACTATCCTTTCAATTTTCATATAGTATAATCACGCAACTTTTAGGAGGTGCTATGTTAGATATTAATCCAATATTACTTTTAGCGACATTTGTTGTATTTCTTTCTCTTATCGCCATTTTAAACAGTTGGCTTTATAACCCATTATTTTCTTATATGAATAAACGTGATGAAGACATCAAAAAAGACCTGCAAAAAGTAGGTAACAATGATGAAGAAATCCATGAATTACATTCAAAAGCAGAATCTATAATTATGAACGCCAAACTTGAAGTAATGGCCCTAAGAGAAAAAGTTATTGCAGATGCTAAGGAATTAGCTGATAGTAAATTAGAAACAAAGCGAGCTGAATTAGCCAATGAATATAGAGAATTTGAAAAATCTCTCTCAGATTCTAGAGAACAATTAACTAAAGACTTAATGTCTCAGGTTCCATTGTTTAAAGAAGCTGTAAATGCTAAATTTAGTCAAATATAAGGATGTTATATGAGTAGAGTTTTATTATTAGTGCTAATGATATCAACTTATGCATTAGCATCTAGTGGTTCTGCAGAACATGCAGATACGGATATTATACAAAGAACCGTTAACTTTGTACTATTTTCGGCTCTTATTTGGTATCTTGTTGCTGAACCTGTAAAAAATTATTTTGCAGGAAGAAGTCAAGGTATTGCGAACGAGTTGCAAAAAGTTCAAGACAAATTGAATGAGTCTATTGTTAATAAAAAAGAAGCATTAGCGAAAATATCTGAAGCTGAAAAGTTTGCAGAATCGTTAAAGATTTCTTCAAAGAAAGAGAATAAAATTATCAATAGTAAGATTATGCTTCAATGTGATGCAGATTTAGAGATTTTATCAAAACATCAAATTTCATTAAAGAACTTTGAGCAAAGAAAAATGGTACGTCATGTTGTAGAAGATGTGCTTGATAAAGTTTTAGCTCAAAGCAATGAAAGTTTTGATAAAGAATCTATGGCTAATGTTATCTTAAAGAAGGTGGCATAGATGGAAGAATTGATTGCAAAAAGATATATAAAAGCTATCAAAGGTAGTTCAGACGCTACGTCAATGGAAAATATGCTAACTATTTTTTCTACTTTGGCTCAGTCATTTAAAGATGATAAATTTGTTCAAATAATTGACAGTCCAAATGTAAGTAAAGACAAAAAATTGGAGATATTGCTAGAAGCAGTAAAATCTGCAAATTCTAAGCAAATTAATAATTTGATTAAATTATTGGTTGAAAAGAATCGTATCGGTATTATCCCTGCATTGGCAGAAGGTATTAGAAAAGATTTAACTGCATCAACTAAAACTTACAAAGGTCTTGTATATAGTGATAGCAATATTGATGAAAAAGTTATGCAAGATTTGAGTAGTGGTTTAAGTAAAAAATTTGATTCAAAAATTTCATTAGACTTCATTAAAAATGATTTCAATGGAATTAAAGTCGATGTAGAAGACTTGGGAATAGAGATAGATTTTTCTAAATCAAGAATTAATAGTCAAATCATAGAACATATAGTAAAAGCAATTTAACTTTCAACGAGAGGAGATATATAGTGGTAGCAAAAATACAAGCTGATGAAATCAGCTCAATAATTAAAGAGCGTATTAATAACTTTGAATTAAGTGTTAATATTAATGAAACAGGTAAAATTGTTTCTTATGCTGATGGTGTTGCACAAGTTTACGGACTTAACAATGTTATGGCTGGAGAAATGGTAGAGTTCGAGGAAGGAACCAGAGGTTTGGTTATGAACCTTGAAGAAGGCAAAGTTGGTGCTGTTATACTTGGAGGCGGTTTTGAGCTTCGTGAAGGTATGTCAGTTAAAAGACTGGGTAAGCTTCTTAAAGTTCCTGTTGGTGATGCACTTTTAGGGCGTGTTGTAAATGCCCTTGGTGAACCAATTGACGGTAAAGGTCCGATTGAAACAAGCGAAACTCGTTTTGTTGAAGAAAAAGCACCTGGAATTATGGATAGAAAATCTGTTCATGAGCCATTGGCAACTGGTATTAAGGCTATTGATGCACTTGTTCCAATTGGTCGTGGACAAAGAGAACTTATTATTGGTGATAGACAAACTGGTAAAACAACAGTTGCACTTGATGCTATTATCAATCAAAAAGGTAATGGTGTTGTTTGTGTTTATGTAGCAATCGGTCAAAAAGCATCTACTGTTGCTCAGGTAATTCGTCGTTTAGAAGAGCATGGAGCTATGGAATATACGATTATCGTTTCTTCTACTGCTGCAGAAGCTGCTGCACTTCAGTTTTTAGCTCCATATACTGGTGTTGCTATGGCTGAATATTTCCGTGACAACGCTAGACATGGTCTAATTGTATATGATGATTTATCAAAGCATGCAGTTGCATACCGTGAGATGTCACTTATTCTTCGTCGTCCTCCAGGTCGTGAAGCTTACCCAGGGGATGTTTTTTACATTCACTCTCGTCTTCTTGAAAGAGCTGCAAAGCTTTGTGATGAGAGAGGCGCTGGTTCATTAACTGCACTTCCTATTATTGAAACACAAGCTGGGGATGTTGCGGCATATATCCCAACAAATGTTATCTCTATTACTGATGGTCAAATATTCCTAGAGACTGATTTATTCAACTCAGGTATTCGCCCAGCGATTAATGTTGGTCTTTCTGTGTCTCGTGTTGGTGGTGCTGCTCAGATTAAAGCTACTAAGCAAGTTGCCGGTACTTTACGTCTTGATCTTGCTCAATACCGTGAACTTCAAGCGTTTGCACAATTTGCATCTGATTTAGATGAAGTTTCCCGTAACCAACTTGAGCGTGGACAAAGAATGGTTGAAGTTCTTAAGCAACCTCCATTTTCTCCACTTTCTGTAGAGAAGCAAGTTGTCATTATCTTCGCAGGTAATGAAGGTTTCTTAGATGATATGGACCCATCAAATGTTGTTCGTTTTGAAGCTGAGTTATATCCATTTATTGAAGCATCTTATCCTCAAGTTTTTGAGAATGTAAGAAGTACTTCAAAAGTGGATGATGACACAAAAGCTCTGATGTTGAAAGCACTTGAAGAGTTCAAAGCTAGTTTCGTAGCAGCGTAAGGATAACTTTATGGCAAACTTGAAAGATATTCAAAGACAGATAAAAAGTGTTTCAAACACTCAAAAGACGACTCGTGCTATGAAACTTGTGTCAACCGCTAAGCTTCGTCGTGCTGAAGAGTTAGCTAGACGCTCTCGTCTTTATGCTGCAAAAATGAATCAGGTAATTGCCGAAATAGCTGGACGTATTAAGTGTCATAAAGTTGGAGGAATTGACAATCGTTGTTTTGCAAAGATTGAAAATCCAAAAATGGTTGACATTGTTTTTGTAACTGCAGATAAAGGTTTATGTGGTGGTTTTAACATTCAAACAATTAAAGCTGTTAAAAAACTTATCTCAGAGTACAAAGAGAAAAATGTAAAAGTGCGTTTACGCGGAATCGGTAAAAAAGGTGTTGAATTTTTTAAATATAACGAAGTCGAACTTTTTGACGAAGTTATTAATCTAAGTTCTAAGCCTGATAAAGGAAGAGCTGATGATTTTATTATGACATCTATTGAAGATTATAATGATGGTAAAATAGATGGTCTTTATATAATATACAATGGGTATAAAAATATGATAACTCAAGAGTTACATGTAAATAAAATATTACCTGTTGATGCAGAACAGTTCGGATGTGGTGAAGAACAAACGTCAATTTTAGAGATTGAAGCTCAAGATGAAGGGCAGATGTTAGACTCTTTAGTTAACAAGTATGTTGAATATAACATGTACTACTCTTTAATTGATTCGGTTGCAGCAGAGCATAGTGCTAGAATGCAGGCTATGGATACAGCAACAAATAATGCTAAAGAAGTGGTAAAATCACTGAATATTAAATATAATAAAGCTAGACAAGCAGCTATTACTACAGAACTTATTGAGATAATAAGTGGCGTGGAGTCTATGAAATAATGGAGAAAAATATGATTGGTAAAATTAGCCAGGTTATGGGTCCGGTTGTTGATGTTGATTTTGATGGTTATCTTCCAGCAATCAATGAAGCGATTGATGTTAAAATAAGTTTAGAAGGTACTGAACGTCGTTTAGTGCTAGAAGTTGCAGCTCACTTAGGTGATGGTCGTGTTAGAACGATTGCGATGGACATGAGTGAAGGTTTAGTTCGTGGTATGGATGCCGTAGCTAGCGGTTCTCCTATTAAAGTTCCGGTTGGGGAAAAAGTACTAGGTCGTATTTTTAACGTAATCGGTGAAACTATTGATGGCGGCGAAACAATTAGTGATGCACCAGAATGGTCAATTCACCGTGCTCCTCCACCGTTGGTTGATCAGTCAACTACTACTGAAATGTTTGAAACAGGCATCAAAGTTGTTGACTTGCTTGCTCCATACTCAAAAGGTGGTAAAGTAGGACTATTTGGTGGTGCCGGTGTTGGTAAGACAGTTATTATCATGGAGCTTATTCATAATGTTGCTCATGGTCATGATGGTTTATCAGTTTTTGCCGGTGTTGGTGAGAGAACTCGTGAAGGGAATGACCTTTACCATGAGATGAAAGATTCGAATGTACTTGACAAAGTTGCACTGTGCTATGGTCAGATGAGTGAGCCTCCAGGAGCAAGAAATCGTATTGCTTTAACTGGTCTTACAATGGCTGAATACTTTAGAGATGAGATGAAATTGGACGTATTAATGTTTATCGATAATATTTTCCGTTTCGCACAATCTGGTTCAGAGATGTCTGCACTTCTTGGCCGTATCCCTTCAGCTGTTGGTTATCAACCAACTTTAGCTCGTGAAATGGGTGCATTACAAGATCGTATTACATCAACTCAAAATGGTTCAATCACTTCTGTTCAAGCTGTTTATGTACCAGCGGACGATTTAACTGACCCGGCTCCAGCTTCTGTTTTTGCACACTTAGATGCAACTACCGTACTTAACCGTAAAATTGCTGAAAAAGGTATCTATCCTGCAGTTGATCCATTGGATTCATCTTCAAGATTACTTGATCCGCAAATTTTAGGTGAAGAACATTACAATGTAGCTCGTGGTGTTCAACAAACACTTCAAAAGTATAAAGATTTACAAGATATTATTGCTATTCTTGGTATGGATGAGCTTTCAGAAGATGACAAAAATATTGTAGAGCGTGCTCGTAAGATTGAGAAATTCTTGTCTCAGCCATTCTTCGTTGCAGAAGTATTTACAGGTTCACCTGGTAAATATGTTTCTTTGGAAGACACTATCAAAGGTTTCAAGGGAATCTTACATGGTGATTACGATCATATGCCAGAGATGGCTTTTTATATGGTTGGCGGTATTGATGAAGCAATCGAGAAAGCTGCAAAGTTAAAAGCTAAGTAATTCATAAAAGGACTGAAATGGATAAGTTAAAACTTGAAATTCTAACTCCTAATGGCGAAATCTTCAATGGTGAAGTTGTTAGTGTAGTTCTCCCCGGGGAAGAGGGAGAATTCGGTGTTCTTGCACATCATGCTTCTTTAACAACTTTGTTGGAAGCGGGTGTTATAGATATCGAAAAAGAAGATAAATCAGTCGAATCAATTTTAATCAACTGGGGTGTTGTCCATGTTGATGAAGAAAAAGTTATTGTACTTGTAGAAGGTGCAGTTGCAATTCGTGGAGATAGTGAAAGTAGTGTTGCTAATGCTCTAGAAGAAGCTAAGCAACTCATTAGTGATATAGCTGATTCAAATCCTGCAATTGCAGCGGTTTCTGCAAAAATTGAATCTGCTGCTAGGCGATTACTATAAAACATGATAAACGACTTAATTGATTTTTATCTAAAAAGTCACCCAGTTACATTGGGTGTACTGGCTCTTTTATCGGTATACTTTATTATAATGAATTGGGTTTTTATATATCGCTACTTTTCACTTAGTAGTTGGCTTTCTAAAGAAAATAGTTCTTTAGAAGCTTTACTGATGGGTGCTACAACAGTTAATGAACAATCTTTCTTAAGTAATTTCCTCAAAGCTAGTTCGAATATTTCTAAATCTATATTGGATTTAGGCATGTTAGCTGCTACAAAAGAGGCTACAAAAGGTCTTTCTGTTTTATCTGTATTTGCTTCTACATCCCCTTTTATTGGGTTATTTGGAACAGTTGTGTCAATTTTAGATACTTTTGCACATATTGGGCAAACAAGTGGAACGATGTCAGTGATAGCAACCGGGGTATCAGATGCTTTGATTGCAACAGCTTCTGGAATCTTTGTAGCAATTTTTGCATATACGTATCATCAGATTCTAAAACGACAATCATTTGAATTGATTAGTTTTATTCAAATGCAAAGTGACGCAATATTAGCTCGTAAAGAAAAATAATGATTTATGACTGGGACGAAAAGCCAGAGTTAAATATAACTCCTTTGGTTGATATTATGTTGGTTCTATTAGCTATTTTGATGGTTATAGCACCAAATATAATCTATGAAGAAAACATAAGATTGCCTCAAGGCTCAGTAACACAGCAACTTTCAAAAATTCCGCCTGTTCATATCACAATTGACAAAGAATTAAAGCTTACGGTGAATAAAGAAAATTTTGATCTCAATGCATTTGCAGATAATTTTTACACATATTCACGAAAATTGGATATTAAGGCAGCGGTGCTTATCAGTGCTGATAAAACACTTGATTACGGTATTGTTATGTCAGTTTTGGCTGCTGTTAAACAAGCTGGTTTTACTGAGGTTTCTTTAGCAACAAATGGCTGAAAACAAATCTTTATTTTACATAAGCGGATTTATTTCCGTATCTCTATTTGTACTTCTCTTATCCCTTTTCTTCTATATGCTGTTTTCTTCGAATAAAATAAAAGAATTTGCCTTGACGAAGGATAACTATATCTCTGTATCTATGGATACTGCTCAATTTGAGGTTAAAAGTGCTAAAAAACGTGTAACAACCCCAGTTGAAAAAGAGATAAAAAAAGACCAACCTGTAATTGACCCTGTTGTTACAGAGATTGCTCAGCCAACCAAAACTCCTACAGTTGATGTCAGCAATTTATTTAATAATGTCTGGACACAAAAAATTAAAAAACAAAAAACGAAAGAAAAAGTAACAGATAATAAAAGAATTCAAGAGATTCAAAAAAAAATAGAGATGGTCAAAAGTAGTGAAGGCAGTGATATTGCTAAAAAAGACAGCACCAAAGATGATAAGCAAAGCAATGAACAAGAAAGTCATAAATCTTCTGGAAATGAAGTTAATGAATATTTAGCTAAAATTCAGGCTTTAGTTTATACCCATTTTAATCCACCGGAAAACTCACAGGGCAATAGTGTAAAGGCTGTAATTAATCTGAGTAGCATTGGTAAAGTTTTAGATTTCAGGATTTTAAATTATTCTGCTAACAGTAGTTTGAATGCTGAGTGTGACAAGATCAAAGATAGGTTGATGAGTGTTGTTTTTCCTGTAAACCCACAAAATAAATCTGGTAACTATATTATTATATTAACGTCAAAGGAATAAGTTTGAAAGTATTTTTTTCATTATTGTTATTTATATCTATTTTGTTTGCAAATGATGCAACAATTGAAGTAATTAAAAAAGTTGAGTCCCTTCCAAGTATAGCATTAGAGGACGCTTCCCTCAGCTATGATAGTACTTTTAAATTGACATTTTTTAAAACCTTAGCAGCAGATTTAAATGTTCTGTCTTTATTTAATGTGGACAGGCATTATAATCAGACAGATTTTGATGACAGGGTAGTTGTTGCCAATAAAGATATGAATTATGTGTTGAGATATAAACTCTCCGAGGGCGACAATAATGCTTTAAATGTTGAAATCAAACTTATTAATAATGAAAAGAATGTTTTGTTAAAAAAATATAAAATAAACAGTAAAAATATATATGTATTTGTTGCACATACTATTGCTTACGATATAAATGAGTTTATGGGTGCTCCTTCTGTTGAATGGATGAAAAAAAGAGTTCTTTTCTCAAGAGTTGTTAAATCAAAAAAAAGTGAAATAGTTATTGCTGATTATACATTGGCATATCAACATGTGATTTTAAAAGGCGGATTAAATTTATTTCCAAAATGGGCAAATAAAAATCAGACTGCATTTTATTATACTTCTTTAAGTGGAAAGAAACCACTTTTAAAGTATCTCGATACCAGTACCGGAAAAAGTAAATCTATCTTATCTTCAGATGGAATGATGGTATGTTCGGATGTAAGTGCTGATGATAAAATGCTCCTTTTAACAATGGCTCCGGAAGGTCAGCCGGATGTGTATCTATACAATGTTGCTACAAAGCAATATAAAAGAGTTACAACTTATGGCGGTATTGATGTCAATGGACAATTTATTGATAACAATACAATAGCATTTATTTCTAACCGATTGGGTTATCCAAATGTTTTTTCACAAAAAATAGGAAGCAGCAGTGTTGAGCAAATGGTTTATTATGGAAAAAGTAATTCAGCATGTAGTGCTCGCGGTGAATATATAGTTTACAAATCAAGAGAAAGCTCAAATGCTTTTTCAGACAATACATTTAATTTACATCTTATTTCAACTAAAACAGATTTTATAAGAAGACTGACTGCAACTGGAGTAAATGAATTTCCAAGATTTTCAAAAGACGGAGATGCAATCCTTTTTGTTAAGAATTATCAATCACAAAGTTCTTTAGGAATCATTAGATTAAATCATAATAAAAATTACCTTTTTCCATTAAAAATTGGAAAAATTCAATCCATAGATTGGTAATGTAATTTTATTGTATATTTTCTGCTACAATTTCACAACTTTATTATCAAGGTGTAACAAATGAAAAGTATTTTCCTTTCTGGTGCTGTAATAGCACTTTTAGTTTTTAGTGGATGCTCAAAAGAGCCAATTGTAGATGAGTCAGCTTCTCAACCTCAGGGTGTGACACAACCAGCAGTAGATACAGAAACTGTATCTTCAGACATTGCAACTATGAGCGATGAAAATGCGATGGGTTCAGATACTAATGAGATGAAGATGGCAAAGTTAGAAAAAGAGATGGCAACTATATACTTTGATTTTGATAAATTTGTTATACGTGCGGACATGCAAGACAAAGTGTCATCTGATGCAAAATTAGCAAATGGTGCAGCTTCTGATTTTACTATAAAATTAGAAGGTAACTGTGATGAATGGGGTAGTGATGAATATAACTTTGCTTTGGGTCTAAAAAGAGCAAATACTACTAAAGAGGCATTAGTTGCTGAAGGTGTACCTGTAAATCGTATATCAATGGTAAGTTATGGCGAAACAAATCCTACATGTACTGATAAAACACAGGCTTGTTGGTCTCAGAATCGTCGTGTAGATTTTAAACTTCTTCCATAGTTAGATGATGCGTATTATTTTAGTTGCAATAATTGCAACTATTATTCCGTTAACTTTATCCGGCAGCGAACCATCAGCGTTCGGTGCGGGTAACCTTAATAATCCAAAGCCTTATGGTTTGACTTCAACAGAAGAAGTTATCCTAGAAAATAAACAAAATCTTCGTAAAGTAGTCGTTGATACTAATAATCAAGCTAATAAAGTTGATTCTATCAGAGACAGGATTGATGGTTTACAAGGTGTAATAGAAGGTTTAGCAAAAAAATCACAAGAGAATAAAATTGCCCTGCAGCTCTTAAGTGAAAAAAACCTAGAAGCGTTAAAAAGTTCTGATGAGTATGAAAAACGACTGAGTGAAATGAGTCAGAATAACTCAAAAAGTATAGAAGAGATAAAAATATTAATATCTGAATTGTCATCATTACTAGAGACAATAAATAAGACTTATGTTAGTAAAAATGAGTTTAATAGCTTAGTTGAAGATGTAAATAAATTTAAAGAGCTTGTCTCTAAAGAATTAAAAAGTAGTTCAAAATCTTCTGGATCAAGTTTAGACAAGTTAAATAGAGGCGATGTAGCTACAGATGCACGTTCTTTTTACGATAAAAAGCTTTATGACAAAGCTATTGAATATTATACTTATCTCATAGATAAAAACTATAAACCTGCTTATGCGCATTATATGATTGCAGAGATGCAATATTATAGAAAAAATTATGCTGAGGCAATTGCGTATTTTAAGAAAAGTGCATCTTTATATGATAAGGCTTCATATATGCCTATTCTAATGTTGCATACTGCTGTTGCTATGGAAAAAACAGGTGATAAAAGTAATGCGAAAGCTTTTTACAATGGAATAATTTCTAAGTTTCCAGATAGTGAATATGCCGGCAAAGCAAAAAAATATCTTAGCTTAATGAAGTAATAAGTTGTTGTTTTTCAGGCTAGTTATAGAAAAATATGATAAAATCCAAAAAAATTAAATAAAGGTAAATTAAAATGGCAATAGAAACAAATCAAATTGTATCAATAGAATATGAAGTTCGTGATGGAGAAAGTGTAGTAGATAGTAATATTGGTGGTGCACCGTTAGTATTTATGTTCGGTAAAGGTCAAATTATTCCTGGTTTAGAAAATGGAATTATTAACATGGGTATCGGCGAAAAAGCTGATATTCTTGTTAAGCCGGTAGATGCTTATGGTGAGCATAATCCTGAAGCAATGCAGGAAGTTCCAAAAGATCAATTTGCTGGAATTGATTTAGAAAAAGGGATGTCTCTTTATGGACAAGGCGAAGATGGCGGAACTGTTCAGGTAATTGTTCAAGAGATTGGTGAAGAAACTGTAACAATAGATTTTAATCATCCTTTAGCTGGAAAAGATTTGATGTTTAGCGTTACTATAAATAATGTTAGAGATGCTTCTGCAGAAGAAGCAATGACTGGTGTACCAGCTGAAAATATGCAAGACGATGATGGATGTTGTAGTACTGACACTGGCAGCAGCTGTGGTTGCCACTAGTTTTATAACTGCTTGCGATGCTTCAAAAGAGGCATTTAAAACAGCTACTCTTTTAAAAACACTGAGTGTCAATGCTCTTATTACAGGAGAGCTTGGTGTTGGTAAAAAAAGTTTAGCTTCTTATATACTCCCGGATGCTCCAGTTTTGGATGCATCTAAGTTTGATGAATTATTGGTCGCATTAGAATCTTCAAGTGAGATAATAATCACAAATTTAGAAAAATCACCAAATATAAAAAGAATTTTTGATATTATCAACACAAATGATATTAGAGTTGTTGCAACAGCAAAAGGCTCATTTTATAACAAAGATATAGATGAATTTTTTAGTGTTAAATTTAATATTCCACCACTTCAAGATAGACCTGAAGATATAAGATTATTAGTAGAGAGATTTATATCTGAAGCATCTTTGCTATTTGGCGGTGGTGAAAAATTTAATATTAAAAACTTCATACCTGATTTAAGTGAAAATTCAAACTCTTTAAGACGACAAGTGATGATAGATTTTCTTTTACAAGATATAAAAGATACTGAACTTATGAATATAATGGAAAACTATATGCTTGAAAAATTGGGTTCAAACAGTGACTATAAGAACTTGTTGTATTTATATGAAGTTCCACTTATTAAAGCTGGAATTTCCAAATTTAAGTCTCAACTTAAACTCTCAGATAAATTGGGTCTCAATAGAAATACACTTAGAAAAAAAATAGCTGATAATAAACAATATTTATAAGGAATAAAAATGTCAAAAAAAATAGCAATGATTTTTTCAGGACAAGGTTCGCAGGCAGTAGGAATGGGTAAGGATTTTTATGAGAATTCTGATATAGCAAGAGATATGTTTGCTAAAGCTGGAGAGAGAATAGGGGTTGATTTTAAAGAGTTGATATTTACCGAAAATGATAAATTAGGTCAAACTGCTTTCACTCAACCGGCTATTTTACTTGTACAGATGATTGCGTATCGTCTTTTTAAAAATGCTTGTCCAGATATTAAAGCTGAGCTCTTTTTAGGACATTCACTTGGTGAATTTTCTGCTTTATGTGCCAGCGGTGCTATTGATTATGTGGACGCAGTGGAACTTGTTCATAAGCGTGGGTCATTTATGCAGTCAGCATGTGACACTATAGAAGCCGGAATGATGGCTATTGTCGGGCTTGATGATGATGGTGTAGAAAAAGTTTGTCAAGATGCACAACAAGAAGGTAAGAAAGTTTGGCCGGCAAATTATAACCAAGATGGACAGCTGGTTGTTGCCGGTCTGAGGGCTGATTTAGTTTCTTTGGAGCAAACTTTTAAAGATGCCGGTGCAAAAAGAGCACTGCTTTTAAATATGTCAGTTGCAAGTCATTGTGAATTGTTGGCATCTGCTCAACAACCTTTATCTGATTTGATGTCTAGTATGGTTAAAGATGAATTTGAAGCTCCTATAGTTTCAAATGTTACAACAAAAAGATACAGCACAAAAGAAGAAGCCGTTTCATTACTTACAGAGCAATTAGTAAAACCTGTTAAATATAAGCAATCTATCTTGGCTATTGCAGATGATGTTGATTTAGCCATAGAATTTGGACATGGCGTAGTTTTAAAAGGTCTTAACAAAAGAATTGCCAAAGATTTAAATACGTTGAATATTTCAGACATGGCAAGCTTAGCAAAAGTTGTAGAAGAAGTTTGCAGCTAAAATGAGAGTAACCTTAGCTCAAACTTCTCCAAAACTAAACCGTTCTAACTTGCAAGATATTCTTGAAATTGTCAAAGAATTTCAAGAAGAAAGTGATTTGATAGTTTTTCCAGAACTATCTTTAAATGGCTATCTTTTGCAGGATAAACTTTTTGAAGATGCTTGGGATATAGATGACTTAGATGAGCTTAAAGAGTTGAGCAGGCATGTTGATATTGTAGTTGGTGCTGCAATAAGAGATATGCAAACATTTAAAAACAGGGCTCTTTATTTTTCAGATGGCAAGCTTTTAAGTCAGCATACAAAAGTCCATTTACCAAATTACGGAATGTTTGAAGAAGCAAGATATTTCACTGCCGGCAATAAATTTGAGAGTTTTATGAGCTCTTTTGGTAGAATCTCTATGCTTGTGTGTGAAGACTTATGGCACAAAGAAGTTCACAATGAACTTATAAAAGAAAACCCTGATTATATTATTGCATTAGTCGCTTCGCCAGCTCGCGGATTTAGCGACAATGGCTTAGAGATAGAAGATAGGTGGTACTCTATAATAAAAACAGTTGCAGGTGAGTGCAGGGCAAAATTGATTTTCGTAAATCGCGTCGGTTTTGAAGATGGACTTGGTTTTTGGGGTGGGAGTTGTATCGTTGATGAAAATTCAAATATATTAGACAAGTTACCAAGGTATGAAACATTAATAAAAACATTTGAAATGTAAGGTATAGTATGAAAATAGCAATAATGGGCGCAATGCCAGAAGAGATAGCACCGATTTTACAAAAACTTGGTGAGTATAAAACAACTGAATATGCAAAAAATAAATATTATGAGGCATCATATAAAGGTGTAGAACTAGTAATAGCATATTCAAAAATTGGTAAGGTTTTCTCAACTCTTACTGCTACGACTATGATAGAGCATTTTGGTGCACAAAAATTACTTTTTAGCGGAGTAGCCGGTGCTATATCTGAGACTTTGAAAGTAGGTGATTTGATTGTTGCCACAAAACTGTCTCAACATGATTTGGATATTACAGCCTTTGGACATCCGTTTGGGTATGTTCCTGAGGGTGGTGTATTTGTTGAAGCAGACAAAGCCATGATAGAGATGAGTAAAGAAGTAGCACGTGATATGGGTAAAACTGTTCAAGAAGGGATTATTGCAACCGGAGATCAGTTTGTTGCAAATGAAGAGCGCAAAAACTGGATTGGCAGTACTTTTAATGCAGATGCTCTAGAGATGGAAGGAGCAAGTGTTGCAGTCGTCTGTGATGCGCTTAATGTGCCTTTCTTTATCCTTCGTGCCATAAGTGATGCAGCTGATATGGATGCAAGTTTCAGCTTTGATGAATTTTTAGAAACAAGTGCAGTTGAGAGTGCAGAGTTTGTTATGAAAATGGTTGATAAAATACTTGAATAACTATGTCAATTAAGCTTTCTAAAAAAATAATGACTAAACTAGGTCGTACAAATGCCGAGTTTAATCTTATTGAAGAGGGAGATAAGATTCTTGTTGGATTGAGCGGTGGTAAAGATTCACTTACTATGGTTCATGCCATGAAAGAGCAACAGCGCCGAGCTCCTTTTAAATTTGAGTTTCTTGCCGTAACTGTCAGTTATGGCATGGAAGAAAATTTTGATGCATTGATAGCTCATTGCAAAGAGCATGAAATCCCACATGTAGTACATGACACAAAGATATATGACTTAGCAGAAGAAAAAATCAGAAAAAACTCCTCTTACTGTAGCTTTTTTTCTAGAATGAGAAGAGGTTCTCTTTATGGTGCAGCTGAGAAACATGGGTGTAATAAAGTAGCACTTGGTCATCATATGGACGATGCGGCAGAGAGCTTTTTTATGAACTTTATTTACAATGGACAGATGAGAAGCCTGGCTCCAAAATACACTGCTGGCAATGGTTTGGTAGTTATCAGGCCTCTTATACAAATGAGAGAAAGACAACTAACAGCCTTTGCACTTGATAATAACATCCAGACAATAGGCGATGAAGCTTGTCCATCCATGAGATTTGATGTAAAAATGCCACATGCCAGAGCAAAAACTAAAGAAATGCTAAGAAAGATGGAAAAAGAGTTTCCATCACTCTTTACTAGTTTAAATGCCGCATTTAAAAATATTTCGGTGGATAGTTTTTTTATGGTTGAGGATTAGCATATATTAGTTTCTTAATTCATCTTAATTCTAATTATTGTTAAACATTATAAATATTTAATTTGTTATAATAATCTACATTTTTTCTAGGACGATATTTATGAAGCAATTTTTAGTGTTTATATTTTTAGTATCAGCTCTGTTTGGTGCTATGCCGAAGTTTTTAATGCCTGATCAAGCATTTATTCCACATGCTAAACTCAATGATGCTATGCAGATTGAAGCTAGTATCGAACTAGCCAAGGGTATATATGTTTATGAAGATAAAGTAAATTTTGAACTAAAAAATACAACTAGCTTATCTATCGTTGATATTAAAAAACCTCTGGCTGTTAAGCATGATGATTATAATGTTTATTTAGAATCACCGACTTTCATCCTTTCTTTGGAAAATAATGGCTCTAAAGATGTAAAAGATGTAGAACTTGTTGTATCTTATCAAGGATGCTCAGATCAAGGTTTATGCTATGAGCCACTTGAAAAAAGCTTCACATTGAGTGTGGACGCATCAAAAATATCCTCTAAAAATATTGCACCTTTAAAAACAGATAAGCCAAAAACAAATGAACTCTCAGAAACAGACAGTATCGCAAATACGATAAGCTCTGGTAATATTTTTGTCATACTCTTCACATTTTTAGGCTTCGGTTTATTGCTGGCTCTGACTCCGTGTGTGTTTCCTATGATACCTATAATCTCTGGACTTATCATCTCTCAGGGTGAAGGTTTGAGTACAAAAAGAGCATTTTTCCTCTCAGTAGTCTATGTTCTAGCTATGGCTGTTGCCTATACTATAGCCGGAGTATTGGCCGGTTTATTTGGTTCAAACTTACAAGCGGCACTTCAAGATCCTTATGTTATCTATACTTTTAGTGCTGTTTTTGTGGCTCTTGCTCTTAGCATGTTTGGTTTTTATGAACTTAAACTTCCGGATTTTATCGTAAATAAAGTGAGTTCTAAGCACTCAAAAGGCGGTGTGGCGGGTGTGGCAATTATGGGCTTTTTATCTGCACTTATTGTTGGTCCATGTGTTGCGGCTCCGCTTGCCGGTGCGCTTGTATACATAGGTCAAACGGGTGATGCAGTGCTTGGCGGAATGGCATTGTTTTCCATGAGTATAGGGATGGGTTTACCGCTTATCGCAGTGGGTGTCAGTGCAGGTAAGTTTATGCCTCGCCCTGGCGCATGGATGACTATGGTTACTGCCATTTTCGGCATCATTATGTTGGGTGTAGCTGTATGGATGCTGGAAAAAGTTGTCGCACCGGATGTTACCATGTTGCTCTATGCTCTTTTAGGTATCGGCAGTGCTATCTATTTTGGAGTTTTTGATAACAATGTACATGTGTTTAAAAAGAGTGTCGCAGTAATTCTGTTTATATACTCACTTTCTCTTTTTATAAGTTTTTTAGCCGGTTCTGCAAATATGATCAGACCTTTGGAATTTTTAAAACCGCAAAGTGTTTCTACATCATCCCAAAAAATATCCAGACATGTGGAATTTGTGAAAGTAACATCAATACAAGAACTTGATGCACTTTTGATTAAGCACAAGGGCAAAAAAATAATGCTTGATTTTTATGCTGATTGGTGTACTGCATGTAAAGAACTTGAAGAAGTTACTTTTTCAAATGAAAGTGTTCAAAATAAGATGGCTGAGTTTATTTTAATTCAAGCAGATGTGACTAAAAATACTCAGGAAGAAAAAGATTTAAGTAAAAAGTACGGAGTGTTTGGTCCTCCGGCTATTATCTTCTTTGACGAAGAAAGCAATGTTCTGAGCGCAAAAACAATCGTAGGTTTCATGAAACCGGAAGAGTTTTTGACTCATTTAAATACTCTATAAACGAATAGTGTTTATTTTTCTATAAGTGCTGCTACATTTTTTGAGCTGCCGTGTTTTAGGTAAGCTCTTAATGCTTTTGAATCATCCAAGAAGGTACTTCTATCCAGCTCTCTATATGCCTTTATCAGATTATCCGCTGTTACATCCTGCTGGATAAACTCAGGATGCAAATCCCTATCGTTAAACTTTGTAAACATGATATTGCTGAGTCCTATATGGTTTAATTTAACGAGCCTGCTGGCTATGAAATAATCAAGCGGTTTGGCGATGTAGCTCAGGACAAAAGGGATTCCAATAAGTGCTGCTTCAAGTGTTGCCGTACCGCTGCAAATAAATGCAAAGTCTGATTCATAAAGTGTTTTATAGGTGTCATGCGTAATTTTAAAACCTTGTAAATCACCGTAAAGTTCTTCTATATCTTCTTTTGTAAAATGTGTGGGGATGATAATAATTCCCTCAATGCCTAATTTTTCTCTTACCTCTTTAAACACAGGCATAAGTTTTTTTATCTCACCTTTTCGGCTTCCAGGCATAAACACAATACTTTCCACTTTTTCGTTCAGTTCTTCTTTAAAGTTATGTATGATATCAAGAAGTGGATGACCGACATAAGTGATGGGAGCATTTTTTGAGTAAAAATCTTTTTCAAAAGGAAGTATTGAAGCCAAATGGTCTATGGTTCGCTCTAAAACAGGAATACGCTTTTTTTTCCATGCCCAAGCCTGAGGTAAAATATAGTAAATTATCTCTTTATCCGGATATTTTTTTTTGATTTTTTTAGCAAGAGGCAGGTTAAATCCGGAGGAATCAATAAGTAAAACTTTATCCACTTCACTTGCCAGTTCAACCATCTGCGCGTTTAGCTTGAAAAAATAGCGTAATTTTTTTATGACATCCACAAAACCCATGATGGCAAGCGAGCGTAAATCTACGATAGAATCACCTAAATCACTATCAAAGATACCAACAAACTCCACCTCAGCACTTAGCTCTTTTTTTAGAGATTTAAGATGTATATTTGCCGAGTGTTCTAAGGCGCTGACTAGTATTTTCATAAAGAGGTATCTCCAATGGTTTTTGGTATAATTTTGCCATTATATCTAAGGTGGTCTAAAATGGTTATTTCTAATGCAGTAGTTTGTGATGTAAATGGCGAAAAGAAAGCTGATGTTCGGATTGAAAACGGGATTATCACAGAGATAGGAACCGAGTTAAAAGATGCAGAGATTATACACGCAAACGGTGCCTATTTTATGCCTCTTTTGGTAGACGCAAACGTACGGCTTCAAGACTCCACACTTAACTCAAAAAACATTAAGGCTATTTCAAAAGAGGCGCTTCGCGGCGGGATAGGGCACATTATTTTAAATGCTGACTCAACTCCTGCCATAGACAGCGAAGTTGTTTTAGAGTACGCTCAAAATAACCTGGATAAACTTAAAGGTGCAAAAGTCGATTTGATGTTAAACACGCTCAAAGAGGATGCAACACTCAGCAATATAGCTATTCTTTTGAAAAAAGGAGCAGTTGCACCTTACATGAGCACAATCGCAAAAAATAATTTGACCATAAAAATAGCTGAGTATGTAAAGATGTACGGAGTGACACTTTTTTGTAAGGCAGAAGACAACTCTCTTATAAATAATGGTGTTATGCTTGAAGGCGATGTGAGTTCAAAACTTGGATTAGCCGGCATTCCTGACTTGAGTGAAGTGCTCCATGTCTCCCGTATGATAGAAATAGCAAGACATTTCCAAATCAAAATACTTTTTAAATCCATCGCCTCCCCCCGTTCTATTTACCTGATAAACAAAGCGAAAAAAGAGGGAGTAGATGTACGATGTGAAGTCTCAATCCATCATCTTTTACACGCAGATGAAGCTTGTGAGAATTTCAACACAACAGCAAAACTAGATCCGCCTTTGGCATGTAGAAGTGATGTGCTACTGCTACAAGAAGCACTGAAAAACAATCAGATAGATTCTCTGACAGTCTTGCATCAGCCAAACTCACCTGTTAATAAAGAAGTTGCTTTTTATGATGCGCATTATGGTTGTGAAGCACTGAGCGATGCATTGCCGCTCTACTATACTAAGCTTGTGCAAACGCAGATGCTTGACATGACTGAACTGCTTAAACTTACAGTAAAAAATCCTGCAAAAAACATAGGTCTTGAAGCAGGTGTTATCGAAGTGGGGCAAAAAGTAAACGCACTGTTGTTTAATCCACATGTAAAGGTAATGGTGGATAATAAACAGTCACTTTATGACGGTGAAGAGTTAAGCGGAAAAGTTGTCATGAGTTTTGATGGCGCAAAAACCAGTAAATTCCTATAAACATGTATAGAATTTTATAGAGTTCTTTTTCTATAAAACTCTGTTTTATACTCCGCAAACCTGTCTTCAAGTATCGCCTCTCGAACTTCTCTCATAAGATTTAAATAGTAGTGAAGATTGTGAATAGTTGCAAGTCTAAAGTATGTGATTTCCCTTGCGCGAAACAGATGGTTTAAATAAGCTCTCGAATAAGTCTTACATGTAATACATTGACATTCCGGGTCGATAGGCTCTGCATCCTCTTTAAATTTTGCACCTTTGATGTTTATTCTTCCAAAAGATGTGAAAAGTGTGCCGTTTCTTGCATTTCTAGTGGGCATAACGCAGTCAAACATGTCGATACCGCGTTCTATGTTTTCGATGAGATCTTCAGGAGTTCCAACCCCCATGAGATAGCGTGGTTTGTCTTTTGGCATGTACTGAACGGTGTGCTCAACAGTGTTATACATCTCTTCATTGAGCTCACCGACACTGAGTCCGCCAATAGCAAAACCGTCATAATCAAGTGCGCAAAGTTCGGTTGCACTCTTAGTACGAAAAGCTTTGTCTGTACCTCCTTGGATGATAGCAAAAATATTCTGCTCTACGCCTATCCCTTTTTCCTGATTTGAGCGAAAATATTCTATAGACTCTTTTGCCCAGGCAGTGGTTCTCTCGATACTGAGTGCAATTCTTTCCTGTGTCGCCGGAAGGGCGACAAGGTCATCGAGTATCATCATGATGTCAGAGCCAAGATTGTTCTGGATATCGATAACTTTTGTAGGTGTAAAAAAGTGTTTGGAACCGTCTATGTGGGAGCGAAACTCTATCCCGTCTTTTGAGGCTTTCGAGATATCGCTAAGGCTGAAAGCCTGAAATCCGCCGCTGTCAGTCAAAAAGCTTTTCGGATACTTTGTAAACCCATGAAGTTTTCCCATCTTAGCTACGGTTTTATCTCCTGGACGAAGATACATGTGATAAGTGTTTGCTAAAATTATCTCAGCTCCGAGCATATCTACAACGTCATGAACATCAAGAGATTTCACGCTGCCAACAGTTCCGACAGGCATGAAAACAGGAGTTTTTATAGTTGAATGAGCTGTTTTTATAGTGCAGGCGCGAGCATTTTTTGAAGTGGCTTCTAAAGTGAATTCCATAATTGTTTGTATCCTAAAATATATAATTTTGGTGGCATTATATCATATGAACAAAGTTGAGATAAGTTTAAATAATTACAATTTGATTTCGGCCTTTTGCTTTTGCTTCATAAAGAGCTTTATCAGATAAAGATACCAACTCCAGCATAGATAATGCATCTCTGTCTTGTACTACACCAAAAGAACAAGTTATTTGTATTGTATGGTTATTGATTTGTAATATTTTAGATTCTAGTATTTTTTTAATTCTATTGAATATTATAAGTGTTTCTTTTGCACTTGAATATATAAAGAAAATAAACTCTTCTCCGCCATATCTTGCAACAATATCGTATGCTCTAATATGCTCAACAAAAAGCCTGCTGACTTCTATTAGCACTTCATCACCTACTTGATGACCATATTCATCATTTATTTTTTTAAAGTAGTCAATATCAGCCATAACAACTGTAAAATCACTTCTAGTGCGTCTTGCCTTTGAAAAGTCATAATTAACTTTTTCAAAAAAATATTTTCTATTAAATATATTTGTTAAACCATCAAAATTTTTCTCATAATTTTCACTTTCAATTACTAGAGTAGTTAACTTTTGTATAAACTGAAACTCTACGACAGCAAAATCTTCATATGTTTTTTCATTTACTATCCCTGTTGTTTTGTACTCTGTAAATAAATTGTCTATCAAGTTGTGCAATCGTTCATGTAGATTTTCAAAATCTAAAATCTTATCTTTTTTATCGTCTATATTTTTTATTCTAGAGTTTAAAATTGCATTTAGCATATGTGTGATTTCACAGTTTGAATATGAATTACGTTCAAGCATTTTGTCCAAATCATTTATTTCATGCTTACACACAATTATTTTAAATAATTCTATAATTTTTTTGAGATGTATATCTAAATTTGATTTTAAATTACCAGACAAATCCTTGTGGATGTCTATTCTGTCAATATTAGTCATGACTTACCTTTTTACTCTCTATATTTAAAATTATATCCTAAATATGGAGTTTGGAAATAATATGTTAAATATACCATTTGATGATTTCAAAAAGAGATAGCTAAAAAGTAGATAATTCTTTATTATATGAAAAAAGGTACTTATATTATTGGTTTTAAGACCTTTTAGTGTAAAATTTCAAAATTATTTTTTAAAAAGGTGTGTTTATGGCAACTATCGGCATGAGCGATATTAAGAAAAATGTTCGTTTGATTATAGGGGAAGTACCATATAAAGTAGTGGAGTTCCAACATGTTAAACCAGGTAAAGGTGCAGCCTTTGTTCGTATGAAAGTGAAAAGCTTTTTAAATGGCAAAGTGGTTGACAAAACTGTTCATGCCGGTGATAAATTTGAAGTTCCTGAAATCACTTATACAACTATGCAGTATCTTTACGACGATGGCGAGCAGTATCAGTTTATGGATAACGAGACTTATGAGCAACTTGGTCTTTCTTATGAGCAGTGTGATGATGCTTCAAAATGGTTCAAAGACGGTATCAATGTAGATATTATCTTTTACAAAGGCAATGCTATCTCTGTAAGTGCTCCAGAGACTATGGAACTTGTTATCACTGAAACGCCTCCAAACTTCAAAGGTGATACGTCAAGCGGAAGTAAAAAACCTGCGACTCTTGAGACTGGTGCAGTTATCCAAGTACCTTACCATGTTCTTGAAGGTGATACTGTCAAAGTAAACACTGTTGATTGTGAGTATTTAGAAAAAGTTAAATAATCTTTTTGATTTCTACATGTAAGTACATGTAGGAATTATCTCTCTAAAATCTTCAACTGCTTTTGTGCATACCACCATAAAAAGATGGCTGATGAGAAAATAATCATATCAAGTCCTATCCACATACTCAATATCCCAAACCCAAGCATTGATAAAATTGTAAATACTATAGCAGGTGCTATCACTTGTCTGTATACACTTATGGGGAAAATAACAGCCGGTTTTGCAATCCCCTGAAGCATGGCAATAGAGATAAATATCACCACAAAGCCATAAGAAGCAAGTCCACAAACACGCAGATAAAGTGCTGTCTGTTCTATGACTTCGGCATCCGATGTTAAAAGTGAAGCAAAATAATCTGCAAAAATAAAAAATGAACTCACTCCAATCGTACTCATAACCCACCCGTAGCGGATAGCTGCATGTAGAGTAGGGGAGATACGCTCATAAGCTTTTGCGCCGTTGTTTTGGGAGACGATTGCCAGCGTTGCAATATTTAATCCTATAACCGGCATAAGAAATACCTGCTCGATACGCATCCCAATGCCGAATGCTGCAACCGCCTCTTTGCCAAAAGGCGCTACAAAATAGGTGATGACATACATGCCAAATGCCATCATAAACATGTTGATACTTGGAGGAAATCCCTGCTTAAGTAATTCTCTGATGACTTTCTTATCGTATTTAAAGCTGCTAAATCCAACCCATAGTTTTGTTTTTCTAACTTTGTAAAACAGGTAAGACATAGTGATAGCTTCTGCTATGACAGTAGCCAATGCTATACCGCTGACACCCAGTTTAAAATAATTTATAAACAGATAGTCTAAAACGATGTTTAAAAAAGCGGTAAATATAAGCACATTTCTAAAGGATTTTGTATCTCCAATGGAATTGAGAAGTGCATTCAAAAAGAAAGCTCCCACAAAAAACAGAGCACCATATAAAATGAGGTTAATGTACTGAAGTGTTTCTGCAACATAGGAAGGGTCGCTCAACGCTTCCACCAAAAATGGAACACTCAGCACACCAAGTACACTTAAAAGTATAGATAAACCCACTGCAAAAGCGACGGAGTTGAGCGTGATGTGTTGTGCTCTGTGTATATCTTTCTCTCCTAAGGCATTTCCCACCAAAGAAGTGACAGCCTCACTCATTCCGATACCTATAGCCAAAATCATAAAAAAAACAGAAGCCGATAAGGAGAGTGCCGCGAGTGCCTGCGTGGAAATCATCCCAGCAAAAAATGTATCGGTGATATTGAACATTGTATGAAAAAAATACCCCACAACAGCAGGCACTGCAAGTTTTACAATATGCTGTTTTATGACACCCTGAGTTAAATCCATAGAGTTTATTCCCTGATTGTGTGGTTGTGGATAATCTTCATAAAGGTATCTGCCATCATTTCATACCCTTTTTCATTAGGGTGTACATAATCACTTTTGAGTGTTTGGCGTGTTTCTATGTAAGTCAATATTTCATCTTCATAAATCACACCACTCTCTTTTGCAATATCGCTATAGAGAGGAAGTGTTTTAAATCCAACGAGATTAAAATCAGGAACACCCACAAACAGCACAATAGCACCGCTTTCTTTAATGAGTTTAATCATTGATAAAAGATTGTTTTTAAGTTCTGTAAGTGAGCGTTGACGCAAGATGTCATTACCGCCGTGACAAAGAATGACAAGGTCGGGTTTTTGCTTTAAAAGCTCAGGAAGACGCTCTAAGCCCTCAGCTGATTCTTCTCCGTTGATGCCTGCATTTATTACATGTAGACCGCTCTTTTTTCCCAATAGGGCAGGATAGCTAAAAGCGGGTGAAGCCCCAAAACCGTAAGTAAGGCTATCTCCGAATGCTAGAATCAAAGGATTGCTTTTCAAAGTATTCTCAGATAGATCATTTTTATTCTCATTTATATATATAAGAAGCGTAAGAACAACAACTGCTAAAATAGCACTAATTGTAGTTTTACTCATCTATTACTTCCTTTGTAAACCCTATTTCAAGGCACTTTTTTTTCTATTAGCATTAACTACATCTACTTCTGTTATATGTTCTTTATTATAAAACAACAGATAAGTTGATGGTAAAATAAGTAAAGTCAACAGTGTTGAACTAATTATACCACCGGTAATAACAACTGAGAGTGGATACTGTATCTCACTTCCTACACCAGTCGCGTAAAGTAGTGGCAAGATTCCAAAGAGCGTTGTAAATGCTGTCATAAGTACGGGACGAAGTCTTAAAAGAGTCGCATCTTTAAGTAAAGTTTTCAAATCTACATGTGGAAACTTTGCTCTTAGTTCATCAATAAAACTCACAAGAACAATACCATTTAAAATTGCTATAGCAAAGATAGCTAAAAAGCCTATGACAGCTGATACAGAGAGATAAATCCCTGCATACAACAGTGCAATAATTCCGCCGATAAAGCCAAAAGGAACATTTATCAAGATAAGCATAGCTTTTGAGATGGAATTAAAGGCAGTGTATAGAAGCAAGATAACCAAAAGTATTGTGATTGGAATAATTATCATTAACTTCTGCGTTGCTTCTTGCATATTTTTAAAGTCGCCAGCCCAAGCAATGTAGTATCCATTAGGAATACTCACTTGCTCTTTTATGATTTGGTTAGCTTCGTGCACAAAAGATGCAACATCTCTGTCTTCTACTTCCATTGAGAGAACCATATAACGGCTAAGGTTTTCACGTTTGATGAAAGATGAACCATGACTGACTGTTATATCGCAGATTTGGTCTAAACTTACCAAGGCACCATTTTGTGAACGCATAGTGACTGCTTTAACGGACTCTATGTCTTTTTTCGCATCTTTTATTTTTGCAACTATACCAAAACGGCGAATACCTTCAATCTTCTCAGATACTGCCTCTTCTCCAATTCCGTTACGAATAACGCTCATAACTTCATCAACGCTTATTCCGTAACGGGCAAGAGCTAAATAGTTTGGTTGGATTTTGATTTGAGCTTGACCAAGTTGGGTTTCAACCTCCATCTCTTGTAAACCGTCTACCTCTTTTAATTTAGCTTGAATTGATTTAGCAATGGAGTCTAAAACTTTTTGATCATCTCCATATATTTTTACTGCAAGTTCAGCTTTTACACCCTCTAGCAACTCTTCAATGCGCATAGCAATAGGCTGAGTCGGGATAAACTGTACATACTCAAAACTGTGTTTTAAATCCTCATTCATCCTATGCGTTAAACCTTCAAGGTCTTTTATGTCATCTTTTAAAGTTAAAAGAACTTCCATATAGTTTGCCTGAGCTGTTTCGCCTTTTTCACTTCGTCCTATCATTGAAAGAACAGATGTTACTTCATTCGGGTAGTTTTTTAAGATATGCTTTTCTATCTCACTTGCGGTATGCGTTGATTGTTCCAGTCCTGTTCCGGGAATTGATATCACACGGTACATAATCGACTCTTCATTTAACTCAGGCATAAACTCACGTCCTTGCTGAGCTAAGATAAACGCTAAAACTAAAAATATTGCAGATACTCCAAGCAGCAGCATTTTTGCACGCTCAAGAGCAAATATCAATAAAGGAGTATAGACTTTTTTGATGTTTTTCATGACCAGATTCTCTTTAGACTTGGATGGTTTGAGCAGTAAGAAGGTTAATACAGGAACCAGAACCAGAGCAACAAGCAAAGAACCAAGCATTACAAATACAATGTTTAATGCCATTGGACTGTAAAGTTTTCCGGCTAATCCATCAAGAGAGAGCAGGGGTATAAAAACGGCTGCAATAATCAAGACTGCAAAAGTAACAGGAGTTGCCACTTCTTTGGCCGAATCCGCTATAACTTGCAGCCTTGGCGCATTTGGTTCATCATGAAGTTTTCTAAAAGAGTTTTCTACAACAACAATAGTTCCATCGACAATCATACCAACGGCAATAGCAAGACCGCTGAGACTCATAAGGTTTGCACTTATGTTGTAGTAATCCATAAGTAAAAATGCAATCAGCAAAGAGATTGGTAAAGATACGATGACTATAAAAGCTGAACGAAGTTCAAATAAAAACAAAAATAAAACAATAGCAACCAGAACAACACCAGACAAGAGGGCAGTTGTCATTGTATTTACAGCTTTATGAGTTATCTCGGTTCTGTCATAAACAGTTTCAATTGTAACACCTTTTGGCAGTGCAGCATTTACAGTATCGATTTTTTCTTTGATTAACTCTACAACTTGCGCGGCATTGGTAGCTGTTCTTTGCAGAACCATTCCCATAACAGCTTCATTTCCATCAATACTAACAGCTCCAAACCTAGGAGCTGAACCAGTCTCTACAGTAGCAACGTCTCTGATAGTTACAGATTGTCCCGATGCAGCTTTTACAACTGTATTTCGAATGTCATCTAAGCTGTTGTAAAGTCCTGCTCCGCGAATAAGATATTGCTCACGGTTAAACTCCAAATACTGCCCGCCGGCTGCTTGATTGCTCTTTTGTAAGGCAGTCACAACATCGCCGTAAGTCACTCCGATATCTTGAAGTTTTTTGGTGTCAATCAAAACATTATACTGCTTCTCATCTCCGCCCCAACCGATAACTTCCTCTACACCGCTTACGCTTTTAAATAATGGAGTTACAATGTAGTCCTGCATCTCTCTTATTTCACGGAGTGAGTATTTGCCAGTTGTATCTTTTACTTCATACCAAAACACTTGCCCAAGACCTGTTGTGTTTGGTCCTAAAACCGGTTTCCCCCAGCCATTTGGAATATCAACACCAGTTAGTCGTTCGCTGACAAGTTGGCGTAAAAAATAGATATCCATATCATCTTCAAAAAACACAGATACATAAGACAATCCAAAAATAGAATTCGACATAATCATCTTAACACCAGCCATGCCGGAGAGAGCTGATTCTATCGGGTATGTAAGTAGCTTTTCTATGTCTTCAGCAGAATTTCCGGGACTTTCAGTATAGACCACAACTTGTTTTGGCGTAATATCGGGAAAAGCATCTATTGGAATATCCCGATATGCTTTAAAACCAAAAGCAGTGATTGCAATAAAAAATACTAAAACTAAAAGTTTGTATTTTAGTGATAAATCAATAAGTTTATTTAACATAATATATCACCTAGTGCCCATGCTCGCCAAGAGATGATTTTAAGATCATCGACTTCGCATAATAGCTCTTATCACTCACATACTCTTCTCCAGATTCTATTCCATTAACCGCGACATAATCATCATCTTGTGTAATAATCTCAATAACACGGGCTTCATATTGTATAGCATCTTCTTCATGTTCATCGTGCTTGATTTTGGTATTTTTTTCATCTGCATGTTCTTCTTTGTGCATAAAAATCACCCACTCATTATTGAAAAATGAAAGCGCTGATTTTTTTACAGATACATACTGTTTATTTGGCTCAAAATAGAGAGTAGATGATACAAAACTGTTTATAAAGAGATTATCCGCTTTTTCATCAACACTTGATAAAACAACTATTCTCTGTGTCTTAACATCCAACTCCGGCAATATCTGTGTTACATGAGTTGTAATAGTTCTGCCGTTATAATCCACGCTAAGCTTCTGTCCGACTTTAACAACATCTCCATACTCCAGTGGCAAATATGATTGAATATAAAAAGCCTGATCTTTAATGATGGATATTAGAGCTTCATCTTCTCTTATGACCGTATGCAAGGGCTGAAGAAGAGTTGACACTCGTCCTGAACTATGAGCATAAAGAGTGAAGTTTCCCGTTGCTTCTTTGAGATTTTCTGTTTTAATCCCAAGTGTATTTAACTGTGACTTTAGAGCAGAAACATTAGAGTTAATTGTATCTAATTCAATATTTAGATTATTTAGCTCCTGCATAGAAAGCATTCCTTTATCATAAAGTTTTTTATTTGCTTCATAATTTTTGTTTAAAGAGATAAACTGCTTTTGTAGAGAAATGTAGTCTGCTGTCATCTTTGACACTAATATTGACTCAATTAAAGCAATTTTTTGTCCTTCTTTTACGCTTTGCCCAGGTTCAACAAAATACTTTTCTAAATGACCGCTAACGAGTGATGTAACGAGTTGTTGAGCATTTGAGAGTTGAATAACCTTAGAATTGAGTTTAACTGATTTTCCAAATGAGCGAAGCTCAGCATTTGCCGTTGGTATATCAACACCAAATAGAGATGTGCCCAATAGTAATAGTAGTAAATATATTTTATTCATTATAGCTTCCTTGTGTATAGTTCGTGTATATTGCATTTTGATTTAATGCCGTATGTATTTGAATAAGAGTTCTTTTGGTTTCAATAACCCTGTTTTTAATGTCTTGGAGTTGGAGTAGATTTATATTTGAAATCTCGTATCCATCTTCATACATCTTTAAAAGCTCAAGTTGTGTGCTTAGTATTTTTTCACTGTTTTCACTTAGTCTAAATAAAGATTGTCGCTCTTTTTGAAGTTTTTTAAGCTCAATATTTAAACGGCTATTTTCATTTTTTATTAAAAGTTCAGTTCTGCTTACTTGAAGAGTTGCAACCCTCTTTTCTTGGGACTTGTCATTGAAAATAGCCAGTGGAAAATTCAATCCAACTCTAACTATATCTTGTTCAGGTTCATTCTCCAGTTCTGTGAATAAGTTAATCCACTCAACACTGTTAGAGTTTAGTTTAGCCTCACGAAATGCCTGGTTTTGTTGTGCTTTAAAAACTTCAAGCTCAGGGTTGTTTATATTTTGCACATCAGCACTTATGGTAAAATCATAGACAGAGTCAAGTTCTATCTCTTCATTAACACCTGCAAATTTAAGTAGTGAATAATAAGACTGCATACTGTTTAAAGATAAAAAATCTTTTGAATTTTCACTCATCTCAAAATCTACTTGTGCTTGAAGTTTTACACCTTTTGAGATTGTACCGCTTTGTAATCGTGCAACAGAAATATCATATATTTTTTTTGCAATTTGGAGTTCTTCATCTCCAAGACCAAGAAGCATTTTGGCTTGGGAGTATAGAGTATAGGAGATTGACATGTCACGAATAAATATGGCTCTTTTTTGAGCCAAAGAAGCATTCGCACTTTTTATATTTGAGCTTGCAACTGCTCTTTTATCATCTGCTACATTCCATAAACGAATAGGCTGTGAGTAATTAACTCGGTATCCTTCATCACTGCTTCCAATATCGGGCTTAAATGAAGAGTATTCCAGCTCTAAAGTAGGGTTTTCATATCTTGTAAGGATATCCCCTTCCTCTTTTTTTTGTTTAACAGCTAATGCTGAAGACTCCAAGTAGGGACTGTTTTGTATAGCCTTTTGTAAAAAAATATCAAAACTCTCAGCACCTAAAAATGTGCATATAAATCCAGATATAAGTATGTATTTGAACATAACTATCCTTTGTAAAAATAAAAATTTGGTATAGGTGTAGGTTGTAGTAAGGTGTTATGCGATAGGTGGTTTGAAAAATTTCAAATTAGTTTGAAAGATGTAAGATTCTTTTTTTTGAGATAGCAAAGAGTTGGTCGAATTCATTTGGGCTAAGATGCTATATTGAGGAAGTAAATAAGCATGGTGATATTCATAATGGATATCACAAATATCACCATGATCTGATGGAACTTCAAGTTCGCTTATATATTCAGAGACAGAACAGTGATTGTTATCATAAGAAGCAAATACATATTCGTGAACTAGAGAGAAGCTCATTACAAACAACAGTATTAAAGGTAGCATACTCTTTATTTTCATTCTTGAATTGTATCATATTTTATGGTTTATCTTAAGAAATTGAAGAGATAGTCGGTGAAAATGCTTTGGTGCTGACCGCTACGCTTTGACCGACTGTGAAAGATTTTGCCTCGCTGGAATCCAGCACAACCTCTACTATCTGTTGTCCGATTGCTACTATGGCTACATGTATGACATCCGCCTTTATGATGTCCAAAAGCTCCCCTTGGAGTGTGAACTTTTGACTTCCTTTTGTTTGCAGAAACACATCTTTTGGCGTTGAATCTTTCGTGATGACACCTTGTTTGAGTACAATAACTCTCTGTGCCAAACGATAGATCTCACTTGGGTCATGACTCACCATGATTGTTGTCATTTCAAACTCTTTATGCATGGTTAAAATGTCATTTTGAAGCTTTGTTCTCATGAGTGGGTCAAGTGCTGAGAGCGGCTCATCCATCAGTAGAACTTTTGGACGGTTCATAAGTGCACGACACAAGGCAACGCGTTGTTTCTGACCACCGCTGAGGGTGTCCGGATAACGGTTTTTAAGCTCAGTAAGTTCTGTTAGTTCGAGTAAATGTCTAGCCAACTCTTTGTCTTTTTTTACAAAAAGCAGGTTTTTCTCAACGCTCATATTTGGAAAGAGGGCATAGTCTTGAAACACAAAACCGATTTCTCTTTCTTGCGGAGCTTTGTTTATCTTCGTATCAAGCCATGTTTTTCCAAAAACATCTATCTTTCCATTAGCTTTTTCAAGACCCGCCAAGATTCTTAAAAGTGTTGTTTTACCACTTCCGCTTTCTCCTGCAACCGCTATAAACTCACCTTTTTTTATGTTTACATGTATGTCTAGAGTCATCTCTGCTTGAGTTCCATGTAGCTGTTTTTTGATTGCAATCTCAATCATACTATTATCCCCGCTTTACGGGTATAGTGATGGTTAAAAAGATAAACGCCAAGTAGGACTGAAAAGCTGATAAGAAGCATAATGGCACTGTAGATGTGGGCATTGGCGTAGTCCATCACTTCAACTGCTTCATAAATAGCGACAGAAGCCACTTTTGTCTCTCCGGGGATTGAACCGCCGACCATTAAAACAACACCGAACTCTCCGACCGTATGTGCAAAGGTGATGATAGTCGCAGTCAAAAGTGCCGGTTTTATGTTTGGAAGCGCCACATGTAAGAGTGTGGTAAGTTTACTTTTACCTGCAATGTAAGCCGCTTCAAGCATGTTTTTATTTAAAGATTCAAAACCGCCTTGAAGCGGTTGAACCATAAAAGGAAAAGAGTAAAAACAGCTCGCAATAACAAGCCCTGTAAAATTAAAAACCATTTTTATCCCAAAAGTCTCTTCAAAAAAAGCACCGATAGGTGAGTTCTGAGAGAGTGCAAAGAGTATGTAAAAACCTATGACCGAAGGCGGTAAAACTATCGGAAGTGATACAACAGCTTCTATAAATGGCTTAAAACGGCTCTTTGTCTGACTCAGCCACCAACTCAGAGGAAGAGCTATGAAAAAGAGTATAAAAGTTGTAATGCCGGCGAGTTTAAAAGAGAGGTAAAATGGTTCTAAATCAAGTCCGTTCATCCGTTTTCTCCTACTATTTGCGCTACCGAAATGTCAGTTGCTTTTATGAGTGCGATGATTTTATCGCCAACTTTTATATCCATTTTTGAAGCAGAATTTTGTGTAATTATACTCTCTAGAATAGTGTCTTTTATCTTGATTTTCACACTGCAAAGAATCACTCCATTGTCAATTTCATAAACTTCACCATGAAGCTGGTTAGAGATACTTATCTGATGTTCTATTTCTTTTGCCAAAGAGATATTTGTAGCCTTAGCTTTTATCGTTACATGTGTACCGACCTGCAGTTTTTCATTTAACTCCAACGCGACCATACTCATATGAAACCCAAGAGCATCAAAGCTCAAAGCTGAGATGTTTTGGTGTTTTTTGATATTTGTAATGGTGGCTTTGATTTGGTTCATGTAACTCAATCCTTTATTAGTATCGTAGTATATTATTTTATATATCGAAGTGTCAAGGTACTTATTTTTTGTAATAAAATTAAGATAAAATACTTTCTTCAAGGAGACTCTCAAATGCTCAGAATAGTTTTATTTTTACTTCTACTTACTTACACTTCACTTTTTGCAAAAGATTATAAATTAGAGTTAGGTCTCGGCGTGGGTTCATTGTATTATCCAAATTATATCGGCTCTAAAACAACACAAATCATAACAGTTCCATTGCCATATATACGATACAGAGGAGATTATTTTCGTATTGATGAGAATGGATTAAGCGGAAAGCTTTTTGGCGTAGACGGATTAAGGCTTGATTTGAGTGTCAGCGGTTCTCTCCCCGCAAATAGTGAACAAAACGGAACCAGAGAAGGGATGCCAGACTTAGACTTGACAGGTGAAGTCGGTTTGCAGCTCATATATAAGATTTTTCAAAAGGGTGTCAGTACGCTCGAGTTTGAGTTTCCTATCCGTGCTGTTTTATCTACCGATTTTACCAACCTTAAATATCGAGGGTTAGTCTCAAATCCTCAGCTAAAGTACTCACTGGATTATAGTGAGTTTTCTTTTTCATTTAGAAGCGGCGTTATGATAGCCGATGAAAATTACAATAGTTATTATTATGAAGTAGAAGAAAAATATGCAACTCCGAGTAGACCGGCATACAAGGCAAAGGGAGGCTTTAGCGGTATCAGAAACAGAATAGGGATGACCTACCGAAAAAACAACTGGTGGGCCGGAGCATTTATCTCTCACTTTAGTATAAACAATGCCGTATTTAAAGATTCGCCACTCGTTCAAACACATGACGCCACATATGCCGGCGCATCGGTTGCCTATATATTTTATACTCAGGATTAGATTTTTTACTTTAAATGTAATATTATTGCTTAAGTTAGTGCCATTCTTTACAAAGGGTGTAGTTTTGTATATTTAAGCACAATATGAGTAGTATTTCTCTACTTACAAAATAGGAAAATATGATGTTCAATAAGATATGGGAAGTATTTTGGAGATTTTTAGGATTGGGCTTTATTAGTTTCGGTGGACCTGCTGCACACATCGGATATTTCCAAAAAACTTTTGTACAAAAGCTTCAATGGATAGATTCTCAAGCATATGCAAGACTAATATCCATGAGTCAATTTTTACCAGGTCCGGGATCAAGCCAAATTGGATTTGCCATTGGAGTTCGTCGTGCAGGTATTTTTGGAGGGATAGCCGCATTTGTAGGTTTTACATTACCATCATTCCTCTTACTCTATTTTCTTGCCACCACCAATAGTGAGCAGTATTCCAGCGTATTCGCAGGTATTGTTCATGGATTAAAACTGCTGGCTGTCGTTGTTGTTGCTGATGCTGTACTCAGCATGTTTAAATCATTTTGCAAAGAAAGAATCTCGATTGCAATCGCTGTGTTTACCTCTGCTGCTTTACTGTTTATGCCAAGCTTATGGACTCAGATGAGCGTTTTAGTGATGGCAGCTATTGTAGGCATCCTATATACTAAACCAAATCTCCATAATAATCTAGCCAAAATACGATTTAAGAAACTGCCTCTTATAGTGTTCTTTATCTTTTTTTTCGGTTTGCCTTTTCTAGCAGCTATGTCACCATGGCTAGAACTGTTCTCTGATTTTTATCAATCTGGAAGTCTGGTCTTTGGCGGTGGTCATGTTGTTTTACCCCTTTTGCAACAAACATTAGGAGATTCCATCTCTACTGATCGCTTTTTATTAGGGTATGCCAGTGCCCAAGCTGTGCCGGGACCAATGTTTTCAGTAGCTGCTTTTTTGGGAGCGGATTTATCGCCGGACAATCAGCTTTTAGGTTCCGTATTGGCAACGGTAGCTATATTTTTGCCAGGCTTTTTACTTCTTCTAGGTTTACAAGGAACATGGGAATCACTTGTAGCAAAACCAAAAATAGCGGGTGCAGTCTGGGGTATTAATGCAGCTGTGGTTGGTCTATTACTCTCTGCCCTGTACAACCCTATATTTACCAGTGCCGTTTCCACGCCTGTAGAAATGTCCTTAGTAATCATAGGCTTCTTTTTATTAAGGACGGTTAGAATACCAATAGTAATATTAGTATTTGCATTTGGTGCAATTGGAGTGCTCCTAATTACATCCATGTGAATGAATCTCTATGTTTAAGAAGTTTTAAGGGAAGTGAAAATGTATGATTTTTTAATAATTGGAGCTGGAAGTGCAGGGTGCAGCATAGCTCATTTTTTACAACAAAATGGTAAAAAAGTGGCTGTTATGGATAGAGAAGGCATAGCCGCAGGAGCTAGTGGAGCGGCAGGAGCATTCCTGTCACCTCTTCCTGGTAAGCAAAATCCTTACAATACTTTTGTCAATGACGCTCTCGACTTTTCAATGGATTTTTATCAAAAATTACTCCCTGAGGCACTTGACAAAAAAGGTGTTCTTCGAGTTGCAGCTGATAACTTCAAGCAAGAAAAACTAAAAAACAATGCTGTAGCGTATGATTATTTCGATGCCGATAAACTGCAAAATATATCAAAAAATTTTAGAGAGATAGATGGCTATTTTTATGAGAATGCAGCTGTCTTAGATCCTTTGAAAATTTGTAATAAATTACTCGAAGGATGTGATTTTTACACTCGAGATGTAAGAGAGTTGACTTTTGAAAATGGATTTTACATACTAGAAGATATAAAAGCAAAAAACATCATTTTAGCCCAAGGAGTAAGCAACTCCTTAGTAGAGATTCCTTATATGCAAATATCTCCAATTTTTGGACTTAGAGTTGATGTAAAAACAACAACGAATATCCCTTGTAATATCCATAAATCCATCTCAGTCTCAACAAATAAACAAGATGGTACGGTATCCATCGGAGCAACGCAGGAAAGACATGATAGTTCAAAAATGGAGTGTTTAACGACATGTGACAAGTGTGCTTTTTATGTAAATAGCGAAGAAGTACAGATAAAAACTCTTTTAAATCAGGCAGATGAGTTGATTGAGCTGGAAAATTTAGAAGTAGTAAAAGTATATAAAGGTGCCAGAGCGTCTATCAAAAGCTACTTTCCTGTTATCGGCAAGATTGTAGACTATGAAAAATCTTTACAAATATATCCATCCATAAAGAATGGTACAAAAATCCCAATAAACTCTCTTCTTTATTATCCAAACCTCTATGTCATAAACGCACTTGGTTCAAGAGGTTTTGTATTTGGTCCTTATCTGGCAAAAATTTTAAGTGAAAATATAATCAATGACACTCAAATACCTAAAGAACTCTCAACACAAAAACTTTTTTATAAAATGGCCAGATCAAAATCACATTAAAAAAATTACTTCACATTAAGCCGTTTTTACTATAATATTATCCTTACAAACCAAACTTCTAAAGGTATTACCCATGAGCGTACAACCCTTCACACATTTACATCTTCATACAGAATACTCACTGTTAGATGGTGCAAATAAATTAACAAATTTAGTAAGCCGTGTGAAAGAGCTTGGTATGACCTCTGTTGCCATGACGGATCATGGGAATATGTTTGGTGCTATTGACTTTTATAAACAGATGAAAGAAGCAGGACTCAAGCCTATTATCGGGATGGAAGGGTATATCCATAATGGCGCTACTCTCGATGATAAAACTACAAGACAGAGGTTTCATGTTTGTCTGTATGCAAAAAATAAAAAAGGCTATGAGAACCTCATGTACCTTTCTTCCAAGGCTTTTATAGACGGATTTTACTACTTTCCCCGCATCAACAAACAAGAGCTTCGTGAGCATTCTGAAGGGATTATCTGCTCTTCTGCATGTTTGCAGGGTGAAGTGAACTGGCATCTTAACCTTAGTGAGAGAAACCTTAAAAACGGTGCACTTGGGTATGAAGCGGCAAAACAAGTCGCTCTTGAATATAAAGAGATATTCGGTGATGATTTTTACCTTGAACTTATGCGTCATGGGATTGGTGACCAGCTCAACATCGATGAACAGATTTTAAAAATCGCCAAAGAAACAGAGATAAAAGTCGTAGCGACAAATGACACGCACTACACTTACCCCGGCGATGCTCAATACCATGAAGCGTTTATGTGTATAGGGATGAATAAACTCTATGATGACCCAAATCGTATGCGCCATTCAGTGCATGAGTTTTACATTAAAAGCCCAGCGCAGATGGCTCGGCTTTTTGCTGATATTCCTGAAGCTATAACGCACACTCAGGAGATTGTAGATAAATGTGAAGATTACAGTCCTATCGTTAAAACTCCGACTCCCCCTAACTTCAAATTTACCAGAGAGTACGCAACTGCAGAGGGTTTAGATATTGACTTTTCGGATGATGCGCCTATAGGCAAAGATGCAAGTGAAGATGAGAAAAAGAAGTGGTTCAGTGCGGCTGATAAAAATGATGCAGAATATTTCATCGTAAAGTGCCGTGAAGGTTTAGAGAACAGACTCAAGATAGTTCCACCGGAGCGTCATCAGGAGTACAGAGACAGACTTGAGTTTGAGATGGATGTTATAAACTCCATGAAATTTCCGGGTTACATGATGATAGTCTGGGATTTTGTGAAAGAGGCAAAAAGAATCGGTGTGGCTGTTGGTCCAGGGCGTGGTTCGGCAGCGGGGAGTTTGGTTGCTTTTTCTCTCGACATCACCGACATTGACCCTATGAAGTATGATTTGCTTTTTGAGCGTTTTTTAAATCCTGAACGTGTAAGTATGCCCGATATCGATATGGACTTCATGCAGGCACGACGCGGCGAAGTTATAGACTATGTTGTGCAAAAATACGGACGAAATCAGGTAGCGCAAATAGTCACTTTTGGTTCACTTCTTGCAAAAGGGGTTATCCGTGATGTTGCAAGAGTTTTGGACATGCCTCTGAGTCAGGCAGACAAAATGGCAAAACTTGTTCCCGATGAGCTTGGCATCACACTCAACGGTAAAACAAAAAATGGGGAGTTTAAAGAGGGTGCTTTTCAAAAAGAGCCGAAACTTCAAGAGCTCATAGCGAGTGATCCGAATTCTGCAAGAGTTTGGGAGTTTGCTAAAAAGCTTGAAGGACTCAAGCGAAACTCAGGGATGCATGCAGCCGGCGTTGTTATCTCAAACGAGGAACTTTGGAAAAAAACTCCTATCTATAAACCATCAGGTGAGACAACTTTTATAACACAGTATTCACTGAACTTCCTCGAAGATGTCGATCTCATAAAGTTTGACTTCTTGGGACTGAAAACTCTCGATGTAATTGACAATGCTATAAAGCTGATAAAAAGAAGATATGACAAAGATATCGACTGGCATCTCATAGATGAAAATGACAAAAAAGTTTATGATGTGGTTCAAACAGGCGAGACTGTTGGCATGTTCCAGATAGAGTCCTCCGGTATGCAGGATTTAAACAAACGCTTAAAACCTTCAAACTTCGAGGATCTCATCGCGGTCTTGGCACTTTATCGTCCGGGTCCAATGGAGTCGGGGATGCTTGATGACTTCATCGAGCGTAAACATGGTCGTCAGGCGATTACATATGTATTTCCCGCACTTGAAGAGATACTTAAGCCGACGTATGGGGTTATCGTTTATCAAGAACAGGTAATGCAGATTGTTCAAACCATAGGCGGTTTTAGCCTTGGCGGTGCGGATATCGTTCGTCGCGCCATGGGTAAGAAAAAAGTTGAAGAGATGCTAAAGTACAACAAAGAGTTTTCTCTTGGTGCACAAAAACAGGGACTTGATTACGACAAAGCTTCAAAACTTTTTGACCTTATTGAAAAGTTTGCCGGATACGGTTTTAACAAATCACACTCGGCAGCGTACGCGATGGTTACATTCCAGACTGCATGGCTCAAAGCGTACTATCCAAACGAGTTCATGGCGGCACTTTTAACCTCAGACAAAGACAACATGGATAAAGTTGTCCGTTATATCGATGAGGTAAGACGGATGGGAATCGAGCTTTTACCTCCTGATGTTAACGACTCATACTTGGAGTTTTCAGCGATAACCAAAGATGAGAGAGAGATTGTTTTATTTGGTCTTGGAGCTATTAAAGGGGTTGGAAAATCTGCTGTTTTATCCATCATTGAGACGAGAGAAAAGAGCGGAGATTTTACCTCGATCCAAGATTTCGTAAATAGAATCGACCCTTCAAAAGTAAACAAACGGTTTGTAGAATCTGTCATAAAAGCAGGCGGATTTGACAGGTTTGGATTCTCAAGAAAAGCACTTTTAGACCAGATAGAACTCATCGTTGAAACTGCAAAAAAAGCGAGTGATGCCAAGAAAAATGCGATGGGAAGTCTTTTTGGTGATGATGACGAGATTACAACCGTGAAGTTGGAACTTACAAACTCAGATGAGTACACGCTTAAAGAGATTTTGGAGTTTGAAAAAGACACTTTAGGATTTTATGTCTCAGGGCATCCAATGGATGAGTACAGAGAGCAGATGGAAGATTTAAGTTATACGCTGTCCTCCGAAATAGAGAGTGTAAAAGACGGTTCTTATGCTATTTTCATCGGTAAAGTCGAAGAGATACAAAAGAAGACATCCAAAAAAGGAAACCAGTTTGGGATTGTGAGTCTCATGGACTTCCATGGCAACGTTGAGATTATGCTTTTTTCCGATAAGCTTGATGAACTCAATGAGATGGACTTAAATGAACCGGTAGCATTTAAAGCAAAAATCACCCACACAGAGATGTTCACAAGAATCGGTGTGACAAAAATCATGACACTCAAAGAGGCAAAAAAAGAGACGAAGAAAGTGAAAAAAGAGGTGCAGGAAATTGCGCCGGAACCTATAAACCTTGCAGTAAGACTTGACAATGATAGCAAAATTCTAGATGAGCTATACTTACTGATAAGACAACACCCAGGCAACCGCCCGCTCAAAATAACACTTTTAGCAAAGCTTCAAAATGTCGTGATTGACTCCGCAATAAGGGTAAGCAGCAACATAATAACAGCTTTGGAAAATAATGAACATGTGGATATTATTTCTTAGCTTTGAGTATAATAACTGAAAATAATTTCAACAGGATTATGTAATGAAAACAGATATACGATGGCACCAACGATTTTCAAATTACAAAAAAGCGTTAATTCAATTGCAGGATGCCGTACAATTATCCCAGCAAAGAGAACTTACACCGCTTGAAAAGCAGGGGTTAATCCAATCGTTTGAATATACGCATGAGCTTGCATGGAAAACACTCAAAGATTTTTTGCAATACCGCGGCAGTACAGAAGAGATTTACGGCTCGAAAGATGTCTCAAGACAAGCTTTTGCAAATGGGATTATCTCCGATGGTGAAACTTGGATGAGCATGGTAAAAAGCAGAAACTTAACATCTCATACCTACGATGAAGAGACTGTAGAAAAAATAGTAGATGTGATTTTAGGAAGCTATATTTTTGAGTTTGAAAAACTCGAAGAAAAACTTGATAGTTTAAAACAAGAAGAGTTTGGTAACATATGAAATATGGACTAAGCGAAGATGTTGTTGCTAAAATAAAATCTGTATTTGCTAAGTATCCTCAAATAAAAAAAGTCGTACTTTATGGCTCAAGGGCAAAAGGGAATTTTAGGGATGGCTCAGATATAGATTTGTCTTTGGGTGGAGATGATATACAGTTTTCACTTTTGCAAAAGATAGAGCTGGAACTTGATGATTTACTACTCCCATATACTTTTGATTTATCTGCTTATAGTGAGTTAAAAAGTGATGAGCTTAAAGAGCATATTGATAGAGTTGGCATTTTGCTTTAGTAGAATATTTATTATGAAAAGGATTTGGCGTAATGGAAAATATTTCATTTCAGAGCTGCATGTAGAACTATCATGAATAAAACAATCCTCAAACAAGCTTTTTTATTTAAAGATGAAAATCCTGTTTTTAGCAAGGTAAAAGAGTTGAGTCAATTGGCTTTAAAGTATCAAAGTGAAAATGAAATTTATTTTTTACATGCAAAGCGAGGGGAAAAAGCAGTTGTTAAAAATCAAGAGCTTTTTTTTAGATTTTTGTTCCAAACACAGCAGGTGAGTATAAATAATTTTGAAGATATAAGCAATATTTTAAACGCTGAAACTAGAAGTGATAATATTAAGTTCAGCGGAGATTCTAAATCAAATTTTATTAGAGTTTTTGATAATGTGGTTGTTGTTAAAAAAAAAGGCGAAATAGCAAAACTGTATCAAAGTTATGATTTGAATGAACTGGAGATAATAGAAAATTTTTTAGCTATAGAAAATGGGGAAACTTTTTTAAATATTGAAAAATTTTCAGAGTATTTTAATGAAGATTATTTTATATATTTGGCTGGATATGCAAACACACTTACGAGAACCTTTTTAAAAACAAAAAAAGTAACTTTCTTTGTAGATTTCGACATTGAGGGGCTGAATATTTATGAGAGTTTTGAATGTGAGAGTAAAAAGTTGCATATTCCAAAAAATATAGAAAAATATTTTTTAAATGAAAAATATAATAATGTTGAATTGTATAAGAAACAAAGAGCAAGAATGAAAAGTAACTATTCACAAGATGTTATGCCAATAATTGAACTTATAAAAGAATACAATACAGTAGTCGAACAAGAGATAGTTTATGAAACACATTGAACTCCTAAAATTGCTCCATGACAACAGAGAATCCATAGATAAAGCTTATCGACAGGATTACGTCCAAAATGTGTCGCATGAGTTGCTTGATTCAACGCTGTTTGTGAAGATAAATGAGAGATATAAACTCAATAAAAACTACTTGAACTTTGTAGATTCTGTTTTGCAGAGAATCGATTACAGCATTATCTTTGGTGATTACGAAAAAGAGTACAAAGAGCTGGTTAAAAACAAAAAAAGGTACCAAGAAAGCTCAAGCGAGTTTCATAAATCTGCCATACTCAAGCTCATAGAAGATTTATACCAAAAGTTTACCAATCGTGATAGAGAGATACAGATACTTCTGCTTCGTCTTGAAAACGACACCTCTTTAGACATAGATATTTTGCTGGAAAATGCAGGAGATATTTTAGAAAAAATTGATGAATTAATAAGCGCTAATGAGAAGATAGGCTCTTTTTTTAGAGAAGGTTTGAGAGGTGTTGATGATGCGGTTGACACACTTCTGCAAAGTATTAGCGTAGATATATTAAAGTACATACAAAACATTGATACCTACATAAAACAAATAAATCAGTTTATTATTCAAACTAAAAAAAGACGCTTTGTAAATAAACAGATAATTAAACTTTCAAATATGATTTTAGATGAGGATGTAAATATTTTAGAAGAGCATTTAACGCTTCACTATAAAACCCTCTATCATACAGTAGAGAAAAGCCAAAAAAATAGAATTTATGCCTTTGTAGATGATGAAGATATTGTTAAAATAAAAAAAGAGTTAAAGGCTATGTTCTCTCATCTTGAAATCTCAAAGCCAGTGAAAAACAGCTCTATTAAACCGCAAACAAAAGAAAAGTTAGAGATAATTGATATAGATAAATTACTAAGAGAGTTGGAAACTGAGAAAAGTGATGATATATTTTTGTTTATAAAAGCTCACTCTGAGTTATCAAAATACAAAGACAGCGAACTTATCAATGAATCTTTTAAACTTTACCTGCAAATAATTACAGATGAAAGAGTATTATTTAACAAAAATTTTAATGAATTTGGCATAAAGGTGGCAAAATGGCAGTAGGTTTGGATGAAGTGTTTAAAGTTTTGAGCAAGGGAGTGATAATCTCTATCAATTCGCAAAAATATCTTGATATCGCAAATTTTTTAATGATAGACGAGAATTTTGAGGAACTCTCAAAGATTTTAAAAAAATTGGGATTTACTCTCAACGGGGAGAATGGCTACTTTTATATCTCAAAAAAAGAGCTTATGAGCGAGGGTGAACTCAGCAGCTTTTTAAACAATCATAAAAATATTTTAATCTCCATAGCAATTTTAAAACAACTTTTCCCCTATCTAGAGAGAGGCAGTATACTCAAACAGACGGACTTTATAGTGCATTACAAACAAAAAGAGGATGAGTTGTTGCGACAAAAATTTGAGTATATTTTTAAAACAAAAGATTTAAAAGATGTGGTTGAGAAATTCTTTGATTTGCTAGAAAAAAGTTATATACTGGAAAAAAAAGAGAGTGACTCCAAAGATGACTATTTAGTTCTGAGCTCCATAGAATACTATACAAAAATTGTTCAAAGCGTGGTTTAGAAATGATTCAAAAAATAATACTTATAAACTCTGCAAATTTTAACTTTTTAGAGGTGGATTTACGAAAAGACCTCTTTTTCTTAGGAGACAATGGCAGCGGTAAAACCACCGTTATCAGAGCTATGCACTATCTTTATAGCGGAGATGTCAGAAATCTTGGGATTCCCAGCGATAAAGAGGGGTTTAAAGAGTATTACTTTCAGTACCAAAACTCTTACATTATTTATGTATTTGAAGATTTCTTCATCTTTATGTATAAGACTTCAGGAGAGATTGTCAAGCTGTTTTCTAAGCAGAAATTTGAGCGTAGCAAAATCATAAATGAAGAAAATGAACTCTACGGATTAGATGAGATTAAAAGATATGCAAAGTCGCCAAATCTTAAAAAAACAGTGAAGTCGTTGAGTGAATATAGAGAAATCATCTATGGAAATAACAGCCGATATTTAGATTTTAAATTTACCTCCATCCGAAACAGTGATACTTTTATTGGGCTTTTTAATGAGATATTTAACATTGACAAGTCTATCATAGATTCAAGAAGTATAAAAAAAGCTATACAGACTACACTTGATTATGAAAAAAATGTTATAGATTTTAACCATGAAGAGTATCTGCAAAAAATATATGAGTTTAAATCTGAGTATAAGTTTTTCAAAGAGTTTGAAAAGCAAAAGAAAAACATAGATGAAGCTTTTGCTTTAAAAGAGACCCTTTTAGCTTTAGAAAGTGATGTGAAGGATTTAAAAGAGCAGATAGTTTATAGAGTGGAGCTGGAGAAAAAAGAGTTAAGTAAAACAGTTGCACAATCTCTTAAAATAGAGATGGATTTGAGTCAAACAAAAGAATTTTATAAAATAAAGCAAAACAGTTTAAGCAAGTGTGAGACAAGATTTAGAACTCTTTTTAATGCTTTAGAGTTGAGTATACAAAAGATACGGGACCTAAAAGAGAAGTTTTCGCAAGATAATATTTTATCAAATAGAGATAGTGCCAATCAGTATGAAGAGATATTGCAAAGACATGGCGAGTTAAAAGAGAGCTTAATAAAATTGCAAAGAGGTTTTGAAGGCGAACTTGATAATATCAAAAAAGAACTCACAGAACTTGTCTACAAAAGAGATAAAGAACTTGCAAGAGAGTTTGAGGGTAAAAAGTTTCATAAGATAGAGCTTTTAAAAAATCTGCTTCATGAGAAGAGCCAGAAAGAAGAGCTGGATTTTGACATGAGGCAAAATGTGGCTTTGTTAGGTATTAACGATATACGAGATGAGATAACTCAGTTTGAAGAAGATATTAAAACTCAAAAATCTCTTTTAAATCTTTTAAATGAGGAGCATAAAAGCACTCTTAAAAGTATTCGAAATAGTTATGAGATACAAGAAGATAAGAACAAATCAGAGATAAAAACTAAGCTAGAGCTCATAGATAGCAAAAAAAGAGATATCAATGGCTTTGTATATGACTTAAAAGATTTAAAACGCTCTTATGAGAGAGAAGTGAGTGAAAATGAAAACAGTTACAAACTAGAGATAAACAGACAACTCAAAGAGATACAAAAATATACAACAATGATTTTTTCAAAACCAGACTCATTCAAAGCATTTCTTCATGACGAGGTGGATGGCTGGGAGCGGGAACTTTATCCGATACTCGATGATAGTCTACTAGATATAAGCGTAGATGAGTTAAAGCCTAAACTCCTTGCTCATGAGAGACTTTTTTCTATAGAACTGGATAAGTCAAGCTTAAAAAGTATACTTACAGTGGATGAAGCAAACACAAAAATAGAAGCGCTTGAACTTCAAAAAGAGAACTTAGATGCCAGCTATAAAGAGTCTTTTCAAAAAACTGAACTTAAATACAAAATGGACGAAAATAAAATACAAGAGAAAACAGAGTTTGCCACTAAAGAGATAGAAATACTCCATGCGGAGATAGATACTTTAAGGGAAAATATAAAATCTTTAAAGGAAGAACTTGCTTTAAAAATAGCTGATGCACAAGGTACGCATAGAGTAAAAGAGGATAAACACAACCTAAACATTAAAAATTTACAATTAGAGCTTAAGTATAACGGACAAGAGATTGAGAAAATTCATCATGAAATAAGATTGGATAGAATAAATGTTACCAATTTATTGAAAGATTTAAGAGATGAATATGAAGAAAATGTAAATGTGGCGGACAAAACACTCAAGATATGGCTACAAGAAGAGCAAGCAAAAATAAACTCCCTTATAGAACTCAAAGAGGAGCAAAAGTATAAAATAACTAAAGATGAAAGGCTAAAACAGCTTGAACTAGGTATTGCAAAAAAAGAGGCGGAGTTATCTCTGTCCATAAGAGCCAAAGAGTTTTTAGCAGAGTATGAAAAATCAAAAGATGATATAAATTCACTAGCTCAAAAAGAGAGCAAACAAAAAAATATCAGACTTAAAAATGAAGAGTTTAAAAAGCGGCTTGAGTTAAAAATAGAAAATTATGCTTATAAGAGCGAAGAACTTACAGAGGCTAAAAAAACCCTTTTGAGCCAAGATAAAAAGTTGAAAAAAGGTGTAGCAGAGTTTGAACTTTTAAATGATGATTTTGAGTTGATATCTCCAATAGAAAGTGGTGTGTATTTGTATCTTTTGGTAGAGAAATATAATGCGATTCTGACAGAATATAAAAGTAAAAAAATTGACCTCAAATCAAAACTTGATAAAATCAACGCTCTTAAAAACTCTCAAAATGAGATAGATGTGAATTTTAGATTTGAAGAGTATGACCATAATGTTTTTATCTCCGAGAGTCTCAATACAGTTGTAAAACTCGATGAGATTGTAGAATTTAAAAATAAAAAGCTTGAGATAGTAAAGCATAGCGGACATAAAAAGTTTATCAACTTTGTCAACAACTTACTGCCTCAAAAAATGTCAGTTTTTAATGATAGTGAAGATAAATTTTTATCTCAGGTCGCAAAGATAAACAAAAACTTATCAGAGATAGACTTTGGAGTGATAAAAAATATCAGGATGGAAACTCAAGTAGGTGATAAAAAGAGTATAGCTAAACTTTTAAATGAGTTAAATGTCAATGTATCAAATCTAAGCTCATTGTTACATGAGGGTTCACTTTTTTACGACAAAGAAGAGGTACTTCTGGAATTAAATAGATTGGAGATGAAATTTAAAGAGATAAAGTACGAGCTAAAAGGCAACTCTATCTCTTTGCAAGACACTATAGATTTAACCCTTTCATTTAATGAAAACGGTAAGCAAGTATCGGAGGTTTCGCAACTCAAAAATGAAAGCTCAACCGGTGGAAGCATGCTGCTTAAAATTGCTATAGCTATATCAATTCTGAAGCTTTTTATCACAGAAGATGAAACTCCATTTTTCCTTATAGTTGATGAGGTCTCAAGACTCCATAGTACAAATCAGGAAAAATTAAGAGAGTTTGCAAACGCTAAAGGTTTTGGGATAATATTTGTAACACCTGAACCAACTTATTCAAAACCAGATGTGATAAAATACTATAGATTTAGAAAAAACAGAGATAATGAGTTTGAAGCGATTGAACTCAATGTGTAAAATAATAAAGTAGGTGTTTTATTTTAATACTAAATTAAAACTTAATTTAGTACAATGTTTATAGTTGAAAAGGATTAGTAAAATGTATTTAAGTCAAGACATAAAACCTATAAGTTATTTAAAGTCAAAAACTGCGGATGTAATAAATGGAGTAAATGATACTCATAGAACTGTTATAATCACTCAAAATGGCGAAGCAAAGGCAGTAGTTCAGGATATAAAAAGTTATGAAAATTTGCAAAATTCTCTAGCTTTACTAAAGCTGATTGTTCAAAGTGAGAATGATATTGAGAGTGGCAATGTTACAGCCCAAGAAGTAATGTTTGATGCTTTAGAAGAAAAGCTTTTTACAAAATGAATGATACTAAAAAGTATGAAGTTTTATGGGCTGATAGTGCCATATTTGATTTAGAGCAGATTATTGAATATATAAAATTAGATAGCGTTAGTACCGCTAAAAAAATATTTTCCGAGTTAAGAGAAAAAGGTAATACTCTGTACTATTTTCCCGCTAAAGGAAAAATTGTTCCAGAATTACAAAGTATAGGGATAGTCAAGTATAGAGAAATCATCCATAAAAGATGGAAAATTATTTATAAAATACGAGAGTCAAGAGTATATATTTTAGTAGTTGTTGATTCTAGCCAGGATTTAGAAACTATTTTATTTCAGAGATTGATAAATAAAAACTAATGGGAACACCTTATGAACAAACAAGATTTTAACGACGGACTTTTAGGCTTTTTAGATGCTTCGCCTACACCTTTTCATGCTACACAAAACATGTCTATGATGTTTGAAAATGCCGGATTTACTAAACTCGATGAAAAAGAGAGATGGATGTTGGAGGAGGGGTGTAAGTATTATGTTACTCGTAATGACTCTTCTGTTATCGCTTTTACTTACCCTTCACATGTAAAGGGTTACACAATGGTCGGGGCGCATACTGATTCGCCGAACTTGAAGCTCAAGCCGAATCCTGTTATAAAAAATGACGGAGTTGTGAAGTTTGGGGTTGAGCCTTATGGCGGAGTACTTTTAAATACATGGTTTGACAGAGATTTGTCCTTGGCGGGGAGAGTTTCTTATCTTGGGAGTGATGATGTAATAGCGGATGCTTTTATAGATGTGCAAAAAGCTATTGCTATTATCCCATCGTTAGCGATACATCTTGATAAAGAGGTTCATGAAAACAAAAGTGTAAATGCTCAGACGGACATCACGCCTATCCTTACATGTAACGAAGATTTTGAACTTGACGAGTTTATAAAATGGCAGCTTGATAAGCTTGGGATTAAAGATGTGAAAGAGCTTTATGCAAATGAGCTTAGTTTTTATGACACGCAAAAAGCCTCTGTAGTAGGTTTAAACAATGATTTTATCGCAAGTGCCAGACTCGATAATCTCCTCAGCTGTTATGTCGGGATGCTAAGCATTTGCAGTGTTGATGAAAATATGCCTATGCTGTTTATCGCAAGCGACCATGAAGAGATTGGAAGCGGTTCAACTTCAGGGGCAGGGGGTTCATTTTTGGAGAGTACTTTAAAGCGGATGTTTACTGATTTTGAAGAGTATACTCAGATGATTCGCTCATCTCTTTTGATTTCGGCAGATAACGCACATGCCATCCATCCAAACTATCCATCAAAACATGACAAAGAACATGCACCGCATATCAACAAAGGTGTAGTTATCAAAGTAAATGCAAACCAGCGCTACGCTTCGAGCTCTACAACGATTTCAAGATTTCTACATGTAGCCTCATCGCTTGGAGAGAAAACACAAAACTACGTGGCAAGAAGCGACATGGGATGCGGTTCAACCATCGGTCCCATAACTGCCACAAGACTTGGGATAGATACTTTGGACGTCGGACTTCCAACGTTTGCCATGCACTCGGTTCGTGAGCTTTGCGGTAGCGATGATGCGCATTCGCTCTATAAAATACTTGTAGGTTTCAACAAATAATGTCAACAATTACACCTGAGGAATTAAACCTTTTAATCGAGCAGACATACAAGGTGGAAAAAGAGTTTACAGAGCTGAAAGAATCTTATACTCATCTACAAAACACTGTTGAAAAAGTGGTAGAGTTTTTACCAAATGCCGTTTGGATTTTAGAAGAAGACGGGGAGATATTTTTACAAAATTCACAAGCGAAGTCTTTGGGCAAGCTCTTAGAACTTTTAGAGTCAAAAAATGATGATTATGAAGTTGCATTTAACAAGCGTTCGTATCTTATAAAAAGCTCATCTTACCAAGATAAGTACATGTTAAGTGCTACAGATATTACAGAGCAAAAAAGAAAAGAAAATCTTGCGACCATGGGGCAGATGGCAGCACATCTCTCTCATGAGATACGAAACCCTATAGGCTCTATTTCATTGCTGAGTTCAGCTCTGAAAAAAAGGGTGATTCCTGAAAATATCCCCATAGTTGAAGAGATACAAAAATCAGTGTATCGTATAGACAGAATTATAAAAGCAACCTTGATGTTTGCAAAGGGCGTTGAGGCAAATAAAGCACCTATTATGTTGAGCGAGTTAAAAGGGTCTATTGACATGGCTATCGCTTATTATGCTTATTCTAAAGAGATAAAGTTTATATTTCCGGAAGAAAAGTTTACTTTACATGGAGATAAAGATCTGCTTGAGATGCTTTTTTCAAATTTTATAATTAATGCCATCGATGCAATTGAGCTAGACGATAACGAAGAAGGTGAGATAGAGATAATTTATGAAGCAGATAATAGATTTCATAAATTTTATATCTATGACACGGGTGTGGCGATTGAAGATAAAAAAGATTTGTTTGAGGCCTTTGTAAGCACAAAAGTTAAAGGTAACGGTTTAGGACTTGTTTTATCCCGTCAAATAGCTGAAGCGCATGGCGGAAGCGTTGAGCTTATGAATGGTGAAAGAAAAGGTTTTGAGATTAAACTTTCAAAATCATAAATTATAATAATGATACAATATATTTATGAAAAAAAAGAGTTTTGATGTTTATGTAGCGATTGGTTCCAGTGCTGGCGGTTTTGAAGCACTTTCTGAGCTTGTTGCATATCTGCCTGAGAAAACAGGTTTTTATTATTTTCTTGCACAGCATCATGCTCTTGGCGAAAAAAGTATTTTAGTAAATCTTTTAAACAGAAACAGTAAGATAGAAGTTGTTCTTGTCGAGCTTGGAATGGTGTTTAAACCTGATATATTGTATGTTCTTCCCCCTGAATTAAAAATACTCATCAAAAAAAATAAGCCGACAGCTGAAAAAGCTGACTTAACTTTACATGTACCTCTTCCAAACGCAGATTTACTCTTTAGTGAACTCAGCACGCTAAAAGACTCAAAAACAATCGCCATTTTACTCTCAGGGACAGGAACAGACGGCACAGAGGGAATGAGAGTTGTAAAAGAGAGCGGTGGCATTACGATGGGACAAGCTCCCGAGGAAGCGATGTTTGAGAGTATGCCAAAAAATGCTATTGAAGCAAATTTGGTTGATTATGTTCTAGATGTTCAGGACATAACCATGAAGCTTGCAAAACTATCATCAGTTTTTGCAGATGATACATACATAAGTGAAGAGATTCCCTTTGAGACAATAGTAAAGATTTTGTATAAAGAAAAACAGCTGGATTTGTTTCAATACAAAGAGGAGACAATCAACCGCCGTATACAAAAACGGATGGATATTTTAGGTTTTGATACTATAGTAGAGTATGTAATTTTTTTTAAAGATAACATGCAAGAGGTTGATATACTGGGTCAGGAAGTTCTCATCGGTGTGACAGAGTTTTTTCGTGGTATAGAAGCTTACGAAGCATTAAAAGAGCAGATAAAACAAAAGCTTATGCAAAAACCGGAGCATAGCGAATTTCGTATTTGGAGTGTTGCCTGTTCAAGTGGCGAAGAGGCGTATAGTCTTGCAATTTTAGTAAATGAAATTTGCCTAGAACTGAACAAAAAGTTTACTATTAAAATCTTTGCTTCAGATATAGATGATATTGCACTGGAGAAAGCTAGAATCGGTGAGTACAAAACAAGTGCTTTAGAACTTGTAAAAAAAGAATTGATTGAAAAATACTTTTCAAAAATTGAGTATGGATACAAAGTCGTAAAAACCCTTCGTGAGCAGATAGTGTTTGCGCATCACAATTTTTTAAATAATCCGCCGTTTATAAACATTGATTTGATTAGTTGCAGGAATGTTTTGATATACTTAAAGTCTAATACTCAGAGTGATGTTTTCTCTTTATTTCATTATTCGCTGAGTGAAAATGGACTCCTCTTTTTAGGCTCAAGTGAATCAACACTCAAGAGTCTTGAACTTTTTAGTACATTGGATAATAAATACAGAATTTATGAAAAAAAATATGACACAAAACAATCAAGCTTTCCAATGCAAGTGGTTAGTAAATACAGCAATATTTTATCAAAGAAAGGGGTACATAACATGCATAAGTTACCCAATACGAAAGAGATAGAAAAACATCTTCAAGAGGAGTTGTTTGAGTATTTCAGTAATGGCAGTTTAATAGTTGAGAGCAATTTCAATATAGTATATAAAAAAGGAAATATCCCATATTTACATTTTTCTGATGGTCTTTTGAGTTTAAATCTTTTTGACAATCTTGATAAATCATTGCATTATGATGTAAGAGCCGTGATAAACAAAGTGCAGCTCTCAAACATGAGAGAGATAAGTAAATTTATTCAGCTGGAATCTTCACAACATGAGAAATTTGTTCAGGTAATCGCTCAACCTTTTGCTATCGAGACATTTAAACCGATGATTTTAATCAATTTTCAAGAGATTAGTGCGGAGGAGCTTATTTTAAACGGGACAATGCTGCCCTCTTTTGATGAAAATAGCGTGATATCTACTCTCTCTTCACAAGTGGAACGTGCACGTGCTGATATGCAAAACATATCTGATGAGCTGATTTTTTCAAAGCAAAATATGGCGATGATGAACGAAGAGCTTCAAGACTCAAATGAAAAATTGTAATCCACCGTAGAGGAGCTTGAAACATCAAATGAAGAGTTGCAATCTTCAAACGAAGAGCTTCAGGTTTCTCTCACTTCAAACAGAGACCTTCAAAATAAACTCTCCCTTATTTTAGAATCTTCTATGAATGGAGTCCTCGGTCTGGACATGCATGCCCGCCACACTTTTGTCAATGACTCAGCCGCAAAAATGCTCGGATATTCTGCTGAGTATCTCATAGGTAAAGACAGTCATAGAATGTGGCATCACACAAAAGCTGACGGCTCATACTATTCGGAAAATGAGTGTCCGATTGTAGGTGTTTTGGAAGAGGGGAAATCAGGCAGGGGAGAAGATCTGTTTTGGCGCAAAGACGGGACTTCTTTTCCTGTAGAACTTGTACGAAGCCCAATTATCGAAGATGGAAAAATCACCGGAGCAGTTCTAGCTTTCCATGACATCAGTGAGAAAAAAGCACTTGAGACACAAGCTAAAAATGAGCATGAACAGATGCTTGAGTATTTTGATATGTCTGGAATCATTATGATAGTCTTAGACAAAGAAGCGAAGATAGTTAGTGTTAATGATGCAGGAGCTAAACTTCTTGGTTTAAGTAAAAATAAACTTGTCGGTCTTGATTGGTTTGATAATTTTATCGACACTAAAATCGAACATGAGGTTAGAGAAATATTCAATACTATGATAAATAACGCCACGGTAAGTGTCTCAAACCATGTAAATAAAACCTATGATATAGATAAAAATGAGTATTTGATTTCTTGGAGCAATAGCAAATTTAAAGATGAAAATGGGGAAATGATTGGTGTCATTTCAACCGGAATAAATATAACAAATGAACAAGTTTTAGTAGATGAACTTTACAAAGCCAATATAAAATTTGAACAGACATTTAAAGCTGCACAAGTAGGGATTGCTCATGTTGGGCTTGAGGGCTCATGGATTAATGTGAATGATTATTTGTGCAGATTGGTAGGTTATACTAAAGAGGAGTTGTTAAAGCTTACATTTCAAGAGATTACTCATAAAGATGATTTAGAATTAGATTTAAAATATGTAAATATGCTTTTAGATGGAAGTTTAGATACATATCACATAGAGAAGCGATATATTTGTAAAAACGGAAATATTATCTGGATTCATCTCTCAGTCGTTTTAATGAGAGACAGTTTGAATCAGCCGGAATACTTTATCTTGATTATTCAGGATATTTCACAGATAAAAATGCTTATGTTTGAGTTAGAAGCTAAAAAGAATGAGTTTGAAAATATTATCCGTTTTGCTCCTAATCCTATCATGATTTATGCTGAAGACGGTACTGTGATTATGATAAATGAAGCATTTAGCGGGTTGAGCGGATATACTTTAAAAGATATACCTACTATTAAAAAATGGAATGAAAATGTAGTGGGCGTTAAAAATCTTATGGATAAAGAGATGATAGAAAATATTTTTAGAGATAATGTGAGTGTAGATGTAGGACAGATAAAAGTTATTTCAAAAGATGCTCAAGAATTGATTTGGATACGCTCTTTGGCACCTCTTGGAAATATCCATAACGGAAAAAGGGTGATTATTTATTCTGCTACCGATATCACAAAAATGCAAGAAAATGAGGAGATGATGCTTGCACAATCCCGTCAGGCAGCTATGGGAGACATGGTAGCCATGATAGCGCATCAGTGGCGACAGCCTTTGACTGTAATCTCTATGGTCGGGAATAATCTCAGAGCAGATGTGGAGCTTGAGGAGGAAATTACCTCGGAAATGATTTTAGATGCGGCAAAGGTTCTCAATGAGCAGACACAATCACTAAGCCATACTATTGATGATTTTAGAACCTTTATGAAACCGGAAAAAGAGAAAGAAAAAATCTCTTTATGTGATGTTTATGAAAAACTCCGCAACATGATTGGAAAAACACTTGAAAACAATGAAATTACCCTTAGCTTTGTCAATGAGTGTGATGTTGAGTTTTATACCTATACAAATGAGTTTATACAAGTTTTTATTAACTTGCTAAATAACTCTAAAGATGCTTTTAAAGAGCAAAATATTAAAAATGCAAAGATTGATATAACTACTACTTTTGACAAAAAATCATTAAAGATTAAGGTTCAAGATAATGCAGGCGGAATAGACGAAAGTGTCATAAATGAACTTGGCAAACCTTATGTTTCCACAAAAAGTAAAAATGGTACAGGACTTGGTCTGTACATGTCAAAGATGATTTTAGAAAAGCATTTTGACGGAACTATTGGTTGGGAAAATTGTGATGGCGGAAGTTGTTTTACAATTAACTTACCACTTTTGTAGTGGAATATTTGTTGCTTAGTTATACCAAATTCAGTTTACTGCAAAGGTTTTTGCATGCCAACAATGCACAGTGATGTTATTTCTCTTTTAGACTTTGTACAAATAGACAGGTTTTATGTCAGTTGTCACTTTAAATGCAGTATTAAAAACAAGACAGTTATTTCAACTGTCCCATTTGAACCTTATCAAGGCAAGATAATAATCACATGGCAAGAGATGCTTTTTCACCCCATAGAGTCCTATAACAGGTACTATCATACCCCTATAACTATATATGGCAATGATTGTCATGAAACTATAGTCTTGAAAGCTTTTGAAAATGTTTCTAAGCATTTTAAATGGAATTCTGAATATAAAAAATATATACATAATTAAAAGGTTTTAAATTGAAAAAAGAGTTAATCGAAGTTTCCGGAGCTACACTGTATTTCTATAAGTATGAACTGGATGGTTTGACTTACTACGAGTTTGATGCGACTGAATGCTCCCCGCCGGAACCAATGCTCAATGCTATACATGGCTTAAGCATGATAAAAAATGAAAATGAAAGATTGGTAGGCATTTTTTTTCATGAACCGTTTCCTCTGTATCAAAAAATACCATCTTTTTTTGTGCATGAATCCACTGAACTCGAAAGTGGGGATTTTAAGGTAGTTTTTAAGCGTTTAGCATAAGTGCTTACTCTCTGTTAGCTTATTTTGATTAAAATAACTTTTTTAATCAAAAGGCTGACTTTATGAAACAACTTCTATCTTTTCTTCGTTCCATCAAAACAATGGTAGTATTGATGCTTATTTTTGCAGTAGCAATCGGTTATGCTACATTTGTTGAAAATGACTATGGGACTATGACCGCTAAGGCAGATATATACAATGCCAGATGGTTTGAGGTCTTACTTGGACTTTTAGCTTTAAATCTTGCACTAAACATATATAACTACAAAATGTATACCCTCAAAAAAGCTCCTATATTTATTTTCCACATGGCATTCTTGGTAATACTTTTAGGTGCCGCAATTACACGTTATGTGGGCTTTGAAGGTACTATGCATATCCGTGAAGGTGATAAAGCTTCTACTATGCTCAGTTCAGAGACATATCTTAGTGTTGAAGCCCTCAGTGGTGATAAAAAAGTATCAAATTCGGAAACTGTTTATCTTTCTAAAAAGTCTAAAAATACTCTTTCATCTTCTTTAAATCTTGATGGAAAGAGTGTACATGTTGAGATAATCGAGTACATTCCTGATGTAATTGAAGAAAATGTTGCCGACAAAAGCGGGAATCCTGTTCTTAACATGATGGTTACAGGTGGAGGACAAGGAAAGCCTATCGCTCTTAAGCAAGGTGAGTATTATGAAGATGACAATGTTGTCTTAGATTTTGGTTCTTTAAAGACATTTGATAAGCCGGTTATCTCTTTATATGTAGAAAATGACGCCTTATTTATGAAGCATGACATGAACTTGACCTATCTTAAAATGGATGACGGTTCAAAAGGTGAACTTGATTCAAATGAGAAAGAGCCATTTACTACAAGAACACTTTTTACAGCAGGAACGTCAAACTTTGTGCTTCGTACATTCCTTCCGCATGCAGTCACAAAATTGGTTTCAAACCCAGAAGCCAGAGCTAAAAGTGCAGGTTACGATGCCCTTCGTTTTAAAATAAGCGTAGATGATAAATCAAAAGAGATGCTGGTATTTGGAAGAGCCGGTGTCTTGGCAAAAGGTTCACGCACTTTGGTCAACGGTGTCAACGTAAATATTTCTTACGGTTCAAAAAAGATTCCAATACCGTTTGAGCTAGAACTCAAAGATTTTCAATTAGACAGATATCCAGGCTCCATGTCTCCTGCTTCTTATGCAAGTGAAGTTGTTCTGATAGATAAAGAGGAAAATCTCAACATGCCGTACAGGATTTATATGAATAATATTTTAAATCACCGTGGATATAAATTTTTCCAATCTTCATATGATCAGGATGAAAAGGGAACTATTCTCTCTGTTAACAATGATCCGGGAACTATTCCATCATATATAGGCTATTTTCTTTTAGCAGTCGGGATGTTTTGGTCACTGTTTTCTAAAAAACATAGATTTGCAACACTTGCAGCAAAAGCGAAAAAAGCAAGCGAGCAAAAAATATTACCAATGTTAATAGCAACCGGATTACTTTTTAGTTTCACACCATCGTTCGCAAGTGATTTAAATCCGGCTATAAAGACAATACTTGCATTTGACAAAAGTCATGCAGAGAAATTTGGAGAATTAATCGTTCAAGACAGTAGCGGAAGAATGAAACCTCTAGACACTCTAGCAACTGAAGTAGTAGCAAAAATTCACAGAGGCTCAGAGATAAGTATAGGAGATGATAAGCTTACACCGGATCAAGTTATGCTTGGCATGATGGTTCGTCCCGATGTTTACAAAAACATAAAAATTATCCGTACAAAAGACAAAAGTATCAATGAACTGATAGGTACAGATAAAGATACCAAACATGTTTCTTTTGCCCAATTTTTTCAAGATCCTGCAAACATGAGAGGCTATAAGCTGTCGGATGCAGCTGAAGAAGCTTCAAGAAAAGCACCAAAAGATAGAAGTATTTTTGATAAAGAAGTGCTAAAAGTGGATGAAAGAGTAAATGTATCCTACATGGTATTCACAGGTTCACTTATGAAAATTTGGCCTAAAGCAAATGATGAAAACAATAAGTGGCTTGCAACAATTGACGCACTTCAAACTTTTACACCTGAAAATGGTGAAAAACTAAGACTTATTGCGGTTGATTATTTTACTGCTGTTGATGATTCCATATCCAGCGGTGATTGGAGTAAAGCAGATGCAGCATTAGAAAAAATCGTAGAGTATCAAAAGTTTTACGGTGCAGAAGTTTATCCTGATGAAAATAGAATCCTTGCTGAAGTTTTTTACAACAAAGCACATATATTTGAGACTATCTACCCGATATATTTGTTGCTTGGATTTATCCTTTTAATTCTTAGTTTTGTAAAGATTTTAAAACCAAAATTTAACATAGCAGTTTTTTCAAAAACAACATTGATGCTTCTTGTTGTGCTGTTTATTGCTCATACAGTCGGGTTGGGTATTAGATGGTATATCTCGGGTCACGCTCCATGGTCAAATGGTTATGAGTCCATGATTTATATCGGTTGGGCAACGGTTTTGGCTGGATTTATCTTCTCAAAACGCTCAAGCATTACTATGGCGTCAACCGGTATTTTAACAGGGCTGATTTTATTTGTAGCGCACTTAAACTGGATGGATCCTCAGGTTACAAATCTTGTTCCTGTTCTTAACTCTTATTGGTTAAGTATACATGTTTCTATGATTACAGCTAGTTACGGCTTTTTAGGTTTGAGTGCATTACTAGGCTTTATTGCGATTTTGCTGTTCATACTTAAAACATCAAGCAATGAAAAACATATTGGACTTTCTATAAAAGAGCTAAATGCCATCAATGAGATGAGTTTAATGGTTGGTTTAGTGCTTTTAACTGTAGGAAACTTTCTAGGCGGTGTATGGGCAAATGAGAGCTGGGGAAGATACTGGGGCTGGGATCCAAAAGAGACATGGGCACTTGTGACTATTTTAGTTTACGCAGTTGTTTTACACCTCAGATTTATCAAATCGATTTACAATGAGTTCAACTATAGTGTGATTTCACTCTTAGCTTTTACATCAGTGCTTATGACCTATTTCGGAGTAAATTATTATCTTGCCGGTATGCACTCATATGCCAAAGGTGATCCTGTTCCTGTTCCAGATTTTGTGCCTATCACTTATCTTATTGTTTTTGTAGTTATCGCTTTAGCTTATAGAAACAGAAAGATAGTTTAAGGCCCGACTTCATGGAATTTAGTGGCTTTAGTAAAGAAACAATTCCTTTTCTAAAAGCTATTAGAGAAAATAACAACAAAGAATGGTTTGCAAATCACAAAGCTGAGTATGAAAACCTTATCTTAAATCCATCCCGTCTCTTCGTTACAGAGATGGGAGAACACCTTCAAGCTTTAGAACCTACCATAAATGCAGAACCTAAAATAAACAAATCACTCTTTAGAATTTACAGAGATACAAGAAGAATGGGTTCAAACAAAGAGCCAATCAAAAGCCGCATAGGCATAATCTTCTGGCAGGGAAACAGTAAAAGGCTTCAAAGCTCCTCTTTTTATCTCCATTTTTCGCCGGATGAGCTTTTTGTCGCAGTAGGTGTGAGATGGTTCGAGAAGCCGCTTCTTGATGCGTACAGAGAGTATATACTTGATGAAGAAAAAAGGATTGAGTTAGATGAACTCTTAAAAACTTTCGCGGCAAAAGGCTATAAAACACTCGAACATGGATACAAAAGATATCCAAGAGGCTTTTATGCTGACATGCCAAGCGCTGACATGAGCCTTTTTAAAGGGATGGCAAGTTACAAAATCTTAAATCCTGACTTAATAGAATATGGACAGAAGTTGATAAATACACTTTATAAGATATATGAGGATATGCTTGCACTACAAAAAATAATGTATGAGATTAGTTTGCGAGTTAAAGAGGAATGATTAAGTGAAAAAAGAAGCAGTAGTTTTACTCAACATGGGCGGACCAAACAACCTTGAAGAGGTTGAGATGTTCTTGAAAAACATGTTTGCGGATAAAAATATACTTACTATGAAAAGCGACCTTTTAAGAAAGTTCGTTGGAGGCATGATAGTCTTTAGCAGAGCTGAGAGCTCACAAGAGATTTACCGTAAACTAGGCGGAAAATCCCCCATAGTGGGACATACAAAAAATTTGGTTGCAAAACTTCAAGGCAGGCTTGGCGAGAATACGATAGTTGATTTTGCCATGAGATATACTCCGCCATTTGCCAATGAAGTGGTAGACAGACTAAATAAAGAAGATATTGATAAAATATATCTTATTCCGATGTATGCACAATATTCTACAACTACTACAAAGTCATCTCTTGAAGATTTTGAAGAGTATTATCACTCAAGTGAGGGTAATGCAGTTTTGGTTGAGATAAAACACTATTTTGAAAATGAAACTTATAACAAAGCAATAATCGAGAGAATAAAAGAGAAAATGGGTGATGCCCAGTACAGAGATTTTGACATCATCTTCTCAGCGCATGGCCTTCCTCAAAAGATAGTAGATGCCGGCGATGTTTATGAAAAACATATAACCAGACATGTAGAAATACTCAAGAATATGTTAAAAGATGAGAAGATGGATTTCCATGAAACACATTTAGCATATCAGTCAAAAGTCGGGCCTATGAAGTGGCTGGAACCATCCTTGCAGACTAAGCTTGAGAGTGTGAGAAATAGAGGCGTTGTTATTTATCCGATAGCTTTTACCATAGATAATTCTGAGACAGATTATGAGCTTGAGATTGAGTACCGTGAGATTGCTGAGGAGCTGGGCTTTAAAGAATACAGAGTTTGCAGATGTGTAAATGACAGTGAACTTTTTGTGGATGCTCTTTGTGAGATTTATGAGAAGATGAAGTAGATAATGAAAGTCGTTATTTTTGACATGGACGGGACATTAATCGATTCTAAAAAAGATATAACGATTTCTATAAATTATGTACGAGAATTAAACCATAATCTTCCGCCGCTATCAGAGGACTTTATTGTTGAAGCTATCAATAAAGAGCATAGAAATTTGCCAAAACTTTTTTATGAAACAGAAGTTTATGAAGAAAAAGACAGAGATGCTTTTGAACTTCATTATGCAACACAATGTATACAAAGTCCATATCTTTATGATGGTATCAAAGAAACACTTCATGAGCTTGTCTCCAGTGGAGTTAAACTCTCAGTCGCTACAAATGCACCGACAAGTTTTGCAAAAATAATGCTGAAACATTTAGAAGTTGAACATCTGTTTGATGTGATAATCGGAGCAGACAAAGTAAAGGCTTCAAAACCGGATCCACAGATGCTTTTTGAGATTTTAAATCACTATGGTTTTGAAAAAGACAAACACAAGGCTTGGATGGTTGGAGACAATTCTAAAGATATGCAAAGTGCAGACAATGCCGGTATAGATTCCATGTTTGCAACATGGGGTTTTAGTCGGGACGGTCAATACAGCATAGTGATTAACATGCCAAAAGAAATTTTAGATATAGTTTTATAAGAATATATGATAGAATAAGTCAATTTAATATAGGAATTACTATGTTTGATAGCGATTTAACATTAACATTTTTGTTTATGGCGCTTCTTTTTTTGAGACAAGTGTCTATTTTAAAACAACCAAATAAGATTAACTATGCCCCTCTGATGATAGGTGTCGGGGTGATTAGTTCTGTTATACATTTTATCATTCATCCTGAAGTAACTGACACTATTTTGCTCTTTCGTGAATCGTTTTTTCCTCTGCTTATGGCTTTGTTCTTTTATATTGTTATGAATATACTTCACCAAACACAGCAAACTGAGAGTGCCAGAAATAAAGATGAATTTTCGCATGCTTTAGCCTTTGAGCTCACTGAATTAAAAGAGTTTATGGCGGATTTGGAAGGTAGAATCTCTGCTAGTCAGCAAGAAGATATTAAAGTGCAAAATGATGTTCGAGAAAAATTTAAACAAGATATTAAGGCGCTCGAGGGAATCAAAATAAATCAGAATAAATTTTTTGATAAATTTGAAGAAACAGAAAATTGGCACAAAAATGTTTCAAAAGAGTTTGATCAATTTAAAACTGTTCAGCTTCCGGGATTGGATAATGTTATTCATAAACATATCGATATTTTAAGAGTAGCAGAACAAGAACACTATAATCAAATTAAATCCACACTTGAAAAAGCAGTTGAGGGCAGATGTAATATTGTTGATGAGATAGATAACTTAAAAATAACATTGAATGACATGAGCTCGATTTCTGTTGATATTGCTGACACTATTACAAAACATACTTTACAAAAACTAGCAGGTGTAACGCAAGCATTTGAGAGTCAGATAGTGTCTTTGAAATCACATACTGAAGGTATCAGGACCTCACTGTACGAGGGTGAAAACAGGCTTAAATCCATACGTGAACAGAGTGAACTGATCTTAAACCAGATGGTTCTTTCATCTAGAAAAATGGGCGAACTTGAAAAGCAAAATCAAGGGCTGCATGATATTTATGCAACAGTGAATGAACTGATGCGTGACATGGAAAGGATTAAGGCTGATTATGTAAAATCACAATCTCAATTAAGTGTTATAGCAAGAGAAATGAAGGTGGCAGAAGCTGAGCAGATAGAGGGTCTTAAAAAACAAATAGATACTTTAGGTGAAGCTTTAACGCAAAAAATAGATGATTCTCTGGAAAAACTTCATGAGCATTATCATATTACAAGTGATGATATCACCAAAAGCGTTCAAATGCTATCTAAAAAAGCACAACTTCAAAAAGGTTATACTCAGTATGATACAAAAGAAACTTGAGATTTAAATAAGGCAAAAAATGAAATCGTCCCCTAAAAAAAACTATAATGATGTTAATGCAACACCCCACAATAATAAAAGAAAAGCACCTCCTAAAAAGAACAAAGCAGACGCAACTCCTAAAAATGAAGTGAAAGAAATGTTTATGAATTGGTTTAAAAAGCGCAATACTGCAGGTCAAGTTATGACGAAACAGGATGTAGTTAAAAATATTCTGACCAAGTTGGATGCAAAACAAAATGATGCAATGGAAAAAGCTATCAATGAGCTAAAATCTGAAGGTTGGATTGAAATAAAAGAAGATGGCGTTACTCTGGCTTTAACTGAAAAGGGTGTTGAATATAGCCTAAGAAAATAGGCCATATTCAATTCAATTAATCACAAAAACGATCATCGTTGTCTTCTTCCTCATTTTCATCTTCATTTTCGTAAAACTCTTCATCATAGTCATAATTATCGTCTTCATCTATTAGGTCATCTTCTGTAAAATTGTATGACATTTTCACTCCTTTGTAGTTTTTAAGATTTTATCTTTTTTAACTTTAATATTTTATTATTATATGCTCTAATAGAGCATTATACAAGTAAAATGGCTCTACTTTATCGTAGGAGATAGCGTTTGACATAAATGCTGAAATCAGTACCTTAGATGAGAGTGTGAATTAGTGTAGCCGTATCAGTTTTTGATATAATGACGTATGACAAAAAAACTTTTACTACTTGAAGATGATATTGCTTTAAATGAGACTATTGTTGATTATTTTGAAAATCTTGGGTTCAGCATGACTCCTGTATATGATGGAAATAGTGCACAAGAAGCTATTTTTGAAAATAATTTTGATTTATTCCTCCTAGATGTTAATGTTCCAGATATCAATGGTTTTGAGATATTAAAAAATGTAAGAGAACAAGGTAATACTACGCCTGCAATTTTTATAACTTCACTAAATTCTATGGTTGATGTAGAAAATGGATATGATAGTGGTTGTGATGATTATATAAGAAAACCATTTGCATTAAAAGAGCTAAAATTAAGAGTTGAAACAATTTTAAAAAGGGAATTCTTTCATAATGATAATTACAAGATTCAAATTGATACAAATATTTACTATGATACTCAAAGTGATTTATTAAGTATTAATGGTAGTGAAGTACAACTAAATAATAAAGATGCAAAGCTTTTAAAGTTATTTTTACAAAATAAAGATAATCTTATTACTCATGAAACCATATATTCAACTCTTTGGGAGTATGGTGAAGATATAAGTGAGAGTGCTTTGAGAACTTATATAAAAAATTTACGAAAATATTTGGGGAAAGAAAAAATTGTCAGTATTAAAAAACTTGGATATAGATTTACCACAAAGTGAAAAAAAAACATTATATAGATTTTTGTCTTTGTATATCTTTTTTACCATTGTAATTTTAGGTCTAACCGCTTCATTATATTATACTCTTCAAAAAGAGTTAGCAAGTAGCCAAAGAACAATAATCTTAGATCAGTATGCAAATGATTTTTTGGTTTCACTAGAAGAATTACATAATGATAAAACAGATACTTTACTTTATCCAAGAGATGAAAAATTTAAAACCTCTTTATATGGAGCGGACTATAATCTTATATATTCAACTTTGTCAAATCCAAAAAACCTACTAACACAGGTAACATATACAAGTAATAAAATCATAAGATATGTAACAAACCCTCAAAAGTATTACTTAAATACCCAGTATGTTATTGTAGAGATTGAAGATGATAATGAATGGCTAGATGAAACTATGAACATAATTATCATATATAGCTCTATATTTTTTATTGTAATGATAGTTATTGGATATTTTCTACTTAATCTATTCTTAAAACCTATGAAGGAAGCTCTGCATCTATTAGATACATTTATAAAAGATACTACACATGAATTAAATACTCCAATAAGCACAATAATGACAAATATTGAACTAATTGATAGAGAGGCTATAGAAGATAAATACCTTTTAAAAATTATTAATCGAATAGATATAGGCGCTAAGACCATATCTAATATATATGATGATTTAACTTATCTAATACTAAATAATAAAGTCATCTCAAATAATCAAGATATAAATTTAAAACAGCTTATAGAACAAAGAGTAGAATATTTTTCAATTTTATCAAATATAAAAAATATAAAAATTATAACAAATTTGAATCCAGATGTAATGCTAAATATAGATAATAAAAAAATTTCGAAACTAATTGATAATATTTTATCTAATGCAATCAAGTATAACAAAATGGGTGGTTCAATCTATATAGATTTGGATGCAAATAAAGTCGTAATCAAAGATACTGGTAAAGGTATAAAAAAAGAGCATATTGATTTGATGTTTGATAGATATGCTAGATTTGACAAGGTTGTTGGTGGTTTTGGTATTGGTCTAAACATTGTAAAAATGATCTGTGCTGAGTACAATCTAACTATAAATATAACATCAAAATTAGATAACTGGACAGAAGTTTCTGTATCTTGGTAGATTCCACAATCATTCCACAATTGTTTTATATACTTCTCTTGTAATTAAAATTAAGGAGAATAAGATGAAAACAATTCAAAATGTTTTATTAGGCTTAGCAGTTTTAGGTTCATTAACGGTCGTAGCAGCAGATGGTGCATCTTTATTTAATAAATGTGCGGGATGTCATGGTACAACGGGTGAGAAAAAAGCTTTAGGTAAATCAGCAATAATTAAAGGTTGGGATACTGAAAAAACAGTTGCAGCTTTAAAAGGATATAAAGATGGAACCTATGGTGCAGCAATGAAAGGTTTAATGAAAGGTCAAGTGGCATCTATGGATGATGCACAAATTGAATCTGTTGCAAAATATATTGCAGCACAAAAATAAGTAAGGAAAATAAAATGGATAGAAGAAAATTTTTAGGCGTAGGTCTTGCAGCTTTTGCTGCAATCGTTACACCAGGTACAAACTTAATGGCAATTGATTTTAGAGCTGAAATGCCTAAGGCATGGGAAGTAGAAAAAACAGCTGATGGTATAAAAGCACTTTATGGTAATGGCGGATTGAAAAAAAGTGATAAACTAACATTTAAAGCTCCAAAACTAGCAGAGAATGGTGGATCAATTCCAATTACTATTAAATCATCTTTAGATTTAGAGTCAGTAGCATTGTTTCAAGATGCAAACCCTAGATGTTTAACATGTGTATTCTCTATACCTGCGGGCGCAATCATAGAATACGATATTAGAATTAAAATGAGACAAACTGCTTTCGTTACTGTAGTAGGTAAAGAGAGAGGAACAGGCGCTTTATATATGGCAACAAAAGAGATAGACGTTTCAATTGGTGGTTGTGGAGGTTGATTTATTCACCTGTCACACAATTATAATTATAGAAATAAATAAATAAAATACTAAAGGAAAAACTTATGGCTAAAATGAAAATAAAAGCAAAAGAGAAAAACGGTGTTGTTAAAGTAAAAGCAATGTTTACAAGCTTAATGGCTGACAGAGAGCAAGCAGTTAAAACAGGAGTTAAGGAAGAATATATTAAGTATATCGTTGCAAAAGCCAATGATGTTGTAGTATTTGAAGTAACTACGAGTGGTTTTATGTCTGAAAATCCACTTATAAAGTTTCAATTCAAAGGTAAAAAAGGTGATACACTCGCTTTTACAACAGTTGATAACAATGGTAAAGAAGAGTCGGAGAAGAAAAAAATTAAGTAAAACATCCTCTCTAAATCCCTGTTTTAAAGGCTTTAGAGACATCTTGATTCCTGAATACACTTCGTCACTTTTATGCTCTTTAAACCTCTTGTATATTAGGAAATTAAGCGAAATTATGTGACCATTTTTATTGTAAACTTCTAATAAATACTCTACCAAGAGAGCCTCTAAAAGTAAACTCTTTATTATTAGCTCTAATCTGATAAAATACAACTCTTATAAAAGTTTCAACATCAAAAGGTTTAATAATAATGAGTGAGAATAAAGATTTTTTACGCACAATAGTTGAAGAGGACTTAAAGTCAGGCAAGTATAAAGAGATTGTTACAAGATTTCCTCCAGAACCTAATGGGTTCCCGCACATTGGACATGCTAAATCAATCTGCATAAATTTTGGCATTGCAAGCGACTATCATGGTCATTGTAATCTTAGAATGGATGATACCAATCCAACTACGGAAGATACGAAATACGTTGAGGCTCTCAAAGACGCGGTAGAGTGGCTTGGATTTGAATGGGGTGATAACGTAAATTTTACGTCCGATTATTTTTCTCAAATACACGATTACGCTATTGAGCTTATTAAAATGGGCAAGGCGTACGTTGATAGCTTAACTGAAGACGAGATACGCGAGTATCGCGGAACTGTTACAGAGGCGGGGAAACGTAGCAAATACGCCGAGCGTAGCGTTGAAGAGAATCTAGACCTTTTTGAGAGAATGAAAAATGGTGAGTTTAAAGACGGTGAACACGTCCTTCGAGCCAAGATTGATATGTCAGCGCACAATATGAAAATGCGGGATCCACTTCTATATCGCATCAGACACGCTCATCATTTCAGAGCGGGAGACAAGTGGTCTATTTACCCAATGTATGACTTTGCTCACTGTTTATCTGACTATATTGAAGGCGTTTCTCACTCTATTTGTACTTTAGAGTTTGAAAATAATCGCGATATTTACGACTGGGTACTAGATACGCTAGGTCTTAAGGCGTCACGCCCTTACCAGCACGAGTTTGCAAGACTGGGTATTAACTATACGGTTATGAGTAAAAGAAAGCTTTTAGAACTGGTTGAAGGTGGACAAGTGAGTGGCTGGGATGATCCTCGCCTTCCTACGATTGCAGGATATAAAAGAAGAGGTTATACCCCAGAATCTATTATAAACTTCTGTGATCAAATAGGCATAGCAAAAGCAAACTCAATGGTCGACGTTGCACAGCTTGAATTTTGTATAAGAGATGATTTAAATACAAAAGTGCCGCGTGTTTTGTGTGTATTTGACCCGCTTAAAGTGACGATTGAAAATTATGAAGGTAGTGAAGAGATTGATGCTCCATACTACCCACATGATGTACCTAAAGAGGGGTCAAGAAAGATACCTTTTTCTAAAGATATTTATATTGAACGTGATGACTTTATGGAAAATCCTCCAAAAGATTACTTCCGTCTTACTCCTGAACAACCAGTACGTCTTAGACACGGATATATTATCTCTTGTAAAGAAGTGATCAAAGACGCTAGTGGTAATATCACAGAAATAATAGCAGAATACTATCCTGACTCTAAAAGTGGTTCGGATGATACTAGTGGTATTAAAGTGAAAAGTGCTATTCAGTGGGTGAGTGCTGCGGAGGCTAAAAAAGTTGAAATAAGACTTTATGATAGATTGTTTACAGATGAAGTTCCTGAGGGAGTCGAAGATATAAACCCTGACTCTTTACAAATTATTAAAAACGCTCTTATTGAACCGGCTGTGATAATTGATAAACCTGATGAGAGATTTCAGTTTGAGAGACATGGGTATTTTTACGCTGACCCTATTGATTACAGTGATGAAAACCCTGTATTTAACAAGATTGTTGGTCTTAAAGACTCTTGGAGTAAAAAGACAAAAGTAACTGAGAATACACCTAAGCCTCAAGCTAAAAAAGTACAAGTAGATGGCGAAGTTGCACCTATGAACGAAGTTGAACAAACACTATTTAATAAATACACTAATGAGTTTGGACTAAACAGTGAAGTAGCTAATACTTTAGCTCGTGATGAACATCTTTCGTCATTTTATGAAAAATCTCTATCTGTGCTTAATAGCCCTGTAGCTTTGGCTAATATTGTCGCAAATGAGGTAGCTAGAGAACTAAAACAGATGCAAGCAAGTGAACTTAAATTTAACGCGAAGCAAATAGCAGAGCTTGTTAAGATGGTTGAGGATGGGACTATTTCAAGTAAAATTGCTAAACAAGTGTTTGAAGAGATGGCGAAGAACGGAGAAAACCCAACGCAAATAGTGGAAGACAAAGGACTCGTTCAAATTAGTGACCCTGCAAAAATTGAACCTATTATTGATGAAATAATTGCAAAAAATCCAGATAATGTGCACAAGTTTAAAGCAGGTAACACTAAACTTTTAGGCTTCTTTGTAGGTCTTGTACTAAAAACCACAGGGGGCAAAGCAAACCCACAAGTGGTGAATGAACTTGTCGCACGGAAGTTAAAATGACAAACTAACCAAAAAGGGTTAGTTTGACAGCTTGAAAGCACCGTAAATAAAGAGGTTTAGCATGAAGATAAGGGTCTATTACGAATACTCTTCTTTTCCTATAATTGCCGGAAATAAAAGCTACTTTTATCAATAATTTTCCTGTATATTAGGAAATTAAGCGAAATTTAGTGACCGTTTTTGGGGACGTTAATGAGCTAAATAGTAGCGAAAAATAGTTAGATAATTTTCAATTAAACTGCTTTATATGCTTGAGGTTCTGTTTGCGTAATAGTTCCATCAGGTAGTTGAAAATATAGTATTTTGTTTTTACTATATACATTTGCTATACCTTGAGCTAAACTTTCTTTTTGTGCTTGTTTAACAGCCTTAGTAGCTATCTTTAATATCTTCTTTTCAAACTCACCCATAATTTACTTCCTCTAAATATAATTTCATTAATTCTTCATCGAAAACTTCATTCATATCTGCGACAATCTCAAAATTATCATCACCATTAAAAAATAAAAGCCATTTATCTGACATATCTTTATATGTATTCCAAAACAGTTTTCTACTTCTATAATATCGTCTTATAATATCAACTTCTGGAACATCATGCCCACCTTTTAAAACCCTGTTTTTAACTCTATAAATATTTTCTTTGTTAGTTTCTAAAAAGAGATATATAATAGTGACATTAAAAGCTTTTTTCTTGGCTTCATCTATAATTTTTATAAGATACTTTCCAGACATAGTAGTTTCAATGATAAAAGAGTATTCTTCTTTTAGCGATTTATCTAATTCAAAAAAGAATTCCTTACCGGCTTTAACTTTATACTTTTGAATATCATTAGGATCATACTTTTTTGCAATTTCATCTGCATTGATAAACTTTAAGTTGTCAAGTTCAGCAAAATTTAGAGCGAAAGTAGTCTTACCACTACCATTTGCACCAGCAACAATATAAAGTGTTTTACTCAATTTAAATCCTAATATTTAGTCATATTATAGCCTATTTGTACTTTAATACTATATTATAAGAGTTTAAGTGCTAAAACTAAATCTAGGTATAATTTGATTAAAAGTAGGTATCTATGCTCAAAAGGCAGAGTATCTTTATAAACACCTAAAAATAGGAATGAAACATATGAAGATTCGAATTTATTATGAAGATACAGATGCGGGCGGGATAGTTTACTATTCAAATTATTTAAATTTTTGTGAGAGAGCCAGGAGCGATGCTTTTTTCAACAGGGGGCTAACTCCTGTTTTAGAGTCCGGTCACTTTGTGGTTAAGAAATTGACAGCGGATTATTCTTTAAGTGCAAAACTGGGTGATTTGCTTGAAGTGCATACTGAACTTGTAGAAATGAGAGCTGCTTCATTTGTGCTAAAACAGACAATAGTTAAAGATGAAAATAAACTTTTTGAGATGCAGATAACTTTGGCGTATATCACTTTTGAAGGGAAGGCTCAAAAGATAGATAAAGGCACAAAAGAGCTCCTGTCAGCCCTCTTTAATGGTATATAATATTTTTTTATACTGTTCGTTAACATGATAATTTAAATCTTATGATATAATATAATATTTTAAAATCTTATATTATGGACATAAAGTGATTCAATTAAATTATACATATGACAATAAAACTGATTTCAATCATTTTTTAAAAGACAATGCAGTAAACAACTTCAGCCATAAAATTTTAATACAAATGTTCACTTCCATACTGGACGAAGAAAAAGTAAAAAAGCAAGTAAAAAAAATATTAAAAATTTTACCACATGCTACTCTTATCGGTACTTCAACTGCTGGTGAAATTATAGATGGAAACATGAAAGAAGAGAGTTCTGCTTTAAGTATCTCTATCTTTGAAAAAACATCCATAAAAAGCACTTATCTCATAGGTGAAGATTCATATGATTTGGGTGTCAAAATAGCATCTAAACTTTCCTCAAGCGATACAAAATGTATAATCACTTACTCAGATGGCATCATACATAACGGAGATGATTATTTACATGGTATAAATAGCTCTCTTGGTAAAGATATCGTAGTAGCTGGTGGTATGGCAGGTGATCTTTATAATTTTGCCAAAACATTTACAATATATCAAGATAAAGTTTTCAGCGGTGGAGCTGTAGCTGTCAGCTTGTGCGGAGAAGATCTTGAAGTGTATCAAGATTATAACCTTGGCTGGCGTGCAGTTGGACCGGTTTTTAAGATAAGCAAATCAGAAAAAAACAGAGTGTATGAGATAGACAATACTCCTGTACTTGAGGTTTATAAGGATATTCTTGGGGAAGAGATTGTAGCGGATTTTCCTGTGTCTGCTGTTGAGTTTCCCTTAATTAAAAAAGAGAAAGACACTCTAATAGCAAGGTCTATGATAGCAAAGCTAGATGATGGAAGCATATTGTATGCCGGAGATTTAAACGAGGGTGATGAAGTTCAGTTTGGAGTCGGCAGCTCACACCTTGTGAACATGTATGAACCGATGGATAATAAAAAACTATCCTCTAATCAAATACAAGCTGCTTTTATCTATTCATGTGCCGGACGAAAACGATTTTTAGGCTCAAGTTTAGAAAAAGGTTTTAAAAAGCTCAACTCAATTGCTCCAACTGCCGGTTTCTTTACATACGGGGAGTTTTACTCTTCAGATAATAATGTAATGCTCCTCAATATCACCACGACTGTATTGCTTTTAAATGAAAAAGGCACTAAAAAAAGAGCAGTAGAGATAGAGACCGTAAAAGATAAAACTATAGAAAAATCTTTAACGGAAGATGCAACATTTAATCTTGTAGATTATATGGCAAAAAAATTGCAGGAAAATGAAACAAAACTTCTAGCAACTAAAACTAGTTTAGATGAGTACTTAAGTGCAGTAAACAGTGTTCTGATAGTCTCAAAAACAGATTTAAAAGGTGTTATTACTTATGCAAACTATAACTTCGAGAAGATTAGCGGTTACAGTAAACAAGAACTCATAGGAAAATCACACAATATAGTTCGCCATCCTGATACTCCTTCTGATATTTTTAAAGAGTTGTGGGCTACTATCAAGCAGGGCAAGATTTGGAGTGGGGAGTTTGCAAATAGAAATAAAAATGGGAATACATACTATGTAAAAAGTAATATGATTCCTATAAAAAATTTCGATGGAGACGTCGTCGAGTATATGGCGATAAGGGAAGATGTTACAAGCCTTGTTGAGAGTAAAAGGGCATATGAGGAGCAGGTTGCTTTTTCAAATATGATACTTGATAATGAAGAAAATATTGTAATGGTTTCCAAGGGTACTAAGATAGATACAATGAATAAAGCATTTTTTAGATATTTTGATTATAAAGACTTGGCAGATTTTTTAAGTGTGCATGAGTGTATATGTGACTTGTTTGTGGAAAAAGAGGGATTTTTAAAACCTGAAAGACTGTCTAAAACATGGCTTGAACCGGTGCTTCAAGAACCAGATAAAATACATTTAGCCTTAATGATAGATAAAGATGCAAATGAAAGAATCTACTCCGTCAAATCCAAAAAGATACAATATAAAAAAAATATCTATCTTGTAAATACTTTTAATGATATAACAGAACTCGAACATGCAAGACAAAAGGCTGAAAATGCTGAAGCAGCGCAAACAATTTTTTTAGCCAACATGTCTCATGAGATTAGAACACCGATGAACGGCATACTTGGCTTTTCTGAGTTACTTGGAGAGACTCAACTGGATAAGACACAAAACAAGTATGTTGATTTGATAACAAAATCAACAAAAACGCTCTTGACTATTATCAATGATGTTTTAGACTTTTCAAAAATCAAACATCAAGAGATAGAACTGGAAAAAGTAGGAATAAACCCTTTTGTAGAGTTTACAACAGTACATGAACTCTTAAAAGATATGGCGCTTAAAAAATCAATCAATTATGCAAATGTATTTGATATAAAAATGTTTGAGTGCTTATATACTGATTCTACCCGTTTAAAACAAGTACTTGTGAACCTGATATCAAATGCTATTAAATTTACACCTGAACACGGTAATGTTACATTTAAAACAGAGCTTTTATCCACAAATGGCAACTATCAAACCCTAATGTTTAGCGTAGAAGACAGCGGTATCGGAATTGCTGAAGATAAACAAGAAAAAATCTTTAAGCCATTTTCCCAGGCAAATGATACAACAACAAGAAAATTTGGCGGGACAGGACTTGGACTGAGTATAAGCAGTGATTTAGTAAAAGCTTTTGGCGGAGAGTTAAAAGTTGAGAGTATAGAGGGAAAAGGGAGCAAGTTCTATTTTGAAATAGAGTTCCAAAAATGCAATCAAACAAAAACTTTAAAAAGTTTCCTTGATAACTATGCGTTAATAGTCATAGATACCGATTCTTATAAATTGTCAAAGGTTGAAGATACATTACAATCGTTTAATTTGGATTACACTGTGTCAAAGCCTGAAGATGTAAATGATTTGATCTCTGATAAAAGTATAGTGCTGCTGTTTGAAGAAAATATGACAATAAAGATGCTGGAGACTTTACCTAAAGATCAAATAATCTGTATAAGCAATATGAAATCAAATCACTTGAATTATATCGATGTAGCTTTAGATGGAGGATTTGGTTCAAACTTGTATAACTTCTTACTCACTAAGATGCAAAAGAGATTGGTATCCCATGAGCATAAAAATGATATGTCATATGTAAAACTCAATGTATTGGTTGCTGAAGATTATGATATTAACAGAATGCTCATCGAGTCTATATTTGCACGATACAAAAATGTAAATCTCACATTTGCAGTTGATGGTCAAGAAGCTGTAAATAAGGCTATAGAAAACAGATATGACATTATTTTTATGGATGTAAATATGCCGGTTATGAATGGTATAGATGCGACCCAAAAGATACGCTCAGCATTAGACTACCATGTACCGATTATAGCTTTAACTGCCAATGCAATAGAGGGTGATAAAGAGAGGCTGTTGGCTATTGGTATGGATGATTATGTAAGCAAACCTATAGATATCCATATTTTAGAAAATATCTTGCTCAAGTACTCATCCAAATCTGTAGAAAAATTAACAATTAAAGAGCAAAAAAGTATTCCGTTTGATATGAAATCGATTATCGAAAATATAAAAAATAATTTAGAAGTAGATGATTCTGTGGCACTTAGATTATTGAATGTATTGGATGAAGGTATGCGTATAAGCATCGAAGAACTTAAAAATGCATTGGAAACTAAAGATAAAGAGAGAATACTGAATATTACACATAAATTAAGGGGTTCTGTGGGTACTTTCTCATTGAATTTGGTTTATGACATTATAAAAAAGATTGAAAAAAATACAAGAGAGGATGTGCTGAAAGATTATCATGATGAGATACATGCAATAGAGGATTATTTTAAAAGTTTAAATAAAGGGTTGAAAGATGCTTAATAATGTAAACATAGTCATAGTTGATGATGAGATGGTAAATACTATGTTATTTGAAGAGTTAATAAAGCAGGGCGGGTATAAAAACTATAAAACTTTTACAGAGCCTAAAAAAGCATTGGAGTTCGTAAAAGAGCATGGTTGTGATGCTTTAATTGTAGATTATAATATGCCTGAGATGAATGGCATAGAACTTCTTAAATCTGTAAAAGAGCTTTATCCGGATGTTGTAAGTATTATGGTTACGGCAAATAACGACAAAGAGATGATGGTAGAAGCTTTAAAAAGCGGAGTCACTGAATTTTTACAAAAGCCAATATCTCCACTTACATTTAAACTGCGCCTAAAAAATATTTTAGAAGTGTGTTCAGCGTTAAAAATTACAAAAGATTTTAACAAGATACTAGGAATGAAAGTAGATGATGCAACTGCAGCACTTAAGAAGAGTGAATACGAAGCGTTGGAAGTCCTTTCCAGAGCTGCTGAGTATAAAGATCCGGAGACAGGGAGTCATATAGCGAGAGTATCTCATTATTCCAAGCTTATTGCTGAAAAAAAAGGTTTATCAAAAAGAGAACAAGAGATTATCTATTATGCTGCACCGCTTCATGACTTAGGTAAAATCGGTATAGAAGACAATATCTTGTTAAAACCTGCCAAGTTGACATCTGAAGAGTTTGAGACCATGAAAAATCATAGCACTATCGGTGCAAATATATTGTCAAAGAGAGAAAATATCTTTTTACAAGCTGGGGAAGTTATAGCTAGAGGTCATCATGAAAAGTATAATGGCAAAGGATATCCGGCTGGGATTCTCAAGCAGGAAATACCTATTTATGCTCGCATAGTTGCTATCGCAGATGTATTTGATGCTTTGACTTCAGTTCGTCCTTATAAGAAGGCTTGGAGTTTTGAAGATGCGTTAAACCTGCTTATAGAGGAAAAAGGGGAACATTTTGACCCTGAGCTGGTAGATTTATTTGTAGACTCTATAGACGAAGTTAAAGCCATCTATAAAAAGTTTTCTGAAAATTAAATTTATCAGAAAAACTCTGCTATCACTCTTGCGTATCTTGGTATAGTGTTGGAGTATACTTTACAAATCTGGATAAAGACGGCCTGAGAAGTTCTATGTTGTAAATCATTTGGTTGTTTTGCATATGAATAGTGTATGCTTGAGTGTCTTTTGTTATTAAATTATAAAAGTAATCAATACCTACCGTCGTAGTATAGTTTATCCAATCGTATACAATATCGTTATTTAACAGTTCATTCGTTTCTGTGAGGACGTTATTATGTTCTGTAATGGAATTTGCAACTATCATGTTTTTTCTATCGTCGTATTGTGTCATGGAAAGTAAAAGCGGATCATAATTTATCTGTGTTGATAATATGTTTGTTGCATTTGCATCATACAGGGTTAATTGAGACATTATCATACCTGTTTTAACTATAGGTGTATTAATGAAAAAAGAACCCTGATTTATATGTTCATTTTCTTTAAGTTGCTTTTCTAAATTTGTTATTCTTGTCGGGATAGAATATTTTATTACTTTTTTATCGTAGTTTAAAATCTCATCTGTGTTATTTTCTGGATTTTCTTTAAATTTCTTTTCCGCATAAGATGATAATTGATATCCTATAGAAGAACTGTCATAAAAAATCACAAGGGGTGAAACTGCCTCTTTGAGCAGTAAATCACTTTGAGCCATATAGTCTATGCCGCCGTAGTATAGATATGGCGTGATGCTTTCTGGATTGTTTTTATGAATAGTCGGAAAGTAAATATTGACCTGAGGGTGTATGGATAAAACAGCATCTGCCCCCATCTGTGTTAATGGAGCAATGACATAAGAAAAGCCATCATTTTGAATCTCAGAGATTGCTCTTTGTATATCTTCAACTGTTTCATTTTCTATCTTATAACTTTTAAGTTCAAAAGAGCGGTTTTTGGCAATAAGATAAGCAAAGACAGCATTAGTTGTAGAGGCTGTATATTTGCCAATAGTTTTGTATGGAAGCAGCATTGCTATGCGTATGGTGTCAGTTTTGATTGTAGGGCCAAGATTTAAGATAGAGATGTGCATCATCCTCAACTGTTCTTGATCTTCATTTTCAAGTTTACTCTCTGCATGCGCTAAAAATGAAAAAATCATACCATTATCAAGATACTCTTGCAGACAAGACTCACTACATGGATATGGGTCCAGATTTTGTATATATGCTCTTGGAAGAGGAATATCGGATATTAAATAGCTTTTTGCAAATAGAACAAGTGGAAAAAGCAGAAATAGTAGTTTTTTCATAAGCATCTCTTTATAGTTTTTAAATCATTTAATGTAATTTTTTTTAGTTCAGGATTTCGTAGTAAATATTGAGGATGATAAATAGGTACTAGCTTATAGTTTTTGAAATCTATAACATGTCCTCTGACACTCTCAAAGTTTTCATCTTCACCGGTAACTTTAGCATAAGCATCCTTTCCTAAAGTTATAATCACCTTCGGCTTTACAAATTCAATTTGTGCGAAAAGATGGGATTTGCAAGAATTCCATTCAGATTCAGATGGAACATTTAAATTTAATGGCTTGCATTTTACGGCATGTGTGAAATAGACTTCACTTTGTTTTAGTTCCAAAACATTTTCACACATATTTTTTAAGGTTTCCCCAGAGCGACCGACAAAGTAAGAATTAGTACTGTCTTCATTTGATGAAACACTAAAGTCTATTATCATGAGGTCAGCATTTTGATTTCCATAGCCACTCATGCTTTGAGATCGTGATTTACTTAAATCGCAAAGGTGACATGTAGAGATATTGCTGGATAACTGTTCTAGGCTAAGAGGAACTTCATAGGCACTTTTTTCATTAACAGAAAATGGGTCCGTATATTCAAATCCCAACGCTTTGAGACGGTAAAGGTTTTGAAGTAAAACAAGATTTTGAAAAGACTTCAGCGCTGTTTCCTTATAACACAAAAATTAAATGAGAGTATATTTAAAGAGTGGTTGATTTCGGCTTAAAGTTTTGCAGTTAATTTGCAACAAACCAAGGAAAATAGCACCTCTATAAATCTGTTTTCTTAGTTACTTTGCAGTCGTTTTGCAGAAAAGTGGTACAAATACGGTACAAAAAAATCAAGTTGATTTAATGGTAATAAATGGCACCGAAAAAATCTAGCTGATTAATTTATCGTAATCAGAATGGTTACCAATCCAAAACCAAAGCAGACCTTCATCAACTTCAACAGCTAAACTTCTATAGTATATGCCAACTCTTGCCGACCAGTATTTATCTATTTTTTTGAAGTGTAAAGATGGATGTTGAGGATTTTTTTTCAAAAGTTCAAAGTTCTTATCTGCTAATTTTTGGGTATTTTTCGGAAGTGAATCGTAGCATTTCCAAAAAGATGGCACCGTGTAATGGTTCATATAGATTTATATTTACCATTTTTAAAATCATTGATTGCAGAGTTTGCAAGTTCATCTAATTTTGCATTTTTTATATCAGTTTCAATTTGATTGTCCCATTTTTTAGAATCAAAGTTTTGAAACCATTCTCTAAGAACTATAAAATCTTGTTCTGGTAAGTTTTGTATTTCATTTTCAATTGTTTGTAATGAGCTCATAAAAACTTCCTTTTTTTATAAAATATATTTTAGAATTATATCTAAATAAAATAATGCCGACTTCTCTTAAATTTTTAATGATGTACTTTTCAAATTTTAATGAAATTGAATTTTAGTCAAAAAAATACTAAGAATTGTATAGCAATACAGGTGAATTATATGAGTTGGCATGTGACAGCAAATGAAATTACAAGATGGTCGGAAGCAAACTCGAGAAGAGCACAAGAAATTCTTCCTAAAATTGTTAAAAAATTAATACTAGCAACTATTAATTCTAAATATATGTCAAGAGCTAGAGAATTTTTTAAAAATCAACGGCTTGAAACTGGTATGAATAACAGTTATCTGTTTCTCAATACAAAAAACACCTATTACGGAAGTAATCTGGCTTTGTATAAAAACTATAAAAGTGTTTTGAAGAAGCTTAATATTGAGGCTAGGACATTGCATAACACAAGACATACTTTTGCAAGTATGATGCTCAATAATGGGATAGACTCGATGTGGGTATCGAATACTTTAGGTCACGAAAACCTAGATATAACACTCAGGGTTTATACCCATTTTATGCCAAAGAAAGAAAAAATGGTCATAGAGTTTTTAGAAAAGCGGTACAAAAACGGTACACATTACTAAGCGAAACACTGCTGTAGGGAGTTTATATTTAAAGAGTGGTTAAAATCTACTTTATTACTTTTTTTGCTACACTATGTGTATAAGGAATTTATATGAGTTTAGAGATAGATAGCTTCATTTTGACTTCATCAACTGAAGTTCAAGAAACAGTTTTAAAAGTTAGAACTATTCAAAAGGATTATATGCTTATACATATAGTTTCGTATAGGCACAATACTGTTTTAGTTCAAAATTTAAAATCGGAGTTAGAAAAAACGCTTCCACATGCAAAGATAGTTTTACTCAACCATGAAAACAGAACGCAAACATATGTACTCACATATTCAATGGATAAAAATATAGGCGATAAGAGTATATGCGATGAAGTTTTAAGAAGGTTACATGTAGAAAACAGTTCACAACAAAAAAGTATAAGCGAATACAGAAATAAGCTTTTTAGCAGGTACTTTACAGACAACTTAACAAATCTTCCCAATGTGTATCAGCTGAGAAAAGATTTGGGTGATAATGAAAATGCAGGCTTAGTAATTATTAGTCTGGACAACTATAAAACAATCAATAATTTCTACGGTTTTGTTGTAGGTGACATTGTTGTTGAAGAACTTAGTAAAAATCTTCAAAATATAATAAATGGATATAAACTCTACAAGCTTGCAGAGGATGAATTCGCAATAATTTTAGAGCAGAATTTAGGCTTTTATGAATTGAAAAATTATTTAGATTTATTATATAAAAGTATAAAAGATATTATTATTGAATATCAAGGCATTAAGATATTTATTGATTTAACATTGGCTTCTTGTTCAAATACTGACAATCAAGATATGTTTTCTAAGGTATCCATGGCACTGAAATATGCAAAGGACAGTAGGCTTCCATTTTGGATATATGAAGACAGAATGCGTTTTGAAAATGAGTATGAAAGAAACTTGCAATTATCAGGCATCGTTAGACATGCTGTTGAAAATTCTAATATAGTTCCATATTATCAAGCTATTATTGACAATAAGACTTCCAAAATCGTAAAATATGAATGCTTGGCCAGGATGATAGATGAAAATGGAAAAGTGCTGTCTCCTCTGCTTTTCATACCGGTATCAAAAAAAATAAAAGTTTATAATATTGTGACCAAAACTATTATAGATAAATCTTTTGCTGCATTTGAAGAGAGTAATTTAGACTTTAACATAAACTTGTCTATTGAAGATATTATGAGCAGTGAGATATTTAATTTTATAATAAATAAACTGAAAAATTCTAAAGCATCTTCCCGTGTAACTTTTGAAATCTTAGAATCGGAAGCTGTTTTGGACTTTAAAAAAGTAGATAGGTTTATCAGTGAAGTTAGAAGATATGGCGCAAAAATAGCTATAGACGATTTTGGCAGCGGATACTCAAATTTCTCATATTTAACCAAGATGCTTCCAGATTTTATAAAAATCGATGGTGCACTTATAAAAGATATAGATGTGGATAAAAATGCACTTTTAGTTGTTGAGACTATTGTTCAATTTGCTAAAAAATTAGGTGTAAAGACTATAGCAGAATATGTCAGCTCAAGTACTATTATGAATAAAGTACAAGAGTTGGAAATTGACTATTCACAAGGATTTTACATAGACGAACCATCAGTTCATTTTTATAGTGGAGTATAAATGTATTTTTTAAAAATAGTTATTGCCTTTTTAATACTCAGTTCTTTGTCCTATGCAGAGCTTTTAAGCGTTCAAGTGAAGCATACTTTCTTGAGAGACAAACCATCATTTCTAGGTAAACCCATTTTAAAGCTTGATTATGCAAATCAGGTTGAAAATACCAAACTTCAAAATGGCTGGCATTTGGTTAAAAGTCTTAAAAGCGGTACCGTTGGATGGGTTCATGATTCGGCATTAAGCGATAAAGCCATTGTTTTAAACTCTTCGCAAAAAGTATCAACTACTTCTGTTTCTCAAAGCGAAGTGCTTATGGCAGGAAAAGGTTTTAATAAGCAAGTAGAATCAGAATACACAAAAGGAAAAGACAATCTGAACTTTAGTGCAGTCAACAAGCTTGAAAGCATGAAGCCGCAAAGTATAAATGAACTTTCCCGTTTTGCAAAAAATGGCAAATTAAGCATATAAGGAGTTATGATGAAAACTACACTCATGGTTAGTGCTTTTCTTTTACTCTTTGTAACAGGATGTAAAGAACTTAAATTATCTGAAATTGATTTTAATAATATAACAGCTGAAGACATTCAAAAAGGTATCAGCTTTGGGCAAAGAGTTTATGATGCTTCTAAAGATTTAACACCGGAGCAAGAGTACTATATCGGACGTTCTGTCGCCGCTTCAGTTTTGGCTAAATACAAGGTTTATGACAACAAAGGGTTAAATAATTATATCAATACTGTAGGCACTTTATTGACTTTGAATTCAGAAAAACCGGAAATATTCGGCGGATATCATTTTGCAGTTCTTGATAGCAGTGAAGTAAATGCTTTTGCCACACCAGGCGGATTTATTTTTATTACCAAGGGGATGCTTAAACTTTGTAAAAATGAAGATGAACTGGCAGCCGTATTGGCGCATGAGATTTCACATGTACAGTTACGTCATGGCATAAGTTCAATCAAAGATAGCCGCTGGACAGCTATAGGGACTTTGCTTGCAACTAGTGCGACAAAAAAATACGGCACACAAGAGCTGGCAAGCCTCACTGAATCATTTGAAGATTCTATAGGCGATATTGTCAATACCTTAGTTGTGAATGGCTACTCAAGAGAATACGAAATGCAAGCTGATCAATATGCATTAAACATTTTAAATAAAACAGGTTATGTAGATTTTTCTATGGTAAGTATGCTAAACACAATGCAGAGCGTTCTTAAAAATGATAAACGAGGATTCGGTGCTACCCATCCGCAAGCTTCAGAGCGTATTGAGTCGATAAACAGCCTGATTAAGCAGCCTAGTGCTGTGGTAAATAAAACTCGTACAAAACGGTTTCAACTGTATTATAAATATGTCTAAACGCTTATTTCACTACTCTTTAGCTTTCTCAATTTCTTTATTTTTAACCCTTTTTATGTACCGTTTTGGAGTATTGGATAAGTTTGAGTATATCACTTATGACTGGAGGGTTCAGGCGCTTTCTTCAAGTAAACCATCAAGTGAAAATATTGTTGAGATAGTCATAGACCAGTTTAGTCTTGATTGGATGGACAAAGAGCAGGGTATTGGCTGGCCTTGGCCTCGTGAAATTTATGGTGCCATTAACTCTTTTGCCAAAGAAGGCGGAGCTAAGGCAGTTGTGTATGATATGCTTTTTTCCGAGGGTTCGGTTTATAGTAAAGCTGATGATGACTCATTTGCAGATACCTTAAAACTTTTACCGACAGTTGGTGCTGTCGTATTGGGGAGTGAAAACTATGGTCAAAAAAATTGGCCCAAGTATCTTTCTCTTCCGGTTGTAAATGGCTGCAGTGTATCTGAAGAGAGTGAAAGTTTAGTTCTGCCAACACAAGGAATAGATAAAGCGTTTACATTACTAGGAGTTGCAAATGCACTGCCTGACAGTGATGGAGTTATCCGCCGTGTAAAGTTATGTCACATGTTTAATGGTATAAAGCTTCCATCACTTGCATTGGCAAGTTATCAGTATTTATATCCAAATGATATAAGCCTTACAAAAAGTGAAGTATTTATTAACTACCATAAGGCGCCCTTTTCTTATACGACATACAATGCGGCTTCATTGATTCAGTCATGGAATGCTTTAGCAGAAGGGAATGAACCTACATTAAATCCAAATATTTTAAAAGATAAGGTGGTTTTTGTCGGTGTATCTGCCTCAGGTTTATTTGACCAAAGGACATCTGGGCTTTCAAAAAACCATCCGGGTCTTGATATTCAAGCAACAATATTTGACAATTTAGTTTCTCACACTTTTATCAAGCCTCTCTCTTTTGTATATACCTTATTGTACATGCTGTTGTTTGGCGCTATCACGACATGGATGATGATGCATGCAAGCAGATGGAAGCATTTTATTTTTCCGGTTATAGTCATCCCCTTATTTATTTTAGTTCTTGGGTATATGTATTATTTTTATGATTTTTGGCTCAATATAACCTTGCTTTTTAGCACTGTATTTTTAATAGTTATCCTTACAGGAATCCTTGGCTATCTGCTTGAAGGACGACAAAAGCGTTATCTAAGAACTGCTTTTTCACATTACGTCAGCCCGAGTATTGTTGATAAACTTGTTCAGTATCCGGAGCAGCTAAAATTGGGAGGAGAGAGTAGAGAGCTTAGTATATTCTTTTCAGATATAGAAGGATTTACCTCAGTATCAGAAAGACTTAAGCCTGAGTTATTGATTGAGATGCTCCATGAATACCTTGAGAATCTTAGTACCATTATTATGGATTTTGATGGAACAATAGATAAGTATGAAGGTGACGCAATCATAGCATTTTGGAATGCTCCTCTGGATACAAAAGAACACGAAACATTGGCAGTAAAAGCGGCTTTAGCATGTCAAAAAAGATTATCCCAGATGAACCCAGGTTTCAAGAAAAAATACGGGGTAGAACTTAAAACCCGTATAGGAATAAATACCGGAAAAGTCATAGTAGGAAACTTAGGGTCAAAAAAACACTTTGACTACTCTTTCATCGGTGATGCCGGCAATCTTGCCGCGCGGCTTGAAGGTGTCAATAAGGTGTTTGGTACAGATATTTTAGTTTCTAAAGCTACCCGTGACAAAATAAATAACATAGAATTTCGTAAAATCGGAACTATTAAAGTTGTTGGGCGCGGTGAAGCGGTAGAAGTCTATCAGCCATTACATGAGAAAAATGAATATGAAGAACTCTTTACAAAGGCTTTGGCATTATTTGAATCCTATGAATTTGAAGAGTCAAAAAAAGTTTTTACATCATTTTTAGAATTTGACAATGTGGCAGAATATTATCTGAATATAATAAGAGAAATTGAAAATAAAAGATTAACTTTTGATGGGGCTATCGTACTTGGAAGTAAATAAATTTAATGGGTTTTTAATAGCCTGTCTATGCTAATAAAGAGGGCTCATCTATATAATAACCTTGTGAATAATCTATCTTTAATTCCTTTACTTTCCCCATAACGGAGCTTGAATGAACATACTCTGCTATAGTCTTTACCCCTAATTTTTTAGCAAATTGAACAATGGTCTCAACTATTATAAGTGAGTTCTTGTCTGAATCCAGATTTTTTACAAGTGAACCATCTATTTTTATATAATCAGCTTTTATTTTCGTTAAATATGAAAAGTTGGAGTAGCCGCTGCCAAAATCATCTATAGCTATTTTTGCACCATATCTTCTAACTTCAAGTATAAATCGTTCAACTTTTACAAAGTCTTCTATTGCATCTGATTCAAGTATTTCAAAAGTCACTTTATGTGAGACGTTTGAATTTTTCAATTTTTCCATAATAAATGTAAACATCTCTTTATTTACAATATCATCTATGGATAAATTGATTGAAAATTCAAAATCCATAATTTCAAATGTGGCGAAGGATTTATCGATTATTGTTTTTGTAACTATGTTATAGCTTTTGATTTGTTTTGTTATAGGGATAAAATCTAAGGGAGATAATATCTTTCCATCTATATCGATAAGCCTGGCCAAGCACTCATACTTCATTACTTTAGAACTTTTAGTATCTATGATAGCTTGATAATATGGAACAATTCTAAAGTTGTTTATAGCTTCTCTGACAACTTTACAGAACTCAACATTTTTTTCATAACTGTTTTCAAAATTCATTTTATTTTCATATATCCAAAAGTGAGAACCAACTTTTTTTGCATGCATGAGCGCCATTGAAACTTTAGAAAATATATTTGTATTATCTATATTTACAGATGAAGCCAATGTAATATCAATATATATTTCAATACCTTGATATACAACCACAATATCTTTGAGGCGTTGGTAAAGGTCAGTTAGATGGTCTTTCAAATTATAAAAAAACATATTTTTATCTATAACTAAGGCGAACTCATCACCAGACAATCTATACACTTTATGATTCCCTATATTTTTCTTAATGTATTTTCCAATCTTTTCAATTACAAAATCTCCGATAACGAAGCCATAAAAACTGTTGATTGCCTGAAAATTATCTATATTAACTAAAATCAAACTAAAGTCTTCATTTTCTTCTAAATCTCTTCTTAATTGATAGATATTTGGAAGGTTTGTTAAACTGTCTATAAAGTACCTGTTAAAAAGCTTATTTCTATAAGTTTTAATATTGTTATCTTTTTCTGTATTTTCTTTATACAGAATACTTAATATTTCATCGCTCAAATCTTGAGGTTTAGCATCTTTTTGCAAAGTATAGACAGTTAGAAATACTTGAGAATCTTCATCAGATCTTAGTAAAACGATTTTAGCATGTGGAATGAGATTCTTCAGTTGAGCCTTTAAATCTTCAATTAGCTCTGTACTATGTAAGAAAGAAAGGATATGGATTAAAGTATTGTTATTTTTAACTATTTTTAGTTTTTCTATTGTAGAGGGAATGTCATTTGAAGAGTTTATAATAAAATTATTAGTTTCTAATATTTTTATATCTAATTCCAAATTATTCTCCAAAACTTTTTTTCATTATCTAAAACTTATTGATTTTAACTATAGAAATCTGTTAGTTTGTTAGCAAGTATTGTACCAAATATAGTGCTTTTAACATATTTTTTATATCGTAAAAACACTAACATCAAAAATTAGACTGATATCGACTTTTATTTAAATATAGTTAGGAAATTTAAAGGAGATTGTGAGTAGGTAAAACAACCTACTCGAAGGATTTAAAAAACTACTCTGCTACTTCAACAACAACAGGAGTACTTTCCCAGATACCATGTTTTGTACAGTAACCATGAGCAACTAGGTTAAGTTTATTTCCCATCGGTCTGATGTTGAAAGTTACTTCAGCATGAGACTTTTCATTTCCTAAAGTGCCTGGAACAAATGAAGCAGAAGCTAATTTAGTTTCACCGTTGAAAAGAGTGATACTTTCAATAAAGTGATCAAAATCATCCGGATGCGTATATTCCTGACCCATTTTTACATTTACAGAAAGCATTTCGCCTTTTTTAGCATCTCCTAAAACTGTAATAAATGGTGAGTGACGGTCAATTAAGTCCTTTTTAGCTTCTCTTTCTACAGTATCGATATCAACATATTTGTTAATCTTTGGCATGTGGATTCCTTTTGTTTTAATTTGCGACATTGTAACTAGTAAAACTTTTAGATAAACATAAACAAGAGTATATTAGTCTTATTTAAGGAATTTTTAAAATATAAATAAATTATCGGCTTCTTAATACTTATGTAACACTTTTATTTTAATATAGTGTAAATTTTTTAGGAGTATATAAATTATGAAAAAAACTGTAATTACATTAGCATTATCTGCTATTAGTCTTTTGGCTGATTCATCAGTAATAGAAATCTCACCAATCAGCGTAACAGCTACAGGAGAAAAAGTATCTGTGCTTGAGCAACCGCTAAGCATTGCAAAAAAAGGTGAAGAAGAGGTTAAGCTCGATCAGGTAATCTTTCAAAAAGATTTACTTAACTCTTTATCAGGTGTTCGCATTGAGCAGACAGGTTCAGTTATAGGTCATACGACAGCTATTCGTATGCCAGAGAACAAAAGTTCATACTACCTATTTATGCAAGATGGAATTCCGGTTCAATCATCCGGATTTTTTAACCATAACGGTTTGGCATATACTACTTTTCAATCAGCAACTTCAGTAGAGGTGCTAAAGGGTGCCGGTACTGCACTCTATGGTTCAGATGCAGTTGCCGCGGTAATAAATGTACAGTCTTTAAAGAAACCATCTAAAGAGAAAGAGATTTCTATTGAAGGTATGGGCGGCAGTTATGGCTATCGCTCCGGTTCTGTTGAAATGAGTGATACCATTGATGAGAACAACGCTTATCGTGCCAGTGTAGGATATATGCACAGTGACGGTTGGCGTGATCACACCGATGCGGATCGGTTTGAAGCAAATATACGCTATGACCATGTATTTAATGATGAGAATGATGTAAAGATTATTTTTAACACCAGTCTAACAGATGCAGAGCAGGCAGATAGTTTTAATGATTATGAAAATGTTAAAAATGGTTCTACGGATGCAAGTGATGCTACAAATAATGACTACTTAAACGCTTTAGATAACACAGATATTCGTAGAAAATTTGACTATGCTCGTTTGAGCGCAGAGTTTAATAACTATTCATATAAAGACTTGGAAATTACAATTACCCCATATATTCGTTATAATCGTAATCGTTATGTAGCAACATGGGAGCCAAATTTTCCAAGTAATGACAATGAGATGATGACAGTTGGATTTTTACAAAAGAATAGATATGATGCTTCATGGGGTCGTTTGATTGCCGGAGTTGATGCAGAGTATACAGAGTCATCTATGTTATATAGCCAAGAGTACGATACTTCTGCATATGGAAAGAATTATATTATAGGCTCTTTATTTGATTATGATGTTGATTATATGGCAATTGCTCCGTATATGCATGTTGAGTATGATATGACAAAAACTTTTATGTTGACAGCCGGACTTAGATATGATTATAACAAATATGATTATAAAAATAATCTGGCTCAAGATAGCTTGGATTCATCAGGTGTGTATTTTCGTAGAGCTGATAGAAGTGACAGCTATTCACACTTAAGTCCAAAGCTTTCATTAAACTACACTCCAACACAAGATGTAAATGTATATATCCGTTACGCAAATGGCTTTGGTATACCGCAAGCCTCAACTCTTTACTCATTAAAAGCAAACACTACTGTAAATGTAAATCCTGAGACTTCAAATACTTATGAGCTTGGTATAAAAAAACTCTTTAGTGAAAAAAGCTATACGGAATTGGCAGTTTATTATATGACTGTAGACGATACAATTACTAAATATGAAACTGCTCCTAATTCTAAAATATACTATTATGCAAATGGTTCGACAACAATTCACAAAGGTATAGAAGCGACAGTACAAACTCAACTTACCAATGATTTGGCAGCTCGCCTTGCATACTCATACTCAATGCATAATTATGTAAATGATGATAATTATGAGGACAATGAAATTTCCCAAGCACCAAACCACACAGGGAATGCCCGTCTTATCTATACACCTTCGTATGTTAAAGGTCTAAGAGTAATGGGTGAGTATCAGTATGTCGGTGAATACTGGATTGATGATGACCATAGTGCAGATAAATATCATGGCTATGGCATAGGTAATCTCAAGGCTGATTATGCTTACTCAAATGAGCTGAGTTTCTTTGCTAAAATAACGAATATAACTGATGAGAAGTACGCGGTAAGTGCTAGTTATGCTTATGGTAGGGATGATTATACACCAGGTGATCCTCGCCAGTTTTATGCAGGACTTAAATATCTATGGTAAAACTTCATAAACTTCATAAATTTGCTGGATTAAGTGCAGGACTGGTAATACTCATATTGGGTATTACCGGTTTTTTTATTAATCACGATAAATGGGGTTTTCTTTATACAACTACTTTTAAAAATGTTCCCCAAACAACAAAAGAGGCGGATAATCGTCTTTTTGATGCTTACTGGATAGATTCAAAGGACAATTCACACCGTATTGTCGGTGGAAAAAGAGGTATTTTTGAGAGTTATGACAACTCAAAAAGCTTTAAAAAAATGACAAATCTTCAGTGCATGTCTATAAAAAGTGATAAAGACGGTATATATGCTGCTACTTCTGATGGCATCTATAAGCTTATAGATTCATCTTGGCAATTCTTTGCGCTTGAGGGTGAATATATCAATGCTCTTTCTCTGTCTAAAAACAGTATAGTTGCTATTATTGAAAAGCATGAACTCATAGTGCTTCAAAAAAATGATGCCAAGATTTTAACTAGAACTGTGGTTGAGGTTGATTCGTCAAAACTTTCGGAATCGATTACGCTTGCACGATTTGTACGGGATTTGCATTATGGCCGCGGATTGTTTGATGGCGATATATCACTTTTGATAAATGACTACGGGGCAATTATTATCTCTTTCTTAGCCATAAGCGGTTACTTGATTTGGTGGCTGATTCATAAAAAATCAACACCAAAACTTAGCCGAAAACTCATTAAACTACATGCCAGCTGGTTTGCGATTGTAGCGACTGTGCCATTGGCTATTTTAGCTATAACAGGAATTTTTTTGGATCATTCGGACGGGCTTGCAAAGTTTATGAAATCTGTAACGATTCCGCATGCCATACTCCCGCCGGTATACAGCTCATTGCAACATGATGTCTGGTCTGTTGATTATGATGATGAGACATTCCGTATTGGAAACAGATATGGGGTTTATAAGAGCCAAGATTTAAAAACATGGGAGTTGGAAAGCAGAGGTTTCGCTTATCGCATGATAAGAGCAGATGATGTTTTATATGTAAGCGGTATGGGCTCGGCGAATCGTATTTATGACAAAAGTTGGCATTTTTTAGCAAAAGCACCACACATGTTCCGTGATGTGATGAAAATGAATAATTCAACTAAATACTTTGCTACATGTAACATAGATATGAATAAGCTTCCGGTATTTGAGGATGCAACATTTTACTCGCTTATGCTTACTTTACATGACGGTACTTTTTTTGCATCATGGTGGGTATGGATAAATGATTATGCTTCCGTAGCATTAATATTGCTTGCATTGACAGGCACGTTCCGCTGGCAGCATAAACGGAAGAATTTAAAAAAAAAGAAAGCACTCTTTAACCAAAATATTGATAAAATCGCGCTAATTAAATACAAAAAGAGTCTATAAATGTTTAAACCACTACTAATAGAAATCGGCGTTGAAGAGCTTCCGGCAGTTCCACTTTTGAAACAGTTGAAAAATATTGAGAAACAATTCGCTGACGTTTTAGAAAAATATTCACTTTTAGGTGAGTTTGAATTTTACTATACTCCCCGTCGTTTGGTTATTTGGCACCGAGAGTTTAAAACTGTACAGGATGACAGCGTTGAAGAATTTTTTGGTGCTCCCCTTGCAGTTGCATACAAAGACGGTGTTGCTACTCCTGCTGCCAACGGTTTTGCTAAAAAATGCGGAGTTTCACTCGAAGAAATCGGCAAAACTGAGAAAGATGGTAAAGAAGTACTTTATTATAAAAAAAATGTTAAAGGAAAACCCTCAACTGAACTTCTTGGCGAGATGATTGAGCTGTGGATTAAGTCACTGGATTTTGGTAAATCTATGCGTTGGGGAAGCCTTGAAGAAAGCTTCATCAGACCGATTCGCTGGGTGAATGTCATGCTTGGTGATGAGCTGGTTGATGTTGAACTCTTCGGTGTGAAGTCTGCTAAGAAGACCTTTGTTCATCGTATCAGCAATTTTGATGCACTTGAAGTTAGCGGAGAAAAAGAGTATTTTGATACTTTAAAAAATGGTGGGGTTACACTGTTTCCTGAGCTTCGCCGTGAAAATATTTTGGCAGGTTTTACTTCACTTGAAAAAGAAAACGGGATAAAAATAGAAATTGATGAAGACTTACTTGATGAAGTTGTGGCAATTACGGAAAATCCGACTCCACTTTTGGGCTCATTTGATGAGGCATTTTTAAGACTTCCTCCTGAGGTTATTATCACTTCTATGAAAGAGCATCAGAGATATTTTCCGGTTTTTAAGGGTGGCAAGCTTGTCAACAAATTTGTTGTTGTCTCAAACGCTCTTACTGATGATTTTTCAAAAGTTATAGAAGGAAATGAAAGAGTTCTTCGCCCACGTTTAGCAGATGCTCTTTTCTTTTTTGACAACGATTTGAAAAATGGTTTGAGTATAAAAGGACTTCAAAAAGTTGCTTTTTTCAAAGGTCTTGGAACTGTCGGGGATAAAATAGAGCGAGAGAGAAAAGTAGCACACACTCTTTTTGACATGTATAAAATTGATGCAGATAAAGAGGATTTAGACAGAGCAATAACGCTTGCAAAAGCAGACTTGATGAGTGAAATGGTGTATGAATTTACAGAACTTCAAGGGCTTATGGGTTATTACTATGCAAAAGAAGCAGGGGAGAGACTCGAAGTTGCGACTGCGATAAAAGAACAGTATCTGCCAGACGGAGAAGACAGTGACCTGCCGTCAACTCCTCTAAGTGCAATAGTTGCCATGAGTATCAAACTCGATACTCTTTTAGCCCTTTTTAGTGTCAATCAAATCCCGACAGGTTCACGTGACCCTTTTGCACTCCGCCGTGCTGTAAATGGTCTCATAAGAATCACGTCAGAGCATAATTTTGAATTTGATATTGTCCAGACTTTAAAAGAGTTGTCTGCAGAATATGAAAATATAGATATGCAAAAGCTTGAGAGTTTCTTTTTAGAACGTGTGAAGCAGTTTTTTAAGGTTAATCCATCTATCGTTGAAGCAGTTTTAGCCTCAGGTGAGAGAGAACTTTTAAAACTTTCAAGCAAGATAAAAGCCTTGAGTGCTTTAGTAGACTCGGAAGGATTCAGTGAGATATCTTCAACATTTAAGCGTGTTGCAAACATCACAAAAGATTTAGACTTAAATTCTGAGCTATCCGTGGATGCTAAGCTTTTTGAAGAAGATGCAGAAAATGTTTTACATGCTAAATATGTTGCAGTATCTCAAAAAGTATATGATTCTTATGAAGAAGAACTTGATGCTCTTTTAGGTCTAAAGCCTGAACTGGATAAATTCTTCGAAGATGTTATGGTAAATGCTGAAAATGAAGCTGTTAAAAATAACAGAAAGTCTCTGGTAGCCTCAATCTATAAAAGTATTTTAAATATTGCAGATATTAAAGAAGTAACGATATAATCAAAAAAATTTCTTAGGAAAATATTTTGATAAAAAAGATAAAAAAATATGCAACGACTAATACTTTAGTAATTTTTGGAATTGTTCTTGGTGCAGCTTTTGGGATTTTATTTCCAGAGTTGGCGCTAGAACAAAAGATAATAGGTTCTGCTTTTATAGCCTTTTTAAAGATGTTAGTCGTACCTCTCGTTTTTGCCAGTATCTATACTGCCATTTTAGGTCTTGGTTCATTGGAACATCTTAAAAACATCGGTATAAGAACCATCTCTTTTTATATTTTAACAACAGCCTTGGCTGTTGTTGCAGCCATAGCGGCTATGAATATCTTCGCTATTGGCGAGCTTGTCAGCAGTTCCGGACTGAGCTACGAACAAGCAGCCGCAATAGCCCCTTTTTCTTTTTCAACGATGATACTGAGTTTTATCCCTACAAATATCTTTTCAGCTTTGAGTGATGGCTCCATGATGCAAATCATAGTGTTTGCTATACTCTTTGGTGTTGCTTCACTGTATTTAAAACCAAATGAACAAAAACACATGTTTGACTTCTTTACGGCAGTGAGTAATGCCATGCTGAAAATGGCGGAGTGGGTAATTCTGATGACACCGGTCGGTGTGTTTAGTCTTATCTCTTATGTTATAGCAGAGCAGGGGATAGACGTTGTTTTGGGACTTTGGAAATACATGTTAGTGGTTATAGGCGTTATACTTTTTCATGGCATTATTACACTGCCGGCGATCTTGTCATATTTTGGAAAAGTCAATCCTTACCGTTATCTTTCAGATGTTCGTGAAGCTCCTATCATGGCATTCTCAACTGCGTCGTCAGCGGCCACTCTTCCAGTTTCAATGAGAGTTGTTGAAGAGATGGGCGGAGTTGATACGAAAACAGCATCTTTTGTGCTGCCTCTTGGTGCAACAGTCTCCATGGACGGAACTGCTGCGTATCTGAGTGTCGCAGTTTTATACATTGCAAATCTTGCCGGAGTAACACTCAGTTTTGGTGACCAGATTTTACTTGCTATTACAGTCGTCGCTCTAAGTGTTGGAGTGGCTGCACTTCCAAGCGCCTCCTTAGTTATGATGGTTGTGATACTCAATCAGATTGGTTTGCCAGTTGAATACATAGCACTCATAGTCGCGGTAGACAGGATTTTAGACATGTGCAGAACTTCACTTAATGTCACATCTGATTTGATTGTTACTAAAATAGTGGATCAGTATGAAAAAAAGGCTTTAAAAAACAAGAACTAATTTTTATTTTTTATTTATCATCTCTAAATACAGCTCTTCAACTTTTGTTCTTGCCCAAGGTGTCTTTCTGAGAAATTTTAGGCTGGAGTTTACAGTTGGGTCAAACAAAAAACATCTGATTTCTATCCGTTTTCCAAGCTCTTTGAAGCCATATCTTTTAACTAAAGCTTCTAAAATATCTTTTAACTTTACGCCATGGAGTGGATTGTTCTGGTTTTTTTGCTCTTCACTCATTATTATTTATCTTTTTGTAATTTAAAAACAGAATGATCCTCAACCCCTATAAATAAAATGTAACCTGGACCATACTTGCCCTCTGTCTGATACTCAGTTTTGCAATATAAACCTAAATTTTCTGCGTAAGACCCTATCATATGAGCCGTATCTTGACTTTTAGTAGTTATTTTTAGAATCTTATCCCCTTCATACCCTAGAAAGGTCTCAAGGTAATCGATATCAAGTTCAATAACATATTTAATTACACTCTTCATCTCTTGAAGTAACATTTTAGTACCCTCTGTCTTAAAAATTATTTTGCCTTAAGTATATCACTTTTTTTCTTTTGAACTATTGTACACATAGCCTAACATTTTATTTCAATCATCATATGTTTTTTCGTTTTACTCGTGGCAACTGCTTCAAACGGATTTTCAGGCCAATAGTGTCTTTTGTATTTGCCTCTTATCTCTTTTCTTACTTCGCTGTATGAGTTTTCCCAGAAGCTTTTTAAATCGTAAGTAATCTGCATGGGAGTCATAGCCGGAGTCAAAAGATGGATTTGTAAAGCCAAAGTGTTGTTTAGTACCTTTGGTGTTTCATGCAATCCAAAAACCTCTTGTATTTTTACTTTCATAGACGGTTTTTCATAGTCTTCATAATCTATGTAAATATTTGAACCGCTTGGAACTTTTACACTTGGAGGTGCCAAAGTATCCAGTAGCTGTTGATCTTCCCATGACAAAAAAGACAAAAGCATGTTGTATACATTTAAATCCTCTAAAGCTTTTATGGTTGTTACACCTTCTAGGTAAGGTTCGAGCCAAATATCTAAAGTATTCAGTAAAGCGTCATCACTAAAGTTTTTAAACTCCGTATGGTGATTTAAAAAATTAACTCTGGCTTTCAGAGATATCGCTTTTTTATTCCATGAAAGAAGTTCCAAGCCCTCTTTTTTGACTAAATCCAAAAGCAGTTTTTTAAAGTTTTGATTTTTCGGAGCTTGGATTGGTTTTGAATGAAGCTGCAACTCCAAAAAATAACTGCTCTCCCGTATGTCAAACTTTCCAGCTTCTTTATTGTAAGTTATAGACTCTTCGTTTTTTATAAATGAGGAAAAATATTGCTCTATTTTTTCTAAAGAGATACTTAGAGCCAGATTGATAAACGAGTCTCTGTCATTGGCTTGCAAGTTTGCCGCAACCAAAAACTCTTGGTTAAATAGAGTATCTTCACCATGTAAAATTGCGCCTTTTCCATTACTGAGTTTGTACTTGTTATCATCCTTTATTCTTTGCTTTGCTAGTCTGTCAGGATAAGCAAACAAAAGTAAAACGCTCAGCATCTCTTGGTCTATTTCACTGTTTTTCTTTGCCACTTTTTTGATGCTTTTGAGTTTATTGTAAAAAAAATCTGCCTGAGTTCTAGCCTCTTTCGCACGATGTCGATTTATATAGGCACTCTCAAAATCTTTCTCATACAGATGTGTAAATCTTGAATATATATCACTATCTCTTTGAGAATTACTAAAAATATCTTTTTCACTCAAAAGTGAAGCTAGAAGACAAGCCTCATACGCAAAGCCTAAATCATTTGCTTTTAATATCATGTAAGCAAATCTCGGATGAAGTCCCAAGCTCAGTGCATCTCTTCCGAAATCTGTAATTTTAAATGAGTCATCAAGCATAGAAAGCTCTTTTAAAACCTCTTTGGTTTCTTCTAAAATCTTTACATGTGGAATATCCAGCCATTTTAACTCGCCAAAATCATCCACTCCCCATAAAGCCAAATCTAAAAGTAGTGAGCTTAAATCCGTTCTTAAAATCTCCGGCTTTGTTGATTGCTGCAGTATTTTATGCTCATGCCAGATTCTGTAACATTTTCCATGTGAAAGTCTCCCCGCACGACCGGCTCTTTGAACAGCCGAATCTTTAGAGATAAATGCCAACTCCAAATGATCCATCGCATTTGCATAATTGTAGCGTGAGAGTTTTTCCAAACCGGAATCTATGACTACTTTTACACCTTCTATGGTTAGCGATGTTTGAGCGATATTTGTGCTGAGGATAATTTTTCGTTTTTGGGATTTTAGAATTGCCATGTCCTGCTCTTTTTTACTTAAGACAGAGTAGAGTGGCAGGACTAGAATATCTTTACTCAAAGAAGAATTTACAAGTGAAGTCTGCAAGTTTTTTATCTCTTTGACTCCGGCTAAAAAAATCAAAATATCTCCATCATTTTCTTTTGTAGCTTTGAGTGTTGTGTTTAGAAGTACGCTGTTTATTGCTTTAAAATCAGGCTGCTTAGTCTTAATGTCTAAGTATGTAGTTTCAACTTCATAATTCTTACCTTTGGAAGTAATAACCGGAACATCTCCAAGCAGCTTGGATATTTCCTCAGAATTAAGTGTTGCAGACATTATGAGAATTTTTAAATCATCACGAAGAAGTTCTTGCACTTGCAAAGAGAGTGCAAGCGATAAATCTGTATGAATACTTCTCTCGTGAAACTCATCAAAGATAACCATAGCCACATCATCAAGTGTTTGGTTGGCTTGAAGTCTTCTCACTAAAATAGCTTCAGTTACAACTAGAATTTTTGTTTTATTTGTGTAGCAGCTATTCATCTTAACCTGATAACCGACACTCTGTCCAACTTCTTCACCTAAAAGTCTGGACATCTGGGTTGCGACCATTCGAGCGGCTACACGACGTGGTTCAAGCATGATGATTATTTTATCTTTAAGCCAAGATTCATCCAGTAAAGAGATGGGAACAACTGTACTCTTGCCTGCACCGGGAGGAGCTTGGAGTATAAGTGTGGAATGAGCTTTGAGTACGTTCTTTACATCATCCAAGACTTCATGTATCGGCAGGATTTTCATCATTTATTGAATTTTTTCACACTATTTGAACTTGATTTCTACCATTTTCTTTTGCCATGTAGAGTGCTTTATCAGCCCTTGCAACACACTCAAGGATTTCTTCGTCATCTTGGTACAATGTAGCGCCAAAACTGGCAGTAATATTTCCTACTTCTTCAAAGTGTTGTTTTTCAATTTGCTTTCTTACATGCTCGACCGATTTTTTAAGTGCATCAGGGGTGTCGACCTTCATCAGCATGATAAATTCCTCACCGCCCCAACGAATCAGGTAATCCTCTTGGCGTATTGATCCTTTGATGGAAGTGACAATCTCTTTTAAAATAATATCGCCACGATTGTGTCCATAAGTGTCATTGACATTTTTAAAGTGGTCAATATCACAGATTATTACTCCAAGCCTATGTGGTTTAACTTCTTCTATGATGAGATTAATATTATTGTCAAAAAATTCTCTGTTTAAAGCATTTGTCAACTTATCATGTGTCACTTTAAGTTGAAGTTTTTTATGTTCTATAATAGTATTGCTGATATCAGTAAAAGAAACAATAAAATCACCCTTTTCAACTTCACTTACAGAGACACTAAAAGCATATGACTCCATGTTGTTATCAAGCATAGCAACAATGCGTTTATCGCCAGAAAAATCTTTGATAGTTTCTATCCAATTTTGACCCTCTGGCACTTTTCCTAAGTGAAAAAAATCGTCATTATTAACAAATCTATCACAAATACAATTGTAATGTTTTCTGAAATCTTCTATGTCATCAAAACCAAAAAAGTCATACATTGCCTGATTTGCCATTTGCAGTTTTTTTCCGTCCGTTGTGATAATAATATTTTTTTGTAAATCAAATAGTTTTTGAAGTTTGATGTTAAAGTGTGATAACTCCTCTTTTTGTTCATGAAGCTTTGAAGTCAAGGTGTTAATGCTTCCTTCTCTCTTTTTAATCAAGATATAAGCTCCTATGACTAAAAAAGAAGAAACCACAAAAAGAACTATTGCCAACAATTTTGCTGAATGGAACATAATGCTATGTTCTAATGACACATCACTTAAAAAGATAAAATAACCAAGATCTTTGCCAGAAACATCCGAGAGAGTGGTTTTTGAGACAAAATAGTCTTTATTTTGAAATTCAATATCTTCAAGATTGATATTATTGTTTAAAATCGATTCCATCTGACTTAGAACTGTAAATGTGTTGTATGCTATATAGTAATCGTTGGTTGCTATTTTATGTTTTATATTTTCTTTTACAAATTTTGGAGAGACACTATAAATCTCTTTTTTAACTGCCAAATAAATATAGGTTTTCAAATATTTTGAAATATCATCAATAACTTTATCAATCTCTTTTCCAAGTTCCAAGTAGCCGATAAGCTTTCCATCCACAAACCATGGCTTTACAACTCTAAGAGTGTAATTTTTCTTTAATCCAAATTCCAAGCCATAATAAAGAGACTGTAACTCCTTGGCTTTTTTAAAAGTTTCTCTTTTAACGATATCTGAATCTTTTTCATAATCATGAACTCTTAGTAAAACACTGCCGTCAGTTTTTATAAAATACATATGAGTCAGATTGACGTTTTTATTTAAACGATTGTAGATCTCTTTTATGGAGTTGTTGAGTTCTTGTTTATCAAACGCCTGAAATTGCTGAGCCACATCGTCCATATTTTGAATAAAATCCATGTATTCACTAAGAATGGCAGCTTCACTATCAACCTTTTCGTTTAAATATTTTGTAAATAACATAGGAATATGCTCTTTACTTTTATGAATAGCGTCATGTTGAATATAGATAATAGACAGCACAACAAATAATGACATGATAAGAGTGGCTATTATAAGAGGAAGATAGAGATTTAATCGATATATCATTTTATTTCTTTGTTTTTTGATTTTTTTTAGCTTAAATAGTGTTCAGTTCCCACTGAAACAATATATTTTTGACCATCTCTTATTTCAATGCTATTTTTAAAATCAATAAGAATATGAGCCCCATTCTTATTTTTTATATCATTCGCATAGGTTTCCCATTTTTTTTCATCTTTTTCAAATAAAGATTTAAAAACATTCATGACCTTTTCATGGTCACTCGGACCAATAAATATATCAAACCAATTTTTACCAACTACATCTTTAGAATCATAACAATCACTATTCAAGGTGCACTGAAACTCTTGAATTATGGCATTTTTATCTAATACTGCTCTTATGAAACGTTTGTTTTCCATTAACAATACTCCTGAATTTTGATTTAATTGGTATATTTTTCTTTGATAGTATACCCTATTTTGAAATCTGAGAAAGGAGATTATGCAATTGAATGCTTCAAGTTATGCTAAGAAATGATTGATTATAAAGAAGTTGGAAGCCTCAGGCAGATTTATGAAATATTTAATCTCTTTATGCGCTGTAAGAATTTAAATATAATGACTATAGACATAATAAAAAGATAACCAAATTGTTCAATACTGAGTGCTTTTTGTGCCATTACAAAGTGTATAGTTGCTAGTAAAATAGCAATATATATTACTTTATGGTATTTATAAAACCTTCCAAAAAGTATTTTAAGTGATGTGATTGCCATAAATAACAAAATCAAAAATGTACTCATTCCCAGATAGATAAATGGTTTTTCAAGTGTTTCTTTCAAGACTGTTGATAAATCCAATTCCATATCTAGGATTACAAAATTAAGCATGTGTAAAAAAGCATAAAAAAAACTGAATAAACCAATTGTACGACGATATTTGATGAGATTGACGGCTTTTTTTAACATAGCGTGTCTTGTTTGAAAAATTTACCCAGTAATCGTTCACGCTTTTGCGACCAACGAGGGTGATCGACTTTTGGGTTTACATTGGCATAGAAACCATATTCATTCGGTGCCGTTTCTTGCCATGTATTGAGTGGCTGAGTATCACTGAAAGTGATTTTTACAATTGATTTAATACTTTTAAAACCGTATTTCCATGGAACTATGAGCCGAAGCGGTGCACCATTCTGCGGCGGCAGTGTATGACCGTAAAGTCCGACAGCCATCAAAGTTAATGGATTCATTGCCTCATCCATACGCAAGCCTTCTATATATGGGTAGTGAAGAGCTGCAAATGCACCACGTTTTTGATCAGGAAACTGTTCTGGGTCGTAAAGTGTCTCAAAGCGTATGTATTTTGCACTTGAGAGAGGTTTTGCATATTTTATAAGATGCGAGAGTTCAAACCCAATCCAGGGAACTACCATTGACCATCCTTCAACACATCGAAAACGGTATATCCGCTCCTCAAGCTGAAACTTGCTTAGAAATTTATCCATGTCAATATCAAATGATTTTTCTACAAGTCCGTCAATGGTGATTTTCCAAGGGTCTTTATTATAAATGAAGACACAACAATTAATTAAATATTAACATTTTCAGTTTTAGTTTAAGTAAATTCTTAACAAATCTATAGTCAAATACATGTTATGAAAAAACTTTATATAATCAGACATGCAAAATCCAGTTGGAAAGACACGAGTTTAGGTGATTATGACAGACCTTTAAACAAAAGAGGTAAAAAAGATGCACCTTTTATGGCTAAAGTACTAAAAGAAAAAAATATCTCTCCAGATGCAATAATCTCAAGTCCTGCAAAGAGGGCAAAAACGACTGCACAGATATTTGCAAAGGAGATAAATTTCACCAAACCTATCGTTTATAATAAAAATATATATGAAGCAGATGGAGGTGAATTAAAGCATGTAATTACTTCATTGAAGGACAAAGTTAAAACGGTTTTTATATTTGGACATAATCCGGGATTGAATATGCTGGTTGAGAATTTTCTTGAGTTTGATGAAAATATCCCTACATGTGGAATTGTTGAACTTGAATTTGATTGTAAAAAATGGAGTGAGATTAGCTCTAAAAATGTAAAACTAATATCTTTTGATTATCCGAAAAAACATAATCCATAAAAATTGACAGTTTTATACATAGTTTCTTCATTTAATTTTGATACACTTGCTGAAAATATCAGAGAAAAGGATTTGTCATGGTAACGAGAAATGATTTGGACATAAATAGTTTTCAAAAAAGCCTTAAAGCTCAAAAAAAGAAAGTAGAACAAAATATTGAAACTTTACAGACAGAATTGAATGTTTTGGCGGCTGAAGATGAAATTGACGATGATGGAGATATGGCAGAAATTGAGATTGAAAATACAAAAAATCAAAAGATTCTTCATCACCTTGAAGATGAACTCGATGAGATTGATTCTGCTTTAAGCCGCATACAAAAAGGAACATATGGAATCTGTGAAAAAACAGGACAGAAGATTCCAATTGAGCGATTAGAAGCAAACCCGATGGCTCGAACAATTGTGGATGAGTAAGCGTTTACATCTGCAATATAAAAGATGAGTATTGAGATGTATGATATAGCAGTTATTGGTGCCGGTATTAATGGTTGCAGTGTCGCTTATGAATTTGCCGGTGCAGGTAAAAAAGTGATAATTTTTGATGAAAACTCCATTGCAGGTGGCGGAAGCGGGGCAGCCGGTGCTTTTATATCTCCTAAATTTTCAAAAGCCGGGGATTTAAAAGATTTGCTTCATGATGCATTTGTTTATAGCATGGAATTTTATGAGAAAAACTTTCCTCAACTTTTAATAAAAGCGCCATTATTACATATTGCACAGGATGAAGAATCATCTGAGATTTTGAAAGTTTATAAATCAAATACTGATTTTAAACTGCAAAGTCCATCGACTGAACTTTTAAACTCCCTAAATACAGAAGCTAAAATAAAAGAAAAAATTTACATGACCGGTGGTGTTGTAGATGCATCAGCCGTGTGTCATGCTATGGCAAAGTCTGCTAGATTTATACATGAAAAAGTGGACGATTTGGTTTACGATGAGTGCATGTGGATTATCAACGAGACATATTCTGCCAAACATGTTGTCTTGGCGACCGGCGCTTATAAAAGTGTCATAAAGGAGCCATATATTAAACTTCGAGGTGTTTGGGGACATAGAATTGATGTGAAAACTACAACGCAAAATTTAAACTCAATTCATCAGTTTGTATCTATCTCACCCTCTAAAGACGGTGCTTTGGCAATCGGTGCGACACATAATGTGCATTACCATCCACAAACTGCAACAACGCCTTATGATTTAGAAGAAGGCAGAGCTGAACTTCTTGAAAAGGCTTTAAGGACATTGAAGTTAGAGAATGTTGAGATTCTAAAAGATTACACAGGTCTTAGATCCGGTTCCTTTGATTACTTGCCTATAGCCGGCAAGTTGGTTATCTCAAAAGAAACGCTGGCTCAAAAAGATATCAACTTTAAAGTCAAAAACCCAAACTACGATGATTATAGTTATTACCCAAATCTTACTATGATAAATGGAAGCGGAGGGTATGGTTTTGTGTTGGCTCCATACTTGGCAAAAATGCTAAAAGAATATGTCTTAAATGATAAAAAGATAGATGAAAGAGTCCAGCCAGCAAGGTTTTTTGCACGTTGGGCAAAGAAGCTGTAAAAATTGACATTTAAAAGTTTATTCTTTATTTAGGTTGAATAATATACAATCAACGAGATTATATATTTATTTGATTTTCTTATAAGTTATTAAAGAATATTATTAAAAGGTAATTATGATGATAAACGCAGAAAAGTCTATCCTCCAATGTAAAAATATAAAAGCTCTAGAAAATCATATACCACTTTATCATTATTATACTGATTGCCTGCTCTTATTTTATGTTGAAGAAAAAAACTTTGAAAATCTCTTTGATATTGATATTGATGAGCAAATGATGAATGTTGGTATTGAACTTACTACGGTGATTCATCCGGATGATATTGAATTGTTTTGCATTTTTAATTCTGAAAACATTTCTCCTAAAAATTTTCAATTACATTTTCGTATTTTAAAACAAAATGGACAGATTATTATCTTACTGGGTGAATTCGATAGAGTATTAAATCATGATTTGAAACATGCTGATATATTTACAGCGAAGCTGATAGATGTAAGAGATTTGAGTAAAAATACTGATGAGCAAAATGTCACTAAGATAAATTTTCAAGCTATGATGGAGCATACAGACGATTTTATTTTTTTCAAAGATGCGCATCATGTTTTAACAGCATCAAGTGACAGTATGGCTCGTATTACTGGGCACAACAAAGGATATGAAATTGTTGGTAAAATTGATTATGAATTATTTCCAAAAGAACATGCTGAAGTCTATTACAAACTTGAAAAAGAGATTTATAAGGGAAAACTTTCACAAATAGAAGAGGTTCAACCCTTTAAAGATGAGAATGGTGAGGAAGGTTGGATTGACAATAGAAAATATCCCATTAAAGATAGTTCCGGAAAAATAATCGGGCTGTTTGGTATCGCTCGTGTTATTACACAAAATGTTAAAAATCAAAAGAAAATGCAAGAACAGAAAGAAGAACTTGAAAAAGCGCAGCATATCGCACATCTTGGGAGTTGGACATACGATGTTCTCAGCGACAAACTTATCTGGTCGGATGAAGTATATAATATATTTGAGATAGATAAAAATATCACAGAGCTTTCGTATGGTTTTTTCCTTAAAACTCTTTATCCAGATGATAAAAAGATAGTTGATGAAGCATATCTTCTATCAATAAAAAATAAGACCCCTTACAATATAGTGCATAGACTTTTATTTGACAATAAAAGAGTTAAATATGTACATGAAAGAGCGGAGCATAAATTCAGTGAAAATGGGGATACTATCTATACCTTTGGTACAGTACAAGATATAACAAATCTAAAAGAGTATGAAAATAAACTAAAAGAAAAAGATGAAATGATTATAGCTCAATCACGCCTTGCAGCTATGGGAGAGATGATAAGCATGATTGCTCATCAGTGGAGACAACCGCTAGCTGTTATAAGTATGGATGTGAATAATCTTTTACTTGACATAGAACTTAAGACGATGAGTGAAGCGGAAGTTAAAAAGCATGCATACGGGATTCTAGACCAGAGTCAATATTTATCTCATACGATAGATGATTTTAGAAATTTCTTTAAATCTGAAAAGCAAAAAGAGGAAAAAAGTATCTCTACTGTCGTCAATGATGCTTTTAATATCATACTCAAAAGTTTAGAAAGTCATGAAATAGTGTGTAAATTAACATCTGCAACAGATGAAAAGATTATGATTTTTCCAAGAGAACTTGCACAGGTTTTTATAAGCATACTTAACAATGCAAAAGATGCTTTAGTAGAATATAGAGAAAAAGATAGAGCGATACACATAACAATAGAGGATATCAATGGAGAGATAGTCACAAAAATATGTAACAATGGGGGAGAAGTTGAAACAGAAAATTTAAATAAAATCTTCGAACCCTATTTTTCTACAAAGTATGAAAAAAATGGAACAGGAATCGGGCTTTACATGTCTAAAATGATTATAGAACAGCATATGAACGGCAGGTTGTCAGCTGAAAATATAGATGGTGGAGTTTGTTTTAGTATTGCTTTAGCAAAACAGTAGTTTAAGGACTTAGCATCGCCAAACGGAGTTTTCTCCGATTGACATGTAACATAAAATGTAGTTATGAACCTATTTTTTGGATAGTCGGAGGGTTCGTTCTAAAAGCATTTTTAAATGCGTTGGCACGTATGTCTCTCATCTTGCCGGCAACAAGCGGCGCTAGAAAATAGGAGTGTTCAACACACTCATCCTCATACTGATTATTATCGTAAGTAAATGAAATCTCTTTTCCAAGTTTTTGGGCTTGTGCCGCTATATTTCTGGCGTATTTAATAATCTCTTTGTGATGTCTATCATACTTGTGCCCACTTGCAAAGTATACAAACTTACCGGTCAATCTGATGTTGAGATAGTCGTGATAGTTTAGGTTTTTGTCGTAACGGGTAAACTGGTTTGAGTTATATCTGTTTAAATCAGCATCAAATTCTTCAAGTATCGGTGTTGGTTCAATGTCGGGTCTGTTTATGCCAAAGAGATATTTTATCTCTATGAGTTTGCCTCTGTAGCCATCTCTGATGGACTTGGAAAAAAGGTTCATCATATTGTTAAAGGTTAGTTCATGAAACTCATCATCAAACTCAAACCCTTGGTCGGTGAGTTTTTTATCTGTGTTATAACCAACAGGGCTAATGGTCGGGTTATATAAAAAGATAGTTCCAGCAACAGTTTTACGCCTATTTTTGAGCATGTTTTCCAAGTCATCGATAGTTATTTTTATATCTTCTCTATCTTCATCTTTTTCATTTATATATATGTAATGTTCAGTTAAATACTCTGTATCAAAATTTGTTGAAAATTTTCCAAATGTCTGCATGTGTGATTCCTATAATTTGAATCGAATTGTACTATAATAACCATATGATTTATATGGCATTTTTACTTTTTACTTTAATTATTTTAGGTATTGCATTTTATCAGTGGCAATATTTTATGATATTCTCCCCAACATATTATCGAGAGGATGAACTTGATAAGAGGTTTGAGATGCTGAGCATCTCAACGGATGATGGGATTGAACTAGAAGGGGTGGTTTTTACTCCCGCAACTTTTAGTGCAACACTTCTCTTCTTTGCCGGACGAAGTCACGACAGTGTTGGGCTTATCAAGAGATTATCAAACACATTTCCACATGTCAGGATTATTACATTTAATTACCGCTCTTATGGAAGAAGCGGTGGTCGTTTAAATGAGAAAAATATTTTAGAAGATAGTTTAAAAATAGCACAAATAGTCAGGAAAAATTATGGCGATTTTTATCTGCTGGGATTTTCTATAGGTTCAAGTGTTGCTTCTTTTGTTGCAAGTAAAGAGAGTGTACGTAAACTTTTTTTGGTTGGTTCCTTTGACAGTATTCAAAACTTGGCAAAAGAAAAATATGGGCTAAACCTTTCTAGAATTTTTAGATACAAGTTTGATAATACGAAGTTTGTCAAAGAGATCGATACTCCCACCTATATTTTTGCAAGTAAGAGCGATAGTACAACATACATTGAAAATGCAAGAGAGTTGAAAAAACATGTTAAAAATCTTGCATTTTATATAGAGTTGGATGATTTACATCATAAAGAGATTCTTTGGGATGCAAAAGTTGTGCGTAAAATAAATGAGGAATTGAAATAATGGAATTTGGATTTTTTTTAAAGAAGCTGATAACTTTTTTTGTCGAGCCGTTTGGGATGGTTTTTACACTGTTTATAATTGGATTATTTTTTCTATTTATAAAAAAAGACACTAAAGCCAGAACATTTTTATTGTTAGCATTTGGATTACTTTTTTTATTTTCATATCCGCCATTCGCAAATTATCTGATTGAAAACTTAGAAAATCAGTATCCAAAATATAAGTATAAAGAAGAGGTACAATACATCCATGTTTTAGGAAATGGACATAACACAGATATAACTCAGCCAATCTCTTCACATGTCAGCGATGGCGGAACTAAGCGAGTTTTAGAAGGTGTAATAATTCACAGGAAAATTAAAGACTCCATCATTATTTTTACCGGATATGAGGGAGATACAAATACATCAAATGCACAGATGAATGCGGCTTTAGCATCAGCTATCGGTGTAGAAAAAAATAACATGGTAGTCTTTGGATTGCCTAAAGATACAAAAGAGGAAGCCCTTTTTGCAAAAGATTTGGTAGGTGAGAGACCATTTGTGCTGGTAACATCAGCAACACACATGCCAAGAGCTATGAAAATATTTAAAAACGCAGGATTAAACCCGATTGCGGCACCGACAGATTTTCATAAAGATGAGTTTAGCGGATATTTAAGAGCCCCAAGTGCATCTTATTTTCAACTTTCAAAAATAGCGGTACATGAGTATATAGGGAGTTTGTGGGAAAAAATCAGAGCTTGAGTTTATATAGACCTATAACTCCACCCCTTCCCAAAATTCGTCATAGTCTAGATTTGTCATAGCATTTTCATCCTCTGGATTTTTGCTATGTAATTTTTTTAGTTCATTTTCAAAGTATTGTTCCAGCGCTTCTTTGAGTATGCTATTTGTATCTTTTTTAAGTAATTCAGAGTATGCTTGAATGTTCTCCATCATCTCGCTGGAGAGTTTAAAGTTTAAATCATTTTTCATTTTTTAGTCATTTTTCTTTCAATTTTGTTAATGTAAGTGTAACTAAATAAAGGTAAAATTATAAACTTATTTTAAAGAGAGCGAATGAACATATTTTTAAAACTTCCAAAACTGCTAAGATTTTTAATTGTTTTTATAACATCCTTAACGCTGTTGTTTGTGCTGATGAGAGTTGCTTTTTACATTGCTTTTAATGACCCATCAGCTCCATTGACTACTCATGATTTACTTAAATCTATGTGGCTTGGATTTAGATTTGACCTGCGAATGGTTGTTGTCATGGTCGCTCCCCTGTTCTTTTTGGGGTGGATTAAGTGGTTATCACCTTTTAGGTACAACTTGTCCCGTTATGTTTGGCTTGGTTATTTAAGTATTGTCTTTGCTGTTTATGCGATGTTCTATGTAGTCGATTTTGGCTACTATGCTTATCTTAGCACAAGACTTGATTTCACCTCTGTGAGATTTTTGCAAGACCCTCTTATTTCCGCTGAGATGGTTTGGGAGAGTTATTCTGTCATCTGGATAGCGATTGGTATTTTGGTTGCAAATCTTAGCTTTATAGTTTTGACAAATAGACTTTTTAACAAAATCACTGAGCAAAAAGATGTGCAGTTGTCGGTTCTAAAAGGTGTTTTAATCGGATTTGTCTCTTTCTTGGTTATGTTTGTCATGGGCTACTCAAAACTCTCACAATATCCGCTTCGCTGGAGCGATGCGGCATTTTCCAAGCATCCGTTTGCTATACAGCTTACTTACAACCCAATTCACTATTTTTTAGATACTTTCAAAAATGGGCGTGTTTCTTATGATGAAGTCAAAGTTAGAAAATATTACCCAATTGTTGCAGATTATCTTGGTGTTAAAAACAAAGATATTAGAAATTTAAATTTTCAGCGCAAGATTACTCCAACACATCCAATCGGTAAAAATCCAAATGTAGTGATTGTTATCATGGAGTCATTTGCATCTTACAAGTCCAGTTTATCTGGAAATCCATTAAACCCGTCTCCACATGTAAAAGAATTAGCTGATAACGGGTTATATTTCAAAAACTACTTCTCGCCGGCAACAGGGACAGCCCGTTCAATCTACTGCACACTCACAAGTTTGCCTGATGTTGAGCTTACGGGAACTTCAAGCCGTAATCCATTGATAGTAAATCAGTATTCAATTGCACATGATTTTATAGCCTGTGAGAAGTCCTATTTCATAGGCGGTTCAGCTTCATGGGGAAACATTAGAGGCATGTTAAACCAGTCTTTAGATAATTTAAATCTGTATGAGGAAGAGAATTATGAAGCTCCAAGAACTGATGTCTGGGGAATCTCAGATATAGATTTGGCTCATGAAGCAAATGGCTTTTTATCACAAATGAAAGAGCCGTTCTTCAGTGTCATTCAAACATCCGGAAACCACAGACCATACACGATTCCTGACAATAGTTACGACTTTAAAGTAAGAGATGATGTCAGCGTGGATGAAATCAGAAAATATGGTTTCAGCTCTTTAGAAGAGTACAACTCTTTTAGATTTATGGATTACAGTGTCGGTCATTTTATGGAGGAAGCTAAAAAGAGTGACTACTATAAAAACACCATTTTTGTATTTTATGGAGACCATGGAATCTCTGGAAATGCAGGTCAACATGTACCAAAAGGGGAAAGCAGTTCCAACCTTGACATAGGTGCTTTGAGAGTTCCTTTTATCATTTTCTCACCGCTTATAAAAGAGCCTAAAGTGTATGATAAAGTTGTCTCAGAGTCGGATGTGATGCCAACAATTGCTTCCATGCTAAATATTTCATATACAGCGACAACGATAGGTCGGGATATGTTTGATCCGCAGTTTGATGATGAAAGATATGCTTTTACAATTACCCATTCCCCAAATCCTCTCATAGGGCTATTGGGAGAGAAATATTATTTCAGAACAAGATATGATGGAACCATGAGCGGACTTTACGATATATACAGCGATAAGCCTTTGGTGAACCATGCAGAGGGGCATCCGATACTTCTTAAAAAGATGAAAGATTTAACGTATGGTATTTTTGAAAGCGCCAAATATATTCCGTATTTCAACAAGCGCGAAGATGTGCAAAAGTAGATGATAAATATTTCCGCTTGCCAGTTTAAATATGACAAAGAGATAATTATAGATATAAACTCTTTAAAGATAAAAGAGGGTGAACACCTTTTTTTACATGGCAAAAGCGGAAGTGGGAAGAGCACATTTTTAAATCTTTTATGCGGAATTTTAGAACCGACTACTGGCGAGATTGAGATTTTGGGAACGAAACTTGGTTCACTCAGCAACTCTGTAAAAGACAGGTTTCGCGCAGATAATTATGGGACTATATTTCAACAGTTTAACCTTTTGCCTTATCTGAATGTTGAAGAGAATATCTCTCTTGCCTGTAAATTTTCAGAAGTTAAAACCTCACATGTAAAGAATATGAAAGAGGAGATAGAGAGTCTACTTGATGCTCTGGAGTTGTCAGTTGATTTAAGTACACCTGCTATGAATCTGAGTGTAGGCGAGCAACAGCGGGTTGCAGTTGCAAGAGCCTTGATAGGCAAACCCAAAATCATCATAGCTGATGAGCCGACATCTGCGCTTGACAGCGACACGAAAGAGAGCTTTATGAAACTGCTTTTTAAGCAGGTCGAATCACAAAACTCCACTCTGATTTTTGTCAGTCATGACAAATCACTCTCATCTAACTTTAACACTGTTTATGATTTTTCTGACATTAACAAGACCCAAATATGATTTTTAATCTCACTTATAAAAGTATTTTAAATCGTAAAACTGCTTTTTTACTATCGGTTTTTTCTGTAGCTATCAGCGTAGTTTTGCTCTTGGGAATTGAGCGGATTGTGAAGACAGGCAAATCCCATTTTTTAAACACTATAAGTGAAACCGACATGATAGTTGGCTCATCAAACGGTTCCATAGAGATTTTGCTAAATCTCATTTTTCATATAGGAGACGGCTTAAACGAAGTAGAGTACAGTTCTTATGAGGAGATATCTAAGTTTGATGAAATAGAATGGAGTGTTCCGATTTCTGTTGGAGATTCATTTAAAGGGTTCGATGTCGTCTCGACAAATGCTGATTTTTTTATACATTATCAATATTCCTCAGGTAAGCTTTTAGAGTTTGAAGAGGGCGATAATTTTAACGATTTCTATGATGTGATACTGGGTGTACATGTAGCCAAAAAATTAGGTTTAAAACTGGGTGACAAAGTGCACCTCTCTCATGGGAACTCACAACATGTACATAAAAACAGAGCCTTTAAAGTGGGCGGTATCTTGAAAAAAAGTGCAACACCAAATGACGATTTAGTCTTTATGCAACTCAAAGCAGGTGAGGCTATCCACATGGAGTGGCAAAGCGGTTATTTTGTAGATATGCAAATAAGCAGCGAAGAGTTATCTCACATGAACATACAGCCAAAACAGATAAGCGGTATGCTTCTTGGGCTTAAAAATTCTATGCAAATCTTAGAAGTTGAGGATAAGATAAATCACTATAGAGGTGAAAATTTAAAAGCAGTCATCCCTGCAAAAGCTTTAACAAAACTCTATAAACTTATGAGTAGTTTTCAAGATGTTCTGATGTTTATTTCCGGAATGGTCTTCGTCGGAGCGATTTTTACCATGCTCTCATCTATGTTCTCAACATTAAATGAAAAAAGAAGAGAAATTGCAATTTTAAGAAGTCTGGGTGCGAGTGTAAAGCTTATCTTTTCTCTTTTTGCCATGGAATCATTTTTGATAGTTTTAGGCGGTATTGTCTTTGGAAATATACTTCTTAGTGTTTTTGTTTTCTATGCAAACTTTAGCTTACATGTAAGCTATCTACCGGATTTCTATGAGATTGTCATGCTTGTTGTCATGATGGCTATTGCAGTACTTGCAAGTGTGATTCCAGCGATAAAATCATACAGATATAGTCTGCAAGATGGACTCATGGTTAAAGTGTAATGAGAAAAATATTTTCAACTCTATTTGTGGCACTTTTCTTAGCTGCATGTTCTGATACTCCAAACTATGAACTTGATAACTGGAGCGTTTTAATAGACCCGAACTTCAACCAAGAAAAGGTTGTGCAGTTCTACAAAGATAAAGTGAAAAAAGTAAAAGAGGGCTCAAAAGAGGAGATTCTTATCTACGCAGAGCTTCAAGATGCTCTTAAAAAAGCTGGGAACAATAAAGCGGTAGATGGAAAAAAAGTAAAACTTGACGGCTACATAGTCCCCGTAGATACAGACGGCGAAAAAGTAAATAAGTTCCTTTTTTTTCCAAATCAGGCAGCATGCATACATGTACCGGCTTCACCCGCAAACCAAACTATATACGTAATCACAAAAAAAGATGAAGGTGTCATGATGGAAGATGCTTACGAGCAGATAAGTGTTTATGGAACGCTCAAACTTGAAACCGCAAAAGTAGCAACCGGAACCGCATCATTTGTTATAAAGGATGGGATTACCCGCTTGGTTGTTTATTGAAAAGGAGCACAGCCTTTGTCAATCTCTTCGCGTGTAGCTTTTATGATGGATTGCATTTGGATGTCATCTGTCTCAATCTGCTCAAGTAATTTTAATGCCTCATCTGATCTGCCGGTACGGCATAAAATATCAGCCAAATTATTCAACGCAAACGGATTTTTAAAATCAATCAATAATATCTCTCGATAAACACGTTCAGCACTACTTATCTGATGCGAATTATAATAGGCATTTCCCAAGGCAAAAAGCGTAGGGATATCATCTGACCAGCGAGTAAGAGCACTTTTGTAGGCTATGATGGCTTCGTTCGTCATCCCAGTTTTTTCAAGATCATATGCTGAGCGCAAGAACTTTTCTGGCGTCGCAGATGCAGGAAGTTGCCCGGGGGGCAAAAGTACAACTCCCCAATTGCCGCTTCTCTCCCATAAAGCCGCGAATGTTCCAATCGGCACTGCTTCATTTGGCGTATCGGCGAAATGCATCAAAATGGTTTGCGCCTTCGCATCATACCCCGTAATCGGAGCATAGTGCCAAAGCGGATACCAGGAATAACTTCTGTTTAGCAATACAATAACAGGATGGTGCTCGGAGAGTTCAGAAAAAAGTGCATCAAATGTCGCCTCAAGTGGATAAACAAGCAGACCATCAGCTCTTGCCGCGGCAATAAGTTCTATCTGCAGCGTACCGCCTTTTGCAGGAATCAATGTCCGCTCATCCAGCTCAGCGAGTGTCAAGAGAGGAGAATAAGCTGTTATTGATTTCCAATAGGATGAAACCATCTCTATCGATGTTGAAGCACAAAGTTCAGAACGTGGAGACACAAAAGGAACATCTATCTTATATGAAGAGTAGTTATTGTTTGCAGGCAGAGGATTCTTAGGTGCGCAGCCACTTGAAATAATCAAAGCGGCTACTGTAAAAAATAAAGAGAAAAGCTTGTCGGTTTTCACTTTATCAGTTGTTGATAGGTTTTGTAAAGCTAAAAACTTTTGTTACTCCAACAATATCTGTAATCAGTAAAACTATAAAAACAAAAACAATAGCACCGATAATCGACATGCCTGCATCTGCACCAGCTGGTAATGTGTCAATGTGATACGCAATTTTTGAAGCTTCTTCATCCGTCATAGAAGCAACTCTCGCTTCAATAATTTTTGAATCCACACCCAACTCTTGAAATCTTTTTGATACATCTTCACGAGATATCATCTGAACAAGTTTGTCTTTAGAAGATTCCGAAACAGACTGTCCAAGAATCGAATCAGTAGAAGCTATCTGTGCCGATAGAACTTGAGTAAAGAGGGATACACTCAATAGAAATGATAAAACAAGTTTTGAAACTTTCATGTAATTTCCTTCAGATAATTTTTAGCAAAAATAAGAAACTAGAACTTTCAAGATGCGTTACATAGTATAATTACATAGGGCTTAAAGGAAACTTTAAATCGTAATCGATAAGCCACTGAAAAAATAGATAGGATATGTTAAATAGGCTTTTATTCGCTTTTTTTGACTTTCTGTGTACGATGACGCGGTTTCTTTTTCTTGTCTTTTATAGATTTGAGTGTTTTGCTGACACTAGGTGAAAGTGTCGGTGTAAAATTTTCAACTTCTTCTTCTGGAATCTCAATCTTTAATACAAACTCTATAGTGTCGAGTATGCCTTGCTCATCTGGACTAACAAGAGCAATAGATTTCCCCAGTTCTTTGAGATAACTAAGACGGATAAAATAGTTTTCCGATTGGATTGGAAGATCATAGCTTATAAGCAGTTGTATATTGGTCAAATTAAGAGACCCTAAAATCATATCAGTAGTTATAAGGATTTTTATCTCACCTGCGTTAAAAGCTGCAGCTGCAGTTTCATATTGCTCAGTTCTATGGTTGCCATGTATTGTTATAGCATTGATATTTTGATTTTTAAGGTATGCACCAAGCTCATCTGCTCTGCGTTTACTTTTTGTAATAATCACAGTTTGCAGGTTGTCATTCTTGTTAATTATATGCTCAAGCATAGCAGCTTTATCATGTTGTTCAACTAAATGAATAAGTTGCTCAGTACGCTTAGCGACACTTCTGTTATCGTAGTATATTTTTTTAGTTGGTTTATCGTTTTGTTCAGACATGTAGTCAATTCCTTAGGAGCTTAGTAGTCATGACTGGCTAGAGTCTAAATACATAAGTTAAACGAAATTATAACTGAGTGTACATAATCTGGGGTTAAAGCTATTCGTTTAAAAGATATACCCAGGCAGTCTCTTTTGTGCCATCTTCTAAAACTATTTTTTTTTCTTCTCTTTTAAAAAGGTGAGGTAAGCTTTCATAATCATCTATTTCATTTATCTCAGTTTGTGATACTTTAAAAAAGACTCCATCTATAGTGTTTTTGCCTTTATTCATCTCCCTAAGTAAAGGATAATCACTACTCATAATCTCATACGGACCGCTAAGTGAAGCTTTTTTAAGTTCTCTATTTCTTGTAAACTTACTTTTTCGCAATGTGCCATAACTAAATATTTTTATATTTTGCATCTTTTCAACCTTAAATGTAAAGTTATAAAGTATATAGTAAGAACATAGCACCAAAATAGCAATTATTACTTTTATAGATATATAAAATAGTATAATTGTGTATGGAAGCGCATAACTTTTTTTTATCACTTTTTTTAATTTTAATAGTAGCGAGATTTTTAGGCGAGATTTTTGCCAGATTTGGGATTCCCTCTGTTCTTGGTGAACTTTTTGCAGGGATACTGCTAGGCTCTTCTATTTTAGGTATCATTGAACCTAATGAAATACTGAAAATTCTAGCAGAGATCGGAATTATCTTACTTCTGTTTGAAGTTGGAATGGAGACTGATTTTCAGCGCTTAAAAGATTCAGGAGCGAAGTCATTTATTGTGGCGATATTAGGTGTTGTTTTACCCCTAGTCTTTGGATTCTTAACTGCTTATTATCTTTTTGGGTTGTCATTTGATATATCTTTGTTTGTGGGAGGGACGATTACCGCTACGAGCATAGGCATCACGCTTAGAGTTTTAAGAGATATACATATGGAGAAGACTAACATCGCCCAAATTGTGATTGGTGCGGCTGTGATAGATGACATCATCGGTATTATATTATTGGTTTTTATTTACGATTTTTCAATTTCACACGAAGCTAATTTCAATCATACATTATCGGTAGCGGGCATGGTTCTTGCATTTTTAATCTTAGCTCCTACTCTGGCTAAAGTTTTGTCATCCTTGATACATAAATTTCATGGAAAAGATTTAGTCCCGGGGTATATTCCTACAATCATTATCTCACTTATTTTACTTTTTGCATACCTTTCACATATGGTGGGTGCACCGGCTATTTTAGGCTCTTTTGCAGCAGGTATTGCACTCTCAAGAAGGTTTTTCTTGCCGTTTGGTGCTTTTTTAAATACAAATGAGAAACTGCATCTAGATGTTCAACAAAGTATGACACCGATTATTCAGATATTCACACCAATATTTTTTGTTATGGTCGGTCTTTCTATGGATTTGAGAGTTATTGATTTTTCATCTTTATCTTTTTGGATTATGGGGATGTCATTTATTTTAATAGCATTTATAAGTAAGTTTATAGGTGCCTTGTTTATTTTTCAAAAATGTTTTAGAAACAACGTAATTATTGGAATATCAATGATACCAAGAGGTGAAGTCGGTCTTATCTTTGCCGAGATGGGAAGAGTAAACGGAATACTTCCAAATGATATCTATGCAATGCTGATATTCGTGATTATCATCACAACAGTTGTTCCGCCATTTTTACTTAAAAAATATTTTAAAGGCGAGTGTGTTTAGTTTTACGCTCATTTTTTTGATTATCGTATGATTTATAGTTAACAGTAAGTAATACATGTTACAATTAATTATTTGATAAAGGTTACACTATGGCGAAGTTTTCAGATTTAGTAGATGTTGAAATTCTGCAACAGTTATGGAATAGTTTTTCAGAAGTTGATCCTATCGCAACAGCTATTATAGACCTTGAGGGCAATGTTTTGGTAGCGGCGCACTGGCAACGTATATGTACAGTCTTTCATCGTGTAAATCCGGACACATTAAAGCGTTGTATTGAAAGCAATACTGAACTTGCGAATGGGCTGAATGCCGGTAATCCTTATAATGTTTATCGTTGTAAAAACGGTTTGGTGGAGGTGGCTGTTCCAATCATCATAAACGGTCAGCATTTGGCTAATTTTTTTACAGGACAATTCTTTTTTGAAACACCGGATAAAGAGTATTTTATCAAGCAAGCTGAAGAGTTTGGATTTGATCAGGAAGATTATTTAGCAGCTCTTGCTGAAGTGCCGGTTATTGATGAGGAAAAGTTAAAAACCCTTATGAACTTTCTGGTAAAACAGGTTCAAGTGCTTGCAATGGCGGGAGAAATAAAACTCAATTTACTTCAAAGTAATAAAAAGCTCAAAGAACAAGAGATAAAACTTGAAGAGTTGGTACATAAGCGTACCCTGCAGTTGAAAATAATAGATGAATTTCAGACCCAGTTTATTGTGCAAACAGATCCATTTGAGATGTATGACAAGCTTCTTGATAATCTTTTAAAACTCACAAATTCACCTTTTGGCTTGATTGGTGAAGTTGTGTTTAATGCTGACAAACAACTATGCCTTAAAACTTATGCTCTTACTAACATTGCCTGGGATAAAGAAACAAATGAGCTTTATAACAAGTACAAAAATATTGGATTTGAATTTACAAAACTTGATAACCTTTTTGGAACTGTTGTTACTCAAAAAAAAGTTGTCTTAACAAACGATCCAAAAAATAATTCAAGAAGTGGAGGGGTGCCACATGGTCATCCACCTATTGAGTCTTTTTTAGGTATTCCTGTATTTTATGGGCAGAAAATTGTCGGTGAGATTGGACTTGCAAATCGTCCCGGAGGATATGATGAAGATATTGTAGATCTTCTTAAACCCTTAGCAAAGACATGTGGACAAATTATTGTAGCCAGACAGGAAAAAGAGGCGCATGCGATAGTTGAGAAAAAGCTAAAAGAACAAGCAAGTTTAGATGGACTGACAGGAATATATAATCGACGTTATTTTGATGAGTATTTTGATCAAGAATGGCGTCGTGCAGTTCGTGCAAAAGCTCAAATGAGTATGATAATGGTAGATATTGACTATTTTAAACTTTATAACGATAATTATGGTCATTTAGAAGGTGATGAATGCCTTAAAAAAGTAGCTTCTGTTTTACATAAGTGTATTTTGCGTCCTGCTGACATGGTAGCACGGTATGGCGGTGAAGAGTTTGTATGCTTACTTCCGGATACATCTAAAAAAGGTGCAATTATCGAAGCGGAGTGTTTTATGAAAAAATTAAAAGATGAAGCTATGAAACATGAAAGTTCTACAGTATCCAACCTTGTTACCATAAGCATAGGTATCGCTACCATAAAACCGACAAAGGGTATGGACTTGAAAACGCTTATAGATATGGTCGATAAAAATCTCTATAAAGCGAAAGATGAAGGTAGAAACAGAATAGTCTCTTAACTGCGTCTATTCGACGCGGTTTCGACCTCGCTCTTTAGCAAGATAAAGTTTTTCATCGACTTGGGCAATATATTTGTCAATGGTATCCTGCGTGATGCTTACTTTATTGCCAACGACAATAGCAAGTGTTCCTATGCTTACAGTATAGCGGATAGTTACCTTCTCAATGGTTACCTCTTGAGAAGCGGTTACATCACAGATTTTTTGAGCAAGAGAAAGAGTCTCCTCTTTGTCAGTCATAGGCAGTAAAATCATAAACTCTTCACCGCCGAAGCGAAAGATATAGTCTGATTTTCGAAGTGATTTTTCCAATATTTTTGAGAAGTGTTGGAGTACCACATCTCCCACTCCATGACCATAGGTATCGTTTATTAATTTGAAATGGTCCAAATCACACATCATTAAAGCAAATTCTCTACCTGTCGCTTTGGCTATATCTAACTTGTTTAGAATTATTTTATTAAATAAGCGTCTTGTCAGCAAATGAGTCAAAGGGTCTTTGGCACTCTCTTCTATCTCATTTAAAAAGGCAATCTCATTTCCGATTTCAAGTGAATAGTAGTCGATTTTTTGCATAAGATGAATAAGAGTTGCAGGACGCAATTCTTTGCGCTTGCAATAATCAACAACATTTGCAGCTAAATCATGAAGATTTATATGAAGATGTTCTATTGACTTGAAATGGGCTGTAGAGAGTAGATAAGAAGTAGATGCGCCATTCATCCATTTACCAAAAGCACAGAGACTAGGGTTTAGTTGGGGATAATCATCTCCAAACTCTTGCTTTTGAACGTAAAGAATGAGGTTTATTATCCATTTGATATGGCTTTCATAATGTATCATGAATTTTTTATCAGACATGGATTCAATATGGGAGAGTCGAACTTCATTTTTAGATTTAAGCTGATTTAAAAATTTTTGCAGATACAAAGTAGTAATTTGATTTTCATGTTTTGTAAAATAGTTATTAATTTCTTCTATATTCTCAAAATCATGTTTCTCTACAAGACTGCCAAGGAGCTTTCGAACTACTGTGACAAGTTCACTATAAAGAAACAGATAGGAAATATCATGTTCAATCGTAAAATATACCAGCTCTTTAGTACTCTGCTCAATTTCATCTTCTGAGTCACACAGAAGAAGATTTAAAAACAGTTTTTTGTATTCTGTTATTGCATTGGTATAGAGAAACTCATTTGAATGACTCGACTGTAGACTTTCGAGATTGATACTAAAGTCACGAACACACTCTTCTATAGCGGAAAAATATTTCTTGATTATCTGCATTTCTTTTCCTCTTTTAAAAATTATAAATTATTATAGTATAAAAAAACAAAGTTATTCAAGACTATTCGATTTTATTACTTTTACTTTAAAAAAAAGTAAAGCCTTAAAAGGAAAAATGAGTTTTCTTCATAGTTTCTTCATATTTTTGAAATATAATGCTCTATACTAAAAACAAGGAGTTGAGTATGAAATTTTATAAAATATTCATAGCAATCATTAGTTTATTTGTTGTTTTCAATTTTGTAAATTGTGGAGGCGGCAGCAGCAGTAGTAGTACGGAAACTGGAACTCTGTCATTGAGTCTTACTGATGCACCATTGGCTGATGACGCTAATGTGACAGGTGTTTATATTACCATCACCGGAATTGAGTATCATACTGCCCAAGGCGGTTGGAAAACGATGGAAGATTTTAATACCTCAGTTAATCCAATCAATTTATTGGATTGGCAAAATGGTGCAAGTATTTCGTTGGGTGATTTTCAGATGCCTGCAGGGAAGTACACGCAGATACGCTTTATGTTGGATGCCGCAGAAGAGAGCGAGCGACCTAAGAGTAATACAGGATGTTTTATTGAATTTAATCACGATACCAATGAGACACTTTATGTACCAAGCGGGTCACAGACAGGCTATAAAGCAATCGGCACTTATGATGTTCCAGTGAATGGCACAGTAAACATGACAGCAGATTTTGATGTCAGAAAATCAATAGTGAATTCAGGAAGCTATTATAAATTGAAGCCGACAATTAAACTTGTTGTGACAGATGAAGCAGGTAAGATTACCGGAACGCTAAGCAATTTAGATATTAATAGTACCTATGTGATATATGCGTATGAATATGACAACGGAACAACTACGTGGGATATCAATGAAACTAATGTCGTGGATGATATACGTTTTCCAAATGCGACTGCCAGTACAGCGTTACAGGACAATGGTGCCTATACATTGGCATTTCTAGCAGTTGGTACTTATGATCTGGTACTTGCAGAGTATGATGTTAATGGAACGTATATAATACCTTCTATACCTCTTCCTAATCAAACAGACATACATGTAGAGAGTGGACAGATCACTATTATTGATTGGTCACTATAATATAAGAGTATTTAGTAGCATGAATCTAAATAGGTTACACCGGCAAGGGAGCCGGTTTACCGGTGTAGTACCCTTGCGAATAGCTAACTCCCAGCGATTTGATTTTCATGTAAATCTCTTCGGAACTGACAAATTCTGCAATTGTTTTTGCCCCCAGTTTTGTAGCGAATTCGGTGATTGATTCAACAACAAGGGCATTCTTTGGATCGACATTGATCTGCTTGATGAGCGAACCGTCGATTTTAATGTAATCAATATCGAGTCTGAGGATGTTTTCGATACTGGAGTATCCTGTGCCGTAATCATCAATCGCAATTTTGGCACCCAAGCTCTTCATTTTTTTGATAAAGGAGATGACTGCTTCAAAATCTTCAATTCCTTCCGATTCTAGAATTTCGAATACTATCCGCTTGGACGTATTGGTTTCCTTTATCGTTTTATGAATAAATCGGACTGTTGTTGGATCGACAATATCGCTAATGGAGAGATTGATTGAAAATTCTTCGTTGCGGTTTTTGAATGTGTTGCAGGCATTCCAAGCAACCGCTCTAGTGAGTTGGGGATAGAGGCGTGTTTTTTTGGCGATTTCTAGAAAATGTATCGGGGGTATGGCAATCCCGTTTGAATCTATTAACCGTACCAAGCATTCGTATTTTTCGATTTCTCCTGTCTGAATAGACACGATAGGCTGATAATAACAGACAATTCTATTGTCATTGAGTGCTTTACGGATCATTTTTGTCATTGCAATGTTGGCTTGAAAGCGCTCTTCAGCTCCATAGTTTTCTAGATAAAATCCTAAATGCTTGCCACTCTGTTTTGCCTGATGCAGTGCAATATCGGCATGTGCCAATGAAATAGCAGAAGAGTTATCGATGCCGATAGTGACATCAAGGGTAATCTCCTCTCCATTTGCTTGAAACACTTTTTTTGAGAGATGATAGATAAATATTCGACATAATCTTTCCAGATTTTTATTGGAGCGTTTTTTTTCGATAGCAACTAAAAATTCGTCTCCTCCAAGCCGATAGATGCTCTCATTGTGAGCATGATGCAGTGTTTGAAGCCACTTTGCCATCTGCCTGAGCAAGTCATCCCCAATGGATGAACCAAAAAAATCGTTGATTTCCTGAAAATTGTGGAGATTAAGAATAACTAAGGTTGAAACTTTATTGTTGTCTATCTGAGCTTTGAGAGAATGACGGTTCGGAAGACCGGTTAAAGGGTCCGTCATGGTTTGCGCAAGCAATTGCTCAGTTTTTTCTTCTACTCTGAATATAAGTTTTTCGTTGAGCATGCGTAAATTACTTGTTGCTTCGAGTACTTCTTCGCGAAGAATCTTTTGTGTTTCTTTTTGGGTATGACGATAAATGAGCAGTAGCGGAATTGCACCTAAGAATATAATGAGAGAGGCAACTACCGATTTGAACACGACAAGGGCAGAGAGATGTTCAATTTTAGTCAACTCCATATCTGCCCCAATAATGTAGCGGACACCAGATGGCGTTGTATGGGGAATAAACACGCTTCTAAATTTTCCCCATTGATCTGGTTCTTCATTTGTATCCCAAACAATTTTATTGGTTTTGAGTGCCTCAATCATATTTGCATTGGAAGGATAGGGATCATAAAAATGGGTTAGATTGATTCCAGTTTTAAGTTCCTCATCTTTTGCACTGCTCGAAGTAAAGTGGAGTACTCCCTCTTTGTCAAGAATCAATGAATATATATAGTTCATTTTTTCTTCTCTGGCTAATGAAGAAAGCTCTTTGATGGTTATCATATCTTGGATTAGAGTAGGTGGAGAGATTAAAGCCTTCTCGTGGAAATGGTCTCCAACAATGTAATGAGCTATTTGGGCTGCATGTAAAATTTTAGTATCGATTTCGTTGTTGAAATGCTGTTCCTCTTTGTAGTAATGATAATAACTCACCCCCGCTACTATGAGGGCAGAAAATAAAAGAGCCGAAATATATTTTTTCATAGCAGTTTTCATTTACTCTCCTTATTAGGAATACATAAGGCCAGTTTAACATATAAATATGAAAAAAAACATAAACATGCAAGAGTGTGAAAATCTAAAACATTATTTCATATTGCGAGTTATGTTTTTACAGGTATGGCTTTTTTTAAAGCAGTGGAGATTCACTATCAGAAGTGTAATTTGTGCTTTGGACTTAAAGTAAATATTTTAGGCTAAAAAGTGAGTTTTTAAATCCCAGTTTTTAGCTAGAGGAGCGAGTCTAAAATGCTTATTTCAGAATTTTAGTCTTGAGATTTTTTCGTTTTTTTATCATTGCGTTTTTCTTTCAAAGTTTTTGTTGCTGTTTTCTTAACTGTTTTTTTTGCATCTTGACCTTTTGCCATAATATCCCCTTTATTTGGATTTGTTAATCATAGAGTCACACATGTTGCATACGACTTATACTTAAAGCTAATGCTAACATAATTTTTTAGAAAATAGCTTTTTCAATTGTATTAGTGTATCTTCATCCACGTTTAAATAATACTTTCTAAGCCCGATATCATCTTTTGAGCTAAGGGCTCTTCGATACCAAGCTCTTGCGCCTTATCTATAAACTGTTGTTGATACTCAGCATGCCACTCTTTATCTATATATCCTTCATAAGGTGGACGTTCACTATCTGGATTACAAAAACCATTATCCACTAAGCATTGATATTCAGGTGTCTTATACTTCTCTAAAATTTCTAAAGCATTTATGATACTCTTGTTAATTTTCTCTATTGTATCTTGTGACATCCCTTGGAAATTTTCGTGGTTGAGATACTGTACAATTAATTCTTTAACTTCAAAAGAACAATCCTCTTCAAAAATTGTATCAACTACATCATCTGTATCATCTACATCATCTGAATCGTCTTCCGTTATTTCATCATAAATATCTTCATACAAATCTTCAATGATTTCTATATGGTCATCGTCAGAGTAGGTGTGTCCCAATTGAGACATTATTTCAATAAGCATTTAAAATCCTTTTAATTGTTCTAAAATTTTGTTTATGTAATAGAGCTTTTAGCTGTGCAAGTTTATCATCATCCACATTAGATTTAAAAACAACTAGCCATTAATCTATAAATAATTCTGGCTTGTCTTTGATGTTGTGTTGTAATTTTTCATATTCTGCCGTTGGCAAGTTTGTTGCATTATCCTTATCAACAATTTGAATCTTTATTATATTATTACTGTCATCTCGTAAATATTTTAATGTCAACTTTCCAAGGGCATAAACTTCTTGTTTGATGATTTCGTCATTGTCATTGTAGGTTATACTTTCACCATGTAACTTGCCGTCGTCATATATTTTGGTGCTTTTTATGCTTTTATTTGCTTTAGGGATGAAGTATTTTGTCTCTACGCCATGTCTCTTGTCCTGCACAAAATACTCTAGCTTTGCCAAAACACCTTTTACGGTAAAGTGCTTAATCTCTTTTGTCCCATCTGTTAAGGTTATGAGCTCCTTAACGTAAGCACTCTTGTCATCATGGTAATGCTTTGTTATAAACGTAGCACCCTCATAATAAGTTTCAGATTTTATATTTTTACTGGGATAATTGCTTTTTGTATATTTTTCTTTCATTAGAGTCCTTGTGTCTGGAATTGTATCACATTTAGGTCTAGCGCGATACTCAAACAATCGAAGCTCTATCACTTCCGAGCCTTTATTTAAGTAAATTCTTTTTCATAAATAGATAAAAAAATGCTAAAAAAGGCACAAAAATAATACCAATCACCCAAAATGCTTTTGCTTGTTTACTTTTAAATTCACTGGAAAATATCGATACAGCACAATACAACCAAAAAGCTATAAACAAAACCAGTATTACTATCGTAACGTTACTCATAACATCCTCCTTCGTACATATGCTTCATTGTATTATTTGTTTTATTAAAGGGATGATAATAAATGAAACTAATTATAAATACCTCTTAGTTTATATATTAAATGTATAATCGCATTAATTATATACAGGAGACTTCATGGAAGCAGTTTATCCATATGCGCACGTTATACACTTGATTTTAGCAATCATATTTTTAGGTTATGTATTTAGTGACTTGACTATTATCTCTACACTTAAAGGAAAATTTTCCAAAGAGACTCAAAAAGAGATAAATCAGACACTGGGAACAAGAAGTTTCAAAATTTTCCCTCTTACTCTTTTGTTTTTAGTTCTCACAGGCGGCATGATGATGTCAAAGTATATTAACTCAACTGCAGGTTTTTTTGAAACAGATATGCAAAAGATATTGGTCTTTAAAATCGTATTGGCATCAGTTATTGTCTTAGGAGTTCTTTCAAACTTATATGTGAAGTTTTCGGGTGGTAAAAAGAGCAACTTTATGGAACATCACTTTCATAAACTGGTGATTGTTTTAGGAGTCTTTATTGTCATAGCTGCTAAATGGATGTTTTTGGTTTAAAATCATCCATTCTTTAATTTTCATTTCATAATAGCATGTTTAATTCTCTTTAAGTACTTGTATAAATTTTTTGATACTTTTCTTTTTGATTTTTTTGCCATCTACATTAGCTGTTGGCTGTTCCTTGCAATATTTACACATATCGATGCAAGATTTTATTTTAATCTCTGCATCAGGAAAAAATGAAGTGAGTTTTTTTTTAAATTTACTTTTTTTAGAGTAGTTCTTACAAATTTTAATTAGCATTGTTTGTTGTTCCCTGCTTGGTTGCATTACGCTCTGAGAGTTTATTGTCAATCATAAATATTCCGTTTTTATCATCAACATGGTTTAATTCTGAGATGATGTATGCGACAGTTGCCTCTTCTTCTATTTGTTCTTGTAGAAACCATTGAAAAAAACCGTAAGATGTATGGTCTTTTTGTTTGATTGCCAAATCGCATAGTTTATTAAATGATTTTGTCATTTTTTGCTCATGAAGTAAGCTGTTTTGAAAACAGTTTAAAAGTGATGCATAATTCATTTCAGGCTTTTCAATACTCATAAGTTCTATTTTACTTCCTTGGCTCAACATATAATTATAGATTTTGAGTGCATGCATTTGCTCTTCATCATACTGCAACATAAACCAACTAGCAGCACCGTTATATCCGGCATTAGCACACCATGCAGACATGCCAAGGTAAAGATAAGCAGAGTATAATTCCTTGTTAAACTGTACGTTAAGTTGTGTTGTCATTTTTTCATTAATCATGTCGTATCCTTTTATTTTAATCTATAATATAATCGTGAGTCAGTATTTCAAGTACATGACCATTCTCATCTCTAAAGTAGACACCGCGACCGTCATAATTATGATTTATTTTTGCATCATCAAGCTTGTACGGACCACTTCCATAAAGCACTTTGTCCTCTTTTATGCGAGCAAATATCTCATCGAATTGCTCATCGGTTACTTTAAAAGCGTAGTGCATTTTTGAAAACTTTTCTTTTGTCCGAAAATCGAATGTCAGAGTCGAATTTACTCTTACAACTGCAAAGTCAAGCCACACTTTTAAAAATTCAAAGCCAAAAATCCGCTCATAAAACTTAGCTGATTTTACGTTATCGTAAGCGGGAATTATCGTATGGTTAAGTGTTATATCCATAATGTTTTCCTTATGATTTTAAAATATATCATAAGTAAAATTCATAAATGTTTTATAATTTTTTTTAATGTTTACATGTAAGTTTAAGTTTTGATAATATGTGAGCGTTTTAAACTTTCATATATCGCTATCTGATGTTATCCATAAAAGAAAATATATAATGTTTCACTTCAGGCAGTATCACTGTGCCATGACCATCACCATAGACAATCAAAGATATGCCTAGAATAGCTTCTTTCCCATATTTAATAGTTCTGTTTGTAGCTCCTAACGGGTCATTTTGTGAAGCTATAAAAAGTGTTTTTGTCATAGAAGTGGCAAGTGCCATATCTATATCTTCGGCTAATGCTGCCGGTTTGCCTGCTGATAGTACTACAAGACCCTTTGCCTCATACTCGCCCAGCAGAGCAATTATGCTTCCAGCTCCCAAAGAAGCACCAAAGAGATATAGATTTTTCATATCGATTGTCTTATCTTCACTTATAAGTTCAAGCCAAGCTATTAAGTCTGAGGGTATTTTTTCAAAGCCGATTTTTTCATCACTCAGTGCCAATGCTTCTTTGATATGATCCATTCTTGTATCAATGATTATTTTGTTTTCTTTTTTGTTTTGAAATATTGATTTTCCGTGACCTCTGAGGTCTACATTGAGTGTTGCGTAACCTTTGCTGTTGAACTCTTTGGCAATGGCATTCCACGTAGAGTGCTCCGCCCCAAACTGATGAGCGAAAAGTATGATAGGTGCTGATTTTTTTGTAAGTACCGGTTTTTCCAACCACCCGTGAAGTTCAAATCCATCTTCAGATGTGATGGTAAGTTCAGTTGAAAACAACGAAGTCGCTAACGCCAAGATAAGTAAAAGTTTTTTCATAACATACTCCTCATATTTTAGAATTGTACATCAGTTGTGTAAAATAAGTATAAAACTTTAGTCTTGACTTGGTATAACTATATCTCTGTTTTTAATTTTTACGTAAAAGATACATACCGACAACAAAACTGACAGCACCAAAAATATAATAAGTCATTACTCTATCTGTATCTGAACCTGTAATAGCTTGTGTTAATTGTGAACCAACAGAACCAGATAACTGATAACCCCATACTGCAAAACCAATGCCTACGACTGCTAGGACAAGACCAATGATTTTAGTAGTAGCTCCTAAACCTTTTTCCATGTAAAACTCCTGTATTTTAAAGAGCTGAAATGTTGTAGCATTGCAGATAGCCGTACTATACTGTAATATTTATTTTTCAAGAGATGTAAATAAAATTTTTAAATTACTTTTTCTTTTGGACTATATTGTTCGGCATGAGACGGCTGAAATCAAGTGAACAACTTCACTTTATTTTAGACTACATTGGTCGGCATGTGGATTTTTAGAAAAGTGGAGATGTTACTCTGGGGTGTAATTTGGGGTGTAATTTTGGAATAATCAAGATTTTCAATTGGGTAGAACTCTCTGTCTGTTGTTAGTTTTTTAGTGTAATCAATCATGTATAACCTCTTTTAATTTCCCCAACACCCGAACCATAGCCAAAGTGTCCAGCTTACAGTAAGCCAAAAGCGCATCTCTCATCTTCTGTTTCTCTTTGTCATCCAGTTTTGACATGTTGGCAAATGCGTTCATAGCCTGACCTCCGTTTTGCACACCTTCTAACTGTTTGTACGCTTGTTCCATTGCAGGTACAAGAGCAGGAAGAACATATTTTATAGAGTAGCTCCCTTGCATACTCGGTGTTACATAATGCTTTTGTTGAAACGGTGTCATCAGGTCTTTTATATTTTCGTTTACATGTAAGAGATGTTCACTCAGATTTTCAAAGCTTGCAGCGAGTTTTGTTATGACACCTTTTTCAAAACTCATATTGTATGTCAGCACGGTCGCGTCACGTGGGATGTCTGCACATAGCCTTTGTGCAAGCATCTCTCTTGAGTCGATGCCCTCTTGTGCCAAAAACTCTTTGTGTTCTAAAGAGCCGTCAGCATGTTCTACATGTAGAGAATACTGAAACGGTATTTGCATAAAGGGGCTTATCCCTTTGAACTCTGGAACTGCCTGCTGAAATGTTTCAAAATCTAAGTGGTAAATAGGGTAGGTTAAAGTATCTACAAACGCTTTTATAGCTTCTTTGTCTATATGAGTCTGCGTAGATTTATAGTTCTCTACAGCCTGTTTTTGGTTAGCTGTCATAGCAAAACTATTTGGTACATCTTTTATATCTACTATCCCTTGTTCATATAGTTCTATCTGTTTTTTACTTCCGAGATTAAAGATGTTGAAAATGGAAAAATCAGGGATGTTTCTTTGCACTCTCCAACAGTAGTTTTTAGCATCACACTCATAAGGGTTATGACAATGTTTGCCTATCTCTATGTCAGGTTCATTTTCCTTGTCACTTAAATAGTTTTCAAACTCTTCTAAAATACGGGGAATATTTTCTTGCAGAGCCACGACATCTTCTGTAACATCGACTATGCTAAAAAGTCCGTCAAGTTCTAGCTCATCACCTCGAATATATGTTTTGTCGATGTGGATGACATGTGCACTTTTGATATGAAACCCAAGCTTTTGCAAGACATAGTACTGGATAGATACATCATGAAGATATATATCTTTAACCGAGGTAGAACTTTTGACCTCGTAAATCTCTACACCTTCAGGCTCTACACCCCAAGAGTACTTCCTCGCTGTTGCTCGGGGCGCATGTAAAATGTCAACCATCACTAAAATGCCGTTGTACCTGAATGTAGCCTCATAGATATTCGGCACTCCCTCATCAAACCATTTTTGAGTCTGAGCTATCATCTCATCATAGTTTTTTGAGAAAGGTACTTCTTTCCCATTTGGGAAAATTTCACATGCCAAATCGCCCACGACATTTCCAGTATCAAATACAGCTTGAGCTGACTCATCAGGCGGTGTCAGCACATCTGATTTATATTTTTTCAGCCAGAGAGATTTTGGACATTGGATTCCGCGGGTGTATAGGGATTTAGATAAGTTCATGAATTTTTTAATATTTCATGTATCATTTGAAAGAGTTCAGGGCTTTTGTATCATACATAAATGCCATCCTTTAAAATAAAGAGGGATTCATCTTTTTTCATTATTTATGCAGCGCTTAATTTATACTCTCTGATGTCAACTTCAACACCGCTTTTTTGTATCTCTTTTGCTTTTGATAACACTTCTTTTGCAGTTTCATCTTCAATATATTTTTCTCCGCAATTCTCACAAACTAAAGCAGGAACATGTTTAAAAACAATAGTAGAACCATCTTTTTCCAAAGTGATAGTTGTAGAACCTTTTTGAGTGTTGCCATGTTTACAAATCATACATTTCATTGTTTATTCCTTTTTGTCTTAAAATCATCATTCCATATTGCAGGATCTGGCTCGTACACTGTTATAACAATAAAAGAGTTGTCTTTATCAACTGCATAAACAACATGAATGACTTTGTTATCAGTGTGTTTTAGGCATAAAAAAGAGGGATAAGGCTTATCGTCAGCATATTCCTCAATAGTTGTTCCATTTAGTACAGCATCTTTTACTTCGATTTCAGATATATCTCTTTCAAACATTCGTTCGATGGCATGTAGTCTATATATGAAATTCAAAATTCTCTCTCTTGTGTAGTTGCATTATTATATCATATTATGTTTATTGGTGGATTTTTGAAGAAACATTATTACTTTGCAAAAAAAGCAGTTCCCTTCTTTTGTTTGACATGAGACAGCTGAAATGAAGTGAATGAGTTCATTTTATTTTAGACTATATTGTTCGGCAGGTAGAATGTCTGTCACTTTTTTATAAAAGTAACCAAAAATCGTGTCACGGTTGGATTTCTTAACGCCTTTTTTCGGTCGCTTCGTCTAAAAATCAAAAACTCGTCGCTACACTCCTCAAACAGTTTGATTTTCTTAACGACTCCACTCGGTCAAAAAGACTAAAATCCAAAGTGACACACTAAGCCGCAAAAACTTATGCGTCAGTTGCAACATCTGCAGAGCCAATAAATTGTAAAGGAATTCCGTTAAGAAAACATAACTGTTTGAGGCGTAGCCAAGTTTTATGTTTTTAGGAATGGACTTGCTATTTATTGGGAACTTGACGCAGTCAAGCTCGAAGCCGTTGCAAGAGTTTTTTCTAAAGAAACATCCGCCTTTGACATGCCCAAATAAAACTTTGGAGGGAGATAAATATTTTAAAAAGCTGGATATTTAGCCCATGAAGCGTAGTTATAATTGATCTTCACATTTTATCTTTATCACTTTTTTTTCTTTTCAGGAATATTAATTGTCCCATTTTTAACAGCTATTGCAAATGTAGAAAATAATAAATTTGAATATTCAGAAAAATCTTTTTCTGGGTACCAGTTTTCCACACATTCTAATAAATGAAATAAAAAATAAAATGAAATAAAGGTATTTAAATCCCAACCTGAGTGAGCATGTTCTGAATATGTTGGAATATTTGATACACCAACTTTTTCTCCATCTTCAACAACAGATAATAATTCACCTATTCTATGGCTTGAAGAATGGGCTATTCCTGATAAAAGTTCATAAATTTTTCCACTTTCTCCTTTTAGAATATTTCCTACATTTGGAGTTTTTCCAAGAAGTTTTTCAAGACTTTTTGAATCTAATTCATTTAATCTTACAATAGTTTCTAATTGTTTTCTCATTAAAACTGAAGCTTCTACTAAATCTCCATTTAATAAAAAATCATTTATTATGAAATGTGTTCTGATATAAGATGATATTAGTGTCAGTTTAAAAGATATTTTTTTATCAACTATATCAATTTTATTTTCTGTTTCCTTTATTAATGAGGTAATTAACCCATCAATACTTATTCTAATAGTATTTTCTACCTCTGTTTCTTTTCTTCTAAACTTTTCTCTTGCAATTTCTCTTGCTTCATCCGACATTGCTTGAAAATCACAAGCGTTTTTTATTAATGATTCTATATATATTTCCATTTATTTTTTCCTTAACTTTCTAAAGTTCCACAACCCGTTCAAACATCTCTTTAATCTCCATCTCATGAGATATTAAAAATATTTGTCGGTATTGCTCTTTGATGGTGTGGAAAGCTTCTAGTATCTCCATCCGCCTTGTCTCGTCCTGACTTCCGAACACTTCATCAAACGCCAAGAAACCTATGGAGCTTGCTCCGCTTAGTTCTGTGAGAGTTTTTGAGATGGCGATTCTAAGAACCAAGTTTGCCAAATCTATCTCTCCGCCTGAAAACCGCTCTATCGGGTATTTTTTGCCTTCGTCGTAGATAAAAAAGTCGAAGTCGTTGCTTACTTCTATGTGTTGGTATTTGCCTTTTGTTATTTGGCTGTACATGGTTGAGGCAATGTCGGAAATGCGCGGTGCGACTTTTGCGTTGAGCTTGGTCTTGAACTCTGCGAGGCTTGTTTTGATTTTCTCGTAGTCGAGCAAATCATCTTTTTTTGTCTGTACTTTTTTCTTTTGTAGTTCGTTGTTGTCAAGGGCGTTGTGGATAGTTTTTATTTCGCCGCCAATGCTTGCAATTTGCACTTTGATATCATTTAATATTGATGTTTTTGAGTTTATGGTTTTGAGTGTTCCCTCATGTTCTTCAAGCGAGTGTTTGTGCTTTACATCTTCGTAGATGACGAGGTTAAACTCTGCCTCTTTGGCTTTTCTGGCAGTGCTTAACTCTACGATTTTTTTCGTTACGCTTGCGAGTTCTGCTTTTACTTGCGGTAATCTTTTTAGCTCTGTTTCCAAAATCATTACATGTTTGTACTGCGCCTCCAGCAGAGTGAAACTGTTTTTGACGCTCTCATGTTGTTTCTCATCGTAAGCGTATTGCTCCAGCTCTTTGAGTTCCTCTTTGTTTTTTAAGCCTTTTTGTTCCACCTGTTTGAAATGCTCTTGTGCAATTTTTAAGTCTTTTTGTTTGCTCTCCATCACTTTGAGAGTGGTTGAGAGTTCCAGAAATTCTTTGTCTTTGAGTTTCTTTTCTGCTTCAAATACACCTTTTTGTGTCACTACGTTTTGAAGTTGTTTTTTGTACTCGTCAATTTTCTTCTGGTGGGTGTTGTTTACGACTGAAACAAGCGAGTTGATGACATTGTCATACTCTTCTAAAAGCGGTCTTGTACATGTAGGGCAGGCTGAGTCGCTTCCGAGTTTTTCAAGATTTGCGATTTTTTCGTTTGTGATGTCAATCTGCTTTTGCTCGCCTGCTATTTCGGCTTTGAGTTCGTTCTCTATGGTGTGTTTGGTGCTGATTTGCTCTTGCAACATGCCGAGATTTACTTCTAGGTTTTTTGCGTTAAAGAGAAGCTCATCGTAGTTTTCACAGGCTTTTTCCAAAGTGTGAATGTCTGATTTGCCTTTGGTGTATTGTTCTCTTAGCTGTACCAGCTCTTTGGTGAGTCCCTCTTTTTTCAGGTGGAACTCTTTGAGTTTCTCTTGGCTTTTTAGCTGTTCTTGAAGTGAGAGATAGTCTGTTTTTACTGTTGCTAGTTCTGTGAGTTTTTCCTGCTTGTGCTCCAGTTCATGGTTTTCGGCGATGAGTTTTACTTCGTTCATTATCTCTGAGCTTTTCGTGTTTTTTATGAGTTCAAGCTCTGAGAAAAGCTTCTGTTTCTGCTCTTTGGTTTTGGTAAAGATTTCGAGTTCTTTTTTGAGCTTTTGCTCATGAAATTTTATGGCTTCTAGCTCTTTTGTTTTTAGTTCTACATCTTTGGCAAGCGCTTCCTTTGTTGCTTGGTTGGTTTTTATCTGCTCTTGTTTTTCTTTTACATCATCAGCGCTTAGCAGAACTTCATCAAAGGCGCTTATCTCATTTTTGAGTTTAATTCTCTTTGCTACAAGCTCTTTTTCTACAAAGTCTATTTTCTCCAAACCGAGAAGTTTTCGTATCATTTTTTTACGCTCTTCATTGTTGAGAGTGCTTAGACTTGTAAGCTCTTTTTGTGAAGCGAAGAGAGTATGCATAAAAGCGTCTTTACTCATCTTGGTAAGGCTGACTATGGCGCTTGTTACTTCTTTGGCTCCTGTGGTGGTTAGAGAGCCGTTTTTGGATAGCTTTGCGTTTGCACTTAGAGCTTTTCCGCGAAACTCTCTTGCCACTTTGTACAGAGCAGACTCAAATTCAAACTCAAGTTCTACTATTACGGGGTCTTTAGTCGAGGCATTGGCATTTCGTACCAACTCTTTGTTTCCTCTTTTTTTAGCCTCGCCGTAGAGTGCGAAAAGTATCGCTTCAAAAATGGTGGATTTTCCGCTTCCGTTTTTGCCGATGATACCGATAAGTCCTTCGCCAAATTCGATGTCATATGTGGTGTACTTTTTGAAGTTTTCAAGATGGAGTTTAGAGAGAATCATCACGAGCCTCCTCATACTGTGCAAACAGTTCTTGTACTTTACCTTTGAGCCTGTCGTACTCTTTTTCGTTCGAGTCCTCTTTGATGTGCTCTAAAAAGAACTCTTCCAAAGAGAGTGCTTCAATGTCGCTCAGGTCTGTCTCGTTTGCACCGTGCTTGAACTCCCGTTTTACATTTACGCTCATGGCATCTGGAAACATCTTTTTTATGTCGGAGTTTTGGATGTCGATGGATTGCAAAGCGGTCAGATTTGTAAGTCTTACTTCGACTATGGCATCTTCTGTGTCGCTTGCATCTATGAGCGCATTTTCATAGTCTTCGCAGTCAAGTTTTTTTTGGATTATTGGACGGATTTTTATCTCTTTAAATTCTATAAGCAATTCATCACTTAAGTTGATTTCTACAAACCCTTTTGAGTTGCGTTTGTCGTTCAAGCTTGTGCGTTCTGTTGAACCGCTGTAGTAGACATTGGCATGTTTGCCGACCTGTCCGAAACCGTGCCAATGTCCTAAGGCTACATAGTCCATTTTCTCGAAGATGTATTCTTTATCACGAGGATAAACCCACTCACCGAACTCTTGCATGAGGTAGCTTGCACCGACGGAGCAGTGCATCATCATGATATTCTTTTTTTTCTTGTCGATTTGTGTTTCGCAAAGCTCGATTTGTGAGAGAGCAGTTGTTTCATCATTCATGTGGGGCAGGGTGTGGAAAACTGTGTCTTTAAACTCCACTTTTTTGTACTCTTGGTTGTAAGACACATGTATGTTCTCAAAGTTCTCAAAGATTTTCAGAATGGGTGAGCTCAGGTTTGTTCGTGGAGTCGAGTGGTTTCCAGCTATGAGGATAAACGGGATGTTCAGAGCGTTTATAATCTTGAACTGTTCAAGTGCAAAGGTTATGGCTCGGTTGCTTGGGCTTGAACGGTGAAACAAATCACCCGTATGGATGATGTAGTCGGGTTTGATTTTTTTTATTTGTTTGATGACTTGCAAAAATGCATCATAAAAATCTGCTTCTCTTTGGTTTATGTTCTCTTCATTGAGAACTTCAAGGTCACTGTAGCCTAGGTGGGTATCGCTGAAGTGGATTATTTTCAAGAGTTTTCCTCATAGTTTTGATTATTTTATCTAAATAACTCTTTTTTTAACGAAAAAAATTAATATATGATTTTTGCGAGATAAGTTTGTTGCCTGGATATAAAAGTGATTTTGAAATATGGGCATATTTGATATAATATGTAACTTTTATGGAGTTTTCGCTCTATAAAAATATTTCAGGAGATACTATGATTATAAAAATTATTGCAGGGTTGGTAACATTCTTTTTAGGTTTTATCGGGACATTTATTGTAAGGATAGCTATTGTAAAACATCCTTTTGGACAGACTTTGAAGCCGACATTTATACATTTTTTACTCAATGCAGCGGTTGTGATACCGGTTGCAGGTGTTGTCATCGCACTTATAGGTAACCTTTACTTTGCATGGGTGAATTTTCAACTCGCTAAATAATCTTAATCATGAAATGCCGATAATTGAATTGTAATTTTGATATAAATCAAGCGAAGTGTTCTGTCGTATGATAAAATTTCAGCTTATAATAATTAGAAGGATATTTTATATGATTAAGATTTTGATTTTCATAGTTGCGTTGTACTCACTGCTTTTAGCTAATGATGAAATAAATACTTGTAAAAAGTGTCATCCGGATATTGCGCAGGAGTTTCAAGATTCTATGCATAAAAAGTCTTCAATTTATGACGATAAAGTTCATAAAGCTGTCTGGGATAAACATCCGGATAAAGCAAAAAATGATTATAAGTGTGCACAATGTCACACTCCAAATGCCAAAACAGAGGATGACTCAAAACAGGGCATCTCATGTTCAAGCTGTCACACTATAAAAGATGTGGAAATTCACAGTAGAGTAAATAAAAATGTGTATGCCACAGAGCCGAAAACATTCTTTTCAGCTGAGGCAGGCAGAGAGAATGAGAAAACGAATTATAAAATAGAGACATCCATGCTTGGCATGAGTACATCAACGGTCGGTTCACCTTATCACAACCTTGACTACACAAATGAGAACTTTTATACAGCTCAGGTATGTATGGGATGTCATTCACATAAGCAAAATGCAGAAGAATTCAGTATCTGTAAAACGGATGAAGAGGGTGCGAAAGATAAAAAGGAAAACTGTATAACGTGTCACATGCCAAAGGTAGATGGAAGTGCAACGACGATTAGAATAAGCAAGAAGCATGCTTTTCATGGTTTCGCCGGAGCAAGACATAAGTCAGAGATGTTGTCTCAATATGTTGAACTCTCTTTTGAAAAAACATCGGATGGTTTTAGTGTTACCATAAACAATAAGGCTCCACACAACCTTATGACGCACCCGCTCAGAGTTGTTCAGCTTAGAGCAAATCTGATAAGAGATACTAAGACACAAACACTTCAGACACATACTTTTGTTAAAATCATCGGTCGTGATAATAAACCGACAATGCCTTGGGTGGCAAATGCAGTTTTAAAAGACACAATGATAAAAGCCAAGGAAAAGAGAGTTGTAAAGTACACTGACACCCTTAAGAGTGGTGATGTGGTTGAGATGCAGCTTGGTTACTATGTTGTTAATCCAAAAGCTCTGAAGGGGTTAAATCTTGATGGGGATAAAGAGTTACAAAAGTTTACGATTCTTAAGCATGAGTATTTTAGAGTAGAGTAGTTGTAAACTGCTCTTTATGAGTATTTTATTTTTGCCAGATAGAGTCCGTTTGCCGGAGCAGGCTTGATTTTGTGAGTCTTTTTACATTCGAGCTGTTCTTGTATCTCTTCTTTTGTGAGCTTTAAGAGTGCGCCAACCATGAGGCGGATTTGACTTCTTAAAAATCCATTTGCTTCAAAGTTCAAGACTATAAAGCCTTTGTGCTTGTAGGCAAAGGCTCTGTAGACGACTCTTGTTGTAGAGTTCACATCGCTTCCTGTTTTCATAAAATTTTTAAAATCATGTTCTCCTATGAAAAATCTGATGTTTTTTTGCAGTTTTTCAAACTCTACATGTTCTAAAAAAGTGACAAAATCATTGAAAAATGGGTTGGAACTCTCTTGTTTAATGATGTATCTGTAAACTCTTTTTTTAGCACCATATCTTGCGTGAAAATCATCACTGACAGCTTTTATATTCTTTACATGTATGGAAGAGGGAAGCATCTGGTTTAAAACTTTTTTGAGTTTTTCCAAGTCATCCCAAAACTCAGGTAAATCTACATGACAGATTTGACCTGTCGCATGAACACCTTTGTCCGTTCTGCCTGAGGCTACAACCCTGAAATTTATCCCGAGTTGCTTGAGTACATGTTCTAAATTGCCAAGGATAGTATTGCTTGTCTCTTTTTGTATTTGAGAACCGAAAAAGTTTCTACCGTTATAAGCAATAGTAAGTGCGCATCGCATCTAAAATCTGGCTACTATGGTCTTTTTATAAATAATATAAGTTGCAATCATCCAAGTTAGAAAAACAACTGGAATCGTATAAAAAGATATGAGATCCTGAAGTCCCAGAATAGCTCCGTAATAGACGGCTATACTTAAAAACATGTAGAGATATATCCTTCCTTGCTGCTGCCTGACATGAACTATGCCAATGCTCGCGACTAACAATAAACTAAGCAGAGGAAATATACTAAGCAGTGAATCTGTAATAAACATACGTCTTTTGCTGTCTTTTCTTTCATCTGAGAGCCAGTATCCTAAAGCTGTTTTGTATGTCGTCAAGTCTGTTGTCATGGTGTCATTGATAAACATTGTATTAAAATTGATTTGTGAAAACTTCTCTTTTGAGTAGCTGTAACCTTCGCCATTACTTAGTTTTAATCGTAAAATAGCAGAATCATTGATGATTTCTGCTTCTTTAGCACTTACTAAAACTTCTTCTTTCTTATTTTTGTTAAATAAGAAGACATTCCCATAGGTACCGTCTGGATTATTTTTTCCTACATAAAGCAGCCAGTCTCCAAAACTATGCCCAAATTCAGAGGCAGAAAGGTTGAACTTTGCTTCACTTTTTTTATAGGAAATAAAATTACTTGACAAAACGGTCGCATGCGGAAAGAGGATAAAAAAATCAAATAACAAAACGATAGATAAAAGCAGGGCAGGCTTCACTAATGTTTTTATAATAAAGTTTGGGTGGATGCCAAGTGCAAAAAGTACAACAATTTCATTATCAGTTGAGAGTTTAAATATAGATAAGGTAGCTGCTATAAAAAAAGTCACAGGAAGTGTATAGAACAAAATCTCAGGCAAAATAAAGAAGTATAGTTTAGACATTTCCCAAATACTCAGCTGAATTACTGATGTATAAGTAGCCAGCTTGATTAAAAAAATAACAGATGCTATGCTAAACAGCGGTAGAAATATTGTTAAAAATAGCATAGACAGGTTGGCAATAATATATTTTCTTAATCTCTTCATATTTAGTAATTTGCCTCTATATAAGATAAAATCGGGGAATCAAACACATAAACTATAAATGTAGCTAATGCTAAAAATGGTACAAAGGGTATTGTTTTTTCTTCATTTATTCTTCTTTGCACAAGCATGACGGGAAGTGCTAAAACTGCTGATAAAAAGATAGCAACAAGTGTGAGTTTAACTCCAAGAAGTGCTCCCATGGTTGCAGCTACCATGATATCGCCTTCACCCATAGCCTCGATAAATGGGTAAGTATGATAGTTCTTAGTCCATGGTGTTATGGTTTTTTGTGCATGTCTATGCGCTGATGATGTCAGCATGTAAGAGATTGCAAATCTAAGCAGTGTAAATCCGCCGGCAAATAAAAGTGCATTTTGCAGGTTTATAAACACTCCGCTGATGCTCCAAGCTCCAAATATTGCAAAAGCTAAAGCCAAAAGGTTTAAGCTGTCTGGAATCATTTTATATTTTAAATCTATCATAGAAAGAGCTAAAAGCATTAAAAAACTGAGCCCTATTAAAAAAACACTGAGGTTAATTCCAAATTTATTTGCTAAAACTACAAATATAAGACCGGAGAAAAGTTCTATTGCCGGGTATTGGATAGATATCTTGGTACTGCAATAGGAACATTTTCCTCTTAAAAACAACCAAGAAAACAGTGGGATGTTATGCCACGGTTTAAGAGTATTTCCACATGCATAGCAGTGTGAAGCCGGAAACAAAATACTTTCATCTTTTGGTATTCGTAAAATCACTACATTTAAAAACGAACCGATTACCGATCCAAAAACAAAAGCAAAAAGGAGTTCCATTATTTTAAGCCTCCAAAACGGCGTTCAATTTTTTTAAAATCTTTGAGTATTTTTTCTAACTCATTTGTTGTAAAGTCCGGCCATAATGTATCACAAAAGAAAAGTTCTGCGTATGCTGACTGCCAGAGTAAAAAGTTTGAAAGTCTGTGGTCTCCGCCGGTTCTGATGAGAATATCCACATCATGTTTGCAGTCCAGTGCATTTGAGAGCATAGCCTCTGTTATATCATCTTCATCGTTTTTTATTTTATTGACTGCTCTTAGTATTTCATTTTGTGACCCGTAATTGAGAGCTAAAGACTGTACCAAACCGTCACAATGGGCAGTTTTTTCCTGCACATCTTTTATGGTTTTTTGAAGCGACCTTGAAAAAGCTCTTATGTCGCCTATCGGTTCAAAACGAACATTATTTTGCAGATAAACAGGTAGTTCATTTTTTAAGTATTGTTCTAAAAGTTTCATCAAAAATTCAACTTCGAGTCTAGGTCTTTTCCAGTTTTCAGTTGAAAAAGCATACAGCGTCAGTCGCTCTATATCTTTGTTGTTAGAACAGTAAGTTGTTATCTCTTTGACAACTTTCGCACCTGCCTCATGTCCTTTGACCCTCTTTTTGCCTTGCAATTCAGCCCAACGGCCGTTTCCGTCCATGATGATTGCTATGTGTGTCGCTGTATTCATATACTGACATCCAGAAGTGCGTTGTTGTTTGCATTGTACAGGGGTTCGATATTTTCAACAAGAGAAATATTTATATCATAAGAAAAGTTATCCATATCATCTTCCAGAAAGTTTTTTGTTTTATCGAATGCAACATTTAAGTCTATATTTACAGAGCCGTCTTCGAGTGTTATAACGCCCGAGACTGGTCCTAAAAACTCCAGTGCCGCATAAAAATCCAGCTGAGTTCTTTTTGATTTCTTATTGTACCTTTTTTTAAATTGTAAAATAGAAAAATAGTTGTCTTGGCGAATCGGAATCGTTAACGTGTTGTTTTGCAGGGATAGCAAAAGGTTTGAAAGGGAAGAAAATTCATCTTTTGTGCTGGCACTACTCAAATGCTCCAGTAAATTTTGTTTCATGAGTGTTTCAGGTTTTTGGGATTTTAAGAGAGTCTGTAAATCTTTTAAAGAGTATTCAAATTGAGAGTTTTGCAAATTTTGTAACTGCTGAGGCATTTTCTGCAGATTTGAGAGCTGGGCGGTTCCGTTTTTCGGCTGTGTGAGCTGCGACCAGTATTTTGCACCCTCGCTTAAGGGTTTATCGCTTTGTGCCGTGAGTGTTTTGTTATCAAGAACAATGGTGTATTTTCCATCGCCTAATGATTTTAGTACATCCACAGAGGCTAACTTTATAAATGCTTTTGCCTCATTGGGATTAGTGGAGATAAGCTTTGCTAAAGAGCTTAGCTGGTTTATGGAAAAGTTCATAAATTCTTTGCGTGGTCTAATATGTCAAATGCGACACTGAGTTTGTCTGCATGTGGAATGGACTCTATTTTGTCCGGAGTAATGAATTCTATTTTATTGGTATCGCTGCCAAAACTTGAAGAATCTTTGAGTACATTTAAACAAACTGCATCTACATGTTTACTATCTATCATTTTTGAGGCGTTTGCAACTGCATTTTTCTCATCCATCTCAGCTTTAAATCCGACAGTTACAATCCCTTCTTTGTCGATAGAGCTTAAAATATCACTATTTTGTTTCATCTTCAGTTCCCAAGTATCGCCCAGCATCTCTTTTTTCAGTTTTCCGTCTTGGACAAATTCAGGTACATAGTCGCTCACGGCAGCCGCCATAAAAAGGTAGGGCTTTTTCTGTATGAGATGGATATGCTCGTCTCTCATAAGTGTTGCTTTTGAGAGTTTCCCTTTTTTTGCAATACGGATAGAATCCACAAGATATTCCATCATCTCAGCAGAATCCTGCACATCAATCTTGTGCATCTCTTTTGGCAAATCTGTATCAAATCTTGTAGCGATGAGATTTACATCTGCACCTCTGCAGTAAAGTGCTGTAGCAAGAGCAGAAGCCATTTTACCGCTTGAGAAGTTTGAGATATAACGGACTTCATCTATTTTTTCTATAGTTCCGCCGCCGGTTACCATAACCATTCTGTCTTCCCAAAACTCATCTTTAAGAAGTGCTTTTGCAGCTTTGTAAAATATGTCGATAGGTTCAGCCATCGCGCCATCGCCAGTAGTCTTACATGCAAGCTCTTTCGTCTGAGTGTTTAAGATGTCATAGTTGGCAATTGCCAACATTTTCAGATTTGCCTGAGTTATCGGATTTTCTAGCATGTTCGTGTTTGCTGAGGGAGCGAGTATCTTTACATGTGGATATGCAAGAGCGCATTGTAAAAGCATGTTGTCGGCGATGGCATTTGCAAGTTTTCCGATAGTGTTTGCCGTTGCCGGAGCGATAACAAACAAGTCAGCCCACTGAGTCGTTTTTATATGGTTGTGGTCGGTTACCCATGACTCATTCGTATCATCAAGCACTTTGTTTGAGGTAAGCACCTCAAAAGTAAGGGGAGTTACGAACTTTTTAGCCGACTCACTCATAACGACTTTTACATTTGCACCGGCTTTTACAAAGAGTCTGACTAACTCTAGAGACTTGTAAACAGCGATAGAACCGGTAACGCCCAAAAGTATTTTTTTATCTTTTAATAAATCAGCTGGAATAAGCATTTTTAGCCTTGTTTTTTTAATAATAGTAAAGATATTTTAGCATAAAAATCTTTTAGCAACTGACCTTACACATTCATTCTCATAAAACTTTGTTTTTTCTAAAGAAACATTTTCGCTTCGCGAAAAGCGATTCTCTTGTTTTGTAGCTTTAGGGGGTTGTAGGGACATTTGTGTCACTGCCATTAGAATGAGCTTTGCCCATTCTAGTGTGTAACATCAGTAATACGCTGCAATAATTACATACGCGGTAAAAAATATCAGATGGGAAATACCCTCAAAATAGTTAGTATGGCCGTCATCTGTAGTTTTAGACACAAGCAGAATAGTTAAAATCAATGCTCCGATTTCAAGCGGATTAAAATCAAGTGTTAAAGGAATATTACTATAATATGCAAGTAGCATTAAAACAGGAACTGTCAGTAAAATTGAAACAGTTGAAGCTCCCATGGCAATATTTACAACCCTTTGAACCTCATCGTTTTTAGCTGCTTTTATGGCTGTTACTATCTCAGGTGAAACTGCGACTATGGCTATGAGTAAACCTGAAAGACCAGCTGATATACCATACTCTTTGGCTAGTTTTATTCCGTCATTTGCAAAAACTTCTGCACCCAAAGCAATGACGGCAATAAATAAAAAGATAGAAAAGATTAATCCAAAATTATTGAATTTTTCAAAGATATAATCATCTTCTTGATTTGTGTCTTCTTCACTCATCTTTCGCTTAAGTCTAAATATTCTGCTTCTTGCCGTTTGCTTGAAGAAATGGGTATGCGTTTTTGTTTGAAAAATGATGATTATGAGATAAAAAACAAACAGAAGCATCGATATGATTATAGATGCTTGAATGAGTTGATCTTGCGTATGGTGAGCTGATTTTCCAATCAAACTGGGAACCAAAAGAGCAACTGATGCAACAAAAAGAATAGTTGTATATGAGCTTGATGTCTCTTTGTTATGCTCTTGTTGTCTAAATTTAAGTCCGCCAAAAAATAAAGCAAGTCCAAGGAGTACATTCATGTCAACAATAACTGCTGAGATAATACCACCCTTGACGGTATTTAAAACTTCCGGAGATTGATGTACTTGAAGTAAAATTATATATAAAAGAATGATTTCTACAATAACGGCACTTAGAGTCAGGACAAAACTTCCATATGGCTCTTGCAGTCTCTCGGAAAGTATCTCCGCAACTTCTGAAACTGTGAGTGATAAACTACCTATCCCTATAGCAGCGAAAAGAGTCGCTATAACCATTTTCCCGTGCTCATGAAAATAAAATGCTAAAACTATAGACGCTATTCCTAAAAAAATATCCCAATAGTCATCTATAAAATATTTAAATTTATTTTCCCTAACCTGTTGGCCATCTTCCATTTCTCTTGTTCCTTAAAGTAAAATAATAGTAGCAAGCCCTAAAAAGCTGAAGAATCCTACTATGTCTGTAACTGTTGTAAGAAGCACCGTGCTTCCAATTGCAGGATCAATATCGAGTTTTTGTAAAACTAGGGGTATTGCCGCACCGAAAAATCCTGCACTGAATAAATTTATAATCATGGAAATTGCAATTACTAAACCAAGCAGAGGGATGTTAAACCAAAAATATGCAACGATGCCTATGACTACCGCAAATATGAAGCCGTTTATCAAGGATAGTACGACCTCTTTGTAAATAGTTTTTCGTGCATCGCTTCCCTCGATGTCACCAAGAGCCATCTGTCTGACCGTTACCGTAAGCGTTTGAGTTCCGGCATTTCCACCCATGGAAGCTACGATCGGCATAAGCACAGCGAGAGCCACAATCGATTGAATAGTTGAATCAAAGATTCCAATAACCAGTGAAGCGGCTATGGCAGTAACTAGGTTAATTGCCAACCATATAGCTCTTGTTTTTCCGATTTCAAAGAAATCTTCTTCTTGCTCCGCTTCGTCGTTAACACCGGCCATGTTATAGATTTGTTCCGTAGCGCTTTCTTGGATAATATCATAAATATCATCCGAAGTGATTCTTCCTACAAGTTGTTCAAGGTCATTTACAATAGGTAAGCTTGAAAGATTATAGTTTGTAAACATCTCGACAACTTCATCTATGTCGGCTTTGTGATTGATATTGTAATGTTTAAATTTATCTGCCGGAATATCACTGAAATTTAAATCATGTTCAAATATAATGAGTTCTTCAAGACCGACTGAACCAACATATTTGCCGTCATTATCAACTAAATGTGCATGCCAGATATTGCTTATTTCATCAGATTCTTTTAACTTTTTTAATCTTTTTAATGAATCACCGATTTTTTCATTGATGTTTGCGCTGAAAAGCTCAGTTTGCATGTATGAGCCGGCTTCATCTTCTTCATAAGCGATAAGCTGTTGCATGATTTTTTTATCTTCACTGTCGAAGGTGTCTAAAATCTTATTAGCCATATCCTCATGTTCATCACTAATAATCTGGATGAAGGTAGCGGCATCATCTGTATCCATTTTGGATGTAATATCTGCCAATTTTTTAAGACTAAGAAGCTCACTTATCTCTTCTTGCACATACTCAGGCATTTCAGATAAAACTTCGGCAAAAAGCTCATGTGGGATTTTTTTGATGATTTTCAGATATTCATCATCATCAATATCTCGGAGTTCTAATAATAATTCAGATATGTCATAAGGGTGAATAGTAGTGTTGTCGGCTGAATACTCTGCTATCTCATAAGATATCTTATTGATTAATTCAAGAGTGTTTAAATTGGAGTTTTCTGCCATTTTTTTCCTTTTATAGGAGGAATGTTTTCAATTAGTGAATAATACAACTAAAAGCTTAGAGTTAAATAATACTTTGTTAAATAAATTATGTTTTTAATAACTTGAGTCGTGATATAATTCGGAGTTTATTTTAATACCAAATGTAACTAATTAAGGAATTATCATAGTGGGAATCAATTTTAAAATTTTATTTACTCTTGCGCTGTTGTTCAACCTAAGTAATTTATATGCCGCAGGTAAAGCTGCTCAGTACGTAGATGAGGATAATGTCAATAACAATAAATCAAAGCAAATTATTGGTAAAACTGAGCCGGTAATTATTTATCCCGGAAATGTTTTACTTGAAGCCAGAATTGATACTGGAGCAAATACCACATCATTGGATGCCCAAAACTTACAAATTATAAATGAAGATGGGGTGGATTGGGCAATTTTCTCGCTCAATGGAGAGTTGGTAAAGCATAAAATTATAAAATTTGTCAGGATAAAACAACATGGTTCAGAATCTCTGCGCAGACCTGTTATTAAGTTGAAAGTTACTCTTGGTGATATTACTCAGGTAGTGAAAGTCACTCTTACCAACCGTAGTAATTTTAAATATAGAATGTTGATAGGTATCAATTTTCTATATGACCATTTTGTAGTGGATGTAAGCCAGAATGATATAACAAAACCATCTAAGGAGGTACAGCCATGATGTCATCAAGATTTCAATTACTTTTTATTGTATTTTTTCTTACTATTAGCGGTTTATCTTTAGCCTTTTACAAAGTTGTTTATCTTGATGTTCCATTGATTCCGCATCAAAAGAGATCATTATTTGCCATAACGGCTTCAATAGAACTTCAAAAAAACGATAATCCTATTGTTGTTTCAATGTCACTCCCGCAGCCTCAGGATGGAATGCAAATTGTATCAAGCGAGGTGGATTCCGGAGATTTTGGATATACAGTTTCACATGAAAACAATATTTACCGAGCTACTTGGGCTAAACGTGAATTAGAAAATAATAGTAAAATTTTTTATAAAACAATACTTCTTGCAGACTCTTTTTATAAAGCACCGATTGAAGAAGTGTCTGTTGCAGCAAATAAACTTAAAGAGGATCAAATAGGATTATGGGAAGAATCTGAGCAAAGTGCAGCTAAGCTTTTACTGGATTATGTTCACTCCCATTCAGCCGATGATGTAACGTTTGTTGCTCAACTCATAACTCTTTTTAATTCTAAGCAGCCTATGGAGGCAGTGAATACTCTCTTGCAGATTAAAGGGGAAACAAAAATATCGCTTATTAGTGCACTTATGAAACATGAAAATATTGTTTTTCGTAAACTAAGAGGGATTGAGTTAATAGACGGACAAAAAGATCGTAAGTTAATAACAATGCTTAAAGTCAAGTCTGATGATAAATGGTATCTGTACAGTTTAAAAGATGCTCAAATTTCAAAGCCAGATAATTTTTTTGTCTGGCATGACGGTAATTCTCCTTTGCTTATTACAAAAGGGGAGGCTAAAGCAAAACTTAGATTCTCAGTTACAGAAACAAAAGTCTCAGCAACTAAAATAGCAAAAAATATGATAAAAGAAGCAAACGCAGAGTTTCTGGATTTTTCACTTTATACACTTCCATCTTTGCAGCAAAATGCATTTAAGCAGATACTTCTTGTTCCAATAGGGGCTTTAATAGTTGTAATCATGCGTATACTTATCGGTATAAGAACCATGGGAACATTTATGCCGATACTGTTTTCTTTGGCATTTATACAAACCACGCTTATTAGCGGAATACTCATGTTTGTTGTCATTATTGGTATAGGTTTATTTGTGAGAGGATATTTGTCAAGGCTGCGGCTTTTGCTTGTCGCAAGAATTTCTGCCGTCATTATTGTTGTCATTGCCATCATGTCTATTATGAGTATTGTAAGTTACAAACTGGGATTAGAAGATGTATTAAAAATAACATTTTTCCCTATGATTATTTTAGCTTGGACGATAGAGCGTATGTCAATTTTATGGGAAGAAGAGGGAAGCCATGAAGCACTCATACAGGGTGGCGGCTCATTAATAATTGCAGTTATCGCATACTTTGCTATGGATAATGTTATGGTGCGATATATTACATTTAACTTTCCGGAACTGTTGTTAGTTATTCTTGCTCTTATAATTTTAATCGGCAGATATACCGGATACCGTTTAAGTGAACTTATCCGTTTTGTGCCGCTAGGAAAATAGAGTGTGGTTTACATCTTTTTTCAAACTACAACAGCAAGGTGTTGTAGGGATGAATTACAGAAATATTGAGCTCATCGGCAAGTATAACGTCCGCAGCAGTTACCCTCTTGTTGATAATAAACTGATTACAAAAAAGATAGCTCAAGAGGTTGGCATAGCGGTCACAGAACTTTACGCTAAGGTTGAATCACAATCGGAGCTGAAAAACTTGCATGATATACTGTTGCCTTATGAGAATTTTGTAATCAAGCCTAACCATGGAAGTGGAGGCAAGGGGATTATAGTCATCACACACAGAGATGGGGATCATTTTATTAAAGCAAGCGGCGATGTATTGACTTTAGAAGATTTAAGAAGACATATCTCAAATACATTAAGCGGTTTGTATTCCCTTGGTGGGCGTTACGATATAGCTATAATTGAAAAGTTGGTAGTTTTTGATCCGATGTTTAAAAAATACAGTTATGAAGGTGTTCCCGATATACGCATAATAGTTTATAGAGGGTATCCTGTAATGGCTATGATGCGTTGTCCTACGCGTTCAAGTGACGGGAAGGCAAATCTGCATCAAGGCGCTGTAGGTGTAGGAATTGACCTCAAATCAGGAAAGGCAACAAATGCTGTTGTCAGAGATCGTCCAGTTTTAAAACATCCCGATACAGGATATGATTTTTCTGATTTACAGATACCTCATTGGGAAGAAATCTTAAATATAGCATCTTTATCTTACGACATGACAGGTCTTGGATACCTTGGCGCCGATATAGTCTTTGATAAGAACATGGGTCCGCTTTTACTGGAGCTCAATGCCCGCCCCGGACTTGCTATTCAGATTGCAAATGACAAAGGCTTGAAGAGCAGAATTAAGTTTGTAGATGAACAAAAGTTAACGCACACAGCTAAAGAGAGAGTTGATTTTAGTATGAACAACATTTCTTTGATTTAAAATATTTATATAAAGGCTGCACATGGAAAATTATAATTTAGATGCAAAACAACAAGCAGAAGCTTTACAAATTTATGTAGAAAATATTGAACTTGAACCTTATCAGGCTGAGTTAGTAAAACTTCAACAGCATGTAGAAAAGCACAAGTTACGAGTAATAGTTCTTTTTGAGGGTCGTGATGCGGCAGGTAAAGGAAGTGTTATAGGAAGTGTCAGCCGTTATATGAATCCAAAGCACTACCGTATAGTTGCACTTGGAAAACCAACGGAACAAGAACGTTCACAATGGTATTTTCAGCGTTATACAAAACATTTTCCTCATAGCGGAGAGGTTTTACTGTTTGATAGAAGTTGGTACAACCGTTCCATGGTTGAATCTGTCTTTGGTTTTTGTACCCCTAAAGAATATAATGTATTTATGAAAAGTGTCGTACCGTTTGAAGAGTCCATAGTGGATGAAGGTATTGTTTTAGTAAAATTGTACTTTAGTGTTACAAAGCAAAAACAAGCCATCCGTTTTGAAGAGCGACGAACTGACCCGCTCAGACAATGGAAACTTAGCGAGATTGATTTGCAGGCACAAAGCATGTGGGATCAGTTCTCGGACGCGAAATATAAAATGTTGCAACAAACAAACCATGAGGCTGCTCCTTGGCATGTTATCCGCTCAAACGATAAGCACAAAGCCCGCATGGAGACTATGAAACTGATACTTTCACAAGTAGAGTATGATGGAAAAAATAGAAATTTAGATTATACACTGGATGTAAAAACTGTTTTTTCAGTGGAACAAGAGTTAAGACTGATGGATAAACAAGCTAAATCTTCATAGAAGAGGAAAAAAATGATGAATGAGACAATAATTGCTTCAAAACAAAAACATATAGCAATTTTTGGTGCAACAGGTTATATCGGGACAAAAATAATAATTGAACTCTATAATCGCGGTCACCACATGACAGTGTTTGCGCGCAATACAAGAAAACTCTCTTACATCAATGAAGATTGCGGATTACTAGAGAATGCAAATACCAGAATATGTATTTCTGATATAGAGTTGGAGAGAAAAGAATATGAAAATATTAAAAAGCTCTTAGAAAATGTTGATGCAGTTTATTATCTGGTGCATTCACTCAACATAGAAAAAGGGAGTTTTCTCAATAAAGATAATGATTTGGCTGAACTTATAGCTGGAGCGGCTGAAGAAGCCGGAGTAAAACAGATAATCTATTTGGGCGGTCTTGGGATAGATACACTTCGCAAACCACTCTCGGAACATCTCAAAAGCAGACAAGAAACAGCAGACTATCTTCGTCATCGTCATAAACATGTAACTGAATTTCGAGCTGGTGTCATCATAGGTGAAGGTTCTGCCAGTTTTGAGCTTATCCGCGCATTGGCAGAGAAACTTCCATTTATCCCTGTTTTGGGAAAAGATGAAGGACTGTGTCAGCCAATCTTTGTAAATGATGTGGTTGATTATCTTTTACATGCCTTGCTTAATCCTCTTTATTATGGAAAAATAGCAGAAATTGGGTGTGATGAACAGGTGCATTACAGTGAGATGGTTAAGAGATACTCAAAAATTGAACTGAATCAAAATTTGGCTCTTATACCTATTCCTTTGGCAAGTGTATGGCTCACTCCTCAGGTAATCAGCTGGTTTGCTTCTCGGATGTCGGGTATGCCGTATATTTTAATATATAGACTCATAGAGGGTGCATATTGTGATGCCGTTATCGGTGAGTATGATGTTAAAAAAATCGATCCAAACAATCCAATCAAGCCAACCCCGCTTAATGACGCCATAGCAATTGCTGCTAAGCGCTGTGAGCAGGAATATGTAAACAGCTCTTGGTCAACACCTTATGAGATGTCTGTGTTTAATAAAGCAATAATAAAGCAGTTTCCCTTTGTAACTTCACGAGAAAAACATGGATTGATTTTTGATGAATATTCAAAGAAGATTTCTATGCAAGAGGTAGAACATGTATTTGATAACATCAAAAATATAGGCAGAAAAAATAAATATTATTCTACGCACTGGCTATGGCAGGTGAGAGGTTTTATAGATATAATGATGGGTGGACCGGGTCTGAACAAATGGGCAAGAAGATCTCCAAAACTGATGCGTGTCGGTGACCGTATAGATTTTTGGGTTGTTACTTACTATGTAAACAGACCAAACCTTAAAGTGCTGCGTCTAAAAGCAAACATGAAAACACCTGGAACAGCATGGCTTCAGTTCTCAATAGAGCGCATTGATGGAGGGGATGAAGCATTGTTGACTTTACGACCCTATTTTGACCCTGACGGAATCTTTGGATATGTTTACTGGTACAGTCTTTACTTTATTCATAAAATCATTTTTAATCAGATGATTAATAATTTAACAAAATAAATTCTTCAACGGCATCTAAAGATTGAAAAATCAATAACGATAATAAAAATGCACCTATCTTTTCCATATTATTCCTTCATATAAATTTTGCTTTAACCATAATACGATGTTATATTTTTATCAGTAAAGAATAAAGATGTTAAAAATAAATTACGAAGATGTAAAATACTCGTTTAAAGCTTTTTTCGCAACAGATTTCAAAATCTCAAAAGTTACTGAGATGCTACCATCCTTTAATTTATTTTGTATGATTTTCCAAATTTTTTCTTCTCGAATTGAGTCTAAAAATTCATGCCCTTCCCATGTTAATTCTTTGATACAAAAATCATCTGGATGATTTACCCTTATGACTTTAGATATATACCCATCAATTAAATTTAATTCAAATAATAATTTGGCATGGTAAGAACATTCAAAATTATCATATTCTTCAAAATCACATAAAGATAAATGAGTTTTATCTTTATCTTCAACTTTAATTAACATGATATTGCGAGATACAAAGATAGGGAACGAAGTGATTATATCTTACAAAACTGGATGAGAAATAGAGAAACGATAGAGTTTTTGGGACTATGGGAAAAGATTAATAATGATAATTTTAATTCCATCGAATTCGATGGAATTAAAATGCAAGCAGGCATCAATAGTTTTACTCTTACACCAAAAGGATGGATAGAAAAAACATCCGCAATAGGTATTATTTCAAAGGCTGGAAGATATGGCGGAACTTATGCACACAGAGATATAGCGTTTGAGTTTGCTTCATGGATAAGTGCGGAATTTAAACTATTTCTCATCAAAGAGTTTCAAAGACTTAAAGAGGATGAAATACAAAACAAATCACTTGAATGGGATTTGAGCAGAAGTTTGTCTAAAATAAACTATAAAATCCACACGGATGCGATTAAAGAGCATTTGGTTCCATATGTCATTGACAAACCAAAAGAGAGTTTTGTTTATGCGAATGAAGCAGATTTGTTAAATGTCGCCTTGTTTGGAGTCACTGCAAAAGAATGGCGGGAAGCCAACAAAGATAAAGAGGGAAATGTTCGAGATTATGCGAGTGTAGAGCAACTTATAGTGCTTTCAAATCTTGAGAGCATCAATGCAGAACTCATCAAACAAGAACTAGCGCAAAATGAAAGGCTTGTAAGGTTAAATCAAACTGCTATTACGCAGATAAAATCACTCATACACAATCCCTCGGTTAAAAAGTTAAGCGGTAAATGACATTGCAATACATTAAACATCGACAATAAAATAAACAAAAAGGTCTATTACAAATTTACCTTTAAAAAATGCAGTGTTCCCTCAAGGATAAATTTTACTGAAATTGCAGCTAAAAACAGCCCCATGACTCTTGTTGCAATATTGAGTCCAGTATTGCCGATACGGTCTCCTATTGTTTTTGAAAGTAGTAAAAATGGAAAAATCGTCAATGATACCATTAAAATAATTATACTAAATAGTGCCATTCCCATTAAATCTGGTATTGTTGAAGAAAAAAGTATCACAGTACTGATTGAGCCGGGACCTGCAAGCAAAGGGATGGCTAATGGAACAACAGAAACATCCTCTTTTTCAACTGCTTCATTTGTCTCCTCTTCATTATTTTTGACACTGGGTGTTTTAGCCTGAAGCATATGTATAGAGATAAGCAGAAGCAATATGCCACCCGCAATGCGAAATGAGTCTATATCAACTCCAAAAAATGCTAACACATAATTTCCGCCAAAAGCGCTGATAAATAAAATTACTACTACAGAAATAACTGTTTTTTTGATTGTAGCTTTTTTCCTTTTATCTGACTCATTGGCAGTCACGGCTAAAAAAATAGGTATAGCTCCAACTGGATTTAAAATCGAAAATAGTGTTACGAAGATATGGATGTAAAATGTGTAATCAATCATCCTAAAACCATCTTCTTATTTTAAAATATATCAATAAGCCAACAGGCACTGCCAGCATAAGAAGATTGGATAAGATGTAGGCACTTTGAGATTCCAATAAAGTTTCATATTTAAAATTCATACCAAAATAACCGGTTAAAAAGGAAAGCGGTATAAATATTGTTGCTATAATAGAAAGCGTTTTCATAATTTCATTCATACGATTACTCAAAGTTGAAAGGTAGATATCCAAAAAGCTTGAAATTGTATCTCTGTAACCTTCTGTAATATCTACAACATTTATAATATGCTCATAGACATCTTTAAAATATATATAATACTTTTGATCAATCTCATCAGAATGGATTAGGACATTGATAAGTTCACGCGTAGGCCAGATCTTTTTTTTCAACTCCATAAGAGTGCGTTTTATTCTATGTACATGTTCTATACTTTCTTTGGACGGATTGTTCAGTATCTCATCTTCTAAATCTTCAATCTCATCACCGATATTTTCAAGAACAACAAAATAATCATCAATAATATAGTCAATGATTGTAGATAAAAGATATTGACTGTTCTCTTTTCTGATTCGGGCATCTTTTTTTTCCAGTCTTTTTTTAATGTTTTCAAATTTATCAGGCGTTTTGTCTGCAAAAGAGAGAAGAATATTGTCTTTTAAAACCAATGATATATGGGAAAATGTAAGCTCACCGCTTGAATACTCTGCATATTTTATAACGATAAAAATATACTCATCAAACTCTTCGGCCTTAGGTCGATGGTTGACCGAAAGCATATCTTCAACAACTAAAGAGTGCAAATCAAATAAGGAACCTATTTTAGCAATCTCATTTTGAGCGCTGATTGGCTCTACATGTATCCAAAATGTTTTCTCATTATCTAGAGTGTTATAAGTTTCTTGCAGCTGTTCTAGGGATTGATTCTCTGTGATTGTGATATTTTCTTTGTTATATATGATAGTTTGAATTATGGGAGCGCTAACTTCAACATTTCCGGTGTAAATAGCGCTACCGGGAGCCAGTCCGATTTTTTCAGTCATAATTTGCCTTTATGGTTTAAACCCAATATCTTAGCAGTTTTTTTATAAATCCTATAGATATTTTATATTGTGTTATAATAATGGAAGATAATTTTATCTATCAAAGGGGTGCTCATGAACTTTAAATTAATATCTATCATTGTGCTCATAGCTCTTGTTGCTCTATTTATTGTTCAAAATATAGCTATTGTTGAATTTAAATATTTGTTTTGGTCTATTCAAATGTCTAGAGCTATATTTATGCTTATTTTACTTATGATTGGGATTGTAATTGGATGGATTTTACATGCACACTTTACAAACAACAATAAAAAGTAAAACTATGAGCTACAATGAAATTCTATTTCAAAATAAGAATTTGTGTAACTCTTAGCACTGTTTTTTTCGCAATTTTGTTTTCTATATTTGTTTTTATTAATTCTAAATCTTCTTCAAAAATTACATTTGTGGATATCGTATCAATATCGATTGTAACGACATCTTTTTTTGTTTGAATATGTGAAATTTTCAATTCTATTGTTTTGTGGTTTATTTCCATAGTTTTTATAGTTTGAAGCTTATTATAAAAATTGTTTGTCTCAACAATATGCATAAAAGAGATTGCAAGCGGTATGGCAATAATTGTCATCATAATGGAAGTGTATATAATCCCTTTTTTTGCACGCTTAACCGGAGCAAACCCTAGGACAATAAATGTTAACGCGGCACTCAGAGTAATCCCGACAAGGTTTGTAATAAAAAGTAAAAATGAGCCATAAATCACATCAAAATTACCAAGTCCAATCCCAATACCTGTGACGCTAAGAGGTGGTACTAAAGCAACTGCGATGGCAACACCGGCTAAAGTCTTTGCCACTTCCTCTTTTGCATATGCATAAGCACCTGCAATTCCTGAAAATATAGCAACCATTAAGTCAAGTATATTTGGATTTAGTCTTCCTCTCATCTCTGGTGTGATTTGTTCTAGAGGCATAAAGAGTGTAAACACAGCAGAAAATAAAAGCGCCATTACAATACCTAATCCAAGCGTTTTTAAGCTGTCTGTTAACAAAGATTTATTAGATCTTATAACACCCATTGATAAAGATATGATTGGTGCCATAAGTGGCGCCAATATCATAGCTCCAATAATGACGGGTGCTGAGTTTGCAAATAATCCTGTAGTCGCAAGTAAAACACTTAAAATCGTTAAGGTTAAAAATATATAAGAAAACTTTGCGCTGTTTTTTAAGTTTAAAAATAACTCTTTGAAATCATCATCGCTCGCCTTTGCAAACAATGGAAGTTTGCCTTCTATTAAGATACTGCTTAACTCTCCTCTGGGTAGAGTATTTACGTTAATGATATCTTTTTCTTCTAGAGAAGTCTCATCTTTTTTTACTTTTTCAAGCAGAATTCTTCCTAAATGTAAATTTATACAATCTTGAAGAATCTCAAGTTGAATCTCTTTGGCACTAAGCAGATTGTTGTCAAGCAGATAGTCTATTGGTTCGTTTGATGCTATGGTGAGTTTGGAAGTTTTTATGAAACCTAAACTCTTTGGTAAGCTAAGTAGTGAAATACGCTGGTAAAAAAATATAGAAATGAGATACCAAATATAGGATAAGAGTGAAGTTGGCGCTAAAACAAAGGCATTGAGTTTACCGTCATGGATAGAGAGTTCATCCCCTATTGCTGAATTTTCACTTGTTATTGCCGCTTCAAGTATAGCTATACCTGAAGCGGCAGTTTCTATTTTTTGATCTTCGGATGTAGTGAGTGTATAGTTTTTAAATTCTAAATTGATTAAATTTGTAAAAAAGATTTTTACTTTGTTCCATCTGCTGTTTGAATGAAAATCAAGTCTGTTCATTCCATGCATATCACCGATAATGACACGATTGAGAGATAAAAATTCATTGCATAAAAGAAGGTCTACCCTGCTTAAAAGCTCATTATTAAAAGCATCATCAATTGCTTCAAAAATATCTTTAGATATTCCAAAACTCTTTATAGCATTAGGGCAGGTCTCATTTGGCAGAATTGCAAGTTCTAAATTTTTATGTAAATGATTTTGAAAAAATGTTTTAACCTCTTCATCATTTAGGTATGTTAAAAAAAGCGTACTATTTGAGATGTTATCAAAAAGTTCTTTTGATGGGTGAAACGAGGGAATCAGTCCATAATGAGCATTTAAGTGTTCCGTAATAGTATTGAATTCCTCAGAAGATTGTAAAGCCTCTACTATGATATTTATTTTTTTATATTTTGTTTGTGTCATCTGGCTGTTTAACCTTTATTACAGGTTTTTGAAGTAAAAGATTGTTCGGATAAAAGACAGTATTATCTTCGCTGTCTGTAAGTTCAATCTGAAAAAGTGAGATCTCGTTGATAATTCCCTCGATAGTGTTGTCACCATCAACAATTTTTATTTTATCACCGACTCTTGCCGGAAAACTAAAGAAGATGATGATGCTTGCCGTAATGTTGCTAAGGATAGACCATTGTGCAAATAAGGCTACCCCGACAATTGCAAAGAAAGATGAAGCAAAGAGAGCGATGCTTTTGATATCAACACTCCATATGAAAATCAATATTACAAGGGTTATTAATAGAAGAAGAATTTCAAATACCTTTTCAATATAATAAATCCTTTTAATAGTCACATTTTTTCGTTGAGAAAAAGTATTTAAAAGTTTTTTCAAAAGTCTGAAAATAATATATGAAATAATTACAACCCCAATACTCCATAATACACTTGAATTCATTTGCTTACTCCGCTTTTATAATTTAATTTTTTAAAAATCTTTGACATAGATGATATTAACGCCTTGCCCGGTTTCTTGAGCATCAACTTCAACTCTTATGGATTTGCTTAGACTGTATTGTACTATAACACTGGATGCTGTGTCATTTTTATAGATTATACGAATATTTTTGTTGAAGCGTGTTCCTATTTCGTATCCCAAAGTCCCCTCTTTATTGGTTAAAATATTAAGAGTATCTACTTTGATGCCAGCCGTATCATTAAATATCTGTTTCAATCCTGTTCCCAGCAATAAAGAGCTGACAGATGCTTTAGTGCTTCCATCGGAGCTTTCAAATAGGGAACTGGCAGGTTCCCCAAACAGTATGTAAGACATAATGTCATTTTGGCTCATGGCTGGCTTTGAAGAAAAAATAATAACAGGTGAACTGAGAGTATTTGTAATAAAAATCTCAATATCAATATAATCCAAAGTGTAGTAATGAAGATTAAGGTTTAGCTGTGGATTAATGGGATCTTCGCCGGTAAAATAGATTTCGCTTTTGTCAAGTACAAACTCTTTATCTCCGGTAGTGATTTCTCCATCATTTATGGTTGCCATGCCTAAAAGCTTAAGCGGCATACCAAGCTCTTGATAAATGACAATATCCGGTGTAAAGTGAATATTAATATCTTTGTTTTTATAAGTGATTGGCAGGAGTGAGTTAATGTTTACATGTATAAATCTATTTGAAGTATAATCCGCTTTGATATCCTGTATGATAATAATATCTTTGTCAGTGACGGTATAATCCTGAGGAGGTATATAAGTAATGACTCCATCTAATAAAGTGACGCTTCCTTCAATTTTTTGTTTGCCGTTAGAATCAATACTCGCATGTATATCAGCTTTTGCACTCAGGTTGGCATCTTTGTCATGATATGTAAATTTATCGCTTTTTAGATGTATGCTTGCCTCATTTGTAGTTGTATCTATGAAGCCTGTTGAGAGAAGATTATCATATAACCAAAACTCTTTTATGACTATATTTCCATTTTCATCTATTAATAGGGTGGAGAGTTTATCTGAATAAAATTTTTGCTCCATGTACTTTGCACTATAGCTTTTTATTGTGAGCTTTTTATCGGTATATTCTGTGGATAGAGAAATGTTTTCTGCTAAGTAGATGTTCTCAGAATCCATGGTTACCGTTAACCATGGTATACGGATATCATTTTTCATGGAAATATCATTACCAAGAATTATAGTGGACTTTATATCAGCTTCAGCGTCATAAACCGTAGTGTCATTCGGTGAGCTTACATGAAGTTCTGATAAGAGTTTTTTCACAGATGGTGTTTTTGTAGAGAGTGTTATTTCGGTATCTTGATTCTTAGCTGGTTTCGTAGATAGAGTGAAAGTGCTGGAACCGATATTTCCAGTGCCATGCACTGTATCCTCTTTTTTAAACAGTGTCGCACTTAACAGGTTAGCATCAATATTTATTTTTTCACTCTTTGAGTCGTTTTTATAGATGATATTGATTGGTGAAAACAGTTTAACAGGGTAGTTTTTATAAAATTTATTTTCAAGTTTCGGATGAAGTGTTGCCTTATAAAGCTCATAACTCTTACGAACTTCAAAATTCCCCTCTGTTTTAAAATACTCATCATCTGCAGTAATTGTTCCCTGAAGAGAAAAAGGTGATGTGTGCATGGAAGCTTTAGCTTTAAAAGACACTTTATCTTTCTTGAGCTGCTCCGGAAGAGAATCTATAAATGATAAAGAAAGCTTGTCTTTTTCTGCTTGAATGATAAAATACTCATAATCTTTTGAAGTTATATAAAAATCAAGCGGACCGGTTTGAATGTTTATTTTAATGCTGTTTTCATCTCCCAGCATGTATGCATCAATATTTTTAAATGGAAACAGAATTGGTTGCTTGTTGATAGCTGCATCCAACAGAGCTATATTTCCTTCAATTTTTTGTTTGCCAGAAGAGTCGATGCTAGCGTTCAAATCAACTTTTGTTGTAATATCTATATCATCATATGAGTAAGAAAACTTATCACTTTTCAGATTTACATGTACCTCTTTTTTAGTTGTATTGACGAGCCCTGTGATAAGCAGGCTGTCATACAGCCAAAACTCTTTGATGACTACATTCCCATTCTCATCTATCAACAGGGTGGAGGGTTTATCTGAATAAAGTTTTTGTTCCATGAACTTTGCATCATACTTGTTGATTGTAAGCTCTTTGTTCATGTAAGTCGTTGATATAAAAATATCTTCTACCAAGTATCTCTTTTTAGAATCTGGCTTTAAAGAATAGCGCGGCATGCGGATATTATTTTTCATTGAAAACTTTTCACCAAAATTGAGAGTGGAATTTATCTCAGCTTCGCCGTCATATGTAGTTTTGGAAGATTTAGAACTTAATTGAAGTTCAGATAAAAGTTTTTTTATTGAAGGTACTTTTGTTGAAATATCTATTTGAGTGCCTGTATTTTGATTTACTTCACCCAAAAGAGTAAATGTACTTGAGCCGAGAGTGCCAAAGCCGTCTAATTTACTTTCTTTCTTAGAGAGTGCTACATGGAATAGATTCGCATCAAGATTGAGCTTATCTCCTTGAATATTATTTTCATATTTGATTTTGATTGGAGAAAATAATTTAACCGGATAAGTTTTATAAAAGCTATTTTCAAGTTTTGGATATAAAATTGCTTCATAAAGCCCATCAGTTTTATGAAGTTCAAACTCCCCGTCTGTTTTAAAATATGTATCATCTATATTAATTTTTCCTTTCACAGAAAAGGGCGATATGTACATGTAGGCATTCGTTTTAAAAGAGACGATATCTTTTTTAAGTTCTTCGGGAAGGGAATCTAAAAAGGATAAGGCAAGATTATCACTTTGTCCTTGAATGATAAAATAATTATAATCTTTTGAACTTATTTCGAAGTCAAGTGTGCCAGCTTTGATATTTGCTTTCATATTGTCGATATCTCCAAAAATATCTGCATGAATACTTTTAAATGGAAGCTCAATCGGCTGTTTTGTTATGATTGCATCGAGGCTGGATTTATATTTACTCTCAGTTGTAAAGAGAAGTTTTTGATTTATGTTAGCTTCATAGGAAAGATAGGCTGTTTTATAGTTTGCATCAGCTTCAAAGCTATTGTCATTTACAAAATAAGTCATGTTTATATTTGCATCATTTATGCTTAGGTTTTCATCGTCTCTCAAAGTCAGCTTGTCAAGATTTGTGCTTAGCAGTGCTGTTTGCGTTGTTGCTTCAATCTTTACATGTAAGGTTTTTGGAATACCGCTTAAGAAACTGAGATATTCTTTAGAAATATTTTCATTTATTTGAACTGAGGAATCTCCTATGAATTTGTTTGAGGTAATTCTTCCCTTTATTAAAGCATTTGCATAAGAAGATTTGAAATCCACGGATAGCTTATCAACATCAATGCGGTCATGATAATAAAACCCTTTGCCTTTTAGATTAAATTCTAAAGTCTCGTTCTCAACAAGTACTTTTGCGTTTTTTAGTTCAATATTTGAGATAATAAATGACATAATTGAAGTTTCAGTTGCATTAGCATCGTACGACGGGAGTTTGCCCACATCTAAATATAACCTATCCGCTTTTATTTTGCTGATTTTTGGAGTTGGTCTAAGAAGAGTTAAAAGGTTATACTGAACTTGAAGTTTCTTAACGCTGATTGCATCAGTATATTTTAAATCATATAAAATAACTCCCTCAAGTAAAGTACCTTCAACTTTTGTGTACTCAACACCATACTCTTTTAAATATTTTTGTGCTAAAGCGGCAACTAGATAGTTTTGTGACAATAAAAATACAAAAGCTATAGAAATAGCTAAGATATAAAACGTAAAGTGATGAAAAAATATGTAGATTTTTTTCATCAAAACGATTCTCCGATGTGAAAGTGAAATGCATATTGCGCAGTCGGATCTGCGATGTCAAATCCAAAATCAATTGCAAGCGGTCCGATGGGTGTGGCATAACGAAGACCGACTCCGGCACTGTAATATCCTTTGTCAAAACCGGGCATAGAATCGTTTCCTATAAATGTATTGTCATTAAAGACAACTCCTTTGATAGCACCATAAATAGGAAAACGTTCCTCAATTTTTGTCTCAATGAGAGAGTCAAACCCAATCGGATTTGAACTATCATCCATTGGACCAAGTTTACGGTAACCATAAGCCCGATTACTATTCATACCACCTGCAAAAAAACGATAAGATGTAGGAATGTCACCTTGATAAAGGTGCATGGAACCAAAGATTACTTTTGTTGCCAGTATAGATGAATACAGAGGTAGAATATAACCGCCTGAGAGTTTAAATTTATAATAAGTCGCATCAGAGATTTCACTCATTGCAGAACCCATCACTTCAGATCCAATGAAATATCCTTTGCTTGGATCTAAAATCTTATCTCGAGTGTCATAGTTCCATTCAAATTTTGGGGATAATACAAAGAGTGCACCTTCTGGAAATAAGACTTTATCATCACTTGCATAAGTATAAACATTGTCAAAAAAGAGACTCTCTTTCATTGAGGTTGGCGTAAATCTTTGTTGTATATAAATACTTCCAAAAACTCTGTTTTCTTTAAAGCCTTCAAATACTTCATTTTCAAGACCCGTTTCTGCTCCAAAAGTATTTCTATTTAGAAGAGGCATGTCATAGTTTATTTTTACAGTTTGTTTAATCTGGGTTACTCTGGTGTTTAAGCTTAAAGTTTTTAAATTTCCAAATAAGTTTCTATGTTTTACTCCAAGTGATGCCATAGCGCCTTCGTTACTGCTTGCACCCAAGCCAACCTGGAATCGAATCGGTTTTTCATTTTCTGTAATCGTAACTGTTGTATCAACACTATTGTTTGCATCTGTTTTTGTATCTATTAAAGCTTTTGATATCCCGTCATAAGCATAAATATTTTGATAGCTTTTTGTAATTGCCTGCAGGGAAAAGGGCTCTTTTTCGTTTATGTACAAAAGAGATTTTATGATATCTGCATCAATACTCTGAGATTTATTAATAGTTACTTTTCCAAAATAACAGGTTTCATTTGGAGTAATTTGGTATATCAGGTAAGCATAATTTCTTTCTATGTCAACCCATGCCTTTGCATCAAGCCCAGCATTGCAGTAGTGATTATTGGCATAGAAGAGCTTTATATCTTTTTTGCTTTGAATAAATTTCTCTGCATCAAATATATCATTTTGTTTAAAAGGAAGCTTAGTCTTTATGTTAAGATTTGATAATGTTGTAATTTCAGCGATACGAACGGGAGCATTCTCATGAATCAGAATAGTGATTGCTTTTTTATTTTTGAAGTAAGTAGCAGTTGCATGATGAAACCCCTTGGTTTTATAATAACTTATAAGCGTTTGTGAAATTATAGGGACAGTTTTTGGATCCACTGCCGGTTCATCTTTGTAAAACTCATAAATGTAAGGTTTATATAAACTAAGTGCTGCATACAACTCTCTCGAGCTTATCTCTTTATTTCCTTTAAACAAAAGTGGAAGAGTCTGGGCATATAATAGAGATGAATATAAAAGGAAAAAGAGTAATTTTATTTTCATTGTTTGTCCAAAACTTGTATCATAAAGATAAAATTCTATCAGAATATTGCTTACTGTGTTATAATCTTACTTTAATAAAGGAATATAAGTGTTTAAGAAAAAAATAGTCGGAAGAATCGAAAATATATCTATTTCGGATTTAGAATTATATGATTTAGATGCAAAAGTAGATACTGGTGCTGACTCAAATGCAATACACTGTGATCACATAGAGATAGATGGAGATTATGTCAGTTTTACATTGCTAGATGAAGTCCATGCTGCTTATCATGGCAAAAAGATGAAAGTTCCGCTTTATCAAATTAAAAAAGTTAAGAGTTCAAATGGTCAAATACAGCTTCGCCCATCCATAAAGGTGAGTGTTGATTTTTTTGGGAAAAAGTATAAAACAATTATATCGTTGACAGATCGCTCGGACATGAAATACCCCATGTTGATAGGCAGGAAGTTTTTAAGTAAAAGATTTTTAGTAGATGTCTCACAAGAATATCTATGTAAACAAACAAGTAAGGAAAAAAAATGAGAGTATATATATTATCCAGAAATTCAACGTTGTATTCTACAAAGAGATTGGTTGAAGCCGGTGAGCAAAGAGGCTGGGAAATGAGAGTAATTGATTATCTGGAGTGTAGTATAGAGATTATGAAGGGCAGATTACAGATTAACTATCATGGTGAAGTTCTTCCGGCTCCAGATGCAATCATTCCTAGAATAGGAGCCAGCAGAACTTTTTATGGAACGGCTATGGTAAGACACTTTGAGATGATGGACACATTTAGTGTAGCCGGAAACTTGGCAATTGCAAGAAGCAGGGATAAACTCAGAAGCTTGCAGATTTTATCGAAACACGACGTAGGCATGCCAAAGACAGTTTTTGCTTCAAACAAATCAGATGCAAAAGACGTTATAGCCTTAAGCGGCGGTGCGCCATTGATACTGAAAATTTTAGAAGGTACGCAGGGAGTTGGAGTTGTTTTAGTTGATAGTGAAAAAGCGGCAAAATCTGTTCTGGATGCATTTTATGGTATGGATGTAAATTTACTTGTTCAAGAGTTTATAGAAGAAGCTGGCGGAGCCGACATCCGAGTGCTGGTTGTCGGTGGTGAAGTTGTCGGAGCTATGAAAAGACAAGGTGCAAAGGGTGATTTCAGGTCAAACTTGCATCAAGGTGGAAGTGCCTCAGCGCATAAGCTTACAAGAAAAGAAAAAACTACAGCTTTAGAAGCTGCAAAGGCTATGGGGCTTGGTGTTTGCGGTGTTGACATGATTGAATCAGCTCGTGGTCCACTTGTTATGGAAGTAAATTCTTCTCCTGGTTTAGAGGGTATAGAAAAATCTACAGGCATTGATATAGCTGGAAAAATAATGGATTATATAGAAAAAAATGTTACACCTCAATCGGATGTAACAGCCATAAAAAGAAAAATAAAAAAAGACAAGATTGGGGCGTAGAGTGCTGAGTGATAAATTTATTATAGGTAATGTTGAGATTAAAAAAGGCTCTAGAGTTACTGTTAATATTGAATTGCCAAAGTTGTATAACACGCCCACACCACTTCCTGTTCGTGTAATCAGAGGTAAAAAAGATGGTCCTGTTGTGTTTATAAGTGCAGCTATACATGGTGATGAGCTAAACGGTGTGGAGATAATTAGACGATTTAGAAAATTGAATATACTCGAAAAGTTAAAAGGCACTTTACTATTAGTGCCGATTGTAAATGTTTATGGGATTATGACACTCTCCCGCTACCTACCGGACAGAAGAGATTTGAACAGAAGTTTTCCTGGCAGCGAAAAGGGCTCCCTTGCTGGCAGGGTGGCTAAAGCTTTTTTTGATGAGATAGTGCTTAAGTGCGATTTGGGCATAGACCTTCATACGGCATCTATTCATAAATCGAATCTTCCTCAAGTTAGAACAAACACAGATAATGAATATACCTTTAGACTGGCAAAAGCATTTGGAGCTCCAGTCGTTTTACATTCCGAACTCAGAGACGGTTCACTTCGGGCAGTTGCCCAAGAGAAGGGTGTCCCAATTTTACTTTATGAAGCCGGAGAAGCACTGAGATTTGATGAAAACTCTATTAGAATCGGAGTTCAAGGTTTAGTTAATGTACTTAGAGAAAATGGAATGCTTCCCAACGTAATTAGAAAAAAAGTTAAAAAAACTCCTATTATTACTAAAACTTCACAATGGATAAGAGCTAGTGAAAGTGGAATGCTCAGAACTATTAAAGCATTGGGAGAAACAGTAAAAAAAGACGACATTATTGCTTATATAGATGAGCCATTGGATGATGATAGTTTTGAAATATTATCGCCTTTTGATGGGGTTATTATTGGCAAATCAGAGATTCCGCTTGTCCAAGCAGGTGATGCAGTATTTCATATAGCAAGATTTGGTAACTTAGAACAAGCAGCGACTAAGATGGAATATTTTACAGAAGACATACTTGAAGAGAGTGAATTTTATGAACTTAATGATGAGGAGATTATAGAATAATGGAATTATTTTATGATATATTGAAGCAGCTTATCAGAGTACCAAGTGTTGTTGGTGCGGAACATCCATTTTTTATGTTTGTAAAAAGAGAGCTTGAAGAAATCGGTGTTACAGTCGAGTATTATGATGGAGTTTTAGTAGGAAAGGGAAAAGCCCCGACTAGCGGATATATCTCAGCTCATTCTGACAGACATGGGCTTATCTGTACTGGTGCAAATGAATTTCAGTATGCAGCATTTATTGCAAAGAACAGGGCGGATTTGACAGGGAATTCCAACTCAGAACAGATGCTTAGAAATTTTACAACAAGATTTGTAGATGAAAAGGTTCAGGCTTACGAGCCTTGGTCTGGGACATATCTTGGTTTAGGCGTAATTAAAGAAGCTTCATTATGTCAAAGAAGAAACAATATTATTTTTAAAGTAGACGGTTTTGAGTATTTGTTACCGGGAACTCCTATTGCTTTTATGGATAAACTAGAGTTTAAAGATAAGCTCATTAGTGCGCAGCTTGATAATGTTTTGTCTGTTGCTATGATAATTTATCTGTATCATAACGGATTTGAAGGTACTTCATTTTTTACGGCTTCAGAGGAGGCAGGTAAGAGTTGGAGATTTTTACTGGAGTGGTTTAGGAGATTTGATATTTCAACAGATGAGCTTTTGGTTTTAGATACAAGTCCGTACGAAACATTGGAAGATATGAATAATATTGATGTAGTGTTGCGAAATCGTGATGTTAACGGTGTCTTTAGATCCCCACTAAAACAAAAGATAAAAAAAATAGCTATTGAAAATAAAATCAGGTACCATTATAAAGATGCATATTTGAAAAATAAAATGGCAAAAAATGGCACAAAAGGTTCTATCGGCACAACAGAATTGGGCAGACTTATTTTTGCTACGAAGGGTGAGTTGCAAGGCACCACACTTCAGATTCCGACAATCGGATATCATACAGTAAATGAAACAGCATCTATTAAATCAGTTGAAGCTGTGATTACAATTCTTAAAAAGTTATATCTAAAGTAATTACTGCAAATGATAATTTTTATATTATAATTTCAATATTAAAAAAAGATTTTTTTCTTAGAGGAGAAAAAATAAACTGATGGAACGTTCGGTTTTAAATGCACTAAAAGCTAGTGATGTAAAAGAAGAGGATATTAAATTTTTAGAACAAAAATTTAAAGGTAAGTTTTTTAATGTGGAAGAATGCGATAAAGAACTCGTTAAGTTAGGGTATGAACCTATTTTTGTTATTGATTATGATGAAGATGATTATTATGAAGATGATGAGTATGATGATGAGTATGAAAAAATATCTCAAAAAAAATATTTTGATGACTAAAGTGAATTAAATGACAAATAAAGAATTAGTTAAATCTTATTATGAAGATTTATGGAACAAACAAGATAAAAGTTATATTGATAAAATTTTTGCAGATGATTTTGAGTTCCATGGATCACTTAATATATCAACTCACGGTAAAAAAGAGTTTGAAGATTATATGAGTATGATACTTTCGGCAATTCCAAATCTATACCACGGTATTGAACTTATGGTAAGTGAAGGAAATACCGTTGTAGTAAGAGCTATATACAACGGAACGCATGAGGGCAAGTTATTTGATTATGAACCGACAAACAATAGAATTAGATACAACGGAGCAAGCTTTTTTACTATCAAAGATGGAAAAATAAAAAATATTTGGGTACTCGGTGATTTGAACTCATTGTTTAAACAGCTTACAGAAGAGTAGGCTTAAAAAAAATAATTATAAGAAAATAACTTTTATCGTAAGAGGCACTTGTCTATTACGATAAAAATTTTAGCTCTTAGCTCTTTGCAAAAAATTTGTAATAAAAATCTTTTATGAATGCTATTTTAATTCTGCTGATAGCCAGAGAGCCTTTCTCAACTGTACCGCTTGTTACAGTCGTTCCAGCTGCTATCATAACATCGTCTTCTACAGTAACCGGTGCTACAAGCTGGCTGTCGCTTCCGATAAAAACATTTTTGCCTATAATAGTCTTATATTTTTTAATCCCATCGTAGTTACATGTAATCACACCTGCGCCGATGTTTGTTCCTTCATCAATTTCTGCATCTCCTATATAGCTTAGATGTCCGGCTTTTACCCCTTTGAGCGTACTCTTTTTAATCTCGACAAAGTTTCCTACATGTGAGTCTTGCAGATATGAAGCAGGGCGTATATGCGCCAAGGGACCTATATCTGAGTTTATGATAGTAGAGTCCTCTATAACGCTTCCTGCTTTGATATGTGAGTTGATAAGCAGAGTCTTTCCGGTTATGCGACAACCGTTTTCTACTATACATTCCCCCTCAAATATTACACCCTCTTCGATGTAGCTGGTTGAAGGAAGCTGCATTATCACCCCCGCATGCATCCAGGCGGTTTTGATTTTAGCTTGCATGATCTCTTCTGCATCTGACAAGTCTTTTTTGGAGTTTACGCCTTTGAATTGTTCTTCATCAACTAAAAGCGGAAAGATATTGAGCCCGTCAGCTTTAGCCATCGCAATAACATCAGTCAGGTAATACTCTTTTTGCGCATTTTTATTGCTAAGAAGCGGAATATACTTTTCTATAATATTTTTAGAAAAAGCATAAACACCGGCATTTACAGTGCTTACTCTTAGTTCATTAGATGAAGCGTCTTTTTGTTCTACTATTTTTTGTACATGTCCATTCTTTATAATAACGCGGCCATAACCATCCGGATTTTGCAAATCAAAAATTGACATGATGATATCGTCGTCTTTATCTAAAAATCCTTTGAGCGAGTCTGATGTTATAAGCGGCATATCGCCGTTTAAAACTAATACTTTTTCATTCTTTGGAGCTATATTTTTCATAGCTCCGCCAGTTCCAGGGAAGTTCTCAGCATCTTGAACCACAAAATTGATGTCATCAAAATATGAACTCATTTGTTCCAGCACAAGCTCTTTTTGGTGTGCGATTACAACTGTTATATCGTTTGAAATCTCTTTGGATTCTTTGATGATATGATATAGCATAGGTTTTCCGCAGATAGTATGGAGGACTTTTGCCTTTTGAGATTTCATGCGGCTTCCTTTGCCAGCCGCTAGAATTACAATACTTATTTTATTTTTATCCATTATTTTTCATTCTCGCATTTTGTGTTATTTTTTGTAATCATAAATTCGTCTGCAATGATACCATCGATTGTTAAAAATTTAGAACTTAAAGTACTTGGAGTGACTTCAAGTATTACTGAGCCAAGTTTTTGAAAACTAAAAGGCATTGCAGGGTGTTTTAGAGTTGCATGGTCGAGTTTCGAAGATGAACCTGTTACGAGGTAAATTGTTCCACTGTCTTTAGTTCTCTCTAGAGGTTTTGTATAGCATGACTTATTGTCTTGAAGAACATTTTTTGTAATATCAAACGAATCACTTTTTCCAAGGTGATTGATCATAAGCTTTGATCTTTCGTATCCGTGAGAGTGCCCGCTTAAGACCAAATCAACTCCAAACTCATCAAAAATCGGTACAAAATTTTCTCTCATATATTTCATCCTGCCGCCGCTGTTGCTGTCACTGTCAGATTTATGACTGCCATCAGAATAGGGCGGAGTATGAAAGACAACTATTGTCCAAGGTTTTGTGTTAGCTTGTAAATCTTTTTTTAACCATTTCGCCATGTCACCGTCTTTGCTTAAATCAACAGTTTGGTTGTCCATCATAACAATATGCAGATTTCCATCATCTATGGCGTAGTATTCATCATGTCCGCTGGGAATTCCACCGCTCTCCCCATTCTTTGGAAAATTCCAGATATCATAAAAAGCCCATCTTCTTGCATCGTGGTTTCCAATTACAGCCCAAGGCACAAAGCGCTTTACCAGCTCATGATATGGTTCAAATAGACTTTGATTAAACTGTTTTTGAGTTCCGCTTCTGTATGCATTGTCTCCTAACAAAATCCACATGCTAAGACTGTTAAAATCATGGTCTATATATTTTAACATCTGATTATATACACCTTCTTGATTTTTGCCATGTTCTCCGCTATCACCAATCACCCATAATTTCTGGGCATTTTGATTTTTACAAAGAGTTTGAAAACTTCTCTCATTATTGTCTATTTTTAAAGATTTTGATTCAACGCTGTATTTGTAATTTGCGCACTCATGTAAATTTGAAATACTCAGAGAATGTTTTTTTGTCGGGGCTTTTTCAGCTAGACTTTTTTCCAAGTTTCCTGATAATAAACTATAGTTTATTTTACCGATCTCTTCTTGAGGCGTTTGCCATTTTATGGTTATGGAATTTTGTGTTTGCATGAGCATATAGGGTTCGCGTTCTACAAATTTATAGCTGTCGTAAGTTACAATACCAAGTCTTCCTACACCGTATAATGATGCAACAACAACGATAAAAAGAGCAACTCTTTTAAATGTTTTTTTCAAGTTTCCTCCTCATTTTTGAGTAAATAAACATGGTTGAGAGTGTTCCAACCAATACTCCTGCAAAAATATCACTTAAAAAGTGATCACTGTCGAGTAATCTTGCACTTGCAAAAACAACAGCGATACTCAGCCAAAGATAAATATATTTTGGAAAAAAAATACTCAGATATGCAAATGCGGCAAAAATTGTAGTTGTGTGTCCAGATGGAAAAGAAGTGTATGTTGTCGGCGATTCAAATACAGTTATAGCATGGTGTTTGAACTTTTCAATTAATCCCATGTCAAAATTTTGAAAGAGTAGAAAGCCAAACTCATCACCATCGTTTCTCATTCCCCAAGGTCTGATTCGTCCAAAAATAAACTTAGATAGCAAACTAATGAGTCCTGAAAATATATTTATATAGAAAAAAAACAAAAATCTTTGTTTTAAAAGCTCATTTTTTTTGAAAAATTTGAAGATTGCAAATCCGATAACTGCAGTTCCTATATACCAGTGAGATTCACCTAAAATACTTATGAAATCACCGATACTTTCGTAAATATCTGCATTTGATAAAAAGTATTTAGCTATTGCTATATCCAAAAAGAAGTATGAAAAAATTATGAGTGACAGTAAAGATGCTATATATAAAATATACTGTAATTTTGAAAAAATCATCTCAGTCCTTGAAAATTCTTACATGTAGTGAATTTTATGGTATTTACTTTGTTCTTATTTAAAATTATATCAAACTCTGTAAGTGGAAGAACCTCTTCACACTTCATATATGTTGAAATGTCTTTTTTGAAAAAGTGTGTGTTTATCACAATTAAATCTTTTTTTATCGGAGATGTCTGTTCCCAAATATCAAACTGGTCTTTTCTGTTATCTATGAGATAAACTGAAGAGTTATACTCTCTGTTATAGTAAATTGCTCGAGAAGCAAGTGTCCAGTTTGTTACGGCAATAGCCTGTGTTTTAGTGTCAGTTATCTGCTCATTTGCTTTTTTCATAACCAAATCCCAGCCATAAATATCTCTATGCAGTGACTGATAGTCTGGAAGCGGAATAAATTTAAAGCCAAGTTCAGCGTATGCAATGGAACTGATGAAAAGTCCAAAAACTATAGCAAATTTTAAATATTTTATGGATGCTTTTGAAGTTTGTAAAATATAATAACTCCCAACAGGGATAAAAAGCATATAAAAAAGAGCACTCCAGTGAGGAAGTGCAGTTTTGTATAAAGATGCATAAGTGAAAAATGCAATCAAGACTAAACCAAATAAAGCACTTAGGAAAAGAGTAGAATTTTTGCTGCGAAGAGCTTTATACAAGCCATAAAAAGCTACTGGGAAGAGAAAAGGATTATACGCACCTATTTGCGCGCCGATAGAGCTAAAAAATGCTTTCCAGTTGATACTGTTCTCTCCCACTACATGTTCACTCTGGTAAGTAAAACTTGCCCAGTCATTTTGAATATTCCAGATAATTACCGGAGATATTATGGCTATTGCTATTAAGATAGCCGGAATGATTTTCGGAGTATAAAAAAGCTCATATCGTTTTTTAATTATGAAGTATAAAACTATTGGAATTACAAATAAAACAGCCGTGTATTTTGAAAGACCTGCTAACCCAAGAAGGATTCCGAGTAAAATCCACATCCCAAGAGAGTTCTCTTCTTCTAGTTTTACAACCGTAAAAATAATAGGAAGTATAAGCAAAAAAAGCAGAGTATCAGGCATGAGCATGATAAAAAGAGCATTAAATAAAAATGAAGCATGAAGTGCTAAAACAGTTATGAAAGCCTCAGTTGGATTTTTGTTGATATCGAAAATTAGTTTGTAGATAAAAAGAGAAGTAATAAAACCTATGAGGATTGCTCCAACCCGTGCGCCGAATTCATTTGTGCCAAATACAGAGGTAAAAATATACTGAATCCATCCAACCAAAGGAGGGTGGTCAAAGTAGCTCAAGTCAAGATTTAGGGCATAAAGTACATAGTGAGCTTCATCCACCCCAAGCCCGACAAACGGAGCTAGAGTCAGCCTTAAAATGGCTACAACAATGATGAAGATTAAAAAGAGATGATGTTCTTTATGAATTAAGTTCATCAAGTTTGAATTTTAGTGTGTCAAATACCCAGTCAGGCGTAATTATTTTTATACATTGGTTGTCTGAACAAGGTGTTTTTCTATGGTTTGAAGCACTAACACAAGGGCTGCATGCCATGCCTGCATAAATTGGAGTAGTTGGACCAAGTGAGCCATAAAGAGCAGGTGTTTCAGGTCCAAAAATAACAAAAGTATGCATATCGGTAATTGAAGCAAAGTGTGCAGGACCAGAATCGTTAGTAAGCATGAATTTGCTAACACTGTAAAGAGTCGGTAATTGTAAAAACTTGACTGCACCGGCAAAGTTGATGCATCTTTTGTCATTTACATATCTGGCTAAAAGCTGTGCTCCATCTTTTTCAGCCGGAGCGCCTGTCAGTAAGATAATAGCAGCAGGATTATAATCCAGTATTTTTTTAATAACATCACCATAATTTTCTCTATCCCATCGACGCTGAGGAAGCAAATCTGAAGCATTGGAGTTTACTAGAATAACCGGATTTTTATCTTTGTCAAATCCTTCGTACATGTCAGCTATGATAGCTTGGACATTCAGTTGTTCTTCACCGCTGATAACTGCTTTGGCTATTTGTATTTCTGAATCAGGAATCACTCTTTTTGTAAAGGGGAGTTCCTCTTTTTCGCTCAGAAGTGCATCTACAAGACTTATGAAATTTTTTGCTATATGCTGGTGAGGATTATAAGCAACTTTTTTTGTTAAAAAGTCACCTCTATAAAGTCCTTCATTATGAAATGCATGGAAACCAACACGGTTAACTGCTCCGCATGCACCTGTTAAAAGCGCAGTAAAACGGGAAAAAAGTTCCAAATCTATGACTGAATCTATCTCTTTTTCTCTGCACCATTTTAAAAAATCCAAAGAAGTTTGCGCAATTTCTATGATTCCGCTCTCATCAATAGTAAAGATATTTTCCTCTTTGACCGTTCCTAAGAGTTGTAAGCTGACTTTATTCTTAGAAAAAATTACAAAAAATAGCTCACCTTCAATATTTTCTTTGAGTTTTCTCATAGCAGGGTCAACAATGATAGCACTTCCCATCTCTGAGAGTTCAATAAGCAGTACATTTTTTGGTTTAACTTTTGCCTCTGGCGAAAAAATATCTATTGTTTTTTTGATAACAGTACCAATTAATGCAAGTGGAACACCTGCATAATGATCAATATTTCTCATGGTATCTACGTTCATAAAATTTTCCTTGTTTATTTTTAGTATTTATTAAGTGGTTCTTTTACTTTTTATCCAATAGTAAGAGCCAGGCAGTGAGCTTATAATAAGTAGAAGCCCGTAAAGTATAGACATGGCTAAAACTTTTGTCTGATCCGCACCGACAAGCATAAATATACCGACCATGGCTCCCTCTCTAATCCCCCAGCCTGCAAGCGAAATTGGAATGATTGTAAGTAAAAATACTGGAGGAACAGCTATTAAAAAAGTTTGAAATGATAAGTGAAAGTCTATGCTCCATGCAAGCGCATAGAGTGTTAAAACAGAGAGCAGATGAACACCGACGGATATCCCTACATGTAGCAGCAGTTTCGTTCTGGATTCATAAAGCTTATTGAGTCGTATTGATAAGCGGTGAAAAAGATTTAAGAATTTGTAATTTTTTAAAAAAGTAATCTTTTCAAGATAAAACAAAAGAGTAAATCCGCTTATTCCACCCACGGTTATAAGTATAATTAAGAACGAGAAATCATTATCAAATGTACCAAAAAAGATGAGAGTTGCGAGTAAATTTAAAACTAAAAGTCCTACAAGTCCAACCACTCTGTCAACAAATACACCATAAAAAGCGTCTTTTTTGTCATACCCTCTTTTAGCCAAATCTATAATTCTAACTGCATCGCCGCCTATGCTGCTGGGAAGAACCTGATTGAAGAATGTTCCCTTGAAATAACTTTGTACGTAGTATGAAACACGCTCTTGAAAAACCAAAAGCTGCATGATGAGCCGCCATCTGTAAGCTGCTATGAATGTGCTTGCCAGTTGAAAAAGTAAAGCAATAAATATAGTTCCGCCATGGGATTTTGATAATATATGTATGAGATTTTTAAAATCTATATATTGAAATAGAAAATAAAACATAACAATAGTTATAAGTAATTTTATAATATTTTTCATTCTTTAACCGTGTTTAAAATTGATGTCATTTTAGCAAAATTATAATTAATACTTTATTTTACGTTAGATACTCTGTAAATATAGAGAGTTTTTTTACTTTTTAAACCTTTTTTTATAGTTAGAGAGTCTACGAGTTTCACATCTTTATAGAGTTTTTTCAGTCTAAGTTCTTCAGGGTCTCTTGTGAGAACTAAACCATTTTTTAAGAAATTTTCTTGTCTCCACATGTCGTATTGTGAAAAGCGTGTAGGTAAGGCTACCTCCGTGTCTGGATGACCTTTTAAATAGTATTTTAAATATGCAGCAATTGTCAGGTGGTCACCATAAAAACTGTCTCCGTCTTTTACATGTGTCTGTAAAAGTTGTACTGCTTCTTTATTCCCATACATTCTATCTTGTACAACTTCTAAGTAAAACATAAACCCTATACGACCTACAACTGTTAGCAGTAATGCAATTGCCAAACCTGCTTTAAAGGTTTTTTTGAGTTTATATGATTCAAAAATATAAGCAGTTAAAATCGCTCCGCCAATATAAGCTGGAGCAGTGTAATTTAATGCCATCCTCGTATAAAAACCTTTATAAAAAAAGAAAAGTAAAACAACTGCAACGCTTAGTGAAAGGAAAAAAAGTTTGTTATCTTTAAAGTAGAGTTTGTCTTTGGCTAAAAAATAAAATAAAACAGCCGTAAAAACTGGAGAAAATATACCAAATTGTCCTCCGAAAAATTCAAAAAACAGATGTGGATATATTTCAAATGTTTTTGTGGAACCATGTCCTAACTGAAAAGCAAAACTAACCCAATCATTTTGGTAGTTCCACCATAACATTGGAGATACAACAATAAGTGCCAAAATAACAGAAAGATAGAAGTTGATGTTAGTAAGAATATCTCTTTTTTTAAGCACTATAAATATTAATAGTACAAAAACAAAAAGTATGGCAGTATATTTACTGAGCATCATCATCCCGAGAAAAATCCCACTGAGTGCATAGTCTTTGGTCTTGCCATAAAATATTGCTTTATAGGAATAGTAGAGTGTTAATGTCCAAAATAAAATGAGAGGTGAATCCGGAGTTGTAATGATAAAGCCGGCATGAACCAAAATAACACTAGAGAAGATGATAACTGAATTGAGTGCAATTTTTTCATTAAACATTTCACGAGCAAGTTTGAAAATATACAAGGCAGACAGAGTTAAAGAGATGACATTTATAAGCCTGACTCCCCACTCGGATTCGGAGATAAAATTTGTTAAGTAAATCATGTAGGCTATCATAGGCGGATGGTCATAATATCCGGTTTGCAGATGACGGCTCCACATCCAGTAGTAAGCTTCGTCTCCATGAAGAGGTAAAAAAGCATTATAAATAGTACTGAAAACTGCTAAAAAAATAATGATGAAATATGCATTTTTCGTGGGAGATTTATGTAAAAGTTCAAGCATGCAATTATAATCCATTGTAATTTGATGCCATAATTGTACACTTTTATGAAGTGAAATTAGTAAAAAACTATTTTTTAGTGTCTAAGCTAATATTTTTTGTGGTATTATAAGCCTAATATTTTGGGCATGTCCCTGTAAGGTATATGAATGGATTTAGGTACGGTCGTTGGTCTAGTTTTGATTATGGCGCTTCTTCTGGGTGCTATGGCGATGGGTGTTGGTGTTGGTGCATATATTGATATTCCTTCAGTCCTGATTGTTGTTGGCGGTAGTATCGGCGCGTTGATGATATCCTTCAAGCCGGGACAAATGAAGAAATTCACAAAAGTTTTTATGATTGCTATCAAGCCTCCTGAAGAAAATGTAGCAGAGCTTATAAAAAAACTTGTAGAATTTGCTACAAAAGCTAGAAAAGATGGTATTTTGGCACTTGAATCTGAAGTTAACAATGAACCGAACGCATTTTTAAAAAAAGGTTTATCTATGGCTATTGACGGAAGTGAACCTGATACAATCAGAGAACTTTTAGAGATAGAACTAGAGCAGACAAGTAACAGGCATAAAATTCATGGAGCTATATTTAATCAATGGGCCGGACTAGCTGGAGCTATGGGTATGGTTGGTACTCTGATTGGTCTGGTTGCGATGCTTTTAAATATGGCTGATCCCTCAGCCATTGGTCCATCAATGGCAGTTGCCTTGCTTACTACCATGTATGGTGCAATCATTGGTAATGTATTTGGCACGCCTATATACAATATATTATCCATTAGAGATACCGATGAATCTACCGTTAAAGAGATGATAATTTCCGGCATTATGTCTATACAATCAGGAGACGCACCTAGAGTTTTAGAAGCAAAACTTTTAAGTTACCTAGCTCCTGTTGATCGTGTGAGTCAGTTTGAATAATGGCTAAAAATAAATGTCCTGATTGCCCAGAGTGTCTGCCTGCCTGGCTAGCTGCTTTTGGGGATTTAATGTCTCTTCTTTTATGCTTCTTCGTTTTACTGCTTTCTATGTCAAGTATGGATGCCAAAAAAATTTCTGAAGCCATAGGTTCTCTCTCGGGAGCTATGAGTGTTTTAGAAGGTGGAACAAAAACTGAAATATCAAAACAGCGTCAACTTGAAGCAACTCCTATGGATACGACAAGTGAGACTTCTGAAGCCGTCAATAAAGTTTCACAAGCGGTTATTGATGCAAATGAGATGATAGAGCAAGCCAAAGGACCTAATATAACATTAGAAGAAGGAGAAGAAGGGTTTGTTATTCAGCTTCCGGCTTCTTTATTGTTTAAACCGGGCAGCGCAACTATTGAAAATGAAGACGCTTTGCTTTTTTTAAAAAGAATAGCTTTGATTGTTCAAGAATTACCAAACAATATGGATGTAGTGGTTAAAGGGCATACAGATGATCAAGGCCCAGGTAAAAGCAGCCCATTTAAAGACAATTGGGAACTTTCTTCTGCTCGAGCTATTTCTGTACTCCAAGAGTTGCTTTTAGATGGTGTAGCTCCAAACAGAGTGAGCGCAGCCGGATATGCAGAATACAAACCATTGGCAACGAATGCAACAAAAGCCGGACGAGAAAAAAATCGTAGAGTTGAAATAGCATTTTTTGGTAAAAAGTCAGAAGCAGAAGCAAAAGTAAAACAAACAATACTTGACAGGGCTCCTACTCAATAATGTTAAAATTATTATTACTGGTTTTTACGGCATCTGTTTTAGGTGCAGAAGCTGTCGCAATCCCTACTATGAATTTCTCACTATCAGCACCGGATACGCCACAGCAGCTTGTAAGTTCTCTCAATGTTTTAGTAGTACTTACACTTCTGTTTTTAGCGCCGAGTTTAGTTTTGGTTATGACAACGTTTACAAGATTTGTCATAGTTTTTGGATTTTTAAGGCAAGCTCTCGGAACACAACAAGTCCCACCTACTCAGCTTTTGGTCATGCTTGCTATGATTTTGACATTTTTTGTCATGGAGCCGGTAGGTACAAAAGCGTATGAAGCCGGCATAAAGCCATACATGGAAAAAAAGATAGGCTATGAAGAAGCTTTTGATAAAACAGCTCTTCCGTTTAAAAATTTTATGATTAGAAATACCAGAGAAAAAGATTTAGCACTTTTTTTTAGAGTAAGAAAGATGGAAAATCCAAAAACTGTAGCTGATGTTCCTTTGTCTGTTATTGTTCCGGCATTTGTTATTAGTGAGCTTAAAACAGCATTTGAGATAGGCTTTTTACTCTTTTTGCCATTTTTGGTAATAGATATGGTTGTTGCATCTATTTTGATGTCTATGGGTATGATGATGTTACCGCCGGTTATGATCTCCTTGCCATTTAAGATATTGGTTTTTGTTTTGATAGATGGCTGGAATTTAATCATAGGGAACTTAATAGCTTCAATAAAATAAGGACTTGAAACTTGGATTGTAAATATTTTGGGGAATGCGGAGCTTGTAAGCTTTATGATAATGGATACGAAGCTCAGTTAAATGATAAAAAAGCGTTAAATGAGGAGAGGTTTTTACCATATTATAATGGTGAAATTTCAGTTTTTAAATCTCCTGATTCACATTATCGCTCTCGCAGTGAGTTTAAAATATGGCACATAGAAGAAGAGATTCATTATGCCATGAATCATATAGATAAAAAAGGGATAGTTTTAATAGACGAATGTCCTCAAGTAAATGAACATATTGAATCTTTGATGCCAAAGCTTTTAAATGCACTTAGAAAAGAAAATATCGGCTTTAAACTCTTTGGAGCTGATTTTTTAAGTTCTAGCAGTGGTGAGATAGTTGTTTCTTTACTTTACCATAGAAAATTGGATGCTTCATGGCAAGATATTGCTAGTAAAATTTCACAAGAGCTCAGTATTCATATCATAGGAAGAAGTAGAAGACAAAAGCTTATTGTCGGACAAGATTTCGTTACGGAAACTTTGGTCATAGATAAGCAGACATATAAATTTCATCATATTGAGAATAGCTTTACACAGCCGAATCCGAGAGTAAATGAGCAGATGATTTCATGGGCAGCGAAAAATTTATCAAATATTGATGGTGATTTGCTAGAACTGTATTGCGGAGCCGGAAACTTCACGATACCTTTTTCAAAAAAATTCAATAAAGTTCTTGCTACTGAGATATCAAAATCATCCATAGCTGCTGCAAAAAACAATATGGTGTTAAATCATGTGGACAATATAGAATTTGTACGCATGAGTGTGGAAGAGTTTGTTCAAGCCCTTGACGGTGTTAGAGAGTTTCGCAGAATGAAAGAGATAAATATTGATGATTATGACATTAAAACTATATTCGTTGATCCACCTAGAAGCGGCATGGATGAGGCTTCATGTGAATTTGCATCAAGACATGAGAATATACTCTATATCTCTTGCAACCCTGAAACCCTGGTACGGGATTTAGCTATTCTTACTAAGACGCATGATGTTGTTGACATGGCCCTATTTGATCAATTTCCATATACTCATCATGTGGAGATGGGTGTTAAACTTTTAAGAAAAACTGCTGCATGAAGTTAGTATGGTTTGTTTTGTTCTTTGCGGCAATCATTTGTGCTGATGAGATACAAAGAACAAAAGCGACTGTTGCTGAGATTGCAAAATTAAGAACTTCAGACAAAGAAAAAATGACTTTTAATTTGGAGAACGTGTATAAAGATAGAGTTTACGAAGCTAATAATCCTTTCCCAAAACTTATGATGAAAAAAAAGTATCAAAATGAGAAATCATTTATGAAAGAAACGGTTACATTTAAAGCCACATTGTTTTATTTGATAAATGATGCAGATATTTATGATTATCCCAATGAAAATATAGTAGATAAGTGGAAAAAGAATAGACTTTTTACATCCAATCAAAAAACATTAAATTGGATAAAAATAACAGGTGAATTTTCAGCTAAGAGATGGAAAAAGGTAACGAATGCTATTTGGATTAAAAAAAATGATACAATTGAAAAACAAATAGTAAAAAATAAATGAAAATAAATGAGATGAAATGAAAAAAATTCTAATTATTAGTGATAGTGCTGTTGGTAATCACTTTATACAAAGAATCATACAAACATACACAAGTGAAAATATTTATTATGTAGTTCAAATTAAGAAAAAAGAGTATGAAGATTTCAATCCTACCCGTTTTAAGTTTTATGAATTTGATCCAACAAGTTTATATAAAATTTCAAACCTGCTTAAGATGGAATTTGTGCAAGTATTTATTGCTATGGATAGTTTAGCTGATGTTGAAAATACAATTAAAAATATTAGAACTATAAAAAAACAGCTTAGAATTATTGTCCTAAATAGATGGAAAATGGAAAATGAAGACTCTAATGTTGTTTTAATCAACTCAAATGAAATTTTAGCATCAAGACTTTTAGATTATCTTCCAAATGTCCCGGTTATTGCACAAAATGTAGGGATGGGAGAGGGTGAAATAATGGAAGTTCTGGTTCCATTTGGAAGTTCCTTTGTTTATCGCCATATTGGTGTTATAGAGCAGAAAAATTGGCGTATAGTTGCAATCTACAGGAACAGAAAGCTCATCATGCCATCTCGCCGTAGAATGATTCAACCAAATGATTTGCTTCTTTTAGTAGGGGAGCCGGAAGTTTTAAAGTCAGTTTATAAGGCAATCAAAAGAGAACTTGGACAATTTCCTGAACCTTTTGGGTCCAATATTTATTTATATATAGATATGGATTTAGTGAATCATTTTACGATACAAGAATTAGTAAGAAGAGCAGTATTTGCTCATAAGCAATTTAAGCACAACTTAATTATTAAGATAGTAAATCCAAGTAACATAGAAATAGTAGAATTTATCAAGGAATACTGTACAGATAATGTTGTTGTGAATGTAAAATATGATGATATTGATGTAGCAACTTCTTTTCATAATGACATAAAATATTATCATATCGGACTTGTTATCGTTTCTAAAGACATGTTTGCTGATTACACGATGAGAAACACTCTTTATGAAGCCCATGTTCCTGTTTTAAAAATATCTGACAGATCTTTTTCTTCTGTTAAGGAAGCTGCATTAATCCTCTCTGATAATCGAGATTTAGAGAAAATATCTTCTACGATATTTGATATTTCAGAACAAATGGGTTTTAATATAGAAATATATAATTATCTGAATGAACATCAAGATGCAAAAGAGCAGGTAATAGAACATTATTACAATCTTTCTTCTATCTTTTCAAAATCTATTAAAGTGAATAAAGAGAGTGAAAATCCACTAAGAAGACTCAAGCAAAAAGACAATTTTATACATATTCTGCCTTTTACGCAAAAGCTGACTTCAAGAAGATTTTATTCTTTATTTTCAACCGATAATGAAAAACTTTACCATAAACTTGACGATTATCATCAAATTTTCATACCAGTTCAGTTATAAAGTTTGATGATTTAGCGATTTCTTAGGATTTTTAAAGTATTATATATCCATTTTACAAATTAAATTTTTGGATAGATAATGCAAGTAAACATCCCTTTAAAAAAAGTCATTGATAGTTCATACGATATAACGATTGACTCACTTCCTGAACTTCATTTTGATACAAAAGTTGCCATAGTTACTAACCCAAAAGTAGCAGGGCTTCATTTAGCTTATTTGCTCTCAAAAATTTCTGCAAAAGAGCTTTATATTATCACCGTTCCTGATGGGGAAGAGTACAAAAACCAAGAAAGTATAAACACTATTCTAGAATCACTTTTTAACCATCGTTTTAATCGTAAATCTATGCTAATAGCTTTTGGCGGGGGTGTTATAGGTGATATGACCGGATATGCTGCTAGTATCTATCAAAGAGGTATAGACTTTATCCAAATGCCGACGACACTTCTCTCTCAGGTGGATGCCAGTGTTGGTGGAAAAACAGGGATGAACAACTCTTATGGAAAAAATTTAATTGGAGCTTTTCATCAGCCTAAAGCCGTTTATATTGACCCATATTTTTTAACTACTTTACCTTCTCGTGAATTTGGTGCCGGCGTAGCTGAGATGGTTAAAATGGCAGTTACTTTTAATAAAGATTTTTTTGAATTTTTAGAAAATTCTGATTTAAAAAATCCTGATATATTGCAAGAAGCTATTAAAAAAGCTGTCCAGACAAAAGCTGATGTGGTAGCACAAGATGAAAAAGAACATGGATTGAGAGCCGCTTTAAATTATGGACATACTTTTGGTCATGTCATAGAAAATGAGACAAAATATAAGACATATTTACATGGCGAAGCTGTAGCTATCGGAATGGTAATGGCAAATGAGACAGCTATGAAGATGAATCTTATGACTCAAAAAGAAGCAGACAGGATCAAAGCTCTCTTAAAAAAATATAATTTGCCGACAACATATTTCATAGAAAATTCAAAAAGTTTTTACGATACATTTTTTTTAGATAAAAAAAGTTCTGATGCTAAAATAACTTTTATTGTTCCTATCGGAATAGGCGATGTAACCATAACTGATGAGATAAGCATAGGGACAATAATGTGCGTTTTAAATAAGTTTGGAGAAGCTTAATGAAAAGTTTCATATTTTTATTTTTCATTATATCTTCCGTACTCTATGCGCAGGTAAATGAAGATGCCAATTTATCAAACAAAATACAAATAGAACAAGATGAAAAACAAAAACAGATTGAAATAGAGCTTGAAGTTCAAAATAAAAAAGAAAAATTAAATGCTTATCGGGATGAGTTAAAAAACTTACAAGAAGAGATATCTAACGAGAAAGTTTGGAATAAGAGCTATGCTTCTTATCTTACTTCTCTTGAAGTGAGAGAAAGTTTAGAAAAGATTACAGAGCGAATAAAGTATTTAACAAGAAAAAAGAAATCAATAAGTGAAAATGATGAGCTAAGCGGTTTGATTTCAAAAGAAAAAATTCTGGCATCTGAGATTGAAAAATTAAAACAAAAAGGAAGTGCTCCTTTTTCAAAACTCCTTACCCCTCCAAATATTGATGACATACCAAGCGTTACAAATCCATTTGATATTTTTACCGGGATATCGCGTACAAAGACTTTAGATATTGATTTTACGGATTACAAAAAAAGAAAAGAGCAATTAAATGGTTTAATACGCCTTTTAAGGAAAGAACTTCAGATTTATAAAGAAATTACACTGCTAGATACTGAAAAAAAATATGAAGAAATAGTTGCAGCTAAAGAAAAACAGCTTGAAATATTTCAAACGGCATTAGACACCATAACAGTTACATCAAAGGTTTATCAAAAAAGGCTTGAAATTGCTGAGCTAAATATAAATAAAGGCGTAAAAGAACAAGCTTATAGACTAATGAAAATCGGAATTATTATATTTGTTGTATTTATTTTCTTCTTTTTACTCAAATTAATAGTTAAAAAATATATAACAGACAATGAACGATTTTATATGGCAAATAAAATCATCACTTTCACGAATGTAACATTAATTATTTTGATTTTGTTTTTTAATTATATAGAAAATGTCAGCTATTTAGTTACGATTTTAGGCTTCGCTTCAGCCGGTATTGCTATTGCAATGAAAGACTGGTTTATGAGTATTTTGGGCTGGCTTGTGATTGTATTTGGCGGAAGTATCCATGTTGGAGATAGAATTCGTGTAGATATGGACGGGATGAAATATGTGGGAGATGTTATGGATATTTCACTTCTTCGCATGACAATACTTGAAGATATTACACTTACCTCAATCATGCAAAACAGAAGAGCCGGAAGAATTATTTTTGTACCGAATAACTACATCTTTACCAGAATGGTCGCAAACTATACGCACAGTACGCTTAAAACTGTTTGGGATGGTGTTCATATAACTATTTCTTTTGATTCAAACCATAAAAAGGCCATGCATTTAGCTAAAGAGATAACTAAAAAATATTCTAAGGGTTATACAGACATTACAAGAAAACAGTTAAATAAACTAAGAAATCAATATAGCCTTAAAAATACAAATGTTGAACCTAGAATCTTTTCTTTTATAGAACCAAACGGTATATCTATTGACGCCTGGTATTTGACAAATGCTTATGCGACTTTGACTCTCAGAAGTGTTATATCTTTGGAAATTGTAGATGCCTTTAATGCTGCAGACGATATTACTATCGCATACCCAACTCAAAAACTACATATTCAAGATGAGAGAAAAATTCCTCCTTTTGACACAAATGAGATTGTTTAAATGAAAAAAGTATATTTTAAAACTTTTGGATGCAGAACAAACCTTTATGACTCACAGGTAATGATGAGTTCTTTAAGGGACTACGAAATAACACAAAACGAAGAAGAAGCGGATGCGATAGTCATAAACTCATGTACAGTCACAAACGGGGCTGATTCACATGTACGTTCATACATAGGTCATGTAGAAAAAAGCAGTGATGCAAAAATCTTTTTGACAGGCTGTGGTGCCCATACGAAAGGAGAAAAGCTTCTTGAGGAAAAAAGGGTTCATGGAGTTTTTGGACAAAGTGAAAAACAAAAAATAGATTTCATGTTGTCTCAGGATAAACCTTTTTATGACCCGGGAGATTTAAACCATATAGACAATAGCGTTGTTGATGATTTCATAGGCAAAAGCAGGGCGTTTATAAAGATTCAGGAGGGGTGCAACTTTCGTTGTTCTTACTGCATTATCCCTTATGTGCGCGGCGATGCAAGGAGCATGGACGAAGGTCGTATTTTGGAACAAATCTCCAGACTTGCACTCAATGGTTTTGGTGAGTTTATCTTGACTGGAACAAATGTCGGCAGTTATGGGCAAGATACCAAAACATCTCTTGCGAAACTGATGAAAAAAATATCTCAAGTCCGCGGTGTCAGACGCATTAGACTTGGGAGTGTTGAACCTATTCAAATCACAGATGAATTTAAAGAGATTCTTGATGAGCCATGGCTGGAGCGACATCTTCATATAGCGCTGCAACACACCTCTCCACAAATGTTAAAGCTCATGAACAGAAGAAATGTTTATAAGCAAGACAGAGAGCTTTTTGAACTTTTAGCAGGTAAAGGTTTTGCTATTGGAACTGATTTTATTACGGGTCATCCGGGAGAGAATGATGCGCTCTGGGCTGAGGCGATGCAAAATGCAAGAGAATTACCATTGACACACTTGCATGCATTCAGTTATTCTAAAAGAGATGGCACTCCATCGTCCACAATGAAGCCAGAGGTAAATGGAAAAGTCGCAAAAGCAAGACTACATGAGCTTGAAATATTGATAGAAGAGAAAAATTTTGATTTTAGAAAAGCTTATCGGGGAGAGTTGGAAGTTTTGATAGAAAATGAAAAAGATGGCTCCTATCATGGTTTTGATCAACATTTCAATAAAGTTATAGTTGAGTCAAATGAAGACTTGGTCGGTAACTGGATAAATGTACAAAACTATACCGCAAAAGGAGATAGTAACTATGTTAAACTCTAAAACAAACAGAATAGCGCTTTATGTATCCGCTTTCATAGTGATAGCTTTGGTCTTGTTTGCACTGCTTAGAGATAATGCAAGTCCTATTACTTTAAAAGATGCTACGAAGATACTTCAGAATCATACCGTTCAAAAAGTAATAGTTACAAAAGAGTATGTTTATTTAAAAACAGAGAAAAATAACTACAAAATAGCATCTTCTCAAGTAACTCCAAAAATGTTTATAGATTACAAAGTTGATGTTGAAACAGGTACAAATATCATTGTTTATTTACTATCTCTAGTTTTATTTTTGGGTCTTGGCAGTTTAGCACTCAGATGGTGGCAAAAACGAACGGATTCTAGTAATCTTTTTGGCTCTCAAAGTAGCAACATATCTTCTCTTTCGCATGATAGCACACCGGTAGAAGCTATTAAAAGTGATGTTACTTTTAAGGATATTGGCGGTATTTCTGACGTGAAAATAGAGCTTGAAGAGATTATAGACTTTATAAAAAATCCCAAACGATACAAAAGTTTTGGAGCTTACATGCCAAAAGGTGTGCTTTTGGTTGGTCCTCCGGGTGTGGGTAAAACTATGATAGCTAAAGCTGTGGCAAATGAAGCCGGAGTTCCTTTTTACTATCAAAGCGGTGCTTCATTTGTGCAGATATATGTCGGCATGGGTGCTAAGAGGGTACATGAACTTTTTGCTGCTGCAAAAAACAACTCTCCTTCTATTGTTTTTATTGATGAAATTGATGCGGTCGGTAAAATACGAGATGGACAAAGAAATGATGAACGAGAAGCTACACTGAATCAGCTTTTAACAGAAATGGATGGTTTTGAAGGTTCAAGCGGTGTTATAGTTTTAGCTGCTACAAATAAAATAGAAGTGCTGGATTCTGCACTTCTGCGTGCCGGCAGATTTGATAGAAGAATTTTTGTGGAACTTCCGACTAAAAGAGAAAGAGCTTCCATCCTTTCCAAGTATTTACAAAAAGTTCCTCATCAGTTGGACGTAGAAGCAGTTGCAAATATGACAGTTGGTTTTAATGGAGCTTCTCTGGCGGCTCTTGTAAATGAGGCAGCGCTCCTTTCTCTTAGACAAAAAGATTTTCATATTACGATTGAGCATTTTCATCAGGTAAAAGACAAGGTGTTATTTGGCAAGAAAAAGCTTCAAATACTCAATGATGAACAAAAAAAGTATCATGTGACCTATCAGGCAGCAAAGGCCATTTGTGCTACTTATTTTGATATTTCATTTGAAAAACTGATGCTCTCAAATGAAAAGCTGACACCAACAACGAATGATTCTCTTATAAAACATGAAATCGAGTCAAGAATTAAAATGCACTTGGCAGGTCTTGTCGCATGTTCGATTAAATACAATGAACACTCAAGTTCTGCTAAGGGTGATTTGGACGAAGCTAAAGATTTTATCAAAAAAATGATAGAAGAGTATGGGATGGGAACATCGCTTATTGCAATGGGGCATGAAGAAGAGCTAGTCATGAACCGTCTCTACGATGAAACAAAGATACTTCTAAAGTCTATGCCAAGTGTCATTCATAAAGTTGAAACCGTACTGTATGAGAGAGAAAGCATCACAAAAACAGAAGTTAGAAAGTATATTGATGAAATTTTATAGTGGTTTTTCTTTAAAAAATGAATCATATTTGTTTGAAAACTATCTCAATAGTTCTGAGTACTGCATATCTGGATTTAGTTATGGAGCTATAAAAGCTTATGAAGAGGCAAAGAAGCAGGTAGCAAATGGAAATAGGATAGATACGCTGCAACTTTTTTCACCAGCTTTTTTTCAAACTAAAGAGGAAAGCTTTAAGCGGTTGCAACTGCTTGCTTACAGAAAAAATGAGGATGTATATCTTCGTCAATTCATAAACTCCTGTTTTTCCCCACATGCGAATAAAACAATAGAACGCTCAATAACTACTATTGACGAACTAGATGAGTTGCTGAACTATAAATGGAGTTTAGACGGGTTGGAAAAACTTTTGCAAAAGGGTGTAAACATTGAGGTCTATATCGGAAGTGAAGATGCTGTCATCGACACACAAAAAGCAAGAGAATTCTTTTTAAAAGTTGCAACTGTGACATATATCAAAAATGCAAATCATTTTTTGCAAACAAATTAGGAGAATAATGTGAGTGAGATAAAAATAGGTGTTATAACAGCAAGCGATAGAGCAAGTAAAGGGATATATGAAGATATCTCAGGCGTAGCAATTCAAGATACCATGAAAGAGTATTTAAAAAGTGAATTTGAGATAGTTTACAGATGTATCCCTGATGAGCAGGATATTTTGGAAAACACCATGAAAGAACTATGTGATGATGCAGGGTGTTGTTTGGTTGTAACAACGGGTGGAACCGGTCCGGCTTTGCGTGATGTGACTCCAGAGGCTACGGAAAATGTATGTCAAAAAATGATGCCAGGCTTTGGCGAGCTTATGCGTCAGGTAAGCTTGCAGTATGTTCCTACAGCCATTCTTTCTCGTCAAACTGCAGGCATCAGAGGCAAGAGTTTGATTATAAACCTACCGGGAAAACCAAAATCAATCAGGGAATGTTTAGACGCAGTTTTTCCGGCAGTACCTTACTGTATAGATTTGATAGAAGGTCCATTTATAGAAACGAACGAAAGTGTTATCAAGGCTTTTAGACCAAAAAGTAAATAGTAAATGCTTAGATTTCTAGTTTTTCTTTTACTCTTTTTGCCTTTTTTAAATGCTCAAATGCTTACAAGAACAAAAGTAGGCATGGGAACGTTCATAACTATATCTATGGATGAAAATCATTCAAACCTTATAGAAGATGGCTTTCAAATCATCAAAAATGTTGAGCTCTCACTCTCCTCGTATGATTCAAATGCCAAGATTTTTCAACTCAATAAAAACAAAAAAATTAGTTTGGATTCTTATACATACCAAGCTTTAGTATTGAGCAAAAAATATTATGAGCAAACAGATGGATATTTTGACATAACGATTGGTTCTATTACTAAAGATTTATACAGGTTTGGTGAGCAGGAACAGCTTCCGACAAAGCAAGATTTGCAAGACGCAAATGTAAACTTTAAAGGTCTTTCTTTTAATCTACATGTAGCCTCTATTGACAAAAATATGAACTTAGATTTAGGCGGGATGGGGAAAGGATTTGGCGTCGATAAGGTGGCAGATTATTTTAAAAATAAAAATGTCGCACGAGCCGTAATCTCTGCAAGCGGAGATATCAGGTGCCTTGATACATGTCACATAGATATTCAGAATCCGCATGAGACAGAATCTTCTTTGGCTAGTTTTGATACAGTGAAACATGAGACGGGAATCAGCACGAGCGGAAATTATAACAGATACGTACAATCTTCAAAGAATAATCATCTGATAAATCCAAAACTCAAAAAATCTGCACAAAATTTTATATCGATAACGCTTATCTCTGATATGCCAAATAGTGACTTGGATGCCTTTACAACAGCTGTAAGCGTTATGCCCAAAGAGAAAGCTTACAGTTTCTTACATAAAATGCCCGTCGCTTATGTCATACTCCAAAGTGACGGAAGGTTGGTTGTGAGTACAAATATAGATGAGTTTGTTGAAAATTTTAAGCTTTACTAGATTTAGTATAAGGTGTGTTCTATCAAGATTTTTAAACCAATTCCGATTAAAACAACGCCGCCTATTTTTTCAGCTTTGTCTTCTAAAAATCCACCGCCTCTTGAACCGATAAAAACTCCAATATAGCTAAATATTAAAGTCACTACACCGATAATTATCATGGATAGATATGGATTGAGTTGAAGTAGATTCAGGGTAAAGCCTGCTGCCATGGCATCTATACTTGTAGCTATTGCTAAAAGCAGCAGTATTTTATTCGTTATTTTTGTGATTTCATCTTCAATATTTTCACCAAAACTTTCATAAAGCATCTTTCCACCTATGATACTCAGTAAAATAAAGGCAATCCAATGATCGACTGATTCTATAATACCTCCTAATCCGATACTTGCAAAATAACCAAACAGAGGCATAAATCCTTGAAAAAATCCAAAAAACAGCCCAACTTTAAGAGCTAGTTTCTTGTCAAAATCTTTGTTTTTGACACCGATACCGATTGAAACCGCAAATGCATCCATACTAAGAGCAAAGGAGAGTAGCAAAACTTCTAACATGACTATATCCCTATCTGAATTTTATTTGTGCAATACTATCAAAAAGTAGATATAAAACCACAGGAATCATGCAGACATATATAAAAAATGAGACTATTTTCAAGTATATGAAAATATCAGAGATATTGATGATAAGAAACGGACTGAATATTTCAAAAAATTGTGCACTCAGGATTGTATAGAGCAATATTTTTACAATTGATTTGTTCCTATATCTTGTAAAGACCAAAAAATGCAAGGTGACCATAGACAAAAGTGCAAAAGCAAAAATATGTGGCAGGGCTGATTTTAAAATGCCGCTATTGCTTTTGGCAGTGAGAAAAAGCTCCTTGTCACCAATATAATAGGCGAGCGCTCTATTGACTTCAAAGCCTATTTTAGACTCAAATATCATAATACCACTTACTAGAAGCATGAGCGTAAAAATGGAAAAATACAATATAGAGACTTTGTAAGCCTTATGCATAATAGAGCCCTTTTAGAGAAGTAAGTGCACTCAGTATCGCTAAAATATGCCACACAAAAAAAGTTAGAACATAGATTTGGATAAAGCCTACATGTATAAAATATGCAAGCGGCAAGCTTATAAGTGAAATAATGGAACTGATCATCAAGAGATTGACAATCACTATAGCACTCTTTGAAGCGTTACTTACTCGAATAAAGATGGTACTGAGTGTAAAAACAATCATCATAATAAAAAAGATTTCTCCATGCCAAAATTCTAAGAAAGAGGATTGTGTTATGGGGTCTACAAATTGTTCTTCATCTCCAAAAAGTGTTAGGTGTATCGTTTGTGTAAAAATGCCAAAACTGCTTTGCTTTACAAAAATATCAGATATGAGATAGAGTAGGGTGAAGAACAATAAGCTTGACAATATAGGTTTCATCAAACTGTCTTGTTTTAAATCTTTTATAATTGTAAATTTCATTTTAATTTTTTAAAACCTCATTATATAAAGCAAATGCCACTCTGGAACTATCCGTAATACTTCTGGCACTGAGTGTCGCACCTGTTATGGTTGGAATCTCTTTTGAGGTCCTAAGCATTTTAGTTGTTTCTATATTTTGAAACTGCGAACTCCATTCTTTGGATGGAATATATTCATCAGGTTCATTGAAAGCTATAATCTCTATCCCTTTGAGTATTGACTGGGGCGTTATAAAATAGATAACTACAGCATTTTTAGAACGAACTTTATTGTTTACCAAAATCCCAAAACCAAGAACTTTATCTGCCTTGATGGCTTTAAAAATTCTAAATATCTTAGTATCAAGTTTTACTTTTGCCTCTTCAGTGATTCGTGCAGCCTGTTGGGAAGAGAGTAAAATATTTTTTTTGCTGATTTCACTCTCTTGTCCATAAGCATATTTCATGGCATCCACGGGCGAGATCAATATTTTTGCACTCAATGGAAGTGCAAAAATAAACAGAATATAGATAAATATTTTTTTCATAATCTCTCTTTTTTAAAAAATAAAGCCCATAGAAATACTCGCAGTATCAGTATCGACAGAGCCTTGACTTTTCATAGCATAGTCTAATTTCAACACAACTTGTTCATGCGGAAAATAGTTTATACCCAGCGTCGTTGTCTCAGTTGAATCTCCTGAAGTTCCATCCGCTCTTTTTTCTTCCGGATTCATACTTTCATACTGAACAAAAACAGGGAGCGAATTTGTAGAAGATGTCAAAGAAAGCAAATCATAACTTAGGTTTATATAACCACCATCAGCACTCTTCACAGCATCGCTCGCTATATCCTCAGCATTTGAGCGGGTTGTTTGGGCATATGCACCATATACTCTGGCACCTTTGATTTTATAGTCTCCGTGAAGATCAACGATAGTCGTCTCTGAGTTGTTCCCGTTTGAAGATGGAGCATAATACGCTGAACTTCCTACTAAAAATCCATTGATTCCTGTATAGTCTAGCCTTGCAACAAATCCAAGATTTGGGTCTGTTTGTGCAAATGAACCTCCACGACCATTGCGAATCCATTTTGAGCCGTTGACTCCTGTTTGCAGAGCACTGACTCCGGCAACTTTATAGGATAAATTCTCAATAATATCACCATAAACCATGACTCCGCTCTCATGCCAAGTTGTAGGGATAATATACTTTGTCGTATCAGGTCTTTGAACTGTTGTGAAAAGTGTGGGTTCATGCCTTTCATTTATAAGTCCCATCGGCATTAAAAAATGACCGACCCTTATGTTTACATGTGGATTGATTAAAAAGTCAAGATACATAAACTCTAAAACTACTTCTCCACCTTCTGCAGTTCCATCATCATTTTCTATACCGCCATGCTCAAACTCTAACTCTGCGTTTAAGATGATGTTATCTGAAAACTTGTAGCCGATATATGGAACAAATCTATACACATCCAAAGTCGTCTTGTCTGTGCCTGAGCCTTTTGTATCCGCATAATACATCTCTCCATAACCACCAATCGAGAGAGGAGATTTTGAGTAGTAAACTTTTGATGCTGCACTTCCTAAACCACTGTGTGATTTTCCTGTATCTACTGTAGTGTAGTTAAAACCGGTTTTTAAGTCACTTGTTTCATCTACAAGTGTCTGTGTAATTTGACGAAGTTCTTTCATCTCCTGCTTTAACGCCTCTAATTCAGTAGAGTCACTCGCGTATAAAGAACCTGATAATGCCAATGCAGTAAATAAACCTAACGATATTTTCGATTTTTTCATGATAAATTCCTTTTAATTGATATTGATAAGTATTATCAATATATTGGAAGAATTGTAATATAATTTTTTTACTTTGTCAATAGTATTGATAATCATTTTCAATTAAATGTTTGTTTGATGACAAAATATAAGCTAAAAAATTGCTTATCGTATCTTTAAAAAATACATAAAAGTGTGCATGAAAAGGATATAACGACCTATTTATATTACCACCATAACTGTTTGATTGACCGTAGTTTGCATACGATATAGATAATTTTATATCTTTACTGTAGCTGTATTTTGTTCCAAATTTATATGCACTAACATTATCTCTATACTCATTCTTTGAGAACATTGAACTTGTAAAACCTGAATCAAATCCCCATGGATTGAAGAATTCTCCATCCGAGTGGTTATATGCAAGAGAAATTGTAAATGGAGCTATATTAAACATGCCTATAACTCCATACATTGAGGCATCAACATTACCATGTAGTGAGTCTCCTATATCATTTTCTTTGAGATATTGAAGTTTTAATGTTATGTCTATCTCATTTAGAGAAAATATTTTGTCCCCTTGTATATTGACAAAATTAACAATATCATGTGCGTAGTAGTTCCAAAGCTGTAGAGTTGTTTTTGGAAATGTTTTATCTATAATCGAGAACATTGTAATACCGGCTGTATTGACATTGTCTCCATTTTTATCAATACCATTGGTGAATGCCAATTTTTCAATATCTATAAATTCACCTTTTAATTTTGACGGGTTTATTGCTACACCAGCACTATTTGTATATTCACCAATAAGTGCATAATCAGTTGTAGCAATGGAAACCTATGCTGCCTTGTAGACCATTAAAACTTTTTGTTCTATATTTGAGGTTAAAGCCAACGGTACTTCCTGTTTGGGGGTCAAACTCATTATCTTCACCATGTAATACATGTATGAGTTTTATGCCGCCGGACACACCATCTTTTTTAGTTTGAAACTGCTCTGCATTGATAGCTAATGTAACAAATAATAATAAAATTAATACTTTCATTTATGCTCCTATAAAAATATATTGTAAGTTTGATAGTTCCAAAAAATATACCATAGTCCAAGTGTCTAATATTGCCTTTATGACTAAATTATAATGTTAAAAATTAGCTATAATATAGCAAAAATACATAGAAGAGTACATGAGAGAAATTTTTAATAGATTAGTAGATAATACTTCAGTACATATCGAAGTGAATGTTGAAGCTGGTGGGTATAAAGCCGAGAATCCATGGCTGTTGAGCGTCTTTGTTAAATACGAAGGAATAGATGAAAAGCAAGATGGATATGAGGAATTTTTGGAAACTAAAGAATCCCTAATTATAGCTCTTGAGCATGTGGATAAAGCACATTATGTAGGGAGCAGGATAGTAGATGGTTGGAATGAATTCTACTTTTATGCTCCTTCTTCAAAGGAGCTTGATTCTATTGTTCATAAGATTTTGACCCCTAGTAATTATATTTTTGAAAGCAATGTTGTGAGAGATACAAAATGGGATTTTTATGAAACTCAGCTTTTTCCGACTGAACTGGAAATTCATCATATGCAAAGTGCAAAAATAATATTTCTTCTTGAAGAAGAAGAGGATGACTTGAGTATTGAAAGAGAAGTTGAACATTATGCCGTATTTGATACAGGCACTCAAAAAGATAGGTTTGTAAACATGGCATTAGACGCCGGATTTACGCTTAAGGATGATATTGCTACAGATGAGTATGAGCATGGAGTGGCTTTAGTAAAAGTTCACAAGCCGACAAGCGAAGAAGTACAAAAAGTTGTAGAAGAACTTTTTGTGCTTATAAAAAAAGAGCTTGGTTACTACGAGGGTTGGAGTACGACTTTAGTTAACGAAGAAGAAAATATCTAATTATGAAAGAGATGTTTGCTCTTGTCGGAGTTATCAACTACATGTTGGTCGTATTTTTAAATGCCTTTACGGATTTAGGGCATAAAATTATCATTCAAAATACCGTTTTCAAGGTTTATGATGGTGATTTGCAAATTATTTTGACAGCAATTGTAAATGCTCTTATTCTTTTACCTTTTATTTTGATGTTTTCACCAGCTGGTTTTTTAGCGGATAGGTTCCCTAAAAATAAAATTATGGAATACTCGGCAGCTTTTGCAGTTTTTATAACTCTGGGCATAACTTACTGTTATTATCATGGCTTTTTTTATATGGCATTTGCTATGACTTTTTTACTGGCTCTTCAAAGTGCACTTTATGGACCTGCAAAGTATGGATACATAAAAGAGCTGGTAGGGGTGAAGTTTATAAGCTTAGGCAATGGAGCTGTTCAAGCTACTACGACTGTGGCTATTTTAGGCGGGATAATCTTTTATACAGTTCTTTTTGAGGGCTTGTTTGATGATTCATTAAGCAAAAAAGAAGAGATTTTAATAGCTATGGCTCCTCTTGGCTGGCTTTTAGTTATGGGCTCAGTTATAGAGTGGTTGTTGGCATCAAAACTTCCAAATAAAATGATTCTTTCAAGTGAAAAAAAGTTCAAGTTTAGAAGATATATAACCGGTGCATATTTGCGAAAAAATTTTAAAATACTAACAAGAAAAAAAGAGATTTTTGAAGCAGTAATCGCGCTTAGTCTTTTTTGGTCCATATCTCAAGTAGTTTTGGCAATTTTTGGAGAGTATGCAAAAAGCGAGCTTGGAGTCACAAACACTATCTTTGTTCAAGGTGTGATGGCATTGGCTGGTATAGGTATTGTTCTAGGTTCAATTACAGCAGCAAATCTATCAAAGTATTACATAAATACAGGCCTGATCTCTATTGGTTCAGTAGGAATTACACTTTTAGTATTTTATATTCCTTTTGTAGATTCCATGAGCATAATGGCTTTCGTATTTACACTTTTTGGCGTGTTTGCCGGTTTCTTAATGGTTCCATTGAATGCACATATTCAGTTTTTATCACCAAAAGTGCATCTTGGAACTATCCTAGCCGGCAGTAATTTTGTTCAAAATATTTTTATGTTTGGGTTTTTAGTTTTAACAACTGTTTTTGCATACTTTGGTTCTAATGCCAAAATACTCTTTTATCTCATGGGATTGGTCGGGCTTTATCTTAGTTATATGGTATTTAAAAGATATATTATTATGACATTTTGGGCTGTTATGGAGCTTTTTTCTACGACTCGTCATGTGTACAATTATGTGGGTGTAGAAAATATTCCGGAGGACAAAGGGGTTCTTCTTTTAGGTAATCATGTGAGTTGGCTGGACTGGATTATTATACAACTCCCAATGAAAAAAAAGATCAACTTCGTCATGGATAAAGATATATATAATTGGCCTATTTTTCACTCGATTTTTAAATTGGGTGAAGCTATTCCTGTATCTAAAAATGCTTCAAAAGATACTTTTAATGAGGTATATAAAAGAGTTAAAAAAGGAAATATTGTTGCATTGTTTCCCGAGGGAGAGATAAGTAAAAATGGAGAAATAGGAAAATTTTACAGGGGCTATGAGCTCATACCTCAAGACTATAACGGAGTTATTGTTCCATTTTTTATAAGTGGCATGTTTGGAAGTTTATTTTCCAAATACAAACCAAAAGATAAAAAAAACTTTTTTAAAAGAAGAGAAATAAATGTATACTTTGCACCGGCAGTTTCTAAGGATACAAAAGCCGAAGAAGTGAGACAAATAATACTAAATATGAAGGAAAAATATGAAATTAAATAAACCAAAACACTCATTATTTAAAAATGGGATGTATGCAGTAGAAGGATTTATCGACATAACAAAAAATGAAACATCTTTTAAATGGCAACTGTTTTTGTTTATTGTCATGGGGATCGTTTCTTGGATGCTACCGATAAGTTTTGGTTACGCAAGCATACTTTTTTTATCTCTTTTTATCCCTATTTTGGCAGAAGTCGCCAATAGTTCAATAGAAAGAGTTGTAGATTTGGTGACAAAAGAGTACCATATATTGGCAAAGCAGGCAAAAGATGCCGGAGCAACTTTGGTACTTCTGAGTCTCATTTTAACCCTTGGGATTTGGATTACGGTTTTGTTACAAGCTTTTGGGCTTGTTTAAATATTTAAAAACAATAGTACAGTATAATATTATAATTATTTTTTTGGAGAATTTTTTATGAATACAACATTGATTATCGGTGCAGGTGGAGTAAGTAGAGTAGTTGTGTATAAGTGTGTACAAAATGCAGATGTTTTTGGCAAAATTGTTTTGGCAAGCAGAACGAAAAGTAAATGTGATGATATAAGAAATGAGCTTCCAGATGCAGATATACAGACAGCTTCTGTTGATGCTGACAGCACAGAGGAAGTTATAAAACTTATAGAGTCTTGTAATCCAAGTATAGTCATTAATGTGGCACTTCCTTATCAAGATTTAACAATTATGGATGCATGTATAGCTACAAAGACACCTTATCTTGATACTGCAAACTATGAACATCCGGATGAAGCGAAGTTTGAGTACAAACTTCAGTGGGAGCGAAATGAAAAGTTTAAAGAAGCTGGAATCATGGGACTTCTTGGAAGTGGATTTGACCCAGGGGCTACAAATATATTTTGTGCTTATGCTCAAAAACATTACTTTGATGAAATCCATACTATAGATATTTTAGACTGTAATGCAGGCGATCATGGTTATGCTTTTGCTACAAACTTTAACCCAGAGATAAACCTTAGAGAAGTCTCTGCAAAAGGTCGTTATTGGGAAGATGGAAAGTGGATTGAGACTGAACCGCTGGAGATTAAGATGGTTTGGGATTATCCTGAAGTCGGTCCGAAAGACAGCTATTTACTTTACCATGAAGAGATGGAATCACTTGTTCAAAACATCAAAGGTTTAAAAAGAATCAGATTTTTTATGACATTTGGACAAAGCTATATAAAACACATGGACGTTTTACAAAATGTCGGCATGCTTGGGATTGAGCCGATTGAACACAAGGGAATGAAAATTGTTCCTATTGAATTTTTAAAAACATTGCTTCCAGACCCGGCATCACTTGGTGCTAGAACGAAAGGAAAAACAAATATCGGCATAGTTGCCGAGGGTATGAAAGATGGTAAAAAAAGAAAAATCTATATTTATCAGGTAAAAGACCACGAAGATTGCTACAAAGAAACTAACTCTCAGGGTGTTTCCTACACAACAGGCGTTCCTGCCATGATAGGTGCTAAGCTTATGCTAGAAGGTGTCTGGAACGAGAAAGGTGTAATCAATATGGAGCAATTAAATCCAGATCCTTTTATGGATGAGATGAACATGCAAGGTCTTCCATGGCAGATACAAGAGATGGACGTTTAGTATGAACTTTGACAGCATTATCGCTCAGGTGAATTCACTTCCACCTTTGTCTGATGCTGCTGTATTCGTACAACGCTTATACGCTGAGGGTGCAGAAAATGTCGACATTATAAAACTTGTTAAAATCATAGAATCAGATGCACTTTTAGCCGTAAATATATTGAAAATGATTAATGCGCCTTTTTATGGTTTTTCAAAAAAAATAGCTTCCGTCCCTCAAGCTGTTTCACTTTTTGGTACAAATACCGTATATGGTTTGGTAATGAACTACGCTTTACAAGAAAGAATAAAAGCAAATGTAAGCGCTTATGGTGTCTCCAGCGCTCAATTTAATGATATATGCCATCTTCAAAGTGCCCTCATGATGCAATGGTATTCTAAGATAGATTTAAGGCATTCACAATTTTTAGTTCCTCTGGCTCTTATGATGGAATCAGGAAAGCTGATTTTAGCAAAAGTAATACATGATAGTGCAGCTACACAAGAGTTTAAAGATGGGTTGGTACATTGCGATAATATAGAGGATTATGAACAGGAATTTTTTGGAACTACATCCTATTCTGTGTGTGCATTACTTTTTGAACATTGGAATCTCGAACCTTTATATGTGGAGATATTAGAAGGTCTGGATTCTGAAAATGACAATATAAATAATCAGATGCAAACCTATATCAATTCTCTTAATGTCATACGAATCGCTGTGAATGTCAAAGATTTCTTAACGGAAGAATCGATACAAAAAGCTTGCACAGAAGTAGAAGACATGGGATTAGACACAGAATATTTTAAACATGTAGCCTTACGAATAAAAAATTCATATCTAGAAAAATTAAATAAATAAGGTTTATGATGACTTTTGACACTGTGAAGACACCATGTTATATATGTGAAGAAGAACTTTTAGAAAACAATCTAAAATTATTAGACTATGTTCAACAAGAGAGTGGGGCGAAGATTATTTTGGCTTTAAAAGGCTTTGCCATGTGGAGTACATTTCCTTTAGTTTCAAAGTATCTTAAAGGATGTACAGCAAGCGGACTTCATGAATCACGCTTAGCCCGTGAAGAGTTCTGCAAGTTTAATCCCCAAGCAGAAGTTCATACCTACTCACCGGCTTTTAAAGATGAAGATATAGATGAAATTGCCAAAATATCCGATCATATAGTTTTCAACTCTCCAAACCAGCTTTTTACTTACAAAGATAGAGTAAAAGAGATAAATCCACATGTAGAGTTATCTCTTAGAATAAATCCGGAATATTCAGCTTCACCGGTTGACATGTATAATCCATGCGGAATATACAGCCGGCTAGGAACAACACTTGCAAATTTTGATGAAGAAGTTTTAGAATACATTGACGGACTGAATTTTCACGCACTTTGTGAAGAGAGTGTTGATTCTCTTGAAGGTGTTTTGATAGCTTTTGAAGAAAAGTTTTCAAAATACTTCAAAGGTCTGAAATACATAAATTTTGGCGGCGGTCATCACATAACCAAAAAAGGTTATGATGTTGAAAAACTGATAAGAATCATCAAAGAATTTAAAGTAAAATATAATCTAGAAGTTTATTTGGAACCGGGTGAAGCTGTCGGTTGGCAAACCGGATTTTTAATTGCGACTGTTTTAGATGTTTTTAAAAATGGTATGAATGTAGCTATACTTGATACTTCAGCAGAAGCCCACATGCCGGACACTTTGGCTATGCCTTACCGTGCTGATGTTCGTGAAAGCGGCGAGGCGGGTGAGAAGAAACATACTTACCGTTTTGGTGGAAACACTTGTCTTGCAGGTGATATCATGGGAGATTACTCCTTTGATGAACCCTTAAAGATTGGAGATAAAATTATCTTTGAAGACCAGATTCATTACACTTTTGTTAAAAATACAACATTCAACGGAATCAGGCTTCCTTCTCTGGCTATTTATAAAAAAGATGGTAATTTAGAGATTGTAAAAGAGTTTGGTTACGAAGATTATAGAAACAGATTGTCATAAATAAAAAGGAAATAAAAAATGATAGAGGACAAAGAGAGATGGAACAAAAGATTTGTTGAATTTCCAATGCCGGATGAAGTTTCAAAAATAGTTGAGAAACACATATCAAAAGCAAATATTGGACAGGCTATAGATATAGCATGTGGAACCGGAAGAAATACTCACTTTTTGGTAGATAAAGGTTTTATGGTAGATGCTGTTGATATTTCAGACTACGCCTTAAGCCGTGTAAAGAAAAGCGCAACTATAAATAAAATAGATGCAGATTTGGACAAGTATAACATGGCTCCAAATAAGTATGATTTGATTGTTAACATCAACTATCTGAACCGTCGTTTAGTATCACAAATGAAAGATGCTCTAAAAGCCGGAGGAGTAGTGATATTTGAGACTTTTATTTTAGCTCATGGAGATTATAAACATGAAACAATGAACTTGGATTATCTCCTTAGAAAAAACGAACTTTTACACTCCTTTATAGGTCTTGATATCATTTACTATGAAGAGAGGGATGATGTTAACTTAAGAGGTGAAAAAATCCGCATAGCTTCACTCGTTGCCAAAAAATAATTATATAGAGTTTTTTATAGTTTAACATATACAATGGTGGTGGTGTTAGTTATAATGTCATCATTATAATCCAAAGACTATCATTGAAAGGCACAAAATGGACACTAAACAAGTACAATACATAGAAGAAGATGAAATAGATTTAAGAGAATTATTTAAAACTATTGTTAAAAGAAAATATCTAATAATCTTCATTACTCTCATCAGTACTCTGTTGACAGGGGTTTATGTTTTTACTATAAAACCGACTTATGAAGTTAAGGCTGTTATTAAAATTGCTCACATTGAGAATAATCCTATTGAAGCATCAGAAGTTATAATAGAAAGAATAAAAGCGGTATATGTAAATAATATTTCAGATGATGAAACAACAATTGTGTCAAATGTAAGTAATGGTAAAAAAGCTCAAGACTTTTTATCATTAGCTACGCAAGGTTTATCTAATAAAGAAGCAGAGGCTAAATTAAATGAAGTTATCTCGTTTATTCAGGATAATTCAAAAGCGACAATAAAGCAATATATCACCAAGAACAATAACGAAATTAAGCGAATTGAAAGAGAAATAAAACAAAAAGAAGATAGCTTACTAGCAAAAATAGACAATAAAATTGCTCTGCTTAAAAAACAAGATATTAAAAAAATAGATGATAAAATTGCTTTATTTAAAAAACAATATATCAACTCCATAGAAAGTAAAATAACAATATCTGAAAAATCAGTAAAAGAATATACAAACTCAATCAAAAATATTCAGGATAACTTAGAAGAAAAAAATAAAGATATTTCTTTTTCAGCTATGTTAGTTATGCAACTTACAAGCTATCAGAATATGCTTTTCAATTTACAAACAAACATCACTGTACGCACGCATCCAATTTGGCCACCCCGCGCATTCATACTTAGCCAGCTGACGCATCAACACTTGGCCAGGCTGCGCATCGATTATTTGGCCAGCCAAGAGAGTGTGATGCGCGGCTAAGGCCCAGTTAAGTTAAAGAGTATTCTTCACTATAATACACCTAAAAAGGTGTGATAAATGAGGAGAGTATGTATGAGTAAAATCAAAGAGGTGTTAAGATTAAAATATCTTAACCAACTATCCAACAGACAGATTCAATCTATCACCGGAATTTCTAGAAACAGTGTCGCCAATTACATAAAGAGTTATATACAACTTGAATCATCACTTGAAGATGTATTAGAGCTGAATGACACTGATTTAGAACAACTGTTTCATCCAAATAAACCAACACTTAGCACCAAGCAAACAGCATTGGAGCTCATCCACCCAGATTGGAACTATGTCAGAGAAGAACTCACTAAAAAGGGAATGACAAGAGCACTCTTGTATGAAGAGTTTAAGAGTGCTCAACCTAATTTATACAGCTACAGCCAGTTCAACCGCTACTACAACAGATTTATTAAATCTATCAACCCTTCAATGCGTCAGGTTCACTACTCAGGTGACAAACTCTTTATCGATTACAGTGGGCTTACAATGCCGATTGTAAATCAAAGAACAGGAGAAACATCTAAAGCTCAAATCTTCGTAAGTGTGCTAGGTGCCAGTGGATACACCTTCGTTCACGCCACTCCAACCCAATCCACAAAAGATTTTATAAAGTCTCATGTCTTAGCCTTTAGTTTTTATGGAGGTGTTCCAAATATCTTAGTGCCTGACAATCTAAAAGCTGCCGTTATTTCTCATAAAAAAGGAGTTATAAAACTTAATGAGAGTTATGCAGATATGTCAAGACATTATGGTGTTGCAGTAGAACCGGCACGACCATATAAACCACAAGATAAATCTAAAGTAGAACTGGGTGTAAAAGCAATTCAGAGATGGATACTGATGAGACTGCGTCATCACACTTTTTTCAGTGTAGATGAGCTCAACCAGCAAATCAATCTCTTACTTGATGGCTATAACCATAAAATCATCAGACGCTTAGGTAAAAGTAGAACTGAGTTGTTTGAGATGCTTGACAAGCCTTTACTACATCCACTCAGAGCAAACAACTACATCTATAAAGAGTTTAAAACTGCAACAGTGGGCGTAGATTATCATGTAGAACTTGATGGAAGCGGATACTCTGTTCCATACAAATATCTTGGCAAAAAAGTAGATGTCTCTTATTCTTCAACTTCTGTTGTCATTGCACTCAATGGAGAAATAATAGCGCACCATCCCAAACTCTCACAACCCTATCATGATTCAACACTCTTAGAGCATATGCCTAAAGATCATGAGTACCAACATGAGAAGTGGAATCCAAGAAGAATACTTAATTGGGCAAACAGCATAGGAGCACATACAACAGCGCTTATGCAAAGTATTATGGATTCACGCTCTCATCAGGTCAGAGGATATAAATCTTGTATGGCAATATTGAATTTTTCAAAAACATATGGTGTTGATGCGTTAGAGATGGCATCAGCGGCAGCATATGAGCTCAATATTCATAAAGTTGCATCCATAGAATCAATGCTAAAAACAAAAAGTTATCTCCTCTATAACCCACAAACCAGTGCCAACAACAATACATTTTTCAACAGCCATAAAAACATCAGAGGCAGTGAGTATTACTCACAGATAGATAATAAAAACACAGAGGCAAAAATATAATGATTACAACATCCACACTTCTAGAACAAACAATGACACTGAGTCTATCCGGATTTAAACAATCACTTCTACTTCAATCCGAAGATACAAAGTATCAGTCACTTTCGTTCGAGGAGAGACTCTTTCATCTCTTTGAGTCAGAGATAAACCAAAGACAGGATAAACGAATAAAGAGGATGCTTACAATTGCTAATCTCAAAGATAAAACAGCTTCACTTGAACAGATACAGTATCTTCCAAAAAGAAAACTTGATAAATCACTCATACTCTCTTTAGCTAATGGTGATTTTATCAATAAGAACCAAAATATACTTCTGACAGGCGCTACAGGGACAGGTAAGAGTTTTCTCATGCAAGCGCTTGCAAGAAGATGCATTAACCTTGGACACAATACAAAGTATTATCGTGTTACCACACTTCTTGAAGAGATTAAATCATCAAGACTCGATGGTAGCTATACAAAAACACTGGCAAAAATATCAAAGTTTAAACTGTTGTTACTTGATGACTTTGGGGTAACACCACTTAAGGGTGATGAGATTAATGATCTCTTTGAAGTGATAGAAGATAGAATGTTTAATGGTTCAATTATCATTACAGCACAACTTCCAGTTAGAGATTGGCATGCATATTTAGGAAATGAAACTATTGCTGATGCTATGATGGATAGACTTATTCATACAGCACATAAAATTGAATTAGATGGTCCATCTATGAGAGAAATATTAGCCAAATCATAATTTACTTGGCCACCTATGTTACAATAACGCAAGAATATTTTTTACCTTCTCAACTGGCCAAGTGTTTATGCGTATGGGTGGCCAAGTGGATGCGTGTGAACAATCACTGACTTAAACCTGCAAAAAGATAAGATACTAAATGAAGACATACCTAACTTGGAACGAAATAAGGAAAAGATACTAAGTGAAGACATACCTAACTTGGAACGAAATAAGGAAAAGATAAACCAAGTATCTATAAAAAATTTAGAACAACAAAAAGAAAACATTACATTTATTGATATCCCAAATCTAAAAGATCAAATCGCAACGTTAATATATAATCAAACTAAAAACAATATAGATAATGCCAAAGTTATCGGTAAGATATCAATTTCGAATTATCCAATAAAACCAAAAAAGAAACTCATCGTAGTTGTAGCATTTATCACCGGTTTAATTCTTTCTATATTTTTAGTTTTCTTTATGGAATTCATTTCCAAAAATAAAGAGGATGCGTAATAAAGCTTTTAAATAGAGTAGCATCTATTTATCGTCTCTAAAAATTGATAAATAAGAATAAACTATTTTATGTTACCAAAATAGAGATCAAGGAAAAAGTTAAGTCCATAAGCCGGTTCATAGTTGTTTTGCTTTTTGAAGTTTACATTAGGTGTGACTCCATAAAAAAACCATTTACGCCACACACTTCTGCGATAGCTGACTGATGTTGTGTAGTTGGTAATTCCTCCGTCTTTTTTTGTTTCCTCTGGAAGAAGCGGGTTATTTGTACTGTATTCATATTCCGTATTACCTGAAAATGATTGAGACAAACTTAATCCCGCATTGTCTTTAAGAAGCCAATAGTGTTGTAACGCAAGACCATAATCCATCCCGGAACTGTCGACTTGGCTGCCACGGTAAAGATTGATCCTGAAGAGCCTGGATTCGCTTAACTGCTTATCAAAGTATATCTTTGTTTGTTCCTCAAAATAATCTTTAAGTGAATATTTGAAAATTTGTGCCGGCTCTATCTTCCAAGTGTAAAAATCTTTGCTTATGGTATATCTTGCAATCGCAAAAGGATTGATACCATTTGTACCGACGGAATATTTTTGTTTAATTTCATAAAAAACGGGAGCAAAATAGTTTACTCCTATCTGTGTCCCGGATTTTTCGTCTATAGAATTATTCTTTACAATATCATTAAAATTATCTTGATTAAGATCATTGATAAACAGGTTGAATTCTTTTGTACTGCGGCTTAGCGGTAAGCGTGCGTTTACGGATCCATTAAACTTATTGGTTCCATCAGAAATAAAGTTTGAATTGAGATTTACAGATACAAATGTCTCATCTGTTTCTTCATAAAACTTATCACTGCGAAAGAAAGTATCTGCGGAGTTTTCTTGAACTATATCGTTCTTATCGGAGCTGGTAATCATGTCATTAAGCCATATATCTATGCGATTAGAATAATCAACGACTTTATCCGAGATAGCGCTATGCACCTTGTCTATATAAGTATCTTCCTGAATACTCGCATCATTTGTCTCGGCAACAGCACCGCACGCTGTAAAAAGAAATAGTAAAATAGTTTTATGGTAAATGTTCATAATGAGATTATAGAATAAATATTCTTTATATTTCTTTCGAATAAATAAATATGTTTATAAACCTTCAAGTAAAATACGCCAAAGCCTATCTACTTCTTTATCATTCATAAATAAAGTTGATTTATTTGAAAAAAGTTCATAAAGTGTATCTTGTGTTAGACTTAGTGTATGAGTACACTCTTTGTGGGTTGGTAAGTAGGCTCGTATTAGTGAAACATCAGCTTTTATAGGTAGAGAACATAAAAAACAGTTAAGCTCTTTGTGTAGCCTTCCTTCGTGTTCTAATAGTTTTACATAAGCTTCTACCGCTACTCTTTTAGGATTTTGTTTGTTCCATTCGTTTGATGCATTGTCTATGAGGTCAAAATAGAATTTATCTAATTCTTCAGCATCTTTTAGGTGTTTATGAAAGAGTGTCAAAAAATCTTGCCAAAGTCTAAGCAGTTTGTAATCATTTATCCATTTATAGCCAATATGAATTACATCTTTTAATCTTAATATATTTGATTTACCGGATGCTTCCTTTTCATAGTCTATTTTAAACCCTATATTTATAGTTCCATGTCTAGCACCATAAAATCTATAAAGAGTATCTAAGCTCTCTCTTGATATTATTGTAACTATTAAATCTTCATCTTTAACTTTATTAAGATTTATGATGTAACCCTGCATCTACCTGCTTCTTTTATACACAAAATTAAAATTTATAAACAAATTATTTGTAGTATTATACTTTTTTAAACCTTTAAATAGTAAAATAAACAACTTTATCTCTAAATAGACTAAGTTACTTTAAAAAGAGATTAAACTTGTGATAAATAATCATAAATTTACACAATTTACTAAAATTTAGGAGTGAAAAATGGTTGAACATCATGATTTATTGAGATCGTTTAAGGACAACTGTGGTTTTGGTCTCGTTGCCAACATTAAAAATAAAGCATCACATAAAGTTTTGGATGATGCAGTTACCGCGTTGGAGCGAATGATGCACCGTGGTGCAGTTGCAGCTGATGGAAAAACTGGTGATGGAAGCGGTTTGCTTTTATCTATGCCTGAGGAGTTTATTCGCAAGGAAGCATCTGCTATGGGAGTTGAATTACCCAAGCAATTTGCTGTAGCATCAGTTTTTACAAAAAACAGAGCTCATTTGGACGTAGTGGAAAAGATTTGTGAAAACAACGACTTAAAAGTTGTTTGCCGCCGTGATGTGCCGGTTGATATTGCCGCTCTTGGTGATCAGGCTTTAGAATCTTTACCAAATATTATTCAATTGTTTATAACTCCAAATTCAATTATGGCTACAAACAGATTTGATGCACTTTTATATCTTTCTCGTAAGGAAAGCGAGCATAAGTTGATTGATGATAAAAGTTTTTATATAGCTTCAATGAGTTCAAAAGTTCTTTCATATAAAGGGCTTGTTATGCCTACGCATATTAAAGAATTTTATAAAGACCTTCAAAATGAAAACTTTAAAATCTCTTTTTCGCTATTTCATCAAAGATTTTCAACAAATACGCTTCCTGAATGGAGACTTGCACAGCCTTTTCGCGCTGTCGCTCATAATGGTGAGATTAACTCGGTTGAAGGTAATCGTATAAATGTTGAGATAAAATCAGAGTCTATAAAAAGTGAAGTTTTTACAGATGAAGAGATTCAAAGAATTCTTCCTATTTTACAACTAAATGCATCTGACAGTGCCAGCGCAGATAACTTTTTTGAGTTTCTTATAGTGAATGGTATGGATTTCTTTAAAGCTGCCCGCGCCGTAATACCATCAGCTTGGCAGAATGCACCTCACATGGACCCTGAACTTCGTGCATTTTATGAGTATCACTCAACTGTTTTTGAAGCATGGGATGGTCCGGCTGCATTTTCTGTGACAGATGGCCGTTATATCGGTTGTGTTTTAGACAGAAATGGTCTTAGACCTTCAAAATATATTATTACAAAAGACGACAATCTGCTTATTGCCAGTGAGTACGGTGTTGTAGATATAAAAGAAGAAGATATTTTGGAAAGAGGTCGTCTTCAGTCAGGTGAAATGTTGGGACTTGATCTTAAGTTTGGGAAAGTTCTGAAAAATGAAGATATAAATAACTATTTAAAAAGTTCAAATCCTTATATGAAATGGTTGAACGAACATATGATTTATCTTCAAGAACATGTTGAAGAACAGTTCACCTCTCATTGTGAATTTAATAAAGAAAATCTTGTTGAGAGACAGAGATTTTTTAATATAACTCAAGAAATTGTAGAACAAGTTATTGAACCTATGATAATAGAAGCAAAAGAAGCCGTTGGTTCTATGGGTGATGATACTCCTTTAGCGGCTTTTTCAAAGAAGCAAAGAGCTTTTTCTGATTTTTTTAAACAGAAATTTGCTCAGGTTACAAATCCGCCAATTGATCCGATTCGTGAAAAAGTTGTTATGAGTTTAAATACAGGATTTGGGGAAGTGCATAATATGCTTAATGAAATTCCAAGTCATGCACATCGCTTAAAATCAATATCACCAATCATAACAAGCGAAAAACTTGATGTGTTAAAATCATTTGGAGATAAAAATTCTCCACGCTACCAAGCTTTTTATCATAATACAACATTCTCAACAGCTTACAGCGGAAATCTTAAAGATGCACTGGATACTTTAGTGAACAAAGTCATAGATTCTGTAAAAAATGATGGAACCAGAATAGTTATTTTAAACGATAGCGAATTTAGTCGTTTAAATAAAATTATTCCTATGGTCATGATTGTAGGCCGTCTTAATATTGCACTTTTGGAAGCTAAAATTCGTCATCTTGTTTCTATGATTGCGGTTACTGGTGAAGTTGTAGATTCTCATAGTGCAGCGGTACTTATCGGATATGGTGCAAGTGCTATCTATCCAAATTTACTTTTTGCAACAGTTATAGACAGGCTGGAGAACTCAAAAGTAATAAAGCTTACATGTCATGAAGCTCTTCAGGCCGTGCATACTTCTTTAAACAACGGACTTTTGAAAATCATGTCTAAGATGGGTATAGCGACAATAGCTTCATACCGTAATTCTGGATTGTTTGATGTTTTAGGTTTAAGCAAAACAGTTGTTAAAGATTGTTTTGAGACTTCTCATTCTGCTCTTGGCGGACTTGATTATAATGATATACAAGAAAGAATTGAAAAGTACCATGCTGATGCATTCAGAGAAGATGGCTTCAATAAAATATTTCCATTAAATATTGGTGGATATTATAAATTTTATAGTGGACAAGAGCATCATGATTTCGGTCCGGACGTTATTCATGCTATTCACACAGTAGCGCGTAGTGGCGAGAAAAAAGATTATGAAACACTAAGAGATTTAGTAAATAAAAGAGGATTGAAGTTTATTCGTGATTTCTTTGAGCTTAAGTCTGATAGAAAAGCTATAGATATCTCTGAGGTTGAGCCTAAAGAGGAAATCTTCAAGAGGTTTGCATCTGCTGCAATGAGTCTGGGTTCTATCTCTCCTGAAGCGCATGAAACAATTGCAATGGCTATGAACAGAATGGGTGCCCAATCAAATTCTGGTGAGGGTGGAGAAGATGTTGAGCGTTTTGGTACTGAACGTCGTTCAAAAATCAAACAAGTTGCATCTGGAAGATTTGGTGTAACTCCTGCTTATCTTAGAAGTGCTGAAGAGATTCAGATAAAAGTTGCTCAAGGTGCAAAACCTGGTGAGGGTGGTCAATTACCTGGACATAAAGTGAGTGCACTTATCGGAAAGCTTCGCCATACGGTCCCGGGTGTTACACTGATTTCACCTCCACCGCATCATGATATTTACTCTATCGAAGATTTGGCTCAGCTTATTTTTGACATGAAGCAGGTAAATCCTAAAGCCAGAGTAGCTGTTAAGCTTGTTTCTACCATCGGTGTCGGCACAATTGCAGCGGGCGTTGCAAAAGCTTATGCTGATAAAATCATCATCTCCGGCGGTGATGGCGGCACGGGTGCTGCTCCTCTAACATCTATTAAGTTCGCCGGTAATCCATGGGAGATTGGTTTAAGTGAAGCACACAATGCTCTTAAGGCTAACAATCTTCGCGGTCTTGTTGAACTTCAAACCGATGGCGGTTTAAAAACAGGTCTTGATGTTGTAAAAGCTGCACTTTTGGGCGCTGAGAGTTATGCTTTTGGTACAGGTGTTTTAACTATCGTTGGTTGTAAGATGCTTCGTATTTGTCATGTAAATAAATGTTCTGTAGGAATTGCGACTCAAAATGAAAAGCTTCGCCAAGAATTCTTTAAAGGGCATGTTGATCAAATAATAAATTATTTCACTCTCATGGCTGAAGATATCCGCTCAATCTTGGCAGAACTTGGCTTTAAAACTATGGAAGAGATGGTTGGCCGTGTTGATTTACTTAAAGTTGTAAACGATGAATTTGCACAAAAATTTGATTTTTCTTCAATCTTGCATCAAGAAAATGGTGTAAATACCCATCAACAAAAATCTAATCCTCCTTTTGATGACAATGCATTTGAAAAAGATGTTTTAATGGAAGCTATGACGGCCATCAAACACCCTGAGCAACCCATACGAATAAGTAGAGAAATATCAAATGTCAATAGAAGTTTTGGTGCATTAATCAGTGGTGAAATAGCCCAATTTTATGGTGATAAAGGTTTAAAAGCAGATACTATTAAAATTACTCTTAATGGTATAGCCGGACAAGCTTTAGGTGCTTTCTTGATTCCTGGTGTATCTATTTACCTTCACGGTGTCGCAAATGATTATATTGGTAAAGGTATGCATGGCGGTAAAATAATAGTTACTTCTAAAAATGAGGGTGAAGAATTTGGTGCTGGCGGTAACACTTGTCTTTATGGTGCAACAGGCGGCAAGCTTTATATCTCTGGCTCAGTCGGTGAGAGATTTGCTGTTCGTAACTCGGGTGCATTAGCGATAGTAGAGGGTTCAGGAGATAACGCTTGTGAATACATGACGGGTGGTATAGTTGTAATCCTTGGGCGTACAGGAATCAACTTTGGTGCAGGTATGACGGGTGGTGTTAGTTTTGTGTATGATGCTGATCACAGCTTTGTTGAAAATGTAAATCGTGAACTTGTCGAGGCTGTTCGTATTGATACCGATGAAGGGGCAGATGCTAGGCATTTACTCAAAAGATTACTAAAAGATTATGTAGTGGAAACTAATAGTATAAAGGCAAAAGAGTTGATTGATAACTTTAGGGTAGAAGTAAGAAATTTCTGGCTTATCCGCCCTAAAAACTTAACAAAACTACCACTAAATATAGAGATTGGAGATTAATATGAGAGAATATTTAACAATTGAAAGAGTAGATGCAACGAAAAGATTGGTAGTAGAGAGAACTAGGGATTTTGATGAAATCTATGAAGTATTTGATAAAAATGAAGCAGCTTCTCAAAGTGATAGATGTATTCAATGTGGAGATCCGTTTTGTTTAAATAAATGTCCACTTCATAACTATATTCCTCAATGGTTGAAATCTATTGCTGAGAAAGATTTAGAATTTGCCTTTAAACTCTCAAATGAGCCATCACCTTTTCCTGAAATCATGGGTAGAGTTTGTCCTCATGATAAACTTTGTGAAGGTGATTGTACTTTAAATGACGGTCACGGGGCTATTACTATCGGCTCTATTGAGACTCATATTACAGAAGCTGGATTTAAAGCAGGTTATAAACCTGAGTTTCCTGGCATTACAGTAAATAAGAAAGTAGCAGTTATCGGAAGTGGACCAGCTGGTCTTTCTGCAGCTACATATCTTCTTCGTTCAGGTATAGCTGTTACGATGTATGAAAGAAGTGATAGAGCAGGCGGGCTTTTAACTTATGGTATTCCAGGATTTAAACTAGATAAAAAAATTGTACAAAGACGTGTAAAACTACTTGAAGAAGCCGGTTTAAAACTTATACTCAATTGTGAAGTTGGAAAAGACATTGCTTTTGAAGATATCGCGAATGAGCATGATGCAATGTTTATCGGCGTCGGCGCAACAAAGGGTAAAAAAGCAGGTTTAGCTGGTGAAGCAGCTAGTAATGTTTATACTGCTATGGATTATTTAACAGCAATCCAAAGAAAAAACTTTAAACTTTCATATGATAAAAAGTTTGATTTTAAAGACCTGAATGTTGTTGTAATCGGTGGTGGAGATACCGCTATGGATTGTCTAAGAACTGCAAAAAGAGAAGGCGCAAGAAGTGTTACCTGTTTGTATCGCAGAGATGCTCACAATATGCCGGGAAGTCAAAAAGAGTATAAAAATGCGATGGAAGAGGGTGTAGATTTTATTTTCTTTGCATCTCCAAAAGAGATAGCTTTAAATGAAAATGGATTGGCAGTCGGTGTTAAGGTTGCAAAAACTACGCTTGGTGCTAAAGATGAAAGTGGTCGTCAAAAAATGGAAGAGGTTAAGGGAAGCGAGTTTAGAGTTAAAGCTGATATTATCATCATGTCTTTAGGTTTTGATCCTGCCATACCATCATTTTTACATGAAAATGGAATAGAAACAAACAGTTGGGGCGGTATTATCATAAATAAAGAAACTCATGAGACAACAACCTCTGGTATATACGCTGGTGGAGACTGTTTTAGAGGTGCTGACTTAGTAGTTACAGCAGCTTTTGACGGTCGTGAAGCAGCGAGAAGCATATCCAAATCTTTGCTTAAATAAATTCTTCAACATATATATTCCCGTGTTGCATCGCGGGAATATTCATATAAAAAACTTCAATATATTTTATTTACTTTCACATCATTCCTTTTTCTTATAGCTTAAATAGTATATGTACTGTTTTTTTACTATAATATATTTCTAAAAACAACAGAGGTTAGTTTACATGCAAAATAAATCAAGAAAAGCATTCTCACTTATAGAACTTATGATAGTTATAGTTATTTTAGGACTTTTAGCGGCTATGGTTATGCCAAGTCTTACAGGAAAAGGTGAAGAGGCAAAGAAAAATTTGGTCTGTGTTCAGATGAAGAGTATTTACAACGGTGCACTGGACATGTTCAAGATTAACAACAGTGTTTATCCGTCTACGGAAGAGGGCTTGGAAGCTCTTGTTAAAAATCCTGATGAAGAGAAATATGCAAACTATTCAACCAGCGGCTATTTTAAAGATAATAAAATGCCAAAGGATTCTTGGGGCGGTAAGTTTATTTATGTAAACGATGAAGGTTCGATTGAACTTATCTCTCTTGGTGCGGATAAAAAAGAGGGTGGAAAAGACGAGGGCGCTGATATTAAGATGAGCGAGTGTAAGTAGCCTGACTTTATGAAAAAAGCCTTTTCTCTCATAGAACTTCTGATTGTCATCGTGATTATCGGAGTTGTATATACTCTCGCAATCGGGCAGTTTCAAAAAATAGGAGAAGAATCTTCAAATATTACGCTGGAAAATTTAAAAGAAAAATTGCAGTCATTTAAACAAAAAAAAAGTGTTAAGCTTTTATGCCTAGATGACTGCTCGAGCTGTGATATTTTTGTGGATGGAGAAAAAACTAAAACGATTGAGGATTTTTTGGATAAGAATGTAAAAGCGTATAGATATGAACTCTCTTACGGTTTTATAGAAGCCGAGAAAGAGGTTTATTTTAACACTGAAAATGTTGAGGAAAATGTTTGTTTCTCTTATGAAGTGGATAAAAGTGGTGTTGGTAATCAGGTTTTAGTTGAGTTTAAAAATAAATTTTATGACTTTTCAACGTATTTGGGTAAGACAGCGGTGTATGCTTCCATGCAGGATGCTGTCCAAGCTAGAGAAAATTTGCTAAGAGAAGTGATGAAATGATTTTTAAGTTCAAAGGTATTGATAGCTATGGAAAAAAAGTCAGTGATAAGATTGAAGCGGTATCTTTAGCAGAAGCTAAGAGTAAATTAAAAGCAAAAAATATTATATATCAGAGTATTTCAGAAGATTCGGCATCTTTGTTTGCTAATTTTAATTTTACTAAAAAGTACAAAATACGGGCGAAAGAACTGTCTTCACTTTCAAGAGAACTTGCCATGTACATCCGTTCTGGGATAACTATAGTTTCAGCACTAAAAATCATACAGACCCACTATGAAAAAAATAAAAAATTAAATCTCTTTTTGACGACAGTAAGTACGCATCTTGATGAGGGAAAAGATTTCTATACAGCACTTGATACTCAGAAAGTTGTGATTCTGCCGGATTTTTATAAACAATCCATTAGGGTAAGTGAAAGCGGAGGGATTCTTGATGAAGTGCTCATGGAATTATCCCGCTTTTTAAAAGAGCAGGATAAAATCACCAAAGAGATAAAAGCTGCATTTGCGTATCCGACTTTTATGATTGTCATTTCACTTTTAATGATCTCTTTCATGCTTGCTTTTGTTGTGCCTCAGATAACCGGTATTTTTGAGAGCATGCACCAAAAACTTCCAACACCGACCATCGTAGTCATAGCTATGGGTGATTTTTTTAATCATAACTTTACAACGATACTTGCCGTTATTTTTGCTTCAACCGCAATCTTCATGCTGTTGATGAACAAAAGTTATAACTTTGCATACAGTGTTCACAAGCTCATACTTAAAACTCCTGTTTTTGGGGAAATAGCGCAAAAGAGTGAATTGGCAAGATTTTCCTATATAGCATCGCTCTTAACCCGCTCAGGAGTGCCCTTTGTCCAAACCATAAATCTTGGTGCAAATATATTAAATAATTTAGTCTTAAAAGAGTTGTTTAGCGGTGCTGCAAAAAAAGTGGTAGAGGGTAAACTACTCTCAAATGCTTTAAATGATTCTAAGACAAACATTGATTATGCTTTTATTCAGTCTATAGCTTTGGGGGAAGAGACTTCTCAAATCGAGAATGTTTTGAGTAACCTCTCGGAACTCTACTTTGAAGAAAACAGAGACAAGGTGAGTATGCTTTTAACCTTGCTTGAGCCGGCATTGATGCTTTTTGTCGGCGGAAGTATAGGTTTTATCGTAGCAGCTATGTTGCTGCCGATTTTTTCAATGAGCATCAGTTAGACATGAACAGATACAGCAAAAATGCGATTGCGCTTCTGGTAACAGTCCTCTTTGTTATGGCGATTACTGTCGCTGTAGGGATAGGGCTCAAACAGGTGAAAGAAGCGTCACATCATGTTGAAAATGAAAACTTTATGATTCAAACAAGTGTGATTTTGGAAGATGTCATGCAGATTTTAAAAACTTCACAACAACTCAACGATATAAATTCCAGTGAAGATTTTTTCATTTTTTTATCTCAAACATCATTTATTCCTTTACAAAGTAATGACATTCGGGTAAACATAGAGCTGAACAGTGCAAGGTCAAAGTTTAATGTGAATGCATTGGTGGATAGCAACACAACTGCAGACAAAAACAAAGTAGAAGCTTTGAAAGTTTATCTAAACAAGCAAATGGTAAATAGTGAATATGTCGGTATATTACTGGATAATATGGGCGGAATAAAAGAAGATTTATCTTACAATAGCGCAATATTTAATGAAAAACCATATTTATTCAGGGATTATATTGCATCACTGAGGCATTTAAATGAGATTAATAGTTTTTATGAGAAAACTTATCATGACAATAGTTTGAAAAATATTGATTTTGAAAAGCTTTTTTATTTTAGCAGTGACAAAAACAGTTTCATTGACTTAAATTACGCAACTCCGCAAACATGGGAGTTAATACTTGGATGCGATAAAACTAGAGCCCAACAACTTTCTTTGGGAACAGGTGCTTACACTTCCCTAAATGACTTAGGTCTGAGTGATGATGAGAAGCTAAATATGTCCCATTTTAGTACAAGTTTTTTTGAGAAATTTATAAATGTTACAATAGAGATAGAAGAAAATTTTCAAAACGGTAAAATTATGTTTGAATACGATATCAATAAGAAAAAGGGCTCTAATTTTGTTTACGAAATTTAACAATAAGTTTAACACGATATTTTTAGACACTAGCTCACCGTCGTTTGAAGTAAGCGATAAAGTTAATGTCATTTTATCTCCATCACTTTACTGGGTCAAAAAACTTTCTTTACCAGTCAAGTATGAAAGAGATGCCAAAAAACTTTTGCCCTCAGTATTTGAAGATATTTTACCTCATGGAAACTACAGCTACAGTGTATATAAAAGCGGTAATGATTTTTTTGCATTTGCTTATGAAGACAAAAAAATCTTAGATACACTTTCCAAAAAAGGGATATCGGCTTCAAATATTGCAAATGTTTATTTTGCCCAGAGTGAATTAACAAGCATCAATGGTGCCCTTAAGATTAGTGAGACTCAAAGTGTTTACATGAAGGATGACATTCTTATTTTGGTTCCTTGCTGTTGGATTGAAGAGAGTTCTTCCTTGAATGTAAGGGAAATAACACTCTCAAATCACTCTATAGCCTTGAAGCAATTTGGTCATATCGTTGATGAAAAAAGTATTTATAATATTGGCGCAATATTGCTTGTTTTAATTATGTTAGTATCTGCCCAATACATGATAACAACACAAAAAATAGCAGGTATAAGATATGAAATAGATGATATTTTTACAAAAAACAATCTCAAATCAACAATGTTCCAAAACAAGGCAATGCTCAAAAATTATGCAGCTACACATGAGAGGCAGACAAAGATTCGAAAATATATTTCGGTAATTTTATCGTCAAAGTTGAAAAGTTCAGAAAAGCTGTCTTTGCTTAGCTTGAAAAATAATATTTTAGAAGCTGATTTTAGTGATCTCTCAGAAGCCACTCAAAAAGAGATAAGTGAAAAATTACAACTGAATAAAGTGAAATTTAAATCATCAATGTCAAAAGATAACTGGCATGTGGAAATAACATTATGAATCGTATAAATCCATTTTATATCGGTGTGATATTGTTGGCAATACTTCTTTTTTTAGCTATCAAATTAGGCAGTGTTAAAAGTGAACTAAAAGAGGCAAAAGCTTCTTATAAAGAGACTTTAAAACTCTCGACTGACCTGAGCGGACTCAAAGAAGTTTATTCCAACAAAGAGAGGATAAAAAAATCATTGCAAAGAATATTGGAGCTTTCTTCTTTAAGTGCAGCAAAGATTGAGAAAAAATCCAGTAATTCCGGTATTGTCATCAGTTCAGAAAGTATAAATAAAAATGAGCTTAACTCTTTGATGGGTAAAATACTCAACGGTTCTTTTAATATCGGTGCATTGAAGATAAAAAAACTGAGCAATACGAATGCAAGCCTCTACATGGAGATAAAATGGTAAATAAACTGGGAATGTTTTTTTTATACTTTCTATTTTTTATATTGGCTCTCATGTTCTTTACACCAAAAAGCAGTGTTTATTATTTTCTGGAAAAAGAGCTCAAACCCTATGGTGTAATTATCTCGGGTGAAGAGGTGTTGGACAGAGGATTGTCTCTTGAGATATCGGGTGCAAATGTTTCATTTGGAAAAATACAAAGCGCAACAATATCTGAGATAAAGGTCAATCTTTTCGCTTTTTATAACACAGTAGATTTTAAAGATATTGTTTTGTCCAGTCTTGTAGAGTCTTTTGTTCCTTTGCATGTGGAGACGGCAGAAGTTACTTACACTGTTTTTTCACCTTTACATGTAAGCGCAATTTCTAAAGGCGAGTTCGGTGAAGCATACGTAAAAGCCAATCTTTTAGATAGAAGCGTACATGTAAGGCTTGTGCCCTCAGAGATAATGTTGAAAAGCCATCAAACTACATTGCGCGAGTTTGTAAAAACTGAAAGTGGGGAATATGAATATGATCAAACTTTCTAACTCCTACATAATGAGCGTCATTACAAAACTTTTAATTCTGTTGGTAGTTGCAAAAAGTATCTCCTTGGCTTTGTGGTGGGTTTTGCCTGGTGAAGGAGTTGAACTTCAGACTACAAGCAGCTACAAACCAAAATATCAGAGAGTTGATTTTGCAAATATGCTTGAGGGCAGTTTCGGTGAAAAAGAAAAATCTGCTGCCAAACAGAAATCTGCTTCCAGTGCTACCAGTATCAAAAACATGATTTTAAAAGGTTTGTATGGAGGCGGTTCAAAAGGCTTTGCAGTAGTCGCGCTCAGGTCTTCTTCTGCAAAAACATCGATAGTTTCTGTCGGCGAGGATTTTTCCGGCTATACTTTAAAGACTATTTTTAGCGACAGTGTAGTCTTTAGCAAAGAGGGCAAGGAAAGCGTATTGTTTATGGACAATATAAAAAAAAGTACGATATCACAGAAGCCAGTTTATACACCGGCTAATGCAGAAGATAGAAAAGCTGTATCTAAAATAGACATAGAATTTTATGCAAAAAATCCAAATCAGATATGGAAAGATATAGCTATAGATGAAGTGAAAGATGGCGATGAAATAAAAGGTTTTAAAGTAAGTAAAATCAATAAAACATCTAAAATCTCTCAGCTTGGACTGCAAGAGGGTGATATAATTGTTGAAGTAAACAATGTAAGGCTCAAGTCCTATAAAGATGCCTTGGATATATATAAAGAGATAGATAATTTAAGTAGTGTACAAATTATAGTACTTAGAAATAACACAGAGTTGGAGTTAGCATATGAGATTAATTAGATTAGTATTGTTGGTCAGTAGTTTAGTGTTTGTTTTGTCTGCGAGAGAACAGGTGAATATAAACTTTTCAGATTTAGAGATAAATGATTTTATCAAGCTGACGTCAAAGATTATGAACAAAAATATTTTAATAAACAATAATATTAGCGGAACTGTCAATTTTGTAAGCAGCACTCCTGTGTATGATGATGAGTTAGTTGGAATCTTGGTCGCTGTATTGGAATCAAAAGGGTATACGCTTGTTCAAGACGGCTCTTTGTATGAGATAGTCCGCTCAACTGAAGCTGCACAGCAAAATGTACATGTAGCCACTCAAGGCAAAAATGTTTACGGCTCGCTCATGGTGACTCAAGCTATGGTGATACAGGGAGAAAATGTAGATATTGTAGCAGCGAAGATTCGTTACCTTATTTCAAAAACTGCAAAGCTAATGACTATGAAAGAGAGCAATACTTTATTGATTACGGATTATCCTAAAAATATAGAGACAATAAAAAAAGTTATAAAAGAGATAGATACACACAATGATTTTATAGTAAAAATTGTATATATTAAACATACAGAAGCTAAAAAATTACAGCTGCGTTTGGTTGATATCGCTAAATCTATTTTCAATGGAAACATCTCCTCTGAGCAAGTGAAGATAGTTTTGGATGAAAATATTAACGGCATGATTATTGTCGGAAGCAAAGAAAATGTTGCAAGAATAGAGGGGCTAATAGTTAAACTTGACGTTGAATCAAATGTAGACAATGCTGTTAAAATATTTACGCTTAAAAATTCTGATGCAAAATCAGTTCTAGCGAGTTTAACTGAGATCATCTCTAAACAGACATATGCAGACCCGTCACTCAAGCCAAATGTTTCAATGAGCGAAGAGATAAATGCAGTTATTGCAATTGGTGATCCTAGTGTAATAAAGGGAATAAAGTTTATTATAGATGAGCTTGACAAAGAAAAATTTCAGGTTTATGTTCAGGCAAGAATAATAGAGATTAATAAAAATGATGCGCAAAACATTGGAATAAAATACGGTTTTGCGGCTGGTGATGTATCATCTTCTGGATTATATGCTATGAGCGCAAATTTTGGTTCATCAGATTTAACCAAAAGTTTATCTACACAAGTTTTGGATTATCTTACATTAGGTACTACAAAAAGTACACTTGCTTTGGGAGCTACCTTGGATTTTTTAGAAACGAATGGAGCTTCAAAAGCCATCTCGAATCCATCTATTCTTTGTGTGAACAATAAAGAATCATCCATATATGTTGGAAAGACAATATCTGTTTCAAGTGGTTCAACAACGGGTACTACAGGTTTACCGACAATCTCATACAAAAGAGAAGATGTCGGTCTGACTCTTAAAATCAAACCTAGAGTTTCTTCAAAAGATAAAGTGACTTTGGATGTTGAGACAATCTTGGAAAATGTTTTAGATGACGGTTCAAATAATAATACAGGGCAACCTATTACTTCCAAACAAGAAGTAAAAACACAGGCGATTCTCCGACATGGAGAAAGTATAATTATTGGCGGACTTGTAAAAGAAGATGTGCAAAATAGCAAAACAAAAATTCCATTGTTAGGCGATATCCCTCTCATTGGAGAGTATCTGTTTTCATCTACATCTACGTCAAAAACAGAAGATAATCTCATAGTCATTTTAACTCCTTATGTAATAGACAATAGTGAGAAGTTATCACAACTTCAAGAAAATCTAGGAGAAATAACTAGAATACAAAGAGAATATAATAAAGAAATTTTTAAAAGAATTGAAAACGGTGAAACATTAGAAAATAATAATGTTGAGAAAAAAGAAACCATAAAATCTCTAACAAACGATAAAATGATAGAAAAAGAAGAAGATCCATTTGCCGGAGCCATGTAGATGTTAAACTTAGAACCCCTTCATAATCTGCATCTTGAAGTTTATGAACCAGAAGAGCTAAACACAGATTTAAGTGTAAAAAACTATCTTCTTTTTAGTGAACTCGATGGAGAAATATGCGCATTTATCTGTGACAGATATCTTGTTGATGCAAGCAACTACTATACAAAACTGGAAAAGAAATACAAGCTTCACATGTTGGATGAGGACTCTTACGACAGACTTTACAACCGCTTTTTAGAACTTCGTACAGATAAAACTATGGAGACCATGCAGGAAGATTCAAGTGAAGAAGGCAGAGATGAAGACATCTCTTTAACAGACTTTTTAAGAACTTCATCAGATATTTTAACAAGTGAAGAATCGGCTCCAATTATCAAGTTTGTAAATGCACTTTTTTATCAGGCTGTAAAAAAAAGAGCTTCAGATATCCATATAGAGGTGCAGGAAAAACGGGGCGAAGTCCGGTTTCGTATCGACGGCATGCTCATTAAAAATGCGGACTTGGAGAAGAAGGTTGTCAATCTCATCATCAGCCGTATAAAAGTTATTTCCAACCTTGATATTTCAGAAAAAAGAATACCCCAAGATGGACGAACCCAGATAAAAATTGCTGGAGAGAGTTTAGATGTCCGTGTCTCGGTACTTCCAACTTTTTACGGAGAAAGAGTTGTCATGAGGCTTCTCATGCAAAGCTCTCAAATTCCAAAAATAACTGAACTTGGATTTAACAGTGAGCTGATAGGCGATGTAAAAAAACTGCTTCGCTCCTCTCATGGAATCATCCTCGTTACAGGTCCGACCGGCAGCGGTAAAACGACATCTCTGCATTCATTTTTAAGAGAAGTTGAAGAGCCGGAGAAAAACCTTATAACAGTTGAAGACCCGGTAGAATACAAGTCGGACAATATTTCCCAGATTCAAGTAAATGAAAAAGTAGGGCTTACTTTCGCAGCTGCACTTCGCTCTATTTTAAGACAAGATCCGGATGTTATCATGATAGGTGAGATTCGTGATGAAGAAACAGCCGCCATTGCCGTTCGTGCAGCACTGACAGGTCACTTGGTTTTCTCAACCCTGCATACAAACTCTGCATCCGCAACTATCTCCAGACTTGCAGACATGGGGATTGAGCCATTTTTGATTTCATCCTCACTTTTAGGTATTCTTGCTCAGAGACTTGTGCGTGTACTGTGCACTCATTGCAAAGAGATAGATGTGATAGCTGAAGAGTTTGCAGTTGATTACAACATACAAGAGGGCACGGAAATCTACAAGGCATGTGGATGTAAGCAGTGTAATTACAGCGGATATTCTGGTCGTCGCTCCATTGGTGAGCTATTAGTCATGAGTGATAAGGTGAGAGATATGCTAAAAAGCACCACAGATGAACATACTATCAAAGTTGCACTTGAGCGTGATGGCTTAAAAACTATATCCAACCAGCTCTCCTTGATGCTTGTAAATGGTGAAACATCCCTAGAAGAAGCTATCCGTATTGGCTTAGGGCATGCGTAAAGGATTTACTCTTATAGAAGTCATGGTGGCTGTTATGATTATATCAGTTGTTATCATGGCACTTCTTCAGATGTATGCAAACAGTAATCATATCTTCTCAATTTTTAAAGAAAAAACAAAAACAAATCAATACTCCTCATTTTTTATCTCAAATCAGGCTTATGGCTTAGAAAATAAAAGTATTCATCTGGATAATTTAATCAGTGAGTTTACCGTTGAAGATGACCTCAGAAGAAATCTCAAAGATATGAGAGTTGAAGTGTTATATCAAATTGTTAAGCAGATAGATATGAGTGAAAGTGATGATGCCACTGAAGAAGGTTCAGACACTAGTTCAAATATGATTCTTGAACTGGGAAAAACGATTCTAAAAGTGGACAACTCATCAAATGCACTGCTTAGGATTAGAATACAATGAGAAAAGCTTTTACACTCATAGAATTACTTATTTCTATAACTATCTTATCTATCATGATGCTATTTTTATACAAAAGTTACGCATCATTAAATCTCTCAAATAAATTTTATAAAAATGAACTGAGTCAAATAAAAGATGAACAGCTAATAAAAAAGGTTGTTTTTCTGGATTTTTCTTTAGCTTTATCTCATTCTACAACTATTTTAAATCAGGATAAAAAAGAGGATGCAGTACTCATGCAGAGTTCAAACTCTCTGCATAAAATGTACAATCCATATATAGCCTATATAGTAAATAACTCTAAATTATACAGGCTGGAATCATTCAAAAAATTAACCTATCCTTTGAATGCAGGTAGTGATTTTAGTGTTGATTTTCTTGGTGAAGTAAATAGTTTTAGAATTTACAAGTCTAATGAGGATAATACCACTGCAATACATAATAGTTCGGTACCTGAATTATATTTAGTTCATATTGATTTTAAAAAAAGCGATGAAGAAATATTACTGAAAATAAAAACATTAGAAAATTAGGCCTATTTATATTTTAAATCTTTTAAAAATAAGTGTAAATATTGTATAATCAAAATTATTTATAAATGTAAGGATTTTTTTTGAACCTCTTAAACCTTTTTACCAAAACAGATACAAGACAACAAGCAACGAAAAGTGAAGCTCCGGCCCATTGGATTAAATGTCAGTCATGTCAAGCTTTGATGTATTACAAAGAAGTAGAAAATCAAAAATATGTATGCCCAAAATGTGGTTACCATTTTCGTTTAGGCGTTAAAGAAAGATTGGAACTTTTAGTAGATGAAGGCACTTTTGTAGAATTTGATGACAACTTAAAACCTGTTGACCCATTAAGCTTTGTAGATAAAAAATCATATGTAAAAAGAGTAGAAGAGGGTGTAAATAAAACTGGAAGAAGTTCCTCTGTTGTGAGTGGTGAGTGTAAGATTCATGACGTGCCTGCTCAGCTTGTTATTTTTGATTTTGCTTTTATGGGCGGTTCCTTAGGTTCAGTTGAAGGTGAAAAAATTGTTCGCGCTGTAAACCGTGCCATAGAGAAAAAAGAAGGTCTGATTATCATAAGTGCAAGTGGCGGTGCAAGAATGCAGGAGAGCACGTATTCACTTATGCAAATGAGTAAAACCTCTGCCGCATTGGCAAAGTTGGCGAATCATAATATTCCGTATATATCTGTCTTAACTGATCCGACTATGGGCGGAGTGAGCGCATCCTTTGCAACTTTGGGTGATATTATTATCGCTGAACCAGGTGCACTTATCGGCTTTGCCGGACAGAGAGTTATTAAACAAACAATAGGCTCTGATTTACCGGACGGTTTTCAGCGGGCAGAGTTTTTGCTGCAAAAAGGTTCTATTGACATGGTCGTGAATAGAAACGAATTAAAAAAGACACTTTCAGATATGTTAACGTTGTTAAAAGTAAGCTAAGTTATTATATGCGATTATATGCACTTTGCGATCAGGAACTTCTTGATGAAAATAATGTTACATTAGAAGAATTCGTTGAAATTGCAAAACAAAATTCTGCCGAGATAATTCAGTACAGAAATAAGAATTCTGATATTGCTTTTATCAAACAACAACTCATACAAATAAGAAAACAATTTGACGGTTTTTTGATTGTTAATGATGCTTACGAGCTTATTGAATTTTGTGATGGAGTTCACCTAGGTCAAGAAGATTTAAGGCAAATAGATTCTGATATTTTTAAAGCACTGGGGATTATTAGAAGTGCCATCGGTAAAGATAAGATTATTGGAATATCTACCCATAATGAAGCAGAAGTAATGCAAGCAAATGAACTTGATTTGAATTATATTGGCTTAGGTGCCTTTAGAAATACTAATACAAAAAAAGATGTTCTTTCTGTTTTAGGTGATGAACTGGACTCAATAGCATCAAAATCTAAGCATTTTGTAGCAGCAATTGGCGGTGTGAAAAAAAGCGATGTTTTTAATCATATAACTTATCATGTTATCGGAAGCGGACTTTTATCATGAATATCGATATCATCTCAATAGCAAAAAAGGAAAGATCTATATATGACCCTTTATATAAAGAGTTGACTAAAATGATTTCCCGCTTTGCAAAAGTAGATGAAAATGAACTTTTTCCAAAAGATGTAGCAAAATCACACACTATTTCACCAGAAGCCTCACAGCAGGCATATACAAGGGCTCTAGAACCCTATCTTGCTAATGGTTTTTGCATCAGTTTGCATCCTGCTGGAAAATTAATCGATAGTTTTGAATTTAGTAAGCTATTAAATGATAAAATGTCGATTAAATTTTTCATAGGCGGAGCCTATGGTTTTGAAGATAGTTTTTTAAAAAAAACTAATGCTGTTATAAGTTTAGGAAATTTAACTATGAGTCATAAAATAGCAAAAGTAGTTTTGCTTGAGCAGATTTATAGAGGTTTTTCTATATTGAGTAATCATCCATATCATAAATAAAAGAGGGGACGTTAAGTGCAAGATAGTGAATTGAAATACTTTAAAGATATCTTAGAGAGTCGTAAAGTGCAGATAATAAAAAACATCATGGGTGTTCATAATGAACTAAATCAACTTAGTTCATTAGAATTAAACGATGAGGGTGACCATGCATCTGCTAACAATAATTCAATGATTGAAAGTGCTATCGTACAGCAGCAGGAAAAAGAACTACAGGAAATTGGTGTAACCTTAGGCAAGATAGCAAATCGTACTTATGGTGTATGCGAGATGTGTGAAGATCTCATAGGATTTCAGCGCTTAAAAGTAAAGCCACATGCTATATATTGTATAGACTGTAGAGAAATTGTAGAAAAATCTAGATAATTTAAGGAAAACAACATGCATATAAAAAGATACACGATAGCTTCATTTATATTTATTATTTTAGTAGGGTGGTATATTTTTGCCTATATCACACAAGACACTATAAGTTTGAACTTCTTTGGTGTACAATTGCCATCTTTGTCTATCGCTATGTGGGTGAGCGTTCCTCTTGTACTTTTGTATATTGCGAGTGTTGTTCATATCTCTTTTTATTCTATGTTAGGTAATTTAAAACTTCGTAAATATGAAAAAGATTATGAAAAATTTATAGATTCTATAGTTGATGCTTTTCTTGGTAAAGAAAATAGAAAACATTCTTTTAAGACTGAGAGATATTCATTTTTAAATTCACTGTTAAATAATGTAAGTGTAGTTCCAAAAGAAGCTTTAAAGAGTGATACATCAAATGAAAAGATAAACAGTGTTATAAGTCTTGTCAATGATGTAAAAAATGGAAATGTAGTTGATTTGAAAAAGTACTCTTTATCTTTGGATAACGAGATAGTGATTCAAAATGAAAGAAATAAATACAAAAAAGGTGATATTAGTGCTGAAGATATACTAGGTCACTCAAATAAGTATGCTCCCTCATTATGCGAAGAAGTCTATGCCGAGTATGTTAAAACAGCATCTTTAAATATGATTGAAAAGCATAAAAGACTTCTAACTAAAACAGCACTTTTTGAAATATTAAATAGGGTGAACCGTAAAGAAGATGGTCTCGAAATCATCAATGATGTTTTAATAGAGTTGTTTAACTCTTTAGAATTAGAGAAAGAAGATTTCTTGAAAATAGCATCAATTCTATCAAAATGCATGGTTCCTGAGCAAAGAATAAAACTGTTTGAGATAATTGGTGAAGCCAATGAAAAAGCTATGGATTCATACTTGTTAACATTATTTGATTTAGAAATATTATCACCGGCAGATGAAATTTTGGAAAATTCACAGCCTGATGAATTTTTGAATTTTAAAGCATACAGAGCACTTAAAGAGTGTAATAAAAATTTCAACATTAATTTATTTGTTTAATAAAATAACCACTCAAACGGAGGTGCTGGCTTGTTAAAAAACCTCTCTTTTGAAAAACCAATATATGTTTTAGCTCCTCTTGCTGGATTTACAGACCTTCCGTTTAGAAGTGTTGTTAAGAAATTTGGCGCAGACCTTACTGTGAGCGAGATGCTTAGTTCAAATGCCCTTGTCCATGGATCTGAAAAAACTTTCCACATGTTGAAAAAAAGCCCTAATGAAGACCCATACTCTGTTCAAATTGCAGGAGCAGAGGTAGATGTTGTAAAAAGAGCTGTTGAAATTTTAAATGATTATGACGGTATTGATATAATTGATTTAAACTGTGGTTGTCCGGTTCCAAAAGTTGTTGGTCATGGAAGTGGAAGTTCGTTACTTTTAAACCTGCCTCTTATGGGTGAAATTATACGAACTATAAAAGATACATCAAACAAAAGTCTTACCAGTGTAAAAATCAGGTTAGGGTTTGAAGAAAAAAATCATATTGATATAGCAAAAATGGTCGAAGACAGCGGAGCTGATTTTATTGCAGTTCATGGAAGAACACGTGCAGGAAAGTTTAAAGCCGCTGTTGACTATGATGCAATAAGAGAGATAAAGGAGGCTATATCCATTCCGGTTATTGCTAATGGAGATATTGACTCTTTTGGCAAGGCTAAGTGGGTTTTAGAACATACTGGAGCAGATGGAGTGATGATAGGTCGCGGTGCTGTTGGTGCTCCTTGGATCTTTCACCAACTTCGCTCCGGAGAATTTGATATCGATAATGCACTTAAGCATGAAATTATCATGGAGCATTTCGACAAGATGATAGAGTTTTACGGAAATCATGGGGTTGCCATGTTTAGAAAACATGTGCATACTTATTCAAAAGGTTATAGAGGAGCATCCATACTTAGAAATGATGTGAATCGAATAGACGATGTTTCACAGAGCAGAGATGTTATAGACCAATTTTTTAAAACCGGCGAGTTGGTTTAGATGTTGGAGATTAGCGATTCAATTAAAACGCTTGATGATAGTGATATATATGATAATATATATCACTATGACTACAACTCAAAACATCTTTTATCTTTGATAAAAAAAGGGATTCAAGAAGATGATCCTGCTTATCTTAGCTCTTACCGTTCTTTCGAAGGTGAGGTTTTTGAAAATTTTATTTATGAAAAGCTTTTAAAATATGCTGCACAAAGTAATGAAATAGATAGATTCGTTTTAAAAGGGTTTCATCAAACAAAAGAAAAAGCTTTCGCAAACACACTGTCCATTAGTGAAAAGCAGCAAATTGTATATAGAACAAAGAGTAAAGAAATCAGTGAGTTTGATGCTATGTTTTTAGTGAAAAACGAACTTTATTTTGTTGAGATGACATTGGTAAAATCCGTTTTAAAATTAAGAAAAAGGCTTAGAAAAAAGAAAGCTCTTTTGGAGATAATTTTTCCAAATTATGAAATTAAAGCACTTATTATATTGAATGACGGAGCAACTGGTACAAAGCAATTTCCAGATTATTGCAAGGTGTGGTTTACAAACGAATTTTCTGCACAAAATGTACTTGAATATATAAAAAATACAGATGCAAAAGCATTAAAACCAAAAGTTATTACAAATTCTAAAAAAATGATAGAAGCACATAGATTAAAGCTTCATCCCTTTAGATATTACAACACTATGTCCTGGATAACTAAAACATTAAGAAGTAATCAAAAACACATATTAGACATGTCCTTTTTGATGAATACTAAAATTCAAAGATATCACGACTTGTATAATAAGTTTTATATAGGATTTTTAAATATCGAAGAAGCAAGACAAATTATTGACTTGGAAGGTGACTACAGTGCTGATCAAAGAGTTGTTGTGGCTATTGAAAAGAAGCATACTGATGAAATTATTTTAACTTACTATCTGCAAAAAACCCGTAAAATATTATATTTATATTATTTTGATGATAATGGAGTGCTTTGTAAAGAGAAAAAAGATCCATTTGGGATTACTGTTACTGAAGTTTATCATTCCAATAAAATTATGGATAGTAAATACGAGCTAAATTCATCTCATATCAAAACTATCAATAAACTTCTTAAAGATAATTTTGAGAATCAAACATATTCCTAAGCTTTAAGACTCGTAAATAATAGAAGCAGCACGTTCTTTGTATGCTTGTAGTGGTTCTTTTGGTGAAGTCCTTGTGGTAGTACTCTCAACTCTTATGAAATCATCAAGTTCCTGATGTCTATTTTGAAGAATTGTTTCAAAGTCTTCTTGTGTTTCAGGTTTGTTGTCTGTAAACTTATCTAGTAAAATGTTGTTTTTACCCATAAGTACTAAATAACTTTGCTGACCAAAATCAAGCATTACAACACTATTTTCTTCATTGATATTTTTTTGAAATCTAATAGATACATTTTCAGTAAAACTCGATGTGTGATTTGCATTTTTTTCACTTTCATCATTCGCATTGGCTTTAAACAACCATGAGTTCTGTTGCTTTTCTTTCTTCCCGGGAGTCACCTTTTTTTTGATAAAAAACAATATTAGAATTCCAATTATCAGAATGGAGACCACTATGTAATAGTTTTTCTGCATTCCAGCGTCTCTTTTTGTTGGAAGTGCTGCAAATGGGTTATTCTCTTGTGTTTTAGATTGATTGTTGGTTTTTGTCGTATTGTTTTTAGTAAATCTTAATCGTAAACCATATCCATCGGATGTTTTTGATGCTTTGAGTTTTGTTGCGAGTGGAACTGAGGCTGCTACTATTGTATAGTCTGCCATAGGGGTTATGCTAAGTACATTCAAGAAGGGTGATGCTAATTCTTTTGTTTTTTCTGATTCTATGGAAGCATCTTGAAGCTTTATAATGATTTTTGATTTGGTGATACTTTGCTTTATAATTCCATCGTATGGAGTGTCAAACGTAATCATTACATCCACTCTGTCCGTTCTGTCATAGATGTTATAACTCAAGATTTTTGCAGCATTAAGTGATAATGCTAATGCTAAAATAAGAAAATATTTAATCATAATCTCTCTTTTGATAGGTGGTATAGAACTGCGCTGGAATCTAAAATCTCATTGATACGGATGGCAAGATTCTTTTCGTAAACCATAACCTCACCTTTGCCCAGTATACGACCATTTACGTAAGACTCAACGCTCTCACCAGCTGGTTTTTTGAGATCAATAATAGAGCCTTTGGTCAGCTTTAGTATCTCAGCTATTGTTAGTTCTGTTTCACCTAAATCAGCTATAAACTCAACTTCCATATCCAATAAGCCTGAATAATTCATCCATGATAGTTCAGTTTTTATATCAAATGGAATTTCTGTTTCAGCATAATGATATTTATTTTTCTTAGCCATTTAAGTTCTTAGCTCCTTGATTGCAATAATCATTTCATCATCTTTTATTTTAATAGTTTTTACTTCGTCGTATTCTAAATCAAATATACTTGATTTAAGAAATTTTGGAGTGCTGATGACAAATTGATTGCCATTACTTTCTTCTGCAATAACTTTAGCACTTCCCACAATGAGGTTTACCGTTTCTAACAACATATCAACTAAAGTATCCTCATCACTTTCATCTTCTTCTAAGAAAAGTTTGGCAATTCTTTGAATAAAGTTTGACTCAGAAGCTATATAAATCCGATGTTTTTTAGCCATTTTTGTTTCTATGTCTATATAAGCAATAAGTGTTCTCTTTTTACTGATTGTATCATTTGTCTCATGCGGTTGGGCAATTTGGTGAATACAAAAGTTTTCTGAAGCTTCGATAATAGTATTTAACATTTAATTACCCTTTATTAGTAGTTGATTATACTTTATAGATTCTCAAAGTAAAATTAAAAACTCTTATCAATCTATGTATAAAACAACTATAAAGTGATATTTGAGTACAATTCGCAAAAAATATAAGGCGCCCATGATTGAAATGATTTTACTCGGTGTGAGTGTTGGTGTATTATCAGGTTTTTTTGGCATAGGCGGAGGAACAATATTAGTTCCACTTTTGCTTATTCTGGGCTATGAAACTAAAATAGCTATAGGTATTTCAGTTGTTCAAATGGTTTTTAGTTCTGTATACGGAAGTTACTTAAACAACAAAAAAGGCACTTTAGATATTCCCATGGTTGCAACTATTGGAATTGGTGGTTTTGCAGGTGCACTTTTGAGTGGTTTCATTGCTTCAAGAGTAAGCGATAATACTTTAGAAGTTATATTTTTATTGTTTGCCACCTTCGCACTTTTAAGAATTTTTTTTAAAACAAAAGAACATAAAGAACAAAGAGAAGTGAGTAAAGTTGTACTTTTAGCCATAGGTATAGTTTTAGGTGCAATCAGCATGACAATTGGTGTTGGCGGAAGCTTGATTTTGGTTCCTATTTTAGTCGGATTTTTACATGTTCCACTCAAGCAGGCAACTTCTGCTGGTTTATTTTTTGTAGTGTTTTCATCTGTTTCCGGATTGATCTCACATACATTAAGTGAACATGTAGACTATGAAAGTGGCATAATCATAGGTTTAGCATCTCTTATTGGTGTATATATAGGTATCCATTTGAAACATAAAATAAACGTAAATATACAAAGAAATCTACTCGCAGGATTTTACTTTTTAGTAGTTGCTTATTTGGCACAAAGAATATTTTTATAAAGGTTTTTATAGATGAAGAACAAAGATTTAATTAAGATTACCGGCGCAAGAGAAAATAATTTAAAAAATATATCATTAAATATTCCAAAAAATGAACTGGTTGTTTTTACAGGCTTGAGTGGAAGCGGAAAATCAACTTTAGCGTTTGACACGCTCTATGCTGAGGGGCAAAGAAGGTACATGGAATCCTTGTCGTCTTATGCAAGACAATTTCTTGACCGCGTTGGAAAACCAGATGTTGACAAGATAGAAGGACTGACTCCGGCTATTGCCATTGACCAAAAAACAACTTCAAAAAATCCCCGCTCAACTGTTGGGACTATAACTGAAATATACGATTATTTTAGACTTTTGTATGCTCGTGTCGGAGTTCAGCACTGCCATAAATGCGGCAAAGTGATTTCAAAGATGAGCGCATCCGATATTATAGGGGAAGTGGCAAAACTTCCAGAGGGTGCAAAACTTGTTCTCTTAGCTCCGATTGTAAATGAGAAAAAAGGAGCTTACGCTGACGTGCTTGAATCTCTTGTACACAAAGGTTACGTAAGAGCTATGATAGACGGCGTCATGGTTCGACTTGATGAAGAGATAGATCTTAGTAAAACTAAAAAACATACCATCAAAGTTGTTATAGACAGGGTTGTTGTAAATGCTGAAAATAAAGAGCGTATCGCGGCAGATGTTGAAAAAGCTTTGAAAGAGAGTTATGGTGAGCTTGAGATAGATATCTTAAATCATGAAGAACTAGGCTTAAAAAAAACAAGTATTCATTATAGCGAGCATAATGCATGCTTTGACTGCAAGATAAGTTTCGACCCGCTTGAGCCGCTTTCATTTTCGTTTAACTCGCCAAAAGGTGCATGTCCGGAATGTGATGGTTTGGGTCTGCGTTACGCACTTGACCAGGATAAAATAATAGATCAGGATTTAAGTGTAGAAACTGGTGCTGTTAAAATAGTTTACGGTTTTAATAAAGGTTACTATTTTACATTTTTAAAAGGTTTTTGTGCGCATAACAAGATTGACATAAAAATCCCATACTCAGATTTACCGGATTATCAAAAAAAAGCGATTCTGCATGGCGGTATAGATGAAGTCAGTTTTATGTGGAAAAACCATGAAGTGAAAAGAATGTGGCCGGGAATCATCAAAATAGCTTACGATATGTTCAAAGATGAAAAAGAGTTAGCTGATTACATGAGTGAAAAGGTTTGCAATATTTGCGGTTCCCACAGACTCAAACGTGAATCTTTGGCTGTAAAAGTAGGGCAAAAAGGGATAGCAGAACTTTTAGACATGCCAATCAACAAAACCTATGAATGGTTTAAAAATGAGGATAATTTTACCTATTTTAATGACCAAAATACACAGGTATCTCAGCCTATTTTAAATGAGATCAGAGAGAGACTTTATTTTCTGTTTGATGTAGGGCTTGGCTACATAACTTTGGGTCGTGATGCCAGAACTATCAGCGGCGGAGAAGCGCAACGAATCCGCATAGCTTCACAAATAGGCAGCGGTTTAACGGGTGTTTTATACGTTCTTGATGAACCGAGTATCGGGCTTCATGAAAGGGATACGCTAAAACTCATTCGTACTCTTAGAAGTTTGCAGGAAAAAGGCAACAGCGTGATAGTTGTGGAACATGATAAAGAGACAATTGAGAATGCCGACTTTATAGTTGACATCGGTCCAAGTGCCGGAAAATTCGGCGGAGAGGTTGTTTTTAGCGGTACATTGGATATGCTCAAAAAAGCTAAAACTTTAACTGCTGATTATCTTTATGGAAGAAAACAAATCGAATACTTTTACAGACGAAAACAAGAGAAATATATAGAGATTAAAAATGTTACATTAAATAATATCAATAATTTAAGTGCGAAAATCCCTTTGAACAATTTTGTCTGTATTACCGGTGTGAGTGGAAGTGGAAAGAGTTCACTGATGCTTCAGACTCTGCTTCCAACGGCAAGAGAACTTTTAAACCATGCAAGAAAAGTAAAGAAAGTTGCAGGCGTTGAAATTACCGGACTCGAACATGTAGACAAAGTAATTTATCTCGACCAAAGCCCAATTGGGCGAACTCCAAGAAGTAATCCGGCAACCTATACAGGTGTCATGGACGAGATAAGAAACCTATTTTCGCAAACAAAAGAGGCACAGATAAGAGGTTATACCACTTCGAGATTCAGCTTCAATGTTAAAGGAGGCAGGTGTGAGAAATGTCAAGGGGAAGGGCAAATCAAGATAGAGATGCACTTTTTACCGGACATCATGGTTAAATGCGATACATGCAGAGGAACAAGATACAATCAGCAGACTTTAGAAGTTCTGTATAAAGGAAAAACAATATCGGATGTTTTAAACATGAGTGCTGTAGAAGCCTTCGAATTTTTTAAACCAATTCCAAAGATTCATCAAATCATGAAAACGATTGTTGATGTTGGACTTGGATATATCACGCTTGGTCAAAATGCCGTGACACTCTCAGGTGGTGAGGCGCAAAGAATCAAACTTAGTAAAGAGTTAAGCCGTAAAGATACTGGAAAAACTCTCTATATCTTAGATGAGCCAACAACAGGTCTGCATTTTGCAGATGTTGACAGACTCACAGGTGTATTGCATCAATTTGTAGAACTAGGAAATAGTGTGCTTATCATTGAGCACAATCTGGATATGATAAAAAATGCTGACTATATCATCGACATGGGACCTGAAGGCGGAAGCGGCGGCGGACTTATTATTGCAGAAGGTTCACCAGAAGAACTGGCAGAGTCTTATGAAAAAACTGGAAGTTACACAGGTGAATATCTGAAAAAAGAGTTAGCTTTACATAATTAAAAATATATAAATACATATGCAATCTTTAAAATATATAGCTAATATGAATTTTACTTAGTTAAAATCAGATAAAAAACTAGGTAAAGATTATGAACACTCCTACAAAACAAGACAAAATTAAAGGCGCATTTTTTGCATCCATAGTTGGAGATGCCCTTTGTTTGGGCTCTCACTACGAGTATGATGCTCAAAAGATTTATGAGGCATATGGACAAAAACCTATAGAAAAGTTTATGTCACCAGGCGAGATGATGGGTGGACAAACGCATGGAATAGGTTGGGGGCAGAGAAATTATCATCCCGGAAAAAGTGCCGGCGGGACGACTGATTATGGGGATTACAATATTTTAGTTTTAGAGTATCTGGCCAAAGTGAGCGATGAAGTAAGACCTTTCAGTGTGGCAAATATGATTCCACATTGGATGAATCGCTTAGAAAACGGTTGGGGTTCATGGATTTGTACTATGACTAAAGAAACTTACGCACAAGTAAGGCAAGGTGTGCCGGTTGAGCGTCTTGGCGGCATCTCAAATGCTATGGCGATTCGACATGTAGCGGCACATGCTTACTATGATACTGAAGATAAATTGGTCGATGTTGCCAGAAAAACAATGTTCACACATAAAAATGTAGATGCTCTAAGTGGCGGTGAATTTTTTGCTCGTGTAACACATAGAGTTATCAATGGTGCTGCACCGAGTGATGCTATAGAAGATGTGGCAGTTCAAATGGGTGGATTTATTGAGACTAAAGCGGCTCAGGCTATTGCAAAGTTTCAGGAAGAAGCCGACGAAACACGTGAGCTTCACAAAGAACAGTTCAGTGATGATTTAGCGCTTACAAGCATGGCCAGACTCTGGGATGTCGGCAGAAGTGAACCTATAAAAGTTGGTAAAGCCAGCCCGACTGAAGGAACATTACCCGGAGCAGTTTATTTCATACTCAAATATGCAGATAAAGAGGATGGTCTAAAAAAAGCTCTTCAGGCAAATGCTATGGTAGGTGGGGATAACGCTTCGCGTTCTATAGCTGTTGGTATGGTTCTTGGTGCCCATAAAGGTGTAAATGCAATTCCAAGTGAGTGGAAAAGTACGCTTGAGCAATGGGAATATTGTGAAAATCTACTAAATAAGCTACCATTATTAAAAAGTTGATAAATTTCATTTTATAAAAAGGAGGTTGATTATGAAAGTAGCATTAACTGGAGCGAGTGGTTTTGTTGGATTGAATCTGCAAAACACTTTTGAAAATTGTGTAATTATAAATCGTCATGATAGTGAGGATGATATTTTAACTAAACTTCATGATATCGATGTAGTTATTAATCTTGCCGGTGCCCCCATTGTAAAAAAATGGACTCAAAAATATAAAAAAGTTTTAATAGACAGCAGAGTTGAAAGTACAAAAAAATTAGTAAGTGCAATAAACAAAAGCAATGTCAAACATTTTATATCTACATCTGCTATTGGTGCATATCCTGATGATAGCATTTTTGATGAGTCTTACACTGAATATGCAAATGATTTTTTAGGGCAACTGACAAAAGAGTGGGAACTTGAGGCAAACAGATGTAGCAAGCCAACCAGTATACTTCGTTTTGGTGTTATTCTTGGAAAAGAGGGTGGTGCACTTGCAAAGATGCTTCCACCTTTTAGAATTGGGCTCGGCGGTATCATCGGTAACGGTAAGATGATGACAAGCTGGATAGATATAGCTGACTTGATGAGTATCTATACATTTTTAATCGATAAACAACTGACAGGAGTATTCAATGCCGTCTCACCAACCCCTGTCACCAACTACATGTTCACTAAAGCTCTTGGTTCAGCTTTAAATAGAGCAACTATTTTTCCATTGCCTGAGTTTGTCTTAAAATTAATTTTTGGTGAAGGCTCAACGGTATTGACAGGGTCAAAAGAGATATATCCAACAGCTTTAATAAATGCTGGATTTGAATTTAAGCACAAAAATATAGAATCATCATTAAATCATTTATTAGGTTAGTTGATATAAATTATGAAACCTGTTAAAAGAGGATAAATGTCAAAGAAAAAGATGCAAAAAATCTACATAGAGCTAACTTCAAAATGTGGACTCTCTTGTGATTTTTGCCCCTCGGCTAGCAGAACTCTTTCCACTATGGATTTAGCTCTATTTGAAAAGGTAAATAAAGAAGTAAAAGCTTTTACAAATGATATAGCTTACCATGTTGTCGGTGACCCGCTTTTAGTTGAAAATATTAAAGAGTATTTGGATATCAGCTATGAGGCTGGTCTAAATGTCCACATCACAACTGCCGGATATTACTTGAAGCCTTGGCATGTGGAAGTTTTGAATCATCCTGCGATAAAACAGATAAACTTTTCACTCAATAGTTATCGTGGTAATAAACTGCCTATTTCTTTAGAAAAATATCTTGAAAAAATAGCTGACTTTACTTTAGCATTTCGCGCTCTAAACTTAAAATCTTTTATCAACTACAGACTCTGGAATGAAGAGGATAACAATTCTCAAAAAGAGTACAATGAAAAAGTAATCGCAATCATGTTTGATAGATTAGGTGCAAGATTGTCAGAAGTTAATGCTGATACAAAAAAAAGCTTACGGGTAATATCAAAAGTGCTTTTTAACTTTGATGCTCTTTTTACTTGGCCATCCCTTGAAGCTCCATATATCGGTGACAAAGGGTATTGTCACGGTCTGAATTCCCAAATGGCGATTTTAAGCAATGGGGAAGTTGTTCCATGTTGTTTTGATTATGAAGCGGTTATAAACCTTGGAAATGTTAAAGATGAATCTTTAGATGACATCATAAATAATTCACAATCTAAAGCTATAATAGATGGTTTTAAATCTGGTAATATTACAGAAGAGTTATGCAGGCATTGTGCCTATCGTACAAAATTTAAGTAAACTTAAAAAAGGAAGAATCTTGGAAAAAACATTTGAAGAGGCTATGGATTTTAGACATGCCTGTAAAATTTTTGATGATAGTAAAAAGATAAGTGATGAAGATATAAAGTATATCTTAGAAGCTGCCCGGAAATCGCCTTCATCTTTTGGGATGGAAGCTTGGAAGTTTTTAGTGATAACCAATGAGGAACTGAAAGCGAAGCTTAGACCAGCTTGCTGGAATCAAGTTCAAGTTACTTCATGTTCTCATCTCGTTATAGCTTTAGCAGGAATCGAGTCTGTGAAACCAGAATCAGGCATTCCGAAAAAAAGATTTGAAAGACGAGATATGACACAAGAGAAGCTTGACTTTTATCTTAAGCTATATGCTGATCATTTAAAAGCTACACTCAGTTCTGATGAAAATATTTACGCTTGGACTTCAAAGCAGACTTATATTGCATGTGCTAACATGATGAGTGCTGCGGCAGTGTTAGGAATAGATTCCTGCCCAATTGAAGGGTTTGATAAAGAAGCAGTAGAGAAGATATTAGGTCTTAATACTAGTAAATATCAACTTTCAATGGTGCTTCCGTTTGGATATAGACTGAATGAGCAGCCTCAACAGGTAAGATTGAACTATGAAGAAGTAGTTGAATTTATTAAATAAATAAAAGGAAAAAAAATGAAAACATTAATATCAGTGTCATTTGTCGCTTTGTTAATACTCGGCGGATGTGCAACAAATCAAGGTCCAACGTATGATGGTAGAAGTTATAATCAGATCAAACGATATGAAACAGGTGTAGTAATAGAAGCAAGACCTGTTGTTATTAGTGATACCGGCACAGGTACATTTTTGGGCGCTATAACTGGTGCTGTGCTTGGCTCTACTGTTGGTCGCAGCTATGGAAAAACATTGGCTGTATTGGGTGGCGGACTTGCAGGTGCTTATGCTGGAGGTGAAATAGCAAAATCAAACGGGACAGAGCTTACCGTTGAGTTAGACAATGGGGAGAACGTCGTAGTTGTTGTCAAAGGCAATGAAATAATGACGGGTGATCGTGTCAAGATTGTAAAAAATGGTTCTAAAGTTGATAGTGTTTATAGAATTCATTAAATAACCTTCATATGTATAAATGTTCTAAAAAAACTTTAGTATAATTACGAAAAAATAAAGGCTAGAAAAATGTCAACTTATGTCATAAGTCACACAAACCCTGATACAGATTCTATTGTAGGAAGTATTGCTCTTACATATCTCAAAAATAAACTGGGTGAAGATTGTATTGCTATCCGTCAAGGTAAAATATCTCCTGAGACTGAATTTGTTCTCAATAAATTTGGCGGAATCGTGCCGGAACTTAAAACTTCTGTTGCCGGTGAAAATATTTATCTTGTAGATTTTGGCGATCTTGCTCAAAGTCCGGTAGATATAAAAGAAGCGACAATACTAGGAATAGTTGATCACCATAAACTGGGTGATCTTACAACTGACACCCCGTTAGAGTGCTGGATCAGACCTGTCGGCAGTTCTAACACTATAGTTAAAGAGATGTTTGACAGTTTTAAGATTGAGATTCCAAAAGATTTAGCCGGGATGATGATGTGTGCGATTTTGAGTGACACTGTAATCTTTAAATCACCGACATGTACAAAAGTTGATACAAAAGCTGTTAAAGAATTGGCAAAAATTGCAGAAATTGAAGACTATAAAGCTCTTGGCATGGAGATGTTTATCGTCAAGTCAGCGTTAGAAGGTACATCGGCTCGCGATTTGCTGACACGAGACTACAAAGAGTTCGATATGAATGGTACGCATGTGGGTATCGGACAGCTTGAAGTAGTAGATTTAAAAGTTTTTGATGATAAAAAAGAGATGCTTTTTGAAGATATGAAAAAGATGAAAGAGGAAGGCAATCTTCATAGCGTTGCTCTTCTTTTAACGGACATCATGATAGAAGGTTCACAACTTTTAGTGGTAAGTGACGATGAGAGCAAATTTGAAAATGCATTTAATGTGAAACTGGAAAATCATCAAGCTTGGCTAGACAAAGTTCTGAGCCGTAAGAAACAGATTATACCTTTTTTACAACCACAGTTTTAATTTCCACATGCCAGAGCTTGGCATGTGGAAATTAGCTTATTTATGGTTATGTCTGATAGCCTTTTCTTCTTTTAGCATAGCACTTAAGATTTCTACTACTTTTATGGAAGCTTGTTCTGCTGCATTAAAATAAGTCATAACATTTTGAGACTCTTGCGTGCAAGTTCCATTTTTAACACAATCAACTGCTTTTTTAATGTTATCATGTACCTCTTTATGCGGAGCAGCCATTTTGGAGTAACTTGCAGCTTTAGCAAACTTCTCTTTTCCTGTTCCCTCGAAGTACCATTTACCAAGTCTGCATTCATTGTCTGATGCAAACTGACCTGTAGCGTCGTTTGTAAATACAGTTCTATAACCATTTGCTTTAAATAAAAGATGGTCCAGTTTGCTAAGAACCATAAAAATAGCATTTGTCACATCTTTATTTTCTTCTGAAATTATTTGTGAATTTTCTGATAAGAGCTGCATTTTCTCTTCGAAGACATTCATTTGTTCATTTGAGTTTTGAGATAATTTTTCCATAGCTTGTGAATGTTCATGTACTTCTTGGGTGTTTTGTTTCAAAGAAGATACAGATATCTCTACTTCGCTTGTAGCTTTTTGAGTTCTCTCGGCAAGTTTTCTAACTTCATCTGCCACAACTGCAAAGCCTCTTCCATGCTCTCCAGCTCTTGCTGCTTCGATGGCAGCATTGAGTGCAAGCAGATTTGTTTGGTCTGAAATATCCTTTATAAGCGTAATGACGCTGGCAATACTCTCAACATTCGCATTTAATGTATTAACTTGCTCATACGTACTGGATATATGCTCTAGCAATGAGCCCATAGTACCAGATAGTGTAACTATCTCACTGGAACAAACTTCTACATGTGTATTATTTGTTTGATTTTTTGTGTCGACATCTCCTAGTGCTCCCAGATTGTTTTGCAGGTCATTTTGAATAATTTTCAAGTCCCTGTCACAACCCTCAGTCAAGCCATGAGTAAGTGATTTTATAAGTTCATTCATCACCTTATTGCCATCAGCATATCTAGCTGCTTTTTCAAGTTCTGAATTTTTTTGAGTCAAATCTTCTATTTGACTTTTGAGAGATTCATTTTCTTCTTTTTGAGCTTTTAACTCTATTTCTAATTTATCATTTTTTCCAAAAAACATTATCTAACCTTTAAAATAATTTTATATAATAGATTGTCTCGTTTTATATATAATAACATTGTATTATATATTGCTTTATAAAAATATAAAATAGAATTAAAGTGACATTGACAGTAATCAAATATAGATTACTGTCTTTAATTCCTAAATTTTTTTTACAAACCCTTGTTTGAATAGTGAGTAGCACTCACAATATCCCCAATAATCGCTCTATGGTAAAGGTATGGTTTTTTAATATTTTTTATCACATATCTGCCACCGGAAGTTGTCAAAACTTCCAAGGTACCGACATCTAAAATATTTTTCAGTCTTTCATTTACCGGTTTTATGTAGATTGTTCTTATGTCTTTTAGATTCACCGGAAATATTTCTTTTGTCTTGTGCCCTTTGAGTATAATTAGGCGCTCCCCGGTAAGCAAACAGTGATATGATTTTTTTTCTTTTATCTCTTGCATGTGCACGTAAAAAGTGCGTATGATTAACACAGCACCAATCACTCCAATCTCATACTCATAGCCTATAAAAAGAAGTAAGGCGCCAAGTGCATAAAGTGAAATAATGCCATTGTAAAAAGTTTTTGATATTTCCGCAGACACAAGTACAGATTCATCTTTATGTAAAATTTTTTTGAACTCTTCCATGATAATCTCTTAAATCTCTTTTATTAAATTTTCTATCTCTTGGTGTTTGTTTATTTGATTTATATATCCGCCTTTTAAAACTTTGTCATAATGGATGGCTCCTAAAATACCGCCGACTATCATCCCTCTTGCCGCAGAATCACCGCCAGCCATTATATTTGCTTTGAGTGCTTCATCAAAATCATTTTCATATTTTAAAAGCAAGTATATAGTACTTGCAAAGCCGCCATGTACGCCGCATGATTGCCCTAGTTTTTTAATAGCCTCACTTGCATCAAGCGGAAGTGCCTCTTTTGCCTGAAGTGTCCATTTTTGTATATTCTCTCCAAAATGCTTAGAGCTTTCATCTATAGTTGCAGACAAATCAGCTGCGTTTAAAACTGCTATCGTGAGCTCACCGAAAAATGCAGATGCATCCAATAAATCTTTATTCATATGCGTAAAAACAGTGTGAAGTTTTATGCTCTCTTGGAGTTCCAAAAGTGAATCATGATGTTTGAAAACTATAGGAAACATACGGCCAATTACGCTTAAATCAGATGAGCTTGAGCCGCAAGCGAGATAGTTGCTTGAGTTTTCCAATTTATCAAAAGTGTGTTTTGATGCTCCGTCTACATAGCCTGTGTAGTTTTTCATATATTTATTCCATGTTTCTCCAAATGAAACTAAAGAAAATTTTTTTTCTTGGGCTATATTTTCCAGCAGCCAAAACATTTGATCACCGTAGTGAGTAAAATCGCCGCTCTTTTTATTTGGATGATAAGAGCTCAAAGGAGCATGACATGCAGAAAAGTCAAGATGAGCATTTTTAATCATGTCTGTATCGTAAATCCAGTGTACACCAAGGGCATAAGCGTCTCCGTAGAATGCACCCCATAGCATGGCCTCAAGTCTTTTATATTTCATAATAGTTACCTTTTTAATTTGTATATAAAAATCTTTTGATTTTTTTAGTTGGAGTTTTTATAAAAGGCTCTATCTGTTCAATAAACTTCACCATTTTAGAAAATGAAGATACCTTTGTATTTATATCCTGTCTCATCTCTTCGAGTAATTTTTCAATCTCTTCTCTGACATATTCGTCACCGTTTTTCTTAATCTTAAACTTTTTATCCAGCAGGTCATAGTCAAGATATACTCTAGCTACGAGTTGTCCATTTTGCTCCAACACTAAAGAATCTATAACAGCTTCATTTTGATTTATGATAGATTCGATTTGCTCAGGATAAATATTTTCTCCTCCTGAACCGATGATTACATTTTTGCTTCTTCCACTGATGAAAAGATACCCGTCTTCATCCAGATATCCTAAATCTCCAGTTAAAAACCAGCCGTCTTCCATAACCTCAGCAGTTTTTTCTTTATCCTTATAATAGCCCATCATGATGCTAGGAGATTTTGCTATTATTTCCCCTTTACCTGTGACTGGGTCCTTGTCTTTTATTTTTAACTCAACTCCGTACATGGCAGGTCCGGTTGATCTGAACTTAGGTTTTTCTCCTATCGGTGTGCCGGCTAACAAAGGAGCTGTTTCCGTTAAGCCATAACCCACTGTATAAGGAAATTCTGCTTCTATTAAAAACTTTTCCACAAAAGGAGAAAGCGCCGCACCGCCGATGGCAAAAAATCTAATCCTTCCGCCAAATGTTTCTATGAGCTTTTTACCGGCCATCTTGTTGAGAAATTTCCTGATAAAGGGAATCTTGTACAGCAATCGCATAATTGTTGAGCTGCTAAACTTAGGAAGGATTTTATTTTTGTATATCTTTTCAATTACAAGCGGAACACTGAGTACAAAAGTAGGTTTTACTATTGAAAATGCTTTTAAAAGTACACTTGGAGTCGGTGCTCTGTCTATATAGTAAACACTGCTTCCATGAAGCACGGGGATGATAAGTCCTACCGTACATTCATAGGTATGTGCCAAAGGCAAAATTGATAAAAATACATCTTCTGGCAAAATATTTAAAACTGAAAAAGATGAGAGAGCATTTGTTACAATATTTTTGTGTGAAAGCATAACACCTTTAGAGTGCCCTGTAGTTCCGGAAGTGTATATGATAGCACATAAATCATCTTCGTCCGGTTTGGAGATATCTGGGTAATAATTCGCTATTTTTTGCGCCATTTTTTTTGTGCTTTGCGCCATCTCTTTGGTTTTATTTGTAACTTGTGACACATACGAGCTGCTGCTTACATCCTCTAAAATCTTTGATTCATTTACCCCTGAAATATCTTGAGAATAATCTGAGATTTTTTGTGTTATCTCTTTTGTCTTTTTTGCAAACTGTGATAAATAGCTAGGATTGCTTAACGTTTCAACAATTTTCAATTCATCCAGATTTATTACAAATTCTATAGTAGACTCATTGAAATCTTCTATAGTTCCTTGGAATTTATCTGATACAAATGCGGCTTTAGTTTCTGAGTGTCTTATGATATGGTGAATTTCTGCCGGATGAAAATCAGGAAGCACCGGAACAATAACAGCGCCAAAGTACGTAACAGCGAAATAAGCAATACTCCAGTTTGGCATGTTTTCGCTAAGAAGCAGCACTTTATCACCTTGAGATATTCCATTTGCCTGTAGCAGTTCTATCATAAGGTGAACTTTTTCATTAAACTCTGAGTATTTCATGGCACTCTCACCTACCTTGCCAAATGCATCTCTATCCCCATAAAGAATTGCAGTTCTGTCAAGCAGCCTGGCAAGTGTAAAGTTTTCTAAATTTTCATAAGGGTATGTCATGTAAGCTCCTGTTTATAATCTCTTTCTTTATTTTCATTAAGTATTATTATACACATAAAAAATATTTCTTTAATTAAAATATTGTTTTCACATGTCAAAGGGTTAATCATTGAGTAGAAGAAACAAAAATACAGAGCCAAAAAAAGATACAGTCACATTCAGTGCAAAAGATTTTCTGCCGACAACCAGAGCAGATATGGATGCAAGAGGCTGGGACTATTGTGATATTATACTTGTAAGCGGAGACGCATATATTGATTCCCCCTTTATCGGTGTGGCTCTGGTCGGACGAATGCTTGAGCGACTTGGTTATAAAGTTGGGATGATAGGTCAGCCGGACATAAATAGCGCTGAGGATATTTCCCGTCTTGGTGAGCCAAGACTTTACTGGGGCGTGAGCGGTGGAAGTGTTGACAGCATGGTCTCAAACTATACTGCAACAAAGAAGTTTCGCAATACAGATGATTACACTCCGGGCGGAAAGAACGATAAAAGACCTGATCGTGCTTTAAGTGTTTACTGCAACCTTATAAGACGTCACTTTAAAGACACAGTTCCTTTGGTTCTTGGCGGTATTGAAGCGAGCCTCAGAAGAGTGACTCATTATGATTACTGGTCAAATAAACTTAAAAAACCGATTCTTTTTGACTCAAAAGCAGACATACTCATTTATGGCATGGGTGAGATTGCCCTTGAACAGTTAACAAAAGCGATAGATGAAAAAAGAGACTATACAGATATAAGAGGTGTTTGCTATATCTCAAAAGAAGCAAATTACGAATATCATCAGTTGCCTTCACATGCAGAGTGTTTGGAGAACAAAGAGAAGTATATTGACTTGTTTGACCTCTTTTATGACAATAATGACCCTCTGGCAGCGAAAGGACTTTGCCAGCCGGTAGATAATCGTTATCTGATACAAAACCCTCCATGTGATTATCTCAATGAAGATGAGATGGATGCCAACTCCAATCTGCCTTTTACCAGAGAACTTCATCCGTACTACGCAAAGGATGGGAAAGTTAAGTGTTTGGAGACAATCAAATTTTCTATCATGACGCACCATGGCTGCTGGGGTGAATGTAATTTCTGTGCAATAGGCGTTCATCAAGGACGAACTATCAGAACCCGCTCGGAGACGAACATACTCAAAGAAGCAAAAGACTTCAATCAGTACAAGGACTATAAAGGGATTATCTCCGATGTCGGAGGTCCAACTGCCAACATGTATGGTTATGAGTGCGATAAGAAGTTAAAGCTTGGTACTTGTGATTTTCAGCGATGTGTAGATGCAACGCATTTGTGTAAAACTATGAAAGTTGACCACAGCAGAAATATCAATCTTCTTCGTCAGGTAAGAGCAGTGGAGGGGGTAAGAAAAGCATTTGTGGCATCGGGTGTGAGGTATGACCTTATAACGGAAGATAAAAAACATGGATATGAATACTTAAAAGAGATGGTGCAGCATCATATCTCCGGACAGATGAAAGTAGCACCGGAACATACAGAGCAGCATGTTTTAGAACTTATGGGAAAACCTGGGAAACAGACTTTAGTGGACTTTAAAAAGTTATATGACAGGTTAAACAAAGAAGAGGGCAAACAGCAGTTTTTAACCTATTATCTCATAGCTGCTCATCCCGGATGTGAAGAAAAAGATATGCATGAACTCAAAAGATTTACAACAGATGAACTACAGATGAACCCAGAACAAGCTCAGGTTTTTACTCCAACTCCGGGAACATATTCGGCTGTCATGTATTATACAGAGATGGACCCAAAAACGCGTAAAAAAATATTTGTTGAAAAAGATACTAAGAGAAAAGAGCGACAAAAACAGATCGTTGTCGCCAAAGATACTTTTTCCAGCGGATTTGCTTCGTAACCTTATTTTTTTGCACAATTTTACAAGCCAATAAGATTTGATGCAAAAAATGTTCCAACTATTACAATTCTTTCAGTTTTATTACTCTACAATAAAGAAAAATTATTTTAAAGTGTGAAAGAATGAGAATAGATAAGTTTTTAAATTCAGTAAATATTACAAAGAGACGCTCTGTAGCTCAAGATATGATAAGCAATGGGGTGGTTCTCATCAACGGTATTATTGCGAAGTCCAGTAAAAATGTTGAGGTTGGAAGCGTTATAACTCTTAACTTTCTTGAGAGTACAAAGAAGTATGAAGTTCTTAAAATCCCAACTACAAAATCAACACCAAAATCTTTACAAGATGAATACATTAAGGAAATAGCATGACATATGATGAAACTAAAAAATCATTTGAGTCTCTTTTTAACAATGAAATGAACGTCAATGAAATGAGAGATTTTTTACTTAGTATGAAGCTGGATGAGTACACATCTGTAGAGAGTATAGCCGCGGCAGCTGAAGTGATGCGATCCCATGCTTTATCTCTTCCGGTATCTGAGGAGATTCGTCTTAAAGCTATGGACATAGTCGGAACCGGCGGAGATAAAATAGGCAGTTTTAATATCTCCTCTACGGTTGCCATACTTGTTGCTTCATGCGGGAGTTATGTTGCAAAACATGGAAGCCGTTCTGTTACTTCAAAGTCAGGAAGCGCAGATATGTTTGAGCGTCTCGGCGTAAGACTTGATTTAAGCATCAAAAATAGCGCTAAACTTTTGGAAGAAACAGGGTTTACTTTTATGTTTGCACAGAATTATCATCCTGCAATGAGCTTTATAATGCCTGTGAGAAAAAGCATTCCAGATAAGACAATTTTTAATATTTTAGGACCGCTTACCAATCCGGCTGGAGTTGAAAAATCACTTCTTGGTGTTTTTGATAAATCGTTTGTTCCAAAGATGGCAGAAGCACTTAAAATAAACGGTGCAACTTCTACCATGGTTGTAAGTTCTGCTGAGGGAATGGATGAGATTAGCATCAGTGATATTACTTACGCATCGCAACTCTCTCATGGCGTTGTCCATGAGTTTATTATAGATCCGCAGGAATATGAAATCAAAAAAGTTCCGCTTAAAGCCATCATGGGCGGTGATGCAAATGAAAATGCACAGATTTTATATAATATCTTTGATGCCAAATCTACGGATGCACAAAGAGATATCGTACTTATAAATGCGGCTGCAGCTTTACTGGTTGACGGTGTGGCGCGTGATATTCAAGAAGGCTTGGAAATGGCAAGAGAGGCGATACGAAATTCCCGTGCCAAGAAGAAACTTAAACAAATTATAGAGATTTCAAACAAATTATGAAAACCTATAAATTGAAGCTGCCTGAACTGCACATGTTAGTAGATGATGTGATAAAAGATTTTAAGAGCGGCGTAGTGATTTTAAAAGGTGATTTGGCAAGCGGAAAGACCACTTTTGTAAAAGAGATGGTAAAAAAACTTGGAGTGAAAGAGGATGTGACTTCACCAACTTTTTCACTTCAGCAATGTTATGGGAAAAATATTTATCATTATGATATTTATAATCATGGACTAGATCATTTTATCTCTTTGGGAATGCTCGAAGAGTTAGATAAAGACGGACTTCATTTTGTGGAGTGGGGGGATGATGCGCTCGAACTTATTTTAAGTTCCGCAGGAATTAAGACATTGGTAATTGAGATAGATAAGATAGCATACGATATGAGAGAATACAAGGTTAAATATGTATAAGTTTAATAATAAATATGTAAAGAGAGTTTTATAACATGCACACATTAAAAGCAATTAATTTAAAGAAAAAAATTAAAGATTTAGAGATCGTCAAAGGGATGAGCCTAGAGGTTTCAAGTGGAGAAGTTGTTGGACTGCTTGGACCAAATGGAGCTGGAAAAACTACAACGTTTTACATGATTTGCGGTTTAGTTGAAGCTAGTGATGGGGAGGTGTTTTTTGATGGAGAAAACTTATCAAATATGCCTTTGCATCAAAGAGCTTTAAAAGGGATAGGATATCTTCCGCAAGAAGCTTCGATTTTTAAAGATTTGAGTGTGGAAGACAATCTTATGGTAGCAGCGCAAGTCGGTATCAAAGGCAAAGAAGCACAAGAAGCAAGAATCTTGGAACTTTTGGATATGTTTAACATCGAGCCGATTCGTTTTCGCAAAGGAATCAGTCTCAGCGGTGGTGAACGTCGCCGTGTTGAGATAGCTAGAGCCTTGGTGAATAAACCTAAGTTTTTGCTTTTGGATGAGCCTTTTGCCGGGGTTGACCCTATCGCCGTTTTAGATATTCAAAATGTCATAAAGCAACTTGTATCTTACGATATAGGTGTATTGATAACAGACCATAATGTTCGTGAAACTCTAGCTGTTTGTGATAGAGCTTATGTAATAAAGGCAGGCTCATTGCTGGCCAGCGGTACAAGTGATGAAATAGGGCAAAATGCGGATGTACGTACACACTACCTAGGTGAAACGTTTAAGCTTTAAGAGCTTGGCAAAACAATGGCAGGATTAAAACAAACACAAAGTGTAGAGAATAAGCATAAACTCTCAAATACTTTGAGGAATTGGCTGCCGATTTTACACTCAAGTCTTAGTGAACTCGGTGCGGCTATGAACCCTTTCATAGATGGCAATCCTGTCGTTGAAGTGAAGTCCGGATATGAGGAAGAATTTGAAAAAAAGATTCCCCGAAAAATAATCTCCGGTCAAGTTAACAACTCACGTACAGAGCAGATAGAAGCTCTGACTATACAAAAAAGATCACTTTATGAAGTCTTAGATGAGCAGATAGGTGCACCGCTTTTCCCAACTCCAATTTCACAGTCAATAGCTTTTTTTGTCGTTGAAAATCTTGATGAAAATGGATATTATGAGGGAGACAGTGAAGCTTTTTGTTTAAAACATAATATAAGTATTGAAGAGTTTGAAAAAATCCGTCAAAGATTTGCACATGTGGAACCTGTCGGAATTGCAGCAAAAGATTTGGCTGAGTCCTTTATTTTTCAGCTTGACAGCTCAGAGATTAGTGATGAAGCTTACCCTTTGTGTGTAGAAGTTATAAATAATATGAAAGAGATCCATAGCTATTCCAATAACACTAGATTTAGTGAAGTGATGCATGTAATAAACACCTTTAAGAATCCGCCGGCTATTGAGTATCAAGAAGAATCATCTCATGTAGTTCCTGATTTGATGATTTATTTTAATGAAGATGAAAATATAGAAGTAAAGCTAAATGATGCCTACTATCCAACTATATTTATAGATACAAATTATGCAGTTGAACATGAATTCATTTCTCAAAAAATTAAAGAAGCAAAAAGTCTCGTAGATGCGCTCGATATGAGAAAAGCAACTCTGTACAAAGTTGGACTCATGATAGTTGAATATCAGTATGAATTTTTTACAGGCGGAGCGATTATGCCTTTGACATTAAAGACTTTAGCCGATGAGTTTGGACACAATCCCTCTACCATCTCAAGAGCTATAGCAAATAAATACATCGCATGTGACAGAGGTGTTTTAGCCATGAAAGAGTTTTTCACAACAGCTATAGATGAAGATGTTTCAAACGCGGCAATCAAAGAATTTTTGATAGGTTTGATTAAAGGGGAAAATAAAATCAAACCTCTTAGCGATATCAAATTATTGGATTTAATTGAGACGAAATTTAAAGTAAAAATGGTGAGACGGACTATAGCAAAGTACAGAAAGCAGCTCAACATTGCAGGTTCGAGTGAGAGAAAAAAACTCTATCATTTGCACTAAAAAGATTTAAAAGTGGATATTAAAAAACGCTTAGATTTAGAAGTTCAAAAACGCAATAACTTTGATGAAATATCAGAGGAAAAACTAGACCCTATAATAGTGGCTTATCGTCACAACGACCCAACAATCTCTCTCATATGTGCCATGTTTGCCTATGGCAATGTGAAGCAAATTGTAAAGTTTTTAAATTCTTTAGATTTTTCATTACTGCAAAAAAGTGATGAAGAGATAAGAGAATCTCTTAAAAATCACTATTACAGATTTCAAAAAAGTGAAGATGTTACAGCGCTTTTTATTGCACTCAAAAGATTAAATCAAACAACAACTTTAGAAGATGTTTTTAAAAGCGGATATCAAAAAAATCATAGTACCATTGAAGGGGTACATGCTTTGATAGAAAATATCAACTCTCAATTTTTACATTCATCCAAAGGCTATAACTTTTTAGTAGGACAAATCAGTCTAAAAACAAAGGGTGCCGGTGCTCTAAAAAGATGGATGATGTTTCTTCGCTGGATGGTAAGAGATGATGAGATTGACATGGGCTTATGGCAGGGAATAGATAAGGCTGATTTAATCATGCCACTCGATACTCATACTTTTAATGTTTCAAGAAGAGTCGGATTATTGGAGCGAAAAACCTATGACTTGCAAGCTGCCATAGAACTAACAGAAACTTTAAAAAGCTTTGACAAAAAAGACCCTTTAAAGTATGACTTTGCTCTTTATAGATTAGGTCAAGAAAAACTGTTGTAAATTTAAATAGAGATCCTAAATAGATTTTAAAAGATAATCGTCCAGAGCTCTTTTTAAACCTTCTCTTGTAACTCTTTATAATAAGCTATATTGTCTTTACTTAAATCATAATGTTTCAATTCACAATGCATCCCACTCTCGTTAAATAATTCTAAAGCATTTATTTTTTCAATGTCAATAACTTGATGTGTTTGGTGTAAAAGAACAAAATCATCACCAAAAATTCGAAAGATTCGAAAATCAGAAAACTCTTGCTGAAGATACGCTGCAAAATCATGCAGGAATTTGTCACCTGTATTCCAGCCATACCGATGGTTGTAGGATGTAAAATTTCTTAAATAGAGAATATTTAAACATGAAAAACTTTTTTCGTCTGCATTCTTTTGTAAGATAAAATCTAGATAATATTGATTATATGCACTCGTTAATGTGTCTTTATAAAAGTAAGCAAAACGCTCTTCGTCAATGTACGAATGTGGTTCTTGTTTGACAACTTCATCAAGATTAACATGTTCTAAAACCTTAATAGCACTTATGATAATCTGAGGATCATACCATGTACCACTAAGTTCGTTCAACTCTTTGATGGCATTAGCAGCAGTTTTTTTTGTTTTATATATCCTACTTGTTGTCATCGCATCAAAAGTATCGGCAATCGTCATAATGCGTGCGCCTATGGGAATCTCTTCACCCTTAATTCCTTTAGGATATCCACTGCCATCATAGTGTTCATGATGCGCATGGACAATTTTTGCAAGTTCATGATACATAGGAACTTGAGATAAAATTTTATAACCTGCCGCCACATGATCTTTAATCAAGGAATACTCTTGTTCCGTCAGTTTTCCTGGTTTTAATAAAATGCTGTCAGGAGTAATGATCTTTCCAACATCATGCAAAATCCCAGCCTGATAGATTAATTGACACTCTTCTTCAGTCATCCCCATTTCTTTTGCAATATCTCTTGAATAGGTAGCCACCCGCTCACTATGACCACCTGTGTAGGTATCACGATCTTCTATCATCTCAACTAAAGAGTGTATCGCATGCTCATAATTTTCAACTAACTGATTTTGTAGTTGCAGTACAGTTTTTGTTCGATCTTCCACCATAGACTCGAGTTTTATCTTATACATCTCATTTTCACGAAATGCCGTTAATTTATCCACAGATTGCTCAAGTACATTCATTGTCCGATCAATATTTATCGGCTTGATAATATAACCCGTAACTTCTAGCTGGATTGATTTTGTCAAATTTTCTGAATCCGTATTGGCGGAGATAACGATAATCTCTTGTTTTTTATTTTTTTCGCGAATATGACGGATGAATTCAAGTCCATCCATTTTTGGCATTAAAATATCTGTAATTACAATATCGTAAGAATTTTCAAGATATTTTTCCAGTCCTTCTTCACCATTATTCGCGACATCTACATGCGGAAATATTTTATGTAAGAATTTTGCAATCTTTTCTTGTATCTCTTTTTCATCTTCAACATATAAAATAGAAAAATTCTCTGTTTTAGTTTTAAGAGATTTGATTTGTGCTTCATCCATTCTTTTTCCTTTATTATGTAATCGCCTTAACTAGTATATTAAAAAGTTTACTTAGGTAACTTTACACTAAAACATACTCCATCATTTTGATTAAATGCTTCAATTTCACCATGAAGATGATCGTGAATTATCATTTTGCTCATATATAGACCCAAACCGGTTCCTGTCTTCTCATCTTTTGTGGTGAAATAGGGGTCAAATATCTTAGAAAGTATCGCTTCATCTATACCCCCTCCATTATCACATATCTCTGTTGTAACATACTTCTCATCTTCAAAAACCTTAACATCTATTTGTGCACCTTCAGACTTTTTAAATAGTAATGCATCTTTGGCGTTAGTAATGATATTAACAAACACCTGCATCAACTCTCTTGGATATGCATCGACCTTAGACTCTGATGCATAAGATGTTTTTAATGTAATGTTATGATTTGCAAGACTATCTTTAACTATGGTATAGGTCTCTTCAAGTATCTCTTGGGGTTTGATTTTTAAGATAGATTTGTCAGGTTTGAAAAAATTCCTAAAATCATCGATTGTTTTTGAAAGGTGTTGAGTCTGCATCACAATATTATTAGAATGTTCTTTGACTTGAGTTATATCTAAATCATCCAATGCAATATCAAGAAGCATATTGTTGGCATCCATGGAGATAATCGTGAGTGGCTGTCGCCATTGATGCGCTATCATTCCTATCATCTCCCCCATGGCGGCTGAGCGGGACTGGGTTATTAACATCTCATCTTTATGTTTTAATTCAGTTATATCCATGGCAGATGAGATGACAGTTCGCTTATTATCTATTATTCCAATGGGTGCTGAAGAAAATTGCCAAATGATACTATCTCCATTTTTTGTATTAATAGAATACTCACCTTCATCAACAGCTGAATCAAGTCCATAAAGTTTATCAATATATTCTTTTACTACTGGCATCTTTTCACCATATGCATTTTTTGTCCACTTCTCTATGGTATCTATATCATCAAAACTATATCCGGTTAGTTTTTTCCAAACTTTATTTACCATGAGAACCTTACCATCTTCATTATGCAACATCATGGGGTTTGGTGCTTCATTAAATATTGTCTCTAACTCTCTCTTTTTCTGTTGCAATAATTCTTTTGTTTTATACTCTTGTGTAATATCTTGTACTGTTCCAATAGTGTACATATAATTATTATCATCATAGAAATGTTTAGCATGTTCTAAAACATGCTTTATGCGTCCATCAGGGAATAATAACCTATGAGTCAAGTGATAAGGTACATGTTCTTGAACACTTTTTTGAAAAGTTTGACTGACACTATCACGATCTTCAGGATGTACACGCTCCATGAAATGATCAAATGTCATCTTCTCAGATATATCAATCTCAAATATTCTATATACTTCATCAGACCATTGAAGGGTATTATCAAGATTATTTTGTTCCCAACTCCCTAAATGAGCTATTTTTTCAGCCATCTCATAACGGTATTTTTCAATTTTCAAACTCTGCTGTATTGCTTTTTGTTCGGTTACATCCTGCGTTGTTCCAATAGTCTTAACAGCATTTCCAGAATCGTCATATTGCGTTTTCCAGCGATGTTCTACATATCGCACTTCTTGATTGTCATATCGGATGATTCGATTATGTGCGATGGTCATCTCTTGAGAATGTAGTGAATTTTGAAAATCTTCTTCTGCTTTTTGCATATCATCAGGATGCTGTCGTTTAACAAAGGTCTCTTTATCCAGCTTCATTTTAAAATCTGAAAAACCATAAATCTTAAAAATTTCATCGGAACAAGTAAGTTTGTCTTCGAGAAGATCATACTCAAAGCTTCCCACTTTAGCCAAAGACTGAGACTCTTGCAACAATTCATAAAGATGTTGTTGTTCTGTGAAATCAGCTGAATTGCCGACTAAGCCAAGCTGATGGCCTTCTGTATTTATTAAAGGAGATTTGACAGTTAAGAGATAAAATTTTTCTCCATCAGGATAGGTAACCCATTCAAAATTTGATTTTGGCTTATTATTTGAAAGCATTATTTCATCGTGTTCACGAAAAAAGTCTGCAAGCTCTTTATCCACAATGTCATAGTCACTTTTTCCTATGATCTGATCTTTTGGCTTGCCAATAAACTTTTCAAAAGCTTTATTACATGTAATATAAACGAAATTGACATCTTTAACAAAGATCAGGTTATCTACACTGTCAATGACATTATCATACAAATCTTTAAGGCGCAGAATCTCATTTTCAACAATTTTCTCTTTAGTGACATCATAAATATAGCCATACCATAGAACGCTTCCGTCTAATTGCTTTTCAGGTTTAGCTATTCCTTTGACCCATATAATTCCTTTGTCCGGGTGAACAACACGATATTCATCTTGCCATAATGTAAGTTCTTCAGAAGAAGTTTGTATTGTATTTGCAATATGCTCAAAATCTTGGGGATGCAATACATCAAAAGCTTTTGTAGCATCTTCTTGAACTTCTTGCGCAGTTACTCCATAAATGTCATATATATGTTCAGATGCGAAGGGAAAACAGCTTCTGCCATCAGCAAAGGATTGAAAAGTATAAATAACTCCCGGAATATTCTCTGCAATATTGGTCAGTTTTTTATTGATTTCGAATAGCTCTTCATGAAGTTCTTTTTCTTCACTTATATTTATATGAGACCCTATCATTCGTACAGGCTTACTATTCTCATCAAACATTGTTTGACCACGAGTTTCAATCCATACCCAATGCCCATCTTTGTGTTTAAGCCTATGAATGTTTTTATATTGTTTGGTTTTATTCTCATGTGACAATTCTATGTCTAATATTGCCTGTTTTTTATCATCTGGATGTATAAGATTCTTCCAAGTCTCAAGAGTGTTTTCTAGCTCATCATCACTATAGCCCAACATACTTTTCCATCTAGGTGAATAATACACTTCGTTAGTAACTAGATTCCAATCCCATAAACCATCATTTGTTGCTTCTAGAGCATAACGATAACGCTCTTCTTTAAAAATAAATTTTGAAATTCGTTGAATGATGTAATACGCAATCAGTATAAATAAGAAAAAGAATAAGATGCTTATTAATAAATTGATTGTTTTTAAGATTTTAAAGCTTGATTCGGATTTATTTTTAAAGCCAATCGCTTTATCATGCGCATAAGCATAAAGTTCAAAGGCGGCAGCTTCTAATTTTAAAACATGCTTGGCTCCCTTACCTTTAGTAATGGCTATGGCATCATCCCTTTTGTCATTTTTCATAAGAGAGATAACTTCATCACGTATAGGTTTCCAAGCATCAAAAAGTTTTCTTGTATTTTTTTCAAGTATGAAACCATCATCGCCAAGAATGTTGTGCTCTATGATATTAAAGTTTTCATACACACGTTGTTCGTGACTGTTTACTTCTTCAATAAGTGCTGAAAGCTCCTCGTTTGAGAGCGAAAGAACAATATCTTTCATGTCTCTATGGATTTTATAAACATCAAGCTTGATTGTTAGTGCGGCATTGGAGACTTTAAGAGGATGTTCATAGATATCTGTAGTCGTAGCACTGATAATTTTAATATTGTAAAATTCAAAATATTTGACTGCAACACCAAATATTCCTATTATAACGAAAACGATTATAAGAAGGTTGAGTTCTTTTTTATTTTGCAAATTTTTGAACATACCACACCCTCTGTAAATATATTTTATTCGAATATATTATATCTTAATATTAAATTCCAGTCTATAAAGACGCTAAAGCATAGTCTTTATAAAAGCAAAAGAGTAATCCTTAGGAGATTTTATGAGGTTGTAATTAGTAGTGGTAAATTGCTATATAGAGATTCTAATCCCTACAGGGCAGTGATCGGACCCTTCAATGTAGTCTAGTATAAATGCATCTTCCAAGTTTTCACACAAATCTTCAGAGATGAAAAAGTAGTCAATTCTCCAGCCTACATTTTTAAGTCTTGCTCCTGAGCGGTAGCTCCACCAGCTGTATCTATCGACTTCATCCCCATTGACATATCTAAAGGTATCTATGTATCCCGACTCAAGCAGTTTATCTATCCATTCCCGTTCAATAGGTAAGAAGCCTGATGTTTTTGAATTGGCTTTTGGATTTTTAAGGTCAATTTCCTTATGAGCTGTGTTGACATCTCCGCAAATGATGATAGATTTTCCATTTTCTTTCAACTCTTCACAATAAATCAAGAAATCATCATAAAATTTCATTTTGTGTGCAAGTCGTTCATCATCTTTTTGACCATTTGGAAAGTAGACATTAAAAAGAACTATATCGCCATAATGGGTTTCTACAATCCTGCCCTCACTCGTTGTATCAATATGCCTACATGTAGAGTTGTAGTCATTTTGTAAGACACTCCAGGTCATAGTTCCGCTGTAGCCTTTTTTTGTAGCAGAATTAACCAAAATATCAGTGTATTCTTTTTCAAACATTGCTTCAGGAACTTGGGATTCAAGAGCTTTTATCTCTTGAAGACATAAGATGTCAGGTTCTCTTTCATCAATCCATTTAAGCGCTTCCTTGTTCGCTACAGCGCGGATGCCATTTACATTCCATGAGATAATTTCTATTGAGTCTGACATTTTGGATTACCTTTAAAAAATTGTTTGGGATTTAAGAAGGATTCCCGAGTAAAAACTCGAGAATATGAGAGTATGTTTATAAAGTAAAATTTATACGAAATTTACTTTTTCAATGTGGTGTTTAAAGCCTAATTGCTCATTTGTACATCCAAGAGCAAGACCAAGCATTTGTTGCATATGTAAAACAGGAAGTGCAACTTCACGACCGACAGCTTCTGAGAGATGATTAGTCTGTGTGTCAAGTTTTAAATGACAAAGAGGACATGGAGTTACCATCCAGTCAGCATTACCGTCCATTGCACCTGCAACGGCTTTACCTGCGAGAACTGCAGATGTATGAGGAGCTTGAAGCTCTACATGAAAACCGCAGCATTTATTTTTTTCTTCATAATCAACATTCATACCGCCACATGCAATAATCAAATCATCAAGTGAACGAGGATTATATGGATTTTCCGGTGTTTTATGAGTTTCATTTTGAAGTTCAGAAGGGCGGATATTATGACAGCCATAAAATGGTGCAATATTAAATTGGCTAAGTGGTTTTACAACCATCTCTTTGATTTTATCAAGACCGATATCATCAATAATCGCATATAAAAAGTGAATAATATTTGACGTGCCTTTGTACTCTAGACCAACTTCTCCAAGCTTTTCATTTACTCTAGCTTTAAGTTCTGCATTGTTATCTAGACGATGTTTAGTCATCGCCGTGTTCAACTGACATGTATTACATATAGTAACCATAGTTAAACCATGCTTTTCAGCATAAGCAATATTTCTAGCATTTAAAACTAAAGATAAAAAGTCATCATAATCTTGCAGGTGAGAAGCGCCGCAACAAGAAGCTTCAGTAAGTTCAACAAGTTCAATCCCAAGTTTATCTGCAACTGCCAAAGTTGACATCATCTGCTCAGGTGTACTTTGTTTTGCGGTACATCCTGTAAAAAGTGCGTATTTTAATTTTTTCATTTACTTTTACTCCTAGAACTTAGCTGTTGATGAAGATTTTACAAGCTTTTGAATCTCATCAAGATTTTTCGATTTTACAATTTTCCAAGGTGGAACAATTTTACCTTTTACAAACATTTTAAGTGCTAACGGAACATGTTTGACTATAGCAAGGCGTTCAGAATAAAGAACCATGCCTCCCTCATCAAGTACGCCAAATTTAGCGATAGAATGTTTAAATGCCACAGCATGACGAGTTGCAACATTACTGGTTGCAATTCCTTCTTTAAACAACATTTGGTGTAGCTTAGTTATTTTATCGATTGGATTTACATCTTTTGGACAAGCTTCAGCACATTCAAAACATTTAACACAGTCCCATAGACCTTGTTTTTCTTCATGTAATTCTTGTAGTCTTTCATTACGTGCTTCATCTCGAACATCTGCTTCAAAACGATATGCTTTAGCAAATGCAGCAGGACCGAAGAAATCATCATTTATCTCAACAACCGGACAGGCATAGTGACAAGCACCACACTGAATACATAAGTCTGCTTCAAGTAATTCTTCAGCTTCTTCAGGTGTTACAAGATGCTCATGTTCCGGATGTTCTTGTACATCAGAAATAAGGTAAGGATGAATAGCTTCATGCTTTTCCCAGAAGTCACCCTTATCGATAATCATATCTTTTACAGCTCTTTTGATGCTTAACGGCTCAAGAGTTAACTCAGGTCCAAAAAGATCAATCATATCGTTCATTCTTTCTTTACAAGCAAGAGTTGAGCGGCCATTTACTTTAATAGCACAAGCTCCACAAATACCGTGACGACAGCTTCGACGGTAAGAAAAACTACCATCATGATCCCATTTGATTCTGTTTAAAACGTCTAAAACAACTTCTTCTGAAGTTACTTCCATGTTGTAATCTTCGTAATAAGGAAGATAATCCTCATCTGCATTAAAACGAAATACCTTGAAGTTTACTTTTTGTGTAGTAATTTTATGTGTACTCATAGGTTCTCCTTAGTATGTTCTAGCTTTAAGCTCATGTTTGCCAAGTACAACATCCATGTAATCAAGTGAAATCTCACCGTTTTCGTCCATGTAAGCCATTGTATGCTTTAGGAAGTTTTCATCATCGCGAGTATCAAAATCTTCTCTAAAGTGTGCACCGCGGCTCTCATTTCTTGCAATCGCACTCTCAACAATAAATGCAGAATAGTCAAGCATATGACCAAATTCTATAGCTTCTTGAAGTTCAGTGTTAAATACTTTTGATTTGTCTTTGATGCGGATATGCTTAAATCTTTTATGAAGCTCTTTGACTTTAGCAACTACGATTTCCAATGATTCTTTTGTTCTGAATGCACCGGCATTAGCGGTCATACTTTGTTGGAGTTCTTCTCTCAATCCAGGAATAGTTTCGTTACCGTTATTTGTTAGTATCCAATCTAGTTCCCCAAGAGCTGTTTTAGCATCATCCTGCGTAGCGGGGCGAAATGCAATAGCATCTATCTCTTTAACCATAGTCTTACCGACAAAACGACCAAAAAGAAGGGCTTCAAGCACTGAGTTTGCACCAAGTCTGTTAGCTCCATGTACGGAAACACATGAACATTCACCGGCAGCATAAAAACCTTCGACAAATTCTTCGTTGTTTTTACGAACATTTCCAGCGATATTTACAGGAATGCCGCCCATAGAATAATGAGCAGTAGCAGAGATAAGGATAGGCTCTTTAATCATGTCTAAACCTAAAAATGTGATAGCTAAATCACGAAGCTCAGGGAGTCTTTCCATGATTAAATCTTTTCCAAGATGTGTGACATCTATGAAAACTGCATCCTTTCTTGGACCAACGCCGCGACCTTCTCTGATTTCATTTATAATTGCACGACTCACAACATCCCGTGAAGCTAATTCCATAGCATGTGGAGCATATTTTTCCATAAATCTTTCACCAAGAGAGTTGAAAAGACGACCACCTTCACCACGGGCTGCTTCAGAAATCAAAACGCCGTTTCCTGAGAGACCAGATGGGTGGAACTGTACAAATTCCATATCTTCCAAAGGAAGACCATGTCGAGCTACAATAGATAAACCATCACCTGTATTTGCATGTGCATTTGAGTTTATTTTGAAGGCTCTTGCATATCCGCCAGTCGCAAACATCACTGACTTTGCATTAAATATAACCGTTTGCATGTCACGTATGTTAAATGCTACAATTCCGGACACTTTTCCATCTTTATAGATAAGATCCGCTGCATACCACTCATCCCAAAACTTAACACCCGAACGAAGAGCTTGTTCATATATAGTTTGAAGAAGCGTTAAACCTGTTCTGTCTTTTGCATAACATGCACGAGGAGAAGATTGCCCGCCAAAAGGGCGTTGAGCAATTTTTCCATCTGGAGTTCTGCTGAATGCTGCACCCATTCTCTCTGCCCAACGGATTGTCTCAGGAGCTTTTTGGCACATAAACTCAACTGCATCTTGATCAGCTAAATAGTCCGAACCTTTAACTGTATCAAACTCATGAAGCTCAACACTGTCCTTATCGCTAAATGCTGCATTAACACCACCCTGTGCTGCACCGGAATGACTTCTAAGCGGGTGTAATTTTGTAATTACAGCAACTTTTTTACCTGCGTTTTGTAATTCTCTAGCTGCCGCACAACCCGCAAGGCCGGCACCAACAATAACTGCATCGTAAGTATAAATAGGAATACTCATTAACTTTCCTTTATTAAAGACATTAAAATAATGTTGATTGTAGCGTGATTAGCCTTTATGGAGATTAAAATGAAAGTTTGTCTATCTTAAGTTTGTGTTTGTTACGATTTGAGGCATAAGGGTAGTGGATACTCTTTAAATACTATTCTATATATTTCATTAAATTAGTTGCTTGAGAAATTTTATTTCCTCCGCTACCTATAGCTTGCTGTAAAGCTTTTTTCGCCATATTCATTGTATTTTCCAATGAAGTCGCTTCATTCTTAATTATAAATCCGCCGCTTACAGTTATTTGAGTTTTTTCGCCATTTTTATTTACAAATTTAATTTCAGCAATACTTTGACGGATAGCATCAATCTCTTTGAGTGACTTTTCTTTACTTGGACGAGAAAAAACAATAGTAAATTGATTGTATTCATTTCTCGCGATTATATCTGTTGCCTGTTCATGCAAAGATATGCTGAAGGCAATATTTTTGAGAATAGTTTGAGCTATTTCTTCTGAAAACATTTGATTTGATCTTGAAAAATTGTCAATCTCTAAAATGGTCACTGATGTAACGTTGTCATATTTCAAGTTTCTTTTCTCTGAATAAGCGCTGAATAAACCTTTTAGATTATGAACTCCTGTTTCGTTGTCTATTAAAGATGGATCATCACTAAGAAGCGGTTTTTTCTTCATTCTAAGCGAGATTGCATCAACTTCTTCTGAAAATATTTCATGGTTATTTTTCCCTGAATTAACTGCAAATAGAAATAAGATATCTTTATATATTACACTTAATCTTCTTCCGAACCAAATTGTTGTAAAGAAAATAATAATAAATGCGAGAATATATATCTTTTCAAATATATGAAATTTAATTTCTTCATAAGATATAATCTTAAGTATAATCGAATTTATGTGATTATTGATATTGTCAAAAGCGGTACGGAGTTCTTGAAATTTTAAGTCTTTATTTTTTAACTCTTTTACATAGTAACTTGAAGCTTTTTCATTTAAGGTAATTGTTAATTTTGCGAGTTCATCCAAATCAGATATATATTCACTTGAGTTATCAATGATATATTGTCCTATAAAATCATAGGCAGATAAATCACGAAGTTTATCAATTTCAATAAGTATTTCACTGCTTTTTCCATTAAAGTGAATTTGAGTAAATCCTAAATCACTGCTGTCAAATTTCATTAGTGTCGAGATAATATTTTTTTGATTATTTAAATTGTTAATTTTACTAAAAGAGATGTTTTCACCCATCATAGTTAAGGCACCGACTGCCATAATAAAAGAGATGAATATCCACACGGTTATTAAATTTTTAAATATGGTTTTAATTGAGTGTTTCATGATAATCTTCCTAATAATGTTATAATACGCCGCTATTTTATATCCACAGTGGTTAAATTATACTGAATATTAATATATTTAGTATTTAAACTGTCTAAGAAGTTAACTTGAATTTAGAAAATTATTTTATATCACAGTTTAAAAGTCCATATATTGGGGATGACGCTGCAATAATCGGAAGAGATGTTTATTCTAAAGATGCTTTTTTTGAAGATGTACATTTTAAAAAAAAGTGGATGAATTATTATCAAATAGCTTCAAAAGCTATGCTGGTAAACATTTCAGACGCAGTTGCTATGAATGCCAAACCAAAATATGCACTTTTAAGTGTAGCTATGCCAAAAACTATTTCTAAAGCCCAGATGAGAGAATTGGCATCTGGATTTAAAGATATTTCAACTCAGTACGGGATTGAAATAATCGGTGGAGATACCATTAGCAATAGCAAGCTTGATATAACAATAACTATAATCTCTGAAGTTAGGAAACCGCTTTTAAGAAGAGGGATAAAGGACGGATATTTAGTTGCTTTTACCGGTGAGCTTGGCAGATCAGGTAAAGATTTAAAGAAGCTTTTAAATTTAGGAAAAATTCATAAAAAATCCAAGTTTATAAAGATAGAACTCAGAGAAAAATTTGTTAACAATTCATCAAGATTATTGAAATCAGGCATGGATATTTCAGATGGGCTTTTTAGTGATTTGAGTAAACTCTCTTCAGCTAATAAAATTGGATTTAAAATTGAAAAAAAGATACAAAAGTCTGTCGGATGCAGCGGCGAAGAGTATGAGATGTTGGTAGCTTTTGATAGAAGAGATAAAAAAGCCATTTTAAGACGAGCTGCCCAAAGTAGAACACCGCTTCATATCTTCGCAACAGCAAGAAGAGAAAAGTATAACAACAGATGCAAAGCGCATCATTTTAAGTAGGAACATAGAACATGGATAGATTTTACTCACTTGGTCACTCAAGTATAGATTTTCACTTTAAGCAGAGCCCAAGAGATTTTGTTGTCGAAGAAATACCTCTTTATGAATTTTCAGGGGAGGGTGAACACCTTGTTTTATTTGTGAGAAAGAAGAACCTTTCAACTCTTGAATTGGTAAGCATCATTGCAAGATATTTGGGAATTCAAAATAAAGAAATTGGTTATGCCGGATTAAAAGATAAAAACGCCATGACGAAGCAGTATATATCTATACATAAAAAGCATGAAGAGGCAATGGAGAACTTTGTTTATGAAGGCGTAAAGGTAGTTTCAAAAACGTATCATAATAATAAAATCAAGATAGGTCATCTAAGAGGTAACAGATTTTATATCAACCTTAAAAAGGTAAATCCGACTTCTGCACAAAAAATAGATGAAGCGCTCAAAAGTATTTCAGAATTTGGAATGCCAAACTTTTTCGGATATCAGCGTTTTGGCAATGACGGAGACAACCATATAGATGGTGAAAAGATTGCCAAAGGTGAGAAAAAAGAGCGCAATCCAAAGATAAGAAAACTGCTTATCAGTGCTTATCAGAGCCATCTTTTTAACTTATGGCTAAGCAGAAGATTGGAAATAAACACCTTGGTAAAAAACTTTGAAGTATCGGAGATAGAATCTGTTTTAAACATGCCAAATGATGAAGTGTCAAAACTAAAAGCTCAAAAGCATCCATTTAAGTTGATAACCGGTGATATTATGGAACATTATCCACATGGAAGACTTTTTGACTTTGAAGGTGCAGAAGAAGATTTAAATAGATTTTTAGAGCGCACTATTACAGCGACCGGATTGTTATGCGGAACAAAAGTTAAAACATCTTCCGGAATTGCAGGAACGATAGAGAAAGAGTTTGATGATGAAATCAATGCTGAGGGTGCCAGAAGATATGCGTGGATATATCCGACTGAAATTGAAGGAAGATTTAAGCCGATAGAAGCTCATTATGAGATGAATTTCACTCTTCCAAAAGGTTCTTACGCAACTGTACTAATCGAAGAGATAGCAAAAAGAAAAATCAAGTAAGGTAAAAGAAAATGAGTAAACATATAACATCAGCAATTTCACAAAGTTTTGGAAAATTTGCTTCAAAAGAGTTTCCTAAGTGGTTTCAAAATATTGTCAATAATGGTTATATTGGTCTGATGGGATTGGATATGAGCGAATTCCACTCTCCAAGTACATATAAAAGTTTAAATGCTTTGTTTACAAGAAAATTAAAAGAAGATAGAAGATTTTCAATGGACGGGGATGACTTTATCTCTCCATGTGATTCTTGGATTTCTGAGTGTGGAAGTCTCAAAGAGGATTATGCTCTTCAGATAAAAGGGATGCGATACAAGAGCGATGAGCTTGTTGGCGATCTATTTAGCGATGATGAAAAAGCTATCGTTCATGATGGAACATTTGTAAATTTTTATTTGTCTCCAAAAGACTACCATCGTTACCACATGCCAACAAATCTGAAGGTTCTAAAAGCTGTTCATATTCCAGGCAAGTTTTTCCCTGTGAATGTCCCATCACTTAAAAAGAGAATCAACCTTTTTATAGAAAATGAAAGAGTTGTTTTGCTTTGTGAGACTACAGCTAAAAAAAGATTCTACATGGTGTTGGTCAGTGCTTTAAATGTTGGTGTTATGCAGGTGTCTTTTGAAAACAAGATTAAAACTAATGCGGACACTGATAATCCAACTGCTTACTCATATGAAAATTTATTTATGAACAAAGGTGATGATTTTGGATGTTTCGAAATGGGCTCAACCATTGTCATTTTAGCACAAAAAGATATGCTGAAATTAAATGTTGAATCTGGGGATAATGTCAAATATGGACAAACTATAGCAAAAATTATTTAGTTTATTCAAGAAGTCTAGTCTTGTTTACTGATTTATAACCTTAAGTTCAGCAAACAGTTCTCCCTTCTCTTTGTATATTTCAAGCTTCGTTTCAACAGGAGCTTTTTGCAGTTTCAGGCTTCCTTGAACGGAGTGTAATACATGAAAATAATTTTGTAACATTGGAACTGTGACATAGTCTATATGGTCTTCGAGCAGTAACTTGGCCAAAGCGTTGATTAAGCAGTAGTAAACTACTTTATTAACAGAGCGTTGCACTAAATAGTCATGCATAATATTGATATTGTTTTCTAAAACTTCTTTGCAATCTTCACCTAGAACACAACTATCATGAGCTCTTTGCAATTGATGTTCTACCTCTTCTTCTATGGTATTGCTTCGACTCTCTATTAAAGTTCTTATATCTGGAGAATACTTTTTAACTTCCATTAAAAGATCATCATCAGACAGTACTTTGTTGTCCGTATTATAAACATATTTTTTATCATCATGATAGGTATGACTTAGTGCTTTTAACAGCTGTAGCACAATACCTGTATAGATAAATTTATCTTCTTTATTATTATCAAATGTTATTCCCGTATGAGAGATTATCGGCTTTGGTCCAGCATACTTTAACTTCATTGTTGGTTCCTATTATTTATGTATTTTGAACTCTAACAATATAAAGTTTAATTATAGCTGATACGGTTAAATATTAAATCTGAAATGCATAACATCGCCGTCTTGAACAATGTATTCTTTACCTTCTAGCCTCATTTTACCAGCCTCTTTTGCTTTTGCTTCACCGCCAAGTGATACAAAATCTTCATAAGCAATAACTTCTGCGCGAATGAAACCTTTTTCAAAGTCATTATGGATAGCAGCAGCTGCTTTTGGTGCAGTTGTGTTCTTACGGATAGTCCAAGCACGAACTTCTTTTACTCCGGCTGTGAAATAGCTCATAAGTCCAAGTTTACTAAAACCTTTGTGTATGATTTGCTCTAATCCCGATTCTTCTACGCCCAAGTCAGTTAAAAATTCCTGTGCTTCATCATCATCAAGTCCGATTAACTCTTCTTCGATTTTAGCGCATAGTTTTATGATTTCGCAGTTATTTTTTTGCGCATGTTCTCTTAGTGATAAAACATATTTGTTGTCTTCGAGCAAGCCATCTTCATCGGTGTTTGCACCATACATAATCTCTTTGTTGGTTAAAAATCTGACTTCATTATTGAGTTGTCTGTATTCATCAGTATTTACATCTTTAAAGTTTCTAGCCAGATTCCCATCACCTAAAAACTCTAAAAGTTCTTCAGCCATAACTAAAACACTAGCAGCACTTTTATCAAATTTTGCTTGTTTTTTAAGTCTGTCTATACGATTTGACAAAACTTCAATATCGGCTAAAATAAGTTCACCTTCTATAATCTCGACATCTCTTAACGGGTCAATACTTCCTTCGTTATGAACAATGTTATCATCATCAAAACATCTTACAATCTGGAGTATAACCTCAGTTTCACGAATAGTGGATAAAAATTTGTTTCCTAAACCTTCACCTTTAGACGCACCCTTAACAAGTCCTGCAATATCTACAAAGTCCAAAGTTGAGTATTGGATTCTCTCAGGTTTTACGATTTTTGCAAGTTGGGCCAATCTTTTATCCGGAACAGGAACGACTGCTTTATTTGGTTCTATTGTACAAAAAGGATAGTTTGCCGCTTCTGCATTTTGAGCTTTTGTTAAAGCGTTGAAAGTTGTTGATTTGCCTACATTTGGAAGTCCCACTAGACCGATTGCTAATCCCATATTTAACCTTTGTGATTCGTATAAAATAATTGTGTGATTTTATCTAAAAGTTGCTTGGAGTATTTATAAATCTCCATTTGTGCGAGTAATTTAAAAAAGGGCACTTCTTAGCGCGGTTCTTGAAGCTTTATCAACGAGAGTAAAAATCCTGTCTATTTCATCTTTTTTCTCTTTTTTCTTGTGACCTTTGACTTTGACAAATTCACAATCTAGAATATCACTCATTCTATAAAATTCTTTATAGAGTTCATGGTTTTTTATGAGCTTGTTAGTGTTTGACATGTAGTTATTGTTTTCTAAGCGGGCTCTTCTGTCATTCAAACCTATTATATTCTGGCAGTCTGTATAAATAATAATTTTGTAATCAGCCGAATCTATTTCACCTAAAGCCCACAGAAGGGTTTCTAACTCCAGTTTAGTCGATGAAGTATTTTCAAATTTTTTAGTTTTTACATGGTGCATCTGTGTAGAGCTTTGCAGTTGATCTCTATTGATAAATATGTATGCCCCATAACCTATGTTGTTCTTTGGATTTACACTTGCATCTGTAAATAAATAAAAAATCGGTTTGTTTATATCAACGTACATGTTAGATATTTTTCCTTTACTAATGTTTTAATATTCTTCTTTTTTTCAAAAGTAAATAATGCCTGTATTTTACTTTGATTTTACACGCAGGAGTTAATATTGTGCAAATAAAATTAAAGTGAGTTAAAGATGAAAAAAAGATTAACAATACTACGAAAGTTTTTAATAGTATTAGTGCCGATTTTTACACTGTTTTTTTTGTTTTTGAGTATTTTTGCTTCTTCACAAATAAAATCAATTTCAAATACAGTCTACAATCAGCATAAAACACAACTTAAAGATAATATTTCAAAAGCTTTGGACTTTAAGCTTGAAGCAATCAAAAACATTGTTTTAGGGATAGCCAGCAATAGTACAATCTTATCTAGCATGTATAATGAAGAGCGTGAAGCAATATACAAGGAGATAAGTCATTTACGAAATATTCTAAATTCGGAATCCTCCTTTAAAAATCCTTTAATTCAGGTTGTTGATGCAAACAGTGCTGCTTATGCAAAATCATGGGATGAGAAAGCTTATGGAGCTAATGTGTCTGCTCGAGAAAGTGTCAGCAAGGTATAGATGCAGATAACATAAAATCTGTTTTAACTATTATTTCAGATATTGCCGATGAAGTAAGAAAGCTGGCAGAACGAACGCAGCATAGTTTAGTAGAGATTAATGTAGCAATCAATGTAATAGTTCAGGGGATCCTTGATACTGAAATGCAGATGAATCATAATATAAAGTCAATGAATAATCTTGTTGATAACAGTAACGAAGTTGATAAAAAAATAGATGTCGCTATTAGTGAAATAAATCAGACTGCAGAGATGGCTAAAAAATCTGAATTAATTTCACAAAATTTGGCTAGCAGCACTCAAGATATTATTGACAATATTAATACATTAGATGATATTTCAACACAGAATACTAAATCAATAGAAGCAATTGATGAAAAAGCCTTGATATTGCAAAAAGACACAAGAGAATTAAATGAGCACTTGAGTCTATTTAAAGTTTAATGAATTTTATTAAAGGCATTGTCGCATTCTGAGAATGCTAAATGCCTCTTAGTTATATATTTTTTAAGTACTCACAAATCATACGAACACCCGCACCAGTTCCACCATAAACATTACAGTCCCATGGAGTCTCAGTATACGCTGAACCAGCTATGTCAAAGTGCAGCCATTTGTTTTTCATATCTTTATGTATGAATTCATCTAAAAACATTCCAGCTGTTATAGCTCCGCCGTAAGGTTTTGACGAAGTGTTTGAAATATCAGCTATTTCACTTTTCAGAAATGTTTTAAGATGTTTGTTAAATGGAAGTGAGCCGGTCAATTCACCAGATTCGCTTGCAGATTTTGATATATCATGCTTTAGTTTATGAGAATGTCCCATCACACCTGTAGTAAAGGGTCCAAGAGCAACTACACAGGCACCGGTCAGTGTAGCGAAGTCAAACATAGTGTCAGCCTTTACAGTGTCCTGTGCATAGCTTAAAACATCAGCTAAAACTAAACGACCCTCAGCATCAGTATTTCTAACTTCTATGGTTGTACCGCTTCGAGAGACTAAAACATCATCAGGTTTGTAAGCATTTCCGCCTATCATATTTTCAACCGCACCTATAAAAGCGTGGATTTCAACATCAAGCTTTAATTCACTCGCTGCTTTTATCATGCCAAGAACTGCACATGCACCAGCTTTATCCATTTTCATAGTCACCATGGAAGCTGCAGCTTTGAGGCTTAGTCCGCCACTATCGTAAGTAAGACCTTTTCCTACAAGCGAAATAATTTTTTTAGGATTAGCAGGTTTGTATGTTAAGTGAATAAGTTTACTTTTGTGAATAGAAGCTCGACCGACCGCCAGCATGGCATTCATATTTTCCTCTTTAAGTTCATCCTCATCTAAAATGTTGCATTCAAGTTCATTTGTATTGGCTAACTTTTTGGCAAGCAGTGCAAAAGTCTCCGGATTCAATTCTTGTGGTGCAGTGTTTACTATATCGCGCGTATAACATGTAGCATTTGCAATAATGATTGATTCATTAAATAAACTCTCAATCTCTTCAAAGTTTAGTGCATTGATAGCTAAAGATATTTCTGTGAGTTTAATCTTTTTTGGTTTAGATTTATAATCATTAAATTCATAACCGCCTAAGATTATACCTTCAACTAAGGCAGAGACTGTTCTTTTGCTTATAACGCCCAGCTTTACACTTTCATAATTTGATTCTTTAAGTGCTTTAATCATGCTGGCTGCGGCACTTCTAATATTATCACTTTTTTTGCTCTCAACTCCACATGCCAAGAAACCTGACTCATGTAAAAAACATATTGAATCCTGCTCAGCTTTAAAGCCTGCCTGACTTAATGTCTTGAATTTTTCATGTTCGCTTAACTCATCTGAAGTTAAAAACTCTACTAAAACATCTGTTTTAATATCTTCTATATTTTTGTTTACTAATTGAATCTTCATCTTACTTCCTGTTTTTTAGTTTTTTTTATTTCGCTCTTCTCGTTTCTGCTGTATACGATCTCGAATTTTATCAAAATAATTATCTTTTATATCTATTGATGCATGTGCAATATCTTCACCCATCTCAATTTTAAGCATACTTGACTTTTTCATAGCCAAGATTTGGGAAGCAAATACACTTCTGTGCCCGGTCATCACAAAACTTATAACTACAGAAAGTGCGGCATAATGCGCAACCTCCAGTCCAAAGAGTTCCATTGCCATGAAGGTTGCCGCTATCGGTGCATTCGTTGTTCCTGCCAGCACGCTGATAAAGCCGAGTGCTCCAAAAAAAGCTATATGATTATCTCCGGCAAATACACCAAACCAGTGACCGCTCGTTGCTCCTATGAAAAATATAGGAGTAACAATCCCTCCACTTCCGCCAACACCTAATGTAATAGACGTAAATACTGTTTTAATTAAAAAACTATACCACGGGATATCTTGGGAAATAGTTGGATTTGGCTGAAGGATATTGTCGATAGTTCCAAGTCCCAATCCAAAATATTGTTCACCGAAAATTGATGAAAGAAGTATTAAAATAATTCCACCGCTGAATGCTTTGACATAAATATTTAATGGGATTTTTTGAACAAGCCTTGATGTTCTCTTGAGTGTTGTAATGGTAATATCAGAGACCATTCCAAAAAATAATCCAGCTAAAATAACTTCTATTATGAGAGGAAGGTCCAGTTCAACATGTTGAACGAAATTAACATCAAAATATGTATACTCTACACCTAAAAACTGTGCAGTTGAAAATGCGGCAAAACCGGCTATGAAGGACGGCAACAAAACATCATAACGAATCAGTCCGACCACAAGTACTTCCAGTCCAAAAATAGCACCGGCTATAGGCGTGCCAAAAACGGATGCGAAGCCGGCACCGATACCGCAAATCACTAATTTTTTGCGGTCAGCCTTGGAAAAATGAAGAAAATCGGAGATAACAGATGCCATCCCGGCGCCTATTTGTGCTCCTGGACCCTCTTTACCGACAGAGCCTCCGGAGAAAACAGTTAAAACGGTTGCGAGCAGTTTTACCGGAATAACCTCAATCTCTATCTTGCCGGATTTTTTATGTATAGCTTCTATCACTTTTTCTGTGCCATGCCCCTCTGCGTCCGGAGCATATTTTTTGACTAACCAAACTGTTGCCAATAGAGCAAAAGGGAGCATGTAATAATAGTTGAAGGGCAGATAGTGTTGGCTCGTCTCCGAGAGTTGCAATATTTTTAAGAAGAGGGTAACACTGGCACCGATTATAATTCCCATGCCAGAAGAAAGTGCCAGCCATTTTAGTATGCTCATAAAAATTGTAGTTTGTTCTATGGCATGCTTTTTCATGACTTATCCTTCAAGTTTCAATCATCAAAATGAAGCAAGTCTTTTGCTTGAATCATATCTTTATCACCGCGACCTGAGATATTTACAATAATTAGTTTATCTTTAATATTTGGCATTTTCTTAAGATATGCTACCGCATGTGCACTCTCAAATGCCGGAATAATTCCCTCTTTTTGTGAAAGCCATACAAAAGCATCTAATGCTTCTTGGTCTGTAACATTGTCATAACTTACAGATTTATTATCATTATGAAAAGCGTGCTCCGGTCCGATACCCGGATAATCAAGACCGGCAGAGATAGAATGAGCTTCTAACACTTGACCATCTTCATCTTGAAGCAGATAGCTCATTTGCCCATGTAAGACTCCGGGACGACCTTTCTTGAGTGAACAGCCATGTTTATCTGTTTCAATGCCAAGTCCGCCGGCTTCAATGCCTATACATTCAACTTCCTCATCTTCTAAAAAATGCTGAAATGTTCCTATGGCGTTCGAGCCGCCACCGATACATGCAATCACATGGTCAGGCAGACGATTCTCTTTCTCAAGTATTTGAGCCCTTGCTTCATAACCTATGATAGCCTGAAAATCTCTTACCATCATCGGATAGGGGTGAGGACCTGCCACAGTTCCTATGATATAAAAAGTGTCTCTTGCGTTTGTTACCCAGTGACGTATCGCATCATTCATGGCATCTTTAAGCGTTTTTGAGCCACTCTCAACAGAATTTACTTTTGCACCAAGAAGCTTCATTCTAAAAACATTCAGTTCTTGTCTGTGAACATCTTTTGCACCCATAAATATTTCACACTCTAAGTCCAAAAGAGCACAAATTGTTGCAGTTGCCACGCCATGTTGACCTGCCCCGGTTTCAGCTATGATTTTTTTATAACCAAGTCTCTTAGCCATCAATCCCTGAGCGATAACATTGTTTACTTTGTGAGCACCTGTATGATTTAAATCTTCCCTTTTAAGGTAGATCTTTGCACCAAGCTCTTTTGAGATATTTTCAGCAAAGTAAAGCGGAGAAGGGCGACCTACATAATCTTTCAAGTAGTAGTCGACTTCACTCCAAAAGTCTTTATCAAAGCGAATCAAGTCGTATTCTTGGCGAAGCTTCAGGAGCGCCGGCATGAGTGTCTCAGGAACATATCTCCCACCGAAAATCCCGAAGTGTCCGTTTTCATCCGGATCAAATTTAGAAGCTTTTGGGATATACATTAGTTCACCTCGATTATAGTATAGACATCAGTTTTTTCTTTTAGATTTTTGATACCGTCTAGAAAATTAAGACCTATAATAAAACAGGCCTCCACACAGTTTGCGCCTGCCTGATTTACAAGTGTTGCTGCTGCATTTGCTGTTCCGCCGGTTGCGATTAAGTCATCAATGACAAGAACTCTTGCATGTGGAATTTTACTAAATGCATCAATATGAACTTCTATTTCATCTACACCATACTCTAAAGAATATTTTTCACTTATGGTTGTATAGGGAAGTTTTCCTTTTTTTCTAATCGGAACAAAACCAAGTCCAAGCATTTGAGCAAGAGCTGCACCAAAGATAAATCCTCTGGCATCAATACCTGCTATATAGTCTAAGTTATACTCTTTATATTTTTCATACAAATGGTTCATTAAAGCAGCATAAGCGTCTTTATCATTTAACAAAGTAGTAATATCTTTAAAAATTATTCCGGGCTTTGGAAAATCCACTACATCTCTTATAGAATTTTCAATTATTTTTCTGTCACTAGAACTAAGTTGCATCTTCATCCTTATAGTAGAGCGTCTATTCGACTCTCAAGTGCTTTGATTTTACCATTTAGCCGATCAGTCTCTTGTCTGTGTTTAGTATTTCTTGATTTTAAAACTTTTAACTCATTTCTTAGTTTTGTCATCTCTTCACTTAAAATATCAACATTCCCAAGTGCACGCTGTAGCTGTATCTGATATTTTCGTATAAGTATTTCAGCTTCTTGAAGGGTTAGTTTCATCAACTCGTTGCTTCTTTGTTCTTTGTTTGTAATACTTTTAAAGTAGAACATCTTAACAAACAGGTATATAGACAGTATTGATAAAATTGTTAGAAGTGACCATTCCCAGAACATGAGTTTCCTTTATTTACTTAGAGTATATAGCTTCAATTTTTTCAACACGTCCAACATGTCTGCCGCCATCAAAACTGCCGGCAATCCACGCATCAAGTATCGACTCGGCGACACCTTGTCCTATAATTCGCTCACCAAAACATAAAATATTTGCATCATTATGTCCGCGTGCAACAGTTGCCGTATACGCATCATGACACAAAGCAGCTCTTATTCCAGTATGACGATTTGCTGCCATACTCATACCAATTCCTGAACCGCAGATTAAAATACCCTGCGCATCAGAATCTTCTAAAACAGCCAGGGAGACTTTGACTGCATAATCAGGATAATCAACTCTGTCTTTTGTAAATGGACCCAAATCTATAATTTCGTGGCCTTTTTCTTTTAGAAGTTCAACGGTATAATCTTTTAAGTCAAGTCCGGCGTGGTCAGTACCTATGTAAAATTTCATATATTTTTCCTTTTATGATAATAGTAGCTGTAAAATTGTTTGTACAGGGAGGATTAGCAAATAGTCCTTAAGCGGTGTCATAAGCACAATTAAAACTACGATAATTCCATATCTTTCATTTTTGTAGAAAAATTCTGCAACTGCATTGATTTTGTTTTTTAATGCCAAGTGCATAATGAAATGCGCTCCGTCAAACTGTGGAATAGGAAGTAAATTAAATACCCCCAGAACTACATTTATTACAAGTAATTGAAATACAAAAATATAGCTAAATATGTAGGCTAAACTATCCGCACTTGTTGGTTTATCCATGGCGAGAACAGCGATGGAAGCAACAACTGCTAAAGTGAAGTTATATACTATTCCGGCTAAATCGACCTGCATCGCGGCATTGTATCCGCCCCTGCCGATAACAGTTCCCATGTTGACAGGTACCGGCTTTGCCCAGCCAAATAAAAATCCGCTCTCACCGCCAAGAAGTATCGGGATAAAATACATCGATAAAGGAACTATAATCGTACCGACCAAGTCCACATGTATGAGCGGATTAATAGAGAGCCTTCCGGCATTTCTCGCAGTCGTGTCGCCATATTTGAACGCTACCCAGCCATGCATAATCTCATGCCCGATAATTGCTACTGCTAAAGCTAAAACTGCCGCAGCAATTTTTAAAATATCAATAGATTCCATGATCGGCTTTATCTTCTTTTATTCTTGCTTTTCTAGCCAAGTTTAAATGTTGCGGTGACTCTAAATCAGTAGGAGTTTTACCAACTCTATCCCATCTTATTTCCCAGTTTTCGTCGATAGAAAAGTAGATAAACCAAGGTGTGCCTTCTACATTATCATAAGGAACTGAACCCCAAAAACGGCTGTCATTAGAGTGATCACGGTTATCACCCATCATGAAATAGTTGTCTTTTTCAATTTTTATAGGAGCAAAATTAAACAGTTGCATCGGGTGTCTTCCGTCATTTATGATTTTGTCATCATGGTGAATACCCGGATGCTCTTTCATGTAAGGATTTTTTACCCAGAGCTTGTTGTCATAAACTATGATATCTTCCTCTTTAAAATTCTGCTTAATCCACTCATCACCTTCATTTTGATGAAGATATAAATCCTTGTTTAAAACAAAAAGTTCATCTCCCCCAAGTGCTACACATCTTTTTACAAAGTGCTGCTTGATGTTGTTTGGATATCTGAAAATAACTATGTCGCCTCTTTGAGGAGTATCTCCATCCATTAAACGGAGCTTGTCATTCCAAGGCATGATAGACATCTCTAAAAAAGGGATGTGAGGCATAGGAATGCCATAAGCAAATTTCTTGGCAAAAAGATGATCTCCGATGAGAAGAGAGTCTTTCATGGAGCCAGATGGGATTCTAAAAGCTTGAGCTATAAAAAATATGATAAACAGAACTATGATAATAGTTCCGGTCCATGAGTTTGAAAATCTATACGATTTTTTTAAAAATTCTTTCATTTACACGTTCTTCTTTGCGTTAATTTTTGCAGCTTTGAGGGAGTTACTTAAAAGCATTGCGATTGTCATGGGACCTACACCGCCTGGAACCGGAGTGATGTAAGAGCATTTTTTGCTTACATTTTCATAGTCAACATCACCGACAAGTTTTCCGTTTTCGGCTCTGTTAATCCCAATATCTATGATGATTGCATCGTGTTTCACCATGTCTTCTTTTATGAGATTTATAACACCGACACCAACAAGTAAAATATCTGCATCAAGTGTGTGTTTTTTCAAATCATCTGTAAAAATATGACAAATTTCAACTGTCGCATTTGCATTTAAAAGCAGGGCTGCCATCGGCTTTCCTACAATGTTTGATGCTCCGACAACTACACAGTTTTTACCTTTTACATCTATATTGTATTCTTTTAAAAGTTCCATGACACCAAGCGGAGTACATGGCACAAAACCATCAAGTCCTGTTGTTAAACGTCCCACATTATATGGATGAAAACCGTCTACATCTTTGCTAGGGTCTACAAGTTCGAGTATTTTTGTTGTGTCTATTTGAGGAGGGAGCGGAAGTTGGATAAGAATTCCGTCAATATTTGGATTTTTATTCATCATGATAATTGTGTTTTCTATCGCTTCTTGGGAAATGTCTTCAGGCATCTCATGCGTCACCGAATAAAAACCAACTCTGTCACAAGCCTGTTTTTTCATGCTGACATAAGCTTGACTTGCCGGGTCATGACCTACCAAAACTACAGCCAAACCAGGAACTGAGCCAGTATCATTTTTAAATTCTTTTACATCTATTTTTACTTTTTGTTCTATTTTTTGTGAAAGTGCTTTACCGTCAAGAATCTGCATACTAGTCCTTAGTTATAGATAACCCCAACTTCAGCGATAAGTAAATAGCTCTAGTGCTAGGCAGATTTTCGCAGGACTAGTTTTGCTAATCCAAGAGAATCTAACGACGCAACAGGGCTATTTACTTATCGCCCGAAGGGAAGTTTAAAAAGAGGGCTACTGCGCAGTACGAAACTTTTTGCAGCACAATAAGTGCAACTGCAAAGTTTCGCCTCACATTAGCCCTCTTTTTAAGCTTCTGAAATTGGGGTTCTCTATAACTAAGGACTTAACTCCTATAAATTATATTTTTGCTATTATACCAATCAAATAATAATAGGTCGCTTTACAATGAAATATTTAATATTCCTGATTTTTCCATATTTACTTTTATCTGAGACCACTTTTATTACTCCTATGGAATATGCATCCAGACTCTATAAAGATCCAAGAGGAATAGGGTGCCAACTTTGCCATGGCGATAAAGGTGAGGGTAAAATAGTTGCAGAGTACAAGCATAAAAAGATCAAAAAAAGTTTTGGCGGATCTACTATAAATAAACTTCCATATGAAGTTTTTTATAAAGCACTTAACACTAGGACAGACGGAATGCCTAGATACTTTTTAACAGATAGAGAGATAGCGTCACTTTATCTGTTTCTTCATCAAAATGATGAAGTAAAAAAGACAAAAGAAGTAAAAAAAACTAAAAAGGAGAAGCAGGTTGTCAAATGATTTTTTAACTGCTCTAAATCTAGCTTACGAAAAAAGAGATTTGAATGCTTTAGATAAACTGGCAATACCATCGTTTAGGGCTGTAAATAAAAAAAATGATTTTCGCTCAGTTTTGATGCTTTCATGCAATAATATAAAACATCTGATGAAAATAGAATCACTCGAAGCTGATTGTATTATGCTAAATCTTGAAGATGGAGTCAGTAAGCAGGACAAGCCTTTTGCTCTTGTTCTTTGTGCCATATTTTTAATGCAACACAAACAGAGTGATAAAAAACTTGTTGTCAGAGTTAACGCTCTTGACGATGGCGGATATGAAGAGATAGTGTACTTAAATCAGTTTATGCCCGATGCCATTCGTGTACCTAAAATTAAAAATGCAGAAGAAGTGAGAAGTGTTTTAGCGCTTTTAAAAGATGAAACAGAACTGCACCTCTCCATAGAAACTGCATCTGCCTGGCATAATCTATCGTCCTTGGCAGTAAATAAAAAAGTAACTGCATTTTATCTTGGAATACTGGATTTGTTTGCGGATATGAGATTCTCTCAAAGTCTGATACAAAGAGAGAATCCTACAATGCTTTATATGCTTTCACACTTTCTTGTTACATGTAAGTCTCTCCATGTAAAGCCTGTTTCTTTTGTGTATCAGGAGTTTAAAAATCTTGATGAGTTTAGCATGTGGATAGCTTTGGAAAAAAGCATGGGCTATGATGCAAAAGGATGTATCTCTCCAAAGCAGGTAGAGTTAGTAAATAAGATGTTTGTGAACGAAGAAGCACAAATACAAAGAGCCCATGTCATCATCAAACTTTTTGAGATGCACCAAGCTGAAGGAATTACCGGTTTTGTGGATGATGAATATGGTTTTATTGATGAGCCTATTTACAAAGGCGCCTTAGCTTTCCTTGGGATATAAATCCTTATTGAGAATTGCTATTAAGATACATGTGCCAAGCTCTATTTCAATAGTATAGTGATAAAATCATCCCCTACTGAATTCTAATATAAAGGCTTTTTGTGAAGATAATTCTATCTTTTTTATTACTTGTTACTTTTACGAGTAACGTTATTGCTTTCTCAACGACTAATATTGAGTATCTTTATGGAAATTTTAGCGGTAACAGCGGGTTTGACACTATTGGCGGGAAAAGTACCATTACTTTGGAACATTTCTCTACATATGAATATGGTGATTTTTTTGGTTTTGTAGATTTTGCAGTTGCTGATGATAGATTTAAAAATCAAGACAAATCAACTGATGTATATTTTGAACTTTCTCCAAGAGTAAGTCTGAGTAAAACTACCAAACAGGATTTATCATTTTTATTTGTCAAAGATATCTTTATTGCCGGACAATACAACAGAGAAATGCATAAATTTGAAGACTATGATGCCTGGCTCTATGGAGTTGGAAGCGATTTAAGTGTCAAAGGATTTGATGTATTTGGACTGAATTTTTACAAAAAAAATCAAAACTTTGGTGAGGATACTTATCAATTGTCTGCCAACTATATCAGTAATAATATTTTAAATTCCAATTTTACTATCGATGGTTTTACAGACTGGACTACACAAGATTTTCTTTCTCAAAATAGACTACTTTACAAGCTTGATTATTCATATCTAAAAAATAATGTACATGTTGGAACTGAGTGGCATTACTATAAAGTTAAAAATACCAATGTCAAATCCAATGTATTACAAGCTATGATAATGGTTAAATGGTAGACATATCAGGTTTTAGTACAATCACACATAAATAATTATATTGGCGCTTAAAGTGTGTTCGACAAGAACTCTAGTAGGCCAAGTTATAAAAAACATTGTATCGAATCAATGTTTTTTCCTGCGGTCTTGGGTATTTGCTGTAAGCGTATTCTATAGTCTCTTTTGTTGTATCATCAAGTACATAAAATCCGCTTTTCTTTAAAAATCTAAAATCGCTCATGTCTCCGTTTGGATGAAGATAAAACTCTATGACATTGCTTCTGTTTACATTTAAATCTCTTGGCAGATTAACGCTTGCAACACGGGTTAAAACTTGTTGAGTTATTCTTCTCATAATCTCCTGATTATCTAAAATATACTCTTGTTGCGCAGCTGAGAGTTTTCCAAACGCTTCCCCATAAAGCTCTTTAATATTTTGATTTATACTGCTTGCATTAGAAGTCTTTACTTCATCTTTTTTTGTTTCTTCTTCTGACTTGTCTTCATAGAGCCAAGACATAGGGTCTTTAGATTTTTCTTCTTTTACTTTCTCTTTTATTGGCGTAATATCTTTTTTCTTTTCCTCATGCAGTGGAATAAATTGTTTTTCCAGCGGCAGCGGTTCCTCTTTAGGTTTTGGTTCTGCTTTTGGTTCAACTTTTTCCGGCGGATTGAGTTTTGGTTTTCTGGCAGCTTGTTTTTGCGGCTCATATTTTATAGGCGGCTGTTTCACAAGCTCTTTAAGTTGAGAGCCTTTTGGCATAGGAGGAGCGATGGGAGGCAATGGTTTTATTTCCTCTTTTATGATGCCTGAGTCCTTATGTTTCTTTGGCATCTCTTTGAGTGAAATCTTCATCCTTTTTTCTTCAGGTTCCTCTGTTTTTTTTAAGTCAGGAGTGATAATTCCCAATATCCAAAACAGTAACATTAACAAAAAGTGAATTAATAGTGCCACAGCAAGAGCGAAATGAGATCTGTTCAAATTTTTCCAATTAGCTAAGATTGTGAGATTATACCAAATGTATATTAATAGTACTTTGCTATAATTACAAAAAATCATAAGGTCATTTAATGAGTAGAGATGCATCGATAAAAGCTTTCGAAGAAGCACAAAGTTTGATTCCAGGTGGAGTTAACTCTCCGGTTAGAGCATTTAAAAGTGTCGGAGGAGTTCCTGTTTTTATTACAGAAGGTGAGGGCGCTTATCTCACTGATGTTGATGGAAACAAATATGTTGACTTTGTTCAAAGCTGGGGACCGCTTATCTTTGGTCATAGAGATGAAACTATAGAAAAAGCTGTGATTGAAGCGGTAAAACATGGTTTGAGTTTCGGTGCACCGACTCAGGCTGAAACAGATTTGGCAAAACTTGTTGTTGGATTTTTTGATTCTATCGACAAAGTGAGATTTGTAAGCAGCGGAACAGAAGCTGTTATGAGCGCCATAAGACTTGCCCGTGGATTTACAGGTCGTGATGACATTGTAAAGTTTACCGGCTGTTATCATGGTCACAGTGACTCACTTTTAGTTGAAGCCGGAAGCGGTGCTGCAACTTTTGGAAATCCAAGTTCTCCGGGCGTTCCTGCAGATTTTACAAAGCATACTCTTTTGGCAACTTACAACGACATCCAAAGCGTAAAAAAATGTTTTGCAGATTCTAAAGATATCGCCTGTGTTATTATCGAACCGATAGCTGGAAATATGGGTCTTGTTCCGGCTGATAAAGAGTTCTTGCACGAGTTAAGAAAACTTTGTGATAAAAACGGAACTTTACTTATTTTTGATGAAGTTATGAGCGGTTTTCGTGCAACGCTTCATGGGGCTGAATCTATTACAGGGGTTAAACCAGACATTCTTACTCTTGGAAAAGTTATAGGCGGCGGCATGCCGGTTGGCGCTTTTGGCGCACGTGCAGAAATAATGGCTATGCTCTCACCTGATGGTCCGGTTTATCAGGCAGGAACTTTAAGCGGGAATCCGGTTGCTATGGCGGCAGGACTTGCAGCATTAACAAAACTAAAGCAAAATGCAAGAGTTATCGCAGTTTTAGAAGAGCGTGCTAAGAGACTTGTTGAGGGTATGAGAAAATCAGCCTCATCTTATGGGATTACCATGCAAACAGATGTAAGAGGAAGTATGTTCGGCTTTTTCTTCAATGAAAAACCAGTTAAAAACTTTGCAGATGCGGCTAACTCTGACACAGAGCTTTTTGCTAAATTTCACTCGGGCATGTTAAATGAAGGTTATTACTTTGCATGCTCACTTTATGAGACAGGTTTTATCTCAACAGCTGTCACAGATGAGATGATTGAAGACACTATTAGAGCTAGTGCCAAAGTATTCAAGGCAATCACAAATGGATGATAAAGAGGAAAAAGCTCCTAGAATAAAACCAATTATAGAAGCTGCAGACAGTCTTTCTTTAGGAATTTCTATGGTTGTTGCAGTTCTTATGGGTGTAGGTATGGGTTATCTGCTTCGTAGATGGACAGACATTGGCTGGCTGTTCTGGGTTGGTGTTGCTGTTGGTATAGCAGCTGCGATTTTAAATGTTTATAAGGCTTATTCAAAACAGTATAAAGAGTATGAAGAGCTGGCAAAACAACCACGATATGCAGTAAAAAAGCAGCTTGAAAAAAATCGCTTAGATGCAGAAGATGATGACATGGATTATGGTGAAAAGAGCTATTAAAATTATTTCTATTACAGAGCTTCTGATTTTAGCTAGTTTCTTTGTATCATTTTCATTTTATATAAATCTTCAAATTGCATTTTTAAGCAGTTTTTTTATCATACTCGGTTCCATGTATGCTTATATGAAAATGGTAGATAAACAAGTTCAAACGCAAGAGTATGAAGAGCAAAGAGATTTGCTCGATACCATAGAAGACCCACATGAGCTTTATGATGATGAACCCATCAACAATGCCCCTGCAGAAGAACTTGATTTAAAAGCAATCGTTAAAGAAGAGAAGAAAAAGATAAAAATAGTAAACTTTAAAGATATGAAAAAAGGTTCAAAAGCGGGTTTTTCACTTTTTAGACTCATCCCTTATCTGTTTTTAGTTTTAGGGTTTATAGCACTTAAGAATAATAATCTTTTAGAAATAGCTGTATATCTGCCCTCACTTCTTGTTGGAATTGTTATCGGATCAATTAGCGGAAGAGAGCTTTTCCAAGCATGATATTGTGTAGTATGAGAAGCTTAAGCCTTTAAAAAATTGTACACCTTTCTTGCAAGATTTGGATAACGCCCCTTAAGGTAATCTAACTCTTTTTCGAGTACTTCGCTTAAACTCTCCTCTTTTTGTTTAATCTTCTGTAAAAATTCAATGCGACGTTCAACAAAATAAAAGTATAAGAGTACGCTGATTACAGCAGCATAAAAGCACCAAATAGAGGTAAAGGCATTATGGCGGTGTTTTAAATGATAAAATAGGTGTAGTTAAAATGCTGCACATAGCTTTTGTTTTTCGAATCATCTCTATATTTATGATGAAAATAAACTTATGGTTGGCGTTTACTTCATGGAGTAGCAATATTTGGCGCACTTGGAGCCATAGCTATCGGGCACATTTGGAAAATATATGGATTTTATGCTGTTTTAGTTTTTAGTGAAGCTGGGATGGGAACTATGTTGGTTTTACTGATTTATACCTTCCGCACTAATATTAGCCTAAGCTAATATCATCGGAATATTTATAGTTATATTGCTTTGTATATCTATATAGAAACTGGTGTTGTCAACTAAAAGCTGGAGTTCATTTGTCTTTTTATTGTCAATATTTTCAGCACTTATCTCTATTGAAAAAATACTATATTTCTTGTCTTCAAAGTTGATATGTTCTCCTATCCTAAAATATACTTTAGTATTTATAGTTTTATTTTCACTAAAACAGGAGTACGCTTTATTTAATGCTTTTATAACGTTATTTGCATTGAGTAGCACTTCCGGAATAGTAGGGTCAAATTCCTTTGTATATACAATGCTGGAGCTTATTGAATTTGTTGATATACATAAATCAATAAGTGTAAAAATATTTGTAAGTTCACCGATAGGTTTAGGGTTTTTTACTTTGAATGATGGAGCCTGATAAAGTTTAATACCTATCTCTTCCTCATTTTCATAACCAATAGTCAAACCAAAAAATTTGTATCTGCCAAAATTTAATTCTATAAATGTAGTTTTAAATCCAAATGTTATATTTGCGTAAGTAGTGGCCAGTTCAAATATTTCATTTTTTGTTACAGAGCCAAGTAAAAACTGGGCTTCTGTATTTAATGAGATGATTTTTCCGTTAGAGCTAAAGAGTATGAAAGGGTTGTAGTCATACTCTAGCCATTGTTGCTCGAAAGTCATTTTCACTTTTGGTTACTCTTCTATATAATTTTTAAGTTTTCTTCCAACTTTTGGATGTTTAAGTTTTTTGATTGCACTGGATTCAATTTGACGAACTCTCTCACGCGTAACATTAAGCTCTCTGCCGATTTCTTCTAAAGTTCTATCACTCTCATCATCCATGATTCCAAAACGAAGTTTGATAACAGCTTTTTCTCTTTCATTCAACTGCTCTAATACACTTTCTATCTGAACTCTTAAATCATCTTTGAGTATCGCATCTGATGGAGAAAGAGATGATTTATCTTCGATAAAGTCACCAAAACGGCCATCGTCTTCACTGCCGATAGGTGCTTCAAGAGAGATAGGTTCTTTAGTTATCTTGATAACATTTTTAACCTTTTCAACCGAGAGTCCAACTTCCAATGCGATTGTTTCAACATCCGGCTCTTTTCCGTTTTCCTGAAGATGTTTACGCATGATTTTATTGATACGGTTAATAGTCTCAATCATGTGAATTGGAATACGGATAGTTCTTGCCTGATCTGCAATAGCACGTGAAATTGCTTGACGAATCCACCATGTAGCATAGGTTGAAAACTTGTAACCTTTTTGGTATTCAAATTTATCAACAGCTTTCATTAGTCCGATATTACCTTCTTGAATAAGGTCAAGGAATGGTAAACCACGGTTTGTGTATCTTTTTGCGATGGATACAACAAGTCTAAGGTTTGATTTTGCCATTTTTGTTTTAGAAATCTCAGAGATATTTTTACCGCGCTTGATTTGTTCTAAAATAGCATAAAGTTTTTCAGGTTCCATGTCAAAACTGTTTTTTGAAGCTTCTTTAGTCTGAACCAGTTTTTTAATTTCCATGTATGTGCTCACCATAGTAGCTTCAGGAACCATGCTGGCGATATCTTCTTTAGTTAATTGACAGATTTTAGATACTAAAACTTTATGATTTGCTTTGAGTGTTGAGTTAAAAAGTGGAAGTTTGTATTCCAGTCTTTTTAACTCTTTATCATAACCTTCATCACTTTTTAATGCATTTTCCATCGCTTTAACAAGTTCATTTATAAGTTTTGAAGTAGGTCCTAAATCTAAAAGTTTTTCTTTTAAAACACCTTTTTTAAAAGTTACACCTATAAAATAGTTGAGAATCTCTTCTGTTAGTTCACCTTCAATATTTTCGGGCATTTTTTCTTCTAACTTAATCCACTCTTTTTTTGCTTTTTCAAGTGCTTTAAAACTAAGTGTTACTTTTTCAACTCTGGTTTTATCTTTTGCTGAAAAAGTTTTTTCTTCAACTTCAACTTCATCATCATCTGTATCTTTATCCTCTTTATCATCGTTATCATCATCTTCTTTTTCATCTTCAAAACTTTTAAAAAGTTCTTTAACTCTTCTTTCGCGATTAATAAGAGGTTCTCTGTAATCTAAAATGAATTCTATTAAGTAAGGAACAGAACATATCGCATCAATAATGATGCTTTCGCCATTCTCGATTTTTTTAGATATTTCAATCTCTTCCTCTTTAGTTAAAAGAGGAATTTGTCCCATTTCACGAAGATACATACGAACAGGAGAGTCCGAACGTGACCATTCCAGAAGTTCATGCTCTTTAAGTATGTCAAAACTGTCTGATTCATTGCTCTCAAGCATTTTTCTTTGAGCATTTCTTCTTGCTTCGGCTTCTTTATCATTTAATCTTTTTGCATTCTCATAAGATGTATATATACAAGACTTGTTTTTTGTAATTAATTTAAAGATGTTTTTGACTTGCGCAGTTGTGGGCTGTTTTGGAAAAAGTTTCATCAGAGATTCATAAGTCAAGCAATCTTTTGGTTTAGCAGTTGAAAAGAATGATTCTATAGCTTTGTTGAGTTCTTTGGCTGTCATATTAGAGTATGCTCCATACTTTTAAGGTTTTTTAAAGAGTGGATTATACCCAAATTATCTTAACAGCTCCTTGTAATAATAAAATATTTTTTTGGAACACTCTTTGCTTTTTCAATTTTAATTACTCCAAAAAAGGGATTCTATGCAAACTGGTTTTTATAGTTCAGCAGCTGGTATGGTTGCTCAGTTTAACCGTCTTGACACTATTTCTAATAATCTTGCGAATGTAAATACTACTGGTTTTAAACAAGATAATTTAGTTATTGGTGATTTCATGAGACTTTATAAAGAAGCTAGAGATGAATTACCAATTGAAAACCAAACGAAAGACGGTGCTCAATTTATCAACAGAACCATGGCTAGAGCGCCTCAGGTTGTTGATTCATTTACTGACCATTCAGTTGGCAACATGCAAAAAACTGGAAACAGTCTGGATTTTGCACTCTCAAAAGAGGGACTTTTCTTTGCAGTTCAAACACCCGAAGGTGTAAGACTGACTAGAGACGGTTCTTTTACGATGGATGATGAGGGGAAACTTAGAACTAAGCAGGGATATGAAGTTTTATCCGAAGATTATAAATCAGGCGGAAGCGTCACTTTTAGCACTAAAGACAGCGTAATAGTAGCGGATAAAAATGGTAAGCTTTTTACAAATCTTCCAAACTCAGCAAACCTGACGGAAAACTCAAAACTCTTTATAGCTCATCCTGATAATTTGGCACTTTTGAAAAAAGAGGGAAATAACTTATTTAAGTACGATGGTATTGAAGAAAGCGAAAGCGTAGAAGAAAGCGGTGCCTTGCTTCAAGGTTTTGAAGAAAAAAGCAATGTAAACGCTGTGAGAATGATGACACAAATGATAGAAACGAACCGTCTTGTGGGAATGTATCAAAAAGCCATGACTACTCAAATGGATGATATGAACAATGAAGCAATTCAAAAAATCGCTAAGAGAACTTAAACTAATGAAAAAGGAAATTAGACTATGATGCAATCACTTTATACTGCTTCAACAGGAATGTTGGGAATGCAGACGCAGATTGACACAACGGCAAATAATATTGCCAACGTTAATACTATCGGGTTTAAAAAATCTCGTGCAGAGTTCGCTGACCTCATGTACCATGTAATGGAATATGCAGGAACTTCCACCAGTGATGTAACAAAAAGTCCTACCGGTATAGAGGTCGGACTTGGAGTAAGAGCAACAGCAATCAACAAGATTTTCTCAGAAGGAAGTCTAAAGCAGACTGATAATCAACTTGATATTGCCATTACCGGAAAGGGTTTTTTTAAACTTGAACTTCCAGACGGAACCGAAGTCTATTCAAAAAATGGTGCATTTAAAGTAGACAGTAATGGAACTGTTGTCAACAGTGATGGATATACACTTAGTCCGGCAGTCACAATTCCGCCCGATGCAACAAATATAACTATTGGTACAGACGGAACTGTAACAGTTGTTCAGCCTGGTCAAACTCAGGCAACGCAAGTTGGTCAAATAACAACAACAAGTTTTATAAATCCGGCAGGTCTTCATTCAATGGGTGACAATCTGTATTTAGAGACAGATAGTTCAGGACAGCCGGTAGAGGGAACTCCTGGTCTTGATGGACTTGGTGTTTTAAGACAGGGTTTTGTTGAGCTTAGTAATGTTGAACTGGTTGTCGAATTAACTGACCTGATTACAGGGCAAAGAGCGTATGACTCAAACTCAAAAGTCATTACAACAAGTGATGAAATGTTGCAAACTACTAACAATTTAAAAAGGTAATAACTCCATAAAACAGCTTCATACTAACTGATATTAAGCTGTTTTTCCTTTCTGCCCAAAAAGCAATTCAAGCAACTGTTTTCATGATACTGTAAAACACCAAGAAGAGAAAATTATTAAAAAAACAATCGGCTTATTTTAGTCTCAACAGAGTCTTATTTTAAGTAATTTTTAAAGATTAAGCGGTTAACATTTGTTAATTAACGAATGTGGTGGTATGAAATGCAGAAAATAAATCAAAACAATGAAAAAACATTAAAAGTTGATGATTTTATAGTATCAAAAACGGACATGAAAGGGAAAATCCTTTATGGTAATAAAACATTTATTAAGATATCCGGTTATAGTGAAAAAGAGCTTTTAGGTGCGCCTCATTCTATTTTGCGACATCCTGATATGCCAAAAATTGTCTTTTATTTTTTGTGGGAACGTATAAAAATTAAACAGGAAATTTTTGCATATGTTAAAAATCTATGCAAAGACGGCTCTTACTATTGGGTATTTGCAAATGTAACAGCTACTTTGGATGACCATGGTAATATTCGTGATTTTCACTCCGTTAGAAGAAAACCAAGCGATAAGGCATTAAAGATTATTCCAGAAATTTATGCTAAGTTATTAAAGGCTGAAAATTCAGGTGGAATGGAAGCCTCTAAAGCATTACTTAACAAGATTTTAGATGAACAAGGAGTTAGCTATGATACATTTGTCCTCAGCCTTCAGCAATAAACAAACACTGCTTTATCTTTTAGTCAGTGTCGGAATTACTGTCTTTCTAGTAGTTTCAGGTTTTGTGATACCTGCTGCCATAGTTGCTTTTTTAATTGTTATGGGTTTTTTTATTCCTGATTCTTCTGGCGGTACCTGTGACAAAGTTTTTAATGATGAGCTTGTACGTCAAATCCGCGATGTAGTTATAAGGGCTGGTAAAGGTAACCTCTCAGATAGAATTACAAATATTTCGGATGATCATGTACTGCAGGGCGTTGCTTGGGGAATTAACGATATGCTTGATCAAACGGAACAGATGATGCGTGATATCCGTGCCTCAATTTCTTCTGCTAATGCAGGGATGAAGCTTAGAATTGTTTTTAGTGAAGGCTATAAAGGAGATTTTCTGTCTGCATGTCCTGAATTAAATGCCGCAATAAGTTCGATATCTGAAGCATATACAGGAAAAATGCGTTCTGAACTTTCTCGTGAATTTGAAAAAGCAAATGGGGGTATTTCAAAAGGTCTTACGGTTATTCAAGATGACCTTCGTAAAAACAGTGAATTTTCACAAGCCATTAATGATATTACGTCTAAAACAGCTCAAAACGTTTTGCAAAGTCAAGAAAGTGTCGGTACAATTGTCGGCAGTCTTGAAAATCTTCTTGAAATAATTAATGATTCAAATACAGCTATAATATCTTTAAATAGTAGAACAAGTGATATCGGTACAATTGCCAACATGATTAAGGATATTGCAGAACAAACAAATCTACTGTCTTTAAATGCAGCCATAGAAGCTGCCCGCGCAGGCGAACATGGTCGTGGTTTTGCAGTTGTTGCCGACGAAGTTAGAAAGCTTGCGGAGAGAACACAAAAAGCTACATTTGAAATTTCCATGACTCTTCAAACTCTCAAACAGGAAGCCGGAGATATTCTAACTAGATCTGATAATATGACTGACATTGCGTCCAGTGCACAATCAGACATAAATGATTTTGAAGAAGTATTGAGTGATTTTTCTAAAACAGTTTCCAATGCCGCTGATATGTCACAGTTCATTAATGGTTCACTCTTTGCAACGCTTGTTAAAGTAGACCATATTATCTTTAAATCTAACGCATATTCAACTATTATAAACCAAGATGCTCAAAAGGCAGCTGCATTTACCGATCATCATAATTGTAGAATGGGCAAATGGTATTATGAGGGAGAAGGCGCAAAATTATTTTCTCATACCCCTTCTTACAAAAAAATGGAAAGTCCACATGCCGCCGTACATCATGCAGTACTGGATACTGTCCCATGTGCTGTTCGTTCTGATTGTCTAATGAGTGAGAATAAAGCTAAAATACTTAAAAATATGAGCTCTATGGAAAAATCATCTCAAGAACTTTTTATACTTCTTGATAATATGCTTGTTGAAGCAAATCCGGATGTCAGTATATTAGTATAGCTTACGTCTTTTATTGTTACAGCTATCTAGAAAACTTAAGTTTACCTCTATAAGCTTTTAGATAATCCTCTTTAAGTTGATTATCTAAAAGCTCTTTATAAAAATAAAATCTCATTTTAGATATAATCGCAAAATTAATTTAGAAAATACATTTAGGAATTTTATATGCAAAAAGCAAATATTGACGGCAAAGTCTGGACTTTTGGAAAAGATATTGACACAGATTTAATTATAGCGGCCCGCTATTTAAATACATCAGTTCCGGAAGAACTTGCAAAACATGTTATGGAAGATTCTGACCCAGAATTTGTAAATAAAATGAGAAGAGGTGATGTCATAGTTGCCGGTGAAAACTTTGGTTGCGGCAGCTCTCGTGAACATGCACCTATTGCACTTAAGGCTGCCGGTGTAGCTGCAGTAATCGCACCAACTTTTGCGAGAATTTTTTATAGAAATGCTTTTAATATGGGTCTCCCTATCTTTGAACTTAAAGAGAGTTCTGAAATAAGTGAAGGTGATGAGATAAGTGTTGATATGAATGCAGGAACTATTACAAATAAGAGTACAAATAAAACTTATAACTTTACTCCGATTCCAGCGTTTATGCAAGAACTTATAGATGCCGGCGGATTGATGAATTTTGCACAAAATGAGATAAACGCGAAGGAAGCCAAATAATGAAAACATATAAAATAGCACTGATTAAAGGTGACGGAATCGGTCCGGAAATAATTGATGAGGCTGTTAAAGTTTTAGATTCTGTTGCATCATGCTGCGGTTTTGACTTTGAGTATGAAGAAGCTTTAATGGGCGGTTGCGCTTACGATATAACAGGGGATCCGCTTCCTCAGGAAACTATCAATATTTCACTCTCTAGCGATGCAGTACTTTTCGGCGCTATCGGTGGAGAAAAATGGGATAATTTACCTCGTGCGAAACGTCCGGAAAGTGGGCTTTTAAGATTTAGAAAAGAACTTGGTGTATATGCGAATCTTCGTCCGGCTATTGTTTATGACGAGTTAGTAAATGCATCATCACTTAAGGCAAGTGTCGTTAAAGGTGTTGACTTGATGGTTGTTCGTGAGCTTATCGGCGGTATTTATTTTGGCGAGCCTAAAGGCCGAGATGAAAACAAGGGTTGGAACACTATGGTTTACACTCGAGAAGAGATAGTTCGCATAGCTCACCAAGCATTTAAAATAGCAATGACGAGAAAGAAAAGAGTTTGTTCTATAGATAAGGCAAATGTTTTAGATGTATCGCAGCTTTGGAGAGAGGTTGTGATTGAAACTGCAAAACAATATCCGGAAGTTGAGCTTACTCACATGTATGTAGATAATGCCGCAATGCAGCTTATCCGTGATCCTAGGCAGTTTGATGTCATGTTGACCGGAAATATCTTCGGCGATATTTTAAGTGATGAAGCAAGTATGCTCTCTGGTTCTATCGGTCTTTTACCTTCAGCTTCTGTTGGAGCAAAAATAGGTGTTTATGAGCCAATACATGGCTCAGCGCCAGATATTGCAGGACAAGGGATAGCAAATCCTATCGCTACCATAGCATCTGCTTCTATGATGCTTCGATATGCATTTGGTGAGATAGTTGCCGCTGATAAAATAGATGCAGCAATCAAAAAAGCACTGAGTGAAGGCTATAGAACAAAAGATTTAGCGCAATATGATGCTAAAGAAGTTTGCTCAACAAGTGAAATGGGTTCCATAATAGCTAACTATATAGAAAGATAAATGCAGACACTCACTCTGGCAAATATTTATGAACTTCAAGGTCTCAAAGAAGAGGCACTTGATATCTACAAAGAGATCTTAAAAAAAGATCCTTCAAATAGTGATGCAAAAATTGCTATACGAAGACTCTCAGGTATGAGAAAAAAATTTCTTCGGGTAAATACTCAAATGAAAGAGTTCTTTTTAAAAATGGATACAGATGTTGAGTTAAATGAATTTGAAAGGTGGTTGTTAAAGTCATGGAACTAAAAGATGTAATATTATCAACTTTAGCAGAGATGGAGGAACCCGTTTCTGGGCAAGTCCAAACTTTTAATATAGAAAAGACAAGTAAGATTCTTATAGATGAAAAAGAGTTGCCAGTCTTAGTAGAAGAAGAAAAAGAAGCAGAAATACAGAGCAGTTATGCTGACAGTGAATTGATATATTTAAATTCAATCAGAGAAAGGCTCCTTGTTCTCTTTGAGGGATTTCAGGCACCAAACAACACAAATATAGAAGCAAAATTGGATTTAACACTCAATTTTTTAGAGTATACTTTAGCTACGATAGATGCTAGAGTGGAAAAGCTGGAAAAAGGAAACAGATAGTGAGTCAATACAGAATATTGATAGAAGCCAATGATGAAAAAGGACTTGTTCATAAAGTCTCTAGTATCTTTTATGGTTATGATTTAAACATACTTTCAAATAGTGAATATGTTGATAATGAAAATAATAAATTTTTTATGAGAAGTGTTGTGGATGGTATTGTGGATGGTGTTGAACTTGAAAAATCAATCAACGATATTCTTCCAAGTAAATCTACCGTTAGGGTTATTTATCCTAAAAAGAAAAATATAATTATCATGGCTACAAAAGAATTGCACGCTCTTGGCGATATACTTATTCGTCATGAAGCAGGTGAGCTTGAGGCAAATATTTTAGCTGTGGTTTCCAATTATGATGCTTTAGAATCTTTAGTTAGCAAATTTGATATTCCATACATAACCATCTCTCATGAAGGGCTGGAACGTCCTGCACATGAAAGCAAAATCATCAAGTATATAGATAGCTTTGAAGATGTTGATTATATAGTTTTGGCTAAGTATATGAGAATATTAACACCTAGATTTGTAGAAACCTATAAAGACAAGATTATAAATATTCATCATTCATTTTTACCTGCATTTATAGGTGCAAATCCTTATAAGCAAGCCTATGACAGAGGTGTTAAGATTATTGGGGCAACTGCACACTTTGTTAACAATAATCTTGACGAAGGTCCAATCATAGCCCAAGAAGTTATACATGTAGATCATGCTTACAGCTGGAAAGATATGCAACGCTCAGGCAAAGATGTAGAGAAAGTTGTTCTATCCCGTGCTTTGAAACTTGCTCTTGAAGATAGAATTTTTGTTTTTGCAAATAAAACAGTCATTTTTTAGTGATTTACTTTTTGGATTCTTTAGTGATTTTGGGTAATTACAATTTAAAAAAAATAAATTGCTGGAGTTCATTTGTTTAACTTAGTTTTAGTAAATCCACAAATACCGAATAATACAGGTGCCATAGGAAGACTTTGCGTAAATGCCGGAGCAACTTTGCATCTGATAAAGCCTATAGGTTTTGATATAGATGAAAAAGCTGTCAGACGGGCAGGGCTTGATTATTGGGATAAACTTGATTTGCATGTTTGGGAAAATACAGATGAGTTCTTTGAGCACAATAAAATAACTGATAATGCTTACTTCGCAACTACTAAAACAGATAAACCTTATTTTGAGGCTAATTTTAAAGAGGGCGATTATATCTTTTTTGGCAGTGAAACTGCTGGAATTCCAGAAGATATATTAAACACTTATAAAAAGCAAAACATAACTATCCCGATGACAAAAGAGGGGAGAAGTTTAAACCTTGCCATAAGTACAGGTATTGTTCTCTATGAAGCCATCAAACAAAATTACACAATATTCAAGGAAAATATATGAATCCATTTATCGATGGCGTAATGATATTTCTCTTTATTCTATTTATGGTTTTTATTTTTGGAGGCTATCACAAAAATAAGTCTGCTCAAAGAGAAGAAGAATTTAAAATAGAAGAAGCTAAAGAGCTAAAAGATAAACTTTAGGCTCTTAAAAAACTTTACTTGCCCACAATTCTAAATTTCGCTCAAATTTTTCAAATAAATTTTCTGCATTTTTCATTATCATTAACATGTCATGTCCTTTAAATATTTTCCACTATTTTACATATTTATACAAACTAAATAAATTCTATTGCAATTTGTCATAAAAATATTGACTTTATGACAAAAAGTGATTATAATCATTTAAATTACAGGGGGATGTCATGAATAGTTTTATGGATATTGTTGAAGAGATAAAAAGTATAGTATCGAATGATTTTGCATCAAAGAAAATATTCGATAAAGATGTGGCTGATATTTTAGGTATTACTCAGATGAATTTTGCGACCATGAAAAAGAGAAATAAAATACCTTTTGGTGAACTTTTAGATTTTTGTGCTGCAAGAAGCATCTCTATTAATTGGATGCTTTACGGACAATCACCAGAAAGTCTAGTAGAGGCTACAAATAAATTTTATATGGTTAAGTATTTTAGTGATATAAATGCAAGTGCAGGCGGCGGAAGTGAAAACGAGTGCGAAGAGATAGAAGAGCTTGAAATTCCGGAACAATTTGTCTTGATGCTTGGCGGTGAAAAAGAGTTGAAAAATATAGAAGCTATTAATGTATCGGGTGATTCCATGGAACCTACTTTTAGTTACAATGACATTGTTTTTATTAATAGAGCTAAAACTGACCTCCAAAGAGGCGGTGTTTTTACAATAAGAACAGAAGCCGGACTATTTATTAAGCGTGTTCAAAAAAGAATAGATGGAAAAATTGATATAATATCTGATAATAAAGTTTATTCTACTCAAACTCTCAATCCTGAAGAGATAGACGTTGTAGGTAGAGTTGTCAGTAGATTTGGTGATGTAGATTAAAGGTTTTAATTTGAAATATTTGCTTATTATTTTATCGGCTTTAGTATTTATCGGCTGCTCTTCTAAGGATATAAAGCCTCCAAGAGAGGATAAAAACCTTATAGAAAAAAGTATTGAAATATATGACCTATTACATATTCCGCAAAATGTAAGTACATTTACAAAAAGCCTTGATAACAATGTGAGTGTATATGATATTCAAAAACAATATGAAAAATCTTACTTCAGCATATGGAATATAAACGAACCTCCTGAAAAAGTACAAAGTATTAAATGGCCGTTTTTCGTATATAGAATCGGAAGTAGTTATGGTGAGAATTTACAATTATTAGATAAGCAATTTTTTGATCAGATGTATGAAAATTCAAATTTTGACACTTTCGCAACCGTAAGTAAAAAAGCTATAACCCTTAAACACTCAGATTTAAGACTATTTCCCACCCATAGGCCACTTCTCAAAGATCCATCTTTAGCTGGGGAAGGATTTCCATTTGATTACATGCAAAATAGTTCCATAGAAGCAAATGAGCCTCTATTTGTTTCACACTATTCAAAAAATAAAGAGTGGGTTTATGTCTTTAGCAATTTTGCTTCGGGTTGGCTTGAAGCAAGAGATATAGTGTTTTTAGATCAAAAATACACTGATATATGGCAAAAAGCAGAACAAGTTTTTATGATAAAAGACGATGTTCCAATATTTGATAATGATGGCAATTTTTTATTCAATTCTAAAATAGGTATGATGTTTTCACTTATAGATGAAGATAAAGACAGCTACACTATTTTAACTGTTTCAAACTACAGAAATTCTACTCCACTTTTTTTAAGATCTACTCTATCAAAAGAGATTGCCCATAAAGGGATATTTACCTTAGGTAAAGATAACCTAGAAAAAATTATGAATGGTGTTTTCTATACAAACTATGGTTGGGGCGGTATGTACGGACAAAGAGACTGTTCGTCAATGCTTCGTGACATGTTTGCACCATTTGGAATTTGGTTACCAAGAAATTCATATCAGCAATCTAAAATAGGCGAAGTAATTAGTTTAGAAAATTTAAGCGATGAAGAAAAAGTTAAACTTATTAAAGAAAAAGCTGTTCCATTTCAAACACTTTTGTATAAAAAAGGACATATAGTTCTTTATGTTGGAACTTACAATGATGAGATAGTTGTCTTTCATGACACTTGGGGAATTAAAACTAAAAAAGATGGAATAGAAGGCAGAATAGTTATAGGTAAAACTATTTTTAGCACTTTAAAACTCGGAAAAAATCAAGACTATTATGACAAAGATTCGGAACTTCTAAGAAACTTAAAGAGTATGAATATCTTAACAAATTAAAATTATAGCCATGAACATGGCTATAAAAAAAAGTCTAAGCTTTTATATCTAGAAGAGACCCAAGCATTTCATCTTGAGCTTTTATAGCTGTCACATTTACCGCAGTAGCATCTTGTGCAATTATTTGATCTGGGATTTCTTTTGCCAAATCCGTTTGACTTTTTATTGAACCATTGTCATCAGCTAGACGAGTATTTGCTGAAACAGAAGTTCCATTGCTTGTCATTTTTGTATCACTTGGAATGAACCCATCAGTATTTACATTAGCAATATTATTAGCATTTGTGTTCATCATGGTCTGATGAGACTGGATTGATGAAATATTATTAGAAATATTCATAGGATACTCCTTCTTTTGAAATTATCTATCATTGTATTACTAACATTATAAAAACAAGTTGATAGATTGAAAAAAACATGTGGCGGTAAGTCCACATGTTAAGTCTTTAATGAAGATCGGTATTTAACTTAACTTCTTTAGTTGAACGAGATGCTGTAATTTCACCCGTTTGTGAGTTTTGTCTAAAATGAATACCATTCAGTCCAGCTAAATCTCTGCCTTTTAATACTTCACCTTCAAGGTTTAAATTGCTATTTACTTCTTGAATTTTAGAAAGTTCTTTAGGAGTTATCCCTATTTTTGTACCGGCAAGTATTGCTACGCCTGCATCTAAAATACAGCCGTCTCCCATTGGGATTCCACATGTTGAGTTTGCACCTAGAAGAGTATTTTTTCCGATAGATATAGGGTTGCCATCCGTTCCGCTAAGTACTCCTAAAATTGAAGCACCGCCGCCAACATCGCTTCCTGCTCCAACAATTGCAGAAGATGAGATTCTTCCTTCAACCATTACAGGACCTGTTGTGCCGGCATTAAAGTTGATATAAGATGCACCTGGCATAACTGTTGTACCGGCAGCTAACTGAGCACCAAATCTTACTTTGGAAGTATCAAGAATTCTAGTATTGTCCGCAGGGATGATGTGCTGTAAGAATCGTGGAAATTTATCTACGAAATCAATATGAGGATATTCATTTGCCAGTTTTAATTCGATTTCAAATTCACGAAGGTAGTCAAGCTCGATAGGCTGTCCATTTGACCAAGCAACATTCGGTAAAGCACCGAATGCACCATTTAAGTTTATCCCTCTAATCTCTACTTTTGCCTGAGATAATGCATATAGTTTCAAGTAAGATGCTTCAACACTTTTTAATGGAGCATCTTCATAAATGAATGTAGCTTTAAATTCGCCTTCCAAACTTCCACTATTAATGATTTGAGCATAGAGCGCTGATACAACTTGAATATTTTTATGCGCATCACCATAAGCTTCATCAGAGTAGGGTGTAAAAGCAGCTAAACAGCTTTTTAAGAAGTTGAGATTAATATCACAAACGACTTCACTTTGAGTAAAATCTATGTTTACGCCTTGTTCTGCTAATGCTCTGACAAAAATAGCTGCACTGCCAAAATTTTCATTCCAATTGATTATTGGGTATGTTGCCTGAAGAGTTTTATCTACATTGAGCTGACCCAAGTCCACTCTACATATACCAAATGCCAAAGGGTCTCTATATCCGTCAGTTGTTGATTTGATATCTTCTATTAACGCTTTAAAAGCATCTGTTGTTTGTATGATTTCCATGAATTCTCGCTTAAATAATTTATTATTGGAATTATACTTAAAAAATACTAATGACATTTTATATATACTCTACAATCAATAAAGGGATTTCATGAACAAGTGGCTCGAGCTTTTAAAAAATAATGACTATTTAAATGTTAAAAAGTATATTAAAGATGGTGCTGATGTCAATGATGCAAATGAGAATGGTGAATCTGTTCTGGCATGTGCGATTAGAAGTTCCTGCGATAATGAGCTGTTGATGCTTTTGATTGATAATGATGCTGATATATTTGATTTTGATGAAGAAGGTGTCAGTATCTTTGATATGGCAATAACTTATAACAATATTGAAATGGTAAACTACTTGATAGAGCATGGCATTGATGTAAATGAAACAAAGAGAAGAAGTGGTTTTACATCTTTAATGGCGGCTACATGCTATGGAAGGGTTGAAATTGCAAAGATTCTTTTGTCGCATGGTGCAAATCAAACTACAACAGACATAAAAGGCTTTACAGCTGTTGATTTTGCTAGAAAAATGAATAAAAAAAGTATTTTAGAATTATTAGATTATGACGAAAATAGCCCAAAGAATACAGGTTACGCGAGATAATCTCCTAAGAAATCTGTCGTTATTTAAAAGAACAGTAAAGTTTCTATAGCTGTCTGTGCTATTCTCTTATATTTTAAATGTGTAATGTTGGTTATGTTTTATAATGCTTTTTTCACTGGAAAGAAATACAAATTTATAAGCAACATATATACTAATTAACACTAATAAAAGTACCAACAACCAAACTAACATAATAAAATCCTTAGTCTTTGATTATGTTAATATCGGTATAAGTATAATTTATATTAATCGAAATGTTATATTTATGGTATTGAGTTCTTCTATAAAGAGATTGAAATAGTTTTTCACCTCTTCCTTATCTTCACCGTTTAATGAAATCTCAACCATCGGTTTTTTATCTTTAAATATTGGCAAAGAAGACAGCTCTATATGTTTTGGAATTTTTTTCATGACAGAGATAAGTTTTTCTTCACTTGTATTTGCGAGCAGGGTGTACCTAAACTTTTGTTTGGATACTGAGAAAAATTTCTTGATTGCTTCTGCAACCATAGGATGCGCCATCTCAGGAAAACCCGGAACAAAAAAATATCTGTTTTTTAAGCTAAAGCCTGACATGTTGTTTACCGGATTGAAAAGTAAATCAGAATTCTCTGGGATTTCTGCCATGTGGATTCTATTTGGATAAGCTTCATCGCCAAATCTATTTATTATGTCCAACTTAAACTGTTCGTGAGTGACTAAAGGTTTGGATGTAAAAACGTCCGCAGAAATTTTTCTAGTTAAATCATCTGGAGTTGCACCAATTCCTCCAAATGAAAATAAAACTGAGTTTTTATCTGCTTTTACTAACTCAAAACAGTTTTTAATAAGTTCTTCATCATCCTTGATGATAAGTGAAGCAAACAACTCATGTTCATATTTTTTCAGTTCATCACGAACAAAAACAAAATGTTTATCTTCTCTTCTTGCATTTAATATCTCTGTACCGATTATGATTGTATAAAAATTCATGTTTCAACTTTTTTCTAAATTATAGTATTATTGCATAAATAAAATACAAAAGGTACATGCTATGTCACAGGCAGAAAAATTAGAAGAGTTATTAACAAAAATTGTTATCCCTGATATTGATGAAAGACTAGATGAAATTTTTGCAGAGATTGCAGATAGCAAAGAAGCAAGCGATGACGCAAAAGAAGAGATAGAAGAACTCCGTGAATTTAAAGCTGACTTGCAAGATGTTTTAACTGATTTGGAAAATGGTGATATCGATGAAGATGAATGTAAAGAACTTATCGATGATATCTTAGAAGCTCAACAAGGTGAAGAAGAAGATTTCGGATTTATCGAAGAAGCGTAATTTTCACGATTTTTTACACATGCTCTCATAACATGTGTAAAAAATTACAACACTACTCAGCTGTAGCTTCGTTAATAGACTGCTTTGTAGAATGCCAAGCTTTGCTTGAGTCCTCTTTAACGCCTTCCCATGTAGCAGAACATCCGCTAGTAAACAAAATAGCACCCAATACAGCCGACAATATAAAAAACTTTTTCATTATAACTCCATTTATATTTTGATTTAACGAAAGTCATATACAGTCGTTAAAACTTTCCTACATTTAGATATATAGAAAATAGGAAGTATAATATCACGAAAGAGTTAATTTCAAAATAACAGTATATGTTTTAAAGTAAATTATGAACTTATAATAACAATATTTTATAATAAATTAAGCTATACTGTATTAGAAATAATTATTTAGAATACTACTAGTATAGGAATATCAAGATGTTAAAAGCTAAACTAGATAAAAACTTTACTACGCTCAATCTCAAACCAAAACTTATTCTTCTGGCTGCGATTAGTCTAGCGGGTATGTTGATAGTGCTTATGCTTTTTCTTAATGCTATTACAAAAAGTCTTTATTATGAACGTGAAATGCAGACGCACCAGCTTATTGAAACGGGTAATAGCGTCATAAAGCATTTTCATAATCTTCAGGTGAATGGTGAACTTAGCAAAAGTCAGGCACAAAACAGGGCTATGGATATTCTAAGGTCTACAACATATGGTGACAATGGCTACTTCTGGATTAATGACACTAACGGCATCATGCTTATGCATCCGTACACTCCCGAATATATAGGCAAGTCAATGTTGGAATTTACGGACAAAAACGGTAAAAAGTTTTTTGTAGATATTGTAAGAGTTGCTAAATCAGGTGGCGGGCTAGTTGAATATTATTGGCCAAAACCAGGTTTTAAAGACGCTAAGCGCAAGCTTTCGAATGTCATTCTTTTTAAACCATGGGACTGGGTACTTGGTACTGGTATTTATCTAGATGATATTGAAAATGAGATTAAACTAGTTTCTTATCGCGCTTTGTGGATTATAGTAATAGTCTTTATCTTGATAAGTTTGGTCTCAATGTATGTGTCTAAGCACTTTTTGAATGAAATGTGTGAATTAGCACAACATGATCCATTGACATCTCTTCAAACAAGACGCTCTTTATCCGAAGAAATTCCAGGATTTATTTCAAGTCATGACAGAAAAATAAAAGAAGTTTTAGCTGTGATTTTTCTTGATATAGACTTTTTTAAAAAAATCAATGATACATATGGACATTCATACGGAGATAAAGTTTTAGCGCAGGTCGGTAAATCAATTCTTCAGTCAATACGACCAAATGATATTGGAGTACGTTTTGGCGGTGAAGAGTTTGTTATCATCATGCTATGCGATAGTGAGAATGAAGCGGTAATAGTTGCTTCACGCATACGAGAAGCTGTAAACAAAGTAAACTTTGAGTATAAAAATAAAAGTTTTTCTATAACTCTAAGTGGCGGTATTGCAATTAGAAGTGAAGGTGAAGCTTTTGAAGACTTGCTACAGCGTGCAGACAATAATCTTTATAAAGCTAAAGAAGCAGGGCGAGATCGTCTCTGCTATTAAATAAAAGATTAGTTGACTTTTACTTATTAGCTAATTTTAACTTCCTTTATATATAATACTATCATTAAAATCAATAGGATAAATATGAGAATAATATTACTGGGAGCTCCCGGTGCCGGAAAAGGTACTCAGGCTCAATTTTTAACGAAAAAATATAACATCCCTCAAATCTCTACAGGCGACATGTTAAGAGCAGCTATCAAAGCCGGTACAGAAATGGGTAAGATGGCTAAAGCGGCTATGGATGCCGGTCAGCTTGTAACCGATGAAATTATCATAGGTCTTGTAAAAGACAGAATTGCTGAGGATGATTGTAAGAACGGTTACCTTTTAGACGGTTTTCCTCGTACACTTCCTCAAGCTGATGCTGTTACAAACGCAGGTATTGCTATAGACGCAGTAATCGAGATAGATGTTCCAGACTCAGAGATAGTAACTCGTATGGCTGGACGTCGTGCACACTTGGCATCTGGCAGAACTTACCACCTTGTTTACAATCCGCCAAAAGTTGAAGGCAAAGATGATTTAACTGGTGAAGATTTAGTTCAACGTGATGATGACAAAGAATCAGTAGTACTTGACAGACTCAAAGTTTACCATGAGCTTACAAGCCCGCTTATAGGTTACTACAAAGAACTGGCTTCTAAAGTGGATAGTTTGACTTATATAACTGTTGACGGTACGGCAGATATTGCTGATGTTGAGACAGCTATTGTTTCTAAATTAGGTTAATAACTACTCTGCATGTAAGTGTCCAGAATCATTCTGGATACTGCATTATATATTAGACTTTACGAAACTTCCCATTTCAGAAACTATCTCTTCGATAGTTCCTTCACCAGAAATTACATGTAAAAGATTTTTAGCGCTGTAAAAAGCTTGTATCTCAGCTAGAGGTTCTGTGTAAACTTTCATACGGTTGTCAAACACTTCCGTGTTGTCATCAGCACCGCGGGCACGACCGAGAACTCTGTTACGAGCGGTTTCTTCGCTTACATGTACTTCTATAACGCTTGTAAGTTCAAGTGATGAGTCACCATGTAGATATTCATCTAAAGCATTTAACTGCTCCATGCTTCTAGGGTAGCCATCTATTATGATTATGTCTGTAGGGGCATTCTTAATAGCGTTTGTAATCGTTTTTATAGCTACTTCGATAGGAACGATAAGACCTTTTGACATGTAAGAGTTTAACTCTACGCCAATTTCACTACCGCTTGCAACTTCTGCTCTTAACATGTCGCCGGTAGAGTAGTGTGTTATTGCATCATTTTGTTCTGCAATTAATTCTGCATCTGTAGTCTTACCGGAGCCTGGAGCTCCAATAATTAAGAATAATTTCTTCACTATGCTTTAGTCTTTTCTCTTAGTCTTATGTGTAAATCTCTCAGCTGATTAGCATCAACAGGACTTGGTGCTTTTGTGAGAATACAAGAAGCTTTTTGTGTTTTAGGGAATGCTATTACGTCACGAATACTTGATTTTTTCGAGATTAACATCATCATTCTATCAAAACCTAATGCAAAACCACCATGTGGAGGTGCTCCAAATTTAAGAGCGTCAAGCAAGAAACCAAACTTCTCTTGCGCTTCTTCTTCGCCTATTCCAAGAAGTCTGAAAACCTCTTCTTGAACAGCTTGTTTATGTATACGGATAGAACCACCGCCAAGCTCAGTACCATTTAGAACGATATCGTAAGCTATAGACTCAATGTCTTCTACATTTTCTTTGTCTGTGTCTTTAGGCATAGTAAATGGATGGTGAAGTGCTTTGACTCTTCCATCCTCAACTTCGAACATAGGGAAATCAACTACCCATACAAATTCGAATGCATCTCTGTCTAAAATATTCATCTTTTCATGTTCTGCTAAGAAAATTCTTAATCTTCCCATGTAGTCAAGTACAGTTTTCTTATCGCCTGCACCAAAGAAGACAACGTCACCAACTTCAAGCTCAGTTCTTTCTATGATAAGTGCAATATCTTCTTCGGTGAAGAATTTAACAAGTGGACCTTTTAGACCATCTTCTTTCATCTGGAAATAGCCAAGACCGTGAGCACCAAATTTGCGTACGAAGTCTTCAAAAGTCTTCATCTCTCTTTTTGAGAATATAAGGTCAGCGCCTGGAACTTTAAGGGCTTTAATACGGTTTGTATGAGGAGCTTTTGCTACGTTTGTAAAGATTTCATTATCACATCTTGAGAAGATGTCTATAACGTCAACCATTTTAAGGTCATATCTTAAGTCTGGTTTATCAGAACCGTACCATTCCATAGCATTATTGTGAGTGATGCGGTTAAAAGGTGGCTTAATCTCAACGCCGGTCGCTTTGAACATTGCTACAAGTAAATCTTCTGCTACTTTTATAACATCTTCTTGGTCACAAAAGCTCATCTCAACATCTATTTGAGTAAATTCAGGCTGACGGTCAGCTCTTAGATCTTCATCACGGAAACATTTTGCTATCTGGAAGTAGCGGTCAAATCCGCCAACCATTAAAAGTTGTTTAAAAAGTTGCGGTGATTGAGGAAGAGCATAGAACTCGCCGTCATGTACACGAGATGGAACTAAATAATCTCTAGCACCCTCTGGAGTTGATTTCGTTAAAATCGGAGTTTCAACTTCCAAGAAACCAAGTTCATCAAGTATATTTCTTGCTGCGATTGCCGCTTTTGAGCGAAGACGAAATGTTTCGTACATGTCAGGGTCACGAAGTTCTAAATAACGATACTTTAGTCTTGTCTCTTCACCAACATTTTTATCGCCGATAACAAACGGCATAGGAGCAGCTTTGTTCTCAATGATGAGCTCATTTACAACTATTTCAATAGCACCGGTTTTAAGTCTAGGATTTACTAAACCCTCACCACGAAAACGAACTTTACCTTTAGCGATAAGAACAAATTCATCACGGACACTGTCTGCCATTTTATGAGCTTGTTCGCTGTCTGCAGGATCACAAACAAGCTGAATCAAACCAGTTTTATCTCGTAAATCAATAAAAACAATACCGCCATGGTCTCGATTATTATTAGCCCAACCAGTCAGAACAACGTCTTGACCTACATTTTTTTCACTTAAATCTGTACAATAATGAGTTCTCATATAAATAGAGTCCTATAAAAAATTTTTGCGATTATAACCAAAAACTACTTATAGTTAAATTTACAAAGAACTTATGATGAACAAAAAGTGAAAGTTATGATGGTATCATACGTTTGATGCATTTAATAAATATAAAACGAAAAACAATAGGATGAAAGACATGAATGAAATATCCTTAGCTTTGTCCGGAGGAGCTGCAAGAGGGGCTTACCATCTTGGAGTATTACATTTTTTGGACGAGCAAAACATCAAAGTAAAAGCGATTTCTGCAACTTCTATCGGGGCTATTATCGGGGCAAGCTATGCTTCTGGAGTAACTCCAAAAGAGCAATTGGGAATTTTTAAATCAAAAGAGTTTAAAGATATTTTCTCGCTTAATCTTTTTGGAGGTTCTTTACTAAAAGTGAATCATAAAGCAAAAATATTAGAAAGATTACTTCCTGTGAAAAATATAGAAGATTTAAATATACCGCTACATGTAACGGCTGTTGACATACAAAGCGGTGAAGAGATATGTTTTCGCAGCGGCAATACGGAACAGATATGTTTAACATCATCCGCACTTGTTCCAATTTTTGCTCCGGTTGAGTATGATGGTAAAAGATTGGTTGATGGCGCCGTAATAAACCACATGCCAATAGAGCCGCTCAAACAATATCCATACAAAATAGTAGGAGTTAATCTACTTCCCATATATCCTCAAAAGATAACTAACAGTATATTCTCAAATTTTAAAAGAACTGTATCTATTAGAGCTTATAAAATAAGTACTGCATCCCAAAATTTATGTGATATTTACATCAGCTCGCCAAAGCTGAAAAAGTATTCGATTTTTTCTTTAAAACATCTTGATGAGATATTTAAGTTAGGGTATGAAGATGCTTCCGTTTTATGGAAGTAGGGCTTGAGCAGAGAGAATAAATCATCTCCCTCTGTCACCTTTACGTCCATCATCTTTATTGGACTTTCTCTCTTTGCTAGACACTCTCTCTTGATGAACCGTACGTCCAGAGTCTTTGTTAGACATTCTCTCTCTGTTGGATATTCTTTCTTGATTAACTACACGTCCATTATCTCTGTTTGACATTCTTTCTTTGTTAACCAAACGTCCAGAGTCTTTATTGACTATACGTCTATTGCTTTCTTGCTCTTTGGTTCTATACTGATACGAAGTGCCTGAGCGCTTCATAGTTTCATGTCTTTCAAAATTATCATAATTAATAAATCTTCGATCCATTAATCTTTGTGCATGTTGACGCTGTTGAATTTTAGAATGTCTCAAGACTCTCGGGTTATCGAAACGAATATAGTTTTTCCAGGAAACAGTTCTATTTTTTGTATAGATTCGACGATGAACATAAACAGAGTTATATCTAGGTACATTTATATAGACATCACGAAGATGCCAGTTAAACACACCCCACATTATGTCGCCAACAAAGATTCCCATCGAAAATCCGAAGTGGATTCCAGGTGCCATGTAGAAATATGACGGATAATAATAAAATGGCAAATATGCAGGATACATCCATGGTCCATAAACATACACCGGGTTGTATACAGGTACATAAACAGTCTGTGGTGATCTGGACTCGATGACTACAGCCTCGGCACCCTCGCTGTCTACGACTTCTACTTTTTGCTCTTTTGAACTTTTCAGGTTACCTGCATCTTTAGCTTTTATACGCAAGCGCTGTACGCTGTCCATGATCTGATCCGGCTGGGCTAAAAAAGCATCACCGAGCTGTTGAACCCAATAGGTTTTTTTGCCCATCATGTCAAGAACCTGAGGAAAGGCTACCAGAGAAGAAACACTCGGATCCCAGTTTTTATCTGCAACTGCTTCTACTGCTTCTTGACCTTCCAATGCTGTGTTATGCTTCGACCATCGGACAGCCTCTTCAACCTGAGCAGGGTAGGTTGATGCAATCAAGATCTGCGAGAGTAGTGAATCTGGATAGAGTGCAATAGGTGCCATCATCTGATCCATCTCCTGCTGCGAAAAATCCTTCTCTGCAGCCATAAGACTAAAAGGCAAAAGCGATAACAATAAAACAATAAGTATCTTTTTCATAGTCGAACTCCTTTATGTTTATAATTATAATATTAACATAAAAATTATTTTCCAAAGTTAAGCGCAGAACATGATAAATCTGGACTAAGGAGTTTATCAGACTGTAATGAGCAAAAGCAAAAGCATGAGTCCATTAGACTTTTAATAACAAAATTGTATAATCTAGAAAATTATTTTATGAGAGAGACAGTATGCAAAGCAGTAGCATAAAAAAAGTTGGCGTTGTTTTACGACCATCTACGCCGGAACTTAAAAGTAGTTTTTTTACACTTGAGAGAATTTTTAAGAAACATAACATAGAAGTTTACATTGAAAGTATAAGTGCCGGTATGATTGATGTCATGGGTATGGAGTTTGAACTTTTATGTAAGACATGTGACGTGCTTGTGACTCTTGGCGGTGATGGAACTCTTATCTCTACCGTCAGGCGTTCTTTTGCTTATGATATTCCTGTTTTTGGAGTCTATGCCGGAACGCTTGGTTTTTTGGCAGATGTCAGCATGGACGAGCTTGACGAATTTGTAGAAAATCTGACAACTGGGCATTATCGCGTGGATGAGCGTTCAGTACTTGAAGCGAGAGTTAACAAAGACGGTGAAGAGATACACATGTATGCTTTTAATGACATAGTTTTAACGCGTCCATCCATTTCAAATATGATAAATATAGAAACGCTCATCGACGGAAAAGCTTTCAATACTTACTATGGAGACGGCGTAATAGTCGCAACTCCGACAGGCTCAACCGCTTACAATCTCTCTGCCGGCGGTCCAGTTCTTTTTCCTTTAACACATGTTTTTACGCTGACACCGATTTGCCCGCATTCGCTTACTCAAAGACCGGTTGTGCTTCCCGGAACTTTTACGATTGAGATGAGAACGCCGAAGAACAGAGCTTTGATGATTATCGACGGGCAGGACATGCACGAGTTTGAGCAGGGTGAAAGTGTGCATATACGTCTGGCTGCAAAAACTGCAAAGCTTATCCATAGGGAAGAATTCAACTATTTTGATGTACTGAAAGAAAAACTTCGCTGGGGGGAATAGGGCACAATTTAATTTGTGAACACTTTTTGCTTTTTCTCATTTGATTCACATCTTTTCTTTGTTACGATACTTCTAGACTAAGGATATGTCATGAACAATGGTTTAATTCGAGTTGATGTCGTCTGCACCCACAATCCAAAAGTTAATCAGAATATACGCTTCCTCAAAATGGTGAAAATCAATCTAATGCTTAATGACAAAGGAGGCTGATCCTTCGTTTGGCAAATAAATTCAGATTGGGCAGTTACATTTTTGTTGTTTACTGCCCAAGATTTAAACTAAACAAATTCTTTACTCTCAATCTTGTGAGCTACGCCGACAGCTTTGTTGTAAAGCACTCCGTCATAAGTGTTTAAAGCACTTACCATAACAGGTTTTTCTTGCCAGACATGTTCAGCCCCATAACGAGCCAGCTCTTTGATATACGGCAGTGTTGCATTTGTCAGAGCATAAGTCGAAGTGCTCGGGTAAGCCCCTGGCATATTGGAAACACAGTAGTGAACTATCCCTTTTTCTACAAAAGTCGGCGCAGAGTGTGTTGTGGCATGTGAGCTCTCAAAACATCCGCCTTGGTCAATTGAAACATCCACTAAAACACTTCCTTGTTTCATTTTATAAAGCATTTCATGTGTTATCAATTTTGGTGTTTTTGCTCCGTGGATGAGTACCGTTCCTATAATTATGTCTACATGTGGAAGTAAAGATGCTATGGCTTCTTTGGAGCTGTAAAGAGTGGCAACATTCGCTGGCATTACGTCATGAAGATAATGCAGCCGTTTTGCATCAACATCTAAAATAGTCACATCTGCACCCAAGCCTGCCGCAACTTCCGCCGCAGCTTTACCGGCAACACCGCCGCCAAGCACCATCACTTTTGCGCGAGCCGTTCCGACAGTACCTCCGATGAGTAGCCCACTTCCACCTTGATAGCGTCCCAGATGAACAGCACCCATTATTGCTGCCATCTTGCCTGCCACTTCACTCATGGGCTCTAAAAGTGGTAAACGACCTTCAACCTCTAAAGTTTCATAAGCAAATGCGCGGATTCCCTTTTCGAGTAAAAAATGCGTCAGTATTTCATCTGCAGCAAGATGTAAGTATGTAAATAGTGTTTGATTAGGTTTAAAAAGGGCATATTCCTCAGCAACAGGTTCTTTTACTTTGACAATCATATCTGCAAGACTAAAAAGCTCAGAAGCACTCTCTAAAAGTACAGCTCCTGCCGCTTTATAATCAGCATCACTGAAACCGCTTCCTTCACCTGCATGAGTTTGCACATATACTTTATGATTTTCTGCAACTAACTCTTTTACACCCGACGGTGTTACTGCAACACGATATTCATCTGTTTTAATCTCTTTAGGTACGCCAATAATCATCTTATCTCCTGTGACTCTATCTTGTTAGGCATTTTACTGAATATTTAAATCGTATTAATACTAATCGTCTATTAAAATATGACCAATATAAGCAAAAATTCCTATCATTATTCCCGTAAATAACTGAGCATGCACCAGATATGAGAACTTTTTTAATTTTTCTGGCGTGTACCGCCAGCTGATAAATATACCAAATAATCCCTGCCAAATTACTAAAATTAATACTGCAGGGAAAAATAGTATCTTCATAGGTATACCCATAAGTACAATGTGTAAAAGGATAATCGCTACAGCACTAACGCCAAAATAGATATGTGTTCTATCTAAAAAGTGTATTAATTTATCAAATTGCTTTGGATCAATTGGTGGGGAATACTCCGGGAGTATTCTTTTTGCAATAGGACCTTTGCCAAGCAGAAGTTTTATTAAGGTTCTAGAGTAAATAAACAAAAGTAGCCACAAGCCGATTTCGCCAAAACTTTCACCTACTTCTGATAAAAATGTTTCGCTTTCCTCTACTGGCGGGTAGGAAAAAAGGGCATAGATATAATAACCGATTGAGATTATAGAAACGGCTGCAGTAAAAAAAAGAACTCTTTTGAGTCCTTTAGATAATGGCTTCATATACTAATATCCTTAACGGTTGAATAGAGCGAATAAGTGACCGCTAGGTAACTTATTCGCTCCTATGTTTTGTTAACTTACTTGTAAATGTTCTGCTTCTTCTTTTAATCTTTCGGCAATCCAAACTTTAATTATGGATTGTCTTGTTACACCAATTTTTTTTGCCTCTTTATCTAGAGATTCAACTACCCACTCAGGAAAATCAACATTAACTTTCTTAGTTTCTGTTTTGAGTTTTTTCATATCTTTAAGTCTAATTGCTGTTGATAAATCTAAGTATTCACTAATGTCTTGACCATCATCAAATTTTTTATCAAACTCTTGGGCTGTTATTTTTTTCATAATTTCTCTCCTCATTTTTTCTGCATCTTCTAACACTAATAATTCTATACATCTCATCTCTAAGCGTAAAGATAGCCGTATAACATTTATTTTTAAATATTGAGATTAAAGCATATCTTGCTTCATCACCAATAATATTTGCTGCAATGATAAGTGCATTTTCATCTTGCCATAAATTTTGTGCATCAACGAAATCAATTCCATGCTTTTCTTTATTGATTAGGCTCTTGTTTTCATCATATTCAAATTTCATGCAAGTCCTTTTATAGATATAGAAATTATACTTTTATTATATTTAATTTGTCAAGTTTGATAGTATTTATTTGAGGAGTTAACGACTGTCTTGAGAAATAAGTCGCCGCAAGGCTACTTATTTTTCTCCGAGTACTTGTTATGTGTTAATCGTAAGCTTGTTGCCTATGCCTGAAATCAACAACTGCTACGATAAGCTTGTCATCTTTGATAAGATAAAAGAGTCTATAGTTTCCAATTCTATATCTATAATAGCCCTCAAGATTATCTTTTAGTTTTTTAATATTAGTTCCGTAAAAAGGGTTTTCTCTAAGTTGAGGGTAAACAAAATTTTCAATTTTTGAATATAGCTTTCTATCTATTTTCTTTTTAACCTTTTCAAAAGTTTTAGTTTCAGCAATTTGGTACTTAGACAATGGTGTAATCACCATTTTTGAAATCATCTAAACCATTCATTAAATTTTGAACAAGTTCTTTATCATTCATAATCTCTGTCATCTCTTCATTTTCTACAAATTGTGATGATGTTAAATATTGTATTGTTGCAAATTCTATAAAGTTTGAAAGGTTTCTTTTTTGACCTTCAGCTGCGAGTTTAATCATGTCATAGATAGAATCATCTACTCTCATAGTTACTGTTTTCATAATACACCCTTTGAATAATTATTATACTATTATATTCAAATTAATTCATTTTGTCAATCGCTCATATTTACATAACGGTTGTCGTGAGCGATAATTTTCCCGCTAGGGTAAATTATTGGTCTCCTCGTACTTGTTAAGTGACTTCTAATTTTAAGTTCTTATCTAAGTTTTCACATAAATTATTTATAGATGTATAAAAGTATTTACATGGACTGGAAATCATTTTAGTAGCATAACTATAACTTAACATGTTTTTCTTGTTAAATGTATGTTTAAACTTTAGTGAATTGTAATAGTGTTCATCTAAATAAATTTCGGCTGGCTTATGGACTTCATCTTTGATTGCTTGTCTTGCAGATGACTCAATATCTTTGATTTGAGCAAATGGAGTACCTAGACTATTAAGACAAATATGATTTTTACTATTTGAAATATGTAAAAGCTCATCGGAATAATATTCATTTGTTCCTTGGGCAATAATTGTATATGTACTTAGATTTAGAGTTTGCTCATAAATAGTATTTATTTTACTTGCTAACTCTATAAAAATTTCTGGTTGATAATCATAAGTTATATTAGAATCATAATGTCCAATTGACCAATTACTTTTAAGTAGAATATTATCAGCAAAAGAAATAAATGATACATATGGATATTCCATTGCTAGTTTATCTATTTTATTTCTAAGATTAATAAGTTTTTCTCTTGTTAAAGTGGCATTTTCAAGTGCTTTTTTTACATTGATTGCATCAACAATAGCAAATACAGAAAAGTAATTTGTATAAATATTTTTTAGCCAACCACTTTTTACAAAAATACGAGGTTTTTCATCACATTGATAGCAACCTACACAACATATAAAGTCTTGTTTGTGTAGTAAAATAGACACTTCATGAAAACGGTCATTTGTATTTGCATATAAAGAAAGTTCTATTGAATTATCATTCATTTTTTTAGCTGAGATAAAACCTACTTGACCGATAATTTCAAAGTCGTTTCCGTTAAAAAAATTTAAAAATGAAGACTCATAATCATTTATATAAATTTCATCCATAATATATAAATCTTGATTTAGTGGAATCTCTTCAAAACAATAGTTTTCAAATTTATTGTGTGCAAACATTAGTAATTTACTTCTATAATAGCTTTAACTTTTTTATCAAACATGCTTACTGTTCCCATTTTAGTAACAATTATCATTGTTCCATTTTTAGATTCATATTTTTTTAAATATAATTCAATAATAGGAGGTTTAATCATTTTACTAAAAAATGTATGCCCATCAACCTCAAGCTTATTTGATGAAATATAAAATTTAAAAGGCTTATTTTCCTTAGTGCCTTTTCCGATTTTAATATTATCGATTTCTATAACACTAGCTTGATATATACCCTTTGGTATATAATTTATATAATACACGATAGCCAAAGGTAAACTAAGTATTACAAGTGTAGTTAATGATTCAGTAATAAGACCATTAACCCATTGAATAGTTATTATTATCAGTATGATACATGAAAACCCTAAAAATATATAATCAGGTAAACTAAAATATGACCATTCCATCAAGACTCCTTAATAATTTTTATATTTTGTCACTTAACGACTGTCTTGAGAAATAAGTCGCCGCTAGGCTACTTATTTCTCTCCAAGTACTTGTTATATCTTTATTGAGCTTTTGTTTCTAAAATTTTCTTTTTCTCAATTAAAAACTCTTTTTCCGTAAGTGCTTTATCGTCATATAATTTTTTAATTTTTCATAATTTTTCATATTTATCATCTTGACTACTTATTGGATTTATCTTTTGAAATTTATCAGTACAAACAAATAGTAATTCAATTCTAGGCCAATTTCCTAAAATATGAGGAGGATTAGAGTGTTGCTCTGATACTGTAACTCTTGCCTTGTTCTTTGCTTTACAGAAGTTGTCTGCTCTAGTTTCTGCTGAGTTTCTTACAGCAGATAACGGAGTGAAACCAGTTGAACCACGATGAAAAACTCTGTATATCTCTTTATCTTTAACATCAACACCTCTCTCTTCTGTGCCAGTATATATACCGCCACCAAATTGTGATTTGCTATCTGAAGCTTTTTGAATTGGTGTCATTGTTGAACAACCACTAAAAATTATTGACAAAAGTACTGCTGTATTTATATATTTCATTTTATAAATCCTTCTTGAAAATGTGATATAACGGTTGACTTTAGCCAATAAATGACCGCTAGGGCATTTATTGGTTACAAAGTTTTGTTATATTTTAATTAATTTAAAGATCTCATCTCACCTATACTGTTAATATTATTTTCATTTAAAAATATAGGATTATTAGAATCTTCTAGTTTATAATAATTTAAATCATAATTTTTTAATATCTCAATTAACATGTCATTTATTTTTTTCTTTCCAATAAATTTTTTTATATACTGGTTGTATTCATCATCAATCATTTTGTAAATTAAAAAAGTATCGTTATTTTCTTTAATTAAAAATCCAGCATACATTGTAATATGCCAACTACTTCCTGCTCGTCTATCTTTATCAAAATGCTTTATAGCATTTTGTCTATTTATAAAGTACCCTCCACCTTCGTCAACATGATTACCCCATGCATTTCTCCAACCATTTAAAGACCATATCGCAATTAATGATATATCCATATTATTATCTAAATTAAATTTATAATCATCCAATCGTTCCCCAAGCTCTGCATAATCATTGCGAGGCCAGTAGCGTTTTTTTGCAAAAATATTCAAATAAATCTCCTCATTAAGTATTTATTTTTTTTGATATAACGTTTAAAAGGAGCCAATAAATTACCCTGCGGGTAATTTATTGGCTCCTGTGATTTGTTAGCTTTTTTAGGCAATGTCTTTACCAGTAGCGTAACGCTGTATAAATTCAATACCAATATCGGTCACCCAATATGTAAATGTCATTGGGAAATTCTTTTCGAAACCATTGCTTCCTTGAACAAGTAAGCCCATTCCTTCAACTTTCTTGTCTTCAAAAAAACCATCCTTTACGGCATTAGCGACAAGAAGGTCACCAGCTGCACCAAGTACAAAAACACGCTCTCCAGATTTTGCGAGAACCTCAAAGAGTCTACGTTCAAACTCACCATATCGATTATTCAAAATACCAAGATTCTGTTTATACATTTTTACAGAGAGTCGGTCTATTTCTTTTTTTTGATCAAATCGCGTGTGGCAATTTGGGCACAATGCTATTAAATTCTCAAAAGAGTTATCTTGAGTTTCTGCCCAAGGAACTATATGTGCTATTTCAGTTGTTGTTGCACGGCACGTTGGAATAGCACATCGATGTCCTGCTTCGACAAGCACAGCACGTTTTATTGGTGCAGGGATAGTGTCTCGACTCATATATATTTTCCTTTTCAATAGCTAACGACTGTCTTGAGAAATAAGTCGCCGCTAGGCTACTTATTTCTCTCCTAGAACTTGTTAGAAGTCCTTTGTTAGTGACACCATTGTCTTTCACAAGGAACTCCATCATTATTTCCATCCATTTTTGTGTTAGGACAGTTGTTTATAAAATAGGTTGCTTCTTCACATGAAGTCATTTGGCTACAATGCTCTCTTCCATCACATGTAAAACTTGAATAAGAAATTTTTTCTACTTCTGTATCGCTTTTTTCTGTATATGTATCCTGTGCAAGGTAAACGTCATTTTTTTTGTTTACATTACTCTGATATGCAAACCATAAGCTTATCAATGCTATAGCTAAAATAATTTTATTCAATAGTACTCCTCGCTTCTAACTATTTATTGTATAACATTATATCATATATAGACTGATTTCATATGATTAATTATCACGGAATATGTCCATATAATAATGTAGCATCTCTTAAAATTAGAAAATAGTATGACAAAATGTCATAAAAAGTAAGTCTAATCATGAAAATCAATATAATTTCCAATACTTAAGAAAATCTTTCAACAAGAAACAGGGTGTTATTTCAACACTTTGTTAGATAATTGTTCAAGAAATCATTATTTGTGCATAGTGTTCAAATAATAATAGGAGATTGTGATGGTTATTAAAAAGAAATTATTGGACATTGTTAGAGATAAAATCAGATTTAAGCACTATAGCTATTCTACTGAAAAAACTTATGTTGGTTGGATAAAGCAGTATATTTTTTATCATGACAAAAAACATCCATTAGAGATGGGGAAAACTGAGATAGAAAAGTTTTTAACATACCTTGCTGTAGAGAAAAATGTAGCTCCAACAACTCAGAACCAAGCTTTCAGTGCTATTTTATTTTTATACAAAGAAGTTCTTGGCGTGGATATGAGCAATGAAAACATCCAAGCATTAAGAGCACAAGAGAGAAAGCATATTCCGGTTGTACTCACAAAAGAAGAGGTGCAAAATATTTTAGAAAATGTGACTGGTATTTATCAGTTGCTTGTGTCACTCATGTATGGTTGTGGGTTAAGAATGAATGAGGCACTCAGTTTGAGAATTAAAGATATAGATTTTGGATTCGATAAAGTGTATATTTGGGATAGTAAGTCTCTTAAAGATAGAACAATTCCTTTGCCTTTAAAGTTAAAACAAAGATTACTAGCGCAAGTTGATTATGTTGAGAATATTCATCAAAAAGATTTAAAAGATGGCTATGGCTCTGTATTTTTACCATTTGCTTTAGAAAAGAAGAGTCCTCAAGCTAAGTATGAGACAAAATGGCAGTTTCTATTTCCTATGAATAATATTTCCAAAGATCCACGAAGTGAAGTAGTAAGAAGACATCATATTCATCCAGCTACGCTAGGTAGAAATATTAAATCAGCTTCTCAAAAAGCAAGTATACATAAACGAGTAACCTCACATATCTTTAGGCACTCTTACGCTACGCATTTACTTCAAGCTGGAATTGATTTACGAAGTATCCAAGAATTGTTGGGACATAAAAGTGTTGAAACTACGATGATATACACTCATGCGCTGTGAGCAAAGCGAGGAAGTACTCTTGGGGTGTAGTTTCTGAGATGAACAAGGCAAAAGTGATTAGCCCTTTAGATTTTTAATAATAAAAAAGTATAATTGCACACAATAAGAGGATTTGAGATGATAGAGAGATTTTACCTAAAAGATTTTTTGAGCTTCAAGGAAGTTGAGCTGAACATGGCATGTGGGCTTGTAGTGTTTACCGGTCCAAGCGGAAGTGGAAAGTCTATCTTGATGAACTCTATACTTTCTTCTCTCGGTGCCAGCAGTTGTGAAGCATCGCTGTGTGAATCCAGTGTTACATGGGAACTGAATGCTGAGGATATCGGGATAGAAAATGATGAGATAAATATTTTTAAACATATAAAAAAAGAAAAATCAAGATACTTCATAAACAATCAAAGTGTTTCTAAAAAATCAATGGCAGAGCTTAACTCCAGCTATTTGAGACATTTGAGTTTGAAAGATTTCAGTGACTTTGAAAATGAAAATCTCATCTCCATTTTAGATGACAGAATTCAAAACAAGTCAACCAATATCGCAGATATAAAGCTCGAATATAAAAATACATTTTTAGACTTTAAAAAAGTAAAATCAGAACTGACAAAAGTGGAAGAGGAAGAGAGAAAAATAGTTGAGCTCAAAGAGTTTGCCTCTTTTGAAATCAAAAAGATAGAAGATATATCTCCTAAGATTTCAGAGGATGAAGAGTTGTTGGAGATAAAAAAAGAGTTGTCAAAAAAAGAAAAAGTGCTGGAGCATATATCTTCTGCCAATTCTATTTTTGATTATGAACATCAGGTTTCTTTGGCACTGGATTCTCTTAATGTGCAAAGCTCATTTTTTGATGATGCCATGAATGAGCTCAGAGCAGTTTTAGATAATGCTCAAGAAAGATTCAGTGCACTTGATGAGATTGATATAGAAGAGGTTTTAAACCGTATAGAAGCGCTTGGCGGACTAAAAAGACGCTATGGAAGCATAGAAGAAGCGCTTAAATATCAGGAGCAGAAAAAGATAGAACTGGCTGAATATGGAAACATTGAAATCATCAAAGGTGACTTAGAAAAAAGATACGCTTTGTTAGAAAAGAAAGTCAAAGAGTTAGCCGAAAAACTGAGTAAGTTAAGACATTCTGAAATAAAATCTTTTAACAATGATTTAAATGTTTATCTCAAAGAGCTTTATTTAAGAGAAGCGGATGTAAAGCTAAAAGACATTGAACACAACTCTTATGGAAAAGATGAAATATCATTGCGACTAAACAACACAGAACTTCAAAAAGTAAGTACGGGTGAGTTTAACAGACTAAGACTCTCCATTTTGGCACTTAAATCAGAGTACATGAGTAAAAACGGCGGGGTATTGATGCTCGATGAGATTGATGCAAATCTGAGCGGTGAAGAGTCCATGAGTGTTGCAAGAGTTTTAAGACAGTTATCAAAACATTTTCAAATCTTTGTTATATCTCATCAGCCACAATTGACATCTATGGGAGACCAGCACTTTTTGGTACACAAAGATGGAGACACCTCACATGTAAGCGAATTAAACTTTGAAAACAGGGTAGATGAGATAGCAAGGATTATCAGCGGTGACAGTATCTCAAATGAAGCTAAGAAGTTTGCAAAAGAGTTGCTTGAGGCAAGTGCATGTGCTTCATAATCTCCATAGTCTCACTCATACTAGGTTATAACTTTTTCGTTTCCGGCAATATGCTTTTGGCAGTTGGCTCATGGCTTGTGTCAATATTTTTCATCTATTTGATGATTAAAAATATACTTTATGTAAAAAAATTAAAAAAGAAAGACAGATGATAATAGATACCCATATACACTTGGACGACAGAAGATATGATGAAGACTTGGACGAAGTTTTAAACAGGGCACGAGAGAGCGGGGTGCAAAGGTTTGTCATACCTGGTGCAGACCCAAAAACGTTGGACAAAGCGGTTCTTATAGCTGAAAATAATAGCGATGTATTTTTCGCTGTCGGTGTTCATCCTTATGATATGGAAAATTTTGAAGAGTTTGATTTTGAAAAATATATCAGTCATGAAAAGTGTGTTGCTATTGGAGAATGCGGACTTGACTACTATAGACTTGAAGGCAGTGATGAAGAAAAAGATCTTGAAAAGAAAAGACAAAAAGAAGTTTTTACAGTTCAGATAGAGTTGGCAAAAAAATACAAAAAGCCATTAATAATCCATATCCGAGATGCCTCAAGAGATTCTAAAGAGTTGCTTTTAAAACACAATGCAGGTGAAGTTGGCGGTGTTTTGCACTGCTATAACGCCGATGAGGAACTTTTAAGTCTTGCAAATGAAGGTTTTTATTTTGGAATAGGGGGCGTTTTGACTTTTAAAAATGCGAAAAAACTTCTACATGTATTGCCAAAGATCCCACAAGATAAACTTCTTATTGAAACTGATGGACCTTATTTGACTCCGTCCCCTCACCGTGGAGAAAGAAATGAACCTGGATATACTGTTTTTGTGGCTCAAAAAATGTCTGAACTTTTAGAAATTAAACTCGATGATATAAAAAAAATTACAACACAAAACGCCACAAAACTCTTTCATATTTCTTAATATTACATTATTTTATATACACAATGAAGTATAATTAATTATTTTTAGATAAAATGTATCTTTTAAATTATTTAAGGTTATATAAAAGCTCATGATTAAATACTTATTACTATTACTTTTACCAATTTTACTTAGTGCCAATTTAACATATACTTCAAATTACAACAAAGAACTATCTCTTTTAGAATCTTTTAATATAGATCCCTCTTTTCTCTATGATCCAATTATGAACGAAATGAAAGCTACAAAAATTTCAAAATATAAAAATCAACATTTTTTTAAAGCCATGGACGAAGCTTATTTATTTATACCTGCCATTAAAAATATTTTGTCAGAGTATGACATTCCCCCTGAATTTTTATATCTTGCTATGGCTGAGTCAAACTTTTCAAATAAAGCATATTCAAAAAAACGAGCATCTGGACTTTGGCAGTTTATGCCGGCAACCGGAAAACTTTACGGACTGAAAATTGATGAATATGTTGATGAGAGAAGAGACTTAGTTAAATCAACAAGAGCTGCCGCTAAATATCTTTCGTCTTTGCATGATAGATTTGGTAAATGGTATCTTGCTGCAATTGCGTATAACTGCGGAGGAGGTAGACTTAATTATGCAATTAAAACGGCACAAACTGATAATTTAAAAGTTTTACTGGATCCCGAAAAAAAATATATTCCAAGGGAAAGCAGATTATACATTAGAAAAATAGTTGCTCTTGCTTTAATCGGATACGACGAGCAATTTTTACTCAAAAGTGAATACGAGCATCTCTTAAACAGAGGGAGTGCATATTCTGTTTCTACTGTAAAATTAGCAGGAGGGGCATCTTTAAAACGATTGTCACAGTTAATAGGAATACCTCTTGAAGACTTAAAAAAATTAAATAGACATCTAAAATATGATTTTGTTCCACCTTATAAAGAAGGCTATGATGTATATATCCCTTATATAAAACTTTCAGAATTCAAACAAAAATACTATGAAGACAAGAATCAAAACACGTATCAGATTTATGTTGTAAAACGTGGCGACAACCTCTACAATATTGCTCGTAAATATGGTATTAAGCACAAAGTTATCATGGATTTCAATCAATTAAAAAGCTCAAAATTGAAATTAAAACAAAGGCTTATAGTTCCAATTGAGGCCACAGCTAAAAATAAAACAATCAATAGTAATTATTACTACATGGTGCGAAACGGGGATACTTTAAATTCAATTGCTAAGGCATATAAAGTAAGTATTCAAAATATAAAAACTCAAAACAACATGAGTACGAGTTTTATTAAAATAGGGGATAGGTTAAAGATTTATGAATAAATTAACTCTCTTAACATTGTCTTTATTTATTATGCTTTTTAGTGCTTGTAGCACAAGAGGGACAAGAACATATACAGACTATGATTCTTCAAGAACTAAAACATACTCTTCCGATAAAAGTAATTATAGCTCAGGAATAGACCAAAAAACGTATTCTCATCCAACCATGAGACCATATGTAATAAGAGGTATACGCTACCATCCGACAGTCGTGAGTGTTGGTGACAGATTTAAAGGAAATGCAAGTTGGTATGGACCTGATTTTCATGGCAAAGCTACATCAAATGGTGAAGTCTATAATATGTACGATATGACAGCTGCACATAAAACCTTGCCAATGAATACCATTGTTAAAGTAACAAATCGTAAGAATGGTTTACAAACTGTCGTAAGAATTAACGACAGAGGTCCATTCATAGCTACAAGAATCATTGATTTATCAAAATCAGCGGCAAGTAAAATAAATATGATAGGAACTGGAACGGCACCTGTAACTATAGAGATCTTAGGTTTCCAGACAAAGGGACAAAAGATTATCCCTTCAACACAAGAGTTAAAACATAATCCGCAAAAGGAATCTATTGGAAGTTTTGCTTTACAAATAGCATCTTTTTCAAGGATAGAGGGAGCTCTTAAAACTCAGAATAAATATGATAATACCGACGGATACCGTACAATCATAAAAGACATGAGCAATGACAAAGGCAGCATTTATAAGGTTTGGTTAAAAGGATTTCAAAGTGAAGAAGAGGCAAGGGATTACAAATCTCAAGGTCATTTTGAAAATGCATTTATAGTTATGGAGGATTAGTATGATTACTAAAAGCAGAAAAACGAAAGAGACAGACATAGAAATTTCATTGAAACTATATGGAACAGGTAAAAGTAATATTAAAACCGGAGTTGGTTTTTTAGACCACATGTTAGAGAGTTTTTCAAAGCACTCCCTTATTGATATTGACATTAATTGTATTGGCGACACATATATTGATGATCATCATAGCGTAGAAGACATAGGTATTGTACTTGGGGCTTTATTGTCGGAAGCTATATATCCAGTCGAAGGAATAGAGCGGTTTGGAAATGCAAATATAGTTATGGATGAAGCATGCGTGAGTTGTGACCTAGACATTAGCAATAGACCTTTTTTAGTTTATGAAGTTAATTTAGGTGGAAAAGTAGGGCAGTTTGATACGGAACTAGTTGAAGAATTCTTTAAAGCATTTGTTTTAAATGCAAGAATAAGCACACACATTGTTGCTCTAAGAGGAAAAAATAAACATCACCTTATTGAGGCATCTTTCAAATCTTTGGCCGTTGCAATTCGCAGAGCTATTACAAAAAATGAAAGAGTCGGCATTCCTAGCACCAAAGATGTTTTATGATAAAACTGATTGTTTTGGATGTTGATGGTTGCCTAAGTGATGGCAAGATTATTTACTCAGAGGACATGATTGAAAGCAAAGCCTTTAATATAAAGGATGGACTCGGTATCAGTACCTGGGTAAAGATTGGCAACGAGGTTGCTATCATAACAGGCAGAAATTCTAAGATTGTTCAAAGAAGAGCTGAAGAGTTGGGTGTTCAACATCTATTTCAGGGAATAAAAGATAAAGACAGAGTTTTAAAAGAGCTCGTATCTTCTTTGGGGATAAACTTTGACAATGTTGCTGTCATAGGCGATGATTTAAATGATTTTAAAATGCTTAATCTTGCAGGCAGAAGTTTTACTCCAAAAAACGGGGTAAAAGAGATACAAGATATTGTAGATGTAGTGCTTTCTCGTGATGGCGGTGACGGTGCTGTTCGTGAAATGATAGACAGTTTGGTTGATAGCAACAATCAAAGAGAACAATTTATGGCAGTCTGGCTTTGAATATAAATATTATTTTTATTATTATTTCTATTGGCTTAATGATGATCTTTTTTTTATTTAAGCCAATGCATATCAAACAGCAAGAGTTTGTGGATGTGCCACTTTTTGAATTATCATCTTTTTCGCTTTATGAGCTAAATAAAAAAGGTTTAAACAATACAATGATAGGAACCAAAGGAACAAGATACAGTGATAGATATACAGTTGAAAATATAGACTATACAGATAATTCAGAAAAATTTATAGCTAATATGAAAGCAGATAATGGTATTTATAAAGATGATATTGTATATCTAGAAGGCAATGTAACATATACTAGAGAAGATGGATTAGTATTTTTTACACAATCTGCAACGTACAATAAAAAAACCTCTATTGCTCACACAGATAATAGTTATGTATCCTATAGAGGTAAAGATAAGGTTACCGGATCTTCACTTAGATACAACAACCTTCTAAATCAAGTTAGTTCAAAAAATGTTGTAGCAATATATAATTTTCAGGAGAAAACAAAATGAAACTTCTATCACTTTTAACACTTATGTTAGCATCATCGTTAATGTCAGGAGAGCTTAAAGTAAAAGCAAACCAATTTGATGCAGATGAAAAAAAAGGAATTTCTATATTTCAAGGTAATGTAAATGTCATAAAAAGCAATGATGAACTCAATGCTTCAAAGGTTACAATATATACAGACGAAAAGCATGAGCCGACTAAATTTGTAGCAAAAGGTGATGTCTCCTTTCATATAGAAACTGAAAAAGGCTCTGTTTATCAGGGAACTTCCCAGGAAGTTGTATATTTACCAAAAAAGAAAGAGTATCATTTTTTCAAAAATGTTCATCTAAATCAAATAGATGAAAAGAAAGAGATACGTGGCGAAGAGGTTGTCTTAAAAATAGTTGAAGGTAAGGCATACGCTAAGGGTTTAAAATCAGAACCGGTAATTATGATATTTAATATGCCTGATAAAGAGGAAAAATAATGGTCGAAATTGTCGATGCTAAATTTATAACTTCTGCCCAAAATATTCAAAATGCACCTGAATCAACCGGGCAAGATGAAGTTGTTTTTATGGCGAGATCAAATGTTGGTAAAAGTTCACTTCTAAATGCTCTTACCAATCATAAAGGTTTAGCTAAGGTATCTTCAACGCCAGGTAAAACCAAACTTATTAACTATTTTGATGTCACTTTTATAAACAGAGAAACTTCTGTAAAAAGTAATGCGAAGTTTGTGGATTTACCTGGGTTTGGCTATGCAAAAGTTGCTAAGTCTATAAAATATAACTGGGAAAAGAACTTAACCGATTATATTGCCCAAAGAGAGCAGATTAAACTTTTTATTCATTTAGTGGATTGCAGGCATCCGGATCTAGAAATTGACACACAGGTAAGTGATTTTCTAGTTGCTAATTGTAGAGAGAATCAGCAAATTTTACAAATTTTTACAAAAATAGATAAGTTGAATCAAAAAGAGCAGGATGCACTAAGAAAAAGATTTCCACATGCTGTCACGGTATCAAGTTCTAAAAAAAAAGGAATGCAAAAGGTTATAAAAGTTATTTATGATATTTTACAAGAAGATGTACAAGATGCAAATTAGATATTCAAAGGCAACTCTTGGCGATATTACGAAAATGCAAGAACTTGTATTTCCGGAAGTTGAATCTGGTATTATCCTTCCAAGAAGTAATGACGAAATAGCTACAAATATAAGGTCTTATCAGTTAGCTTTTGATGGTGAGACATTGGTTGCTTTTTGCGCCTTGCATATCCACACGTCATCACTCGCAGAAATTAGATCCCTTATTGTAAAAGAGAACTATAGAGGGCAAAAGATTGGTGAGAATTTAATTAACAGATGCCTTGCAGAAGCCGTTGTTTTAGGACTCAAAAGAATACTGGCTTTAACATATAGGCAATCATTTTTTGAAAGACTAGGTTTTATTGAGACTCCAAAAGAGTCATTACCAGAACATAAAATATGGGCTGACTGTATTAAATGTAAACATTTTCCTGTATGCAACGAAGTATCATTAATCAAAGACCTTTAGCCGCATTTTTATATATTGTTTTTTTTACAGTATATGAAAGCTTAAGCAGCATCTATCTATTCTTGCCCCCAATGCTTGCAGTACTGTATGTACTTTTTTCCAGAGCGTTAAAAGAAGAAGACACTATTTTTGTACTTTTAGTGTCCTTTTGTTTAGTTGTCTTTGAGGCAGAGAAAGGTTACTTGATATTTAGTACAATTATTTACTTTACCTTAGTTTATAAATTTATTATGCCAAAACTAGAACAAAACTTCAGTTGTAATTATTGTATAAAACTATCTTATGTTTTATTGGCTTATATTGGCTTTTTTATCTATTCTTTAATCATATCAAATATATTTTTATTGCCACCGCCAAGCATAGACTACTATGTACTATATTACATGGTGATTGAATTTTTAATAGTGAGTATTTTATGAAAATAAAGATTATTCTGACAATATTCACATTAATATGGCTAGCTCTTATCGTAAGGGTTTTTTCTCTTGCTGTAGAATCCAATATTTATTATAAAAAACTTTCTGAGAACAACACTATAAAAATAGAAGATATTGCACCGGTAAGGGGTGAAATTGTTGATAGGAACAATAAACCGATAGCTATAAATCAACAAGGCTTTAAAATACAAATAAAGCCCCACATGATGTCTGAAAAAAATATAAAAAAATTCAATGATGAGCTGGATTTTTTAATCAGCCTTATACCAGATTTAGATAGAGAAAAACTCATAAAAAAATATAAAAAGAAGGAATCTTATTATAATCACAACTATATAGATATAATTGATTTTATATCATATGAAGAAATTCTTCCTATATACTCTTTACTTCATCTAAGAAAAAATATACATATAGTTTCAGCACCTAAAAGATATTATCCTTATGGGAAAATTGCTGCTCATGCTATTGGTTATGTATCTCGTGCGAACAAAAAAGATATTGAAGAAGATCAATTATTAGAACTCATAGGTTATACCGGAAAAACAGGACTTGAAAAATACTATAACACATATCTGCAAGGTGAAGTGGGAAAAAGAAAAATTAAAGTGAATGCCAATAATCAGGAGATAGAAGAACTATCTTATGAAAGTCCGAAGGAAGATAGAAAACTAACTCTGAATCTGGACATAGAACTTCAACAATACATATCTTCTTTGTTTAAAGAGCAAGCGGGAGCTGTGATAGTTATGAATGTAGATGGCTCCATTCTTTCAGCAAGTAGTTATCCTGAATATGATTTAAATACTTTTGTTTCAGGTATATCTCATGATAAATGGGACATGCTCTCAACTGATCTCGACAAGCCTTTCACAAACAAACTTGTAAATGGCCTTTATCCGCCAGGTTCTACAATAAAACCAGGTCTTGGTCTTTTATATATAACAACAGTTTTAAATGAGAATACATCTTTTATCTGTGAATCTCATCTTCCGCTTGGAGGAAGGATCTTTCGATGTTGGAAGAAAGAAGGACATGCTAAAACAAGTATAACAAAAGCAATTCGAGAAAGTTGCGATGACTATTTTTATAAAGGCAGTTTGCAATTAGGAAACACAGAAATGAGTATTGGCTTACAAAGGTATGGTCTTGGCGACAAAACCGGAGTTGATTTACCAAATGAGTTTATAGGTATTGTTCCTTCACGTGAGTGGAAAAAAAGAAAATACAATCGTAACTGGAGCATTGGAGAAACGGCAAATACGTCTATTGGACAAGGTGATTTTCTTGTTACGCCAATGCAAATGGCTCAATTTACAGCACTGTTAGCTACGGGTAAACTTCCAACACCAAGTTTTGCCAAAATGATTGGAGATAAACCGTATGTTCCAATATCAAGAGAAGTATTTAATGAAAAGGAATTACAAAAGCTTCCTATAATACAAAATGCAATGTACGAAGTTTGTAATGCTCCTCATGGCACTGCTACTTACTATGTAAATTCTAAAGTTAAAATAGCAGGAAAAACCGGTACTGCGCAGGTTGTTACAATTATGCAAGATATTAAAAAACGTGTACTAGAACATGACATGGATTACTATCAGCGTTCTCATGCTTGGCTTACTTCCTATGGTCCTTATAAAAATCCACAGTACGTAGTTTTGGCATTAGTAGAACATGGTGGGCATGGTGGTGGTGCAGCGGGGGAGATAGTCTCTAAAATATACGATAAGCTTTTAGAGCTTGGGTACATTAAAGAGTAGTTTATAGCAAATGCAATTAACTATGGATTACGCAAATGAGTTTTGAATAAAAAGTGCTAGAATAATCAATAAAAATATTGATCCGGCTTTATTGTAAAGCTTATTAGCCAAAATAAATAAAAGTGTGATAGAAGATACAATCATAATCAGCATGTCAAATTTTGTAGCCAATAAATTAACTGTCAATGGATGGATAAGTGATGCAGCACCTAAAACCATAGAAAAGTTAGCTACATTTGAACCTATGATATTTCCTATACTCATCTCGGCATTACCTTTTTTAACTGCAACTAAAGACACGACCAACTCTGGTAAAGAAGTACCTAAAGATATAAGAAAAAGTCCTATAATCCATTCACTGACACCAAAGGTCCTGGCAATATTTGTCCCACTCTCAACAACAAAGTGTGCACCTCCTATGGTCAAGCCAAAACCTATAGTCAGGAGTATGATGCTTTTACCCCAGTTAAATTTTTCTTTGGTCAGGTCTTCATCTATCTCACCTTCCAAAACTTCTTTGGAACTTGTAAATAAAAATATCAGATAAGATACCATCAGAAGAAGGTACAAGGTACCATCGATTCTTCCTATCTCTCCATCTAGAGCCATGATAAAAAACAGTATCATAGGCACTATCACCCAAGCACTGTCGAGTGCAAAAAGGTTTCTTTTTGGATTCATTGTTTTCGCAATAAAAAATACTAAACCTAAAACTAAAGTTATGTTAAAAATAACACTACCGACAACATTGGCAACCGCCATATCGCTTTTTCCTGCATAGGAGGCCATCATAGACGCTGCCATCTCAGGAAGTGATGTTCCAAATGCCACAAGCGTAGCCCCGATTACATAATGAGAGATATTGAAATGCAATGCAATTCGCTCAGAATCTTTTATTATAAAATCAGCCCCATAGATTAAAGCTGCCATAGCAGCTATAAAAATTACAAAATCCATTATCCGTCATTCCTTATTATTAAACTCTTTGGCAAATTAAACTTTTCTATAATTCTTGCCTCTTCTTCTCTCATCTCACCATTATCAACTTCATGATCAAAGCCAAGTAAATGAAGTAATCCATGGATAAAGAGCAGGGCACACTCATCAGCATTCGTATGACCGAGTGCTTTCGCTTTTTCTTCTACATGTACGGCTGAAATAACTATGCTTCCAAGCGGTGCCATTGGCATATCTTCATAAGGAAAGCTTAAAACATCTGTATCTTTATCGATATTTCTATGCTCTTTATTTATATCTTTTATCTCTTCATTTGTGGTGATGATTAGCTCTATCTCTTTTTGTGTAAAAGTTGAAGCTATGGCTTCTAATAGGCTGATATCAATTTCAAGGAGAGTTCTGTTATCTAATTCAATCATAAGTGAGATTATATCCAATGAGGCTTATAGTTCATAAGTCATATACAAAAAATGTATATGACTTTGAGTTTAAAGTGTGAGATTAAGCAGTAAGATCTATGCCGTTACCCATACCGGTTTTTTGTGCACTGACTTCTCTTGATTCTTCATTAGCGCTATCAATTATTTTAACGATAGCCTCTTCTTGCACTTGCACAGCTTTTTTCGTAGTTTCTACCTGTGTAGAACTTTGTGTATTACTGCTCGTTGAAGCTGATACATCCATAATGGCTCCTTTAAATCTGTATAGGGGCATTATATTACTTATTTTGTTTATTGGTTATTAAAAATATATTTTAAATGGCTTTGTATATTTTATGATAAAATATATTTATGAAAAAACAGATAATAAATAAAAAAGCAGTTTGCGTCATGAGTGGTGGAATGGATTCAACACTGAGTGCGCATATGATGAAGAGAGATGGATATGAGATAGTTGGTGTTCATTTTAACTATGACCAAAGAACACAAACTAAAGAATTAGAGTGTTTTCACAAAATTTGCAATGACTTGAATGTAACAAAAAAATATGTATTAGATTTAGATTTTTTCAAACAACTTGGTGCATCAGCTTTAACTGACAAAAGTATAGAGGTGCCGACTGGCGGAGTGGAAGAGGGCGTACCAGTTACTTATGTACCTTTTAGAAACGGTATATTCTTAAGCATGGCAGCGGCAATTGCAGAAAAAGAGGGTGCAGAAGTTATAAGCATTGGCGTTGTTGAAGAAGACAGCAGCGGTTATCCTGACTGTAGAGAAAACTATATAAAAAGTATGCAAGAAAGTATCAACCTTGGCACGAAAGACGAGACAAAGATAGAGATTAAAATGCCTCTTGTTCATCTGCAAAAATCTCAAATAGTAGAAAAATCTTTAGAGTTAGATGTTCCCCTTCATCATACTTGGAGCTGCTATAAGAATGAAGAGTTTGCATGTGGAGTTTGTGATAGTTGCAGGCTGAGATTGAATGGATTTAAATTAGCCGGAGTTAAAGACCCAATTCCTTATGAATGAGATTACTTTCAAAGATTTGACTATTTTTCATATTTACAAATCAAATTTGAAAAATAGTTACATAAGTGTTAACCCACAGGCTAAAATAGTTCTAAAAACACCTAAAGTATCCCAAATATACATAAAGAATCTTCTTATAGAAAAAGAGATTTGGATAAGAAGACAGTTGTTAAAAGCAAAAGAAAATCCACAGATTAAAATCAGCTTGGAAGATGAAGTTCTACTTTTTGGTGACATCTACAGCATTGACATACAAGAAGCAAGTGAGCTAAGAAAACTACTAGAGATAAAAAAGACAAATAGCCTTAATAATATCTCAAAATGTTATGATGAATTTTATAAATTTTATGCAAGTGAATATTTAACGAAAAGACTGATTTTTTTTTCAAAAATTATGGAGCTTGATTACAGAGAAGTAAAGTTCAGAAAGATGAAAAGCAGGTGGGGAAGTTGCAGTTCACTAAGAGTTATCACATTTAACAGCGAATTGATAAAAGTAAAAAAAGAGCTTATTGATTATGTTGTTGTTCACGAATTGGCACATCTAGTTCATATGAATCACTCTAAAAACTTTCATGCTTTAGTTGATAAATATATTTCAAATTCTAAAGAAATAAGAAAAGAGCTTAAAAGTACTAATTTATCTAGATACTGTTTGGTTTAAAATATTCACTGTTATCATCAATATCATCTCTCATTTAAAAAATACTTCAAACTCGCATCACTCCACTCTTTTGACAGTTTAAGATAGTCATTGATTGAAGAATAAACTCTTTTGAAATCTTTATTTTTGTCACTCAGCTCTTTTATAACCTCCCCAAGTGCTACTTTACCTGCCTCTGTTACATCTTTTGGATACTGAAGAATATTTATATTTAACTCTTTTAATTTTTGAAGGGCTTTTATATTCTCGGCGTGAAACTCGTATGCCATATTTGCATTCATCTCACTTGATGCAACTTCAATAATTGACTGATGTTCAAATGCCAGTTTACTAAAAGAGTACTTATTGAATGTCAACTCAAGTATGGAGCCTGGTTCATGCCAACCTGAATAGTAATAGGGGGCTACTTTATAAAATCCCATTTTTATGTCAAGTGCGGGTCCAACCCATTCTGTGGCATCAATAACTCCACGCTCAAGAGATGTGTATATTTCGCCAGCTGAAAGAAGTATAGGATTGACTCCCATTTTTGAAAAGACTTCCCCTCCAAGGCCGGGAATACGCATTTTCAATCCCTGCATGTCTTCAAGTGAATTTATAGGCTTTCTGAACCATCCACCCATTTGTATATTTGTGTTTCCACCCATAAATGGATAAAGATTATATTTTGCGTACTGTTCTCTCCAAAGCTCAAGACCACCGCCAAAAAGCATCCATGAGTTAATCTCTTCGGCCGTAAACCCAAACGGCAGACCGCTATAAAGTGAAAAAGCAGAATTTTTACCTTTCCAATAATAGGGTCCGGAATGAAAAGCATCTATTTGTCCACTTGAACATGCATCGAATACAGCCAAGGCTGGAACTAAAACATTTTTTGGATAAAGTTTTATCTCCAATGAACCACCGCTGATGTCTTTTACTCTTTGAGCAAATTTTTCGACACCTGTACCCATGATTGGAAAATGTGCCGGCCAGCTTGTTGCAAGCTTTATGACAGTCTTCTTATTTTTGTTTATATTTACTCTTTTGTTATCATCTCTCTTTGCATGTGGATGTTTTGAATAATCAATTGCCTGATGATTGTCATCATTACATCCACCCAAAGTGAGTGCGACGGATGCCGTTGTAGCTGTTGTTAAAAAGTCTCTGCGATTCATAATAAATCCTTAACGCTTCTGATTAGAAATCTAAAGTTAATTGTTTTTGATTTGTAATGGGTTTATTTAATATAGACTTGCTGACACCCACTATTAGTGCAAAATGAAAACTACTATTTTTAAGTATTTCGATTATCTCTTTTTTACTTTTATAAACATATATATTGTCATCATCTATAAGTAACTCTTTCTCGCTGAGATAGGGAAGTATATATATTGATTTAGCCCAACTAGCCTGCTTTTGCAAAAAAATTATTTCAGGCTGAATCAAACTGGAGTTTTTCTCGAAAATAAGTACTTTATCGCTTGTTCCAAACTCTTTTATTTCAAATTTCTTATTTACGAATACAGCTTCAAAGTGATCAATTTGTGTAAATTTTCTAAGTCTATAGTTAATTTTTAAACTCTTAAAAAGATGCAATAACTCTTCTAAGTAGGGGATAAAAAATGGAGAAATCAGTTGTCTTTCATAAAATGTATCATCATAAATAAAAGATGTTTCAAAAAGTGTTTGTTCCATAATAACAATTGGTTCTATGGCAGTTTTAGGAAGTGTTTTAATATTTGTAAAGATATCTTTATCACAGAGAGCAGGGCAAAAAAGTACAACTGATTTATTTTCTACCTGCCATAAAGTCTGAAAAATAGATTTCATATCCCCGTTAAGCGCTATAAAACTAGATTCAGTTATAACCTGCAAGGCAAGTTTCAGTATGATTTCATTACATTCATAAACAACTAATTCTTTTTCTATGACTCTAAAACGGAGTAGTCTTTTTAATGCATCTTCTATGTCTAAAACTTTTATCCAGGCGATTTCACTATCGCTTATTTGAGTTGGTTTATCAAAAATAATCCCATATGCACCATTAAGTATGGCAGTTTCTATAGTTTCTTCATCAAAGGCTATAAAGAGGTCACCTCTTTTAACTGCTTTTGCTTGAAAAACAATATTTTCAAAACTATTTACAAATGGCTCATTTATAAGTTTACCATTCGTAAGTGCAAGGATATTTTCAAGTCTCATCCAATAGGTGTGCCCGCTTTTTTAGGTTTTTCCGGTCTGACCAAACATAAACCGTCTTCATCCTTAGCAGCAAGAAGCATTCCCTCGCTCATCATGCCCATAAGTTTGGCAGGCTTTAAATTTGCTACTACACAAACTTGTGTATTTAAAAGGGACTCGGCACTATAGAACTCTTTGATTCCGGCTACAACTTGTCTATTTTTTCCTTCGCCTAAATCAACTTGAAGTTTTAAAAGTTTCTTACTTTTTGGAACTTCTTCAGCCTCCACAATTGTTCCTACTTTTAAAGATGTTTCAAAAAATTGACCAATTTCTATGAGGTTATCTTCTTCTTTTGGAACTTCTTTAGTCATAGCAACTTCATTTTGCGGCTTGTTAGGCTCCGCTGCAGGAGCTTCTGGCATCAATGGCTCTTCAACGCGAGGAAAAAGTGGCGGAACAACTTTGATATTAAATAATTTCAGGAGTTTTTTGTCCAAAACCAGCTCTTTATAGCTTGAATTATCAATGCTAAAATTAAGTGCATCCGCAACAATGTTAGTAGTTTTAGGCATAACCGGGTGAAGCATTATAGAAGCTTTTGCTAAGATATTAGCTACTAATGCCACTGTTGCAAGTGCTTCATCTTTTTTACCTTCTTTCATTTTTACCCATGGAGCATGTTCTTCTATGGCTTTATTTCCGATAGCAAACAGTTTCCAAAGTTCTTCAAGATATCTATGCGTTTGTAAGTTTTCCATGTAAGCATCAAGAGAATCTAAAACTATATTCATAGCGTCAATCTCTTTTTTATGAAACTTCTCAACATCTACACTGTCTATCTCATAATCAGAATACTTTCCACTCATGCCGATAATACGGTTTAAAAGATTACCTAAATCATTACTAAGTTCAGAATTTATTCTATCTATAAATGCTCTTTGAGAAAAGTCCCCATCTTGTCCAAAAGGAACTTCTCTGAGCATAAAGTATCTTAAGTTTTCAACTCCATAAGCATCTGAAACTTCTTTTGGTGAGATTACATTACCTTTGGACTTAGACATTTTTTCACCGTCTCTAGTCCACCAGCCATGAGCACCGATTGTCTTAGGAAGTTCTAAATCAAGACTCATTAAAAATGCAGGCCAGTAGATAGCATGAAAACGGAGGATATCCTTACCGACAAACTGAGTTGAAGCCGGCCAATAGGACATATTCGCATCATCTTTTCCATATCCAAGCGCCGTAATATAGTTTAAAAGTGCATCAAGCCAAACATACATTACATGTTTATCATCATTTAAAGATTCTGGCATTTTAACGCCCCATGTAAAAGACGTTCTTGTTACAGAGAGATCACGAAGTCCGCCTTTTACAAAGTTGATTACCTCATTTGCGCGAGAACGTGGAAGTATAAAATCAGGGTTATCTGCATAATGTTTTAAAAGTGCATCTTCATATTTTGAGAGTCTAAAGAAATAGCTTTCCTCTTTTACAATCGTTGTACTTCTGCCGCAATCAGGACAAAATTCACCGTCAATAAGTTGAGTCTCAGGAAAAAATGTCTCACAACTTACACAGTAATGACCTTCATAAAAATCTTTATAAATATCACCTTTGGCATACATCACTTCAAAAGCTTTTTGAACACCCCTTTTGTGATCTTCATCTGTAGTTTTAATAAATTTATCATAACTTATTTCAAACTCATCCCATAGTTTTTTAAAAGTAGCACTTATCTCATCTGCAAATTCTTGAGTAGGTTTTCCACTTTTTTGTGCTGATTCTTCTATCTTCTGACCATGTTCATCTGTTCCGGTTAAAAAGAAAGTGTTTTCACCTTTTAATTTTTCATATCTCGTCATAGTATCTGCAATAAAAGTTGTGTAAGCATGCCCGATGTGAGCTTCGCCATTTACATAATAGATAGGTGTTGTTATATATTTACTCAATTCTTCTTCCTAATATTAAAATTCAAATCCGCCTGTCTCACCCTTGGACATGCTGTTATAAACCGATTTCACATAATCACTTCTAAGTTCACATGTGAAGTAATGCTCACAAATGCTACAACTTTTTAAGTTTTTACCTTCTTGACACTTTTGTATTTTCACTATCATCTCGTTGAGATGAAGCTCAAATTTATCAAGCTCTGTACTATCTGTGTTTTGCATAAACTTCTTTTACTCTTGCTATCTCATATTTTGAACCAAAAAAGCATTGTGACGTTCCGTGAATATGGTCATGAGAAAGTGCCATAATGTCATCATTCACTCCATCAATTGCATCACCGCCAGCCATTTTAAATATATATGCAAAAGGAAATACCTCAAAGAGTTTACGAAGCTTACCGTCTGGTCTGTCTGATGTAGCAGGATAACTAAATAGACCGCCGCCTTTAAGTAAAATCTGATGTAAATCAGGAACCATTCCACCGGAGTATCTTAAACGATAACCCTCAGCGAAAAAGCTGTCAACCAACTCTTTATGGTATGGAGCCCAGTTTTGTTGAGTTCCACCAGGAGCATTCAAATTGCCTTTTTCATTTAAACGAATTTCTTTAACAAACTCAAATTCGCCAGCTTGAAGTAGAAAAAGTTTTGTTTTAGTTTCTGCGAATACCATCTCAACTCTAGGACCATAAACTACATAACATGAAGCTACCATGTTTTTTGCGCCCCATTTATCTTCATATATGCCAAAAATAGAACCGACACTGAGATTAACATCAACTAGTGATGAACCATCAAGCGGATCATAGGCTATGAAATATTTTCCACCTTCACGAACAACCACCTCATGTTCTTTTTCCTCACTTGCTATAGTATGCACAGAAGGTACATGAGAAAATTCCTCTTCGATAATCAAGTCACACTGAATATCTAGCTGAAGCTGTGTCTCACCCGAACTGTTTTCTTTTTGAGAATATCCTATATCTTTTACATCTATAGCATCTTTAATTCTTATAGCACTTCTTTGAATCGCATCAAATATATCTTTCATTTACACTTCCTTTGCATTTTTTAATATCCACGAGATAACTTCATCTGGATTATTCAGGTCTAAAATATCAACACCATCCGGCATCTTGTAATTATCTATATTTATCGTGTCATCTATTGCAAGAGCATCCATAAAAGGGAAATAATCACTATCTATGTTGTCTCTAAAGATGCTTATTCTTGGTAGTGGCAGATTTTTCAATCCCTCAACAAGTAAAATATCAAACTTATCGAAAAGTCTGATCATCTCATCTAAGTCTTTATTTTGTTTAGAAAAGTAGGTTGTTCTGTTTGGAGAGGTTACTATAACCTCTGCGCCTGTATCTGAAAATTTGTAACTGTCCTTTCCAACAACATCAAATCTCGCCTTGTCTTTTGGGTCGTGCTTGATTATAGCAACTTTTTTTGAATACTCATTTATCAATTTTCTAGCAACTTTAAGTATAAGTGTTGTTTTTCCGCTGTTAGAAGGTCCAGTAAATGCTACAGCTAATCTTTTGCTCAATATTTATCTCTTTTAAAATTTAGTTGATTATACAAAAGAGTCATTGAAAAGTTGTTTAATAAGATATAATTCTTATCAAAATTCAAGGTTATAGGATAATAGATGAAGTTTTTTCTAAGCACAATCACCTTAACTCTACTGCTAACTGCCTGTTCTCACCAAAATGCATTTACAAAATTTGAAATGGATAAACAAGAAGAGTTAAGCGTATCTAGCTCGCAAACATCAAAAATAAAATTTGAAGATAAAACAGAAGGAGTATTTTCTGCAATATATCTCAATGAGGTTGATCCTGCTTCTTTTAATGATAATGAATATTTTTATATATATCTGTATTTAAAAGACAAAGAAGAGATGGGTGGTTTGAAGTTTAATGATGCAATAAGTACATCACTAAAATTAAATGGACAATTACCTATAGAAATAAAACAACTCTCTTCCGAAAATCAGTTTTCTCATTTAACATCTGTAAATAATGAATGGTATAAATATTATCTGGTTACTTTTAAACAAGAAGTAGTTGAAAAAAATACAAAAAAGCTTAACCTTGTATTTGAACTTGGCAAGCTTTCTTCAGAAGTGTTTACATATAAAAAGAAGAAGAATCTATAAAGAACTTAAAATAGAACCAACCACAACAACAACAATTTGAAGAGCAATGATGATAATTAGGGGCGCTAAGTCCAGTCCATTAAAATCAGTTCGCATAAATCTTCTTACGAAATTATACGCAGGCTGAGTAATCCTATGTAAAAACTGCACAACAGGATTATAGGGATCAGGATTGACAAAACTAAGAAGGGCTGCAATGATTATAACCCATACATACACATTTACTAAACTAAGAAATATACCGCCTAATCCCTGAATTATCTCAATCAGTGTACTCATTTTACAATCCCACCTATATAGTTTTTTAAATATTTATAAACTTCTGCAACATCTGGACCTTGCTCAGCTCCAGTTAGCAGCAAACGAAGTATTTTAAAGAAGTTTTTACCTTTTAAGCCTGATTCTTTCATAATATAATTTTTAAAATCCTCATATTCTTCAAAGTAGGGCGTACTTTTAATAGTTGCAACCAAGATCTTAGCCTGCTCTTCAAACTCTAAAGGAATTTCTTTCTCTGCAAAAATCGGTTCTATTTTTGCTCTTAGCTCTTTTGTTGTTCCTGCTTCTTCAAGATATACTTTTGCGAGCTCACCGATTTCCTCATCAGCGAAACCAACATACCTAGATAGTTCCTTAGCGTCAAGCATTTTTAAATGCTCTTTATTTATGTGTCTTAGCATGTTCATATCAAAGCGAGCAGGGGATTTTGAAATATTTTCTAAGCTAAACCACTCTATAGCTTCTTTCTTAGTAAAAATTTCTTTTGGAGGTTTGTTTCCAAGTAATATTAAATAATTTGATATAGCTGAAGGAAGAAAACCTTCTTCTAGTAACCATTTAACACTAAAAGCATCATCTCCTTTACTCATCTTTTTACCAGCATCATTTAGAATAATCGGCAGGTGAGCATATTCTATCTTTTTATCATACCCTAAAGACGTTCTAATTAAGTCTTGCTTAGGAGTATTGCTCATATGATCTTCGCCACGAATAACCAATGAAATATCACTCAGCATATCATCAACAGCACATGCAAAGTTGTCAGTAGGTGTTTTATCTTGTCTCAGAATAATAAAACTGTCAATATCTTCCGGTTCAAAACTAATTTCACCTTTTATAAGGTCTTTTATAAAAAAAGCGTTTTGTGATTTTCTTATTCTTATAGTAAAAGGGTTCATGTTGTCTATAACAAGTTCATTCGGTAAGCTTGCACAGGCATCATCATACCTGTAGGCTACTTTATTATCTTTTGCTTCTTCACGTTTTTTATCAAGCCACTCAGGAGAACAAAAACAACTAAATGCTTTTATCTCATGTATCAGTTGTAATGCCATAGCAGTATGAAAACGAACATTTTGACTCTGATGAAGTACTTGTGTATATTCAATACCAAAAAGATTTAAAATATCTAATATTTCTTGATCTTTACCTTCTATATTTCTCTCTTTATCCGTATCTTCGATTCTAACAATTAAGTCTTCGTTTTTTTGTTTTGAAACAATATAGTTAAATATGGCAATGCGTAAGTTGCCTATGTGCATATCACCAGTTGGACTAGGTGCAAATCTTAGCATTAAAATTCCTAAAAAATAATTTTTTGTGATTTTAGCGAGTTTTTGTTAAAAATAAAGTTTATTTTTGATTGTTCTTAAAAGAAAGTTGGTGACCCCGAGGAGAATTGAACTCCTGTAACATGGATGAAAACCATGGATCCTAACCGCTAGACGACGGGGCCACTTTCAGTACTACAATAGATGATTTATTTATCTATTTTCCTGAGCCGAAATTATATAGATAATTGTCTTAATTAAATATAAAATTATCGGAAATTTAGAATAAAATTCTAAATTTGTTTATTCGTAAAAACTACGAAGTGCTCTAATGATTACAGCATTCTTAGAAATACTCTCAGCTTTAGCATTTTCATTAACTGTTTCATATAAATCTAGTGGCAATGAAATGGAAAATGTTTTAGTTTCAATTTTTTTCTTTTTAGTAATCATCGCAACAACACTAGTAAGAAGTTCGATTATTTTTTTAGTATCAATTGGTTTTTGAATAAAGCTATTTACACCGACTTCAATTGATTCAGAAATTTTTTCTATATCGTTACTTGCAGAAATAACAATGATAATTTGACCTGGGTCTATCTCGCGAATTTTACGAGATAATTCAATGCCGTCCATGCCAGTCATTATAATATCAACAAAAACTACATCAGGTTTAAATCTGTTGTATGTAGTCAATGCTTCTTCACCGTTAAAAGAAGACTGCACATCTGCAAAAAAGTTTTTAAAAGTTGAGCTCAACAACTCATTTGTTACTTTTTCATCTTCAACAATCATTGCAGTTAGTTTTTTTGTTTGCTGTGTTAGCTGAACTAAATCAATATTTCCCATAATTTAATACCTCTTATTTTTAATTTGCAAAATTATACACTTTTTTTAGAAACAAAGATAACATAAAGAAACGTATTAATAAATAATGTATTCAAATATGCCAATATTAGGCACTTTCCAAGCTCAAAAAAAATGTTAAAATATATTTTTATTTTTATTTGTTGCAGTTACAAATTGGCTTAAGTATTGTTTTTTTTAAATTTTTCCAGCCAATGAAGATCTGATTCTTTAGCTTCTTCTTTTTGATTTAGAAGAGAGTCAATAATGCTTATCAAAGTATCTTCATCCATAAACTCTAGTAAATCAGGGTTAATTGATGTAGGTTTTATGCCATCATAGGTATTCAAAAGGTTTTGAATATCTTCGATTAACTGTTTTTTTCTGCTCATTGACTACTCCAAGCTTTATTGAAATTCATTTTTTTATACTCTATATTTGCTAATAGTGCAATAAGCCCAACATTTTTCATTACTGCTTTCGCTTTTTTTGGCCAAGCAGCTCTATTATTAAAAGATTTGGGATGTCCACCAATTCTATTTATAAATTCCTTATTTACCCTTAAATTAAATAAAATATTAGTGTTTTTATTTTTAGCTATTAATTTGTCGAGCCAGATTCTGGTATTTGCAAAAGCCTTGATATTTGACTTCTTTACTATCCATCTGGTGGCAAAATCATTCAAGCAGTCTTCATGAGCTTTTTTCATTAAATTACTGTTATATTTAAGCAATTCCAAATTTTTTATCGTTCCTACGTATGGAGCAGGCCTGTAATCTCTTTTATAGCTCTCAGGTCTTTTCTTCCATACTAAATCATTTTTCTTATGCATTTTAATTTTCTTCGGATCAAATAAGACCTTATCTTTTGATTTAGAGTAGGGCAAATAAAGTCCAGGAAGTTTTTTATCTCCTTTAAAAGCACCTAGACTAAGAATATTTCCGGTAATCTGAGCCACATACCCACGTCCATAAGCAGATTCAAGACCAGCTATTGCCAGTACAGCTGCTGGAGGAAGTTTATATTTTTTACAAACTTCAACAACATCTGCTGTAATGTTGGAATAAAAATCTTTGACATGGGAATACTTTCGATAACTATAAACATTAGCATGTAAGCTTGTCAAACTAAGGATTATAAGAGTGAAAAATGTAAGTAATTTTTTCATAACACGACTATATAAAAAAATTGATAACATCTTTATTAATTTGGCCTATATCTAAGAAATTCACATATTGATTAACATAATGTAAATTCTCTTGAAAAATACCAGCTACTATATATTATTTTTTTAGTTTTGTATTTATGTCTTGGGCTAGTGCTTTCATTACCTCTATTGGAAACATCATAAGAGACACTCCCCTTTTTACAACTTGATTTTTAACACCATTACTGCTTTTTTTAATAATTTTTTCCATATCATTAGATTCTCTTGACATAATTTTTCCTTATTTTTTAATAATTGAGCTAAATTATACCAAAACTAACATAGTATATAAGTTTTAACTACGTATAATGCTTTAAAATGAAAAAGGTAATATATGAAATTATTAGCAAATGCATTAATGGCAGTAAGTTTAGCATCAACATCAGTTATTGCAGATATCAATGATGTATTATTAAAGCAGTGTGAATTTACCGTGTATGGAAAAGGCACTGATAATCTTCCAGCTAATGGATATATATCAGGTTTAGTTAGCGGTGAATTATATAAGACAGAATATAGCAGGCAAACTTATGCGGCTAAGAAAGTGACAAATAGACAGAATGTCGAGACAGCCTGTAAAGAAGCATTATACAATAAAGGTACTAAACCATTCAGCGAGAAATTACTTTGGGGAATATCAGTAGTTCTTGATACAAAGTATTTTAGACATAGTAATTTAAAATAATAGACCTTAAAGAATAATATATTTATACGTTTATAATCTTTTCAATATCTTGAGCTAAAACAACACCTTCTTGATGCCAAAGTACAGAGTCCTCATTTTCATATATTACCATGGTAGGTACTTCAAAAACTCCATATATACTTGCGAGCTCTCCAGATTCTCCACAATCTATTTCAAGAATAGATACATTGTCATATTTGCCATTAAGCTCTTGAAGTTCAAAACCTAGAGCCATACAAGCATCACAGTATTCTGAGATAAATTTTAAAATAACAATATTACCCTTCTCAAACTCATTTGATAGCACTTCTTGGAAATCCACTTCATCTACTTTTATAATTGCCATTTTTACACCTTTTTGATTGGGAAAATTGTACTCTATAAATAATTATATTAATGTTAAAAATGTACTGGATTGTGAACTAAACAACCAGATTAGATATTAAAGAATATCTAATATCACTTAATATTAAAAACAAGTCAAAGACCGTGTACAAGAGCTGTATCAAAGAAATATTTGAATTGGCTGTTGATGATGGTGTACTGAACTATAACCCTGCCCTCAGTATAAATCTCAATCAAAATATAAACTGTATTCTACAAGACACACATTTGCTACATTGATGTTAAAAGAGAATATAGTGAGTATTAACGAGTTAGCTGGTCTTCTAGGTCTAGAGCATTACGCCAGTGTTATACAGTCTAAAAACATTGATTTGGGAGCAAATTTTTCTTTGTTCGGTCACGATACGGTCACCGTAGAAGATTTAAAAGCTAATTAAGCTCTAGAATAAGGGTTTTAAACGAAGTTAGGTACAACGTAAGCCGAGTTTTGTTTTGATAGCATTAATCTACTGTACTATTTACATAGTACCTCTAGCGAAACAATAGCAATGTAAGACGCTAACCGTTTGTTTCTTGCTGCCATGTTGGGTTTACAAGCTCTCTATATTACTATAAAGACTGGTGGTCTCTTACACCACCTTTTCACCTTTACTACTGCATAACAATAGAAGTCTAATTTCTGTTGCACTTTCCCTCGCATTACTACGGCCATTAGTTAAATGGAACACTGTCTTACGGCAGATCGGACTTTCCTCTTGGATTATAAAATTCAAGTAACTATCTGTTGTACCTGCGGAATATTACTCTAAATATCCTTTGAATTAGTTTCTTTTTTCAACAAGAACACTTGTTCATATTTCAATATTTTAATATGAACAAGTGTTCTTTAATTATAAGTTTAAATTAACACTTGTTCATATATAATTGCACATACATTAACAAGTGTTCATTTAATATAAAAAGGGTTGTTTATGCCGCAAACTACGATATTTAAGAAAGGCACCGGAACAAAAGACAAAATACTCAAAGCTTCATTTTTATTGTTTACAGAGTATGGATATAAGGCTACAAGTGTAAGGAAAATAGCTTCAAGTGTTGGAATAAGAGAGAGCGCAATTTATAATCATTACAAAAGTAAAGAAGAAATATTTTTACTCATAGCAAAAGATATATTTTCATCACCCTTCTCTTTTAAAGAGGAGGAAATAAAAGAGTTAGCTCTTCGCGGGAAACCTTTTTTACATAAGTATGTAATGCAGTATAAGCTTCTTACTTTTGATAAGAATAATGAAAGTATGTTTAGATTACTCTTGATTGAACTGTTGCAAAATAAAGAGCTTAGGGAACAGTTTATGACCGATTTTCATGATAAAAATATAAAAATATTGTCTGAGGGATTTTTCATAATGATGCAAAATAGTCTTATTCGTTATGCAGATCCTATGACAATCTCTTATGAGTTTTTATCCACCCTATTCTACTTAAGACTTCAGGTCACTTTGTTAAGATTTGATTCATTATCTACAAATAGTTTAGCAACTCAGTTTGAAAAACATGTGGATTTTTTTTGGGAAAGTATTAAGTTGGATATTATTTAATATTAAGTTGGGGATTAAAAAAAAAGGACAACCCTGTAATGGGTTGTCCTTTAATGTAAGACTATTTAGCCATAGCCTCTCTAGCGTATTTTTCGCCAAGATCATAAGCTTTTATATTTGCAGCATGAACTTTAGCAGGTACTTTTGAAAGCATTGTAGCAACAAGAGTTTCTTTGTCAATAGCATTCATCATAGTATTTGCAATAGCAAGCGCAACAACAGATTGAGTAATTACATTACCAACCTCTTCTTTTGCAATAGTAATAATTGGAATCTCATGTATATTCCACATTTTTCTATCTTCATCAGTTGGATGAACTAAGTTTGGATCAACAACAATAGTCCCACCCTTTTGAACGCCATCTTTAAAAGAGTTGTAACTTACATTTGCAACAGAAAGCATAAAACCAATCTCACCGTCATTTGCATATGGATAATAAATTTCTTCATCATCTAGTTGAATATCAACAACTGTTGGTCCACCACGAACTTGCGATGTATATGTTGCTGTTTTTAATCCATGACCACCAGTTTTAATTTTTGCTGCTGCAAAAATCTCACCGGCAAGAAGAACACCTTGTCCACCAACACCTGTAAATCTCATTAATGTTTTAGTACTCATATGTTTTCCTTATATTTTTTTAGCAAAATCGTCTTGTGTAATTATTGCACGTTTCTTCTGCTGTACATCTTGAATGTCTTTATACATATCACAGTACTCTCTAACTTCTGTATCTTGCTTTAAAATACCTGTTGGGAATATATTTAATTGTTCTGCTTCGGTTAGAGTATCATACTTTTTCTTAGGCGTAGTAATACTATCAATCCAACTAAGGTTTTCCATCGCCGAAACCATCTTATTTTTTCTACCAAGATTGATATGACAGTTAGATAAAATATCTAAAAATGAAAAACCTCTATGCTCCATAGCTTTAATAAGTATCTTCTCAAGTTTTTTAGGATCGAGCATCGATTCTCTTCCAACAAAAGAAGCACCTGCTGCAATACCTAAAGCACAAGCATCAAAAGTAGGGTCAATATTACCCGCTTTTTGTGTAACTGTCCACATACCCTGTGGTGTAGTTGGAGATGTTTGTGAGTTCGTTAAGCCATAAATGAAGTTGTTAATAATGATTAAAGTTATATCAATATTTCTACGAGCACCATGAATAGTATGATTACCACCAATTGCGAGAGCATCACCATCACCAGCAACACATATTACATGTTTGTCTGGGTGCATTAACTTGATTCCTGTAGCAAATGCAACCGTACGACCATGAGTCGTATGAACAGTATTGAAATCTACATAAGAAGAAAATCTTCCAGAACATCCAATTCCTGAAACAACACAAACATCATCTTGATTGAGACCCATTTTTTCAACAGCTCTTACAAAAGCTTTAAGAATAACTCCATCACCACAACCCCAACACCAAAGTGTTGGCATTTTTTCTAATCTTAAATATTTATCATAATTAAATGCCATGTTAGAATACCTCTTTAACTTTATTTACAATCTCATATGGAGATATTGGACGACCATTTACCTTGTATAGACCTTCAATATCAAGTCTACTAGATACACGCTCAACTTCTTCTGTGTATTGTCTAATGTTTAGCTCAACACAAAGAACATTTTTAATCATATCAGTATATTTTTTTATACTATCAGCTGGAGATGGCCATAAAGTAATAGGACGGAACAAACCTGCTTTTATACCGGCAGCACGTAAATGACGGATAGCTTCTTTTGCAGAAAGAGAAACTGAACCATAAGCGATAATAAGAACTTCACCCTCGGCACCAGTCATGTCATCTAACATAAACTCTTCATTTGATTCAAGTTCATCAGTGTGCAACATAACCTTATCTTCAAGACGCTGGATAAGTTTACGGCAAGTTTCAATCTCTTCTGTTGGGAAACCATTTTTATCATGGTGAAGACCTGTGAAGTGATAACGATATCCTGTAAACATTTTATTAAGTACTGCAGGCTGATCTGGTTCACATTCATAAGGATGATAATCTTCAGGAGCACCATCAAATTGTTTACGTGGAACGATACCAGCTTGAACTGCTTCTTCTGTTGGTATGATTGCTTTACCGTGCATATGCCCAATTGTCTCATCAAGTAAAACAAATACAGGTTGCATAAAACGGTCAGCCAAATTAAATGCACGTACTGTTTCTGTATAACACTCAGCAAGATTACCTGCACATAATGTAATAGAACGGTAATCACCATGTGATGGATTTTTTGCTTGACGAACATCACCTTGAGAAACACGAGTAGGAAGACCAGTCGAAGGACCACCACGCATAACATTCACAACAACCAATGGAACTTCAGTCATTTGTGCAAGACCAAGGTTTTCTGCTTTAAGTGAAATACCAGGACCTGAAGTCGCTGTCATTGTTCTATGACCAGCCATGCCAGCGCCAATAGCAGCAGCTACCGCAGCAATTTCATCTTCCATCTGAATAGTAACACCGCCACGCGCTGGTAAAAGGTCAGACATTTGCTCAATAACTTCTGATGATGGCGTAATTGGATAACCGCCCATAAACTTACATCCTGCATCTGCGCCTGCTAATGCTGCTAGATGATTACCACTTGATACAACTTCTCTTAAATCCGACATTATTTAACTCCTTGTACATCTAGTGACATATAGTTATTTTCTACTACTAACATTTGGCGAGCTTTAGCATCATCAGTTAATTTAGCAAAGCTAAACCCAGCTGCTTTATATTCTTTTGGATCTGCTACATATATAGCAAAATCTGGACATGAAAGTTCACACTCATTACACCCTATACAAGCTTCTGGATGATCAATAGAAATCATTGCACCAAGTGTAGAAGTTTTTTCATACCTCATTCCAAGCACACCAGAAGGACATACTGACACGCAAATATCACATGCCTTACAATTGTCTGTATTTACCCAAACAGGTGCATTACCTGGGTTTTCCGTTTTAAAAGTTCCCATTTATTCTCCTAATTATTAAGATACAAATTTTACTTTGTATCATTTTTGAATACTAAATTTCCCGACGGAACAAGAGACAAAGCTTTTTGCTTTTAGTTTAGCTGATTCACTAAACTTAATCTCTTCATCACAAAAAGGATAGCCTAATTTCCTTAAAGTAGCTCTAAGTTGTGCTGATGACGCCTCATCTTTAACATTTACTGTTACCGTACGAGGCTCGCACGAGAGGTCAACCTCAATATCTTTAAAACCCTCGCTTTTAAGAGTTTTTATTATTGTATTTGCACAACCTTCACATCGTACATTGTTGACCTCTACTGTTTTTAGCATTACCTATTTTTTGCCTAAGAGCTTAGCTACAGCCTTACCTATTTCCGCTGGAGAAACAACAACTGTTACGCCGGCAGCTTTGAGTGCGTCCATTTTTTCTTTTGCTGTTCCGGCACTTCCAGAAACGATTGCTCCGGCATGACCCATAGTTTTACCTTTAGGTGCAGTTTGACCTGCAATAAAAGCAACAACCGGTTTTGTGATTTGTTCTTTAATTAATTTTGCAGCCTGAATTTCTAAATCTCCGCCAATTTCACCAATCATTACGATTGCATGAGTGTCTGGATCAGCTTCAAACATTGGCAATAGTTGATTATAAGAAAGACCAATGATTGGATCCCCTCCGATACCTACAGCCGTTGAAATACCAAAACCTTCTTTAACAACTTGGTTTGCACCTTCGTATGTTAATGTACCAGATTTTGATATAAGTCCAATATTACCTTTTTTGAAAATCATACCTGGCATAATTCCGATTTTACATTCTTCTGCAGTGATAATACCTGGACAGTTTGGCCCGATTGTCATCATACCATGCTTAGTAGCATGAGCTTTAGCAGCTTGCATATCTTTAACCGGAGCACCTTCAGTAATAATTACTGCAAGCTCAATCCCAGCTTCAGCAGCTTCCATTACAGCGTCACCTACAAATGCAGGTGGAACAAAAATCATAGAAACTGTAGCGCCAGTAGTTTTTACAGCATCTGCAACTGTGTTGAATACGGGTTGGCCTAAATGCTCTTGTCCACCTTTATTTGGTGTAACACCGCCAACGATTTTCGTACCATATGCTAAACATTGTTCAGCATGGAAAGAACCCTCTTTTCCTGTAAAACCTTGAACGATTACTTTTGTATCTTTATTTACTAAAATTGACATTTATTAGTTTCCTTTCGCAGCAGCAACAGCCTTAGCAGCACCGTCACCTAAATCATTACCAACAATTAAGTTAGGTATATTTGCACCTTTAAGAATCTCTGCAGCCTCTGGCGCATTAGTTCCATCAAGACGAACAATTACAGGAACATTAACGTCTGTAATCTTAGTAGCTTCAATAATACCGTTGGCAATACGGTCACAACGAACAATACCACCAAAAATATTTACGAAAATTGCTTTTACTTTAGGGTTTTTAAGAATAATTTCAAAACCTTTTGCAACAGTTTCAGCATTAGCAGAACCACCAACATCTAAAAAGTTAGCTGGAGTTCCGCCCATATAGTTAATTGTATCCATAGTACCCATAGCAAGACCGGCACCATTTACCATACAACCAATCTCACCATCAAGAGCAACATAAGAAAGACCATATTTAGCAGCTTCTACTTCATCAGCATCTTCTTCTGTCAAGTCTCTCATTGCAGCGATTTCTGGATGACGTCCTAGGGCAGAATTATCAAATCCCATTTTTCCATCAAGTGCAATAAAATCGCCCTTACCTGTTTTAACAAGTGGATTGATTTCTATCATCTCTGCATCGTTTTCCATATAAAGTTTAAAAAGTTTTTGTGCAAATGAGATCATATTTTTTTGCTCAGCCGGATCAGTAAGACCTAGACCAAACGCTAATTGGCGACCGTGAAAACCTTGAAAACCAATAGCTGGATCTACCGGTATTGTAATTATTTTTTCAGGAGTATTTTCCGCAACATCTTCAATGTTCATACCACCCTCAGTAGAAGCCATTATTAAAGGCATTTCTAATTTTCTATCTAAAACAACAGAAAGATAGAACTCTGCTTTAATGTCTGCTCCGTCTTCGATATAAAGTTTTTGAACCAATTTACCTTCAGCGGTTGTCTGGTGAGTAACCAAAGTCATACCAAGAATCTCATTAGCTAATTTTTCTACTTCTTCAAGACTTTTAGCAAGTTTAACACCACCACCAAGACCACGACCACCAGCATGTATTTGAGCTTTAACAACCCAAACCGGACCACCTAACTCTTCTGCAGCCCTAACTGCATCTTGTACACTTTCAACCATTATACCTTTTGGTGTTGGAACACCATACTTAGCGAAAATCTGTTTTGCCTGATATTCATGTATATTCATTTATTCTCCTTGTTTTAAAATGGAGATGACTACGCCTTAGGCGCAATCATCTCTTCTGGTTTAACATATTCATCAAATTGTTCTGCAGTTAAAAGACCAAGTTCGATAGATGTCGCTTTAAGTGTAGAGTTGTTCTTATGAGCAGTTTTTGCAATTTTTGCCGCATTTTCGTAACCAATATATGGGTTAAGTGCAGTAACCAACATTAATGAATCATGTAAAAAGTGATCGATTCTTGCATGTACAGGCATAATGCCAACAGCTGCATGATCATTAAATGAAACAATAGAATCACTGAGCAGTCGAACTGATTGTAAAAAGTTATACGCAATTACCGGTTTAAATACATTGAGTTCAAAGTTTCCTTGTGAAGCCGCAAAACCGATAGTCGCATCATTCCCCATAACTTGACAAGCCACCATAGTAACTGCTTCGCTTTGAGTAGGATTTACTTTTCCTGGCATGATAGATGAACCCGGCTCATTTTCAGGAATAGTTATTTCACCCAAACCGCAACGAGGGCCCGATGCAAGCCATCTAACATCATTTGCTATTTTCATCATGTCAGCAGCAAGTGCTTTAAGAGCACCATGTGCGAATACTAATGCATCATGAGAAGTTAGAGCATGAAATTTATTTGGAGCTGTAATGAAATCATGACCTGTAAGTTCTGATAATTTTTTAGCAACTCTTTCACCCAATTCCGGATGAGCATTAAGCCCAGTTCCAACTGCTGTACCTCCAAGAGCTAATTCACGAACTGCTTCTAATGAAGTCTTAGCCATTTTTTCAGATTTGTTAAGCATCTCTACCCAACCGCTAATCTCTTGACCAAGTGTAATTGGAGTAGCATCTTGAAGATGGGTACGACCGATTTTTACTATATGATTGAATGCTTCACTTTTAGCTTGAAGAGTATCTCTTAATTTTGCAATAGCAGGCAACAAAGATTCTTCAACAGCTATAACGGCCGCTACATGTAAAGCAGTCGGGTAAGTATCATTTGAGCTTTGAGATTTATTTACATCATCATTTGGATGAATCAATTTTTCAACTCTAAAATCACCACCCAAAATTTCAGTAGCACGATTTGCAAGTACTTCGTTATTGTTCATATTTGATTGTGTGCCTGAACCTGTCTGCCATACAACAAGTGGATACTGTCCATCGAGTTTTCCTGCTAACATATCATCGGCTGCTTGAGCTATTGCTTCAGCTTTTCTAGCATCTAATTTTCCAAGATCCATATTTACTAAAGCTACGGCTTTTTTTAAATATGAGAATGCACGAGTGATTTCATACGGCATAGTCTCTTGACCAATTCTAAAGTTTTCAATAGAACGCTGAGTTTGAGCAGCCCAATACGCATCTATCGGAACATTTATTTCACCCATTGTGTCTTTTTCTATACGAGTCTTCAAATTATTTCTCCCCAAAAAAATTATTTTTATTTAATGTATCTATCAAATCCTGCACAGAAGCACAAGAATTACTAAACATCGCTTTTTCTGCATCATTAAGAGTTACTTCAATTATTTTTTCAGCTCCATTAGCACCCAACATTACAGGAACACCGGATACTACATCTGTATAACCATATTCACCATCCAAGTAAACTGCACAAGGGTGAATCTGTTTTGTGTCTTTAAGTATTGCTTCTACCATAATAGCAGTTGATTTTGCAGGAGCATAATAAGCTGAACCAGTTTTTAAATAGCCTACAATTTCTGCACCGCCATGACGAGTACGATCAACAATTTCTGCGATTTCACCCTCACTGAGCACATCACTAAGAGGAACACCTGCAACAGTAGAATAACGAGGTAATGGAACCATATCATCGCCATGTCCACCCATGACTGATGCACGAATCTGTCCACCACCATATCCAAGTTTTTCTTGAATAAATGCTGCCATTCTTGAACTATCCAATATACCAGCCATTCCTATGACGCGGCTTCTATCAAAACCGCTTTCTTTTAATGCTACATAAGTCATAGCATCCAAAGGATTTGAAACCATAATTATGATTGCATCCGGGGAATATTTTGCAATACCTTCAATAACTTCTTTAGTAATATTAGCATTTATCATTAGTAAATCATCGCGGCTCATGCCAGGAAGTCTCGGACTACCTGCTGTTACAACGACAACATCGCAGTTTACTAAATCTTCCATAGATTCTGCAACTTTTACAACTGTGTGACTTCTAACTGCAGAAGCAGCTTGAGACATGTCGAGAGCTTTTCCGCGAGCTACGTCAATCTTATTGTCACGAAGAATGATTTCATGGCAAGAACCAAGCATTGCTAATGAATAAGCTACTGTAGCTCCAACATTTCCAGCACCTACTATCCCTACTCTTTTACCCTGTTTCATATAGATTCCTTAAAATGATAGATTATGATAAAACTTAAAGTATATTAACTAATATCACTTAAAGACTTTTCGCCTTTTTTGTAAAACTAAATAGTTTCACAAAAAAAAGAAAATTTATTCTATCTCAAAAAAGAGATAGAATAATTTCAACTATATAGAATCTATAATCTTGTTTAGCGTTGCAGATGGTCTCATCGCAGCTTCAGCTTTCGCATCATCCGGATGGTAGTAACCACCGATATCTTGAGCTTTACCTTCTACAGCAAGTAACTCAGCGATAATTGTATCTTCATTTGAAGTCAAGGCTGCAGCTACCGGAGCAAATTTAGCAGCTAACTCAGCATCGTTACCTTCTGCAAGAGCTTTTGCCCAGTATTGTGCTAAGTAAAAGTGTGATGCTTTGTTGTCCGGTTCGCCAGCTTTACGTGAAGGCTCTTTATTATTATCTAGATAAGCATCATTTGCAACATCAAGTCCAGCAGTAAGCGCAGCTAGTTTCGCATCATTGTTTTTTTGACCGATAAATCTTAAAGACTCGGCAAGTGCCAAGAACTCACCTAAAGAATCCCAACGTAAGTGACCTTCAGCTAAGAATTGGTCAACATGCTTTGGAGCAGATCCACCAGCACCAGTCTCATACAGACCACCACCAGCTAATAATGGAACGATTGAAAGCATTTTTGCAGATGTTCCAAGCTCTAAAATTGGGTACATGTCAGTTAAATGATCACGTAAAACATTTCCAGTTACAGCGATAGTATTTTTACCTTCACGAGCACGAGCATTTGTAAATCTAGTTGCAGCTGTAATATCCATAATTTGAATATCTAAGCCATCTGTGTTTAAATCAGCTAAATAAGTATTTACTTTTTTAATCATCTCTGCATCGTGAGCTCTGTTTTCGTCTAACCAGAAGATTGTAGGCACGCCTTCAATTCTTGCTCTCTCAACCGCTAGTCTAACCCAGTCTTTAATAGCAACATCTTTAGCTCTACTCATTCTCCAAATATCTCCAGCTTCAACATCAAATGTCATAAGCTCTGTACCATCTTCAGCAGTAACAGTTACTTTACCACCTTCTGCTAGTTCAAACGTAGTTGGATGAGAACCATACTCTTCTGCTTTTTGAGCCATAAGACCAACATTAGCCATAGAACCCATAGTAGCAACATCATATTGACCATTTTTAACACAGTCAGCTACCATCTCTGCATGAAACATTCCATAAGTAGAGTCAGGGATAACTGCAACACACTCTTTAGCTTCGCCTTTTCTATTCCACTGTTTACCGCCTTCACGTACAACAACTGGCATAGAAGCATCAATAATCACATCATTAGATGCATTAAAGTTAGTTGTACCTTTGTCAGAATCAACCATTGCAATTTCTGGATTGTCAGACTCAACTACCGCCTGAAAAGCTGCTTTAATTTCTGCTTCTTTAGCGTGACCCTTGATCTTCTTCTCTAAGTCACTCATTCCTTGATTAGGATTTACTTTTAATGATGCAAATACATCTGCATATTTTGTAAATACACCTTGAAAGAATACTTCAAAAGCATGACCGAACATAATAGGATCAGAAATTTTCATCATTGTTGCTTTAAGGTGGATTGACCATAAAACACCATTTTTTCTAGCATCATCAATTGTCTTTTGGATAAATGTTCTATATTTAGCTTTAGACATAAATGTACCGTCTAAAACTTCTTTGTCAACTGCTTTAATGCTTCCTAGCTCTTTACCATTTAAAGCGATAGTTACTTTTTGGTTTTTATCCATAGTAACTGACTGCTCATTTCCGTAGAAATCTCCATTACCTTCCATGTGTGCAACATAAGACTTTGGATTTGCTGGGAATGCTCTAAGTTTATGAGGATTTTTCTGAGCAAACTTTTTAACAGCTACTGCAGCACGTCTATCTGAGTTTCCTTCACGTAAAACTGGATTAACAGCTGAACCTAAACAAGCATTATATTTTGCTCTAACAGCTTCTTCCTCAGCATTTGCTGGATTTTCAGGGAAATTAGGAATATCGTAACCTTGACCTTGAAGCTCTGCAATACAATCTTTAAGTTGTCCAACTGAAGCTGATACATTTGGAAGCTTAATAATATTTCCATCTGATTCTAAAACAACTTCACCTAGTTTTGAAAGTTCATCTTCCGCAAGACCCATTGCAGCCAAAACTCTACCTGCTAGTGAAATATCACTAGTAACTACTTCAACACCCGCTGCTTTAGTAAAAGCATTAACGATAGGTAATAACGAATAAGTTGCTAAAGCTGGTGCTTCATCAATTTTTGACCAAATAATTTTTGACATCTTGTATCCTCGAGTTTATATTTTATTTTCGTGATGAAAATTTACAAGATAAATCATAGCATTAAGAACTATAATATTTAGTTAGCCTATCTAAAATTCTTCTTGCTATTTACAATTTGTTTCATTTTGTAGCACGCTTTATATTGCTTAAATGTGTAGAATAGTTACATGCGAAATCATGCGTTCCACTCTTTGACTTCATAAAATAAAGATAATCCGTTTTAGCTGGGAAAACTGCTGCTTTGATAGCATCAAAACTTACATTACATATTGGCACTGGTGGGACACCTTTATATTTGTATGTGTTAAAAAGTGTCATATCTTCCTTAATTCGCTCTGGCGTAACCTTGACATGTGAATATTGGGCATAGTTTAGCGTTCCGTCCATCTGCAACAGCATCCCTTTTTTCATTCTATTGTATATAACTGAACTAACTATTGGCATTTCGGATATATTTGCTGATTCTTTTTGAATAATAGATGCTATTGCTACATAACGAAACCATTTTTTCTCGTTATATGTACCAAAGAGCTTAATAGAGAATGCCCTCATCTGCTTCAACGACTGGTCTAATAAAATTTTGATTAACTCTTTTTCTGTTATACCAAGAGGAAGTTTGTATGTATTTGGAACAAGTGCGCCCTCTTCCATGGAAAAATATAAATCATAATAGCGTTGTAATATTTTTCTATCAAGATTAAGATCTTCTGCTAATTGATTTAAAAAGATATATGTTGTTTCTCCAGGAATCAGAGTTATATTTTGGAGTGCCGCTTTTGCAGTTGTTAGCTTGTATAAAAAGTCCCCTTTGGTGATTCTGTTTACTCCAATGTCAATCCATCCATTTTGTGGTCTTCCTATAGCTCTCAAGAGCAGTGAATCAAGCTTAAATACATTGTAATTTTGCACTTGCAATTGTGCTATAATATTATTTATAGAACCTTTTGGAATGTATATGACTTTTGATGTTTCCATAGGCTTGTTTAGGTAATACATGACTGATAAAATAATAATCAATACTATTTCAAAAATCCATTTTATAATTGTAAGTTTTTTAATATTCATTTTTTTGACACTTTCTGTTATATTTGTAATTTTACAAAATGGACTTCATATTAATCGTATATCAGTTCAAAATCTTCAAATTGAGCAATTATACATAAAATGGGATGAAAAAATAAATGTAACCGTTGAGAAGATTCACTTTACGCCGCAATCCAAGGATCAAACCCCTTTTGACTACAAAAAAATAAAACAAATTTTTAGAGAATTATTTATATTTAATAATTGGTTTGAAAAAATCATTGTTAATCAAATCGAAATTAACGACTTATCTGCTTCATTGAAGTATACAGATAAAGATAATGGTTTTTTTGTAGCTTCATCTCCAAGCTTTTTATTACATGGCTTATTATCTTTCAAATCTAATGCAATGACTTTACATGTAGAAGAATTTCACGATTTTAAAAGAAAAATAGATATCAATGGTGACTTGATTTTTGATTTAAAAGAGTTGGCTTTAATCTCTTTATTTAATATCAACATAAATCAGAATGATAAGTTAAGAGTTATATCTTATGCTGATGAAAATAAACTTTTTTATCGTATCAACGCACCAGAAAATATGACAGATATAAAATATATTATAAATTTATTTCCACTACCGACAGAAGTTAAATATTGGGTGCTTGATGCTATCTCCATGTCTGACTTATCACTAAATAAAATTGATGGATGGCTTGAATACAGCAAGTTAGACGAAGCCTACAAGCATGTCTATGTAAGTGCAGAAGCAAATAATCTTTTATATACATATAATCCAAAACTACAAGGTGTCCAAAGTAAAACAACTGAGTTGGTATTTAAAGATGGTGTTCTTAACATATTGCCAAAAGAGGCCTACTCTTATGGTTTCTTTCTTGATAAAAGTTGGCTGAAAATAGATTTCAACAAAAAAGAGGAACTCCTTACTCTGTACTTAAAATTTAAAGGTTCTGTAGATAAAAATATCTTAAAAATCCTGAGTACATACAAAATAAATCTACCTTTTACTCAAAACACAGGCACAGTAAATACTGATCTAAAAATTGAAGTAAACCTTCACAGCATAGCTGTTGAAGCAGTAGGAGATTTTTTTACAAAAGAGGCAAATTTTAACTATTTAGGCTTAGATATTGATATATATGATGCCTATATTTCTCTGAATAATTATGATGTTAAAATAAAAAATATGCTGGCAAAATATCAAGATATAGCCCGCGCTAAAGTCAATGTAAAACTAAATGTAAAAAAACACGAAGGGAAAATAGAGTTTAAAGTTGAAAATACTGAGTTTAAAAAGTTGGATATATCTTTAAAAAAACAAATTAAACCTTTACTGATTACTTATAAAGTATTACCCGAACGAGACATAATCAACATCAACGATTCTGTATGGAACATTAAAGACAAAGAGGTTTACGTCAGCTCATTAGACATGCCGTTTGATTTAAAGGAATTAAGTGCTGAAATACCCACCACCCTAGTAGAAATTCCAAATGTTTCAACTGCCTACATGTCCGGTAAAGTGTCATTTAAATTGAATACGGTAAATCTAAAAATCGACCTGCTGAAATTTTTATACGACAGCATTAAATTATCTCAGTCTAATTCACAAATAGAATTAGATTATCAAGATAAAAACATAAAAATGAAATCGTTGGATAAGATCAGATTTAGTATTGACGGCACTGAGGCTACTGTTGAGGATCTAGACCTGAGCCTGCAAAATGACATTTTTTACATTAAACAGGGATTACTAAATATTGATAACTTTATAAACACAAAATTTAGTACGTACTACAACTTAAAATCAAAAAATGGAATCATAAGTCTAAACAACTTAAATTTAAAAAATGAAAATATGAATGAAATTTTTTCAAATAAAGAAACCGTTAACTTAGTTATAAAATCTACTGATGAAAATACAACTTTTACTTCTTCGGAGCTATCAACAGAATATACGCTTGCAAATAATGAGTGGAAGTTTAAAATCAATTCTCTATCTGAAATAGCAAAAAAATCACAATTACTGCAAGACTATAATCTTACAGAAGGAAGCGTTGAAGTACATAAGCAGGCAAATGATAAAAATATTCACTTTTTAGCAAATGTAAAATACCCCTATAAAATACTTGTGGCTGATAATGTAGAAGTTGAAAACTATATAATAAAAGGAAAAATAAACTCTGAAAATAAAAAAATATATTTAAATATAAATGATACTATCAATATAAATGCAGATGAAAATATAAGAGTAAAAGCAAAAGATACAGGTTTTAATATAAACTCCATATTAAATTTTATTAATGATAGAAATTCTACATCCAACAAATCAGACAAGAAAGTAACTTTTAGCTCTGAAAATTGCTATTTATACATTGATAAAAATAGACGCATAGTCTCAGATAGTATTGATTTACAGTATTTAAACAATGCAGTTACGGCTCAGCTAATTCACCATGAAGCAAACGCCGGATTCAAGCTTGAAAATAATAAATTTCACTTATATGGAGATAAATTTGATGATAAATTTATGGAAAATCTTTTTGCCCTTTCCAGATTTAAAGATGGAGCCTTAGCCTTTACAATAAGCGGTTCAACAAAAGAATATGATGGAACTTTTATAATCAAAGACACAGCAGTATTAGACTATAAAATTTTAAATAATGTGCTGGCTTTTGTCAATACAATACCATCTCTAGTCACCTTTAGTTTACCAGGCTATAGTTCAAAAGGATTACCGGTAAAAGAAGCATATATGAAGTTTAAAGCTAAAGATGATATCTATAACATTACAGATATGAGCTTGAACTCTCCAGAGCTTAAGATATTGGGTCGAGGAGTGGCAAACTTCAAAGCAGATACAATAAACCTTGACTTAAACTTACAAACTGATTTAGGTAGTGGTATGTCAAAAATTCCTGCGGTTGGTTATATATTATTTGGTGAAAATTCTATATCCACTTCTTTGAGCGTTACAGGATCATTAACCAATCCAGATGTAAATTCAAAACTGGCACAAGAAATAATTGTTGCCCCTTTAAATATCATAAAAAGAACTCTATTATTTCCGTACAAACTCCTAAAGGGAAAATAGCTTATTCATTTCTCAAAACAGTCAGTATGTCAACTTCACTAGCTTTTTTTGCAGGATAATAAGAGGATAAAATAACAATCGTAAATGCTCCTGTTACTATCAAAATAAAATCTTGTAAACTTAAATCCAAAGGAAGTGTTGTAGTAGGGTATACATCTTTTGGTAAGTTAACAATATCAAAAGTGCTTAAAACCCATAATCCTCCCATGCCAAGAACAATGCCTGCCAGAATACCACTCACACCAATAACAATGCCTAAATATAAAAATACTCTTTTAACTTCAGCCGTTGTAGCACCAAGGGAAAGCAGTAAAGCGATTTCACTTCTTCTATTCATAACAGTCATGAGAAGTGAAGAGATTATGTTGATTGCAGCTATTAAAATAATGAGCATTAAAACTATAAAAAGGGAGGCTTTTTCCAACTCCAGAGCGGCAAAAAAGTTTACATTATCTTCCCACCAGCCTTTTATACTGACACTGACCGGAAGTTCTTTTTTTATCTTTAGTATATCTACATGTGGATTTTTAGAAAATATATGTATCCCGTCGTATTGATTTGAAGGAAGATGCAGCATTGATTGTAATGATTCCAATGTTGTGTAGCTGTAAGCTTTATCATAAGCAGAAAGACCTGAATCAAATATAGCTTTAACTTTAAAACGCTTAATTTTAGGCGTTATCGATAGTCCGCCTGGTTCTACATGTGTAAAAATATACATCAGTTTGTCATCTATATACAAGCTATAATCATCTTTTAATGATTTGCCGATTAAGACTTCAAATTTACCGATCTTACTTTGCTCGATAGCTTTGCTTAAAACACTATTGACTTTTGCTTCATCGTTCATGTTTACACCAAATAGATATCCGCCTTCAAGCTTGCTTCCGCTTCTTGCCATGATGGATGACTGCACATATGGACTAAAAGAAAGTAAAGGAAATTTTGTTTCTAAATCAAGAAGCAGGTCTTCGTTCACTGCTCCGTAAAATTTTGGAATCACAGTTAATGGATAGTTCATAATGGTAAGTTTTTTCTTAAATTCATTGTCAAAGCCATTCATAAGCGCCATAGCAATGAGAAGAACTGTAACGCCTATCGAAATACCTAAAAATGCCAATAAAGCAGATAGAAATATAAAAGGCTGCTCATTGTCAAATCGTAAAAATCGTTTTACTAAATAGGGTACTATAGATTTTTTCAAGAAGCAAAAGCACCTTTTTTTGGACCACTTTTACCGCAACATTGTTTGTACTTTTTCCCGCTTCCACATGGACAAGGATCATTTCTGGAAATTCTTTTTGAATTTGCATCTTCTTCATCGTCATGATGATTTAATTGCATTGCTTGACTATCAAGCATTCTTTGTATCTCCATTTGCTGAGCAATTTTCTTAGCCTCTTCTTCTGCTGATTCTAATTTAAACTGAATAATCTGAAGTGTTCTGATGGTATTAAACTTGATATCATTGATTAACTCGCCAAAAAGATTAAAACTCTCTTTTTTGTACTCAACAAGAGGATCTTTTTGATTATACGCACGAAGTCTAATACCTGTTTTCATATTGTCCATAGAATAAAGATGTTCTCTCCAAGCACTGTCGAGCTCTTTTAAATAAAACTCTTTTTCTATATCTTGACGCATTTCATCTTCTAAAACACTCATTTTCTCATCATAAGATTTTTTAACACTGCTTAGAACTGCTTCGAATAACTCTTCATATTCAAGTGAAACTAATGAGTCTGTATTTAGATTAAAGTTTATCTCTTCTTTTAGGTGCTTAGCTATATCTTCCAGAGAGAAGTCTTCTCTTGCCCCGCCAATATAAATTCCAGATAAGCCAAACATATACTTAATATATTCTTCTCTTATATCATCAATTTTTGATGATATATCATACTCTGCACTTAAGAGTTGATTTCTGAATTTATAGACAATTTTTCTTTGTTCATTTGCAACATCATCATACTCAACTATCTGCTTTCTACCTTCATAGTGCATGTTTTCAACTTTTTTCTGAGCTTTTTCAACTGCACGGGTAACCATTTTGGACTCTATATATTCACCATCTTCAACACCAAGTCTTTCCATGATGGACTTGATTTTATCAGAGCCAAAAATACGGAGTAAATTATCTTCTAAAGAAAGATAAAACTGTGTTGTACCTGCATCACCCTGACGACCGCTTCTACCACGAAGCTGATTGTCGATACGGCGGTTTTCATGTCGCTCAGTTCCAACTATATAAAGTCCGCCAAGAGCTTTGACTTCATCATTTACTTTGATATCAACACCACGACCGGCCATATTTGTAGCGATTGTAACCGCTCCTTTAGCACCGGCACTTTTAATAATCTCACCCTCTTGCGCATGGTTCTTAGCATTTAAAACGGTATGAGCAATTTTTTCTTTTTTAAGAACTTCATGAAGCTTTTCAGACTTTTCAATAGAAGCCGTTCCTATCAAAACAGGCTGTCCTGTTTTAGATAGCTTTTTAATTGTATTGATAACTGCAGAAAATTTTTCTTCTTCAGTTTTATAAATCAAGTCGTTTAAATCTTGTCTTGTAACAGGAATATTAGTTGGAATGGAAACAACATCCAGTGAATAAATTTGTGAAAATTCTGTTGCTTCTGTTTCTGCTGTTCCAGTCATACCGGCCAGCTTGTCATACATTCTAAAATAATTTTGAAAAGTGATATCTGCTAAGGTTTGTGTTTCTTCTTTTACTTCAACACCCTCTTTAGCTTCTAAAGCCTGATGCAGACCTTCAGAAAAACGACGACCTTCACTCAAACGGCCTGTAAACTCGTCAACAATTACAACCTCGCCATCATTAACAACATAATCGACATCTTTCTCAAAAAGATAATTAGCTTTTAAGGCCTGGTCTAGAGCATGTGGAAGTGATGAATTTTCAGCACTATAAAGATTTTCAACTTTAAATAACTCTTCCGCTTTAGTAATACCTTCTTCCGTAATAAGGACTACTTTGTCTTTTTCATCAACAGTAAAATGTTCATCTTTTACTAAATTTAAAGCTATAACATTCGCATCGCTATAATCTTGCATGCTTCTGTTAGTAGGACCTGAGATAATCAATGGTGTTCTAGCTTCATCTATCAGAATAGAGTCAACTTCATCAACAATAACAAAATTATGGTTTCTCTGAGCCATGGTATCCAATGAATAACTCATATTATCTCTAAGGTAATCAAAACCAAATTCATTGTTTGTACCATAAGTTATATCAGCGTTGTACGCCTCTTTTTTAGCCACACTATCATGCATATTCTCTAAAACAACACCAACTGAAAATCCTAAAAAGTTATAGAGAACTCCCATTTCTTTGGCATCTCTGCTCGCCAAATAGTCATTTACAGTGACTAAATGCACACCTTTTCCGGTCATAGCATTTAAAACAATTGCCAGAGTTGCTACAAGTGTTTTACCCTCACCTGTTTTCATCTCAGCTATACGACCTTCATGCAGTACCATTCCACCAATCAACTGAACATCGAAATGTCTCATGCCCAAAACCCGCTTAGAAGCTTCTCTTGTAATAGCAAAAGAATCAACCAGAACCATACCTAAGGTTTTTTCCTCTTTCAAGACACTATTTTTTAGTTTTAAGAATTCCGCTTTTAACTCATCATCACTGAGCGCCGAATATTTTGTTTCTAATGCGTTTATCTCATTAACTTTGCTAGAATATTTTTTTAATTCACGGTCATTTGAAGTACCAAAGACCTTACCAACGAATGCTTGTAGCATTTTCAACCTTATATTAGATTACTATTGTTAAGTGCCTAACCATAATAAATGTCATAATCAACAACATTTAAAAGGTTTAGATTCAAGGCGAACTTTGCTTGGCGATGCCGAGCATCGTTAAGTGAAGTTCAACACAGGAGATAATCCTTTTAAATGTTGCCCGAAGGGTGAGAAGAAAAGCTACAATCTGCTTCGTTAAAATCTCTTGAAGCACAATAAGTGCAACTGCGTGATTTTGCCTCACAGCTTATAGCTTATCTTCTCATTGATTATGACATTTATTATGGTTAGGCACTTATACCGCAATTATTTGCTACATGACAACAGCAACCATAGAAATGGCGGTGATTTTATCATATTTATAGTTAGAATCACCATAATTTAATGGCAGAGCTTTTTTTAAATCTAATATTATACAATATGTAAACGATCACTTTGCTATAATTTTCAAAAAAGGAAATACTTGAAGCAAACACTTTTATTAATGATACTGTTCACTCTCAGTTTTGCATCTCTAAAGAATATTTATTCATTTGAAGCAGAATTTACTCAAAATATCACGGATGAGAAAAATAAAGTCCTAACTTATAATGGCCACCTTATAGCCGCTAAACCTTTATACGCAATGTGGCAATACACAAAACCGGTAAAAAAAGATATTTATATAAATGCTCGCAATGTGACTATAATAGAGCCTGAGATAGAACAGGTTATAGTTAAGAGAATTGAATCGAAATTTGATTTCTTTAGTATAGTAGAACATGCAAAAGAGATTAAAAAAGATGTTTATGAAGCTTATTATAAAGAATCAAAATTTACTATTATTTCAAAAAATAATTTTATAGAGTCTATCTCATATTTAGATGAATTTGACAATAAGGTACAGATACTGTTTACGAACCAAAAGCAAAATATAGAAATAGACAACAGTATTTTTGTACCGAGAATTCCATTAGAGTTTGATGTTATAAGAGATTAATGAAGGTTTAAAAAAAGAGATGTAACGACGCTGAAGTTGCGTCGTTACCTTAGTTTTAAAGCTATACAGCTTTAATTGTTACGCCGTATTTCTCTTCAGCTACAGTACGTGCTTCCAAGTGATAGTCTTTAATCTCATTAAAGTTAAGATATTTATAAACATCATCTGTTTTACCAGCAAGTTTTGCAGGAACAATCTCCATATACTCTTCTACAGTCGGGATACGTCCAAGTTTAGAACATACTGCCGCAAGTTCTGCAGAACCAAGATAAACCTGAGTACCTTTACCTAAACGGTTGTCAAAGTTACGAGTAGAAGTAGAGAATACAGTTGAACCTGGGCGTGCACTTGCCTGGTTACCCATACAAAGTGAACATCCAGGTACTTCTGTTTGTGCTTCGATTGCATTGAAAACGTCATAGTAACCTTCGTTGATCAGTTGTTGCTCATCCATACGAGTTGGTGGAACAATCCAGAATTTTTCAACAGCAACTTTACCTTCACCACGCATTACTTCACCAGCAGCACGATAGTGACCGATATTTGTCATACAAGAACCTAAGAATACTTCATCAATTTTTTCACCGGCAACTTCACTTAGAAGTTTAACGTTGTCCGGATCATTTGGACATGCCAAGATTGGCTCTGTTACTTCGTTAAGATCGATTTCGATAATCGCAGCGTATTCTGCATCAGCATCCGGTTGCATCAATGACGGATTGGCTACCCATTCTTTCATTCTGTCTGCACGACGCTGTAATGTACGAGAATCTTCGTAACCATCAGCAATCATCGACTCGATCAAAGTAATATTTGATTTTAAATATTCGATTACCGGTTCATCATTTAAGAGTACCGTACATGCTGCAGCAGAACGCTCAGCAGATGCATCTGAAAGTTCAAATGCCTGCTCAGCCTTAAGCTCAGGCAAACCTTCAATCTCTAAAATACGTCCGTTAAAAATATTTTTTTTACCTTTTTTCTCAACAGTCAAGAGACCTTCTTTGATTGCATAGTAAGGAATCGCGTTTACAAGGTCACGCAGTGTGATACCAGGCTGTAGCTCACCTTTGAAACGTACAAGTACAGATTCAGGCATTGTAAGAGGCATTGACCCAGTTACTGCAGCAAAAGCAACAATACCAGAACCACCAGGAAAAGAGATACCGATTGGGAAACGAGTATGAGAGTCTGCACCAGTACCAACTGTATCTGGAAGAGTTAAGCGGTTTAACCATGAGTGGATAACACCATCACCAGGACGAAGCGCAACACCTGAACGGTTAGCTATAAAATCAGGAAGTGTGTGATGCATTACAACGTCAGACGGTTTTGGGTATGCCGCTGTGTGACAGAAAGACTGCATTACTAAATCAGCTGAGAAACCTAAAGCTGCGAGTTCTTTGATCTCATCACGCGTCATTGGACCTGTTGTATCTTGAGAACCGACTGTTGTAGTTACAGGCTCAACATACATACCTGGACGAACACCTTCTATACCACATGCTTTACCAACCATCTTTTGCGCAAGAGTATATCCTTTACCTGTATCAGCTGGTTGTTCAGCAGTCAAGAATGCATCTGATGTACCCATTCCAAGAACATTACGAGCTTTAGAAGTCAAACCACGACCGATAATCAACGGAATACGACCGCCTGCACGCACTTCATCAGTGATAGTATTTGGATTTAGTTTAAAAGTAGCAATACATGCACCGTCTTTATATGCCTCACCTTTATATGGGTAGATTGTTACAACATCACCTGTTTCCATACCAGCAACATCCATTTCTAGTGGCAATGCGCCTGAATCCTCACATGTAGCGAAGAAAATTGGAGCAATAATACCACCAATTACTACACCGCCAGTACGCTTGTTTGGAACACCTGGGATATCTTCACCCATGTGCCACTGAACAGAGTTAACACCAGATTTACGGCTTGAACCAGTACCAACAACATCACCAACATAAGCAATTGGATGACCAGATTCTTTTAACTTGCTGATAGTGTTGATTGGGTCTTCCATTTTAGATACAAGCATAGAATTAGCATGTAATGGAATATCTGAACGTGTAAACGCCTCAGAAGCTGGAGAAAGATCATCTGTATTCGTCTCACCTGGAACTTTATATACAGTTACAGTCATTTCTTCAGCCAATGCCGGTTTAGAAGTAAACCACTCAGCATTTGCCCATGAAGTCATAACTTCTGTTGCATGTGCATTTCCAGCTTTGTGTAATTCTTCAACATCATTAAATGCATCATAAACAAGTAAAGTGTGTTTTAAAGCTTCTTTAGCAGCTTCAACAACATCGCTTTTAGCAGAATTTAAAGCATCGATAATAGGTTTAACATTATATCCGCCTAACATCATTCCCATAATTTTTACTGCATCAGCAGGGGAAATTGCAGATATAGTCACTTTTTCAGACGCAACATCATTTAAAAAAGCAGCTTTTACATATGCAGCGTCATCAACACCCGGAGATACGCGGTTTGTAATAAGGTCAATATTTTGTTCCATATCACCCTCACCGGCTTTAATCATTTCAATTAATGCAGCAGTCTGCTCAGCTGATAGTGGCAGAGGTGGTACTCCAAGCTTTTCTCTTTCAAGTACATGTGATTTATATTCTTCCATAAATGCCATAATTATTCCTGTATATTTAATTTCGAATTATTATAGCTAAATATAAATTATCTATTTTCTACATGTTACAAATAGAAACAGTATGGTGAAATTTCATTGTACGATTGTATAAAAAGGTAACACTTTTTAGAGATTTCTACTCTTTAACTCAATGTCAAGGGTTTCTCTATCCTTACCTCTATAATTTATTTTTAGCCATTTGAGATATGAATCAGGAACTTCACTATAAAAAAGACCTTTATATTTTCCAAACTCTATTCTTGCATTTGTTTTTATTTCTAGGAGTTTTTCATTACATGTAGCTTCAATCTCACTATTTTTTATGAGTGCCAAAAATTCTTCAAATTCCAGTCTTTTTTGGACAACAAAAGAGTAAGTTTCAAAATCAAATATACCTCTTCTGACGCTGACAAAATTTTGTAATTCTTGTATTTGTTGGACTGAGAGTTCTTCGAGGTTTTGAATATATACACTAAAGGAATTAGTGTATTTTGTAAAAAAAAGTTTAGCTTTAATCATGACTTATGCTTATAAGATTTCACGAATGCCTTTTACATTAGGAGCAGATAAGATGCCCTCGCCTTCTAGCTGTTCTATGACTCTTGCTGAACGGTTATACCCTATCTGTAACTTTCTTTGCAAGTATGAAATAGAAGTTTTTTTATCAGTTAAAATCACATTTCTAGCTTCTTCATACAATGGGTCTAATTCTTCATAAGTATCACGAGCAGATGAAGAGCTAAGTTCACTTTCTTCAAGTAAAAATCGTTTGTCATAGTTTGGTTCTCTTTGAGATTTTATAAAATTAACAATTTTTTCTATCTCTTCTTCTGTGCTCCATGGTGCGTGAAGGCGAACTAAACCGGTTGAACCGGGAGGAGTAAAAAGCATGTCTCCCTTACCGAGTAAAGATTCTGCACCTTGCTGGTCCAAGATAATTTTACTATCTACTTTTTGCCCTACTCTGTAAGATATACGAGAAGGCAGATTTGCTTTAATCAGACCTGTTACAACATCAACAGAAGGTCTTTGAGTCGCTACAACAAGATGTATCCCGGAAGCTCTTGCCATCTGCGCAAGTCTTGCTATGGAGTGCTCGACATCTTTTCCGCTCGTCATCATCAAGTCGGCTAACTCATCTATGATAACTACGATATAAGGAAAGTGCTCGCCGCCCTCTTTTTTTACTCTCTCATTATAGTTTTCTATATTTTTCGTTCTATTTTCACTCATAAGCTCATATCTGCGTTCCATCTCGGAGACCATATTGTTTAACGCAACTATCGCCTGTTTTGGTTTTGTGATAACAGGAGTAAGAAGATGCGGAATATCATTGTATATAGAAAATTCAAGCATTTTAGGGTCTATCATGAGAAGTCTCAACTGATCAGGAGAATTTTTATATAAAAGGCTCAATATCATAGCATTTATACCAACGCTTTTTCCACTTCCTGTCGTTCCTGCTATAAGCAAGTGTGGAAGTTTTTTAAGGTCAGTTATAAACGGTCTGCCAACTATATCTTTACCTAAAACGATTGTCAAAGGTGATGAAGAATCTTTAAAGAGTTTACTGTCGAGTAAATCTCTTAAATAAATCGTATCTACTGTTGCATTTGGTATCTCAATACCTACAACATCTTTTCCCGGTATCGGTGCTTGAATACGGATGCTCTCAGCTGATAGCGCCATAGCTAAATCATCTTGAAGATTTAGAATTCTGGATACTTTTACATTGGCTGCAGGCTTAAACTCGAAAGTTGAGACAACCGGTCCAGCGTAAGTTCTTACAACATCGCCCTCTATTTTAAAATGTGCCAGTTTTTCTATAAGATATCGTATTTTATCATCCACTTCACTTTCATCAACACTATGAGAGGTGGATGTTGGTTTTTGCAAAAAGTTTACAGATGGAAGAGTAAAATTTTTAGGCTTTTCAACTTCCCCTTTTTCTATACTTTCTAAAAGTTTTGTATTTTCTTCAAGTTCATCAATAATTAAAGCATTTTTTTGTTCTTTTACTTTTGATGCCAACTCCACAATAGTGTGTGGTTTATCATCTTTTGTAAGTTCTTCAACAGCGTCTTTTACATGTGGAACATCTCTCTTTTTCTCTATCTCTTGCTTTTGCGTATCATTTGGATTTGAAAGTACAGATTCTAGTTGATTCAGTTCATCTAATTTGAAAACTTTTTGTACAGAATCTTGTTTTTTATCTTTCTTTCTCAAAAATGTTGGCTTTTCCAGCTCGTCTTCATTGTTTTTTTGGATAAGCAAAACATCTTCTTTTTTAATCGATTTTTTAGAAACTTCAGTCTTATTGGATTGAATATAGTTCATTATTTTATTTAATTTAATATCCGGAACAATTCTTTTAATAAGATTATAAAATAGTGCTACAAGTTCATGAGGATTTTTATCTAAAATGATAATAACGGAAACCAAGGTGATAATCAGCCAGAATATCCAAAGCCCAAAAACTCCAATATATGGAGATAGAAAATCTACGAAGTCACCACCTATTTTTCCTCTTAATTCGTTGTGAACCAATATCGCCTGAAATAAAAGAAAGGAGAAAAAAAGTAAAAATGAGGCAGTGACTATTTCAGCTTTACGGAAATTAAAAACTGTTGTTTTATGCAAAAAATACAAAGGAATAAGAGTAGCCAAGAGGTAAACGAAAGAAAGATATCCAAAATAGTACTGATTATGTGAAGCAAAAATAGCTCCATAACTTCCTATTGGTCCGCTACTACCGAGTATTGTTGCAACACCGAGATAGATTAAAACTCCAAAAACTATAATAAACAGTGTATCTTTCAAATCACTTTACCTTTACTAATATAATTAAAGGAAGTATAGCCAAAAATGTTCCAGATGAAAATTTTTTGGCATTTTGAAAGATGAATTTTACAGATAATTTACTAAACTGAGCTTAGAAACCTTGGCAACTGTTGAGAGCATAGCCTGTAAATTTAAAGATAACTGCGTGAGCATTAAAGATGCTTCGGCTATATCTGTATCTATTACAGAGGATCGAAGCGTCATCGTACTAGTTTCTAAAAGTTGTGTTCTTTCAAGTGCATTTGTTAGTGCATTTGACTGCGCACCGACTACAGCATGTGCTCTACCCACATGTTCCATTAAATCATCCATAATTGATATGGCATTTTCTATTCCAACACTTCTTATATCACCACTCTTACTGTCTGGATAAAGCTTGTAGTTTTCAACAGCAGTTATTGTCTCACGAAGATTTTTAAAGAAATCTGTTTTAGGATCACGAACCGTTAGCGCATTATTAGAGTTAAAAGTCATAACGGATGCATCAGCACCAATACTGAAGTCTCCACTATTTGAGGCATACATAGCTAAACTGGCTTTTGTATTGCTACTGGTTGCATCTTTAAACTGAATTTTTCCATCATAACTTAAAAAGGTACTTCCAGAGCTTTCTGCTGAGCTAATTGCAGTATCATAACCAGCTTCTGTATTTACTGCCGGCAGACTACCCGTTACAATCATGTTTGTAACATCCATAAGCTGTTGATAGGTCATTTTATCTGCATCAACTGCTGTTCTTGGGCTTCCCATATTAAATATATTATAGTTTGTCACTCCCCCATCAAGCGAGAAAGTTGAACCCGCAGTTGCAAAATCAATTTGTGCCGTGTAAGCATTTCCGCTTGTATCGGTTCCTGAGAGTGTAAATTGTGTGCCACTTAGTGTACCTGCTGTTCCCTGAGAGAGGTCTGCAACTTCAGAAATTTTAGTGGATGGAGATGCAAATGCATTTGTACCTCTTAGTATCTGTGGAACATTTGAGGACAGCTTTGACCCATCTTTAGTAAACTGTGTTTTATCGTAAACTAAAGCATCAATATCTGTTGCAATAATACTGTTTATTATAGTTGGAACAACTGTAACTGCTCCTGTAAGGCTACCATTATCATTTGCCAAATCTGTATTTATAGAAACACCTTTCGCCACACCTTGTGCAGTTGCATTTAGTGTAATCGTGTCTCCATTTACGGTTACAGTGAAATCACCATCAGCTTCAATCTGGTTTTTCAAATCATCATAAGTTGTTGCAGGATCTGCATTAAAGAGTTGGGTATATGCTGTTGTGGTAGCATCTCCATTATCAACTGTAATGCTTAGTGTATCAACGGCTACCACAGCCCTGCTCATAGCAAATTCTGCACTCACTAATTCACTTGCAGGAGCAGCAACAGTAGAAAAAGGTGATTGCACAAAGCTTTTTATATATAAATTAGTATTAGCTGCCGTACTTGTTCCATTGATAATTTTGTCAAAGTTTGTTTCACCATCATCCAAGTTATCAATACTTCCGACAGCAGTTCCATAAATTGCATTGTTAACATCGGCTGCATCACCACCTGTAACGTCATAATCAACCGCTCCAACCATATGAAAATCAAGCTTACTTGAACCTTTCATTTTATCTTCTATGACAATCTCACCATAAGCATTCAAAGAAACATTCACTACTTTCAAGTCTGCAGTATTTCCATAAGCATTACCTATTTGTGTCAATAATTCATCAACTGTACTGGATCCACTCATGGATATCTGCTTAGTAAAAGATGTTCCATCACTTTTCGCACCGCTAAGATAGAAATGATTCGTTGCAGCAGTCCCATTAGCATCCAAATCACCCATCAAATCACGAATAGTATCACTGACAGTAATAGTTTTATCAATTCCACCTAAACTACTTGCCGGGTCTGAAAAATCAGGATATTTAGCACTTAAATTATATTGGGGTACATTTGTAGTTACTTGTCTTTTTACAAGTACTTCTTCCCCCAAAAACAAATCAGCACCGGTTAGATTATATTGCTGCTCAACTCTTGAACCTAAAAAAGCATTCATTGAAACATCATTTCCCATGTAACTGCCATCAGCAGCAATAGGTTTTACATCAACAGCAGAACCTGAAAAAAGATATTGTCCATTGATAGAAGTATTGGATAAATTTTTAAGATGGCTCTCAAGTCCTCTTAATTCAGCAGCAATTGCATCCATAGATGCCTCGCTTTGAGATGAATTTGAAGCTTGAAGAAGTAAAGTTCTTGTACGATCCATTGTAGTTTGAAATTCATTGAGAACCGTATCTGCCTGAGTTGACATCTTAGATGCACTCCCAGCACTTCCCTTGATTTGCCCCAATGTCGTCAATTCATTATCAAGCCTCATAGTATCAGCAAAAGTAGATACATCATCACCGGCATACTGAATCTTAAGTCCAGAGGATATTTGTTTGTTCACATCAAAAAGTTTTTCATTTGCTTTTGAACTATCATTAAAGATGTTTTTATAGTACATATTGGATGTAACTCTCATAATGCACCTCCATTTTGCTGCTGATTATGCTTAAATTCTATAAATCTTAATTATGCTTCATAAGTAGCAATATAAGTTCCATCTTTTAGTATCGGCTAAATTCATTTATAATTAAGCAATAACCCACTATCATTTCACTCTTTTAAGCCTGCGTGATGGAATGGTAGACATGACGGATTCAAAATCCGTTGGCGCAAGTCGTGGCGGTTCAAGTCCGCCCGCAGGTACCACTAACAACAATTTTTATAATTTCCGCACCAAAATATGCTAAAATGGCAAAAAATCTATTAAGTGATTGTAATGTTATTGAAAATTTTCTTTTTTATTGTTATTTTTTTAGAATTGCTATTTGGCAATACACTAAATAAAGACTACTATGTAAATTCAAACGACATAAACCTATCCCAAATAATTCCACATGTCAATTCAGATGCAGTTTTATTTTCATTTGAACAAGGAAAATATACAAAAAGAGTAAAATCAAAAGATTTAATCAAAGACTTAAAATCATATGGCTACGGTACGTACACTTCTAAAAGTAACTATATAAAATTTACAAAAAAAAGTCCTATTGACACATCAAAAATCAAAAAATACATAAAAGATTTTTATAAAAAGATTTATCCAAGTATTGATATAAAACAAATTTTTATCATGCCAAGAACGTATATAGAATCTTTGCCGCATGAATACCTTATAAATATTCAAAAAAAGAATAGTTTATATAATCATGGAACACTCTATATAAAAACAAAACAGCAAAAAAAGATATTTTTTGATTACACTATAGATGCAAACGTAGATGTCTACGTAGCAAAAAACAATATCAAAAGAGATACTGAACTATCTGCTATTAATTGTGTAAAAAAGAGTATAATCTTAGACAAATTTAGAGCGACACCTTTACAAAACTTGAAAAACAATGCGGTTCAGACTAAAATCAGCATAAGACATGGCAATATAATTACACTTAGAGATATCCGAAAACTTAGCGTTGTTAAGCGTGGCTCATTTGTAACTACCATATTAAATTCAGATGGCATGTCTCTTTCTTTTTCAGCAAAAGCTGAAACTGAAGGTATGCTCGGCGACATAATCACAGTTCAAAAAAGTGATGGCAAAAAAATAAAAGTACGGGTTACCGGTAGAAATATGGCAGAGGTACAATAGCATGAAAATAGTTGTAGCAACAAGTGGTGCCAGCGGAGTTAATTTAGGGTTAAAGACACTTGAACTGCTTCCTGACTCTATTGAAAAACATTTTATTATGTCAAAAAATTCTGAAATTGTTTTAAAAAAAGAGATGAATATTATTACACATAAAAACGATGATATCTCAGCAAGCATCGCTTCTGGTTCATTTGGAGTAGATGCTATGATTATAGCGCCTTGCAGTATGAACACTCTTGCTAAAATTGCATGCGGTATTTCTGACAATCTTGTCACAAGATGTGCCAGCGTTATGATAAAAGAACAGAAAAAATTGATTTTAGCTCCAAGGGAAATGCCCTTTTCTGCCATAGCACTTGAGAACATGCATAAACTAGCCTCTTTAGGCATCATCATAGCACCTCCTGTTATGGCTTATTACTCTGAGCAGCAAACACTTCATGAGATGGAAAATTTCATTATCGGCAAGTGGTTTGACCTGCTTGGAATAGAAAATAATCTTTACAAGAGATGGGAATAACTTTGAATAAAAAAATCGCACTTTACCCTGGGACTTTTGATCCTATTACAAATGGTCATTTTGACATCATTGAGAGGGCTTTAGGGCTTTTTGATGAAGTGATTATAGCTGTTGCACTCTCACATGATAAAAAACCGATGTTTACTCTTGATGAGCGGATAGAAATGACAAACAAAGCGATAGAAAATCTGAGCAATGTAAGAGTTCTCGGGTTTGATAACTTAACAGTAGAATTTGCCCGTACTCATGATGCGACTATACTTATACGCGGGCTTCGGGCAGTGAGTGATTTTGAGTATGAATTGCAACTTGGATATTTAAACAACTCTCTGGACGATTCAATTGAGACCGTTTATCTTATGCCAAAGCTACAACATGCTTTTATCAGTTCATCCATTGTTAGGAATCTTTTAAAATTTAATGCAAAAACAGAGCACTTGCTTCCAAAAGAAGTTCAAAAAATCATAGGGAGCATGAGCGCATGTACATTGCACTAGAGGGTATCGACACTGCCGGAAAAAGCACACAAATCTCAAAACTAGCCGAACACTTTCCAGATGCTATTATCACTAAAGAGCCGGGTGGCACAGAGATAGGCAAAGAGATAAGAGAAATCGTTCTAAATGCTAAAATACAAAGTAAAAAAGCTGAATTTCTACTCTTTTTAGCCGATCGTGCTGAACATATAAAAGAGGTCATAGAGCCAAATCTGGAGAAAATGATAATATCTGACAGAAGTGCAGTCAGTGGTGTCGCTTACGCTTTAATTCAAGGCGAAATAAGTGAAACAGCAATAATTCATCTCAATAGATTTGCTACAAACGGTATTTATCCGAAAAAAGTTTTTTTACTTCAACTTACAAAAGAGGAATTAGAGCTTAGACTTTCCCAAAAAAAATTAGATGGTATAGAACTTAGAGGATCTGAGTATCTTTTAAAAATTCAAGATGCCATCATAGAGGCTGCAAGGCTCCTTCAGCTGGAACTTGTAACTATTGATGCAACAAAAAACATAGAAGATATAACAAAAGAAATATTAAACAATATGAAGGATAGCAATGATTAATTCACTAAGAGGAATGAACGATATTTTAAGTGAGGATTATGAACGATTTACTTACTTTATAAATACGGCTACTGATATAGCACAAAAGTATGGTTATCATTTTATAGAAACTCCTCTTTTAGAAGAAACTGCCCTTTTTAAACGCTCCGTTGGTGAATCCAGTGATATTGTCGGCAAAGAGATGTATCAGTTTATAGACAAAGGGGAAAATGATGTTTGTCTTCGCCCTGAGGGAACCGCCGGTGTTGTCCGTGCTTTTGTTCAAAAAAAACTTGATAAAGCTGGTGGGATTCATCGTTTCTTTTATCATGGTTCTATGTTTCGTTATGAAAGACCTCAAAAAGGCCGTCTAAGACAGTTCCATCAGTTTGGAGTTGAGAGTTTTGGCGTTGACAGTGTTTATGAAGACGCTGCTATGATTATGATGGTCAGTGACATTTTAAAAGCTCTTGGAATTGCTTACAGACTCCAGCTGAATTCACTTGGAGACAGTAATTGTATGCCTCAGTATCGCGATTCTTTAGTGAGTTTTATTGAAAAATGCGAAGATGATATTTGTGAAGATTGTGTCAGAAGAAAAGCTACAAACCCTATCCGTGTTCTTGACTGTAAAAATGGAACATGTCAAGTGATATACAAAGAAGCTCCGAAACTCATTAACCATTTATGCTCTGCATGTGAAGATGATTTTGAGAAGTTAAAGAAGATTCTTGATGATAACGAGATAGCTTATGAGATAGATACAAACTTGGTTCGCGGACTTGATTATTATTCTAAGACTGCATTTGAGTTTGTTAGCGACAACATAGGCTCTCAAAGTGCGATAGCCGGCGGTGGTCGTTACGACAGACTTGTAGAGTTTTTAGATGGTCGCCCTACTCCTGCAGTTGGTTTTGCCATGGGAATTGAAAGGCTTATGGAACTCATAAAGATGCCAGAAGTTAAAAGAGACGGTTATTACCTCGGTGCTATGGATGAAGAGGCTATTGATTTAGTTGTCAGTCTTACTCATAAGAAAAGAAAGAGTGATAAAGCCACCTGTGATTACAAAGCAAAAAACCTTAAAAGCCATCTTAAAGGTGCTGATAAAGTAAATGCAAGGTTTTGCTGTGTAATCGGCACAAACGAGATGCAAAACGATACGATATGGGTTAAAGATTTAGAAAATAAAACAGAAAGTACTATGTTCTTAAAGAATTTCTAGCATTGAGTTTATAAATAACAGATGGATATGAATAGCATTAAAAATAGAAATGGTGAGATATACTTCGATATTGATAAATATTTTCATCACAAATTACATATATAGGTTTACATAAATGAAAAACTTTGGACTCGACATTTGGTCAAATAATAATTTTATCATCGAGGATGGTCAACTAAAATTAAATTATAAGAGCATGCCTTCACTTTTGCAAATAACAGAAGAGATTCGCTCAAATGATGTGAAAGGTCCTATTTTATTAAGATTTCCGCATCTTATTAAAAAACAGATTCAAACTCTTTATTCTCACTTTGACAGAGCTATGGAAGAGAATAATTACAATGGATCTTTTAACGCTGTTTTTCCACTAAAAGTGAATCAGTTTCCTTTTGCTGTAGAAGCTGTAACATCACAAGGTTCAAAATACAACTATGGTTTAGAAGCAGGTTCTAAAGCAGAACTTATCTTAGCCATGAGTAAAACCCCTAGTGGAGCAAATATAACTGTTAACGGCTTTAAAGATAAAGAGATGATATCTCTAGGATTTATTGCAGCTCAAAGTGGACACAAAATCACAATTACAATCGAAGGCTTGGGCGAGCTTGAAACCATCATCGAAGTTGCCCGAGAATGTACTTTAAAAGTTCCAAATATTGGACTTAGAGTTCGACTCCACAGTGCCGGAAGCGGGATTTGGGCTAAAAGCGGTGGGATGGATGCAAAATTTGGTTTAACCTCTACAGAAATTATCGAGGCAGTCAAACTTTTAGGGGAGCAAAATTTACTCCAACATTTAAGCATGGTTCATTTTCATATAGGTTCCCAAATGTCTGACATTGCACCTTTAAAAAGAGCTCTAAGAGAAGCTGGAAATATCTATGCCGAACTTAAAAAAATGGGAGCTTCATCACTCTCAAGCATAAATATTGGTGGTGGACTGGCAGTAGAGTATGACCAACATATTCATTCAAAAGCCAGAAACTATTCTATAGCTGAATTTTCAAGCAGTGTTGTCTTCTTACTTGGTGAGATTATGAATGCTAAAAATGTTCAACATCCAGATATTTTTACAGAGTCAGGAAGATTTATAGTAGCTTCTCATGCTGTTTTAATAACTCCTGTCCTTGAGCTTTTTACACATGATTATCAAGAACAGCTTTTAAACTTCAAAAAGAAAAACCCGCCTCTTCTTGAAGAACTTATAGAACTGCATAAACTTCTTAACAATAAAAATTGCATAGAGTATTTGCATGATGCCCTCGACCACATGGAGTCCCTTCTAACTTTATTTGATTTAGGTTATATTGACTTGCAGGATCGTTCTAATGCAGAAATATTAGTGCATAATATTATAAAAAAATCATTGTATTTGACATCATTAGACCCTACAAATGAGCTTGAACAATTACAAGTCAGGTTGCAAGAGCGATATCTCATAAATGCTTCTATTTTTCAAAGTTTGCCGGACTACTGGGGCTTAGGACAGCATTTTCCTGTTATGCCGTTGCACCATTTAAACTCTACACCCATTAGAGCAGCTTCTCTTTGGGATATCACATGTGATAGTGATGGAGAGATTGGTTTTAACCCTGATAAACCTTTATATCTGCATGATGTAAACTTAGATGAGGAAGAATACTTTTTAGGTTTTTTCAATGTTGGAGCTTATCAGGAAACACTGGGAATGAGCCATAATCTGTTTACACATCCTAGTGAATATACTATATATGTAAATGATGTTAACTATGAAATAAAAAATGAAATCGAATCAAAAAACATCTTGGATATTCTCGAATCAATCGGCTACGATAAAGATGAAATTTTAAATAAACTTAAGACAGACTTGTCTAATAGCCAATTTATTACAGAAAAAGAAAAAAGTGATACACTTTCAAAATTAGAGATATTCGTACAGCAAAACGGTTATCTAAGAACAACAAACTAAGGCTTAATTGTGGGACTTTACACTGATATCAGAGAAGATTTTTCTAATGCTTATAAAAATGACCCTGCTCTAAATTCAAAGGTAGATTTTTTATTCAACTACCCAGGTGTTTGGGCAATTGCTTGGTATAGGCTATCTCATAAACTTTATAAAGCAAATTTTAAAAGATTGGCAAGAATGATAATGGGCTTATCACAAATTTTTACCAATATAGATATTCATCCTGCCGCCGTAATTGGGAGAAGAGTTTTTATTGATCATGGTTTTGGAGTTGTGATTGGAGAGACTACGATTATAGAAGATGATGTACTGATTTATCAAGGAGTAACTCTTGGCGGTGTATCTTTAACACACGGAAAACGCCATCCCACTATAAAACAAGGTGCTGTTTTGGGTGCCGGTTCAAAAATACTTGGAAATATTGTTATTGGCGAATATGCAAAAATCGGTGCAAATTCTGTTGTAGTAAAAGAGGTACCTGACTGTTCAACTGCGATAGGAATCCCGGCACATGTAATAGAAAAAGGGAGATGTAAAGATCCGTTTATGCATAATATGCTTCCTGATATCAACAAAGAGATGTTTGAATACCTACTAAAAAGAGTTGCTGTTCTAGAACATATTTTAGTTGAAGACAACAAAAAACTCTTAGAAGATGATTTAGCTCTTGAAAATATTTATCAATCATTTATTAAAGCTATGAAGAATTAAGTAAGAAAATATTTTCTCAACTTAACTATAAAATTATTTTAGTATAATTATGGCTATTATTTTCACATCAAGTGACTAAGGACTTAAAAATGCTAACAAACCGCATCAACACGCTATCTGAATCGATTACAATCGCGATTACAACACTCGCGCAAGAGCTTAAAGCTGAAGGAAAAGATATCCTTAGCTTTTCTGCCGGAGAGCCTGACTTTGATACACCACAGGTTATCAAAGATGCTGCAATCAAGGCTATCAACGAGGGTTTTACAAAATATACTGCTGTTGATGGAATACCAGCCCTAAGAACAGCAATCGCACAAAAGCTTAAAAGAGATAACGGCTTAACATATGCTCCGAATCAAATCATTGCAAACAATGGTGCTAAGCATTCTCTATTTAACTTGTTTGCTGCAACAATACAAAAGGGTGATGAAGTAATCATACCTGCACCTTATTGGGTTACATATCCAGAGTTAGTTCTATATTGTGGGGGTACAGTTGTTGAGATAGAAACTCTTGATGATACTGACTTTAAAATAACTCCAGAGCAATTAAAAAATGCTTTAACACCAAATAGCAAAATGTTAATTTTAAATACTCCATCCAACCCAACCGGTTCTGTTTACTCAAAAGAGGAACTTACCGCTTTAGGAAAAGTCTTAGAGGGAACTAATGTTATCGTTGCAAGTGATGAGATGTATGAAAAACTTGTATATGAAGGTACTTTTACATCAGCAGCCGCTGTGAGTGAGGACATGTATAAGAGAACTGTAACAATTAACGGTTTAAGTAAATCAGTAGCTATGACTGGCTGGAGATTTGGCTACATGGCAGCTCACAACACCGAGCTAATTCAAGCAACTAAAAAACTTCAAAGCCAAAGCACTTCAAACATAAACTCAATAACTCAAAAAGCTGCTATTCCAGGGTTAGACGGTTCAGCTGATGCAGATATAGAGATGATGAGAAAAGCATTTAAAGAGCGTCGTGATGAAGCCTTTAAACTCTTTAATGAAATCGATGGGCTTAGTGTTATAAAGCCAGACGGGGCTTTCTATCTTTTTGTAAATATTAAGCAAGTAAGTAATGATTCTTTAGAATTTTCAAAACAGTTACTGGCAAAAACAGGAGTAGCTGTTGTTCCAGGTATAGGATTTGGAAGTGAAGGTTATTTTAGATTTAGTTTTGCTACTGATATTGAAAGTATCCGTACTGGAATAAAGAGAATCGAAGAGTTTGTAAAAGAGTTAAAAGCTTAATTCATCTTACATGTGCAAACGGCACATGTAAGTAGTTTGAAATTATTATTTTAAAGACTGCAAAGCTTCTATAACTTCATCTAAGTTATCCATAGGAATATGAACTTTCCATTCAGGAACATCAGCATTTCCAGCTAATGATATACCAATACTTGCTACAGTCGCACTATTTTCACCATATGGCTTTTCTATTTTTGTTACCGAAATAACACCTTTCTTTGTTCCGCTTAATGCAATTGTTTTTGACATTACCAATCCTTTTTTTTTAAAGTTTTCTTAAAATTATTTCAATAGTCTAGCTATTTTCACCTGAAGTTTTAACCATGTTTTTTGTTCCATAAGTGGAAAACCTCCAAAAGTTAAGCCGCTTTCTTTAATGCTTTTTGTTACACCGCTTCTAGCGGCAAATGTTGTAAAAGGAGCTATTTCTATATGACCAGCCGTAGCTGATTGCCCACCCATTACAACATTACGTCCAAGCTTAGTGGACCCGGCAAGACCAGACTGAGCAACCATTACTGAATATTCACCTATTTCACAATTATGTCCAATTTGTATAAGATTATCTATACGGACACCTTTTTTAATAAGTGTAGTTCCGAAAACCGCTCTGTCAATGCTCACGTTGCTACCAATTTCTACATCATCTTCAATAACAGCATTTCCATTTTGGTAAATCTTCCTATGCTCACCCAAGTGATTTGTAGCAAAGCCGAAACCGTCAGCACCGATAACCGTATTGGCATGTATGATACAATCATTTCCAATTTTACAGTCTCTGTAAACAGTTACACTGGGATAAATAATAGTATTGTCACCAACAACTGCTTCTGCACCAATGTAGACATGAGCAAGAATAGTACAGTTTTTGCCTATCTTAGCGCCATTTGCTATTTCAGCTTTAGAAGACACAATACTCCCCTCGCCTATTTGAGCAAGGGGAAGATTGTTATCTTCAATTACTGGAGCAAAATATTTAGAAAGAGTTGCCATAGACCAGTAAGAATTTTCAACAACTAAAGCTACACAATTCTCCGGTACATGCTTGATTAAAGAAGCAGAAACTATAATTGCAGCCGCGTTGCTACTCTCAATATCTTTTATATATTTTGAATTAGACACAAAAGAGATTTCATTAGGCATAGCATTTTTAAGTGTATTCATACCTGTAATTTCTATATCTTCAGCACTAAATTCTATCTCTAAAATAGCAGCTATATTACTTAAAGTCATCAATTATCGCTCAAGTGCCACAGAACCGCTTCTCACAATTTCTTTTGGATTATATCTCTTAATAACACTTAAAAAGTTATCAACTCTTTTTGGTTCATCTGCAACCATAACTATGATTACATTATCTCCAACATTTACGATTTTACCATTGTAAGCACCACAAAGCGCACTAATATCACTTAAATTTTCAGTGATAGGGAACTTAACCAAAGCCATCTCTTTTTCAACTAAATCAGAGTGTTCATAAACTTTAAGAACTGGAATAAGTTTATGCAACTGCTTTGTAATTTGCTCAATTACTCTTATAGAACCAGCTGTAACAATAGTCAATCTTGAATATTTGCTATCAGGAATCGGAGCAACTGTCAAAGATGTGATGTTATAACCACGACCAGAAAAAAGATCAGTAATACGAGATAAAACACTCGCTTCATTAACCACAATAACCGAAACTACTCGTCTTTCATTGTTGTCTATCATTACTTTTTCTCCTTCTTCTTTTCTAGTAACATCATGTTAAAAAGTGATCCACCAGATGGAACCATCGGCATAACATTTTCAAATCTTTCAACCAGAACTTCTATAAATGCAACAATATTTTTTTCTACTGCATCTTTAAGTGCTGCATCAAATTCTTCTTTTGTGTGAACTCTATAACCGATTCCACCAAAAGCTTCTGATAACTTTACAAAATCCGGTTGAACACTTAAGTCTGTTTCACTGTGTCTCTTGTCATAAAAGAGTGTCTGCCATTGACGAACCATTCCTAAAAAATTATTATTTAAAATTATATTAATAACCGGAAGTTTTTGCTCAACTGCCGTCATTAGCTCTTGACAATTCATTAAAATAGAACCATCTCCGGTAAAATTTATACTTGTTTTATCCGGTGATGCGGCTTTAACACCCATCGCTGCCGGAAAACCAAAACCCATAGTTCCGAGTCCGCCAGAGGTTATCCATTGACGAGGACGGGTAAATGGATAAAATTGTGCTGCCCACATTTGGTGCTGTCCAACATCAGTAGAAATATTTGCACTATCTCCAAGGAGTTCACCCACTCTTTTAACCACCCATTGCGGTTTCAATCTATCAGTATCTTCATGAAAAATCAAAGGATGCACCCTATCAAAGTTATTGATAGTTTCTCTCCAAGACTCATAATTCTCAGGATGAATTTGTGAAGACAATTCCAACATCTCATCAATAACATTCTTAATGTCACCAACGATTGGATAGTCTGCATTTACAAGTTTAGAGATACTTGCAGGGTCTATATCCACATGAATAACTCCAGCATTTTTTGCAAATTCTGAGAGCTTTCCTGTTACCCTGTCATCAAACCTGGCACCAATACCAATAACTAAATCTGTTTCACTCATAGCCATATTTGCAGCATAAGAGCCGTGCATTCCAAGCATAGAAATAAGAAGTTCATCATCATGGGAAAGAACACCTCTTGCCATCAATGTCTCAACTGCCGGAATACCGGTTCTATGAATTAAATCTCGAACTTCATAGGCTGCATTTGAATTTACAATGCCGCCGCCAAGATAAAAAAGTGGTCTTTTAGCTTTCGATATAGCTTCCATCGCTTTTTTAATTTGGCGAGGATTGCCTTTTGTGTGAGGCTTATATGTTTCTAAGTCAACTTCAATATCATAATTGAATTCAGCTATTTGCGCTGTGACATCTTTTGGAATATCAACATGAACGGGACCTGGACGACCACTTCTTGCGATGTAAAATGCTTCTTTTAGAACACGTCCCAAATCTTTTGCATCTGTTACAAGGTAATTGTGTTTTGTACAAGGACGACTGATTCCAACAGCATCTATCTCTTGAAATGCATCAGTTCCAATAAGACTCATAGGAACCTGACCACTGATTACTACCAATGGAATAGAGTCCATATAAGCATCAGCCAAACCGGTTACAGCATTGGTAAAACCTGGTCCACTCGTAATAATCGAAACACCGACTTTACCGCTAGCTTTTGAATAACCCTCTGCAGCATGAATTGCCGCTTGCTCATGACGAGTTAAAATATGTTTAAAATCATGTTGTTTATATATCTCATCATAAACATTCATAATTGCCCCGCCAGGGTATCCAAAAACGGTATTTACACCCTCGGCAATTAAAGCTTCAATGACCATCTGTGCACCACTAATTTGCATGAAAAGTCTCCTCTTATTATTGTATATTTAAAAATTCGCTTATTATAGGAAAATAGAGCTATATTTTAGGTTAAAATAGCTTGTAAGTTTTAAGTCCAAAACTATTCTAAGATTGAAGTGGCTACCATTGATGGTCGCCACATGCTTAAAGAGCCTTTAGTCTGAAGTTCAAGAGTTAGTTTTGAGTGCGGGTAATACCGTATAAAAATTTCATAAAAACTTAAAATCTGGTCTTGCAATCCAAATGATAAAATATAATTCTTTATTCCATTTTCTATAACTGCCTGATCTTTTTTTTGCTTAACAGCCTGCTCTAATTGAATCATATAAGCCCAACCAAAAATAGTACCGAGAGCCATATATTTGGAACTAATATTCATATATTTTGCCAGAGCTTCTTTTATACCGCTTATATTGCCTTCAACAGCATATTCATTAGCTTTTGATAAATCATTATTCCACTGTTTTTGCAAGGCTTTTCCATCTTCACTATCTTGTAAATCTTCAGAAGTTGCTAAAATATTGTACGCCAAAACAATATCTTCATCTTTTATAGCATTGAAAAATTTATGCTTTGCTTCAATCTCTGCAATTATTTTTTTTGCATCCTCCTCAAAATCAGGAAATTCTTGTAAAGCTCTAAATATTTTAATAGCCGCATGGGTATCGGCATCTTGCATAAACTTTTGTGCTTTTACGTATAAAGTATCAGCATATTTCATAATAGCTTCATATTCAGGAAATTCTTTTAAAAATGGATGTAATTTTATAAGTTCAAAAGTACCTTTAAAATCTTTTTGTCCCATGGCAATTCTAAATCTTTTATATACTTCAGATTGTGAAAACAATTCTTGTATAAGATTTGTTTTTTCAGTAACCCCTCTATAAGGAGCCAATATTTCACGAGCCTTATCCTGACCTTTTGGATCAATAGCATATTTCTGAGCTATCACAAAATTTTTTCTCCAGTTGGCTTCTAGAGATTTATAAATTTCTGATTCTTTGTAAACTGGGTACTGGCTTGCAAGCGAGTAAGCTAAGGATATTTTGCCTTGTTTTGCCAAAGCAGCAAACTTGTCAAATTCTGCATATTCACGAATAACTTTTTGCATGATTTTATTTTTATCTGGAATATTTTTAAAACTTTTAAAGAGAGCAATAGCTGTTCTTTTATCACTGTTTTCTAGTGCCAATTTTGCTTTTTTTAGTGTCATTTCCCATAAAGCTTCCACTCTTGCATAAATATTAGTAGATTTTAAAAGCGGATTTTTTTCTATATATGGATAGATGTGGTCATAATCTTTATTTTTAACAAACTCTTTTAAATTATTTTCACCATAATATATATGATAAAAAAGAAGTTCTGAGTTCTCTGTAGCTATTATTAAATATTTTTTTTCTTTATCAAAACAAAGGGAAGTGATAGATGAATCAAGCTTAATATATTTTTCGGATAACTGTTCATAAGTTTGGCTATCGTAAACAAGTATGTAGCCAAGCTGCGTCCCTAAAAAAAGAAATCTATCATCACTGTCTATCGTTACTTGAACAACTGTGTCATGCAGCCCTTCAAGCCTTTTTAACACTTTACCCGTTTGCGTGTCCCAAACAATCCCATTAGATTCTTTGTCTATACTAAAAAGCCTATGATTATTTAAAAACTGTAACTTCATAACAGGAGCAGAATGTCCAATCATCTTATATACCGGGGTCATTCTATCTAAACTAAATAGCGATACCTTTTTATCATAACTTGCCGTTGCCACCCAGGTTGCATTCTCACTAAAAGCAATATCATTAATAGTATCAACATGTACCGGAAGAGTAAAAACAAGTTTTCCGCTCTTTATGTCTAGTGCAAAAGTTTTTCCATCATCCCCGCATGAAAACATATAAGAATTTTTTGGATCAATACCGACACAAGACACATTACCTTGGTGTCTAGACACTTTGGCTATCACTTTTTTAGTCTCAACGTTAAATAGTATAGAGTTTTTTGCATCAGAACTTACTGTAGTAAAATAATTTCCGTTACTTGTAAAATCAACAACACGGTTTTTATAATCTGCATGGGAGATTTTTGCATTTAAACCGCTTTTAACATTCAATGAAGCAGTATCCATTATCACTACTGTTGTACTTGAATCGACAGCAAGCAAGTCACCACTGTCTAAAATTTTTGTTAATATTACTGGTTTAGCAAATTTTTTTTCATGCATTAATTGCATTCTGTCAATCCCTTAAATAACCCTCTTTTTTCAATATTCTTCTTATTTCTTGCTGATGTTCATCACCTTTTGTTTCCATGTGAACTGTTACATTTGCGTCACCATAATCCAGCGAAATTGAAGTTCTGTCATAGGATATATGGACTATATTTGCATTTAATTCTTGTAAGATTTGGGTAAATCTCATTAATGAACCAGGCTTATCGATTAAAGTAACCGTTATATTCATTTTTCTGCCAGACTTTAAAAGACCTTTTTCAATAATTACAGAAAGAAGTGTAACATCCATGTTCCCGCCACTAAGAACGACAGCAACCTTTTTGCCTTTTAAATGTTCTAGCTTATGATGTAAAAGTGAAGCCACACCAACAGCACCGGCACCTTCAACAACAAGTTTTTGTTTCTCAAGTAAAAATAAAATTGCGCTGGCTATCTCTTCATCATCAACACTTATGAACTTATCTACAGTTTGTAAAATATGCCCCAGCGTAATCTCTGAAGTGTCACGAACAGCTATGCCATCCGCTATAGTTCTTACACTCGTTGAATCAACAGCTTTTTTTAAATCATATGAATTTTTAAGTGCAGGTGCACCTTTAGCACTGACACCAATAACTTCAATCTTTGGATTGATAGCTTTAAAAGCTGATGCCATTCCGGAGATAAGACCGCCACCGCCGACAGGAATAATAACAGCATCAAGATCTTCACATTTATCCAATATATCTAAAGCGACCGTACCCTGACCTGCAATAACTTCTTCATCCTCAAAAGGATGCACAAAAGTTAAAGAGTTTTTTTCTCCGTAAGAACGTGCGTAGGCGTAGGCTTCATCATAATTTGTACCGTGCAAAATAACTTCGGCTCCAAAATGCTTTACACCGTTAATTTTTGTAAGCGGTGTTGATTCCGGCATTACAATCACGGCTCTAATGTTAAATTTGGAAGCAGAAAGGGCAACACCCTGCGCATGATTTCCAGCACTTGCCGCTATAACTCCGCATGCTCTTTGTTCATCCGTCAATGATGCTATTTTATTATAAGCACCTCGTATTTTAAAAGCACCTGTAACCTGCAAGTTTTCTTTTTTTAAATAAACCTCACACTCTGCAATTTCACTCAGATAGGGTGCGTAAGAAAAAGGCGTATCAACTATGATATCTTTTATCTTTTCTCTAGCTTCGTAAATTTTATTTATATCTAACAATATATTCCCTTATAACGAACGATGCTCTACCATGCTGCACATATTTTGAACAACCATCATCCCCGCATCTTTTGCTTTTTGTGCAGCAGCATTATTTACGATACCTTTTTGAGCCCAAAAAACTTTTATGTCACCTCTAGAGATACAGGCATCGGCAATCGGATCAAGCGCGGCTGATTTTCTAAATATATTTACCATATCTATAGGAAAGGGTATCTCTGCAAGTGAATTGTAAACAGTTTCGCCAAGTATAATTTCCTCTTTTGGATAAACTGGCACAATCTTATAACCATGTGCTTGCAAATAAGCTGCTACTCTATGACTATCTTTGGAACTGTCTGGCGAAAGTCCTAAAACTGCAATAGTCTTCACGCTAGCAAAAATTTCTTTTATTTCTTGTTTATTTGAATTAACTGACGGAAAATCGCATTCCATTTTATATCCTTTTTATTTTATATTTTAAACTAGATTATATCAAAAAACACTAAAGAGTCCATTTTTGAAAAAATCATATTTCTATCATTTCGTTGACTTCCAGACCAAAACCACCCAAGCCTACAAAGTCTGTTTGTTTCATGGAAGAGATAAGGTTCATTTTAGAAATACCGAGAGATTTAAGTATCTGAGCGCCGATTCCAAACTCTTTCATGGCTGCATTGTCCTGATGATTTGTTTTGTTAATAAAAACTAGAACACCGCTGTTTTGTTTTAAATATTCTATGGAGTGTACTAAATTGTTGTATTTTTTCTGATTTAAAAAAAGTTCTATGTCTGGTATAACATTATGAACTCTTACATTAGCTATTTCACCGGCATTGTAAAAAACAATAGCTGTATGTTCTATTTTGTCATGGTCTTCAAAAGTGTGTTGTTTCACTTTTACACCAAAAAAATCTATCTCTTTTACATCTGTTTCATTTACTAATCTTTCATTTGCTAAACGATATTCAACAATATCTGAAATAAAAATAGTTTTAAGATTATGTTTCTCACCAAAGATGTCAAGGTCATCGCGTCTTGCCATAGTCCCATCTTCTTTGATTATCTCACAGATAACACCCGACTCGCTAAGTCCAGCTAAGCGGCATAAATCAACTGAGCCCTCTGTATGACCAGTTCTAACAAGTGTTCCGCCATCCTTGGCTATAAGAGGAAAAATATGTCCCGGTTTAACCAGTTCGCCTGCATGACTTATTGGATTAGCCAATATTTTAATAGTATCGTCTCTCTCTGACGCAGAGATACCGGTCAAAGCATTTTTTGCATCAACGGAGACCGTAAAAGCAGTTTCATACGAAGATGTATTTGAACTTACCATCGGATTAAGTTCAAGACGCGTTGCAATTGTTTTGCTGAGCGCAACACAAATTAGACCTCTTGCATGTGTAGCCATAAAGTTAACATGTGCAGGAGTTGAAAAAGCGGAGGCGTAAACCAAATCACCCTCATTTTCTCTGTCCTCATCATCTATCATGATGATCATTTTTCCTTTTTTAATCTCTTGGATAGCTTCAAGTACTCGTTGTATAGGTGTCATATATATTCTCTTTTTAAATAATTTGTCGTATATTGTATTTAAAAATTGATTAAAAATAGTTCAAATTTATATTATTTATTAATTTGCCATCAAAAGGCTTGACAAATGGACCTGTTTTACCTATAATTTCGCTCCAACAAACAAGGTAACTGAGTTTGTTTTAAGTATCGCGGAATAGAGCAGTTCGGTAGCTCGTCGGGCTCATAACCCGAAGGTCATAGGTTCAAATCCTATTTCCGCAACCAATTTTCTACATTAAATGATGGGGTGTCGCCAAGCGGTAAGGCACTAGTTTTTGGTACTGGCACTCAGGGGTTCGAATCCCTTCACCCCATCCATACAATCCCCTAATTTTAGGGACATATCGCGGAATAGAGCAGTTCGGTAGCTCGTCGGGCTCATAACCCGAAGGTCATAGGTTCAAATCCTATTTCCGCAACCAATCAAACACCCTTTAAACCCCACAAACAAGCACTTTTATAACTATCTCTAAAATTACTTTCATTTAAGACTTTGTCTATTTTTATCATTTGTCAACAGCAGAGCCATAATATCAATATTAGAAGTCATTTTGTAATATATCAAGCCTAAATAAATTGGTGTCATAAAAAGAAATAGCCATATTTATTTTACATATCATCCAAAGAATATCCAAGATATTGAACTTCATAATTATTATATTTAGATACTAGTTTTATCGCCTTTACTTGAAGTTTATCTATGTCTATCTTTTCAGATTTTCTTTTAACTTCAGCAATTAACATAGTTTTAGTGTCATTATTTACTCCAACTATATCGATTTCATTTTCATTGCCTCGCTCCCAATAGGTGCCAATATCTGAATACTGATTTGATAACTTTAAATTTTCTATAAAATATTTCTCTAAAAAACGTCCACTATATGTAGTGTAATCACGATTTACTATATCTTTTACATACTCATAGTTTTCTATTTCAATGGCACTTTTATATTTATAAATAAATCTAAACCAGAAGTTGAAAAAGTTATCTATAATCTCATATTTAAGTGTTCTACTCCCCTCTTTTGCAAAGATAGGTTTCACTTTTTTAATGATTGTATACTCATTTTCAAGCCTATCTAAATATCCACCTACATTTTTACCCAAGATGCCTTCTATCTCTACTCTTGCTGTCTTAGAAGATGCTATAAGGGAGAGTATTGAAAAGTATGTAGTGTACTCTTTCCCAAACTCTTCAACTAATAAATTTTTACCCTCTTCCAGAAATAATGAGTACTCATCAAAAATAAGATTAAGTTGTTTCTCTAATGTATAAGCATTATTATCAACGAGTATCTCAACATATTTAGCCACTCCACCTGTCAATATATAAAATGACAATAAATCGTCATTAGTATATGCTGGATAGTTTTCTTGCATGATTTCTTTGATTGTTTTTACTGTAAATGGCTTGAGATGAATTTTATTGTTTGCGCGACCAAACAGAGGTTCTTTCTTATCCTCAAATATTTTTTTCATTAGCGAATAGATTGATCCGCTCAAAACCAGATTCATCTTCGTATTGTCTTTATAACTATCCCAGATGTTCTGCATATCGGAGTAGATGCTATCGTTAATTTGCAGGAACTCTTGGAACTCATCAATTACAAGTGTGAAAGATTTTGTTTTAGCTAGTTCCATGAGATATTCAAATAGATCTCTAATCTTAGTTATTTGACCAAATACTTTTACATCTAATGTGTTTTGAATAATAGCTATAAACTCTTCACACAGAAGTGCTTCATTTTTCTTTGAAACAAATAAATATATTTTCTCTTTATACGCTTCTTGAATCAGCTTAGTTTTTCCAATTCTTCTTCGTCCAACTATAACTGTCATCTTAGAAGAGTCTTTTGATGAATGTTCAATTTCTCTTAGATTTTTAAGTTCTTTTTCTCTGTTATAAAATTTCATGTTAAACCACACTTATAGTAATATATATTATTGTAATGTATATTACTATAATAAGAATATTGTGTCAATATCAAAATTAAAAAAATACGCTTTTTCTACAAATATTTTAAAAACTTGTCTGAAGTAAGATTGGTTGATGGAATGACCACTGTAAATTAGACACGCCATAATTTATTTAACTATAATTAAAAACGCTACTTAATCCCTATAAATAGGGGCTTAGTAGCCTAACATTATTTATGGCTCATAACCCGAAGGTCATAGGTTCAAATCCTATTTCCGCAACCAATCATATACCCCAAAAAACAAGCACTTTGACAATAATCACTAAATCTACTTTTATTTAATCGCCAACAACTTGACTTCAATAACAGAGCAAAATATGATATTATTACCGTCAACAAACTACTTATTGGAAAAATATACATGTACTACATCTATACACCAAGAGAATTATCAGACGCTATTGCCAAGAAACAGGAGAGTTTCGAAATAAACGGTGATTTAATAGAGAGTGTTTTAAAGATAAAAAACACAGGAACGACTGCCTGGATCGTAACGCTTGGTGCTATTAGTTTTGCAACGGCAGCAGCACTTGCCACGACCAAAATCGGAAGAATTACAACTCCGCTCACTCTGCCCATAGCAACTTTTAATACTCTTGGTGCAGTTCCTATTTTAGGCATTTCTGCTACAACAGCAGCTGTGGAAATTGCCGTAGCATTCGGTGGTGTAAGTGTGCTCAACACACTGAGAAAATATAAAATTATTGAAAATAGTGAAGATAAACTCGTCCTACAAAAACCCTAGACGGCAGTGGAGAAGACTCACAGTGAAGTGTGCCCGTTTTATGCCTCAAATTTGTTAGAAAACCTACAAGCACAAATCTAGTAGCTTTGTGGTTTAAAAAAGATTCCCTCCGAAGGTGGAGGGAACGAGAGAATCTACTTTTCTTGTTTCGCTAGTCTTTCTTTAATTCCATGTTTTGCATAGTAATCAGCCATTGCTTTGTCAGCTTCTTCTTGATTCTCGTAACCAGCAGCTTTCATAGGAACTTTTTCCATTGCAACCTTAACAGCTTTCATCTGTTCAAATAGTTCTGGACTAATTGGTTTCTTATCAGTTCCACCATAAATCGCAAGAGTCATATCCATAGATACAAGATATCTTCTACCATCACCATATTCAACATAAATTACACGACATGGCATGAAACCACCAAAAAAACGAGAATGACTTAACATTTTTTTAGCGATACTTAATGAACAAAACTCACCAACTCTAGCATGTACAACTTTTTCAGGTGTAGGATTTTCAGCCTCTATAAGTCTGAACATATTCTTCTCACCAACAAATCTCATGTTGTACTCACCAGCTAAATCTTTCATCTCGTTAAAGATATCTTCTTCTGTTAAATCATCATCAGTAATCAACCACTCTCTCATCATTGCTTGACCAGGATCACCTGTTTCACTTACAATATCCATCATATCAGCATATGCTTTTTGTGTATCTGGTGAAAAACCCATAAAAGTTGTACCTAACTTCATTGCAGTACATCCACTCATTATAAATGCAGTCATTAAAGCTGCAATACTCATTAACACGGTTCTTTTCATTATTTCTCCTTTATTTGACAAAATCTTTAGATTTCATCTTTAAAAAACTGTGACAAATTCCAGTGTTCAAAAGATAAAACTTAAGAGGAATCTGCTAAAGTTCTTTAAAGACGTCAAATTGACTTCATACTAAGAAGTATAGAGAATAATTCATAATATCTTAATTAAACCAAAATAAATCCGTAACATACACCACACACAACCTATAATTTACCTCTGAAGTGCAACTGTTATTTTATACTTATACAAAGCTAAAGCAGACAAATCGCAATGATACACTCTAATTATAAAATGCAACAAAAATATTATTTTTCATTTAAAATATTGTACTTACGATACCATAGCTCTACCCATTTTCTTAATTCAACAAGACTAAATACACTTAAAGCCATTCCCGCTATATAAAGTGATGCTTCAAAATTTGGTAACTCCGCATGAAACAACTCAGCAGCAAAGATAAGTATTCCTCCCTGAAGAATAATGCCTATGAAAATCCCAATCATAAGGTATGGATTTATGGTAAAACTTATTTTTATATTTTTTAAAAATGGCTCATGCTCTTTTAATGACTGAAGACCGTTTACCCAAATAGCAACAATCATTGCTGTGAAAACGGTTGAAACTGCTACGTCATATCCGCGTGTTGATATAAGTTCATGGTAAAGATAAAGGCCTAAAAGTCCAATTACTGCTGATGCATACAGTGTTCGTGCTATCTGAACTTTGTCAAAAAACTGCACATCATTTTTTTTAGGTTTTCGCTTCATTACATCACCTTCTTCTTTAATAAAGGGGAATGTTTTATCAAGAGCACTGTCAGCAACAATGTTTATCCATAGAATCTGCAGGGGATAGAGCGGTATTGGGTAGCCCATTAATATCGCTCCGGAAATCAATATAATCTCGTCAATGCTTGTAGATACCAGAAAATATATTGATTTTCTGATATTGTCAGCTATTATACGACCCTGCTTTATTGCTTCAATTATAACCGACAGATCATTATTAAGTAAAATCATCTTTGCTGTAGCTTTTGCTGCTTCTGCCCCACTTCCCATGGCAATCCCAAGATCAGCTGCTTTAAGAGCAGGAACATCGTTGGCACCATCTCCGGTAACAGCTACTATCTCACCACATTCCTGTAATAACTTTACAATACGGTATTTGTGCTCCGGAAGCATACGTGCCCAAACGCTTGTATTGGAAAGCTTTGCTTTGAGCGCTTCATCATCTAACTCAGAGATTTCCGGACCGCTTAAAACAGAGTCGCCTTCGCTATAGATTCCAACCTCTTTAGCAATGGCGGTAGCGGTCAATGCATTGTCTCCGGTAATCATCATAATGCGGATACCGGCATTTTTTGCTGTATGTACAGCTATTTTAACATCTTCTTTTGGAGGGTCTAAAAATCCAACTAATCCGACAATATCTATCTCCCATGTCTCTATATCATCGCTTTCGTAATCACCAACACCAAATGCCAACACTCTTAAGCCTTTGCTGGCAAATTCATCGTGCGCTGCTTCGAGTCGTTCAAAATCTTCAGTGTTGCGTGCGAAATCTTTTAATGACTCATAGGCTCCTTTTACAACTATCTTGTGTTCATCATGTATAATATTTGCACTTGCCATCAATCGGTGCTTAGTATCAAAAGGATAAAAGCTTGTACGTCTGAAGCGTTCTCTTATGTCTTCAAAGTGTCCACCGAGCCATTGAGCCAAGGCAGTGTCAATTGGATCACCTTTGCCCTGATTAGATTCATTTGCCAGTGCAGCTGCTATTTTTGTAAAGGTCTCGTCAATTGCAAAGCTCTCCTTTACAACCAGTTTTCCTTGAGTAATCGTTCCTGTCTTGTCCGATGCGATGACTGTGGCACTTCCAAGGGTTTCAACAGTTGGAAGATATCGCACAAGTACATTTCTACGGCTTAATGTCATTGCTCCTATTGTAAGGACAAGCGTTACAACTATAGGTAATCCTTCAGGAATAGCTGATACGATTTCAGCGATTAGAAGCATCGTTATCTCAAGAAGATTACGATTTTGATAAAAAGCGATTATTCCAATAATCAAGATAATGGAAAATGTTATAGCCAGATGTTTTCTTGTATATATTGTGAGTGCTTTAGTCAGAGGACTTATTGGCGATTTTTCCTGAGCTTTGGACGCAATAGAGGCAATATAAGTATGTTGCGCAGTATAAACAGCGACAGCGGTAGCGGAACCTCTGACGACGATCGTGCCGGAAAGAGCCATATTATCAAGTTCATATGGAAGTGTTTGCTTTGGCAAAGTAATGTTTGCCTCTTTAGAAACCGGCACAGATTCACCGGTAAGCACTGACTCATCTATGCTTAGACCTTCTACTTTTGTCAGCCTAAGGTCTGCGGGAACGATATCTCCCTCCCGAAGGAGAATTATATCACCCGGAACTATATCAGATGAAGCAATAATCATCTCACTATTCTCACGAATAACTGTAATTTTACTTTCAGTCATCTTGTTCAATGCTTCAATAGAAGTTAGTGCTTTTAGTTCTTGCCAAAAACCAAGTAAGGTGTTGATACAGACTATTAAGAAAATCAGCAGAGCATCACCTACATGTCCGACTGAAAAGGATATGACAGATGCAAAAAGAAGAATTACTACCAGAGGTGATTTAAACTGTTCTATAAGAATAGAAAGTCTGCTTACTTTATCTTCCTCGATGGTATTTTTGCCGAATTCTTTTTGTCGTTTTATAACTTCTTCTTTACTCAGTCCATCGGGGGAAGTATAAAGCATCGCAAAAATTTCTTCAACTCTCAAAGTATGTGCATTTTCTGTTATTTGCATTTTTATCTCATTTTTCTTACAAGTTTTTCCACTTCCATAACCACTACAAGTACCAATGCAACTCCAAGCAGAATAATCCACACCTCTAAACTAACTGGTTGAATATTTAAAACAGACTGCATAAATGGAGTATACATTGATCCTACATGTAGAGCTTGGGCAACTAAAACCGATATCCATAAAAATTTGTTATTAGCATGGTTGATTTTAAATATAGAGTGATTCTCTGTTCTGGAATTAAATACATGAACATTCTCAAAAAGTACCATCAAAAGCAGAGTAATATTTCTCGCCATATCTTCTTGATACCCAAACTGAAGAAGAGTGTAAAAAAGAGCAAAGGCTGAAAGACCCATGTACAGACCGCCTACAACAACTCGGCTAATCATAATCTTGTTAAAAATAGCTTCCTTAGGAGCACGTGGCTGACGCTTTAGTACACCTGGCTCAGCTTTTTCTAAACCTAGTGCCACATCTTGAATACCATTTGTAACAAGGTTTAGCCACAAAAGCTGTACTGGAAGCAGAGGTAAAGGGAGCAAAAATATCATAGATAACAAGATTAAAACAATCTCTGCAAATCCTGTAGAAATAAGAAGATGGATAACTTTACGGATGTTATCGTATGCGACACGCCCTTCTTCAATTCCGTTTACTATAGAGCCAAAGGAGTCATCTGTTAAAATAAGATCGCTTGATTCGCGTGCGACATCTGTCCCGCTTTTTCCCATGGCTATTCCGATATTTGCAAACTTTAGTGCCGGTGCATCATTTACTCCATCTCCTGTAACTGCTACAAAATGTCCAAGTTCCTGAAATGTTTTAACGATAAGCTGCTTTTGTTCAGGTGAGACTCGTGCAAAAACGCGTTTACTAGCTATCTCCTCTTTATGAGCCCCTCTTTCTTGCCAGTGAGAAATCTCTACCCCATCTATTACTTCATCTTTACTAATGGCAATACCAAGCTCTTTTGCAATAAAAAATGCAGTATTTGGATGATCACCAGTGACCATCACTACTTCAATTCCGGCATCTTCGGCTATTCGTACAGCTTCAGCAACTCCTTCGCGCAATGGGTCAGTGATGGCAGCAAATCCAAGATAAGAGAAACCCTTTTCTGCTATCTCATTTTCATCACTGACTTTATAGGCTAAGGCAATATTTCTAAATCCTTTGGCTGCCCATTCATCCACTTGTTTGATCACAAAGTGAATATCATCAGCCAATTCACATTTACTGAGTATGACCTCAGGAGAACCTTTAATAAAGTGCGTCTTTTTGCCATCAATCTCATACGCCATGCCGGAATATTTATTAACCGGCTCATACGGCATTTTATTTATAGCCGTAAGTTTTTCATGTTTTTCTAAAAGTGACTCGTCCATAGTGAGTGCATATCTGGCAAGAGCGACATCAACCTGATCTCCAATAAAGGTAAATTCATCACCATCTTTATGAAAAGCCGATTCATTGCATAAGATTGCACTAAGAGCTACATGTTCATTAATATACTCATCTGGTGCGTATGTTTTCTCAACTGTTATAAAGTGCTCAACACTTAGGCGATTTTGAGTCATTGTTCCTGTTTTGTCACTTGCTATGAGAGTACAAGAACCAAGTCCTTCAATGGCTGAAAGTTTACGAACTATAACATTTCGCTTGCTCATTGAAGCACTGGCAACACTAAGAGCAACAGTAATCGCTACAGGAAGCCCCTCCGGAATAGTAGATACAGCCATGGCAACTGCAAAGAAAAATATATCTTTGGGTGAAGATTCTTGATAAATTCCAACTATAAAGATGAGGATCACAACAAATCCGATAATTTTGGCAATTTTTAATGAAAACCGCTCCATACGAAGCATTAAAGGTGGTTTTGTGACTTCCGAAGAAGCAAGAAGAGAAGCAATTTTACCAATTTGGGTTAGCTCAGCAACGGCGGTCACAACACCGATTGCTCGCCCTCTTGTCACCATTGAACCGGCATACAGCATATTTTTTCTATCACCAATAGGCTCATCAATATCAATAGAAATATACGTTGAGTCTTTATTTACATCAATCGACTCACCTGTAAGAAGCGACTCATTAACCTGTATCTCATGAGTATCTATTAGACGTATATCAGCTGGAACTTTAACGCCAGATTCAAAAAAAACTATATCGCCAACCGTAATATCTTCACTTTGAAGTTCAACACGCACTCCATCTCTTAGAACATGAACAAAAGTTTTTATTACTTTTTTTAGAGCATTAGCTCTCTCACCGGCCGTATACTCCTGATAAGTTCCGATAAAAGCATTTATAAAAAGTACAGCTAAGATAAAGAAGCCATCCGTGAACTCTTTAATTGAAAAAGAGACAACCGTAGCAATGAGTAAGACATAAATAATCGGGCTTTTAAACTGCTCAAAAAATATATTTAATAAAGTTTGCTTTTTGGGCTCAGGCAGAGAATTTTTTCCGTAATGCTCTCTACGAATTTTTGCATCAGCACTGCTTAATCCTTCACTTGTAGAATCCAGATTCACTAAACTATCTTCAACACTTTGAGTATAAAACATAAGCTTTTCCTCCATTACTACATGTAGACTACTAGTTTCTACAAATTCACATATGATAGTTCAATCTAACTTAACAAAACCATAAAACATACATTCAATAAATAAGACACCTAATTAGATATACTCTCGTTATAGTTTATGAGACAAGGAACACTATGGCTGCAAAGGCAACTATTTACAAAGCTCTACTCAATATCGCTGATATGGACAGACACTATTATGCAGAGCATAATCTGACATTGGCTCAACACCCTTCGGAAAATGATTTGCGTTTAATGGTCAGGCTAACTGCCTTTGTTCTCAATGCAAATGAAACATTGATGTTTTGCAAAGGAATATCCCAAGATGATGAGCCAGACCTATGGCAAAAGTCTTTAAGCGGAGATATAGAATTGTGGATAGACCTTGGGCAACCTGATGAAAAGCGTATAAAAAAAGCATGTGGACGTTCTGAAAAAGTCATAATCTACACCTTCCAAGAAGGGATGGCTACTGCCTGGTTCAAGCAGATAGAAAATTCTTTGAAGCGTTTCAATAATCTCCAAGTTTTTTATCTCAAAATGGATGGAGATATAGAATCTCTCACCAAACGCTCAATGGATTTGCAATGCAATATAAGTGACAACGAGCTTACGCTTATCGATAATGAAAACAGTGTTTTGATTACACAAGAGATGTGGAAACAATAACTTGAATAGAGTTACATGTACAGTTACTTTACTTTTTCTCTTCATAGCGACAAATCTCTCTGCAGATAAACAATGGATTCAAATAGAGCCAATCGATACGAACAAGAAACAGGAAACTGCTCAGCCGGATATCAATATCTCTCAAATCCAGCCACTAAAGCAGTGGGTTGAAAATGCAAAAGTTGTTAAGCAACTCATAGACAGTGCCAATTCTATAAAAAAACAAGATCTTGAGAATGAAAAAAAATGGTATATTCTCGATAATACACAGAACAGTCAATAAGTAAAATTTCAATTATGCTATAATCCGCCCTCAAAATAAAAATCAAAGAGAAAAACTAAGAATGAAGCTTCCAAAAGGTTTTGGCAAAAACTATTTTACTTTAAGTGCTATTACTGCTACTGCAAACCAAGTGACGATGCGTGCACAAACTTCAAGAGTGCAAAGTTTCCACATGTTAAACCTTGAAAGTGATGAACTTGACGGACTTGAAGAGGAAGAAGAGCTAGCCATCCTTTGTCCGCTAGAACTCTCTAAAAAACCATGTCATTGTAACTATCACTTTCTAAGATGCACACTTAAAACCCTCAAACTTTACTACAATCAAAAACTTTTTTTCAACTACTTTAAAAATTTGAACAACTCTTCTCCGCCTTTTTTATTTTTCATCTGACATGTAAACCAAAAAATAATTCAGGAAAATATAAATGAAAAGAACAATAAAATTATCACTCATATCAGTCGCCTTAATAAGCCAACTCCATGCAGAGCAGTCTATAAAACTAGAACCTATCAGCATCACCTCAACCGCCATTGCAACAGATGAGTTAAAATCAACCGATGCTGTAGAAGTTTATACTCAAGAAGACATCGAAAAAGCACATGTACAAAATGTTTATGAGTTTTTAAATCAGCAGACTTCAATCACCACCATGCCCGCCTTTGGAAATCCGTTTACACAAAAACTCGACATGCACGGTTATGGAATCGGGGATGGGTATCAAAATATTGCCGTAACCATCAACGGCAGAAAAATGAACAACATAGACATGGTTGCACCTCTTTTAAGCGGTATATCCCCATCTTCGATTTCCCGTATTGAGATTATAAAATCAAGCGGCGTTGTAACCGGTGGAGACGGTGCCAGTGCCGGTACTATCAACATAACTACGAAGCAAAACAACGATAAAGAAGTGTCATTTTATGGCGGAACTTACGGCGTAGCGGACGGTTCATTTTACTTCGGGCACAGTGATGAAAAACTCTCCCTCTCAGCAAGCGGTGAAACACAAAAGTCTGACGGTATCCGTACAACTGATACCGATGGAAACAAAGACAAAGACAAACTCTCAACCGGTACATTCAATCTTGCATACACTCCGACACAAGAGTTAGAGTTACGCCTAGGAGCCGGCTTTGCCAGAACAGATGTGATTTACGGCGGAAGTATGTCAAAAGAACAGTATGACAGTAACCCAACGGCACTGGCAGGTTATGCTTCGCATCAACTCTATGACACAAATACTCTCAATGGCGGTATGAGTTACTTTATAAATAACACATTATCCTTACATGTAGATGCAAATCATGAAATGAAAAAGTCTGACTATATTCCATCTTACAGCGGTCCGTCACATTATGAGTATAACTCCGCGAAAGTACATCTTGATTATGCAACAGAGCAACTCTCTTTAACCCTTGGTTATGATGGATTTTTTGGTGATAGAAAACAATCAGGCAATAGCTTTGAAAAGAAAAATAATGCTGGATTTATTATGAGTGAATTCTATTTAGACAACTCAACATTCAAACTCGGGTATAGATTTGAGAGAGTTGATTATAGTTTTGCAGACCAAGGTTTAAAATCAAGCAAAGACCTTCATGGTGCAGAACTTGGTTACAACTATACATTTGATAAAACACACTCTGTATTTGCAAACTATGCCCACTCATATCAAGCTCCGGATATAGACAGATTTTTTGGTTTTGATTCCGGGACATGGGCAACATACTATAGTGGTTCAGTAAATCCCATGGAAGCAAATAGCTACACTGCAGGATACAACAATATTCAAAATGACAACAAATTTAAATTGTCTTTCTATTATATTGATTTAAAAGATGAAATATATTTTTATGCGGATTATTCAGGTCCGAGAACATCTTACAATGCTAACATAGACAAATCACATAAGTATGGCTTGGACTTATATGACAAGTACCTCATTTCTGACATGTGGAATATTGCTATGAATTATAACTATGTTCAGGCAATCATGGATAATGAAAATGATTATTCAGGCAATAAACTCCCAGGAGTCAGCAACCATAACATAAAAGCGACTCTTAGTTATCTTCCAAGCCAGTACTCCACTATAGCATTGACTCAAACTTACAGAAGTGAAGCCTACGCGGCAGATGACTTTGCCAACAACTTTAGCCAAAAACAGAATGCTTACATGAGCACAGACATCTCCGCTTCTTATGCAAAAGAAAAATGGGAAGTTTTTGCTAAAATAAACAATCTGTTCAACCAAAAAAACGGTTTATGGACACAAGATGATGCTATCTATCCTGTAAACTTTACAACTACTGCGATTGCAGGGTTGAAACTAAAATTTTAAAAGAGAATTATGTATAAGCTAAATACAAGAGAGTTCATAAAATATAAACTTTTAAACTCTCTGTTTTTAGGTTTCAGCGTTGGGACTATATTTGCCATCTACACGCCGCTTTCTCCATCCATATACAGTATGGGTGGAATTTTGCTGGCAATCGGCATGCTCGTTATCGCAAAGTTTTACTACAAGATTTTAAATATGAAATATTTTTACAAAATCTCACTGCTTGTTGAACTTGTTTTACTCTTTGCAATCACATACTTTTTAATTTTTTCCTACAACTACACAACAGCTCTCATCTACTACATAGGATATCAACTCACCTTTACCTTTGGCTCTTATCTTATTCGAGCTGAAACACTCTTTTTGAAAAAAACAAAAAATATAACATTTGTGGATGTTGCAAAACAAAAAGGCTATCTCATCGGAATGCTTCTTTCATATCTGTTTTATAAATTTTTAGAAGAAGTCTTACATGTAAGCGATAAAGAAGTACAGGTTTATGATATTCATTTCCTTCTTTTAGTGATTCAGATAGCGATTATTTTTTATTTGTTAAAGTCGTTTCAAAAACAATAAATTTACATACGAGGACAAGAGTGAAAACATATAATATATTTACAAATAAAGAGGATTCTTTTCCTCTTGGAAAAGCGGACTTTTTACTCGCAGCATCGGTTACTAGAACATGTGAGATAGAGGGAATAACACAAGCTGGAATCCCTGATCTTATACCGCTCATCCCTACTTTAGATGCGGAGTTTATTATCAACGAAAAAGTCTTTTCTATCGGCGAACTGGCTGAGACCCAGACAGGTATTCCAACTCCTGCTATTATCACTCGAGCTGTTCATAATTTAACCCCTTTTAGCTCTATCGAAATTTTAGATTTGGGCTTGCAAGTAACACCTCAAAATTCCATTTGCCATACCTTTGGGATTTCACCCTCTGAGTCTATCGCTGATGGAGCCAATATTGATGCGAAAAGTGTATTTCGAAAAGGGATGAATGCCGGAAGAAGCTATGAGCTTAAGGGAAATTATCTCATCTTAGGCGAGAGCATTCCAAGCGGAACAACGACGGCAGAGGCAACCGCCCTAGCCTTAGGATACGATTGCAGAGATGATTTTTCTTCAAGTTTTTTGAACGTTCCAAACATCATAAAAGATGAAACAATAAATAAAGCCCTTTCACTCATAAACGAAGATATGAATTCATTTGAAAAATTATCTCTAGTAAGTGACAATATGCTCATTTTCTGTGCCGGTTTTCTCATGGAAGCATCAAGAAGGTTTCATGTGGTTTTAGCAGGAGGAACTCAAATGGCAGCGTGTTTGCTCGTAGCAGATAAACTCAGAGAAGATGTGTTTATGAGAATAAAACATGACAACATAACCCTAGCCACAACCTCTTGGGTGGCAAATGATAAAAACTCAGATATAGCGCATTTGCTGTCACTTTTAAGCTTTACTCCACATGCAGTTTACACAAGTTTCTCATTTGAAGATGCCACCATCCCCGTGCTAAAAAAATATGATGAGGGGGAAGCCAAAGAAGGCGTAGGAGTCGGCGGAGCTCTTGGATATGCAAATGCAAACAATGTAAAAGAGGACGAGCTCTTGGAAGCTATAGAGTATTTGCTATACTCTATGTAATTTTCCAATATGTTTCTAAAAAACAAAAGCTTTTTTGTAGAGTTTTAACATTTACATTCAGATATAATTTGCAATAATGAAACCAATAAAAAGCGATTAAATATGAACCTCTTGTCAAAAGAATCTCCTCTCGAAGTAAGCATAGCAAAAATGAAAACCGTTTTGGTAAATGTCGGGTGCGAGACTACTTTTTCCTCAGAAAAACATCCTCTGCAAAATTGCTACTCGGTAAATCTTGCTTCCCTCGAAGCACCAAGACATATCTACTCAAACGGCAAAGGAATCATCTCAGAGGCTTCCATGGCAAGTGCTTTTGGTGAGTATATAGAACGGCTTCAAACAAATAATTTTTTTATAGATTTTCATCTTCCTAGCAGAAAATATTATCCTGATGAAGTTGCTTTTGAGTTTGGAGGTGAGTATCTCAATGAGGAACTTCTTAAAATTTACAATCCACATGCAGAACTCAGCGATGAAGATTTAGTAGACTTTAACAGTGACTACGAAGATAAAATAGTTGCCCTTCCCTTTATGAAACACTCAAACAAAGAGCAGGTATACATACCACTCAATATTTTGAGCAACCTCTATCTAAGTAACGGTTTAGCAACCGGAAACACTCCTAAAGAAGCGCAAGTTCAAGCACTCAGCGAAATTTTGGAGCGATATGCAAAGATAGAGATTATCAAAAATGGTTACGCACTTCCAAGCTTTCCAAAAGAGATAATCGAGTCCTTTCCGAGGGTTCACAGCGACGTTTTAGCGCTTCGTGAACTGGGTTACATCATAGAGGTTTTAGATGCCTCTTTGGGCGGAAAATTTCCTGTAACTGCCATCTCTCTCATCAACCCTGAAAACTCCACTCTTTTTGTCTCGTTCGGAGCACACCCTATTTTGGAAGTTTCATTAGAGAGAACCATGACGGAGCTCATGCAGGGAAGAGGACTAGAAAACCTTGACACCTTTGAAATTCCGACCTTTGACATGAGTTTAGTCGCAGACAGCTTTAACCTTGAATCCCATTTTGTGGACAGCAACGGAAAACTGGGTTTTGGTTTTTTAAGCTCTAAAAAAAGTTTTGACTACGCTCCATGGGCGTATAAAGGAAATAGCACTGAGGCAGAACACAACTTTCTTGTAGAGATTTTTGAGAACATGCAAAAAGAGATTTACATCCGAGAGTACGACTATCTAGGCTTTTATTCATGCCAGATAATTGTCCCAAGTGTGTCTGAGGTTTACCCGATAGAAGATTTGATTTACAACAACAAAAACGGCGGTAAACTGATTCGTGATATGGTTTTAAACTTTAGAGATTATGACCCTGAAGATATCCTCATAAGTATCGAATCCCTTGAAGAATCTCTCAACATAGAAAAATACATCGGTGTTATCTTTAAAAATAATTTTACCATGAGAGAGTTCAAAGCTCAGATTTTGCTGCTGCTTCAAGAGAGCGATGAAGCCTTGGAACTGTTAGAATATGGAACAAATAAACTGGGGCACATCCTGGTCGAACTTGCACGCATGGAAGAAAAAGAGCTGGATTTTGCAGAGTACGAAGATGCGCTTTACAATATCTTCGGCGAAGAACGAGTTCAAAAAGCACTGAGAATTCTTGACGGTGATGATTTCCTCATAGATATGACGCTTCATGAAGATTACAACAACATGCTTGACATGTATGACAAGCTAGAGAAAAAAAAGAGTGGAATACTAGAATGACATACAAAGCCTGGTTTGATGAACATGCAACAAAACACAAAATAATTGTGGATAAGCTAATATCAAAAAAATTTACAAAAGAACAGATTATCGAATATTTCGATTTTGACAACATGGTAAAAAATGAGCCAGACTTCTGCCCGCTTTATGCCGATAACAAAAAGTGTCATGACATGGAAAATTTAAACTGTTACTTATGTGCCTGTCCCAACTTCAGGTTTAACGACAATGGTTTAGAGAGTTATAACGAGTTTAAAATTTTAAGCAAATGCGAGATACACAACGGTGAAAAGTTTGCACACAAAGGTCTCATTCATCAAGACTGCTCAAAATGCACAGTTCCCCATCACAAAGCCTATGTTCTTAAAAACTTTGATTTGGACTGGAAAAAGATTATGAGAGAATGTATTGCATGACAGTATGTCATAATAATCACATTGAAATACTCTTTTAGATAAAATCTTTCATTTTTTGATAGAGAAATAAAGAAGTTTATAGATGAACAATGAAGTCTTACTATATACAGATGAGAATGGGAATGTGAGCTTAGATGTTTCGCTAGAAAATGAAACAGTTTGGTTAAGTCAAAAACAGATGGTAGAATTATTTGGAAGAGATAAATCTGTTATATCAAGACACATAAAAAATATATTTAAAGATCAAGAACTAGATGAAAATTCAACTGTTGCAAAAAATGCAACAGTTCAAATGGAAGGAAATAGAGAAGTTGTTAGAGAGGTTGAATACTATAATCTAGACATGATAATTTCATTAGGATACAGAGTTAATTCAAAAAGTGCAACGCAATTTCGTATATGGGCAACAAAAATACTCAAAGAGTATCTGGTCAAGGGGTATGCCATAAACCAAAAAACGGTGCAAAAGTCACAACTCAATGAACTCACAGAAACTATAAACCTGATTAAAAACTCCATAGAAAACAAAGAGCTTATCAGAAAAGGCGAAGCAACCTACCTCTTTGGCAACGAAAAGGCAAATGAATTTAAAGGGATTATCAGAAATATTTACCACGTATTCAGCGACGGAAACAAACGGATAGGCTCATTTATATTTTATACTCTTTCTAAGCAAAAACGACCTCCTTTACAAAGCAAACGGCGAGCTGAGAATAAACGATAATGCCCTAGTTTCACTAGCACTTCTCATAGCTACAAGCGACCCTCAACAAAAAGAGTTAATGGTGAAGTTAGTCGTCAATTTGTTGGGAGAATAATATGGAACTAGTTTATTTATGGGTTGACGAGTATAAAAATATGAGGAATAAGGGTTTACGTTTTCGACTAGGTTTACATGTAAAGAACTTTTTTTTTGTACTTTTTTGGATAAAAATGATATAAATAGAAGGAATCATACAAAATTGATACAAGATATTTTAAAATAATTTGAAATAGGATTAATATGAACTCACTAAGCATATTCGGAACAAGCAGTGACGCTGGAAAATCTACTCTTAGTTTTGCCATCACTTACCTCTTGCATCATCGAGGCATAAAAGTCGCTCCTTTTAAAGCTCAAAATGTCTCAAACAACTCTCAGGTTACTGATGACGGCGGGGAGATTGCTATTCCTCAGTATTTTGCGGCAGAGGCTATTGGGCTTAAGACATCTGTTTACATGAATCCTATTCTTTTAAAGTCCGGTGGCAATTCCAAGGCTCACATGATTGTAAACGGTAAAAGTATCGGAGATAAAGATGTTTGGAGTTATTATCGGGATATTGACGCTTTAAAGCCACATGCGAAAAAAGCTTTTAAAAAGCTGCAGGAAAAATATGATTGTATCGTAGCTGAGGGTGCGGGCAGTCCTGTGGAACTGAACTTGATGAACAAAGATTTATCCAATATTTACATCGCAGATAAGTTTAACACGAAGATTATTCTGGTTGCAGACATTCAGCGTGGCGGAGTTTTTGCTTCCATCTACGGAGTTTACAAGCTGCTTCCTCACAAACTCAGGGAGAATGTTATCGGAGTGATTGTCAATAAGTTTCAGGGCGATATGAGCCTTTTTGATGAGGGTGTGCAAATCATAGAAGAAAGGTTTCATATAAAAGTGCTTGGTGTTGTCCCGTTTAAGCCTTTCAACCTTGGGTTTGAAGACAGTGAGTCGATTATGAACTATGTTCAGGACACAACAAAAGCCATCATAAAAGTGGGAGTTATAAAGCTTCCGCATATCAGCAACTTTACAGATTTCGAGCCGCTTGTGGCTGATAAAGAAATCGAGTTATCATTCATATCTAATCCTAGCGAAGTTTTATCTTGTGATGTTCTTGTTGTGCCGGGAAGTAAAAGAGTTGTTGATGATTTGCTATGGTTAAAAGAGCGCGGATTTGAGAAAGCTCTTAGCTCAAAAAAACAAAAGATTGTAGCTGTCTGTGGCGGCTACGAGATGATGTTTGAGTCCATCCTAGACCCTTGGCATGTAGAATCCAACAAGGAAAAGATAAAAGGCTTTGCAAAATTTAAAGGTGATGTGATTTTTCACAAAGAGAAGATACTCCAAAAAAGAAGTTACACTCTTTTTGGATGTCTAGTTGATGGCTATGAAATCCATAACGGTGTTTCTAAACATATTGCTAAAGAGCAAAAAAATATCTATGGAACTTTCGTTCATGGACTTTTTGACAGTGATGATTTCAGATATAAGCTGTTTAGCGAGATTGATAAAAACTATGAAGGTTATAATTTTAAAGAGTATAAAGCTAAGACAATAGCTGAATTTGCCAAACATGTAGATGTACATGTAGACATGGATTTCATAGAAAGAGAGCTTTATGTGTAGACTTATACATTCACCGCAATCCTGTTCCTTCCCGCTTCTTTAGCCTTATAGAGAAGGTCATCTGCTTCTTTATATAAATCATCATAAAGTCTTATAGAATTTGCATCTTTTACAACTAGACCAAATGATGCCGTAATATATTTGCTTACAGGATTTTTTTTATGCTCAATATGCAGATTTTCAATATTTTCTCTCATACCGTCTATCAGTACTTTAGCTTCCTCTACACCTAAACCTTTAAATAAAACTCCAAATTCTTCACCACCAAGTCTAAAGCAATAATCATCTGCTCTTTGCATAGACTTCTGCATGGATACCGCCAGACTTTTTAACACTTCATCTCCACCAACATGTCCGTATGTGTCATTATAGAGTTTAAAGTAATCAACATCCAAGATTGCTAAGCATATATTTTCATTCTCTCTTTTTGCACTGTTGATTAATTTTGGAAAAATATTATTAAAATATCTTCTATTATAAAGTCTTGTTAAATCATCTGTAACACTTATTTCTTCGAGTCTTTTTTCAATCTCTTTGCGTCTTTCTATCTCTGCACTCAATCTTCTATTTACAAAAATAATGGTTCCCAAAATGATACTAAATACTAAACTAACTCCAGCAACCCAACTAAATACAAGAGTGTAATTTGTACCTCTATCATAATTTACAGATATCCATTTATTTAAAATTTCTTGTTTTTGCGTTAAGGGGACAAGATCAATGGCTTTGTCAAATATACCTTTTAAGATAGGTTCATCAGATCTTGTGCCAATACCAAGGTCCCAAGTCTCATCAAATTTACCGGCTATTTTCAGTTGACCTATATAATCTTTTTGTATGTAATAACCTGTAGTAGCCAATGCATCAATAAAGCCATATAACTTTCCGTCTTTCACTTTTTCCAAGCCGTCTTTTACATTTTCTACATCAACCAAAAGCATATGAGGATAACGTTCTCTTAAAATTTTTCCAAAAGCATAACTTTTGACAATGCCAATCTGTTTATTTGCTACTTTCGTAATATCACTAATAAAGAGCTCATCAAGGTTTGTAACAACAACTAAAGGAAAGCTTAAATATGGTTTTGTAAAATCCATATATGCTCTTCTCTCTTGTGTAGGCATAATCAAAGAAAAAATATCACACTTACGCTGTTTTCCGTAGTCTAAAGATTCGCTCCAGGTTTTCGTATTTATCATTTGAATAGGCGTTGCGATATATTTTTCCATCAAAGCTATATAATCAGAGCTCATTCCGATATGCTTACCCTTATCATTCATCTCTAATGGCATCCAATCAGGATCTATACACATTTTTATAACTTTTTTATTTTTTAAATACTGATTTTCTTCTTTTGTAAATGAATTTTTATTCTCCTGCTTTTTAATAGGGTCAAAAATATAATCTTCTATTTGGACTGCATTTGTTATGAGTCCGTATTTTTTGTAAATATTTAAGGTATATTCTATTCTCCCTTTATCCAATGTACCTACAGGAACAGCTTTATGCTGTATCAGCTGCTCGAGTGCATCAGCTTCATATCTTAAATGCTCTATTGATTTATCTTTAGCATATTTCTTTTTTATCAACTTGACTATCTCTTCTTTATGCTCTAATGCGTAAATCCATCCTTTTATAGTGGCTTCTTTAAATTTTTTTACTCTTTGTGGATTGTTTTTCACCTCTTTAGTACTTGTAAAGAGCATATCGCCATACAAATCAAAACCATAATTGGCAGGATTGAGAATATTTATATCAACACCCATCTGCTTAAAATAAAACGGTTCATTACTCAAGTAACAAACATAGGCATCTGTTTTCTTTTCCGCTAAATAAGTATGATTTGTTTTTTCTTTGATTCTTGATAAGTTTGCTTTAACATTAAGACTTTTGAGCATCGCCAGTATGCCGAAACCATCTACATCCTTTTTATAAAATGTTATATCTTTATTGTTTAGTTTATATGGGCTGTCTAGCCCACTGCTCTTGAGAGTCACAAGCACATTCGGCGAATGCTGAAAAATCGGGGCAACAATAATAATCGGTTCACCTTTTGCTTGATACAGCAGTAAAACAGAATCTGCAACACTATAATCTGCTTCACCGTCAATGACCTGTTTAATGTTGTTTTTACTAAGATCTCTTTCTCGAATCTCAACATCTAAACCGACATCTTTGTAAAATCCTTTTTCATATGCCGCATAATAGCCGGCAAACTGGAACTGATGTAACCACTTAAGCTGTAAAACAAGCTTTTCATCGGCAGATAACGAACTAAATAAAATTAAAAATATTAAAATAAATTTTGTCAAACAAACTCCGTTTTTGCTAAAAACATATAAGTTTAGAGTATACTTTTTTCAGTATTCATAAACACTTAAATTTCCCTTCAAGACTCTCTGGATATCCAGCTATTATGATTGTAAAAAATAAAATTTATTGTTATTAGATATAATTTCTAAAAGGATTACATGTTGCGATTTATTATTACTTATTTACTGATTTTACTTAGTTTTACACTTGTGCATGCCAAAGATATCGATACAAATGAAGATGCTCTTAAAAAGATGATTGGACGTATGTTAGTTGTTGGTTTTGAGAATGAAAAAATTGATAAAGATACAAAAATTGTCAAACAGATTCAAAAATATGATCTTGGCGGTGTTATATTATTTGACCACTTTTATGATGACAGAAATAAAACAAAAAATATACGCTCATCTATACAACTCACAGAGCTTACATCAAAACTCAAATCTTTTTCTAAAAAGCCTCTTCTTATATCCATAGACCAAGAAGGCGGTAAAGTTGCCCGTTTAAAACCGGCTTTAGGATTTACAGAGATACCCTCTGCGAAAACTGTTGCAACATTTTCTCTTTCACATGCCAGAGAAACTTATGAAGCCCAGGCGAATATGCTTCAACAAAATGGCATAAACTGTGATTTTGCTCCGGTTGTAGATTTGGCAGTAAATCCGGACAATATGGTAATTTCCGGACTTGAACGCTCTTATGGAGGCTCGAGTGATATAGTTACTCAGTATGCAAGAATCTTTATGAATTCACTCAAAAAAGAAAATATCATCAGTGTTTTAAAACATTTTCCAGGACATGGTTCTTCCGTAGGAGATTCCCATGAGGGCTTTGTAGATATAAGCCAAACTTGGAACAAAAAAGAACTTGAACCTTACAGAAATCTCATAAACTCAAAAGATGCAGACGTGATAATGACGGCGCATGTTTTCAATTCTCAACTCGATAAAGAATATCCGGCGACTCTTTCGTACAATGTAAACACAAAACTCCTCAGAGATGAGATGCACTACAAAGGCATAATCATCAGTGATGATTTGCAGATGAAAGCAATCTCAGATCATTTTACGCTCAAAGAAACTGTTACTTTAGCCATAAATTCCGGTGTAGATATTCTTCTATTTGCAAATCAGCTTGCAAAGCAAGACATTGATATACTGATTGATACTATCTACTATCAAGTTCAAAGCGGTGCGATTGCGCTTGCTAGAATCATTGAATCAAATCATAGAATTGAAAATTTACATATAAAAAATTCTATTATAAATATGCCGATTGATTTTACAGACAATCGAGTCCAAATGACAAAGGATTATATAAAACAGCACTACGGTTTGGAACCTCAAAATATAATTATAGAACCTAAAATCATAGTATTGCACTGGACCGCTGTTATGAATTTTGATGATTCTTTTAGACGATTAAAACAAGAGAAACTTTACAGCGACAGAAGCGATATTGCAAGCGCCGGTGCATTAAATGTTTCCTCTCACTTTTTAGTTGCCAGAGATGGAACCATCTACCAGCTGATGCCTGACAACTGGATGGCTCGCCATGTTATAGGGCTGAATTATTCCAGTATAGGGGTTGAAAACATTGGCGGAGAAGGTGATAAAAAAGAGGATTTGACTGAAGCACAACTTCAGGCAAACATCAAACTTGTTCAATACCTCAAAGCCAAATATCCAGAGATAGAATATCTTATCGGTCATCTTGAATACACACAGATGGAGAGCACTCCGCTTTGGCTTGAAAAAGATGCCGATTACAGAACAAAAAAAGTAGACCCTGGAGAGAAGTTTATGGCACAAGTAAGAGAAAGTGTGAAAGATTTGGAGCTTCAAAAACCGTAATGGATAGTTCTTTTTCCTCTCTTGACTGGTTCGTTTTTTTCGCTTATTTCTTAGTTCTTGGCATAACTTCCTACATACTAAGCCAAGGAAAGATAAAAACCTCCAGAGAGTACTTCGTAAGCGCAAATTCTATGCCCATGTTTGCTGTCGCCATCTCAGTACTGGCTACTTCCCAATCAGCAGCAACTTTTTTAGGCGTACCGGAATTTTCTTACAAAAATGATTTTACTTTTATAGGCTTTTATCTCTCAGCACTTCTTGCTGTCATCTTCGTAGCCTTTGTTCTTATACCAAAATTTTACGCTCTTAGGGCTGTTACAGTATATGAACTCTTAGAGAGCAGATATGGAGAGAGTGCTAAAAAACAGGCTGGACTCATGTTTTTAGTCGGAAGAGTTCTTGCCAGTGGAGCACGTCTTTATATCGGTGCCTTAGCTATCTCTATGATTTTATTTGGCGACATCCTATTTTTGCATGTCATGCTTTCTATCACAGTGCTCATGTTCGGAGCTTTGGCATACACCTATTTCGGTGGTGTAAAATCGGTCATATTAAGTGATATCATCCAGGCGATAATCTATGTTGGTGCGGGTGTTGTCGTACTAGTGTATCTTTACTATTCACTTGAACATGTAAATATCTTGCAGACTCTCCAAGAACATCAAAAGCTTCGTCTTTTTGATATATCCATGGATGGCAAGTTCAGTGTGATTGGGCTTTTAAGCGGCTGGTTGCTTCTCAACATCGCAGCATTCGGACTCGATCAGGATATGACGCAAAGAGTTTTGAGTTGTAAAAATAAAAATGAGGCTGCCAAGTCTTTAATAGTCTCTATTTTACTCATCATTCCCGTTGTCCTCCTCTTCTTGTCCATCGGTGCCCTGCTCTTCGTTTTTTACCAAAATGCTGATGTAGTTCAAAATTTTGATGGGGAAAATATCACTATCTTTATGTACTATATTTTAAATGAGATGCCTGAGGGTCTTCGCGGTTTAGTAACTGTTGGAGCAATTGCGGCAGCACTCTCTAGCACCAACTCCGTTTTGGGTGCAATGGCTTCTGTTGCCATAGAAGATATCTATAAACCGTGGAAATTAAAACACTCACATGTAGAGGAAATGCACTTTGTAAAAGCCGCCAGAGTTGCCGTGTTGTTTTTTGCAGTTCTCTTATCCGCCATGGCGATGGTGAGTTACTTTTGGCAGAGATACAGCGACCTTTCTTTGATTAGTTTTGCTCTTGGCGTCATGGCTTTTGCATACACTGGACTTTTGGGAGTTTTCTTCTCTGCCATTTTTACAAATCGTGGGACTGCGAAACTGGTTCCATGGTCGCTTCTTGGAGGATTTGTGAGTGTTTTAGCTTTACAGCCTTACACTTTTGGAATCAACATCGGCTTCTCATGGCAGATAGTTATTGGGACGATTATTGCTTTTAGCCTTATGCAATTAGGAAAGAATGATGAATGAGTTTTACATAGGTGTCATGAGCGGAACGAGTCTTGATGGTGTGGATGTAGTTCTTTGCGAAATAAACAGTGCAAAATGTACCTTGGTTTCATCACTTGAATACCCGTTTGATAAAGAGTTAAAAGAAGAAATTCTAGAACTTATCTCAGGAACTGCAACAGTCGAGCAAATCGGGATTTTAGACAACAAACTTGGAAATTTATTTGCAGATGCAATCAACAGCTTTATTAAAAAAGAGAAAATCGATACCGATAAAGTTACAGCTATCGGACTGCATGGACAAACACTTTGGCATAAACCAGAGGGCAAAAACAGATTTTCCATGCAGCTTGGAGATGCGAATATTGTTGCAGCAAAAACAGATATTCAGGTCGTAACAGATTTCAGAAGAATGGACATGGCAAACGGCGGGCAAGGAGCACCTTTCGCTCCCGCATTTCATCAGTTTGTATTTTCAGGACTTGGTCAACATGTAGCAGTTTTAAATATCGGCGGCATGGCGAACATAACACTTTTAGGCGAAAATTTACAAGGCTGGGACACTGGAACCGGAAATGTTTTGATGGACTCTTGGATACAGAATTCTCAAAATAAACCTTATGACAAAGATGGAGAATTTGCAAAAAAAGGCAAGGCAGACGAAAGTCTTTTAAACTCATTTTTAAACGATGAGTATTTTAAAAAAGCACCTCCAAAAAGTACAGGTCGTGAGTATTTCAATGACAGTTGGCTCTCCCAGCATTTGCCTATATTTCAAACCATCAAAGATGAAGATATTCAAAGAACTCTGCTGGAGCTCACAGCACAAAGCATTGCCAATGATGTGAAAAAAACTGCTACCGATTTACTCATAGTTTGTGGTGGCGGTGCAAAAAATAATTTTTTAATGAGCCGTTTAAAAGAGTTATGTAACATAGAAGTAAAGAAGAGTGATGATTATGGAGTAAGCAGTGAGTTTATGGAAGCTATGGCTTTTGCATGGCTGGCTTACAAAAGAATTCATAGAGAAAAAGTAAAGTTAAGTTCTGTAACCGGTGCAGATAAAGACTCGATTTTAGGTGGGATTTATGGATAAGATAAGAGAGTGGTTAAATAGTACACCCTATAAAGATTATAAAATTGAGGTTGCTTCTGCAGATGCCAGTTTTAGAAAATACTATAGACTGGTTGGGGAACATGACACCTTTCTTTTGATGGATTCCTCTTTAGAAAAAAGCTCTCTGGAACCATTTATACGGGTAACTGAAAAACTTTTAAGAGTTGATATCAATGCACCTAAAATTTTAGAACAAAACCTCAAAGAGGGATTTTTGATTATAGAAGATTTTGGAAATACCCACTACTTAAATGTCTTAAATCATGATAATTTCAAAACTCTTTATTCTAAATCTATAGATACAATTATCACTATGCAAAAAACAGACATAACTGGACTTCCAGCCTATGACAAAGCATTTTTACACTCCGAGATGGACTTAATGCAGGAATGGTACTTTAAAAAACTTTTAAAGAAAAATCTCAGCAAGGATCACATTGAAATTCTCAAAAATACACTTGAGAAGATTTCAGATGTGGTTCTCTCTCAACCTCAAGGCGTTTTTGTTCACAGAGATTTTCACTCACGAAATATTATGCTCACACCTGAAGATGAAATAGGCGTGATTGACTACCAAGACGCTATGCATGGAGCTATTACTTATGATTTGGTTTCTCTCTTAAAAGATTGTTATATTGAGTTTGACAGAGAAGAGATCATAAAACTTGTACTTGAATTTAGAGACAAGTCAGGCTTAAAAACAAGCGATGGAGAGTTTATAAAATGGTTTGATTTTATGGGGATGCAGCGCCATATAAAAGTTCTTGGGATATTTTCAAGACTCTATATAAGAGATGAAAAAAATGGGTATTTAAAAGACATTCCACTTACTCTTCAATACCTTTTTGACACAGCCAGATTATATGAAGAAACCAAACCTTTGGCAGAACTTTTGAAACAACTATGAAAGCTATGATCTTATCCGCTGGTCGCGGAGAGAGAATGAGACCACTCACAGACACTCTTCCCAAGCCACTTTTAGAGGTTCAAGGCAAGCCTATGATAGTATGGCATATAGAAAAACTCTCAGCCTGCGGATTTGAAGAGATTATTATAAACATTGCGCACTTGGGCTACAAAATCAAAGAGTTTCTTGGAAATGGCTCAAAGTATGGAATCAATATTGCTTATTCTGATGAACAGAAAGAGGGAGCGCTGGAGAGTGCCGGCGGGATTATCAAAGCTCTTCCTTTACTTGGCAATGATACTTTTTTGGTTGTCAATGGTGATATTTTTTGTGACTATAATTTTGATGGAAACTTTAAGCTAGAAGGCAGATTGGCTCATCTTATTTTGGTACCAAATCCTGAGCACAATCCGAATGGAGACTTTAGCTTAAATGGTACTTCTGTTTTAAATGATGCGGACATAAAATACACGTTTTCAGGAATTGCTTACTATAATCCCGAATTCTTTAAGGGCTTCAAACCTGAAAAACTTGCTTTAGCTCCCCTGCTTCGAAGTGCAATAAAACAAGAAAAAGTCAGTGGCGAACTTTATAAAAACAAGTGGTACGATATAGGTACTCCACAAAGATTAGAAAAAATAAACAGGAAATGAAATGATAAAATTACTTCTACTTTTAGTTATTAGTACGATGTTATCTGCTAAATATGACAATTGTGATTTCAAAAATAAAGATTATATCGATGTATGTAAACAAGTCGTAAAAAATGGTGTATCTTACGAATATGCGAATAAATTTTTACTCTCCTACTTTAAAACAAAAAAGTTTGATGAAGTGAGTTGGAAATATCTTCAACCAAAATATATAACCGTACATAAAGCGAATGAAAAAAAAGCAAATAATGTTTTAGTAAAATACATACCAGAGATTGTTGAACATTTAAAACAGTATCAAGAAGTTTATGATTATTCCGAAAAAAAATATGGTGTAAACCGTGAAATAATAGCGGCTATTTTGATGAAAGAAACTAAACTTGGGAAGATAAAACCAACACATGATGCATTTATAGTTTTCAATACTATAGTCCTAAGAGGCAAGGGAACAACTCAAAGAGAAAAATGGCTACTGAATATGGGTAAATCAAATATGTCCGCCATAATCACCTACTGTTATACGACCGGTCTTGCTCCTGAAAAATGTAATCTCGCTAGCTCATATGCAGGAGCAGTAGGAATTCCGCAATTCATGCCAAACAGTTTCATTTATGCAGATGGATACAAAACCAAAGTTGGTGATTTAACAAAAATGGAAGATGCCATAACAGCTGCCAGCAGGTATTTACATGACAAAGCTGATTTTAGCAAACTCATAGAGTGGGATAAAATACCTGAAATGCCAAAGATAGAATCAGCTTGGTATGACTATGAATTTAAACATAAAAATGCTTCATTTGTTTATAGTGAAAGTAAAAAAACTGATCAAGTTTATGACTGCTTCACATGTGGAAAGAGTGAACTGGATTATGTAAGAGAATACACTAAAAAAATCATGCGCTATAACAACTCATCCAACTATGCTGTTGGAGTTATGAGACTTGCCTATGATGCGAATAAAGCTTTATAGACTAGTTCACATTTTTATTATGTTCTATCATTTATGACTTCATCATAATCTTCAACTCTATTTCTACCATTTTCTTTTGCAAAATAGAGTGCTTGATCCGCGTTATGAAATATTTGATTGCCTTGAAGAAGGTCACCTTTTGTTGCGTAAAAATGACCAATAGATACAGTTAAAATCTTTACTGGATAACTATAATCATGTTCTATTTTCATATCTGCGATGGAGTCACATATCTCCTGAGCATGAGCCATCGATTCCTCTTTGGAAAGCCCGGAGTAGATAACACCAAATTCTTCTCCTCCAATACGAAATATAAATTCATTACTTCTTTTTAGAGACGCTTTAAATTGTTCTGCCAATGCTTGAAGCAAAACATCCCCTTTATCATGACCGTAATTATCGTTATAAAGCTTAAAATGGTCTATGTCTATAATCAAAAATGTTAAAGATTGATTACTTCGCAAGGCTCTGTTTATCTCCCCCGTAAATATTTTGTTAAAGTATCTACGATTATATAAACCTGTCAACGGGTCTGTAATTGACAACTCTTCAAACTTCTTTTTAAGATTATATGTTTCTGAAATATCGCTAAATGTGACAATATAGTGCATGTTATTATCTTCATAAATTTTTTTCGCTTGAACCGCAAAATAGTATATCTTAGAATTATGTATAATCTTTGCTATAGGTTGTTCTTTAGAAAAAACTTCTCCTATCCACTTACTTTTTACATTTGAAATAAAATTTTCCTCATCTTCATTCTCAAAAAATCGGCAAATACAATCATGTTCTTTTAAAAATATATCAAGTGAATCATACTCAGAGAACAACTTGAAAAAAGCTTGGTTTGCTTTAAGTATATGCTCTGCATTTGTAACAATAATAATATTTGGATTTTTATCAAACAAAGTGTTAAGATAAATACTGTTTTTTATACTTTCTTTTTCCAGCTCTTTTCTTTGCGTAATATTTTGATGTGTTCCTGCAAGTTCAACAGGTTTAGAATTTTTATCATAATATATAATAGAGCCGGCACACTCTATCCAAATGTAATTGCCATTTTTATGTTTCATCCTAAACTCAACTACATAAGGATTAGATTCTAAAATAGCATTCTCCACTATCGCATTTACATGTGATAAATCATCAGGATGAATCCATTTTTTCCAATCCTTAATTATCTCATTGTGCTTCTCTTTAGATAATCCCAATATAAAAAGCCATCTCTCGTCTGCCTTGTATTCATTAGTATGAAGATCCCAACTCCAATATCCCAATCTAGCTCCTTCAAGAGCATTCTTTAATTTACTGGCTTTTTCTTTCACTTTCTCTTCAAGAGTACTGTTTAATATCTCAATATCATGAACATGATGAAAAAATTTATACACTAAAATAATCAAAAATACAAATAGTATGCTGACAATAGCTGTTGTACTATAAAACTCCTTCCAAATTTCATCTGCACGGGTAAAATAAGGTTTAGCATTTATTTGTATAGCAATTCCTCCTCTTATAAAACCAAGCTTGTCTCCTGCCTTTTGATGGCAGGACATGCAGGCTTTTTCTAAATATAAGCCTTGTATATATTCAAATGTTTTTGTATTTTCAACAACTTGATATCTTTTTATATTTTTTGTATCAACTGTTTGAGAAATCTCTTTAAGCGCATCAGAATAAAAGCCTTTAGCCTGGTTTATTGGATTTACAGGAGTGTTACTTTTAAGATAAAATTTGAAATTATCATTTGTTGAATGTTCAGACAACATTCTGGTCATCCATGCCGGATTTATTTTTATCAAGGTCTCACCATTTGAATCTTTGATGGTGTTATTTTTTAGATAAGGATTTGGCTTATAATGTCCTTGGTAAGCAAAAACACCGCCAAGTTCCGCATTCCAAGCTCGAGTATTTACAATATCCTGATAATGCAAATCTGCTTGAGTTACAAGACTGTTTTTATGTGTATCTATCCCTTTGGAAGCAGAAGCATAAAAAGAAAATACCAAGACTATATAAGATAAAAGTGAAAAAGATAAGAAAAGTGAAAATTTATTATTTGTTGACATCATGGATTAATTCTATTACTAATTTGCTGTTAGAAATATAAATCATGTAATAACAGCTTTTAAAGTGTACCTCTTATTTGGCTCAATAACTTTAAAATCTTCAAAAGCATTAGCCGATTCAATGCAAACGAACTCTTTATAAGCCTCGTCATTCATACCACTCATCCTCTTACATTTCTCTATCCAAGGATTCCAAACTACCACTGAGGATGAGCCCTCATTCTTTATGCTTATCTCTCTGTCAATGTCTACTAAAAGCAACTCTTTGTCAACCTCTTGAAACACAGAGTCAAACTCTTTTGTAAATGTTATATCTCCTTGTTGGATACACTGCTCAGATGCTACAGCATCAAAGTAAGGCTTCTTATCCAGCCCTTTTATTTTTATGCTTGAGATGTCTGAAACATTAAAGTAAGTATGAAGTGCCTGCGTAAGTTTAAAGGCTTTATCATCCAAGTTTTTTGTTGTTAGTTCCATAGTCAATTTATCTGAAACAGTGACTATTAATTTCAACTCAAACCTATAGTTCCAAAGTTCCAAACTCTCTTTTGTTTCATTCAATTTAAAAGTGATTTGTGTAGTTTTGTCATCAATCTCTTTAGAATTTTCCAGTTTCCACATGCTGACTCTTGCAAAGCCATGTTGAGGCAAGTCTGGATTATTCATGCCAAACGAAGGCCAACAGATTGGAACTCCACCGCGGATAGATTTACCCAATTGAAAATCACTCACTTCACTCAGCCATAAAATAGGCTTTTCTGCATTTCTCTCATAATGAAAAATATGTGCGCCCTGCAAGGCAATCTTCGCGTGAGCAGAATCATTTCTTATTTCAATATATTCAAAACCATTTTCTTTCTTTTTAAATTCTATCATTTTCAAGATTCCATCTTATCTTCAAAAATTTTAACACCCGCTTGCTGATTTAAGTGTACCCCAAGAGTTGCATTCTCATCAATACTACGGATATGTAAATCTTGCTGAGGAAATGGAATTTCAATTCCGCCCTCATAAAGTGCATTATATATTAAAACCAAAAAACGGGAAGTTGTTCTTTTTGGATGGATAATCTCATCCCCTTGCAGCCATACACAAAGCTCAAAATCAACACTGCTATTTCCCATTTCGGTCATAAGGACTCTGGTAAATCTTACGCTATCGGTATATATATCAGCAAAATTAGTTCTCTCAACAGCATTTTTAACTACCTCAATTACTTTTTCCGGTTTGGTTCCATAGGCTACACCAAATGGAATATCAAAGCGTTTGACTTTGTCATTCATAGTCCAGTTAACAACATTGTTTTGAATAAAATTCTGATTTGGTATGATGACATCAATATTTGAGTTTGTAGTAAGCACGATAGAACGCATTCTGATATCCATAACATGTCCGCGGACTGAATCTGAAAGTTCTACATAATCTCCGACTTTTACACTTCTCTCAAACATTAAAATCAGTCCGGACACAAAGTTTGAAACAACATTTTGCAGACCAAAACCTATACCTACAGAAAGTGCTCCAGCTACAAGTGCGATGGAGGAAAGGTTAATACCCATTACATTTAAAGAGATAAAAAAAGCAATGATAATAATGAGGTAATTTCCAAGATTGGCCAGCATGGTTCGAGTGGATGAAGTAAATGATTTATTATGTGGCGCTATTCTTTTGATACTTACTTTATAATATCCTCCAACTAAAAATCCTCCGATGAAAATAAACAATGATATTACTATTTTCAATATACTTATGGGCGTTTCATTGACAGAAAAGATGGATTGACTGATTATCTTATAAAAAGATGCAATTATATTTTCAATCTCTTGCTTTGTTGAACCTGTAACCGTGTTGAGAATTCCAAATTGATTTACTTCCATAGTGTGAAGCATCGGTGTGACTGAAATCTTTAAAGAATCTGAATATTCAAACTTTGAAATTTCTTCCATTACATCTTTATCCAAGGAAAAAGCTTCTTTATTATTTTTCTTTATAAGCTCTGCAAATTGAATAAATCTTAATGTAATAATTTTTAAAATAACTTGATTGTACTCATCTTTTTTTGCATCTATCAAGCTAATAGTGGTATTAAGACGAAGTACATTTCCCAATAATTCTAAACGCTCTTTTTCTACGGTTAATTTAGTAATCTCATTTTTAATTTTCGCAGAATCATTTCTATATGTCTCTATAGTTTTTAGCATCTCTTTTTGAGTAAAATCCATATTTTTCAGAGAAGAGATAAGAAAGTCAGAAGTTTGTTTCATATCTTTTAAAAGAGTATCAAGCTGCTTATTGTACACTTTTGCATTTTTAGAATAAAAAGCGTCTTGAAGCTGTAATGTCATAAAAGCAGCTCTGTTCTTATCTGAAGTGGCTATCTCTTGTTTGAGTGTTTTTAATTTATTTTCTATTTGTGCTATTTTTTTTACTAAAATCCCTTTTTGTACACTATCCTGTAAATATTTTTCAAATAAATCAAAATAATCATTGAGATTTTTTGGTACTAAAATTGAGACGGCGGGGCTCTCTTTCGCAGAGCCAAGAGATATGAGCTTTTCTAGAAGTGCTTTTTGAAGCACCGTTTCGTCGTTTACCTCATTCGAAGCAAGAGATTTTAACAATTCTTTATAGGTTTTCGTATCCGCATTTGTGAGTGTTTGATTGTAGTCGGCACTGTATAGCGACGTAAGCAGTAGAAATAAAAAAAAGAGTATCTGTGTTTTATGAATTATCATTTCCAAGACTCCATTTTATGCCATTTAAGGGCATAAATCAAAATAACCAAGTAACAAAGTATACCAAAGAGATATGAAATCTGCATATTCTGACTTATCTCGGCTATTTTGCCAAATGCCAAAGGAAGAACTGCTCCTCCGGCTATTGCCATAATAAGCAGCGCGCTTGCTTTTGCGGTATGGCGACCTAAACCTTCAATTGCCAAAGGCCAGATTGTCGGCCAAACCAGAGCATTTGCAAAACCTAAAAGTGCTACAAAAGTTATGGAGTTTGGAAGCGTCAATATGCCGCTCCATCCCCACAACATTTCAGATATCCACATGTCGGTCGTTGAGCTAAAAGCCACACCCAGTAAAAACAAAATCCCGCTCAGGCTTGAGCCGACAAGAGCTTTTTCCTGAGAAAGATATTTAGGTATAAAAAATACTCCGACCAAATATCCAAAAACCATGAAAATCATAGTAAAAGATGTCAGCGCCGTAGCACCTTGTAGTCCTAAACTCTGTCCATACAAACCTATGGTATCTCCGGCTATAACTTCTACCCCTACATAAAAGAACAAAGCCAAAGCGCCCAAGACAACACGGGGAAACGCAAATATATTTTGTGCATCTTTTTCCTCATCAACCTCAAATTCCAACTCCGGAAGTGAAGAGAATTTCACAAGAGCTATAAGCCCAATGAGCACAACTGCCATGACAATATACGGTTCTATCAAACGCTCTGCCAAGTTGTTAATCTCCTGCGCTGAGAGGTTATCGGTTGAGCCGATTCCTGATAAAATCAACGCCGTAAAAATAAGGGGCACCAAAACTCCTGCACCTTTGTTTATAAGCCCCATGATGCTTATCCGCATCGCTGCACTCTCTATTGGTCCGATTAAAACAACATAAGGATTTGAAGCGGTTTGAAGTATGGTAAGTCCTGTTCCAAGTGTAAAAAGTGCCACCAAAAATATAGCATACTCAGCGCTGAGGGCTGCGGGAATAAAGAGTAAACTTCCAACTGCCATGACCCCAAGACCTATCGCCATGCCGTTTTTATATCCTGTTCTTTCAAGTAAATATGCCATAGGCAAAGCCATGACAGTATAAGCGATATAAAAAGCGAAACTCACAAAGAGCGCCTGAAAATCATTCAAATCACAAATCACTTTCAAAAAAGGGATAAGCGAACCGTTGAGCCATGTTACAAAGCCGAATATGAAAAATAATATTCCTATAATAATCATAGGAAAAAAGCTTGATTTTTTATTCAATTCTCTATCCATTTTTTAAACTCTCCAAATATTTTGCCACACCGTCTTCATCGTTTGTATGGGGCAGAATGATGTCAGCTTTTTGCTTCACACCCTCTTGTGCATTTGCCATGGCAACCGAAGTTCCAGCCAACTCAAACATCCCTAAATCATTGAAATTATCTCCAAAAACAGTGAGTCTTTTTAAATCAAAACCACTGTACTCGCTCACTGTAATTATCCCATGAGATTTGTCTGCATCTTTATGTAGTACAGTCAAAAAATAACATCCGACATACGCTTCAGGGGCGAGAATAAACTTCAAACTATTGCCAAAAATCTTCTCCAATTCCAAGGCTAGAGCGCGAAGCAACACCTCCTCACCCATGTAGACAATTTTAAAATTATCATCCATGCCACGGATGTTTTTAGACTCCACGAGATTGTCATCTTTTGAGTAGCGCTTTAAAACCTCTGCCTGATGTTTGTTTAAAGTGCTTGAGTATAAAAATACTTCATTAAGGTTTTTATCTCCAAGTGCCAAAACAAATGGATAAATACCAAACTTGGCACCTTCATCTATAATGCTGTCTGCAATATCTTTATTTATAAACTTGGTGTCAATGATTTTTTTATCCATAGTAGCGATCAATGCACCATCAAGGAGTATCATCGGAATATTGATATGTATATTTTTTAAAAACTGCTCTGTTTTTTTGTAAGTACGCGCCGTTGCAACACTTAAAAAATTATCTTTAGATTTCTCATTCCACTGCTTTTGGGTAAAAGTACTTAAAGATAAGTCTGTACGTAAAAAGGTATGGTCAAGGTCTGTTATAAAAGTTTTTTTCATAAAAGCAGTATATCTTATGGTAGATTAAAATATATTTTAAGTTTTTTATGTTAATATTTCGCCGAATTAATACATTGGGGTGTCGCCAAGCGGTAAGGCACTAGTTTTTGGTACTGGCATTCAGGGGTTCGAATCCCTTCACCCCATCCACATTTTTACAAATAATCATTCAAATTACAAAAAATAAATTATTATCAAAAAAGGGTTAAAATGGAAGCCGATGTACTGACCATGACAATAAGAACACTTCTTTTGTTAGCTATTATAGGTGTGTTTGCTTTTACTTTGACGAGAAAAAAAGAAAAATAACCAAGCACTCTTTACTTGACTAGAAAACTATTTTAGTTTTACATCTTTTAAAACTTTAGTCAACTAAATAATTATTAATCAAACTTTTCATTTTCTGATATATCTTCTCAAAATCCGTAGAATACACTCTAGTATCAGCAATAGAAGTTATAAAATTTGTATCTCTTTCCCACCTCGGAACCAAATGCATGTGGATATGTTCAGCTATCCCTGCTCCACCGGCAATGCCAAGATTCATACCGATGTTAACGCCCCGAGCATTCATACCTTCTTTTAAAAGTCTGACACCCTTTTGCGCTAAAGCACTCATGTGAAGCCAAACTTCACTTGGCAAATCTTCAAGTTTATCAGTATGTACATGTGGAATTATCATAAAATGACCGGGAGTGTAAGGGTATTTGTTCATAACTAAAAAACAATGTTCATCTCGGTAGAGTACATGTAAGCCATCGTCGTCATTTTCATGAGAGCTTATATGACAAAACACACAACCCTCTATCTTCTGATTTGTAACATATTCATCCCGCCATGGGGCATAAAGTATATCTTTCATAACACTCTCCTATAGAAATGCAAAAACTAAATCTGGGAAAAGTATAACCAATCCCAACCCTAAAAGTTGTAAAAGTATAAAAGGGATGACACCTTTATATATCTCAATAGTTTTAACTTTATCTCCCGCTGCACCTTTTAAGAAAAAGAGCGCTAAACCAAATGGCGGTGTCAAAAATGAGGCTTGAAGATTCAGTGCTATAAGAACTGCAAACCAAATCGGGTCTATCCCAAACGCTGCCATAATCGGCACTAAAATTGGAACTATAATAAAGCTTATCTCCAAAAAATCTATAAAAAATCCGAGTATAAATATACTTAGCATGGAGAGAATTATAAAAACCCAGACATCGCCTATATCTTCACTAAAAAATTCCAAGATGATATCTGAACCGCCAAGCTCATTAAAAACAAGTGAAAAAGCTGTGGCACCGATGAGAATCATAAAAATCATGCCGCTTAGTTTTACAGTCTCAAGGGAGGCATACTTTATCATCTCAAAGGATATCGACTTGTTAAATCCCGATAATATGAGCCCGCCAATCACTCCAAATGCAGCTGATTCCGTAGGAGATGCAATACCTGCAAATATACTTCCTAAAACTGTAAACATCAATAAAAGTGGAGGGACTATCGCAAAGATTATCTCTTTTAAAGAGATACTTTTAAGATTTTGTGCAACTGGGGCAATAGATGGATTTAAAAAAGAACGTATTAAGATATAAGTTATGTATAAACCGACCAGAACAAGCCCCGGCAGAACGGCTCCTTTAAACAAATCACCGACACTCACGCTCATCACATCACCTAAAACAATAAGTATGATTGATGGCGGGATAATCTGACCCAGCGTCCCACTTGCGGCTATGGTTCCGCTTGCCAAACCTTTGTCGTAGCCGGCATTTAGCATGAGGGGAAGTGCTATCACGCTCATCATGACAACAGAAGCTGAGACAATCCCCGTCGAAGCTGCTAAAAGTGCTCCAACCAGAACAACGCTCACAGCCAAACCGCCTCTGGTTGAGCGAAAAAGTGCACTCATGGAAACTAAAAGTTTTTCTGCCATTTGTGATTTTTCTAAAATCAGCCCCATCGCTATAAATAAAGGAACTGCCATGAGGGTTGTGTTGGACATGATGCCGTAGATGCGAAATGGCAAAATGGAGAAAACATCAAAACCAAGATGAGGAATCAAAAAAGCAAAGATGATAGCCACCCCGCCAAAAGCAAAGGCAACAGGAATCCCGACAAGAAGTAAAAAGAGTGCAACTGCAAACATAAACAAAGCTATCATAGTGACTTCCACAAGAGATAGTTTGTTTTAACATCTTTAAGTGCCTGCAGAGATAAAAATATAAATGCAAGAGGCATAAGCGACTTCACTAAAAATCTATATTCAAGTCCGCCTGGGTCTGATGATGTTTCATGTTGAGTAAAACTCATAGCAACAAAATCTATCCCGATATAGATGATGAGAAATGAAACCGGCAAGATAAAAAAGAGCGAAGCGATTATGTTGATAACAGCTTTTGTTTTAGGAGAGAAAGAGGCATAAAAGATATCAACCCTTACATGTGAGTCTTCTCTCATAGTATAAGCTATTCCAAGCATAATCACAACATCAAAAAGATGCCACTCAAGCTCTTGAAGTGCTGTCGAGCCTTCGGAAAAAAGATACCTTGCACTTGCATCATATACTACAAGCAAGACTAAAATAGCTAGTATGAAAGCTGTAAAATATCCTAAGTATTTTATGGTTTTATCTAGCATCATTTTACACTCACTTGTCCATATTTGTGTTTTGCATTTTCTATTGCTTGATGCAGCCTATGTTCAAATAGTTCTTTTGGTGGTAATACTGTTAAATATTTTGCTACATGTATATCTGATTGTTCAAGTTCGAGAAGTTCTATCTGTTCCTCATTTTTATCTGCACAAAGGATGATTCCTAGAGGTCTGTTTTCATCTTCCTCTTTTTCATGTTTTTCCAGCCATTTCAGATAAAGTTCCATTTGACCTTTGTACTCTGACTTGAATTTACCAAGTTTTAAATCCACAGCAATTAATCTTTTGAGCTTACGATTATAAAAAAGCAAATCTATATAAAAATCATCTTCACCTATTTGGATTCTTTTTTGTCTGGCAATAAAGCTAAAACCGTTTCCAAGCTCTAAAATAAAATTTTCAATATCTCGTAAAATCGCATCTTCTAAATCTTTTTCCAAATAGCGGTCATTTAACCCTAAAAAATCCAAAATATAAGGGTCTTTTAAAATCAAGTTTGGTGAGAGTTCACCCTCTTTTAGCTTTTCTAACTCATACGATATAAGCTCATCTGGTTTTTTGGATAATGCAGTTCTTTCATAAAGCATAGAATCTATTCTATCATTTAGTGTTCTTGTACTCCATTTATCAAGTTTTGTCATCTCTATATAAAATGTTCTTTTTAACTCATCTTCAATTGCAATTAAACTTCTTATATGTGTCCATGTCAATTGTGTACTCAGTGCGTACACAATCTTTTCATCACTAAAAACTTTATAAAATTTAATCATATGAAAAAGATTTCTTTTTGAAAAACTACTTCCAAACTCTTTTACTAATTGTGTACTCACTGCGTGCACAATTTGATTTCCATAATCAGCTCGTGAGTTTTTAAGTATATCTTCTTGGATTTTAAATCCAATCTGCCAATACATCAAAGTCAAAGAGGAGTTCACGCTAATGGCTACTTTTTCTTTTGTAGTGGCTATGAGGTTTTTAAGTTCTTCTACTAAGCCATCATTTAGAGTAAGTTCATTTTTCATTTTACGCTCACTTGTCCGTTCATCAGCATAGGGAGGAGAAAATCTCTTAGCTGGATTAGGTGTTGGGTTTGTTTTTTATTTTTTTCAATTAATTTAGTTATTGCATTTAATTTATTAAATAATTCATCATGTCCACTAACTGGAAGCACTAATTGTATATTATCGACATCACCTTTGGTGATAAATTTTATGATTGAACCAGCAGAACTATTTGATAATCGTTTAAGTTGATTTTGTACAGTATAAAATATCATTGAATAATATTTTATATCATTTGCTATCAAGACATAAGTTCTTTGATAGGCATTAAATTTTCCTTCATAAAGTTTTACATTTAAATTTCCATTTCCTGCAATGAGTATTGCTTTCCCATCAAAAGCGTATTTATTGCAATAATATATTTCTTCAGAACATGTAAAAAATGGATATTGACCATTGTCATTTGCAAAATTCGCATCTTCTTTTCCTGTTACTACATTCAGCAAATCAGAAATTCTTTTAACTTCCCAACCCTCTGGAATCTCTCTTTTTAACTCCTCGTTATAAACCATTTTACCGCCTGATGATTTGTAGGGTTTACCGTTTGCATCAGGAAAATCAAACTGCACAAACCAGTAATCATAAAGAGTTTTTGCCATAGCTTCGAGTTCTTTGTTTATGCGGTTATTGAGTTCTATTTTGGTGTCTAAAGTGGATAGGACTTTGGCGATTATTTCTGGATTGTCTTGAAATACAATCTCTAATTTTGATAATGCTTCTTTAGTTAGGGCATTTCTTGTTCCACCAACTCCACAAATTTGTAACAAATGAGATTTTAAGTATTGTAAATAATAATGTACATATCTACTATCAACGAATTCTTTACATCGAATGATTGAAACATGCTGATTCACCCTAGCAGGTAATATATTCTCTGGGACCAAACAAGTTCTAGCAATAGAATCACCTGTTATATTAAGCAATACATCATTTTTTTCAACACTTACAAAGTTTAACTTTTCTGCTTGTTCATCATTAATAAATGCTAAACCCTTAGATGAAAACTTAAAATCTAAAACATTTTGACTTCTGATTAAGGATATTCCATTATTGCAATAAGCACTTTGTCCACCTATAGGAGTCGCACCGCTTCCAATCTTAGTTGTAATATCCGCTAAAAAAAATTTATTCAAAATTCAACCCACTAAAAGATTTTAAAATCTCCTCTTCCAAAACCCTACCCTCAGCAAACATTACATCCAAATTATCACTAAAACCCTTCATCTTTGCTTCAAACTCATCTTTTGTAATATCCACATACTCTATCTTCACATCAAAATACTGTCCTGCTGAAAAGGAATAGTTTTTGGCTTTTATCTCTTCGTAACTCACTACAACCGATAAATCTTCTTTTACTATTTTGTTGTTAAAAGTGTTGATAATCTCATCTTCTTCTTTAGCACTCAAAACAGTTTTTTGGTTTTTCCCCTCTTTGACTTTTTTACCCAAGTTTGAAGCATCTATGAGCACAACACCCTCTTTGTTTGAGCGGTCTATGAAAACTATGGAGACATTTGTTCCTGTTGTTGCAAAGATATTGCTAGGCATTGAGACGACACCTGCTAACATCTTCTCATCTATGAGTTTTTCTCTTATTTTTCTGTCGATGCCACTTTGAGCGGTGATGAAACCAGTCGGTACAACGACAGCAGCTTTTCCACCCTGCTTGAGTGAAAAAATGATGTGCTGTAAAAAGAGAGAGTAAATCGACATGCTCTCTTTTTTCTTTGCCGGAACATTTGGAATTCCTGCAAAAAATCTCTCATGATTCTCTTTGCTATCGAGGTCATCTCTAAAATCGCTAAAGTCCATCTTAAACGGTGGATTTGAAACGATATAGTCAAACTTGCGTAATGCTTCGCCCTCTTTGTGGTAAGGGTGCAACATCGTGTTCCCTTGGATGATGTTTTGGATAGAGTGGATAAGGTTGTTTAGAACCAAATTTAACCTCAAAAGGCTTGAAGATTTTTGGGAAATATCTTGTGAATAGATACTACATTTATCCTCGCCTATCGCATGAGCGATGTTCATAAGTAGAGTTCCAGAACCAGCAGATGGGTCATAACATGTAACATTTCTCACATCGCCCTGCACCAAAATAGCCGCCATGATTTTCGCTACAGCATGTGGAGTATAATACTCCGCATATTTTCCGCCGCTGTCGTTGTTGTAGTCTTTTATGAGGTACTCAAAAATAGTCGCATAAAAATCATACTTTTGAGTAAAGATGTTTTCAAAACTAAAATGTACCAGTTTGTTTATGATAGCCTTACAAAAAGCATCCCTTTTTGAGCTGTCGGTGATAAACTCACTCACATTGTCAAAAAGAGTAATCTTCGCTCCACCCTCTGTTTTTACTGCAAAAATATCGTTGTTGTCTCTGGCAATCGTTCGTAAAGTATCATCAAATGTTTTAGCAAAGTCAGGGCTGTTTTGGATGTCAAAAAGATGACTTATAAGATGCTCAGGTTTTAAAGTAGCAGTATCAGCACCAAGTTGTAAAAGTAACATCTCTTTGTCATCATCAGACATCTCTTTATATGCTACTTCCCACTTCTGAGCATCTGCTAATGTTTTTTCATTTTTTTTAGCTTCATGTGCAAATTTATCATTTAAAAACTTATATAAAAACACCTGCGTAATAATTTTAAATTCATTGCCATCATTGCCTAAACCGTAACTAGAACATATCCCTTTTAAACTATCTATTAACTCTTTTGTTTTTCTCTCAAAATCTACTGTTGTCAAATTTATTCCTATTTTTATTTACTTATTTTTTTGACTTAAAAGTTATTTTATGATACAATGCTCTCACAATTGTCCTTCGGGATCGCCCTCTTTTCTGAGAGGGCAAAAATCATTTTATCAAATCAATCAATTTTTCTTTCAATTTCTCAAAATTCACTTTATCTATTTTACCAATTTTCTTTGCCAGCCTTTTACTACTAATAAGTTTATTTTGGACAAGTAGAGCTGTACTTATGTTGTTTTGGAATTCAAATTGAAAAAAGAAACTACCATCTCTTGGAGTTGTAGATAAGGGAATAGCTAAAAGCATATTTTTAGAATATTTCTTTAGAACAATTACTGGTCTTGTAAATTCATTGCCTTTGCCATTTTGCTCAAAACCTACATTTTGCCCAAGCTTAGCCCAAAAGATATCTCTTTCTTTAAAATATATGTCATCTTCTGCAACACCTATATCTTTTTTAACTTCGTTCCAAGCATCATACTGTTTCATTTGAGCTCTTTTATTTTATTTTGACTTTGTACTTTGATGCCATATTTTTCCCTCAACTGCTTAACTTCTTTTACTACTTCTTCACTGGCTTCTTTATAGCCTTCTATGCTTTGAGTTGTTTGTATAACCTTTTCGAGTTCTTTAGAATCTATTGGATTTTTGCTCATTTTTTACCCTTTAAAGTTTTTAAGCTATATTTTACCAATTTAAATAACCATTAAACTCATTTATATACTCATTTAACACTAAAGCGCTTATCTCTTTTGTGGCATGCGTATTTAAGTCTATATGATGTTGTTTTTTAAACTGGTTTATCACCGTAGTTATCATCAGTCTGCTAAAATAGTTTTCATTTTCTAAGATAGAATTTCTGTTCAGCACTTTTTCATCTGTCTCTTTTTTTACATCACAAAGGGCTTCATAAATCTCACTTTGCTTTTTAGACAACTCATCGTTTTGCATCAATCTTTTGTGAATTCTTGCATATTTCGGGTCGTTTTTATATTTAGCTTTTAACAACTCATTTTGTCTGTTAAGTTCTTTTATTTTTTCATGTATTTTCTGCAGAGTTGCTATGTTTGCATTCATCTCATCTTGACTTACTTCATTTAAATTTTTACTTTTAAAGAGTCTTTGCAATTCCTCTTTAAGTGAGATAAATTCGGGGTCTTTTTTGTCAAAGTTACCAGCTAAAGCTTCTCTGGTTTGTCGTAAAGTATTTTTGAGTTTATCGGCTAAGACAAGCTCTTCTTGCCCTATTTTTGTAAACTTAAAGAGTATATCTTCTAATGCAAAGTTTAAAATATTTGCACTCTCATCACCGCTTTCAAGTACATTTTTTTGATTAAGTAAATTGAGATGGTTCGATGTTTCCCGGTAGAGTAGATTCAACTTTAAAAAATCAATTTTTTGGAGTAAATCGAAATGTCCAAAAAGTCTTATAAGGTTATACAAGCTTTTTGCATCACCCAACACTTTTCTTATCTCTTGTACCTTTTTAATATCTTGGATTTGAGAGATTTGACGTGAGAAAGTCTCTGCATTTAGCGTGTCAAAATGAAACAAAAGTTCCTTTATAGCTTGTATCTCTACCTCTATCTCTTCGCGAGACTTAAAAAGTGAAGAGTAATGTTCTATTTCATCACCAAGTTCTGCTTGTAACTCATCAAAATAGGCTTTATTTGTGGCATCAAACTCTTTGCTGATATCTGCAAAATCTACCACAAAACCGTACTTAAATTTTTTGTAGGTTCGATTGACTCTTGTAAGTGCTTGAAGAAGGTTATGGTCTCTTATGATTCTGCCGAGATAAAGTTTTTTTAGTCGTGGTGCGTCAAAGCCAGTAAGAAGCATGTTATAAACAAATAAAAGGTCGATTTTCCCATCTTTAAAATCCTCTACCTGTTTTTTTCGCTCCTCTTTGTTTCCTATATCATGGAGTATTAAAGCCGCACTTTTGATCTTTATTTCATCTTTGATTTTTGCCCCGTAAGTAGGTATTGACTCTGCAACCATTTCTGCTTCATAATAATCATTATTGACATGTAGCAATGGTTGCTTTGCATATTTAGCTTCAAATATTTCAAACATTTTTTTAGCTTGTTCAGAACTGTCACAAATAACCATCCCGCCGATGGAGTTGTCATCATATAATATGCGGCTTTTTTGGAAATCTTTGACTATATATTCCAGCATTGGCTCGACAAAGCTGTGATGTGCATAAATCTGCTTTTTATTCAAATCACCTTTTAAAATCTCTATCTCTTGAAGTGCTTTTTGTAACTCTATTTTATAATTTGTTTGTATCTCTTCGCGGATAAGTCTTAGTGTGTATCCATCAGCTATGGAAGCGTTGTAGTAGTACTTGTGGATATAGTCTCCAAAGAGAGCTTTAGAATTTGTATCATTACCTAAAAGTGGTGTTCCTGTGAGACCTATTTTTATAGCGTTTTTATCTGATGTCGTTAGATTCGCTAAAAAACTTCCTTTTGGATTGTAACTTCTATGAACTTCATCTAAAAAATAAATTCTTTGGATATTGATGTCATAATCTTGCAGAGCAATAACATCAGGGTCATCTTGAAACTTTTGAATATTTACCACTGTTATCTCGTGGTTGCCTCTCTCGTTATGAATCGCAGTTGTTGATTTGATATCTTTTGCAAACGCTTCACGGGAAGATATAGTGTGTACGACAAGTCCACGAGCAGTAAACTCTCTATGTGCTTGCGTTAGTAAATCAAGTCTATCTACTATGAAATAAAACTTTGGAATAATAGATTTTTTTTGAAAATAATCTGTTAGATATTTGACATTGTAAAAGGCAAGTGCAGTTTTACCGCTTCCCTGCGTATGCCAAATAATCCCATTTCTAACACCATCTTTCAGTTTTTTCTCTATCGCTTTTGTAGCAAAAACTTGTGGATAACGCATGATATGTTTTTCAACACCGCCACTTTTTTGGACATATGCAAGAGCATATTTCAAAATAAAAAATAGTCTCTCTTTCGAAAATAGAGATGTACTTATGCGATTTGTTGGAGTATTTGGGTCTTTGTTTGTTAAAAATTCAGGATTGTATTTTATAACTTCTAAGTTATTATCTTTTAAAACAAAGTTTTCTATATTGTCATTTTCATCACTTAGAAGCTCTGCTAAGTTTAGTTTTTCTTCTTCTCTAAAATAGTTAAAAATAGGTTTTTTAGATGGTGTTGCATAAAATGCGCCCTCTATTGGTTCGGAGGAGTCATCATCGTATTCCATATTGTTTGAGAAAACCATAAGCTGAGTAATGTTTACAAATTTTCTAAATTTATCGTTTGAAAACCTTGTATTTATCCGCTTTCTCTCAGCTAAAACACCATCTTGATTATTTGGTTTCTTCACCTCTATAAAAACTAATGGCATACCGTTTATTAACAAAATAATATCTGGTCTAAACTCATCATCACCATTTTTATATGTCAATTCTGTAACTACATGTAAAGAGTTGTTATTAAAATTTTCAAAGTCTATGAGTTTTATACCTGAATTTTGAGTGAGCCTTTCATAAAAAGCTTTTCCCAAATCTTCATTTTCTAAAAGTAGTGAGATATCATCATACAAACGGGTAACATCGCCTTCTTCTAAATCTGAGTTGATTTTATGGATGCTTTGTGTAAAAATATCTGTAAAAATATTTGTGTTAATATCATAAGTTGCATCTTTAAGAGAAAGATATTCATATCCCAGTCTTACAAGGTGTAAAATAGATGGTATTTTAACTCTTGAATCTTCGTTGAACTTCATCATAAAATCTCCATATCTTTCATACTAAAGTATCCATCTTTGCTTATGATGAGATGGTCAAGAAGTTCTATCCCTAAAAGTTTTGCACTCTCTTTTAATCTCTTCGTTACATGTACATCTTCCTGACTCGCTTCAAGAAGACCGCTTGGATGATTATGAGCAATAACGATAGAAGCCGCTCTGTCTGTTATGGCATCTGCAAATACCTCTCTCGGATGGATAAGTGAGCGGTTGAGCGTACCGATAGAGATAACTCTTGTTTGTATAATATGATTTGCTCCATCAAGAGTGATAGTTAAAAAATATTCTTGTTGTTTGTTTTTGTATTCTTGGAGTTCATTATATATATCTAAAGCACATGTGATTTTTTTATTTTGTTTGATAAGATATCTTTTTGAGAGTTCTATCGCAGATAAAATTTGTGAAGATTTTGCAACTCCTAAACCATGGATAGCGGTGAGTTTTTCTAAACTGATGCTTTCAAAATCATCTTCAAAGAGTTTAATAATCTCACGGGAGAGTTTTAGTACATCTTTATCTTTTGTGCCGCTGCCTAAGAGTATCGCTAAAAGCTCATAATCTTTTAAAGCCTCTACACCTTTTTTAGTGAGTTTTTCTCTTGGTTTGTCAAAACTCTCTAACTCACTAATTGTTTTCATATAAAATTCGGGGCATCATTAGCGAATAAAATTATATCACCTGCTTTTGTCTGATTAGCCAGCACATCAACCAAAGCAGATTTATCAGGAAGCATGATTTTATTTTTTACTTTGAGATTTTTGTTGAAAAGTTCTGCGTTTAAAGAGCCTGTCACTATTACTATGTTAAAAACATCATTTATGGCGTTGATTAGTTTTAAGTTCAATTCGTCACTGCTCTCAACAAGTCCGGGAGTTACTATCACTTTTCTGCCCTCATGAAGCGAGCAGAGTCTTACACCCTCTAACATTCCGTCGATGTTGCCATTGTATCCATCATCAAGGATTATTTTTCCGCCGGCTTTTATCATTTGGAGTCTGTGTTCTACCGGTTCTAACATTTGTACAGCTTTCGTTATTTCATCATTTGTCATGCCAAAACTTTTAGCAATTCTGACCGCTACGGCTATGTTCATAGTTTGAAATTTGCCTAAGATACTTGTATGCAAATGTAAAATTTCTTCATCAAATTTCAAATCAAAATCTATGCCATCGAGCGTTGCATGTGTATTTAAAATCTCATCACCAAAAAAAGTGACCTTCTCATGAGGTTCGTCTGTTACAGAGGTGTGTATAAATGCCCGCTCCAGTCTAGGCGATTGCATAATTTCAAGCTTTGTAGCTATGATGTTTTTTAAAGATTTAAAGTATTCTAAATGCGCTTCTCCAACTTTGCCGACAACCACGGTTTGCGGTTCTATGAAAGTTGTAATTTCATAAATATCTCCGCTCTCTCTTGCTCCGGCTTCACAAACATAAATCTCAGTGTCAGTTGGTAGAGAGTTGTTTATATCGCCCATGATTCCGCCAAGTGTGTTTACACTTCTTGGAGTTGCGTAAACTCTAAACTTTTTACTCAAAATCTGGGCTGCAAAATTTTTGATACTGGTTTTGCCGTAGCTTCCCGTGATACAAACAATCTGCAAATCTTTCATCTCACGAAGTTTTTTCTTTGCCTCTTTTTTGTAAGTTGCAAATAAAAACTTCTCTATCATGTAACTGCCAATATAAGCGACTGCCAGAGGCATAAATACACCATATATCTCACATGCAGACTTTAAAGTACAAAGCACATCTTGAAAAAGCACTAAAGAGGTAAGCAGGATTAAAAATCTTTTTACCCTCCATGTTAAAACCAGCTTTTTATCTAATCTTTTATGCCATATAAATACAGAAGGTAAAATTGCAAAGTAGAAAAATATAGCAAAAAATTGTCCTGTTGTATAATAAGCTATCAGCGGGATAAAAAAGTATAGTAGATGCCATTGGGGCTTGTGATGTTTTAAAATAACACGAGAGAGCCTATAATCATACCATTGCAGATTTGTTATAAGATACCAACCCAGAACAACTACAAAGAGTACATTTGTCACAAAAGCGGCTAAGATTTCGTAATTCTCCATTTTAATGCTCCAAAGTTTTTAAATATGTACTTTCTATGTGTTTGGAAATATCTTCAGCATTATTCATAAAAAAGTAATGGTCGCCATCATAAACTTCCAGAGTAGAATCTTTTATAAGTGTATTGATCTTTTCAGCAGAACTCAGAGGGGTTGCAGTATCTTCCCTGCCCCAGCAAAGGAGTGCTTTTCCTTCATACTCTGAAAATTTTTGTGAAAAGTCTTCATTGACAACATTTTTAAAAGTCTGGTACATGTATTCATTCAAAGATTTTGCATCCTCTGCAACAAAAAATCTTCTTAGTTTTCTTAATCCAAAAATTTTAAGAGCTTTAAACAAAACAATTTTCAATTTTATTTTTAAAGGTTTTTTCACATAAATACCGGCGCTGCCAACAAGAACTAAAACTGTAGGGTCAAGCAGAAGAGCAACTTTCCCGCCAAAAGAGTGACCTAAAATAATGTCTTTAGAAGCGTTCAAGTGAACCATCAGAAGCTCAATTATCCTTGCATAATCTGCTGTATTGAGAGTTGAATTACAGGTGCTGCTTCCAAAACCGGGTAAATCTATGTAAATATGACGGAAAGTATCCATATAGGCGGAAAAAGATTGTTTCATCAAGTTTTTATTGCTTCCCCAGCCATGTAAAATAATCAGATCCACTTTAGCTTTCGGATTGACTATCTCATAACTTATATCTAAAGTATTTTGATTATATTGGATGGACTTAACCGCCATTACTTCCCTTTTGCACTGGCAATAGAATGTATGTAATCATATGATACTTTTGCTCTCTTGGTATGTGGAAGTGAGTTTGATAACGAAACTATTGAGAATTTAAAGTCTTTAAAAAGATAGTTTGCCATAGACCCGGGAATTGGGTTTATCTCATTTAAATATACATCTCCGTTTATAACAAAAAAGTCACATCTTATAAGTGCACCCTCAAAAAGGTTTCTATAAACTTTTTCAAAATTTGATTTTAGTTTTTTAACCAACTCTTCGCTGATGTCAGCCTTTAAAACCTGTTCACTTCTTGCAAAGTCCATATATTTTTTCTCAAAATCTAGAAACTCTTCTTTTTGAGGTTCTTCAACAATGGAAAAGTTCATTTTTCCATCTGCCATATATCCTGCTAAATTGTATTCTTTTACACCCTCAATAAATGGTTCAACCAAGACATTGCTGTCATATTCAAAAGCAGTGTCTAAGGCATAATCAAGTTCACTCTCTTCTTTAACAACACTAACGCCTATAGAGCTTCCAAGACTAGCCGGTTTTACGATAACAGGATAAGGGATAGTAAGATTTTGATGCACTTTTGAACTCAAAATTTCATAATTTAAAGTTTTTATATTTTTTGCTTTACACAAATACTTTGTATATCTTTTATCATAAGAGAATACGCTTGCATTCACATTTGGACCAATATATCTGATAGAAAAAAAGTCTAAAAGTGCAGCTATTGTTCCGTCTTCTCCATCCGCACCATGAATAAGATTGATAACAGTACCCTTGATTTCCGTAGATGAAAACATGCTTTTTTGAGAAAAAGAGCCATGGTTTAAACTGAGTTGTGGCATTTTTTTATGCTCACCTTTTGAAAAAGTAGTGGCTTTCATCTTTGATGAATCAATGAGATAAAACTTATGGTCTTGGTCACAAAATATAAAGCTTAGATCAAGCTCTATTAATTTTTCTTTTAGAGTTATAGCACTGACTATACTGATTTCATGTTCAAAACTAGCGCCGCCAAATAAAATAATAAATTTCAATATCGTTCCTTATAAAGTTTGTAGTAATTTTAAAGACTCTTTGACAAGTGAAGCAGTGTCCGTACCTTCACATGCGCTCAGAGCTTTGGATATTTTTGCTTTCGTAAATCCTAAAGATTCAAGAGCTTCACTGGCCTCGTTGTAAGATTTAGTTTGAGGAGAAGCTACTGAAAGCATCTCCGCATCAAATCCGTTAAGTTCGACAAGTATCCGGCCAGCACTTTTTGGACCAATTCCCGGCACTTTTTTCACTCCATTCATATCTTTGTTATTGATAACGCTTGCAAACTGAGATGGTGTGTAAGTTGAGCATATTGCCATGGCGACCTTGGGCCCTACTCCACTTATTTTTATGAGTCTCTCAAACATTTTTTTCTCACCCATATCTAAAAAGCCATATAATAGTTGTGCATCTTCACGGATAATATGGGTAGTAAAGAGATGCACTTCAGATTTAGGAAGTGCAGAAAATGATTGCAATGAAATAAAAACCTCATAAATCACGCCTGAAACTTCCACATGTACAAACGATGGTTCTTTATAGGAAACGACCCCTCTTAAGCCTACTATCAAGATTTAAGCGCCTGGATTTCCAATTGCCCATCTTCAAGCTCAACAAGACCAAAAATATGCTCATGAGAGCCTTCCAATGGCCTGTATACTAGTTCAACTGGTGGATAGATCAACTTAAACTTAATCTCATTATGACCCATCCATACACCATTATTTATAATTCTGGCTTCCATTATATCATCTTGTAAAGATATTTTTTGAGCCAAAAGTAATTTAATTTTATCTTTTTTTATTTCACATTCTTTTTTTATTTCATCTAAATGTTTTTCAATTTTCAGAAACTTAGTGTATTGCTGCACAAAAGACGGCGGCATTTTAACTTCATTTTTTTTATAATGGATCAGCTTTTTTTTAATTGTATTAAATGTGGCCTGATTTCCTTTGATAATATCCTCATACTTCAATATCTCTTTGTTGATATCTCTTACCTCATTTTCAAGTTCGGCTATCTCTTTTTCGGTATCATCAACTCCATCTTGAGAATCTTTTTTCAATAATGGATCAATTGTAAATACATTTTCTCCACTATGAAGTTTTGCAATCTCAATTAACTTTGAAGCAGTAGCTTTTACGTAAGAACCGCAAAGTTCTATCCTAATCTCTTTACCCCTGACATCTCCACCCATAGCTTGAGCAATATCAATGATATCACCATCAACTACCCCATGTTCTAATCTTGTTATATGGATTTTTTTTCCATAAGCCATACCTTTATGGACATGAATATTTAAATCTTCTGCTCTAACAAGTGATGTCTTATGTGTTTGACCACCAACTATTGCCTTTTTTGCATTCACCTTAGCATGAGGACCAATATTTCCCTCAATATCAATTGTACTTACATTAACTTCCATACCTGTGCCGACTGCATCTTTTTGGACATCTGTTTCTTTTACATTTAAAGAAACATCGGTATCCAAGGCTGTAGATATAGAGCCTGTAGTTTTAAAACTTATTTCTCCCAAATCTAAGTCTGTTTTAATTGAGTAAACATTCTTCTCAATAGATATATATCCATTTTCAACCGCACGATATTCTATACCGGTTGCTGTTTCTATTTGCTTTATGGTTTCATCTATTGTGAATGTTGGGAAATTATTTACTTGAGCTTCTTTTGGTGCCATAAATTCACCACGGCAATTTCTTCCAGGCGTGCCTTCCATTGGCTTAATATACTCTATAAGAAGCTCATCTTTATGAGCACTTTGAATAAATCCCCTTTTAGAATAATCAATTTTTTCATTTTCAGAAACTTCATGGTTCTTATCATAATGGTATATCAACACATCATCTTTTGTTAATGTCGGCTCATATCCTTCTGCTATTAAAATAGTCTCACTTTTTTCAAACACCAGTTCTTCCACCACGCGAACCTTAGCTGATAATTCAGAAATAGCATCTTCTAATATGTTGTCAAAAACATTTATTAAAATACCTGCCCGAAGTTTACTCTTATTGATTAATATCTGTAAATCTTGCTTGAGTACTGGGGTATAACTCAACTTTGAACCGGCTTTTATACTTAAGTAAATTTTACATTTAGTCGCATTGGCACCTACTGCTAAATGCAAATCATGATACTGGTCCACTTTGTTTTTTCCGAAAATTTCAATCTCATACACTTGCTTAAGTTGAAAACTTGGATTTAAAATTTCGCTTTTTTCATCAAGTTCATAAAGAGCATCAGAAGACAACTCTTCCCACTCTGTTTCTTTTTTTTCATCAGCCATTCTGCTGAATGTTTGAGTATCAAAAATGGTAAAATCTAAATCTTCAACTTTTATCTCATTAGACTTAGCTACCGACATCAACTCTTTTGCAACATTTTGAGTTTTAACAACAACAGGACGAATTCTTTTTAATGCTGTTTTTTCTTCTTTTTTGCCACCGAATAATGCCATATTATACAACCAGATAAAAAATTTATTTTTTAAGGTCTATAGTTTAACTAAATATTTGTTAAACTTTTGTAAAACTTATAAAAGAAGCCCATGTTTAAAGCCATTTTCACTAACAGTTTTGGGATTTTATTCTCAAGAATTCTAGGATTTCTACGAGACCTACTGACAGCATCAGCTCTTGGTGCAAACATTTACAGTGATATTTTTTTCATAGCATTCAAGCTGCCAAACCTATTCCGCCGTATCTTTGCAGAAGGTGCTTTTACGCAAGTTTTTATCCCCGCATATGCGCGTTCACTTCACAGAGGTGTTTTCTCAGCCAATATATTTATAGTTTTTTTGTCTATCATTCTATTAATAACTCTACTTGTAAATCTATTACCCTCTCTTGCTACACAAGCTATTGCAGTAGGTTTTGACGAAAAAACCATAGAGTTGGCATCACCCTTTGTGGCGATAAACTTCTGGTATCTGCCACTTATATTTGCAGTGACTTTTTTGAGTACTATGCTCCAGTATAAGCACCATTTTGCAACATCTGCATTTTCTACAGCTCTTTTAAATATCTCACTAATTTTAGCCCTTTATTTTTCAAATGACAAAAGCCAGATAGAGATAGTTTATTACCTTAGTTTTGGTGTAGTAATAGGTGGTATTTTACAGCTTGCTGTTCACATAATAGCCATATATAAGATTGGCTTCACAAAGCTTCTTATCGGTGGTTTTAAATATCTCAGAGTCAAATCAGAACTCATCAAAAAAGAGACAGGAAAGTTTAAACAACAATTTTTTCCAGCCATGTGGGGTAATTCCACAGCTCAAGTCAGTGCATTTTTAGATACATTTTTGGCTTCATTTCTCGCAACCGGTTCTATTAGCTATTTGTACTATGCAAACCGAATATTTCAGCTTCCTTTGGCACTTTTTGCCATTGCAACTTCCATTGCTCTTTTTCCAAGAGTTGCCAAATATATAAAAAATAAAGACGAAGAAAAAGCTTTGGCATTTTTGCAAAAAGCCTTTTGGTTTTTGGCATTTTTATTAACGGCGAGCACTATTGGCGGATTTATACTTTCGCATGAAATAATTCACTTTTTGTTTGAAAGAGGTGCATTTAGCGCAGTAGATACGCTCAATAGCAGTGCAGTTTTACAAATGTACATGATAGGCTTACTTCCTTACGGATTACAAAAACTGTTTTTACTTTGGCTGTATTCAAAAAACATGCAGATGCACGCTGCCAAGATAGCAACATTTTCATTACTGGCATATATAGTATTTTCTCTCTCGCTTATATCTCCTATGGGAGTAAGCGGTTTGGCACTTGCAAGCACAATAAGCGGTTTTGTTAGTTTCACTCTCACAGTAAAAGCATTTGGAGTAAAAAACTTTTTTGATATACTTCTAAATAAAAAAGCTTTTTACCTTATATTAAGTGCTATTTTTCTAACGATTCTACTATTAATTTTCAAGGATTTTCTACATGTTCACATGTAAGAAAAAAAATAATTTTAAAGGGACTACTTGCTAATATTTGATTCAGTACAAAAGAAAAAACGGGAGTTTACTCCACTTGAAGAAGGGAAAGCTTCACTTTATGTTTGCGGACCGACTGTTTATGATGATGCTCATTTGGGCCATGCAAAGAGTGCTTTGGTTTTTGACTTGCTTGTCAGAGTTTTAAAAGCAAATGGCTACGATGTTACCTATGCCAGAAATATCACAGACATTGACGACAAAATCATTAAAAAAGCGATAGAACAAAACAAAGATATAAAAGAGATTACTGAGTTTTATACAGAAGCTTTTCATAAAGAGATGGAGGCAATAGGTGTAGAGCGTCCAGATATTGAGCCAAAAGCCACTGAGAGTCTTGAGGCTATGTATGAGCTTGTCCAAAAACTTATCGACTCTAAACACGCTTATAAGACTGATGATGGTGATGTTTATTTTGACACTTCAAGTGACAATAAATATTTATCTCTTTCTCACAGAGTTCAGGACGAGGAAGATAAAGTTCAACGGGTTGAAAGCTCATCTGAGAAAAAAAATAGTGCTGATTTTGCTTTGTGGAAAAGTGTAAAAGACAATACTCTGACTTTTGATTCCCCTTTTGGTGCAGGTCGTCCAGGATGGCATTTGGAATGTTCTGCCATGATAGAAAAACATCTGGCGAAACCACATGCAAAGTTTGCCGTAGATATACATGGAGGCGGTGCCGACCTGCTTTTCCCTCACCATGAAAATGAAGCTGCACAAACCAGATGCGCTACTGAGCATGCACTTGCAAACTACTGGATGCATAACGGTTTTGTAAACATAGACGGCGAGAAAATGAGTAAATCTTTGGGAAACAGTTTTTTCTTAAAAGACGCTCTCAAAGTGTATGATGGAGAAGTGTTGCGATTTTATCTTTTAAGCACTCACTACAGAAGCAATTTTAACTTCAATGAAGAAGATTTGGCAGCATCTAAAAAAAGACTTGACAAAATTTACAGACTCAAAAAACGACTTTTTGGCTTAGCTACCAATAACGAAAAGACAAAGTTTCAAGAAAAACTTTTAAGTGCTTTAAGTGATGATATGAATGTATCGCTTGGCTTGGCTCTTATAGATGAGATGATTACACATGCAAATGAAACACTTGATACTGCGGGAAAACATAAAGAACTAAAAAAAGAGACTATTTCTAATTTATATTACATAGAAGAAATTTTAGGCTTTAGTGTTAAAAATCCTTATGAGTATTTTCAATATGGTGTGGATGAGCAGACAAAAGAAAAAATTGCAGAGTTGATAATACAAAGAGATGAAGCTAAAAAAGCAAAAGATTTTGAAGCATCAGACAAACTTCGTGATGAAATCCTGCATTACGGAGTCAGTATCATGGACACTACGCAAGGCACTTTTTGGGAAAAGATTTAAACTACATTGTTGACAGATTACATGTAGACATTTCTACATGTAAAAAATTATTCACAGTAACTAGCTAAAAGTCCTGATTTTAAGTTCTTGTAAGCTTGTTCACCCTTTAACTTTTTTACGATTTGCAGAGCAAAACATATAGCTGTTCCTGGTCCTCTGGACGTCATGACATTGGCATCTTCTATTACCATTGCTTCATCTCCCATATAACCCTCTATGCGTATTTCTTCCTCAACAGAAGGATAACATGTATAGTTTTGCTTTAAAACGCCTGCTTTATTTAAAGCATATGGCGCTGCACAGATTGCACCTATATTTTTGCCGTTTCTGTCCATCTCTTTTAAAATATTTTGAACTGTTTCATCATCTGCAAGTGCATGTGTTCCGCCCCAGCCGCCAGGAAGAACTATCATATCAAGCTCATGAACATTCACATCGCTGATCTTTATATCTGTTTGTACCGTGATCCCATTTGCACCTTTGACAGCACTTATTTCATTCAATGAAGCTACTAAGACATTTATCTCGGCTCTTCTTAAAACATCTATGATGCTAACAGCTTCAATCTCTTCAAATCCTGTAGCCAATGGCACTAAAACTTTACTCATAAAAAATCCTTTTTTAAAAAGTTACAATTAGTTTAGTCTAAAATATAATCAACTACTTTTGATTCGATTGTAACCTCTTTTATAAGCTCTACAACTTTTAAATGCTCTTCATGAGCAGCATAAATTTTTAAATCAGATTCGCTATCAAATGTACTGTATAGCGATAAATCAAATGCTCTCTCTGACTCATTAAAATTGATGCCAACTTCCATAGATTTCAAAACATTTATTTTCTCTTCTAACTTTTCCAGTTTACTTTTAACTTTTGCCATATTTAAAGCTTTATTTTCATCTTTAAACTTGAACATTACTATATGAACTATCATGATTTCACCTTAAATTATTTAGTGTAATTTTATCTATATAAATATTAAAAATAACTAGTTTATAAAAATACCTTTCCAAAAAAACTCAGCTATCATAACTATAAAAAAGATACCGACAAAATTTAAAACAACTCCATATCTAAGCATGTCTTTTACATTCACGGCACCGCTGCTCATGGCTATTGCATTTGGAGGAGTAGCGATGGGGAGCATAAAAGCGTAACTGGCACAAATAGTAGCCACCATCATAAACAGAGTTGTATTTATACCTGTTTGCTCAGCCACAGCATAGATAACAGGAAGCATAATAGAGATAAGCGCTGTATTTGATGTGATTTCAGTTGTAAAAGTTATGAGAGTAGCTATACCTAGGAGTAAAAGGATAGGTGGTAAATCTGTCATAACTACGAGATAAGACGCAACTGCATCGGCAAGTCCAGTTGCACTGAATGCTTTAGCTATAGAAAATCCTGCTCCAAATAAAAACATAATTCTATAAGGAATTTTTGCTTTATCTTCCATCCACTCAAGTATGTTAAATGGAGGTAAAAAGAGAAGTAACCCAGCACCCAAAAGTAGTCCCGGTTCACTCAGTCCCAGTCCACTCCAAAAAGGTTTCATCGGAGCATTTAAAAGAAGGAGCAGAATAAGCCCAGCTATAATATACAAAATCTTTTTTTGAGCTATGTCTAATTTTTTTGTTTCATTATCTCTGTGAATAGGTATATTTGGAATACCTAAGCTAAGAAGCAGGCTTACAACCACAAACATTACAAAGGCCAAAGGTGCAACCATCCAAATCCATTGAAAGAATGGAATTGTTTCCATACCTTTATCAGACATAATACCAAGCAGTATAAGATTTGGTGGAGTTCCTATGGGTGTCATTATTCCACCAACACTAGCGCCATAAGCAATAGCCAACGCAAATCTCATCTTTAGTTTTATATCCTTTGTTATAAAAAGAGCAATTGACATAAGCAGAAGTGTTGTTGTTGTATTTGAAAGAATAGAACTCAGCAGACCAGATGTTATAGCCAAAGAAAATATCATCCCACGCGGAGTATTTGGGAAAATTCCCAATATTTTGTCTGCTATGAAAGTATGTAAATTACTCTTTTCTACAGCAATCGCGAGTAAAAAACCGCCAAAAAATAAAAATATAATAGGATTCGCATAGTTTACAGTTGTATCACTGGTAGTAAGTATAGAAAAAGATGGAAAGAGAATAATAGGCAAAAGAGAAACAACAGCTAAGGGTAGACCTTCATTTGTCCAAAGGGTAACCAAAAGAGCGATTAGTCCTAAAAGAGATGCTTGTGTAGTGTTAAAAACACTTAAAGAAATTACAAATACTGCAAGTCCAGCCAGTAAAGAAAAAATTATTTTTTTGAATTGTTCTTTATGCTCTGACATGCATTTTCCTACTCTTTTAAAAGATTTGTTTACTGAAAAACTGAAAAAACTTTTCCAATTAAATCACTGTTCTGAGATAAAGGATTGGTTCTTATTTGTTTCTCTTTTTCCTCTATCATGACCATAATCCCATCTATAGATTTATTTGTTACATAGCCAGTTAAGTTTTCATCTTTATCACTCGGCAGTAGTCCAGCATACCCAAACATATTAGCAGCACCTGAAACATATTCATTTTTAATTGCTCCTGCATTTTCTTTGTAAAATGCGGCAAATGAATCATAGTATTTTGCTACGCTATTGTTATCCATACTCTTTTGAACAATCGGTGAAATAGTACTTTGCAAGTCTTTCGTTGTTGTAGTCCTAAAGTAGTCCGTTGCAGCTTTATCTGAACCGGACAGAATCTTTTTAGCATCATCTATGCTCATGTCAGAAATACTTTTTGCAAAGATTTTAGCAGTTTGGGGTGCTGCTTCTGTTGCTGCATCATTTAATGATAAAACTAAATCATCTACATATTTTTCTCCGCCGACTTTTTTTACCAAATCAGCCATTTTTTGCATATCTTCCGGCAACAATATTTTTGTTAGCGGATTGTTTAGATAACCATCTTTTGCACCTAATGTACCAATAGCATAAGTTACACCATTATTTAAAGCCTGTTTGAGTGCACCATTCATATCAGTTGATGACAAAGCAGTATTTGTTGAAGCAGTTGAACTTTGAGCTTCAGGTTTTACAGCCGGTTTTTCTTGTATTGCATTCAGTCCACTTGTTATACTGTCCATCCAACCGGCATTTAAAAGTGTTGTACTCAAGACTAATCCGCTCATCATAACTCTTGTATATCTCATTTTAATATCCTTGTTTTGTGTAAATTTAATTTGCAAGCAAATCTCTTAAAGAGATATGCGGATTTTTACCTTCAAGTAATTCATATACTTCTCTTGCAATAGGAAGATACAAATCTTTTTTCTCGGCTATCTCGTAAAGGGCGTAAGCTGTACCTATTCCCTCTGCAACTTCGCCTAGCTCGATTAAAATATCTTCTTTACTTTTCCCCTCCGCCAGACCTAGACCTACACGAAAATTTCTGGACATAGTTGAAGAAGCAGTTAAAAATAAATCTCCTGCTCCGCTAAGTCCGATAAAACTTTCCTCTTTTGCTCCATATCTAAGTCCAAATCTTTGCATCTCTACCAAACCGCGGGATATGAGAGCAGCCGCAGCATTTTTGCCTAGTCCTAAACCTTCACAAATTCCGGCAGCAATGGCAATAACGTTTTTATATGCGCCCGAAATTTCTGCGCCCATTACATCAGTAGAAGTATATGTTTTTATAAAATCCGGAAAAAAAGAGGAGAATTTTTCACTCAACTCTTTATTGTGAGAATTAACTACAAGGGCTGTCGGCAAAGACTTCATAACCTCTGTCGCAAATGATGGTCCTGATAAAAAAGCTATATTTTCATCCGGAACGTACTTCGCATATATCTCATTCAAAAACATTCCAGTACTTGCTTCTATACCTTTTGAAGCTACTAAAATCTTCTGATTTGTAAATACAAAATTATTTTCAAGCCACGATGAAATTTGTTGAGCCGGTATTGCAATAACCAAATACTCATACTTTAAAACTTCTTCCATGGATATGAAGTTTTGCATATCCCTAGGCGTTCTTGAACTTATAAACACTTCGTTTTTTTGAGCTAAGGCAAAAGCTAAGGCTGAACCCCATTTACCTGCTCCAATGACTCCAATGGACATTAATTCTGCTCCCTATTATTTTTTCAAACTCTATTATATCTGTTTCATACCCTACGATTATAAATATATCACCTTCACTTATTATATGATTCTTTATTTTGGATGAATATATAAACTCACTATTCATATCTTCGAGAACTAAAGCTAAAACTATAACTCCATATTTTACCTTCCAATCTATCTCAGATAGAGTCTTTCCTAGATAACTATTAGAGCTATTTATCTTAACTTGAGAGATTTTCAACTCACCGCTCTCAAATAATATTTTATGGAAGACCTCTTTAACAATTGGTTTTTCCATCATCTCTGATATCATTTCTGCTGTGGTTTGAACCAAAGGTATAACTTTATTTGCACCTGCCATGAGTAGTTTATCAGCTGTTTCTTTGTTATTTGACAAAGCTATGATATTTAAGGTTTCAAATGAAGATCTAAGAGAGATAGTTAAAAAAATGTTTTCTGCAATATCTTCTAATACACTAAATGCTATCGAATTTTCAAGATCAATATTTTCACTTATATAATCCCATTTATCACTTAAATCAAAACTCTTTATTTCAAAGTCTGATTTATTCTTTAAAATATCTTCTTCACTATGTAAGCTAAATATATAAATATGACTGTATTCATCTTGAATATTTTTAGCTATTTCTAAAGCATAATCATTGTATCCAAAAATTAAAGCAGCTTTATTTTTCATGTTCGAATCTTCTTATGTAAATATTTTTCAAACTCTTTTATAAAAACAGAATTTCCAATAACCAGTAAATAATCACCACTTTCAAGGATAGTGCTATCTAGTGGATTAAAGAAAAATCTATTCTTATTTTTTTTATATATTCCAAGTAAAATAACTCTGTATCTGGAATTATTTAATTCACTTACATACATGGTATTTTCAATCATTCTATTATCTACCAATATCTCTTCTATATTCACCCCGTAATAGTCATTTCTAAGTGCATGTATGACCTCAAAAGCAACTGGTCTGCCTATTAACTCTTTTGAAATAATACCTACCAAGCCTTTTGGATATAGTATCTCATTTACACCGGCAAAATTGAGTTTTTTTCTATTTCCATCATCCATAAGAAGTGATATGATATTTACATCTTTGTTTATTGACCTAATGGTTAATGTTGTATATACATTCTCCACATCGCTTTCTCTCAAACATAGTACAGCTTTCACCTGTGTACTTAAATCTATACCTATCTTTTTATAACTTCGCATATTGCCTGGATCGTAATTTAGCGCTACAAGCCCATCTTTTTTGGCATTTTCAATCCTCTTAGAATCTTCATCTAAAACAATAATCCCTATAGGAGAATCTTTTAATTTTTGTGCTACTTCTTGCGCTACATTTTCATATCCGCATATAAGATAAAAAGATTTTAATTTTCTTATGTCATCTATTGTTTTAATCTCTCTTATCTCATCAAGTTTTTCGGTAAGAGCTGAGACAACAATAGAAGTCGTAAAAGCCAAAACTGCAATTCCTGCAGTTATAACGAACATGGCAACTACCCGACCCTCACTTGTATAGGGTGTAATATCTCCATACCCTACAGTTGAAATGGTCACTATAGACCAATATATTGCTTCAAACATAGTATTGATAGGAGAGTTTGGATTGTTGGCTTCCATTACATAGATAAGGACAGAAGAGACAGAAATAACTATTGATGAAAACATCAATAAGATTAAAAATTCAAATTTTTTTGTAGATAATACAGATACAAATGTTTGAAAACTTGTCGTGTATCTAAATAGTTTAAATACTCTAAAAAGAACAAATAAGCGAAGAAGTCTCAGCTCATGGAAAAAAGGTAAAACTGCCAATAAATCTATTATAGCCCTAATTGAAAAAACAAAATTTAACTTCACTTTTATTATTTTAAGTATAGCTCTCCAAAGAGAAAATTTTCTACCGAGCATAGCAGCATGCTCACTACGATTTATAATTAACTCGGTAACACTGCTGCTTATCCAAAATCTTAATATATATTCAATAAAAAATATAATAGAGATAACATAGGTATTGAAAAATTCTATATTTTCGTCAACCTCAGATTTAACTTCCGCTATCAAAATAGCAACACTTAAAAAGATAAGTGTCATCATAAAAATATCAAAATACTTCTTATAAGGATATCGATTGTTTTCTAGGATGTCATAAAAAAATCGCTTCTTACGTTGATAAGCGTCTGATGTGTTAATAAAATATGCAAGATTAACGATTAAACGACTGAAAAACCCCATTTATCCCAGCTTAGCTTTTAGCAATTCATTTACAGTCTGCGGGTTTGCACTGCCTTTTGATTCTTTCATAACTTGACCTACAAAGAAACCAAATAGTTTCTCCTTTCCACCTTGATACTGTTCAACTTTTTCAGGGTTGGCACTGATTACTGCATCACAGATAGCTTCGATAGCACCTGTATCACTTACTTGTTTTAATCCAAGAGTTTCAATAACACTGTCAATATCTTCTTCTTTTTCCATTAGATAGTCAAGAACTTCCTTAGCAGCTTTACCACTGATTGTCCCATCTTCTATACGTTTAACTAAGTGCCCAAGTTTTTTAGCATCAACTGGAGAATTTGTAATATTAATCTCACCTTTGAGGCGACCTTGAAGTTCAGTTGTCAGCCATGTAAGAGCATTTTTAGCACTAATACCTTCTTGCATCATTGTCTCAAAAAAGTGTGCCATCTCAACAGCTGAAGTTACTACGCTGGCACTGTAATCGTTCATGCCGTAATCTTTTACGAACCTAGCCATTTTTTCATCTGGAAGTTCAGGAATGATGCTAAATTTTTCTAACATCTCATCAGTTATAACAGCTTTTAAAAGGTCAGGCTCAGGGAAGTAGCGGTAATCTGCAGCTTCTTCTTTTCCACGCATAGAACGGGTTTCTTGTTTTATTTGGTCAAAAAGTCTTGTTTCCTGACAAATCTCTTGCTCATAAACACCATCTTCCCAAGCTTCAACTTGACGGGCAACTTCAAGTTCAATCGCCTTTTGGATAAACTTAAACGAGTTAATGTTTTTTATCTCAACTCTGGTATAAAGTTTTTTATCTCCCTTTGGACGGATAGAAACATTGACATCCACGCGAAAAGAACCCTCTTGCATGTTTGCATCACCGATATCCAGATAACGGATGATGGAATGCAGTTTTTTAAGATAAAGAACTACCTCTTCACCGTTACTCATGTCAGGTTCTGAAACTATCTCTAACAGTGGCGTTCCTGCACGATTTAAATCAACTTTTGAAATATCACCGTCATGTATATTTTTTCCGGCATCCGCTTCAATGTGAGCACGATTTATGCGGATAGTTTTATGCGTTCCATCTTCAAAATCTATCTTCAACTTTCCATGTTCAACTACAGGAGTATAAAGCTGGGTAATTTGATAGGCAGAAGGACTGTCTGGGTAAAAATATGACTTTCTGTCAAAGTAGGATGTTTGGTTTATTGTAGCATCGATAGCAGTTCCAAGCATAACCGATTTATGAAGAACTTCTTTATTTAAAACCGGTAATGCGCCAGGAAGGGCCAAACAAGTTGGACATGTATTTGTATTTTGTTTGTGATTGAAACTTGTTGGACACGAGCAAAAAAGTTTTGTTTTTGTGTTTAATTGTACATGGACTTCAAGACCGATAACTACTTCAAACATAGATTTCCTTAAATAGATAATAATTGGTCTTCTATTCTAGCTAACTTTTGCTTTTAAATTTCATAAAACAACTCAAGAGTAAAAATATATTTCAACCTATTTGTATCTTTCTTTAATTTCTAATATTGCATCCAAATTATTAAAAAATATATCTATAAGCTTAGGTTCAAATTGTTTCCCTTTTTCATCTTCAAAATATTTCAAAATATCATCAATGTCCCATGCCTCTTTATAAACTCTTTTAGTACCAAGCGCATCAAAAACATCTGCCAAAGCAACTATTCGACCAAATATATGAATATTCTCACCTTTTAAAGCTCTTGGATAACCAGTTCCATCCCATTTTTCATGGTGTTCATGCGCTATTATTGCAGCTGCCTTTAAAAGCTCCCTCTGCGAACCTTTAAAAATTTCATATCCAAGCTCTGCATGAGTTTTCATCACTTCAAATTCATCTTCTGTCAGTTTAGCCGGCTTATTTAAAATGCTGTCAGGAATCCCAACCTTACCTATATCATGCATAGGTGAAGATGTTAAGATGTTTTCACATTCTTCATCATTAAGTCCATATCCTTTTGCCAGTATATAAGAATATTCACTCACCCGGATAACATGATTAGCTGTCTCTTTTGAACGGGTTTCGCCTACAAAGCCCATGGTAAATATTATCTCTTTTTGAGTAGCTTCAATCTCTTTATTTAATTCTATTAATTCATAGTTTTTATCTCTTAATTCATCATGTTTTACTAAAAGCTCATGATTAAATTCATTTATCTTTATTGCCAAATCTTCAATTTCCATAGATTCAAACTGTTGGGTATCTATGGGAATATGTTTTTCAAATGATTTTTTAGTCTTAACCATTAATTCAACGAGTGGATATCTGACATGTTTGTCTATGATTTTAAAAAATAGATATATAATTATAAATGTGACAAGAAATAAGACTGTTAGTATCATGTATAAATACGTAAACGACATGGAACGATAAGTTGATATATCAAGGTCAAAGTCTATTGCCCCTAAAACTGTACCTTCTGGAACATTATGACAATTTAGACAATTTACTATCTCATTTTTTCCAGCTATATATGGCACAACAACTCTCATTATAATTTTGTCATGACCCAAATCTTTCATAATATAATATGATTTTTTATTTTTAAATACATCTGCAATCCAAGGATCAGAAAAATATTTATCATGAGATTCCAATTTAAACTGTTCACTTACGCTTTTTGAATGTATTATTTTCAGGTCATTGACGCTGGTAATTTTTTGAATTGTTTCTATGTATGCATTTTTTTTCTTATTTTCTAAAGTATTCATATGTGAAACTAAGCTAGCCTCAACAAATTTTGAAATAGACTCACCCTTATCTTTCATAGCGAATATTGTAAGTTGCTTGAAATTATATGCTACTAATGCCATTAAAGCAAAAATCCCCACGATAGAAACAATAACGAACTGTTTCAATGTTATGATTTTAATACTTTGCTTTAAAGACATTGATTATAACCTCATATTTAAATACTAAATGGCTGTGAATATAACAAAGATTTGCTTAATTGTAATAATTTTTTAGATTAAAATTAATTTTTAAGCTGTTGCAAATTTTAAAAAATGCGTATAAAAAAGATGGATTATTTAGTATGTTTTGTGTAGATTTTTTCTAAAAATTTTGTCTGTTTTTTTGCTTCATCTAGTCGTTCCCGATTTACAACGAAAGCATCAAGTGTTAAAATTAAAAAGAGTGATACTACAACAAAAATGACTGTGATAAAAAGAGAAAGGGCAAAGCCTAAAACAAGAAAGATTTGGAAAGTAATAAGAGCACCAAAAATGACAATCGCCCATGATGCTCCGAGCAAAAAGTTTATAATTCTATCGAATTTATCTTTTTGCATTATTTATATTAATGTTCTTCTATAGCTACTGCACTACCGATATATACAGTTGTCAGCATCATAAAAATAAATGCCTGTAAAAATGCCATAAAAGTAAGGAGTGCAAATGGAATCATTGGCAACAACCAAGGTGCAAGCATCAAGATTACCATTAAAAACATATCGTCACCTTTTACATTTCCAAAAAGACGGAAGCTAAGAGACACTAGACGAGAAAAGTGAGAAACTATCTCGATAGGAAACATTAACCAGTATAACCACCAAACAGGTCCTAAAAAATGCTTTAGGTATGTAAAAAGACCTTGACGGCGGATACCTTCATAGTTATAGTATACGAATACAACAAGTGCCAAAGTAAGAGGCATCTCTAAAAAGCCAGTCGGAGCTTCAAATCCAGGAATTACACCTATTAAGTTTGCAATACCGACAAATAGACCAATAGTTGCTATAAGAGGAATATAACGACGAGCATTCTCTTTGCCCATAACATCTGTTCCCATCTTTAAAACACCACTAATATATGCTTCCATGAGATTCTGTGCTCCCTTAGGAACCATTTGAAGATTTGACATAGCCATTCTTACCAGCATCAAAGCGATACCAGCTGAAAGTAACATGTGTGTTAGATAAATAAATGTTTTATCATGTGATAGAAGTCCGAAAAAAGTAAACAATTCACCCATAGGTGTGCTCCCTTGTCTAAAAATTTAACGTGATTATAATCTAAGTTGCATTAAATTATTATAACATCAGATGTATTTTGCATAATTTTTACATAATTTGTAACTTTACTCTCTCGCATCAAGTGCTGTAAAGTTACGATTTGCAATATTTTCTAAAAATACTGTTGCGTAAGAACCTTTTGGCAGTGAAAAAGCTATCTTAAAAACATCAAAATCTTTGTTGTAGTTATATACAATGTCATAAGGATACACTAAAGCTTCTCTTCTTAATCCCTTTTCATATAAAAATTCATCGTCATACTTTGCCTCTATTTCTCTTGCCTCATCACGCGCACGAAAAACATCTCTGCCGCATAAAAGTCCTGTAGGAACTACTTTTTTTTCTATAACATCTTTTATAGGTTGATTTTTGGGAGTAAATAATTTGCCGTCATTTGCCAAATAAACATCTCCATCTAGCAACATGAATTTACCCTCATTTTTTTCACGGCTTAATATTACACGTTCTTTTAACCAGTCATTAAAGAACACACTCTGATAAATAGAAATCAGAAACTTTTTCAGTTTTGCATCTTTAACAAATAAATCGCCTTTTATCATCTCTTTAGCCTGATTGATGCTATCCTCATCCCGACCAAACCTCTGATATCCAAAATAATTTGGAAGACCTGACTGTTCAGACTTTCTGGCTGTTTTTTCTATGCGCCCTGCTTCTATGTTATCGACACCATAGAGAGTGATGCTAAATCTGTTTCCGGTTAAATCTCCCATTCTGATTGAGAGGGTATGCTTCATAGTTTTTAGTATTTTTATCTGAGGATGTCTAAATTTATGTAGACTTTTTTCAAACTTCGCTTCTACCGAAATGTATTGCGTTGTAGTCGCATGTTTATCTTTCAACCCTGCATAACCAATCTTTTCAGCCGGTATGTTTAAAAACTCTGCAAATATTGCAATCATGTCCCATGTAGTAAGTTCGACTTTTTTAACATGGATGACAATAAAATTTCCCCTGCCTTTAAACTCCCCTAACGGAATCTCATCAACTATAAAATCTTTCTCATTTTGTACAAACTTAAATTTTATCTCTGGATTTTCATGTAAATATTCTCTTTTTTTCATTATTTCTCTTTTTATAATTGTAAGAGTTTTAACTCTTTTGACGCGATAGCTATATCTTTTTGTATAGCCTTTTTTAAATCTGTTAAGTTTTCAAATTTTTCATTGTTACGTATAAATGATATAAAACTGATACTTGCTTTTTCTTTACACAAAACTTCACCATCAAGTATATGAGATTCCACTGCAAATGAGCCATCCGTTGTATCACGATGCCCAACAAATGAAACTGACGGATGGTAATGTTCCTCTTCATCAATTCTGGTTAAAGTAGTATAAACGCCCTCTTTTGGCAGTAAAAATCCTCTCGTTTGGATATTTATAGTAGCTACCAACTCTTTTTTTCCTATCCCTTGTCCCGAGACAACTTTACCTTTAATAGTATAGTTATGTCCTAAGAACAGATTTGCACCTTTGATATCACCAATTTTGAGTTTTGTTCTTATTTTATGAGAATGAACAGAATCACCCTCATGTGTCACCTCTTCGATTACAGTAACCTCTCCGTGAAACAAGGATTTCAAATCTTCAAAAGAGTATTTTCTGTTTTTTCCAAAGTGAAAATCATAACCGACAACTATTTTTGAGAGTTTTGGAAATTTATCTTTTAAAAGCTGAACAAATTCTTCGCCGCTAAGATGGCGAATCTCATCTAACTCCATATATAGTATAGGATGATGTGAAAAATGACTTCTCTCTTGTTTAGGTGTCAAATTTGCATAACCTGTTTCTATCACAACGATAGTTCCATTTTCGCCCAAAGCATCAAAAAGGTGCTGATGCCCGATGTGCATCCCATCAAAACCACCTATGGCTATGGCAGTACTATTTTTCATAGCAGTAACAGTATTCAAGGTTACCCTCCTTTCCAGTTAAGTTAGATGGTGACTTTAACATCAATTTCCACCTTTTTAATTCACATGCATCTTCAAATTTTTGCATCGCTCTCTCTATGGCTTTTTCATCAAGGACTACACCGTTGTTATCTCTTTTTGCTTCGCGTCCTACTTCAAACTGAGGTTTAAAAAGCAAAATAATCTTGTCATGAGAGAGTCTGTCTACATCATCCAAAATATTTAACAAAGATATAAAAGAAACATCGCTGACAACAAGATTGAACTCTTTATCGCTCTCAAATTTTCTGATATCACAACTCTCATAAGAGTGCACTCTGCTGTCATTTTTCAAGCTTACATGTAACTGTTCCTTACCTACATCAACCGCACTCACTTCTCGTACTCCATACTCTAGCAGTACCTGAGTAAATCCGCCTGTTGAGGAACCGATATCCAAAGCAACCTTGTCTTTTACATCCAGCTTCAGCTCTTCTAAAAAAGCACTGAGTTTATGGGCAGAACGGGATACGTATTCTTTATGTTCTCCTACTAAAACCTCATCACTGTTATCAAGCTTATAAGAACTCTTGAGTATTGTTTTCCCATTGACACTTACAAGAGCGTCTTTTATGAGTTCCTGAGCTTTATTTCTGCTTCCAGCCAAACTTTTTTCAACTAAATAATTATCCAGCCTACTCAAAGTAACATCTCTTTCATCTCATCTTCGGTGATGCACTTAACACCCAAATCCATTGCTTTGTCATACTTGCTTCCGGCATCTTCGCCATAGATAACAAAGTCTGTTTTTTTACTGACACTTCCTGAAACTTTCGCACCAAGGTATTCTAGTATATCTTTAATCTCTCCGCGGGATTGACTCATGGTTCCGGTTAAAACAACAGTTTTTGCTTTAAACGGATTTTCCTGCGCTTCCTCTTTTTGAATTGGTTCTAACGGTTTTAAAATATCTTGAAGAGTCTGTATCGTATCTCTGTTTACCCGTACAAATTCCAGAACAGACTCAGCCATTTCTTCGCCTATTCCATCACATGCAACTATCTGCTCTTTTGTAGCATCTATGAAACTGCTTCCAAAGTTTTCACTCAAAGTTTTAGAAGCAACCTCTCCTACATGTTCAATCCCCAGAGAGTTTATGAAACGCCAATATTCGCACCCTTTTGCATTTTTCAAAGAGTTTAAAAGGTTTTGAGATTTTTTCTCTTTAAAACCCTCTAAAACTAAAAGCTTATCCAGAGTCAAATCAAACAAATCAACCACACTTGTAACAAGTCCGGAAGTGAAAAGAGCCTCCACTATCTTGTTTCCTAAACCGTCAATATTTAAACATGGCTTTGAAGCAAAGTAGATGATGGAGTTTACTATTCGAGCCTCACATGTAAGGTTTTGACATTTCAGTAGAACCCCTTCATCTAAAAGTTCACTGGAACAAACGGGGCAAAGTGTCGGTCGTATGTAGGGAACTTGTGAGCCATCTCTCTCATGCGTCAGAACTTTAATGATTTTAGGGATAACATCTCCGCTTCTCAAAATAATCACCTTGTCATGTATGCGAATATCTTTTCTGTCTATCTCATCAAAGTTATGAAGTGTCGCTCTCTCAACTATGACACCGTCAATGTCAGTCGGCTCAACAATTGCAACCGGAGTGACAGCACCGCTTCTGCCAACCTGCAAAACTATCTCTTTTAAAGTTGTTATCTTCTCAACTGCCGGAAACTTGTAGGCAACTGCAAAACGGGGAACTTTCACTGTGTAGCCCATGTCAATCTGAGAAGCTATCTCATCCACTTTTATAACCATGCCATCAAGCATCATAGAGTAGGAATCTCTATCTTTTTTCATCACTTCATAGATTGTCTCGATTTCGTCAAAACCTTTACATGTAGAGCGCTGTGGAGGTTTTCTAAATCCAAGTTCATAAATGTAATCCATTTTTTCACTTAGAAGTTTGTGTGGCAGTGAATTCTCTCCGACACCGTATGGTAAAAAGACTAAGTTTCTTGCAGCTGTAATGCTGGAATCAAGTTGTCTAAGACTTCCTGCCGCTGCATTTCTAGGGTTTGCAAAAACAGCCTCACCTTTTTTTAATCTCTCGTTATTTATCTTTTCAAATTCATCTTTGAAGATTACAACTTCTCCGCGAATCTCTATTTTTTCTTTGTGCGAAATTGTCAACGGCACAGAGCGGATAGTCTTCACATTTTGAGTTATAAGTTCGCCGATTGTTCCGTCGCCTCTTGTTATCCCTTGAATCAATTCTCCATTTTCATAGATAAGGTTTAAACTTGCTCCGTCATACTTGGGTTCGCAGTAAAATGAGATATTTTTATCCAGCTTGTAAGTTTTTGTGAGCCATTTTTGCAAATCCTCTGCATCAAAAATATCTTCCAAACTCCACATTCTTGTAAGATGAGGAGCTTTGACAAAGCCATCGCTCACAATATCCCCGACTCTTTGGGTAGGAGAGTTTTGTAAAATCTTATCGTGATTTGATATTTCATACTCTACAACTTCATGATAAAGCTTGTCATAAACCTCATCAGTCGTTAAAGGATCATCAAGAACATAATAATGGTGAGAGTAAAGGTTTAGTTTTTCTACTGCTTTTTTATAATCATCAAAATTCATCTAATTTCCACTTGTAGTTTTAAGAGATGCAATTTTATCTCAAAGTTACTGTTATTTAGCTCTGTTTTGAAACACTTGTGCCACCTCAGTCATAACACCTATAAGTTCATCTTTAGTTTCAAATTCAAGTACAACTTTATTTCTTACATCTTCGGTTAATGGCGGAAAATCAAAAACAAGTACAAACCCTTTTATCTTTACCTTGTCCCCGCTCATCTCAATCCATTCCAAAGACATCTCGGCAACTTCTCCATGCATATCCACAACGGCAGCCGGATAAAGCCTTGTAACTTTAGATAAATCCAAATCACCTAATTTTGATTTATATATCATGATTTTTCCTTTTTAATTCTTTGTTAAAATGGCTTATAATTTCTTCACTTGAGCCTCTAAATAGTATTTTTGATGCATGTTTTTGTATTTGATAATCATACATCGGGTCATAATATTCTCTTAAAAGATATTCTATCCATTCCTTATACATGTCAAGTGTTTCGTTGTTTACCTGCTCTTGCATTGCCTTATCAAAGATATCGCACATTATTTTATATCTTTGACTTCCAATTCTTTTGCTTATACGCTTCATTGCATCTTGGATATCATTTTTCCATTCGGATAGATAATCATCTTGAAATACATTTTTATAATTTTCTTGTGCACTTACTATGTACTCGCTAAATGTTATTTCTACTCTCTCTTGCGTCGGTGTTTCCAATATCACGAGAGGAGCTTGTGATAAATAAGTTGCAAAGTTTTTTGGAATATATAAGCTTCCAACAAACTTGCCCTCATCTTCAAACAGCAGATGTTCAAACCCTTTATCTAACTTTTGAATCAAATTGTACGCTAAATTATTTTCAAAATCTATCTGAGTAGGCTGTGGTGTTATTTGTCTGCCAAAAGAGGAGCCTCTATGATTTGCTAATCCTTCCAAGTCTATAGCATTTTGTATTTTTTTTAAAAATATTGTTTTGCCGGAACCTGTACGACCGCCAAGAATAATAGGTTTAAAATGTTTGGGCGATTCTTCAATCGCATTCATCAGAAAGTTTCTAAATGCTTTATATCCGCCTTTTAATCGGACTATATCTTTTTGTGTCTCACCAATCCACTCTTGTGATATTTTAGAACGCTGTCCGCCTCTAAAACAGTAAAGCATCGCCTTTGGATTTAGCTCCATAAAATCAGACCATGCCTGCACCCTCTGTGCTTTTACATCTCCGCTGACAAGTTTATGACCAAGCTTTACAGCCTCTCCATTTCCATCTTTTTTATACTTTATACCAACTACATGTCGTTCGTTATCATTCATGAGCGGCAAATTTACGGCATGTGGAAATGCCCCTTTTTTAAACTCTACTGGAGCACGGACATCTATAAGCGGCGTATTATTTAAAACTATCGATTTAAAATCGCTGCTTTGAGCAAAATTTGACATCTATACAACTACCACCGAATATTCTTTTTTTGCTGTTGTTTCCCCTATGGCTTCAAGAGTCAAACCTGCTGTTTTTGATAACTCAAAAAACTGTTCCAAACCTGTTTTTTTGACAATCACCAATAAACCGCCAGAAGTCTGAGGATCACACAAAATCTCTCTTTGTTGTTGTGTCATCTCACTGATTTTAGAACCGTAGCTCACAAAATTTTTACGAGAACCTCCGGCAATACATCCAAGCTGTCTATATTTTTCTATATTTGGAAGCAGCGGAACTTTGTCAAACCATACAGTCGCACTTATTTTGCTTGCTTCACAAATCTCAACCAAATGTCCAAGAAGACCAAAACCTGTGACATCCGTCATGGCAACGACATCCTCAAGCTGTGCGAAATCTGCACCGATTTTGTTTAGAGTTGTCATCGCTTGTATGGAGTGTTCTAGATGTCCATCCTCTATCTTTTTTTGTTTTTGCGCTGTAGACAAAATCCCGATTCCTATAGGTTTCGTGATGAAAATCAGACAATCCTCCTGCGCATTTGAGTTTTGCATGATGTTTTTATTCTCAACTAGTCCTGTAACTGCAAGCCCGAATATCGGTTCAGGAGAATCTATAGAATGTCCTCCGGCAAGGGGAATCCCTGCAGCTTCACAGATAGAGCGTCCCCCATCAATCACCTCTCTTGCAACATCTGCCGAGAGTTTATCGATTGGCCAGCCGAAGATGGAGATAGCCATCAATGGTTTTCCGCCCATGGCATAAATGTCACTCAGTGCATTTGTAGCCGCAATCTGACCAAAGGTAAAGGGGTCATCCACAATCGGCATAAAAAAGTCTGTAGTAGAAAGAACAGAAGTTCCATTTCCAAGATCATATGCCGCCGCATCATCTTTGTTGGCATGACCTACTAAAAGCTGCGGATACGCGATAGTTTCCCTTGTAGTTTGCAGTATCTCATCAAGCAGCATTGGTGAGATTTTGCATCCGCACCCTGCTCCATGACTATATTCTGTAAGTTTTACTGATTCCATTTTTTGCCTTATGTTTTGCTATACTTCTTCATAAATTTTACGAATTATACCACCGAGAGATTAAAAGTACGAAGGACTTTCATGATAGAAATACCTAATTTTAAAACTTTAAATATTCTACATGTAGTCTGTGACTACAATGGAACTATCGCAAAAGACGGGCTTGTTTTACCTGAAATCAAAAATTTGTTCCAGCAGTTATCGAAGCACTACACTTTACATGTTATTACCTCAGATACTTTTGGAAGCGTTCATGCACAGCTCAAAGATTACGACACAAGTATTAAAGTCCTCACAAGCGATGATCATACATGGGAAAAAGCAGATTATATCGACTCGCTTGGAGCAGAAAACTGTGTTGCTTTAGGCAATGGAAACAACGATAAAGAGATGCTTTTGTTAGCATCTGTCGGAATTGCAGTTATTGGTGACGAAGGTTGTTCAAAAAACGCTCTCTTAAACGCCGATATTATTTGTAAAAATATTTCAGATGCACTCTCTTTGTTGACGAATACAAAGCGCTTAACTGCAACTCTAAGAAGTTAAGTCCTCTTTGTTGAGGGTTTTATTCATCTCCCCTTTTCTCATTTTTACAAATGCTAAAAAGCCAAAAATAGTTCCAATAATTATAAATAAAGTACCCCACAAATCATCTCTTAAATATGCCATTATTACCCAGCAAATATCGGCAAATAAATAAACTATAACAGCTTGATAAATTTTACCTTTATATGTCAAATATGCACCAATATTTAAAAGTATCCCACCTAAAATAGCAAATGTCATGATATATCCTTGATATTTTGAGTTTTAAGTATCCACGAAAAGTAGATTGCACCGATTAGAAATCCTGAGCCTAAAATAACTGTTATAAATTCTAACGAGAAACTATTTGAAGCTAAAAAACCTATCATTAAAGATGTTAATGCCGCAGAGCTTAAAAATAACATGTCATTGTATGCAACAATTCTTCCATAATACTTTTGCTCAATATTTTTTTGAAGTAAAGTGTAGCTGTACGACCAAAGTGTTGTAGTAAAAAGTCCTACTATTACACTTGCTGCTAGAGACAGATAAAAATCATGCATCATAAAAGCCCAAAGCCACACAGCCAATGCTTGAAATACAAAAAGATAAACTACTCTTTGATTATTTATCCATTTTCCTAAAATAATCGGCCCTATAACTAAGCCAAGCGCTCTTGAAGCATGTAAGAGTCCAAGGGCCAATGAAGTCGCAATTATGGAAGCATAGTATTTATCAACCATAAGAGCAACCAATGCATCAAACGCCGTAAGCCCTACAAAAGCATGAACCAACATCAAATGCATGGCATGTGGAACTCTTTTTAAATATCTAAATGTATCTCTCATCATCTGCAGTAAATTTTCTTCTGTTTTAATAAATTCCACTTTTATATCTACTTTATAAAGAAGGTAAAAACCAATTACAAACATAAAAGCATCCAGAGCAAATGCCACTTTGACTCCAAACCAGAAAACTACGAATCCGCTCAGTGCCATCCCCAGAGTATATGAAAACGACCAAATTATGGAATGAAGTTCATTTGCCTTTTGCAGCTTGCTTCCATCTAATATTTTTGGAAGAAGAGACATCTCCGTTGTAAAATAAAAACTGGCAGCCGCCATTTTTACAAATATTAAAATATACAAAAGCCATAAATCAGACACTTCATTAATAAACATTAAAAATAATGTCGCAACAATCTCGATTGAGAGAAGAGATAACATCAATTTTTTTGGTTTAAAACTATCTATTATTGAGCCAGACAAGGGTGCCTGAATTACACCTGCCAAAAAATGGAGCATAGCTGTAAAAGCGATTACCTCGGCTGAAACTTTCATATGAAGCAAAAGAGTATAGATGGCAACATTGCTAAACCATGCTCCAAAATATCCGATAAGCTGGATAAATGACAACTGCCTTAATACACTCTCTTGTTTTAATAATTTTATATACTCATTCATAAGCGCAAGATTATCATAAATACTGCTAAAAAACATGTAAAAAAGAAAATTTTTAAATTTATGTTTTTTTATTAAAGTAATTTTTTTATGTGTCGATATGTTGTGCAATAAGAATATTCTTTACAGAAACAAAGGAGTAAGTCATGGATGGCATAGCAAATGTTGCAAAACATCAACAAACACAGATGAGCACATCGGAAACTCAGGGAAGAGCAGCTCAAGTGCAGCAACAAGTTCAACAACCGCAGAATGTTGATGTAGTAAAAGAGATACAAAAAGAAGCTACAACAAAAATAGATTCAAAGGCACAAGTGGAAGATTTGGTAAAACAACTCAATGATGCTATGGCTCCTATGAATACTAATATAAGATTTGGGGTTGACTCTCAAGATATATTTTATGTATCTGTTATAGAATCTGAAACAAGTAAAATTATCAGAAGATTTCCGGCAGAACAAGCACAGAGTTTTCTTCCTAAGATGCAAGAAGTCACAGGTATATTATTTGATTCAAAAGGGTAATCAAAACCCTTTTGTTCAATAAGACATTTTTTTTATTTTTCCTTCATCTATTCACTAAAACAATCCTCTATTAATTCATTTATTACTATCCACTAACTATTTTTTAATATATTTTATAGTAAAATCGCGTCAATTATTTTAATTATAAAGGTTTTTATATGAAACAAGAAGTTAAAAAAGTAGTTTTAGCTTATTCTGGTGGACTAGACACTAGCGTAATCTTAAAATGGCTGCAAGATGAGTACAAGTGTGAGGTTGTAACTTTTACCGCTGATCTCGGTCAAGGTGAAGAACTTGAACCTGCTCGTAAAAAAGCACTTGAACTTGGAATCAAACCTGAAAATATTTTCATTGACGACCTAAAAGAGGAATTTGTAAAAGATTATGTGTTTCCTATGTTTAGAGCAAACACTATCTATGAAGGTGAATACTTGTTGGGTACTTCTATCGCTCGCCCTCTTATTGCTAAAAGACAGGCGGAAATTGCTAAACTCACAGGTGCTGACGGAGTTAGTCATGGAGCAACTGGTAAAGGTAACGATCAGGTTCGTTTTGAGATGGGTTATTTAGCTCATGATTCAACTCTTACTATTATAGCTCCATGGAGAGAATGGGATCTCAATTCTCGTGAAAAACTTTTAGCTTATGCAGAAAAACATGGCATATCAATTGAGAGAAAAGGCAAAAAATCACCTTATTCTATGGATGCAAATCTACTTCACATATCTTATGAAGGCGGTATTTTAGAAGACCCAAATGCAGAACCGGAAGAGAGCATGTGGTTGTGGAGTGCTTCACCTGAAAATGCACCAGACAAAGCAGAATACATAGAAATCGGATACCAAAATGGTGATCCTGTTACACTTAATGGCAATGCATTAAGTCCTGCTACTATGTTAAAAACACTTAACGAAATTGGAAACAAACATGGCATAGGCCGTGTAGACATTGTAGAAAATCGTTTTGTCGGTATGAAAGCTCGTGGTTGTTATGAAACCCCAGGTGGAACAATTATGTTAAAAGCTCATCGTGCTATAGAGTCTATAACACTTGACCGTGAAGCTGCGCACCTTAAAGATGAGATGATGCCTAGATATGCAAAACTTATTTATAATGGTTTTTGGTTTTCTCCAGAGCGTGAAATGCTTCAAGCTGCGATTGATAATACACAAAAATATGTCAGCGGAACAGTTCGTCTTAAGCTTTACAAAGGAAATGTTATGGTTGTGGGTCGTTCATCTGATATATCACTTTTCAATCCTGAATATTCAACCTTTGAAGAAGATGCTGTTTACGATCAAAAAGATGCCGCAGGATTTATAAAACTAAATGCACTTCGTTTTATAATCGCAGGCAAAGTAAGAAAGAAAAAATAGAATTACATTAAAATTAAAGGAATTAAAAACATGAGTATAATTAAAATAGATATGAATTCGGATGAATTTCAGGCAGAACTTGAAAAAACAATTAGATTTACGGATAAAGTAGTAAAGCAGTTTAACTGGGAGTACAATCCACAAGAAGAGATAAATGAGGGTGTTCAACTTGGACTTGCTCGTCATAAAATCATGTATAACAAAAGATTTTGTCCATGTTTCGTAGTTGAACAAGTAGATGGAAAACCAAGAAGTGTTGAAGACAGAGTTTGTCCATGTACCCCTGCTATAGAAAAAGAGATTCCAGAAGACGGTGTTTGCCACTGCCAAATATTTTGTACACCAGAATTTGCTGCTAACAAACGAATCGAAATGGGTATGGAAGAAGTAGTTCATCAACATTCTCGCGGTTTAACGAAAGAAGAATGTGAAGTTTTAGTTGCTCAACATGAATTAGACAGCGATGAACTTACAGCATTGCTTGAAGCAAGAGAACTTGGCATGGTTAAGTTCAAACTAGTAGATGTTAGAGAGCATATGGAATGGCAAATGGGGCACATCAAAGGTGCCGATAAACTAGTTCCAACAAGTAGCTTTTTTAACACTTTAGGTGAATCTGGGCTTGATAAAGACGAAAACATCATAGTTTATTGTCATGTAGGAAGCAGAAGTGCACATGTTGCAAGAATATTAAATGACATGGGATACAAAAAAATAGGAAATTTATCTCATGGTATTGTTTCTTATAGCGGACAAATAGAAAGATAATAGATTTCTTATCCCAAGAAGTCTATCTGCCTAGAATGAGGCGAGTTTAGAAAAGTGGGCTTTCTGCCGTGCTTTTATATGACATAGAACACACGTGCTCATTTTGCGTTTTAATAATAAAAGGACCTATTTATGAAAGTATTACTAATCAAAGATGTTAAAAGTCTTGGAAAAGCTGGTGAAGTTAAAGAAGTTAAAGATGGTTATGGAAAGAATTTTCTTATAGGTAAAGGCTTTGCAAAGCATGCAACTAGTGAAATTTTAGCGCAACATGCTCAAGATGAAAAAGACAGAGCAAGAGATGAAGCAGCTGAAATCGCCTCACTAAAAGAGTTAGCAAAAGTTCTTGATAAAGATGAGATAATAATCAAGAAAAAAATGGGTGATAATGGTCACCTTTTTGGTTCTATCACTAAAGAAGAGATTGCTTCTGCTTTAAAAGAACAACACGGAATTGAAATAGACAAAAAACACATAACTGAGAAACTCTCCATTAAAACTGTAGGTGAGCATGATGTTGACTTTAAACTAGGTCATGGCATTCATGCCACTCTACATGTGGATGTTGTAGGCGAATAATGTTTGATGCTACTACAATACTTGCATATAAGGGCAAAAACAAGGCTGTAATTGGCGGAGATGGACAAGTTACTTTTGGTGACAGTATTTTAAAAGGTAACGCTACGAAAATCCGAACACTGCATAAAGGTAAAATCCTTGCCGGTTTTGCAGGAAGTACAGCGGATGCTTTTAATCTTTTTGACATGTTTGAAGAGTTTTTGGAAGATAAAAAAGGTGATATTTTAAAATCTGTCATCGAATTTTCTAAAGCATGGAGAAAAGACAAAGTTCTTCGTCGCCTCGAGGCCATGATGATAGTTTTAAACACTGAACATATTTTCATACTTACCGGCAACGGTGATGTTGTTGAGCCGGAAGACGGCGAAATAGCTTCTATCGGAAGTGGTGGAAACTATGCGATATCTGCAGCACGAGCACTCAAAAAACACACAAATCTAGATGAAGAAGAACTGGTAAGAGAAAGTTTACATGTAGCAGCAGACTTATGTATTTATACTAACCACAATATCAAAACCCTTACGCTAGAGGAAAACGAAGAATGAACTTAACACCAAAAGAGATAGTTGAATACTTAGACAAGTATGTTATATCTCAAAAAGATGCAAAAAGAACAATTGCTTTAGCGCTGAGAACAAGATACAGAAGAATGCAGTTAAGCCCTGAACTGCAAGATGACATCATGCCAAAGAACATCTTGATGATAGGCTCGACGGGTGTTGGTAAAACTGAGATTTCAAGACGACTTGCAAAGATGATGAAGGTTCCATTTATTAAAGTGGAAGCTAGTAAATATACTGAGGTCGGTTTTGTTGGTCGTGATGTTGAGTCTATGATAAGAGATTTGGTTGTAAACGCTATAAGTCTTGTAAAAGCGGAACAAGAAGAGCTAAGTAAAGATAAAATAGAAAACTATGTTATAAACAAAATAGTAGAAAAACTTCTCCCTCCCCTGCCGGAATCTGCAAGTGAATCCAAAAAAGATGATTATCAAAGACTCTTAGTTGTAATGGAAGAAAAAGTAATAAATGGTGAGATGGATGATAAAATCATTCAAATTGAATTTGACAAAATAAACATTGAATTTAATGACACTAATCTTCCTCCTGAGATGGCAAAAGTTCAAGAATCATTTTCTAAAATTTTTGAAACTATGAATAAAGAAGATAAGAAAAAAGATGTAACGGTAAAAGATGCTAAAGAGCTGTTAAAGCACGAAGCAACCTCAAAACTTTTAGATATGATCAACATTAACAATGAAGCTCTAAAAAGAGCGCAAAATGGCGGGATTATCTTTTTGGATGAGATAGATAAAATAGCTATCAGTGCAAAGTCTCAAGGAAGAAATGATCCTAGCAAAGAGGGTGTTCAAAGAGACTTATTGCCAATAGTTGAAGGTAGCAGTGTTACTACAAAATATGGTGTAATAGAGACTGACCATATTCTATTTATAGCAGCCGGTGCATTTCACTTAACCAAACCAAGTGATTTAATCCCTGAACTTCAAGGGAGATTTCCATTAAGAGTTGAGCTAGAATCTTTAACAGAAGAAACGCTCTATAAAATTCTTACACAAACTCAAAATTCTTTGCTAAAGCAGTATGAAGCACTTTTGGGTGTAGAAGATGTAAAACTTACTTTTGAAGATGAGGCAATTCATGCAATTGCAAGACTTGCACATCGTGCTAATGAAGTAACAGAAGATATCGGGGCAAGACGACTTCACACCGTTCTTGAAAAAGTTCTTGAAGACATCAGCTTCAATGCTGAAGAACACAAAGGTGAAGAAGTTATTATCACTTCTGAACTTGTACATGAAAAATTAGATGTAGTTGTTGAAGATGAAGATTTATCTAGATATATCTTATAAAAAATAATCGCATTTCATTTTGTTTCATAAAATTAAAGGGAATAAATAATGACTAAAGCTGGTTTCGTATCTCTCATCGGTCGTCCAAATGCTGGAAAAAGCACACTCATGAACTCACTTTTAGGTGAGAGTATAGCTATGGTTTCTCAAAAAGCCAACGCTACAAGAAAGCGTTCTAATGCTATTGTCATGTATGAAGATACTCAAATCATCTTTGTAGACACTCCTGGACTTCATGAAAAAGAGAAGATTCTAAACCAGTTTATGCTTGAAGAGGCACTCAAAGCCATGGGAGACTGTGACCTGATAGTTTATTTGGCACCGGTAACCGACGGTGTAGAGCATTATGAAAAATTTTTAAAACTCAATAATGCTAAAGTAAAACATATAATTGTTTTGAGCAAAATAGATCAGGTATCTCAGGATAGACTATTTAAAAGAATCAACTCATACAATCAGTTTTCAGAACATTTTGAAGCACTTATACCTGTCGCAGTTCCTAAAAAAATCGGGCATGCTGACTTGCTAAAAACTATTTCAAAAAATCTGCCCGACTCTCCATATCTGTTTGACCCTGAAGATTTAACCAGTGAGCTTGTTCGTGATATTTATGCAGGTTTTATAAGAGAAGGTATCTTTGAAAATGTTAGTGATGAAATACCTTACGAATCAGATGTAATAATCGACTCGATAGAAGAAGACAATAATCTCGATAAAATTCATGCAACAATCATCATAGAAAAAGAATCCCAAAAGGGAATAATAATAGGCAAAGGCGGAGATTCTATAAAAAGAATCGGAAAATATGCCAGAGAAAAAATAGAGTTTTTAAGTGGCAAAAAAGCTTACTTAAATTTGCAAGTTACAGTAAAAAAAGGGTGGACGAAAGATAAGGCTTTTTTAAAGGAGATAGGATATAAAAATGATTAAAAACTCAACTGGAGTTTTGATTAAAATACTATTTTTATCACTATCTGTGCTATCGGTATACGCAAATGATTTGATAACCAGCTATAGAATAAACGGTATAGATGGTATAAAAAAGCAGATGGACTTAGAACTAACAAAAGAAAATTATTGGAATAATTATTTAAAAGATAAAGATACAACATTCGGTTACCTAGAATCGTATTCATCAGTACTGACATGTGATAAAAGTACATCCTCACTCAAATTTTATAAAGAAGATGAACATCAAATATTTAAATTGCAAAAGAAATATGACGCATTTACCGGCAAGATTCAAGGGGATAAAGAAAAAGAGGGAGACTTAAAAACTCCTATAGGAGTTTACAATTTAACAAAAAAATTATCAAATGTAGATTCCTTTTACGGACCTTTGGCATTTGTTACATCCTATCCAAATAGTTATGATCAGTATAAAGGTAGAGAAGGTCATGGCATATGGATACATGGTCTTCCTATTAATCAAGAAAGAGATGATTTCACCAAAGGATGTATTGCTATTAATAACTCTAGTATAGAGTGCTTAGATAAAAACATAAATATTGAAAAAACTATACTAATAATTAATAACTCTGAAGTAAAGCAAAATACTTCAAAAGAAGTATTAAGTTCTATTCTTTCACAACTTTATTTATGGAGATATGCATGGATATACAATATTACTGATGTATATTTATCATTTTATGCAGATAATTTTGTAAAAAATGACGGTATGGACTTTGAGAGTTTTAAAAAGTATAAAACAAGAGTGTTCAATAAACTAGAGAAAAAAACAATTATTTTTAATAATATCAATGTTATTCCATATCCAAACCATGAAAATACGTACGAAGTAACTTTTAAAGAATTTTACACATCGAATAGCTTTACGTTTGCTGGAGATAAAACATTAATGATTAATATGGACAATAATAAAATAAAAATCTTCACAGAAAAATAGATGCTTCATAATTCATATACAATATTTATTAAAATAGCTGTATTTTTCTTAGTTATAGCCATAAATGCTGATGGAAATATACAGTTAATTAAACAAGAAAACAATGATTCAAATACTACACTTCTGGTGATTGGCGGTATTCACGGTGATGAACCTGGCGGCTACTTCTCTCCCTCTATCCTTGCTACTCACTACAAAATCACGTCTAATAGTCTATGGGTTGTTCCAAATCTGAATAAAAAAAGTATTCAGGCAAACAGCAGAGGCATAAACGGAGATATGAATAGAAAATTCTCCACTATAAAAAAAAATGATAAAGATGCTGAAATTATTAAAGAGATAAAAAATATCATTTTATCAGAACAGGTATCTTTAATAATAAATCTTCATGATGGGCATGGTTTTTATAGAGAAAAAGATGAGGGGAGCATTTTTAATCCAAATGCCTGGGGTCAGACTTGTGTGATTGACCAATGCAACCTTCCAAAAAATCGAAAATTCAGCGATTTAAATACTATAGCTCTCACTGTACAGAATAACTTAAATAAAAACCTATTGCAAAATCATCACATGTTTAATATAAGAAACACACATACAAAATTTGATGATGAAGCTATGCAACTCTCACTCACTTATTTTGCCGTTACAAATAATAAACCAGCATTTGCCATAGAAACAAGTAAAAACCTGACCTCTTTATCTAAAAAAGTATTTTATCAATTACTAGCCATAGAAGAATTTATGAAAATCATGGGTATAACATATGAGCGAGATTTTGATTTAAACGAAAAGAATATAAAAGTTCTTCTAGAAAAGCATGGTACTTTGGTGATAAATAATAATATTTCATTAAATTTAAGTGATATAAAAAAAACTTTAAGCTACATTCCGCTAAACTCAAGGAATAAATTTAGGTTCTCTAATCCTTTAGGTAGTGTAAAGTTTAGTGGTGGAAGCTACTATGTCTATATAGGCAATAAGCTAATAACTAGGTTAAAACTTCAACACTTTAAAAAAGTGAAGGATTGTGAAAAAAATTTTGATGTAATGGTTGATGGAAAACTTGTTTCAATAAATGATTCATCTGAGTTTTTTGTAAACGATTATTTTAGTGTATTAAAGAAAAGCGATATAAGGTTAAATGTTATAGGCTACTCTCATATAGGGACACGTGACGAAAGTGGAACTGAGATAAGTCTAAAAGATTTAAATAGTAAGTTCTCTGTTGATAACAGCAACAAAGTCTATAGACTTGAGTTTTACAAAAATGATGAATTTTGTTGTATGTCGATGGTTCATTTTAAATAGGATTATAGCTGATGCGTAAAAAAAACCAACACTCATATTCTAGTGTTATATCAATTAATCCATACAAAAATACATATTTAAGTGGTATATCTAGTTATCTAAGTGAAACAAGTTCCCCAGAATTTTCAAAAGAACAATTCGTAATTTCATATTTAAACAATAAAGATTTCATAACTAGCCAAATAGCAATAAGCAAGAACATTCCTGATGAAGATTTGTTTGATGCAATAAATAGTAAAGTATACGATGAGTTCGCACTTGACCAAGCTCTTGAATATAAAATAGAGTATATTGAAAGTTTTCATAGCGCAGATCAAGAAAATAGACATTTTCATGTATTTATTGTTGAGCCATCAACAATATCTAATACTTATCAATCTGCCGTAGATCAATTAAAATATATTGACATTATTATTCCTGCACCATTATTATTAAAATCATTGTATTCTAAAAAGATTATAGAAGACAGCGGTGCACATTGTTTTGTTTATTTTCAAAAAAATGATGCTTTTGTTACTATATATAATGAAGAAGAATTTATATACACTAAATCAATTAAATATTCTTTTATAGAAATGCATGAAAGGTTTTGTGAACTTTATGGGGAAAGAATCGAGTATGAAGATTTTATTGCTTTTCTATCCACTAAAAGTCTGAAAGATACTGATAGTGAGTATAAAGAATATCTGATAAGACTATATAAAGAGATCTTTACAAATATCAATGACATATTAACTTATGCGAAAAGAGCTTTTGAAATAGACAAGATAGCGCAGTTGTATATTGGCACACAAATCCCTACTGTAACAAAATTACATGAGATTGCTGAACCTGAGCTAGGAATAAGATGTAATGACTTTTATTTTGATTATGGCTATGAAAGTAAGACTGAACATATTGATCAACTTCATGCTTTGATGCATCTCTATACTTCATTAGAAGAAGAAGATAGATATCAGTGTAACTTTACAATTTTTCACCGTCCTCCAAGTTTCATGCAGAGAGAGAGCGGTAAAATAATTATGCTTGTAGCTGCATCTATTGTAATTGCCTTTGCATATCCAGTTACATATTGGTCATTGACCTATGCACATTCTTTGCAATATAGCATGTTAGAAAACGAATATAAAGATTTACATATCAAAAAAACAATAAGAGAAGCTACTATCAAAAGCCGAGAGGCAGACAAAGTAAAGATTATGACTCTTTTAGATCAGGAAAAAAAAGAGTATCTAGATAAAAAGAATACTCTAGTTAAAATTCATGATGTTAAAGTTAATTATCCTATGAAGGCCAAACTTATATCTTTGCTCATAAAAGATTTAAATAAATTTGATGTTAAACTAAGTTCTCTTTCATATAATGAAAAGAATGAATTAAAAAAAGTAATTCTTAATTTGGTGTCAGAAAACGACAAACAGGTTACTCATTTATTAGAGTATCTCACAAAAACATATGAAAGTAGGTTTAAATTTTCACTCGAACGAATTTTCTTTAAAGAAGATTCTAAAGAGTATTTTAGTGAATTGAAGGTACAAATATTATGAAGATAAATATTGAAAACTACTTGCACCAAATAGATACTAGCTTTAAGGAAAAAGGCCAAAAAGATATTTACATGACTTATGTAATCATATTTTCTGTTATATTTGCTTTTTCTTATTTACTTTTTTGGGAAAGTTCTGAAAAAGGATATAAACGGATAAACGCTCAAATAGCTGCTATAACTGTAAAGATAAATGATGATAAAAGATTTTTACAGTTAAATCCGGAAAGTAAAATTGCACGACTGGATCAAGAAATAAAAAATGCAGAAGCGGAATTGATTGTTTATAAAGATAATAATGAGTACATAAAAACTAAAATAGAAACCATAGCTTACCTTGTGTATGATGAAAGGACTTGGGGAGAATATCTTCATTCAATTTCAATAAATGCAAAAAAATACGATATGAAGATAATTGATTTTACCAATAAGTATGCACTGAACAATCAATCATTTGGACATATCTTAGATATAGAAGTCAAAAGTACAGGTGACTACAAGAACACTTTAAATTTCATAAACTCTCTTGAGCAAAGTGAGCTTGTGGTAGATATTCATGACTTAGATATCAAGGCAGCAGATGGTTTAAATAGTGATCTAAGTATCTCAGTCTGGGGGATTACATACTAATGAAAACTTTTTTAATTTTAAGCTTTTTGATATTTACTTTTCAAATTAGCGCTGATGAAGTCACTTGGGTTAATGAACAGATTGAAGCGATTAAACCCCCTAGAAGCGGGGTAAGTACTGCTGAGATAAATACATTAAAAGATCCCTTCATTTTTTTGGGTAAAAATGCTTCAAAAGATAAAGGCTCAAGTGTTGGTAATAAAAACTTAGCTACTAGATCAGCTGGGAGCAAAGCAGGTTCAACAGGAAAACGAAGCAGTAGGTACAGAACGAGCAAGGCCTTTAAACTCGATGTCATTATAAACAGTTCCGCTTTGATAAATTCAAAGTGGTATAGATTAAATGAAAAGGTTAATGGTTATACAGTTTCTGAGATTAGTCGCAACAGTGTACTCTTGACTAACAAAGGTAAAAAAATATTACTCTCTACAAAAAGTAATATTTTAAATCTAAAACTTAAAAGCAAATAGGACAAAACAATGAATATTATAAATAAGTCTATTTATGGGGTGTTATTAAGCCTTATTGTATCTAGCAGCGGTCTTGCTGATTGTTCATATGAGTTATTTAGTATTAGCTCAGCTAAAAATAATAAAATCATAGATTTTATTGAACAACTAAGTGATGAATGTGAGTTTAGTATCATTGTTGCCGATTCTCAAGCAAAAGATGTTTTGAATAATAAATTAAATAAAACACATCTCAAAAATCTAACAATTGATGAAGTTTTAGCCATTATTTTAAATGAAAACAACCTTTCATATACACTGGAAAATAAGATATTAAAAATTTCATATTTAACTACAAAAGTTTTTGAAATTGATTATATTTTATCTCAAAGAAAAGGTACAGGAAGTACTGATGTTACATTAAGTTCATCATCAGCTCAATCAACTGGTGGTACTGCTACTGGCGGTACTGCAGGTGAAGGTTCCAATGCTGATTCTGGAATAAAAATTGAAAGTACTGATGAAGTTATATTTTGGAAAGAGTTAGACTTAGAACTACAACATATTTTAAACAGACCTGAAGATAATTATACTGCTGTCCCACCTATCATCAACAAGAATGCCGGGCTTATTACCGTAACTGGAACAACAAAGCAGATTAACAGACTTCAAAGTTATTTAAAAAGACTGCAAGACAAAGTACAACTGCAAGTATTAATTGATGTTCAATTACTATCTGTAACTTTGGATGAAGGAAAAACTACCGGTATTGATTGGAAACAGCTTTATGCCCTTCAAAATTTAAATATTCAAGGAGATTTTTTAGCTGAATCTACTGATGGTTTAAAAACTGCTACATCTACATTAGCAGTTAGTACCGGTGCTCTTAATTTAAATGAGGTTATTAAGTTCTTAAAAACACAAGGGGATGTAAATTCAATCTCAAATCCTAAAGTTTTAACACTCAATAATCAGCCGGCACTCATCACGGCAGGTAAAGAAATTTTTTATAAATTACAAAGCACTCAAGTCTTAGCCGGTGGCTCTACTGGTTCATCTGCAACAAATGATGAAGTATTATCTGTTTTTGCCGGTGTACTTTTGGATATAACACCAGAAATTTCTGATGATAGTACTATTACTTTAAAAATAAACCCTTCTTTATCTGAGATTGCAAGTGAGCTCGTCACTAATACAATAGGAGAAGTAATAATGCCGCCTGATTTAAATCGTCGTCAATTATCGTCTGTTGTAACTGTCAAGGATGGCAACAGAGTGATTTTAGGTGGTTTAATCAACACTACCAATAATACTGAATCCAATAAAGTTCCATTACTAGGAGACATTCCTCTTCTTGGTTATTTATTCAAAAGTGAATCTATAACTAAACACACGCAAGAACTTGTCATTATTATAGAACCACATATTGTGAAGAAAGAGAAAAACACATTATCCCTCTCAGACTTAGGCTACAATGGTCTATCGGATAATCTTTTAAGATTAAATAAGACATCCGTCTTAAAAGACATGAACCAAACAAAAGAGAAAGAGGAAGATGAAATCTGATATCTTTGATATTTCTAAAGATGTTTTTTTAGATACAGTAAATGCTAAAGATTATATTGAACTTGATCGTGTATCAATTTTTTATCAATCTCTAACAGATTCTGTATTAAAACCTCTTAAAATGGTTTTGTTATATGGCAAGCCAGGTACTGGTAAGAGCATGTTTTTAACAAAGCTTCATAATGATTTATCAGCTACAAAAAAAATACACCTCTACAAAACACCTATACTCGACGAGAATGAATTTTACAAAACACTAGCGCAAGATTTATTATCCATAGCCTATGATGGTGAATTAAATTTTACTCAATTTATGAAAATTTTAAATAATTCGTTATCTGATGAAATACCTATAGTTCTTTTAGATGAAGCTCAGCTGTATTCAAATTCTTTAATGGAAAAAATAAGACTGCTATCTGATACAAGAAAAGTGAAATTTGTAATTACCCTGCATAAGACTGACAAAGAAGATCTGATTGCAAAAGAACATTTTCAGACTAGAATTTGGGAAACTATAGAGTTAAAAAATAGTTCAAGTTCAGAATTGAAATTTTATATACAAAAAAAACTTTTAAAGGCAAATTGTTTTGATGCTGCGAGTATGTTTCAAGACGACAAAGTAAACTTGATTTACAAATTAACTAAAGGCAATTACAGAGATACTAACAAACTTTTATATACTCTATTTCAAATATACTCATGGTATGAAGAATATACTCCAGGAAAAATAAATAAAAATAAAATATCAAATAAAATAATAGAGATGTCAGCAATTCATGTTGGATTATTGAATGCTTAATATAAATGAATTAGAAAAAAGATGGTTTGTATATAAAATAAAATCATATACTCCGTATCTCATAATCACTATTCTTATTCTATTGACGTCTTCACTTTTATTATTTTTATTTTATAATGACAATTCTCTTAAAAATAAAGTATCTATTGAAAAAAAAGAGGTGAAGAAATTTGAAACTCATGAAACGTATGTAAAAATAGCAGACAAAGTGCCAACAACTGCACCTGTAGATATACCTAAGGTAAAAAATGACATTCAAAAAGTCGTTCTGCAGCCATCTTTAAATTTTATAGACAATGTTGTAATCAATAAGCCAGAGACAAGTAAAAAAAAGATTATTAAAGAAAAAATTATTGAAGTTAAACCTGAACCAATTATAGAAAAAATTATTGAGGTTAAAATTAACCCTGAACCAATTATAGAAAAAATTCCGGTAGAAGAAAATGTAAGTCTTCAAATCAATAAACAAAATACAAGTAATGATATAAATCTTGTTATAAAAAGATTTAAAACTAATAACAATCCAGCTCTTAGTTTATTTATTGCTAAAAAATATTATGAAATTGGCAACTTTAATCAAGCTTATAATTATGCTTTGATTACAAATCAATTAAATAAAGACATCGAAGAGAGCTGGATAATTTTTTCAAAATCTCTTGTTAAGTTAAATAAAAAAGATAAAGCTGTAGAAGTATTAAAACAATATGTTGAATATTCAAGTTCAAGCAGAGCAGAGATATTATTATCCAATATTATATCAGGGAAATTTAAATGAAAATATTTTTACTTTTTTTACTAACGCTTAGCTTATATGCGAACAGCAAAGAAGATCTGCTTAATTTATACAAAAATAAAAAATATGAAAATGCATGTAATTTTGGTTTAGCTAACCTTAAAGACAATAGGCGAGATGAAGAGTTTGTATCTATCTATGCTTTATCTTGTCTAGAATCCGATCATATTAACAGATTAGCCATTCCTATAACTATTTTGAAATTTTCTCCTGAAGCTCGTGCAAATTCAGCATATTTTTCTGTTATACTTATGCAAAAAAGATTGCTTTATCATGCTTTATTGGACGGGTATGATTTATCGTCACTCAATTTACCGACAACAAACTTTATACTTTCGACAGTGTTTGATTTATATGCCGAACAAGCTAAAAACACAAAAAATGATTTTTATATTTTTACAGATAAAAATGACAACAGAATAAGCTATAAACTCTATTTAGAAAAGCATAATAAATTAAATAAAATCATAATAGAAAAATTTTATGATAAAAAACTAATTCAACAGCATATGTACTGGTAGGAATGATTTTGGACAGGATAACAGAAGATTTACTTGCAAATGGCTCGATTATGCAAAGGCAAGTTGATAGATTATTAGCACAGGGAATAAGTCCAAATCTTATACTAAGGGATATCACTCTATCAGGTTTTATGACCATGGATAGACTTGTGAGATTTATAGTGCAGCAAATAAGAGCTGGTGTTTATGAGCTTTCTATTATAGATAATTACGATTTTATAAAAGAACATGTTGTTCTGGAAAAATTAGCAAAAGAAGAAAACTTAGCATTTATTGACTTAGATTCAATAGACATGGACTATAAACTTGCAGGAAAAGTTTCGCTGGCTCAACTAAAAAAACATCTTGCTTTGCCAATCTCAGAAGATGAATTAAGTATTACAATAGCTTTCAATGATCCATTAAATATGGATTCAACAGAAACTATGCAAAGGCTATTTCCAAGAAAACCAATCAACAGGGCTGTCAGTACAAAAAAACAAATTGAAGCATACCTTTTTAAACTTGAGTTAAAAGACAGCGTAAAAGGCTTGGTTAAAAAAATCAGGGATGAACTTAATTCCATAACCAGTATAGAAGAACAACAAGACGCATCTTCTATACTCCTCTTAATTGATGTTGTTTTAAAAACATGTATCAACGGCCGCGCCAGTGATATTCATGTAGAACCAACTGAAAAGAACTGTGTAGTTCGTGCTAGAGTAGATGGAAAACTGGCTGAGATGTTTATTTTTGACAAAGATATCTACCCTCCTATGGCTTCTAGATTAAAATTATTAGCAAATCTTGATATAGCAGAAAAAAGAAAGCCTCAAGATGGCCGTTTCTCAACAGCGGTCGGTGCAGTAGAGTACGATTTTCGTATATCAACGCTGCCTATACTTTATGGTGAGTCGATTGTTATGCGTGTACTCGATAAGCAAAAAGCATTAGTAAAACTTGAAGATGCCGGTATGGATAGTGTCAGTTATGCTAAATTACTCAAAGGGCTTCAAACTCCATATGGGATTATCTTAGTAACTGGACCTACGGGTAGTGGTAAGACTACTACCCTCTATGGTGCATTAAATGAGCTGAGAAATGTAGAAGATAAAGTTATTACTGTTGAAGACCCTGTGGAGTATAGGATGAATTTAATCCAGCAGGTTCAAGTAAATCCAAAAGTTGGTCTTAGTTTTGCAGATGCACTTCGCTCAATACTCAGACAAGATCCCGATAAAATTATGATTGGTGAAATTCGGGATTCAGAAACATTGGAAATTGCAATTAAAGCAGCATTAACCGGTCACCTTGTTATATCAACATTACACACAAATGATTCAATTAGTTCTATCCCTCGTATGATTGACATGGGAATAGAAAGTTATCTTATCAGTGGAGCTTTAGTAGCTATTCAAGCACAGAGACTTGTAAGAAAAATTTGTACTAACTGTAAAGTAGAAGAAGTTATTCCAGCATCAACTTTGGAAGAATTAGGTAACATGGTACCTAAAGGTACTAAATTTTATACAGGCAAAGGTTGTAAAGAGTGTAATGACAGTGGTTATATGGGCAGAGAAATGATATGTGAAGTATTAAACATATCAGACAAATTATCATCTCTTATTGCGAAAGGAGCTTCAAAAGAGGCTCTGTTAGCACAAGCTATTGATGATGATTTTGTTGGAATTTTTGAAAATGGAATCCAAAAAGCTATAGATGGGATAACCAGTATAGAAGAAATATTAAGGGTGGCTAAATAATGAACTATTTTGTAGCAACAATTTTGATGAAGGGAAAAAAAGAAGAAGTAGCTATTTATGCGGAAAATAAAAAGCAAGCTAATGATTATGCAAAAATAAAATACAATGGAATTATTATTAAAGTAGTTGAAGGGCAAGAGCCATTTGATGCTAAATTTAAAAGAGTAAAAGCAGATGTTTTAAAAAATTTTAAAAAAGCTAAAATAAAACCAGATGCTCAAATCGCTGCTATCAGACAACTCGCTGTTATGACGAACGCAGGTATATCCATTTATGACTCTCTTTCTAATATTGCAGAAGCCACAGATGATGAGAATTTAAAACTTGTTTTCTCCAAACTGGCTGATGATATCAACTCTGGGCATGCACTATCTTCTTCTATGGAGAATTTTCGTTTTGAATTAGGAAATTTAAGTATTGCTATGGTTCAACTAGGTGAAAAAACCGGTAACCTTGATGAATCGCTTTATTCTCTGGCAAATATGCTTGAAGAGATTCGTGCCAATGTTATTAAATTCAAAAAGGCCATGGCATATCCTAGAAATGTTATGATAGCTATGGCTGTTGCATTTACCATACTTATTTCCTATGTTGTTCCGCAGTTTAAATCTATTTTTGAGTCACTACATGCAACACTGCCTCTACCAACTCAAATTTTACTTATGCTTGAATTTCTTTTTAATAACTATGGACCTTATGTTTTAGGTGTACTATTTGCCTCGTTTATGACATTCAAATACCTTATTAATAACTACATACATATAAGATTTGGTTGGCATAAGTTTCTGCTTAAAACATATCTCATTAAAAGTCTTATTTTGTATGCTACTTTAAGTCGTTTCACTCTTGTTTTTTCTGAACTTGTAAGAGCTGGTATTCCTATTGCAGAAGCATTGGATACTTCAATCGCAATGATTGACAATCTTCCATTGAAAGAAAAACTGCTATCAGTTCGATCTACGGTTGAAAAAGGTGGAGCACTTCATCAAGGTCTTGCCGATACTGGATTATTTGAAAACATGATTATACAAATGATATCTGCCGGAGAAGAAGGTGGTGCCTTAGACACCATGATAAGTAAAGTTGCAGATTACTATAAAATGAGATTTGATGCAATCATTGATGGTCTTTCAGAAGCGATTGAACCAATCATGTTATTTATCATTGCAGCGATGGTTATACTACTTGCTCTTGGTATTTTCTTGCCAATGTGGGATATGGGGAATGCAGTTCATGGCAGAAGCTAAAAGTTTGCCGGAGCGCATCTAAAAGACTTTAGCCAATCTTTGTACTTTTTCTAAAAATATTCTCATATCAGCTTCACTAGCTTCAATTTTATACTTGATTTGAGCATCAAAACTCTTTTCAAGTATCTCTACTTCACATGTAGAGCATTCATGCTCCACCATTCGCAGGTTTGAATATTCTACAACTATCTCTTTGATTATCTTTTGTTTATATTCTAAGAATTCTGCGGAATCTAAAACAAGATTTACGGCATCACTGTAAGCTCGTACCAATCCACCTGTACCAAGCTTCGTTCCACCAAAATAACGTACAATAATTACAGCAGAGTTTATAATATGAGCGCCTTGAATAACCATTAAACTAGGTTTTCCAGATGTTCCTTTTGGCTCTCCATCATCACCGGAATGTTCAATTATTTGATTAAATTCATTTAAATATCTATATGCAACGACAAAGTGTCTAGCTTTTGGATTTGAGTGTTTCAATTCTTCTAGTGTAGCAGTATATTTTGAGTAAGGCATAAGATAAGCAATAAACTTTGATTGCTTTACCTCATGTGTTTGTGTAGTTATTTTATCAACAAATTTCATTTCCACATGCCATGTGGAATTATGCTAAATTTGTATAAACTTTTTGAACATCTTCATCATCTTCCAATTTTTCTAAAATTTTATCGATTTCTGATTGTTGCGTTTCGCTTATTTCTATAGGGGAATTTGCCATTCTTTCTAAATTTGCTTTAGTGATTTCTATGCCCATTTTTTCAAGCTGTTCATTCAATGTGCCAAATGAAGTATAGTCTCCTGTTATAACTACAACACCCTCTTCCTCTTCTATATCTTCTAGTCCGGCATCGATGAGTTCTAACTCCAACTCTTCAAGATCCATGCCTTCTTGCAGCTCAAATTCTATAAGCGCTTTTCTGTCAAACATGAATTCCAAAGAACCGTTTGTCAACAATTCACCACCATGTTTTGTAAGTATATTTTTAACATTGGCAACAGTTCTGGTGTTATTGTCGGTCATACACTCTATAAAAATCAAAACACCATGTGGAGCTTTGCCTTCAAAGTTCACTTCGAGCATACTTGCAGTATCTTTGGCACTCGCTCTTTTTATAGCAGCTTCAATATTATCTTTAGGCATATTTTCAGCTTTGGCATTTAAAATAGCTGTGCGAAGCTTAGAGTTCATGTCAGGATCACTACTTCCCTCTTTTGCAGCCATTGTAATAATCTTTCCTAGTTTTGGGAACAATTTTGACATAGCTCCCCATCTTTTTAATTTTGATGCTTTTCTATATTCAAACGCTCTTCCCATAAAATTGTTCCTTCAAAAAAATAATATTGAAATTATACCGATACTTAAATAATTTTTACTTACATTCTTGTATAATGCTGCTTAAAGGGGAATCTATATGAAATTCAGTTCTAGACTTAAACGTCATTTTCTCAATGCTTTTCGCGAACTTTTTGTTCATCATCATAGCTCCTTGGAGTTTCGTGCAAAAGTATTTGCACTAGTTATCGCTGCTAATGAAAGTGTTCAAATTGAAAATTACATTATGGTAAAAGAAATTGGTATGAAAATTTATGCAAATGATGAAGATAGAGCTAATCTTTTAGTGTTATCAACAAAAGAACTTGTAATCAAAGTGAAAGATGACAACGGACTAAATATGGATACTCTGGTAAATCAAATACAAAAAGATTTAAAGTTTGTTCCTAGATATGCAAAAAAAATAGATATTGATTCACTGCGGCCATTTTTATCTCTCTCACAGGACAACGCTACGGTATCTTACCAAGAAAATATTTTAGAATTTTTAGAAAAATTAAAAAATGAAACATTACTAAGCAAAAAACTACAAATTGATGAAGCTGAAAAACAATTACATGCAAGTGCTTAACTTTGTTCTAACATGCTAAAATAATAAGCAAAAGGAAATTTATGCACAACAACAAAGAAGATCAAAGAACGGATGCAGCTCAATCAAAACTTAAAATGCTTAACTTGCACTCAATGTTGGCATCATTTATAGTTATCGTTGGTGCTCTTTTAGTCTTTTTAAGTGAAGATACAGAAAAAAACGTTGGTATATATATAGTTATTTTTGGGATAGCATACAGTTTTATAACACGTATTAGAATTTGGCGTAATAATAAATAATACAGCTAATTATAATTTCTACATGCAGATATCAAACCATATTCAGGTCAAAATCGGTGATATAACACAAGAGTGTTGTGATGCAATTGTGAATGCCGCCAACAGTTCATTGCTTGGTGGAGGTGGCCCGGAATTTACAGTTATCCAAAAGCAGAAGCTGCCAAAATAGCTTTCGATACTATTTTAAAGTTTACAAAGCAGAATGATATCGATGTCATCTTTATCCTTCACTCTCAATCAGATTATGATACTTTTGTATCCGCCTTGAAATGAGAGAATCGATAAAGATTAAAAATTATAGTTAAGCTGCAGACTCAAACTCATTTGACTGTGTCTAACTGAAACTTCATCTGCGGCACTAAGGCTGTTTGCATAAAGATAAGATGTATCATAAGTATTACTCTGTTCATCCGCATAAACAAAAGCGGCATCTACAGATATTTTGTCGTTAAAGTAGTAAGTACCGCCAACAGTATAATGCGATTCAATATTAACTGGAAATCCAAGAAGATTAAACATGTTGAGTGTAGCGCCGGCAGGTTTTGAGCCGTCTTGTTCGCGAAGCGGGCTTTTTGCGTAATTATAACCTGCTCTGAGTGCCCATGTATCTTCTGCATATTCGTAACCAAAAATATATATGTTCTGATTTTTCCAGCCAAAATCGCTATAACCTTCAGCATCTTCCCATTGGATATGTTTATAATCGAAAGCTATAGTATGTTTGTTTAGAAATTTATACGAAACACCGACACCAATCTCAGCAGGTTGTTCCAAGCTATCACTCATTGCTCCACCCAAAAGTGTTGAGAATGCTTCTGTAGCTGCCGAAATTTGACCATTATAATTCATTTTTATAGATGACTTATAAACAGCGCCAACCAATACATTTTCAAGACCGACATAAGCTAAATCGTAAGATAAACCAAAGTTGTAACCAAAACCAATATCCTTTCCTTCTCCGTCTCCAACGCTATTCACACCATTGTTAAAATGGATATCCAACACACCGTACTGCAGTATTGGCGTAACACCAACGCTCAAGCCATCAGTTTTATAAGCAAGAGGAACGCCAAACTTTACGAGTCCCAATTTAGTCAGCATTTGCATAGTTCCATTGCCACCATTGGCTACAGTTCCTGATTTGCTATAATCTGCACCTAATCCGCCAGTGACCCATATGCCAAAGCCCAAATAAAAGTTATCATCAATCTTAGTGGCTAATGAAAGCTCTGGAATAAGCGTCATATCTGAAGTGCTATACTCTTCGCCTGCACCACCGTCATAATAAGCCACTGGCATAAAAAAAGTACTGGTAATCGATATCTCAGTATCACTTATGCCCGTAAGCATAGCAGGGTTAACCAACCCAGATTCTGCGCCATGGCTCTTGGCAATACCTAGACCACCCATACCGCGAGATTTGGCACCAACGCCAATAAGTAAATCACCATTGATTGCAAATGCTGAAGTTCCGCTAAGAGAAATCATCACAGCAACTATTATATTTATAGAACGTTTCATCTATCACCTTGTCATATTAAAAGAATGGGCGATTATAATAATTTTTCTTTCATATTAACTTATAAAATTAATTAATTTGAAAAATAAGTGCTTAGATTTCTTCTAAAACTATAAATATACTGATCTGTTTCTGCCTTGTGCCTTTGCCATATATAAGGCTTCATCGCATTTTTTGATTAATGAATTCATGTCATCTGTTTTTTCACATGTCGCAATACCTAAACTGATTGTAAGATGCTCAACAGTTTCAAAGATGTATTCTTCAACTGCAATTCTTATTTGTTCAGCTAAAACGACAGCTCCATCTTTATTTGTATCAGGGCAAAGTACTATGAACTCTTCACCGCCAAATCTTCCGCAACAATCAATTTTTCGTGTGTTGGCAATTAAAAGTTTTGCAACTTCTTTCAAAACTGAGTCCCCTGTCTGATGACCATAGCTATCATTTACTTTTTTGAAATAGTCAATATCAATCATAATGACAGAGAGTGGGTTGTTGTAGCGTTTTGATTTTTCAACTTCTAGAAAAAGACATTCATCGACTTTTCTTCTATTGTAGAGGTTAGTAAGCTTATCTGTTAATGCTAATATTTCCAACTCTTTTTTTGCACTAATATCGACACCGACGGACATAAATGACGTAATTTCATTTTTTTCATCTTTGATGGGAATTATTGTTTGTTTTATCCAATATGAATCCCCTTGCTTAGTTTTATTTTTGAGTTCACCCTTCCACTCTTTACCAAGTAAAATTGTTTTCCATAAATCATCAAACGACTCTTTTGCAGTATCGGGATGATGGATAATATTCATCTTTTGATTTATAAGCTCTTCTTTAGAAAAACCGCTAACTTTTACAAAAGCGGTGCTTACATTTGTAATGATTCCGCTTATTTTCGTAGTAGCAGTAATCACATACTTGTCAATGATATCACTAAAAAGCTGTAATTCAATGTTACTTTTTTGCAATATTTGTTGAAGCTTAGTAGGTGAGCGTGAAACATATATAGCTAAAGGGATACTAAAAAAAAGACTCAACAGAGCCACGATTATTGTTGTAATCCTGTTTGTATGTTTTAACGCATCTATACTTTTTTCTTTGGGCTTGAGTATCAAGATTGCTTTGTCTTCATTGTTTAGTATATCATCCAATGCATAAGCATAAATATTTCTGCCTGTTGTCTTTTTTGCAAGTATGGAGGCAGCCTCTTGCGCAAAATCTTCATAGAGGTCTCGCTTGACTCCCGTATATTTATTCCAAGAGTATTTTCTGTCTGGATGCAGAATATAATAACCGTCTTTGTCGATAATATAAAGATTAAATAAAGGAGAGTCTTCTATGGAGTCAATCAACTGATTAGAATGAATATTACATATTACCATACCTGCAAATTTATTCTCTTTAAAAAGTGGCATTGCAATTCTAATAGTTGGACTATACGGTACTTCTAGTTTTCCATTCTCAATATTAAGATTAAGTTTTGAATGCCATATTTGTTGTGTAGTCATTTTACTTACAATTTCAAAATACTCACGTAAGCTCTTATCTTGCAGTTGGGAGTCTTTTGAAATATACGGAAGACTTTGTTCGTTGGCACGATTAACCCTGATGACCTCATTTCCATCTGCATCAAGCAATCTGGCATGCATAATTGATTTATGAGCAAGAGTCATTGTTAAAAATAGGTTTTGAAGTTCAGGTTCTTTTGCAGAATTTTTTGTCTGTATAAAATCTACCAATGTTTTGTCATGGGCTATCGCGCTTACAATATCATCCATTTTATCTATATGAGGTTTAAGAATGTAATTTATTCTACTTGATGATACTTCCTGCGCATATTTTTTTATAGAATTTTCTATCTCAATTAAATGTAATTTATAGTTAATCAACGAACTAATCAGAGTGATGACTATCCCAAAGAGAATAAAATAACCGATAAAATATAATTTAAAATTTTTGTTTGTCATTGTTATTCCTTCATACCATCAAATAGTATCTTGTTTTTGCATAAATAGACTGAATTGAATGAAAAATATTCTTCGCGGCTATTTTTTTAAGGCATGATTTACAAGCAAGTTTAAAAAGATAAAAAGAGAGTAAAAATATTACTGTTACACTCAATAAAACCTGCAATAAACCATTTGTAAGCAGGTTTTTCATAAACAGATTATAAGATATTTAAAGAGAAATTTTCATAAGTTTAATGTATATATTTTATACATTATTTTTTCTTTAAGCGCAAAATTAGCAATATTTATCTACTCTACAAAAAATCAAGTTACACACTTAACACATATAGGAAATTATCATGTCAAACAGACTAGCAACAGAAGACTCACCTTACTTACAGCAACACAAAGAAAATCCGGTTGATTGGTATCCTTGGGGTGATGAAGCATTCCTTAAAGCAAAGGCAGAAAACAAAGCAATCTTTATAAGTATAGGCTACAGCTCTTGTCACCGGTGCCATGTTATGGAAGAGACAGTATTTGAAAACCAAGAGTGTGCAGATATTTTAAACAAAGATTTCGTTTGTATAAAGGTTGACCGTGAAGAGCGTCCTGACATAGATAAGCATTATCAGGAAGTTCACAATTTGGTACAGATAGCTGCTTAGACCCTTTTCAAACCCTTTGTATACAACACTTCCCTACTCTTTTATTTTTTGATATTTTTTGATTTTGCAGCCTAATGGAAGCCTTCTATATTAGTACATTTAAATGCTCTATCCTCTCACTGAGTACAAGAACTTTTCTATCTTGTAATTTTACAATCTCGCTGATTATTAATTCATTCCTGTCAAAGTCTTCTATAATTTCACCGAGAATCATGGTAAATTCATTTTCATATGCTTCAAATTTAGTGCGGACACTTCTCAAGACATGTGTTTGTTCTTTCTCTCTTTTTACTTCATGTACTATATCTCCACATTGCATCGACATAATTGGATGCATGCCATCTTGCCTTTTTGGTGTAGCACTTAAAGCAACAACATATTTACCTCTAAAAAATTTTAGTGGCACTTCAAATGAAACTGCTGGAATGTGATGCGCTTCATCTATTATGATTTGCGAATAATCTTCGATAAGTTCAGGTCTATTTTTTAGTGATTGCAGCATAGCAATGTCAATATTTGATGTTAATTTCTTTTTACCTTTGCCAAGCTGTCCAATTGTTTTTTTATCAATTTCAAAATATTCGCTGAGTCTATCTGCCCATTGTTCTAGTAAATTGATTTTATGCACCAAAATCAGAGTATTAACGCTCCTCTTTGCAATTACAGCAGAAGCGATTGCTGTCTTTCCAAATCCCGGAGGTGCTATCAAAATAGCATAATCATTTTTCAAAATTTTATCAAAAGCCATTTTTTGATTATCTCTTAATTCTATAGTTGATTTTGGTTTATCAATCTTTTTAGTAAATCTTTTATCTTCAATAGTGAGCGTTGCTTTATTGGATGCGAATAATGTTTGTACTTTTGTAATTAATCCCCTTGGTAAAATAACATATCTCTCGTTCATATCAAAGAGAGTAATAATCCTAGGAATGTTAAATGTTGATTTTCTAAGGTTTTGGCAAATATAAAATTCTGGATTCGTAAAAGAGGCTAGTCTTTGAAGCGTATTTAAAAGTATTTTTGATAACTCCATTTTTTCAATATAAAGTGCTTCATATATAATTGCTTTAGTAGTTTTTGGAAAAGAGATAGGTTTATTTTGTTTAATCTCCCATGGCATGAGCGAATCTAGAGCATTTATATTTGAAACTATATTTGTTTGCAAAAGATTTAGCAGGTTGGTGGAAGATATTTTTGTTGTAAATTTTAAAATATTCCACTGATCTGGAAACGCTTGCATCGTATCAATATCGATAAACACCGTTTTATATTCAGTTCGTGAAGTATATTGAAGTGGAAGTGCGACTAAATTACCAAGTGCGTCTGGAGCTACAAAATCTTGATTAGGAAACATCCTGTCATAACTGCTCATATCGATACCATTTCCAATATCCATAGCTTTAGTTATTAAAATATCCCCAAGTTTTCTAGCACTGCTAGCCAGCACTAAACCATCAAAGAAAAACCAGAGATGAATACCGTTACCTGATTTTGAGAGTTCTATCAATGGAATAATCTTCAACTCTTTACAAATCTGATTTATAGCTCTTGTATCTTCAATAAAACTTGCTTTATCTAAATCAATCACCAGAAATTTAGCCATTGTTTGGTTTATAACAGCATAACTGCCAAGTCTTATTTTTCCTTCTAAGTGTTTTTGGATTATGTTATCATCTATGGGAACATAATCGTTGCCCCTAAAAGTGTATGCTACAGGAGAGTATCCTTTTTTAGTGCCATCTTTACTTATCCAGTAAGTTGGATATACATCTTCGCGAGCAACAAAAAGTGATTTAAATAAGGAGATTTTTTGTTCTTTGGAGAATGGGGATAATTTTTCTATAGTTTGTTTGGTTTTAAGTATCTCTTTTTCGATTGACTGCTTTTGTGATTCTAGTAAGCTTAGCTTGGAATAGAGTTCAGGTAGTTGCATTAAATGATAAAACTTTAATGACTTCCTACATAGGATACAAATTTTTGGTGAACACTCTCTTCAAATATAACAATATCACCAATGATTTTATCAGCCTTTTCTATAACTTCCTCTTGTCTTTCAGACATAGACTTCATTGCCTGGGCAATAAACTTTTTCCTATTCTCTGGTTTTAATAATGGGCTTATTGGTTTCGTCATTTCAAACCTTCATACTTTGGTATTATTTTTTTAAATTCATCACAACTAATATCTTCATGATAACTATCATCTCTTTTATCAATCACATTCAAAATGATACCATCGTGAAAATTTTTTTTAATGTCAAAAGCTGTACTTCTTGATTTTATTACACTATTAAAAAACACATCTTCTGGAACAACTCTTTTTGTTACTGATTCTCTTTTTTTAGTATAAAGAAAACATGTTTCTAAATCATTATAAATATAAAATATCTCTACTTTATAGTTTTGCTTTAATAATTTTACCATATTTTCTTTTGCTGTTTGAAAATGAGATAAATTGGAATCAACTACCAAGGAGAGTTCTCTATTGATTATAGCTTCATCGAATAAGAACTGAACACCCCAACTTGCAGGTTTTTGAAATATATCACTGTTGCTTCCATCATAGCCAACAGGTATAAAAAAATCTCTAACTTTATCTATATCTAAATGCACCAAATTACTTTCAACCTCTAAAAATTGTTGAATAAATTCCGTTTTACCAACACCACTTGGTCCTGCAGTAAAATAAGCTACTTTTTCTTCTATAGGAAAATATTTATCAAGATATGTCTCGAATAAAAATTTTCTATTGACTTTTAAATATTTTATAGCTTCTTTCTCAACTTCGACTTTGCTTTTCATAAGGTGATTATACCTAAAATAAAATTCAAAAATGAGAACTCTAAATTACTCCAAAATATGTAGACCATCTCACGAAGCTAACTTATATTAAATGATTGGAAAGGCCAACTTTTTGTAAACTATTTTCAATTAAGTCAACCACTCATATTGTCTTCAAAAAAGATAATTATTCCTTATCATGATTATTCAGACTATCAAGAAGTTCACAACCCGATTCAAGTAGCTGCTCAAACCTCTTTCAAACCATTTATATACAATACTTCTCTGCTCTTTTTTAATTTAATATTTTTCGATTTGATAGCCTAATGGCGGCTTGATTTATTGATTCCTATTTAACTATATTTATAATACTCGTTTAATTTATTTAACTTATACTTTAGTAATGAAAAATTTACTCAGGAGTATATAATGATTAAGTTTATAAATAGAGAGCAACTATATAAACAAGTTTGGAGAGAGCCTTTTACAAAGTTAGCTCCTAAGCATAATGTATCGGCAACAGACCTCAGAAAATTATGTAATAAATTCTTAATACCTGTACCACAACTTGGTCATTGGCAAAAAATAGCCTTTGGTAAGATAGTAGAGATGCCAGCACTACAAAGTTATAAATATTTTAGTTTACGAATCAAAAAGAAAAAAGCTATACCTAAAATAAAAGAAATAGTAGCAGCTATAAAATTAGCAAAGCCTATTGTTCGACCCCCTAAGAAGCATAAAATTACTGTAAAAAATACATTAACAAGCCCACATCCTATTATCACAAAAACAAGAGATAGGTTGAAATCTCAAAAACCAGATGAGTATGGAATGATAGTATCAGGAAGAGACTGCGCAGATATTAGAATATCACCAGTTAATTACAAACAAGTGCTTAGAGTCTTAGATGCTCTATTTAAGTGGTTTGAAAAGAAAGGCTATAAGGCCGATGTTGCTAATGGATATGGTACTTATATTATAATAGATGAAGAAAAAGTACAGATTGCAGTAGAAGAAAAAGCACAAGTCACAAAGACAACTTTGGTTAATAATGGATATTGGACACATACCGAGCGTGAATATACTCCAAGTAATAAAATATCTTTACTTATTAAGAGTTATGGTGGCAATTCTCGGAGAACATGGTCAGCTGGGAAACTATATACACTAGAAGAGCTTTTACCAAGTTTTATAGATGGAATATTTGACTTTGTAACTGCAAAAAAAGAAAATAAGATTAGAAGAGAAAAGGAAGAAAAAGAACGAGAAGAAGCTCGTATTTTAAAAAAATATAATTTACACTGTGCAGAGTTAGAAAAAAACATGATAGAGCAACTTGAAAAGCAAGCTAAAGATTGGAACTTTACTATGCAACTTCAAAGTTATATATTAGCTATGGAAGCTAAAGCGAAAGATCAAAATAAAAATATCCCTATAGATACTTTCAAATGGCTAGAATGGGCAAATCAACATCTAGATAAGATTAATCCTTTAAAAGGTGCTCTACCATCTTATACTAAAGCAAAAAAGCTATTAAAGATAGAAGATATTGAATAAGACACTCTGATTTTCAATCCATTCTCTCCGTTATACTGCGGCATCTCACCTTGCTATCAATGGCGTAAGCTTACTTAAAATTAAAGCTATTTTGAATCACAAGTCTATTCAATCAGCCCTAATTTATGCCAAGCTTCAGAATAAAGATACCTTCTCAGAAATAGACAATTTGTACATTTAAAGGCTAAAATTTTGACAGCCTATATACAGCCACAACTCAAATTATCACACTGTTTTACTATTATTCTCAATCTAAAGCAAAAATACAAAATGAATCCCTTAAGCACTTCATTAGCATTAATTACATAGACTACAAACAATAAAACAGACTTCATATGAGATAGAAAATCAGAAGTTGTAAAATTTAAATACAGAGAAATTATTATGCCAAATAGATTAGCTACAGAAGATTCACCCTATTTACAACAACACAAAAACAACCCGGTTGATTGGTATCCTTGGGGCGACGAAGCGTTTGAGAAAGCAGCGAACGAGAATAAAGCAATTTTCATCTCTATAGGCTACAGCTCTTGTCACTGGTGTCATGTTATGGAAGAGACTGTTTTTGAAAATCAGGAATGTGCAGATATTTTAAACAAAGACTTTGTTTGCATCAAAGTCGACCGCGAAGAGCGACCGGACATAGATAAGCATTATCAGGAAGTTCATATGATGCTCAACCGCCGCCCCGGTGGTTGGCCCACTTCTATTTTTTGTACACCCGAGAACAAACCGTTTTTTGCAGGAACTTACATACCGCCAGAATCAAGAACAGGCAGTGTTGAGGGGATGGGGTTTATAGAACTTACAAATATCATCGCAGATAAAATAAGCTCACATGACCCAAAACTTTTTGAAAATGCGGATGAAATAGAGAAGTTTTTAGAACACAAAGAACAACCAAAAGAAGCAACAGTTTTAAAAGAGGATTTTGTAAAAAACTTTATGCTTCAAGTCAAAAACAATTATGACACAAAAAATGGAGGATTTTCTAGTGCACCTAAATTTCCACATGCCAGCACCTTAAACTCACTCTTAAATATCGATAGACTCTATGATGATCCATCAGCTAAATCGATGCTTTTAGACACTCTCGCTTCCATGAGAAAAGGCGGCATGTATGATTTGATAGATGGTGGATTTTGCCGTTACTCGGTTGATGACATGTGGAAAGTTCCCCACTTTGAGAAAATGCTTTATGATAATGCCCTGCTTTGTGAACTGTACTCTCAGGCTTATTTGACATATGGTGATGAGAGTTTTTTAGAGACTTCCAAAGAGATTGCAGATTTTTGGTTTAATTTCATGAGCGAAGATAATCTTTTTTACTCTGCCAGTGATGCAGATAGTGAGGGGGAAGAGGGAACTTATTTTGTTTACACTTATGCTGAGGTTTATAAAATTTTAGCAGAAAATGGCTATGAAAATATCGAGGCTAAGATGCAAGAGATGGAAGTGACTCATCATGGAAACTTTGAGGGTAAAAATATCATTCGTCTTGAGAGTGGAGAAAAACCTGCCTATTTTCAAGATGTAAAAATTTTACTTCAAGATTTACGAAATACAAGAGAATATCCATTTATAGATAAAAAGATTCAAACTTCCTGGTCTGGCATGATGATTAAAGCACTCTTTACCTTAGGCGCAATTGACAACAAATATAACAAAAAGGCTGTCAAAAGTTTAAATGCCCTGCTCCAAACTATGGTTATCGATGGAAAGCTTTACCACACAACGCTTATACATAAAAAGCCTAAGATTGAGGCTTTCTTGGAAGATTATGCATTTCTTGGAACAGCTTTGATTCAAGCTTATAAATTTACACAAGATGAGATTTATCTTATCCATGCCCAAAGATTTGCGAACAAAGCACTCGAAGAGTTCTATAACAAAGGGGAATGGAGTTTCAGCAGCGGAGAGTTTGTGACAAAAGCCGAAACATCAGACAACACGTACACAAGTTCCATATCTGTCATGATTGATCTGCTCATCTCTCTTGGAACTTTACTTGAAGATGAAAAGTACACTCACTTTGCTTTTAAGACATTGGAATACAATTCCTACGAACTTGGAAGAAAGCCTGTTTATTCGTCTTACATGTTAACTCAAATGTTGAGATATTTGAAGGGAGACAGAGTTATAAAAGCAAGTGTAGACAACTTAAAGTCGAACTCTTTAAACATGGTGAAACTTCAGTATCCGTTTGTGCAACTAAAACAAAGCGATGAAAAAGGATACATGATTTGTGGAGATAAAAGCTGTTTTTCAAACACCACTGATATCAGTGATTTAAATAGTTTAATTCAGAAATCTTTATAACCATGGCTGCTTGATTTGGATAAATGCTTCCCATTCCATTTTGAGCAGTTTTTTTATTTCTATTGACTTTTCTTTTTGTTTCATCTCTAACTTTTGTGCAAATTTATGAAGTTTTTTATTCTTTTTTCCTTTAAGCAAAGTTTTATGGAGCTCTTTTATGACACTTTGGTCATGTAAGACACCCAAAACATCTTGCAGTTTTTTAAGCTTATCTGTAAAGAGTGACATTTTTGTATCAAATAAAGTGGCAAAAAAGTCTGTTGAATAACGAAGTTTTTTGCACAGAATGCGCAACTTGTGCAAAGATGCATCATCAAGATTCTCAATATCAGCACCTAAAGAGATAACTCTTTTTTGGTATAACTCAATAACTTCTATAGCAAAAGGGAGGATATTTTCTTGCAATCTCTCTCGTTCTTCTGTATTAATATCATCTTTCCACCCTTTTGATGAGATCCAATGTGCAATAGATTTATGAAATTTTTTAAACCGTTTGCTTTTTATGAGTCTGGCAACTTTTTTATATTCTTCTTTTTGGTACTTTTTAGCAATCTTATACATTACTTTTTCTGTATCTGTAAGTTCTTTTTTTTGAAAATGCTCTTCAATATAAACATCAAGATCACGAGCCTTCGTTAGCTCCAATCCGGCATATTGCATATCTTTAGACAAAAAACATGTTACTTTTTTAGAAAATATTGGTTTAAAAATGAATAACAATGAGCGCATTTTCCTAAGAGATACACGCATCTGGTGTACTCCCTCATTATTCTCAATATTCAGAGCCATTGGTTCAAATTTTTTCAGCAAAAGAAAATTAGCATGAAGGATTGTCTCAAACGCTTCCTCAATCGTTTGTTGAGCATTTATATTGTATTCAATTGACATGATAAATCCTCCGTCATAGTTTAAGAATGATAGCACAAAACGTAAGCTAAATAGTTTCAATACAAACTCTTTTTAATATAATATAAATTATAATAAATCGAATAAACAATATGCATTGGAGTTTTTATGGGTTCAAAGAGGTTGATGCTAGATGGCGAGCTAGAAGAAGGTGAAGCGCTAGAAACTCTCATTCATGACGACAGAAGAAAAAATGAAGATGAACAAAAAGAAGAGTTTGAGCAAAGAAACAAAGAAGGCAAAAAAAAGAGAGTAGCTGTTTGGGTAAAGGAAGATGTTCTCGAGTATGAAAATGAATTAAAAACCCTTCAGATAGAGCTTCTTAAAATGCAAAATCATATCAAAGAAATGGGAATGAAGGTGCTCATGATTTTTGAAGGTCGTGATGCTGCCGGAAAAGGCGGAACAATAAAGAGAATCACGGAACACTTAAATCCTCGTGGTGCCAGAGTAGTGGCTCTTGAAAAGCCTAGTGATATAGAAAAAACCCAGTGGTATTTTCAAAGGTATTCTCACTATCTGCCCTCTGCCGGTGAAATAGTTCTTTTTGACAGAAGCTGGTATAATCGTGCCGGTGTTGAGCCTGTTATGGGTTTTTGTACACAAGAGGAACATGAAGAGTTTTTACGTGAAGTTCCGGAATATGAAAAGATGCTAATAAACTCTGGTATTATACTTATTAAATTTTATATTTCTGTTTCAAAAGAGGAACAGGAAAAAAGATTTAATAAAAGAAGAACAGATCCTTTAAAGCAGTATAAGCTCTCACCTATTGATGAAAAATCACAAGGTCTTTGGGATCAGTATACACTTGCAAAATATTCTATGCTTTTAGCATCTAATACAGAAATTTCTCCGTGGACTATCATCCGCTCAGATAATAAGAAAAAAGCTAGGATTAACTGCATCAAACATATCTTGAATACTGTGGATTACCCTACTAAGATTAAAGAGGATAAGCTAGAAGCCGATGATAAAGTCAGAATATCTGCAAAAGATGAAATTAAAGATTTAGAATCTGAAATAGCACTCAAACAAAATAATAAAAAGGAAGAAAACAAATGAAATCACTCATATTAACAGCACTTGTTGCACTTAGCGTTGCTACATTTTTTACTGCATGTGAAAGAAATGACTATCAACATCCACTACATAGAAAGTAATATTAATATGTCTTTATAAAAGACATATTAATTAGCCTCTAATTTTGAGGTTTTTTTCATTACAACAACTTACAAGAGGTGTTTTATGCTAAAAAATATAGGTAAATATATATTTATGATTGAACTTGGATATAAATATATACGTATCTTTAAAAAAACTTTCTTCCATCCATTCATATCTTTAAAACCGGCGTACCAGCAGCTTTCAATTGCTAGACAAGCGTACTCAAACAGTGTTTTAGAATTTTTAAATATAGAAGTAAAAGTTATTGGCAAAATTCCACAAAGAGATAAAATTCTTTATGCTATAAATCACCGCTCGCTTCTTGACATGATTGTCATGGAAAATATATTTTCCAAGTACCATAAAAATGGAACCTGGATAGCTAAAGAGGAACTTTTTACTGCAATTTATGGTGATTTTTTTAAATACAGCGGCTGCATAAGTGTAGATATTGAACATGGAAAAGGTCTTTTAAAGTTTTTTAAACAAATAAAGAAAACATTAGCAAAAGTTGATGACATAAATATCTATATATTTCCTGAAGGTGAGAGAAACAAACAAGACACTCTTCTGCCGTTTCAAAACGGAGCTTCAAAAATTGCAATCGCAAATAATCTTGATGTTATTCCTGTTTTCATCAACGACAGACTCGAAGAGATATTTAAAAATGCTCCGTACAAAGATAAAAAAACTGTTGAAGTACATATAGGTGAACCTATAGATGCAAAAAATTTAGAAAATGAGTATAGTAACTTTATGAAAAATATAAAAGGAAATAAATAGTGAGTAATTTAAAACTAGGTGTAAATATAGACCATGTAGCTGTTTTAAGAGAAGCTAGACGTGTAAATGATCCAGATATATTACAGGCTCTTTATGTGGCATGTGCAAATGGTGCGGACCAGATAACAATCCATCTAAGAGAAGACAGACGCCATATTCAAGACTCTGATGCGAAAAATATCATACATCACTCAAGTGTTCCTGTCAATTTGGAGTGTTCAATCAACAGAGAAATTTTAAACATTGTATGCGATTTAAAGCCTCACAGAGCTACTCTAGTTCCTGAAAAAAGAGAAGAAGTGACAACGGAGGGTGGACTTGATGTGTTTAGCTTTTCAGATGAAATATCTTATGCGGTTGAACAGCTACATGACAGCCTCATACCTGTTTCACTTTTCGTAGACCCTACTCTTGAAGCTATGACTAAATCAAAACAGTTAGGCGCTGAGATGGTTGAACTTCACACCGGAACGTTTGCAAATCTTTTTGCTATGCTGAATTCTTCTTTGCCTTATTCAAACCACTCTGTTAAAGAGCTTGAACTGCCACGGTATGAACTCTCACAAAGACTTGAGCAGTCATTAGAAGATATTAAACTATCAGCTGTACATGCTAATAAACTTGGACTTGAAGTCGCAGCAGGTCATGGTCTCAACTTCCACAATGTTGCAGAGATGATGAAAATACAAGAGATAGTGGAACTAAACATTGGTCAAAGCATTATTGCCAGAAGTGTTTTCACCGGATTGGCGGACGCTGTTAAAGAGATGAAAAGATTGACAACTCGATGAAGCCGACCATTGCCGTAAGTGTTGGTGATTTAAATGGTGTTGGTATTGAGATAGCGCTAAAAGTGCATGCCGAAATCTCTAAGATATGCACCCCACTTTACTGCATAAATGAAACTATGTTACATCAGGCGGTGGAACTCTTAAACACTAAAATTCCTCATGATTTTAAGCTAAATCCGGTGGAAGGTCAATTTGAGATAAAAGCTGGACAGGTGAGTGCTTCGAGTGGAAAATATTCCTATGATTCTTTTATGAGTGCAATCTCATTGTGTGAAAATAAAAAAGCTGATGGAGTTGTCACCATGCCAATCCATAAAGAAGCATGGATGATGGCAGGCTTAAAATTCAAAGGTCACACGGACCTGCTTCGACATCATTTTAAGAAAGACGCTATCATGATGCTCGGATGTGAGGAGATGTTTGTGGCACTTTTTACTGAACATGTACCTTTAAAAGATGTGGCTTCGTTCGTACAATATAAAAAATTAAAACAATTCTTTTTAGATTTACATGTGTCTATCCCAGAAGAAAAAATAGCTGTTCTTGGTCTCAATCCACATGCAGGTGACAACGGAGTGCTCGGACACGAAGAACTGAGAATAACGAAGGCAATAAAAAGTGCGAATAAGAAAATAGGTTTCGAGCAGTTTATAGGACCCATTGTTCCCGATATTGCTTTTACCCCACACTTTCGAGCTAACTTCAGATATTTTGTAGCGATGTATCATGATCAAGGCTTAGCCCCGTTAAAAGCGCTCTATTTTGATGAAAGTGTAAATATATCTTTGAATCTACCTATAATCAGGACTTCGGTTGACCATGGAACTGCTTTTGACATCGCGTATCAAGGCACGGCAAAAACACTCAGTTATATCAATGCCATAAAGAGTGCTCTTGTTATGATAAATACAAAATGACGAATATACTCTTTAAATTACGATAATTACTTGTCTACATGACAAAGCGAATATGAAACTTTAGTAGTAAATCCTATGGAAACATCGCTCCAAGTTTTACCGCCATGCAAATCATAACATGCTTTGTTGATTGATGAAAGTGCTTCATTCGCACTAAAGTCTAAAATATCTATCACACCGTTTGCCACCATGACACCGGCATCAAAACTATAATTCATAGGCACAGTTTTAGTTACACCGTTCATGGTCACTTCAACTATAAAAACACCAGTCTTAGGTTTACCTTTAAATAGTTTATTTGGTTTATAATCTGAAATTTTTGCCGTAATATTTTTACCGGTCATCGTATCGAAGAAGAATTTTACAAGTTTATCATCACGAGTTTCATTTTTTGAATTTACACTTGCGGTATCAATACTCACTTGTGAGCCAACAAAAATCTCACGAAAGTTTTTGCCGCTTGGCGCAGTTGGTGTATATTTAACGCTATCAAACACTCCGCCAACACCTACTTTAGCTGGTGTTTTATATGCTTCAAAACTAACAACAACAGCACCTTCCTGAGCCAGTGTGCAACTGCCTCCCTTTAAGCCCATTTCCTCTGCATTTAAAACTGTCATGAACAGAAATATAGAAAGAAGTATTTTAACCATAGAAATCCTTTTAACATGTATTTTTATATCGTGAGTCTATCTGTTAATATCTAAATACAAATTGAAACAATTTTTTTAGTTACAACTGATATAATTACGTTTATGCAAGCACTCATATTTAGCACCATTTTTTCAACTGTTTTTTTGTTGTTGAACCTGTATATTTATAAAAGATTAATATTAAAACTAGATGTAAGAAAGAGTACTAAACACTCCTTAAACATTTTTTTAATTGTAAATTTTTTAGGAGTTGTCGGATACATGCTGGCACGATATTATGTCGGTATACCAAACTGGCTTTATTTTTTACTATCTCTTCCTATCGGTATACTTTTTCTTCTTTTTTGTACAACTCTGATTTATGACATTTCCAGGCTGATACTTTCAAAAGCACCATTATCAGATTCAAGAAGAAAGTTTTTTAAAAAATCATTAGATATCTCATCATTACTATTGGCAACGTCTCTTAGTGCAAGAGCCATGTATGAAGCAAAGTTTGTCAAACTTGAACATGTAAATATAAAGATAAAGAATCTTCTAAAGCCCTACAAAATAGTCCAACTGAGCGACATCCATATAGGCGGGCTTATAGATGCAGAATTTATGAACGATATTGTTCAAAGAGTCAATATTCTCAAACCTGATTTGGTAGTAATTACCGGGGATTTAATAGATATAGATGTAGATTCTGCAAAAGATACCCTCGATATCCTTAAAAGCTTAAAGTCCACATACGGAACATATTATATCGTTGGAAATCATGAATATTTTCATGGAATAGAAAAAATAATAAAAGCAGTAAAATCATTGGGAATAAGAGTGTTGGAAAATGAAAATGTATACATAGGGAGTGATGGCAAAGGGTTTAACCTTGCCGGTGTTTATGACGTTTTTGGGTACAGAACCAAGTCCCACATGCCAGACTTAAAAAAAGCACTTTTAAATACTAAAGACTCACCAATTATACTTTTAGCTCATCAGCCAAAATATATAGAAGAAGTAGCAGAAGAACATGGTGTTGACTTAGTATTGAGCGGGCACACGCATGGCGGACAGATATACCCTTTCAGGTTTTTAGTAATGTTAAAGCAGCCATACATTAGCGGTCTCCATCATCACAATGAAAATCTACAAATCTATGTAAACAAAGGCACCGGTTTTTGGGGACCGCCTATGAGACTCGGTGCCAGTTCTGAAATAACTGAGATAAATCTAGAGCCAAAAACTTTATAGATTATCTGGGACTAAACCAACCTTTTCAAGAAAATGACGTAACTTCGTAACTGAATCAATTGAGAGTTCATTTCTATGAGAAAGGCTGAGTATAATTTCCTCATTATTTATTGACATTTTCGCCCTATGATGTTTAGTAATCTCTATGATTACTCCATAATGTTCTAAAGCAGACATCAATCTTTTGACGTCAATATTACCTGATATTGGGTGCTCAAACAATTTCTCTATTTTTGCTTTATGTTTTTGACTCATATGTATCCCTTCTTATCTAAATATATTCTGCCTTATTGTACTACCTCTTATATAAATAATAGTTTTAGTTTATTTTATAAATTCTAATGTATAATTGTTTAAATAAGAAAGGGTAGATAGCAAATGAATGATTTCCAATTAAAACTTATTCTTAGCATGTTGGCTGGAGTAATGTTCTCTTTTATTTTTATTTTACTCGCTTTTTCACTGCCGCCGGATAAAGAAACGTACCGAGTAGTAACAAAAAGTAAAGTGGGGAAAATTGCTGAAGCTGCAAGAAATAGGTAACAGTTAGAAAAAAAAGTTTTTACTTCTGGAAAATATGAGTGCGAAGCACTCATATTAAATCTATATTGCTTTAGTGATTATTCTGTTTAATCTTGCAATAAAATCTGCAGTATCACTCAACTCCTGACCATCAAAAAGTTTTGCCTGATCTAGAAGAACATGTGCCGCATCATTAATGAGGTTCACATCAGAAGAATCTTTCAACTTCATCAATAGTTCATGCTTAGGATTTATCATTAAAATCGGAGCTGGCTCTGGAGTGTCGCCACCTTGTCCCATTTGCTTCATCATTTGTGCCATCATATAAGACGGGTCTTCTTTATCAATCTTGATAGCCACAGGAGAATCAGTCAAATCAGAAGTTGTCTCAACAGATTTTACACTCTCGCCAAGTGCATCTTTAAACTGTTTTGCTAAACCTTCATAAGTTTTTGCAACTTCTTCCTCTTGCTTTTTCTCTTCTTCGCTCTCTTCAAATTTTGCATCTGAAACTGGAACCAACTTGTACTCTTTATACTCAGTTACCATTGGGAAAATGATAGTGTCCACTTCATCATTGAGAACTAAAACATCGATTCCACGAGACTTAAATCTTTCTAATGCCGGAGAATTTTTTAGTAATGCCAAAGAAGTTTTACCAGTGATATAGTAAATCTCTTTTTTCTCTGCATCTACATTTTTAACAAACTCTTCAATCATCACTTTTTCAGGTGAGTTAATTGTGTTGAATTGTAAAAGCTCTAAGATTCTTTCACGATTAGCGAAGTCATTGTAAAGACCTTCTTTTAAAACATTTCCAAATTCACCGTAAAATTTATTGTACTTTTCTTTATCATTTTTGCTAATTTTAGCAAGTTCTGAAAGTACTTTTTTAACAGATGCATTTTTGATTTTTGCCATAACTGCATTTGATTGTAAAATCTCCCTAGATACGTTTAAAGGTAAATCTTTTGAATCAATTACACCGCGTAAAAATCTCAGATAAGTTGGCATAAGCTCTTTTTCATCATCTGTAATAAAAACACGGTTGATATAAAGTTTAATACCTGTTTGGTAATCAACTCTGTATAAATCCATAGGTGCTTTGCTTGGGATGTAAAAAAGTGTAGTGTATTCTATGGCACCTTCAACTTTGTTGTGCATCCATGTCAATGGTTCTTCAGATGAGTGAGCGATTGAGCTGTAAAAGTCTTTATACTCATCATCTTTAATCTCACCCTTGCTAATTGTCCAAAGCGCATTTGCACGGTTGATTTGTGTATTTTCTATATCAGTTCTTGATGGTTCAATCTCTTTACCGTCATCATCTTTTACGGCTGAAACATATTTCTCTTTATCCATGAAAATTTTGAATGGGATGTGATTTGAATATTTTTTAATAATACTCTCAATTCTATGCGTTTCTAAAAATTCATCTTCATCATCATTTAGGTACATAACAATAGTAGTTCCATGACCATCTTGAGTTGTATTTTCTATATCAAACTCGCCATCACCTTTGCTTGTCCACAAATATGCCTGCTCTTCGCCAGCTTTTTTCGTTGTAACTTCAACTTTGTGAGCCACCATGAAAGAAGCATAAAAACCAACACCGAACTGACCGATAAGGTTAGAATCTTTTTTCTGATCGCCTGTAAGATTTTCTAAAAATGCTTTCGTACCTGACTTTGCTATTGTTCCAAGATTGTTCATCAAATCTTCTTCATTCATACCGACACCGGTATCTTTGATGGTTAATGTCTTAGCCTCTTTGTTAGCAACAATGTCGATACGAGGTGCAAAAGTTACACCCTTATATTTATCTTCTGTTAGAACTAACATGTTTAGCTTATCAAGTGCATCTGAAGCATTTGAAACAAGTTCACGAATGAAAATCTCTTTATTTGAATATAATGAATGAATCATTAGGTGTAAAATTTGATTTGCTTCCGTTTGAAACTGATGTTTTGCCATTTTGTAATTCCTTTTAAAATAATTTGACGGGAAGTATAGCAAAAAAAAGTTAATAGCTGCAAATGATATCAAGTTAGTTTAGTCTATAAGACTCATATTTTCTTAGTCTCAAACAATATTTTTATTTTAAATCCAAAAATACTTTCAAAAAAAAATTATATGATAAAATTGTGAAGAATTAATGATTTTATCACAAGGCAAATGAGTGAAAGATATTTATGAAAAAATGGGACTTTTTTATTTAGGCAAAAACAGCGAAGATGACACTTTAACGCTTTACAAATCAAACCACTTAACCACACATGCGATGATTATAGGCATGACCGGCTCCGGCAAAACCGGGCTTGGTATTGGGCTTATTGAAGAGGCTGCAATTGATAATATCCCCTCCATCGTCATCGACCCTAAAGGTGACATGGGAAACCTATGTTTGGCATTTCCCAAACTCGATGCTAAAGAATTTGAACCGTGGATGGATTCTTCTGATGCCGCAAATAAAGGCAAAACTGTATCTGAGCTGGCAAGCGATACTGCTGACATGTACAGAACTGGACTGAGCTCATTTGGACAAGATGCATCAAGAGTCGAGAAGTTTGCCAAAATCGAGAAAACTATCTATACTCCTGGGAGTTCTGCCGGTGTCGGTGTCAATATTTTAGGAAGTTTTGAAGCCCCCTCAAAAGAGATTTTAGAAGACAGCGATACATTTTCATCGCTCATTAACTCTACAGTTTCATCACTTTTAGCACTTGTATCCATAGATGCTGACCCTATAAATTCTAAAGAACATCTACTGCTATCAAACATATTCCACTACTATTATTCAAGAGAGATTTCACTGACTCTAGAAGATATTATAGGCTATGTAGCTTCTCCCCCTTTTGAGAAAATCGGGATGCTGAGCCTGAAGAATTTTTACAATCAAAATGATAGAATGAAATTAGCCATGGCACTCAACGGTGTCATCTCCTCTATTACATTTTCTTCATGGATACAGGGTGAAGCACTCGACATCCAAAATATGCTTTATGATGAAAATGGCAAAGCCAAGATAGCCATTTTCAGCATAGCCCATTTAAACGATAACGAGAAGATGTTTTTTGTTACCATACTTCTAAACGCCTACATAAGCTGGATGAGAAAACAGAGAGGCTCTTCATCGCTCAAAGCCATACTCTACATGGATGAGATATTTGGCTTTTTTCCTCCTACAAAAAATCCACCCTCAAAAGAACCAATGCTTTTACTGTTAAAGCAGGCTCGTGCCTTTGGAACCGGTGTTATTTTATCTACTCAAAATCCTATTGATTTGGATTACAAAGGACTCTCTAACATAGGAACCTGGTTCGTAGGAAAGCTGCAAACCAAGCAGGACATAGAAAAAGTGATAGACCCGCTCTTGGCAAAATCTAAACTAAGCAAAGAAGAAATAGCTAAAAAGTTGACCACGCTCAAAGGCAGGCACTTTTTCATGAAAAATGTCCATGCTGAGGAAACAGTCGAATTCACTACAAGATGGGTGCTTTCCTATCTTAAGGGACCTATGACAAAAGATGATATTAGAATCCTCATGCATGAGAAAAAAGCTAACATGCAAGAAAGTGAACCTAAGAAAAATATTAAAATAAACGATGAAAATAATGCCTTAGACTATAAAAAACCGATAATTTCTGAAGCTGTAAAAGAGTATTTTCTAGATACAAACATCAATGCACAGACTCCATTTTATCCCTACATGTACGCATCTGCAAAGGTACGATTTTACAACCAAAAACGTTCTATTGACATAGAGGAAAACTTGGAGTTTAAACTTGAACTGGATGTAAAACAGAGCCTCATAGATTGGGGAAAAGCCAAAGAAGAAATATGTGAAGGTTTTACAAATAATCCAACTAATAATGCTTCCTATTCTGAACTTCCCTCTATAGTTACACAGGCAAAATCATTAAAAGAGTTTGAAAAAAATCTATCAGATTATCTTTATGGATCTAAAAAGCTGGAGCTCTTTACATGTAGTGCTCTCAAACTGGAATCAAACCTAAAACAAAGTAAACGAGATTTTATAGTGGAGGTTGAAGATACTTTAAAAGAGTTGCGGGATGAAAAGACAGAAGCACTTAAAGAGAAATTTCAACTCAAGTTTAATCGTTTAGAAGATAAGTTAAAACAGCTGGAATTCAAACTCCAAAAAGAGGAGAATGATGTCAGCTCAAAAACAACAGATACTATCATCGATATCGGTTTAGCAGTCATCGGCGCATTTTTTGGAAGCAAAACCATTTCAGCCGGCACTATGAGAAGCGGTGCATCAGCTTTTAAAAAAGGAAAAGGTGTTTTTAAAGAGAGAGATGATGTCCAGAATGTTGAATCACTTCTACAAAACACCCAAGATGATATGCAAGAGTTACATGTAGAACTTAAAGAGGAGATTGAAAGAATAGAAAATGAACTAAATATCAAGAACTATGAAATTCTCCCTGTTTTCATAACCCCTAGAAGAAGTGACATAATCATCAAAGATATAGCACTTTTATGGGAAAGGTAGCTTAAACTAAATCCCTGTTTGACAAGCTTTTAGAGTTCCATATTTGTAACCTTGAGTAAACCAACGAACTCTGTCTTTAGAGCTTCCATGTGTAAAAGCATCAGGAACAACGTAGCCTTGCGCTTGCTTTTGCAGAGTGTCATCACCAATGGCACTCGCTGCGCCGAGAGCTTCTTCTATATCGCCTTCTTCCAAAACATTCCCCAAATAATGTGCCCAAACTCCGCTGTAACAATCTGCCTGAAGCTCAACCATGACCTGAACTGCGTTTGCATCTTTTTTGGCAGAAGATGTTTTTGCTTTATGAGATTTATCGAGTGTTCCTAAAATATTTTGGACATGATGCCCTACTTCATGTGCTATGACATAAGCCTGCGCAAAATCTCCAGGTGCATTATGGCGATTTTTCAGCTCATCGAAAAAGCTCATGTCCAAATATACTTTCCTGTCCTGTGGGCAGTAAAAAGGCCCTGTCTGTTTTGTTGCATAACCACAGCCGCTCTCAACCGAACCGCGAAACAAAACCAGCCTAGGTTCTTTATACCCCAGACCCTCTTTAGCAAAAAGTGTATGCCAAACATCTTCAGTTTGTCCCAAAACAACTGAAACAAACTCAGCAGTTTTATTGTCTTTGGCGCTCGGAACGCTTAAGCTCTTCCCTTGTTGTGAAGACGGCTCCAACACAGATAGTAAAGCAAGAGGATTGTAACCCATAAAATAAGATATTACACCAATGACTAAAATAATACGACCATATTTATTTCCCATCAAGAACCTAATTAAAGGGACCAAGAATCTCATCCCGCTTCTTGAACGACCTCCGCCACTGCTGGCTCTAAGATCTTCTATATTACCGCTTCGTCGTAAATCTTCCCATTTCATAATCTATCCTAAAAAATTTATATAGAATTATATCTCAGTAAAATAATTCAAGTATAATATCAGCAAAGACATAGGATAAAAAAATGCAAAATGATTACATAGACTTGGTAGAACCGACGCCGAAGCTACACTCTAAAAAATGTAGAATTATCTCTTTTTTATTAAGAATTTTTTTACAATTTTCCATATATTTAATAACAGTCATAGTTTGGGTTATCTCTGATTTTTTTATTGCCTTACTGTCTTTAGTACTTAGTTTTATTATTATCGGTATAGTACGCTCAAAAATAAGAAACAGCGTTATTCCGACAAAACAAAGAGAATATCAGTACAATGACCAAGGAATAGCAGACTGGTATACAGCCAAAGAGATATGTAATGATGAACTTGAGCAAAAATTAGAAAGCTTATAATTATTTAGTTTTCAATTAACTGTAATCATCTTAAGCGAATGTAAACATAAGATTTTTTAATGTTCCATTTATTTTAGTTCATATACAATCGTAAGATATATTAAGTTCTGATGGAGAAGTTTCACATGTATAAAAAATTATTACTTATTTTCATTACAATGTTTTCATTAACGTCTTGTTCTTCTCCACAAAATGAAAAACTTAAAATTTCTACGACAACGTGGATAGGCTATTCTCCACTTTTTTACGCAAAAGAAAAAGGCTGGTTAGAGCCTTTAAATATTAAACTGCTTCATGTTACTTCACTAAGTGAAAATTTGTATTTATATCAAGCTGGAAAATCAGATGCTTTTGTAGGGACGCAATACGAATATAATATATTGGTTAAACAAAAAGATTCACTTATTCCCGTCATGCTTTTTGACCGCTCAAATGGTGGTGATGTTATCATGAGTAATGTATCAGTTGAAGAATTACAGAAAAGTGAAAAGACCGTTGATGCTTATTTAGAGATGGATTCTGTAAATAACACTCTTATAAAAGATTTTATAAAAAAATATGGACTTAAAAACAAAACAATCAATTATATTAACCGTGATCAGACACAAATATCAATTCTCGATGCAAAAAATATCAAAAAACCAACTATTATTGCTACCTACATTCCCTATGGTATAGCTCTCCAAAAACAAGGTTTTACAAATATTGCATCCACAAAAGATAATTTAGACCTTTTGGTAGTCGATGCACTTTTTACGACAAAAAAAGTATTTCAAAACCATAAGAATCAATTTACAGCCTTAAAGAAACTCGTTGATGATGCCCTAGCTGCACTTGAAAAAAATCCGAAAGAATTTTATGAAACAGTAAATCCCTACATGTTGGAATTAAGTTACGAGGAATTTACCAACTCTCTGAAGGATATCATTTGGATCAATAAAAAAATATCCGCAGAACTAGAAAGACGAATGAAAGAGTCTTCATTTCCTTCTAGGCATTTGATTTAACATGCTATTAACTATCAAAAATTTTACCTTTCTTATGGTTTTTATATTACTAAGTATTGCAGCTTTAATTTTAACAAAACAGTATTTAGAGCAAAGAGAGGAAACATCCTTCATTATTTCAAAAACTCTCCAAGATGATATGGCTGAACTTACTTATATTCTCTCAAAAAATATAACAAAAGATGCGACTATTAGAAGTTCACACGCTATTTTAGATAGAGCTACATTAACTAATGATTACATTGCAGCTATATTTGTCCTAGATGACAATGATATTTTGATTACGACAGACCCTCATTACAATACTATCCCCTCCATGGAAGAAATATATCATGATGAAACTCTTTCATTCTATGACAGGCTGTTATTCAAAAAAGGAATCGAAGGATATATTAGATTTTATCAGGGGGAAACACTCCATCAGTTAAAACTTATATTTATATTTGATCATGATGAAATAGAAAAACATTTTCAAAAAAGCAGATCGAATTTTGTAATATATTTTGGCTTATTACCTATACTGATTTTGTTTTCTTCTTTGATTATAATACGCTATGTCATCTCCCTTCCATTAGAAAAATTACGTCAGTTTGCATATTACCAAACTAGCATTCCAAAAGCATTTAAACTCAAAGAACTCGAAGCCATCCGTTCATCTATGGTTCAGACATTTTCAAGACTTGATGAAGAACAAAAAGAACTTTATAAAATGGCACGAACAGACCGTTTAAGCGGACTTGCAAATCGTAATGCCTTAAATGAATACCTCGAACGCTTAATTGCGGATTCTTTACATGCAAATCAAGAGTTTGCATTTCTTTTTTTGGATATAGACCATTTTAAAGCGATTAACGATGAGCTGGGAAATCCTATTGGAGACGAGCTGTTAAAAAAGGTATCTGCAAAGATTAAAGCAGTCCTTCCTTCAAATGATTTTGTTGCTCGTGTTGGCGGTGATGAGTTTGTAATAGTCCTACACCAATATGAAACACTTACAGAATTGACTACGATAGTAGATAGAATTCAGCAGTCTATACAGGACCAATGGATTATTGAAAATAATCCTATCAATATATCCAGCAGTGTAGGAATTGCACTCTATCCAAAAGATGGAGTTGAAGTTACTTCACTTATTCAACACTCAAATATTGCGATGTACGAGGCGAAGAAAAAAGGTCGTGCACAATACTACTTTTTTACAGATGATCTCAATACAAAAGTTCAAGACACCATTGCTCTTGACAAAGCGATGCGTCAGGCACTTGAAGATGATGAATATGAACTTTATTATCAACCAAAAACTGATGTTCAAACAGGTGCTATAGAAGGAGTAGAAGCATTGATTAGATGGATAAGTCCAACACATGGAGTTATTTCTCCTGCTATTTTCATACCGCTTGCTGAAGAAAATGGTTTTATCGTAAAACTTGGAGATTGGGTACTCCAAGAAGCAATTTATCAGCAAATAAAATGGAAAGAAAAAGGATTGGATATCCAAATATCCATAAATGTAGCGACAAAACAACTCCTTGATTCAAATTTTGAATATAAATTTACAAACTTGCTTCAAGAGAGCAGAGTGGATGTTTCTAAAATCAAGATTGAAATTACAGAATATCTGTTTCTAGAACACAACAACAAAAATTTACATGTTTTACATTTTATACATGACAAAGGTATAGAAATTTCACTAGATGATTTTGGAACCGGTTATTCGTCACTATCATATTTGAAAAAATTTCCTATAGACACCTTGAAAATAGATAAAATATTTATGGATGATTATAATACACCTGAAGGCGCTATATTTCTTGAAACAATTGTAAAGATGGGGCAAACCTTAAATATGAAAGTAATTGCAGAGGGTGTAGAATCAAAAGAACAGGTCGAATATTTAAAGAGTATTGACTGCAATACTTATCAGGGTTTTTACTGTTCAAAACCATTGCCAGTCAAAGATTTTGAACTATTTTATACAACCTATGATATCTAAGTCCTTATAACCGTTTTAAAAAATAATCTGCCATTTTTTCTAAAGTAGCAACTTCTGAGTAATCAGACTCTGGAACTTCAACCTCGAGTTCTTCATTCAAAGCAGTAAGAATTTTTAAAAAATCAAACGAATCAATTTCCAAAGAGCGCTGTATATTTGCATCTGCTGCAATCTCATCCGCCGTTATATCTGGTGCAATCTCTAATATCTGTTTGATAATCACATTTTTAATTTCATCTTTTGTCATAATAACCCCTCCGGATTTTGTAAAAATTTATTGAGCCTGTCTAAAAACAGCGCTCCTGTACGACCATCCGTTGCGCGGTGGTCACCGGCTAAAGTTGCCTGTAGTACTTTTCTCACACTAAGAGCATCACCTTCAGCCCAAGGCTTATCCATAATAGCTCCAAGCCCAACGACCGCTAATTGAGGAGGATAAATAACTCCATAAACACTTTCTACTCCCAAATCACCTAAGTTTGTGATTGTTATAGTTTGCTTGGTCATCTCACTGCCGCGGAGTTTGCCTGAGCGTGTTCTGGTTATCAAGTCACTTATTGAGTTCATAGTGTCGTTTAGACTCATATCTTGCGCATCTAAAAGTGCCGGAGTAATCAATCCACCCTTTCTCAGTGCAATAGCAATGCCTGGATGAATCTCTTTGCTTATCTGATGTTCATTCTCCTGCCAAAAACCGTTTAACTCCGGAACTTCTACCAGAGAGAGGACAACAGCACGAATCAACATGGCAACCGGCAAGATTCTATCCTTGATACTGCGCTGTTTATTTAACTCTTCCAAGTACGCTAAAGAGGGTGTCATGTTAATGGAAGTGGATAAATAATAATGAGGTATTTCAGCATTTGAGCGACTCATGGCAGCGGCGATTGCTTGGCGCATTCCGTCTTTTGGAGAGCTTTTTACTTCCTCTTTTTTCTCTACATGTAGAGGAGCTTTTACTGCAGAAGAAGAAGCATCTTCTACTTGATTCAGCTGTATCACTCCGTCTTTGGGAGTAAGCTTATTCAAATCCACACCTAACTCTTCAGCCCTTTTACGAGCAGCCGGGGAAATTTTCACACGCTCTTCCTGAACTATTTTCTGTTCGTGTACTATCGGCTCTTTTTCAGCTGACTCCACTTTAGAAGTTTCTTCTCGAGGCTCAGATATACTCTCAGTCTTAGGTTCCTCTTTTACAACATTCTCACCCTCAGAGCGGATGAGGGCTAAGGGCATACCGACTTTACACTCAGTCTCAGGTTCAACCAATAGTTTATCAACAATGCCGTCCTCAAAAACTTCAATCTCTATAACCCCTTTACTTGTCTCAACCTCAGCGACAACCTGATTCTTTTTTACAGAATCGCCCTCTTTTACAAGCCACTCCATTAAAATGGCTGATTCCATATCCGCGCCTAAACTCGGCATTAAAAACTCTTTCATGACACCCCCATCACTTTTTTTGCCATAGCAACAATTTTTTCAGCTTGCGGTATGGCTGCATCCTCAAGATGTTTGGCGTAAGGAAGTGGAACTTCTACAGTACACACACGCTCCATTGGAGCATCCAACTCATAAAAAGCCTGCTCATTTATACGAGCCATAATCTCAGCGGAAATACTTCCGGATTTCCATCCTTCATCCACTATGAGTACTCTGTGCGTTTTCTTGATGGATTTCATAATTGCCTCATCATCCAAAGGTCTGAGTGAACGTAAATCAATAACCTCGACATCGATTCCCTCTTTTGCTAAAGTCTCGGCAGCTTCAAGTGCTTTAAAAAGACTTATCCCGTAAGTCAAAAGAGTTATATCCTTTCCCTCTTTATGTACTAAAGCTTTTCCGATAGCCAAAGGTGCAGCCTTAGTATCGAGAAAACCTTTAGCGTTATATAGCAGTGCGTTCTCAAAAATAAGTACCGGGTCAGGGTCAGCCAAAGCCAGACCTACCATGTCATAAGCATCCTGCACGGTTGCAGGTGTCAAGATTTTCAATCCCGGAATATGTGCAAACCATCCCTCAAGCGAATGTGAGTGTTGTGCTGCCAATTGTTTACCGCCACCTGTAGCCATACGGATGACCAAAGGAACATTGAACTGTCCGCCTGACATGTGAAGCAGAGTTGCAGCATTATTCATAATCTGGTCAAGTGCCAAGAGACTGAAATTTACAGTCATTATCTCAACAATAGGACGCATGCCGTTTAAAGCCGCTCCGATTCCTGCACCTGTAAAAGCTGATTCGCTTAGAGGCGTATCTATGATTCTTTTCTCTGTAAACTCAGCTAAGAGTCCCATGCTCACAGCATAACAACCGCCATAATGACCGACATCTTCACCCATTAAAAATACGCGTTCATCTTCAGTCATTGCACTGCGGATAGCTTCTCGGACTGCTTCACGATATGTAGTAGTATTATCCAAGACTCACCTCCGAATAAACAAATTTTTCTAAATCTTCCAGTGGTTCAAGAGTACCATTTTCGGCAAATTCAACCGCTTCATCTATGGTGGTTTTTATCTCCTGCTCAATTGCTTTTATATCTATCTCAGACCACAATCCCATCTCATCCAGTTTATTTTCAAAAACTATTAAAGGGTCTTTTTTCTTCCACTCTTCAACTTCTGTTTTTTCACGATACAGTTCAGCATCAAACATAGAATGAGCTCGAAAACGGTACGTCAGGCACTCAAGAAACATAGGTCCGCCGCCATCTTTGATGTCTTCAACAGCCCTTTTAGCCGCTTTGGCTACATCTATAACATCCATCCCATCTATCTGTTTTGAGTTTATCTTATATGCGGCGGCTTTTTTATAAATGTCTGTCTCCGATTCAGTCAGCATCAAAGCAGTCCCCATGGCATATCTGTTATTTTCACACACAAACAAAACTGGAAGCTGCCACAGAGCGGCTAAGTTCAAAGACTCATGAAATTCACCCTCAGCCACAGCTCCATCACCAAAGATGCAGACTGTTACGCGGTTTCTTTTCATCATCTTGTCTGCCAGTGCCATGCCTACTGCAAGAGGCAGAGCGCCGCCGACAATAGCACTGCCGCCGTAAAATCTTGTCTTTGCATCAAAAAGATGCATAGAACCACCTCGTCCTCGTGAACACCCTTCCACTTTTCCGAACATCTCAGCCATTATACTTTTTGCGCTTATCCCTCGTGCAAGGGCATGTCCATGTTCTCTGTAAGTGGCAAATACAGCATCTTCAACACTCAACATATTCATAAGCCCTACGGCTATTGCTTCCTCTCCATTGTAGAGGTGTAAAAAACCGCGAATCTTCTGATTGCTATAGAGTTCCACACACCTCTCTTCAAATCTCCGAATCAAAAGCATCTGGAAGTAAAACTCTCTTGCTTTGGTTAAATCAAGTTCCATAACTATTCCTTTAATCTTCGAGTGTCGAAGTATCACCTTCAGGCAAGCCCATCTCTCTTGCTTTAAGAAGTCTGCGCATTATTTTTCCACTTCTGGTCTTTGGCAGGTTTTCCTGAAACTCTATCTCTTTGGGTGCTACGGCACTTCCAAGTTTTTTACGCCCAAAACCTATAAGCTCATGCTTCAGTTCTTCACTTGGTTCATAGCCTGCTTTGAGTGATACAAAGGCTTTTACCAGCTGACCTATCATCTCGTCAGGTTTACCGATAACTCCGGCTTCTGCCACCGCAGGATGCTCCATAAGAGCACTCTCAACTTCAAAAGGACCAACCATATGTCCAGATGTCTTGATGATATCATCCGCGCGCCCTACAAACCAATAGTATCCGTCTTCATCTTTGTAAGCCAAATCACCGGAAATATACCAATCTCCTACAAAACTTTTGTCATATTTTTCTTTGTTATGAAGATAAGCGCGAAACAGAGATGGAAATCCGACTTTAAGAGCTAAATCCCCCTCTTTGTTTGGTTCAGTGACTTCCGTTACAGTTCCGTCGTCATTTTGATGAACGATTCCGGCTTCGATGCCGGGGAGTGGTCTGCCCATAGAGCCTGGACGGATTGTCTGAGAGATAAGATTTGCTATCATAATTCCCCCTGTCTCCGTCTGCCACCAGTTGTCATGGATTGGCAAGTTGAGTTTCTGCTCTCCCCAAACAACCGCTTCTGGATTTAACGGTTCCCCTACACTTTGGATAAGGCGAAGATGTGAAAGGTCATACTCTTTTGTAGGTTCAGAATCTATTCTCATGAGACGGCGAATCGCTGTTGGAGCCGTGTACCAAACACTGACTTTTTCATCTTGGAGTGTCTTGTACCAGCGAGCGGCATCAAACTCACCCTCATCGACAATATTTGTAACCCCATGTATCCAAGGTGTGATAATCCCATACGAAGTTCCAGTAACCCAGCCAGGGTCGGCGGTGCACCAGTAATTGTCATCAAAGTGAAGGTCTAGTACATATTTTCCGCTCATCCAGTGGGTATACATGGCTTTATGCACATGTACAACTCCTTTTGGCATTCCTGTAGTTCCACTTGTGAAATGGAGAATTGACATATCTTCAGGATCTGTATAGGGTATCTCAAATGTGTCTGAGGCTTCGTTCATCAGACGAGAAAAAGAAAGCACGTTTTTACTGTAATGTTCATCCCCGTCAAGGAGAATTACAAAACGAAGTTCAGGAAGTTCATCCAAAATGGGAATTACTTTTTTATCATACAGTTTTTTAGTAGTTAAAAGTACTTTCGCATCACCTCTCTGCATGCGCTGAAGTATGGGTTCTGGTCCAAACTGAGAAAAGAGCGGACATACTACATTTTGGTTTTTGAGTATCCCTATAACAGAGATGTAGAGTTCCGGGATACGCGAAGATAGTGTAAAAACTCTTTCCCCTTTTAAAATACCAAGAGTCTTTAAAACATTGGCAAATTTTGCCGTCTCTATTTTCATGTCAGCAAAAGAATATGCTTTGCGCTCACCGTTTTGACCAAGCCATAAAAGAGCAGTTTTGCCTGCTGACACACCATTTGCATGCCTGTCAATAGCTTCATGCGCAATATTTAAGCCTCCACTTGGAAGCCCGTCGAACTCACTTGCAACATTTTCCCAAGTAAACTTTTTATACGCATCATCATATTCAAGAAGATTCGGCGTAACTAAAAATTCATCTACTTTTTTTTCAATCCACTTCTCATTCATCGTACATCCTTTATGATACCAAATGCAGCTAACTATGCATTTGGTATAGGTCTCTAATCTTAATAAAAAAGTATGGAGAAAGTATGGAGATTCTAAAGTTCTTATTTTCCCAAGATAAAGAGATTGTTACTTTCATGTGTAGTTTCTAAAAATCTTTCTTTTAGTTCCCTGTCAAAAGTGAGTATATAAACATCACTGTTTTTGATATTTAATCGTATAAATTCTTCGAGTAGAACATCATCAGCTACATTTTTTCCATGGTCACATTTTATAAAATTAAATGAATGGAGTGTTTTTCCATAATCAAATAAGTTCGCTTCCCACTCTGCTTTTTTCAGATAAAGAGAGTCTGGATTTGCAGCGAGATATATGAAGTTATCTTCAATTTCAAAAGGTTCAATAACATCGCTGAATATGGAGGATATGACAGAGAAATTTTCTATATCCCAAAAAAGATAGCTTTGTTTTGTCTCACTCTTTTTGTCTTTATTTATAAGTTTTATCCGCTTTGTTATGTTGAAGTTTGTATGAGCACTATCGTTTGTAAGCAAGATTGATTTTTTTAACTCTTGTGCATCTTTCGTATCAAAACCTAAAATTTCACCCATTTGTATATAAAAGTCCAAATTATTCAATTCTTCGGACGAACCGCCTTTTTGGTATTTTTGCAGCTTTTTTAATTTTGAATCTAAAAACACAAGCTTAACGCTCATTTGTTCATGATTGGCATACGCTTGTTTAGTCCGAAAAAAAATGTTTTTTGCATCTTTGGTATCAGGGAGTTCTATTGAGCCTCTGGGCTTTTTCTCTATATATATTGTTTGTATTTGCATCCGGCATTGTAACTTATTAACTTCATTTATAAATTAACAAAATCCTTTTTAGAATCTACAACTTTTTTTAAATAACTTCTAGTTTCTTTATAGGGCAAATCCCTTCGTAATTTGTCATAAACTACTGACGGTGTTTTGGAGTTTATATTTTCTTGTGCTTTGGCTCTGTCCTTATCAAAAGTTTTTAACACATTGCCGCTTCCTGTGTTGTAAGCGCTTATGATGCAGTATTCCTTTGATATAGGATTCGTAATGCCGAGTAAATATTTCTCACCCAGTATGTGGATGTAAGCAACGCCTAGTTCTATGTTGTTTTGTGCGTTAAAAAGGTATGTTTTTGTGGGTGTTGTGCTTGAGTTTTTTACAAGCTGATAGGCATCTTTGCCGGCGCTTGCAGGCACTATCTGCATGAGTCCAAATGCTCCGGCACTGCTCACTGCGTATTGGTTAAAATTGCTCTCCGTTTTTATAATCGCATATACAAGATTTTCGCTGATATTATATTGTTTTGCATATTTTTGAACATAGGGTTTAAACTTTTTCACTCTGACATCTGCATTGTCTTTGACCATATCAAAAGTCACATAATGGACTTGTATGCTCTTTTTATCTTTGATTATAGTTTTTACTTTATAGTTTTTTTTCAGAAGTATATTTGCATATCGGGTGGCTCTCCAAGAGTAGCGTATAATCTTGTCTTGGTCATCCTTGACTTCGCCAAGCAGATACGGAGTCTCACCCAGTTTTATCGTTTTAGCACCAAACAAATCCGCACTTCTTGGGTCATCCGGAAGCAAAAGTGTTGTGACTATAGCATTTTTAAGGCTCTCTTTGGAGTTATTTACATCAAGAGTCTCAACTGTTATTACACCCTTATCAAAATCCACAAGTGCCCTGCTTTTGTAGTTGTGCATGTATTTTACATACTCTTTTTGCTTTGGCACTTTTACATTATCTTTACCCCAGGTTTTTGAAGCACCTTTAACAAGAGAGAGAAGAGCACCTATGATATCTTTATCAATACTTTGCAAATCACGCGACAGCTGTTTTGGATTTGCTGCATATCCAATGGATTTATTTTTTGCCAAAACACCAAAAGCAGCGGAGGGGTCTTTACTGATTGATGCTCGAAGAATAGAGTTATAATCACTTGTACCGCAGCCAGTGAGTGAAAATAGCACAGCTGTGGATATTAGATATCTTTTCATGAGTAAAATTATATCAGATTAGACTTTCAGCTAATAAATTATCCAAAGGGCAGTCTATTACATGTGGTTTAATTACTTTTGTTTACTCGCCATAATGAGTCCACATTCGAGATATTCTAACGACTTTATCGATTTCTCTAACTTCATAGACAATTCTATGTTTAATATTTATTCTCCTTGAGTAAGAACCAGATAAATTTCCAACCAATTTTTCATAAGGAGGCGGTTTTTGAAAAGGATCATTTTTTATGAGTTCAATTAGCTCTTTAGCTTTTTTATCTAAGCCGGCTGATGACAGATTCTTTGCATCTTGTAAAGCTTGTTTAGAATAAATAACCTTATAGACTACCATTCAATATTTTCACTAAATTCACTGTCGGGAGCGCCCATAGCTTTTTTTATAGAGTCTGCCATACCGTGGACTGAATTTAAATATAAAGTCTCTTCAATTGCATTCCAGTCTTCTTCTGAAATCATCACAACATTATTTCTTTTTCCTGTAATCATAATAGGCTGATGCGTCTGGGATGTTTCATCCATAATTTTATATATATTTGTTCTCGCTTGGCTCACTGTCATAACTTTAGTCATAAAAGCTCCTTTTTTCATATAGTACTAAATATAGTACGGTTTGTCAAGCTATATTCATTAATATGCTGGGAATTATGCAAAAAGCTTCATGATACTTGACACTACTTTTCCACTTGGATGTAATTTATAGTGTATAATTCGCTATGAAAAATTTAGAATTAGATAATATTTTTATACCATCAAAAACCCCTTCAAAAAAGTTGATGATTATTCTTCATGGGCGTGGAGATTCTGCTGAAGGATTTGTCTCATTCCCGGAATTTTTAAACATTGATGAGATGAACTACCTTTTATTGGATGCGCCTTTTGAGTACTATACTGGATTCTCATGGTATCAGTTACCTCCCAACCAACTGCCAGGTATCGAGTACTCTTCCATGCTCCTTACAAAAATTTTAGATGAGCTTTTTGAAGAAGAATTTAACGCTGATGAGAGTTTCCTGTTTGGTTTTTCACAGGGTTCCCTTTTAACGTTTGAGTTTGGTGGTAGGTACCATAAAGTGCTGGGAGGTTACATCGCTGTAAGCGGATATATTTATGATGCTCCTAAATTGCTCCAAGAGATGAATCATGATGTAATCAGTTCAAACTGGCTTTGCACACATGGAACGCAGGACACTGTTTTACCTTTAAGCACATCAAAAGAGCAGGTAAAAATACTTCAAGACGGCGGCTTTGAGATAGAGTTTAGAACTTATGAAAAAGACCATAGTATTGATAAAGATGAACTAAACATGATCTCCGAGTGGGTGCAAAAAATTCTGCACTAACCCTTCTCTCCATAGATTCTCCATACTTTTTCAATACTATTTCATAAAAGTATAAAAGTTGGAAAGAATAATGAACAATAATGAAACTTTAGAATTAATTATGGGCGCGTTTTCCAGCAGAACAGGTTTGGCGGAGTTAAATAAACCGGGTAAACTTTACTTATGGACGGATGCTTTTGCTGTATGCAATTTTCTTGAACTGTATCACCAAACAAAAAATGAAGATTTCAAGGAAATGTCTCTGCTACTCATCGATGCAGTTCACTCCGTTCTTGGACACTACCATAACGATGACTATCGCGAAGGATGGATCAGCGGTCTGGATAATGGAAGAGAACATCCGACCATGGGAGGGTTGCGCATCGGCAAGAAACTTCTGGAACGTGCACCCGGTGAACCGTATGATGAAAAAAAAGAGTGGGATCGTGACGGTCAGTATTTTCATTACCTGACAAAATGGATGCATGCCCTGCATCAGGCAGCAATAGTGACCAAAGATGTCAGATATATCCGTTGGGCCATTGAGCTTGCCAAAACTGCGCACAAAGCTTTTACATACGAATTAGCCGACGGAACAAAGCGGATGTACTGGAAATTGAGTACGGACCTCTCCCGACCGCTGATCTCGTCGATGGGACAGCATGATGCACTTGATGCTTACATCACCTATCTGGAACTTACCTCGACTGCTTCCGATTTTAGTGAAAATGCTGATCTTTCTTCAGAGATTGAAGAAGTATCTGTGATGGCGGCATCAATCTCAATGGAAACGGAAGACTCTTTGGGTCTAGGCTGTTTACTGATTAATGCGGCTAAAGCAACACAGCTTATTATCATGTACAAATTACCGCTTGAAAAGCTTTTGACCTCATTACTTGATGCCGCACATAAAGGAATTGAGCGTTTTCTCCAGATTGGGACATTAGAATATTCAGCGGAGTACCGACTCGCTTATCGCGAACTGGGTCTCTCTATCGGACTTCATGGCGTTAAAATGGTGAGAAATCTGCTAGATGCACATGCAGAAAAATTTGAGCAAAAAGAGGTGATAAACGAAGCTCTCTTGAGAGTGGAGAAATATATATCCTTAGCAGATACTATTGAAGATTTTTGGATGATTCCCAAACATCAGCAGAGTACAACATGGGATGAACATGTAGATATCAACAGTGTCATGCTCGCCACAAGTCTGGCACCAGAAGGATTTTTGAAAATACAAAGGAAAGGACTATAAAGAAATTATCACATATAGCTGATATTCTATCTTTCGTTTTGAGAGATGTTAGTTCTCTGAGTTTGGCATAAAATAAGCGCTCACATAACCGACAACTCGATTCGTATCGTCACTTGCATCTGCACTTGTTCTATAATCCGATATAGTGGAGTTTAAGTCTAAACCTCTAGCGCTGAGTAACATCGCTTCTACTCCTATCATTCCACAGGCTTCACATCCATGATGAAGTTGATTGATGTCTAAATTTTGTATGGCACTTAGACAAATTGCATCTAGTTTATTTGCATCTTCAAGTGTATAGAAATGACTGAGGTCGGTACTGATAATAACTCCGCATTCCTCTTTTTCTAAAATAAAATCTATTATCTCTGAGATAAATTCCGGCTCTACACGTCCATAAACAAGCTCAACAATATTGGCATCTTTTAAATAGTGTTTAATAAAAGGAAACTGCACTTCAGTACTGTGTTCTGCATGCGGATGCAAAATAGTTGAAAGGTTAAATCTCTCTCTTAACTCTTCTACCAATATCTGAGAACTTTGGATCTCTCCAAAAGGGGTTGCATAACTTTGTGCATCGCAAAGACTGACTCCTTCAAAAGCAGCTCTATGTGAGGGACCAATCACTACAAAAGTTTTAATGTTGGAGTTTTGTAAAACCCTATACGCTATGCTGGCTGTATATCCTGAGTAAATATACCCTGCATGTGGAACTATCACAGCCTTGCTTTTCACCTTTGGCAGGGAAGCGTTCTCATCGTAAATTGTCTCAAAGTGTTCAAAATATCTCTCAAGCTCAACTTCTCTTGCTGGATAAAATGCTCCAGCCACACTCATTTCTCGTGTCATTTGAAAATTCCTTACAGTACTAATATCTTATCAAAATCATCTTCTACAGCCTCAACTCTATATCTGTAAATAGTAGGCTGTTCGTTATATATAGATGGATTGGAGCCGGCTTTCATGCTGAGATGTTCTAAAAAATCCTTTGGCAGAGGAAGCTCTTCCCAAACCTGAGGTAAAAAAGTACCCTGATATGCCCCATGCTTTAAAATAAGTCCATCAATATTTGGTTGAATCTTCTTCGCTAAATCATCAAAATCAGTATATTCTAAAATCTCAGGGGCAGTTAAAACAGAGACTTCCAGTGTAAGATGCGGGAATTCATCGTTTTTTAAAGGATGAAATCTTGGGTCACCAAATGCGGCTGATTTGGCATTGTGTATGACATCATCAAGAAGTTTTCCATGCGCTATAATGGAGCCGATGCAGCCTCTCAGCTGATGATCATACTTCAGTGTAACAAAGGCGGCGCCATTTTTGTCCAAAAAAGGATATTTATCAGTCAGTTCTTCTCTTTTTAAAACATAATTCTTATCAAACTGAGACAAAATTGCACTTTTGGCAATCCGTAATAAAACCGTATCAACCACTTTAAACCACCTTAAAAACTAATTTATAGAAAAGTATACAGAAAAAATATGGAGGAACTATGGAAAAATAAAAATTGAAAGACATAAAAGGGTAGTAATGATTTTACTTTATTAAAAGTATGGTAAAATATGGTAAATATACAAGAAGGTATCACCATGACCAAGAAAGTGACAATTACTTTGGAAGAAAATCTAATAGAAGAGCTGGGTTTAGTAGCATATGAAACTGGGAAGAAAAAAACTCAAGTAATCAGAGAAGCATTGCAAGATTATTTTGACACACTTTCTGTTACTAAAACGGTTCAAGAGTACAAGATGGGCACACTCAAAACTATCTCGCACAAAGATGTAAGAGCAGAACTTGGCTTATAATATTGAGTATGATCCAAAAGCACTGAAGCAACTTAAAAAGCTAGATAAATCTATTGCTTCAAATATACTTGATGGAATAGAAGAGTTTGCATCAAATCCAATTATGACAAAGATAAAAAAATTAACAACACCTTTTGATGGTGCATACAGATTAAGAATTGGGGACTATAGAATTGTGTTTTATCAAGAAGACGAGCTGATGCTGATATCAAAAATTGCTCATAGAAAAGATGTTTACATCTAATTGTAGGTTTTCTCGCTCCAAAGCTCCAGCTTGGGAGTGTATACTTTTATATCTCTTGTTTTTACAGCTAGCATCGCTGTATGCATTCCCAATGAGGACATTGGGAACGAGGAAAAATTGCTCATAAAAAAACAGAGCTATTTTTTATATTCATACCAAATCCCCAAGACCAAACGGCGACTCTCTCAGCCATAGAGTCAAGTTTTCTATGGATAATGGTTTTGCCATATAGTAGCCCTGAGCGATGCTGCAGTTCAGAGTTGCCAACATCTCATAAACCTCTCTGTTTTCAACACCCTCTGCTACCGTTATCAACTTCAGATTGTTCGCCAAATCTATAGTAGAGCGTACAATCGCTGCATCATCCTCATTATTGAGAAATCCAAATATAAAAGACTGATCAATTTTCAGTTCATGAATAGGGAGCTTTTGAAGATAAGAGAGAGAGGAATATCCTGTACCGAAGTCATCAAGAGATAAACGAAAACCCATCTCATGGAGTTGAGTAATAATCTTCATAGCCTCATCAGGTCGTGTCATCAGCGCCGACTCCGTAATCTCCAGAGAGAGCTTCCCAACATCGACCTTATGCACACGAAGCAAATCGGCAATATAGTTTGGCAGGCTTTCATCTAAGAGGTTTTTTGCAGAGAGATTGACGGCGATGGAAAGTTCTATTCCCTCATCCCTCCAGCGGCTCAGCTGCAGCACTGCTTCTTCAAGCACCCATTTGGTAAAAGGGTAAATCAGTGTCGATTGTTCGATGATGGGGATAAATATGCTTGGATAGACCATCCCATACTTTTTATGCGGCCAACGTGCCAAGGCTTCCACACTTACAATGCGTCCTGATTTTATATCGACTTGCGGCTGGTAATACAAAACCAATTCTCTGTTTTCAATCGCCGCTCGCAACTCTCCATGATGCTTCATCTTCTGCAAATTCGCAGCAGCATCTTCGGGAATATAAAGATTGAAAATAACACCCTCTTTTTTCGCGCTTTGCATAGCGTTATCTGCATTTTTCAACAACTGTTGTGCATCATCTGCATGTTGTGGATATAAGGCAAGCCCGATACAAAACTCTACCTCAATATCTATTTCGCTGTAATTTAGCGGTTCTTGAAGCAACGTTTTAATTTGTTCAGAAAAAGAGATTATTGGTTCATTATCCATGTCTGAGACTACAAGAGAAAAGATATTGTCCCCGCTGCGTGCCACTAAGGTATTTTCTGCCAATGAATCTTTAAGGCGTATTGCAATCTCTTGTAATATTTTATTGCCGCTGTCGTATCCTAGTATGTCGTTGATCTCGTTGAACTTGAGTGTTTTGATACTATAGACCGCCACTTGTGTCCTGTTTTCTTTTGCAATTTCACATTGTTTTTCAAGGTCTTCCAACAATGCATAGCGGTTAGGCAAGCCTGTCAACTCATCATAAAGAGCCTTATATTGCAAATCTTCAATATACTTCTTACGCTCGCTGATATCTTGAGTAATTGCCATATATACGGGTGGGTACTCTTTAGCTAAAAGCTGTAGGCGCACCTCGACCGGATAGCTGCTCCCGTCCTTGCGTCGATGCTCTGCTTCAAAAGAGATCTCCTCTTCCTCTTTGGATTGCAGCGGCTTGAGCATCGATTTAAAGTTCTCTAAAGATAAATCTTCACAGATATCCATAGGGGTCATCTTTTTAAACTCTTCAAGCGTGTAACCCAGATTTTCCTGTGCACGAGCACTGACATCGATAAAGCGTAAGGAATTAGCGTCAAATATACAGACCTCATTCCATGAGTGGGCAAGAAGTGAACCCATGCGAGAAGAGATTTTTTCAGCCGCTTTCCTCTCAGTAATGTCACGAATCACGCCAAGCGCCTGCCATTTTCCATTATAATTGATGGCGGAGATAGAGTGTTCCGTATAAAACTCACTGCCGTCTTTTCTTAGAGCAGGGAAAATAATAGTCTTGCCGAGGATATCTCCTTTTCCATAAAGCGAGAATTTTTTAAAACCTTGGGCATGTTTTTCACGTAAACCCTTAGGAATAATGAGCCTCTCCATAGCAGCACCTATCGCTTCTTGTTCAGAGTACCCAAACATAAGCTCCGCTGCATGGTTCCAAAAACCAATCTTTCCATCGTTCTCTAATATAATAATGGCATCCGTTGCGTTATATGCCATTGCACTGAACAAGGCTTTGGTATGCTGCTGTTCAATCTCTTTTGTTTTAATCAACAAAAAGAGCAATAGAGTGAGTATCAAGACAAGGCTTGGAATAAGAAAAATAATGTAAATATTTTCACTTTCTAATACGCTGTTTGTCCTAAATAGAAGGGTCCAAGTGTGCTGATTTATTGTGATAGTTGTTTCTTTTGAGAGTTTTATATATTTATGGTTAGTTTTGGAGTCATAGAGCATGTTTTCTTTGGTAGCGACTTCACCATCGTAAATCTCAAAATCTATGTTGGTAAATATTGCTTCCAAAATACCATCCATAAGGTCGTTTGCACGAAATGCTGCATATACAAAACCCTGAATTGCTAAAGCCCTATCTTGGGGGGGGGGAATCTAGCTTGGAGCCTTTTTTGTATACCGGCAAATACATCAAAAACCCAGGCTGAATATCTTTGTAAGATTCTTGAACAAGTGTAATTTTACCTGAGAGTGCAGCTTCACCGCTTTGCATCGCTTTTGTCATCGCATCTGCGCGCACTTCTTCAGAGAACATGTCATAACCAAAGGCTTTTTTGTTACGCTCGTCAAATGGCTCTAGATATACTATGGAGGTATACAACTCCCTTTCTCCATCTGGATATATTTTGAAATCAGCAAAGCCCTCTTCTCTTATATGCTCTTCATATTGCTGTTTGTTCTTGGGCAAAACTACTTCAGAATAGCCAAAGCCCTGAATTCCTTTGAAATATTTGTCGAGTTTCTGTTCTTTCGCAAATATTGCCCATTCATCGCGAGTGACACTACTTGAAGAATGAAAAAGGGCAATACCGCTTCTTAGAATTTGTTCATATGTTGCCATACGAGTTTTTGTGAGGATAATTATTTCCTTACTTGACGATTCTAAACGTACATGCTCTTTTTCTTGATAGTAGTTATAAGTAAACCATCCACTGAAGATACTCAATAAGAGTCCGATAATAACTGTAATATATGACCAAAATCTATAGGACTTTTTAAATTGAAGAGGCATAAAATAATTCCTTTTAATTTAGCTTCAAAACGCAGAAATATAGGTATAAACTTACTGCCCTCTTTTTATTTATGTATGCATGTAGAGAAGTATACATGAAAACTATGAAGAAACTATGGAATAATAAAAATGATTCCTAGAAATAAATCTTCATTTTTCTTATTTCTTCTGTATCACATCGAAACCTCTGAAACGGTTCATGGCAAAAGCCAGTTCCAAGCTCCTGAAGCCCGCGAAATGTCCTGATATTTTATCGCTTATGACATCAAGACCTTTTTCTTCAATGTCGCTTTCTACATGTTCAACTATTTCGCGTAATGTAGCTTTGTTATTCATATATTTTTTTGCGTATTCGATGGCATAGCCCAAAGCTTTTGTTTGTGATACCTCTACTAATTGTTCCACATCTGTAAGGTCGATGACCTCTTTGCCGAAATTTAAATGGTGCGTCTCTTTTGCATAAATTCTAAACTTGCCATACTCACTCAGCGAGTCAATGCTCTGAGGCAGTGGAATTCTTTCATGAATAACAACAGGATAAGCTTCCCCTTCAACTTCACGTTCTGTTGGAGATGCGTTGGCAATCCGGTGTGCTTTGTGCGTCACATCAAAGGGCTCATAATTTATCATTTGTATCACACTGTCGGCGACATCAAAATATTCCCCTACTCCGCCGAGTACTAAAATCGTTGAAATATTTCTCTCCTCATAAAGCTGTTTTACCTTATCTATGAAAGTTGTTATCGGCTCATCTTTTTTATGGACCAGCTGCTGCATTTTGCTGTCGCGAATCATGAAATTTGTCGCACATGTATCTTCATCCATAAGCAAGACTTCGGCTCCTGCTTCAATCGCTTCTATAATATTTGCTGCCTGCGATGTACTGCCACTCGCATTGTTTGTAGAAAAGGATGTTGTATCCTGATTAAAGGGAAGATTGTTGATAAAGGGAGATATATCTGTCTTGGCTACATGTCTGCCGCTGTATGCCCTTACTTTTGCAGTTTTCACGCTTGAGACACAATACTCTCTTCCATCACTGGGAATATGGTTATAGATACAGGTTTCCAAGGCATCGAGCAGTGTTGATTTTCCATGGTATCCGCCGCCTGCTATCAAGGTAATCCCTTTTTTAATTGCCAGTCCTTTTATCATTCCTACATGTGGCAGTTCTATCGCTTGGGTTAAACTCTCCGGTGCCATAAAAGGGATTGCTTTTTTATCACGCATGGGCTTATCACTCGTACCGCTTTTGCGCGGCAAAACAGAACCATTCGCAATAAAGGCAATCAGCCCGAGCGAATCAAGCTTATCTCTAAGATATTGTGTATCTTCTGCAACTTCAAGGTGTCTCTGAATCGCTTCATGGTCGATATTTTCCCTCAGCAAAGATTCTTTGACTATTTTAGGAAGTTCTGTAAAAAACATCTGCTGGGCTATATCTGCAGTGATGATTCTTCCTTCCGCCGGAAGCCCTAAAAAGCAGCGCACTTCAATGATGTCATCAGTGATGACAACACTGTTTCTTTCTAAAATGCACTGACCGGGTTCGTTAATCGTAATAATCCCGCTATGACCCGTACCACGAACACCTTTTGAGAGTCTTTGGCTGGCATCGTAAAAACAGCGTGAGAGGTAATCGGCAAACGCAACTTTTTGTACCTTGGAAACAAAACCCATGTTGATAATCCGCTCATCAGTGCGCCCAACCTGTATGCGGTATATACCCGTGTGCGGCGGAGCAAAAGGATCTTTTGGTATCTGCTGTATAATCAACTTAAAAAAAGAAAAATCATAACTGCCCACCAACTTTTGATAATGTCCATAGTCCCGTTTATCAATAGAAGCCAGTTTTTGTTTGAGAGTATCTTTGTGTAACATTTTGATTCTCCTTATAATTCTATTAGCTAATAGTACAAAATTAAAATGGAGAAAGAATGGTGTAACACAATTTTGTTTGTTGATTTAGTTTTTCAAGTCAGTCTAGTCGCCAATAGAAAACGGTATTTCTGCTTCCAACACTAAATATCTCTTTTTCATTTTTAAACCAGATTTGATTGATTCGGCTTGTATGTGCAACAAGCGTATCTCCCAGAACTTTTGTCCGTGTATCAAACAATTGAATATTTTGCTCATCACCGCTGGAGTATGCTCCGGTTTTCCCGCTTGGGCTCAAACCTACAGCGTAAACTAAAAAATGACTTTTTATATGATAGTCTTTTTGTCCATCTCTATAAACTGCGATTCTTCTGTCTTGACCTGCCGTTATGATGACACCGTTATTCAATGCAATGTCATAAACATTATCTACATTTTGAGAAGAGTAGATGTGCTCTACATGTGAACTCTTAACATCTATAACTCTGACTTCACCGCTCTCATAAGACATGACCATCTTGCTTTTATCGTTGTTTAAAACCAACCCGCCCATAGTGCTTTGCGTTACGTGGCTTTTGTACAGGTTGTAGTTCTCCTGAGTGTCATGCAGGATTATTTCAGAACCGAAGGTGCCGAACAATATCCTTTCATCGTTAACAAACAGTGCCTTTTTTATAGTGAGTTTTTTGCTCTCATCAACAATTTGTTTTAACTCATATTTCTCATAAATCCACACATTTCTGTAAGAATTTTCTCCTATGCTGACAATAAGAATCTTACCGTTTAGGTAATCAACGCTAATAACTTTTTGAGGTACAAGGTAATTGATACCGGTTGTAAGCAGTGGGAGTGTTATCTGATTAATGATTTTTTGCGTTTTTATGTCAAATACATCTACCGTGCCCATATCATTCCCGGCATATAGATTTTCACCGCTAACTACGAAGCTGTTTACAAAACCTATAGAGTGAAAAGTTGAGCTCGGATGAAGCTCTTTTGCTAAGAGTGAATATGAAAACATGAAAGAGACTATTATGAGTTTAAACACTTCAAACCTTTGTATCAATGAGTTGTATTATACAAGATTTAATAACTTTTTGAAATCAAATACTCAAACAAAAATTACATAATAGTATATAACATCTTTTCAGAATAAATTTATTTATTTATCTAATAAAAAAAGAAACCTAAAGTAAAAAAGGTTTATAATTGTTAGACATTAAAGCTACATCTTTATAATAAAGGAGCTAATATGCGTCTCTTACTACTACCAATAATCACCCTCATTCTGCTTATTGCAGTTCCACAAAATCTCAATGCGAACAATAGGATTCCTATATCAAACGCCTTACAAACTCTCATGTATCAAGCAGAACAAATATATTTGGCACCAGAAGGAAGAACGATAAGGAATGTAGATCCAAATGCGGTTGCATCAGTGTTGGGGTTGGCCATGCAAGGGCAAAAAGCATATCTGAAACAAAATAGAAGTTATCAACCTCAGTTCGATGCACTCAACAGAGAGATTACCTCTTTTTTGGGCGAACTCGCAACATCTTTTGGCAATCGCAATCCAAGTAATGGAATGCATATGGACGGCAATTCTCTTTCAGAACAATATTTTAAATATCTTTCAGGAAGCATGAATGGATGGGTAATGCAAAATAAATATATCAACCCGGCACAAGTCTGGCAACCATTTATACTGAATCAAGTCACTGTAGCCCAGCATGTCTCACCACCTTCTAGAGTTCCAGATTCTACTGGAGTATTCGTTGAAAGAGAGGAAGAACCTGATGGGATAGAATTATTGGGGCAAAGAGCTGGATTAGTGAAAAATAATGTTGGCACCAATCCAACAGTCTCTTTTGCCGGCATTGGAAATAAAAAAAAGAAAGAAATACAAAAAACTCCAATCAGAAAAGGGGTCATTTTTGGCAATTGGCAAGCAGTAAATAACTCTGGGGGCTCTTGTAGAGTATCTGATCCACTAAAAAGAATGCCTAAATACAACATTAATTTTCAAAGAGGAAGCGGTAAAACTCTTTATGTTGGATCTTTTGAAATAGAAATATACTCTACTAAGGGAGAATATAACTATGTGATCTTATCAGAAAAACAAATTGACCCATATACAATAGAATATAAAAGTATGTTAACTTCTAAAAATAAAAGTAAATGGTCTTTATTTCATGGGATGGAGTTTACTACTACTGTTTATAAAGATGATAAAAATAGATTAGTTTTGTGCCGTGGAAGTATACGCCCTTTTCTAGAGGGAACATATATAAAATAAAAAGGCTTTACAATGAGAACAAATAAAATATACAAGATAAAATTATTTTTAGTATTGGTATTAATAGTTTTAATGCCTCAAATTGTATTAGCACAAACACCTAATGGAGGTGAACTGCTTCAAAAAGATATCACTAGAATTGATATAGAGCTCAATGATAAAGTCATACAAAGAGAAAACTTATTAAAAGAGCTCAATAAAATATCTGATTTCTCTGCCGTTGCCCGCTCATGGTTTAGTAAAATCAGTCAAAAAAATGCTGAAATCAAGAGATTGGAAGCTACAGCCAACAATAAATATGAAAACAATCCTGTAAATATTGAGATAAAAAGGCAAAAAAAAGAACTTGAAAGCTTAAACAATCTAGATGGAAATGCTGTCATATCTTATTCAAACAAAAGTTGTAAAACAGTGAAACATTTATTAAACGAATTTCACAGTGCGGCAGATAAATCTAAAAACATTAACCAAGAACTAGCAAAACTCAATAAAGAGATAAATAAACAGTTAGATGAGCATGATACAAAGTCTAACTACCTTGACGTCGTGCAGGGGGACATTGAAGATCATAAAAAAAATATAAGAAATGAGATAAAATTTTATGAAGAGGAATATGATTATCTTTACAATTTAGCACATAATCAAAACTCGTGGATACTGATGGACCCTATTTTAGGAGAGCCTATAATCGTGGATAAAGGCCTTTTTTTACGGTATATTAGTCAGGAGTATTTAAAAGATATACGTATTAGTGCAGAATATGATCAAGCTCAATTTGCCACTTATCTAAAAAAACGCCAAAATGATGCGTATGAACAAACTAAAGCAATGCAGTATGACATTAAAAATAGATTGCCGAAACTTCAGCAAAAAATTGACACTCTGAAGAAAAAGCTTGATACTCTTAAAGTAGCTATTGCAAAACTTGAAGGTTGCTGGCTTTTAACGACAGGTCGCAGCACTTCTACAATAGATGTCTATCTTGATGAAGATAACTTTTACCATGGCATACTGATCAAAAATAAACTAAAATATTATAGAGATGGTAGTGAAATATTTAAAGTAAAACGTCAAACACATGATACATTCAAGGGAGATGAAAATTCATTCAATAAAGATGGTTATCCAAGAAAAAACAATCTAACGATAAAAGTTCATAGAAACGGCAATTTTCTTACTTACACATCGGATGCTAGTACAACAATGAATCGTTGTCAACAATAAAGAAGAACACTATGCATACTCTATATAAATCAGTCATAATATTACTGCTTTTGGCCTTCTATCCCATAGGAATTTTTGCAGAAGACATTCCTGTCAACATAGAATCCAAAGAAGAATCGATTAGAAAACTTGAGTCGGCAAAAAAGAGTTATCAATTGTATGTAAAGATAGTAAATGATCCTAGCACATGGGTCTTTATCAGCGATTCACAGGTACACGATAAAAAACTTTTTATAAAAGCGCTGACTTTAGGTTACACGGATGAAATTCTTCAAAACGGGAAAAAGTTCAACGCAGATGAACTTGCAGAACGTATCAAACTTTTTGAAGAGGGTTCCCGTATAAGTAAAGCTTTTATTAGGGAAACTACTATGCCGGAAATATCTAAAGCAATTGAAGCGCTTGAAAAGAAAATATCTATGATACCTCCTGATTATGAGTTGTCTGGATGTTGGTTATTGACAGTTGGGAGAGGTGTTTCGATTATAAATGTCTCTCAGAATCAACATAAAATATATTACGGAATATTAACTAAAAATAAGTTACGTTATTATAAGCAAGGGGACACGGTATTTGAGGTAACGCGTCAAACAGGTAATACTTTTACCGGTCGTGAATTTACCTATACACAAGAGGGAGAACCATTGATTAATAATTTAAAAATACTGATGCTAAATCATGGGAATAGTCTTACATATACTTCTGATGGCTCTGTTACAATGAACAGATGTAAAGAAAACAAATAATATCACTACTCTTTAATAGACAAAGCCTTTTGTCTATAGATCTTTGCAGATTCCTGTTCATTCATATTCAAATAGAGGTTTGAAATACTTTCATAAATACTGATTATCTCACTACTGGATATCTTTCCTGTTGTTTGACTCTATCTATCTCTAGCAGTAGTTTATTTTTAGAGACAGTGAGTTCAGCAATATCATCGTAGAGTGATGTAAATTGTGCTGTATCAGATTTTTGTGTTTTTAAAAGCATCGATTGCTTTTTTTATAAATCAGATTAAAATATTTAATGAAGATCAGTTACGATACATTCTGACCCATCAGGCCTTTTGTAGTTTCGTATTACTCCGTTGTGATTTTTATTGAATGTTGACTTATCATTTGTACAACTATAGCCAGTCCATCCCATAGCACCAGCTCTCCAAGAAAAAATATATGTGGGTTTATCTCCAGAAAAAGAAGAGTATGAAAAAGTATGATCTTTGGTATAAGTGACAAACTCTTGGTTTTTGTATATTGGCAGATCATGTAATTTTTTTGGGTAATAGCCGTTTTTATCGTAAAAGGATGTAATCTGATTCATTGCGCTATCAGCCAGTTCTTCTTTGCTGTTAGAGTCATCTTCGACGTTACCTGCAAACAGTATCATCAACAAAACTACAACAATAAAAAGCGTTGCAAGTATGATAAAAAAATATTTAATCAGCTTTTTCATTTTATATACATCTCTCTATTATATTTGGTCTTTCTCTCTATTTAATACATAATTGTACTCTTTCATTTACATTAAATAATCATTATAATTGTACCTGACACTTTTTTTTTAAAATCTCTCAAACAATTTCTTTCCTCTTCTTTTAATCGCAGCGTTGATATAGCTCACGAAAAATATTTAAAACCTTATACAAAAAAAACAAATTTTAAAAGACACTCTGTATGTATGATAACATCACCTTTAATCTTTATGCTCTTATTGAGTCTATTGAAAAAGGAAAACAATAACTGAAAAAATGCTATGATTTTCGTCTGTAAAATAAAATGTAGCAATGAAGTTAAATAAAATGGTTAAAAAAGATTCAATTGCTAAAATTCTATGTTTGGAGTTATAAATCAAAACACTAAATTCAGTAATATTAGTACTTTTTTTACTACTTGGAATTAGTGGTTGCAGTACAAAAAAAGATGATTCTTTTGTAGAGTCTATCTTTCAAACTACTGGTGCTGAAGCTGTTAAAGAACATACTAATATTCTTAGAAAATCACTTCTTAGCTATTCAGACAAACTAAACAAAAGAAATCCTAGTTTTTACTCTAAGCAATATGCTATGTTCATAAAAAATGAGATCGAAAATTCTAATAATAATCTTGTGTTGCCACTTTTAGATCAAAAGTTGAATATTACTTACAAAGACTATTTTAATATAGCCTTTAGTAAAGAGTATGTGAGTGATAGAAACGATTATTTAATACTAGGGATATATAGACTTATTTATTGGGCATATACTATGGATAGGTCTCATACTATAACTGCTCTTCAGTATGATATAAAAAAACTTCAAGAAGCAAATAAAGTAATGCAGATTGTTCAGTACAGGATTCAACAAGCTACAGATAAAGAGGGAAATTATCTTTTTATTACTTGGCAAAGACCTTGGCAGGTTAAAGTTTTAAAAGAGATTAACCAAAAGAAAAATCGTAATTTAGAGATATATAGTGATGAAGAGCTACTTTATCATTCAAATATGAGTTTTCAGGTTATTAGCTCAAACATGATATTTACTATTCAAGAAACACTTCGTTATCTTGGAGAAGAAGGGACAAATTTAAGTGTTCAAACTATAAAAAATATTCTTGTATTTTTATAGAGATATTATTACTAATTATGCAGATTTTATTCAAGACAATCATTTGAAAGTTGATACAAATATTGATTTATTCAAAACAAATGTTGCTGACACTTTGAAGTTTAAGAGTTTAAAAGCCCTATATTGTGGTGGAGCATAGCGGGATCGAACCGCTTACCTCTTCACTGCCAGAGGCACTTTTGAGTCCTAAAACAAGCTATTCTAGGGGTTTAGTCACTTACAATTAACGCTAATAACCACTAATTTATACAATACTGGTGACACTTTTTTCTTAAAATAATTTAACTTCTAAATATCAGTATGTTAAAACGCCAAACCTTAATAACATTTTAGGAAGTACATCATCAAGATTAAAAACATCTTCATCAGTTAATTCAATTAATTTGAATTCATACTTTTCATAAATTTCTTTTTTGATTTTTTTTCGTTCTGTATATTTAGGGTCATTTTCTAATCCCCAAAATTCTATATAAACTTTTCCAGTAGGAATGTAGAAATCACAATACACTTCTTCTTCAATTGGTAATCTTCTCTCATATGCATGAACTATTTCAGCCATATATAGCCAATTATCTATTAACATTTCAGCCTTACTGCGTACAAAGTGACCATCAGTTGCTCTATGCTTAGCTTCAAATTTTGTTCTAAAATCAGATTGTTTTGATTTTTCTATCTTTTCTGTAACATCATTACTGGCTTCACCTTTAACTTCTTGTATAACAGCAATAAAAGCAGAATTATTAAATACTGTACTAGGCCATTCTACAGATGGTATTCCACTCTGTAGATTTTCTTTTTGTATTCCTCCATTCTTTGTACCTAATGCTGTAATAGTCCAACCTTTTAAATATTTTTCAATCCAACCTATTTCTGATAACATCATGTTTATTTTACGAGCACTTAGGTTATACTTTTTGCCTAATCCAGTAGAGTTTAAAAATTCTTTTCCTTGAGTTAATGTCTTATCTGGAATATCTATATTTTCTGGCCAAGCAATATACCTACCAAATTTTGCGTGATTTATATATTTACCACCTTGCTCTTCGCCTAGTTTAGTTAAAGAATATTCATTACCTGATTGTTCAATATATTTTGCAGAAATTAAAAGTTCATCAAGTTTTGATTTCTGAATTAATAGATTTTTTGAAAGTTGACTACTTGAAATATGTTTTATATCTGACATAAAGCTCACCTTATTAAGTTTTTCTTCATTTTATATGTTTATTTCTTTAAAGTTTCTTTTTAATTAAGTAATATCCTATAATAATATAAAACATAAATGTATTAGGATAGAAGTATGCAAATTAAAATAGAGAATAATTTAAAAATTGTGATTTGGAATACAGAATGGGCAAACCCAAATTCAAATCGTGAACAAATTATAAAAGAAATTATTCGAAAAATTTCTCCTGATATTATTTGTATTACAGAAGGATACTTAGAATCTTGGCAGGATTATGGATATGTAATTTCTTCTAATGAAGATTATGGATATAAAATTACCAAGGGAAGAAGAAAAGTGATTTTAATATCAAAAGAACCATGGAGTAACATTGAAGAACTTGGAGATATAAGTATGCCTAGTGGAAGATTTATATCTGGTACAACACAAAATATTGATATAGTTGGTGTTTGCACACCTTGGAAAGATGCACATGTTAATACTGGAAAAAAAGATAAACAAGCATGGGAAGACCATATTGACTATTTAAACGGGCTAAAAAAAGTGTTATCGATCAAAGAAAAGAAAACTTTTGTAATGGGAGATTTTAATCAAAGAATACCAAAAAAATATTCTAGACAAGATGTGTATGATTTAATGCTTGATACTTTTAAAGATTTCAATATTGAAACAACAGGTCGCATTCAACAAATCGACAAATTATCTATAGACCATTTTTGCTCAAAAAATAGTAAAAAATGTTTATCTATAGAATCAATCAGTAATTATCAAAATAATGTAAGACTTTCAGACCATTTTGGACTAAATATTAGTATATGACAATGAAATGGCTCCGAATACTGGAAAATCTAAAATATACTAAAAAACCCTGAAATAGCCACTTTAGACTCTCTCAAGATATCAAAGAAGATAGGATATGTGTTTCTAGGTCTATTTCAAAAGGTTGTGTGACTGCACCTAAAACACTAAGAAGCATAAGAGATATCCCAATGTTCGAATCAGTAAAGCCATATCTTGAAAATCAGATAAAAAAGAGTCAGTCCTTATATCTCTTTGATATTGATAAAACATTTATCAAAGATATATCTTATTTTCAGAATCAATGGCACAAGCTCATAAAGAACAGTGAAATACCATATAGAAAGATATATAACACTCGGCATACTTTCATAACTGCTATGTTAAATAGCGGACAAGTTAAGATTATGGAGATTGCTGCAATAGTCGGACATACTTCGCCACGAATGATTATGACTAATTATGCAGATTTTATTCAAGACAATCATTTGAAAGTTGATACAAATATTGATTTATTCAAAACAAATGTTGCTGACACTTCTGGTGACACTTTGGAGTTTAAGAGTTTGAAGGAGGCTTAAAAGCCCTATATTGTGGTGGAGCATAGCGGGATCGAACCGCTTACCTCTTCACTGCCAGCGAAGCGCTCTCCCAGATGAGCTAATGCCCCAAGTTAATGGTTTGTAATTCTACTATTTTAATTTTTTAAATAAGCTTTAATGCACTTTTAAAGCCAAAAATATACTGGTGCGAGAGCGTTCAAAATTTTGTGTCAATTAAATAAAATTGAATTCAGAGACTTACTTATCCCGATACCTTTTTTCTCCAATATTGTATATTGCTCACAACCTCCCATGTTTCCTGCTTCACAAGCTTTATAAAACAGGTATTTTGCTTTTAGTTGATCTTGCTTTACCCCATCGCCTCTATTATATATAAGTCCTAGATTAAGACAGCCTTTCGAAGAGTTTGATTTACAAGCTTTAGCAAATAATTTTCTTGCTTTTATTTTGTCTTTTTCAACTCCATTACCAGTATAATAAAGAATTCCCAGGTTCAAACAACCATTTGAACTTCCATTGTGACTTCCATCAGCACAAGCTTTGGTGTAAATTTCACCTGCTAGTTCTGAATTCCCATTTTTATATTCAGCCAATCCATCATCAACTAAATCGGCAAATAAATTTATACTTAACAATAAGCCTATACTCATAATAATTTTAATCATTTTACTTCCATTAATAATTTTTTGTAGGCGCTATTGTATCTAAAGGGTTATTTATTTTTAGAAACTATTGCTTTTTACCTTTAAAAAGTCTCTTATCTCTTCAAAATATTTTTCAATATTTTCAAACCCATGATTACCGCCCTCTTCAACAATCAAGTTTGCATCTGCAAATTTATCTGCTGCTTCTTTATAGTCTAAGACTTCATCACCTGTTTGAAGTAAAGCCATAAAGTTTTCTTTACATGTGACTTCAATTTCATACTTTTTCAAGTTCTCAAGATGAAATTCTATCCATTGAAAATGGCTGGCATCGTAAAAACTGAGTGCTTGACCTAAAGCTCTCTCAAGTGAATTATAAGGAAATATTGCAGGGTTAATGAGCACAGCTTTTACATTGTATTTTTCGGACAAATATATCGCATAGTAGCCACCCAATGATGACCCGATGAGCTTAACTTCGCCATTATACGATTCTATCAACTCTTCGAGTGTTTGTATTGCTAAAGTTGGGATGTATGACAAAGATGGTGCTATAAAAGGCTCATTAATGCTTTTATAGTATTGGCGAAACAGTTTTGCTTTAGTCCCTTCCCCACTGCTTCCAAAACCATGTATGTAGATTGTCATGTTTATCACCTTTCGTTTTGATAAATTGAAACAAATGATATCCAAACATCATCAACAACCATACTTTGATTTTACATTTAATTTGATTAGAACAGTTTTTTGCCACACAATCATTTATCTCCATAAATCCTTCATACTTTTTTTATACAATCTTCTCTACAATTGGAAAACTAATTTAATAAAGGTTGTCTCATTAAAACTTGGCGATTTATCGATACCGGACTTGGAACTCCATGCTACAACATGGCGGTGGATGAAGCTCTTTTACACAGTTTTCAAGAAGATGAGATGCCGATTCTTCGGCTTTACCGATGGAAGGATTCTCTAAGTCTTGGGCGATTTTCAAAGATTAAAGAGAGTGTGGATATGGAAACTCTTTGTAAGAAAAAACTCCCCCTTGTTCGCCGTATGACGGGTGGAGGTATTTTAGTCCATGGCGGAGATTTGTCTTACTCATTGATTTTGCCTAGAGAGCATTACAAGCATGGTGGTGTAAAAGAAAGTTACCGTCACCTCTGTAGTTTTCTTATAAATTTTTATGAAAAGTTAGGTTTCAATGCCGGGTTTGCCCAAGATTTAAACTTGGAGAGTTCAAAGTCAAATATCTGTATGGCTTCACATGAGCCTTACGACATCATAATCGATGGCAAAAAGATGGGCGGAAATGCTCAACGCTACACTTCACATGTGCTGTTTCAACACGGTTCTATCCCAATCAGCTTGAATGATGCAATATTTGACGATGTTTTTTTTGAGGAATCCGGTTTAAAAAATACAAGCACTTTACAAAGAATGAAAAAAGATGTTACGCAGGAGCAACTAACCTCTTTACTGCTAGAATCATTTGCTCAAAGCTTTGATGCCACTCTCATAAAAGATACTCTCAATCTCTCAGAACAGCGTAATGCAGATGATCTTTTAATCCATAAATATAACCAAAAAAGCTGGAATATAGATGCCAAACATAATAAAACCTAAGCCTGAGTGGTTACGAAAAAAAATCAATTACAGTGTCAATCAAGAGCTGGAATCTCTCTTTAGAGATGCTCAGGTTAAGACTGTTTGCCAAGAAGCAATGTGTCCAAATATTAGCGAATGCTTCTCTCAAAAACAGGCGACTTTTTTGATTTTAGGAAATATCTGTACCCGTGCATGCAGCTTTTGTGCTGTTGGTAAAGGCAAGCCAATGGCGCTTGATCTGAATGAACCCCAAAATGTAGCGCAAACAGTAATACAGCTTGGACTCCGACATGTGGTAATTACAAGTTCAACCAGAGATGATTTAGGGGATGGCGGAGCTGAACATTTTTGTAAAACGGTGGATGCTATCAAAGCTACGGATAGTTCCATCGTTGTCGAGCTGCTTATTCCCGACATGAGAGAAAATAAAGATGCACTTCAACTCATAGCGATGAGCGGAGCGCAAATCATAGGGCATAATCTTGAAACAGTTCCACGCCTCTACCATGTAAGAAAAGGGGCAGAATATCAGCGTTCCCTTCGAGTGTTAAAAATGCTTTCCTCTCTCAATCCCTCTATCGCTACAAAAAGTGGAATTATGCTCGGGTTTGGAGAAAAAGATGAAGAGGTAAAAGCACTTATGCAGGATTTGCTTGATGTCGGCTGCAAATATTTAAGCATCGGACAATATTTATCTCCATCAATTCACCATACTTCTGTAGTAGAATTTGTAAAACCTGAGCGATTTGAGGATTTAAAAAATCTTGGAATGGAGATGGGTTTTAGTTATATAAAAAGTTCGCCCTATACGAGAAGCAGTTATATGGCAAATGAGTATTTGGAGCAAAGATGAAAGAGGATGAAGTTGTAGTAATAGGCGGAGGACCAGCTGGTTATCAGGCAGCATTAGAACTAGGAAAAGTTGGTGTCAAAACTTTACTGATTGAGAAAAGCAAAGAGCGTGTGGGTGGGACTTGTTTAAATGTCGGGTGTATTCCTACTAAAAATTATCTTCACAGTGCTTCCTTTGTTTCAAAACTTCCTTACTATATGCAATGTGGACTGAACTTTGATTTTAACGGTTTAAATCTTGAACAGCTTAAGACCAAGACTACTGCCCTTATAACTGAGATTCGAACAGGCGTACTTTGGATGCTTGAACAGTCTCATGTAGAACTTCTTTATGGAAGTGCCAGTTTTGTAGACGAAAAAACAGTCGCAGTTGATGGTGAGCAGATTACTTTTAAAAAATGTATCATCGCAACCGGCTCAAAAACTCGTGAGTTACCCGAGCTGCCGCTAGATTCCAAGTTTATAATCTCAAGCAGTGATGTTTTTGAATTAAACACACTTCCAAAATCCATAGCTATCATCGGGACAGGTCCAATCGGATGTGAGTTTGCCACATTTTTCAGTTCATTCGGTGTTGAAGTGACTTTAATCGGGAGAGGTTCACAACTACTCTCTGGAGAGGATGAAGATGTATCAAAAGCATTGCTGAGGGCATTTAAAAAGTCAAATATCAATGTTATGACTTCTGCTACGATAGCCAAAGCCGAACTCAGTGAAAATGGTGTGGAACTGTTTTTTAACGAAAGACAGGAGAGCATCACATGTGAGCTGGTTCTTAGTGCAACCGGCAGAATACCAAATACAGGAGGTCTCAATATTGAAAATACACATGTAAAACTGGATGAAAAAGGATTTATTGAGGTTAGTCCATCGTTCGTGACTTCACAAGAAAACATCTATGCTTTTGGAGACTCTATAGACACACCTGCTTTTGCACATACTGCGTATGCTGAGGCTAAGATAGCTGCGCATAATATTGTCAATTCTGAGTCTAAAACCAATACACATGTAACGCCATCGACAATCTTCACAAATCCTCAGATTGCAAGTTGCGGTTTAAGCGAGAAAGATGCAAAAGCGCAAGGGTTGGATTACGAAGTCAAAAAAGCTTACTTCAAGGTCAATGCAAAGGCAAAAATTCTTGGGGATGATGCAGGATTTGCAAAGGCAATCGTTGATGCCAAAAGTGGTATGATTTTGGGAGCAACTATCATCGGAGTGGAAGCAACCGAGATTATTCACGAACTTGTTTTTGCAGTAGAAAAAAAGCTTACAATCACAGAACTAAGAGAGACTATACATGCGCATCCGACTGTCGCTGAGATTATCACTTATTTATAGGAATACTTGATGACTACTAATGAAGATTTAATTAATCATCTTATTGAGACGAATGCTATGCATTCACAAAACATAATAGATGCTTTTCTAAATGTAGACAGGGCAAATTTTGTTTTGGATGCAAATGACTATGCTGTTTATGCAGACCACCCTCTTCCCATAGGTCATGAACAAACAATTTCGCAGCCGACTACAGTGGCTATGATGCTGGAGATGCTCAGACCGAATGAAGGGCAAAAGGTTTTAGATATAGGAAGCGGTTCAGGCTACACAACAGCGCTTCTGGCTTACATAGTCGGGGATAAAGGTTCTGTTACCGGGTTGGAGCGGGTTACTTACCTAGTCAAATATGGAAACGATAATCTTAAAAAATATGGATTTAAAAATGCCAAAATCATTCAAGCTAAATATGCTTTAGGACTTGAGGATGAAACATTTGACCGTATTTTAGTCTCTGCAGCGGCTAATGAATTTCCCTTAAAATTGACACAGCAGTTAAATATTGGCGGAAAACTTGTTATTCCTGTAAAAAATTCAATTTTTGAAATCACAAAAAAGGAGGATGGAGAACTTCAAGGTGTGGAGCATTATGGTTTTACATTTGTTCCGTTGATTTTTTAAGTTCATGTTATTTTGGTGCTTGTTGAAGGTGTATCTATCCAACTACAAGCTGTACGCAACTGTACTTTGAATTTTAAAAAGTATAGTCATATTAAAAATGGAGAATAAGGTTATGAAAAAGATTATTATAGTGCTAGTACTAGCAAGTATTAGTTTAATAGCAGCGGATGGTGCAAAACTTTACGAAAAGCGTTGTGCATCGTGCCATGGCGAAAAAGCTCAAGCAAGTCCTATTAACGGGGTATCGGCATTAGCTGGTGGTGATGTAACTGAATTAGCCCTGACAATAAGAGCATATAGAGATCAAGATAAAGAAGTTGGACCTTACACAATGCACAATGTCAATCAGATGATGAAAGACTCGACTGCTGACCTTTCCAGAGATCAAATTGTCGCTCTTGCTAAATATATTAACGGATTAAAATAGCTACTGATTTTATAGTTCTTCTATACTCTTTTAAGCTTAAAAGGTGTATATTCATTACATATAAAAATGGGAGGGTAAGATTATGAAAACTTTAGTAAAAATAGCAAAGTTAAGTCTAGCTGTGGTCGGTGTGTTGTCAGTTGTTTCGACTCTCACACTAGCAGAAGATTTGCCAACGAGAGGTCCAATACCATTTTCAACTTATGACACAAACAAAGATGGTTTTGTGAGTGAAAGTGAGTTTTACGATGCAAGAGGTGCGAGGATGTCTGAAAAAGCAACTCAAGGCATGCCTATGAGAAACGCTGCCAATGCTCCTGATTTTAGCGAGTTTGACACGGATAAAGATGGAAAACTCACTAAGGTGGAGTTGCTCGAAGGTCAGATGCAACAGATGCAACAAAATAGAGCAAAGATGGGCAATGGCATGAAAGGAATGGGCGCAGGTCAAATGGGCAGTGGCATGAAAGGAATGGGTCGCAATATACCGACTTTTGAAAGTTATGACGTAAATGGTGATGGCTCTTTGAGTGAAAATGAGCTGAATGAAGCCAGAGCAAAAAGAATAGAGCAAAAAGCGTCCGAAGGGAAGATGATGAGAAATAGCGCCAATCAAAGTAATTTCTCAGATATAGACACAAACGGTGATGGCAAAGTAAGCAAAGAAGAGTTTATGTCAAACCAGATGAAAAAAAGAACTTCAACTGTCAAATAGTTACTCTAAAAAATCGCTGAAAATTCCGTTAACACCCATTTCGAAAAGCTCTTGAGCACGAAATGGGTCGTTAACTGTGTAGACATTCACAAAAAAACCTGCAAGACGCAGTTTTTGCACACTTTCTTTATCTGCGAGTTCATCATTCATATGATAGCCGTCTACATGTAACGATTTTAGATACTCCATGAGATTGTTCGGATGTGTATCTTCAACCAAGGCTGCAGTGATAACATCAGGCAATCTCTCTTTACATAAAAGCAGATACTTATGTCTAAACGAAGAAAACATCACCAACTCTTCTACATTCCACTCTTCAACCTCTTTAAGCACCAAGAGTACAACTTGCTCATCACTAAAAGATTTATGCATGTCTTTAATCTCTATATTTAAAAACACTCTATTTTCTTTTATAAATTGCAATGCCTCGCTTAGAGTCAACAGTGGCTCAAATTTCCCATCAAACCAACTGCCATAATCAAGCGAGCTCAGCTCTTTAAAACTAAAATCAGAAACATTATAAGGCTCACGATTTTTATACTCTTCAATTTCATTGACATTTGTGGTTCTCTCTAAAGTATCGTCATGCATGATGATGGCAACACCATCACTGCTTAGCTGCACATCAACTTCCATAAAGTCACAATGCCCAACGCTCACTTTGAGTGCACGAAGAGTGTTCTCGGGAGCGATAGAGCGGGCACCACGATGTGCGCCGATAAGTCCGGTACGGTTAAAAAGTTCTGCAAAATTCATGAATTATTGTATCATATCTTATGGAAAATAAAATGGAAAATAAAAAAAGTATTTACGCTTGGGCGTTTTATGATTGGGCAAATTCCGCTTATGCGACTACCGTCATGGCAGGTTTTTTTCCGCTCTTTTTTAAGGCATATTTCAGTGCTGATGCAGATGTGACGGTCAGCACTGCCCAGCTTGGTTTTGCCAACTCAATATCGAGTTTTATCATCGTACTTTTAGCACCACTTTTAGGGGCAATCGCTGATGCCGGTTCTATAAAAAAACGATTCTTATTTTTGTTTGCTTACCTTGGCATTTTAATGAGTGCAATCTTATCTTTAGTCGGAGAAGGACAGTGGCAACTTGCAGCTTTTGTCTATGTACTTGGAAATGTAGGTTTTATGGGTGCAGACACATTTTATGATGCCCTGCTTCCATCTATCTCTAAAAAGAAAGATTTTGACTATGTATCGAGTCTTGGTTTTGCTTTTGGATACCTTGGCGGTGGAATTTTATTTGGCATAAATGTTTGGATGCTGCAAGATTTTACTTTTTTTGGATTTGCCAATGAAGCCGAAGCTATTAAAGCTTCATTTGTAAGTGTCGCTCTCTGGTGGGCACTCTTTTCTCTTCCGCTATTCTTGCTTGTAGAAGAAAAGAAAGAAAAAACCGAGGTACATGTAAGCCTGATAAAACAAGGATACATGAGACTAAAATCGACTTTCGGTAAAATATCCCAGCTTAAGGGGTTGTTGCTGTTTTTAGTAGCATACTGGCTTTACATCGACGGGGTAGATACGATTATCCGGATGGCAGTTGACTATGGGATGGCACTTGGTTTTGACTCACACAATCTCATACTCGCGCTTCTTATAGTTCAATTTGTCGGCTTTCCGGCAACACTCCTCTTTGCCAAACTTGCACAAATATGGGATACCAAAAAAGCTATATTTGTCGCCATCGGTATCTATTTTCTCATTATCATCTGGGCAGTGCTGATGCAGGAGGTATATGAGTTTTATATTCTCGCAATTATGATAGCACTCGTCCAAGGTGGAATACAGGCACTTAGCCGTTCATATTACTCAAGCATGATTCCGCATCAATATGCCGCAGAGTTTTTTGGATTTTACAATTTTTTAGGAAAGTTTGCCGCTATTTTGGGACCGCTGCTTGTAGCAGTAGTCGCACTTTTTAGTGAAAACTCCCGCATCTCGATTGCTTCTGTCTCAATACTCTTCATATTAGGCGCAATTTTGCTGTTTTTCGTAGATGAGAAAAAAATTGCCAAGGATGTTCAAGAGGCGTTAAAGTAAACCGGATTTCTTTTCATCTCACTCTCAATCGCCTCTTTTACGTTCATAGTTATCTCATGGTAAGTCAAACCATCAGGGTGGATTGGTTTTAAGTATGTTATCTTGATTTTTTTCAGGCTTGGAAGAACTTTGCCCGTTTGTAAAGCTTCGAAACTGCCATCAATGACAACCGGAACTATGGGCAGATTAAAAGTCTTTGCGAGCATTGCAAAAAATGGTCTGAATTCTAAAAGTTCTCTGTTTCTGGTTCTTGCACCTTCAGGGAAGATAACAAGATTATTTCCCTCTTTTAAGGGCAGAGCGCAGTACTGCATGGTGTGTTTGAGATTTTCGTTTGCATCTATCAAAATGCTCTGTCCGTACTTCGCAATCGGCTTCAGCAGTGTTCTTCCAAAGACCTGTTTGTATGCAAGAAAAAAACTATGCTTTAAAATGGCATAAGGAAGAGTAGCTTCCATCAAAAAACCATCCAGCATACTCTGGTGATTTGGAGCTATCACGCAGGGTGATGATGGGATATTTTCTCGACCAATCACCTCCATGCGAAACAGAAGTTTAAACAGCGGAAACATCACTGTTTTGTACAAAAACATTATGAAAGGCGAATATATCAGCTCCTCTTTAATGGATTCTTTTAATACCTCCTCCCATTTAACAGCTGTTGCATCCACATGATTTTTGTATTTTTTTATATATTCATAAAGCGTTTGCATGGTCATGATTTTTGAAAATATCGCTTCATCTATCACGACTCCGAAACTCTTCTCTACAAAGATAAACAGCTCCACATAATCAAGTGAATCAAGTCCAAGCTGGAGCTCTACATGTGAGGATGGGAAAATTTCTTCTTTCGTTAAAGTCTCAATGTATAATTTTAAAACTCTATAAACTTCATCATCAGGTTCATCTTTGAGGACTACTTCATTAGTAACAATTTCATAACCTTCTACTTTCCCAGCATCGTCCACTTCCATGTTGTAAAGCTCAACACCATACCAGCGGATTATATTTTCTATATTGATTATCTTCGCCTCTTGAAGTGCTTCAAAATCTGGAGAAATAATTGCATAAGGATAGCCGTCTTGCATGACAACTTTAATCTCTTTTACGAAAGGCGAAAGTGATGAAATCCTATCTTCTATTTTTTTTAAATCCATTTTCAATCTTATCTTAAAATCAATTAATTTTTATATTGAGATTTAGACTTTGGTTAAATTTCTTTCTACAACACTTCTTAACACATTATTAATACTACTATACTATGATATAAGAATAATTTATCTGAACCTGTAAATCAAAGGAAGTATCTCATGGTCAGTATTAAATATAAAATATTTCTACCAGCTTTTTTTATACTTCTTTTGTCAGTTAGTGTCATAAGCTACTATTTTATTCAATACACCAAAGAAAATATCAAAAAACTTTCTATTGAGCAACTCCATTCAATTGGACATATTACCCAAGAACGGATAAATCAGTTTCTTCGGCAAACAGAAGATCAGGTTAATATTTTCAATAGTCGAGTACTGTTAAAAAAAACTCTTCAGGAGTATATCAACACCCCAGATAAAGAGCTAGTTTATACATTAAACGGAATTCTAAAATCCTCACATACAAATAATGGCAGTACAAAAGATATTATACTTTTTGATACAAAGGGCAAAATCATTACTTCTAAAAGTAATACAATAAATGAAAATAATTTTTTCTTAGGAATGTTTGATAAATCAAAAAATGGAACATATTCCCATATAAGCTTCATAGATGGTCTGGAAAAACCTATATTGTGCATAGGTTCTCCAATATTTAATGAAAATCAATTCCTTGGTGTAGCTGTATTTAAAATCCAAATTACATATTTAAAAGAAATTTTAGAGCAAAGAACAGGTCTTGGAAGGAGCGGAGAGGCATTACTCGGCATCTATGATAAAAATAAAAATATTATTCTTATTTCAAACCTTAGATTTTCAAAATCTCCACTGATAATAAAATCTGATGAAATTTATAAAGCAATTCCTATGAGGCTTGCACTTGAAAATAAAGCTGATAAAATAGTAGAAAACCAATATGATTACAGAGATGTTCCGGTAGTATCATCAGTGTATTATTATGAACCCTTAGATATAGGAATAGTAGTAAAAAAAGACATTAAAGAGATTATGGAGCCGGTGAATGAATTAATACAAGAACTGCTCATAATTTCTATAATTGTTTTCATAATATCGCTAATAATGAGTTTTATCATTTCAAGGTATGTGACTATAATTATCAATAAAATAGTAAAAATAACTTCCAGTATATCAGAAGGAGATATCCATAAAAGAATTGAATATATTACAAATGATGAACTTGGAGCATTGTCAACTTCCATCAATAATATGTCAGATTCACTTGTAAATATGAACAAGACACTTGAAGATAAAGTTAAAGAAAAAACATATCAACTTGAAATTTCTAATAATAAATTGGAAAATATTTTTAATACCACTCCAAACATAACATTAATAACAGATGGCAGAACTCTTTTAAAAGCAAATAATCAGTTTTATACGTTTACCGGCTATGAAAGTTTAGAAGATTTTGCAAAAGACCACAACTGTATTTGTGATATGTTTATAGTAAGAAGCGGATATCTAAGATCTAAAATAAATGGTCTTTCTTGGATAGAGCATGTTATTTTAAATCAACATGAAACTCATAAAGCAATCATAGAAAAGGATAAAGAAGAATATTTATTTCTTGTGAATGCCGCACAATATAATGAAAATTCTAAAACATACTTTATTGTAGTTTTAGAAAACATTACAAAACTTCAAAAGGCAGCTTACACCGATCAATTAACAAAGCTCGTGAACCGTATTAAAATTGATGAAATGCTTGAAATATGCGCTGGCAGCTTCGAACGATATAAAAATATTTATTCAATCATCTTACTTGATATAGATAATTTTAAATTAGTGAATGACACTTATGGGCATTTGCTGGGAGATAATGTTTTAAAGCATATAGCAATAATTTTAAAGAGAAATACAAGAAATATTGACTTAGTTGGCAGATGGGGCGGAGAAGAATTTTTAATCATTTCAAAAGAAACAGACCTTAATGGTGCTTCTGAATTGGCCGAAAAAATTAGAAGAAGTGTTGAATCATCTAAATTTGAAAAAGTAAATCATCTGACAGTAAGCATCGGTGTTGCTCAAATAAAAGAGAATGAAACTATTGATGAACTTTTAAAAAGAGTAGATGATGCTCTTTATGAAGCAAAGGAAGCTGGACGAAACAAGGTGGTTGTTTCTAAGTGAGAAATCAGATTGGACCGATTCCTTTTCAAAGCAACCACTAAAGCAAGAGTAAAAAATCTAAATCATTTTTATAGTATCTTTCCCAGTTGTAATCATACATAAAAATTCATATCCGACACCGTAACAAGTTTCATAATAGTGATTTACTCCGGCAGGAATATAGATAAAATCACCCTGCTTCGCATGGTAAACTTCTTCACCCACAACCACTTTTGCTTCACCGCTGAGGACGTATTGCTGATGCTGTATCTCATTTGTATGGTTTGGCATGCTGCCATCAACTTGCATCGATATTTTTCTTACTATAAAATCTTTTTCCTCTTGAGGAGACAATACAGCGATGGTTGTTAGTTTTGTTTTTGGTATATCATTTTTTGGATACTCAGAGCTATTGCTACAGTACATTTTAATTCCTCAGTTTTTTTAGTGAATATTATACCAAATATCTTATCAGTCATATGCACCTTAACTATGCGTTAACATAGATTTTACTATACTTCAAGCATGTCAAGAATATTACTATTAGAAGACGATGAAGTCTTATCTGAAACATTGGTTGAACTGTTAGAGAGTGAAAACTTTGAAGTCATACATGTGAGTGATGGGGAGACAGCTCTTGATGCTACTTTTATGCAACATTTTGACCTTTTACTTTTAGATGTAAATGTCCCATTTCTAAACGGTTTTGAACTTCTAAAAAGCTTGCGCGAAAGTGGAGACATGACTCCTGCCATCTTTATAACTGCACTTACCGATGTTGCTTCCCTCTCCCGTGGTTTTGATGTCGGAGCAGATGATTACATCAAAAAACCCTTTGATTTTGACGAACTTTCAGTTCGCATACATGCACTTCTTAGAAAATCATATCACACATATGCAAACGAGATAAAAGTTGATAATTTCCGTTTTGTGATAGAAAAAGATGAGCTTTATCATGGTGCAGACTTTGTACCTCTTTCTCCTTATGAGTTACAGATAACAAGGCTTTTGTTCCAGCACCTCAACAAAACACTGCTAAAAGAACACCTTTTAGATGCACTTAACTCAGGTAAAGAGATGAGTGAAGGCTCACTTAGAGTTCACATAAACAAGCTTCGTAAAATTGGACTGCCAATTACAACTTTAAAAGGGGTAGGATACCGACTTGCATCATCATGAAAAACTGGCTTTTTTAAAGTTCTTTATAACTTACTTTGTGAGCGTAGCCGTTCTTATTTTGGCTGCTGGTTCTTTCTATTTTTCAGAGATAAGAAATCATTTCTTAAAAACGGAAGAGTTCTCGCTCATCGAATATGCCAGATATATTAAAATGGGAAACAGTTTAAATAATTTCAGTAGTGATTATCATCATGTTTTTATAAAGAGTGATAAACATATAGACATAAGAAACTTTACAGTAGATGAAAATGAATTTACAAAATTTCTTCCTATGAAAAATGAATTTTATTATCTGAAAGTTTTTAAATCAAAAAAGGATTTTACAGAAAATCTTTGGAGTCTGAAACAAAAAATTATAGCTATTCAGATACTCTTGCTTTTAATCTTTGCATACATTAGCTACAGGTTAGCAAACAATGCGCTTAAACCTCTTCAAGAGAGTATTTCAACTCTGGATAAATTTGCTAAAGATTTAATACATGACTTAAACACTCCCGTAACGGCAATAAAGTTAAACCTAAAACTGCTTGAAAAAATCCCAAGCATCAAAGAAAACAATGCATTTACCCGACTTAATAAAAGTGTGATTACCATCTCTGAACTCCATGAAAACTTAACTATACTCTTGCAAGAGGAAACATTTCAAATGCAGGTTATCAATGTCTTTGACCTAGTCGAAGATGTGGTGCAAATACAAAATACCATCTATCCAAATATAGATTTTAAAATTGAGAGTTCAAACTTTAAGGCCAAAATAAACCCACATGCAATGAAGCAGATACTCCAAAACATCATCTCAAATGCCTGTAAATACAACTCTCAAAATGGTTATGTGAAAATCTATGCAAAGGACAGTTCTCTTTATATACAAGACAGTGGAAAGGGGATAAAAGAGCCGGATAAGATTTTTGAACGCTCGTACAGTGCAGAGCACAGCAGCGGAATAGGTCTAGATATTGTTAAAAGATTATCCTATGCTATGAATATTGAAATTGACGTCAGTTCTTCTGAGAAAGGGAGTTGTTTTATACTAAAGTTTAATCGGGTTTAAATAGAAAAATTTAACGATTACTTAACATGAAATATGAAACAATATATAAAATATAAGGAGTCTAAAATGAAACGCTTAACATTAGTAAGTTTATTGATTAGTAGCGCGCTTATCGCAGGAATGGGTTACAATATGCCTTCATACAGTGATTTTGACACCGACAACAATGGGAAAATCACTCAAGCAGAGTTTGAAAATGCACAACAAAAACGGATGACAGAGCAAGCTGAAGCTGGAAAAATGATGCGTAATGCAGCAAATGCTCCAACTTTTAAAGATGCAGACACTAATAATGACGGTTCGATTGATGCATCCGAGTTTAAAAATCATCAACAAAAACAAAATGCTCAGATGGGTCAGAGAAATGGAATGGGTCAAGGTAAAAACAGGTAACTTTATATACAAATTTTAGAAAGGATTTCTTTTATGATTACAAATGAGCATGTAACTAAAGTTTATAAGATGGGTGAAGTTGATTTAACGGTCATAAAAGATTTAAACCTGAGCATCGGTCATGGCGAGTTTGTAGCCATAGTCGGACCTAGCGGAAGTGGTAAAAGCACAGTTCTTAATCTGCTTGGATGTTTAGATAAACCGACAGAGGGCAAAATAGTCATTGATGAAACAGATGTAACTCAGCTGGACACAACTGCATTGGCAAACTTCAGAGGGGAAAACATCGGTTTTATCTTTCAAAGTTTCAATCTTATCCCTGTTTTATCAGTTTATGAAAATATAGAATATCCCCTTATTATGATTCAAAACTTACCCCAAGAAGAGCGACATGAGCGGATTATGAAACTTCTTGATGATGTAGACATGCTAGACCAAAAAGATAAATTTCCAGACCAGCTCTCAGGCGGACAGCGTCAGCGTGTAGCCATCGCCAGAGCACTTGTTACAAATCCTAAAATTGTATTTGCAGATGAGCCTACGGCAAATCTCGATACAAAAACTTCAAACCAGATTATTACTCTCATGAGAAACATTCAGCAAGAGTTCAACACCACCTTTATTTTTGCTACACATGATGAAAAAATTGTGACAGAGGCTGATAGAATCATCACAATAGTGGACGGTGTGATTACTGATGATAAAAGGATTGCATCATGAAAAATATAATCAAAATATCATTCAGAAACCTGCTTAGAAGCGGCAGAAGAACCGTTCTTACTTCCAGTCTGATTACCATCGGTGTCATGTTTGTTTTAGTGTATGCAGCTCTTTCTGGGAGTTTTAAAGCATACATGGTTGGGCAGATAACTGACTCCATGCTAGGACATATACAAATCCATAAAAAAGGTTATGTTGCTTCTATAGACAACTTACCCTTAGATAAAAATTTAAATAAAAAACAGATAGAAAAAATTACTGGTATTTTAGATGCAAATCCCTATATAGAAAGTTATACTTTTCGTCTAAAACTCGGAGCTATGTTTTCAAACTATGTATCATCAACCAGTGTCAGATTAAACGGGATAGACCCTAAAAGAGAAACTCAGACTCTACCTCTGTTTAGTTCCCGCATAGATGGAAGTGACGCTTCATCTTTACAAGAGGGGAGTATTTTAGTGCCTGAACTTCTTGCAAAAGGGATGGAGATAAAGAAGGATGGCACCATTGTACTGGTGGCTACAAACCAAAAAGGCTCAGTAAATGGACTCAATTTCAAAGTAGCTGGAACTGTTGAAACCGTCTCAGGTCCTGGTGGCCGTGATGGATATATACACATAAATGATGTTAAAAAACTACTTCGTTTCAAAGAGCTAGAAGTCAGTGAAGTGGTTATTCGTTTAAAAGACGTCTCACACTTGCAAAAAGCGATGAAAATGATGAAACCGTTAACGCTCTTTAAAAATCAAAAAGACAAACCAATGTTTGAAGTTCATACATGGGAACAGCTTAGCCCTTTTTACAACATAGTTAAAATGCTAAATATTATGGATATCTCTATCAAAATCATTCTAATTTCAATCGTTCTTATCTCAATTTTGAATGTTATGGTTATGAGTGTTTACGAGCGCATCAAAGAGATAGGAACAATTGCGGCTATGGGAACAACCCCAAGCACGATTACGAAATTATTTTTAACAGAGGGTTTGATGCTGGGTATATTTGGAACAATTATTGGAAGTATTCTCTCTTATGCGGTTGTGTTTATTATAAATATGATTGGGATTACTTTCTCTTTTGGTCGTCAGAGCGGGCTTACTCTAAATCCGGTTTTAAATATCAATGAAGTTTTGATTGTCAGTGTTATTGTTATTATTATCTCACTTATCGCTTCCATCTCACCGGCTAGAAAAGCGGCAAAACTAAATCCTGTAGATGCACTAAGACAAAACTAGGAGTTTAAGATGAAAATATTTTTTTTATTGACACTAAGTTTAATTCTTAGTGCAGGCAATATACTTGAAGATATAGACCGAAAACTTACACCCGTTTCGGCACAGATGTATAAAAAACTCATCAACATCGAACCGGACGGCTCTAAAAAAGAGTTTTTACTCTTTCAAGCTAAAAAAGACAAAGATAAAATGGTTTCACTGTTTTTAGAGCCAGACAGTGAAAAAGGGAGAGCTACTCTTCGTTTAGGAGACAACATGTGGCTTTACATCCCAAATGTAGGGAGACCTATTCGCATCACATCCATGCAGTCAGTCGTAGGTGGTGTTTTTAACAATGCCGACATCATGAGACTTGATTTTAGCACTGAGTATGATGTAGTTAAAACTGAAGATAAAAAAGATTTTTTACTGCTAGAATTAAAAGCAAAAAACGATACTGTTTCTTATGATAAATTGATTATGCAGGTAGACAAAAAAACTATAACTCCCATGCAGATAGAATGCTATACATCTACACAAATGCTAATAAAAACACTTTATTATAAAAAATCAAAAGATTTTGGAGACGGCATAGTCCGTCCCTCAGTTGTAGAAACAGAATCACCCATGTATAAAGGTTTTAAATCTATAATGATTTATGGAAAGATTACACCTAAAGAGTTTGCAAACGAGGCTTTTACTCTTGATAATTTAGAAAAAGCGTCTGACCTTAGAAGATAACTCTTCACATGTTCAAACTCTTTCTTATCCTCAGCCTTATTATTCCGAGTATTTATGCAGATGAATATGATTTTGATATGGAATCCATAGAACAAGAGGCGTATGAATACAATGGATATTTACGCGTAGAAGATAAAGCTCAACGACTGAATAACGATGCGGAGGATTTTCAAAATTATCTTCACTTGGAAGGCTTGTTTGATTTTTCATATAAACATGAAATACTAAGGTTTAAAACTTCCGTAATCGCAACTCATGATTACATAGAAGATAAAACCAAAGAGAGTGATTTAGCGATTAACGAGCTTTATCTTGAAGCTAAACTTACACAAAACCACTCATTTTTGCTGGGAAAAGAGTCTCTTGCATGGGGAAAAGGTTATTTTTTCAATCCTGTAGCTTTTTTTGACAGACCAAAAGACCCAACCCAGCCGACACAGGCAAGAGAAGGTTTTATAGTGGCTAAATATAACTACAACAAAAGCTTCAAGGGCGATTTAAAAAATCTGAGTTTTGATTTTGTTTATCTTCCCTCAACCGATACAATGAATCCAGACTACTATAAACTTACTACAAAAGAGAATAACGCAAACAACATTGCTATGCGTTTATATCTACTTTTGTACGATACTGACATAGATATAATCTATAACTACTCCGACGAAGCATCCGATAAAATAGGTATAGATTTTTCAAAAAACATTCAAACAAACTTTGAAGTTCATGGAGAATATTCAAAAGAAATACATGCAGGATACTCATACCTTTTAGGGCTTCGTTACCTGAGTGACTTTGAACTCACAATAATTAGCGAGTATCTATTTCAATCAGAGGGTTTGACTGAAGAAGAGATTAAAAATTCAACCTCATCACTTCCTTTTATTGCCAAGGATTATGAGATAACACTTATTACACAAAAAGAGCCCTTTGACTTCCTTTACTCCAGTGTTTACTATAAAAATATGATGAACCTGCAAGACTACTCACAGCAAAATAAATTAGGAGCTACATACAGTTTCAGAAATAACATAGATATTGATTTATCATATAATCTAAACAGTGGAACAACTTTCAGTGAGTTCGGTAAAAAACAGGTCAAAGAGTTTTTATGGCTGCGGCTTACTTGGAATTTTTGACTTTATAGTTCCCCATCTTAACGATGAACTAACATTGTAATGTAATAATTTCATATTGTATAACAACAGCTTGAGTATCCAAACAATTAGGAATCATACATGAAAAAAATGACTTTATTTATCTCTATGATGATTAGTGCCCTAAATGCACAACAGTTAAATTTAGATGAGTGTATTAACAAGGCACTAAAAACTCATCCTGATATTCAAAGATTTGTATTACAAGCTGAGTCGGGCAAAATCGGTGTAGATGTTGCCCGTGCTGATTATCTTCCTCAAATCCAACTCAATGCTGAATATGACCCTACTAAAACATATGCATTACCGGCTAATGGAGTTTTTAAGACCATAGATAGCGACGGCTGGCAGGTTGGAGCTACTTTAAACCAAAAGATTTGGGATTTTTCAAAAACTACTTCAAATATAAAAGCCGAGCAGCTCCAAGAGGAGGTTTCAAGATTTACTCTTGAAGATGCCAAGGCACTTTTAGCTTACAAAGTCAAACTGCAGTATGAACTTATGGTCCTCCAAAAAAAGGCTATAAAAGTAAGAGAAAAAGATTTACATGCAAAAGAAGAACTTCACAAACAAGCCGAAGGGCTTGTAAAACTTGGGATGAAAACAAATGCGGATGCTACCCGTTTTTTATCATCTGTATATATTGCAAAAGACAATCTTGCTGTTGCACAGGCAAGTTTTGCCAAAGCTAAAACTATTTTGTCTTTATATATCAATGAGCCTATAGACACAGATGCCCAGCTTCAAGACACTCTCTCAGAAAATAACTGGCACGAAGAAAATGAGCAGAGTGTATTACAAAATTCACATGTGCTCAATAGCCTCAAAAAAAACATGAGTAAAAGTGAACTTAGCTATAAGTCTGTAAAAGCTTCCCATTACGGCTCAGTAGATGCCATGGCTTCTTACATACATCAAGACACTTTAAATGAATATGATTCCACTTTAGTAGGAATAACACTTAATGTTCCCCTCTATAGCGGTGGTCGAACTTCTGCCTTGGTGCAGCAGGCTGTTATAAATAAACAGAGTGCTGAGCTTGAATACAACTCAAAAGAATTGCTGCTTAAAGAGGAATTTGAAAGTTTGTTGATTGATTTGAATCGATACAAACAGACTATACAAGCTAAAAAGTCTCAGCTTCAAGCCGCTAATCAAACAAAAATATTATTGGATGCCCGGTATAAAGAAGGTCTTTCAACTTACATAGAAGTATTGGATGCCACTGCACTTGCTCTGGATGCAGAACTTGGGCTGCTTCAGGCACAATACGAAAAAAGCAGCACAATCCATAGACTGGAATATTTACAAGGAAAAATCATATGAATAACTTTATAAAATATAGTATAGCCATCCTAGTTATAGCTCTATTAGCTGGAATTTTTTACATCAAAGTTTATATTCCAAAGACTACATTTACAACCATACAACCTACTCTTGGCGAACTACATGTGAGTGTAAGAGGGATTGGAAATGTCAGCGCTTTAAACATCTACTCCATCACTGCTCAAACTGGCGGAAAGATATTGGAGATTTTGACAGATGATGGAAAGTGGGTTAAAAAAGATGATTTGCTTGTTGTCATGGATGGAGTTGATTTACCGCAACAACTCGAAGTGGCAAAAGCAAACTTCAGAAAATCACAGTTTGAAGAGATGGCACTACAAAGTGAGTTAAATAATCAAAAAGCTCAAAAAGCACTGCTGCAAATTACCTATAATCGCTATGAAAGACTGAAAGAACAAGGTTTCGCATCTGCGTCTGAATATGACAAAGCAAATGCAGAATTAAAGAGTATAGATGCGAGCATAAAAGCTACTGTTTCACGCATCGACTCAGCAAAAGCTGCCGTAGTTGTTGCTTCAAAAAACATAGATGCCTTACATGTAAAGATAGATAGACTCAAAGTTTATGCACCGGTTGATGGGTATGTCATATCAAAAGAGGCAGAAGTAGCACAGAATGTTCTTCCCTCAACTGCGATTTTAAAAATTGTTGATCCTACAACATTGTGGGTACAGGCAAAAATAGATGAGCGCATCAGTGCACAAATAGAGCTAAATCAAAAAGCAACCATAACTCTTCGCTCACAACCGGACAAAATATATGAAGGTGTCGTGAAAAGAATTGGTGCCATGAGCGATAATGTAACCCTAGAGAGAGAAATATATATAGCATTTGAGCATATTCCAGAACCTTTTTACATCAATGAACAGGCAGAGGTAAATATCGATGTTAAAACATATACCAATATTATAAAAGTTCCCCTAAAAGTTATAGTAGAAAAAAATGGGAAAATTGGAATGTGGATAGCAAAGGACAATCATGCTCATTTTCTTAACATAGAAAAGATTGCGCAGAATAACAGTGAAATCGCCATCTCAAATGTAGATGAAAATACTCAGATCATAGTTCCGGACACTGCCAAAAAACCACTCTCTGAGAATATGAAAATAAATTTATGATAAATTTAGCCAAAGAGGATATCAAACACACCTTAGGAAAATTCATAGTAACTGCTATGGGTGTTGGTATGTTGCTTGGGATTGTATTTATCATGATGGGAGTGTATCGAGGCATGATAGTTGATGCTGAGGTATTGCTTAATGATTTAAATGTTGATTTATGGGTTGTTCAAGAGAACACTTTAGGGCCGTTTGCAGAATCATCGAGAGTGCATGAAGATTTGAAATATACTTTAAAATCGATTCAAGGGATAGACAAAAGCGAAGCTATCACATTTCAGAATATTCAACTTCCCTTTGAGAATAAAAAAATAAGTGTTACGGCAGTCGGGTTTGATATATACGGAGAGATTAACCCTATAAATCCGGCAAGACTGACTCAGGGAAGGATATTAAAAACCGACCATTATGAAATAGTTGTAACGGATAAAACAGGTTTTAAGCTTCAAGATAAGATACCGCTTGGACGAAATATTTACACTGTTGTGGGGATTACTCATGGTACCGTCTCTTCCGGGGGCGATTCACTTGTATATGTTAGTTTAAAAGATGCTCAAGAACTGCAGTTTTTATATTCAAACAAAGAGATACAAAATGATAGAGCAAGAGGCATAATAAATAAAGATGCCCACATGGTAAATGCCATCGTCGCTGTCACGAAAGCAGGATACAGCGTTGATAATTTGGCTAAAGATATAAGAAAATGGCAACATAAAAGTGTTTACACAAGAGCAGAGCAAAAAACAGTTTTGACAAAAAATGTTGTAGAAAAAGCTTCCAAACAGATAGGCATGTTTACAGCTATTTTAATAGGTGTTTCAACCATCATCATAGCTCTGATTATCTACACAATGACGCTTGAAAAAATGAAAGAAATTTCTATCATGAAACTTATAGGACTGCCAAACAGTATGATAATCAAGATGATTGTCGAGGAAACTTTGCTTCTTGGTGTTTTAGCTTTTGTATTTGGGAATATTTTTTCACATCTTATTTATGAAAAATTTCCAAAAAGAGTTGTTTTAGAAATTCCGGATGCCTGGATGCTTTTTGGAGTGGTTGTTATAGCTTCGATTTTAGCTTCATTTATCGGTGTAAAAAAAGTTATAAATGCAGACCCAACTGCAGCGATAGGCGGCTAAAATGAATAATCAAGCAATAAAAGCAGAAAATCTTTCTAAGCACTTTGGAAAAGATGATAATTTCGTAGATGTTATACAAAATGCTTCTTTTTCCATAAACAAAGGTGAACTTGTAGCTCTTGTAGCGCCAAGCGGTGCCGGAAAAACAACACTTCTTTTGATGATAGGCTGTGTTGAAGACCCAAGTTCAGGCAGAATATGGCTAGGGGATGAAGAAGTTTATAACAACAAGTGGCTTACAAAAGAGACAAGAAAGATAAGAAGAGAAAAAATTGGATTTATATTTCAGGCACACTACCTTATCCCGTTTTTAAATATCATCGATAATTTGACGCTGCTTCCACAAGCAAACGGCATAAGTGATAAAGAGGCAAAGGCAAAAGCAAAAGAGTTACTCAAATATTTTGACATAGCCGATAAAGAAAAAGCAATGCCCTCCCAACTCTCAGGCGGACAAAACCAAAGAGTTGCAATTGCCCGAGCTTTAATGAATAATCCTGAGATTGTTTTAGCAGATGAACCAACGGCAGCACTCGACATGCAACGCTCAGTTGATGTAATCAAGATGCTCAAAAAAATAGCATTGGAGCAAAATGTAGCCATAGTGATGGTAACCCATGATGACAGGATGCTTCCTTATTGCGATAGAATCATGAAAATAGAAAATAAAACTATAGTTTTTGAGGTTAAATAATAGGATTTATATCTATAATAGAGTCCTGCATCTTCTAAATCATACATGTAATTTATTCTTTTGCTTGTCTCTTGGATTAGAGAAAATGCCACTGAGCTATCATGTATATTTACACCTGAGTATTTGTAGATTTTTGGTTTACACTTGATAATTTTTTTAAGTTGTATGTTGTTTTTGGTAGTCTCCTAGTGGCTTATTATAATCAAAAAAATCCACCCTGTCTGTGACTAAAGTAGCACAAGGAAAATATTAATTTTTCTTATATTTTAAAAAATTTTATAGTCATCTTTTTTTACCTTAAAATATGTTTCATTTCGTAACATCATCTGTATTTTTTTATATATTTTTTTCTTGTTTTACTCAAAAAATCTATAAAAATATTAGACTAAATAACCTTCAAAAAAGAGATAGAAAAAATATAATTAAAATTTTGAAATTTATTTCTTCTATCCTAAATTAACTTGAAGAAAAAGAAAGGAAAAACATGAAAAAAATGATTCTTGGACTTGCACTGTTAGTATCAGCTTCAGTGTTGTCAGCAAATGTAGATGGTGAGCCTAAGCTTACAACTGAAGAAGCTCAAACAAAAATGAAAGCTTCTATGTCACTTTTAGATAATGAGTTAAAACAAAGAATTGGTAAACTCTCTGATTCTACTAAGGGAACTCTTGTTCAAATCTATAGACATCATGACCGTCATTCAATGCAGTCTACTTTACGTCAGGTTATGCAAGAAGTTGGTCAAGAATATGAGACTATGGTAAGTGCTGTTTTCATGGATAACGCTGAAATGGCTGCTGACGCTGCTCGTCGTATTGCTAATCACAGAATCCCTCGTGGTGGTTTAATCTCTTACTTGGAACTTGATCAAATCAACGATGAACTTCTTGGTGGTCTTGACAGTATGAATACTGCTGTTGAAGGTAATGCTATGAAATTCGCTCAAGCTGCAGATAGAGGCGATATGGCAGAAGCTGCTTCTCTATTAAGCCCTATCGCTAATGGTTGTGTTTCTTGTCATGTTATCTTTAGAGGTAAGCCTGGTACTAATTCTCATATTAAATAAACACTACTAAGTGAATATAAGCAAATAACAGACTTGTATAGAGGTTCTTATCTTTTAAAATAGACTTTAAGTTTAAAAGATAATTCCTAAGAAAAAATCGTTATCTTGCTTATCTTTTTGTATGTATTTTTTTTTAAAATTTGCTAAAAGGGAAAAAATGAAAAACAAAATTTTACTAACGAGCGTAGTAGCTTCAATACTAGCTACAACAGCTTTTGCAACAAACGGTTCTGAACTTATAGGATATGGAGCTAAGTCTCGTGGTATGGGTGGTCTTGGTATCGCTACATTTACAGGTACAGATGCTATTTTAAAGAATCCAGCTATTTTAACATATAACACTGGAAATCAACTCAACATTGGAAACTCTGTAATGTTTTCTATGCCAGAACAGACACGAGCTAATGGCACATCATATGATTACAGTACAATAGGATATACTCTCCCTAATATAGGATATATTCATAATTTAAACGATAATTTGGTTGTGGGTATTGATTTAGCAGCGACAGGAGGGGGAGCAATAGATTATGATACTGATGCAGCACTTGGGCCTTTATCGGGACTCTCTAAAAAAATGGGAATCATTGATATTGCACCAGCGATTGCATATAAGTATAATAATTTTAGTATAGGTTTGTCACTAATCTATACTATGGTGATAATCGATATAGAAAATGATGCTGCTAGTTCTGATTATGACATCAGTACTGATACAGGTTTTTTACTTGGTGTATCTTATCAACTTGATCAACTTACACTTGCTTTTTCTTATAAATCAGAAAGAGATTATGATACAACAGATGCAACCTTTGGACAAAAAAAAGGCACAATGCCTTCACATCGTGGTTTTGGTATAGGATATACTACAAAAGGAACACATGTAGGACTTGAAGTACAAAATATTGGCTGGGATAGTTCAAGTAATGGAGAATATTCAAACCAAGTTACTATTGCCTTTGGTGCTTCTCAGGAAGTTAATGAAGAGCTAACTCTAAGAGCGGGACTAAACTATGCAGATAACAGTCCTGTTCCAGACAACATAGTAGATACAACTCTATCGACACAGCCATTCCATGTTACAACACATATAACAACAGGTTTTAGTTATAACATAACTAAAGATATAGCACTTGATGCTGCAGCTACTTACGCATTACCGGCAACAAGAACCAGTGATACCTCAGGTACATCTTATGAAACATCTCAAATGGTGTTAAGTCTTGGCGCAACAATTAAATTTTAATCTAATAAAAGCTTGATACTCCCTCTATAGAGTACAAGTTTTTTTTGTTTTTCAAGTTCTTTCAATGTACGTGAAATAACAGCTCTAGGGCTTCCTAAATGAGATGACAATTCTTCATGTGTTATAAAGATAAGATTAGTTGCCTGTTTTAGTAAGTACTGCATAAGTCGTTCATCAAGACGCTTAAATTTAATATCTTCTATGAGATAGGCTAAATCTTGCATACGCAGAGTATAGAGTGAAAAAATGTATTCTAAATAATAAGGGCTCATTTGAATCAATTTTTTAACATCATTTTTAGCAAGCATATAACCCTCTATATCTTCTAGTGCAACCGCTGTTCCTGTTGCCTCACTTGAAGAAAGTAATGAAGCAGTATTTACAATACATTGCTCACCAGGGGTTAGCACATACAAGGTAATCTCTTCAGCATCTAAAGTTTGCAAATAAAGTTTCACCTTCCCTTTAATAAGAAAAAGCACACTATCACAAAAATCACCCTGCATAAATAAAATTTGTTTCTTTGGAAGTTTTACAAAGCGACTACGCTCTTTTAAAAATGAAACTGCTTCATCTTCGAGCGTATCACAAAAAGGGAAAATTGATAAATCCATATACTACTCTCTTGACTAGATTTGTACTAGATTGTAGCATATTGGATAAACATTAAAAATTAATTTTCTACTTTACATGAACTAATTTTTAACAATGAGTAAAGTGGACACTTTGCAGTTAAAGCTATAAAAAGCATCATTACACCCATTGCACCTAAAACCCATACTAATATATCCTCTACAAAAAAGATAGATGCAACTAAAGCAACTACCCCTACTATGGCACGTAATATCCTATCTATTTTTCCTACATTATCACACATTTCATACTCCTTTGGTTTGTTAGAAATTTTAGACATTATAATCAAAAAAATCCACCCTGTCTGTGACTAAAGTAGCACAAGGAAAATATTAATTTTTCTTATATTTTAAAAAATTTTATAGTCATCTTTTTTTACCTTAAAATATGTTTCATTTCGTAACATCATCTGTATTTTTTTATATATTTTTTTCTTGTTTTACTCAAAAAATCTATAAAAATATTAGACTAAATAACCTTCAAAAAAGAGATAGAAAAAATATAATTAAAATTTTGAAATTTATTTCTTCTATCCTAAATTAACTTGAAGAAAAAGAAAGGAAAAACATGAAAAAAATGATTCTTGGACTTGCACTGTTAGTATCAGCTTCAGTGTTGTCAGCAAATGTAGATGGTGAGCCTAAGCTTACAACTGAAGAAGCTCAAACAAAAATGAAAGCTTCTATGTCACTTTTAGATAATGAGTTAAAACAAAGAATTGGTAAACTCTCTGATTCTACTAAGGGAACTCTTGTTCAAATCTATAGACATCATGACCGTCATTCAATGCAGTCTACTTTACGTCAGGTTATGCAAGAAGTTGGTCAAGAATATGAGACTATGGTAAGTGCTGTTTTCATGGATAACGCTGAAATGGCTGCTGACGCTGCTCGTCGTATTGCTAATCACAGAATCCCTCGTGGTGGTTTAATCTCTTACTTGGAACTTGATCAAATCAACGATGAACTTCTTGGTGGTCTTGACAGTATGAATACTGCTGTTGAAGGTAATGCTATGAAATTCGCTCAAGCTGCAGATAGAGGCGATATGGCAGAAGCTGCTTCTCTATTAAGCCCTATCGCTAATGGTTGTGTTTCTTGTCATGTTATCTTTAGAGGTAAGCCTGGTACTAATTCTCATATTAAATAAACACTACTAAGTGAATATAAGCAAATAACAGACTTGTATAGAGGTTCTTATCTTTTAAAATAGACTTTAAGTTTAAAAGATAATTCCTAAGAAAAAATCGTTATCTTGCTTATCTTTTTGTATGTATTTTTTTTTAAAATTTGCTAAAAGGGAAAAAATGAAAAACAAAATTTTACTAACGAGCGTAGTAGCAGCTACTTACGCATTACCGGCAACAAGAACCAGTGATGCATCAGGTAGATCTTATAAAATATCTCAAGTGGTGTTAAGTCTTGGTGCAACAATTAAATTTTAATCTAATAAAAGTTAAAAGAATGAATTGAAGATGGATTTTCAGCTGAACAGATAAGTGGCAGGATGAGTTTAACATGAAAGTGTGATAGAATCTGTAAAAGTTCATTTTCATCCTGTCATAATGACGGCATTTGGAACAATTGCTGGTATGATTCCAATAGCATTAGAACAAGCTGTAGAATTGGAAAGACTCAGTCCATTAGCTGATGTTGCAATTGGTGGACTTTTAGTTGGTACACTTTTAACACTTATCTATGTGCCGATGTTTGCTTATAGTTTTGATAAAAATAAAGGTTAAGAGAAAATGAAAATGAAAGAATTTTTTGCATATGGTGAAAAAGTGGACGGTTACGATGTCAGAGTCGTTAATGAGAGAGAAGCAAGAGCTGGAGCTGGGTTGCTTTTTGCTTTTGGTCTCATAGGTTTATTAAATAGTATAACCCTAGGTCATGTAATATTCACAAAATATTTCATCACTTTTTTTACACTTGATTTTTTAATCAGAGTTATAAATCCAAGCTTTTCGCCCAGTCTGTTAATCGGGCGATTTTTTGTACAGAATCAGACACCTGAATATGTCGGAGCAACCCAGAAACGCTTTGCATGGGGTATTGGTTTGCTTCTGGCGATACCTATGTTTTATACACTTGTAATAGATTTTCAACCAACCCCTGTTAATGTTTTTATATGTGTATTATGTTTATTGTTACTCATAGCTGAATCTGCATTTTCAATCTGCGCAGGATGTAAATTATTCAATCTTATCTACAAAGAAAAAGCTACAAATTGCCCAGGCGGAGCTTGTGAAATTAGACAAAAAGATAAAATTCAAACATTTAATACAGCTCAAAAAATTATTGCTATTACATTTTCTATTGTAATTGTTTATGGCATTTACACATTTATAACAAAAGTTGAAAGCAAAACATTTTTAGCGAAAAAAATAACTGAAATGATGATGTCAGATGCTGAGTTAGAAGCACTTAAAGAGAAAAAAATGCAAGAGGAATTTGATGCTTTTGAAGAAGAAGATTTTTAGTTATTTGTGCTCTACTACTTAAAGATATAAACTGATGTTAGAAATATTTTTAATTATTTTAATGCTCATTCTAATCTCAAAGTTTATAGAAGACAGCACTAGAATGCCCTTTGTTCTTGTTGTGATTATTTTATCATACACGGCAAACCACTTTTTTGATTTGTCTATACTCGGGGAAAACTTTGAGAGTATCATGTACCTGATGCTTCCTATAATCCTGATACCCGATGTTTTAGGGCTGTCAAGAAGTGAGATACAAGAAAACTTTTCAAACATATTTTATTTAGCAGTTACTGCTGTTATTATCTCAATCATTTTAGCGGTCGGCATCACCTATCTTATAGATGACAAATACCATTTTTCCATCTTTCATCTGCTTATACTTTTCACTCCCTTAATGGCTACGGATGTTGTCTCCGTGGGTGCGATTTTCTCTAAATTTAAACTGCCGGAACAACTGAAACTTTTTGCTGAGGGTGAGAGTTTATTTAACGACATTACAGCCATGCTTATCTTCTTTTTCATCGCTATACCCATGTTAAACGGTGAAAATCTCTCTATCTCCTCACTCTCGGGCATAGTGGCCTACACCGTTGTTTTATCCATTGTCATTGGTGTTATTGTAGGGCTGGCAGGTTATTACAGTTTTAAAATATCAAAAGACAGTTTTGAGGAGTTTATCTCTATCTATGTTATGGGAAGTTTAGCCTTTTTAATATCAGATAAGATTCATCTCTCCGGAATTTTGTCTGTTGTAGTTTCTGTTTTATTTTTCAAATATCTCTTTGACAAAGAGGGACATTATAAAACTATAAAATTTGTTACCGTTTTAAAACACTTTAATACACAAAGCAGTAGTGAGATCTCTTTTCGCGCCTATAAAAAAGAAGCCCATTATTTAGGACTTTTTGCGAATGCCGTCATCTTTATATCTATTGCAAATGTTATAAACCTTGAGCTTTTATGGAATTATAAACTAGAGATTTTATATGCATTTTTATTAACAACAATCATCCGTTATTTTGTAATTCTGATTTTTATAAAATACAGAAAACTGTCTTTGAGATGGAGTAATATTTTAACACTTTCAGGAATGAAAGGTGGGCTGGCACTTATTATGATAGTTTCTTTGAGCGATCAATTTGCCTATAAAGAGATGTTTATCGCTATCGTTTTAGGTGTTGTAATTTTATCTATTTTCGTTTATACACTTCTATTGATGGCTTATCTATTGTTTGAAAAAGAGAATATGCTTATGGATAATGCCATAGAACATAAAATAAATTTCAAAGACATGAAAGAGCTAATGGAAAAAGAGCAGAATACAGGCGCTTATAACGAGGTTGTGTTTGATGACTTTATTGACAAAGAGATTGTAGGAGCCCAGAGATATAATTATCAGTTTTCACTTGTTGCTTTTAATACTGATACTGAATCTTTGCACATCATAAACAAAAAACTTATAAGACAGAGTGATCATTTTGGTAAAATAGACGAAGACATGTATGCAGTTCTGCTGAGTCATTGCAGCATAAATGATGCACTAGTATTTATAAATAAGCTCAAACCCTATATGCATCATGAGCATATTGCCGTAGCAGAATACATGCCTGGCGATTCCAAAGAAATAGTTTTAGAAAAACTGCAAAAAGCCTTAAAAGATAAAAAAGAGGTAGATATTGAAATATAAAATTAGGGGTTTAACCCTCTTAAAATCCTTTATCGGGGTTTTATAATTAAGTAGTATAATACAAAAATTTTATAAAGTGGATTACAATAGATATGATTAATTACAATACTCTAAAACCTTTGCTTTTTAAGCTGGAACCTGAAAATGCTCATCACCTCGCAGCATGTGTGTTAAGCCTTCCAAACATCTGCCAGATACCGTTTAACTCATTTCTAAAATCCCATTTTATTGGCGATGAGATATTGACTCAAGAACTTTTTGGCCGTACATTTTATAACCCTGTCGGTCTCGGCGCGGGATTTGATAAAAATGCAACTATGATACGGGGGATACAAATTTTAGGATTTGGTTTTACTGAGATAGGAACAGTTACTCCAAGAGCACAGCCTGGAAATCCAAAGCCTAGAATGTTTCGACATGTAGAAGAAGAAAGTATTCAAAATGCTATGGGTTTTAACAATGATGGAGCCTATAAAGTTTTAAAGAGAGTTAAAACGAGATATCCATTCACAACTCCTATCGGCATCAACATCGGTAAAAATAAAATTACGACAGACAAAGAAGCTATAAATGACTATATCTCTCTTATAAAATCTTTTAAAGGGCTTGGGGATTATTTCGTTATAAATATCTCTTCGCCAAATACTCCGGGTCTCAGGGACTTACAGAACGAAGAGTTTATAACAACACTTTTTGCAGAAGCCAAAGCTTTAACCGATAAGCCGATTTTACTCAAGATTGCACCGGACATGACGCCGGAGGATGCTGTTGCACTTGCAAAAATGGCTGTAGAAAAAGGTGCTGATGGGATTATCGCTACGAACACAACTATAGATTATTCGCTTGTTAAACATCCAAAAAGTATTGGCGGACTCAGCGGTGCGGTTTTAAAACAAAAAAGTTTTGAAATATTTGAAGCAATCGCAAAAGAGCTTTATGGAAAAACAACACTTATCTCTGTTGGAGGAATCGACTCTGCAGAGGAAGCTTACAAACGCATCAAAGCTGGAGCATCTTTAGTTCAGATTTACAGCGGCCTTATCTTCCATGGACCTGACATGATTATGAACATAAACAAAGGTCTCATACAACTTTTAAAAGCGGACGGTTATACAAATATCACTGAAGCAATAGGCGCGGATAGAAAATGAAACTTATCTTAGTACTTACACTTATTTTAGGAACACTCATGGCATCATCATTACCAAAATACGAAACACAGACACTTGAAAACGGATTGCAGATAGTTGTAATCCCGATGCAAAACAACACAAATGTAATAAGTACAGATATTTTTTACAAAGTTGGAAGCAGAAATGAAATCATGGGTAAAACCGGAATCGCCCATATGTTAGAACATATGAACTTCAAATCGACAAAAAACCTAAAAGCCGGCGAGTTTGACAAAGAGGTGAAAAGTGTTGGTGGAGTCAACAATGCCTCAACCAGCTTTGATTACACCCATTATTTCATAAAATCAAGTACCGACAACTTAGATAAATCTTTAAATCTTTTTGCGGAGCTTATGCAAAATCTCAACCTAAAAGATGCAGAATTTCAGCCTGAACGTGATGTTGTAGCTGAAGAGAGACGCTGGAGAACAGAAAATTCTCCTATGGGTTATCTGTACTTTCAACTCTTTAACAATGCTTATGTATACCATCCATACCATTGGACTCCAATAGGATTTATGAACGATATAAAGACTTGGACGATAAAAGATATAAAAGATTTTCACAAGACTTATTATCAGCCAAGCAATGCGATTTTAATGGTGAGTGGAGACATCGACCCGAAAGAAGTATTTAAAAAAGCTAAAAAAGAATTTGGAGAGATAAAAAACAAAGCTAAAATACCTGAGTTCAAATTTGTAGAACCTGAACAAAATGGGGCAAAAAGGGTTATTGTCCATAAAGAGAGTGAAGTTGAGATGTTAGCTATCACTTTTCATATCCCTGATTTTAAAGACCCAGACCAAATCGTTTTAAGCGTAATTTCCGAGATTTTATACTCAGGAAAAAGCTCAAGACTGTACAAAGAACTTGTTGATAAAAAACGACTGGTAAATACAGTATATGCTTACAACATGGAAAACACAAACCCGGGACTTTTCATATTTCTAGCTGTATGTAATCATGGCATAAAAGCCGAAGATGTTGAAAAAGAAATTGTAGAGCAGATAGAGTTGATGAAAAATACACAAGTGACAGCAGAGGAACTTGAAAAAGTAAAAATAAACACAAAATCTGACTTTATCTATTCACTTGAGAGTTCAACATCAGTTGCCAATCTTTATGGAAGCTATCTTGTTCGCGGAGACATCACTCCCCTTCTAAATTATGAAGACAATGTAAATAAAGTAACTGCAAAAAAAGTTCAAGAAGTGGCAAAAAAATATTTTAACTTTGATAAATCTACTACTGTAATTTTGAAAAAAAATGAGAGCTCAGCAAAAGAAAAATAAATCCTGTAACTACGAAAAAGCCTTGGCAACATACAAATATGTCGCTAAGGCTAGATAATCATAATTTAACTTCCTTTTATATCACCCTCCTACATGTAGCCATCCTAATTGTAAAGAAATTGTAAACCCTCAGTCAAAGCAATCTTGACAATCTTCCTTTATACTTTTGCTATCTAAAAGGAGCTGAAACCATGAAAAAAATATTACTCGCTTCATTAATTGCCATATCATTTATTCAAGCCAAAGAGCTAAATCCTTCAATGCAGGGTTTTATGAATGACTTGAGCGTAGAAGCAAAAAAACAAAATCCAAATATTCAGGGATTTGATTACGCCAGAGGCGAAGTCATTTTTACTACCAAACAGATTGGTAAAAAAGGAAACCCAATTTCTTGCGTTTCATGTCATACAAATGATTTATCGCAAAACGGACTCAATGAACATACAAATAAAGTTATTGAACCACTCTCTCCAGCTGCAAATCCTAACAGATTTACTGATGTTAAAGAGGTGAAAAAATGGCTTCGAAGAAACTTTAAAGATGTGTACAACAGAGAAGGTACAGCTCTGGAACAGGGTGATGTAATTACTTATATTATAAATAAAAAATAAAAGGATAAAAAATGAAAAAAACAATCTTAACATCATTATTGATAGCAGGAAGTTTAGTAGCAGGCAGTTTAACTGCTAATAAAAGAGGAATTGCACCCGTGAGTGACAGTTTTTATATGAAGGAGTGTGCAAGTTGCCACTTCGCTTATCAGCCTGGGTTGCTTCCAAGCAGATCATGGGAAAAATTGATGGGAAATCTAAGTAACCACTTTAGCACAGATGCATCATTGGAGCCGGCAGATAACAAAATAATCCTCAATTATTTGATTAAGAATTCAGCTGAGAACTCTACAGATTACAAAAGAAGCAAGAAAATTAATGACTCCATTCCAAAGAATGAAACTCCAATATCTCTTACAGAGACGAAATACTTTATAAAAAAGCATAAAGGAATTCCTGTAAGACTGATAGAACAAAAGGAAGTTAAGTCTTTAGCAAACTGCATGGCATGCCACACAACTGCAGACACAGGTTCATACAGTGAGAGAGCTATAAAAATTCCAAATTATGGAAAATGGGAGGATTAATCAGATGACTAAGAATTATGTTTGGAGTCTTTTTACAAGGCTCTTTCACATTCTACTTGTTCTGAGTGTTGCAGCCGCATTTTTGCTTGCAGAATTTGAGAATTTACTCACTCTACATGTAGCAGTCGGATACACTATAGGGCTGCTCTTTGTATATAGAATCATGTGGGGTTTTATGGATGTCAGATACTCTAAATTTAAAGATTTCAATTTTAATCTTCTTGATTTAAAAGAGTATATGCTCAATATATTTGCAAATAAAAAAGAATATGTCGGGCATAATCCGGCATCAAGCTGGGCGATTGTCGCTATGATAATCTTAGGCTTAGGTTCAGTTTTTACCGGGGTCGTTGTTTATGGAGCACAAGAGGGAATGGGTATTTTATCTTTTTTAAATTTTTCTGTATTTAAAAAAATGGATCTATTTAAAGACATCCATGAGCTTTTTACAAATGCTTTTATGGCTGTCATATTTGTACATATTTCAGGTGTTCTCCTTGATAGAGTTTTACACAAATCAAAAGCGATAGAGTCTATGATACATGGATACAAAGAGTCAGAAGCACAAAGTTTAAAACTTACACTCATGCAAAAAGTATTTGGCTTTTTATGGATAGCTTCATCTCTCTTTTTGTTTATCTATCTTTTAAGTAATCCATCGAATATGTTGGTAGCGGATGCAAACATAGCAGTTGATTATAAAAAAGAGTATCCGCAATTTTACAATGAGTGCAAAAGCTGTCATACCTTGTACCCTCCATATCTGTTGCCAAAACAGTCTTGGGCAAAAATGATGGATAATTTAGAAAATCATTTTGGAGATGATGCTTCACTTGATGAACAGGACAGACTTTCAATAAGAGATTATTTGCTTAAAAACAGTGCTGAGAGTTCTACAAAAGAGTCCGCATTCATGATTTTAAAAAGCATAAAAGCTGAAGACACGATAGCCATAACAAAAACACCTTATTGGGAAAAAAGACATGAGACAATAGATAAAACTATTTTTGCAAGCAAAAAAGTAGCCGCAAAGTCAAACTGTAAAGCTTGTCACAATAACATTGAACAAGGTTTATTGAATGATAAAGATATTAAAATACCAGAGCTGTCAAAAGGATAAAAACTATGAGGTTTATAATTGTATTATTTTTGATGACTGGTTTATTCGCTGATGATTACGGACATCATAATGAGCGTCATATAAACAAGGAATTATCTCATCTTGACCTGTCAAAAACACAGAATATCGAAGTAAAAGTAATTTTAAAAGAGTTTCGAAGCCAGTTAAAAGAGTTTAAAGAGTTTAAAGAAAATGTAGAAGAGAAAAGAAAAAACTTGTTTATACAAGATTCTTTTGATGCCAAAGAACTAGATAAATTAAACCTTTCTTTAGACGACAAAGCTCATGCGATAGAAAAAAGTTTTTTAACAAAGATGCATACTATTTTAACTCCTAGGCAGAGAGAAAGATTTATCCATTATTTTGATGACTGGGAAGTTGAATAATGAAAGAGATTCTACTTATAGAAGATGATTTGGACATGCAGACACTCATTTGTGATTATCTTGAAAATTATGATTTTCATGTCGAAGCTTTTGAGCGACCAAAAGAAGCACTCACTCATCTTGAACAAAATAGAGATAAATACTCTCTGGTTGTCTTAGATTTGATGCTGCCTCAAATGGATGGTTTTGATGTATGTAAAAAAATCAGAGAAACTTCAAGTATTCCGATTATCATCTCTTCAGCCCGTGGTGAAATGAGTGACAAAATATTGGGCTTTGATTTTGGTGCTGATGATTATTTAGCCAAACCTTATGAGCCAAGAGAGCTGGTTTTAAGGATCAATTCAATTTTACGAAGAACCACTCAGAAAAATAAAACAATAGGCGACTTTGAAATAAACGAAGCTAAAATGGAGATAAAAGTAGATGGATTGCTGCTTGATTTAACTCAGATTGAATATGACATTCTTTATCTGTTTTTACAAAATGGCGATAAAGTCCTCTCAAGAGAATCTATCTCAAACGCTGTAAATTCCATTGATTACAATGCAAAGGACAGAACGATAGACATGCATATAAGCAATATCAGGCAAAAGTTGGGTGATGACCCCAAAGACCCCAAGTACATTAAGTCTGTATGGGGTATCGGCTATAAATTCATAGGTTGAGCGATGTCAATAATTAAGAAAGTTATCATACTCTTTTTAATCAGTTTTTCTCTTATGATGCTTGTATCGAATGAAACAAATAAATTAACACAGACCACGATAGAAACTCTTTTAAAAGAAAAATATATACAAGTTTCAGAGGAGCTGTTTACCTATCTATCCAACAACGATACAGCAAATTTACAGAAAAAATTAGCAGAGCTAAAATTTAAAACAGTAGACAATAAAAAACACTATATTAACTCATCCAATACCCTTTACGAATATAAAACAGACCTCTCAGTCATAAAAATCTTAAAACATGAAGATAATAAATACTTACTTTACATGAAATATCTTGATGATGACATATTGGTTATAGACTTGTCACAAAATGAGATTTTTAAGGACAAAGAGTTTTTAAACTATATGATTTTAGCAGATATACTGATTTTAATAATTTTATCTCTAATAATTTTAAAGATGATATATCCGCTCAAAGAGATTTCAAAAAGCATAAAAAAATTTGGAGAAGGAAACTACAGCTTACGAATAGATAATCTCAGTCATGATGAGATTGGAGAAGTCTCAAAGACATTTAATTCAATGGCTTTAAATATTGAAGAGCTCATTACTTCAAGACAAAGATTACTCAGAGACATAGGGCATGAGTTAAAAACGCCAATATCAAAATCCAAATTAGCCATAGAGATGATAGAAGAGAGTAAATATAAAAAAATATTAAAAAAGGCTTTATCTGAGATTGATGAGATGACAAGTGAACTTTTGGATATTGAAAAACTCAATGCAAATCAGCATAGATTTAACCTTGAAAAATTTAATGCGGAAACTCTCATCAGCGAATCACTCTCAAAACTTTTTATTGAAGATGAAACAAGCGTGGAAGTTTTAATGGAATCAAATTTTGATATACATGCAGACCTTAATTACCTCTCCATCGCACTGAAAAATCTCATAGACAACGGACTTAAATATGCAACGGAAAAACCCGTTTTTATAATAGTAAAAGATAGAAACATTTCTGTTAAAAGTAAAGGCGAAAAGCTGGATAAACCACTGAAGTTTTACTGTGAAGATTTCACTCAAGGTGATAATTCACGATCTAAAAAAGGGTATGGCTTAGGGCTTAGTTTAGTAAAAAGGATTCTGGAGAAACATAATTTTAAATTGTCATATCAATATGACAATGGATTTAATGTGTTTATAATGGCTATATAGCAATCAGGTGTGCTAATCCAGGATAGATGAAATAAAAACTTTAAAACTTTTTTGCTATAATTACTGATTATTTTCAAAGGGTAAATTAAATGAATATCGTAACAGGCTCTTCAACCGCAATTATTACTCCGTTTAAAAATGGAAAACTAGATGAACAAACTTTTGCTAAACTTATACAAAGACAAATTAACAACGGTATCAATGCTGTATGTCCGGTAGGGACTACCGGTGAGAGTGCAACACTTACATATGATGAAGACAGAAGATGCATGGAGATAGCTGTAGAGGTTTGCAAAGGCACTAAAACTAGAGTTTTAGCAGGTGCTGGTAGCAACTCAACTGCAGAAGCAATTCAGGCTGCAAAAACTGCACAAGCGTGTGGTGTTGATGCTATATTTTCAGTAAGTCCATACTATAACAAGCCGTCTCAAGAGGGACTTTATCAGCACTATAAAGCTATTGCAGAGTCGGTTCCAGATCTTCCTTTTATGCTTTACAATGTTCCCGGCCGTACAGGCGTTGATATCTCTGCTGACACAACTATTCGTCTTTTTGACGATATCAAAAACATCTATGGTATTAAAGAAGCAACAGGGAGTTTAGAGAGAACTGTTGAACTTTTATCTCGTCGTCCTGAACTTAAAGTGTTTAGTGGAGATGATGCAATTGATTACCCGATTTTAGCAAATGGCGGAGCCGGTATAACCAGCGTTACTGCAAACTTAATGCCTGATTTAAAAAGTGAACTTGTAAAACTTGCTCTCTTGGGTGATTTTGCAGGTGCAAAAGCAATTAACGACAAACTTTACCCTTTAAACAAAGTTATGTTTTGCGAATCAAATCCTGTTCCAATCAAAGCCGCCATGTATATAGCAGGACTGATTGAGACTTTAGAATACAGACTACCTCTAACGCCTCCTAGTAAAGAGAACATGAAACGTATTGAAGAAGTTATGAAAAATTATACAATCAAAGGACTATAAAAATGACAGGAAAAACTTTATTTGTAAGTGGCGGAACTCGTGGAATTGGTAAAGCTATCGTTTATGCTTTTGCAGCGAAAGGATGTAATGTAGCATTTACTTATGCTACAAGTGCTGATGCAGCTGATGAAATCATAGCTGATGTTGAGGCAAAGTTTGCTATTAAAGCTCGTGCTTATAAACTAAATATTTTAGAGCCTGACACTTACAAAGATGTATATAAACTTTTTGATGAAGATTTTGACAGACTTGATTACTTTATATCAAATGCTATCATCTCCGGTCGTGCTGTTGTTGGGGGATTTGGTCCATTTATGAGACTTAAACCAAAAGGTCTTAACAATATTTATATTGCTACTGTTGATGCCTTTGTTGTAGGTGCACAAGAAGCAGTAAAAAGAATGGAAAAAGTTGGTGGTGGTTCTATCATTTCAATGAGTTCAACAGGAAACTTAGTCTACACTCCAAACTATGCAGGGCATGGAACAAACAAGGCTGCTGTTGAAGCTATGGTAAGATATGCTGCTGCGGAACTTGGTGAGAAAAACATCCGTGTAAATGCTGTAAGCGGCGGTCCAATCGATACAGATGCACTCAAAGCATTTCCAAATTACGAAGAAGTAAAAGGTGAAGTTGTAAAACGTTCTCCACTCTCAAGAATGGGTGAAGCCACAGACTTGACTGGTGCCTGCCTTTTCCTGTGTGGAAACGAGTCTTCATGGCTAACCGGTCAAACTATTGTTATAGATGGCGGAACTTCATTTCAATAAGCAGTTCAAATTTAAATCAAAAAAAAGGAAAATAAATGCAAACAATTGATTCACTTTCAGAAGAACTTCAAGATAAAATAAAAGCTTATGATGAGGACTTTGGAGATATTTTCGAACTCTTTGAAAGAGTAGTATATAAAGATGATTTTGGGCTTTTTTCAGCTCTGGTAAATGAGCTGGAAGATATAAACATTCAAAACAATTATGGCTGGACACTTCTTCACATTACAATCAGACGTGACAGAACGAAGATGGTAGAACTACTTTTAGCCAAAGGTGCAGATATAGACAGAGTTGACGGTGTTGGCTGGACTCCTCTTATGGAAGCTATCATGGATGACAAAGCGTCATTATGTAAACTATTAGTTGAAAAAGGTGCAGATAAATCAATAGCGAATGCTAGAGGTGCTACAGCAGGAATGCTTGCTCAGAAGTTTGGACGAGCTAATATGCTTGGATACTTAAAGTAATTTTTCAATTCCCAGACTTTATAGTCTGGGAAAAAAGAAAAACTAGTTATTTACCGATTTTTGCAGTAATTTCACTAAATTCAGCGTCACCTAGACCCTTAGCCTGAGCTGCCATAAGACCTTTCATAGGACCTCCGTAAGAACCATCTTGATAGCCTTTTAACGCTGCAACTATATCCGCTTTACTCATATCAGCAATTATTTTACTTTTTCCAAGTGCTACCTTTTCACCATTTGCACCATGACACCCAGCACATTTTGTATATGCATCAGCCATTGCTCCAGAACTTAAACCTAAAACTGCTAACAATACGATTATTTTTTTCATACTTATCTCCTTTGATATCTATAATTATATTTGTTTATGCCTATTTTTAACTTGATTTCAGTCAATTAGTAAAAGTAATAAGCCTTTTTTCTATGCTAACATCCAAAAATCCAAATTCTTCTTTTATCCATTCTATTGTCTTGTATTGATAAAAAAACACATGTGTAGGATCATTTTTGTAATACCAAGTAGCAAAATCAATGCTGTCATCATATAAATTAGTCATGCAGTATAGTTTTCCATTTTCTTCTAATAAATCATGTAACAGCAGAAACTCTTTATTTGGATTATAAAAATGCTCGATTACTTCACAGCAGGCTATGTAATTATATTTTTCTTCCAGCAGCTCAGGATAATCATGAAAATATGGGTCATATTGCAAAACATTAAAATCATTGTCTTGTAAAACTTTAGAGATTGCTGATCCTGTTCCTGCACCAAAATCCAAGCCTTTGTCATTTTTGCTGAAATCTTTCATGATTGAAGAGGTTATCGGTGCAACAAATTTTTGATAGCCTTTATCTTCAACATTGTTTTCATGGATTTCATATCTTAACTTTTCAGCTGTGCTATCAGGTCTGAGAGCTTCATCTACAAATATACCGTAACACGTTTTGCATCTATAATATGTAGAACTGTTTTGATAAAAAACCTTGCTGGAACTATCACAAAGTGGGCAATTTTGTGTCATATTAACTCTTTATTTTATTTGGATATATTTTGCCATTTAATTACATAATTTGGGTTGAAATAAGTAATAAGAGGTTAAAATTCCCCATTATAAAAAATAAGGACATGTTTGCTTAATCTCCCAAATACTTTAGCATCACTTCGAATACTTTTAGCTCCTCTCATGTTTTGGATAATTTTAAATCCGCAGACTTTTACAGATAATGGCTTTCATATCACATGGAATTATTATGCGGCATCACTTTTATTTGTTTTAGCAAGTGCAACTGATTTTTTTGACGGCTACATTGCCAGAGAATGGAATCAGGCAACAATGCTTGGAGCAATCCTTGACCCACTGGCAGACAAGATGCTGACTCTTGCAGCATTTCTAGGTCTGATGATGATTGGTGCGGCTTCTGCTTGGGCTATTTACATCATCATTGTTCGTGAGCTTTTTATTACCGGCATACGAACTGTTGCGGTAAGTGAAGGACTGGAAGTAAAAGCTTCTTGGGCTGGAAAAATAAAAACAGTTGCTCAGATGATTGCAATTGGCTTTTTACTTATGCACTGGCCATTTGCAAGCGAACTTCTCTGGTTCGCTGTGGCACTTACAGTTTATTCAGGGATAGAGTATCTCTGGGGCTTTAGAGCAGCTATTTTAAAGGATAACAAATAATGAGTTGGTTAGTATCTCTTTTAGTCCTCTCCGGACTTATATTTTTTCATGAACTTGGACACTATGCGGCTGCAAAACTTGTCGGTGTTTATGTAGAAGTTTTCAGCATAGGTTTTGGTAAGAAACTTTTTTCATTTCATGCCTGGAACACTCAGTGGAGTATCTCAGCTATCCCGCTTGGCGGATACGTAAAAATGAAAGGGCAAGACGACAGTGACCCGACTAAAATCAGTTTAGACAAAGACAGCTACAATACTAAAACTCCAGTTCAGCGAATATTTATACTCTTAGCCGGACCTGCTGCAAACTTTATTTTAGCTTTTGTTTTATACTTCTTCATTGCTCTTGGCGGACCAAATATTTTATCGCCTGTAATTGGAACTGTTCAAAAAGATTCACCTGCATTTGTTGCAGGATTAGAGTCAAACGACACTGTCCGTTCTATAAACGGCATAGAAATTTCAACATGGAAAGAGATGGCAGAGATTATATCAAACGCAGAAGGTTCTCTCAATCTTGAAGTTGAGAGAGGTGGATTTATAGAGTTTAAAACTTTAACACCACGCTTTAGCGAAACCACAAACATGTTCAATGAAAAAATACAAAAAAAGATGATAGGAATAGGCAGTGCCGGTGTTTCACATCAGCTGGAGTTAACTCCGCTGCAGACATTGTCTTATGCAAGTGAACAGACTATTTTTGCATCTACACTCATCTTTACAAGTGTAAAAAAACTTATTTTCGGCGAAGTTCCCGCAAAAGAGTTAGGAGGAGTGATAAGTATAGTAAAACTAACTTCAGATGCTACGGATGCAGGCTGGATGAGTGTTTTATTTTTTGCCGCACTTATCTCCGTAAACTTAGGAGTTTTAAACCTGCTACCAATACCTGCGCTCGACGGCGGGCACATCATGTTTAATCTTTATGAACTTATTTCAAGAAAAGCACCAAGCCAAGAAGTGCTTATAAAACTAACTATTGCCGGATGGGTAGTCCTTATTTCGCTTATGGGCTTAGGTCTGTTTAACGATATAGCTAGACTGGTAGGATAAAAAATGGATAATGTAGAATATAAAATATACATAGATGATGTAATAAGAAGGGTTGAAAAAGCAAGACTTAAAGTGAGTGAATATCACATAGTTAAAATTGTTGCCGTAAGTAAATATTCTACTGCACAGGATATAGAAAAACTTTATCAAATCGGTCAAAGAGCATTTGGTGAAAATAAAGTGCAAGATTTAAAAACTAAAGCTGTAGAGCTCGAAGAACTACCGTTAGAGTGGCACTTCATTGGAAACTTGCAAAAAAACAAGATAAATAATCTGCTAGATATCAATCCAACTCTTTTTCATGCCCTAGATTCTTTGGAACTAGCCCATGAACTTCAGAAAAAACTTGAAACCAGAGATATGACTCTTGATGCCCTGCTTCAGATAAACTCTGCTAAAGAGGAATCTAAACATGGTTTCATGCCTGAAATTGCAAAAGAAGCATATGAAGAAATCAAAAAAGAATGCCCAAACATAAACCTAAAAGGTGTCATGAGCATCGGTGCGCACACTGAGGATAAAGATATAATCAAAAAAAGTTTTGAGACCACTTATGAGATTTACAAACAGCTTGATGGTGCAACAATATGTTCTATGGGAATGAGTGGAGATTTTGAGCTTGCGATTGAGTGTGGTTCCAACATGGTAAGGCTTGGCTCTATTATGTTTAATAAGTAGCTAATCTTAGAAATTCAAGAGCTATTATGTCCACTCTAAAGTATTCCTTTAGAGTTACACTTGTTTCACAAGTAAGCTAAGATAGCTTACTTGACTTCTTCTAGTCTAAAACTTTTCTAGCGCCTATATCTTGGATAGGTCTATTGTTTGGATGATGCATTACATGTAAAAATTGTTCAACCTGCTCTTTTGAAACTGTATCGTAAGATTTAAGAACAAACCATCTAACACCCTCACTACATGGTGGAGTTGTAAGTGAACCAGTAAATCTATAGTATGATTTATCCTCCGGTAAAAATGCATTTATCTCTTGTGAGGCTATAGAAGTAGAAACTTCTTTTCCCGCTTCAAGCGGCATTTTTTCCCAAACTTTTTTAAGAAGCGGATTTTCATTGCCCTCTTCAAATAAGATTGCTACAACAGCTAAAGAACCATCTTTTGCCACATGTACTAAATGTGCTTCTAATTGATATTTTATAACTATCTTTACTTCATGTACCAGTTTGAAACATAATCTATTTTATTGACATAAATCAATTTATGTACTATTATTTCAGTACACAATTTAAACTTTAAATTATGATTAACATAAATAATATGTATCTTTATGTTAACATAAACGTAATAACATGTGAGGGAAAAAATGACAAAATCTATACTTATGAACAAATATCCAATCTTCTCTTTAGAGATTCAGAAGAACGAAACAACTTACTCAAATGTAAGTGAAATTGTAAACTACTTAAAAGGTTTAGTAGAAGCCCATCCGATTGCAAAATACATAGCTACTTTTGATCATTATGACCATACATCATCTTTATCTGCTGAAATAAGTCCAGATATTAAAGACGCTAAAAATATTATATTTTGTTTTGGAAAACAAATTCCAAATAGTAAGATATTGGCTGTAAGACCAAGAAGTATTGGTATTTGTGAGCTTGAAAACTCATTTATGATAGACTTTTTAGAAGTTCCAAATGGACAGCTTCATACTGTTGTGGAAAATTGGACTAAATCAATAGCGAACAAATAGTAAAAAAAGATTATAGAGTCAGCAATCTTTTCTTAAACCTTATTGTATTGCTAGAAGAGTTGGCAATACAATCTAGTTGATACTCTACCATCTTGTGAAAGGGATTTAGAAATTTATCCAGATCATCTTGTTTTACATTTTCAACATCCCATTTATCCAAAAGTTCTATTACTTCCAATGTTGATTCAATGGTTGATAAACAATATTCTGCAGGCTGCTCTTTTATCTTAAACTGTGAAAGTTTAGAACTTGTAAAACTTAAAGTTTTAAGCCCTTGAAGGTTTTTACTTTCTCTGATCATCTTCAGTGAACATGCCCATGTAGAATCAATGATAAATATGGCCATCTTTTTCTTAACATGCTTGGTAGGATATGATTCACTGAGATTTATGGCATCTTTTGAAGGATAAAGTACAAAGCTTTCATGCGTGGAAATAATCTCGTTTATCTTTTTATGATTTGTAAAATCAATTCCTTGAAATAATTCTGAATTTTCCAATGCCAAATGTGTTAAATGTCCGGTTCCGTTTTTTACTTTTTTAAATTCTTTTGGGTGCATAAGTATGATAAATTTTGTATTCGTGTTAAAACTATGAACATGTTCACACATGCAAGAACTTTTTGGTCTATAACAGTTGTAACACTTTTCTCTATCGCCATAATATGTATTCATAAAGCGAATTGTACTACAATTCCATCATGAAAAACAGATACGACTTAATAGTTATTGGCACTGGTGCGGCTGGCATGATGGCTGCAATCGTTTCCGCACGCAAAGGAAATAAAGTTCTTCTTTTGGAAAAGCTTTCTAAAATCGCCTCTAAACTAAAAGCAACCGGCGGTGGCCGTTGTAATCTTACAAATACGCTTTCAAATGAAGATTTTATGAGCCGCTTCGGTCGTGACGGCCGTTTCATGCAAGATGCACTTGGAGCGTTTGACCACAAAGCACTTGTAAACTTTTTTGCCGAAATTGGAGTAGAGACACATGCCCCTGACGGATACAGAATATTTCCAACTTCGCACAGTTCAGCCACAATAATTTCAGCTCTTGAAGAGGAACTTCAAGGATTGGGTGTAGACCTTCTTTGTTCCCAAAAAGTGGAACAGCTGCTTTATGAGGACAATCAGATCACCGGAGTTCAAACACAAAACCAAACTTTTAATGCGCTACATGTAGTGGTTGCAACGGGAGGTCTCGGATATCCTGTACTTGGAGCAGAGGGGGACGGCTATACCCTTGCAAGTAAGCTTGGACATAAAGTAACTGAACTTCATCCTGCTATGATGCCTTTGAAAGTTAAAGAGGAATGGGTTAAAGATTGCCGCGCAGATACAATCGCAAAAGTTGAACTTAGAGTTGATTTAAAAAAGCATAAAAAACTTCGGGCAACAGGAGATCTGATATTTACAAACAGCGGAATAAGAGGTCCTGTAGTTTTGGACTTTGCGAGAGAGGTAACACCGCTTTTAGAAAAATATGGGGAAGTGCCTCTCCTTTTAAATCTTACAAAAGGAATGAACGAAGAGCAGATTACTCAGCATCTCAAAGAAAAAGTTTTAGCAAATCCGCTTGATCAAACGATACAGCATGTAAGCACCCTGCTCCCTTTTGCCTTGTCACATGAGTTGTGTTTATTAGCCGGTATAAATCCTGATGAAACTTACAATAAAACAACTGGCGCACAAAAAGCAAAATTAATCCAACTCTTAGCGTGGACACCACTCACTGTAACAGGGCATGACGGTTTTAAAATGGCAATGATAACCCGCGGTGGAATCAATCTAAAAGAGATAAACCCTAAAACTATGCAGAGTAAAATAATAAACGGCTTATATTTTTGCGGTGAAGTTATGAATCTTGATGGTCCATGTGGAGGCTATAACCTCCAATGGAGTTTTTCTAGCGGTGCTTTAGCAGGAGAGCTGAAAACTAATTAAGAAGCTTTCTTAACTGCTTTTTTCGCTGCTTTCTTCGCTACTTTCTTCGTTGCTGGTTTTTTACTTACAACAACTTTAGCTACTTTTTTAGCTACTTTTTTAGAAACATCTGCTTTTTTTGTTACTTTTGCTACAACTTTCTTAGTTGCTTTTTTACTTAATTCTTTTGCCATTGGTGGCTCCTTAATGTTTTTTTAACATATTACTTACTAAATAGTAATAAATTATAGTGAAAGTGTATAGTTTTTTATTCATAATGTCAATGTTTTATGGTTATTAGTAATATTTTATAGTTATTTTATCATTTATAGCATCATATAGGATATAATTCTGAGTATTTAAAAGAAGGAGTATCATGACTTTCATAGAGTTTAAAAAGCTATTGCTTGATGCAGAAATCAGCTTACCAAAATTTAGTAATCTGATAAAAGTAAGTGAAAAGAATATTCAGTCTTACAAAAAAAAAGGTGAAGTACCCAACACGGTAGCGGTGATTGCCACTTGTTTTTCAGTTATGAATAAAAATAATATTCCATACCGTCTGATGATAGAAGAGTTAAAACTTGAAGCAAAAACAAAAGTTGGTGCCGGTTTTAAAAAGAAAAATAAAAGTCCTGATGTTATAGAAGAACCTAATATAAAATAATAAACAGAATGCTTCATACTGGAGTTACAACAGCCAGCGAAGCTTTAGCTGATAAATAACTACCTTGAAATCTTCACTCCAAATATTGTTAAGCTTTTTTCAGCATTGTAGTAAGGCTTCCACCATTTAATAGCCATAGGAACAGTTAAATTTAGTAAAAATAGAGTAAATATTAAAATATAAAATTGCTCAATATTTATAATCTTATTATCCACAAAAGCAATATTTATAACTATAAACGCAAGTTCTGCACGACCTAGCATTCCCAGCCCTATCATCACACTTTCATGCCATTTATACTTTCCTGTGTATCTGGCAGATAAGGATGCTGAGAGAACCTGGAAAATTAAAACAGCTACAAACAAAACTATGACTGCAGGTAAAACATTTATAAAAATCTCATAATCAAAAATCAACTTTGTTCCAAGCATTACAAAAAATATCGGTCCAAAAATAGTGTATGCAAGATGATTTATAACAAACTCCCCATCTTTTTTATGTGACTTTATCTGATTATCAACTTGAATAATAAAATATTCTTCTTTTAAAAATAGGCCTGCAAAATATGCACCTATAGCCGGATGAAATCCCAAATGATTTGCTATTGCACCAAAAGTAAATGCTGTAAAAATCATGACAAGCGGTGTAAATCTGCCACTGTACGCAGTCAAAAGTTTTCTTATACCAAGATATTTTCGAATTTGCACAACTATCTTAAAAATAGGTCCATGATTGATATTTTTCTCTTTCTGCAGAGAGTCTGGAAATAAGACCATGCCAATAAAAATAATAATAGCAAAAAATATTATCACTTTTAAAAATATTAAAAATATACTATAAATATCAATACCGTTTGATATATCACTCGAAGTGCTAAGTGCGATGGGAACCATAATAGCTAAGCCGATAAGAGATAAAACATCGTCCACTACTGCTGCACTCATAATGGCGGTTGAAGCCGTAGTCTTATGAAGATTTTGCTCTCTTAAGCTGACCATAGTTAAACTGACAGCTGTCGCTGTCATTGTTAATCCCCATATTATTTGAGAGTTAAAATCATAACCAAAAAGACCTGCAGTAAAAAACCCTGCTAAAAATGGAAAAATTGCACCAAGTGTGGCTATGCCGAAACTTCTTTTGATACCTTTTACAAAATTGCTCAAATCTTCATCAAAGCCAAGAGCAAACATGATAAACACAATACCCCATTCGCCAATCATATGAAGAACTTCGCTATGTTCAGGCAGTATCGAAAGGTTTACACCGACAGAACCAAATAAAATCAGCCAAAGAACATCCACTGTTGATGTTTTTGCAGATAAAATTTTAGATAAAACTACTAAAAAGATTATTATTGCAGAATAAGTCCAAAGATCATGTTCCAAATGCAATCCTTTTTATAAAAGTATATAGGATTAATTATAGTGTAAAAAAAGTTATATGAATATATTCTAAAAAATTCCTATCTCATAGATTAAAAGAGCGATTCTATCCAATGAAAGATAGATTTCTAGTAAAAGTAGCGAATAGAAGCGAAACCATAAGCTTCAGCTTTTTTTACCATATCAACCTGCCATTCTTCAACTATACCGCCCAAAGCAAATACTTTTACATTGCATTTTTTCAAAAGTTCTTTCAAATCTTCTATTCCTTTTGGTTCACCTTTTCCAGGTGAGGTGAAAATAGGACTGTACGTAACAGCGTCAGCGCCAAGCATCTCTGCTTTTAAAACTTCTGCATGTGTATGTGTGCTTATGATAACTTCCAGACCTAAACTCTTTGCATGTGTAATTTCAGAGAATTGGGCTGAAGTCAAATGCACACCGGTTGCATGCAACTTGTGCGCCAGTTCCACATCCATATGTATAAAACTTTTGATTCCTTCAAATTGTCTGCATACTTCCATAAAGCGTAAAGCTTGAAGCTTATAATTTGGATTTGTTTTGTCACGATAGAGTGCATAAGTCGGCTTGTGCACTTTAAACTGTTCATAAAGTTTACTCTCAAAAACATCAAGTATATCTGTGTAAAACTCTTTTGAAGTAATTAGATATCTATGCATTAAAATTTATCTATAAAGTGGATTTTGAAAATCAATTCTATGAGCATCTACGCCTTGAGCATATCGCTGTGCCATACCATTTACATGATACTCAAGTCTATCAAGCAGATAAAGCTCACTTTTTGTATATTTTGATTTTGCCTCACTTATATAACTTTGTAAAAATTTCAATTTTTCTTGTTCATCATCAAAGTTAATACTTTCTATGATAGCTTGAATATCGTCGTATTCACTTCCACATGCAGACAAAAAATCATACGATAAATCCATAGTTTTCATAGTATCAAGTGCTTTTGAAAAAGCAAAATGATTGTAAAGCATACACCCTACAAAATATTCTATGTCTGAGCTTTCAAACTCTGAGTACTGTTTATCTTCATCACTGAATTTTTCATGCCATATTTTTAAAATTTGTTCTATTTTATTATCCATACCTTACTCTTGTTATTAATTTTTATCATTATACATTAAAGCATTAAAATCTCACATTATTTTAATTTGTGACTTAGATGATTTGAGATAATATGCTCCATCATGAAAAGAAGAGGTGTTAATGCAAAGAGGCGATGTTAAGCATGAGGTATCAAAGGATGCAATTCTTGAAGAAGTAGCAATTACACTAACAGAATATAGCAACATCTTAGATATGCAAAGCGAAATACTGGAAATGCTCGCATCAAGTGGCAATGTTACAGATATGTTAGCTCGTTTATGTACTTTAGCGGAAAGCTTACTTCCTAATGCCGTTGCTTCTATTATGCTGATTGATCAAGCAACTGGTTTGATGAGTGTATTGTCCGCGCCAACAATACCGCAGGTTGGACATGACGCACTAAAAAATCTAAAACCTGGCAATCGTGGCGGCTCATGTGGAAATGCTGTTTTTCACAATGAACCGCAATTTGTGCAAGATACATTTGCAGATGACAGGTGGTTAGATCTTCGTCAAATCGCGTATGATTTCAATTTATGTTCATGCTGGTCAATGCCGGTAAGAGATGAAAACAAAAAAGCGATAGGAACTTTTGCTTTGTCTTCATTTGAACATCGTTCACCTGCTCCATTCCACAAAAAATTACTTGAAACTGCCGCTTCTATTGTAAGCATAGTACTTAAAAATCAAAATAACGAAAAAAGAATAAAGTTGTTTTCAACTGCCATGCAAAATGCGGCAAACGGTATGATACTTACTAATGATAAAAATGAAATTATAGAAGTTAATCAAGCTTTTGAAAATATATATGGATATGCAGGAAAAGACGTTTTAGGTAAAAATCCAAAAATTTTCGCTTCCAAACAATATAATAGAAAATTTTATAACCAAATGTGGAAAGCTATAACCACCGAACATAAATGGAGTGGAGAGATAGTTGATAAATGCTCAGATGGAACGCACATTAACCAATGGCTAAGCATTAGTGCTCTGTATGATGAAGAGAAAAAAAATGTACATAACTATCTCGCAATTTTCACTGATTTAACAGAACTTAAAAATGCACAGACAAAGATAGAGCAAATGGCATACAAAGATTCACTCACAGGTCTTTGCAATAAAACACACTTGGAACAACTCATCAGTTCAAATACAGAACAAACCTTAATCTTACTGAATATAAATAATTTTAGTTATATAAATACTGCTTATGGTTTTGAGATTGGGGACAAACTATTAATTACGGTTGCCAACATGCTAAAAGAAAAGAGTGATGCTACACATATTTGTAGAATCAATGCTGATGAATTTGCACTCCTCTATCATGGAAAAATAAATATTAAAAATAAAGTTTTAACAATTCAAAATTTATTTTATAGAGAAATTCAGCTTGATAACATAACATTAAATATATCCTTTTCCTATGGCTGTGTTTATGGGGTTCACAATTTACTTAGAAACAGTGCATTAGCACTAAAACAAGCTAAAGAAAATGGAAAAAACAACTTATATATTTTTAATCAGGATGAAGACAATATAGGCCATACGCAAAGAAAATCATTTATATCATACAATAATCTGCTTCATCATGCTCTCAAAGAAGATAAAATTGTTCCATATTTTCAAGGCATAAGAAACAATATAACAAAAGAGATTACAAAATATGAAGCACTGGCTAGAATACAAAACAATGCAAAGATAATCTTCCCTAATGAGTTCTTGGAACCTGCCCGTCTTGCAGGTTTGTTGCCAGAGATTACAAAAGTCATGATTGACAAAAGTTTTAAAGCTATGTCATCAAATAATTATACTTTTTCTATAAATATTACGGAAGAGGATTTAAACAAAAACTATTTGACAAATTATCTTGAGGAAAAAGCATTAGAATACAGTATTAAAAGTTCTCGTGTAATTTTAGAGGTACTAGAGGGCATTAGCTCGCATGGCAAAAAGAACCATATAAAACAGCTGATTATACTCAAAAGTAAAGGTTATTCTATTGCTATTGATGATTTTGGTTCTGAATACTCAAACTTTGAGAGAGTTTTGGATTTAGAAATCGATTTTTTAAAAATAGATGCAAAGTACATCAAAAATATTGATGTAAGTCCAAAAAGTTATGAGATTACAAGAGCTATAGTATTTTTTGCAAAAAATGCAGGTATTCCCTGCATTGCAGAGTTTGTTCATAATGAATCAATTCAAAAAATTATAGAAGAGTTGGAAATCGACTATTCACAAGGCTATCTGTTTTCGGAGCCAAGTCCTTTATTAACATAAGTTGAAGTGATTTAAAAAATCACTTCAACTCACCCCAATTATCCCCAATATTCAAACTAGCTTTGAGTGGAATATTAAGTTGTATTATGTTTTGCATTATATCTCTAAACTTATTACCGAGAGCCTCTGCTTCATCTGCATCAACTTCAAATATAAGTTCATCATGGATTTGAAGAAGCATTTTTGCATTGAGCTTTTCTTCTTTTATAAGCTTATGGATTTTATTCATAGAAAGTTTTATCAAATCAGAGGCACTTCCCTGAAAGACACTGTTTACTGATTCTCTCTCAAATGCAGCCCTAAACATTGGTGTAGCATTTTCATAATCAAAATATCTTCTTCTTTTTAAAAGTGTCTCCACATAGCCGTATTCTTTTGAAGCATCAACAATGGATCGAAAGTAGCTTCTAACGGTTGGAAAGCTATAAAAGTACTTTTCTATTATTTCCTTAGCCTCTTTTGTTGTTATCCCTAAAGTATCTGAGAGTTTCTTTTGCCCCATCCCGTAAAGAAGCCCGAAATTTACTGTTTTTGCCACTCCTCTTTTAGCGCTCGCGTCCTCTTCGCCAAAAAGTGCTATAGCAGTCTGCATGTGGATATCTTTGTCATGATTGAAGGCATCCACCAAAACTTTATCCTGTGTAAAATGTGCAAGCAGGCGAAGTTCGATCTGCGAGTAGTCAATCCCTATAAGTTTTTTACCCTCAGGTGCCACAAAAGCTCTTCTGATTGTAGCACCAAGCGGTGTTCTGGTCGGGATATTTTGCAGGTTTGGATTTTTTGAACTGAGTCTTCCAGTTGCTGTTCCTGTCTGCACAAAAGAGGTATGTATTCTGCCATCTTTGTCTTCTTTGCTTAGTTTTAAAAGCGGTTCTATATAGGTCGAGAAAAGCTTATAAACCTCACGATAATCCAAAAGCATTGGTATGATTTCATGCTCATCTTTGAGAGAACTTAAAACTTTTTCATCCGTTGAATAACCGGTCTTTGTCTTTTTGCCTGATTTAAGTCCAAGATACTCAAAAAGTACAACACCAAGCTGCTGCGTTGAGTTGATATTAAACTCACGTCCAGCTTTTTCATATATGCTTTTTGTCAGACCTGACAATGTTTCTTTAACCTCAACCAAAAACTCTTCTAAAAACTTACTGTCAACTTTTATACCCGCTTTTTCCATAGTTAAAAGAGTAGTTATGAAAGGTATCTCGACATTAAAAGCTTCTTCTATAAGATGAGTCGCATCTTGAAGGGAAAGCTTATGATTAAACAGATGAAATAGTCTTAATGTTATGAAAGCATCTTCTGCTGCATATTTACAGGCATCTTCAAGCTCTACACTTGCAAAAGTATCCCCTTTTTTTACTGTATCTTTGAAGGCTACCATGGTGTGGTTTAACAGTTTATCTGCAAGTTTATCAAGACTCAAAGCACTCTCTGGATTAATCAACCAAGCCAGAATCATACTGTCTGCATACACTTCCAAGTTATCATCTTCTAAAAATCTGGTCACAAAATGCAAATCAAACTTGATGTTATGCCCGACAACACGAGATTTGAAAATCTTTCTTATAGCTTTTTTAATCTCATCTTCATGTATTTGCTGGGGAACTCCCAAATAAAAATGGGCTATTGGCACATAATAAGCTTCTGCTTCATTCATACAAAAACTAAAACCAACCAGCCTGTCATTGTAATAATCAAGTCCGGTTGTCTCTGTATCAAATGCGACTATCGTGTTTTCATCAAGCGTATTTAAAATCTTGTTTAACTCTTTAACATCGGTTATAAGAGTTGGTTTAAACTCTATTTTTCTTGTCTCTTGAGAAATTTCTTCTTGTTTGACAACTGCATTTTGCTTTGTTTCTTCGCTCACCATATTCTTCGCATGCAGAACTCTTAAAATCGCATTTTGCTCATACTTTACAAGTTCATCATATATGTTTAAAAAAGGGTGTTCAACGTCCATCTTATAATCTTCAAAATCAAACTCTTCAAGTACATCATCTTTTAATGTGACAAGCTCTTTTGACATGTAAGCATTTTCTTTTGATTCTATTAGTTTTTTCTGAATGCCTGGAGGTTTAATCTCCTCGATGTTTGCATAAATGTTATCCAGGGTCCCGTACTGGACTAGAAGTTTTTCAGCTCCAACCTTTCCTATTCCCCTAACACCTGGGACATTGTCGGCACTGTCTCCCAAGATAGACTGATAATCTATAAACTGTTTAGGTGTGACTCCGTACTTCTCGAAACAGGCGTCTTCATCCACCGTTTTTCTTTTGATTGCATCAACTAAAACTATTTTACCATCGTCTATAAGCTGATAAAGATCTTTATCATGTGAGACAACCCGTACATTATAGTTCTTTTCTTTTGCAAACTTTGTCACAGTCGCGATGATATCATCGGCTTCAAAACCAACTTTACCTAAGGTTTTATAGCCCATTTTATCTATCCACTCTATCGCAATCGGCAACTGCAATGTAAGCTCTTCCGGCGGAGCTGTACGTTGTGCTTTATAATTAGAGTCTATTTCATTCCTGAATGTTGGACCTTTAGAATCTATAGCAAAAACTATATAATCACTGTCATGTTGCTTTTGAAGGGTTGAGATAAAGTTTGTAAAACCTGTTAAAAGTCCTGTAGGAAAGCCATCTTTGTTTTTTAGATGTTGAGGAAGTGCGTAAAAACTACGAAAGAAAAAACCAAATGTATCTATTATTGTAACTGTTTTACTCATTCATGGTCTTTATAACGTAGCCATTAAATCGTTCACAGAATTTTCCAGAATTTTATGATTATATCCTGCTTTAGCAGCTTGTGTAACACCGATATTGATGGATACCTCAGAAAAAGGTTTATTTACAGGGATAATTGCTTTGACAATATGAAGAGCCATACTGTACTCTTGTACCTCTTTTGGTGCGGCAGATGGATTATCAGCATATTTTATCATTTCGATAAATTCTTGATCAAACCCCCAATGCTCAAATACAGCAGCTGTTACTTCTGATGTTGTGACATCAACATAAGATTTTTCAACCATCGCCAAATTATTTGACGTTTCAATTTCTGAAAAGAAACTTGTTGTTTCTCCCTCTTGAATTATGTCACTTGATATTAAAATCTTACCTGTCTCTTGTAAAAATGCAGCAAGATATAATTTATCAGCTTTTTCTCTATCAACTTGTTTATACCAACTAAGGATCAAAGTTGCTTGGAGATGTGAAATCTCAGCAAACCTGTCAGGAGTGATACCATAAGGCTGCATATCTACATTTAATAACTTTCTGACAGAGTTGCCAAGTGCAATAGAACGCGTCATTCCCATGCCAAACAGACTAACTGCATGCGCTACACTTCTTATCTCCTTACCAAAGAAATAGAGTGGAGAGTTTGCAGCTTTTAAAAGATTTGCAACTATCATAGGGTCACCCTCAATAGCCTTGACCAAATCATGTATGGAAGAATTTTCATTCGCATAAACTTTATTGATGTCTAAAATTGTCTTAGAAAGCGGCGGAAGTGACTTTATACTATTTATAATTGAGCTCTTCAAGATTAAGCCTTTTATTTTTTGATTATTATAGCAAGTTAATTATGACAGTTAGTTAAAGTTTTTTGCGGATTTGATATATACGTATATCCATGGTAAATTGTATATGCCCCATACAGTATAACAGCGATAGATGATAAGCTCATCATCATATTTCTAAAACTGGTTGCAGATGCTAAAGATGTCAAAAAACCAAGTCCGAACATTGCGGGAATAGTGCTCATTCCAAAAATGGCCATCACTAAAGCCCCATATAACGGGTCAGCAGTACTTGCGGCAGTAATAGCAAAAAAGTATACAAAGCCGCATGGAAGAAGACCGTTCAACATTCCAAGGATGAAAAAACTCAGATTTGATTTTGAATTCAGCACCTTTTTAAAAGCTTCTTTATAGATGGAAGAAGAGGAAAAAGAGTGTTCTATGAGAGTTAAAAACTTGATTTTTCCCATCAAAGACAAGCCTGCTAAAACCATTACTATGCCTGCAAAAATAAGTAAAATTCCACTGCCGTTGTTACTAAAAGTAGCTACTCCGCCTAAAGCACCAAATATAGCACCCAATACACTATAAGTCAGAACTCTGCCGAAAGAGTAAAGCAGATGAGCAGCACTTTGAGAAATTTTAGAGCTTTTTGGGTCTATTTTAATCGTTGAATATGCCACGACTATACCGCCGCACATCCCGATGCAGTGACCAAAAGATCCTAAAAAAGCGATGCTGATAATAGTTATAATATTTACCGTTTCCATTATTGACCTAGCAGTTGTTTTTTTATAAGCGGATTTCTCATAGTTTCACCATGTAAAACTTTAAGTTTCATAGTTTCAAAATCTATAAAACCATCCATTTTTTTATCATATGCACCAAATCCAAAACTCATAGGTGTTTTTTCCGTAAGAGAATAAAAAGCTTTCCTTGCCTCTATCCACTTTTTGGTATCTCTAGACATAACCCATATGACAACATCTTCTTTGAACTCTTTGTCTTTTAACCAATTTACAAAACCGCCATGATCATGAAAAAACCAGGTTTTGCCATCAGGTGCAACAACCTGTGAAGCATAATCCAGACCTGTAATTACCATGCCACAGTCACTATCTTGATATCTATTCACCTGCATGATAAGAGGCAATCTTTTAAAATTACCCTCTTGCACAACAATCATTTGCTGCTTTTTAGCCAAAGATAAAAATATAGCAACAATTATTGTGACGATGACTAAAACACTTAAAAAAGGAATCATTCTTTTCATGCTAAACAAAACTCCGTTATAAATTCTATAAAATAAGCTATCTTCTTTTTTTACCCTTACCCAGATCGTCATAATGCAAAAAAACTGCCAAATCTTCTTGCATATTTTTGTCAAGAGTATCCCATATTTTCTTCTTTGTATCATACCTAGATATATCTTCTGTTTTACTTTTTTTAATGTCCCGTATAAGATAGTGATAGCGAACTATCTGCTTTGTGTAGTCACTTATAAAGGTCCAATTTTTAATAATCTGATAACTTCTTTCTTCATGGTCTGTAAAACTGTATTCTCCAAACTTTACATCTTCATCATCTTTTTTCCACGCAGTTGAGGGCTTACCAATGTCATGGAGTAAGGCGGCTGTAAAAAACTTAAAATCATTTGCCTTTATGACATAATATACAACTCTAAAAGTATGTATCAAAACACCATGCTGATGCCATTTGTTCTGAACAAAAAAAAGTGACATCAAGTTTGCTTTTGAAAAAAAAGAATTATTTACTTCAAGCATGGTATCTCTTTTGCGCCATCGGATGGCAAATTTCAACTGTCTCTTTTAAATCTTGTTTTTGTATATGCGTATAAATCTGCGTTGTCAAAAGTGATGCATGACCCAGTAACTCCTGAACAACCCGTAAATCTGCTCCTCCAGTTATAAGCGCTGTAGCATAAGAATGCCTTATCACATGTGGAGAAACTCCTAGATATTTTTGTGTAATTTTATAAGCAGATATTCTGCTCAATTTATCACCTTTATAATTACACCAAACAAAATCTTTTTCATATTTAAATTCATTTAGATAATCTTCTATGGCTTTTTTTGCGACATTTGCGATTGGTACAATTCTCTCTTTTTCACCTTTTGCATGCCGAACATGAAGCCATTCACCCTCTATATCACTTCTGCTCAGTGATAAACATTCACTTATTCTTGTTCCTGTTGCATATAAAAACAGTATCAAAGCATAATCACGAAGACCTATCCAGCTACTTGTATCTATAAGTTTAAGAGAATTTTGTATTATCTCATAAGATAAAAATTTTGGCAGAAGTTTTGGGATTTTGGAAAATTTCAGTTTTGAATGCTCATCTGAAAATTGACTTTTATAACAAAAATCAAAAAAGGCATTCGCTGAGGATAGTTTTCTATTAAGTGTCCGTTTATTTTTATACTTGGAAAGAAAAGTTAAAAGAGTATTTGAGTCAAGCCCTATCAAAGGTTTTTTGAGTTCATTTTCAATCTGACTCAAATCACTTTTGTAGGCTTCTACACTCTTTTTGCTGAGTGCCCGCGTAACACTTATGTATTCTATAAAAGCCTCTAACTCACGGCTCAACGGAGATAAATTCATCGTCTACAAAAAACTTTTTATCTGCAGTAAACACATAACCATCTTCTACATCCACACTAAACACATCATTTGTTGACAAGTCTTTACTCATCTCTATCAGATATCCCTCTTTTTCCAAAACATACAATTTATTATCCTTAGCAATGATTCCTAAAAAATGGGCAAAAGGAAATTTAACTTTCGCATTGACTTGCAAATCGGGTGTCAAAGAGATAACTTCACCCTGTTTTGTTGTAATAAAAATATTTTTACCATCATCAATGGCATTACGAATTTCATAATTTGCTCTTATCTCTTTTTGGGACATTGATAATATTTTATTGCCTGTTGCAGCAATAAGCTTGTTGTCTATAACATTAAAGTAGATAATGTTATTAAAGTTTTCTTCACTAGATACGATTACGCTTCTTAATTTCTTTTTGAGTTTTGAATTTACTATGACTAACTTTCCATCAAGAGTCAAAAACATGACCAAATCGTTCATAAAGTATGGGTTCACAATCCTCGCATCAACAACAACAGGCGCATTGCCCTGCTCTTTTAACAGTAAAGATTTTGTTGATATAGAATAAAGTGCCATCTCATTATCTGCAAATAAAACAGCTAACATATCATCTTTTACACTAGCCGCAGCTATTGTTTTTTCTAACGAAAAGGTCTTATTTTTCAACTGATTGTCTTTATACTCAAGAGACATGTTACCATCAAAGTTTGCACTGATTACCCAGCCATCACTTGCCCCGATGAGTCTATAACCCTCTTTTACTTTAACATCAATAACAGCATCTTTTGTGCGAACCTTTCTATCTTCTAAAAGTGCGACATCTGAGGAAATATCAATTATACCCTCATCGGCATTTCCGTAATAATCCCAACTATCTTTAACATCGTTTGGTTCATAAACTTTTTTGTTGCTGCATCCGCTAAAGAATAAAGCTAAAAGAGCTATGAAAAGTATAAATATCTTTTTCAAAATTTTACTTTACGCCATAATGAAGCAGTGCTTGAGCTATCTTATAAAGAGAAGAGTCTTCAGATATTTTCAAAAGTTTCTCATGTGCGCCATCTATTTTTGATTCATTCATTAACATTATTGCACTTTGAACTGATGCCAAATCTCTGTAAATAGAATTTTGTTTTAGTGCATAATCATTCAATGATTTTGCATCATTTGCCAACTCATAAGCAGCCAAATCCGCAACCAATAAAGCTTTTGAACTTGAAAGCTCTTTTAATTTTGCTACATCTTTGTTTGCTATCGTTTGAGAGAAAGTCCATACATCATATAGATTTGGGCTTGATTCTTTTAAGTCAGATAAAGCTTTTGGGTTTGCAGCATTTAAATTTAACTCACTTAATGCCTCATTTGCAGCAGTAATTTTACTATGCTCATTTGCATCGTAGGCTATATTTGCTACAACTGCCACAACAATGGCAATCAAAGAACCTATCATTACATTTTTATATTTTTTAACAAATCTCTCTGTCATGACAGCTTTTTCAAAAAACTTCTCTTCAGAGTTTAATTCTTCTCTTACCATGTCAATATTATTTTTTAAGCTCAAAAATTTTCCTTAATTCAAAAAGTTCAAAATAATATCGCATACTTTGTTAAAGTTTCATCAAACAATATAGTTTTTTTCGTTACAATCATATAAATTAAAACTTTTAGGACTCTGTATGCAAGTAGATGATGCACTATTAACAAAATTGGAAAAATTGTCTTTTTTAAAAGTATCTGATGATAAAAGAGGGGAGATATTGAATCAATTATCAGAAATCGTTAGTTTTGTTGATAACTTAAGTGAATTAAACACTGATGGAGTGGATGACAAGTTTGCCATGAACAATGCCTCAACATTTCTCAGAGAGGATGTTGCCTCATGCAATACAAGCATTAATGAAAGCATTCTAAAGCATGCACCGCTCAGTGGTGACAACTTTTTCATAGTTCCAAAAATCATAGAGTAACAAATGATTCAAATTTATGGAATTAAAAACTGTGACAGTGTTAAAAAGGCACTCTCATTTTTTAAAAAACATAATTTAGAATATGCGTTGCAAGACTTTAAAACTCAAAAAGTTTCATGTAATGATGTTTCATCATGGTTAAAGCAAGTAGATATGAAAACACTTTTTAATTCTAGAAGCACAACATACAAAACGCTAAAATTAAAAGAGTTAAATCTTGATGAAAAGACTCAAAAAGAGTGGCTTTGCAAAGAAAATCTACTTGTTAAGAGACCTGTCCTTGAGTTTAATGGCAAGGTTATTGTTGGATTTAATGAAGATATTTATAAAGGATTGTTCTTATGAGTGAAGAAATAAAAGATAAAAAGTCGGTAGATGTAAGAAAACTACTAAAAAGTGTTTTAGCGTATGGCTCATCTGATTTACACCTTGTTGTTGGCAGTGAACCGCAAATCCGTATCGACAAAGAGCTTAGACCTCTTAATTTGCCGGTATTAGATGCAAAAGATGTCGAGGAGATGGCTTATTCTCTTATAGAAGATAAACAGAAAAAAGTATTTGAAGAAAACAATGAGCTTGACTTCTCGTTTGAGTTGGAAAATATAGGTCGTTTTAGAGCTAACTACTACCGTACTATTCACGGTATTGCATGTGCATTTCGTATGATTCCTATTGATGTTCCAACACTGGACGAGTATGGCAATCCCCCAGTTTTTAAAGAACTCATAAAAAGAGAAAAAGGACTTATCCTTGTAACCGGACCTACAGGTAGCGGTAAATCAACAACTCTGGCTTCAATGCTCCATGAAATAAACTTAAACGAGAGAAGACATATCATAACAGTTGAGGATCCGGTTGAGTTTGTGCATAAAAATATAAAATCACTTTTTTCTCAAAGAGATGTAGGAAGTAACACAAGGTCATTTGCTGCGGCACTAAAATATGCATTAAGACAAGATCCTGACATTATACTCATCGGTGAGATGAGGGATGCTGAGACTATCGGGGCAGCCTTGACTGCTGCTGAAACCGGCCACTTGGTTTTTGGAACACTCCATACAAATTCTGCACCTGGAACTATTAACCGTATTATTGATGTATTTTCAGGAGAGGAACAGGGACAAGTTCGCGCACAACTATCATCTTCACTTGTAGCAGTAATAGCGCAATCACTTATACCTAAAATTGGAGGAGGAAAGGTAGCTGTGCAAGAGATACTTATCTCAAATCCAGCTGTTGCAAACCTCATTAGAGAAGATAAAGTTCATCAAATATATTCTCAAATGCAGTTAAACCAAAAAGAGACTAAGATGACCACTCAAACTCAGGAAATCATAACTCTTTTACAGAAGAAAAAAATAACAAAAGAGAATGCTCTAAAAAATTCCAACCGTCCTGAAGAACTTATCAAGATGATAGACGTACTCTAGTTACATGAACATAGTCATTGCTGGTGCTGGACAAGTAGGATACTCTCTAGCAAAAGCTCTTATGGAAGAAAATGAAGTTACAATAATAGACAGTAGAGAAGCGGCAATAGAAGAGATAGATGCTTCTTTGGATGTTTTAAGTATTTACGGTAATGTTGAAGATTCCTTTACCTACAGAAATATTCAAAAAGATATCGATTTATTTATTGCCGTTACCAATTCAGATGAAGTAAACCTCTTATCCTGCTTGATAATAGACAATATCGTAAATGTAAAAGAAAAAATTGTCAGATTAAGAAATGATCTTTTTTTTAATGAAAATATAAAAAATAAACTGGGCATCTCTACCATGATAGCCCCTGCTCAAGATGTTGCCGAACATTTTAATTATCTTGCTGATTTTCCACATATAAACAATGTTAAAACTTTTGATTTCACAAAAGCTTTTTTACTCTCAGTTAGAGCATATAAAGAATTTGAATCTGCACTCATTGCGACCTTCATCAACAAGTTTGATAACAAAATAATAGTTGCAGGAATTGAAAGAGATGAAAAATTTTTCATACCTGGTGAATCTGATATATTTATGCCAAATGATCTCATATATTTCCTAGCATTTCCAAGTGCTATAAATTCATTAAAAGAGATATTTTCTGATATATCAGATAAGCAGGATGTAAAAAACTGTATTGTATATGGGGCCAATCAAGTTGGAATAGAAGTATCTCGTGTTTTAGCAAATAAAAATTTAAACGTTAAGTTGATTGATAAAAATTTAAAAAATTGTCAAAATGCAAATAGTATTTTAAAGAATAGTGTTGAAGTTATAAAAAGCAGTTTTGATATGGATTCTGCTATTGAGAATTCATTTGCGTCTATCAATGTATTTATTGCATCAACAATGGATGATGAATTTAATATTATAAAATGTATAGAAGCAAAACAAAAAGGTATAAAAAAGGTTATCGGGATTAATAACAGTGCCAAATATTCTACATTAATGAGAAAATTAGGTATCGAGGTGATTCGCGGAGAAAAAATGAGTGCATACTACTCAATACTGGAGAATATGAATGCCTTCAAAATTATCACTCAAAAAACATTTTGCGGTGAAGAGGGTACTATCTATTTAAGAGAGATAAAACAAGATTCAAAACTTCTAAACGCCAAACTCTCAATAAATAGTAAAATAATCGATAAAGGTAATTTTTATGTTCAAAGAGACAAGAAATTTATTTTATACAAAAATATAGAGACACTTTTGCAAGATGACATCCTTATAGTATTTGCACAAAAGAAAGATTCAAAGTTGATTTCAAATTGGCTGAAACAATAAGTCTTTATGGCTAATGTCTTAAATAAATGAATACAAAAAATATATTAAAATTTATTTCAATAGTTGGAGTCGTAGTATTTATTGCTCTTCTTATTCCTCCTATTATTGGATTTTTTTACGGTGAGGATGTAACTGTATATTTGCTTGTCATGTTGTCATTATTAGCCGTAAATGCAGGAATATCTTACACTCTAAAAGACCACCATCTTTCTCTTGATATAAAAGAAAGCATCATTTCCGTAAATTTAGTTTGGTTACTTTTAGGAATCGCCGGTGCACTTCCTTTCATGCTGATGTCCAACAGCGGATTTGCAGATGCATTTTTTGAATCCATAAGTGGATTTACGACAACTGGGGCAACAGTTTTTACAGATATCGAAGCTTTGCCTCACAGCATACTTATTCATAGAAGTTTAACACATTGGCTTGGCGGTATGGGTATTATTGTTCTTGGAGTCGGACTTTTACCACTACTCAATCCCAATGGCTCATTAACACTTTTTAAAGCAGAATCTACTGGAATTTCTTTAGATAAATTTTCTCCAAAAATTAAAGATACTGCAATTAAACTATGGGGGATTTATTTTCTTTTTACATTCGCTGATTTTCTGCTGCTGATGATTTTTGGTATGGATTGGTTTGATGCAATCAACCATGCTTTTTCCACAATTTCTACCGGTGGTTTTTCTACAAAAAACAATTCTATGGGATATTTTACAAATGACCTTATAATTTGGACAACTACTTTTTTTATGCTTATCTCGAGTATAAATTTTTTATCTCATATAAGATTTTTTTACGGTGATAGAAAAGCTTATTTTCATGAAGAGTTTAAGTGGCTGCTTTCTGCTACTTTACTCCTTTCATTTCTTCTATCTTTAGTTCATTATTTTAACAGTCATGACAGTTTTTATGCAGCCCTTATGCACTCCTCTTTCTCTATAGTATCTGTAATTACAACAACAGGATTTGCAACAATAGATTATGGAACATGGGGTAATTTAGCAGTTATGCTCATATTATTCTCTATGCTTTTAGGTGGAAACACAGGCTCAACTGCAGGCGGTATAAAAACTATAAGATTTATTATATTTTTTAAAAATATAGCTTTTGAAATTAAAAAAACACTTAACCCAAATACAATCGCCACCATGTTTGTAGATGACAAGAAAGTAAAAAGCACTACGATACGCTCTATATTTGGATTTTTATCTTTATTCTTTTTAACAATCTTTATGACTATGGTTTATCTATATGCGAGAGGCTACGATGAGATGAGTTCACTCTCAACAGCTATTGCTGTAGTTGGAAATATAGGACCTGGATTTGGACTCACCGGACCTAGCAATAATTACGGATTTTTTACTTGGTATGACAAACTTGTATTATCATTTTCTATGATTGTCGGAAGGCTCGAGTGTTATACTGTTTTTATAATTTTTAGCAGTAGTTTTTGGAAAAAATTCTAAAAAGACAATTAGATTGTTTTTTTGACTTATTTTTTTCTAAATCTTATCATTTTAAATCGCTCGCCTAAAAAATTTGGCATGATAAGCATTTTTGCCTTTTCAAGTTCTTGTTTATATATTTTCTCTTCTACATTGTCTTTGAGTATCTCTAAAAGCTCTAATATGCCCATATCGATGAGTGCTACCATTTGAGCTTTTAACTCAATAAACTTTACCCCTGCTTCTTCATAGGCATCTTTTACATGTGCAAATGTCACATCATAAGTTATGTCTGATTTTGCAAACAGCTCTTCTCTTTTTATCTCTTCATCAAAAAATGGGATAACTTTATGTTTTTCATAAACTCTTATAGAAAAGTCTGGTCTGGCTTGCATCTCTCCATAATCAAAACTCATGAACTCAAACTTCTTACATGCAGAGGTCATCTCTTTTGCAAACTCTTCATAACCGATAGCTATCTCGCCTCTGTCTTTGTGGTATTTTTTTGCTTTTTCATCTACCCAAGAATTCTCGACATCAAAAGTAACTTCATGTCCCTCAACTCTTGCAGTTTTTCCTTTGTAATAAAGCTCACATGGGAAGGCATCAAATATTTCATTTGCTATGAAAAAACCGTTTTCGCATTTTAACTCACTTAATGATTTGTAGTGGGTCAGTGAAACGGCATCACCGAAAGAATCTTTAAAATAGTTTGCTTGAAATTGTTGCAAATCATCAAATCTTTCTATGATTACAAACTGTAATGTGTCCAGCAGTTTTGGTCTTAGTGTGTAGATAAATTCTATTACATCCGCTAAAAAGTAGCCATGATGAGCGCCAATTTCACAAACAGTTCCATTTTTTTGCAAAAAGCCTTCATCAACCAAAGAGATTATATGCTTGGCAATTGTACCGCCAAAAAACTTGCTTGTACTTACGGCAGTGTAAAAATCGCCGCTTTTACCTATGTTTTTATAAGTTGCATAGTAGCCGTCTTCACCATACAACCACGCACCCATGTACTCACTAAATTTACGAGTCGGCATTTAGTGCCTCCCTGCATTGAACTTTAGTTCTGATCATTCTTATACATCTCATAAAGCGTTAAAAGTTCAAGCTGTTTATCTATCTCAAATATGTTTGAATCTATCTTTTGAATTTCAACAGAGTTTGCTAACAAATCAACATCATATTCTGTCTTATATCCGGCATGAAACAAATCTTTCGTATCTGTAAGCAGTTTTTCATAAATCTCTATATTTGTCATACTTAGGAGTTTCTTTTTATCAAGATTGCCTATATTTTGCATCACTTGTTCAAAAAGTGCTTTGAGTTCTCTTTTTTTATCTTCTACAACTATTTTTGATTTCAGATAGGAAATTTTTGATGATTCAATATCTCTAAATGTATTTATATCAAGAGGTATACTGGCTTTTACACCATAATCGTAATAATCTCTTTCAGTTGTACCACTTGAGTTAAATTGAAAAGGGCTGTCACTTTTCGACCAATTGTATCCGGCTGTTATACTGACTTTTGGAAGATATTTTGCAACTGTTATATCTTTATTGTATTTACTTTTTTCTGTTTCACTTTCAGACATATTCAGAACTATATTTTCGCCTAAAAATTTATCTTCATCCAACAGTTCTAAGTGCGGTATCTGTGCATTCTCATAAGAGATATCACTGATAGCCTGAAATTTTGAGACAAGCTTTTCTTTACTTGTTTGTATATCATAAAGTGCCTGTATCACTACGTTTCTCTCGATAATTGCATTGTCCAAAAATCCAGAATCAAGCTGTCCGTTTAAATACTGCTCTTTTTTAAGCTCCAAGTTTATCTCAGAATTTTTTATTAAATAATTTTGTTTATCTATCTTCAAACTTGTCTGTTTTATCTGCATTAAAAGCGTGATAGCATCTTTTATTAATTTTCTTTTTGCAACATCAACTGAATAGTTTGAGTAGACTCTCGAAGCTTCTGCAAATTTAATACCGTAGTAAATCCCGCCACTTTGAAAAATAGGCTGATCCATTTTTATAGCGGCATTCTCTGCAGTTTGTTCATCTACGTAAGGGTTACTTTTTGAATAGCTATACTGCAAATTAAGCGGTGCTATCCATGAATCACGAAGTTTAGAACTATCTGCTTCTATTTTCTTATAATCATATGAAAACTGCTCTTTTTTGTTTTCTGATATATATGCCTCTAAATTTTCACTATTCTGTCCTGCAAGTAGTAAATTGCTACAAAGTAGAGACAGCGCGATTAAGAGAGTTGAAACCTTCATCTATTTCCTCTTTTGTAATTGTAAGTGGCGGCAAAAATCTTAAAGTATTTCTGCCGGCTTTTAAAACCATAACACCTTCATCTCTTGCATTATTTATAATTTTTGCTAAAGTTTCAGCATCGTTTACTCTAAGCCCAGCCATCATACCGATACCTACTTTTTGAGTAAATAAAGTTTTATGTGCGTTGTAAAACTTTTCTAAAGCTTTGTCAAACATAAGCATGTTTATCTCTAACTCACCACTCTTATCATACTCAGTTAAAATATCCATTACTTCACATATTGCAGTTGAGCTTAAATAATTTCCGCCAAAAGTTGAACCATGGTCACCTGCATTGAAAATATCTTTTTTAGTAGTCATGACAACACCGACAGGAACTCCGCCGCCGACACCTTTTGCTAAAGTTACTACATCAGGTTCTATCTCATAAAGATTTGAAGCCAAGAACTTGCCAGTTCTGTAAACTCCGGTTTGGACTTCGTCAACCATCAGTAAAATATCTTTTTTCTTTAACATTTTTGCCAAATCTTGAACTTTTTGCTTATCCTGAGGCTGAACTCCGCCCTCACCTTGAACAAGCTCAATCATAACTGCAACAGTATGTCCATCTATCAAAGATTCTATCTCATCAATATCTTTAGCATAAACAAAGCCATCAGGAAAAGGGCCAAAATAATTATGCATAGAAGCTTGTCCCGTAGCCTTGACCGTTGTTATTGTTCTTCCATGAAATGAGTGGTCTAAAGTGATAATTTTATATCTTTTTACTTCGCCGTCTTTTTCACCATATTTTCTTGCAATTTTAATAGCACCTTCATTCGCTTCCGCACCACTGTTTCCAAAAAAACATTTCATGTCATAACCGCTGGCTTCAACCAATTTTTGGGCAGCTTTTGCCTGAGGTGCGATGTAGTAAAGATTTGACATGTGAATCAAATTTTTTGTTTGTTCGCACAATGCATTTGTCAGTCTTTCATTGCCATGACCAACACTGCAAACAGCTATTCCAGATGTAAAATCAATATATTCTTTACCATTAGCATCCACTAATCTTGCATTTTTACCACTGACAAACTCTACATCTGCTCTCGCATATGTAGGTAAAACATACCTTTTATCTAATTCTTGTGTATTCATAATTTACCTGATATTTTTTATTAAGATTATATCTAAAAATGATAATAAATTCTCACATGTAACACTCCATAATACCAAATGCAGCACTACTTGAAATTTAAAATATTTTTTAATCTAGCAAAAAAGCTCTCCTTTTTGGCTAAATTCAATTTTTCTTGTAGTCGAACTTTCTCATCAAGCTGTTTTCGCAAGGACTCAAGTTTGCGTGGTTTCATTAAATAGTTATTGTTTTGCATTATTTAATTCTTCTTTGTTTAAATAATTCATCAGTTCTTTTACAGCTTCTTCATTTTTGATACGAAATTTTATCTCTATCCGTCTTGAGGCATCTTTATCTTCTATGCTATCTTTTAGTATAGGCTCAGAAAAAGAGCGTCCGCTTGCATTGAGATATTTTTCAAAAAGTTTTCTGTTTTTTGGATATTCTTCATACAAGAAACTCATAACAGCCAATGCTCTTTGTTGAGACAAATTTAGATTATAGAGATAAGAACCATCAGAGTTTGTATGCCCTTCTATCGTTATGGTATCTACATATTGGCGCATTTCTTCATCACTAAGCAAAGTGTCTATATATGTACCCAAAATGCGGCTAAGCTCTTTTTTTGCTTCTGCCTTTAAAATAGCTTCTCCCTGATTAAAAAGGATGTTCGAAGAAAATCTTAAAGCTCCACTTTTTGGGTCAATATTTATAGAATCACCCATTTTCTCTTTCAATCTTTGAACAACTTTGATTTTAATTCCGGTTAAATTTTTTATCTTTGTGCGGGTGATATTCAAATCTTCCACTACTTGTTGATAAGCTCTTTTTTTGATTAAAAGCGCTTTTTCAAGTTGAACAATCTCATCATCTCTTAGCTGAATCATATTACTGTCTAGCGTGTGACGTCTGTTGTAATCAGTGACAAATGACTGGAGTTGCTGTATCTCTGCCTTTGAGTTATTTAAGTCGCTCATTAATGATTGATTTGAATATGTTAATGTTTCAATGTTGTTTTCATTCTCTAAAAGTAAGGCTTTTAAAGATTGCATCTCTGTTTCACTTAATGCTAAAGATTCTGCTTTTTGCGATATATCTGCACTTAACAATACAATAGTGTCATTTAATTTTGCAGTCTGACTCTCCAAAAGAGAGATTTGTAAACTAAGATGCGTATTTTCTGCCCGTGCTGACAAAAGTTCCTCTTGTATCTTTGAGAGTTTTTTCTTTTTTTGTGACAAACTCTCTTCGCTCATATGTAAGGCTTCTTTTTCTTTTTCTAAATCTGCACGAATTGTCTGTAAATCACTCTGAATTAATTCACTCTTAACAACTATCGCTCCAACAACTAAGATAAAAACGAATAATAAACCTGCCATCAAATCTGCATAAGATATCCAAAAATTTTGGTCCTCAGTATGATTTCTTTTTAACATAACTTAGTCGTTTCCATTCTCTTTAAGTTTTGATAGCTGAGTTACTATCTGTGCCGTTTCGGAATCTATCATCTCAAGTGTAGTCTGCAGTTTATCTAAAAACTTGGCATCAAAAGAATCCATCTTCGTTTCAAAAGACAAACCGATCATGTCAATATCTTTTTTTAAAGAATTTACATTTTGGATAACACCGCTATATAAATTTTTTATATTATCTGCACTGATATTTGATAATGATTCGCTAAGCTTTTTAGTGCTTTGGCTTAAAACTTCAGCAACCATACTCGCATGTGAGAATTCAGATTTTAAAGCGTTATTCGCTTTGCTGAAATGAATATTTTGCTCTTCCAAATTATTTGCAAACAGTTCAAATTTTTGTATGATATTTTCAAGCGTATAGGTTAATCTTTTTTGTCCTTCAAATATATCATCTTGTTGATTTGTAGCATTTTCAAACATCTTTGCCACTTTCGTTGCAGCTTCTTGTTCGTGTTTTATGATTTGCTCAAATACATTGACTCTTTGTGCTAAAGTTTTATTGAGTGAATTTATAAAATCTTCCGATGAGATAGTATCAAACACTGTATTAAGCTTTTCAAAATTTTCCATACTTTTTCTAAAGTAAGTCTGTTCTATCTCCTCTTTACCCCAAAAGAAATCTCTTGTATACTCTTTTATCTCATTTGCATCATTCTGAAAACGGCTCATCCCTGTTTTTTCAAAGAAAATCCACCATAAAGATAAAAAGATACCATAGATAGAAACATAAAATGCAGTCCCTACTCCACCTAAGAGTTTTGATATTTCCTGCTCCAAGAGTTGTGTAGTCTGCACTGAAAAATCAGGCATAGAAACAGCGATACTAATAAACGTTCCCAAAATACCAAGAGTTGGAAATACACCTGCCGCAACGGATGAAAAATTTTCATTTCTTAATGTTTTTGATATTTCGCTCAAAAAGTCATCAAGCGATGCATTTGCTTTTTCTATCCCGGCAATGGAGAGCAAGTTTTTATTCATGTAGAGAATGAGCTTGTTTTTTACTAAAATAAAGTTTTCTCTTAAGGTACAAGATGCAAAATAAGCATTATGTTTCATAAAGAAAATATATATTAAGAAAATACCGCCTAACATCATGACACTATGTATCTTGATATTGAAATTTATAATACCGATATATCCGGCGATTGAAAACAGAAATAACAATAAAGGAACTGATATCAGCCAAAAAAGCCGAATACTACAATTTTTTCCTCTTCCTAAAATAAATGAAAGTTCATCAAATACTTGTTCTGTTACCATATTTTTTCCTATACTGATTTTTCACAAAGATTATATCAAAATCTATCAAATGAAAAAGTATTTATGCATATTATGCTAGGAAAACAACCTTTTATACACTTAAAATTTCCACTTTCTCTTCTTGAAATATTGCATTTTTTCCATCTAAGGAATGCTTTGAGCTTGTAAGATTATTTACGCCTTTTGTACCGCTATATATCAAAACACAATCGTCCCTAACATCATTGTCTATTTTTACTTTTAATTTCACACTTCCCTTCGCCGAAGTAATGGTAACAATTTCATCTTCATGCAAACCATGTGAGCTGTGAAGATAGACACTATTATCGCGCTTAAACTGCGAGTTTAAACTTGTTGCACTTTTTGGAGTGATTAAAAATAATTTTTCTTTCAAGTTGATATTTTGATCAAACTCTTCTAAAAAATGAAATTCACCGTCATCTGTATCCAAGCCCTCTTTATATGGAGTTTCTTCCCTCATTTTGACCTGCCAACTGCCGTCTTCATTTTGAAGTGCAAAATTTTTAAAATATTGTAAATAGAATTCTTCTGTTTGCAGTTCTATATTGAACTCTTTACACATGTAAGCACTCAAATCATATTCACTGATACCAAATTCACTTTCGCTGACTTTTGGCATAAACATTATCCCATGATGAGAATAAGATGTTCTGATATCCTCTTTATTTAAGAAATTTTTTGCAGGAATCACCAAATCTGCCGCTTCGCTTGTTTCATTTTCATAAAGACCGAAATATACTAGATTTTCAACTTCTTTTATAGACTTTTTTACCCTCAAAGAATCCGGCATTTGAGAAAGAGGGTTTGAGCCCTGAATAAAAACAGTTTTGTAGTTTTTAAACTCTGTATTAATCTTAGATACTCTCTTTGCTTTTGTATTAAAAGGTGAAGTTATTTTATCTCTAGAATTTCCAAGATAAGCAACTCCGCATCCTTCTTTTCCAAATAAACCAAGAAAAGCCGCAAAAGCATCTATAGCTCTCATGACGTCTGCGCCATCAGAATATTTTTGTATACCAACACCACATACAATAGCTACTTTTTTATTTTTTATCAGCTCAAGTAAGTGCCCTATTTGACCAAGAGTTACATCTATTTCATTCAGAGTAGCTTTAATTCTTATATTTTGTGTAAGCTCATAATATTCTTCATATTCACTGGCATATTTTTCTAAAAACTCTTCATCACAACTATTTTCTATATGCAAAAAACGACTCAACAGCATGGCAAGAAATAAATCCCCATGTGGCTTTATTTGAATATGCAGGGAAGCCATTTTTGCTATTTTAGTTTTTACAGGGTCTATAACTATGATTGTTTTATCTTTTATGATTGGTAAAAGATGGCTCGAAGTAGTATGCGGATTTCTTCCCCATATTATTACCACTTCAGATTTTTGTATCTCCGATAATGGCATATTAAGGTTGCTTCCTCTTCCCTCAATGATTCCAGCTTCTCCAGCTCCATCACAAAGTGAACCATCAATAAGCGTAGCGCCAAATGATGCAAAAAAATGATCCGTCACTTCTTGCATAAGTGCAAAGTTTCCATGTCCACGATAATGCAAAACTTCACTGCTTTTAGAAGAATTTAATATCTCTTTTAATTTTAAAAGAGCTTCATCCAGACTAATCTCTTTACCCTTATATCTTGGCATGTGAATTTGCTCGTATTTATCATAATGGTTTAAATGTGGACACAAAAAACCTTGAGTTTGTCCTTCTTTAATCCCTTTTAACCTACCGTTATCATAAATAACCGTACATGCATCATAACAATCTAGAGGGCACGCTGTAACACTATTCACTTTTAAGTTCTATCTTTACAAGTTTTGAAAATAGTTTTGGAGATTCTATAATAATTTGCGCCATATATTTTGATATATTCTTACTATCTGCAATATTTAAAAGTCTTGAAATTTTATATGCAGTTTTTTCACCATCTATGTATACTGTTTGTTTATCTGCATGGAGAGCATCTTCTTCATCAAGGTAGATTGTCAGCTTTGCTTTTGACGTATCAGCCACTTGAGCAAGAGGTGTTGACATGCCGACCACCTGCCCCGGTTTGACTAAAATATTATAAAGTACAAAACCATTAGCTGTGACATATTTATCACTTACACTTCTTCTTAATTGAGCCGCTCTGAGCTTTAAATCTGTAATTTGCACCTTGAGATTTTGAATATCTTTTTGAGTATTTAACAGTTGATTTTCGCTAGCAACCAAGTCATAAAATGAGTTGTCTTTTTCAACCACTGATTTAATTTTTAAAGACTTTATTTTGTCATAGTTTTCTTGCTTTTTAACTAATGATTTTTCTAAATTTACCAATACCTTTTCATTTGTAATGACCATCTCGCCTAAGTAACTAAGCTTATCTTCTATAAATTTCAACTCTTTTTCATCAAGTTCGGAATCAATTTTGATATAGGCTTTGTCTGTCAGCTTTTTTCCTATCATCTCTTCTTGCGTATATAATATAAGCCCTGATATATTCGAAGATATATCGCGTATCTCGTACGGCTCAACTTTTGAATAATAAGTCTTAGAAAATGCAATACTAAACATAAAAAACAATATAATTAAAATCTTCAATTTTGTGTACCTCTTTTAAAAAATATAGCTATTTTACCCATACATCACTTATATTTCATTGTATTTTGGATATTATTGTAGAAGTTTTAATTAAAGGATGGTCATGTCCGTTTTAGATAATGTTGATGCTTCCACAAACCTCGCTAAGAACAATGAACTTCAACTCTTAGTTTTCAGGGTTAGCGAGAATCATGAATCTGCTTTTTATGCTATAAATGTTTTCAAAACAAGAGAGGTTGTTGAATCAAGAAATCATTTCTTAACGCAAATACCTTCAGCACATCCTCTGCTTGAGGGAACAATAATTCTTCGTGGAATACAGATTCCTATTTTAAACCTTCCAGCCTGGCTAGGAATAAAATTAAAAAAAGAGGATATTGCAAAGTCGAATATTCTTATTTGTGATTTTAATGGAATTATAATAGGTCTTAGAATTATGTCAGCATACAGAGTTATCAAGAAAAACTGGAATGATATGCATGCACCAGATGGTTATAGACTCAAAGAAGATGGTTTAGTCATGAATGATACAAGACTAGAAGATGGCAGCTTATGTCTTATCTTGGACTATGAAAAACTTTTATCTGATGTTATCCCTCAAGCTTTGGTTAATGTACTTGACGATGTAGAGGATATTAAACATCTTACTATTCCAGATAAACTAAAAAATGGAACCGTTCTTATAGCTGAAGATTCTAGGACTGCACAAAAAGCATTAACTCAAATTTTCGCTCATGCAGACATAGATATGCAACTCTTTAACAATGGAAAAAAACTTGTAGATTATGTTATCTCTTTGGGCGATAAAGCTTCAGATATTCCCGCTATCATTACGGATATAGAGATGCCTGAAATGTCTGGGTTTACTGTTATTCAAATACTAAAGGCAAATCCAAATACTAAAAACATACCTATAATTGTAAATAGTTCTATGACAGGTGAAAACAACAAAAGAGAAGCGCAAGATTTAGGTGCAAATGGATTTATAGATAAAACAAAAAGTCATAATATCATTCCTCTTATCGTTGAAACTATGCAGGCTGTTAATAAATAAGAAAATTTTTTGATTCTTTATAAAAAAAGAGGTGGAAAATAATTTCCGACCTCTCAATAGATGTAGTTAATAGACTACTTAAAAAATGAAATAAGCATACCGGCAGCAACCGCTGAACCGATAACACCTGCGACATTTGGACCCATCGCATGCATTAGAAGCATGTTGGTTCTATCATACTCCATACCAACTTTATTTGATACACGAGCAGCCATTGGAACAGCAGATACGCCAGCTGAACCTATTAAAGGGTTTATTTTATGACCTGGGAACATGTTCATAATCTTAGCCATTATTACACCAGAAGCAGTACCAACTGAAAAAGCAATAATACCAAGAGCTAAAATAGCTAAAGTATCAGGTACTAAAAATTGATCAGCAGAAAGTTTAGAACCGACTGCTAAGCCTAAGAAAATAGTAACGATGTTAATAAGAGCATTTTGCATTGTATCAGACAATCTCTCAACAACACCACTCTCTTTTAAGAAATTACCAAACATAAATGCGCCGATTAGCGGTGTAGATTCCGGTAAGACTAAAATAGCCAAAACTAAAACCATCACTGGAAAAACCAACTTTTCTAAACGAGAGACATGACGAAGAGTAGTCATTCTTATTCTTCGCTCAGCATCAGTTGTTAAAGCTTTCATAATCGGAGGTTGAATAATAGGAACCATCGCCATATATGAATAAGAAGCAACTGCAATAGCGCCTAAAAGTTCAGGGGCAAGTTTAGTTGCAATAAATATTGAGGTAGGTCCATCAGCTCCACCGATTATAGAGATAGCTGAAGACTGCTGAAGAGTAAAATCGAAAATATTTGTATACTGAGAAAGTGCTACTGCCCCAACCAATGTTCCAAATATTCCAAACTGTGCAGCACCGCCCAAGAGTGCAGTTTTTGGATTTGAGAGTAGTGGACCAAAATCCGTCATAGCACCAACACCCATAAATATAAGAATTGGAAAAAGCTGATTGGACAATCCCATATGATAAATTATTCCCAAAAAGCCATCAGGACCTGCCATGTTCGCAACCGGTATATTTGCCAATAATCCGCCAAAAGCTATTGGAAGAAGTAATAACGGTTCAAATCCTTTTTTAATTGCTAAATAAAAAAGCAAAAAAGTTATAAGAATCATAATTACACGACCACCGGTTTTATGAAAATCACTCATAGTTTTACCATGTGAGTTTAACTCATTTGGGTCTGGATTAATTAAAGCACTTATCCCCGTTGACTGTAAAAAACCCATAACCATTGTAGACATAGGCTGAGTTTTATAACTTTCTTCTTTATGGGCAGATAACTCCACAGTGGAAGCATTCTCATTTGCCACTAGTCCAGTAAAGCCTAAAAATACAAAAAGCACTAAAAATTTAAGGATAATATTTTTCATATTATTAACCTAATACTGCTACGATTTGACCTTCTACTACAGTGTCGTTTGTTGCAACATTTATAGATTTTATAACACCGCCTCGAGGAGCCACTACATCAATTTCCATTTTCATAGATTCCAAGATTAATATTACATCACCCTCAGCAACACTCTGACCTGGATTAGCAACTAATTTCCAAACACTACCTGGTAAAAGCGCTTTAATAGAAACATCTGTTCCAGATTTTGGAGCCGATGTTTGAGCACTTTCTCCATTAACTGCGGTTACTTGAATATCTGCATCACCTTCTGCAACTTGAACACTAAACTTTTGACCATCAACAACTACTGTATAATTTCCGCTACCCATATTTGTACTTCCTTCTTGTTTCATATTTGATAATTTTCTAACATTTACTTCTGCTTCACCTTTAAGGAAAGTAATCCCTTTTTCTCCACATGCTGCAGCTATGAAAATATTTTCATCAGTTGTTTCTATGCCTTCTTCGTCTAACTTCTTGCTCCAGTGAGCCAAAGATTTAGTCTCATCTGCTTCAGTTAAATCTAAAACTTTCTCTGTTGTTGGCTGTAGATTTAATTTTTCTGAAGCGATTCTTACAACTTCTGCATCTGGTGCAACCGGAGTTTTACCAAAATAGCCGAGTACCATTTTTCCATAACCTGGAGCAATCGCTTTCCATGGGCCTTGCATAACATTGTTAAGAGCTTGTTGGAAGTAAAATTGAGAAACTGGAGTAACACTTGTGCCATAACCACCTTTTTCAACAACCTCACGCATCGCATCTATAACTTCTGGAAATCTCTCCAGTATGTTATTATCGCGCATCATTTGAGTGTTTGCAGTCAATGCACCACCAGGCATTGGTGAGAATGGAATCAAAGGAGAAACCATTGTTGCTTCCGGTGGAATAAAGTAATCTTCGAGACAGCTATGAACAACTTTTTCATATGCTAGTATTTTATCTATCTCTAATCCGCCAAGGTCATAATTCATACCCTTAGTTGCATGAAGCATAGTCAGGATATCTGGTTGAGAAGTTCCACCGGAGACTGGTGCAGCGGCCATATCTATACCATCTATACCAGCATCAAGCGCTGCCATGTAAGCTGCAACTGAAACACCGGCAGTCTCATGCGTATGTAAACGTAAATGTGTACCTTCAGGAACTAATTCACGAGCCATTTTAATAGTTTCATAAACTTTTTTAGGGCTTGAAGTACCACTGGCATCTTTAAAACAAATACTGCTATATGGAATTCCACTATCTAAAATATCACGAAGAGTTTTTTCGTAAAATGCTACGTCATGGGCACCGTAACATCCAGGAGGCAAGTCCATCATTGTTACAACTACTTCATGTTTTAGTCCATGATGAACAATCCTTTCACCTGAATATTTTAAATTTTCAACATCATTAAGTGCATCAAAGTTTCTAATTGTAGTTGTTCCATGTTTTTTAAACATTTTCGCATGTAAGTCAATCAAATCTTTACTGCCGGTATCGAGCATAACAGTGTTAACACCGCGAGCAAGCGTTTGAAGGTTTGCATCAGGTCCAACTATAGCACGAAATCTATCCATCATGGTAAAAGCATCTTCATTTAAGTAAAAATAAAGTGATTGGAATCTTGCTCCACCGCCAAATTCAAAGTGAGTTATTCCAGCATGTTTTGCTGCCTCTACTGCCGGAAAGAAATCATCCATAAGCACACGACCGCCAAAAACTGACTGAAAACCGTCTCTAAAAGTTGTATCCATTATATCTATAAATTTTTTAGCCATATTAATCCTTAACCTTGTCTGTGATGAGTGATTGCCGCCGTAATCGCTGCAATAATCTTTTTATTATCTTTTGCTTGATTTCCCGTACTAGATATAGCAGATTTTGGTTCAGGAAAAAACTTATGTATGATAGTTGACATTATATTCATAGAAACTATCATTACAATTAAGAACAGAAAGACGGTTCCCATTCCTAAAAGCATAAACTTAAGACCTTCTACTACGAGGTTTGCATCCATAAACACACCTTTAACTATATATTTGAAAGACAGTATAGTATAAAGATGTTTAAAAGATTTTTTAACTCTTTTTTATATTTTTTAAAATAAGCTAATTGTTACTTTTTAGGTATATAATTTCATGAATTTTATAATAAATATTACAATAAAGAAGAAAAAATGATTAAAAATAGTGTAAAAAACTTTAGACTTATGGGCTTGATAGAGGGATATTCCTACCTAATACTTCTTTTTATTGCAATGCCGTTAAAATATTTGGCCGGTTATCCGATATATGTCAAAGTAGCGGGTATGACGCATGGGGTTTTGTTTATATTATTTTGCCTACTATTACTCAAAGCTTTAGATGATGCAAAATGGTCGCACAAAGAGAGTATTCTATTTTTTGCAGCATCACTTATACCTTTTGGAACTTTTTTTACAGACAAAAAAGTTAAGGCTTATGAATAAATTGTTATGAAGAATTTTTTAGATAAAATTCTGACTCAATAACTTTAAGGAACAACAACAAATGATAGCTGGAATGTACGAACAAGACTTTATAGCATATATAATTTTTGGACTTTTACTTAACTTTGTCTTTTCTATACTATTTGGAATATATCTAAGTAAAAATATAGGTATGCAGGAGATGATGAATTCTAAAGGGGACAAAGAACAATCTATACTGATTAGTTTAAGTTTATTTATTCCTTTTGCAAAAATGTTAATAACGCTTTATAGAGTTACAATTCTTCAACTTTATTTTTTAAATAAAGGTCATTCGCATAAAGAGTTTTGGATTTACATGACTCACTCTAAAAACTAAAGAAGACACGAAAAGCTACTTTTTCTTAAATATGAGAAGGGTCTTATCTTCAGTGTCATAAAGTGAAAAGTTTTGTTTTTCAATAAGCTTTAAATTGTCTAGTTTTTGAAAAATCTTTATTTTATGAAAATACTGAATGATTGTATCCTGATATTTGGTATAACTGCCATCATCATTTTTTTCAAACAAAGTAAACTTAGTCGCAAGTTCATCATTTTCAAATGCTGCATCTACACTTAAAAACTCTTTTTCATTCTCACTGCTCATAGTGCCCTCAGCAACATCGCTAAAACCATAACGAGTGTTGATATCGGCTATAAAAATTCCATCATCATTGAGTTTTTCAGATATAGAATTTAAAAAAATCAGAAGTTCTTCTTCATTTAAAAAGTTAAGAACATCAAAAATAGATACAACTGCATCATATTTTCCACCTACATGTGAAACATCGATACATTCAGCATCCAAACCTTGTGCTTTGCACTCTTCTACCATAACAGAACTAAGATCAACACCTTTACATGTAACTCCGTCACTTATCATACGCTGCATAAAACCGCCACGACCACAGCCGACATCCAAAAGAGTTTTCACTTCTTTATCGTCAAGCTCTGAACGATATAGGTCATAAAGTGCTTCTGTTGCTTCTTCAATACCTAATAAATGTTCAGCTTTCGCATAAAGATCTAAATTTGTCATTAATTCTGTTCTGCTTTAATTACTTTGTTTATCTTTTCATAAATATCCAAAACTTCATCTTTTTTCGCAATATAGCTGTTTTTATTAGCAATCAGGTAAGTTGATGAAGCCATGATATCTTCTACAACTTCCAGGCCATTTTGCTTCATGGTAGCTCCCGTTTCAACAACATCCACTATCATATCAGCTAAACCGATAAGCGGTGCTAGTTCTATGGAGCCATAAAGCTTTATAATTTCAACAGATACTGCTCGTTGCTCAAAGTAGCGTTTAGTAATATTTACCATCTTTGACGCCACTTTGATTTCCGGTTTATCAAGGTCCAGTTTTTCACCTTTACGCATGCCGATAGAAACTTTACAGATACCTCTTTTTAAATCAAGCAAACGGATAACATCCAAGCCCTGCTCTTCCAAAGTATCTAGTCCGACTACACCTATATCAGCAGCTTGATGAAAAACATAAGTTGCTACATCCTGATTTCTTACTAATAAAAAACGAAATTTTGGAGTATCTAATATAAGTTTTCTATCATCAAATGCAAAACTATCACCGAAGATAGTTTCAAAAATCTCTAAAGTCTCTTTTGCAATACGACCTTTTGGAAGTGCAACTGTTAACATAAGTCAGCCTTTTTCATAATCTTTATCATTCCCTTAAATATGAGTATCTCATCTATCTCTGCATGTGGAAATATACTAGCAAATTTCTTTGCATCTCCACCCGTCAAATATAGCTTCATATCTTGTGCCATAACTTCTCTATAAAGTGTTTTTAAGTACCCATAGCTTATGGCATCTCTGGAATTTTTCGGCATTTTATCTAAATCTAGCTCAAAGTTAAATGAGTAATCCAATGCACTTGAAATATTTTTATAAGTTTTGCTCATTGCATTCAAACCTGGATAAATAAATCCACCTTCAAAAAGACCATTCTTTACAATATCAACAGTTATCGCACTTCCTGCATCTAAGATAATTCCATCTTCTATAGCTTCACATGCAAAGATTCTGTCTACACCCATAGTTTCATAATAATTGAACATTTCTACATGCGAAGATAAATCAATCCAATTATCCAATTTACTTAAAATTAATTTGACATGTGGATTCACGCAAATATAAAAAATTTTTTCTTGAATACTTGATGGATTAAATGAACTTACTTCTGTTTTATACTCTTTTATGATTGAAGTATTAGAATTCTTCTTGTTTTTACAATAAGCTGAGTTCACTTCAAGAAAATGATAAGAAGTATTTCCTATGTCACAGAGCAGCATTAAATTATTTTCCAGCCTTGACTTTCAAAAGCTTTTTTAGCCTTTGAACAAAGCGGTGCATCAATAAAAATTATCTTATGCTTAAAATTATGGTCAAAATAGATAACTAATTTAGCATATATCTCTTCAAATTTATGCACATCTTTCATAAGCAACCTGCTCTTTTGACTTACTGCGAAAATTGCCCAGAAATACCCGGTTGTATCAGTAGCTTTATAAATCTTGATTTTATTTCTAATGCCCAGCTCTTTTGGAGCAACTTCTTGCATTTTTTTATAAATTTTCCCTTTTTTTCTTAGAGAATCTACTATCATCTGCATATTTAAGTCCTTAGCCATAAATAACCCCAACTTCAGCGATAAGTAAATAGCTCTAGTGCTAGGCAGATTTTCGCAGGATTAGTTGTGCTAATCCAAGAGAATCTAACGACGCAATAGGGCTATTTACTTATCGCCCGAAGGGAAGTTTAAAAAGAGGGCTACTGCTTCGTTGAAAGCACTTGAAGCTACTAGTAGCTCCTGCGCACTTTCGCCTCACATTAGCCCTCTTTTTAAGCTTCTGAAGCTGGGATTATCTATGGCTAAGGACTTAACGTCCTTCAAAGTTCGTTACTAATTATATCATTCTTATTGTTTATCATTAATATTATTCATTAAAATAAGCTTAAATTAATAGTGTGTTTAGTACAATTCTATTAGTGGCATATTTTACACTAAAGTATATGTGTCATAAATAAAATAATCGAGGATTTATATTATGTCAGAAACAACTAATACAGTAACAACACCTAAAACAGAAGTAAAACCAACTGCTCCAAAAGCAGCAGCTCCGAAGGCTGCTGCAAAGCCAGCAGCTCCTAAAGCTGAAACAAAAACAGCGGTAGCTCCTAAAGCGGCTGAAAAAACAAAAGTAGCTGCTCCTAAGAAAAAAGAAGTATCTTCTAAAAATGAAGCTACCTTGATAGGCATTGCTGAAGATCAACTTGACGCTACAGCGGAAACAATTATAAATGCATTAAATACATTGGATCAGCAATTAAAAGATGCTCGTATCACTGGTTCAGACCGTGCAAAAGAAATTGTAAATGAATTTGGCGGAGAAAACAAACTTACTGATTTAATCTCAAAGCTAGCTGGCTACATGGGCGAAGCAGCAGGTGCTGGTATGCTTGCCGGAATGTCTCCTATGATAGTTATGGCTGGTGCAGCTAAAGGTGTCTATAAAAAAATTACTGATTAATTTTTTTATGCGGAGGAATAATCCTCCGCAATTTATATCTCGCAATTCAACATATTTCTTTTTACCACTCACAACTTATTTTTAAAGGCTTGTTATGGCACAACATTTTCTTACTCTTATAGAATATAGTACTATTGAGCTTCATCCTTTGATAATTCGAAATAATTGGTTTCTCTCAAGCAAAGAAGTCGCTACAGCATTTAATGTTAATCTTTCAAAAATTATCGAATTACTAGAAACTTTAACCGAGGGTAAACACTATAGTTATGAAGCTATTGAATATACAAAAAACAAGACAACTTCTTCTATACTTTTTTTCTCAAAATCGGGAATTATCCGATTAGCTTATTCTTTAAAAAGTGATGATGCTTTAAGATTCTTGGAATTTATAGAAGATATAAATCTAAAAGAAAATGAAGAAGAAAAAATAGCTCATAATTTTTATAATGAAATTGAAGACTTGTTAAAAGAGCGCTTAGATAAAATCAAAAAAAATCCAGACACAACACTAGAAGAGATAAATCACTTTATTTTAACACTTGATAACCTAGTGAAAAAACAAAAAGAGATAACAGTAGAAAAAAGCTCAGACACTTTAAACATAAGCGATATACTTCAGACTGTAGTTACTTTAGCACAGTCTTACACAACTCCAAAATCTAAAAAAGTTAATACTCCAAGCTAATCTTATCAAGTGCGGAGATAGTAATCTCACGTAAATCTTTCTGATTTTCCAGTACTCTTAAATCGTATTCATGCTGTTGAGTAAGTATTAGTTCTACATTTTTACCTATTAACTCTATATGTCGCGATGACGACTTAAGCTCAGGCACTTCACTTTTATCAAAAACCATAGCAAGTGCATGGAGTCCTGATTCTGCAATAGTTTTAATAGTCCCGTCAATCAATAAGCCAAAGTTTAATATCATAACCGACATGTTGATTATTAAATGTTCGGTATGAACTATTCTATCACTCATTTCACCTATGCGATCGGACATTAAGCCAATCTCTGATGCCATCCATAAAACACGATTTGCCATAGGACCCAATTCTTCGCCCTGTGAAGCAAACATGTAGCCATAGTTCATGCCATCGCTAGCAAAATGATAAGCATCATCTGCCATTTTTGATACAAATTTGAAAGCATCATCTTCCATTTTTGTTGCGAAAGTAAAAGCATCATCTTCTGTTTTTGTAGCAAACTCATGAGCACGATCTCTGGTATCTTGAGTAAAAGTAAAAGCATCTTTTTCTGTTTGTGAACCAAACATATATGCTTGATCTCTTGTCTGAGATGCAAAATCCATTGCATCTGAGCCTGTTTTGGATGCAATGCTAAAAAGGCTCTTTAAAATACCGCCTTTTTTATTATTGCTATTACTTAAAAGTGCCGTAGGAACTGGCGGTCTCTCATGAGGCAATATATCTGCTCTTGTTTTAACAAAAAGGTTAAATGTTTCTATAAAATGTTTTAATTCATCTATATCAACATCACCTTCTTTTTCAATCTTTTTTGAAAAATCAACAAATTTATTTTCAAGGGTTTTATATATAGAAATAAGATTATCTTTAGAGATTAAATTCTCTGCTTTATTATTTGTCTCAACTAAGTTGATAGTTTCTAAAAAATCTATAAATTCAACTCCACTTTCATTATTGTTAAAAAAACCAAGTTTTACAATGCCTAACTTACTCCAAAAACGTTTTTTTTCTTCATCTAAAATATAGTCTTTATTTTCTTTAAAACGATCTCTATTTTTATCAATTATTTTTTTAAATTCATCAGCACTAACATGAAAACCTGACTGAACATCTTCATCATTTAATAGCAGCTCATTTGTGTCATTTGTGAATAGCTTTATAGCTTTACCACCATACGACAATTCTTTCATTTTCATTATTAAACCTTCTGCAATCAGTCTTTATTTATATAAATTACTCTATAATTATAGCACATAATTCTAAAAGGGGTTTAAATCATATGTCTATGATGGATAAATTTAAAAATATAGTTAAAGACACAATGTATACCGGCAAAGACACGACTAATTCAAAACTTTTTAAAACTATTATAAATCAAGTTATAAAGAGTTATGGCAGTGTACTTGCATTTAAAATAGACTCCAAAGATAGATCGTTTTTAATTGAATTGATGTTAAAGGGTGAGACATTACCTATTAGAATTGAAATCAAAAAATATGAATTTATTCAACATGGAGATTCAACATCCGTAATTATATATAGTTTAGCGGCCAATAGAGAATGGATGCAAACTATAATGGATTTATTTGTATTGAACAAAGAGTTTGAACTTCCAAAAAAATTTGACACTCCTATCCAAGCTTTTATGTAACACTAGAACTTTTTAGATATAATAATATACAAAATAAAATTAAGGAAATAAAATGGTAGAAGAAAAACAAATTGTAAATGCTAAAGTTGATTATGATAATAAAGAAATTGAAATTCTGGATGAAAATGGAAACCCTATTGATGAAAAAAGCTCTTTAAAAGATAAGGCTATTAGCGCAGTAAAAAAAATAGCTAAATATTCTCCGATTGGTATGAGCTATACTATGGGTAAAGGGATGATGGAGATGATGAATCGTGCAATTAATGAAAATGATATGAATAAGGTTGAGAACATTACATTCGATCAAGTTGTAAGTCTTATCAAAGATGGTAAAGATAGTTTTGAAGAACTTCATCTTACTTTCACTGCTGCACAATCAAATGGGATAAATATTGGTCAACTAAAAAAAGAGCTAGAAGATCAAGATGTAACAATTGGTTTTGGTAAAAAAGGCGGTATCGGTCTTGAGATCGATGTTAAGTATAAGAAGTAAGATATATAAAGGTTATACAAGATGATTAATTTTCAATTAAACCCTGAGACACATTCAATAGAATTTGAGATACATCCCAAGGGTGAAGAGGGGCCAATCAAATTTCAAATTGAAAAATATGAGCTTATAAATGAGGGTGGGAAATTTTTCATAGAAATATCAGATATGAAAACAAATCGTGAATGGATGAATATTGCTATTGAGAACTTTCTTCCTCGTAAAAAAATAGAGCTACCCGCTCAATATGAAAAATTAATTCGTCTTGTAATGTAAATAAAAGTTGTACCTTCTTAAAAAGGTACAACTTTATTCGTTTCTCTTTTTTTCAATTCTTTTAAACTTCTTTATTAACTTTTCTCTTTGTTCACTGTTAAGTGCTTTATACATATTTTCAAAATATTCAGCAATAGCATCCATTAGTACAATATTTTCTTGCGTTGCTATATCAATAAATTTTTTCCTAAGAAACTCTTTTTCACTAAATAAATCAGATAATCTTTCTTTCTTATCGTAAGCGCCATCTTTAATTTTACTTAACTCATCTTTCAATTTCTCTTCATACTTTAAAAGTTTATCTTTTTGATCTTTTGAAAGATCAAGACTCATGATTGATTTCTTTAAAATTACAATCTTCCCAATCGGAACGCAGGCATCTACACTGCTCTTTGCTTGCAGACTAACAATACTAACCAATAATATTAAAATTATTTTAACCATTAAAAATTCTCCTATAAAAAATAATTAGACCTAACACAAAGGTCCCTACAATATATGAAATGATAACTAAAATATTATAAAACCATGTTTTATTACAAAATGAACACTTAAAATTACTAATAAAACTTTCTTTATCTATACTCATAAATTGATTGTCTTGTAAATAATCAACCATTTGTGAAATTTGATCATTTATCTCATTATTACCTCGGGTAAAGGCTATATTCCCAGTTATTATAGACTCATATGCATATTTAATTGGCATAATTCTAGCTATTGGGGGAGCCTTATCATAATTAGTTTCCCACATGTAGATTGATTTATCCATATGTGAATAAGGAATAAGCCCTCCAAGCAAGATTTGAGGAATAATAAGAACAGGAATAAGATTTGATGCTATCATATTGCTTCTTGTTAAAGATGATATAAATAATCCAAAAGATATACTTACAACAACTACAAGAAACATTATAAGTGAGTTAAATGCTACGAGCAACACTGGTATATTTAAAAATATCATTCCTATGACATTATATAAAATTGTTTGAATCAATCCAAAAAAACTTAAAACATAATACTTGGATATATAATAACCAAATATAGAAACGCCACCTATTCTTTCTCTCTGAACAGTTCGTCTGTCATTTATAATTTCAAAAACTGAACCTATCAAACCAAAAAAAACACCTGATATCAACATAAAAAATAAAAAGTTTGGATACGCTTGATTTTGAACCAAGTCAGTATCTGATCTAAATATGAAAGCTGACAACCATGCTAAAAGAGGCGCAATTACAAATGAAACAATTAAATTTAATCGTTCATATCGTTTAATCTTAAACTGTCGTCTTGTCTGATAAGAGATTTGTGCAGATATTGGGTTATTAAACATTATTTTTTTTCCGTAAAATCATTTAAATAACTAAAAAGATTCCAAAAGTTACTTTTTTCGTCAGCTTGAATTTCAAGCAATAGTTCAGGGTCACTTTTATCACATTTCATACATTCTAAATCTTCTTTAGATTCTTCATCTTCATTAAACAAATAAGCATCTTCCGTTTTTACCAATTTAAAAATTTTAAGAACCTCAATGGACTTATTTGTATATATGTTATTGCCATACTCGTTAAAAACTACAACTTTATCAAATTGTCTATACATAGAAGTTGAAGGCTGATGAATATTTATAATAACTATTTTGTTTAATAATGTAATTTTTTTCAATTCTTTTATTATATTTTCAGAATCCAAAGAAGAAAGTCCACTTGTTGGTTCATCCATTATAATTAAATCAACATCCTTCAATAGCTCCAATGCTATATTTAGTCTTTTTCTTTGGCCCCCTGAAATAGTAAACTTACCATTTTTATACACTGGCTTATATTTAATTTCAAGAATACCTAAATTTTGTAACTGCCTACTGATTAGCTTATCAATTTCTGCATCACTTTTATCTTTTCCAAAATGCAGGCGATAATAGTAGTACATGTTGTCAAAAACATTCAAATCTTTAATAAGAACATCATCCTGCGGCACATAACCCATTCTATGAAAATATTTTTCAGAAATTTTTTCACCATCTATAAGAAGTTCGCCCTTCAAAATTTTTGCCTGTTTCACAAATGTTCTTAAAAGTGTAGTTTTACCAGAACCTGATGGTCCCATGACCGCAACCAATTCACCTTCAAAAATATTAAAGTTTACATCTTTAACTATTGCATGACGTTTCGAATAACCGGCAAATAAATGATTAGCCCTGATATTATAGATATGGTCTTTTGCAATGGAGCATTGAAATATGTTTTTATCAAGCTCCTTTACCTCTGAAACCAAAAATAACTTATCATTCATTGGTGAAAAAAGTTTTACAAGCACATCTTCATCTAAATATATAACTTCTTTTTCATTCGTTATACGTATAAAAGTGTTTTTATCAAGATAATATATTGAATGATCTCTTACGTTATGTGTTATAAAATCATATGGCTCTATTTTAAATTCCGCACACTTTTCAGGCAAGGTAAGTTTATTTTTATTAGAGTAGCTATATATTTTTAAATCATGACTATGGCTGTTTAGCAAAAGAAAAAAATCATCTATTTTCAGTATGATAAAACGAACCTGATACTGCTCGAATGATTGATTAATCTCACTTTTTGCATTTTGATCAAAACAAACAAAATTAATATTTGGGGAATGTTCGTCAAGTAATTTATGGGCTTTAGTGTATTTTTTGTTCATCAAAAGATATAATATATCATAAAGATAAGGAACGGATAGTTTTTTATATATTTCTTTAAGTGCTGTAATTTGTTTTTGATTCACTCTTTCGTTGTTTATATTTTTCAGCATAATTACCATAAAGAGATTAATAAGTATTACATATCTTTTTGAAGATTCAATATTATGCAAATATTCAAGGGTTTCATCCAAGGATATATTTTTAGCAAACTTATCAAACTCATCAATAGATACTGTTATCTCATCATCACTGTGACCTTCGACAAGACGTTTCGCAGCTAATAGAACATCACTCGTAGTTAATTTACCACTTGTTTTTGCTACGCTAAGCCACAGTTTATATATATATGCTAAATTATTCATGCAATCCTATTTGATATAATGATGTTAAAAAAATATATTTATCATCATTATACCAAATATTTATGAGAGAAGACTAATCCTAAAAGGATTAGTCTTGTTTGAAGACATATTTTGGTTTCAACCATAATATTATTAGAGGAAGAATCGCTAATGATGTAAATACATCAATCAAAATAGCTTCTGTTATGTACATCGAAACTCCCCAGGTATTACCTAATGTAGTAGCCATCATTGGGATAAATGCACCAACCAAAACTACTACAGAGATAAGAACTGAAGAACCAGTTGTTGCAATAGTATTTCTAAGTGCAGTTGACCAATCTCCATGTTCTGCTATTTCTTCTCGTAATCTAGATATCATGTAGATACTATAATCGACTCCGAGTCCCATGGATATGGAAAGTGCCACTAAGTTAGCAAAGTGTAAATTACCACTGTAAAATTGCAATGAAGTATAATATCCAGCCATTCCATACTGTGCAAACAAAGTGATAAATAGTAACACCATTAATGCACCAGAGATGATAAATGAACGGAAAATCAGAGTAACTGCTATAAAAATTGCTAAAGCTGTTCCAAGTGGATTGAATAACCAGTTATCAAAGGTAACTTCACGAGTTGCTTCAGTCGCACCCAAGAATCCACCAACACCAGGCTCAACGTAGCTAGGGTTAGTGTCATCAGCTATTGGCCCTTTATCACCAGATGCATTTGCATTACGGAAGCCAAATTCAACCATATTTAAGCCTGGATCATTTTTGTGTGTTTCAATATAGTCTTGAATAAACTTAATTGCGATATGCGTTTCTTTAGGGTGCATGGTATTAATAAATCCCATAACAACACCATTGTTATAATTCTGTGTAGTCATTGAAGATAAATCACCAGGACTTGAAGCAGCATCTAAAAGACCATTATATAAAGATACTATACTATCCGGACTACGGTCATCAGTAGCATCACGAGCAACTAAATATTCAGTTGTCGGAACTTTAAAATCATTTAAACTTGGTCTATCTCCAGGTTCAGTCATAAGCAGCATATTTGCAATCTTTACATACTGGGCATAGGATGCAGTAAACCCTATATATTTATTTTTACGAAGTTCCTCTTCCATCTTTTCCATAGCAGCTAAAACAATAGCATTGTTTAAAATACCTTGTGGTTTATCAAGTTGTGGATCAAAACAATTTTTTGCAGGTGGTTCCGTACCAGCTTCATCTGCAGCATCTAAAGCATCATAGTACTCATCTGAGCACTCTTTAAGTGGTGCTATTTTACCACGAATAGGAATATTAAAAGAGATAACACCCGGCATCATTGTATTTAATTTAAAGATATCTTGAACAGGTTGAGAATACACTTTAAATGCTGCCTGTGCATAATCGATACCTTTTTCTACCCCTGGCATTAAGTCATAAGTATCTCCGATGAGTACTTTATCAACTTTTTCCATCCCTGAATATTGAGTATCATTTATAATAGTACTAAATCCTTCATCTACTTTAGTGTAATGAATAGAAATAGCTATAATCACTCCAACAACTCCTATCGGGATAAGTTTACCCCATCCTGAAAGCATTTTTTCCATATAAATACCCAAGTTCTCTTCCCACTTATATTGTTCAGGAACATGTGCTTGTTTTTTACTTTGGAACATATACATCAAAAGTGGTATCATCGTAGTTGTCGTTATGAGCAATGAGAACATACCAATCATACCAAAGTAAGCGTATGCTTTATAAAAGGAAATATCAACTGTTGAAAGTGTTGCAAACCCTATAGCATCTGTAACTATAGATAAAGTTGCTGGGACTATAGTAAATCCCAATGCATGAAGGCTGGCTTCTTCTACATTCTCACCATCCCGTATAGATTTCATGTAACGTCGTGTTACCTGAATAGCGTGTCCCATACCAACAGCGAGAATAAGCATTGGAGTTAAAACAACCATAGTTGTGAGTTTAAATCCTGAAAGTCCCATAACACCAAGGGTCCAGACTATACTCATACCAACACCGGCCAATGGAAAGAGTGCACCTTTAAAAGAGCGAGTTTCAATAAGCAAGATGATAAAAGCTATTAATATAGATGCGACAAACAGGTACCAATGATTTAAAAGCTCAACCATCATCCATGCGAGAAAATATGGCTCTCCAGCTATGGAAATTTTAATACGGTCATCATCATAATATGGAGCCAAATCTGAAACGACTTGACGAACCCAATCCACATAATGAGGCTTAATGCTATCATCATAGTCAGCAATTACAAAAGTCGCTGTTGCCATACAGCCTTCTTCATTGTTGTAGCATTTTTTACCAGTTTTTGGATCCACTTCATTCACAATCATAGGTTTAAGAACAGGGTTATTGTCTATACCCTCTTTCATAAAGCTTAATTGTTCTTTTGCGACAACTGGATCTGTTGTAGAAATACCATCATTTGGGATTAAACGTTTAAAAAGAAGACTTCCCTCTTCATCAACTCCCATATTTTTAACTTTATTTGCAGCAATTGAGATAAAGTTTGGCTTTCTACTACCATCTATTTTTTCAAGTTTTAGATGAATTTCACGAACAATATTCACAAACCATGGTTCATAAATCGTTCCTTCTTTAACTTCTATGCCAACAACAAATAAATTTCCCATACCAAATGTACTTTCAGCATAAGTATTTGTTGAAACATAACGGTTTGATTGAGGAAGAAGTGTATCAGGGTCATTTCGAATATCGACATATTGTATTTGCCAGGCAGTGAAAGCTGTAATAAGTAACGAAGAAATAAGTACAACCCATCTGTATTTCATCATAAAAGCAGCGTATTTAAAAGAAAACTTCTTTTTTTGTTCCATTATTGTAATCCTATGTGGATTCATAGAGTTTACACTCTATGAATATTAAAAGTATATTTGTTAGAAGATATATTTAAAGCCGACTTGAGCATTTGACATTTTCTTAAATTGACCAAATACTCCATTGTCATCTCCACCATATTGATTATAGGCAGCAGATAAGATAACATTATCACTATATGAATACTCTACATCAAATCTATCCCAGTAACCGCCATTATCTTGCTCATATAAGAAAATATTGTTTACACGCATTGCGTCATTTTCTAACAATGGCTTTGAAAGGAAGAATGTGTACATGATTTGGTGCTCTTCAGCTGGTTTGAAACCGTTTGAAAGGCTCATAGTTGCTGGGTTAGCAGTAAATTTTCCATACTCTTTAGAATTACCAGTATACTGAACTTTCTCATCTACATAGTCAAGATTCCATTTATCCATAAACTGAACACTCATAAAAAGGTTTGTCATAACTGTAACATCAAGCCCAACAACATAATTTAAGAAATCAGCTCTTTCATTTTGAAATGCACCGGCAAAATCGCCATAAGCAAGTTTACCAAGGTCAACTACAGGCTGAAGTGTATCTTTATCATAAACAATTTCAGTACGAAGTATAACTGGAGCAAATGGAGTATCTATAGCGTAGTCAAATGATGTACCAAAAGTATTGATACGATTTTGTTTTTCTGTAAATACCATTGTTGCAGGGCCACTTACTGTTGGATCATACACGCCACTAGAAGTATTCAACTTTACTGTAGTAAAACCAGTAAAATCTTCTGTTGCTGTAACCGCCAATGCATTTCCAGTGCTATCTTCCCAGCTAACATCTATAACAGGATTATTATCATAATGATAATAATAATTAAGCGTATAGTTTAATCCGATGTCAGTAGACCCAGAATATCTTACACCAAGATTACCTTCGAGCGGTGCATTTACTGGATGGTCTTTAACATATTTTGTACCCATACCAATAAATGAAGTAAAGGTAGCAAAAGTTGTATCACCCATGTAATCAAACATAGTTGTAGGATTTGAAGTATTTATTGTTGCTCCAAATAAATTTGTTGTAGCTCCTATCCCATAAGGTGAAGGTAAGTTAACAGTATTTGAAAGCATTTGATTACCATTTAAAACGGCATATCCATCCGTGCCACCGTCTGCCGAAAGACCAAGCGCATTCACATTGGCAGCAACCCCTCCATTTTGGCTAAAAATAAATGCACCAACATCAGGTATTTGCGTAAAACCAGCAACAGTCATATTTACGAAATTACTTAAAAGATTAGTCCCTAGAGCACCGGTAAAACCTATAGAGAATGCTTGACTAAAAGCACCAGCAACAGAACCCATCTCAGGCCCAATATTCATAAATCCATTTGTTTGTCCAAACATAGTATCCATACCTAATGGCACAAATGGCTGTCCTTGATCTCCTGTAGTTGTATCGTAAAGACCTGGAATTTGGTTTGTTATATCTGTTTGTGGGACATAAACAACCTGTAGTGAATCAGTATCGCCTATTGCGTATTCGCCCGTGATCATCCAAAGAGGGATACGGCTGTCTGCCATAGAATCCTGACCCCAGTGACGGAAGTCTGTCGGGTTGATGATATCGAGGAACTTAACACCATCAGCTTTTCCCCATACAACTTGCTGCTTACCAATTCTCCAGCTCATTTTCCCTTCTTTGGTATCTACATAAAGTTCACGCAACCAGTCAAACTGACTGTATAGACGAGTTGCATCATAACCATCAACACCATTTCCGTCTCTGTTGAACTGTAGTTCACTATGCCAGCTTGTTTGATCACCAATTTCTTGATTTAAAAACAGTTTAGCAGTTAATTCTGATCTAAACAGTTCTCCTGCATAGTGCTCATCAGCAGTTCCATCTGCATTTAACTTAGGATTGTTTGAAGCACCTTTTGAAGTAAAAACGCCAATCTTTGACATAAGCTCACCTGAAGCTTCAACAGACCAAGTGCTTTTATCTAACCATGAAAAGTCGCTTGCTGCTTCATCTGCACTTACAGATGAAGGGATAGAGAGTAGGCCTAATGCTACTATTGATAGTGCAATTTTTTTAATTTTCATATTTAAACCTTACTTTTTAATTTTTGTTAAAGTTGATTGAGACCAAAGTGTATTTGGCAAATTAGTATTGAACTTAGTAACTTCTTTAGGAATAAACGCCATTGTCTCATGATTTGTATCTATATTTTTAGCATACCATGTAAACCAACGAAGTGCACGAGGATCTGTTTGACCTTCTATAGCTTTCCAGTTTTTCTCTAAAACTTTTACTAACTTACCTTTTTTATAATACTCTGTTAAATAATCAGAAAAGTTTTTAGTATCTACATAAGTTACACGATAGTCATACCACCAACTTGGGAATTTAGTTGTACTTTTTACTTTATAAACCTGCGCAGCTTTGTATTCATCTGTTCCAGCTGGAAGATTTTTTGTAGTACTAGTTTGTTGAGCCTCAGGAATAACCATAGTATGTACAGTCTTACCGAAAGTTTCCGTACCTAACAATTCATGTGTTTCATGCATAGGCTTACGAAGTGTTACGTCACCAAAGGTAAAGTCTGTTCCACCCCAAGCATCATCATGTGCCGGCTGTGCAAAACGACGAATTTTACGAAGTGCAGGCAACCAAACAAGGTACTCTTGAGAACGAGCGTCATCTTCAAAGTCTGTAATAAGCATACCAGTTCCCTTCATTTTTCCAGAACGGAAAATAGCAAGATCTTTTGCTTTTACATTTGCATCATCTTTGTAATCATTATTTAAATAACGCTCAAGAGTATCCGTTAAAGGTTTTTCACCTTCTGACTTTTTAACCAATACAGTGATAACACGTCTATTCTTTTCTATAGAATAATTTTTAAATGAATAAAAATGATTTACAAAATACACTTGCTCCATAACTGCTGAACCATCTTTAAGTGTTCCTTGAGGATAAGCAAGGTCTCCCGGTACACCAGCGAATAGTCCCGTAGTAAGAAGCGTTGAAAGTGCGCTCACAGCCATCATTTTTGTTTTTATGTAACTCATAAATACTCCTTATTTTTGCTATAACTCAAATTTTAGAAAATAACATGTGTTTTCGTAATATACGTATACACATAACTATATTCTTTAGTTAGCAAAACTTGATGGTGATTCTAGTATAACTAAATTGAATATTATCTTAAAGTATGAAATAAGTAATTATTATTTTCTATAAATGTAACAACATGCGCTAAAAGCCCATACTACAACATTTTATGCAATTGATTAAGAACATATAAAATATAACAATATTAATTATATGATTAAGTAATCACAAGATTTTTATTTAAAATTTTATTTAAACTATTCATTTATATTTATGTATATGCACATTTTTTAAGTAAAAAATTGAGTTTTACAACAATATACTTAAGTTACAATTAAAGAAACTTGGCGTATAATTCCTTCAAGCTAATATAGCTTAAAAAATAAATTTTTATTTCAAGGATAAATTATGGCAGAGAACAAAAAAGGTTTAGTAGATATAGCAGAGTCACAAATGGACGCAACATCAGATACAATAGTTAGAGCACTTACGGCTCTTGATTCTCAAATAGATTCAGCTCGTGAAATCGGTTCAGATAAAGCGAAAGTAATCATCAAAGGTTTCGGTGGCGATACTAAAATGGCTGAGTTAATTGAAAAATTAGCTGGTTATATGGGTGAAGCTGCTGGTGCAGGTATGGCTGTTGGTGCTGTTCCTATGATAGTTATGGCTGGTGCAGCTAAAGGTATCTACAAAAAAATTACTGACTAATTTTTTTACTTCTCAAAGCATTTTTGCTTTGAGAATTCTTCAAACACTTAATCCACAATCTTTTTATTCAAATAACCATTTCTTAACTTAATAAACTAATAAATTTCAAACAAATTTCACTTCATAAAGTTAGGAAAAACCTTTTTTATTACGCTATTTTCCACATCAAGTGCAATTTTCACCCAAAACCAACTAAACTCATTTCACTAAAAAACACTTCAAATGTAGCTATTGGGGAATCTCCTTTTTCAAAAGAAGCGCCAAATTAAATTTTAGTGATATAATCTTAAATCTGCTGATTAATCAGTTATCTTTAATATGATAATTTAAGTATTTTATCTACATAAATAGTGTAAAATAATAAATATTATAATTATCTATTAACATAATAGGAGAAGTGATGAAAAAAATAATGTATATGTTGTTTATTGCTGCACTGCTTAATTCATCAGAGAATATTGAATTATTATCGCTTGATAATGCGATTGATATTTTGAAATCTGATAATTTAGAAATACAAACTGCTTCAATGGATGTAAAAATCTCAGAAAAAGATGCTGAATCAGCATCAGGAAATCACTGGGGAAAATTAACTTTCATACAGGATACATCCCGTTCAAATGATGCCGGGAATGTTTTTGGATTCAAGCTCAGTTCAAGAGAAGCTACTTTTGGCGATTTTGGATTTGGTGCTTCAAATATGCAAATGCCTCAAACTGATCCAACATATCTTACAACACCACCTGATACTCTAAACTATCCAGATGACAGAAACTATTTCCAAAGCAAGCTAAAATACGAAGTTCCGCTTTTCACAGGTTTTAAAATCACAAGCTATACAGATATTATGAAATCTATGATCAAAATGAAATCATTAGAAAAAGAACAGGTAATAAATGAAAAAGTTTACCAAGTAAAAAAAAGCTTCTACGATATGGCCCTGCTTCGTGAATCATCAAAAAATCTATCAATAATTTTCAAAAACATAGAAACTTTAGAAAATACAACGCAGCAGATGATAGAAGTTGGTTATGCAAAAAATGTTGATTTACTTGAGGTTCAAGCAAAAAAAGGACATGTACGAAGATTACTCAAAGAAATTGAGTTGAATGAAAAACTACTGTACCAATACATCAGTTTTTTACTCAATCAAAATGTTACAAATATCTTGACTCCCTCATTAAATGTAGCAATGCCTGAATATGATGATGCCACTATCCTAAAAAATAACTTGGACATTCAAAAAGCTTCTACAGGATTAGAAATACAAAAAAGCATGACAGATGTTGCAAAATCATCATACTACCCTACAATTGGGGCTTTTGGGGAACTCTCAACTGCAGACGACACCTTCTTGGGTTCTGCTTATGACCATAAAGCATATACGCTCGGAGCAAGACTCACATGGAACATATTTAATGGCGGAATAGATAATGCTAACATGGAAAAATCACGCATCGAAGAGTTGAAAACTTCATTGCAGGCGAAGTTGGCAACAAAAGGAATCGCGCTAAAAATAGCTCAGATAAGAACTGAGATACAAACATTGGATGAAGAGATAGAATATTTACAAAAAGAGTTTGAATTGGTAAATGAGATATATAAGAATTATGAGGGCAGATATAAAGAAAAGTTATCTTCCATGAACGATGTAATCATCAAGCAATCGCAACAAATAGAAAAAATTCTTCTTATTCAACAAACTCGCAATAAAAGAAATGAAAGAATTTTCGAACTGGAAAAATTAGCAAATGGAGAAGTACAATGATAAACAATCAAATTCTATTTATAAAACCGCTCAATGGCTTTAGTAAAATACTACTGGTACTACTAACGCTCTCAATCTCACTTTTGGCGCAAAACCTGACTCTTTCAGGCAGCGTAATATCTGATAATGAAAAAATGATTACAAGTCGTTTTATGGGCTTTGTTACCGATGTTAAAGTCTCAGAAGGTGATCATGTAAAAAAAGGTCAGCTTTTATATTCCATAGATTCAAGAGAGATAGATTCAGCTCTCTCTCAAGTCAAACTTGGAATATCTCAGGCAAAACTTAGCCTGCAAATGTATCAAAATCAATATATAAATGTTAAACTTAATCTAGACAGAAATAGAAGGCTTCTGAAAAAAGATATGGTTTCTAAATTTGATGTTGAAAACCTTGAATTAGCGGCAAGAAGTCTCATGGACATGGTGGAAATAGCCAAAAAACAAGTTCAGCAAGCCGAAGCCAGACTTTTAGAAATTCAAAATCAATACCAATATTTAAATGTGAAAGCGCCAAATAGCGGTGTTGTAGTAAGTAAAAATATAAAAGTTGGAGAGATGGCAATGCCTGGAATGCCAGCTATTGTTTTATCAGATTTAAGTAACCTTAAAATCCTTACAGAGATACCAGAAAGTAATCTTAACTTTATAAAATATGGTACCAAAGTTGTAGTACGAATACCATCAGTAAACCTAGAAGCAATAGGTGAAGTTACAGCAATTATACCAAGTTCAAATCCAATGACACATACTTTTAAAATTAAAGTATCATTTAAGCATTCAAATTTTTCAGTTTATCCAGGGATGTACGCAACAGTTGATATAGGAGTTAATTAAATATGAAAGATGAAAGTTTAGATCATATTGAGGTAACCAACAGTGCCGGTAAATTAGCTAAAAAGTTTTTACACAATCCTTTAACTCTTGTTTTAGCAATTTTCATTTTAGCACTCGGATTGGTAGCGCTGCAAATGATGCCAAGAGAAGAAAATCCAAGAATTGATATCAGTGCCGGAAGTATAATAATTCCAGCGCCAGGACTCACTCCAGAAGAAGTAAAAAAAATAATAACTGAACCTTTGGAAAAAAAACTAAGAGAGATTAGCGGAGTTGAACACATTTACTCCATGAGTATGCCTAACATGGCTTTAGTGAATGTAGTTTATTATATAGGTGAAAACAGAGAAATATCAAATTTAAAACTCTATGATAAAATCATGCAAAACATGGATGAAATGCCTAAAAATGTTATGCAGCCAATCATCAAACCTTTTGATATAGATAACAGTATCCCCATTGTTAATATTGTTTTTTATCAAAAAAACAATAAACTACCTTATAATAAATTTTTAACTTATATCGAACATACCCAATTAAATATCAGTGCAATAAAAAATGTTTCAAAAACAGCCCTTAAAGGTGAAAGAAAAGAGCAATACAATGTAGATATTGACATTAATAAGTTAGCAGGATATAACTTATCTTTAGGCCAGGTTGTAGGAGGAATACAGTCTATTGCGGCAAGAACACCAAACGTAAATGCTAAAACGAAAGAGAATGAACTAGTTATTATGAGTATAAAAAGTGCTTTAGAATCGGTTAAAGATGTAGAAAACATCATAGTTGCACAGTACATGGGAAGTACAATATATCTCAAAGATATTGCAACTGTAACAGACGGAATAGAAGTTCAAAAAAAACAAAGTGCACAGATCATACTAAAAGACGGCACTGTGTATGATCAAATAACTTTAGAAATCTCGAAGCTTGCCGGCACAAATGCAGTACATGTATCAAATGAAATAAAAGAATATTTGCAAGAAAATGCGAAAGAACTGGAAAAGTTTGGTATTGCCTATAAAATTTCAAGAGATTACGGAGTTAGAGCTGATGTTGCAGTCGATGAGCTTGTACATCATATCGTTATAACCATAGCTATTATTTTCATCATGCTCATTGTATTTTTAGGCTGGAGAGAATCTTTAATAGTTACCTTTACAATTCCAGCCATTCTGGCTATTACACTCTTTATTGCCTATGTAAGCGATCAAACTATTAATAGAATTACACTTTTTGCATTTTTATTATCTCTTGGTTTATTGGTTGATGCAGCTATTATTGTAATTGAAAATATACATAGACACTTGCATGATGATGAAAGTGAGCATCAGTCAATGGATGAACTTTTAATAAAAGCTACTGATGAGACAGGTGGTCCAACAAATGTCGCTACTTTGGCCATAGTACTAACCATGGTCCCTATGATATTTGTTGGCGGAATGATGGGTAGCTTCATGAAGCCTATTCCACTGAATGTTCCTGTTGCTCTCATTGCATCACTTTTTGTTGCTTATATTTTTGTTCCTTATTTGAGTAAAAAACTACTAAAAAAAGAAGTGAACACTTCAAACACGCATACTGAAGGGGAAAGTTAACAATGAGTAGTCATGAACAAAATAATAAATTTGAAACTTTTATATACAAAATCTTAGAAAATCGTTTTAAAAAATTTCTTGTAATTTTCTTGGTTGCATTGTCATTTTTTGGCTCGATTATGATGATACCCAATAAAACAGTTTTAGTAAGAATGCTTCCAAGCAAAAGCGCAAATACATTCAATGTCTACATAGATACACTGATAGGAAGTTCTATAGAAGAGACTAAAGCGGTTACAGAATGTGTTACTTCCATCATTCAAAAAGAAAAAGAAGTAACTGATATTGAATCTTATTTTGCAGAGGGTTCGCCACTGGATTATGCCGGACTAGTAAAAGGAAGTGCACTAAAAGATGGCGAACAATATGCTGAAATAGTAGTTAATTTAACGGATTTACATGAAAGAAAAGAAAAATCATTCGATATTGTGCATAGATTAAGACCTGTCATACAAGAAAATTGTGAGCCACTTACAAAAGCAACCAGCATTCGTATGATAGAGATGCCAGCTGGTCCTCCAATGCTTGCGTCCATTGTTGTAGAACTGTTTGGTGAAAATAATAAAAAACTCATTGATTTATCAAAAGAAGTTGCTTCCATACTAGATATAACAGATGGATTGGTCGACATAGACATCATGGCTGATCACAGTTATGAAGAATATCAGATAAAACTAAATACTGAGAAAGTAACCAGAAGCGGGCTAGATGTGACCCAAATAAATAATATCATTTATTTGGCATTTCAAGGAGTTAATGTTGCTGTTAAAAGCAGTATGTCTTCAAACAATCAAATACCTATCTATGTCCAACTGAGTGAAGATTCTCAAACACTGGATGACAATACTTTAGAAAACTTGCAACTAAAACTGAGTTCTCTAAAGCTTATGAATAAACAGGGGATGATGATTCCTTTGACAGAAGTTGCAACCATCAAAAAAACGAAATCTGATCCAATGATTTATCATAAAGATTTAAAAAACATGGTAAATGTTACGGCTGAAACAGACATGGTCAGTCAAGTTTATCCTTTGCTCGCGGCAAGAGATACAATGATAGAGTTTTTTAGCTACGAGTTTGAAGTTACAGAGCAACTTGGTTTAAGCACTTACATGTTTGACTTAAAACTTAAAGATAAACAAACAGGTGAGAATTATTTAATACGCTGGGATGGGGAGATGAAAGTTTCTCTTGATACATTTAGAGACCTAGGAACTGCATTTATAGCTGCATTAATGCTCATTTTTATAGTCTTTGTTATTTACTATCAATCTTTTACTATTAGCAGTATCATCTTAGGTGGTAGTTTTTTATCCATTATAGGTGTCATTGTCGGGCACTGGATTGCCGACATGTTCACTGTAGGAACTTTCTTTCTAACTGCAACATCATTAATAGGATTCATCTCATTAATGGGAATAAGCTCAAGAAATTCTTTACTCATGGTTGATTTTACTAAGAGTCTTATAGAGGATAAAGGGATAGAAAAACGAAGAGCAATTGCAGTGGCCAGTGCCACTAGAGCAAAACCTATTATGCTAACTGCCATTGCAATTATTCTTGGTTCTGCATTATTGACAAGTGATCCTGTATTTGGCGGACTTGGGGTTGCCCTTATCTCTGGAACAGTTGCAGCTGTAATCATTTCATTAATATTTATACCTGTTTTAATGGATAATACTAAGGCTATATAAAAGTAGGAAAGGCTTTATAACCCCAAATTTATTTGAGGTTATAAAGAAGAAGACTAAAGATGTGCGTAATTAACACCCAGACAAGCGTCTAGTTTTGAGAGTTCAGTAAGGACAGAAGAACTAACTTCATTATCAACTAAGATAACAGCTAATGCCTGTGATTTATCATTTCTAGCCAGTGAAAAATCTGCTATATTTACATTGTTTTTTGCTAAAGTCATACCTATGCTGCCGATTACACCAGGGATGTCATTATTTTTAAAGAATATCATATTTCCTTTGAGTGCAACTTCTATATCAAAACCATCTATTGCAACTATTCTTTGAACATTATCATCAAAAATAGTAGCTGAAAGAGTTGTAGTACCTTCGGTCGTAGTCAACTTTACAGTAATAATATTTTTATATACAGACGATTCTTTTTGAATCTTAGTCTCTATCTTAATCCCTTTTTCAGTGGCAATATACTCAGCATTTACATAGTTAATAGTATCACCGCTAGCTTCGCTCATGGCACCAACAGCGACAAAAGTAGATAAAGAATCTACATATTCTGCTATCTCACCTTTACCGCTAACTTTAATTGAAACAAGCTGCGCTTTATTTATTTGAGAAGCTAAAAATCCAAGTTTTTGTCCCATCTCTAAAAATGGCTTAACAAATGCAGGAATTTTACTCTCATCAATAGGCAGATTCATGGCATGTGCGAACGCAATATTCTTAGCAGCATCTATAGCTTGTTGCGCTGCTTGAGTTCCAATGTTGTACTGAGATTCAAATGTATTTGCACCTAGGTGAGGAGATACAACAATGTTATCAAGATCAAGCAATGGATTGCTGGTTGCAGGCTCGCTAACAAATACATCTAAGCCGGCAAAACTAACCTTGCCGCTTTTTAGTCCATTAAAAAGTGCTTCTTCATTATAAAGACCACCTCTCGCACAGTTAATCAACACGACACCGTCTTTCATTTTTGCTATCTCAGCATCACTAATCATATTAACAGTTTCTTTGTTTTTTGGAGTATGAATAGTGATAATATCACAATTTAAAATATCTTCAAAATTCTTAGTATAAGTCATATCAAGGTCAGTCACTTTTGATGGGTTGATATAAGGGTCATATGCAATGATTTCCATGTCAAATGCTTTTGAACGAATAGCCACACGAGAACCAATATTACCAAAGCCGATAACACCAAGTTTTTTGCCGCTTAGCTCACGTCCATACCATTTTTCTCTTTTCCAGATTCTTTGATTTTTAAGGTGATCATGAGAGTAAGGAAACATTCTCATACATGAAAGCATGTGCGTCATAGTAAGTTCAACTGCAGCAATTGTATTGGCAGTAGGGACATTCATAACTATGATACCTTCTTTTGAACAGCCATCAATATCCACATTATCTACACCGACACCGGCACGGACAATAGCTTTCATATTTTTTGCATGAGATATAAAAGCGGCATCAACATCTGTTGAACTTCTAGTAATAGCAACATCGGCTTGCTCAATAATCTCTAAAAGCTTCACTTTATCTTCATCGGCTGCCATGATAAAATTTATGCTCTCATCATTACGAAGCATATCCAATCCTGCTTCATGAATATGGTCACAAACTACGATTGTATGTTTTTTCATTATATTAGGTCCTTTTTGTACGGCGCTATGGTCGCCGAAATTTGGTAATTTTTCAAAACTTTAACTAAAGAATTTAATTTATCTATATTTTCTGAAAAAATAAGTAATTCTACATTCTTTTTATCTTTTTGAAGATAATACTTTAAATCATAATGCTTCAATTCTTCTTTTAAACAGAATGTTTGATAAGGGTCTAAAAGGGAAGCAGATAACTTGTATGTTATAGTGTTAATTATTTTTTCATCTAAATCTACTTTCACATAAACTTCATTTACAGGATAAAAATATCCTGTTTTTTCATTTTTTGAGAAATGATTTAGCCAAACATCTTTTGATTTTTTTTGAATAACTTCATTTTTTAAAGCTAACGGCTCTATTTCAGCCAACTTTTCAGGAGAGTTAATTTCAATTAAAAAAAGGATTATAAAAATGGAAACTCCCAGCAAAAGGAGTGTGAATATCCATTTTATAATCTTTTGCATCTCATTGGTTACTGAAATTTATCTTTGATTAAATCACCTAAAGAGTGTGATTCATTGTCATTTAGCTCTTCCAGCATTGCTTGATTTTTAATATAATCTAATTTTTTAACTGATAATCTAATACGATCACGACGAGTGTCTATGACAGCTATAGCCGCTTCTATTTCTTGACCAATTTCTAATTCTTCTTTAACAAGAGGAGATAAATCTTCATCACGGATTAGAGCATCAACACCATCTTCTAGTGATACAAATACACCAAAGTCTTTAATATCACGGATAGTACCAGTAACAACAGAGTTCATTTTGTGCTCAGTCGCAAATTTGTCTATTGGGCTTTCTAAAAGTGCTTTACGGTTTAATGATATTTTTTGATCTTCAGAATTAATTTTAGCTATTTTAACTTCAACTTCGTCACCAGATTTTAAAATATCTTTACATTTAACATTTTTGTCCCATGATACATCTTGATTATGTAAAAGACCTTCAACGCCATCGATACGAACAAACGCACCAAAATCAGTTAATGATGTAACAGTTCCGGTAACGACGTCACCTTCTTTGTAATTTTTCATAAATTCATCAAAAGGCTTTGCTAAAAGTCTTTTTAATGAAACACGAAGCTTGTGAGTCTTAGAATTTATTTCTATAACTTCAACATCTATCTCTTGGCCAACAGTTAAATAATCATTAGGATTTTTAACATTTTTGTCCCATGTGATTTCTGAAATATGCAAGAAACCTTCTATATCATTACCTAAATCAACAAATACACCATAAGCTTCAATATTTGAAACAGTTACCGTAATTGTATCGCCCTCGTCCAACTCGCTCTCAACTTCTGCCCATGGGTCAGACTGAACAGCTTTTATAGATAGAGAAAGATGTCTTTTATCTTTGTCATAAGAGATAGCTTTAACAGTTACAATATCACCATCTTTGTAAAGTTTAGATGGATTAACCGGACCTTTATAACTAATTTCATTATAATGAACCAAACCATCAACACCACCAACATCTACGAACATGCCGTAGCTAGTGATTTTTTTGATTGTACCTTCTACCACTACATCATCTTCCATCAATTTGTCGATGATCTCTTTTTTCTTTTTTCTTTCTTCGTTAAATAATTTACGGCGAGAAACTACAATTGAGTTTTCTGCATCATCAATCTTAACTACCTGTGCTTTAACTTTACGACCAACTACTTCGTCACTCTCTTTAAAAGCCGCTAATGAACGAGGCATAAAAAAAGAAACTTCATCAGCTTCAATAACATAGCCGCCACGATTTTTCTTAGTTATGATACCTTCGATGATTAAATCTTCATAATCATCTTTATGAGCTTCAATAAAGTCAATAGTCTTTTGTAGTTCTAAAACTTTTCTATAAGAAATTTTAGGACGCTCATTATAGTATCCAGTAACCATTACCTTAATTCTATCGCCAGTACCAAATGTTAACTTTCCATCTTTACCGCGGATTTCATCAAGACTCAAAATACCTTCTAACTTCTCACCAACACCAACCAATGCTCTGTTTTCATCCTCTTGGATCTCAACAATCTCACCCTCTACAATACGAGTCGTTTCTTGTTCTTTCTCACTTGCAGCGAACATCTCTGCAAAATTTTCTTCTTCAAATGATTCGTTATCGAACGCCATTACCTATCCTCTGTTACATAAAAATTACGGAGATTGTATCTAAATATTGATTACATTACTATAAAATGGACTGAAATATGAAGATAATTAGAGCTATTATCAACCAACGAGCTCTCAATTAGGAAATATTTTCTATAGAATGAATGACATTTTGAATAATCCAGTCTGGTGTTGATGCCCCAGCACTGATACCACAAAATGTTTTATCTCTAAACCATTCATAATTTAAGTCAGTTTCATCTTCTATGTGATAACTGTCTTTACAATTATCTTGTGAAATACTGAATAACTGCTTTGTATTTGATGAATTTTTACCACCGATTACAATCATGACATCAGCTTTTTTAGATATTTTCCTAACGGCTTCCTGATTTTCAAATGTAGCGTTACAAATAGTGTTAAAGATTCTAACCTCTTTATGGCGGGGAATTAAGTAGTTTGCAACTTCCATATAATCTTCAACTTTTCTGGTCGTTTGAGCTACAAGAGCAACTCTCTCACCCAGCTTTAAACCTTCTAACTCTTTTGAAGATGTCACAACTTTAGCCCCATGAGCAGCGTAGCTTTTCACACCCTTGATTTCAGGATGAGCTTCATCACCAAAAATTATTATTTCATATCCAGCTTCGCTCATCTCTTGGCAAATTTGTTGCGGCTTAGTAACATAAGGACATGTTGCATCAACTACATCTACATTATTTGCTTTTAACTCAAACAACTCATTTTTCGGGATGCCATGTGTTCTAATAACAGCTTTTTCTCCGGGTTTAAAAGTTTTATAGTCATCTGTCAGAGCAACCTGAAAATCTTTTTCAAGCCTAGCAATCTCTTTTGAATTATGAATTAATGGTCCATAGGTAGAAGAATTTTTGTTTTCTTCTGCAATTTTAATAGCTCTTTTTACACCAAAACAAAAACCATAATTTTCGGCAAGTTCTATATGCATAATATCTGTTTCCTTCTTTAAAGCTTCGCCTATCAGCGAGATTTTATTTTATTTCTATTTTTGTAATTTTCTGAAGTAAATCAAAAAAGTTTGGAAAAGATGTATTTACACAATCAACATCATTTACAATCATCCCACATTGTAGTCCTGCAATCATAAAACTCATAGCTATTCTGTGGTCACCATGACTATCAATTGTTGCACTATTCATAGCGCCACCTTTAACCGTATAACCATCTTCATATTCACTAACTTCAATCCCGCATGCTTCAAGACCATTCACAACAGTAGAAATTCTATCGCTCTCTTTTACTCTAAGTTCCTCAGCATTTTTAACAATACTAACTCCATCTGCACATGCAAAGGCAACAGAAAGAACTGGAAGCTCATCAATAAGCCATGAAATATTATCTTCAACTGTAATAGCTTTAAGTGGGGCATGTTTTACACTAATATCACCTATTGGTTCGTACTTATTATCGGTAATTTCATAACTAATATTTGCACCCATTCGCTCTAAAGCTTTAAAGGCTTCTATTCTAGTTTCGTTGAGGGTTACCCCTTCTAAAACTATATTGGAATGTGGTGTAATAGCGGCAGCAACAGCAAAGAAAAATGCACTTGAAGGATCGGCTGGAACTCTGATGACAAGAGGAGATAAAAGTTTCTTCATCGGAGAAATAGTTGTTTTTAAACCCTCTACTTGAATATCAGCACCCATCCCTTTTAACATTCTCTCAGTATGATCACGACTCAGCTCCGGCTCAGTATAGGTACAAATTCCATCAGCTCTGAGAGCCGCTAAAATCATGGCACTTTTTACTTGTGCTGAAGCTATTTTACTTTCATAATCAAATGCTTTTAACGAAGACCCTCTTATACTAAGCGGTGCCAGATCGCCATTATTTCTGCCATCAACTTTAGCACCAATATTTCTAAGCGGTGCGGTCACTCTTTTCATAGGACGACGACGAAGATATTCATCTCCTGTTAAAACAAAATGACCCTCAGCAGAGCTTAAAAGCCCACAAAAAAGTCTCATACCGGTTCCAGAGTTTCCACAATCAAGTATCTCAGAGCTCTCTTTTATGCCATCAGAACTTATTTTAATTGTTATACCATCGTCTATAACTGTTGCACCCAAGTTTTTTACAATTTCCAAGCTGTTAAGTGTATCCTCAGCTCTTAAAAAATTTGTGATTTCACTAGTTCCCTCAGCCAACATAGAGAACATTACACTTCTGTGGGAAATAGATTTATCTGGTGCTATTTCTGAAATATTTAAAGAAAAACTGCTGCATGGACTAACTTCTACTTTATTCATCTAAGCCCTATCCCCAATTCATTGTTAAGTGCATGTAAAATTGCATCCATAGACGTTGTTATATCCTCTTCTTCAAGTGTTTTTTCATCTGAACGAAGCATGAAGCGAATAGACAAACTTACATTATCACCAAGAGATTCATCTCTGTATCTATCAACCGGATAAAATCTGATAAGTTCCTTTGTTGCCGACGACTCTATGACATTTTTTAGCTTATCATAACTCATCTCTTTTGGCATTATGATACTTAAATCTCTAAAAGAAGCTTGATATTTTGAAGTAGTGTGAGCTATTTTGAGTTCAAACGGAAGTTTGTCAAAATCAAGTTCACACATAAATGTAATATCTAAATCATAACTGTTTTCTACATTTGGATTCACTCTAAAAAGTTCTCCAACAACCTCACCTTGAATCAAAATTTCTGCAGATTGATACATGTGAGAGAGTGAATGCTTAGTTCTGAATTGTCTAAGTTCAAATTCACCAATAATATCAGAGATTTTTCTAACAAAATATGCAAAATCGATTCTTTGAGGTTTCCCTGCATTGCTAAGTGTTTGCTTCTCTTTATCACCACAAAATAGCATAGACATTTTAAGAGATTCTTCTCTTTTTGGATTAAACACAGATCCAACTTCAAAAAGTTTCACTTGGGAATAACCATTTTTAATATTTAAAGAAGCCGCTTTTAAAAGACCGGTTAATAATGTTGGACGTAACGTGTCAAGAGTGCTTACAATAGGATTTAACAATTCCAACTCTTCAAGTGTTGTTTCAAATCCGTACTCATGAAGCACTTTTTTTTCATCAAATACAAAATGTACAGTCTCAAAGAAACCGCTATATGCAGCACGATGTCTGAATTCTCTTCTTTTTTTATACAAGGAGTAGTCGCTTCCAAGTCTATTAGCTTCTGTGAAAATAAAAGGTTTTGAAGGTATATTATCGATTCCAACCAAGCGGACTATTTCCTCCACGACATCTTGTTTATTTACAATATCATGACGATATCTTGGAATAGACACGACAAAGGTATCTGCTTGTGATTTTGATATATTAAAACCTAAGTTAGTTAAAATTTTTGTTACCTTTGTTTTATCAATTTTTGCACCAATTATTGCATCAATTTCTTGTTTTGTAATGTTTACATTTTTGTTTTCATAGGAATCACTCAGTTCAATTTTTCCGCCAAAGATGGAAGATTCGGAATTTTCTTCAATCATATCCAAACAAAATGATAAACCTTGATTTAATTCAGGTTCACTTCCTCGTGAAGTTCTGTAGTACATAGGACCTGCATCCATTTTATGAACTGCCATCTGCTTAGATATGATATCTGGTGGGATATAACTGGCTTCTATTAAAACAATGCCCTCATCATAGTTTACTTTTGATGATTCTTCTTGAGAAATTCCAACAACTGAGGCTCTCGTGTGCGCCATAATGCAAGAATATCCATTTTCATCCTGAGTCAATTCTATCTTAGCCATTGTTTCATTTTCTTCACAGAAAAAATCATAATTATAAGCTCGTAAAATAACACCGCTGCTATGGGTAGAATAAAGCATTACAGATTCTATATCAGTCTGTCTTTTATCTTCGATTTGCGCAAGTCTTAGTTTTACAATAAAAGGAAGTTTAAAATTTTTAAGGTCTATAGCTTTATAACGAAGATTTACATTTAAATCTTTTTTATGAGTTAAACTTAGTATTCTGCCAATACCTATTCTTTTATCTTCGTTTTCGTTGATTTTTTTTTCTTTTAATGGTCTGTCGTAAGCTGCACTTAAATCACGGGCAATACCTCTAATGCTTAAACAATCGCCTCTGTTTGCCGTGAGCTCAATTTCTATTAAATCATCAGAAAATATTGGATGTTCGCAAACTTCTTGACCTAAAGAAAAAACTCCAAGACAATTATCCAATTCCAATATCCCATCTTGACAATCTTCAATGCCGATTTCAGTAGCAGAACAAATCATCCCATCGCTTTCAACCCCGCGAAGTTTAACGGGCTTAATCACCAAACCGCTAGGCATTACAGCACCAATAGTAGCAACAACTACTTCAAGACCTGCTCTTACATTTGAAGCACCACAAACAATTTGTCGTACACTGGCTCCAATATCTACTTGACATACATTCAATTTTTCTGCATCAGGGTGTTTTTCACATTCAAGTACTTTTCCAAAAATGATCTTTTTTGGAATATCATATGTTTTAACTCTATCTACTTCTAAACCAATGGAATTGAAAGTTTTTACTAACTCATCCGTAGATATACCGTCCAAGTCTATCCACTCTTCCAACCAACTTCTAGTAACTATCATTGAAACTGCTCCAGCAACTTAATATCTCCCTCAAACAGAGAACGAAGATCACCAATCTGATGAATAAGCATAGCAAACCTTTCAACACCAAGGCCAAAAGCATAACCACTCACATTTTCATAATTTACGGCTTCAAACACATTTTGATCAACTATTCCACAGCCTAAAACCTCTAACCAGCCAGTTTTGGAGCATACTCTACAGCCGTCTCCTTTACAAAATACACAAGAGATGTCAACTTCTGCAGATGGTTCAGTAAAAGGAAAGAAACTAGGTCTAAAGCGAACTTCAACTTCTCCAAACATGTACTTTAAAAAATCTTCTAAAATAAACTTTAAATTAGCAAAAGAAACTTTACCTTCCTTATCAACCAAAAGTCCTTCAACCTGATGGAACATTGGGGTATGAGTGATGTCATAATCACGACGAAAAACACTCCCCGGAGCTATCATACGGATAGGTGGCTTAGTATTCATCATAGTTCTAATCTGAACCGGTGAAGTATGAGTCCTTAGAAGCATCTCATCTTTAAAGTAAAAGGTGTCTTGCATATCTCTTGCCGGGTGATATTTAGGCAGGTTTAAAGCTTCAAAATTATGAAAGTCATCCTCAACCATATTGCCGGTTTTCACATCAAAATTCATAGCTGTAAAATATTCAACTATCCTATCCATAGTTTCCATAACAGGATGAAGTGCTCCAGCTTGACTTTTTGAAGAGTATAGTGATACATCAATTGCTTCAGCTTTCATGGCGGCTTCGAGCTCTAAAGTTTGCAATGTTATTTTTCTCAGCATCAGTTCATTTGTCAATGCGCTTTTATGTGTATTTAAATCTTTTGCTATTTGTGCTTTTTCTTCATTGGATGCGCTTTTCATTTTAGCGAATTCTTCTGCTAAAACACCCTTTTTACCGAACACAGAGATGCGAATTTCTTCAAGCTTCTCAACACTCTGTGCCTCTTTTATTGCATCATACCACTCTTTCAATAGAGTCTCCATAATCGTAAAATTTAAAATGGATTATAGTTAAATATATTTAATAGCTAGCTTTAATCAATTATTTATGTTCTATTAGACTTCTTGCATAACTCTTATATGCCTCAGCACTTTATAGAGAGTTTTAATCAAGGCAGATGTTCTCAAGCGTAGCCGTAGCTACGGTTGGGGTTATCTAACGCAGAGTAAAGCTCTCTATAAAGTGCCCTACGGGAGGAGTAAAAAGGGGTAATCTAGCACAAAAAAATATTTTATCCTTAGCTACGGCTAGGCATAAAAATTTATTTTGCACAATCTCACCCCTTTTTACTTCTCTGAGGGATATAAGAGTTTTGCAAGAAGTCTATTATCCTATGCTATAATCTTAAAAATTTAAAAAATAGGATTTTATAATGTGTTTATTTTGTAAAATAGTAAATAAAGAGATACCTTCAAATATAATTTTAGAAGATGATGAGTTTATAGCTTTTCATGACATTAATCCAAAAGCGCCTATACATATTTTAGCCATACCAAAGGTGCATGTAGACAGCTTTAATGATGTATCTCCCGAGTTAATGGCAAATATGACTGTTTTTATACAAAGCATCGCAAAAGAAGTGCAAATTGTGCAAAGTGGATACAGAGTTATTACAAATATTGGTGAAAATGGTGGGCAAGAAGTAAAGCATCTGCATTTTCATGTTCTTGGCGGTACGAAGCTTAAGTGGGGGCACTTTAGTGATGCAGATACTCAAGGACACTTCTAAATCGTAAGGGATGAAAGTATTAAAATACTGTTTTAAAGCCTAATCATAATAACAGAAATCGTTAAGTGGTTATATTTTTCTTTGTAATTTAGTATCAAAAAAGTCTCAATACGATATAATTCGGCTTTCAATTTAAAGGTTCGGATTATGCAAGCAGACAAAGAAACATTACAAATAATTTCAAATGAGACCAAAGGTTCTATTAACCATATTGCAGTAGTAACTCCCAGCATGTATGCGTCTATATTTAAAAACTTCGCTTTAAGCCACAAAACACAAATAGAGAATGAAAAAGATTTAGCAAACGATCTAATCATGGGTGAATGTTCAAGATTAACAGATTTACAAATTCAAACTTCAAAAAATGTACAGCAGCTGAGTAAAAATACAGATATGGCAATCGGCGCAATAAAAGACAAAAATGAATCATTACTAAATGACATTTTACATGAAACTGAGAATCTTCGTAAGGAGTTAGAAAAATTAAAAAAGTCTGTTTATAGAGATGAACTGACCAATACTTTCAATAGAAAATGGTTGCATGACAATGTTCTAAATGAAGATTTACAAAGTTTTAACACTTCCGGAACATTAGCTATGATCGACTTAAACTACTTTAAAATCATAAACGATACATATGGGCATATAATAGGGGATAAAGTTTTAGTATTTATTGCAAATCAGCTAAAAAAAACTAAAGAATCTGTCATAAGATATGGCGGAGATGAGTTCATTGTCATATTTTCCAATTCCTCTATACACAAAAATGCTTTCTCAGAATTAGACAGATTAAGAGAAGAGATTTTACACAAACAAGTAAAAGTTAAAGATGACTTATTTAGAATGAGTTTTTCTATAGGTATCCAAGAGTTTAAAAGAGATGATATTTTAGCAGAGATAATAGAACAAGCCGACAAAGATATGTATGACGATAAAATGAAAATAAAAAAACGCATTACTGGGAGATAAACAACTATTCACCTCTTTTTTGATACAATAAAGTGTTTTTATATTTGCTCTGAAGAGGTGCGTATGTCTGAAGAAAAAGAATTATTTTTAAAAACGGGCCTATCACAGATAGCAATAACGAATATGTTGGTTGAAAAGTTAAAGCCTTCTATGGACTATCTGACATATAACATTAAACGCTACCATGTACCTGTCACATTAGTTCTGTTTTATTCAGAAGAGGATGTATTTGAGCAATTAACAGCTGCAAAAAGGTTGACTGACGCGATAAATACTATCAAAGTCGGTGATTCTTATTTCAATTTTATATTTTTACCATTTACGGATGAAGTAGATGCTTATCCTTTTATCAGACATGTTCAGTACAATGAACTTAGCAATATAAAAAACTTATACTACTATGAAAAGCTGCCACCCACAATATACAATCATTATAATTTCATTAACACTTATCTCTTTGAGATTGCCCAATTGAAAGAAACAGCTAATTAAAATTATTCATATCTCATAAAATCTCTTCTAAGTAAACCCTCACATCATTTTAGATATAATCGCAAAATTTTAAATAGACAATTTTAAGGCGATTTACATGTCAGCAAACAGTTACGAACCGGCAAAAATAGAAGATCAGTTTTACAAAATATGGGAAGAGCGAAAATACTTCGAGATAGACGGTAACAAAGCCATCCAAGAAGATGGAAAAAATTTCTCTATCATGATGCCACCTCCAAATGTTACCGGAAGACTGCATATCGGTCATGCCCTCACATTTACCCTTCAAGATATTATCACACGATACAAACGAATGGACGGCTATAAAACGCTTTGGCAACCAGGGACTGACCATGCCGGTATTGCGACTCAAAATGTTGTTGAGAAGCAACTTTTAGCAGAAGGCACTACCAAAGAAGAGCTGGGTCGTGAAAAGTTTTTAGAGCGCGCTTGGGCTTGGAAAGCAGAATCTGCTGGCATAATGACAGATCAACTGCGTAAACTTGGGGTATCCCCAGCTTGGGAACGTGAGCGTTTTACTATGGACGAGGGACTTCAAAAATCTGTTAAAGAAGCTTTTGTTCATCTATACAATGATGGTCTCATTATTCGCGGGAACTACATGGTCAACTGGTGTACCCACGATGGGGCACTTAGTGACATAGAAGTTGAGCATGAAGACCACAATGGAAAGTTCTACCATATCAAGTACCCTTTTGCTGATGGAAGCGGACATGTAGAAGTTGCAACTACAAGACCTGAAACTTACTTTGGCGATACAGCGGTTATGGTTCATCCTGATGATGAACGCTATAAACATTTAATAGGTAAAAAAATCAAGCTTCCACTTTTGGAACGTGAAGTAGCTATCATTGCAGATACACATGTAGACATGGATTTTGGAACCGGTGTTGTAAAAGTAACCCCTGCACATGACCAAAACGATTATGAAGTTGGAAAACGTCATGACCTGGAATTCATTACAGTATTCGATGAAAAAGGTATTTTAAACGACTACGCTGAAGAGTTTAAAGGTTTAGAGCGAATCGACGCTCGAGAAGTAATTGTAAAAAGACTTGCAGAAGAAGGCTTTATGGTTAAAATAGAAGACCATAAACACCAAGTTGGACACTGCTACAGATGTAAAAATATTGTTGAACCGTATATCTCAAAACAATGGTTTGTCAGAAAAGAAGTAGCTGATAAATCAATTGAGAAAACAAATGCAGGTGAAGCCAAGTTCTTCCCTCCTCACTGGATAAACTCTTACAACTCTTGGATGGGTGAGTTAAGAGACTGGTGTATCTCTCGTCAACTTTGGTGGGGACATCAGATTCCAGTATTTTACTGTGATGATTGTGACCATGAGTTCGCTTCACAAGACGAACACCCTTCAAACTGTCCGAAATGTGCATCTAAGAACCTAACTCAAGACCCAGATGTTCTAGATACTTGGTTCTCTTCTGCTTTATGGCCTTTTTCAACTTTAGGCTGGGGAAATGGCGATGCAGAGATGGATAAATTATTTCAATCAGATGATATGAAAGATTTTTATCCAAACACTCTGCTAATCACCGGTTTTGACATACTTTTCTTCTGGGTAGCCAGAATGATGATGATGGGTGAAAATTTCAATGGGCAATTGCCGTTTAATCACATCTATCTTCATGCTCTGGTTCGCGATGAAAAAGGTGACAAGATGAGTAAATCTAAGGGCAATGTTATAGACCCTCTTGACATGGTAAATCAGTACAGTGCCGATATCTTGCGTTTCACTCTTGCAATATCTGCAGCTCAAGGTCGTGACATCCGAATGAGCACGGAAAAACTGGAGCAAAACCGTAACTTTACAAACAAACTTTATAACGCTTCTAAATACCTGCAAATGAATGTAGAGACTTTTCCGGATATGAAAGGTTTTTGCCTAGAAACACCTCTTGGCAAATACATGATGTCTCGGTTAAATGTAGCTACAAAAGAAGTTCGCGGATATTTGGATGAGTATAAATTCAATGATGCGGCACTTGTCATGTACCGCTTTTTATGGAATGAGTTTTGTGATTGGGGAATCGAACTAAGTAAGGCTGACAAAGGTTCTATAGTTGAACTTGGAGCGATATTCAAAGAATCTATGAAGCTTCTGCATCCTTTTATGCCTTTTATTACAGAGTATCTTTACCATGAATTATCTGGAACTGCTTTAGAAGACAGCAATTCTATTATGGTCATGAACTATCCGACAAAAACAAAAAGAAGAGAAAAAGAGGAAAAAACTTTTGAGATTATCATGGACGCTATCGTGTCTATCAGACGTGCGAAAGTTCTTGTTGATTTGGCAAATCAAAAAATAGAAAAAGCTTTTGTAAAAATTGACGATATTAGTGAAGATGATAAAGTGATGATGCTTCCGTTTATTGCCAGACTTGCCAAAGTTGAAGTAGTAGAATTTACAGAAACTAAAATAGATAACGCAGTAAGTGATATAGCCGATACATGTGAGACTTTTATCCCAACTGATTCTATTGATTTAAGCTCAATCATCTCAAAACTTGAAAAACAAGATGAAAAGTTGCAAAAAGAGATAGACAAACTGAGCGGAATGCTAAACAACGAAAGATTTGTAGCAAACGCACCTGAAGATGTACTCACTAAAAACCGAGAAGCATTGGCTGATGCAAAAACTAAACAGGAAAAAGTTTTAGAGCAACTGAGCTCACTCAAAATATAAATTATTATATAACATTACATGTAAGTTTACATGCCATTGTATCTAATGGTATGTTGTTTGCTTAATTGTGTCAACTTGAGAATTAAAAAGGTTTTGAATGATAAAGAAAATTTTTGTATTAAGCTTAGCTCTTAGCATCTCTCTTTTTGGCGACATTAATAAGCATAAATTAGACCAGCTCAAAATTGGTGCACTGATTGTTAAAGATTTAAATACAAAAAATATTTTATACTCAAAATATGCCGAAAAAAGAGTTAGCCCGGCGAGTTTAACAAAAGTTATGACAGCACTCTTGGCAATACAAAGCGGCAGAATGAATCAACGGGTGACGATTACAAGAGCTATGCTAAAAGTGAAGCCCACAATAGCCGGGTACAAGAGAGGTGATGTTGTATTGATGAGTGATTTAGTAAGAGCGGCCATGATTAAATCAGACAATGATGCGGCAAAAGCGATTGCAATTGCAATCGGCGGCGGGGATGAAAAGAAATTTATTGCTATGATGAATTATAAAGCTAAGCAACTTGGAATGAATCATACCCATTTTACTAATCCTTGTGGTTTTGATGAAAAAAAGCACTACTCTTCTCCAAATGATTTACTAAAAATGGCTGAATATGCCATCAAAAATCCGACATTCAATACAATCAGTAATCAAAGCTCTCACACCTACCATGTACTAAGAAAAGGTAAATTAACATCATTTACTGCCTACACACACAATCGTCTCTTACACAAATATCAGTATGCCGTTGGCGTTAAAACAGGATATACTTCAAAAGCAGGGGCTTGCTTGATTGCTCGCGCTAAAAAAGATGGTCAAGATTGCTTGATTGTCATGATGAATTCTAAAGAAGATCGCTGGAAAACTGCAAAAGCAATTTTCCAGCAGGTAATATAAAAGAAAAATCGGTATAAAACACTATTAATAGCGCGTTAATCTTGCAATAATGTCGTTGATACTATCTGCAAATAATGTGTATAAAAACGGTTCTAAATCTTGTGAGCTAAACGATGGTTTAATCCAATCTGTCTTTTTTTGTCTAAAGCTTTGGGTTATTACTTTTTCACCTTTTTTTATGATGACCGCAATCTCTATCTCCCCTTTAAGATTTGCATCCAAAACTTTATCATTATAGATTAACTCTATATTTTTAATATATATTTCTAGAACTAACGATGCATCATCAATATTTGTATCTGTGTTAAATCCGGCAATATTGAGTGCATGCCCAAGTCCTTCTTTGTATTTATCTGCAAAATTCACATCACTGAAAAGTCTTTCCAACTTTTCAGTATTGTCAAGATGATATCCGATGCTTCGCTTATCTATTCTAGTATCTTGTACCAACTTAATGTAAGTAGACTTTTTCTCTGTTAAGATTGGACCAGCATAATCAGCTTTGTATGACTGAAGATTGATGGCCTCATTTTTATATGAACACCCTCCTATTAACAATGCTATTGCAACTAAATAAATTAAATTTTTCACAATGATATCCCTCCTTAAAAATTAGCTAAAGTATACAGCATGGATGATTAACATGTAAAACAATTAATTTTTACTTATCTCTATAAAACTATCTGGGATAATAGATTTATATTTTGGCATAGACTGTCCGATGCTGGAATTAACATACGTTGGATCAGCTATCACAAGTTTTCTTGAACCTTTTTTTACACTATCTCCAATCATAGGTATTGCCAGTGCTGTTGCCATGTGATCTTTATACTTCACGCCAACGACACCTATATTAAATAGTTTTTTAATTAAGTACGCAAACAGAATTGCCCTATCTTCACAATCTGATTTGTCATGAACTAAAGTTTCTTCTGCAAACATAACTTTTTCTCTGCCAAACTGCTGATAATCGGTTTCATATTCAAAAGAATTTTGAACAAAATGAAGCACAAAATTTATAGCATCACTTGCTTTCATACCATCTATATAGTTTTTAAGTGCCAACGCAACACCTGCATATGTCTTACTATCAACAGGAGCATTAAAGAATACCTCATAGTCAGCCTGCGGATAAGTAGCCATAAAATCTACAAGATTCTGATTATACTCAAATGGTATGCTATATTCTTTTCCATAGTCTTTAAACGATAGAGTTTTTGTTTTTATATCTGATGCAAAGGTTGGAATAATATCCAAAGATAAATCAAGTCCCATTTCTGAGTCTGGATAATTTTGCTCATAGGTATAGAACTTGCCCATACCTCCTTTTGCATATTTTGAAAGAACATAAAATTTATTTTTACCTAAAGTGTAACTAGGTGTCGAGTAAATGATTTTTTTTGAATAATAGATAAGTTCTACATGTTTATCTGAAAGTCCGACTTTCACAGCAAATCCGAGCTTGTTAAATATAAACCAGCTTAAAAGTTTTGACTCATCCTGATTAGAAAAAATTGTATCGCTTATTTTAAGAACTAAAAGATAAGTAGCCCAATCATTTAAATTCATACTTTCTCTTACCTTATTAATATTTTGAATAAGGGACTCATATTCACTATTAGCGGCAGCAGAAAAGAAATTGGATATACCTTTTTGATTGAACGGATAAAATTTTGCTTCTTGCATCCCTCTTGGCATGTTAAAACCTAACTTAGTTCCATAAAAGTTAAAGTTGATATCCTTTTGAGCTTCTTGAGCTTTATCCTCTTCTTGCATTTCTTCTATTTTGATATCTTTTATGCTAATAGTAACTACCGGGCCAACACTTTTAATTTTTTTGGATGTTGCCGAGGGAATCTCTTTTGGTTTTGAATCTTTATACAGCCTCTCAGATTGTTCAGCGGTATAAGCATTCCACTCTGATTTCAAATACTTAGCAAATTCATTGTCTCTTTCATCTTTGTATTTTTGAAAAGATTCTGTCTGTGTGTGCTTAAAATCTTCAAATGTTCCTGCACTGAGTGAACTAACAACAATTAAAAGAACTAAACTAAAATGGCCAAACACTTTGAATAATCTTGGTTCCCCAGCCTTGTTGTGTTGCATTATTAACATCTCCCTCTGTTTTATAAAGAATTTTTGCTTCACTCATTTGAGCTGAATCTATTTTATTATACTGGTCTATATCATAAGGGCGAATAACACCGCTTATCTGTATAATCTGCTTCTGATTGTCTATTAATATTTCTCTTTTTCCACTGATAAAATAATTTCCATTTTGAAGTACTTTCACTATCCTAGCAGAGACAGTTGTTGTAAATGAAGCATCCTTGGTAGCACTCCCCTTCCCTGCAAATGAACTTGCACTATCACTGCTAAACCCAATATTTGTTAAGCCATTCAGAGCAGCCGCACTGCCTGCAAGAGGACTTGTTCCTGCTGTGGTAAATGCACCGCCACCTAATGCGGAACTATCTGTATTATTCAAAGACTTTGCCGCACTGCTAGAGCTGGTAGTAGTTTCAGCGATAACGACCCTAACTATATCATTTACATGCATAGCCTTATGGTCAGAAAAAAGTGGATTATCACCCTGTCCAAATATACTTCCAGTTGAAACAAAATCTTGTTTATCTTCATGTGCAGGCATTTGCTCAACATATACAGGTGGTTCAAAATCTATTTCAGGGTCTGCTAAATTAGCGGTACATCCGCTTAAAAAAAGCATTGTATAAAACATAGCAAATATTATTAAAAGTGTTTTTGTCATTCTTGTCTCTTTGAAAGCGATGTGCATTTAGTTATAATACTAGCAAAAATAGTTCCAAGGGTACTTATGAATTTAAGAGAAACAATAAACCAAGACGTAAAAGATGCGATGAAGTCTAAAGATACAAAAAAAAGAGATGCACTTAGACTTTTGACAAGTGCTTTTAAGCAAATAGAAGTAGATGAGCGAAAAGACTTAAGCGATGATGATATTATAAAGATAATCCAAACACAGGTAAAAAGAAGAAATGATGCTGCCACTCAATACAAAAATGCCGGTCGCGATGATCTACTTCAAATAGAATTGGATGAGATAGCTTTTTATGAGCCTTATCTTCCTGCACAACTAAGTGATGAGAAACTTACAGAGGCGATTAAAGAAGTTATAGCAAAAGTTGGTGCTACAACGATAAAGGACATGGGAAAGGTTATGGGAATGGCTTCAAAAGAGTTAGCCGGCAAAGCAGATGGTAAGAGAATCAACGAGTGTGTCAAGAGTCTGTTGACTTAAGTTTATAACTTAAATATCAAAATACCGACAGAGTCACCATAACTCATAATTATTTTGTTAAAAACATATAAAATGGTTTACCTGATAACTGCATATCAATCCATATTCCATTGTTATTTCCAATATCATTGAGAGTAGTTTTCAGAGATGTATATTTTTTTGGCAAATCAAACAATATTTTTATTTTTTTATTCAAAAGTATTGTTTTTGTACTGCCTGTGATAGTATTACACAGCTCTCCAACACCATCCATGATGGTTTCTAAATCATTTTCATTTACTTTTTCACCAAGTATAGACTCCATGGCAATAATAGCAGTATCTTTTGGAAATATTAAAACAAACGAGCCTTCTAATTCACCTTTAAAACGCATTACTGCACAAATAATATTTGTCGTTGTATCTATATCAAATCTTTTAACAGCGTGTGAAGATTTTTGAGCTTCCAATCCAGTATACGAGATTAAAGTTTCTACTGCTGTATCCATAAAAACAGGCAAGTTAGCTATAAGTATTTTTGAAAGACCTAGCGTTTTTGATGAATCCGTTGCATCCAAATTCATATTTAATCTACTGTGCGTTACTACCACATCATAATGATGATTGTGCATAAGTTCATTATAATCTGATGCATTTTTAGCAATAACAACTGTATACCCATAACGAATCAATTCTTTAGAGAGTTTTTCACTATTGTCTTCTTCCTCGTCAAATACTAAAATTCGGATATCATGTTTAAATGCTTTAGGGTCCAGAAACAATCTAGCAGAACTACTATTTTTAAATAATTTAACTTTCATATTTTTTGTCAATGCTTTTAAAACTTGATAAAGAGAAATATCATAATCTATAAAACCTATTGGAATGGAATTTTTTTGGCTTAATTCATTTATTTGCTTTAACATTATTGAGATATTTTTATAATCTAAAGCATATGTTGCATTCTTCAAAGAAATTAATATGCCTTTAATCTCCCTCTCAGATATACCTATCTGAGAAGTAATCGAATTTATTAGCAATACAGTTCTGCGGCTTTCAACTACTCCGTTATAACTGAATAGAATAATATTATTTCTTATGTTCATTATGCATTTTCCATTTTTTGATTTTAATTTTTTCCAAATTTCAAATTTTTAAGTGCTGTTTCCTCATCATCTTGACGCATTAAAGATTCACCGACTAAAAATGCATCCACTCCGGCTTTTGATAAATCTTCAAGTTGTCCATGTTCATAAATTCCACTCTCTGCTACAATAATCTTTCCATTTGGAATCATTGGGATTAGCTCGTAACATAGGTTCATATCCATCTCAAAAGTTTGTAAATTTCTATGATTTATGCCGATAATATCACTGCCGGCATAGATGGCCTTTACCAAATCTGACTTGTCATGAACCTCAACCAATGCTTCCATCCCCAAATGTCTTGTATAAGCCAAAAGCTCTTTGAGCTCTTTTTTACTTAGGGCTGCCGCAATAAGTAAGATAAAATCAGCACCATGAACTACAGCTTCTAATATTTGATACTTTGAAACTATAAAATCTTTTCTAAGCAGTGGTATGCCAACATATCTTCTGATTCCGCCCAGATAATCCAAGGAACCCTGAAAGAAATGTGGTTCAGTTAAAATAGAGATAGCACTTGCACCGCCTCTTTCATAACTCTGAGCAATAGCTAGTGGATCAAAATTTTCACGGATTACACCCTTTGAGGGAGATGCTTTTTTCACCTCTGCAATAATTCTATACGGATCTTCCTCTGTAGCTCTCAGGTAAGGAAAAACATCTCTTGGAGCTCTTGCATTAAAAGCCAGCGAACGACCAAGCCAGTCTAGAGAAAACTTTTTTTCTCTAATTATCAAATCTTCTTTTGTTTTTTTAATTATTTCATCTAAAATCATTTTTTCTTTTTAACCTTTTCTATTTTTTTACACTCTTTTATAGTTTTAAAATGTAGCTGAACTTCAGCGTTATCTCCACCTTCCATCTTTACAACTCTGCTTATAATTTCATCCGCCATTTTACAATTTCCAAGTTTATAATATCCCCATGCCAATGAGTCAAGATAAAATGCTGAATTTGGTTCAATCTTTAAAGCCATATTTATATAATCCATAGCCTGCTTTAGGTTTATGTCATGCTCGATCATAATGTAACCAAGATAATTTAAATAAAGTGCACTTTTTTCAACTTGTATAACTTTTTTAAATTTCTTGATTATACTATTATGCATCTCTTTATCATTCTTATTTTCAGAACTCTCATAGGTAAAAATCGCACTTTGTCCAAGATAATTAATCTCACCGGTTTTCTTATATAATTTTTCTGCTAATGGAGCCGCTTTTTTATAATTCTTTAAATTTTGATAAAGATTTAACAACAAATCATCATCGCTATGACTCTCTTCTAAAAATCCCATAAGCTTTAGATAATCTTTTTTATATTCATATATTTTAATTATCTTATCACTAATTGCTTCCCTAGTGTCTATCTTATATAGTCTCAGATATGCAGATAAAAGTCCATCAATATTATTCTCATTACTATAGAACCCTATAAGTCTTGAACAAATCAGTTTTGAACAGCTATACACCCTACTATGCGTTTCCAAATAAGCGATTGCATCTTTTTTTCTATTTAGATTTACATATAAGATTATTGCCATCTTATCTAGAATTTTTTCATTGTAATCCAGAACATAGGCACTTTCAAGATACTTTACCGCTGTATCAAACTTATTTTGCTTTACATATATCTCACTCAACAAAATATAGTCATCAACTTCTTTTGATTTTTCAGCCAAACTTCTTGCCAAGACTTTTGCTTCTTCCAATCTTTCAAGCTCAATGAGAGCTATTATTTTAATCCGGACAAGTATAAAATCATCCAGTTTATCTATGCCGATTGCATCAACTCTCTGTACAACTTTTTCATTTTGTTTCAATGCTAAATCATTCTGCAAAGAACGATAAAGGTACTCTTTTTTATCAGACTTTTCATACAATGTGCTAAATAGTTCAGAGGATGCATTAAAATCTTGTAACTGTTCAGCGCGAAGTGCAAACAAAATGTAAGTGTCTTCTTGAGGAAATACTTTTTCATTTGCTTTGAGTGTTGGTTTTGGAGCTGTAACACTAGTGCATCCAGCTATAAATATTAATATTACTAAAGATAAAAACAGTTTAAACATCTTCACTTCCTGTTGTAATTCCCGGACATTCCAATTTTAGCTCATCAACTCTTGTTTTAAAGTAATCCCAAAAAGGAAAAGTTCTGCACTGCAAAGGTCTTGCATCATAAACTTTGCATCCGTTTGACTCTCTATCATAAAAAGCACATTCATGAGAACCATTGAATTGGTTCTCTTTTATAGAATACTTATACCCTTTTTTAAAAAGATAAGTATCCACAAATTCTTGTATTTGTAAATTTAATAAATTTGCAATATTTTCTATTTCATCTTTGCTGACATATATATATCCGCTTTCACCCGTGCAGCATCTGCCTTGACATGTAGAACAGGCTGATGAGTCAAAAATATAAGGAAATCCCTCTTTGTTTATTAGATTTGACATTTAATACTCTGGGTAGCTGCTTTTTTGTAAATATTCTGCGCCTGTTGTGAAAAATCACTGCCATCAAAACTAATAAATGGCGGCCATATTTTCATAAGTGATTTTGAGCTGTTTCGTACATGTAACATAACTAAAGATGCCTTTTTATCTATTTTTGGATGAACAAACTGCACATCTTCTACTCTTAATTTTACTCTATCCAATTCAGCACAAATCAAAGCAAACTGAGAAGCATCATAACAAAAAATGAAATGTGCTTTTGGCTTCAATGTTTGTGAAACTTTTTTAAAAAATTCTTTTAATGGTAAGTTGATATTATACCTTGCATTAAATAACATTTCGTTATCACTTCTTGAGGCACCATCATGATAAAAGGGTGGATTTGAAATAATATAATCATATTTCGTCGTTTCTTCTAGCTCCAAAAAGTCACATGCATGCATTTTATATTCGATTTTATTAACTTTGGCGTTTGTTGTTGCGTAGTGGACAAAAGCTTCTTGTTTTTCAACAGCTTCAAGTTTTACTTTAGGATTATCCCGAGCAACCAAAAGCCCGACCACTCCACAGCCTGCCCCAACATCAAGTAGCTTTCCTTTAGGTTTGAAAAAAGATATAAAATCATACAAGAAAATTGAATCACTGTTATAACAGTAACCCTCTTGTGGCTGGTAAAGCAACATTTTCATTCCTAAAAGCATTTTGGATATAATTTTATAATTATATCTCAAAGGCTTTAAATGATTATTATTCCGGCACGATTAGCATCAACTAGGTTTCCACAAAAGGTTTTGGCAGATATTGGCGGATTGCCTATGGTTGTAAGAACAGCAAAAAGAGTGGCGCATTTAGACAGGGTTGTAGTTGCTGCAGATGATGAGCTGATTATCTCTACATGTAGAGAACATGGGATAGAAGCCATGTTAACTTCAACAACACATAAAAGCGGTACAGATCGTATCCATGAGTGTGCAAATATACTCAAACTTGATGAAAATGAGATCATCGTCAATGTGCAGGCTGATGAGCCATTCATTGAGCCTGAAGTTGTAGAGATGCTTATAAAAAAACTGAAAGCTCTTCAGGATAATAAAGAGCCTTTCATTATGGGAAGTTGTTTTAATGCCATCAACTCAGAAGCGGCAAAAGATCCAAATCTTGTAAAAGTTGTGCTTGACGATGAAAATAATGCCATATATTTTTCCCGTTCACTCATTCCATATAACATGGGTGGCGGTGCTACATATTTTGGACACATAGGTATTTACGGATTTAGTAAAAAAAGCTTAAATGAGTTTTGTAATTTGAGTGATGCACCCATAGAAGATATTGAAAAACTGGAACAACTCCGTGCAATTTACCATCAAAAAAAGATAACTATGGTTAAAGTAGCAAGTACTGGTTTTGGGATTGATACACCTGAAGATTTAAAAAGAGCTATAGAAATTTTTCTTTGATAATTATATGACAGCCGAACAACAGCTGTCATATTTTAGATATTAAAATCTATAAGACACCCCGATACTTGCAACTGGATAATACTTAAATCCATCTAAATCATCATCTAGCTTACTTTGTTCAGCAGCGACATTATTTAATAATGCAGTTTTTGCTGTGCCAGTTAGTGTAGTGTTAACAGAAATACTACTATCTGGATTCCCTTGAAACATTACACCCAAGTCTGCTACGAAATTCCAGCCAGCACTCTTAACAGCATTGCCCCAACCAATCCCTAAATATGGTGCAAATTTATTAAAATCTACAGTTGCATCAACAGAACTAACATCCGTTGTAGTATATGTAGTACCATTAAAATTAAATGTACCCGATACAGCTGGGTTACCTGTCATATCTAGTTTATTGCCATTATACATAGCACCGCCGGTTAAGCGAAATTGACTAGCTTCAAAAGGTGAGTAATCCAGCAATAGACTCACTGTCAATAGTTTTAAATCAATGTCATAATCAATATTTGATTTACTTCCACTAGTACTATATTTAAATCCATTGACACCGACTCTAGCGTTAACATTATCTAAGATAGAAGTGGTTAGTTCCAGACCGGCACCTAATGTACCAGCTTTGACGCTGAGCGCATTTTTACTAAACATTTCACTATCTGCCATAACAGAAGAGGCAAATAACGAGACTGAGGCGATAGCCAATATTATTTTATTATTCAATTTTAAATCCTTAAAATAGTATGTTATAAATATAACTAACTTTGTAAGATATTGTTAAGTATGGGATTTTAAAAGTTATGTAACTCTTTATTTTGTAACAAATAGGAACATTTTGTATTGGAAATTTTTATGAGAATTATTTTTATGAGAGCCAACCAAACCTTTGTATAAAAGATTTAGTTGTAAGAAATATTTACAAATTAGATATTATCACGAATACCTAAATCAGATACCAGTTTCATATAAGCATCTTTATTTGTTCTTTTGAAATACTTCATAAGACGACGACGCTGACCAACTAGTTTTAATAAACCAAGTCTTGAAGCATGATCTTTTTTAAACACTTTAAGGTGTTCAGTCAATTCACTAATTCTATTTGTTAAAAGTGCAATTTGAACTTCACTTGAGCCTGTATCTGTTGCATTGCGACCATATTTCGCAATAATCTCTTGTTTTTTAGCCGTATCTAAAGCCATAATAGCCTCCTGATGGGTATAGTAATCTAACAGTTACATGCAAATGCGTAAAAGTTGAAGTGGCATTTTAGCAAAATTTTTCTTTAAATTTCATTTTTGTGTCAGTATTTTATAAAATAACTTGTCATTTTAATTAGATATTTTTAAATAATGCTGTTTTCAACTTCTTTGGATATAATCTAGCTTTTAAAAAGACCAAACTAAAGTAAAAATCATGCTAATAACCCGTGCTAGTGAATATGCTATATTATCTCTTATTGTTTTATCAAAAGCAGAATCACCTATGGATAGTGAAACACTCTCCCGTGAACTGTCAATTTCTAAAAGTTTTTTGGCAAAGATACTGCAATCATTGGCAAAAAGCGATGTTTTAAAATCATACAAAGGTGTCAATGGCGGTTTTGTTTTGGCAGACGAGCCTAGAAATATATCTATGCTCCAAATTATGTCATCAGTTGAAGGAAAAGCCCCCGCGGTATTTGACTGTGCTTCATCTTTGGATGATTGTACCTCTGATAGGGCAAATATCTGCAGTGTCTGGCCATTTTTAAATAGGCTTCAAGGGAAAATTGACTCTTTTTTAGCTGAGCTGACTTTAGCTGATATTTTGGATGAAGAGTAACACATTATGTTTGCATTTATTGAAACAGTACAATCTAGTGAGATAAAGTAACTTGGCAAAAAAACTTACGCTTCGACAGCAGGTTGGTACAACTTTAAACTTTCTTCTTGGACAGAGAGATTTAAGTGTAGTAGTCTTTGTAATGGCAATCTTAGCAATTATTATAGTTCCTTTGCCTTCAGGCCTGCTGGATGTATTGCTTACAGTTTCAATGGCAATAGCTGTTTTAATTTTACTCATTTCTCTTTATGTTCCAAAACCGACAGATTTGACAACTTTTCCAACTCTCATCTTAATTGTCACACTCTTTCGACTATCGTTGAATGTTGCAACTACCAGGATGATTCTGAGCCATGGAAATGAAGGCCCTAATGCTGTTAGCGATATCATAAGCAGCTTTGGAAACTTTGTTGTCGGTGGGAATTTTGTTATTGGTATTATAGTTTTTTCCATACTCGTTCTTATAAACTTTATGGTTATTACAAAAGGTTCAACCAGAGTTGCAGAGGTTGCAGCTCGTTTCGTACTAGACTCAATGCCAGGTAAACAGATGGCTGTTGATGCCGACTTAAATGCAGGTCTCATAGATGATGCAGAAGCTAAGCAAAGAAGAGCCGAAATCCTTCAAGATGCAAACTTTTATGGAGCCATGGATGGATCCAGCAAGTTTGTAAAAGGTGATGCTGTTGCCGGTATTATCATTACACTTATCAACATTATCGGTGGCTTCTTAATAGGTGTATTTCAACACGATATGACAGTTGGCGATAGTGCCTCTACTTTTACACTCCTGACAATTGGTGATGGCTTAGTTGGTCAAATCCCTGCTCTAATAATCTCAACAGCAACCGGTATTATGATAACCCGTTCCTCAAGTGATGGAGACAACTTTGCAGAGGGTACTATCAACCAAATCATGGGAAATGCAAAAATCATGATGATAGTTGGTTTTATCATGATTTTGTTTGCATTGGTTCCAGGTCTTCCCACGGCTTCGATGGGATTTGTTGGGATTATATTTGCACTGCTTGGCTGGGCAATTTATAAATACGACAGAGGTGAACTCACCATTTTAAATGTTGAAAGTATTTTGAGTAAAAAAACTCCAGCTCAACAGGAACAAGAAAAAAGTGCAAAAAAACCGCAAAAATCAAACGAAGAAATAGCAAAAGAAGAAGAAACGGCTCTTGAGGATATTTTAAAAGTCGAGATGCTCGAGCTTACGCTCGGATACCAACTCATTCGTTTAGCTGACAGCGCTCAAGGTGGAGATTTCGCTCGAGAAGTAATTGTAAAAAGACTTGCAGAAGAAGGCTTTATGGTTAAAATAGAAGACCATAAACACCAAGTTGGACACTGCTACAGATGTAAAAATATTGTTGAACCGTATATCTCAAAACAATGGTTTGTCAGAAAAGAAGTAGCTGATAAATCAATTGAGAAAACAAATGCAGGTGAAGCCAAGTTCTTCCCTCCTCACTGGATAAACTCTTACAACTCTTGGATGGGTGAGTTAAGAGACTGGTGTATCTCTCGTCAACTTTGGTGGGGACATCAGATTCCAGTATTTTACTGTGATGATTGTGACCATGAGTTCGCTTCACAAGACGAACACCCTTCAAACTGTCCGAAATGTGCATCTAAGAACCTAACTCAAGACCCAGATGTTCTAGATACTTGGTTCTCTTCTGCTTTATGGCCTTTTTCAACTTTAGGCTGGGGAAATGGCGATGCAGAGATGGATAAATTATTTCAATCAGATGATATGAAAGATTTTTATCCAAACACTCTGCTAATCACCGGTTTTGACATACTTTTCTTCTGGGTAGCCAGAATGATGATGATGGGTGAAAATTTCAATGGGCAATTGCCGTTTAATCACATCTATCTTCATGCTCTGGTTCGCGATGAAAAAGGTGACAAGATGAGTAAATCTAAGGGCAATGTTATAGACCCTCTTGACATGGTAAATCAGTACAGTGCCGATATCTTGCGTTTCACTCTTGCAATATCTGCAGCTCAAGGTCGTGACATCCGAATGAGCACGGAAAAACTGGAGCAAAACCGTAACTTTACAAACAAACTTTATAACGCTTCTAAATACCTGCAAATGAATGTAGAGACTTTTCCGGATATGAAAGGTTTTTGCCTAGAAACACCTCTTGGCAAATACATGATGTCTCGGTTAAATGTAGCTACAAAAGAAGTTCGCGGATATTTGGATGAGTATAAATTCAATGATGCGGCACTTGTCATGTACCGCTTTTTATGGAATGAGTTTTGTGATTGGGGAATCGAACTAAGTAAGGCTGACAAAGGTTCTATAGTTGAACTTGGAGCGATATTCAAAGAATCTATGAAGCTTCTGCATCCTTTTATGCCTTTTATTACAGAGTATCTTTACCATGAATTATCTGGAACTGCTTTAGAAGACAGCAATTCTATTATGGTCATGAACTATCCGACAAAAACAAAAAGAAGAGAAAAAGAGGAAAAAACTTTTGAGATTATCATGGACGCTATCGTGTCTATCAGACGTGCGAAAGTTCTTGTTGATTTGGCAAATCAAAAAATAGAAAAAGCTTTTGTAAAAATTGACGATATTAGTGAAGATGATAAAGTGATGATGCTTCCGTTTATTGCCAGACTTGCCAAAGTTGAAGTAGTAGAATTTACAGAAACTAAAATAGATAACGCAGTAAGTGATATAGCCGATACATGTGAGACTTTTATCCCAACTGATTCTATTGATTTAAGCTCAATCATCTCAAAACTTGAAAAACAAGATGAAAAGTTGCAAAAAGAGATAGACAAACTGAGCGGAATGCTAAACAACGAAAGATTTGTAGCAAACGCACCTGAAGATGTACTCACTAAAAACCGAGAAGCATTGGCTGATGCAAAAACTAAACAGGAAAAAGTTTTAGAGCAACTGAGCTCACTCAAAATATAAATTATTATATAACATTACATGTAAGTTTACATGCCATTGTATCTAATGGTATGTTGTTTGCTTAATTGTGTCAACTTGAGAATTAAAAAGGTTTTGAATGATAAAGAAAATTTTTGTATTAAGCTTAGCTCTTAGCATCTCTCTTTTTGGCGACATTAATAAGCATAAATTAGACCAGCTCAAAATTGGTGCACTGATTGTTAAAGATTTAAATACAAAAAATATTTTATACTCAAAATATGCCGAAAAAAGAGTTAGCCCGGCGAGTTTAACAAAAGTTATGACAGCACTCTTGGCAATACAAAGCGGCAGAATGAATCAACGGGTGACGATTACAAGAGCTATGCTAAAAGTGAAGCCCACAATAGCCGGGTACAAGAGAGGTGATGTTGTATTGATGAGTGATTTAGTAAGAGCGGCCATGATTAAATCAGACAATGATGCGGCAAAAGCGATTGCAATTGCAATCGGCGGCGGGGATGAAAAGAAATTTATTGCTATGATGAATTATAAAGCTAAGCAACTTGGAATGAATCATACCCATTTTACTAATCCTTGTGGTTTTGATGAAAAAAAGCACTACTCTTCTCCAAATGATTTACTAAAAATGGCTGAATATGCCATCAAAAATCCGACATTCAATACAATCAGTAATCAAAGCTCTCACACCTACCATGTACTAAGAAAAGGTAAATTAACATCATTTACTGCCTACACACACAATCGTCTCTTACACAAATATCAGTATGCCGTTGGCGTTAAAACAGGATATACTTCAAAAGCAGGGGCTTGCTTGATTGCTCGCGCTAAAAAAGATGGTCAAGATTGCTTGATTGTCATGATGAATTCTAAAGAAGATCGCTGGAAAACTGCAAAAGCAATTTTCCAGCAGGTAATATAAAAGAAAAATCGGTATAAAACACTATTAATAGCGCGTTAATCTTGCAATAATGTCGTTGATACTATCTGCAAATAATGTGTATAAAAACGGTTCTAAATCTTGTGAGCTAAACGATGGTTTAATCCAATCTGTCTTTTTTTGTCTAAAGCTTTGGGTTATTACTTTTTCACCTTTTTTTATGATGACCGCAATCTCTATCTCCCCTTTAAGATTTGCATCCAAAACTTTATCATTATAGATTAACTCTATATTTTTAATATATATTTCTAGAACTAACGATGCATCATCAATATTTGTATCTGTGTTAAATCCGGCAATATTGAGTGCATGCCCAAGTCCTTCTTTGTATTTATCTGCAAAATTCACATCACTGAAAAGTCTTTCCAACTTTTCAGTATTGTCAAGATGATATCCGATGCTTCGCTTATCTATTCTAGTATCTTGTACCAACTTAATGTAAGTAGACTTTTTCTCTGTTAAGATTGGACCAGCATAATCAGCTTTGTATGACTGAAGATTGATGGCCTCATTTTTATATGAACACCCTCCTATTAACAATGCTATTGCAACTAAATAAATTAAATTTTTCACAATGATATCCCTCCTTAAAAATTAGCTAAAGTATACAGCATGGATGATTAACATGTAAAACAATTAATTTTTACTTATCTCTATAAAACTATCTGGGATAATAGATTTATATTTTGGCATAGACTGTCCGATGCTGGAATTAACATACGTTGGATCAGCTATCACAAGTTTTCTTGAACCTTTTTTTACACTATCTCCAATCATAGGTATTGCCAGTGCTGTTGCCATGTGATCTTTATACTTCACGCCAACGACACCTATATTAAATAGTTTTTTAATTAAGTACGCAAACAGAATTGCCCTATCTTCACAATCTGATTTGTCATGAACTAAAGTTTCTTCTGCAAACATAACTTTTTCTCTGCCAAACTGCTGATAATCGGTTTCATATTCAAAAGAATTTTGAACAAAATGAAGCACAAAATTTATAGCATCACTTGCTTTCATACCATCTATATAGTTTTTAAGTGCCAACGCAACACCTGCATATGTCTTACTATCAACAGGAGCATTAAAGAATACCTCATAGTCAGCCTGCGGATAAGTAGCCATAAAATCTACAAGATTCTGATTATACTCAAATGGTATGCTATATTCTTTTCCATAGTCTTTAAACGATAGAGTTTTTGTTTTTATATCTGATGCAAAGGTTGGAATAATATCCAAAGATAAATCAAGTCCCATTTCTGAGTCTGGATAATTTTGCTCATAGGTATAGAACTTGCCCATACCTCCTTTTGCATATTTTGAAAGAACATAAAATTTATTTTTACCTAAAGTGTAACTAGGTGTCGAGTAAATGATTTTTTTTGAATAATAGATAAGTTCTACATGTTTATCTGAAAGTCCGACTTTCACAGCAAATCCGAGCTTGTTAAATATAAACCAGCTTAAAAGTTTTGACTCATCCTGATTAGAAAAAATTGTATCGCTTATTTTAAGAACTAAAAGATAAGTAGCCCAATCATTTAAATTCATACTTTCTCTTACCTTATTAATATTTTGAATAAGGGACTCATATTCACTATTAGCGGCAGCAGAAAAGAAATTGGATATACCTTTTTGATTGAACGGATAAAATTTTGCTTCTTGCATCCCTCTTGGCATGTTAAAACCTAACTTAGTTCCATAAAAGTTAAAGTTGATATCCTTTTGAGCTTCTTGAGCTTTATCCTCTTCTTGCATTTCTTCTATTTTGATATCTTTTATGCTAATAGTAACTACCGGGCCAACACTTTTAATTTTTTTGGATGTTGCCGAGGGAATCTCTTTTGGTTTTGAATCTTTATACAGCCTCTCAGATTGTTCAGCGGTATAAGCATTCCACTCTGATTTCAAATACTTAGCAAATTCATTGTCTCTTTCATCTTTGTATTTTTGAAAAGATTCTGTCTGTGTGTGCTTAAAATCTTCAAATGTTCCTGCACTGAGTGAACTAACAACAATTAAAAGAACTAAACTAAAATGGCCAAACACTTTGAATAATCTTGGTTCCCCAGCCTTGTTGTGTTGCATTATTAACATCTCCCTCTGTTTTATAAAGAATTTTTGCTTCACTCATTTGAGCTGAATCTATTTTATTATACTGGTCTATATCATAAGGGCGAATAACACCGCTTATCTGTATAATCTGCTTCTGATTGTCTATTAATATTTCTCTTTTTCCACTGATAAAATAATTTCCATTTTGAAGTACTTTCACTATCCTAGCAGAGACAGTTGTTGTAAATGAAGCATCCTTGGTAGCACTCCCCTTCCCTGCAAATGAACTTGCACTATCACTGCTAAACCCAATATTTGTTAAGCCATTCAGAGCAGCCGCACTGCCTGCAAGAGGACTTGTTCCTGCTGTGGTAAATGCACCGCCACCTAATGCGGAACTATCTGTATTATTCAAAGACTTTGCCGCACTGCTAGAGCTGGTAGTAGTTTCAGCGATAACGACCCTAACTATATCATTTACATGCATAGCCTTATGGTCAGAAAAAAGTGGATTATCACCCTGTCCAAATATACTTCCAGTTGAAACAAAATCTTGTTTATCTTCATGTGCAGGCATTTGCTCAACATATACAGGTGGTTCAAAATCTATTTCAGGGTCTGCTAAATTAGCGGTACATCCGCTTAAAAAAAGCATTGTATAAAACATAGCAAATATTATTAAAAGTGTTTTTGTCATTCTTGTCTCTTTGAAAGCGATGTGCATTTAGTTATAATACTAGCAAAAATAGTTCCAAGGGTACTTATGAATTTAAGAGAAACAATAAACCAAGACGTAAAAGATGCGATGAAGTCTAAAGATACAAAAAAAAGAGATGCACTTAGACTTTTGACAAGTGCTTTTAAGCAAATAGAAGTAGATGAGCGAAAAGACTTAAGCGATGATGATATTATAAAGATAATCCAAACACAGGTAAAAAGAAGAAATGATGCTGCCACTCAATACAAAAATGCCGGTCGCGATGATCTACTTCAAATAGAATTGGATGAGATAGCTTTTTATGAGCCTTATCTTCCTGCACAACTAAGTGATGAGAAACTTACAGAGGCGATTAAAGAAGTTATAGCAAAAGTTGGTGCTACAACGATAAAGGACATGGGAAAGGTTATGGGAATGGCTTCAAAAGAGTTAGCCGGCAAAGCAGATGGTAAGAGAATCAACGAGTGTGTCAAGAGTCTGTTGACTTAAGTTTATAACTTAAATATCAAAATACCGACAGAGTCACCATAACTCATAATTATTTTGTTAAAAACATATAAAATGGTTTACCTGATAACTGCATATCAATCCATATTCCATTGTTATTTCCAATATCATTGAGAGTAGTTTTCAGAGATGTATATTTTTTTGGCAAATCAAACAATATTTTTATTTTTTTATTCAAAAGTATTGTTTTTGTACTGCCTGTGATAGTATTACACAGCTCTCCAACACCATCCATGATGGTTTCTAAATCATTTTCATTTACTTTTTCACCAAGTATAGACTCCATGGCAATAATAGCAGTATCTTTTGGAAATATTAAAACAAACGAGCCTTCTAATTCACCTTTAAAACGCATTACTGCACAAATAATATTTGTCGTTGTATCTATATCAAATCTTTTAACAGCGTGTGAAGATTTTTGAGCTTCCAATCCAGTATACGAGATTAAAGTTTCTACTGCTGTATCCATAAAAACAGGCAAGTTAGCTATAAGTATTTTTGAAAGACCTAGCGTTTTTGATGAATCCGTTGCATCCAAATTCATATTTAATCTACTGTGCGTTACTACCACATCATAATGATGATTGTGCATAAGTTCATTATAATCTGATGCATTTTTAGCAATAACAACTGTATACCCATAACGAATCAATTCTTTAGAGAGTTTTTCACTATTGTCTTCTTCCTCGTCAAATACTAAAATTCGGATATCATGTTTAAATGCTTTAGGGTCCAGAAACAATCTAGCAGAACTACTATTTTTAAATAATTTAACTTTCATATTTTTTGTCAATGCTTTTAAAACTTGATAAAGAGAAATATCATAATCTATAAAACCTATTGGAATGGAATTTTTTTGGCTTAATTCATTTATTTGCTTTAACATTATTGAGATATTTTTATAATCTAAAGCATATGTTGCATTCTTCAAAGAAATTAATATGCCTTTAATCTCCCTCTCAGATATACCTATCTGAGAAGTAATCGAATTTATTAGCAATACAGTTCTGCGGCTTTCAACTACTCCGTTATAACTGAATAGAATAATATTATTTCTTATGTTCATTATGCATTTTCCATTTTTTGATTTTAATTTTTTCCAAATTTCAAATTTTTAAGTGCTGTTTCCTCATCATCTTGACGCATTAAAGATTCACCGACTAAAAATGCATCCACTCCGGCTTTTGATAAATCTTCAAGTTGTCCATGTTCATAAATTCCACTCTCTGCTACAATAATCTTTCCATTTGGAATCATTGGGATTAGCTCGTAACATAGGTTCATATCCATCTCAAAAGTTTGTAAATTTCTATGATTTATGCCGATAATATCACTGCCGGCATAGATGGCCTTTACCAAATCTGACTTGTCATGAACCTCAACCAATGCTTCCATCCCCAAATGTCTTGTATAAGCCAAAAGCTCTTTGAGCTCTTTTTTACTTAGGGCTGCCGCAATAAGTAAGATAAAATCAGCACCATGAACTACAGCTTCTAATATTTGATACTTTGAAACTATAAAATCTTTTCTAAGCAGTGGTATGCCAACATATCTTCTGATTCCGCCCAGATAATCCAAGGAACCCTGAAAGAAATGTGGTTCAGTTAAAATAGAGATAGCACTTGCACCGCCTCTTTCATAACTCTGAGCAATAGCTAGTGGATCAAAATTTTCACGGATTACACCCTTTGAGGGAGATGCTTTTTTCACCTCTGCAATAATTCTATACGGATCTTCCTCTGTAGCTCTCAGGTAAGGAAAAACATCTCTTGGAGCTCTTGCATTAAAAGCCAGCGAACGACCAAGCCAGTCTAGAGAAAACTTTTTTTCTCTAATTATCAAATCTTCTTTTGTTTTTTTAATTATTTCATCTAAAATCATTTTTTCTTTTTAACCTTTTCTATTTTTTTACACTCTTTTATAGTTTTAAAATGTAGCTGAACTTCAGCGTTATCTCCACCTTCCATCTTTACAACTCTGCTTATAATTTCATCCGCCATTTTACAATTTCCAAGTTTATAATATCCCCATGCCAATGAGTCAAGATAAAATGCTGAATTTGGTTCAATCTTTAAAGCCATATTTATATAATCCATAGCCTGCTTTAGGTTTATGTCATGCTCGATCATAATGTAACCAAGATAATTTAAATAAAGTGCACTTTTTTCAACTTGTATAACTTTTTTAAATTTCTTGATTATACTATTATGCATCTCTTTATCATTCTTATTTTCAGAACTCTCATAGGTAAAAATCGCACTTTGTCCAAGATAATTAATCTCACCGGTTTTCTTATATAATTTTTCTGCTAATGGAGCCGCTTTTTTATAATTCTTTAAATTTTGATAAAGATTTAACAACAAATCATCATCGCTATGACTCTCTTCTAAAAATCCCATAAGCTTTAGATAATCTTTTTTATATTCATATATTTTAATTATCTTATCACTAATTGCTTCCCTAGTGTCTATCTTATATAGTCTCAGATATGCAGATAAAAGTCCATCAATATTATTCTCATTACTATAGAACCCTATAAGTCTTGAACAAATCAGTTTTGAACAGCTATACACCCTACTATGCGTTTCCAAATAAGCGATTGCATCTTTTTTTCTATTTAGATTTACATATAAGATTATTGCCATCTTATCTAGAATTTTTTCATTGTAATCCAGAACATAGGCACTTTCAAGATACTTTACCGCTGTATCAAACTTATTTTGCTTTACATATATCTCACTCAACAAAATATAGTCATCAACTTCTTTTGATTTTTCAGCCAAACTTCTTGCCAAGACTTTTGCTTCTTCCAATCTTTCAAGCTCAATGAGAGCTATTATTTTAATCCGGACAAGTATAAAATCATCCAGTTTATCTATGCCGATTGCATCAACTCTCTGTACAACTTTTTCATTTTGTTTCAATGCTAAATCATTCTGCAAAGAACGATAAAGGTACTCTTTTTTATCAGACTTTTCATACAATGTGCTAAATAGTTCAGAGGATGCATTAAAATCTTGTAACTGTTCAGCGCGAAGTGCAAACAAAATGTAAGTGTCTTCTTGAGGAAATACTTTTTCATTTGCTTTGAGTGTTGGTTTTGGAGCTGTAACACTAGTGCATCCAGCTATAAATATTAATATTACTAAAGATAAAAACAGTTTAAACATCTTCACTTCCTGTTGTAATTCCCGGACATTCCAATTTTAGCTCATCAACTCTTGTTTTAAAGTAATCCCAAAAAGGAAAAGTTCTGCACTGCAAAGGTCTTGCATCATAAACTTTGCATCCGTTTGACTCTCTATCATAAAAAGCACATTCATGAGAACCATTGAATTGGTTCTCTTTTATAGAATACTTATACCCTTTTTTAAAAAGATAAGTATCCACAAATTCTTGTATTTGTAAATTTAATAAATTTGCAATATTTTCTATTTCATCTTTGCTGACATATATATATCCGCTTTCACCCGTGCAGCATCTGCCTTGACATGTAGAACAGGCTGATGAGTCAAAAATATAAGGAAATCCCTCTTTGTTTATTAGATTTGACATTTAATACTCTGGGTAGCTGCTTTTTTGTAAATATTCTGCGCCTGTTGTGAAAAATCACTGCCATCAAAACTAATAAATGGCGGCCATATTTTCATAAGTGATTTTGAGCTGTTTCGTACATGTAACATAACTAAAGATGCCTTTTTATCTATTTTTGGATGAACAAACTGCACATCTTCTACTCTTAATTTTACTCTATCCAATTCAGCACAAATCAAAGCAAACTGAGAAGCATCATAACAAAAAATGAAATGTGCTTTTGGCTTCAATGTTTGTGAAACTTTTTTAAAAAATTCTTTTAATGGTAAGTTGATATTATACCTTGCATTAAATAACATTTCGTTATCACTTCTTGAGGCACCATCATGATAAAAGGGTGGATTTGAAATAATATAATCATATTTCGTCGTTTCTTCTAGCTCCAAAAAGTCACATGCATGCATTTTATATTCGATTTTATTAACTTTGGCGTTTGTTGTTGCGTAGTGGACAAAAGCTTCTTGTTTTTCAACAGCTTCAAGTTTTACTTTAGGATTATCCCGAGCAACCAAAAGCCCGACCACTCCACAGCCTGCCCCAACATCAAGTAGCTTTCCTTTAGGTTTGAAAAAAGATATAAAATCATACAAGAAAATTGAATCACTGTTATAACAGTAACCCTCTTGTGGCTGGTAAAGCAACATTTTCATTCCTAAAAGCATTTTGGATATAATTTTATAATTATATCTCAAAGGCTTTAAATGATTATTATTCCGGCACGATTAGCATCAACTAGGTTTCCACAAAAGGTTTTGGCAGATATTGGCGGATTGCCTATGGTTGTAAGAACAGCAAAAAGAGTGGCGCATTTAGACAGGGTTGTAGTTGCTGCAGATGATGAGCTGATTATCTCTACATGTAGAGAACATGGGATAGAAGCCATGTTAACTTCAACAACACATAAAAGCGGTACAGATCGTATCCATGAGTGTGCAAATATACTCAAACTTGATGAAAATGAGATCATCGTCAATGTGCAGGCTGATGAGCCATTCATTGAGCCTGAAGTTGTAGAGATGCTTATAAAAAAACTGAAAGCTCTTCAGGATAATAAAGAGCCTTTCATTATGGGAAGTTGTTTTAATGCCATCAACTCAGAAGCGGCAAAAGATCCAAATCTTGTAAAAGTTGTGCTTGACGATGAAAATAATGCCATATATTTTTCCCGTTCACTCATTCCATATAACATGGGTGGCGGTGCTACATATTTTGGACACATAGGTATTTACGGATTTAGTAAAAAAAGCTTAAATGAGTTTTGTAATTTGAGTGATGCACCCATAGAAGATATTGAAAAACTGGAACAACTCCGTGCAATTTACCATCAAAAAAAGATAACTATGGTTAAAGTAGCAAGTACTGGTTTTGGGATTGATACACCTGAAGATTTAAAAAGAGCTATAGAAATTTTTCTTTGATAATTATATGACAGCCGAACAACAGCTGTCATATTTTAGATATTAAAATCTATAAGACACCCCGATACTTGCAACTGGATAATACTTAAATCCATCTAAATCATCATCTAGCTTACTTTGTTCAGCAGCGACATTATTTAATAATGCAGTTTTTGCTGTGCCAGTTAGTGTAGTGTTAACAGAAATACTACTATCTGGATTCCCTTGAAACATTACACCCAAGTCTGCTACGAAATTCCAGCCAGCACTCTTAACAGCATTGCCCCAACCAATCCCTAAATATGGTGCAAATTTATTAAAATCTACAGTTGCATCAACAGAACTAACATCCGTTGTAGTATATGTAGTACCATTAAAATTAAATGTACCCGATACAGCTGGGTTACCTGTCATATCTAGTTTATTGCCATTATACATAGCACCGCCGGTTAAGCGAAATTGACTAGCTTCAAAAGGTGAGTAATCCAGCAATAGACTCACTGTCAATAGTTTTAAATCAATGTCATAATCAATATTTGATTTACTTCCACTAGTACTATATTTAAATCCATTGACACCGACTCTAGCGTTAACATTATCTAAGATAGAAGTGGTTAGTTCCAGACCGGCACCTAATGTACCAGCTTTGACGCTGAGCGCATTTTTACTAAACATTTCACTATCTGCCATAACAGAAGAGGCAAATAACGAGACTGAGGCGATAGCCAATATTATTTTATTATTCAATTTTAAATCCTTAAAATAGTATGTTATAAATATAACTAACTTTGTAAGATATTGTTAAGTATGGGATTTTAAAAGTTATGTAACTCTTTATTTTGTAACAAATAGGAACATTTTGTATTGGAAATTTTTATGAGAATTATTTTTATGAGAGCCAACCAAACCTTTGTATAAAAGATTTAGTTGTAAGAAATATTTACAAATTAGATATTATCACGAATACCTAAATCAGATACCAGTTTCATATAAGCATCTTTATTTGTTCTTTTGAAATACTTCATAAGACGACGACGCTGACCAACTAGTTTTAATAAACCAAGTCTTGAAGCATGATCTTTTTTAAACACTTTAAGGTGTTCAGTCAATTCACTAATTCTATTTGTTAAAAGTGCAATTTGAACTTCACTTGAGCCTGTATCTGTTGCATTGCGACCATATTTCGCAATAATCTCTTGTTTTTTAGCCGTATCTAAAGCCATAATAGCCTCCTGATGGGTATAGTAATCTAACAGTTACATGCAAATGCGTAAAAGTTGAAGTGGCATTTTAGCAAAATTTTTCTTTAAATTTCATTTTTGTGTCAGTATTTTATAAAATAACTTGTCATTTTAATTAGATATTTTTAAATAATGCTGTTTTCAACTTCTTTGGATATAATCTAGCTTTTAAAAAGACCAAACTAAAGTAAAAATCATGCTAATAACCCGTGCTAGTGAATATGCTATATTATCTCTTATTGTTTTATCAAAAGCAGAATCACCTATGGATAGTGAAACACTCTCCCGTGAACTGTCAATTTCTAAAAGTTTTTTGGCAAAGATACTGCAATCATTGGCAAAAAGCGATGTTTTAAAATCATACAAAGGTGTCAATGGCGGTTTTGTTTTGGCAGACGAGCCTAGAAATATATCTATGCTCCAAATTATGTCATCAGTTGAAGGAAAAGCCCCCGCGGTATTTGACTGTGCTTCATCTTTGGATGATTGTACCTCTGATAGGGCAAATATCTGCAGTGTCTGGCCATTTTTAAATAGGCTTCAAGGGAAAATTGACTCTTTTTTAGCTGAGCTGACTTTAGCTGATATTTTGGATGAAGAGTAACACATTATGTTTGCATTTATTGAAACAGTACAATCTAGTGAGATAAAGTAACTTGGCAAAAAAACTTACGCTTCGACAGCAGGTTGGTACAACTTTAAACTTTCTTCTTGGACAGAGAGATTTAAGTGTAGTAGTCTTTGTAATGGCAATCTTAGCAATTATTATAGTTCCTTTGCCTTCAGGCCTGCTGGATGTATTGCTTACAGTTTCAATGGCAATAGCTGTTTTAATTTTACTCATTTCTCTTTATGTTCCAAAACCGACAGATTTGACAACTTTTCCAACTCTCATCTTAATTGTCACACTCTTTCGACTATCGTTGAATGTTGCAACTACCAGGATGATTCTGAGCCATGGAAATGAAGGCCCTAATGCTGTTAGCGATATCATAAGCAGCTTTGGAAACTTTGTTGTCGGTGGGAATTTTGTTATTGGTATTATAGTTTTTTCCATACTCGTTCTTATAAACTTTATGGTTATTACAAAAGGTTCAACCAGAGTTGCAGAGGTTGCAGCTCGTTTCGTACTAGACTCAATGCCAGGTAAACAGATGGCTGTTGATGCCGACTTAAATGCAGGTCTCATAGATGATGCAGAAGCTAAGCAAAGAAGAGCCGAAATCCTTCAAGATGCAAACTTTTATGGAGCCATGGATGGATCCAGCAAGTTTGTAAAAGGTGATGCTGTTGCCGGTATTATCATTACACTTATCAACATTATCGGTGGCTTCTTAATAGGTGTATTTCAACACGATATGACAGTTGGCGATAGTGCCTCTACTTTTACACTCCTGACAATTGGTGATGGCTTAGTTGGTCAAATCCCTGCTCTAATAATCTCAACAGCAACCGGTATTATGATAACCCGTTCCTCAAGTGATGGAGACAACTTTGCAGAGGGTACTATCAACCAAATCATGGGAAATGCAAAAATCATGATGATAGTTGGTTTTATCATGATTTTGTTTGCATTGGTTCCAGGTCTTCCCACGGCTTCGATGGGATTTGTTGGGATTATATTTGCACTGCTTGGCTGGGCAATTTATAAATACGACAGAGGTGAACTCACCATTTTAAATGTTGAAAGTATTTTGAGTAAAAAAACTCCAGCTCAACAGGAACAAGAAAAAAGTGCAAAAAAACCGCAAAAATCAAACGAAGAAATAGCAAAAGAAGAAGAAACGGCTCTTGAGGATATTTTAAAAGTCGAGATGCTCGAGCTTACGCTCGGATACCAACTCATTCGTTTAGCTGACAGCGCTCAAGGTGGAGATTTACTGGAAAGAATCCGTTCCATGAGGAGAAAAATAGCCAGCGATTACGGATTTTTAATGCCGCAGGTCAGGATAAGGGACAACCTTCACCTAAAACCTCAACAGTATCAAATCCTTTTAAAAGGGATACCTATAGGTGACGGCTTCATAGTACCTGATAAATTTCTGGCCATGGACAGCGGAATGGCTACAGGCGAGCTTAAAGGCGAACCTACAAAAGAACCTGCTTTTGGACTTGATGCCATGTGGATATTGGCTGATCAAAAAGAGGATGCTATCATTAACGGTTACACAGTTGTTGACCCTGCCACGGTTATATCAACGCACATGAGTGAGTTAATAAAAAGAAATGCTGAAGATTTACTTACTCGTCAAGAGGTGCAAACTCTTATCAACAAAATTAAAACAGACTTTCCAATTATTGTGGATGATGTACAAAAAGTTGCAAGTATCGGCTTAATCCAAAGAATATTAAAAGCTCTGTTGCATGAGAAAATTCCTCTTAAAGATATGTTGACAATTTTAGAAACAATTGCAGATATTGCAGAGTATACAAAAAATGTTGATGTCATTACAGAACAGGTCAGAGCTAAACTTTCCCGCGTGATTACACAGATGTATTCTTCAGAGGATGGGGTGATACGACTGCTTACTTTTGATACAAAATCTGAGCAGATGATGCTGGAAAAATCAAAAGAGCAGGATGGTGTCAGAAACTTGCTTCTAAATGTTGGCGAAATAAATGCTCTTATCCAAGCAACAAGCGCCAAAGCCGCTGAATTATTACAAAAAGGAGTTTCCCCTGTTGTGGTTATAGTAGATCCACAACTCCGTCGTGCAGTAGCTGAAATTTTCGAGCGATTTTCTCTTGATGTAGTTACGCTTTCACATGCCGAAATAGATTCAAGTGCTACATTTGAAGTTATGGGTTCAATAACAATAAAATAAAATTATCCCACTTAGGCTTTAGCCACGAGGGTGTCGGTATCTAGTGCCGCAAAGGAAAAAAATGCAAGAAACAATACACCACTTATCTCATATAGATCTTGATGGATATAGTTGTCAATTAGTTATGAAGTATACTCCGTACAAAATTACAAACTATAATGCAAATTATGGAGCAGAAGTCAGATCAAAACTTGATTTAATTTTAGAAAATATCAACAAAAGTAAAGAGAGTGCTCTTATTTTAATTACAGACCTTAATCTGACCGCTGATGAATCAAGATGGTTACATGGTGAGGTTATTAAACTTAATGATAACAACAAAGATGTCAAACTAACATTACTTGACCATCATGGAAGTGGAGAAGAGAGTGCAAAAAAATATGCGTGGTATTTTCTTGATACCGATAGATGTGCGACAAAAATAACTTACGATTATGTAAAAGAGAATTTTGAATTTAATGAACCGGCTTGGATGAACAAATATGTGAACGTTGTCAATGCTGTAGACTTATGGTTAAAAGAAGAACATGATAATTTTGAATATGGAAAAGTTTGCATGCGGCTTGTAACTGAAACAAGAGAACTCAATCGTGTCATGTTTGACAAAGAAGATACAAATTATAAGTTGTCACTTCTTCTTGAGGCTACAAAGTTTTTAGATGAAGAGAATGCAAATATATTATTGGATGAAAGTATACACTCACTTAAAAAAGAATTTTTCAAAACAGATAAAAATGATACGTTAGACAATTTAGCTACAGAATATGTAGTTAATTTATTAGGTGATATGAGAGATACAAATACTATCTACTATAAAGGCTATCGAGGCTATCTTAGCTATGGAGTTGGCAATACATCTATAGTTGGAAATGGCTTCTTAGTTGCATATCCTGAGTATGATTTCATTGTTGATGTAAGCTATAGAGGAGCGCTGAGTCTTAGGGCTAATTATCAGGTCAGTGTATCCCAGATAGCTAAAGAGTGGGCAAATGGGGGAGGACATCCAAATGCTGCCGGTGGTAGAATAATGGGCTTTAAAGAACAATATCGCTACGATAAAGTGAAACAACAAGTAGAGCAAATCATAAACGATAAAGAATCTGTTGCAGGAAAGTTAGAATATAAAAAGGAATCTTAGTATAAGCCATGCGAGTCATGGCAGGTGCTAAAATTTCAAAGACATAAAAAAAGATAGATTATTTAATTATTAATAAAATATCTCTCAATACCATTTGCCATGCCAAGCGCAAATTTTTTCTGATATCTTCTTTCAACCAATCTTTTAGCTTCTGTAGGATTGGAGATAAAACCAACTTCGACTAAAACAGCTGGCATTTGTGCGCCGACTAAAACCCAAAATGGACCTTCTCTGACTCCGGAATCCTTAACATCTGAATAGCTTTTATTTAAAGTACCTAAAATTCCTCTTTGTAAATCTATTGCAAGTTTATTTGACGCTATAATTTTATGATGGTTCAACACATTTAAAAAACTTTGTTTGCCATATGTATTCATAAGACTCATATCAGCGGAATTTTCCTTTGCTGCAACATTTTCTGCCCTTTTTGAGCGGGATGGAGATAAAAAATAACACTCAACTCCTGATGCATGTTCAGCCTGTTTTTTTTCTACCGCATTTGCATGAATACTTATGAAAATATCTGCATCTTTTTTATTAGCATATACAGTTCTATCACTAAGTTTTACAAATTTATCTCTATCTCTTGTCATATAAACAGTATAACCGCGGGCATTTAAAATAGTCTTTAAATTTTTAGCAATATCAAGCACAACTACTTTTTCTCTATAACGCTTATATCCGGTTGCACCAGGGTCTTTCCCACCATGACCTGCATCTATAACAATAATCTTATCCCTATCAGCTCTAGCTGGAGTTATATGTTCTTTTTTAACTTTTATAAATTGACTTTTGTTTGATTTTAGTGAAAAGTTTATTACCAACTCATTATTATCATGCGTAGATGTAATATCCATTTTTCTAGTATTTTCTATTACCAATCTAAGCGTATTTGAATTATACTGGGCAAGTTTGATTCTGGTAATTCCCTCTTTTTTGAGATTCTTCGATTCAGTTAATACAGCATTATAAATATCAAAAACATATTTATATCTTTTATGTGTAGAATTATAAAGAGTAAAATAGTTAATTTGATCTGAGTTTAGTTTATTATCAAATTTTAAAACAAATGAATTATCTTTTATATCGATGGATTTTAGTTTATGTAAAGATTGGAGTTTTATTTTTTTAGTTGTATCAACTACTGCAGGCTTATACTTTTTAGCTTTTTCCAGTGTTTTAGGTGCTTTATAATTTATAAGTTCATCACTGTATTGAGAAACATCTATATGAAGATTTTTTCCACTTTTGACAATGCCTTGCAAAGAGTCAATTTTAAGTTTAGCATCTTCGGAAACAACGGACTTAAGGTATAAGTTTTTATAGTCATTATATGCACGAAACTGAGCACTCGAGCTTGGATTTTTCATCAAGGCATCAGCCCGTTTTAAAATCTCTCCATCACTTAAAGCATAGAGAGCCTGCACAAAAATAAAAAGTATAGCAATCCAGCGAAGCATCAGTTAGTTATTCGCCCTGTATTAGTTTTTCTAGTAACTCTTTTACAGAAATAATCTCGTTGAGTTTGTAACCATTTGTACCTGAGAAAAATAGACCAAATTCAACATTCCCGTTATAAGCATCGCTTAATCTGTCTGCTATACAAAATCCAACCTCTTTTGCTTCGACTCCACGGTTACAAGGAGCAACACAGTTTGAGATACATTTAATTGCCGGACCTTCTCTTTTTTCGACAAGTTCTGTAAGATTTGTTCTAACTCCACGAGCCGGATAGCCGACAGGTGATGCCATAAGCTGAATGTCTTCCTCTTTTGCATCCAAAAGAACTTTTTTAAGATTTTCATGTGCATCACATTCATGTGTGCCGATAAAGCGAGTACCCATTTGTACACCTTTGGCACCAAGAGCAATCATCTCTTCTATATCTTTCTTATCCCAAATACCCCCAGCAGCAATAACCGGAATATCTCCCCATAGTGCTGCTTCTTCAACAACTGGTTTTACAAGATTTTCTAATTGATTTTCAGGTAAAGCACACTGCTCATAAGTAAAACCTTGATGTCCACCACTTTTTGGACCCTCTAAGACCACTGCATCAGGAAGCCTGTTATATCTTTTTTGCCATCTTTTACAGATAATTTTGAGAGCCTTAGCAGATGAAACAATTGGAACTAGCGCTACATCTGGATAATCTGCAGTAAATTCCGGCATATTTGTAGGAAGGCCGGCACCGGTTATAATGATGTCAATTCCGGCTTCACAAGCATCTGTTACAACTCTGCCATAGTCATTAATCGCATACAAAATATTTGCGGCAAGCGGTTTGTCCCCACAAATCCTTCTTGCATTATTAATTATTGCAGTAAAACCATCTTTTGAATAAAAATTTGCCTCACTCAGAGGTCTGTCTGCTACTAATTTCTTTGCATAATGTTTATCTTCGTAATAACCGGTACCGACCGCACTAATAACACCAAGACCACCCTCTTTGGAAACTGTACCAGCTAACTTGTCCCAACTAATACCAACACCCATTCCACCTTGAACGATAGGCTTTTGTATTGTATATTTACCGATTTTTAAAGACTCAAAGCTCATTAATTAACCTTTAATTTTGCAAATTTTCTTTTTCCGACTTGCAGTACATATTCACCAACTGGTAATTGCAACTGTTCATCAGATACTTTTTCTTGATTTATTTTAACAGCACCTTGCTTAATATCTCTTCTAGCTTGTGAAGTTGATGGAGAAATTTTACATTCTACTAAGGCTTTGGCTATCCAAGTCTCTCCATCTACACTAAATTCATCTATATCTGTTGGAATTTGACTATTTGAATGAACTCTGTCAAACTCTTCTTTTGCTTTTTGTGCATTTTCTAAAGAGTGAAAGCGTGTCACAATTTCTGCTGCGAGTTCCTCTTTTACAGTTTTAGGATGAAGAGAACCTTTTTCTACACCACTCCTTAAAACTTCTATTTCATCTAAAGATTTTGCGCTCAACAGCTCATAATATCTCCACATAAGCTCATCAGATATACTTAATACTTTTCCAAACATGTCATTTGGTTCATCTGCTACACCTATATAATTATTAAGAGATTTACTCATCTTTTGTACGCCGTCAAGACCTTCTAAAATAGGCATCATTAAAACTGACTGTTCTTTTCCTATCTCATAAGCACGCTGAAGGTGTCTACCCATTAAAAGATTAAATTTTTGATCTGTTCCGCCTATCTCAATATCACTTTGCAAATGAACACTGTCATAGCCTTGCAACAATGGATAAATAAATTCACTAATGGAAATAGATGTCCCGCTTTTATATCTTTTATCAAAGTCATCTCTCTCAAGCATTCTAGCTACATTGTAAGTTGTAGTGAGAGAGAGCATACCGGATGCACCCAGTGGATTTATCCATTCTGAGTTAAATACAACTTCTGTTTTTTCTGAGTCTAAAATTTTAAAGACCTGCTCTTTGTAGCTTTTTGCATTTTCTTGAATCTCTGAGGCACTTAAAGTCTTTCTAGTAGCACTTTTCCCTGTAGGATCACCTATTTGAGCCGTAAAGTCACCAATCAAAAACTGTATTGTTGCACCATATTTTTGGAATGTTGCCAATTTTTGTAAAAGTACCGTATGTCCAAGATGTAAATCTGGTGCGGTCGGGTCAAAACCCGCTTTTACAGTGTATGTCTTACCTTCATCAAAATATGCTTTTAATAATTTTTCAATTCTTTCATTATCTATAATTTCTGCACTGCCTCTTTGTATCTCTCTTAAAGCTTCTTCTAACATAATCTTTCCTAGTTAATTTTAATTTTTGTAAGCATCATCTGTGCGCACAAGGTGTATAACTTTTATTTTTTGTTCAAGTTTAGAACGAAGAACACTTATATCTGCGTCTTTTGTCTCAAAACCAAGTTCACAATATTTGACATAATCACTCTTATCTTTTCCTAATTCTATTGAATTAATATCTATATTCAACTTTACCAAATACAATAAAAAATTTGCCAATGCCCCTTTTTCATTATGAAGAGATACTATTAAATTGTAGTGATAAATATTTTCTTCTACCCATTTTACAAATACCATAGGCTCATGAAGATCCAATTTTTTACCGGCATTTGCACACATTTTATGGTGTACATGTACTCTGCCTTTTTCCAAAAACCCCATGATTTCATCGCCAGATTTAGGATGACAGCAATAATCAAAAACAACATTGCTAACAGATGATACGCTGTATATTTTAAGTCCTGAAATTGTATATGATTTTAATTTAAATTTATTCCTTGTTAAGAAGCCTTTAAACCTGCTATTATTACCGATTTCAGCCGTATATTTAGAAATAATATCGCGCAACCGGTCTATGTCATAGGCTATTCTATGGAGATGTTCGCACTGATTTGCATCAAGCCATTCTTCAACTCTTGCATGGTTTAAACCCATGGCAGTTGCAACAATATTTACGCTTGATTTCATGTTTATGTCTTTTATTCGTGCGTTACAATTAAGTCTTATATTTGTTTTAGCCTTAGATGTTCTAACGGCATCTATCCAACTGCATCTTGTTATAGTGTTCTTGGATGTAACTATTTTTACAATATCACCATTATGTAACTCGCCGATAAGAGAAGTTTTTGTTTTATTGACAAGAGCTGATTTTGCTTTATTTCCGACTGCTGTATGAACTGCATAGGCATAATCAAGCACAAGGGCACCACGAGGAAGAGTAAAAGTCTCCCCTTTTGGTGAAAACACAGCGATAGCTTCAGTGTATAGATCATTCTTTATTAAAGCATAAAAATCTTCTACAGACTCATTTTGAAAACCAAGATTATTGAGCCAGTCAAGTTTTATATTGTTTCCGCCACTTTTGTATTTCCAGTGTGCGGCAACTCCAAGTTCAGCGGTTTTATGCATCTCATAAGTTCTGATCTGAACTTCAAAGATCGCAGTTTTATAAAAAACACTGGTGTGTATAGTCTGATAGCCGTTATCTTTTGGAACTGCAATATAGTCTTTAAATCTTGATGACAGAGGTTGAAAATTCAGATGTATAATTCCCAGTATTTTGTAACATTTTACCGGATCTGCTGTAAGTATTCTAACTGCCAAGAGATCAAGTATTTCATCTATCCCTATCCCTTTTCTTTGCATTTTCAGGTAGATGGAATATCTGTGCTTTACTCGGCTTAAAATCTCAAACTCATCCTCATGGAAGCCATTTTTTATAAGAAGTCTGTGGATAGACTGTTTGAAATCATTGAGCTTCATCTCGATAGCATGATAGTTTGTATCTAGATAGTTGTCTATACGATGTTTTTCTTCTTTGAAAAGATATGAGAAACTTAAATCTTCCAATATATTTTTTAAAAAAGAGATACCTAAGCGGTGAGCAACTGGTGCATAAACTACAAGTGTTTCTTCTGAAATTCTTTTTTGTTTGTGTTCTGGAAGGGCATCCAGCGTAAGCATGTTATGAAGTCTGTCACAAAGTTTTACAACTAAAACTCTTACATCTTTTATACTAGCTAAAAGCATTTTTCTAAATGAAAGTGCAGATATAATAAGTTTTTCATCAGAACTAGATGGAACCAATTCTGCATCTCTAATATTTACAATCTTTGTGAGTCCGTCGACTAAATGTGCAACATCCTCTCCAAACATAGCCTGCACTTCATCAATGCTGACAAGGGTGTCTTCAACTATATCATGTAAGAGTGCGGCAATTGCCATAGCCTCATCATTTGTTACAGATGAAACTATACTGGCTACCAAAATTGGATGAACTATATAAGCTTCTCCACTTTTTCTGAACTGCTCTTTATGTGCCTGGGTAGAATATTCCAGTGCTTTTTTTAGTTCATCGCTAGGAGCAATATGGGAAAAAAGGTACGCGGTTGCTGAGTCAACATCATGTATATGTTTTACTTTTTCAACATCTACTTGACTCAAAGACAAAGGATTACTTCTCTATATCTATAAAGCCTTTAACGACTATAAGACCTTCAGCTATTTCCATAAGAGCTAAATCAGCAGCTTTTATGTTTTTTGAATCAATATTTAACTTACTTGGGGCACCGTTTAAAAGTTGGTCAGATCTTTTTGCCACAGCGATAGCCAACTGATAATTATCCATATTTGGATTTGCATCCAAAATTTTTGCTGTTAATTGTTCTATTCTCATTATATTCCTTTATTTTACAATTGAGCAATTTTGCATATTGCCATTTAATATATCTAATATATTGCCTTTTTTCGACATATCACATACAATAATCGGCAATGAATTATCTTTTGCCAATGCAATTGATGTATCATCCATAACTTTAATATTGTCATTAAGCGCCTGTTCATAAGTTAAGACTGATAATTTCACAGCATCACTGAATTTTGCAGGGTCCTTGTCATATACACCATCTACTTTAGTAGCTTTTATAATAACTTCAGCGCCTATCTCAACTGCTCTAAGTGTTGCGGCTGTATCTGTCGTAAAGTATGGGTTACCAGTGCCAGCTGCAAAAATAACAACACGACCCTTTTCTAAATGACGAACAGCTTTGCGGTTTATATACGGCTCAGCAATCTGTTCCATTTTGATAGCAGTTTGCATGCGGACTTCAAGACCGGCATGTTCACAAGCTTCCTGCATTGCAACACCGTTGATGACTGTTGCCAGCATTCCCATGTAATCCGCTGAAGTTCTTTTAATAATCCCATCTTTAGCAGCAGCAACACCACGAATAATATTCCCACCTCCAATAACGATGCCGACTTCTATATTGGCATCAACCAATGACTTGATCTCTTGGGCAATATATTTCAATATCTGTGTGTCAATTCCATGACCTGCTTCACCAGCAAGAGCTTCACCCGAAAACTTAACCAAAACGCGTTTGTTAGCCATGATACACCTTGTATATAAAATCCGCGAATTATACTTAAAAATGTCTTTAATATTGCTTTGAAACATAAAATTTACTTTGAATAAAATAGGTGATTTTTTTACACTCGTTCTACTATTGCCATATTGTAAGTATATTTCCATTACAATTATAGCTATAAATTTAAAAATCTAAATATATAAAGTGAGTAGATGGATTGGCTAAACTTTTTTGAATCAAAAACGCAACTAAAACACAAATTCGGGCGTGGTATAAATGCTAATATTTCTCCAAATGAAGAGGAATTTTTTAACAAATCTTACGAAGCATTTGAAAAAAAAGATATTTTAAATGCTTATGATTATTTTCTGAAATCACTTGAAAACTTCTCCAATAAAACTTCAAATCTCAATGTCACAACCCAAATAGAAGAGGATAAACTTCATTTTGAAATTTATCAGGGAACGGCAAGGGTACTGGGACATGTCACTGAAGAGAATTTATATGCTGAAGTGATACTAACCAAAAAAGACTCTGCACATGTAGCTTTAAAAAGATACATTTTAGAAAGAAATTATCAACTGACATACGCTTATTATTTTAGTGATGATGAATATATAAAATTAAAACTCTATTTTAACAACATTACTATGAGCCCCCAAAAAATATTTTTTCCTCTTCGTGAAATAGCACTAAATGCAGATTTTGACAAAGAATATGTAAGAAATGAATTTCCGGATGTTGTAATAGAGGATATTGGACATTTAACACCTATAGATGAAAATGAACTACAGATTAAATATGATTTTGTACATAAATGGATAGATGAACTAAGAGAAAAAATAAATACTTTTCCTTCCAATGACAACGCTGGAATGCAGGCATTCGCATTGCTGTATCTTCTTTTTAAAATAGACTATCTAATAGTACCAAAGTATAATATTTATCAAAAAATAAGCAAAAAAATTCAAGAGTATTTTAGTGATGAAAATTCTCTCACAGAAGCAAAAAATGAAGAATTAAAAGATTATATACAAGAATTAAGAGAGATGCCTTTTCAAGAATTTAGCACAAGTTTTTATGATACCAAATACACTTTTAATCCAACAGAGAGAACCTCACATGAAGAGATCAGCATTTTCATAACTGAGTCTTTGTCAAAAATAAGATGGTATAAAAACAACAGATACAATCAGATTATTCCAATAATATATAAATATATTGCTTTTTATATTCTCTATAACTATGGAATTCATCCTGTGACAAGAGGTTTGCTTCATATGCTTGTAGAAATTCAGAATCCAAGTTTTTTCAAAAAGTTTGACTATGAATTACTTTATAATGAAGAAAAATCGTCATTCTCAAAAAGAACAATTATTGCAAACATAGAAGAAATTATTTCACCCTACAAAAATCGCTATAAATTGCTCAAACCATTTGGAGATGAATTAAACTATTCATCTCTCAACGAATTTAGCAATAGTTTTTATCTGCAACTAAAAAATCTGAATTTTGAGAATGTATCATGAATACTCAAGCCATACTTGAAATATATATAGAAAATATTATACAGATTATGACCCCTTATGGAAGCGGAAGCGGTTTTGTAATAGATGGGCTCATAATAACAAACTCACATGTAGTAGGTGGACTTAAAGAAGTTGTGATTTCTGCAAAAAATCTAAAAAGAAGTATTGCTAAAGTTGTATATGATGACCCATATTATGATTTGGCTTTTATTAAATTTGATTTGGAAAAACCAAAAGTAGAACTGAAACTCTCAACAAAAAATGTAGAAAATGGAGATACTACAATAGCAATCGGTCATCCATACGGGCTTAATTATACAGCAACTGAAGGGATAGTTTCACGTGCTTCAAGACTTCAAGGTGAGTTAGAATATATACAGATAGATGCTGCAATAAATCCGGGAAATAGCGGAGGTCCTCTTTTAAATACAGACGGTGATGTTATCGGTGTAAATACTTTTATTATACAAAACTCTAACAATCTAGGGTTTGCTCTGCCATATTTTTATGTTCAAGAAGCTATGGAGATGTTTAATAAGCTAGGTAGAGATAATATCATCAAATGTAACTCTTGCAAGAATTTGATAAAAGAAGAAGAGATAAAAAACGATTACTGTCCTATATGCGGCATTAAACTCGAAATAGCAAAATTAAGAAGAAAAGGATACAGAGCTACGGGTGCATCAAAAATGGTTGAAGATATTTTAAGTTCTTTAGACATAAATGTAACTCTATCCAGAAGAAGCCAAGCATCTTGGAGAATAGATAATGGAAGTGCAAGAGTTGATATAAACTACTATGAAAATGGAATTATTATAGGTGATTCAAAATTGTGTGGCATACCGCAAGAAAATGTTGATACTATCTATGACTACTTGTTAAAAGAGAATAATAAGCTATCCTACTTGCAATTTTCTATCAATGAAAACAGTATATATCTATCATATTTAATAGTTGATTCATCATTAACTCTAAAAGAGGGTAAAATTGCATTTGAGAGTCTCCTTAAGTATTCAGATAAATATGATGATATTTTGATTAATAAATTTGGTGCTATAAAACAACAAAGAGAAGAAGACTAAATTTACTTGCAAATTGTAGGGATAATTTTTCTTTTTTTATATAATATATGAAAAAAGATAAATAAAAAAGAAAAAAAAGGAATAGTTACATGTCAATATTTTTAGAATTCAAAATAGATTTAGGTACATTCATAAAAGAATTAAATACAAAACTCCAAGAGAACAATACAAAAATAGAGATGCTGTTAAAAGTTAAAAATAAAACATATGCAAATTTTGTAAAACCTATGCAGATGATGGAAGAGTCTTTAGACCAATTTTTCACACCTCTCTCACATATAAACTCGGTGAATAATACAGATGAGACTCAGAAGGTTTATGCTGAATCTTTGCCGATAATAACAGAGTATTCTACAAAACTTTCACAAAATATAGAGATATATAAAGCATATAAAGAGATTAGACAAAATGAAGAACAATCCCTCAATCATGAACAAAATAGAGTTTTAGACTTAAATATTCTGCACTTTGAACTCAGCGGTGCTCATTTAGAGGAAAAAACAAAAGCAAGACTTCAAGAGATAAATATCAGAAAAAGTGAGTTATCAAATAACTTCTCACAAAATATATTAGATGCAACAAATGAGTATGAATACATTATTACTGACGAAAAAGATATAGAAGGATTACCTCAGAGTGACATTGAAACTGCAAAGTTTGAAGAAGATGAAATTTCAAAGTACAGATTTACACTCCAGATGCCATCATACATAGCTTACATGACATATGGAAAAAATGGAAAAATAAGAGAGGAACTTTACAAGGCTTATGTTACAAGAGCTCCTCAAAATGCGCAAATAATTGATGAATTATTATCACTTAAAGATGAGATGAGCAAGCTTCTAGGATTTGAGAATTATGCCTCCTATTCAATAGCGAGCAAAATGGCGCCTAGCGAAGATAAGGTACTTGAATTTTTAAACACCTTAGTACAAAAATCAAAAAAACAAGCGAAAGAGGAACTTGAAGTTTTACAAAAAATGAGTAAAAAACCTCTTCAAAGCTTTGATACTGCCTATTACAGCGAAATTCTAAAAAAAGAGCAATATGATTTTGATGAAGAACTTTATCGCCCCTATTTTGAGCAAACAAGTGTTGTAAATGGGATGTTTAGCTTTTTGAATAAATTGTTTGGAATAGAGTTCAAAAAAATTGATGAACCGTTATGGGATGAAAAAGCATCTGCTTATGATTTATATATACATGAAAAATTAAAAGCAAGGCTTTATATTGATTTAGAAGCAAGAAAAGGAAAAAGCGGCGGAGCTTGGATGCACAATTGGCAAACGCACTACACAGATGAAAATGGGGAGGAGCAACTGGCTTCAGCCTTCATAGTTTGTAATTTTCCGGCTTCAACAGAGAAAACTCCATCACTTTTACGACATGATGATGTGGTAACTCTCTTCCATGAAATGGGACATGTAATCCATCACCTCTTAAGCAATGTAAATGAAAATGAAGTAAGCGGTGTGCATGGAGTTGAGTGGGATGCAGTTGAATTTCCTTCACAATTTTTAGAAAACTTTGCTTATGAACCTGAGGTATTAAAACTCTTTGCAACACACTATAAAACCGGAGAGATAATATCTGATGAGATGATAGATAAACTTGTAAGGAGCAAAAACTTTTTATCTGCTCTTGGCATGTTAAGACAATTAGAACTTTCAATATTCGATTTTGCTCTTCACACAAAGCTGTATCAGGGAGATGAAGTACAAGACGTACTTGATACCATCAGAAAAGACACAGCACTTATCAAGTCCCCTAGTTACAATAAATTTCAAAATGGATTTTCACACATCTTTGCCGGCGGTTATGCAGCGGGATATTATAGCTATAAATGGGCAGAGGTCTTGAGTGCGGATGCATTTTTCAGCGTAGTTGACGAGGGGATATTTAACTCACCGACCGCTAAAGGCTATTTAGATATTGTATTAAATAGTGGAGGTTCAAAAAATATGCAGGAGCTCTTTTATTCCCTTATGCAAAGAGAACCAAATCCTGATAACTTACTAAGGCTCAATGGCATCAAAGAGTGAGAGTACTTGTTCTTTTACTCTTATGCATCACTTTTGTTTTTGGAGATAAAATATTGACTCTAGCTACCTATAATGTTGAAAACTTATTTGATTTACAAAAAAATGGAAATGAATATGAAGAATACATTCCCAATGGTATATCAAAATGGAACCAAAAAAACTACAAAATTAAACTAGAAAATATATCTCAAGTAATCAAAGATATAAATGCAGATATTATAGCAATAGAGGAGATAGAGACTCTTGGGGCATTAAAAGATTTAAGGTTTGTGCTAAAACAAAATGGTTTGTATTATCAGTACTATAAAATTGCAGATAGTAAAAACACAACCATTAAAGTAGCAATATTAAGCAAAATACCTTTTGTATATGCAAAAGAGGTAAGCGTTACAGCCTCATACAAATACAGAAATATTTTAGAGGCTAAATTTAAAATAGACAATAAAGAATTATATATTTTTGTGAATCATTGGAAAGCGAAGAGTGAAGCAGAGAGCCAACGCATAATCTCAGCAAAAGCACTAACTAAAAGAATTAAACAGATAGGCTATGATAAAAATATCATTTTACTAGGTGATTTTAATTCCGATTATGAAGAGTATGAAAAATTTAAAAGAAATAGAAAACTTAATGATACAAATGGAAAAACTGGAATCAACCATGTGCTAAAAACAATAGATCAGACTAGAACAGCTTCACAAACAAAATATAAAGAATATAACTTTTATAACCTTTGGTATGATACAAATGAAGATGAAAGGTTTAGCTATATATTTAGAGGGAAAAAAGAAACACTTGATAATATCTTAATATCTCAACCTTTATTAAAAAATAGAAATATTTATTATAAAGAAGGGAGTATAAGTTCATATAAGCCTAGCTATCTGCTAAAAGGTAAAAAGATATACAGATGGCAGACAAGCAGGAAAAAACCTTATATTCATAAAGGAAAAGGGTATTCAGACCATCTTCCAGTAGTAGCGAGATTTATAGTAACTAATTAAGACACCAATCAATCTCTTTTTGTCCACATGCCAATAAATATTTATTTGCATGTGAGAATGGCTTAGAACCAAAAAAACCTCTATGTGAAGAAAGAGGAGAAGGGTGTGGAGCTTTTAATATAAGATGTTTTTTTTCATCAATAAATACAGCCTTCTTTTGAGAAGGATTTCCCCATAAAATAAAAACAATATTTTCATACGCCAAAGACATTTTTTTTATTACACTGTCTGTAAAAGTTTCCCAGCCAATATTTTTATGGGAATTAGCTTTGCCTTCTTCAACAGTCAGAACACTGTTAATAAGTAAAACACCTTCATTAGCCCATTTTGTAAGATCTCCACATGTAGGAGGTTTGCATCCTACATCATCAACTAATTCTTTGAATATATTTTTCAAAGAAGGTGGGATTTTGCACTCACAACAAACAGAAAAAGCCAGACCATTAGCTTGATTAGCCCCATGATATGGGTCTTGTCCTATTATTACAACTTTTACTTTATCTGAAGGTAGTAAATTAAAAGCTCTAAAAATATTCTCATATTTTGGAAAGATAGTTTTCATCTCATATTGGGTTTTTATATTTTGTTGCAGTTGAATGAAATAATCTTTATGTAACTCATCAGTTAAAAAAAATTTCCAATTATCATTTAGTGTCATTATATGCCAATTTAGTAAAGTTATTGTAATTATAGTGTAAATAAAAAGTTTGGAAAATAATTATATTGAAAGGGATGTTTTAAAAGTAAGAATAATTTTTGAGAACTAGGCAGCGACCTACATTTCCACACCTGAAAGATGCAGTATTATCAGCGATGAGAGGCTTAGCTTCTGGGTTCGGAATGGAGCCAGGCGTTTCCCTCTCTCTATAGCCACCTAGACAATCAAATATAAAAACATCTAAATGCTCTTATATTTGACTGTTAAGTCAATTGAGTGAGTTAAGATTGTTAAAGTCAACAAGTTCTAAATAACCACTATTTCAGTTCTGGCACTTCTAGGTTAAAACCTGATGCAATAAATCAACTAAATTGATTTATGTAAAATGCCGATACCACCGTCGTTAAAACGTAAGTGTGGTAAATCCTATCTATGTAAGTGTTTACACTAAATAAGGTAGTGAACGAATTGCGTTCTAAATAAATAGAATGTTTTAAAAAAAGACGAACGTACTATTAGTACTGGTCAGCTAAACAGATTACTCTGCGTACACATCCAGCCTATCAAGCTTGTAGTCTTCAAGCGTACTTCAGGGAACGTTCATCTTGGAGTTGGCTTCCCGCTTAGATGCTTTCAGCGGTTATCTCATCCATGCGTAGCTACCCAGCGATGCTCTTGGCAGAACAACTGGTGCACCAGTGGCATGTCCAACCCGGTCCTCTCGTACTAGGGTCAGCTCTCCTCAACGTTCCTACGCCCACGGAAGATAGGGACCGAACTGTCTCACGACGTTCTGAACCCAGCTCGCGTACCGCTTTAAATGGCGAACAGCCATACCCTTGGGACCTGCTCCAGCCCCAGGATGCGATGAGCCGACATCGAGGTGCCAAACCTCCCCGTCGATGTGAGCTCTTGGGGGAGATCAGCCTGTTATCCCCGGCGTACCTTTTATCCTTTGAGCGATGGCCCTTCCACACAGAACCACCGGATCACTATGACCGTCTTTCGACTCTGCTCGACTTGTATGTCTTACAGTCAGTCCGGCTTGTGCCATTATACTCTACGAGGGATTTCCAACCCCTCTGAGCCGAACTTTGTAAGCCTCCGTTACTTTTTAGGAGGCGACCGCCCCAGTCAAACTACCCACCAGACATTGTCCTCGCACAAGATAATTGTACGGAGTTAGCTATCAGAATATTCAAGGGTGGTATCTCAAGGATGCCTCATCTACAACTGGCGTCATAGAATCAATGGCTCCCACCTATCCTGCACATGAATATCCCAATAGCAGTGTCAAGCTATAGTAAAGGTGCACGGGGTCTTTCCGTCTTTCCGCGGGTAGGAGGAATTTTCACCTCCACTACAATTTCACTGGATCCCTGGTTGAGACAGCTCCCATCTCGTTACGCCATTCATGCAGGTCGGTATTTAACCGACAAGGAATTTCGCTACCTTAGGACCGTTATAGTTACGGCCGCCGTTTACTTGTGCTTCAATTCAAACCTTCGCCTTGCGGCTAAGTAATCCTTTTAACATTCAAGCACCGGGCAGGCGTCACACCCTATACATCCTCTTACGAGTTAGCAGAGTGCTGTGTTTTTGGTAAACAGTCGGGAGGGACACTTTGCTGCGACCCGTCAATGCTTCTGGAAGTAAATTCCATAACAAATAGGGCACACCTTATACCGAAGATACGGTGCTAGTTTGCAGAGTTCCTTAACCAGGGTTCTTCCACGCGCCTTAGAATACTCATCTCACCCACCTGTGTCGGTTTACGGTACGGGCAACGGTTGTTCTCGTTTAGAGGCTTTTCTCGGCACGACAGTATCATTGATTCCAAGCGCTATCCGAAGATATTGCTCGGCCTGTAAGATCTCGGTCTCATGTAAAGCGGATTTTCCTACTTTACGACCTACGTCCTTCGACCCACTATTCCATCAGTGAGCTCAATTAACTCTATGCGTCCCCCCATCACTCAAACGAACAACCGTCGGTATCGGAATATTAACCGATTTGCCATCGTCTACCCCTTTCGGACTCGACTTAGGTCCCGACTAACCCTACGATGACGAGCATCGCGTAGGAAACCTTGGGTTTACGGCGAAGGAAATTCTCATTCCTTTTCTCGCTACTCATGCCTGCATGCTCACTTCCAGCCGCTCCACCACTCCTTGCCGGTATGGCTTCAACGCTGACTGGAACGCTCTCCTACCACTCAATGTAAACATTGAATCTAGAGCTTCGGTGCTTGTCTTAGCCCCGTTATATTTTCGGCGCAAAATCGCTAGACCAGTGAGCTGTTACGCTTTCTTTAAAGGGTGGCTGCTTCTAAGCCAACCTCCTGGTTGTCACAGCAACTTCACATCCTTTTCCACTTAGACAAGACTTAGGGACCTTAGCTGCTAGTCTGGGTTGTTCCCCTCTCGACGATGGATTTTATCACCCACCGCCTGACTCCCGAGGTTACACGTATAGTATTCGGAGTTTGATAGGGTTTGGTACCGCGGTAAGCAGCCCTAGCCCTGTCAGTGCTCTACCCCTATACGCTAATGCTCGAGGCTATACCTAAATATATTTCGGAGAGAACCAGCTATCACTAAGTTTGATTGGCCTTTCACCCCTATCCACAAGTCATCCCAAGAATTTTCAACTTCTACGGGTTCGGTCCTCCACTGGCTCTTACACCAGCTTCAACCTGCTCATGGATAGATCACTTAGTTTCGGGTCTGCAGCATCTGACTAATTCGCCCTATTAAGACTCGCTTTCGCTACGGCTTCTCGTTCGATTAACCTTGCCAGATACCACAACTCGCAGGCTCATTATGCAAAAGGCAGTCCGTCACGGTGCATAAAGCATACCGCTCCGAATGATTGTAAGCCATAGGTTTCAGGTTCTATTTCACTCCGCTCACCGCGGTCCTTTTCACCTTTCCCTCACGGTACTTGTTCGCTATCGGTCTAGTAGTAGTATTTAGGGTTGGAGGGTGGTCCCCCCATATTCAGTCAAGATAACACGTGTCCCGACCTACTCATTCGTTAACCTAGTACCACATAAATATTTTCGCTTACGGGAGTATCACCCTCTATGCTCAGTCTTTCCAAACTGTTCTGCTAATATATATGCTATCGCTAACCGCCCTAATCCCTTTTCGCTCGCCGCTACTATGGGAATCTCAATTGATTTCTTTTCCTTCAGGTACTGAGATGTTTCACTTCCCTGAGTTCGCCCCACCGAAGTGGTAACACGATTCGCACCGTGCTGGGTCGCCCCATTCAGAAATCCCCGGATCAAAGCTCTTTGGCAGCTCCCCGAGGCTTATCGCAGCCTAATACGTCTTTCATCGCCTCTACTAGCCAAGGCATCCACCTATGGCCCTTAATATCTTTTTTTTTCTAATTTGCGTTCACTACCTTATTTAATGTATCTCTACTTAAATAAGTTCATGACTGTTATTGTAGTTATTTAGTAATATTATTATAATCGATTATCTATTTAAAGATTTTTCTCTTATATATATTGTTGACTTTAACAATGTTAATTTAATGATCGTTTTGGTTTAAAACCAAATATAAACTCTTAATCTTTAAGAACTTATATTTAGTTTGAAAACTTGTTTTTCGATGAAGTTGTGCTTAAAAAACTTGCGAAGCGTACTGTAGTACGTGAGTAAGTTTTTTAAGTGCAAATTCACGAAAAATGGTGGGCCTACCTGGACTTGAACCAGGGACCTCACCCTTATCAGGGGTGCACTCTAACCAGCTGAGCTATAGGCCCGAATGTTGTGCTGTAAATTCAAATGAACTCTGATCACTGAAAACTAAGCAAGTAATAAACATTAATAACAACTATCATATCTCTCGTGAGATTTTCTTTGTTAAGATAATCAAATGAATGATTTCTCTTTACTCTAGAAAGGAGGTGATCCAACCGCAGGTTCTCCTACGGTTACCTTGTTACGACTTCACCCCAGTCGCTAATTCCACCGTAAGTGGTAGCCCCCCGAAGGTTAGCTTCCCAATTTCGGGTGAAATCAACTCCCATGGTGTGACGGGCGGTGAGTACAAGACCCGGGAACGTATTCACCGTAGCATTGCTGATCTACGATTACTAGTGATTCCAGCTTCATGCTCTCGAGTTGCAGAGAACAATCCGAACTGAGAGACGCTTTGTGAGATTGGCTCCACCTCGCGGTATCGCAACTCTCTGTACGCCCCATTGTAGCACGTGTGTAGCCCTAGCCATAAGGGCCATGATGACTTGACGTCGTCCTCACCTTCCTCCTACTTGCGTAGGCAGTCTCTTTAGAGTGCCCAGCTTAACCTGCTGGCAACTAAAGACGAGGGTTGCGCTCGTTGCGGGACTTAACCCAACATCTCACGACACGAGCTGACGACAGCCGTGCAGCACCTGTTTTCAAGCTCCCCGAAGGGCACCGGTCCATCTCTGGTCCGTTCTATCAATGTCAAGGCTAGGTAAGGTTCTTCGCGTATCTTCGAATTAAACCACATGCTCCACCACTTGTGCGGGTCCCCGTCTATTCCTTTGAGTTTTAATCTTGCGACCGTACTCCCCAGGCGGAACACTTAATCTGTTAAGTGCATCACCGAGATGACAAGCATCCCGACGACTAGTGTTCATCGTTTAGGGCGTGGACTACCAGGGTATCTAATCCTGTTTGCTCCCCACGCTTTCACGCCTTAGCGTCAGTTATGTTCCAGGAGATCGCCTTCGCTTTCGGTATTCCTAGTGATATCTACGGATTTTACCCCTACACCACTAATTCCATCTCCCCCTCCCATACTCTAGGTTGCCAGTTTCAAATGCAGTTCAATGGTTGAGCCATTGGATTTCACATCTGACTTGACATCCCGCCTACGCGTCCTTTACGCCCAGTGATTCCGAGTAACGCTTGCACCCTCCGTATTACCGCGGCTGCTGGCACGGAGTTAGCCGGTGCTTATTCATGAGCTACCGTCATTTTCTTGACTCATAAAAGGAGTTTACACACCGAAATGCGTCATCCTCCACGCGGCGTTGCTGCATCAGGGTTTCCCCCATTGTGCAATATTCCTCACTGCTGCCTCCCGTAGGAGTCTGGTCCGTGTCTCAGTACCAGTGTGGCGGATCATCCTCTCAAACCCGCTACCTGTCATTGCCTTGGTGAGCCATTACCTCACCAACTAGCTGATAGGATATAGGCCGATCTCTTAGCGAAAAACTTTCCCGATTCATCTTGAAATGAAAAGGAGTATCCGGTATTAATCACCGTTTCCAGTGGCTATCCCAGACTAAGAGGTACATTACCTATATATTACTCACCCGTGCGCCACTAATCATAAGAGCAAGCTCTTAATCATCGTTCGACTTGCATGTGTTAAGCACGCCGCCAGCGTTCACTCTGAGCCAGGATCAAACTCTCCATAATTGTTGTCCGAAGACTGATTATGTAAAGATCACATTGCTGTGAAATTACTGATCTTTGCCCAAGATTTTTAAATCATTGGCTTTGTTGCTATAAAGTATAAATACTCTATAGACTTGTTGTATAGTTATCTATTACTATTGGGTATCTGTATTGCTACAGACCAAATAGAATAGACGGTTGTTGTTATTGTTATTTATTTCTAAGTAACTTCTAACTTAATAGTTATTATTAAGTTCATTACTTGCTTAGTTTTCAATGATCTCAAACATTCTCAAAAGCTTCTACTTGAAGTCTCTCTAGTCCTCTTTAACAAGGTCAGTCTGTTTGTGGACGGGAATTATAGGGGGATATTGCTTAGAGATTACTTAATGCTTAGAGAAGTTTTGAGGGAATTTTTTGAGTTGTTTTCTGCTGGTAGTTATTTAGGCTAAACCTCGGCTATCCAAAGTGTTATCGAAAAAAAATAGTGGCTATTTTGCTATAAAAGTTTAAAAAAGATTTTTGTTTCGCGTAGAAAGAGAAGGGAGAAACTCAGAAGATTATTTTCTTCTAAGTTCTTTAATACGAGCTTTTTTACCAGCAAGATCACGAAGATAAAATAGTTTTGCACGACGTACACGACCGCGACGTATAACTTTTATTTCTTGAATTGAGTCACTGTATATTGGAAATATTCTTTCAATTCCAATACCATTAGCGCCAATTTTACGAACTGTAATTGTTTGTCCAGTTCCTTGACCTCTTTTTGAGATACAAACACCTTCGTATGCTTGCACACGAGTCTTGTCACCTTCTTTAATTGCTACTGCTAAACGAAGAGTATCACCAGCACGAAATTCTGGAAGAGTTTTCTCTGCAGTTTGTGCTTTTTCAAAGTTTTCTATATACTTATTTCTCATAAGATTTCCTTGTTCTATGCTTTAAAAGCTGCTCTGGCCGGAAGAATTGAGTCTTACATTCAGACAGGGCTAATTTTAGTGAGCGAATTCTACTATGATTTCCCTTTAAGTATTCTGATGGAACACTTTTATGCTCATAATTTTTTGGTTTTGAAAAAGATGGTGCTTCTAAAAGGGGCGTCTCAAAGCTTTCAACATCTAAAGAGTCACTATTTCCCAGTACACCTTCAATATTTCTGCTTATGGCATCACATATAACTAAAGCAGCCAATTCTCCACCTGTTAATATATAATCGCCGATGCTGAATACCTCATCAGCAAATTCTTCAATAACTCTTTCATCAATACCTTCATATCTTCCGCTCACAAAAGCGATATGAGTTTTTTTAGCTAATCTTTTTGCATCATTTTGTTTAAATGGCTTTGCTACCGGAGTTAAAAAAACTACATGAATATCTTCATCTTGACTTTTTAATTCTCTTAGTGCATCATAAAGAGGCTGAGGGTTCATTACCATTCCAGCCCCACCACCAACAGCAGTATCATCAACTTTCATATGTTTGTTTTGACTATAATCTCTCGGATTTAGATAATGCATATGAAGGATGTCTTTGTCAATTGCTCGTTTAAGTATGGAATCTTGGAAGTAACCTTCTATAAGGTTAGAAAAAAGTGTTACGAAAGTAAATTTCATTAAGAAGCTTCTAGAAGATCCACTGCACCACTAACTATAATGATTTTTTTATCAATATTAGTATCCAAAATAAATGGCTCTTGATAAGGGATTAGAAAACTTTTTGCAAAACCTTTTTCTACTAAGATAGGGTTAGTTTTAATATTAAGGTAATCAGTTATAGATATACGCTCAACTTCTTTAACTGTGCCAAGTAATTTTTCATCTTCAAAAACTTTACAACCTTCAATGTCAAACCAAAAAAATTGACCATCATCTAAATGACAATTTGCTTTTGTATCTTCATAAGTAGTAAATAATTTAACATTGGTATATTTTTTTGCATCTTCAACGCTGTTAACGCCGGAAATTTTAATAATATCTCTATCAAGATTTACTTCACTGAGAGTAATTTTATCTTTTTTATTTATCAAAAAAGAAGAATTATTTTTGAATTGTTCGGGGAAATCACACTTGATATGAAATTTCATATCGCCTTTTATACCGACAGTTTTGCCGATTGTAGCAATATGAATGAGGTTGTTGTCTTTAAATTGGTTCGACATTGATACGGTAACTTAGACCATCTTTAGCTTTGCAGCCTGAAATAACTGTTTTTATAGCACCTATCATCTTACCCTCTTTGCCGATCAACTTACCAATGTCAGCTTGATTGGCGTAAAGCACTATCTCGCTAACTTCATCGCTTTGCTTTACTTCAACTCTTATATCATCAGGATTTGATGCTATAAGTCTTGCAAATTGTGCGACAAAATCAGCTATCATAATTAACGACCTGTTATCTTTTTAACGCGATCACTCATTTTAGCGCCAACACTTAACCAATAGTCTAATCTTTCATTATCAACTACTGTAGTTTTTTCTGCTACCATTGGATTATGGTGTCCTATTAGTTCTATCCAACCGCCATCTCTACGTTTACGACTGTCCGTTACCGCGATACGGTAAAAAGGTTGCTTTTTTCTTCCCATTCTAGTTAGGCGAATTACTGTTGCCATTTTTGGTCCTTCTCTGCACAAGTTATATTTCAACTTGCTGAATATGTTAATTTTTGCATCAAGATGCAAATATATAAGTTTCTAAAAACTCATATATTTACACTTAAATTTTACATGCCAGAATATTATCTTGGAATTGCTCCAGCGCCACCCATTTGACCCATCATAGCCTGAAGATCTTTCATCCCTTTTGGACCTGAGAATTTCTTCGCCATTTTACCTGCATTTTTAAACTGCTTAATCATTCTGTTAATCTCAACCTGAGTCAAGCCACAGCCTGCAGCAATTCTAATTTTTCTGGAGTTATTTAAAAGTTCTGGATTTTCTCTCTCTTTGAGAGTCATAGATGAAACCATAGCTTTTATATTTTTAAGCTCTGAAGAATTCTCAAAATCAAAGTCTTTAATAGCTTTAGACATATTTCCCATTCCTGGAATCATCCCCATAAGAGAACTCATGCTGCCCATCTTTTTCATACTTTCCATTTGTTCTAAAAAGTCATTATAATTAAACTGCCCTTTTTGAATCTTTTTGGTAAGTTTTTTTGCTTGTTTCTCATCAATTATTGATGCAGTTTTTTCAGCAAGTCCTTCAATATCTCCAAAACCCATAAGGCGGTTAACAACGCGATCAGGTAAGAAAACTTCCAAATCTTCCATCTTTTCACCGCTACCGATAAAACGAAGAGGAACTTGAACTTGCGATGATAAACCTAAAGCAACACCGCCCTTAGAGTCTCCATCATATTTACTTAAAATTACACCGTCTATGCCAATTTTTTCTTTAAATGTTGTTGCCGTTTTAATCGCATCTTGTCCAGTCATAGAATCAGCAACATAAAAAATCTCATGAGGCTTGGCTTCTTTTTTAACTGCTTCAAGTTCTTCCATGAGAGCATCATCAATCGCTAAACGACCAGCCGTATCTATTAAGACTACATCATATATACCAGCTCTTGCTTTTTTTAATGCACCAGAGACAACTTCTACTGGACTTTTTGTGCTTTCGTCCTCATACAATTCAACTTCTATCTGAGCCGTAATCTGACGAAGTTGCTCAACTGCCGCTAAACGCTGTAAATCGGCCGCAACAACTAAAACTTTTTTCTTCTTGTTTTTTAAATAAAGTGCTAATTTACCAGTTGTAGTAGTTTTACCGGAACCCTGGAGTCCTGTCATCAAGATAACGGTAGGAGGATTTGGAGCAAAAATAAAACCTCTGTTTCCACCTATTTCGAGTAGCTCATGTAAAGCTTTTCTCAGAGCATCAAGAAATTGATCTTTCCCTATCCCATTTAATTTTGTTTGAATCTCAACTTTGTCTATTAACTCTTTTACAACTTTGTGGTTTACATCTGATCTTAAAAGATTTTTTTTAAGCTCTACTAGAGCTTTGGAGAGGGCTTTTTCATCATCATGAAAACGAATTTTTTTAATCGCGTTTGTAAATGAATCTGTTAAAGTATCAAACATGCACACACTCCTATCGTTAAATCTTTTATGTAAGTTTTCTAAACTTAAGATGTAAAAAGTTGCGAATTGTATCTAAACATTACTTTTAGTTTTCTTTAAGTCTACTCAAAAGTGGTAAATATTTTTGGCTCTGGTGCCACAAACTCCATACCAAGTAATCTCACTTTATAAGCATGAAGCATAACTCTTTTTGCGCGTCTGCCGCCATACTGCTCATCTCCAATAATTGAATGGTCAATATAACGAAGATGCGTTCTGATTTGATGAGTACGGCCATTATGAATTATACATTTTAATTTTGTTTTTCCGCCACTTACAATGTCTGGAAATATTTCAGTTCTCGCCGGTTTTCCTTTGCCTGAAACATTTGAGAAAGCTTTGTTATTTTTCTTTTGAGTTAAAATCGGCTTATCAATGTCCATCGGTTCAGATACTATTCCCTCAACCCATGCAATATACTCTTTATAAACTCTATCTTTTCTAAACTCTTCTATGGCTTTTTGGCGAAATTCCTCATTTTTGACCAACATAAGAACGCCGCTGGTTTCACGGTCAAGTCTATGCAAAAGTTGTGCATCTTTAAACTGTCGCTCTATTTCATCTGAATTTACAAATGCCGGCTTATCTACAACTATCAAATCATCATTTTCAAAGATAGGTCTTATTTTTTCAACTTTTTCAACTCTGAAAGTTGTTTTACTGTCAAGCTCTCCGCGAGCTACCATAACTTTTTTATTCCCTGCATAAACTAAACCACGATCAATCATGGATTTTGCTTGAGAATTTGACATCCCTTCTTGTAATGCCAATATTTTATACGCTTTTTCTAGTGCCATCTGTTAGGCTCCCAATATTTTATTTATTACTATTTCTAAATTTATTTTTTCTTCAACCATAGAATTTGGCAAATGCTCACATGCCAAGAGCGCTCTATGAATTTCATCTGGTTCAACATATTGAACATGATGCACATATTTAAAAAGTTCGCGTTGGTGAAAAAAATGTTTACCTGTTATTATTTTACATCCGAAATAAGCCGGTTCAAGTGGATTATGTCCACCTACATCTGCTTTAAACGCACCACCTAAGATTGCTATGTCACTGATTGCATACATATTATTCAACTCGCCCATAGCGTCTACTAAAATCATGTCAGTATCAAACTCTTGACTTTGAGAGAATCTTGAAAGTGTTAACGAATTTTTTTGTGCATAACTTTGCATCAATTTGTAAACACTCTCAAATCTCTCCGGATGCCTTGGAACCACTATCAGCTTAGCGTTTCTATATTTTTTGTACTCTACAAATGATTTTAGAACACTTTCTTCTTCGCCGTCATGTGTACTTCCAGCAACAATACACTCTTGCTCTGGCTTTTTATACTCTTTTGTCTTAGTAATTTTTGCTGCTAATTTTATATTTCCGATTACTTCAATATTTTTAGCACCCAAAGCCAGAAAACGGTTTTTATCAGCCTCACTCTGTGCATATATAATTTCTACATATCCTAAAAGTTTTTTGTAAAACCAGGCAAATTGTAAATATTTTTTGACGCTTTTTTCAGATATGCGAGCATTTAGCAGGATGACTCTTGTACCTCTAGCTACTGCAACACTAAAAAGCATATACCAGAACTCTGCTTCTAAGACTACAAGTATCTTTTGTTTTTTTATCCAAAAAGGCAAAAACATCTCATAAGGAAGATATCGAACCTCTGCATCATATTTTTTAGCTTCTGCATGTCCTGTGTGAGTAATGGTAGTTATTTTTATATCTCTTTTCCCCAATACATCCAGTATCGGCTTCAAAGCTCTTGCTTCACCGAGTGAACATACATGGAACCATATGCCGTCAGATTTTTCAAATCTTGCATTTTTAAAAAGAAAAAAACGGGCTGGAATTGATTGTTTATATTTTTGTTTAAAAGAGAGGTACACTAAAAGTGGAAGTGCTACAAGATAGAGCACAACACTTAAAATGTAATAGAGTAGAGTAAACGGCTTCAAGCCCTATTCTTCAACTGCTTCCATGTAGAGAATACGGCCACAATGTGGACATGTTGTAATCTCTTCAGCTTTAATAACATCTGCATATATTTTATCATTGATTATCATGTGACAACCCATACAAGCCTGATCTTCAACTGGAACAACAGTACTGTTTTTAGCCCAACGACGAATCTTTTGATAAAAAGCCAAACCTTTTTGGTTCATAGTTCCAAGAAGTCTTTCTTTTACTACAAATACTTCTTGTCTTTCTTTATTAATAATTTCTAGTTTTGCATCAACTTCAGCTTTTACAGCTTCAAGATTTGAGTCTATCTCTTGTAAAGATATTTTTGCAGCTTCAATCTGGTCTTTTTTAGCTGCAATTATTTTTTCTAGTCTATGTATTTCTTCATTAGCAAAAGTTACTTGCTCTTTTGCTATCTCTTCTTCAAGCTGTAAAGATTTCATCTCTCTTTCTGTCTTAATCTCAGAACTTTTTCTAGAGTTATCTTCTAATTTATGTGAAAGTTCCGCTAAATGCAATTCATTTTTATGCTTTTTAACTTCTTCTTCCTTAATTTCCTTACTTAAATTATCAATATCTGAATCTATACTCTCTTTTTTTGCAAGAGCTGCTTCATATTTATAGTTAGCTTCATCAATTTGAGGTTCAAAAGCATCGATCTCTTTGTCTACTTTTGAAAGGTCGATTAACTGCTTAAGATGCTGGTTCATTGGTCTCCTTTGGTGTTTCTCGTTTATGCCATGTATACCATAAAAGTTACTAAATGTATGTGAATGGATTATCTGATGATGAAATTATAACTTCTAAACCTAAATTTTTCAAATGTTTTTCTAAAATTTGTGCAAAAAAGCGTTCACTCTCATAATGACCTATATCAATTAGCGACAAATTGATACTTTTTGCTTCCATTGCATCATGATATTTTACATCACCGGTCAAGAAACAGTCTGCATCAATTGAGCGCATCAATGAACATCCAGAGCCCGTTGTTAAAGCAACTCTTTTTACTGTATCACTGCACTTAACACACCTTGCATGCGGAAGTCCAAATGCAGATGCAACTTTTTTTGAAAATGTATCAAAATCTTCATTGACATCCAAATACGCAACAAATCCATCTTTTTGAGATATCTTATAGCCTAAAACTTCCGTAGCTACAAATTCGTTTAGATGAGTCTGATCAAAATTTGTGTGCATTGCTATATTTGATATGTTCTTTTTAATCATTTTTTGAAGTAGATTTGCCGGATATTTACTGAATTCTAACTGTTTTAATCCTCCAAATATTAATGGATGATGAGTAATCAATAAAGTATCATCATCAAGTGAATCAATTAAATTTTCATCAACATCAATACTAACAACTACCTTTTTTACATCTAATGAAAAGTCACCAACCAAGAGACCTGAGTTGTCCCATGATTCTTGCAGTTCAAAAGGTGAAAGTGTGTCAAGAAATTTGTATATATCTAGAATCTTCATTGTTTTATTTTCCTGTTAATTTTTCAATCTCTTCTTTAGCTTCAGTAAATTCAGGATTTATTTCAAGCGCTTTTTTATACATTTCAATAGCTTCCTCATCTCTTTGCATGTCAACGAGAAGATTTCCGTAGTTGTAGTATGTTATAGGGTTTTTATCATCTATTTCCAATGAAGCATGTAAGTGCATTTTAGCCGATGTGAATTCACCGTTTTTTCTATAAATGGAAGCCATAGCGTTATGAATAAACTCATTATTTCCGTCCAAAAATAAGGCATCTTTATAGTATTTCAATGCTTCTTGATCATCGTTCTGCTGCTGTAAAATATAAGCTATTTTAAACAGAATATCAGGATTGTTTGAGTCTTTTGCATTCGCTTCATTTAAAAATGCCAAAGCTTTTACTTTATCATCATCTTCAAAAGCTTTATTTGCTTTTTCTACTAAAGCCTCTGGAGAAAACGGAGAAAAGGCAACAGCGCTTTTTTCTTGGCTGTCATTAACTTCATCACCTGTTTCTTCTGGATCTTGAAGTGTTTGTATATGCTCATAAATTTTAAATGCAAAAAAAGCGGATGCTCCAAGCATGAGTAGTTGAAATATTGTCATTGTGTACCTTTAAATAATTTTTTGTTTAGAAGAGAAACCAATTGAAGCGGATCAACCTGAACTCCGCCAACACGGGCAGCAAAATGCAAATGAGGACCCGTCACTCTCCCGCTATTACCGGATAAACCTATAATATCAGCTTTTTTAACTCGTTCCCCTTTTTTTACATTAAACCCACTCATGTGAAAATAACATGTGTAAATCCCTTCCCCATGGTCAATAATCACAGTGCCGCCAGAGTAAAATCTATCTTTTGCCAAACAAACAACACCGTCATTACTGGCCATGATTGGAGTTCCAACTTTTGCACGAAAGTCTGTCCCGCTGTGAAAGCCGTTAAGAGTGTTGTTGTAGATTCTTGCCTTGCCAAAATCGCTTGTTATTGCACTCTCAAGAGGCATGATGAACTTTGAGTTTATATAGCTTTTATTCTCTACATGGTTGTAGATTTTCATAGCTTCATTATACTCTTTAGCAATTCTTTTTTGTACTTTTTTGTCAGTAGGATTTACTTTTGATTTATTGACAATGATGGTTTCTTTTTCATAGTTTCCGTCTTTTATATCAATAAACATACTTTTACTTTCATTAGCACCATTCTTTTTATAAATAACTTCTATCTTTTTTTGCGTTGGTTTTGCATAGTAGCTGATAGGGATAAGTGCAAACATTTTTGTCTTATCACTTGGATTTTGAAATATTTTATATCTGTTTTTGTCTAAAAGTACATATTCATATTTTAAACTTGAATCTTTCTGAAACTCAATATACACTGTTTTCCCATTTGAAACAGTTTCATTAAATATGTTTGCATTAAAAGCCCAAAGCGATGATATTAAAAACAGTAAAACAAATATATATCTCATCAATAATCCTTCTTTGCCCTTTCTACATCTCGCTTCATATCTTTTTCTTTCATATCCTGCCTTTTATCATGAAGCTGTTTTCCTTTTGCAATCGCAATCTGAATTTTTATAATATTTCTATCATTAAAATAAAGCTGTAGCGGGACAATCGTGTAGCCGTCTCTCGTTACTGCCTTATACATCTTTTCTAGCTGCTTTTTATGCAGAAGCAGTTTCCTACTTCCTCTCTCCTCGTGGGAGTAAAAATGGTGGGTAGTTTCAAGTCTTCCGATATGGGCATTAAATAAAAAAGCTTCATCTTTCATAAAACGAATAAAACTGTCTTTCAAGTTCACTCTCTTTGCCCGAATCCCTTTGACTTCACTTCCAAGAAGCACTAACCCAGCCTCAAATTTTTCTTCCAAAAAATAATCAAAATAGGCTTTCTTATTTTTTGCTATTGTTTCACCCATTATTTATTTCCTTTAACTTAAAAAAACTGCTTCCGCTTCCACTGAAATGCCAGCCATGTTTATAATGATTTTTTAACTCTTTATACTCTTGAAGTGCAGGTTTAAACAGGTCATTTGCTTCGCTTGCATTCATATTTTTTAAAATTTCCAAAGAACTCGTTTTTTTTAGTTTTTGTGTTTCAAATCCATCTATCGGAGCATAAAAATCTTCTCTGTATATCTGGTACACTTTTGGCGTGCTTATTTGTACATCTGGCGTAAAAATTTCAAAATCTAAAATATCTTCTTTAAATTCTTCTACTATTTCGCCTATTCCGCTGACATTTGCACTGTCATATCCGTAGATGAAAAATGGAACATCTGCTCCGACTTTTACTCCAATTTGTGCAAGTTCATTCAAACTAAGTCCTAGATGTAAAACTTCATTACACATGTGTAAGTAACATGCAGCGTCGCTGCTTCCGCCCCCAAGCCCTGCAAAAGCCGGAATAGACTTGTTTACTTTTATAGCATGTGTTCTCATAAGCTTCTCTAAAGAGTCCGACTTAGTTGCGCTTTTTAATGCAAAATATGCTTTATATATGGTGTTTTGCTCAGTACTGCAAGAAAAATCTCCAATAATTTTAAAGCTTTCTGTTCTACCTCCACTCTCCTCTTTTGGAACAAAAGAAAGTTCATCATACAAAGTGTGCACTCTCATAAATCTGGAAATTATCTCATGATAATTATCTCTAATCCCAGTTATTTTAAGAAAAATATTAACTTTGGCATAAGCCTTATATATTTTCATTTATTTTACTTTTGCAATATCTTACTGAGAAGAGTTAATGAATCTGATTTAATCTCTTTAGACGCTGCTATATTGAGCTCTTTGACATCTTCTAAAAGTTCACTTCTAAGAATTGTTATATCGGGTGGTGCCTCGATGCCAAGCTTAACAACCCCCTTATCAATAGATATTATTTTTACAATAACATTATCGCCAATAACAATAGACTCATCCGTTTTTCTAGCTAAAACTAACATATATATATCCTGCCTAGTTCATATTTTACTTCTTTTTCTTCTACATGTATAACCGAAATATTATCGCCGTTATCCAGCCAATAATACCCGTCTTTTTTAACTTCTAAATCTTCTATAGCAAGAACTCTTCCATATTTTAGATTATCACCATCGCCTAAGTAATTATTTTGAGGAATATTAAGAGATTTTTTAATATCTAGCGCTTTTTCATCGTTATACTTAAACTGTCCCTCGCTCAATCTCTCTAAGGCACTTAGGCTTCCATTTGCAATGCCAAGTCTGTTTGCGATGATGCGACCTAATGAACGGATATATGTTCCCTCGGATACCGTTGCTTCAAAAGTAACAAAGGGATGGGAATAGTTTATAAGCTTTGTTTCATATATGGTCGAGTTTATCTTATTTAAAACGACCTCTTTTCCTGCACGGGCTAAATCATAGGCTCTTTGTCCGTTTATTTTTTTCGCACTGAAAATAGGAGGATCATATTCAAGTTCACCTTCTAAAGATTTTACTGCATTTTCAACTTCACCATGTAAGCATTCTTTTACGATGTCTACATGTTCTATCATCTCTGTATCCAAACTGTCACTCTTAGCACCAAGCCAAAGGGTTGCTTTGTACACTTTAGGAGTTTTATTTAAAAAACGAAAAAGTTTCGTATGACTGCCAAACCCTATAAGAAGAACACCTTTTGCAAAAGGGTCTAGCGTTCCGGAAAAACCGGCTTTTTTATTGTTGTACTTTCTTTTTAACTTTGATAAAAAAAGGTTTGAGCCTATCGCCGAAGGTTTGTATGCTACAAAGAGTCGATTCATAGTCTCTCAACGAAAGATGCTAAAATATCTCTTTTTGTTCCGGCGAAGTTAATTTGAAGCTTAAATTCTCTGCCCGATTTACTCACACCGACAACTCTTCCCGTACCGAAGATTTTATGTCGAACCAAGTCGCCTTTTTTAAAGGATGTATTTTTTTCAACTATAAGTGAGCCTTCGCACAAGCCTGCTTCATTAAAAAACCTGCTCTTTTGCAAGTCGCTTCTTCTTCCCTTATAAAATCTGCTTCCTGCATGTGAAAGCGTAAGAGTGTCTTTAGCTCTTGTAAATGAAACATAACCGAGTCGTCTTTCTTCTTCCAGGTCACTTCCATCACCGGTCAAAGGCAAAAAGCCCTCTTCAAGCCCAATAATAAATACATGTGAAAATTCCAAGCCTTTTGAAGCATGAATGCTCATCATGTAGATACTTTCACCTTCCACTTGGTCTTGTTCACTTTGAAGTGTCAATTCATTTAAAAACTCATCAAGACTCGACGCTGGAGAATTTTTTACAAAATCACGAAACAAGCCATAAAATTCATCCATATTTAAAACTCTCTCAGCCTCGTCCTGCATGCCGGCATAAATATCTTTTAAATGAAAAGTATCTTCCAGCACATCTATAAAATCATATGTTGAATCCACTGCGACCTTAGAAACTTTCTCAATATTGGCTATAAAATCTTTTAAAGTATGAGCATTTTTCTTTCTTACCAGAGTTTCTAACTCTAATATAGGTGTATTTTTTATGTATTCAAAAATGGATGTTCCATTTGCATGCGCCGCTAATTCCAACTTATCCACACTGGCTTTTCCAAGACCTCTTTTTGGCTTATTGGCAATTCTTTTAAAGGAAAAATCATCATGGAAATTAGTTATAACTCGAATATAGCTAATCAAATCTTTTATCTCTGCTCTATCGTAAAAGCGCAGTCCGCCAACAAGCTTATACGCTATTCCTGAACGGTTCAGACCCTCTTCAATCGAACGGGAGAGAACATTCACACGATACAGCACTGCTATCTCTTTACCCGACACACCTGCGTCTAAAAGCTTAGCAATCTTGGCAGCAATTTTTCTCGCTTCTTCATTTTCATCGTTTGAATTTAATATAGTGACATCATCACCGCTGCCACGGGTAGCAATGAGTTTTTTCCCAAGTCGTGAACGGTTATGTTCAATCAAAGCATTTGCAACTTTGAGTATCGGCTCACGTGAGCGATAATTTTCTTCGAGTTTAAAAACTGAAGCGCCGACAAAATCCTGGTCAAATTCCATAATATTTCGTATATGTGCGCCACGCCATCCGTAAATACTTTGGTCATCATCACCAACAACACAAAGATTAGTATGTGATGTACATAGCATTTGCAATAATTTTAACTGCAGTTCATTTGTATCTTGGTACTCATCAATCATAATGTATTGATATTTTTCAGATGTTTTTTTTGCAAGTTCAGGATTTTGATATAACAACTTATATGTAAGCGCTATTAAATCATCAAAATCTACTAAATTATTTTCTGATAAATATTTCTCATATTCTTCATAAACTTTTGCAATTTGCTGATAGTTAAAAAGTTCCGCTTGCTTATACGCTTCATCCGGAGTCATGAGTGAGTTTTTGTATCTGGAAATTTCGCTGGCAATTAAAGGAGTAGGAAGTTCACTGTTTATCTTTTTTATAATTCTTTTTTTATCATCTGTGTCGATAACGACAAAGTTATTTTCTCTACCTAAAAGATGAATATTAAACTTCAAAAATAATAAGCCGAATTTATGGAAGGTGCACAAAAGTGGAGGATAAGCACCTCCATCCATCATGGCAAGTGAACGCTCTTTCATCTCTTTTGCTGCTTTATTTGTAAAGGTTAGTGTGAGTGTATTTGCAGGAGGTATTCCCACTTCTTTTATTAAATAAGCAAGACGAGAAATGATAGTAGTTGTTTTTCCACTACCGGCACCTGCTAAAATCAACACAGGTCCCTCTGTTTTTTTTACAGCTAAACTTTGAGATTCATTTAATTTTTCAAATATTTTTTCCATAAAACCACTGCTAAAATTTAAGATTTTTAAGCACATAACTACTTATTTATATCATTGTATCTAAAAAGTATTAAATATTTCTAGAAATGTTGCAATAATTATAATTTTGAGTTATACTTTTGGCATCAATATTACTTATAGGAATTATTCATGTTAAAAGATTTTGCAAAATTACAGACCTTTATGATGGTTATAAAAGAAAAAAGCTTCTCAAAAGCGTCAGCTAAATTGGGTATATCTCAACCTGCTGTAACGCAACAAATAAAGTTTATAGAAGAATATCTGGACACTAAAATAGTAGATAGAAAAAAGAATGGTATTTTACTAACAAAAGAGGGTGAAGATTTATTTAGAATTGCTCAAAGACTTGAAAAAGCTATAACAGCGAGTGAAAAAGATCTTTTAAAAATTATAAATAAAGAGTTTACCTTTGTCATGGGCGCATCGTATGCAATAGGTAACTATATACTGCCAAATTACCTCGGAGAGATAAAAAAGAGAATCAATAACGAAGTTTTTATGAATGTTGCTGATTCTACAAGCATAATTGACCAGTTAGAAGATAAAAAAATAGACCTTGCACTTATAGAATCTCCTATTTTTAGAGATAGCATGATTTACAGAGAGTGGGTTGAGGACGAATTGGTTATATTCTCAAATCAGCAAATACCAAAAAACCTAAAAGCTGATGATTTACTGGGATTTGACTGGATTTGTAGAGATGAGCATTCGCACACAAGAAAGCTTACTTCAGAGATTTTTGAAGAGATGGGAGTACAATGCAGTAATTTTAATGTACTTGCTGTTTTAGGCAGCCCAACAGCTATAAAAGAATCTGTTCTTCATTCAGATAAAAATGCAAAAAGACCATTGGTTTCAATTATGTCCAGACATGTAATCCAACAAGAAATTAAAGAGGGAAGACTTTTTGAAGCAAGATTAAAAAACTATAAAATAGAGAGAAAATTCTACATTGCCTACTCGAAAGAAAGAAAACATGACGCTTTTATAGACAACGTTGTAAACTACTTATTATCTATAAGTAAAGTTTAAAGTAAGGAAATTTCCTTACTTTTTTACAAATTTAGAATTCTCAGGATTTGATAAAAAAGAAGCCATAGAATTTTTAACTCCATTACCATCTACTTTTTTCTCAACGACTCTTTTGATTTTTCGACTGGCTAAATTTATAAAAACAGGCGTTTCATCTACAATAATTTGCATAATACTTAAAAGTGGAACACTGACCAAACTGCCAAAATTATCTGAACCAAAGCCAGCTTCAAAAATCAATGTGTCATCGGTTATTCTTGCAGTTTCAAAAGTATAACCTGCTAAAAAGAAAAGAGTTAAAGGACGAAATTCAGAATTTATATTTTCTGGTAAACTTGGTTCAAAAGATACATTTTCTATATTACATAAAATTCCAAAATTTTGTTCTTTTGAAAAAAAATGGATTATCAACTCTTGAATATTTTTTTGCATTAAAGAGGCAAAATCACTATCTTGTATTACATTTTCTAACAAAAAACCTTCCTTTCGAGTACTTATTCTGAATGCAATTATATCAGAAACTCACATTTATCAAGCACATCAAAATCTGTCATAGCATTTAAAAGAGCTACTTTTGAAAAACTTCTAAGTTCCTGCACTTTGATATCTGCTTCGACAAGCTTGCCTTCATCCAAAAGTCTAGCTCTCGTCGTACCTTTTAACAAAGGATTTTTTGGAGTAATCCACATGCCATGATTATAAAAAGCAATGTTTGCAATACTTGTGTCTGTTACAAGTAACTCTTTAATGATAAGAATGTCATCACATTCACCTCTTTGAGAGTACAAATTATCAAGCTCTTCTCTAAAAGTTGATTTCATTGAATAATCAATTTCATTATTAAAAATCAGCTTTAAAGAGCTTATATCTCTTTTTTTATACTCATGATATGAAACAGAAATGTCATATTGATTATAAACCAAGCGGCATTTAAATATGCCGATTTTTGGAGCATCTATATAATCTTCAAGGTTTTTCACATCTTTCTCAGCGAGAGAGTTTAAAACGCTCTCATATCTTTTTTGATGATATGACATGTGGAAAAGTTTTCCATCAACCGATTTGATGGTTTCTAAAAAACTATTCTTCACTAAATAACGCTGTACTTAAATATCGTTCACCGGTATCACAAAGAATTGTTACCAATGTTTTACCCTTAAACTCTTCTCTCCCGGCCACTTGCATGGTTGCCCAGACATTAGCACCGGCTGAAATCCCAACTAGTAAACCCTCTTCGCGAGCTAACATTTTTGCTGTTTTAATAGCATCTTCATTACTCACCTTTATAACTTCACTATAAACTGTAGTATCTAAAATATCAGGGATAAATCCGGCTCCAATGCCTTGAATCTTATGTGGTCCAGGAGCTTCTCCAGATAGAACAGCAGAATCTTGAGGCTCAACTGCAAAAATAGCAATATGAGCAATCTCTTCTCTTAAAACCTTGGAAGTTCCAGTTAACGTTCCTCCAGTTCCAACCGCAGCCACAAATGCATCAATCTGCTTATCTGTATCCCTAAGTATCTCTCTTGCAGTTGTGAGCATATGTATTTCTGGATTTGATTTATTTTGGAATTGTTGCAGGATTATGCTGTTTAGTGTATTTTTTTGAAGTTCTTCAGCCTTAGTGATAGCGCCTCGCATCCCTTCTGCAGCCGGCGTTAAAACAAGCTCAGCTCCAAAGGCCTTCAGCAGATTTCGTCTTTCAATGCTCATAGAATCCGGCATTGTAAGTATAAGTTTTAAATTTTGTGCTGCACAGTTTGCGGCTAATGCTATACCTGTATTTCCACTCGTCGGCTCTATTATAGTAGTCTGTGGTGTAATTAAGCCCGCTTCTTGTGCTCGTCTAATCATATTGAAGCCAATTCTGTCTTTTACTGAGCTTGTTGGATTCATAAACTCACATTTGCCTAAAATAGTAGCACCAGTAAGTTTTGATGGAGTATTTAATCTAACCAGCGGTGTGTTGCCAATTAATTCCGTGACATTATTTGCTATATTCATGTGAAAATCCTTTATGGAAGTGATTCTACTATAATATAATAATATTTACAAATGTTTGATTTTAGTTTCAGAAGTTGTTGATGGTGCGACCGGGGAGATTTGAACTCCCACACCCGAAAGCACTACCACCTCAAGGTAGCGTGTCTACCGTTCCACCACGGTCGCATTAAAAGAAAGGGGTATAAGTGCTAACCCAGGATTGGGCTAGCGAGGTATATTTAGGGGTTATTAACCTAAATATGGATTCGCGTATAAAGCGATTAGTGAAATTACAAGTGCATAGATAACTTGTGCTTCGATCATTGCAAGAGCGATGAACATTGTAGTCATAAGTTTAGCACCTAAACCTGGGTTTCTTGCAGTACCAGCGATTGTTGCAGCAGCAGTATGACCCATACCTATTGCTCCACCAAGAGCAGCAAGACCAAGACCAAGACCAGCAGCGATCATTGAGTAAGCTTTAAGAGTTTGGTTAGCAACGTCACCCTCATTTGCGAATGCAGCAACAGTAAGTGCTAACATTAAGAAAAGAATTTTTTTCATATATATCTCCGTTAAATTATTACAATTACTTTCGGATAGCGTAACCATTCTTGCGAATAGCAATAGAAACATAAATGCAACTATTTCCCTACTAGAAATCGATACGCGGATTGTACATAAAAAGTGATAAATTATAGTTTAAAAAGAAAGACATGTGAAAAAAGTTTCACATGTTAAAAGATGCTATACGCGTCCTAAAGAGATTTTACTACCTTTGAATTCTAAAATTTCAACTGTAATTTTTTCACCCTCTTTTAAAACGTCAGAGATTTTATCAAATCTTTCGTTAGAAATTTTTGAGATATGTAAAAGGCCGTCTGTTCCATCCGGAAGTTCTATAAACGCTCCAAAATCAACAATTTTCTTAACTGTTCCCTCATGCTTATCTCCAACTTCGTACTTTATTTTAGGAGCTTTAGGAGTATTTACTATCCCTTCAATATGTTCTCTGGCAGCTGCTACGCCAGTTTTATTTTTACCGGTTACTTTGACTTTTCCATCTTTTTTATCTATGTCAATCGCAACTTCAAATTTCTCAATTATTTCACGAATTGTTTTTCCAGCCTGACCTATAATTTCACCGATAAAACTTGGATCTATATGAAAGAAATCTACACTTGGTAAAACTCCATCATTAAACTCTATTTCATTTTCAGCTTTAATCATGATGTCAATTATATGACTTCTACCCTCTTTTGCTTGATACAGTGCTTCTTTAAGTACATCAAGGCTGATTCCGCCAAGTTTAATGTCCATCTGCATAGCAGTGATACCGTCTTTTGAACCGGTTACTTTAAAATCCATATCTCCATCATGATCTTCAAGTCCCATGATATCTGAGAGAATTGCATACTTGTTGCCTTCGCTTACCATGCCCATGGCGATTCCAGCAACAACGTCGCTAGTATCAATATCTGCAGCACGAAGAGCCATGTAACCGCCACATACAGTTGCCATTGAAGATGAACCGTTTGATTCCAAAATCTCAGACACTAAACGAACAGTTTGTCCATCTAAGTTTACTATAGGCTCTAATGCTCTTTTTGCTAAATTTCCATGCCCTAATTCTCTTCTTTTTGTTCCCATAATTGGAGATGCTTCACCAACGCTAAAACCTGGAAAATTATAGTGAACCATAAAGTTTTCGTTTTGAGTCCCATCATCTGTCAGGTTTTCAAACATCTGCGCATCTTTTGGTCCGCCCATTGTAAGAACTACTAAAGCTTGTGTTTGTCCACGAGTAAATAAACATGACGAGTGAGCAGCTGGAAGTACATTCGTGCTTATTGAAATAGGTCTGATTTCAGTTAAAGCTCTTCCATCAGCACGAATTCTTTCATCTAATATTTGACTTCTTACCTGTTCTTTTTTTACTTTCTCGATAGCATCTTTGAGCTCAACTTCTACCCAATCAATATTTTCTGTTATTATTCTTTTTCTTAATTGTCTTAGAGCGGTTGAACGTTCAGATTTTGCCATGTGATTCATAGCCGATTTAATATCTGACATATGATTTTCTCTTACATAAGAAACCAGCTCTTCATTAATTATATGCGCTTTATATTCTATGCTTAAAGTTTCTTTTTTATGCGATGCAAATGCATCTTCGTATTGAGTATTTGTTAAAAATAGCAGTTCTTCGGTTTTTTGAAAAATTGTTATTAGCTCCTCTTCAGGCATTGCGTTAGACACATGTGATGCAATTATAGTTGCTCCCATGGTTGGGTCAAGTATAGGATCTATAAAAGCCTCATTTACAGAGATATCTTCACTGCCAAATGTTCTCATCTCAATCATGAGAAGATCTTTTGTTGTACCAGAGAGATATAAATCAAGTGTAGAATTAGACAGTTCTGACATAGTTGGATTTAAAATTATTTTTCCATCTACTTTAGCAGCTCTTACAGCAGAAACTGCGGTATTTATATCTATATCAGAAGTATAAAGAGCGGCAGAAGCGGCATTTAATGCTAAGACCTGCAAATCTGATTCTTTATCTGCACTCAAGACCATGATTGTTATCTGTGTTGGATAGCCAAATCCTTTTGGAAAAAGCGGACGAAGAGAACGGTCAACTATGCGGGATGTTAAAGTTTCAAAATCACTTGGTTTTGTTTCGCGCTTAAAGAATCCACCGGGAATTTTTCCTGCAGCATACGATTTTTCTATATACTGAACTGTGAGCGGCAAAAAGTCATCTTTTACAATCTCTGTCTCATCGATTACAACTGTCGCGAGGATTACTGTATTGCCTGATTTTAGCCAAGCTGCACCATTTGCCTGCTTAGCTACATCTCCAAAAGAGTACTCTTCAGTTTTATTTTTCAATTCTAAATTTACATCATATTTCATTATTTTTCCTCTAGTAATTTTTCTATTTTTTCATCATCTACATCTTCAAACTCTTCATAATAAAGAGATGTTTCAACATAATCGTCTATCTCATGTAAGCAATAGATATCGTCCGCATATGGTTCCAGCAATTCCAAAACATCAGTCGGGATAACCGGTACCGCTATATAAACAGCTTTTGGTTTCATAGCCAAAATAGTTTTTAACGCTGTCATAAACTTCAACCCCGTTTCGCTTCCCTCATCGACTAACAATACAACTTCATCTCTCATGGGTGGAAAATGTCTTCCTTTTCTATATTGATAGATACAGCTTAGTATCTGTTCCTCATGTTTCCTGTGTGCTTCACCATAAATATAATCATATTGTATGTCAAATGAAGATACAAGCTCTTCGTTTATGACAATCTCTTCTTTTTCACTAACTCTTGCAATCTCACACTCTTTATTATTTGGAGCATAGATTGGTTCAGAAAACAAAAAGTTCAAACTATTGGTATATTTTCCTTTTATGTAGGAACCAAGCTCTAGTCCACCGCTTGAAACAGCCACTATTTTCCAAGATTCTTCTTTGAACCTTTGCATCGGTATAACATCAGTTAGTTTTACGGCAGCATCTTTACGATTTTTCAGAATATGTTTATACTTTTTCAAAACAATCGCCCCTTAAGGAAGTCTAGCACTAAAATCATTTGCTCTGCTAGGTGTCATGAATGGTCTTAACGCTATAGTAAAAAATATATATTTATCGTTTATAAACGATGATGAACCGTCAGCTGCCAGTATTGGTCTTACATTTTCAAGATATCTTATCCCAAAATCCCAGCATCTTTTTTTATACATAAAACCTATTTCGGCACTCTTTTTTAAACTGTTTTCCAAGTCATAATTATAAGTCATATGATAGGAATAATGCTCGTTGTAATTATATCTTGCACTCGATGTGAGATAGCTTGTGTAAGGAGTATAAGTGGTCGTTGATGGTAAAAACGTATCTCTGTATAAATGAGAAAAACTAATATTAAATTTATCTGTGTTATATGAAATTTGATTAAAAGTTTTCGAAAATGAATTTTCCAAATAGCTATAAAACATATTGTTATAATATTTCACACTATCCGTAATCTGATAGTCCAGCTCATTTTCCAGCTCTCCCAATTGATTTCCTGAACTTTGTGCATAATTAACAGCCTGAGAAAGTCTATGATAGACTATCTGCTTGTTATGTGAATCAAAAAGGTATTGTGAAAAATTCAATTTTATAGATTCATCCACTGTAGGAATATTATAAAATTCACATTGTGAACTCGCTTGATTTTCTATTTGTGAGCAAAAATCTTTTGTATCATCATAAAATCCGTTTGTTTGTTCTGCACCTTCAAAAGTAAATGTTGAGCCAAAGCTAACTACATGAGTATAGTCTTCATAAGCTTTTGTTAACTGCGTAGATTCTGAGAGTGTGTGAAAATATCGTGCAAAGTATCCATCATGATAATCTCCTGTCGGTGTCTCTTCCTTACCGCTAAAACTAGAATGTTGTACATTCAATTGAACTTCGTATGCAAGGTTTAAATACTCATCAAGTACTGAAGTTTGCAAAGTAACCGGTATATTAATATCCGTTTGCACAACTTTTTTATTAATTTCTCTATCTATATTAGTGCTTTGCACATCAATATTGTAAAGCAAATGGTCTTTAAATAAAGCTTCCAAATAGTGGTGATATTGAAGTGTTGGCAATTTTTGTAGAGTATTTTCATTATTTTCTAAAGTTAGATTTTTATAATACTTAAAATATGCACCAAAATAATTCTCATCTGTATTGTAAAATAGATTTGCCCTTGAGATAACCTGTGTTGCTGTCGCATTGCTTGTTGTATCATTTGTTGAAAGATTGATATAATCAACATCATTCATGTTGTTTATATCAATATACATTCCTGATTGACCACTCAGATTTGTACCAAACCATTGATTAATAAAATTAGTGTTGTTATACTTAAAATTGAAACCGTAATGTGAGTCATGCGCGAGGTTTTGGGCATCAAAATAGTTTTGTTTTTCCTCAAAATAACCAGTTACAAATTCCCCACCTGAATTATAGCTATCAACAAATCTAAAAGTAGCATATCCTCCATAACCGCGATGAGTTCTTACTTGAGGTTTTAATTCCAAATCCCACCAATTTTGCTCAGCAATATAAATAGGCTGTTCATAATAAAATCCCTCTAATTCAGAAATACCAAGTGCAGGCATTAAAAGTCCGGTTCTTCTTGTTGTGTCAAGTGAATAGCCGAAATAAGGGGTATACAATACAGGAATGTCATATATAAAGAGTCTCATGTTGTAGAGATTGAGCCATTTTGAATCTGAGTTATACTCTGATGATGAAAACTTCATTTTCCATAATGGATCACTGGGATTACACCCACTTACAATACCTGATGAAATTTTTGTGTCTTTATCTTTAGAATAACCTTCATCAGCGCTAATCCAAACATTGGATTTTTTTTCAAGCATGAAAAATGGTTGAAAAGTCCTTTCTTTATTTGTTAAGTTTAACTTGGCCCTCTCACCTAAAAGCTTATAATCTGCTCCGCTAACGGCGTTTACACCTCCAAATAGTTCCAGATCTTCGCTATTTTTATTATAAACTGCTCTTTTGGCATTTAAGATATAATCTTTATAGATGACGGTGACACCGCCTGAAGCCTCGACAATATTATCTTTAGATTCTATGGAACCTGCATATATTTCTACTTTATCATTTGCATAAACAGTTAATGTCATAGCCATTAATAAAAAAAGAAATTTAAACATTTACTACCAATGTTTTCGCAGTTTTGTCATGCCATGTTTGACGTGCCTTGTCAAACGTTCCCCATAAAAAGCCAAGATAAAAAAACATCTCACTGATTACACGGAATATAGCTCTATTTAACGAACTAATAACACTGGGGTTAGTAAGTGTTCGTATCTCTATCACTCTTATTTTCATAATGATTTTGCCTATAGTAGCACCATATTGCATAACAAAAAAAGCTTGATAGACTATCTTCATAAACATGTATTCTAAAACAAATGAGTTAGTCAGGTTTATCATATCTTCCATTGTTACAGCTTTTGTAAAAGAATCCCATAAAGCTACGATCAGTAAAAAAGATAAAAGCATTTCGTCTATAAAAAATGCCAATGATCTTTTTTTTATATCTGCTAAAGTTATCTCTTCGCGGTCTAAAATGTTTTCTATCTCTTCATTCATCTATTAAAGTGCCTGATATGCTATGTCTGTGCGAAGTTTTTTACCGGCAAAATGAACTTGCCCACATCGCATGTAAGCTCTATCTCTTGCTTGCTTGATGCTATCACCAAGACCGACACAAACTAAAACTCTACCACCATCGGCATACAATTTCCCATCTTCCATGCTAACACCTGCATAAGAGATATGAGTGTATTCTTTTATCTCTTCATGATGAACTTCATCTACAATTATTTCAGCCGGAGTTGAATTTTTATATGGATAGTTTTCACTTGCCATGACAACACCTACAGCAAACTGCGAAGAAAATTCAACCTTAATTTCAGCCAGTCTATTTGTAGCTGCTTTATAAAACATATCACTGACACTTGATGTCATAAGAGGCATAAGAATCTCACACTCTGGATCGCCAAAACGAACATTAAATTCCAGAGTAATCGGTTCTCCGTTTACAACCATTATTCCTATAAAAAGAACGCCCTCAAAAGGAGCCCCCTCTTTTTGCATACCATCTAAAGTTGGACGGATCACTCTATCTCTTACTTTTTGATAAAGTTCTTCATCAACCAAAGGTGTTGGAGCGTAAGCACCCATTCCTCCGGTATTTGGACCTTGATCATTGTCTAACAATCTTTTATGGTCTTGCGCGGCTGGTAGCAAAATATAATCTTCTCCGTCACAAACAGCGAACATTGAAAGCTCATAACCGTCTAAAAATTCTTCAACTATAACTTTCAATCCTGCGTCACCGAAACTTTTACCACTGAGCATTTCGGAGATTGCGACCTTAGCTTCATCATGACTTTGTGCAATAATCACGCCCTTGCCGCCGCAAAGTCCATCAGCTTTTACAACAATTGGAGCAGTTAAAGTATTCGTAAATTTAAAAGCGTCCTCTATTGATGCAGTTTCTATGTAGCGGGCAGTTGGGATATTGTACTTTGCTAAAAAGTTTTTCATATAAACTTTTGAGCCTTCAAGTTGAGCGGCTTGTTTTGAAGGGCCGAAAATAGTCAAACCATGTGATTTGAAAATGTCAACAACTCCATCAACAAGCGGTCCTTCAGGACCTACTATTGTCAGTTCTATCTCATTTTCTTTTACATAAGCTGCTAAATCGTTATAATCTTTGATATTTAAATTTGTTCCTAAAGTAGTTGTAGCACCATTTCCAGGTTGAAAAAAAAGCTCATGTGCTTCATCTTCATTCAAAATTGCACGAGCTATAGAGAACTCTCTGCCGCCATTACCCAAAATTAATATCTTCATCCGTTCTCCATATAATTATTAAAACATTAAGTGAGGGCAACAACATGCACTCACTTAATGTTTTTAGTTTTATAACCCAGGTAGCCGTCTCGCAATTGGCTTGGTTCTAAAAGCCGTAATTGGGCGAAGAGAGAACTTTCTAACGGCGGCAGTATCTCGACAGAGTTAACGTATCTCAAACGATATCACCGACACACGAAAATTCTACTAGTTCGCTGTTTGAAAATGTAGAACCCTCATATACGCGATATGTCGAACTACCCAGATTATAAATTATATTATACAAAAATGATACTTGATTTTTCTTTGAAACACTCTTGTCTATGAAAATATTTTATAAATTTTTTGCTATATTTATACAACTTTGTATTGTAGTATCATCTGAGACTATGTATTTTATCTCTTTGGGCAGAGCTTTTGCTGTTGTTTTACCTATTACTATGACTTTGGCAAGTGTGCTTATTGTATGATTCTTTAAAAAACACTCAACACTTGATGGAGATGTAAAAATCAATACTGAGTTTTCTTCTATCTCTGCATGTAAGATATCTTGTGAACATTCGCTTTTGTAAACTATCGCTTCATCTATAGTATATCCATTCTCTTTACATGTGAAAACAAAATCTGATGCTACTGTCTCAGCTCTTAAATAAAGCCACTTTATCTCTTTTGGATACTCTTTGATTTTTTCAACCAAATTATCTCCGTATCCGCCGCCAATATCTAAAATTACTCCGCCAAGTTCTTCATAGGAAATGGCACTTTGTTTGGACACACAGAGTGCTTTTTTCTCCAAATACTCACTTTTTTCATACTGTTTTAAAGCTTCACTTGCCTGTTTTGACGTGATGATGAAATAATCATATTTGCTAAAATTTATATCTGGTTTTAAAAATGCAATATCTAAGGAATTAATGCTGATGGCAGCTGGATGGGAGGAGATTGAAAAAAGATAAATAGGCTTTGGCATTTTTGAAAATAGAGATTAAATCTCTACTCCCATTCTATTGTAGCTGGTGGTTTTGATGATATATCGTAAACTACTCTGTTAATCCCATCAACCTCATTGATTATACGACGTGAAATTCTCTCCAGCAAGTCATGTGGAAGGTGAGCAAAAGTTGCTGTCATTCCATCAACCGCTTCAACAACTCTCACAGCCACAGTATTGTCATAAGTACGGTTATCACCCATTACCCCAACAGATTTTACATTTAAAAGAACTACAAAAGCTTGCCATGTTTTGGCATAGTATCCACTGGCTTTTAACTCATCGAGTAAAATAACATCTGCCTCACGAAGAAGTGTTAAATCAGGCACATTTACTTCACCCATAATTCTGATAGCTAACCCAGGTCCAGGAAATGGATGACGGTTAATCATACTTGTTGGAAGACCTAATTCTAAACCGATTTTACGAACTTCATCTTTAAAAAGTTCACGCAAAGGCTCAATGAGTTCAAAGTCCATCCAATCAGGAAGCCCGCCGACATTGTGATGCGATTTAATAACTTCTGATGGACCATTCACAGAAACAGACTCAATAACATCAGGATAAAGAGTACCTTGAGCTAAGAACTTAATACCGTCATGTTTTTTAGCTTCTTTTTCAAACTCTTCTATAAAAGTATGGCCGATTATTTTTCTTTTTGTCTCAGGATCGCTGACACCGGCTAACTTTCCTAAAAAATTATCAACTGCATCAACAGTTATCAAAGGAACTTTCAAATTAATTTTGAAAACTTCTTCAACCTGTTCTCTCTCACCTTTACGTAAAAGTCCGTTATCTACAAAAACCGGAACAAGCTGATCTCCTATTGCTTCATAAAGCATGGCAGCCACAACCGAACTGTCAACTCCACCGCTTAATCCACAAAGAACTTTTCCAGTTCCTACTCTTTCACGGATAGATTTAATCTGCTCTTTTAAAAAGTGTTCCATTTTCCATTTTTCAGTCACTCCACAAATATTTTTTGCAAAGTTTCTAAGCATCAAGTAACCCTCTTCTGAGTGTTGAACTTCTGGGTGGTATTGCATTGCATATACCTGTTTCTCTTCATTTGCGATTGCAGCATAAGGGGAGTTTGCAGACGTTGCAATTGGCACGAATCCTTCTGGAAGAACATCAACTTTATCACTATGGCTCATCCAAACTATGCGACCATCATCACAATCTGCCAAAAGAGGAGAAGGATTTTCTCCAACATCTACTATTATATTCAGTTCAGCTTTCCCATACTCATGGTGGCTTGAACGGATTACACTACCGCCAAAATCGACTGCAATTCTTTGCATGCCATAACAAATACCAAGAATAGGAATGCCCATACCGTAAACACCCTTATCAACTTCATAAGCATCTTTATTGTAAACAGAAGACGGGCCGCCACTGAGGATGACACCTTTAGGATTTTTTGCTTTTATATCTTCAACAGAGGTATGATATGGAAGAATTTCGCAGTAAATTTTATCTTCACGAAGACGACGAGCTATAAGCTGAGTATATTGAGAACCGAAATCTAAAACTATGATGCTAACATTTGTCATATGAGGAACCTTTTAATAAATATAATAAGTAAGTTTGAAAGAATACTATAAAAAAGATTAATGCTTGATTTAGAAGTGTATGACGGCTATGAATCTACGTTCCCAAGTAAAACATGGGAACGAGAAAAAATACTGAAACTATAGATTAATGTTTAAGGTAAAGACCCAACACCTCATATTGAACATACCAAATGCCAACAGAAATACTATAACCGATAAAAATAGTCCATGCATATTTCATATGCGAACCAAAAGTGTAAATTCCAGGTAGTTTACCCATTACACCGACACCTGCAGCTGAACCAAAACTAATTAAAGAACCACCGACACCTGCAGTTAGAGTTACAAGCATCCATTGATCAAGCCCCATGTCTGGAGATGCTTTTAGTACAGCAGACATAACAGGCACGTTATCAACAATAGCTGAAAGGAAACCAACACCAATATTTGACCATGTTGGTCCAAGAACTGACGGGTCATATACTACTGATGCTAAAGCCAACCAACCAATAAAATATAGTGCCCCGACAGAAGCTAAAATACCAAAGAAAAATAAAAGTGTATTATTTTCTATTTTACTCATAGATTCGAAAATATTAAGTTTAGAGTTGTATTTTCTCTTCAATCTGTACTGAAACAGTTTAAGTACAGCAAGACCGAACATCATACCCCACATAGCCGGAAGATGAAGTACTTGGTGAGATAATACTGCTGAAGCAATAGTGAAAATACCAAGACCAACAACTATATTAGCACCATGCATCATTTCAGGTACTTTTTCTGTTGACGCGTCAAAGTCCGGATGTGTTTTAGGTACAAATCTACTAAGTAAATATGCTGTAACCAAATATCCGCCTATAGAAGCAGGAAATAAAAACAAGAAGTCTGAAAAAGCTCCCTTACCTGATGTCCAAGCCATAAGTGTTGTTATGTCTCCAAAAGGACTCCAGGCACCACCTGCATTTGCCGCTACAACAATATTTATAGCACCTGGAACAAGAAAATGCTTATTTGTGCGTTCGATTGTTATTAAAACTGTTGAAAGGATAAGTGCTGTTGTCAAGTTATCTGCGATTGGTGAGATAAAAAATGCTAAAAATCCGGTCAGCCAAAACAGCTTTCTATAGTTATAACCTTTTGAGACCAGACTAAATTTGAGTTTCTCAAAAACATTCATATGGATTAATGTCTCAATATACGTCATAGCAACAAATAAGAAAAAGAAAATTTCAGCTATTTCAAGTATCAGATGTTGTGCATGAATATGGACTAAATCCATATCTAAATGATTAAGTGCATAATATCCAGCTATTAGCATAAACATAGATGTACCTGCAAATAGAGCCGGTTTTGCTTTGTCAATATGGTATTTTTCTTCAGTTGCAACAAAATAGTAAGCTACAACAAAAATAGCAAGTGAGAGCAGGCCAACCCATGTAAAAGTTAAGTCAGGAATAACCTCAGTAGCTACCCCGGAACTTGCGTATGTCAAACTAATACTAAACATTAGCATCATCAATAATTTCATCATTATTGTCCTTTTTAATAAAATGTACACCTATAGATTCTTCTCTAGCCAGTGCCGATACAACTATGGCTTGCGCCGTTAGTAAACGAAATTTCAATAGTTTACCAATTTTTTCTTTTAAAAGAGCATTAATTTGTTTCAATGCTTCATTTAAACCTTTTTTTGTTCTCACAATTGAGACATATTCCCACATGATGTGGCGTAGAAGATTCTTTTTTTCTTTATCATCTTTTTCACTCATCACCTCATCAGCAATTTCAAACTCTACGGAAGCTTTAGGGTGAGGATTATTTAAAATATCCAATACGGCCTTTTTGGCAAAAACCAAACCTTCCACAAGAGAGTTAGAAGCAAGTCTGTTTGCTCCATGTACTCTTGTTGAGGCAACTTCACCAATGGCATACAGTGATTTTACGCTTGGCACACGGCCATTTAAATCAGTTTTTATCCCGCCTATAGCGTAATGAAAAGCCGGAGATATCGGAACTCTCTGCTCCGGTACATTAAAACCAAGAGCTTTTAAATTTTTATAAATATTGGGAAATCTGTTTGTAAAATAAACATGCTCAAAATTATTAAATGAAAGATAAACCTTCGAGCCTGTTTTTTTCGCATGCTCATAGATAGCCTTACTAACGATATCGCGGGAAGCAAGCTCTCCACGCTCGTCATAATCAAATAAAAATCTTCTGCCCGACTCATCCTCAATAGTAGCACCTTCCCCTCTGAGGGCTTCAGTCAGCAGCATTTTTTGGGCATCGTTGCTGTTTACATAAACAGTCGGATGAAACTGCAGCATCTCCATCCGTTCCAACTCTATCCCCTTCATAACACACAATCCCTGCATATCAGCGCTTATGGTCGGTGCATTTGTATGGTACTCATAAAGAGAACCTAATCCGCCGCTTGCTAAAATCACATTATCGGCATATATGTTTCTGCTCTCTCTATGGTCAAGCACAGTTACGCCATAGCACTCCCCATTCTTTATGAGCAAATCAACAACTCTGGCATTGGACAGTTGGGCATGCGGATTGTGTTCAAGTAAAAAGTGGTGTAAATAACGCCCGGTTGCATCTCCGCCTGCATGGACAATACGCTCTCTTGAATGTGCCGCTTCTTTTGTGTAAAGAAGATTTCCATCTTTATCGCTGTCAAACTTAAACCCGCGACTTATCAAGTCATCTATAACTTCTCTGGAATTTTTACTCAAAACATCTACAGCTTCTTCACTGCAAAGCCCTGAACCGGCTTCTAAAGTGTCCTTCACATGTAACGCCACGTCTTCTTTATCTACCGCAAGTGCCACACCGCCCTGAGCATAAAAAGTATTACATTTAAAAGGCTCTCTTTTGTTGATGACAAGAACTTTTTTCTCTTTAGGCAAATTCATCGCGGCATATAATCCTGCAACTCCAGCACCTACTATAATTACATCATATTTCATTTTATTTACTCTGCTGTTTCGTTATTATCAGCAGGTTTTTTTATTATAAAATCCACATTATCATCGGAGGTTTGAGATTTTTCCAGATAGTATGGAGCTTTTTTATATCCGCAACCACTTAAACCAAACAAAAACATTGCTATAATTAGCACATGAAAAATGCTAGTCAAATTATTAATTCCATTCAAAACAAACCTCAATTTTCTAAACTCTCAAAGCATAAGTGCATCAAGAGAATAGAGTCCATATTTATACCTGCCCTGCAAAAGATGATAAAGTTCTCATATATAAAAAACGATATACTTTTTTTTGTTCTCAGTCATCCAGGAGGCAAACAAGAGTTTGATAATAATATAGAAAGTATTAAAAGTGCTTTAAAGTTCTACAAGCCGGAAGAATGTAGCGAAACTGTAATAAATGACATCAAAGCATTTGTAACTCATACGCCCATAAAACCTGCGATAACAGCACAAAAAAAAGAACTTCGATACATGGAAAGAGCTACAGGAGATTTCCCAATAAATATTCATGATGAAAAGCTAAATTCTCTTGTAAAGAGCATCCAAAAAATCATAAAAGATGTAAATGAGCAAAAGTCAGCTACTTTTACCCAAATAAAAAAGCAATAATGACACTAGAACAAACAATAAAACAACTGCCGCAAGGTGCAGGAATATATCAATACTTTGATATTAATGGGCATCTTCTTTACATTGGGAAAGCAAAAAATCTCTCAAACAGAGTTAAAAGTTATTTTAATTTTACACCTGAATTAAAACCCAATTCTAATCTTTCAAACAGAATCACAAAAATGATTTTGCAAACTGCTTCACTCAGTTATATAGTAGTAAATTCTGAACATGACGCCCTCATCTTAGAAAATTCTCTTATCAAACAGCTGGCTCCAAAGTACAATATTTTACTTCGTGATGATAAGACCTACCCTTATATTTATATAGACAACTCCTCAGAATATCCAAGGTTTGACATAACCAGAAAAATCATCAAAAGTGCTGATATCACATACTTTGGTCCTTATTCTGTTGGTGCGAGAGATATTTTAGATTCTATTTATGAAGTTTGTAAGCTGGTTCAAAAAAAAGCATGTTTAAAATCAAAAAAAGCCTGCCTTTACTATCAGATAGATAAATGCCTTGCTCCATGTGAATTTAAAGTCTCACATGTAAGGTATAAAGCGGAACTTGATTTAGCACAAGAGTTGATTCAAAACAAAAAAACGCTTATCAGCAAACTGACTGAAAAAATGAGTTTTTATGCAGAGGAGATGCGCTTTGAAGAAGCTGGCGAGTTACGTGACAGGATAGAGAGGATAAGCCGTTCAGAGATTAAAAGTGAAATAGACTTTGCCAGTAATGAGAACTATGATATTTTTGTTTTACACAACTCTGAGACTAGAGCTGTTGCTGTCCGCATATTTATGAGAAACGGCAAAATCATATCCTCTTCACATGATTTTATACAGCTGAATGACGGCTATGATGAAGATGAGTTTTACCAAAGAGTTCTTCTTGATTTTTACGCGAAAGAAAAACCGCCTATTATTGCGCCGATTCTGGTTATGAAAAAGTTTTCAGGCTTGGAAATAATAGCCGAACATTTAAGTATTTTATTTGAAAAAAAAGCGATTATTACTGCCCCATCAAGAGGGGATAAAAAACACTTGATAGATTTAGCAGTGCTAAACGCCAAAGAGTTACTAAAAGCTGATAAAAAGCAGGACTTAACAAAGCTTTTTACTGAAATAAAAGAACTTTTATCTTTAGAGAGAATCCCTAACAGAGTCGAGATTTTTGACAATTCCCACATGGCAGGAGTTGCAACTGTCGGCGCCATGATTGTATATGAAAATTCTCAGTTTGATAAAAAATCTTATAGGACTTACCATCTTGATGCTAAAGATGAATATGCCCAAATGCGTGAAACTTTAACCAGAAGAGTTGAGAGTTTTTCCAAGAACTCTCCCCCTGATTTATGGATAATTGACGGTGGGACAACACTTTTAAGGTTGGCTGTTGATATTTTAGACTCAAACGGTATTTTTATAGATGTTATTGCCATATCAAAAGAGAAGATTGATGCAAAATCCCATAGAGCCAAAGGAAAGGCACATGATATTTTACACACTAAAGATGAGAGTTTTAGACTGAACCCGAATGACAAAAGACTCCAATGGATACAGAACTTGAGAGATGAAGCACACAGAAGTGCAATAGCTTTTCACAAAAAAACAAAACTCAAACTTGACAAAGCATCCAAACTCTTAAATTTACATGGGATATCTGAGGCAAAAATAAAAAAACTGTTAAATCATTTTGGAACTTTTGAAGCTTTAAAAGAGTTAAGCGAAGAGGAAATTGCTTCTGTTTTAAATATAAAAGATGCCCAAGCAATAAAAAACATTTATAAATAAGTTTTATTTTCAATCTATTATGATATATTTATGCTAATTTTATTTGTTGTTTTTAATCGCAAAAATATACAACAAGGATTGAGGGTTTTTAATGGATAAAGTAATACCTGTAGATGAAGAGTATATTTATAAAGGTAGAGTTATAATCTCTCAAACAGATGTAAAAGGTATCATAACATTTGCAAATAGAAAATTTTATGAAGTCTCAGGCTATGCACTTGATGAACTTATCGGTTCTTCCCATAGTATAATGAGACATCCGAATATGCCTAAAGCTGTATTTGAGAAAATTTGGGAAACCATATCTGGTGGTCAAATTTGGACTGGCATAATAAAGAATTTACGAAAAGACGGCCGATATTATTGGGTTGATATTGAAATATTACCTATTCATAATGAGAACAATGAGCTAACTGGATATATATCTGCAAGAAAGCCTGCTTCAAGAAAAAATGTTAATGAAACTATGGCTTTATACAAAAAAATGCTAGCAACAGAACAAGGAGATAAAAATGTTAATTTATAATTTTCAAAAAGAGTTTATAGGGATTGATGAGCAGGATTTAAAAATCTTAGGATTTAAAAATTTAGCGGAACTTCGTACTGAATCTGCTGATTTTGCCGACCTATTTATTAAAATACCCGGATATATGCATAATTTTGTCCATACACATTGGATAGATTTTATCGTATTTGATATTGCAAAGAAAGATTTTAAGGCAGTCATAAAAGCTAAAAACATATACTATAAATGTCTCTTAGAGATAAAAATAATGTATTTAGTCGATAGCCCTTTAAAAAAAGCCTATTCGATAAATCTACTCAATCTAAGGGCTCTCCCAAACGATGAAAGTGAAAAATTATTAAAAGATGCGCACCGAATGTCTCAGCCAGAGGGCACATCAGCTAAAAAAGCACTTTTTGAGGGGCAGGATTTACACAAAGAACCTTTAGCTGTAGACGCTGATGTTGTTGCTAAAAAAGGTCTCTTAGAGTTGGGAACAGAATATAATGCTTCTTCAGCTCCAACTGTTCAAGAGACACCAAAACTTCAAGCAAATATAATAAGTGATGATAACGTAGTTTTAAGCAAACCAGAGGTCAAAATAGATCTCATGATTGATGAAGAACCGGCTTATATTCCACAACCAATAAAACCGATACATATTGAGAAACAAGCGCCAAAAGTTGAAGAAAAGAAAACAATACCGGAAGAAGATATAAAAGATGTCTATATTTATAACCCAAAAGTGGCATCAGATGAGTTAGGATTGCCTATTGATTTGATTGAAGAGTTTCTTGAAGACTTCGTTGTACAAGCGAATGATTTTCAAGCCAATATCTACAAAGCTTTGGATGAAGAAAATATAAATGATGCTAAAAGTTTAGCCCACAAATTAAAGGGTGTTGCTGCAAATCTACGCATAGAAGATGCATTTGAAGTTTTAGCAATAGCAAATGCTTCAAATAACCTACTTGAAATTAAAAAGAATATAGACAAATTCTATAAAATAATGTCAAAACTATCAATCAATCAATCTTCTGATTCCATAGCAGAAAACTCTAAACCTACTCAAACTGAAGAAAAACATCTTGAAGATCATGACTATGACGACAATCTTTTTATGAACTTTGAAGATGAAAAACAGGAAGCTCAAAAAAATGATGAAAATATAGAAGCAGAGTCCACGGTTAATAGTGACGAAGCCCATCCTGAACTTCCAAAGCATGATACAGAGTACGATAAAATATCAGCGGCTAAAGATATTGGTATTGATAATAACTTTTATAATGAACTATTTACTGACTATATGACAGATGGTACTTCTTTATTAGATGCAATTGATGACGCAATTAAAAATAATAAGCCAGCCCTGTGGAAAGATATTGCTCATAAGCTAAAAGGGATGAGTGAAAACATGAGGATCAAGCAAATTATAGAAGATATAAATATTTTGCTGAGTACGGATGATACAAAAATAGCTCAAGATGCTATCAATAAAATCAGTACAGTTTTAAAACGAATTTCAAAAATATAAGGTTTGTAAATGCAAATAGGATTAAAAAACAGGTTAAGGCTTATAAGTCTTTTTCCCATACTCATTCTTTTTTCATTGACAAGTTACTTTATATACGATTTCTATATGAATGTTCAAGAAAGTCATATAGTATTTTTAACCTTAACTTTCGTTATATGGGGTATTTCAATTATTCTGGCAATTCTTGGATACCTGTTATCAAATGAGATTTCTACCAATATTACAAAACTAGAAGATGTATTAACAAGAGTTGCTGAAGATAACAAAGATTTTTCCAGCGGCAAAGAGATGGATTTGCATACACCGGAAGGTACTGCCGATGCTTATAATTTACTGGAAAAAATAATCAAAAAAACAAGGGAAGACAAAGCTTTTGCTCAAGAAGCGAGTGAAGCAAAGTCAGTGTTTCTTGCGAATATGTCTCACGAAATCCGCACTCCGTTAAACGGTATTGTAGGCTTTACTGAACTTCTTAAAGATACAGGTCTAGGGGAAGAGCAGCTTGAATTTGTTGAAATTATTGAAAAAAGTTCTGAAAACCTTCTTGAAATCATCAATAATATTCTTGACCTCTCAAAAATTGAAAGCAATAAAATAGAAGTTGAAGACGTTATATTTGATCCTATCACAGAATTTGAAAGTGCTGTAGATGTTTATGCGGTACGAGCAAGTGAAAAACATATAGATTTAGGATGTTTTATTGATCCTGCCTTAGAACGGCCTCTCAAAGGTGATCCGACCAAAATCAAAGAAGTTATCATCAACTTACTCTCAAATGCCGTAAAATTTACAAGCAATGCAGGTGCCCTTAATGTTGAGATTAGAAAGATAGATTCCGGTATTGAAGGGACAACCCGTATATCATTTGAGATTCAAGACAGCGGTATCGGGATAACAAGTGAGCAAAAATCTAGAATATTTGATGCTTTTTCTCAAGCAGATATATCGATTACACGCAAATATGGCGGTACTGGACTTGGACTTACAATATCTAGCAGATTTGTAGAATTGATGGGCGGTAAACTCAATCTTCGCAGTAAACTGGGCAAGGGAACAACCTTCTTTTTTACTCTTGATTTTGAAGAAGCTGAAGAAGCTGTAAATAGTTCAAAAAATATTTTTTCCAAGCTGAATGCACTGATACTCGAATCACCTTATAAAACTAAAAAACAAGAGAGTTATCTGCGTGAATATCTAGACTATTTTGGCGTAAACTATAAAATGTTCAAAAATTTAGATGAAATTGAGATCTCTCAAAAATATTCAGATTACGATTTAGTAATCACTGATTATGAATTCATTTCAGAAGAACTTTTACATAAATATGAGGAATTTCCTAAACCAGTAATTCTTTTAGCAAAATCTTCTTTTATGAAAAAAATAGATTCAATGACTCTCAACATATACAAAACTTTATATGAACCGCTAAATATTTCAAAACTCCAACAAATATTGAGCAATTATTATACTGAAAAATTAACTATGACAAAAACAAAAAAAGTAGTTAAGAAGAAAGTGGAAGAAAAAGACCTGAAATTTAACGCAAATATTCTTGTTGCTGAAGACAATGTCATAAATCAAAAACTCATCAAAAGAACACTCGAAGATATAGGCTTAACTGTATCAGTTGCCAGCAATGGACTAGAAGCTTTTCAAAAAAGAAAAGATGAAAATTTTGACTTAATATTTATGGATATTCAGATGCCTTATCTCGATGGCATTGAAGCTACCCAAGAAATTTTGGATTATGAAAAAGATTATAATAAGCCGCATGTACCGATCATCGCACTCACAGCTAATGCATTAAAAGGTGACAGAGCGAAGTTTTTAGAAGCCGGGCTTGATGAATATACTACAAAACCGCTTATTCGTTCAGAAATCGTATCTATGCTTAATAATTTTTTATCTGATTTTGTTGTCAGCGGGTCAGCAGCTATCTCAGACACTAAAAGTGAGCCAATTGTTCCGATAAAAAAAGAAGTTGCAAGTTTGCCAGAAAGTAAAAATGACGGTAAAAACTACAAGGCTGATATTCTTCTCGCTAAACAAAGCGCTTTTGAATCAAAACTGTATGCAAAAATTTTGACTGAACTAGAATATAGTTATGAGATTACGTCGAACATAGAAGAGCTAAAAAATTTAACAAAAGAGTTTACCTATAAGTTGATTGTATTAGATGATGAATTCAATGGGCTTGAGTTATCGCAATTTTCTAAAGATATAAAAGAATCAAACGTAGCAACTGGATTTAAAACACATCTGATACTCATCAATAGTTCACAAAAGGAAAAGATTTTAGAAGACAAGCCTTATGTAGATGAAATCATTGAAAATGTTGTAAATAAAGATATATTGCAACTTGTATTTAAGAAATTTATTTAGGAATTAAGATGTTGAAAAAAGATTTAATAGTTCTAGCCGTAGACGATGATATAATTAACTTAAAATTACTAAAATCCTTTCTTATGAAAAGTGGGCACGTAAAAGAGGTACTTGAAGCTAAAAACGGTTCAGATGCTATCGGTATCCTAAAATCAAGGGATGATATAGACTTAATTCTTTTAGATATTATTATGCCTGTTATGGGTGGTTTGGAAATGCTTCAAGTCGTTCGGGCCGACTATAATCTTCGTCAAGTGCCTATCATTGTTCTCACCACGGATGAAACAAAAAAAACTGAAGCTTTGGAATATGGTGCAAATGCATTTTTAATGAAGCCGATACGAAATGATGATTTGATCAAAAAAATCAACACCGTTATTCTTTAAATCTTTACATGTGAATTTACTCACATGTAAGTCCTTAGCCATAAAGCTGTAACTAGATAAGAATCTGCTTTAAAACTTCTTCAACTCTTGTAACGCCCATGATTTCCATAGAATCTCTTACTTCTTTAGGAATATCTTCCAAATCTCTGTCATAATTTTTTGCGGGAATCAGAACCTTTGTCATTCCAGCTTTGTGTGCTGCAATTAACTTCTCTCTCAATCCTCCGATAGGTAATACATCGCCGCTCAAAGAAACTTCTCCTGTCATAGCAATCTCAGAACGAATTTTTTTAGAACTAAGAATAGATGCGATTACGCTTACCATTGCAATACCGGCACTTGGACCGTCTTTTGGTGTTGCGCCATCAGGAACATGGATATGCAGATCATAGCGCTTATAAACTTCGCTAGAATCAATTATTGCATTGTCCTCTTCTTCTTTGAATGTTTTTGGGATGTTGTCATTACTGATTTTTAACTTTTTTGTGTCAATCAAAGTTTTCACAACACTCATAGCAATCCTTGCCGATTCTTTCATAACTTCGCCGAGACTTCCTGTGAGCTGCATACTTCCTTTGCCTTTTATGCGGATACTCTCTATTTTCAGTACATCTCCGCCGACAGCAGTCCAAGCAAGCCCATTTACAACACCGACAACAGGTATTTTAGTTGTTTTTTCAATCTCAAATACACTTTTCTCAAAAAACTCTTTTAAATTTTTCAAAGTTACGGATACTTTTGCCATATCCGGTTTTTCAAGTATTTGTTTGGCAACTTTTCTGCTCATGTCAGCTAATCTACGGCGGAGATTTCTTACACCCGCTTCGCGAGTATAGCTATGGATAATCTCTATGAGTGCCGGTTTGGAGATACTGAGTTCCGAATTTTTAATCCCATGTTTTTTTAGCTCTTGAGGAATCAGATATCTTTTAGCAATCTCAAATTTTTCTTGCGGCGTGTAAGAACTCACCCCTATAAATTCCATCCTATCACGAAGCGGAGCCGGAATATTTCCAACATCGTTTGCAGTTGCTATAAAGATAACGTTGCTAAGATCAATGTTAAAATTAAGATAGTAATCTCTAAACTCTTTATTTTGTTCGGGATCTAATATCTCTAATAATGCAGATGTAGGATCACCTCTTTGGGAACGGGACACCTTATCTATCTCATCCAAAACTACTACAGGATTCATCTTTTTGGCATCAATCAAGCCCTGAGTGATTCGGCCCGGCATCGCACCGACATAAGTTCTTCTGTGCCCTCTTAACTCGTTTACATCTTCAAGTCCGCCAAGTGCTATTCGAATAAGCGGGCGCTTGAGTGCTGTTGCTATTGAGTTTGCCAGTGAAGTTTTACCAACACCCGGAGGTCCCCAAAAACAAAGAATTGCCCCTGCACTCTTTTCATGTTTCACACCCCGCAGCTCCAAAAGCTCTTTTACTGCAAAATATTCTACTATACGCTTTTTTGGTTTTTCCAAAGAAAAATGGTCTTCGTCCAGCTGATGCTCAACATCTGCTATTTTTAAAGCCTTTTTGGATTCATCACCAAAGGGAATCTCTAAAGCCCATTCAAGGTAAGTTTGGGTCATTGAAGAATCAGACGAGTCAGGATGCATGCGTGAAAACCTGTCTATCTGCTTGCTTATCTCTTTATAAGCGTCTTCACCCATTTTGTCTTTTTTTGCTTCACATTTTTTACGATATTCTTCTATCTCTTCATCTCTTGCCGTATCAGTACCCAACTCTTTTTGAATCTGCTTTAGCTGCTCTTTTAAAAAATATTCTTTATTTATCTGTTCTATGTGAGTATGTACTTTTGAGCGAATCTCTTTTTGAAGTTTATTTGCTTCAATCTCGTCAATAAGATAATCAATAAGGTGTAAAAATCTTTGTTCAGTATTTACCTCAACAAAAAGCTTATATGCCTGTTCTTTTTTCAGTTTCACAGTGCTGCAAATCAAATCTATAATGCGGTTATAGTCATGATTTTCTTCTATGGTTCTCAGCAAATCAGGTGGAAAATAGTTGCTGACCGAAGAGAGTGTTCTTACTTTTTCTCTCACAACTTCCAATATCGCGTCCACTTTAAGAGATTCTAGATTTGTAGGCTCAATGACATCTACATGTGCTACCAAAGGAGATGATTCTACTTCATAGAGCAGTTTTGCCCGTGCAAGTCCTTGAAAAAGCACTTTGATTCTTCCATCCGGAAGTTCTACCTTTCTCATGATGGAACCAACTACTCCGGCATCATAAAGTGCTTCATAATCTCTTTCACCTTCATGCGTAGGTTTCGTTGAACATACAATCACCAAGGAATTATCATGTATGGCTTTAGCAACAGCATCTATATTATGCTTGTCACTCAAAAAAAGCGGGGCAATCATAAAAGGGTATAAAAAAAGTTCATCTTCTGCTATAACGGGTATATCCGCAGGAAATTCACCATAATTGCTTAATTTCATTTCTACTTTCCTAATATTTCATTTTTTAATTTTTCAAACTCTTCTTCATTTAAAGCACCATTATCTAGTAAAAGTTTTAGTTGCGCTATTTGAGACTCTTGCTCTGAACTTAAAGTGTTAGCAGCAGGTGGAATATATTCCTCTTTAATACTGTTTCTTGAAACAACACTTTTAGCATCCGGAATCATAAATCCGTACCAGCTCTCAGTTCCATCACCCTCAAACCATTGGCGATACCAAGCAGCATTGACTATCTCTATCTCGTTCCAATCTATCCAAGGTTCCGGTTTTATAGATCTGTAAAATGCAGCGCCTTTTGGTTTATCAAGCCTGTCATAAAGACTTGCGATATTTTCATTTAAGGCAGCTTCTGCGATATACAGTCTTGTAGCCATCGTATCTACAACAGCATAGTACATAGAGTTTGAATAATTCTGTTTAAATTTTTCTGCTGCTACTATTGCTTCTTGAATCAAAGACTGGTCTCTTCTTGGATTTGGCAAAGACATATACTTCGCTTTAATCTTTAAAAACTCCGCAAACTCTTTTTCATTTAGATTTGCATATCTGTTTATATACTCATTTAAAAAATGTTCACTCAAAAGATATTCTTCATTATGCATGTGAGCAATCGCCAAAATCATAGTGGCTTCAGGAAGAAGAGGTGAACCAATGTGCTCGCCTTCAAGGGAACTGTAATAGTTGTCCGCCTTGTCAAGATTACCATCAGATATGTACTCAATCATTTTAGTGTACCAGTAAATAGCCGGTTTATTATACTCTTCTATATCCTTAGAACATCCATTTAATAGTATCAATGCTGCAAAAGCACTCAGTATAAAATTTGTTTTTAACTTCATATAATAACTTCCCAAATTTAAGTAAGTAGTATTCTATCAAAAAGAGTTATATATGTGTTTAAAGTGGGTACAATTTATGCTTTAAGTGTTATAATTTAAGAAATTGCGCCTGTAGTGCCAATAAATAGTGAAGGATTTTTATGAAATTTGATTTAGCTGTTCCTATTCTGGGTTTTGACAATATGAAGGAAGTAGAACTCCATAAAATAGATGATATTTTTATGAAAATGAAAGCAGTCGGAGAAGAACATATATCTTTTACACTTGTCAATCCTTTTGTGCTGAGAGAATATGATTTTGAAGTTCCGGAAAGGACCAAAAATCTACTTGCCATAGATGAAAATTCAAACATACTCATCTTAAATATTGTTCTCATCCAAAACCCGATAGAAAATTCAGTTGTAAATTTCATAGGACCGATTATCTTTAACACCGACAACAACAAAGCCGCTCAAATCATACTGCAAGAATCAACAAAATATGGTGTAGCTGAGAAAATTTCTACTTTTTTAAAGAAGTAGAAATTTTGGAGATTCATAATGATTTTACAAAAAGATGAAATCTTAGATTATTTACAAAGCATAAAACCTGAAATACAAAAAGATGGTGTTGAAAAGTTGGCTCTTTTTGGCAGTTTTTCAAAAGATACTGCTACAGAAAACAGCGATATAGATGTGGCAATAAAACTAAAAAGCGACTACCTTCAGACACACGATGTGTGGGACTATTTTAATCTTCTTGAAAATATTAAAAAATCAATAACTCAAAAGTTTCATAAAAAAATTGATATTTTTGATCTAGACAGCGCAACTGATATAAAAAAAACTATTTTAAGTGAGGCACTTTATGTCTAACATTCAAAACAGGTTAAAGTTAATTCAGAAAAAAATAAATTTCATTCAAAATATATGTGCTAAAAATGGCTCTATAACAAGAGCTTTAGAGGATGAAGAAAACTCACGAGCATCGATATTGATGCACTTAACTTCTATTGCAGAACAGTTTGATAAACTCGCTAAAGATGCAGAATTTGATACATTAAGCAAGTTCGACAAAAATGATTTGAAAGGTAGTTATGATGTAAGAAATTACATTGCTCACGATTATGAAGGGATAAACTTGGCAATTATAGAACTAATTATTCGTGAGAAATTGCCTAAAATGAAACTAATTATTGAAAAAGAATTAACCAAAAATTGATTTTCTTGCTCCATAGAGCAGGGAAGAAAAACTCAAAAAATTATCTGTTCCAGTTGAAAAAATCATTACCGCCTTTTCATTATTGAAAGACTTCAGCAACTATTAAGCCCATATGTTTGTATAATGCAGTTATTATGATAAATTTATTGTTGTGCATTGTTTGTTATCTATTAGGCAATAAATAAAAACATTGGAGTTCCTCATGATAATTCCAATGTGGCAGCTTTAAATTCCAAGGAGGATGAGATGAAAACAGTATTGTTAGAAATCGAAGATGGTAAGTTCGAGCAGTTTATGACGGTAATTAATGCGCTCAAAAGTGATATAGTAAAAAAATTTGAAGTAAAGAAAAAAGAAGACGATGAAGCAATCGATGAGCAGCATTGTTTAGAGGTGCTCGAGAAAATTAATCGTGGAGATTACACAGGCTTTGAACCTATTGGCGATGTTGATAAATACATAGCTGAGCTCAAAAATGCAATTAGTTAAAGACAAAGGTTATCCCAAAAGGGAGATAAAGTTTTTCAAAAAGCATCCCGATTTAGTTGAGAAATATGGAGTGGTTCTTAAAAAATTGTCAAACAATTCGCTTGAGCCTTCTCTAAAGCTCCATAAATTACAAGGTGCTTTAGCGGAGTTTCATGCAGTAAGTTTGACGTATGAGTACAGAATTATTTTGATTATGAAAATTGTCGATGAACAGATTGTTTTAGTCGATATCGGAACGCACGACGATGTGTATTAAAATCCCAAGGTAAATAAAATAAAACCTTTGAAATTCGTGTCCCGCATGATAGCTGTTGTTGATTTAGTGGTAATTTTCTCTCTCCGGAACTGATGGCTTGCCTTCGGTAAAAAGTTCTTAAAATTGCATGTTCAACTGCAGCACTTGAGCGAAGGCAAGCCATCGCTTCCGAGAAAAAATTATCTGTTTGCACTGAAAAAAGCATTACCACTTTTTCATAATTGAAACACTTCAGCAACTATTAAGCCCATATGTTTGTATAATGCAGTTATTATAATAATTTTATTGTTGTACATTGTTTGTTATGAGTTTGGCAATAAATTAAAGCGTTTATACTCAGATTTTTACTAAAGAGGCTGAATTATGAGTATTAAAATCCTAAGGAGTTTTTTATGTACATTGTGAATTTAACACTGTTCTTTTTGACTATCTTTTTTCCTGCTTATTTGTTGGCTGCAGATATGTGTAATAGTGACTATTCTTATGATATGAATAGCACACATCTAGTGCAGACACATACGGTAAGTATGACTACCGGCGATACTATTAGTTATCATATTCAAACAAACTCGGCTGGCACATTAACCATTCAAACAAACAATACTAATAATAAAATTGATTTAAATGGTGCTGAAGATAGTTGTCCTGCTGCACTGAACTCAAATATTAGTTTGTTAACATATACGGGCACTTCCGCTTTTGACGTTAATGTTGTTGTTTATGCGTCAGGTATTGCAGAACACACTCTGACAATCACATTCGTTCCAGCGCCAATTATTTCAATATCTTGTTCTTCAAATTCTATTACTGAGAGCAATACTTCTGATACAATTATTAATTGTAATATTTCTGTTAGTCCAGCGCCAATCAATAATCTTTATTTAATTGCACAGGCAATTAATGAATCTGCAACCAATGCATACTATGATCCAGCAAATGGAGATTACAATGCTTCTTACCAAGAATTTAATCTTACTAGCACTACAACAAGCTATATTTATCCGGTTAAGATCATCGGAGATACAAAGTACGAAAATGATGAAACATTTCTTATAAGGGTAACTAATGATCCAGCTCATTCTGCCTCAATACAATTAAGGACACTTCCCAATGATTACCAAATCACAATTGTTAACGATGATCCAGTTCCAGCACTTGAGATTTCTATTCGTAATTTTTTTCAATATGAAGGAGATAGTAATCTTACTTCCTATCTTGTACCAATATACTTAACTGCTCCAGCCACACAAGACACTACTGTCACATACCGTTTTGATGCAAATGCTACTGACAGTAGCGATACTAATATGACTGATGGCGCAACCTATACTTTTACTATACCTAATGGGACTGAATATGGTTTACATAAAATTCCTTTAGTAGGAATCTACGGTGACACTATTGTGGAACAAGATGAAAACTTTACTATTACTTTAATAGGCACAACAGATGGAAATATATTAAGCAATGAAAGTATAGGTGTTCAAACAATTTTAGATGATGACAATGCGTCTGGAGCTGGTAATCCAGATTATACCCTACTGAAAGATGTTAATGCGATTGATGATGATGAATGGATAGATAGCACAACTTATAATCATGTCATTAAAACAAAAATTGCCAACAAGGATACAAGCGTAACTGTCGTTTACATAGATGACCTCTATGTCCAAACTCCGTACAATGATGCCCAATATGCACTCGCCCCTTTGCAAGTTTTTTTATACCGTACAGATAGTACCTGTCAGATTAGGGATGACTTGAGCACAAGTACGGAGCCTGTCATAGTGAATATACCAAATGGAGCGACCTATGTTACCTCTGATACATTTACAATGGTACCAACTGCCAATAAAATCAACAGAATAAAAATGGTATATGCGGATTGGTCAAAAATATTCGATGGAGTAACTGCTGCAGCAAATTGTTTTATTAACAGTAATATGTCAGCTAACTTTAATGGATTACCACAATGTTTAAATAGCCTAGGTTCCAACAGCGGACTTTCTCAAGATATGATGGACAGATACCCCAATATACCAGCAGTATGCTTACAAGATGCAATTGGAGATGGTGCATGTGACTCTGATGCCTATGATGCAAGTGGAAGCAGAGGTAATATATATCCAGAAATATACAACCATGCTTATGGTTGTCTTGCTTGCATATTAGATGCAATTGGCGCAGATGAGTCATGCTCATCAGACAACTTCGCAATTCGCCCTAATGACTTTAATAGCACTATTACACCAAACCAGATTTTTACCGCTGAACAAAATACTTCTCTTACTTTTAGAGCCGATCAATATGCCGGAACAGGAACTCCAGACTACAATGAAACTATGAATACCTCATTTGTTGTCGATGTAAATATTAGTGATAGCAGTAAAACATGCGAGCAATCTTCTATCCAATTAAGTCCAAATATTGCTTTTGTCAATGGCTTAGTGACCAATAATTACACTCTTGGAAATGTAGGGGATTTTAATCTTACTATGCATGAGGTCAATGGCTCTGAATTTGCCATTATTGATGCTGATGATACTAATGATACCGCACGACTCATAACTCCTTTTGAAACAAATATCACAGTTATTCCTGCTAGTTTTTTGATAGATTGGAACTTAACAAATGCCGGCAACGGATTTACCTATTTTTCAAATTTTCAAAAGTACCCATTAGACATAAACATGTCAGCTTCACTTGATATGAATATTTCAGCCAAAGGGGAAGCTAATACAACGCTTACTAATTACACAGCATACTGTTATGCAAAAGATGGAAATATCAGTATAATTCTCAATAACCTTCCATTAAACAGTGATCCTGACGGAAACTTAACGAAACTCTTATGGTACGACAGCCTGCATGACCTTAACGGAAGTGTGCCATTGCCGATTACTACAAACTTTACGATGGATTCCAATAAAACTCAATTTGACAATAATGATAGTAATGGGACGGCAACCGCTAAATACCTCATAAATTTTGACAGAAATCTAACTATGGCAGTTAATCCAATACTTCTGAGCATACATGATGTCAATAGAACTGACACCGACAATGTACAGGGCAATACAACTTTGGACCAAAACGCCACATTTATCTACGGCCGCACACATGCACCAAGATATAGATTTGTAGGTCCAGACGGTAATGCATCTATTTACTTTGAATCTTATTTATCTGGTGGCAATAAAGCTCTTCTTCCAAATGGTATTAACTCAAAGAGTACAGATGATCCTAGATGGTTTAAAAATGCTTCCCATGATACTTCAAATGGTGATGGAGTTGCTGGAGATGTCAATCAAAAAGGTTTTCCTCTTAATAATGGATCTGTTAGAGGAACAACAGCAAGTAATTTAAATCCAGCACAAACGACTTTACATTACTATGATGCCTCAACTAAAGGCTACCCATACAAAACAACTATGGAAAACAATGCTTCAAATTGGTTGATTTACAACAAATATGATGCAAATGATACTAAAAATGAGTTCGTAGTTGAGTTTGTTAATGATGGCAATTGGACTGGAGAAAATGAAACAAGTGTAACTACAAAAAATCGTTCCAGTATTATAACAAACAGGAGAAGCATGTGGTAAGAATTAGGCTTACGCTTCAAAAATCAGCTTTTACTATGATAGAACTTATCTTTGCCATAGTTATCATAGGCATAACTGTTATTTCTCTTCCTATGATGACTCAAGCAACAGCAAAAGGGATGGAAAGCAACCTTGCGCAGGAAGCTATTTTTCTGGCTTCTGCTGAACTGAATCAAGCTCTCTCTTATAAATGGAATGGTAATTCGCAAGAGAATGTTGGAGAGCTAAGTAAGATTGTTAGTGCAGGACTCGGTGCAGAGTGTAATAGCACAACCAGACCAGGGTTGGTGCACAGAATGTGTTTAAATGACCAAAATGTTACTGCAAATTTGGTGACACTAGCTTATCCTTATGAAAGTATAAATAATGCTGCTGCAAGTGATATAAATGTGACTGAAATTGGAACTATTGCTGATGCTAGTGGATATAAAGAATTTTATACTATGGATGTTAATGTCTCTTTTAAAGATATTAACGGTTCTACTAGTCATAATATGAAAGAGATCGTTGTTGCTGTTAAAAAATATAATCCTAATACTAATACTCATGAAAACTATGTAGTACTCAAAACATACAGCGCAAACATCGGTGAAACTGAAGCCGCTAAGAGGGTATTTTAATGAATAAAAAAACTTCAAAAGCTTTTACAATGATAGAGCTTATTTTTGTAATTGTAATTATGGGGATACTCGCTAAATTTGGAGTTGAATTTTTAGCCCAGGCTTACAATAGTTTTATCCATTCAAAAATAAACAATCAACTCCAAGGTCAAAGTGAAACAGCGGTAGAGTTTGTAGCAAATAGACTTCAATACCGCATTAAGGATTCAGTCATAGCGAGAGAAGGAGCGCCAACTTACTTATTTTATGGGCTTTCTGGCTATGGAGAGGACAATGCTACTATTTTAGAATGGGTAGGCAGTGATGTTGAAGGCTTTAGAGGAGATACTATGCCTTATTGGAGCGGAGTCATAGATTTTGTAGACAGCAATGCCACATTTTTAAAATCGCCTGAAACAAATACAACTGCTATTGAGAATCTCATTCAAGTTTTATCCTATGGTCATAGTCATATATATGATGCCGCACTTTATTTTGTAGATTCGGATAATGATGTCCAAAATGGCTATGGCTGGAATTTTGGTAGTACTCTCACAGACCAAAACGGCAGTGTGATGCATCCTGTAAAAGCGGGTGGAACAGATGGATTCGTACCGAGAAGTGGCGATACAACAACTACCAATACCTTTGCAAATGTCGATGTTTCAGATTACTACAAACTGGCTTGGACTGCTTATGCCGTTGGGATTGATAATTATGATAAATATGACCCAGTTACTAATCCAGATGGAAACAATACTGGTGATTTAACTCTTTGGTATGATTATCAGCCATGGGATGGTGAAAATTATAAAACTTCTGCTAAAAAACAAATAATCATGCAAGATGTAAGTACTTTTCAGTTTATGGCTATCGGTTCATTGATAAAAATACAAGTCTGTGTTAAAAGCAACTTACTTAAAGATGAGGAGTATTCGATATGCAAAGAAAAAACTATTTACTAAGAAATACTCGCTTAAAATTCAAACGCGGCATCGCTATGATTATGGCTATTGCGGTTATCGTAATCATAGCGACGATTATGGCTCTCTCTTTGGCCATGACAGCCGAGACAACAAAAAAAACAACAGATTTATATTTGTATGAGCAAGCTGTACTTCTCTCAAACAGTGCGGCTGAGTATGCTCTTCTTCGTATAGCAGAAGATGGAGCATGTAGCAATAGTAATTTAAATTTCAATCCTCCCCCTCCCTTGGATTATTATGATATCAACATAACTAACAGGTTTGTTTATAATATTCCATGTGCAACAGCAGCTGCGAACTACCAAGGTTTTGTTTTGAAAGAAGAAGCAACAAACGGCACCGTTTTAATGGATATAACTGTCAGCATACCGACAAGTAAAAATGTAACAACAGAACCTATCAGATATTTTAGAAGAAGTCTGCAAAAATTATAGTTATATAAATTTTTATAAACTTTTTAATGATATAATCTAGTAACAAACGTATTAAAAGGATTTTTTATGAATATTTCTCTTTCGGGAAGAAAACTAGAACTAACTGACGCTATCAAAGCTCACATGAACACATCGATTGAAACACTTAGTAAATACCACATGGATATCATATCTGTAAATGTTGTTGCTTCCGCTCAAACTAAAAAAGGTAAAGAACATTCTGAAGTTGAGTTTGTTATAAACCTTGCTCACAAAAACTCTATAATTATCAAACAAAACGACGGTGATTTATATGCTGCTATTGATTTGGCTACTGCAAGAGCGCAAAAAGCTATGCGCCGTATGCATGATAAAGACACAAGTCATCAAAAAGTTGGTATGAACGAAGTCAAATCTGGAACAGTAAATATAAAAGAAACTGCTGAAGCTATGGAAGACGAAATTGTACCGGTTGAGTTGGAACTATATAAACCACAAGAAGTTGAAGATGTTCTTCAAGACTTAAAAGAAAATAATAAACTGTTTGAAATTTTCCTAGATAACGAAGGTAAAACTCGTGTTCTTTACAAAAGAAATGACGGTAAATTCGGTCTTTATTAACAGTTCATTCTACATGCATTCAGCATGTAGAAGCTAAACTATCTTCAAATCTCTTTTTACACTTTTCACTATCTCCGCGTCCTCAGCCAAATCAACCCATTTAAACTGACTCCCGCTTTGGTTCGAGCCTTTAAGTAAATCTCCGCTTTTTCTAAACTTTAAATCTAAATTTGCTATATCAAAACCACTTTTTGTATCTACAAATCTTTCCAGCCTGTCAGACGTTTTTTGATTTGTATACAGGTAACAATAACCTTTTAATCCTGTTCTGCTTACTCTGCCCCTCAACTGATGCAGAGTCGACAGACCAAGCCTCTCAGCTCCAACAATCACTACGGTAGTCAGCCTTGGTAAGGATATCCCGACTTCTACTACAGTTGTCGCTATCAGTAAAGAGCCTTTTTCTCTAAACTCTAAAAGGACAGCCTCTTTTTCTTTATCTTTTCCATGGGTTACATAAACATTTTTAAAGTTCTTTTCCCAATATCCACGCGCTTCATCTATGCTTTGGTACTCTAAAAATTCGCTTTGCTCCACTAAAGGATAAACCAAAAGAACTTGGTTGTTTTTAGCTATCTCTTCTTTTACATGTAGGAGCAAATCAGAAAAATCAGATTTATGGATAACCTTGCTGGTTATATCTTTTTCAAATGGGGTAGAAGTTATCAAACTAACATCTATGTGCGCTGTTTCTATCATGGCTTGCGTTCTTGGAATCGGAGTAGCTGAGAACTGTAAATAATGGGGCTTCTTATCTCCGCTGCTTACAAGCTTTTCTAATAAGTTCCTCTGCTGTGTTCCAAAACGGTGTTGTTCATCCACCATAACTAGTGCGGCTTCTGGAAGTTCTCTGTACAAAAGAGCATGTGTTCCTATGATAAAATCAAACTCTTCTAAATCAATGTTTTTTGTTTTATTTGTGACTAGCACACTCTTGAAATTTGGCATATACTTTTGTGCCTCTTCAAAAAGTTGATTTGCAAGAATCGTTGTCGGTGCCATGAGTATAGAGCGATGAGGAAGCATCATAACTGCAGAAGCCAGAATAACCATAGTTTTTCCACTTCCCACATCACCTACTACCATTCTTTTAGCTGCCACATCTTTGCTCAAATCCGACTTTATATCTTCTATAGCGTTTATCTGCTCGTGAGTCAGCTTAAACGGAAGAGTTGACGCCCATGCAGTATAATCTCCACTTTTGCTTGTCAATGCCTCAAAGTACCTTCTTTTGCCCGCAAGAAGCTTCATGTAAGTAAAAAGTTCCACATGCTTTAATGCATACAGTGATTTTTCTGGCATGTTACGAATATCAAGAATCTTTTCTGTTGGAAAATGAAATTTTAAAATCTCTTCTATTATGTTGTCGCTCAAGCCCTCAGACTTTAGATTTTCACTGTTCAAACTCTTTTGTACAAAGCGAACCATCGCATCATTTCTCAAAGCTGATTTATATTTTGGAGTTATCGCACCAACTTCAGTGACTTTTCTAGGCATACTCATACTGCATTGACCAGTTTTGCACTCTATCAAGCCGTAGTAATAATCTCTATCTCCGACTTTAAACTGATGCAACATGTAAGGTTTCGGGCGGAATATAACACCGGTTATATGATGTCCAAAGTTATGAGCATAAAAAGTTATCTGGATGGAATTTGGGGAGCGATGAACTGACTCTACAGTTGCGTCAATGAGCTGTGGCATATGGATTTGAAGCTTATCATGAAGGCGAAAATCTTCATATGAATGAGGAATCATAAGAGCAAGTTCACACCAGGTTTTTATACCAAGTTTAGCAAACTTTGCCTCTTCATCTTTTGTGAGTTTCATGATAAGCTGTAACTTCCTTTTTTATAATGCGACAATTATATTAGAAAATTACTACTCTCATTAAAAATATGACAATAAGCAATATTTTTTTACGGCTTTACTGCCTTTATTTTGTTACGATTGCATAACTGAGTTCATTTATTTCAGTATGACTTTTTATAAATTCGTTCAAATCTTTTAGCTTTAATTCTTTAATCATAGCTAGCTCTTTAGCCGAATATCCGAGCTCTTGACCTTTGTAAAACTCCATAAAAGTACGATTCAATCTTTGACTCATAGTCTCCACTCTCAAAGGTTCACTCCCTAACATAAACTTTTTTGTGTCTTCCAACTCATCTTTAGTAACACCATTTTTTACAAACTTCGCTATTACTTCATTTACTGTTTTTTGAGCCTCTTCAAGTGACTCTAGTTTTGTCTGTAAATAACCATTAAAATAGCTGCTGGATTTAGTAATGTTAACATTGGCATAAGTTGAATAGGCCAAGCCTCTTTTTACTCTTATCTCTTCCATAAGACGAGAGCCAAATCCGCCCGTTCCCAAAATATATGTAGCAACTCTAGCCTTGTAATAATCTTTTGAATCATCACTCATGTGATAAGGTGAACCAAAATACACGTAAGCTTGCTCAGTCTCTTTTTTTAAGATACTCTCTTTTGGAGTTTTTGTAACTTCATAATTTTCTACTTTGCTTGCATCCCCTTTTGGCATACTGTCTATGATTTTTTTTATCTTAACTTTTACACTTTCTATGTCAACGTCTCCGCCGATAAGTACAATAAGCTTGGAACTTACAAGGTTGTTTTTTACAAAATTTTCTACATCTGAGAGTTCTATACTTTTTACACTTTGTATCGTACCGGCGGCAGGTGAACCTAAAACAGTACCGTCAAATAGAACAGATTTCAGCTCATTGGATGCAACATAGTCAAAGTCATTTTCTTTAGCACTCAAAGAGCCGATAGTTGTTGTTTTTGCTTTGCTAAGAGTTTCCTCTGCGATATTTGGGTCGTCTAAGAGTGCTTGAAAATATTTAAGCCCCTCGTCAAACTCCTCTTTTAAACAGCTCATTTCAATGACAAAAGTCTCTGTTCCAGTTGAAGCAGAAATATGGATAGCCTTAGATTCTAATGCCTCTGCAAAAGCATTACTGCCAAGAGCTTTCGTACCTTCACCCATAATCTTGGCGCTTAACTTTGCCAAGCCTGCTTTTGTTGTATCGGTAATGCTTCCGCTGTTTGTAAAAGTAAACTGCATTGTTGCAATCGGCAACCTGCTGTCATGCTCAAAAATCACCGGTACATTTATACCGTTTGTTTGTATATATTCTATAGTTGCTGCCATAAGTATTTTTCCTAAAATCAGTAATGTAATTGCTATCTTAATCATGCGAATCGCTCTAGTGTTTCGTAAGCAGTATTTCTGACTGCAGGTATTTCGCCGATATCTCTGATGAGCTGCACCATCTCCTCTTTCGCCATAGAGTATGCAGCTCCGGCACTGCTTACAACATTTTCTTCCATCATGGTTGAACCTAAATCATTTGCTCCAAACCGCAGAGCCATTTGACCGATGTAAGGTCCCTGAGTCACCCATGAACTTTGGATATTTGGGACATTATCAAGATAAAGCCTTGCAACTGCTAGAAGTCTCAGGTAACGGTTGGATGATGGTTTTTCCATGTCAGGGATAAGTCTTAAAAGTTCTGTATTTGTTCCTTGAAAACTCCACATGATAAAAGCGCGAAATCCACCGGTTTCATCCTGAAGATTTCGTATCATGTCAAAATGCTCTATAATGTCTTCATCTCTCTCAACAGTCCCATACATCATAGTCGCCGTTGATTTTATGTCCAATTTATGAGCTTTTCTGTGGATATCAACCCAAACTTCAGAGTCGATTTTTTTAGGTGCTATTATGTCACGAACTTCATCACTCAGTATCTCTGCTCCAGCTCCAGGGATGGAAGCCAAACCTTTTACTTTTAAGCGTTGTAAAACTTCCTCAACACTTATACGCGAAACCTTGGCAATAAAATCGATTTCAATAGAGGAAAAACCATGAATGGTAATTTTCGGATATTTAGTATGGATATGCCCAACTAAATCTTCATACCACTCTATTTTGAGTTTAGGATGAACTCCGCCTTGAAAAAGTATCTGAGTTCCGCCAATTTCTAAAAGTTCATCTATTTTGGCATCTATCTCATCAAAAGTAAGTACATAAGCATCTGCATCTTTTTCATGTCTGTAAAATGCGCAAAACTTGCAATCAACCCAGCAAATATTTGTGTAGTTAATATTTCTATCAACTACAAAAGTTGTAATCCCTTCAGGATGCAACTCTTTTTTTCTGGCACTTGCCATGCGTCCCAACTCTTTTAGGTCTGCATTTTTTATCAGTTCAAGAGCTTCCTCTTTTGTCAATCGTTTCATAATTTACGCTTGCTTATCTCTAGAAATTGCGTCTAGCACACCATTAATAAATTTTGGAGATTGTTCAGTTCCAAAAGCTTTTGTAATTTCAACTGCCTCATTTATAACAACAGCCGAATCAAGTTCACCAAATAAAATCTCGTAACATGCAAGCCTAAGAGTGGCTCTCTCAATGCTTCCCAATCTCTCGAAATCCCACTCTTTTAGATGTGCGATTATCGCTTTATCAACAGGTTCAAGATTTTGCATAACACCTTCATATAGGGCGAGTGCAAAGTCTCTTTGTTTGTTACGAATCTTCTTCTCTTCTAAAATCTCATCCGTATGCTCAGCAATATTTCCGTTTCCCAAGTCAAAAGCGTAAAGAAGGCTTACAACAGCCATTCTTGCATGATGTCTAGTTGCCATTACACAAGTTCCTCGTAAAGGTCTAGCATCTCGATTATAACAGTCATGGCTTCAAAACCTTTGTTTCCGGCTTTTGTACCTGCTCTCTCAATCGACTGCTCGATACTGTCAGTTGTTAAAAGACCGAATGAAACAGGTTTTTGGTATTTTAAACTCATCATTGCTATCCCTTTTGTTGCCTCAGCGGAGACATAATCAAAATGTGGAGTTGCCCCGCGGATTACAGCGCCAAGCGCACAGATAGCATCATATTTTCCGCTAGCAAGCAGCTTATCAATAATCATCGGAAGCTCAAATGCACCCGGAATTAAAACATGAGTCAAATCCTCATCTTTTCCACCATGACGAGCGAATGCATCTTTTGCACCCTCAACCAATCTATCAACAATAAAGTGATTCCATCTTGTACTTACAATAGCGATTTTCTTGCCATTTGTTACTTTTAATTTACCTTCGATTAACTTCATATCTCTTCCTTAATTTTATATTGATTGAATTTTTTTAATTCTTGTTACAACACTTTGGAGTTGTTCCAGATTTAACATGTTTGGACCATCGCTAAGAGCACAACTTGGATCAAAATGTGTTTCAAAAAAGAAACCATCCACTCCAACTGCTGCGGCAGCAGATGCCAAGTATGGAACCATTGAACTATCCCCTCCAGTTTTTCCGCCAAGCGCACCCGGCATCTGAACCGAGTGTGTCGCATCAAAGATAACCGGTGCAAATTGCTTCATTATCACGAGAGAACGCATATCTACAACGATGTTTCCATAACCGAAAGATGAACCTCTTTCAGTCAAAAAAACTCCATGCTTTTGAGAATTTTCATAACTCACCACATCACATCCGCGAGTTTTTAAAACCTTCATAACAGAGTACTGCATGTCAGGCGGGTTGATGAACTGCCCTTTTTTGATATTTACCTCTTTATCTGTCTGCGCACATGCAACAAGCAAATCAGTCTGACGACATAAAAAAGCTGGGATTTGAAGCATATCTACAACTTCTGCCACACTTTTAACCTGAGCTGATTCATGAACATCCGTTACAATTTTATATCCAAAATCATCTTTGACTTTTTGAAGGATTCTGAGTCCCTCTTCCATTCCCAAACCGCGAAAACTCTCCAGTGATGTTCTGTTTGCTTTGTCAAAACTAGATTTAAAATAAAAATCTATCGAGTCATCTCTATGATAAACTTCTAAAGCTTTTGCGATTTTAAAAATATTTTCTTCACTCTCAATTACACAAGGTCCGGCTAAAAGCTTCATACATTTTCCTTTCTGGCACTAAATGCCGATACCCCTGTGGCTAAAGCCTAAATGGGGTATAAAATAAGAAAGAGATTATATCATATTGGATTTAACATCTACTTAGCCCTTGCAACCATAAGCCCTGCTACAACAATAAGCACAATTCCAAATGCGGTCGTAATGTTTGGAAGAGAATCACCCAGCATAACGCCGACCAGAATTGCAAAGAGTATATTTGTGTAACTTACAGCGCCGACGATTCCAGCTTTGGTTTCCATGTAAGCCTTTGTCATGAAAACCTGTGAGAAAGTTGCAAAAACTCCCATGCCAAGGACATAAAACCATACAACACCCTGAGGCATGACAAATTCCCCTAACATAAAATCAAGAGAAGGCATGTGAACATAGGGCGAGATTAAAAATAACACAATCGGTCCAACTGTGCCAACTCCCATAAATGAAAGTACAATTGCCCGAGTATCATAAAAATTTTTAAGTTCTCTTATCGAAGTGTATGCAAGAGCCGCACCGATACCGCTGAATATCCCTAAAATATCGTATTTGCTGAAGCCTATTCCACTAGGCTGTGTGATAAAGATTATCCCTATAAAACCTAAGAATATAGCTCCCCACCCTTTTAAAGAGAGTTTTTCACTTAAAAATAACCAAGCAAACATTGCAGTAAAAATAGGTGCCGTTTTTGAGTAAGTCATGGCATCACCCAGTGAGATATGTGCTATGTTATAAAAAAATGCAAGAAGTGCGGTAAACCCCATAAAACCACGAAAGAAAAGCAGCCATGGCTTGCCGCCGACATGTATCATAGGCTTTTTAAGTACTGCAAACCCTACTAAAATTACACCGGCTATATTTCTGAAAAACACAACTTCAAGCGAGCTCATGTGCTGACTTGAGAGTTTAGCAAATGCGCCCATGAAGGCAAACATTAATGATGCGGCGAGCATGTACTGCACACCTTTATTTAATTCTCTAATTCGTTTCATAATGGAATTGTATTTATACCTATCCCCAGTAAAGAGGTGAATTTTAAATAAAAAATAAGCCATTAGCTACAAGGCAAATCTTTGCAGGACTAGCTGGCTAATCCAAAAAAATTTAACGAAGATAGATGATGGCTTATTTTTTACCCGAAGGGCGAATATATTGTATTATATTGCTTCGTTGAAAACTCTTGAAGCTACCTGTAGCTCCTGCGAATTCTCGCCTAGCACTATAACACAATATATTCGTTTAAAAGTCACTTCTTTACTGGGGATTGGTATTATTAACTTCATATCTGTATAATTCTGCAAATAAACAAAGGAAATTTATGAGCAATATTATAATTTTAGCAATTTTAGGTGCGGTTTTTTATTATATATTTAAAAGTTACGGCAAGTATACAGAGTACTCAAAAGAAGCGCTTAAAAATTTCTCAGTTTCAAAGCACTCTCTAAGAAACAGTGAACTTGGTCTTTTTGTGGCACTTGTCGCCAAAGTTGCCAAGGCTGATGGACGGGTTGATGCTCTTGAAGCTCAACTTGTCGGGATAATGTTTGACGATATTTCGGCAGTTTTTCCAGAGCCTGCAAAAACTAAAGATATCCTAAAAGAGATATTCAATGAAGAAAAAGAGAAGGCATATGATTTAGAGGAGATAGCACGCAATCTAGGTCAAGCTATCAAGCGAGACAAATCTAAACAACTGCAATTTATGGGCTTTTTAATTCAGCTAGCTTTTATTGATGGTGAAGTTTCAAAAAGTGAAGAAGAAGTACTGCAGACTATTGCATCGGCTTTAGAGTTTGATCCAAATACTTACCATTCTATTTTTGACCAGTTTGAAAAGATGATGAAAAATGTAAAACCTAAGGCAAATATTTCTGATGCCTACAAACTTTTAGGGGTAAAAGAGAGCGACGATATGGATACAATCAAAAAAGCATATAGAAAACTGGTAAGAGAATTTCACCCTTACATCATAAAATCTCAAGGTAAAGATGAGTCTTATATGAAAGAAGCTACTGCAAAAACTCAAGAAATAAATCAGGCTTATGAGATGATAAAAGAGAAAAGAAAGTAACTTGAGGTATCTTTATCCGGTTTTATTTTTCATAACTTCATTGCATGCTGTAGACATGAGACCTTTACTCTTTAATGGAAACTGCGTCACATGTCACCATACAAGCAGAACAATATCTGCACCCTCTATTGTAGAGATTAAAGAAAATTATTTAAGAGCATTCCCTCAAAAAGAGGCTTTTGTTGCGTACATGTCGACATGGGTTGCTAAACCAAATATAGAGACTTCCATAATGCATGATGCAATAGACAAGTATGAAGTGATGCCTGACTTAGGATTTGACATAAGTACTTCAAGAGATATCTCTGCTTACATTTACGAAACAGATTTTAGTCAGATTGAACCATACTAAAATCTCTTTCCCAAAAAAAATCTATCCAATCATCTGCCTCATTTATCCAATAATGAGGCTCGTAAACTGAGGTTTTTTTATAAAAGAGCGTGCAGACCCGAAACTCTATATCGATGTTTTCAGATTTCAACTCATGCATAACAGCTTTGAGCGTATCACCGCTGTCAGCTATGTCATCCACAACCAAAACTCTCTTAATATCACCGAATAGACATCTGTTATGTATGCTTATCTCATCCCTTTTGTGCGTGTCATCATAAAGTTCAGTTCTTAGCGTTTGAACATCTCTTATGTTTAATCCCTCAGCCAATGCATGAGACAAAGTAAGCCCACCTCTAGCAATGCCCACTATCATCTCCGGCTGAAACTCTTTTATCTGTTTCAAGAGTTTGTTTGTGTCTTGTTTAAAATCTTCATATGCATAATATTTCATAAACATAATTATACATGTGAAGTATTATTTAAAGCTTTAATCTGCATATTTTCAACACATCCAAACATTCACATTGCTAATTAACATATTTTTTTATATACTGCCAAAAATATCACATAGGATGCAAATGAAAGTTTTAATATTAATTATTTTAATGTTTATTTTCAATATAGCATATGCCTCTATTCTGGGCAATGTTGAAAAATACTCAGGTGTTGTAAGAGTAACAAATAATGATTCTATTAAAAAAAATAAGATAGAAGTTGGATATGAAATAAAAAGTGGAGATTTGATTTCTACCTTAACAACTGCCCAAGCAGTTTTAAAACTTTCAGATGGTTCAAATATTGTATTGTCTGAAAAATCAAGCATTCATTTTACTGCAGAGAATAATGCACAGCAAAAAAGTGGCAGGATTTATTATAAAATCACTTCAAGAGATGCTAAAAATTCACTTAAAATTCAAACTCCATTTGCAATTATCGGAATTAAAGGAACCACTTTTATCATTAATAGTGACGCAGGAAAAGAATCTGTATCTCTTAAAGAAGGTCTGATTGGTATTACAAGTTTACAAGAGCCTTTTGCACTTTACAGAAAAGAAACTTTAGTGAAGTACAATGTATTCCTGTCTGATAAGATGAATCAGTTTAAAAAGTTTAAAAATCCCGGTCAAGAAGCTGAGCCGGAGATGAGAAAAGAGTTTGATTTAGAAGAGAAGAATAGTATATTTTTTAACAATAATGAAGTTGAAGAGAGTGGTTGGGACGAAAATGATGATGCAGAATTTGATGAATTTGAAAAACTTTTATCTGGCTCTTTGAAACATGAAATCAATACTAAAACTGATAGAGTAAAAGAGTCAGATAATAGTTTTGATGATGAAGAAGATGACCTTAAAGAACCAAGTGCTTTAAACGATAATGATACTGTAAAAAAGATGAAGAAGAGTATGAACTTTTAATGCAAAGCAATAAGATATGAAAAATAAATTACTGTATGCAACTGTTTTAGTACCTATTTTAGCTGTTGCTCTTGTATTACAAATTTATAAAGTTGAACCATTTGAGAGTTTTTCCCTTAGATTTAACGATATAAACTTTGATTTACAAAAAAAACAGCCTAGCAAAGATGTTGTTTTTGTAGCGGTTGATGAGCCGAGCGTCAATGTTTATGGAAGATGGCCGTGGAAGAGAGGAATTTTGGCAAAAGGGATAAATAATTTATCTCAAGCAGATGTTGTGCTAATGGATATGATTTTTTCAGAACCGACATCACAAAAACAAGATGCAAAACTGGGAGAAACTTTAGCAAGTTTAAACGCAAGTGTATGTGGCTTTTTTTTAAGACATGAAGCAACTCAAAATATAAGTAATGATGAACTGACTGTAGTAAGTGATTCCGCTTTAGATCTTTTACAGTCACAGGTGTCAGAATTTAAAAATCCAAAATTTATATCAGCTCCATATGCTGAGATGAATATTTTACCCATTTTACAGTCATGTACTTTATCTGGAAGTTTTACCACACTGATAGAAAGCGACAAACTCTTAAGAGCTTATCCTATTGCTATGTATTTTAAAGATATGCTGTATCCTTCTTTAGCTATTCAAGGCTTAAGGCTTAAGTTTGGCAAAGACATCAAAAGATTAGATAAAAATCATCTTGAAATAAATAAAAATAAAATAGAGTTAAACGATAAAGGTTTTGTAAGATTAAATTTTTATCAATACTCCCAATATAATATAAAATCATTTTTAGAGGTAGTAAACGGGAAGATAAAACCAGAATATTTCAAAAATAAAATAGTTATTTTAGGTGTTACAGAAGTTGGTTCTGGAGATATTGTCAGTACACCGATTGGTTCAATTCCGGGAGCATTACTGCACTATACTTTTATATCAAATCTATTGGAACATCATCTTATAGTTGAACCGGCTCTTGTGACACCGTTGTTAATAATATTTATGGTTATACTCCCATTTATTTTGGTTCTTCTTTTTAAGAATATATTACACCGTGTTGCAATATATTTAGTTCTTTATTTAATTGTTTATACTCTTATCAGATATCTATTTATTAGCGAGAATATTTATATAGATTTATTTTATCCTCTTGTTTCTTTACTTATCAGTGCAGCTACAATAGAAGCTATAGCATTTAATATTCAAGAGAAGAGCGGTAAATTTATTCGCGGGGCATTTTCCAGTTACCTTTCCAAAGATTTACTTGACCAACTCATAAAACATCCCCAAGCGCTGGCACTGGGTGGAGAGAAAAAAGAATTAACGATACTATTTAGTGACATAAGAGGTTTTACAACTATTTCAGAGTCCATGGATCCGGTAAGATTGGTCAAACTTTTGAATAGATATTTTACACCTATGACTAATATAGTGCTTAAAAATGGGGGAATGCTGGATAAGTATATTGGGGATGCCATTATGGCATTTTTTAATGCACCTATAACTGTTCCAGATCATGCAGACGCTACATGTAAAACGGCACTTGATATGATAAAAGCACTTGATAAGCTAAATATTGAACTAGAATCTGAGAAAATAGCTCCAATCCACATAGGCATTGGAATCAACACAGCTGAAGTGGTTGTTGGAAATATGGGCTCAGATACCAGATTTAACTATACCGTCATAGGTGATGGTGTAAATTTAGCATCCAGAATTGAAGGTTTAACAAAAAACTATGGCGTCAGCATACTAATAACTGAATTCACAATGCGTAAATTAAGTGCCGAATTCTTATATAGGAAGATTGAGCCTGTGAAAGTAAAAGGGAAGAATAAAGCCGTATTATTATTTGAACTTATGGAGAACACAAAGTACAATCAGACTGTAAAATCTCTCTATGATAAAGCGTTAGAAATATATATAAATAAAGATTTTCAAAAAGCTAAAAATCATTTTAATATATTAGTAAGTGACTACGATGACAACCTTTCTAGGTACTTTCTAAACAAAATTAAGCAAAATCATCCATGGGATATTCACAACATATCTGCAAAATATTAAAATAATCAGACTTCATTTATAAACCAAAGTTTATAAATATTCTCTTTTTTATGCGAAATAAATCTCTATATTTCATAGCATTTGAAGCATTATTTAAAGCTTTTAAGATAAAATTTTATCACTCTCAAACTTGTCAAGGAATTTAGATGCTAAAAAACATTTTACTCGGCTTCATCATAGCTCTCATCGCCGGATGTAGCACACCAAAGCCTGATACTCCGCCAAGTTGGTATACAACGCTGCCAAAAGATGATACGAATTTTTATGGAGTCGGAGATGGCAAAAGTGAAGATGAAGCCAAAGAAAAAGCACTTATTTCACTAAGAAATAATTTAAAGCAAGAGCTTAACACTGCATTTAAAGATAAGAATCACAAACTTAACAAAGTCAATGAAGATATTTTTTCTCAAATACTTGAGATGAATACATATTTATCCAACACACTCTCAACTCAAGATATTAAAATAGAAAAATCTGCAAATTTTAAAAATACTCAACTTGTGCTCCTAAGTCTTCCAAAAACCTCAATACTTCATCAAATAAACGATGTTTTAGAAATGCAATTGCATGAGGCTCAAAGAGAGTATAAAAGTTTTAGTGAGATAAAAATCGAAAATGATAATCCAATAATAGCTGTAAAAAAATATAAAATCATACATCAAGCGATGAAAGAATTTCCAAAAACTGCCTCCTTGGTTCAACTTAAAAAAAGCAGTTTATCCGCCTATAGCGCTAACAAGGAATTTGATTTTTTATATAAATTTGCAAAAGACTATAGCAAGCTGAAATCAGATATAACTTTTTATGTCCTGAGTGATGTAAACTCTCTTACTTATGTACCCCCTATAATCGAGGCAATTGAACTTGAGGGTATTGTAAACAGCAGAACTGCGCATGGTAAATATTCATTAAAATTATTGGTCACATCTAAAACTGATAACGTGCAAGATTACAGTTTCAATAAATCAAAAAATCTAGTTAAATTGAAAACTTATGATGAAAATAAAAATGAAATTGCTTTTAGACAGCATACTTTTATAGGTATGTCCAGAAAAGATTATGATGATGCGAAAAAGCATTCGGCAGAGTATTTAAAAGCAAAAATTAAAAAACTTGGTATATTTGAGTTCATTGGAATTTAGCAAAATAAATTAAGAAAAGAGCTGTATAATTATCCCACTAAAAAATAGGAGATAATAAATGATAAAAACTATTTCATCCATTGCACTAGCAGGTCTGATTGCGACTACAATGATTGGCTGTAGCAGCAAAGCACCCACTGTAGAAGAGCAAGTGCAACAAGAAGAGATTGATTTTCGCTGTAAACAGGAAAATGTAGTAGCTCCAAAATGGACTTGTGTTCCTAGCATGGAAGGAGTGTATGCAGGTGTCGGTGTTGCCCAGAAAAGTGCTGCAGGAATGGGGTTTATGCAAAGAGAAGCTTTGGCAAACGGCCGTTCAAATTTAGCACAGCAAATCAACTCTCAGGTTAAAGATAAAGTTGAAACATTTACTCGTGCAACCGGCAATGGTGAAAAAGAAACAATAGATCAGGTTGTAACTGCCGTATCTAAACAAGTGGCAAAAGTTGACTTGCAGGGTTCAAAAATGAGTAATTCATGGCAAGCTCCATCAGGCGCACTTTATCTGCTTGTTACTGTTCCTCTCTCAGCGGTAAATACAGAAGTAAAAAATTCTGTAAAATCCAGCTTTAAAAATGATGAAGCCTTATGGCAGCAATTTCAATCTAAAAATGCTTTAGAAGAATTGGAAAAAGAATTTCCTACAGAATAATAAAACTCTTTACAAGCCATCTTGAATTGTGTCAGCAATAAAAGATGGCTAAGTTTAAATACCTTTATTTCCCCTCAAATATTTCGATATAATTCCATTTAAGATTTAAATAACCATAATTATGCAATAGATTCTATTGTAGAGTCATGGTTACACTTTTCTGCATTCAAATACAAGGTTCTACATATGAAAAAAATCGCCATTATTGGTCGTCCAAATGTTGGTAAAAGCTCGCTCTTTAACCGTTTGGTAAAAAAAAGAGATGCAATCACATCTGACATAGCCGGGACAACCAGAGATATAAAAAGAAGAAATGTGCTCATAAGAGATAAGCAGGCGGAACTTCTCGATACCGGTGGTCTTGACCAAGGTTCTGAACTCTTTGACAAGATAAAAGAGATGTCCCTAAAAGCTGCACACAAAGCAGACATCATACTTTATATGGTTGACGGAAAAAGCTTACCCGAAGATGATGATAAAAAACTTTTCTATGAGCTTCAATCTCTTGGTAAAGATGTAGCTCTTGTTGTAAACAAAATAGACAATGATAAGATGAATGAAAAACTTTGGGATTTTTATGAATTTGGCACAGATGCTATCTTTGGAATCTCTGTTTCTCATAACAGAAATACAGTAGAACTGATGGATTGGCTCTATGATAAAATTCCAGACAGCTACATCGTAAAAGATGATGAAGACTTAGAAGATGAAGACGAAGATACTGAACCAGAGATGAGTGATGATGAATTTTTTTCACAATATAAGCATGGAGAAGAAGATGACGGCTTTATCTATACGGATGAAGACGAAGAAGAGGTAGAAGACGACTCAATCTATTCTCAAAATGATATGATTAAACAATTTGACGAAAATGATATTAACCATATTAAAATCGCGATTATCGGGCGTACAAATGTTGGAAAAAGTTCCCTTTTAAATGCTTTGCTTGGTGAAGAGCGTTCTGTTGTAAGCAGCGTTGCCGGAACGACAATTGACCCAATTGATGAAACAATCGAATACAAAGACAAGCAACTGACTTTTGTAGATACGGCAGGTCTTCGTCGTCGAGGAAAGATAGTCGGGATTGAGAAATTTGCACTCATGAGAACAACTGAAATGCTTGAGAATTCCAACATGGCTCTTGTTGTTTTAGATGGAAGTCAGCCCTTTTTAGATTTGGACGAAAAAATAGCCGGACTTGTTGATAGCAACAGACTTGCTTGTATCATTGTTTTAAATAAATGGGATATATCAAACAGAGAAGAGCATGACAAAATCATTTTGGAAGTTCGCGATAGATTTAAGTTTTTAGCGTATGCACCAATTATTACATTGTCTGCTAAATCGCATCAAAGAGTTGATAAACTGTTCGATATGATTTTAGCAATCAACGATAACTACTCCCAAAGAATCACAACATCAGAGCTTAATGAGGTGCTTGGCAAAGCCTTAAGAAGACATCAGCTTCCAAGCATGCATGGTCAGGTTATCCGTATTTACTATGCAACACAGTACGAAACCAGACCACCGAAAATTGCTATTATTATGAATAAACCAAGAGGTCTTCACTTTACGTACAGAAGATATCTAACAAACAAACTTAGAGAAGCTTTTAATTTTAGCGGAACACCTGTACTGTTTAAAGCGAAGAAAAAAGGGGAAAAATAAACCGTTTTTAAAACGGTTTAAATATTACCATTGCTACAATTACTAGAAGAAAAATAGTCGGAACTTCATTATAAAAACGAAAAAACTTTCCACTTTTCTCACATTTATCTTCCAAAAATCTTTTTCTAATCACACCAAGCGAAAAGAAATAAACCATTAAAATCACTACAAAAAGTATCTTTGCATGTAGCCATCCGCCGGTAGATAAAAGATTTACTCCGCCGTAATGGGCAGTAGATAAAAAGATTAAAGCAATACCGCTGATAACTGTAGCCCACATGGCAGGTACGCCGATATACTGATATAACTTAAATTCCATCACTTTTACAACTTCAACAAAACCGGCATTTTCAGCATTTTCAGCATGATAAACGAACAGTCTTGGCATGTAAAAAAGCACTGCAAACCAAGAAACAAACGAAAGAATATGAAACCAAACAATCCAACTATACATAATAGATACTCATTAGAATTTTGTTTCTATATAAACAGTGTTGTAATTAGAACCGCCATGTGCTACATTGTTAATCACACCATAGATACCTGAACGATGCTTTAAAGCCCATCCAAGAGATGTTCCTTCCAGTGGTTCATAACGGACTAATTTCCCTAAATCAACATCCAAACTTACATCTATATAGTTTAAAAAATGAGAATTAGTGTCATCATTTTCGCTTGCTTCAAGAGTTTCAGCATACAAAAGACTTTCTGTATAAGAAACTCCCTCACCAAAACCAAATCGAACCCTGTTGTCTAAAAAGTCGATATTGTAGTAAAGTTTAATGTAAAGAGTGAACTCATAAACATTATCGTGCGTACCGGCTTCATCGAAACGGCTTAACCCTGTTTTGACATATGTATCTATCGGCAAATCAAACGTATTTTGCTGCAATAAATAACCAGCATCAAGAGCAAAAACAGTTAAATCTTTTGGATGTGACTTTATATCACCACTCAACACTTCACCAAAGTCACTGCTTGTAACCTTACCGTATGCGACTCTAAGGGAGTAATCTTCCTGTGCAAATAAATTTGCGAATAAAAAAAGTAAAATAAAAAATTTCAAATGAATTCCTAAATTGAGAGGGTATGTTGGGCAGTTTATGCCCAACCGAGTATTAGTCTTCTATAGCTTCTAAATCTCTTATTGAAGTAGCTTGCTTAGACACAACTTTGTCATGTAAACGGCGAAGTGCTTTTGAAGCTCTATCAATCGCTAAATCAATTGCAGCATCTAAGGACTCATCCGTCTGACCGATAACCACAGGAGTCGCATGAGCAATATGAATATCAAATTCAACCGATGCCCCTTTTTTCGCGGTAGAAACATTTACATTTACAGTCGTGATTTCCAACTGAAATTTTTTAAACTCTTCAATTGCCTGCTCAATATGAGCTTTTAAGTTAGCATTTAACGCAATATCTTTTGAACGAATTTTTACATTCATCATAAATCCTTTTTTTGTAGCGAGTCGCCTCACTCTTATATAGCCAAAATACTAGCACACTAAAGCTGAAAATGTAATTTATTGCTATTCTTTAGCGAGGATTGCTATAATGTCACAAACAAAATTCTAGGATAATATTTATGAGACTTTTAACCGGCATTCAGCCATCTGGCGATTTACATATTGGAAACTATTTTGGCTCCATTAAACAAATGGTTGATGCTCAAAACGACAGCGAAACTTTTGCTTTTATAGCGAACTACCATGCCATGACCAGCGTAAATGATGGGCAAAGATTGGCAGAACTGACTATGCAATCAGCAACGGATTTTTTGGCACTTGGGATTGACGAGCAAAAATCAACTTTTTGGGTTCAATCGGATGTAAAAGAAGTTTTAGAGTTATACTGGATATTATCATCATTTGCACCGATGGGATTGCTTGAACGCGCGCATAGCTACAAAGATAAAACAGCTCGCGGATTTGCAACAAACCACTCACTTTTCTCATATCCAGTGCTTATGGCAGCAGATATATTACTGTTTTCTCCGGATATTGTGCCGGTTGGGAAAGACCAGATTCAACATGTAGAGATAGCAAGGGATATAGCTATAAAATTCAACAATCATTATGGCGATATTTTAAAGATTCCAGAATTCAAAGTTGAAGAAAATGTGGCCACTGTTCCGGGAACTGACGGGCAGAAAATGTCAAAAAGTTACGGCAATACCGTGAATATTTTTGGCGAAGAAAAACACCAACTCAAAACAATCAAAAAAATTGTCACAGAAAATGTGGCGATGGAAGAACCAAAACAGTATGAAGAGTGTAATGTTTACAACATGGCAAAACTGTTTTTAAATGAAATAGAGTTGATTGATCTTCAAGACAGGTACACGAGAGGTGGAGAAGGTCACGGACATTTCAAACTTTATTTAGCAGATGTCATGTGGGAATATTTTAGAGACTTTAGAGAAAAAAGAGCTTATTATAATAAAAATCAAAATGAAGTCAGAGAAATATTAAAGATGGGTGCAGATAAAGCAAGAGAACAAGCACTTCCTATGGTAGAAATCATAAGAAGTGTAACAGGGATAAAGTACTAGCTATTTTTCCTCTGTTTATCCAACCAGACCATTAAACCTTTTTGAGCATGAAGTCTATTTTCCGCTTCATCAAAAACAATGCCGGAGTGTTGTTCAAAAACTTCTTCACTCACTTCAAGCCCTCTGTAAGCTGGGAGACAGTGTAGGAACTTTACCCCTTTTTGAGCTAAAGACATCAGCTTATCATCAACCATAAATCCATTAAAAATCTTAATTCGCTCATTCTTTTCTGCTTCCTGCCCCATAGAAGTCCAAGTGTCGGTTGTAACAACGGTTGCACCTTTTACAGCTTCTTTTGGGTCATGCGAAGTCGTTATAACGGCTCCGCTTGTCTTTGCAATTTTTTGAGCTTCCTCTAAAACAGCAGCATCAACTTCATACCCTTTTGGAGTAGCAATTCTTAGCTCGAAGCCAAGCTTAGCAGCTAATATCATCCAAGAATGCGTCATGTTATTTCCGTCACCGACATAAGCAGCTATGATATTTTCGCTTACATTATACTCAACCAGAGTCATATAGTCAGCCAGAAGCTGCACAGGATGAAAAGAGTCCGTAAGTCCGTTTATAACAGGTACTTTTGAGTACTCTGCAAATTCTTCTATCATCGATTGTGCGAAAGTTCTTATCATTACCATATCACACATGCTGGAAATGACGCGTGCCGTGTCTTTTATGGGTTCACCGCGGCCGAGATGAATATCTCTGTTTGATAAAAAAAGTGCATGACCACCAAGCTGGAACATGCCAGTCTCAAAACTAACCCTTGTTCTGGTTGAACTTTTTTCAAATACCATAGCCAATGTTTGATTTTTTAACTGTTCTTTGTAAATTCCAGCCTTTAAATCTTTTTTTATTTCCAGACCAACTTCAATAATTTCTAAAATCTCATCTTTTGTAAAGTCTTTGAGTGTTAAAAAATGTCTCAATCTATTTCCTAAATTTTATAATTACATATTCTAATATACTTTTCTTTAAACTACCTAAGCTTGGAGCATTTGCGCTACTTCTTTTGCGTGATATGAGATGATTATGTCAGCTCCGGCACGCTTGAAACTAATCATAGTCTCCATCACAACTCTGTCATAATCAATCAAATCATTCATACCTGCAAATTTTAACATGGCATACTCACCGCTTACATTGTAAACTGCCATTGGAAGAGAGGTGTTGTCTTTTATCTCACGAACAATATCGAGATACGCAAGAGCAGGTTTTACCATCAAAATATCCGCTCCCTGCATCTCATCTGAAACACTCTCAGCGATAGCTTCACGGCGATTTGCCGGGTCCATTTGGTACGAAGCACGGTCACCGAAACTTGGGGTTGATTCTGCCACATCACGGAACGGTCCATAATATCCGGATGCAAATTTAGTTGAATAGCTCATAATAGGCAAGTTCTCATACCCTGCCCCATCAAGCGCATTCCGAAGTGTTTCTATAATCCCGTCCATCATACCTGATGGCGCTATCATGTCAGCTCCGGCTTTTGCATGTATGATAGCTTGCTGTCCTGAAATATCTAAAGTTGCATCATTATTGACAGTCTCATGTTCCATATCCATAATTCCGCAATGTCCATGGTCTGTGTACTCACAAAAACATAAATCTGTTACAACGAACATATCAGGATGCGCTTTTTTGATGGCACGAACACCGGCAGCTATGATACCGTTTTCACAAAGGGCATCACTTCCTATGGAATCTTTCACATCAGGAATACCAAAAAGTATGATGGAGTAAAGTCCAAGCTTTTTAAGCTCTTCGCACTCTTTTAAAATCTCATCTATACTCATCTGAAAAACGCCCGGCATTGAAGCGACCTCTGTTTTTATTCCCTCTCCGCTTCTTAAAAACAGTGGATATATAAAATCATTGACGCTAACCTGTGTTTCTCTTACTAAAGAGCGCAGATGCTTATTTAAACGAGTACGACGAAATCTTTGAAACATTCTCAAACCTTTTTTTGCTATAATAGTATTTTTAAAAAAACATTTTACACTTTTAAAGATTAAATTAATGAATATAACAATTTCCGAAGTAGCAAATTTACCGTCAAAGTTTGGTAACTTTAAAGTAAAAGCATTTAAACAAGGCAACAAAGAGCACCTTGTTATCTACACACAAAATATAGAACAAATACCGATAGTCAGGGTCCATTCTGAATGTCTGACGGGAGATGCGCTTGGAAGCTTAAAGTGTGACTGCGGAGATCAGCTGGAATATGCTCTGAATTTGGCAAACAAAACTGATGGAATGGTTATTTACCTCAGGCAAGAGGGGCGAAATATTGGTCTTTTAAATAAGATGAATGCCTATGCTCTTCAAGATAAAGGGCTAAATACAGTTGAGGCCAACCATCAACTTGGTTTCGCAGCAGATGAGAGAACCTATGAGATAGTAACTTTTATCCTTCATCATTTCGGGATTCATAAAATAAGACTTTTAACAAATAATCCTGATAAGATAAACTCAATCAGCGACATAGAAATTGTTGAGAGAGTTCCAATTATAATGAAATCCAATCAATATAATGAAGGCTATCTAAATACAAAGAAAAACGAAATGGGACATCTGATATAAGCTACAAACAGATTGAGCTAAAGGAAAACAAATGATTAAAAGATGCTTATTCCCAGCAGCCGGCTATGGGACAAGATTTTTACCTGCAACAAAAGCGATGCCAAAAGAGATGCTGCCTATCCTGACTAAACCACTTATCCAATACGGGGTAGAGGAAGCTTACGAAGCTGGTTGTACTATTATGGCTACAATTACCGGTCGCGGCAAGCGTGCAATTACCGACCATTTTGATATCAGCTATGAGCTTGAGCACCAGATTCAGGGGAGCGATAAAGAGGAGTTGCTGGTTGGGATTCGAGCTCTTATAAAGAACTGTACTTTTACATATACTCCTCAAAATGAGATGAAAGGTCTTGGTGATGCGATACATAAAGGAAAGGCCTTAGTGGGTGACACGGCTCCTTTTGCTGTTATCCTTGCAGATGATTTATGCGTAAATCCTGATGGTGAGGGCGTAATGACACAGATGGTTAAACTGTATGAAAAATACAAATGCTCCATAGTTGCCATCATGGAAGTACCACATGATCAAGTACACAAATATGGTGTTATCTCCGGTCGTGAGATAGAAAAAGACATATTTTTAATCGATGACATGGTAGAAAAACCAGACAATGACAAAACTCCATCAAATCTCGTAATTATCGGGAGATACATCTTAACTCCAGATATTTTTAAAATCATTGAAGATACAAAACCTGGGAAAAATGGAGAAATTCAAATCACAGATGCACTTTTAACTCAATCTAAAAAAGGGATGGTTTTAGGCTACAAATTTCAAGGCAAAAGATTTGATTGCGGCAGTTTAGACGGTTTTGTGGAAGCGACGAACTATTTTTATAACAATTTAAAAGAACTTAAAAAATGAATATAAACCAAATGGTGCAAGAAGAAAATCTACATGTCCCGGAGGATTTTTTTCATAATATACAAAAATACAAAGAGCACCTTTTTAAATGGAATAAAATCCATAATCTCACAGGTGCAAAAGATGAAAAAACGGTAGATAAATTTATATTGGATGCTTTATATCCGATTAGTTTTTTGCCAAAAGTAAGCAACCTGTTAGATATCGGCACCGGAGCCGGCTTTCCCGGTATGATTTTGGCTTTAGCATTACCGGACACACAGGTAACACTCGTTGAACCTCTTGCAAAAAGAGCCAGTTTTTTGCAGTTTATAAAAGCTGATTTGGAACTTTCTAATGTAACTGTTGTTAAAAAAAGAGTTGAGGAGATGGAGCCGCAAATATTTGAGCTTATCACTTCAAGGGCTGTAACAGATACAAAGATGCTTTTAAAACTCAGTGAAAACTTTCGTGATGAAAGTTCCAAACTTCTTTTTTACAAAGGGGAAAGAGTTTATGATGAAATTCCGCATGGGATGAAGCATAAAGTCATAGAAACAAAAAATAGGCACTACTTACTTCTGGGAGAAGATTGATGTTAAAAATACTACTTGTTATCGGTGTAATCGCTTTTGTTTACTACTTTTTTATCAAAAAGAAACCACTTATAAATAGCCATAAAAAAGATGACACAAAGCTGCAAAGTAACGACATGATAGAGTGTTCTACATGTGGTGTTTACTGCGAATTTGATGAAGCAATTTTGAGTAATGGAAAATACTACTGCTCAACCGAATGTGTGGAGAAGGGCTAATGCTTATCTACGGACACAGATTTATAGATAGCGAATCTTTTTATCATGTATCTGATATTGACGCCATAAATAACACCCCCTCTTCTTCAACTATCTATCTGGAATTTAGCGAAGATAATTTGGACATAATAAATCATGCTGTGCAAAATGCAGTTCCTTTTCTCTTAGGTGCAAGTACTGTTACTGAAATCATCTATGCTTCATCCTTTGGAGCGTCCTTTATTTTAGTCCATAAAGAACTGGCAAAAACAGCGCAAAACATTGCAAATAACTACCTTTTTGATGCAAAAATTTTAGTGAAGATTGAAGAAGAAGATGAAATAGAAGAGATGGCAATATTGGGAGTAGATGGAGTTATTTTTTCCAACGCGATTATAAAAATAAACTCCTAAACTCATGAAAACTGCTCTTTTTATTATAGTTGCGCTTTTTTTTGTTGGTTGCTCCACAAAACAAAGCCCATCTTATAATCAAAAAGTGGATTTAGAAAAGTTACCGATAACTGCAAATGTTATTGGTCCTTCCTACAGACCAAAAAATCAAAACTGGATTACACTTGCCCTATTTAACGAGTACAAAAAATGGTATCAAACACCTTATGAGTATGGCGGTGTTTGCTTAGAAGGTGTCGATTGTTCCTCTCTTGTGCAAATAATTTATAAAGATGCCTTTAATATTACACTTCCAAGAGCTACAAAAGATCAGGTAAAAGTAGGATACGAAATCCCCAGAAATTCCACAAAAGAAGGTGATTTGGTTTTTTTTAAAACAGGTTACGATACTAGACATGTAGGCATAATTATAGAAAAAGGAAAGTTCATTAATGCCTCCTCGAAAGCTGGAGTTACAATCTCTGAACTAAACAACCCTTACTGGAGGGAAAAATATTGGCAAAGCAGAAGAGTTTTACCTTAGTAATATTTATACTATCTGTTTTTTCAAAGAGGGCTTCAAAGATGTTAAGACTTCATAGCTGATTGTTTGAGCGACATGTGCCACCTGCGTGGCATCATCAAATATTAAAATCTCATCCTCTTCACATGTAAAAGAGCTGTTATCCATAGAAATTCTTCCAACTAATTTTTTCTTATTTGGAGTTGTATAGTTGTTTGAGCAGACTCTTAAAAATCCGTCTCCATAACCAAAGTCATAATTTGACACAACGCACTCTTTATCTGCTTTATAAGTGGCGCCATAACCAACATGTTCCCCTTTTTTGAGCGTTCTTGATGATATTTTCTTTGCATACAATGAAAGAACTGGGCTGAAACCTTTTACATGTAAGGCAGATGGAAGATTCATGCATCCATACGCTGCTATTCCAACTCTTGCCATATCTTCATTAAAGTCATCATGTCGGACAATTGAAGCAGAATTGGCAGAGTGAAATCTCAAGTTTTTGAATCCAAATTCTTTTGCCAATTCAGTAGCCTTTTGTTTTACTTTTGTAAAATTGTCATTTTGCCAAAACCATTCACTCGTTAATTCATCCGCACTTCTGTGGTGGGTAAAAACCGCTTCTAAAATTAAGCCCTGCTTTTTTATATCTGTGAACGCATTTTTTAGTTCACTCATAGGTATGCCGTTTCTGTGCATGCCGGTGTCGACTTTTAGCTCAACTTTTGTGCCAAAGGGAAATTTATTGATGCTGTTTATATCGTTGATTGTGTATCTTATTTTTTCGCTTGAAGAGGTAGGAATTTCTGCCAAAACTAAAATATACTCGAAAAACTGCTCGATTTTTTTTGCTTCATCATCGTTTTGAACAACCGCTTTTTTTATGCCATATTCTTGTGCCAATATTGCCATTTCAACCAAGCCATGCCCATAAGCATTGTCTTTGAGAACAAGAGCGATTTTATCTTTTGATTTAGTAAATCCCGCAATAATGTCAAGATTGTTAAAAAAATTATTTTTATTTAAAGTTATGTAAGCCATAAAGGAATTATATCAAATTATTTAAACGATTTTTTGTGCCACTACAATATAAAATTTAGACGACTCTTTGCTGCCGCTTAAAAGCCTGATATCTACTTTTAGTTTAACAGGTTTGCCTTTAAGAAGAAAATCAATTTTATAACTCATCTCTTTAATCAGTTTGATATGTTCGTTCATCTTCTCAAAACCGATATATTTCTTAAAAAGCGCTATCTGGTCAAACGCTATCTTGGTATCCGCTTCTGAAATATTAAACATCTTCATAAAACGAACATTCATATTGACAAAGATTCCTTTTTCATTCATATAGCCCGTAGCAAAAGGAAAATGTTCAAATCCTATTTTAATACTTGCCAGCTTTTGCTTCAGAGTATTGTTTTCTTCAACAAATTTACTTATATCGCTACCTACAGCAATAATGTAAATTTGATCATGTCTTATGATTTTAGAGACCTGCCAGTTAATCCTGTAGAGCTCCTCTCTTTTACCTTTAAAAGGAGTAAGAAATTGCTGATGATAGACATCTTCTTTGAGTATATTCGCAAAATAACTACCCAGTTTCTCAATATCCCCAGGAATAAAAGTCTCAAAAAAACCTTTTCCTAAAATCTCTTTTTTCTCCATTCCAGAAATATTCAAGAAACACTCATTCATGTCAAAAACTTTACCCATACTATCCAAAATGACAACTATTGCACTGCACACCCCGCTAAAATCATGGAATGTTATGTTATTAAAAATCTCTGCATCTTTAATCTCTGCAAAAATCAGCAGAAGATATTTTTCATTTTTGTAGAAATTGATGTTATATATAGAATTAAAGATTTCAATGTCAGAAATTGTATGATGGTTGGAGATTCCCTCAACAGCATATCGTTCCAGAAGGATTTGCAAAGAACTATCAAGTTCCATTTTCAAAGGAATATTTGCATCACTTTTAGTTGTATCTTCAGTTTTAGTATCTGAAGTAACCTTTAGAAGCTTCTCCATAAGCTGATTATCATAGCAGTGAAGCCACTTCCCCTCTTCACTCTTCTCGAGCAATAAAACAGGTTCAGACAAGGTATCTACTACACTAAAAAGAAGTTCCGAAACTTCCATGTTTACCTCCCCACTATCATTTAAAATCAATTATATCAAAAGTAATTATACTAACTCCCACTAAATTGAATACTCTTATGCAACTTAACTATCTCTAAAGTGTTACAAATGTAAAATGCCGTTCATATAAAAAATATCGCAAAAAAGAGCTATTATGAAAAGATTTATCGCGGAATTTGAAGAGCAAAGTTTTACACAAATCATATTTCCACATGCCAAGAGTGATTGGGTGGAGTATCTCGAAGAAGCTCAAAAGACTTTTGTAACTATCATAAACGAAATTGTAAAGTATCAAAAATGTTTGGTTGTTTGTTATGATATTGAAGAAGTAAAAAAGTATCTTTCTGAAAATAAGAATCTTTATTTTGTGGAATATGAAGCCAATGACACCTGGGCTAGAGACTGTTCCGTTTTATGTGTCCAAGAAGATAATAATATAAAACTTCTTGACTTTACTTTTACCGGCTGGGGCGGAAAATTTGATGCTTCAAAAGATAATGCCATGAGTCGGGCTATCTCTAAATCTTACTCAAAAAGAGTTGAAACAATAGATTTCATTTTAGAGGGCGGCGGGGTTGAGAGCAACGGCGAAGGAATCATTTTAACAACTTCAGAATGTGTTTTAAACAAAAACAGAAACAGCGCTTTAAACTCAATTGAGATAACACAAAAACTCAACTCATTTTTTGGTGCGACTGAAATTCTTTACCTCAACCATGGCTATCTTGCAGGAGATGACACGGACTCACATGTAGACACTTTGGCGCGATTTGTAGACGAAAAAACTATCATGTATGTAAAATGTAAAGATAAAGAAGATGAACATTATAAAGAGTTAAAACTTATGGAAGAGGAGCTGCAAGAGATGGCTCGTACTCATAATTTTACTTTAGTAGCACTTCCTATGACAGAAGCTATTTATTACGACAATGAAAGATTACCGGCAACGTATGCAAACTTTCTTTTTGTAAACGGTGCGGTAATTGTTCCGACTTACAATGTAAAAGAGGATGAAGAAGCACTCAATATTTTCAGAAATACTTTCAAAGATAGAGACATTGTCGGCGTTGACTGCTCCGTGCTCATCCGCCAACACGGCTCACTTCACTGTGTGACAATGAACTTCGCAAAAGGGGTAGAGCTTATTTAGACTCTATCACCTTTGAGGTGTTATTATCTTCTTGTTTTAAAATCGCCATACCGCTCATAATCAAATAAGTCGCCAAGCCAAAACCTATTGCTACCAAAACCGTTCTTTTTATTTTTTCTATTTTACTCATAATGAAATTCTAGCAAATATTTATTGATAATTTAACACTTCTGTAACACAAATCTTATACTATATTTTAATTTTATTATTTAAGGCATATCATATGAACAAAATCATTCCATTATCTTTAATAGCAGTTGCATCACTATACGCAGCTGATGTTACACTAGCCCCTATCAATGTAGAATCAACTGTAATCACGGAAGTCAGCCAAAATGCCCAAGTTTCAGCGGATTTGGCAGAAGCACTGAGCAGTAGTGTTCCAAGTATCGACATAAGCCGCCGCAGCGGGATTGCTAACGATGTGTTAATCAGAGGCCAAAAAAGAGATAATATCTCTATTGAGGTAGATGGCACAAAAGTTCATGGCGCTTGTGTAAACAGAATGGACCCACCTGTGTCTCATATTTTAGCAAACCAAATAGAAGAAGTTGAAGTTATAGAAGGTCCTTATGATGTTGAAACTTTTGGGACTATGAGCGGTGGTCTTAAAATTACAACCAAAAAACCTACAAAAGATTTACATGGCGAGGTTAACCTTGGCTATGGTAGTTTTAACTATACAAAAGTTGGTGCTACTGTAAGTGGCGGAAATGACATTGTTCGCGTTTTAGTAAGCGGTTCTAGTGAATCTAGTGACCAATATGTGGACGGGAACGGTAACACTTTGGCTGAGCAACTTAAAAATAATGCTCCTTCCGCTAATCAACTTCAGCCACAGTATGAAGACATGCAGGCATACAAGAAAAAAAGTATCATGGCAAAAGCATTTGTAGCAGTAACTGATGACCAAGAACTTCGCTTGAGTGTTACAAAAAATAAAAGTGATGATGTTTTATATTCAAATTCTAAAATGGATGCAGCGTATGATTATTCAAATATTTACAGTGTAGAATACAATATTAAAAATATTACTGATGAATACAAAAATATTAATTTACAGTACTACTACTCTGATGTTGACCATCCGATGGATACTAAGTATAGAAATTCAGGTGCTTCAGTTTATAAGACCAACCAACTTAAAACAACTATGCAAGGTCTTAAACTTAAAAATAATTTTGAGATAGACTCTTACAAACTTTTAATTGGCCTTGATGGCAGTAAAAGAACCTGGGAAGGTGAAGTCTTTGACACAAATACGACTACTGGACTAGAAGGGGCACATGCAGTCAGTTTAACACACACAGAAACAAAGAATAAAGCCCTGTTTGCAAAACTGGAAAAATCTTATGGTGATTTTGATTTTAGCATGGGTGCTAGATATGATTCAACAGAGATCGTACCTGATGATATAACTAAACAAACAAATGATTACAATGCTTTCAGTGCAAATTTAGTTAATTCATACAATATTACAAAAGAGGATAAAGTCTTTTTAGGGTTTGGTCAAGCTTCTCGTGTACCGGATGCAAGAGAGTTGTATCCTAAAGTAGATAATATTTATGGTAACGAAAACTTAAAACAGACAACAAATCGAGAGATAGATTTAGGTTATGAAACATCAAGAGACAGTTTTAAAGTTAAAATTAAAACTTTTTACTCAATGCTGGAAAATTATATTTATCTTGCAAAAAGAACCTTAAGCCCTCTATCTTACACTTTTGAAAATATAGATGCAACAGTTTACGGTGCAGAGTTAAGTGCTTCTGTTTATGCTACAGATGACATTACTGTAGATATGGGTGCTTCATATAAAAGAGGTGAAAAAGACAAACTTACAGCTACTCAAACAGACAAAGATTTAGCAGATATGGCACCTTTGAGAGGAAATTTAGCAGTAAATTATGAGTATATGAATCAAAGTATTGCTACTCTCGAAACACAGGTTTCAGACAAATGGAGCAATTATGACTCAGACAATGGTGAGCAGGAATTAGGTGCTTGGGGAATTGTTAACTTTAAAGTAAAACATGCAGTAAACAAAAATTTTGACTTTACTTTAGGAATAAACAATATGTTTGATGAAGCTTATGCACAATCAAACACCTATGTGGATTTAATACTTCTAAGTGCAGGAGCTGAAACTATGCTTCTCAATGAACCGGGAAGATATGTTTACACAAACCTGACTTTTAAATTCTAATCCTCTTCAAGCGTTTATTTCCACATTACATGTGGAAATAAACTATCACATCTTAAAGCCTATTGAGTAACTCAGTTTTTTTAGTATTAAACTCATTGTCAGAGAGAACGCCTGCTTCATGTAAACGCCCTAGCTTTTCTATAAGTTCTATTATTGTATTGGTAGACTCTTTTTGCTGAGTATTCATCTGTGGAGCTTCCTGAACTATTGGAGCTGGAGTTGAAAAATTATTAGGCTTAGGCTCTGCAAAGTTATTGTTTTGCATAGGCGGCATATTCCCTGAACCTGAAACAATAGGGAGAGTTGAAACTAAAATAGTTCCGTATTGACTGCTAAAAGTAAGAGAATTATTTCCTCCTTGCTGCTGAGAAACACCGCTAATGTTGTTGTCAAGCGTGTCATAAACAGTGACTTGTCCGTTTACTTCAACAGCAAGTCGATTAGGAAATACTGCATAGCGTGTGTTATTTTGAGAACCACTGCTAAATGGAGTTCCTAAGTCAGTTGGCCACCATTGATTACTCGCTCTTGTACCGGCAGGTGCCGTAGGGAAAATTTGCATGCTAGATAAAGCATTTGAAATCTCAGAACATAGATTGTTCACTGTATTTTTAAGACCGTTGTTGAACATGTCGCCGACCATAGTCATGCCGCCTCTCATCCACTGACCTGACCCGCCAAGTTCCGGTGAATTAAACTGAGCCATAGTTCCGCCGCCATTGTTTACAGCTCCAATCATATATATGACCGTATCTGTACTCAAATTGTATCTGCTTGATAGATTGTTAACGAGATTTTGACCTTCTGGTGTAAGTTTTTGCATATTGATTCCTTAGTTTGCATGATTTCATTTCTAATTCGGAGACTTATGGAGAGTGTATTAATTTATAAGTGACATTTTACCATGATTCATAGCTTAAATATTAAACAATGTTATTTGTAAAAATATAAAAACTAATACTATACTTACAATTAAGTTGAATAGCTATAAAATGCATATAAGGAATTAAAATATGTGGTTATATACAAGCTGTGATTTAAAATTTGACATTGCTACTCCTACACCTTTTGTGCTCATGTTACGTCCGCGTAGCGGTGCAAAACAGTGGATTGCCTTTGAAGAATACAAAATTATCCCAAGTGTGCCGGTATTTGAATTTACAGATATCTACGGTAACCTTTGTCAGAGACTGATTGCTCCCCTCGGAGATTTTTCCATCCACACTGCTGCAAAAGTTATGACAGCTGATTATATTGATCAGTCTCCTGGTGCTCCATTTATAGAGATACAAAATCTCCCCGAGTCTGTGCTTATATACCTTTTGCCAAGCCGTTACTGCGAAGCAGATCGCTTTTGCCAGATGGCTACGGAGATAACGGCAGGTGAGCTTTTAGGCTACAATCAAGTTGTAGCAATAACAAAGTGGTTGCAGAACAATATCAGTTTTGAACCTAACATTAGCGATATCCTCGTTTCAGCAACAGAGGTAAATGCCAGAAAATATGGTGTATGCAGAGACCTTTCTCATCTTGGGATTGCTTTGTGCCGCAGTCTTAGCATTCCCGCACGCATGGTGGTTGGATATCTTCACGGCTTGGAACCTATGGATTTACATGCCTGGTTTGAAGTCTATGTCGGGGACCGCTGGTATTTGTTTGATGCTACACAGACTGAAATAAAAGGCGGCTATGTGGCAATCGGCTATGGCCGCGATGCAGCAGATGTCGCTATCTATAATCAGTTTGGACCAAGTTTATATCCAACTTCGCAACAGGTTTTTGTAGAGCAGATTGAAAATAACTAAGGACTTAATATGAAGCGCTATAAAATCATTCATCGTACTTACTACAACTATTCTGAGAATGTTACACTTGGAGAACACCGTTTACTCTTGCGTCCACGAGAAGACCATGAACTTAGAATCGAATCTTTTGTTTTAAAAAGCACACCTAAATCTAAAATACTTTGGCATAGAGATGTTGAAGGCAATTCCGTTGCTATTGCCAGCTTTAGTGGGCAAACACAGCAGCTTTTAATTGAGAGTGAAGTAATTATTCAGCAATACAACGAATCCCCTCTTGATTTTATTGTAGCAGATTACGCTATCACTTTTCCATTTGAGTATAAAGAGGGTGATAAATTTCTACTCTCACCTTACATGGTGCTGCCGAATCAAGAAACCAGAACACTTTTAAATAACATGATTTATGCTATCTACAAGACCAGCGAGCAAATTCAAACTTATACCCTTTTACAGCGCCTTAGTGCACATATTTATCAAACACTTTCTTACACTGTAAGAGAAGAACCCGGAGTGCAAACTGTCGAGCAGACACTTCATCTAGGGTCTGGTTCTTGTCGTGATTTCGCCCTGCTCTTTATGGAGGCAGTAAAATGCTTAGGACTTGCCTCACGGTTTGTAAGCGGATATCTTCATGCACCACTCATGTCCGCTCAAGTCGGCTCCACGCATGCATGGGCAGAGGTTTATCTGCCAGGTGGCGGCTGGAAGGGTTTTGACCCGACTATTGGAGATATTGCCGGAGCTGACCATATCCCGGTGGCAGTATCGAGACTTGCTGATTCTGTTCCGCCTATATCCGGTTCTTTTGCAGGCATAGCAGATTCAACTCTTGATGTTGGAGTATGGGTCGCTCTTTGTTAAACCCAAATTGTATTAAAATTTTAGTATTTAGTAAAGTTAACTAAAACATTAAATGCTATAATAAAAGATTAGATTTTTACAAGGCACTCAGTGTTTTAATAGTAGGATTTCCTACATAAATAAATTGAAAATTAGAATTAAATATCAAAGGAAAACTATGTCACTAAAAGTTGTACTCTCACATAAAACTCACTATAAGTATGATAAATATATATCACTTTCACCACATACAATAAGACTTCGTCCTGCTCCTCACAGCAGAACACCGATTGATGCATATTCAATGAAAATAACACCGGAAAATCATTTTATTAACTGGCAGCAAGATGCTTATGGAAATTATCTCGCAAGAATCGTTTTTCCTGAAAAAGTAAAAGAATTTGGGATTGATGTAGAAGTTATCGCAGATTTGATTTCCATTAACCCTTTTGATTTTTTCGTTGAAGAGTATGCAGAACAATATCCTTTTGAGTATAAACCTGAATTAAAAGCAGAGTTGACTCCCTATTTTGAAATTACGGAAAGTGGGAAAGAGCTTAAAAAATTTATTAAATCACTTGATTTAAAAGAGCGTAAAATCAATGATTTTCTTGTTTACTTAAATACTGAGATTTACAAGTACTTAAACTATACCGTTCGTCTTGAAGCGGGCGTTCAAAAGTGTGAATATACTCTTGATAAAAAACTTGGAAGTTGTAGAGATTATGCGTGGTTATTTGTACAAGTACTCAGAACTTTAGGTCTTGCTGCAAGATTTGTATCAGGTTATTTGGTTCAATTGAAACAGGATGAAAAATCACTTGATGGTCCAAGCGGTCCGGAAGAAGACTTTACAGATTTACATGCATGGACAGAAGTTTATCTTCCGGGTGCAGGCTGGGTTGGGCTTGATTCTACAAGTGGTTTATTTGCTGGTGAAGGGCATATCCCGCTTGCATGTACTGCGCATTTTGAAAGCGCACATGCGATAGAAGGCTTAAGCGATAAATGTGAAACAGAGTTTGAATTTTCAAACACAGTCACAAGAATTTTTGAATCTCCCCGTGTCACAAAACCATACCGTGATGACCAATGGGATGCTATCAACAGTTTAGGTTACGAAGTAGATGCTGAACTCGAGAGAAACGATGTAAGGCTATCCATGGGAGGAGAACCGACTTTTGTATCCATAGATGACATGGAATCAGAACAGTGGAACACTGCCGCTGATGGTCCTCTAAAAAGACAGCTTGCAGACACATTAGCAAGAAGACTTTTAAACTCTTTTGGCAAAGGTGGAATGCTTCACTATGCTCAGGGAAAATGGTATCCGGGCGAGCCTATTCCAAGATGGCAGACGTCCATCATCTGGAGAAAAGACGGCAAGAAAATTTGGAAAGACACAAATTTATTTGCAAATATGAACGAAACATACAACTATACCGATGAGAATGCCAAAGAGTTTCTTGAGACATTGGCTCTTACTTTAAAGGTAAGCGACAAGACTATTATCACAGCTTACGAAGATCCTATTCATTACATTATGAAAGAAGCGCAACTGCCTATAGATATTGACCCCTTAGAGTACGATATTGATAGTGCGCTGGAAAGACAAACTATTGCAAGAGTGTTAAGTCAAGGTTTAAGCAAACCTGTTGGATATGTTTTACCGTTGAACTATGCAGAAGATGAATGGATGACTTCATTTTGGACATTTAGAAGAGGAAATCTTTTCTTAATCCCTGGAGACTCACCTTTAGGTCTTAGACTACCTATGGAGTCATTGATAGAAAAACCTGAGAATGAATTACCCCCACATTTTGAGCCGGATCTTTTTGCCAAGGCACCAAAACTTAAAAAATTTCTCAAAAAAGCAGAAAAACGTGCACAAGGGATAGAGACTCTTGAAATAAAGAATGACCCTAATGCTATTTTTATCAGAACTGGTTTAAATATTGAGGTAAGAAGCGGTAAACTTTATATATTCTTACCGCCTTTAAATCATACAGATGCCTTTTTAGATCTCATAGCTTCTATTGAAGCAGTTGCAAGAAAGCTTGACATTAAAGTGGTTTTAGAAGGGTATGAGCCTTCTCATGACCTTCGTTTAGAGACCATTAAAGTAACTCCTGATCCGGGTGTTATTGAAGTAAATATTCAGCCTGTGAGTTCGTGGGGTGAGTTGACTTCAAACCTCTTTACACTCTATAACGATGCGAGAGAATCCCGTCTTGGAACAGAAAAGTTTATGCTTGATGGAAAACACACGGGAACTGGTGGTGGAAATCATGTAACTATAGGCGCTATGAAACCTTCCGATAGTCCACTTCTCAGACGTCCGGAGGTACTTAGAAGTTTACTCACTTTTTGGCAGCATCACCCTGGTCTTTCGTACCTTTTCTCAGGAGCTTTTATCGGACCGACTTCTCAAGCACCTCGTGTTGATGAAGGAAGACTGGAAAATCTTTATGAACTTGAGATTGCTTTTTCACAAATACCTCTGAATGAAGAAGTTCCATTCTGGATTACAGATAGACTTTTCCGTCACATGTTAACGGATATTACAGGCAATACCCATCGTTCTGAATTTTGTATAGACAAGCTTTATTCCCCTGATTCAAGTACAGGAAGACTCGGTATTTTAGAGCTTCGCGGATTTGACATGCCTCCACATCCTAAAATGGCACTTATGCAAAATCTTCTGATTCGAACACTTGTATCACTCTTTTGGAGAAAACCTTATAAGCATAAACTCGTTCGTTGGGGTACACAGCTTCATGATAAGTTTTTACTAGAGCATTATGTAAAAGAAGATATGAAAGATATTGTTGAATTTCTAAATAACGAAGGGTACAGTTTTGGACTTGACTGGTTTGATCCATTTTTTGAGTTCAGATTTCCACTTTATGGAATGGCGACTATTGAAAATGTGCACTTGGAACTTCGAGCGGCTATTGAGCCTTGGCATGTTCTTGGTGAAGAAAGCGGCTCTCAGGGAACATCACGTTATGTGGATTCTTCACTCGAGAGAGTACAGATAAAAGTAAACAACTTTGTTCCCGAGCGTTATGTTCTCACATGTAACTCAGTTGTCATACCTTTAAGCCCTACCGGAGTTGAGGGTGAGTTTGTTGCCGGAGTTAAATACAAAGCATGGCAGCCTTGGTCTGCACTGCATCCGACTATCGGAGTTGATACACCACTCACTTTTGACATTGTAGATAAATGGAATGAAAGATCTATAGGCGGGATGACATACCATGTCTCTCATCCTGGCGGAAGAACATACGAGACTTTCCCAATCAATGCAGGTGAAGCAGAGTCAAGAAGAATCAATAGGTTTATACCTTTTAATCATACGCAAGGCAATTTGGAATATGTTTCATCTTCAATGGTGCAGCAAAGTTTACATGATGTAAATGGTGCGAAAAGGGCTGTTTTATTTAAAGAGAGACCAGAAGATAAAGTATTTCTTTTCCAGGAAGTACCTGTAAGTATCGAATATCCAAATACCTTAGATTTAAGAAGAAAGTGGGCAAAACAGTAAATGCAGATTTTTGATAGTTACGTTTCAGAGTCGTCATTTGATGAAGTTTATGATGATGCTGATAATATCAGGGAGTGTTGGAAAAATATTGTCAACAATATAGAAAATGCCGGTTTGGAGTTGCTAGAAGAAAAACAAAAAGAAATAGATTGGCACTTAGAGGACAATGGTGTAACTTATAATATCTATAACGATAATGACAGACCTGCAAACCGAAGATGGGGGCTGGACCCCATCCCTTTTGTTATTGCAGAAGATGAATGGAAAACTATCACAAAAGGCTTGCAACAGCGTGCTAAACTCTTAAATTTAATCTTTAAGGATTTATACTCTGAGCAAAAACTTATAAAAGAGAACATCGTCCCTGCGGAAGTTATTTTTGGTCACAAAGGTTTTTCTACAGAAGTTTTTAATTTCGGATACAAAGAAAATTTTAACCTCTATTTTTGTGCAGTGGATATTGCCAGAGGACCTGATGGGAAAATGTGGGTTATAAGCGATAAAACACAGGCTCCTTCCGGTTTAGCCTACACGATTGAGAATAGACTGACCATGAATGTCATCTCAAATGACTTATATCCGGATGTTTCCATAAAAAGGTTGTCTTCTTTTGTTGAGGATTATAAAGATATGTTAAAACACCTCGCTGGTGGGGACATGTCAACGGCAGCATTGTTAACACCAGGGCCTCATAATGAAACTTATTTTGAACATGCATATTTGAGCTCTTTTCTAGAGATAAACATGGTTCAGGGGCAGGATTTATTAACTAAAAATGGTTCTCTTTGGCTTAAAAGTTTAAGTGGGCTTAAAAAAATAAACACACTTCTAAGAAGGGTTGATGACAGATTTTGTGATCCGCTTGAGCTAAGAAATGATTCAAGACTTGGAGTGGCCGGACTGATTGAAAGCATGAGAGAGAACAACCTCAATATGGCAAATCCTATAGGCAGTGCTGTCATGGAGAACATCGGGCTAAACCCATTTATGAATAAAATAGCCCAATACTTTTTAAAAGAAGATCTCATCCTCCCACAAATCGCAACTTGGTGGTGTGGTCAAAAAAAAGAACTTGACTATGTTATAGCAAACATAAGTACCCTTATCATCAAAAAAATTGACAGAACGGAACATATTGATATCTACTTTGGGAAAAAATTATCTCCGAGTGAACAAGAGAATCTTATACGCCTGCTAAAACTTTATCCACACCAATATGTAGCACAAGAAGAGGTAAGTTTCTCTACTGTACCCTATTATGAAGATGGCAAAGTTGAACCCAGAAACGCTGTTATCAGAACATTTAGTTTAAGAAAAAATGATGACTATACAGTCATGAACGGTGGACTGGTAAGGATGTCTGCAAGTAAAGACAACCTGCTTGTTTCATCCAATGGCGGAATCAGTAAAGATTTGTGGATACTTGGGGATGATTCTTCAAACATAAACCCAACCCATACACTAAAGTACACCCCTTATGCTGAAACATCCATAGATAAAGTATCAACTCTCAAAGCGGAAAACTTATTTTGGCTTGGAAGATACCTCTCCCGCTCTATTGCCACTACAAGATTAATTTTACATGTTATCAAGAAAATAACAAACTTTTACCGATATGAGGTGGTAACTTCAAAAGAGTCGCAGCGCATTATTCAAAATGCTCTAACGCATATGACTATGACCTATCCTGGCTTTATGGATACTACAAATCAAAAAAATCTTGATGTCTTTCCTATGGTTGAAATCACATCAGTCATAAAAGACAAAAGATCAGGTTCATTGGCTTTAACCATGGACATGTTATCAAATACAAATATAAACCTAAAAGACTTCATGACTCTTGAGTCTTGGAAGCTTTTTGAAAAAGTACAAAAAGAATGGTATGAATTTATAAGTAGAAAAGCAGATTCTACCATTATAGTAGCAACTGAACTGGATAAATTTCTTATCTACTTGATGGCGTACAAACAACTCGTCTACGAAAGTGTTTTTAGGGAACAGGGATTTATTTTGTATGAAATTGGTTTTCAGATTGAAGATGCTTTACTTTTAATCTCAAAAGCAAAATCAATGCTTTGCATAAAATTGGACAAATCAGTTGGGCATGATGTTTTAGAGGGGATGCTAAACTCTTTAGAGAGTTTTAATGCCTACAGAGCGCATTATAGAAGTTCTTTGGCTTTAGACACTGTTTTGGAGTTTTTAGTTCTCAATAAACAATTTCCAAAATCTATAACCTATATAGCCGATAACCTTTTAAAAGAATTTAAACTATTGCCTAAAGCAAAAAAAGAGCTAACCTCATATGAGAAGGCTATCATACAGGCGCAATTACTATTAGAATCTATGGATTTAAAAATCTTACTAAAAACCAAAGAGGAAGATGGGGTATATTTGGAATTAGATAAAATCTTATCTCAGTTATCTGATTTATTTCTGGAGTGTTCAAATGAATTTTCAAATACCTACTTTTCCCATTATGATGAGTAACTATGATATATAATGTTTACCATAAGACGGCATTTGAGTATCAAAGCAATGTTACTTTTAGCCATAATCTAGCAAGATTAAAACCAAAAGTTACTTCATACCAGAAACTTCTAGCCTTTACTATGGAGGTGTCTCCTACACCTTTTGAGTCATTCGAATACTTAGACATGTTTGGAAATACAAATACTCACATGCTCATTAGAGAGCCACATCAATCACTCTCAGTTATTGGCAAATCAACAGTAGAAGTTTTACCAGATATCATTGATGAACATGTCAACAGCATAAAAACGAATAGTACTACCTATGGCGATGCCTTAAAAAGATTATCAAAATTCAATATGAACGATCTGTATGCAAAACAATATCTTTTTGAATCAGAACTAATCCCCTATGGTTCATTGAAAATAAAAGAATATGCACTCATGTCATTTCAAGAGAATAGAGATGTTTTTGAAGCCGCCAATGAGTTTATGACCCGTATTTTCAACGATTTTGAATTTTTATCCGGTTTTAGTGATATAACAACACCGGTTGAGCAGATATTTGAAGCAAAAAAAGGTGTATGTCAAGATTTTGCACAATTTGCAATATCTGCTCTGCGAACTATTGGATTACCGACAAAATATATGAGCGGTTATATTGAAACACTTCCAGCAGAAGGTCAAAAAAAACTATTTGGTACAGATGCTTCTCATGCCTGGTTTGCTGTGTACATACCAAATGCAGGATGGATGGAGTTCGATCCGACTAACAACATTATCCCAAGAGAACAACACATACTTTTAGGCTCAGGCAGAGATTATAACGATATATCTCCCTTAAAAGGGGTTGTGTTTAGCAGTGGAAATAGTAATTTATCAGTGATGGTAGATGTCAGGAAAGAAGAACTAATAAGTGAAAAGACTATCGCTCAAGAGGAAAGTCAAATTAAAATAATTACAACGCAAGAACAAAATCAGAGTCAAAGCCAGTAGTTAATATCTACTGACTTTGAGAAACTAATTTACTATAAGTTTATCCATTTGCTTATAAATAGAATCCATAATATCTTCATTTTCAGATATTTTGATTTCTAACTCAGGATTGAATAGTTTAAAAATTGTATTAATCTCTTCAAGAACAACATCTGTCATGGCTTGATTTCTTCCAAATCTCAGACGAAAATCCACCTCTTCGACAAGTTTTCCAAGCTTTAAAAAGTAATCACCTACCTTCCTGTGCCCTCTTTTTGTTTGCGCACCCCAAATCTCACTGATTAAAGAAAGTGCATAATCAATATCTTTATAATCTATCTTCTCAGTACTTTTAGAGATTCTTTGAGCAACCTCATTTAACTCAATAATCTCACCAAAAGCCAATTCATCAATATACTCTCTACTAATAATTGCATTTTCCCTGGCATTTTTAAGAATATCTATTAAATTTGCTGAGTGGTCTCCTCTAATCGCTTTCTCTAAAAAATCTATAGCATTCGTATATTCTAAATCGATATGAAATTTTTTGTATATCTTAACACCGGCATCTTTGTCAACATCAATAATCTTGTCATAAGCTTTGTTAATCTCATGTAAAGTTTCTTCTATACGTTCTAAATATCTTCCTAACCAGTACATACTAGTGGCTACATTCGCTGTTAATAATTGTCCCATCTTATAACTCCATTACCCAAGTATCTTTGAAACCACCGCCCTGAGAAGAGTTTACAAGGTAATTTCCTTCGTCCAATGCATATCTGGTTAATCCGCAATTCCAAACTTTAACATCCTCGCCAACTACAACATAAGCCCTGAAGTCAGCTTTTCTATTTACAAGTTCGTTATTAATGTAACATTTTTCATCATAAAATTCTATCAGTTCTTGAGCAATAAATCTTCGTGGGTTGGCTTTTACCATCATCTTTAAATCTTCAATTTGTAAGGCACTCATGGAATGTCCAAATAAAACACCGTAACCGCCAGCCTCAGCAACATCTTTGATAACCAGTTTTTCCATGTTTGCCATAACATATTCCATATCTTTTTCAAAATAAGGAAGATACGTTGGTGCATTTTGGAGAATAGGCTCTTCTCCTAAATAGTACTCTATCATTTTAGGAACAAAATAGTAAATCCCCTTATCGTCCGCAACACCGTTTCCAACTGCATTCATAAGTGCAACATTTCCGGCTAAATAAGATTCTATAAGACCGGGAACACCTATGAGACTCTCAGCATTAAAAGCTTTTGGATCGATAAATTCATCATCCAATCTTCTGTAAATTGCACCAACAAGTATTCTTTTCCCATTATAGTTCTTAAAATACACTTTTTTATCGATAACAACAAGTTCATGTGGTCTTACGAGATATGCACCTGATTTTTGTGCGAGGTAGCTGTGTTCATAATACGCAGAATTAAATCTTCCTGGAGTTAAAACCACATTTATTCCTCCGGTATTTACATAATTCATAGCATCTGCAATCATTTGTGGATAGTTTTTGATTGGCTCGATTTTGAAGTTTTCAAAAAAATCCGGATAAATTTTTCTGTATGTATCTCTGATAGAAAGTGGATAACTGGCACCGCTCGGAACTCTAAGATTATCTTCTAAAATAACCCATTCATCATTTTTGGAGTCTTTGACTAAATCGATTCCATTTATATGTGCTCTGATCTTTTTAGATGGAGAAAAACCGACAAATTCTTTTAAATAGCCGCTTGCACTATCTATAAATTCTTGAGGAATAACACCATCCTTAACTATTTTTGCATCTGTATACAAATCTTCTAAAAAAAGATTTAAAGCTGTTACTCTTTGTATTAAACCTTTTTCAATCTTCTCAAACTCTTTTTTTGAAATAATTCTAGGTATCACATCGAATGGCAAAGACTGCTCTATAAAATTTCCATCTTTATAAAGATTGAAATTTACAGCAAATTTGTCCATATAGCTTTTAAATTCATCAATCTTCTGCCTATCCTGTTTTGAAAAAATTTCCCAAAATTTATCGTGAATATCTGTTGATTTCTCTAGCATATAGCACCTCGTCATTATATTTTATTTATTCTCTAAGGCACTCATTATATCACTGCAAAGAAAAATTAATTATTAATTTTTGCATAAATTATAAGCATTATAAAAATTTTATTTTATTATTCATAAAAAACTCGATAGAATATTTTTAAAAGGCTCTTGTATGAAACAAATCATAAAGTTATTTTTTCTATTGATGATATGGATAAACATGCAAGCAGCGAGTTATACAAATGAATTGATACATCAGGATTCACCTTATCTGCTCCAACATGCTCATAACCCTGTCAATTGGATGGCTTGGAACGATAAGACTTTTGAAAAAGCCAAAAAAGAAAACAAATTAATTTTCTTATCCATAGGCTATAGCACCTGTCATTGGTGTCATGTCATGGAAAGAGAAACATTTACAAGTCTAAGTTCTGCCAAAATTTTAAACAATGATTTTATAGCGATAAAAGTTGATAAAGAAGAGATGCCTGATGTTGATAAATATTACCAAAATGTATTTCACCTGTTAAAGGATAGGTCAGGAGGCTGGCCTCTCAATATAATTATGACCCCGCAGAGAAAAGTTATCTATGCAGATACTTACATTCCCTCAGATAGAGTATATGGTAAGATTGTTTTCAATGATTTACTAAGCTTTATAAGTAAGAATTTTAAAAATAATCCACATGCAATTAATAAAGATGCAGACCAAATTGACTTAAGCATCCAAGAATATAATCAAAAAAACATCATAAAAAGTAACATAACTTTAAATGTTATCGATACTTTCATCAAAAATGTCAAGGATAATTATGATGACGACTATAAGGGGATAGGTCAAGCTCCAAAGTTTCCACATGCAAGCACATTCGATACTCTTTTAGATATATATAAAATAAATAAGAGTGAAGAGGCTTTACTCATGAGCGAAGAGGCTTTAAAAGCCATGGCAGAAGGGGGTATCTACGATCAGATAGAAGGCGGGTTTTTCAGATACAGCATAGATGAATTATGGAAAATACCCCATTTTGAAAAAATGCTCTATACGAATGCTGAGCTTATAGAACTCTATTCTAAAATATATAAGTTAAAACCAGCACTGTTATTCAAAAAAGTTGTGGAAGATACAATCAAAAATATGAATGAGCGACTTTTGTATGAAGGCTTATACAAAAGTGCGAGTGATGCCGACAGCGAAGAAGAGGAAGGAAAGTATTTTGTTTTCTCCTATGATAATGCAAAGAAAGCTTTAAATGATGCTGGTCTTAGCAATACACAAGAGATATTGCAATATTTCAATATTAGCAAATATGGGAACTTTGAAAACCACACAACAAACCCCTATTTAAGCCAAGAAAAAGTTCCAAAAAATATTGAACTTGCTAAAAAAACATTGAAACACTTAAGAGGCGAAGTAACTTATCCTTTTATAGACTCTAAAATGTCTACCTCATGGAATGCCTTGATGGCATCAGCACTTTTTGAAGCAGGAAATATTGATGAAAAATACTCAAAACAAGCCATATCTTTAGTAGAGAATATACTGAACAAATTACAAAAGAATGGTGTTTTATACCATCAAGTTCTCCCAAATTCCACTTTAAAAGTGACAGGCTTGCTCGAAGATTATTCATTTTTAATAGATGCATTGATTAAAGCAAACCAATATACACAAAATAAAAAATATCTACATGTAGCTACAACTCTGTTAAATAGTGCAATTCATAAATTTTATAAGGATGAGATTTGGTATTTATCTGATGGATCATTTACTTCCCAAGCATCTCTGCAAGATGCAAGCTACAAAAGTGCCATGGCAAAAATGATACAAAATGTGTTTGTTATTTCATTACTAAATGGAGATACTGCGTTACATAATCTGGCGATACAGAACTTGGAAAATATATCTTCCCAAATAAAAAACAACCCTGGCGCATATCCTGAAGCAATAAAAATAGTTCTTATGGATAAAAAAGCCCTCATACTTTTAAAAGGAAAGCAAGAACGCTTACACGAGTTAAGAAACATAAAAAAGGAGATTGACTATCCGTACATGTACATCTTAGAAGTTGATGAAAACATACTGCAAGCCTGCTCAAACAATGAATGTTTTTCTTTCTCAAAAGATTCCAATATTCTCAAAGAAGGGATAAAAAAATATTTAAAATAGTTTACATGTAGAAATTACCAAAGCACCTTTTTATATCAAAACAGATAAAATCTTTTTTATGATTAAAAGAATCCCCACTAAACAAATTTTTGTCGGTAATGTTGCCATCGGCGGTGATGCGCCTATTAGCACACAGTCTATGACATACTCACAAACACGTGATGTTGCTACGACCGTTGAGCAGATTAACAGGCTTCATTTTGCAGGTTGTGACATAGTTCGTGTTGCCGTGCCTGACATGGAAGATGCGCTTGCACTCAAATCCATAAAAGAGCAAATCTCTTTACCTCTCGTAGCAGACATACACTTCAACCATAAACTGGCACTTATTGCCGCTGAAGTTGTTGACTGCATACGGATAAACCCGGGAAATATCGGCTCAAAAGACAAAGTAGCAGAGGTTGTAAAAGCTTGCCAAGCCAGAAATATCCCTATCCGAATCGGTGTAAATGCGGGAAGTTTAGAGAAAGAATTTTTAAACAAATACGGGCAAACTTCAGAAGGGATGGTGGCATCTGCCGAGTACAACATAAAATTCCTCGAAGACTTAGGTTTCAGCGATATAAAAATCTCCCTTAAAGCGAGCGATGTGCAAAGAACTGTTGCAGCGTACAGAATGCTTCGTCCAAAAAACAACTACCCGTTTCATTTGGGAGTTACAGAAGCCGGCACACTTTTTCACGCTACGGTAAAAAGTTCCATAGGTCTTGGCGCACTTTTACTTGATGGTATCGGCGATACGATGAGAGTCTCGATAACGGGCGAGTTGGAAGAAGAGATAAATGTAGCAAGAGCAATTTTAAAAGATAGCGGTGCGATGCCCGATGGTCTCAACATCATTTCCTGCCCTACATGTGGAAGAATCGAAGCGGATTTAGTTTCAGCCGTAAGCGAGATAGAAAAAAGAACAGCTCACATAAAAACACCGCTCAATGTCTCAGTCATGGGCTGCGTTGTAAACGCCATAGGTGAAGCCGCACATGCAGATGTCGCCATCGCTTACGGAAAAGGAAAAGGACTTATCATGGTAAAAGGGATAGTTGTCGCCAACCTGAACGAAGATGAACTTGTAGATAGATTTGTGAGTGAAGTTGAAGCCATGGCGAGCAAGGCTGAATAATGCAAGATAATCTTTACAACCTCGCCTTTGAGCGTTCGATTTTAAGTTCCATTGTTTTTGAACCTCAACAGTTTGATGAACTTAGCACTGCTCTGAGAAAAGATGATTTTTATCTTCCGGCTCATCAGGATATCTTTCATTCCATGACGACACTTTTGCAAAAAGATGAACCGATAGATGAAGAGTTTATAAAAAAAGAGCTTATCAAAATGAAAAAGTTTGATGAGCAGGTTATGCTTGAGATACTCTCGGCAAATCCTATCTCAAACACAAGAGCCTATGTCGCAGAGATAAAAGACAAATCACTCAAACGCCATCTTTTAACACTCACTACTGAGATAAAAAGGGTGACAGTTGAAGAAGAACTCTCAAGCGCAGAAGTTATAGACATAGTTGAGAAAAAGCTCTACGAAATAACTCAGGACAACCAGACAAGCGACTTTAAAGACTCCCCAAAAATGACTTACGACACTATGGAATACATCAAAGAGATGAAAGCCCGCGGAAACAGTGTCTTAGTTGGAGTGGATACAGGCTATCACGAACTCAATAAAATGACAACTGGTTTTGGAAAGGGGGATTTGGTTATTATCGCTGCACGTCCGGCCATGGGAAAAACTTCTTTTATACTAAACACCGTTAATTCCCTTATCATGCAAGGCAAAGGTGTGGCTTTTTTCTCACTGGAAATGCCGGCTGAGCAGTTGATGCTAAGACTTCTTTCCATTCAGACTTCCATCCCACTTCAAAAACTCCGTGTCGGTGACATGAACGATGACCAATGGGGAAGTTTAGGTGGTGCGATAGATAAAATGAATACGGCCAAACTTTATGTGGATGACCATGGAAGTATTAATATCAATCAACTTCGCTCAAAATTGAGAAAACTCAAAAATAAGCATCCTGAGATTGAGATAGCAGTTATCGACTACTTGCAGATTATGAGTGGTGTCGGAACTCAGGACAGGCACTTACAGGTCTCCGAGATGTCTCGTGGACTAAAAATGCTTGCTCGTGAACTTGAGATGCCAATCGTCGCACTCTCCCAGCTCAACCGCGGACTTGAGTCTAGAAATGACAAACGTCCGATGCTCAGCGATATTCGTGAATCTGGTTCTATTGAGCAGGATGCGGATATTATCTTGTTTGTGTATCGTGATGATGTTTACCTTTACAAAGAGGAAAAAGAGCGCGAAAAAGCTGCAAAAGCTGACGGCAAAGAGTTCACTTCTACCTACATTGAAAAAGAGGAAGAGGATGCTGAAATCATCATCGGCAAGCAAAGAAATGGACCGACCGGACATGTGAAGCTTGTGTTTCAGAAAAAACTTACCCGCTTTGTGGATGCGCCGTCTTATGCGAGAGGTGTTGAAACAGTTTATGAAAATGTAGATACAAGATCAGCAGACATGGATATGGGCGAACCGTCATTCTCAATGCCGACTCTTTAGCAGATGCTAGAAAGAGTCTCTCTTTTTCAATCAAAAAGAGAGTTCTTTATTTTTTTCTTGGCATGTATATTTATACTGACCTACTCTCTCCTTATAGAATTTCAAAACTACAAACAACTCACGAGGTTTGATTCCAACTTAGTCTCTGCAACAGTTATAAAGCAGTACACAAAAACAAAAGAAACCAAAACGGGTAAACTAAAAACCTATCAGGTCATAAAACTAAAAAGCGATAAAGGGTTTTCATTTTACACTACTGCTAAAAAAAACTTTCCAAATGCTATCGGGAAAAAAATAAAGCTTGAATTATGGGCGGGAGAAATTACTTTCTATAAGTATTTGACTAGATTCTATGCCTTTAGCAAAATCTTAGATGTTAACCATGACGAGACCCTAAAACAAAAACTAAATTCCCATCTCTCGTCCGTACATGTGAACCAAGATATAGCAAATATCTACCAAGCGCTTTACACAGCATCTCCACTGCCAAAAGAGTTACAAAGTGCTTTTTCGACATTAGGAGTATCACATCTGCTGGCTATCAGCGGCTTTCATTTAGGAGTTCTAAGTATTCTGCTTTTCTTTTTGCTACAGTACCCTTACAGATTTTTGCAAGACAGATACTTTCCCTTTAGAAATTCAAAAAGAGATTTATTTATAATTGTTTCTATCGCACTCTTAGCCTACTTACTTTTTTTAGATTCTCCAGATTCACTGCTGCGAGCCTTTGCTATGCTCATCATAGGTTTTATCCTTTATGACAGAGGCATTAAAATAGTATCCATGCAAACATTACTGCTGAGTGTCATGCTGCTCTTAGCACTTTTCCCCAGACTTCTCTTTGGTCTTGGATTTTGGCTCTCTGTATCTGGAGTTTTTTATATCTTCTTATTTCTCATTCACTTCAAATACCTCAGCAAAATTTGGCAATTTATCTTAGTCCCTTTTTGGGTATATATCCTAATGCTGCCGTTTTCTCTGGCTATATTTTCAAGCTTTAGTCTGTATCATCCGCTCTCCATTATCTGGACATCACTTTTTACAATCTTTTATCCGCTGAGTATATTTTTACATGTGATTGGCTTTGGAAATCTGCTTGATGGTGTTTTAGAGGGTTTCATTCGTTTAGGAAATACCCAAATAATGGTTCCGCTTGAGTTTACATGGCTTGCACTCCATGTAACACTATCTTTTCTTGGTATATGGAAAAAGAGTTTTATATGGCTACTGCTCTTTTATAGTTTCTCTTCTTTGATATACGCGATTTATCATGTAGCATAGTTTCAATCCGTAAATAAAGATAATCCATGAAACATAAATCCATAAAAATAAAAACATGACAATAGCAAAAGAGCCGTACATGGTTGTATAGGATTTGTTATAAAAAACATAGTAAATAAAAGCATTTTTTGAGATGCTAAAAACTATAGCAATTATAAATGAGCTTATAGCTGAGGCTTTTGGATTTATTTTCGTGTTTGCACCGATTTGAAAGATAAGAAAAAAAAGTCCCCAGATGATAACATAAGGGATAAGAGGAAGTATATTTAATCCTGACGTGTACTCATTGCTAGACATCACATTTGCCACATAACCGGTAATATAAAACGAGGCTCCCAATGCTATCGGGGTAAGTGTCAGCATTGTCCAGTAGGTAGTTATTGACTCCCAAAGCGTTCTTGGTTTTGCATGAAATATTTTGTTGGCGATGTACTCGAAGTTTTTAAAAAATAAAAGTGAAGAGACAAGGATAGCTATAAAACCTATAATTCCCATTTTTGATGAGTTTTGTAAAAAACCATTTATCTGCTCCATAACAACTTCAGAGTTTACAGGCATAAGATTTGAAAATATAAAAGTCTGTATACTCAGATAGTATTCCGAAAATGAAGGTAAAGAAGTAAGAAGAGTCAACATTATCAACAAAATCGGGATAATTGTAAAGATTGTGTAATAACTAAGGCTCGCTGCAAATAAAGTCAACTCTTTATCAAAAAAACTACTGATGAAAAACTTTATATGACCATATAAATGTTCTACTTTCAATCTATTTATTTGCATGTCATTTGTGCCTCTGCTTACTTTAAAATTAATTAAGTCCCATTTTAGCAGGATTTAAAATATTGTTCGGGTCAAATGCTTTTTTTATAGACTTAAATAAGTTCATCTCTTCGTCCGTAAAAGCCATGTGCATGTAAGGTGCTTTTGCAAGACCTATCCCATGTTCACCGCTTAAAGTTCCACCTAAATCAATAGTTGCCTGAAAAACTTCTTCTATAGCTTTATAAGCGATTTTTACCTGCTCAGGGTCTTTGCCGTCTACCATAACGTTTGTATGTACATTTCCATCGCCTGTGTGACCAAAACATGGTATTTTTACATTATACTTGTCTGCTATCGCATAAAATCTCTCAAGCAGTTCAGGCAAAGCAGAGCGTGGAACTGTTACATCTTCATTGAGTTTTTTGCTTCCATAAACACTCAAAGCAGGAGAAGCATTACGTCTTGCAAACCAGATATCTTTTGCTTCTTTGTCATCTTTTGCTATTTTAAATTCTATACAACCGTTTTCACGAAAAACTTTCTCTATTTGCGCTAATTGAAAGTTTAAATCTTCCTCCAGATTTCCATCCACATCAGTAACAAGTAAAGCCCCTGCATCAACAGGTAAGCCTTTATGAAAAGTTTGCTCAACCGCACGAATTGTCAAGTTGTCCAAAAACTCCATAGCAACCGGCGTGATTCCGCTCGCCATAGTTTTGTAAACTGCTTCCATAGCTTGATGAACGCTGTCAAAAATCCCCATAGCTGTTTTTGTCATTTTAGGTTTTGGAATGAGCTTGAGAGTTATCTCAGTCAAAACTGCCAAAGTACCTTCAGAGGCTATAAGGATACCGCTGATGTTGTAACCGGCAACATCTTTGATAGTTCTTTTTCCAGCTTTAATGATATCTCCATTTGGTAAAACTGCGCGAGTCGCCATCACATAATCTTTTGTGATTCCATACTTTGCAGCTCTCATTCCACCGGCATTTTCGCTCACATTTCCACCGATTGTCGAATACTCCTGGCTAGCAGGGTCCGGCGGATAAAAAAGACCCAACTCTTCCACAGCGCGCTGAAGATCCATGTTAATCACACCCGGTTGGACAACTGCTACCATATTTTTCATGTCAATCTCTAAGATTTTATTCATGTGTTTTTCCATCGCAAGGACAATTCCGCCTGAACTTGGAAGAGCACCGCCTGTAAATCCGCTGCCGGCTCCGCGAGGAACTATGACAATCAGATGCTCATTACAGTACTTTAAAATGTTGCTTATATCCTCTTCATCTCTTGGAAAAACTACAGCATCCGGCTCAAAATGTTCTCGTGTTGCATCATAAGAATAAGCGAGTAAATGAGCTTTATCAACATAGATATTCTCTGCGCCAACAATTGATGCGAAATGTTTTACATGTATTGAATCTATCACAGTTAGTCCTTTAATTCAAATTTTTTTAATAAGTTTTGAAGTTTTTTATCGCCATTTTTAACAATCTCATAAAGCTGTTTGTTATCTTTGTTAGCCTCTATCATTAACTCGTAGTAATAAGGTTCATAATCTTCAAGTTTACTGCTTCCCTCTCCCCACCAGTTTGCTTCAATCTTTTCAACTCTTGTATAAAAAGGAAGCTGCGCTTTCTCTTGCACAAGCGGTGCATCTGATATGCTCAAAATTTTAAAGCTTTTAGAGTCAAGAGTAAAAACTTTTTTATCCAGATAGATAAATACAATCCCGACAGCAGTAGATATACTTAAGTTAGTAAAATCTTCTCTTAAAGGCGTTGGATGCCCGTTAAAAGAAAGGATAGTAGCAAATAAATCGGGGTGTATCCACTGCACGCTTTTTGTGCTTGTCGTGATTCTATGGTAAATCTCTTCACTAGGAGCCACCAAGAATGCTCTTGAATATCCAAAAGCCAGGAGTGCTGTATCACCAACCTGTACTGTCCATTTACCATTGGGTAAAGAATTTTGAATAAGAGCATTATAATCGCTCAGCTCAAGAGTTGCTGTTTCACTCTTTTGATCATAGCTTTGAACTATAATATTTTTTAAAATCACACTATGATTATCGGCTAATTTATGTATGATAAAACCACTCATCCCCACATCAATCTTTTCCACTTGAATGGTAGCGGTATTTTCTGTTTCATTTACACTTGCTATTGGTGCTTTTACAACATCTGCGAATAAACCGGAGGCAAAAATTAAAATTAAAATTGCGTATTTCATATCTCTTCTTTATATTTAAGTATTGCGATTATACCGAACAAACCTCAGACTAAGCAAAAATTTGTTAAGGTTTCAGAATTATTTTTTTTAAGGTCATATTGGTGATACGATTTTTCATACTTTTACTATTCTCAATTGCACTTTTTAGCTCAGAAGTTGAAAATTTTCGCTGGTTAAAAGACGAAACATATTTAGTTTTTTTAGAAAAACACAACCTTCCAACAAAAGAACTTTACTACAATCTTGATAAAGATGACCAAAGACTTACAGAAGAGGTTCGCTCAGGTGTCCATGCCCAGATATTAAGATCGTCTAAAAATGAAATTGAGCAGATTTTAATCCCTCTAACGGATGAACTTCAAGTGCATATTTTTAAAAAAAACGGCTCTTATGAATTTGAAGCACTTCCTATCATAAGTGAAACAAAAACTGAAGCTTTCAGCCTCACTATTGACAACTCACCATACTATGATATTGTGAAAAAAACAGGTTCAAAAAAATTAGCTCAAATTTTTGTTTCAAGCTTTAAAAACTCACTAAACTTTAAAGTAGATCTTCGAAGCGGAGATAAAATGGCTATGATTTATGAACAAAAATATCGTCTTGGTGATATTTTTTCAATGCCTGAACTCAAAGCTGCAATGATAGAACTAAGAGGTAAAAAACATTATATTTATTTAAATAATGATGAGCGATATTATGATGAAAATGGTCATGAAGTTGAAGGTTTTTTACTTGCTAGTCCAGTTCGTGGTGCTAGAATTTCATCCTATTTTACAAAAAGCAGATTTCACCCAATATTACATAAATGGAAAGCCCACCTAGGTATTGACTATGCAGCAAGGCGCGGAACACCTGTACAGGCTGCTGGAAGTGGAACTATTGTCTATGCTTCAAATGCCGGAAGCTATGGTAATCTTATAAAAATCCGCCATGCTGATGGATATGAGACAAGATATGCTCACCTTAAATCGTTTCGTAATGGTATAAGAAAAGGCAAAAGTGTTAAAAAAGGACAAGCAATAGCTTATGTCGGAACTACAGGTCGCTCAACTGGTCCGCATTTACATTTTGAACTTAGAAAACAAGGGAGAGCCATTAACCCGCTAAGAGTTGTCCAAGTAACTACTAAAAAACTTAAAGGTAAAGAGAAAGAAGCATTTAACAAACTAAAAGAAAACTATGATCAAAGTATATCTCTACATGTAGAGAACAATACACTGTTTGAAAGAACAAAGCCACTTGAATCAGTCTGCTATCTAATCCTGCCAAAAAAAGTTTAATATGCCAAAAATAGACTCTATCCAAGAGCTTATAAATCCGAATTTTACAAAGCCAATACTTATCAACTATACTCACAAAGGCATACAAAAAACATGGGAAGCAGTCCATAGCCATGACAGCGTTTCCATACTTTTATGGCATGAAGAAAAAGAAGCATTTGTAATAGTAAAGCAACTTCGGGCAACAGTTCTTAATAAAAATAAAACAAATGGTTACACGCACGAACTTTGCGCAGGTATAGTTGACAAAAATCTTTCACATGTACAAATAGCACAAGAAGAGATACTTGAAGAGTGTGGATTTGATGTTCCGCTTGAGAATATACAAAAAGTCAGTTCCTACTATACAAGCGTAGGAATTTCCGGAGCCATGCAGACGCTTTACTTTGCAAAAATTGATGAGGGCATGAAGATAAATGATGGCGGTGGACTCCATGATGAGGAGATAGAAGTACTCTACATACCGACATCTCAGGCAAAAAAGTTTATGTTTGATGAGTCTTATCAAAAAACACCGGGACTTATCATGGCGTTTTATTGGTTTTTCGATAACCAATAAAACTAAAAAATTATTCCTCTTCTTTACTCATATGATCTTTAGCTTTGATTCCCATCAAAGAAAGTCCCGTTTTCAGAGAAAGTGCTACTATCATAAATAATTTAAGCAGTTTTGCTTCATCTTCACTGCCTATAATCCTAAAATCATAATAAAACTTGTGCAAAGATGCTGCTAGTGCTTTTAGATAATCTGGCAGTTTTTGAACTTGACGAGAACTAAAAGCATCTTCTATAATTTCAGGGAGTAAAAGCGCATCAAACAGCAAGCTGTCTGCATTTTCATTAAGACCTTTGAGCGAAGAATTCAATATTTCTTCTCTGCTAAAGTCACTTTTATTAAGAATAGTATTGATTCTGGCATGCGCATACTGTATATAAAAAATAGGGTTTGAGCTGTCCTGCTTTTTAAACTCTGCTAAATCAAATTCTAATGCTGTATCACTTTTTTTAGACGCAAAGATAAATCTAAGTGCATCAGAACCTATCTCTTCCACTATATCGCTCATAAGTATGACGTTACCGGCACGTTTACTCATTTTATAAGGTTCACCGTCTTTAAGCAGGCTCACCATTTGAGAAAGTAAAACTTCCAGTTTATTGGAATCGTAGTCTAAAAATTCAACGGCAGCTTTTACACGAGGGATGTAACCATGATGGTCAGCACCCCAAATGTTAACGTGGTGTTCATACCCTCTCTCAAACTTTTGATTATGATAGACAATATCTCCGGCTAGGTATGTTGGACGATTGTCTTCACGAACAACCACTCTGTCCTTTTCATCTCCATGCGTCTCTGACGCAATCCACATTTTGCCATCTTTTTCATAAACACCATTGCCCATTTTAGCCAGAACTCTATCCCAATCATCATAAAGAGATGACTCATAGACAAATGTATCGAAGAAAATATTTAAATCACCCAAATCTTTTACGATGATTTCCATAACCTTATCTTTTGCCCAAAGTGCAAGTTCTTTTTGTCTGGATTGATTATTTAAAATATCTATGCCAAATTTTTCTACAGCACCCAAGACAAGACCTGTTAAATACTCACCTCTATAATAGCTCTCAGGATACTCAACATCTTCACCTAGGACAGTTGCACGACCCTCAAGCTGGATGGATAATCCAAGTAAATCTATCTGATTTCCGGCATCATTTACATAATACTCAGCCGTGATGTCATAGCCTAAATGTCTGGCAAGTCTTAGAAGAGTATCTCCGTAAACTGCTCCCCGGGCATGCCCAATATGTAAAGGTCCGGTCGGGTTTGCACTCACAAATTCTAAAAGAATTTTTTCTTTCTTTTCTTGTTTGCCAAATTCAGCTGGATTATCTAATGCCCAGGTAGCGTATTCGCTTAAAAAATTTTCACTAAGACGAAAATTTAAATACCCTTTTACCGCTTCAACAGCAGAGAAAACCTCACTATCATCAAATGAGGAAGCTAATTCATCTGCAATTATCATAGGTGATTTTCTTAACTCTTTGGAGAGGGAAAAAGCGATTGGGGTAGCAAAATGACCAAAAGAGCGATCTTTTGGTTTTTCTAAAACAACTTCACGGCCAAATTTTTCACGCAGAAGCGCCGACACTCGTTGTTTCAAGATTTACGCTTGTGTAGTAGTTTTTGGAGTTTCAACAGCAGCAACTTCTTCGCTTTTTTCTACTTTCTTTGGAGTTTCTGCTGCAGCGCTAACTTCCTCTGAAGTCTCTTCTTTCATCTCTTTTTTAAAGTTTTTGATACCCTGACCAATCCCTTTTGCTAAATCTGGTATTTTTTTAGCACCAAATAATAAAACGATGATTCCAAATATTATTAATAATTCTGTTCCACTAGGCATTCCCATAGGTTGTTTCCTTCTTTTTTTAAATTAAGTCAAAAAGTATATCTAGTATTTGCTGTAACTACTCTTATTGCTATTACTAAGGCCAAAAATATTATTAATATTCGATATCTTCCCATTTTTGTACAAAATCATTTATCTCTTCGGTTGGTATTTTTAATTTAGCTGCAATAGCAATCAACTTTAAAGTAGCGGCAGCAACATCTAAATCATCATTTACCACCAAATAGTCATATTCGGAGACTCTTTGTATTTCTCTTTTTGCCATTTTTATACGAGCATCAATCACTTCTTTTGAATCAGTAGAACGATTCTCAAGTCGTTTTTTAAGTTCTGAGAGAGTTGGCGGAGTTATAAACACTGAAGTAGAAATATCGCTCAGTCTGTTCTTTACTGCTGTATTGCCTTGAACATCAATATCAAAAATCACTAATTTTCCGGCATTTAACGCTTCTTTAACGGGTTTGAGTGACGTTCCGTAATAATTACCATGAACTACAGCATACTCTAAAAAATGATCATTTTTTATGTCTTCTTTAAACTCATCTACACTTACAAAATGATAGTGGACACCTTCAACCTCCCCTTTTCTTATAGGTCTGGTTGTTGTAGAGATTGAAAAATAGTAATCGCCTATATCATCAGATATCTTTTTTATAAGAGAACTTTTCCCTGCTCCACTGGGACCTGAGAGTATGAGTACCGCTCCACTGTGTAAATTCACTATTTGTCACCAAGTGTTATATTTATACTTATTTTCATTCCTTTTAATGATGCCGCTACATCTTCATTTGTCAAAGCTTTAAGTAATTTTTTAAGAGCTTCTACGCCTTCATTTTCTTCACTGTTTACTGCTGTATTGTCTTTACTTAAACTCTCGTTTTTCTCTTCAATAGTATCAATCTCTTCTGCTACATCTTCAGTGAAGTTCTCTTCCATGCTCTCCTCTTCAAGCATTTCTTCTGGTTCTTGAGGTAAATCATCCACCTCTTCGCCGATGGCAAGCTTTAAATCTCTGCTGTTTAGTCCGCTAATGTCTTTTATGCTGCTTTGGGCTATACTCATAAGTGTTTCGGCATCCAGTTCACTATTTAGATCTTCATCACTCAAATTCTCAACTGCATTTTTTATTTGTGTTTCCAAGTCATCATCCATGGATAGTTCTTCCTCTAATAAAAAATCTTCACTGAGTTCTTCAGGTTCATCAATATTTTCATCTTCATCATCTTGGGTTGGAATATCAGTATTTGTCTCCGCCAAAAGTTCTTCTTCCAGGTTATCATCCATAGAGAGTTCTTCCTCTAGCTCATCCTCTGTTTCATCCAGTAAATCTTGAACTTCTTGTAGTTCATCTTTATCTAGGACACTATTGGAGTCTTCATCTTCGAGCAACAAATCATCTTCTAGTAATACAGCTTCCTCATCAATCAACAATTCATCTTCCAATAAATCGTTATTGAACTCTTCATGCTCATCGATATCTGCAGCTTCGTCACTTTTGCTTGAACTGTCACTGTTTGTTTTTTCCGATTCGTCATTCAGATGAAGGTCTTCATCAAGCACCAACTCATCATCAAGTAAAAAATCTTCGTCAAGTGCCAAATCTTCATCTAGCTCCAAATCGTCATCAAGAACTAAATGCTCTTCGTCCCCCATTCCTTCAAGTTCCATGTCTAAGTTAAAATCATCATCCAAATTAATCTCTGAAATTTTCTCTTTTGAGGATTCTTCTTTGAGTTCTCTTGAAAACCTAGAAAATAATTCAACAAGATCAGTAGGTAAAAACGGCTTTTTAAGCGTAGCGGTAAATTCATCTGTATGTTCAGCATTTCTTGAATGTATGTATAATGATTTATGGAAATCAATTTTACTTTTTATCCCTTGTAAAGATTCTTCATTAAACAAGGCATCATCTAAAACCAAAAGATCATACACACCAATCTCTATTTCATCTATACTCTTCACTACATCTAGTTGGTCTGAAGTTTTTTGGGCACTGAGCGTAACTAGCTTACTAACTACCGGATTATCATTTACAAGCAATATCTTCACACTGATTCCTTTGATAGTATTATGCAATCATGCTCATACCTCTTATTTGCATTATTGTATCGAAAAAAAACTAAAATAGTATCTCTAACATGTTAAATGCTTCTTGCATTTGCGTCTTTAAAATCAGCATTATTGCGCTAAAAACTGCTATGATTACTACAAATGAAACCATAATTTTAATAGGAAAACCAATAACAAGTAAGTTAAATTGAGGCATTGTTTTCATCAACATACCAAAAATAATATCAGCAAGCAAAGATAATGCAACAATAGGAAAAGCGATCATAAATCCTACCATCAGCATATTTCCTGTTGCATGCATGGTATAGTTAAAAAGATTCTCACTCATTAAAAACCCGCCAAGAGGAACCTTAGAGATGGAGTCATTGATAAAAAGTAATGCCCAGTGGTGTAAATCTATAGACAAAAGAATCATTAACCCCATTAAGGATAAAAACTGGGAAATGATTGGCATTGAAACCCCACTTTGGGGATCAATCGCACTAGCCATGGAAAAGCCCATCATGAAGGATATTATTCCTCCGGCAAAAGTTATTGCATTGTATGCAAGAAGCAAAATTATACCTATCGCTAAACCAAACATAAATTCGCTCAAAATTGCCAAGATGATTGAAGCAAGATTAATATCTATTTGTAAAGCGGGCATGGATGGATACAAAACAACAGTAAAAACAAAAGCCATTGCCCCCTTTACTGATGGGGGAATACTTTGATGCGAAAAGATTGGTACGGCTATAAATAAAGATGCGAAACGGAAGAAAAGCAACATAAAACCAACGACATTTTTATCTGCAAAAACTTCTGCCCAGTTCATTGTTATCTCTCACAGAATCTGAACAAGTCCAGATTCTGTTCAGTCACTAAAGCTTCACCCTTGGCGAGAAATATACTATACAAGCTGAACAAAACAAGAGAATCGCTCTCGAAGAGATGTTTCCTCAAGTTCAGAATTTTCATTTTAATTTCTCTAACTTTTTATTTTCAAGTCTATAAACTTTTTTACACTGAAAAGCAAGTGCTTCATCATGCGTCACAAGTATCATTCCTGCACTGTTATTTTCACAGTATTCAAAAAATAACTCCATAACTTCATGAGCAGTCTCTTTATCAAGATTTCCGGTTGGTTCATCTGCAAATATTATGCGTGGTTTTTTAGTTAGGACTCTTGCAATGGAGACTCTTTGCTGCTGCCCACCTGAGAGTTGAGTTACTTTTTGGTTTATACATTCATAGATGCCGAGTCTTTTTAAAAGGGAATCATCTATATCGTTTTGTGAAAGTAAGCTTGCTACTTCCAAATTCTCATAAGCACTGAAACCTTTAAAAAGATAATGAGACTGGAAAACCAAACCCAGTAAATCTCTTTTTATCTGAGTTAATCTTTTCTTATCAAGCTTAGATGCATCCTCGCTAAAAAGTGAAACATTCCCTTCATCAGGATGCAGCAATGTTGACAATATGTGTAAAAGTGTTGATTTTCCGCTTCCGCTTATACCGATAATTGCTATAGATTCTTTTTCATTCAACTCTAGCGATACATCACTAAAAAGTTCATATTCAAATGTGTGAGATAAGTTTTTTGCAGATAATAAATTCATAAGTGGATTATATCATTTAACCCGGATTATTCAATAATAATTTCTAAATATCGTATGCAAATGTAAAACTTTTTTTACAGAACAAAAGAAAAGAAATTGGAAAACAATTCTGTTTTTCTCGTTATGAATAAATTGTTTCCGGTTTATGTCTATAATGGCACATCTTTTTTTGCAAGGTATGTCATGCGCTACTTTTACTCTTCATTCGTGATTATGCTATTTGGTCTAATTGCGTCTTATTATCTTGGCGGCTTAAATGCTCTTTATATCACTTTTTTATTGATTATTTTAGAAGTGTCTTTATCATTCGATAACGCCGTAGTCAATGCAAAAGTACTCCAAAAAATGGACCCGATTTGGCAAAAACGGTTTATACTTTTCGGTATCCCTATCGCTGTTTTTGGGATGCGCCTTTTGTTTCCTTTGGCGATTGTTGCTATAGTAACGGGGATGGGATTGTTAGAGACTTTACATGTTGCGATACATGAGCCGAGTAAATACGAGGGTTTTTTAAAAAGCACCGAAACAACGATTTTTGCATTCGGAGGGGCATTTTTATTGATGGTGTTTCTGGATTTTTTCTTCGGCGACCATGAGGTGAAATGGGTTAGTTTTGTAGAAGGTTCAAGAGTTATGAAAAGGTTTTCCGGAGTAGCCAATATCGAACTTATCATTGCGATTATCGTAGGGATTGGTTTGGGGCATATCACTCAGGATTTTGGAGTGGTATTGGCATTTATGTATGGAGTGCTGCTCCATTCACTGCTTGGGATGCTGGATTACTTTTTATCATCCGATACTATTAAAAGCGGGTTAGCCGGATTTATCTATCTTGAAATTCTTGATGCAAGCTTTAGTTTTGACGGCGTTCTTGGAGCGTTTGCATTGACGGGCAATATTTTTATCATTATGATTGGGCTTGGCATCGGAGCGATGTTTGTGCGCAGCATCACCCTGTATTTCATTGAGCATCAGACCTTGTCACACTTTCGGTATCTCGAACATGGCGCCCATTACGCAATTGGAATTCTTGCAATCATAATGCTCATTAAAATCACTACACATGTGAGCGAAATGATGACGGGATTAATCGGTATCGGTCTTATCATAATCGCTCTTGCTCATTCTCTTTGGGAAAATCGACAGGCTCACGACAACTCTAATCCCAAATAACACTCACGCCATACTCTTGATTTAAAGTTATAAATTTACTGTAGTTTATTTTTTTACCATATTTTTTACTCACTAGTTCCACTTCAAGCGCGTCTTCTTCAAGCAAGGCTCGCACCTCTTTATATGAAAGCCATTTCCCGTATTTTGCCAAAGAGTTTTGCCAAATTTTAAAGTCACATGTAGACTTTTCTGTGAGTTCAAACATCTCCCCGTCTTCCGTTTTCCAGTTTGCATTTGTGCAGGCATAAAGTTTTACTTTTTTTCCTCGAACTTCTTTATCTCTTACCTCTATTTGACCATTATCGCAATAAGGACATTTACCTAAAATCATTTTTTACTCTTCTGAAGTTTCTCAAATAATAATACAAATTATTGACAGATGAAAAAAGAATGTCATTATGTCATATTATTATGACAAATATTTTGAATTATTTTATCTAAACATCTCAATCATGCTCTTAAGCAGTTTGGGATCTATTTGTGTGTGCATTGTAGTTTTCATCAATAACAAAGCCTCAAATGATGTCATCGGTTTTTTATAGCTTCTTCTGCTCGTCATGGCATCAAAAATATCACATATCCCTATAATACGGGCATAATATGGAATATTCTCACCCCTCATCCTAAATGGATAACCGGTTCCGTCCATTTTTTCATGATGAAGTCTGATTCCTTCGAGTACTTGTCTGTTTTTTATACCTAACTTAAGTCCTATTGCATATCCTAATTCAGGGTGTTTTTTCATCTCAGTAAACTCTTTATCAGTGAGTTTTCCATCTTTGTTTACAATCGCAGGGTCTATTTTACTTTTACCCAAGTCATGCAAAAGTGCTGCTTCACCTAGCACGGACAATTCGTTTGGTTTAAAATTTAAAAAAGAACCTAAACTAAGCGCATAAATAGTTACATTTATAGAGTGGGTATGGGTATGATAGTCTTGTGTTGCAATTTGCAGTAAAGATTTAATTGTAAAGTTGTCATTCCCAACGGTTTGAACCATGTCACTTACAACTCCTTGAGATGCTTCATAATTAGCAAATTTTTCCGGATTATTGAAAAGAGCATCTAGTATTTGTGAAGCATGTTTATATATTTCAGAAGCGTGCTCTTCAAAGCTTATATTCTTTCCTGTTTTTACTTTGTGAGAATCCAAAAAACTTTTACGGATTATTTTATACTTTGGATATTCTGATTCATGCACATATAAATTGTCTGTAGTATCTATAATTATTTTATCACTGCGTGTTATCGGGGTTCCACTCTCTTTTATACAGTCCATCTCTTTATCTGATTGTGCAGCCGCAAAAAGACTAAATTCACATGCCATCCCCTCTGTGATAAAAGTTTTATCAATGAGTAAATATTTGCCAGTCTTCATAAAGTGGTCTCTTTCATCTCTAATCTTAATAATGATTTTATGGAAGTCTAACACATCAAGCCCCACTCTCCTCTTAATTTTATTAAATAACATGTCATATTTTTGCTAAAATTGCACCATGAATTCCTATACAGACAAATTTAACAACTCAATCAAAAATACGCTTTTTACGAGACTTCCAGAAAGTGAACAATTGTTCATAAAAGAAAAAGCCCATAAATTACACTTCACATTTTCTGAATTAAAACAGATTATAGATATAGCTAGAGACCTTGGCATGTGGAATGAGAAGAGTATAATAGAAATATTTCCAGACCATGAACAAAAAAAAGTAGTCTTTACAAGACTAAGAAAAGCTTATGAAGAGATACGGAACAGACCTAACTCCTATAAAAATTTTGAACTTAAAAACATCCCTCAAGAACAAAAGTACACTTTTAAAACAGTGCCTAAGGATGGTTTTGGGTTAGGTCTTTGTCCGGTTGCCAGCGAGAAAACAAGATGCTGCAATCTTTTAACTCTTGACGCAGTTGAGAGTTGCGGATTTGACTGTTCTTACTGTTCAATTCAGAGTTTTTACAATCAAAACACCATCACTTTTGACAGCGGCTTTGCAGACAAACTTCACAACCTCAACCTAGATCAAAACAAAACCTATCACATTGGAACAGGACAATCATCAGACTCACTCATGTGGGGAAACAGAGAAGGGATTTTGGATGCACTTTTTCTTTTTGCAAAAGAAAATCCAAATGTCATTTTAGAGTTTAAAACAAAATCAGATAACATAAAATACTTTTTGGAAAATGATGTTCCAAAAAATATACTTTGTACATGGTCTCTTAATACGACCACGATTATAGAAAATGAAGAACACCTTGCCGCTTCACTTGAGAAGCGGATAAATGCGGCAAGAAAAGTAGCAGATAAAGGGGTAAAGGTCGGCTTTCATTTTCATCCGATTGTAGAATATGAAAATTATCTTAATGAATATCAAGAGGTTTATAAAAAACTTCTATTACAATTCAAACCGCAAGAAGTTGCACTGGTGAGTTTTGGAACACTAACATTTATAAAACCGGTTATAAAACAACTTCGAGAGCGTGAATTTAGAACTAAAATCACCCAAATCCCACACTCAGATGCAAGCGGAAAAACTTCCTATCCACATGCTACCAAGCTGGAGATGTTTAAACATGCCTATGAAAGTTTTCAGCCGTGGCATAAAGATGTATTTTTTTATCTATGCATGGAAGAACATGGGATGTGGGCAGAGACCTTTGGTTATCAATATTCAACAAACAATGATTTTGAGCATGCTATGCTGAGTGCATACTCTGAAAAAGTAGGAATAACTTACTTAATTTAATAATATAGAGTACAATATTATTAAAAAGAAATAGAGGTAACAATGAATTTAGAAATAAAAAACTTTTTTTTACTTATCGTAAGCGTTGTTACCGTTATGTTATTTGTTCTATTTTTTACAGTATATCAGCTAAAAATCAATTCATACAAGTTAAATGATTTGGTCATGGATAGACATGAGATGATTATTTATTCAAATCTTTTAAGACAAAATTCTGATGATTTGAGTAAGTATGCGAGACTGTATGTAGTGACTGCAGATGAAAAGTATAAAGAAATTTATTCTACTATACTAGACATCAAAAATGGAGATAAAAAAAGACCTCATAATTACAACTTTGTATATTGGGATTTACCTGAACCCACCCGTTCGGCCAGACACCCGCTTGAAAATAAGAAAGCTTTAAAAGATATACTAAAAGAACTTCCATTTGATGATTATGAGCATAAAAAGCTCGAAGAAGCGAATAATAATTCACATGAATGCGTAAACTTAGAAACCGAATCTTTTAATGCACTTGCAGGCCTTTATAAAGATGAAAAAAACAACTATTCAATTTACTCAGATAAAAACCAGCAAAAAGCTATACAGCTTCTGCACTCTTTAGAGTATTTAAAAGCAAAAGAGAAAACCATGCTCTCAATAGATGAGTTTTTAGCTCATTTAGAAAATAGAACTGCCCTGCAAATAGATAAACTAAAAAATGACATTGATTTAAACACAAAAACTTTAACTTATATAATTGCTTTGTTTATTATCATCTCCATATTCTTTTTCTATATTATGCTCATGAAAATTCTCAATCCTATCTTTCATCTAACGGATGAGATCTATAAATTCAAAAATTCACAAGATTCTGCCGGTGAAGATAAAATCTTCTATGATGATGAAATTGGCTTCATGACGAAACAATTTTATAAAATGAGGGACAGCATCAATAAAGAGATTAAACTCCGCGCAACTAATGAAAAGAAGATTCAAAATTATGTAAATTTGGTAGATAAAAACATTATCACATCTTCTACAGATTTACAAGGAAAAATCACCTCTGTTTCTGAAGCTTTTTGTCACATAAGCGGTTATTCAAAAGAGGAACTCTTAGGTAACAGTCATTCCATAGTCAGCCATAGTGACATGCCTAAAGAAACCTATAAAGAGTTATGGGAAACAATTACAAAAGATAAAACATGGCGTGGTGAGATTAAAAACAAAACCAAAGACGGCGGATTTTACTGGGTTGATGCAACTATTTATCCAATCTTTAATGAAGAGAATAAAAAGATTGGTTATACCGCTATACGAATCGACATTACAGATAGAAAAAAAATTGATTTACTCTTAAAAGATTCAAAACTAAATGAGAAAAAAATTAAAGATTATGTCAATTTAGTAGATAAAAACGTCATCACATCTTCTACAGATATCCATGGTAAAATCACTTATGTTTCAGAAGCATTCAGTAAAATAAGCGGCTATACTCAAGATGAGCTTATTGGTAAAAGCCATTCTATGGTCAAACACAGCGATATGGACAGTGAAGTTTATGCTGAGCTTTGGAAGACAATAACACTTAACAGAACTTGGCATGGTGAAATAAAAAACAGGACTAAGAGTGGCGGTTTTTACTGGGTTGATGCTACTATCTATCCTACATTTGACGCTAATGGAGAAAAAATCGGCTACACTGCAATCCGCATCGATATTACTGATAAAAAGAAAATTGAAGAACTTTTAATAACCGACAGTTTGACCGGAATATACAACAGAAGACATTTTAATGACATTCTTCCAAAAGCGATAAACTCTGCAAAAAGAAATAAGAATTATTTCTCGTTTTTGATTATGGATATTGACTTCTTTAAACAATACAATGACACCTACGGGCATCAAGAGGGAGATCATGTTCTTATAAAAGTTGCTGCGTCCATGCAAAATTCTTTAGAAAGAGCAAGCGACAGATGTTTCAGGCTCGGTGGAGAAGAATTTGGTGTTCTTTTTGAGTCTAAAAGCCCCCAAGAAGCATATATTATTGCAGATAAAATTAGACAAAATATAGAAAACTTAAAAATCGAACATACAAACAGTAATGCAAATAAGTATGTTACAGTCTCTATAGGACTTGTAACAAAAGCTTATACCCAAGAGATAGTTGATGCTATCATATACAAAGAAGCAGATAACTATCTTTATAAAGCCAAGGAATCTGGCAGAAATAGAGTCGAAGCAAACGATAAATAACTAAAACATAACACAAGGATTTTAATGACACCTCAAGCAAAAAATAATTACTTTTTATCACAACCCCATCAGCCTTTTTTTATTTTAGGCATCACAAATGCAATCATCATGATGTTGCTATTTGCACTTCATTACAAAGGGATATTTTCTCTTCAAACTGAGAGTTTAAACTTTCATGTCTATTCGCTTATATTTATGGTGTTTACAAATCTCTTTACAGGATTTCTGTTTACTACTTTTCCTAGATTCACTCAGGCATCAACCATAAATAAAAAGTACTATACAAATGTTTTTTACTACAATGCAATAGGCTCGCTCGTATTTTTAGCAGGTTTATTTCTCAGCCATATTGTAATGCTTGGAGGGATGGCGATTTTATTTTTATCTCAAATATTCATAGTAGCAAAACTGCAAAATATATACAAAACCGGCATTACAAGTGACAAGCAAGATTCATTTTGGATTTTAACGGCTGGATACTTTGGTCTTTTGGGACATTTACTTTTTATAGAAGTTGAACTGAACAAATATATGAACCTTAATGTTGAATTGTTAAACATCGCTGTCAACATCTCTTTTTACATGTACCTCATCTTTTTAGCATTTGTTGTCGCACAAAGAATGGTTCCGTTTTTTTCCCACTCATACGCTCAAAAGAATCCGAATTTCATAAAGATTATCTTTATTTTGTTTATACTCAAAAGCGTATTCAGTTCGCTTGATTTCAAAGTAGCTGAAATTATTGTAGATATTTTACTTGGTGCTTATTTACTGGTCGAATTTCTTAGATGGAAACTTCCTGTTTTCAATTCACCGGCAATTTTATGGGTACTTCATTTAGCACTTTTTTGGCTGCCAACTGCATTTTTTCTCTCCGCCATAAGTCTAAGCGCTGAACTCTTTTTAGACACCAGTTTTTTCTTTTTAAATGTTCATCTTCTAGCAATCGGTTTTTTAACAACGGTTCTCATCGGCTTTGGCACAAGAGTAACCATGGGGCATTCAGGACAGCCTCCACATGCAGACAAATTTGCAACATATATTTTCCTATTTATTCAAGTTGTTGTGATTTTAAGAGCTTTATATAGTGTAAACATAGCGTTTGAATGGGGAGCGAACTTTTTATTTGATATCTCTTTTACTGCTTGGCTTGTTCTGTTTTTAGTTTGGGCTGGAAGATACGGTAAGGTTTTAGTTTTTGGAAGCAAAATATAAGGTGTAACATGTGAAATTCTCACATGTTAGGGCACTGAAGTTAATGAGTGTCACACCCGCCGCCGCAACAACCGTTGCTTGTTGAGTCATGCATGGCTATGACAAAGTTAGTTCCGGCTTCTTGAACTTTAAACTCATGTTTGCCGCAAAACTCATCATTCATGAAATTTTTCATTTCAATTGATTTGCTTAATGCATCATCTTTTGAAGCAACTGAAATATTATTTTCAAAATCACTTCTTTTAAAACAGCCACACTCTTTTTCTACAATAATTTTAAACATTTTAATCCTTCTTATTTTTAATATTTTGGCATATTATCGTAAGCTACTTGCTCTATACTTAGCTCTTCTAAAATAAAAAAAGTTTAAGTATAAAATTAATTCTATATATCAACATATATTGATATATAAAGATAAATCAGATATACTGCTGAAAATCAAGAACTAACAGGAATAAAAAATGGATAAGAAAGTTTTAGTTTTATGTACAGGGAACAGTTGCCGTTCAATCATTGCAGAGGCTGTTTTAAATAAATATCTTGATGGCGTGAGTGCCTACAGTTCAGGGGTGAAAGCAAGCGGTAAAGTCAATCCAAATGCCAAAAAAGTTTTGCAAAACGATGGCTCTTGGGATGATAAATATCACTCTAAAACTTTAGACGAAGTATTGGATATTGATTTTGACATGGTTGTCACTGTATGTGATAACGCACAAGAAAACTGCCCTATATTTCCAAAAAAAACTAAAGTCATACATGTAGGCTATGAAGACCCGGATGGAAAGGATTTTAGTGCATTTGAGAAGACGCTTAAACTTATCAAGATGGAACTTATCCCGATTGTCAGAATTGAGTTAGGTCTTTAATGCTTCTGGCTTCTTCCATATTTTTAATAACTCTCATCTTTGTTATCTGGCAGCCTCGCGGACTTCAGATTGGAACAACTGCAGTTATCGGTGCTCTTGTCGCCCTGCTTGCGGGAGTGGTGAGCATAAGCGATGTCGGTATTGTTTTTGACATCATCTGGGATGCCACGCTTGCTTTTATCGGCATCATCATCCTTTCCATGGTTTTAGATGAGATAGGGTTTTTTGAGTGGGCAGCTTTAAAGATGGCGAAACTCTCACATGGAAATGGACATCTCATGTTTGTCTATTCCATAATCTTAGGCGCTATCGTCTCAGCACTTTTTGCAAATGATGGAGCGGCACTTATCTTAACCCCGATTTTACTTGCTAAGATGAATATTTTAAAACTCAACACAAAAACAATTTTGGCATTTTTACTTGCAGGTGGATTTATCAGCGACAGCGCTTCACTCCCGTTTGTGTTCTCAAACCTGACAAACATTGTTACAGCGAACTATTTTAACATTGGATTTTCCGAGTTTTTCTCTCATATGATATTCCCATTTTTAGTAAGTGTTATAGTGAGCATGATCGTTCTTTGGTTGTTTTTGAGAAAAGACATACCTTCGCATGTGAACATAAACCTTTTAAAAAATCCAAGAGCAGCGATAAAACACGTGGGACTTTTTAATTTTAGCTGGTTGTTTTTAGCAGTTTTACTCAGCGGCTATTTTATTGGGGATGCATACAACATTCCTGTTTCAGTATTTGCTCTTGGTGGCGGTATCTTATTTTTAATGATTGCCTCATACACTAAAACTGTTGAACCCCGCCATATTATAAAAAATGCACCTTGGCAGGTTGTTTGGTTTTCACTGGGACTCTATATTGTTGTTTATGGATTGAAAAATGCAGGTTTAACAGACTATATCACCGATATTTTAGTTTATCTTAACACACAAAGTGATGTTGTCGCAGTAGTCGGCACCGGATTTTTAGCGGCCTTTTTAAGCGCCATAATGAATAACATGCCAACAATCATGGTTATGGATATCTCTTTACACGAGATACCAAACCAAGCTATGATTTACGCAAACATAGTCGGCTGTAATTTAGGTCCGAAGATGACGCCGTTTGGCTCACTGGCTACCCTGCTTTGGCTGCATACGCTAAATAAAAAAGGGGTAAAGATAAGCTTCTGGTCATACTCAAAATTTGGACTTATCGTAACTCCGCCGATTCTTTTGGCAGTTCTTCTTTCTCTCGTTTAAAATTTATTATTGACATGCTTCAGTTCTTTTTACTGTTGCATTTCCAAAAAAGAGGATTCCATCTACTTTTGTTTCAAATAAAATATTATCACTGTCCAAAATAAAAGTCACATCCTCAGAACCGCCTTCTAAATAATCCTTTTTAACCGTCACACTGTACATGTATTTATCATCTTTCTTTTCAAGAAACCTGATAATAACTCCATCCTGAGTATCATCACTCCCTACAGCTTGTACCAGTTTTGTTTCACCCTGTTTCATATAGAGTAGATTATTCCTTTTGTTAAAAAAGACACTCACCATATCATCATAGTATACTTGATCCAACTCTTCCGTGCTATTTTCTTTAACTAATTTACTCTTTTTATCATAGTCAAACGTAAAAATATTATATTTAGACTCCTCTTTTTTTTCCTCTTTATGCTTAGTTATTATTGTTTTATGATTTGTGTAGTCAAATGTATATATTTTTGTTTTATTTAAATCTTGACTTGTTTCTGTTGATATATATTTCATAGGAATTAATTTATTATCCTCTACCAACCCTATACTTTCATAAGTATATTGCTTATGTTGAGTCAAATCACCGACTATGCCAGTTCCATTGCCGCTTATTTTAATATGATATTTTTCTCCATTATTGTTATACTCTAAAGTAGCCTCGCCAACTTTTCCAAAAAAAGAAAGTTCACCAACATACTGTAAAGTAATGACCGATGCTGATAAAGATAGAGAAACCAGTAATAAATAAATTATTTTCAAAAAAACTCCTTTATAAAAATACTATCATATATTGAGTAATAAATGCTTAATATTAATAACTTATATTAAGAATTTATACTTATTATCTAAGTGTTTATTTTTATTATCTTATTCTGGAAGCTTTTTATATCTTTACTATTAGAAGTCAAAGCAGATATAATGTCACAAACGGATACACCAAGGAAAACTATTGAAACAAAACGAATACTTAGAACTCGGGCTTATAAACTGCCTCCGAGTTGACAGACACACTCCGCACGGCATATTTTTGATGGCGGTTGACGGGCACGATGTTTTACTCCCGCAAGCTTATGTGACCGATGAGATGGTTGAAGATTCTTTACTTGAAGTCTTTTTATATACTGATTCTGAAGACAGACTCATCGCTACTACTTTAAAACCAACGGCTATGCTTGATGAATTTGCCCTTTTTGAAGTTGTAGATGTTGCACCTTTTGGAGCATTTGTTAACTGGGGGCTTATGAAAGACCTGCTAGTTCCAAATATGTTTCAAAAAGAACCATTTAAAGTTGGCGAGAAAAGATTTCTGAGGGTTGTTTATGATGAGAGAACGCACAGACTTGTCGGAACTGAAAAACTGGGTGATTTTTTTGAGCGACGGGTAAAAGGTCTGACTCCGAATATGGAAGTTCAAATCATTGTTATCTCAAAAACTCCACTTGGATTTAAGTGTATTGTTAAAGGCAAGTATGAAGGTCTTATTTATCACAATGAAATTTTTGAAAATATTAACCTTGGTGATGAAAGAACGGCTTACGTCAAAACAATAAGAAAAGATGGAAACATCGATTTAACTCTGCGAAAACCTGGAAGTAAGCAAAGCGGTGGTTCAACTGATAAAATCATTGAACTGCTCAAGCAAAACAATGGCGTCCTGCCTTATAACTACAAAAGTGATGCTGAGCTTATAAAAGAGGTTTTCGGTTTAAGTAAAAAAGAATTTAAACGCTCACTTACAAACTTACAAAACGATGGAAAAATCGAAGTCAAAGATACCGGTATTTACATAAAAGGGTAGATTTTGGCTAAAAAAAAGAAAAGTGTTGAACTATCAGATAAAAATATTTCATTTAATATAAAGGATTTGACATATAAAGTTATTCGATATTATCCAACTTCTATGACTCTCGACGTTATGGTTTTTGAAAAAGAAGTAAAACAAGGAATGCAAACGTTGGCTTTTGCACATATTCCTAAAGAGATTAAAAAAATCATTAAGCCTAACTAAGGAATTTAATTGACATTTAACCAAATTAAAATGGCCCTATATGCAACATACTTAACCAACTATTATGGCTTTAAACTAAAAAAAGCACATACTTCACAAGAAAAAAAAGAGCTGAGAATAAGCTATTCCTTCACTCTATTAAATAAATTGAATATTAATATTTATGTTACAAATAAAGAAAAGCTTCCTTCTGATGGCAAATATTTACTTGTATCAAACCACAGAAGTGTCATTGATCCCCTGATTGTTGAACTTGCGACAAAAAATACAAATCTTTTTGGTCACTGGATATCAAAGAAAGAGCTTTATAACTCTTTCTTTTTTGGTGTGTTTGTAAGAAATGGCGGAGCAATACTTTTAGACCGCGAGGCCAAACAGATGAGCGGATTTTTTTCTGATATTAAAGAGTGTGTAAATAACGGAGATTCAATCTACATATTTCCCGAAGGCACTAGAAATAAGACTCAAAATGATTTGGGAGAATTTAAAGAAGGATCTAAAATCATTGCTATAAAAAATCGTCTCCCTATTTTACCTATTTTTATCCGCACAAACTCAAATGATACGCTGATGGACTCTTTAAAAGGGGAATCAAAAGAGAGAATTATAGAGGTAGAAATAGGTGATATTATAGGCTACAAAGACAAATCATGCTCAATTGAGGATGCCTATAAGAAGCAATTCAATTTAAACTAATATATATTGCTAGTGAAGTTTATTCATCATAGCTAAAAACTCGTTTTTTACTTTTTCATTTGAGCTAACAACAATATACCCCTTATGTGAAATGGCATTGATATCATTTCCATCAAGATCTGTTACAAATCCTCCGCTATTTCTCACAATGATAACTGCCGCAGATAAATCCCAGGCATTGGCATTGCCATTAAAATGGGCTATATAATTGCTAAAAGCACCTTTTGCAACCATGCACATGGAGTAAGTAATGGAACCACCAATAGAAACTAATTTTTTGATTTTCTTCTCTTTAAAAAGTTGATTTAGATTTTTAACGATAGGGTGTTCTCTTTCAGGCTTAAAATTTACAACCGTCACACTCTTGTTTTCTCTTAAAGGCAGTTTTAGCATTCCGATATAAGATTCGCTTCCCTTCTCAGTATGGAAAAACTCATCTGTAAATGGATTAAAAACTATTCCCAAAACAACTTCTTCATTGTCTATCAAAGAGAGGTTTATTGCGGAGGTGTTTTCATGTGTTATAAAAGCCCATGTTCCGTCAATCGGGTCTATAGCCCAATAAGGCTTGGAGGTATCGACAACAGCGTCATCTTCTTCACCCATGACTTGAATATCAAAACTGTTTTTAATTCTTTTAGTAATGTATTGCTGGATTTGTTTGTCAATATTTGTAATTGGAGTATTATCATCTTTAAACACAAACCCGAAAGTATTAGTAGCCCTCGCTTCTTTAATAATCTTTCCAGCTTCTTCTACTATTTGTTTCGCAATGATTAAGTATATATTTCTCATATTTACACCACCTGTGATTACTAGGAATTATACCAGAACAAAAGTGGGTAAAACAATCAGGAGATGCATAATCTTATGGTCAAGGTAAGACTATACATGGAGAATCGTAGAAATAATTATATATTTAAATTGTTACAAATGTGTTAATGGATTTTTTATTTATGATGGGTATAATATTACATTTAAAAATACTAGGAGCTTAGATGAAGAAGTGCAATTCACTTGAAGAAGTAAGAGAAGAGATAGATAAAATTGATTATAAATTGGTTGAACTTATATCACAAAGAAGTCATTTAATCCGTCAAGCTGCTGGGTTTAAAAACAGTATAGCTGAAGTCAAAGAAAAAGACAGGATAGATTTCATTTTACAAAGAGCCCGTCATCATGCTATTGAATTAGGAGTATCCCCAAATACAATTTCAGATCTTTTCACTATAATGATTAACGAAATGGTAGAAACAGAGATTTCAGAGTTTAGAAATAAAGAAGCGTTTTAAAATTTATACAATTCTATATAACGTATCTAATAATTACATGCTAAAATAAGTGTAATTTTAATATAAAGGAAACAAAATGAAAATTCCATTTATGATGATTTTAACTTCGTTATATTTAGTGGCTTCTACAGCATTTATATCTTCGACTGAGCTAGAGGCAAAACTACATGACAAAACACTTGTTATTTTAGATGTAACAGATGAGCAAACATATATGTCAGGGCATATCCCAAATGCCGTTAGGGCTGATGCTGGTGCATTTAGACATCAAGTAGAAAAATATCAACTTATGAACTCACCGGATGAAGTCCAAGCAGTCGCCCAATCACTTGGTATTAATAACGATTCTGATATTGTTATTTATGGGCACGGAAAAGACAAAGAGCTTTTAAAAGCAAGCTATATTGCCTTATCTCTCATCGCCAATGGTGCAAAAAAGATATCTATTTTGGACGGTGGCTACAATGAATGGCTATTTGAATACAAAGAAGTGACTTCAACAAAAGCTCCAACTATCACTCAAGGAAATTTTATTTCCAAATTCAATCCTGATATTTTAGTTGATTTGAAATATGTAAAAGATCGTATCGGCAATGTTCCAATGCTGGAGTCTAGACCTCCAAGATTTTATTATGGGGAACAACAATCAGAAGGTGTTCGCAGGTTAGGTCATATTCCGCAGGCTATGACTAGTTTCTGGAAAGATAAATTTAACCCGGATGAAACAATACTCGATAAAAAAGAATTGCAGGAAATCTATATAAAAGGTCATAAGTTAGATCCAAATAAAGAGGTTATTATATACTGCACAGGTGGACTTGAAGCTTCTATGAACTGGTACATTGCATACAAAGAACTAGGCTTCAAAAAAGCTAAACTCTATGATGCATCTATGAGAGAATGGGGTAATAGAGATGATACACCGCTAGAATATTAGTGTTTAGCATTTAAGCACTAACTAGATGAATAAATATCTTTCATATACACTAGAGGCGATAGCGCTTATCGTCTTTGTGTCTCTTATTCCCATGCTTTTTTTAGTTGAAGATTCAACAAGTATTGTATGGACTGTGATAATTCCAATTTTACCTATTCTTTTTATAACTATTGGCTACTCAAACTGGAGAAATATCTGTCCATTAGCTTTTTTTTCAAAAATATCACAAAAGTTGACATGGATTGAAAAAAGAAAGGTGCCGGAATGGTTTGAGGAAAATTTTTATTTTTTTCAATATTCCTTACTCTTCATATCATTTTCATCAAGACTTATATTACTTAACTTTGATAATTTTTATTTAGGATTATTTTTAATTCTAATTATCTTATCTGCATTTGCAATCAATCTGGTTTACACTGGAAAAAGCTGGTGTAACTTTTTTTGTCCGGTTGGAGTTGTGGAAAAAATCTATTGTGGTTCAAACTCTCATAAAAGTGATGTCAGTTCCGCATGTAGTACATGTAGTGCCTGTAAGAGGAACTGTCCTGACATAGATATGGAAAGCAATTACTGGAAAGAAAGCACGAACAACCAGAAAACATTTGTGTTTTATTCATTCAGCGGGCTTGTACTTGGATTTTATTTATACTTTTATTTAAAATCAGGTTCATTTGAGTATTATTTTTCCGGAATATGGGCACATGAAAGTATTTCCATGTTTTCAGATGGTTTTTTCTTTGCTCCATTTATCCCTGTTTTTATCGCAGCACCAATAACTTTAGCTCTATTTTCAATAGTCAGTTTTTATATCTTTAAAATGATTGAACAATTTATATGGAAAAGAAAAATATTTAAATCTATCAGTTATGTAACACTGACTCACAGAATAAAAATTGTGGCTGCTTTTGTCGCATTTAACATATTTTATGCATTTGCCGGAGCACCCGCATATTCGCACTATCCTCTGTTTTATGCAATATTTCATTTTCTGGTTATTGTCATGTCTGCGATTGTTCTTCACAGTGAGTTTTTTAGAGAGGAGAGCTACTTTTTGCAAGAAAGATTTGCAATGAAGATGATAAAAAAATGGGATTTTTCCAAGCCGATACCAACAAATCTAAAAGAGATTTATTATACATATACAAATGACAGTAAAAATTCGGCAGATAGGCTTAAAACATACAGAGAAACGATTAGTGATTTACTGCAAGAAGGTATTCTCACCGAAGAAAGTATGGTTATCCTCGAAAAATTACGCTCTCAAATGGGCATATCTGCAAAAGATCACCTTGATGTACTCAGAGATATAAAGTTAAATAATCAGGACCTTTTTGATACCAATATAGAGCAATCAGCAGAGAAAAAATACCAAAGAAACAGTTATAAAAAAATGCTCGAAGATGCCTTGGAAGAGCATAGTGAACTAAATACAGTTTTTCTGCAGTCACTTCAAAAACAATTTTGCATTACAGATGCAGTACACAAAAAAATTATGGATGGAATTGTAAACAGCAATGGGAAACTTCATTCAGATGTATTAAATTTGCTCAAGCAGATGAACTCTTTAAGAAGACTACACAAGTCTATATTAAATGATAGATCAAGGGAAATATACTTTTTAAAATACACCATTAGAAATGAGTTTAGCAAAATATCACAAGATTTATTTACACTTTTGCATGTGATGTACAAAGATTACAATCTCGATATTAGTAAATTACAAAATATGTTTAAATATAAAAATATTGGGATACAGATTGATTTAAATAGAGATATGCTTAACTTCATGGATGAAAAAATTGCAAATGCAATATTTGAACTGAAAAAAGATTTTGATTCCATTAAAGAGGTTAAAGAGGTATCAGACAATCAGCCTATAATAAAATACCTGCTGGAAAATGATTCCAAGCTGATAGCTGCAGCAGCGCTCTTAAGCACTATGAACTATCCACATGAGTTCTTTGCAGATATAAATCTGGATAAGTTCACACAATCTGATGATGAAGAAATAAAAGCTTTAGCATATAAAATTCTTTTGCAAACCGACAATCTTACTACCTATGAGAGAATGATGTATCTTCATAATATTCCATTATTTGAAGGTATAAAATATAACGAACTTCATCTATTGGCCAATGCAACACAAATAATTACCTATGAACCTAATGAGTATATAATAGAACAAGGTGGTATCGCACATACTTTATTTATCATTACATCCGGAAAAGTAAATGTTGAAGTTGATGGGAAAGTTACTGGGCAACTCGGTGATGAGGATTATTTTGGAGCTGTAGCTATTTTAGCAGATACAAGAAGAGTGGCATCGGTAAAATCTATTACAGCCGTAACAATGCTTACGCTGTCAAAAAATGCCTTTAAAAAGTTTTTATACGAGAATCCCAAAATTAGTATAAAGCTTATGAAGGAAGTGCTAGCTAAATTATTAGATAAGCCTAAAGATTAAATGATTTGTTTGTAAGTGGAAGTGAATAAAAGAGGATAAAGCCTCTTTTATTTGTAACGATAAGTGATACGACCCTTATCGAGAGAGTATGGAGTTAATTCTAATTTAACCTTGTCACCTGGAAGTATTTTTATATAGTGCATACGCATCTTACCTGCGATATGACATAAGATAATATGCCCGTTTTCTAGTTCAACGCGAAATGTTGCATTTGGCAAAGCCTCAATAATCTTGCCATCTACTTCGATAACATCTGATTTAGCCATTCTAAGTCCTTCAAATTTCTCTAAGCAAGAGATAAAATTTCAGCTTTACCGTTGATAACTGCAACAGTATGCTCATAGTGTGAACCGCGTAAACCATCGGCACTGACAACATCCCATTTATTTTCTAAAATAATAGGTTTTGTATCTTTTTGACAAATCATAGGTTCTAAACAAAAAACCATTCCATTCTTTATTTTTGGTCCAGATTTTGGGTTATTTCCATCAAGATAATTCGGAATTTCTGGTTCTTCATGAGGCTTTTTACCAATCCCATGTCCACAAAAATTCCTAAGGGGAACAAAACCACGAGATACAATAAACTTCTCCATTAAATAAGAAAGTTCTTTAAATCTCATACCTTCTTTTATATTATCAATTGCATGATAAAGCGTATCTTTAGCACAAGCGATTAAAGCTTCGTCTTCTTGACTTACTTTTCCAACAGCAACTGTAATAGCAGCATCGCCAAACCAACCATCCAATTCAGTACCGATATCATAACCGATAACGTCACCTTCTTGAAGCTTATAATCAGTCGGAATACCATGAATAATTACTTGATTAAGTGAAGTACAAACAGCATTTGGAAAGCCGTAAAGACCTTTAAAAGATGGTTTGGCACCATGGGAGCGGATATAATCCTCAGCCATAGCATCAAGTTCCCTTAAAGTCATACCAACTTTTGTGTTTGCCTTGAGTAGTTCTAGCGCACCGCCAACAATTTTGTTGGCGGCTCTTAATTTTTCAATTTCATCAGATTTTCTAAGCGCAATGGCCATTTCTATAAACCAACCGCACTTAGAGTTTCATATTTACTCATATAAACCTGAGCTTCAATCTTTCTCATAGTATCAAGTGCCACTTGAACAACGATTAACACTGCTGTTCCACCAAAGAAGAATGGAACCCCCATCCCTTTTATAATCATAAAAGGTAAAGTAGCAACCAAACCAAGGTAAAGAGCACCGGTAAAAGTCAATCTGCTGGCAGTTTCGTTTAAGAACTCTTTAGTAGCATTTCCGGTACGAATACCTGGAATAAATCCACCTTGACGCTTTAGATTGTCAGCAATATCTTTTGCATTAAATGTAATCGAAGCATAAAAGAATGCAAAGAATACAACAAATACAAAAGTTAAAAAGTTGAAAAAGTAACTATTTGGATTTAAAAAATCAGCAAAAGCCTGAATAGCCGGATTTGTGCTGCTTGATAAAATTGTCATAGGAAACATTAATATTGCACTTGCAAAGATGACCGGAATAACACCGGCTAAGTTTACTTTGATAGGAATATAATTCATAACTCTTTTATTTTGATTCTGCATCATTGTCTTTTTAGCATAAGTAATCGGGACACGACGCTCGCCAAGTTCAACGTAAATAATAACTGCTACAGTTCCCAAAATCAGTGCAAGTATTGCAATTACCGTTATAAAGCTCATAGCACCTGTGTTAACCATTGTTATTGTTTGCCCAATAGCACTTGGAATAGCTGAAACTATACCTGCAAAGATAATCAGTGAAATACCATTACCTATACCACTTTGTGTAATCTGCTCACCTATCCACATAAGTAACATTGTTCCAGCAAGCATTGAGATTGCAGAAAGTATTATAAATGTATTATGATTAACTAAAATGGCACTATTACCTGCTGGTCCTGTTAAACTTTGTAGCCCAACACTAACACCGATAGCTTGAATTAGAGTAATTACAATAGTCGCATAGCGAATAATTTGCATGTACTTAACCATACCGTCACGTTCTTTTTTCATTTGACCAAGAGGAGCGAATGTTGCAGCTAAAAGCTCCATAATAATAGAAGCAGTGATATAAGGCATAATACCAAGGGATATAATAGATAGTCTCTCGACAGCGTTTCCACTGAACATATTAAATAATCCAAGAGCATCTGCTTGATGTGAATCGAAGAATGAAGCTATAACAGCAGTATCAACGCCAGGAACTGGCACGTATGCCAGTAGGCGATAAATAAATAAAAACCCGATAGTAATAAGTATCTTATTAACTAGATTTTTATTCACAGTTATTTACCTGTAGTAGTAACGTTTTCGTCTTTAATTTTCGATGCTAAATCTTTTGCAGATGCACCTACTAATTTAACCTTAGTAACTGTCGCACTAATCTTGTGAATTTCACGGATAGATTCCATAGTGATTTCAGCTAATTCTGTAATTTCTTTGATTTTCTCAACATTGATTACATATGGTTTTACTAAGCGAGAAGTAAATCCAATCTTTGGTAATCTTCTTGCAAGTGGTTGTTGTCCACCCTCAAAGTTTCTTTTTCTACTATAACCTGTACGAGATTTTTGACCTTTTTGCCCACGAGCAGAAGTCTTACCTGTACCAGAACCTTGACCGCGGCCAACACGCTTACGATTAGCTGTTGAACCTTCGGCAGGTGTTAAATTTTCAATACCCATTTATCTATCCTTTGATACGAGACAGTGCTTCGATTGTAGCACGTACTAGTGTGTTTGGATTGTTTGAGCCAATAGATTTAGTTAGCATATCTTGAAAACCTGCAAGTTCAAGTACTGGACGAGCCGCACCACCTGAGATTAGACCAGTACCTTCTGATGCCGGTTTTAACAAAATTCTACTAGCATTATATTTATGCTCAATATCATGTGCAATTGTTGTACCTTTAATTTTAACAGTAGTTAAATTTTTAAAAGCGTTATCAACTGCTTTACGAATTGCATCTGGAACTTCTTTAGCTTTACCAACACCATATCCTACAGTACCATTTTTGTTACCGACTACGATAAGTGCAGTAAAACGAAAGCGTCTACCACCTTTTACAACTTTTGTAACACGACCAATATTTACAATTGATTCTTCAAAATCTTCTCTATTGATTTCCATCATCAGCCCCTAAAACTTAATTTCGTTAGCACGAAGTGCATCACCAAATGCAGCAATAACGCCGTGATATTGGTAACCATTACGATCAAATACAATTGAAGTGAGTCCTGCTTCTTTAAGTTTAGCAGCAAATGCCTCACCTAATGCAGCAGCACCCTCTTTGTTTGCTTTATGACCAGTTGACTTTGAGTTAAGTGCAGCTAATGTAGTTGCAGTCACATCATCAATTGCTTGTACGCTTAAATAACGATTTGAACGAAATACAGAAACACGAGGAAGTGAAACACTACCAGATATTTTTGCACGAACACGACGCTTACGCTTTAAGCGATTAGCTACTTTGCTTTTTAATACTTTTGCATTCATTTATTAATCTCCCTCCCTTATTTCTTAGAAGTCTTACCGGCTTTACGCACGATATGCTCTTCTACATACTTAACACCCTTACCTTTGTAAGGCTCTGGTGGACGGAATGAACGAATTTCAGCAGCAACTTGACCAAGAGTTTGTTTATCATGACTCTTAAGAGTAATAATATTTTTCTCTACACTTGCTTCTAAACCTTCTGGTAAATCATAGTTAATATCATGAGAAAAACCAAGCTGAAGATTAAGAACTCTACCATTTACAGCAGCACGATAACCAACACCATTTATCTCTAGCTGTCTAGCATAACCCGTCACTAAACCAGTTACAATATTAGCAGATAATGCTCTATATGTACCCCAAAATGCTCTATGAACTTTAGAATCTGATAAATTAGCAAAAGTTAAAGTATTACCTTCTATAGTGAAAGCAACATTCCCTTTTGTATCTAAATCAACACTATTTTTGCCTTTAGCAAAAGTTATAACATTTCCATTTGAACTAACATTTACATCAGCAGTAAATTCTACCGGTAATTTTCCAATTCTTGACATGTTATCTCCCTACCAAATCGTACACATAACTTCGCCACCAATGCCAAGCTCATAAGCTTTGTCATTTGATAGAACGCCATGTGATGTGCTAACAATAATAGTTCCGTAACCATTTTTAAAACGTCTAATTCCCTCTTTACCTTCGTAAACACGACGACCTGGTTTAGAGATTCTTTTCATTTCATTGATTACAGTTTTACCTGCTTCATCGTACTTAAGTACCACTTTGATAGTTTTTTTAACGCCGTCTTCAACAACATTACAACTTTCAATATAACCTTTTTCTACTAAGATATTTGCTAAAGCCTCAACACTCTTAGAGTGTACTAAAGTAGTAACATTTAATCTTCTCATACCAGCATTACGAATACGAGTTAACGCGTCCGATACTAAATCATTAATCATTTATTTTCCTTGACTGTAATTACTAAGTAAAATACCTAGTAAAAACTAATAATTAGGAGTTTCTAATTGGATAGGCTGATGCCTACCAAGAAGACTTTCTAACACCTGGGATTAATCCCTCATTTGCCATTTTTCTAAAACAAATACGACAGATTCCAAAATCACGAAGTACTGAATGTGGACGACCACAGATTTGACATCTAGTGTATCCACGTACTTTAAATTTTGGCTCTCTTGCCGCTTTTGCGATCATAGACTTCTTAGCCATTTATGCTCCCTTTAGTAAAAGGCATACCCATTTTCTCTAAAAGAGCAAAACCAGCCTTATCTGAATCAGCAGTTGTAACAACTGTTATATTCATACCATGAATTTGTGTGATTGAATCATAACTGATCTCTGGAAAAATCAATTGTTCTTGTAAACCAAAGTTATAGTTACCACGACCATCAAATCCATTTCTTGGAACACCACGGAAATCTTTTACACGAGGAAGTGCAATAGAAACCAAACGGTCTAAGAAGTTATACATGTTTTCACCACGAAGTGTAACACGTATACCAACTGGCATACCTTCACGAACTTTAAAACCTGCAACAGATTTCTTAGCTATTACAGTAGTTGCTTTTTGACCGGCAATTTTTGTAATCGTATCTTCAATGTTTTGAATAAGTTTATTATCTTTCATAGCAAAACCAGCACCAACAGAGATAATGATTTTATCTATCTGAGGAGTTTGCATAGGATTCTTAATTCCTAAATCAGCTTGTAATTCAGATTTTAAACCTAAATATTTATCTTTTAAACGAGCCATCTAATTATGCCTCCACTTTGCGTACATTTGAAACATCTATTGGCATCTCTTTATTGATATGTCCGCCTTTAGAATTTTCTTCAGTTGGTTTGATTGCTTTTTTAGCAATTTTACAACCCTCTACGATTACCTTGTTTTTCTTAGGCATTACTGCTAAAACAGTAGCCTTAGTCCCGCGGTCATCGCCAGCGATAATTTCTACAGTATCGCCCTTTTTGAAATTAAACTTTGCCATTAAACAACCTCCGGCGCAAGAGATACGATTTTCATAAATCCAGCATAACGAACTTCACGACCTATAGGCCCGAAGATACGAGTACCAATAGGCTCTCTCTTGTCATCAAGTATAACAGCTGCATTATCATCAAAACGGATAAGAGAACCATTTTCACGGTGAATCTCTTTACTTGTTCTAACGATTACAGCTTTTACAACTTTACCTTTTTTAACTTTAGCAGTTGGTGTCGCTTTTTTCACAGAAGCAACGATAACGTCACCAATTGAAGCATAACGACGCTTAGAACCGCCAAGTACCTTAATACACATAATCTCTTTTGCACCTGTATTATCAGCAACATTTAAACGAGTAAAACTTTGTATCATTACTCAGCTCCTGAAACTACAGTCTTAAGTCTAAAAGATTTAGTCTTAGATAATGGACGGCATTCTAATGCAACAATTACATCGCCCACTTTTACTTCATTACGTTCATCATGTACCAAGTACTTTTTGAAACGCTTTACAACTTTGTGGTAACGAGGATGCATTACACGACGTTCAACAACGATAGATACCGTTTTGTCGCCTGCAATTGTAACTACTTTACCTTGAATTTCACGCTTATGTGTCATCGCCGTCCCCTAGTTTGCTACTGCAGTAAGTGCAGTATTGATTCTTGCAATATCTTTTTTCGTAACAGTCAATTCATTCGTGTTAGTTAATTGCATCATCTTTTGTTTCATTTTTAAAGTAAAAAGTTCAGTCTTTTTCTCTTTAAGCATAGCTTGAAGTTCAGCTGAATTTTTATCTGCTAAATCAGAATATTTCATTGTTCATCTCCGCAGTGATTATTTTACATTTGAAAGGCAATTTGTGCATAGCAAGAGTCAATGCTTCACGAGCAAGTTCTTCTGGAACACCAGCCATTTCAAAAATTATACGACCTGGCTTAATATTCATAACCCATTGATCAACTGAACCCTTACCTTTACCCATACGAGTTTCAAGAGGTTTTGCAGTTAATGGTTTTGCTGGGAATACACGAATCCAGATCTTTCCATTTCTTTTAATGTGACGAGTAGCAGAGATACGAGCCGATTCAATTTGACGAGAATTGATACGACCGGCTTCCACAGCTTTAAAAGCAATGTCACCAAAAGCTAAATTATAGCCACTACGAGCATAACCGCGGTTACGCCCTTTCATAACTTTACGAAATTTCGTTCTTTTTGGCATCAACATAATTATTCAGCCTTTTCGCTATCGCGTCTTGGAGCACGTTTAGGACGACGAGTCTCTTTTTGTTGCTCTTCTTTTACTTCTGCAGGAATACCTTTAGTAAGTACTTCCCCTTTGAATATCCACACTTTAACACCTATACAACCATAAGTTGTATGAGCTTCAGCAAAACCATAATCAATTCTTGCACGGAATGTATGTAAAGGAACACGTCCCTCTAAATACCACTCAGTACGAGCCATTTCAGCACCGCCTAAACGACCGGAAACTGAAATTTTGATCCCCTTAGCACCAGAACGTTGTGCGCCTTGCATAACTTTCTTCATAGCGCGACGAAACGCAACACGACGCTCAAGTTGAGTAGCTACATTTTCAGCAACAAGTTGTGCTGAAGTTTGAGCTTTTTTCTCTTCTTTGATATTTATTGATATTGGCTTACCAACAAGAGTTTGAAGAGAAGTTTTAAGTTTCTCTATATCTGAACCCTTTTTACCAATAATAATACCAGGACGAGCTGCAACTACAGTAACGCGTAGTTTTTTAACAGTTCTTTCTATAATGATGTTAGCAACACCAGCATAGTAAAGCTCTTTTTTCAAATATGTACGAATCTTGTGATCTTCACCTAAATCTGCCGGAGCAGTTTTAAAGTTAGGAAACCAACGACTTTCCCAGTTACGATTGATACCAAGACGTAAACCAATAGGATTAACTTTTTGACCCATATTATTTACCCTCTACTTCTACTAATATATGTGCTGTTGGTTTTCTGATACCTGACGCCATACCACGAGCACGTGGACGGAAACGCTTAAGTACCGGACCATTGTCAACACGACATGATGTAACAACACAATCTTCAGCTTCATTACCGCTGTTAGCAACTGCAGATGCAAGTACTTTAGCAATAATCTTTGCTGCCTTATTTGGAGTAAACTCTAAAGCTGCTAATGCTTTTTCAGCATTCATACCTTGAATTTCTCTAGCAATAAGACGAGACTTGATAGGTGAAACACGGATAAATTTTAATAATGCTCTAGCCATGATTAACCTACCTTTTTCTGTACAGAACCTTTATGGCCCTTAAATGTACGAGTTGGTGCGAATTCACCTAATTTATAACCAATATGGTTTTCTGAAACATGTACAGGAACAAATTGTCGACCATTATGAACGTTAAAAGTGAAACCAATCATATCAGGTAGAACAGTACTTCTACGAGACCATGTTTTTATTGGTTTTTTGTCACCTGCTGCTTTAGCAGCAATAACTTTTTTCATTAAATGATCATCAACAAATGGACCTTTTTTTACACTTCTTGCCATTTAACTACCTCTTCGGATTAGATTTACGGCGAGTAATAATTAGTTTATCACTAGCTTTCTTACTACGAGTTTTAGCACCCTTAGTAGGTTTACCCCATGGAGTAACTGGATGACGACCTGAGTTCGTTTTACCTTCACCACCACCATGCGGGTGATCAATAGGGTTCATTGCAGAACCACGAGTTTGAGGACGAATACCCATATGACGAGAACGGCCAGCTTTTGCAATAACAATATTGCTATACTCTTCGTTACCAACAGTTCCAACAGTAGCTAAACACTCACCTAAAACTAAACGCATTTCAGACGAAGGCATACGTAGTGAAACATATTTTCCATCACGACCCATAATTTGAGCAGAAGTACCGGCAGCACGAACCATTTGTCCGCCCTTACCAACTTTTAACTCAATATTATGTACAACTGTACCAACAGGGATACTCATAAGTTTCATAGCGTTACCAGGTTTAACATCTAAACCAGACTCTGCAGAAGAAATAACATCACCTACACTTAAACCTTTAGGTTGAAGTATATATCTTTTCTCACCATCAGCATAGTTGATAAGAGCGATACGACAGTTACGGTACGGATCATATTCAATAGCAGCAACAGTACCTTCAATACCAAATTTATTTCTTTTGAAATCAATTATACGGTAAAGCTTTTTAGCACCTGCTTGTCTATGACGAGAAGTGATACGCCCATGATTGTTACGACCAGCATGAGAGTGTAATTTTACAAGTAATGAACGAACACTAGCTTTAGCTGTAATATCACCACTGTCAACATTTGTGAAAAAACGACGACTTGGTGTTGTTGGTTTATAAGTTTTTATTGCCATATTAAACCGCCAAACTTTCTATTTGTGCGCCTTCAGGTAACTTAACATAAAACTTTTTGAAGTTATTTTGTTTACCTGACACACCACGGAATTTTTTCGTTTTTCCGCTTTGATTCAATGAGTTAATATTAGTTGGAATAATTCCAAAATACTCACGAAAAACCTCTTTAAGACCTGTTTTTGTCATACGAGGAGATGTTTGAACAACTATCACACCATCTTCTTGCATACCTAGAGTCTTCTCTGTATATAATATAGACTTAATATCTGTAATATCTGCCATTACTTAGCCTCGCTTGTCAGAGTTTCCCATACCGCTTTTTCGATCACAATTGAACGATAATTTGCAGCTAAGAAAGCATTTAACTCATTAGATTCAATTACATATGAAGCAGCGATATTCTCAAACGCTAAATATGTTTGTTCATCTAAAATAGATTTAACTATAAGTACATCTCTCTGGTTAATTTGCTTGAATATTACGTTAGCATCTTTAGTTTTACCAGATGCAACTTCAAGAGAATCAACTATAAATAATGTACCGTTTTGAGCATGTTCATTTAAAGCAAAGTGTAAAGCAAGTTTTTTCTGCTTTTTATTTACTTTTTGATCATAGTTACGGTTGTTACTTGGACCAAACGCTTTTCCACCACCTACGAAAATAGGAGAACGACGAGAACCGGCACGAGCACGCCCGCCACCTTTTTGAGCCCATGGTTTTTTACCACCGCCTCTAACTTGTGAACGTGTTAAAGCAGATGCACTGTTAGCACGCATTGCTGCCTGTGCTGATTTAACATATAGGTACAAGTTATGAGGATTGATTCCAGAAAAACTCTCTGGTAATGCTAACTCAGAAGCTTTTTCCATTTTTTCATTTAGAATAATTGCGCTCATTATTTAGCTACCTTTACACGACCTAAAGCACCGTTAGCCCCAGAAACTGAACCAATAACCACAAGGATTTTGTTTTCAGCATCGTAAGATACGATCTCATTTTTAACACTAATTTGTGTATTTCCATATTGTCCAGGCATTTTCTTACCCTTCATTACACGACCTGGCCATTCAGCATTACCGATTGAACCTGTTCTACGACCAAATCTATGACCGTGCTCAGCAGGACCACCACCAAAGTTCCAACGTACCATTGCCCCAGTAAAACCGCGACCTTTAGTGTTGAAAGTAGTTTTTAACTTGCTAGCATTTGCTAAAGGAGTAAAATCTATATCACCAGCTTCAGTGTTTGCTACTGTTATTGTAACAAAACGGTTGAACTCAGATGGAAGATTGTACTTCTTTTGCTGACCTTCGATTGACTTATTCATTTTTTTACCGCTATTGTAAGCAACAATTGCAGTACCTTCATTAACTTCACAGACTTTAGCATCAAGAACTCTTAAAAGAGTAACAGGCTTACTAGGAACTGTGATAGTACGGCTCATGCCGATTTTTTCAACAATATATTCCATGACCTCTCCTACTTATCCATAGAGCGAACTTCAACGTCCACTTCAGGTGCAAGATCAAGTTTCATTAGAGAATCTACAGTCTCAGGCGTAGCCGAAACAATGTCTATAACTCTAGCGTGCATACGAATTTCAAATTGCTCACGTGCTTTTTTGTTAACGTGAACAGATTTTAAAACTGTATATTTACGAATCTTTGTTGGCAAAGGTATTGGACCACGAATTGCAGCACCTGTACGCTTTACAGCCTCAACTATTGATGCAACTGATCTATCGAGTACACGATGATCGTAAGCTTTCAATTTTAAACGAATTTTTTCCATGTTTTTCCTTCTAAAGAACTCGTCAGGTCTAGCCTAACTATATTAAGGGAGCGGAATTGTATCCAAAGAAACTCTAATATCCAAGGTTTTAGGGCACAAAAAGTGAAATATCTATAAATTTATTTCCTTTTAATAAGGAAGTGGTAAAATTGCGATATTCAATTATTAGGAAAATTTATGGATATCTTGCTTGAGGAATTTTATAAAACAGATTTAAATCTGGAAAAGTATCACCAAAGAAAAGTATTTTTGGATGAAAGAAGCTATCAAATAAATGGAATCACCCAAAGCGGAAAGACCAAACTTGTTAAGAACTATCTTCACTCACTTAAAAAAAATTCTTATTTGTATATTGACTGCAGTGACATTAGAATTGATATAAAAGAATTAAATAAAAATCTTTCCCTCTTTTGTAACAGAAATAAAATCGATGTGCTTGTTCTTGACAACTATGTTAACAATATAGAATTTGTAAATGTGTCACAACTGATTATATGCTCTCAAATGCACTATGATGTAGAATTTTTGGAGACCATCTGGCTCTACCCTTTGGATTATGAAGAGTTTTTAGCGTATGAACATAAATACGATTCCAGTGCGCTGAACCATTTTTTTAAACTTGGCGGTTTGCCTTCCATGCATAAAGTCAATGCTGATGAAAGAAACATGTACATTCAAAAAGCACTTAAATACACACTTAGTGAGATAGAATTTGACATCCTATGCTTTTGCGCAAAAATGGTTTCTCAAAAGGTTTCTCCTTACACTATATATGAAAGGCTGAAACTAACTAGAAAGATATCAAAAGATAAACTGTATAAATCGTATGAGCAGCTTCTTGAAAAAAGGTATATTCATGAACTGGAAAAAATTGATAAGCCAAAAGCTACAAAAAAACTTTACCTTTGTGACATATCTTTAAAAGCTGCACTTACTGTTGATAAACATTTTGGTCGACTATTTGAGAATATGATATATTTAGAACTCTTAAAGTCAGGTATTGAATGTTACTATGATGATGGGATTGACTTTTACATTCCTCATTCAGAAGAGGTATTACTTGCCATGCCTTTTACAGACGAGAGAGCACTCTTTAAAAAAATCGAGCAGATAGAAGCTTTTATCTTTACACAGCAAGTGAAAAAAGTTACAATAATTACGATGAATCTTGAAGGTGGCATATCCCATCCTTTCTCAAAGGTTGAGATGATTCCATTTGATATATGGGCTTTGGGGGATTAAAATGAATAAACTTTGCGGAATAGATGAGGCAGGTCGCGGACCGATTGCCGGAGATTTAGTTATGGCTGGATGTATCTTGCACTCACATGTAGATGGATTAAACGATTCAAAAAAACTCAGTGAAAAAAAGAGAGAATCTCTTTATGCAGAGATAGTTAAGAACTCCACTTACCATATTGTAAAATTTTCCCCTAGGCAGATTGATGATGAGGGCATTTCTAAATGTCTTTCTTCGGGGCTTAAAGAGATTATGCAGAATTTGACATGTGAAGAGTACCTTTTTGATGGCAATACCACTTTTGGGGTCAAAGGTTTACAAACCATGGTAAAAGCTGACGGAAAAGTTCCACAAGTCAGCGCAGCTTCCATTCTGGCAAAAGTAACACATGACAGAGATATACTAAAAGAAGCGATTAAGTATCCGGAGTATCAGTTTGAAAAGCATAAGGGTTACGGAACAGCCTTACATGTAGAGATGATTAAAAAATACGGATATTGTGAGCTTCATCGAAGAAGCTATAAACTCAAAGCTCTAGAGCCAACACTTTTTTAATATGGGCAAGACCCATATACTTTTTATGAAGCGGCATTAATTGCCAGTTGTGCCATTTTTGCCATGTAATCCTCTATTTTCAACTCTGAATCCAATGCTTTTTTCAACTCATTGATGAAATACTCTTTCGTTCGCTCATCTGCAATATTGAAAGTATAAAGCACCCATTCAACATTGAGTTGGAGTTTTTCATCATTTTGTGTAACCTCAAATGTACGGTAAAGGTTAATATCCGTATCACTGACCAAATCTAAAACTTCCAGGTAAAACGGGCTCACATCATAATTTATCAAAACCTCTAAATCTTTCAAAGGGATAGAAGCATCGCTCTCTGCGAGTTCATTCTGACCAATAATCAGTGCATCACCGATTACAATCTGCTCACCGATAAAGTATGGTCTTTTTTTAAGAGACAACGCATTAGCATCACTATGTATTATATGTCGATTCAGTCCTGCCATCTCATCTGTCAGAATGGAGTTAAAAAAACTATAAATAGTATTTGCTTTTATATCCAGATCCAGTTCTTCTATACTTTGTGTTCTAGGGTTTACTGATATTACTCTCATTAAAAACTCTCCAAAAGAATTACGTTTACATAAGTGCCTTTTTCAAGGTTACCGTCATCTTCGCCGGTAACCATCAGTGCACTGGAGTTTAAAAGGTTTGTTAAAATTGCTGAACTTCCAACCTTTTTACCTTCAAAATCTACAAAATATTCTCCATCTTCTACACTCACATTACATGCTGTAAATTCGGTCAGCCTACTTCTTTTTTTAAAATCTTCACTCAGTTTTGCTGCTACCGTTGTGTACGCTTTATCACGACCCAACATTTTAGCTACAAGCGGAAGTGCATAAAGAATAGCTGTGACCGTTGAAGAGTAGGCAAATCCCGGAAGCGCTAAAATAAACTTGTTCTCCCTTGAAGCTACCAAAATATGTTTTCCCGGTTTTATAGCTACACCTTTGTAAACAATCTCAGCGCCAAGACGGGGAACAATATCTTTTACAAAATCAAAGTCACCTACACTGACTCCGCCGGTACTCACCAAAATATCAGCGCTAGAGAGAGCATTTTCAAACGTTTGCATGATGGAGTCTCTGTCATCTCCGACCGTTCCAAGCTGAATGACCTCAGCCCCAGCCTGTTCAAACAGAGCACCTAGTGTATAGTTGTTTGAACTTCTTATCTGTGCCGGGTTGTCACTCTCAACACCTAAATCTAAAATCTCACTTCCTGTTGCTATCACTGCCACACGGGGACGAAGTGCAACTTTCACCATCACTTTGTTCAGCCCTGCCAATACACCGACTTGTGCAAAACCTATCTTTGTTCCTTTTTTTATCAGGATATCTCCTGCCTTGTAACCTTCCCCTATCGGACGAACGGATGAGCCAAAAGGAACTGCCTCTTCTATAAATATTTTGCCGTCTTGTACTCTTACATTTTCTATCTGGATTAAAGTATCGCTTCCCTCTGGCATTTTAGAACCGGTAAAAGTTTTAATACATTCACCCGAAGAGAGTACTCTTTGTTCATCGCTTCCCGCTGGATTCGTTCCTAAAATCTCTATGCTTTCATTATCTAAATCAGAATGTAAAACAGCATATCCATCCATAGATGCTGTGGCGAACTGCGGGTCGTTATATTTTGCGACTATATCTTCTGCCAAAATTCTGCCAAGCGAAGAGCTTAGTGCAACATTTTCACTTCTTGTATTGTTTACATGCAATAAATCCAGCATATTCTGGCTTGTTTCATAAGAGAGCAATTTCACTTTTTAACTCCTAGTATTCCGCTGCCTTTTATAGCAGTTGACCTGTCACTTGCATAAATTCTTTGTCCATCTTTCAGGTCATACTTCCAAATAGGGGCAGACGCTTTAAAATCTTCAACAAATTCATCAATAAACTCCAGTGCAACTCTGCGTTTTGGAGAGAAAACTGCAGCGATGTAAGAGGATTCATGGAGCATGACATCTCCACGACTGTGAGCCATTTTAATAATCGCTCCCTTCGCTCGGGCTTTTTCCTGCCAAGCTTCAAACCAACGTTCTAAAATAGGCTCATATATATCAAAACTCAGCCCACTTATCCCATCTTCACTTCGAACAGTTCCGACAAAAGGGATGTAAGCACCATAATTGCTGTTAGCTTCTTCGTCGTACCAATCTTTTAAAATTTTGGATACATTTAATGCACCATCATATAAATAAAGCACTACTCACCCTCCGCAAACTGGTGGCAATAAAGAAACTTTATCTCCATCTTTCAATGCAACATCCAATGAGTTCACAAGCATATCATTGACTGCTACGGCAGAATTCTCGAGCCACTCGGCTATCTCTTTGTCTTGCTGTAAAATGTCTGCTAATTGTTCTAAATTTGTTATTTCTATCTCTAATGATTCTTTTTGAATTGGACCTAAAAATTCTACTCTTACCAAAATAGACACCTTTCTCTGTTTTTATTGAAGCGATTATATCAAAATAAGCTAATAGATGTATAATTGCATTCAATAATATATGGAGAATAAAGCTTGGTTTTTGGAAAAATTGAATATTTAAATCTTTTGCCTTTTCATGTTTTTATGAAAAGATTTACCTCAAATTCTGGGCAGAGTATGAGTATGAACTACAAAAGAGGAGTTCCTTCAAAAATCAATAAAGACTTCTTATCCAGAAGGGTCGATGCAGCTTTCATCTCAAGTGTAAAGGCGAGAAAACATCAACATGTAAATTTAGGGATTATTGCTAAAAAAGAAGTTCGCAGTGTTTTGATAATTCCAAATAACGATAATGTCACTGATACAGAATCAGCAACTTCAAATGTCTTGGCTCGTGTTTTAAACATAAAGGGGGAAGTTCTCATAGGCGATAAAGCCCTGAGATATTATTTGCAAAACAAACCAAATATTGACTTGGCCCAAGAATGGAACATCAAACATAATCTGCCATTTGTTTTCGCCCTGCTTTGCTATCATAAAGACAAAATACTCTACAAAAAAATTCAAGCAAACTTTTTAAAACAAAAAATTAAAATTCCTCAGTACATCTTAAAAGAGGCTTCAACCAGAACCAACATATCAGGAGTTGATATACTCAGCTATTTGCAATTCATCTCTTATCGGCTAGACAAAAAAGCTCAACTAGGTCTTAAGAAGTTTTATAAAGAAGTACAAAGAATAAAATAATAAGTTATCCAATACGTCTAAAATTATTTAACTCTTTTTTTCAACTCTTTTTTATAAGCTTTCATGTCAAAATCTTTTATAGTTGAAGAGCCTGTATCAATGGCAGATTGAGCCACTGCACTTGAAACCTCAACCACAAGTCTTTTATCAAAAGGAGTCGGGATGATATAGTCTCTGCCAAACTCAAGTTTTCTCCCATAAAGTTCACTTAAATATTGGGGTACTTCCTCTTGAGCCAGTTTTGCCAAGGCATTGGCAGCTGCTACCTTCATCTCTGTGTTTATCTTTCTAGCACGAACATCCATCGCACCTCTAAAAATAAAAGGAAAACCTAAAACATTATTTACCTGATTTGCAAAATCACTTCTGCCTGTCGCTATGATAGCATCAGGTCTTGCTTGTTTCACATCTTCAGGATAAATCTCTGGAGTCGGATTTGCAAGAGTAAAAACTATAGGGTCTGGAGCCATAGCCTTGATATCTTCAAGAGTAAAAGTTCCAGGGCGGGAAAGTCCGACAACAACATCGGCAGATTTAAAAACTTCAGAGTGTGATAGATATTTTGGAGCACTAAATTCTCTTTTATACTCGTTTAAATCACTTCTTCCATTATGTACAACACCTTTTGAGTCAATCATATAAATTTCTCTCACACCTAAATGTTTATAAAGTCTTGCACAAGAAATTGCAGCAGCACCAGCTCCAACTACCACTAACTTTAAATCTTCTATTCGTCTATGAGTGATTTTACAGGCATTGATAATAGCGGCTGCTGAGATAACAGCTGTTCCATGCTGGTCGTCATGCATAACAGGGATATCAAGTTCTTCAACAAGTCGTCTCTCAATCTCAAAACACTCGGGAGATTTTATATCTTCTAAATTAATACCGCCAAAAGTAGGAGCGATTGCAGCTACGACAGAACAAAATCTGTCTATACTCTCAGTATCAACTTCTATATCAAAACTGTCAAGTCCGGAGAATGTCTTAAACAGTACACCTTTTCCTTCCATAACCGGCTTAGAAGCAAGTGCTCCAATGTTGCCAAGTCCTAAGACAGCAGTTCCATTGGAAATAACAGCTACAAGATTGCTTTTTGCTGTATATTTGTAAGCATCTTCAGGATTTTTTTCTATAGCCAAACATGGAACAGCAACACCAGGCGTATAAGCCATACTCAAATCTTTTTGAGTTGCTACCGACTTTGTTGTTTCAACCGAAATCTTTCCAGGTTGTGGAAATTGATGATAATCAAGTGCTTCTTGATCTGTAACTGTTATTTTTGCCATTGGATTTATTCCTAAGTTATTTTTTTGGAATTATAGCTAAGATTAATAAATATATTTTATTTGATATAATACGAGAAAAAGTGATGGTATGGAAATAACTCTGCTCATAAAATCCGTTCTAGGATTAATTTTCCTTTTAGGGGTTTTAATTTTTTTAATGCTTATCCCATCAAGAAATAAAAAAAAGCATCAAAAACAAAAAACACTTAAAAAGCATACAGCTAAAACCCCTGCAATCGATCCAATGAAAACAGATTTAGAGTCCCTCATAAAAATTATAAAAGATAAAAAATCAGATAAACATAAACTCAAAGAAGCTCTTGAATTGATTATCAAATACCATGGAAATATACACAAAAAACTCGGCTTAAGAGCACATCCTGATTTTGAAATATACAAAGATATTTTAATGACTATCTGCCGTCATCCTCATACCAATAAACATCTGATACTCTATATAGATAGAAATTTGGCTGAATTAAATCCAGATTACAAATCAAACATAAATGATGCTCTGACAAAAGGGCTGAACTCAAGAGGACTTTAATACAAAAATCTACCCTCCGCACCCGCGGCATTTATTTTATTTAAAAAATTTCGATACACTTCCGACACTAAAAAAAGTATACTACTATATATAGGAAAACTATTTGAACTTAATTATCGTCGAATCACCCGCTAAAGCAAAGACCATAAAGAACTTTTTAGGTAAAGATTATGAGGTCATTGCTTCTAAAGGGCATATCAGAGATTTGCCAAAATCTCGTTTTGGAATTGCTATAGATGAAGAAACAAATCATCTCGTACCAACTTACAGCGTAGCAAAAGAAAATGCCGCAACCGTCAAAGAAATCAATGCATTGGCAAAAAAAGCTGATACTATATATATCGCAACCGATGAGGATCGCGAGGGTGAAGCTATAGGCTGGCACATTGCACATGCGATAAAAAGAGACCCGGAAGAACTTCCCCGTATTGTTTTTCATGAGATAACAAAGACTGCTATAAACCATGCACTGGAGAATTCCCGCAAGATTGACATGGACATGGTAAATGCGCAACAAGCCCGCCGTTTACTCGACCGTGTTGTTGGATACAAACTCTCCCCGCTTCTAAGTTCAAAGATTCAAAAAGGGCTCTCAGGCGGTCGTGTTCAATCTTCTACTCTCAAGCTGGTTGTTGACAGAGAACGGGAAATTAAAGCTTTTATACCTGAAGAATACTGGACTATAGACACTCTGTTCAAAAAAGATATTGAAGCAAACTTGATTATCTATGATGACAAAAAAATGTCAAAACTCTCAATTGCAAACACGGATGAAGCACATGCAATAGTAAAAAATGTACAAGCTGACTCTTTTGTTATTTCTCAAATAGAAACGAAACAAAGAAAAAGTTCAACTCCGCCGCCTTTTATGACTTCAACTTTGCAACAAACAGCATCAAGTAAACTGGGGTTTACTCCTAAAAAAACTATGATGGTGGCTCAAAGTCTTTATGAGGGTGTAAAAACTCCGGATGGAACTTCGGGTGTTATTACCTACATGAGAACAGATTCACTTAACATGGCACACGAAGCTGTTGAGGCTGTCAGGACAAAAATTTTAAACAGATTTGGTGCAAAATATTTGCCGGATGAACCGAAAGTTTATGCTAAAAAAACAAAAGGTGCACAAGAGGCGCACGAGGCGATTCGCCCTACTATGCTTGACTTTACACCTGAAATTGCACAGAAATTTTTAAAAGCTGATGAGATTAAACTCTACCGTCTTATCTATGAGCGATTTATGTCCTGTCAAATGAATGATGCGCTTTTTGAGCAGCAAAGCATCACTTTTGTAGGTGAAACAAGCACATTCAAAGCAAGCGGCAGGAAGCTATTATTTGACGGTTTTTATGCCCTAACCGGAACCGAAGACAAAGACAAACTTCTTCCGACTCTCAAAGAGGGTGAAAAAATCGAGATTCAAAGCATAAAACCGGAGCAGCATTTCACAGAGCCGCCTGCTAGATATTCGGAAGCTTCTTTGATTAAAAAACTTGAATCAGAAGGAATTGGCCGTCCATCTACTTATGCTCCGACAGTTGCTACTTTAAGCGGACGTACTTATGTGACTATAGAAAAAAAGCAGATTATCCCGACTGAGATAGCTTTTACTGTAATAGACATTTTAGAGAAAAACTTTGCCAATATAGTAGACGTATCTTTTACAGCGAACATGGAAGAAAAACTCGATGAAGTTGCTGAAGGCGATGTAGATTGGCAGAAGCTCTTAAGTGATTTCTACTTCCCTTTTATGGAGCAGATTGAAGAAGGTAAAGAAAAAATAGTATCTTTAAAAACAGCTACACCGCTTGGAAGAAAGTGCCCAAAATGTGATTCAGAACTTCTACTTCGTTCAGGCAGATTTGGAAACTTTGTAGCTTGCAGCGGATTTCCTAAATGTAAATACACAGAACAGGTTGATGAAGACGGAAACAAAGTAGAAGTTAAAGTTGAGACATCAGATGAGAAGTGTGAAAAATGCGGCAAAGATATGATTGTAAAAAATGGTCGCAACGGAAAATTTTTAGCATGCAGCGGATATCCTGAGTGTAAAAACACTAAGAGTATGGAAGGTGGCGAAACTAAAACTTCAGAGATTCCTTGTCCTGATTGTGGCGGAAAACTTGTTTGGAAAGAATCTCGTCGTGGAGCTTTTTGGGGATGTGAAAATTATCCTACATGTAAATTTATCAGTAAATTTGAGCCGACAACTATAAAATGTAAAGAAGATGGATGTAATGGCGTTGTTGCCGAGAGAGTATATAGAAACAAAGATGTTTATGAGTGTGTTAAGTGTAAAGCCAGAACTCCCAGAGAAGTGAGCTGAGTTATGTTCAAACAAAGTCTACTTAGTTCAAAGCTCGATAAAGTAGCAAAAGAATAGTCATGAAAATAGGCATCATTTCAGATACGCATACGAAAGTCAAAAAAGCTAAAGAAGCTATAGATATGCTAAAGAATGAAGGTGCAGAGTTTATAATCCATGCCGGAGATATAGTAGAACTTGAAGTGCTGGAATTACTTAAAAATTCTTCCCTTAGATATGTTGCCGTGTACGGCAATAACGATGCCCATTTGTGCGAACATCATCAAAAGTATAACCTAGTTCAAGAACCTCACTATTTTAAACTGGCAAACACTCAGTTTAAACTCATGCATCTCCCTTTTCACTTGAATGCCGATAGTGAAGTGATTATATTTGGTCATACACATGAGTTCTCAGAGGACTTCACTGCAAACGGAACTCTCTACTTAAATCCCGGAGAGAGCTGCGCTCGAAACAAACCATTTTCTGAATGTGCTATGCTTGAAGTTGCAGATGATAAATTTCTGCTAACCTACTATACAAAAAAAGAAAAAGATTTAAAATTCAAGTATAAAAACTTTTCTTATCAGAGGATGAAAAATGATGAATGAAGAGATATTTTTATGTTCAATCTGCAATATAAACAGCGGAACATGTAACGAAGATTGTAAGTTTTGCTCTCAAAGTGTCAGATACAAAGCTGACATCGCACGATACAAACAAAAACCTATGGATGCAATCTTACAAGAAGCAATAACTGCCAGAGATAACGGAGCTCTAGGCTTTTGCCTTGTTACAGCCGATAAAGGAATAACTGATAAAACTTTAAAATTTGTTTGTGACGTAGCTAAAGAAGTCACAAAAGTCGCACCAGAGCTTAGACTTATTGCATGTAACGGAACTGCCACTGTAGAGCAGCTTTTAGTTTTAAAAGATGCCGGCATCAAAGCCTATAATCACAACTTGGAAACATCGAGAGGTTTTTATCCTCAAATCTGTACAACGCATCCTTGGGATGAAAGATATGAGACTTGTCAAAATGTAAATGAAGCCGGTTTGGTTCTGATAACCGGCGGTATATTCGGTCTTGGCGAAACGCAGGAAGACAGAATCTCAATGCTCGAAGCACTCAACTCTCTAAATCCTACATCCGTGCCCATAAACTTTTATCACCACAATGAAGCTTTGGAATTACAACCGAATCCTCTAAGTGTTGATGAAGCCTTAGAACTTGTAAAGCTGACAAGAGAAACCATTCCAAATGCCCAGCGTATTATGGTCGCAGGCGGAAGAGAACTGATGTTTGGACAAAGACAGGAAGAAATCTTTGCCTACGGTGCCAATTCAATAGTAATTGGAAATTATTTAACAACAAATGGCAGAGTTATGAGTAAAGATTTGGAGATGTTAAAATCTTTAAATCTTGAAGTCGCCAAAAAAGTAAAATAAATGATAAACGAAAATGTTGTTTTAATAACTACTATTTCATTGATAATTATCTTTTCTCCATTTTTTGCAAAACGGTTAAAACTTCCTACAACTCCGATAGAGATTATACTGGGTTCAATTTTTGGATATATCGGTTTTTTACATGACGAGCACCTTTTTAATATAGTTGCCGAATTTGGTTTTTTGTATCTGATGTTTATAGCGGGAACTGAGATCAATCTCAAAAATGTTATAAAAACTCCTGCTCATATCATGAAAAAAGTGCTCCTTTACACCTTTATTCTTTACGCATTTTCCATTGCTTTATCGTTTTATCTGGATCTTGGGAAAATCTTTATTGTACTGTTACCGCTTATTTCTGTCGGACTTATTGCAACCCTTTCAAAAGAGTACGGCAAAACTCCGTGGCTTACACTTTCTATGACTGCCGGCGGAGTAGGAGAAGTTGTCAGTATCGGTCTTTTAACCATAACATCGGCAGCACTGCAATCAGGCTTCGGACTGGGACTTTTAAAAACTATATCTGCGCTGATAATGTTTTTGATTTTTATGTTTATTTTATTTCGTGTCATGCAGCTTTTATTTTGGTGGTTTCCAGAAGTCTCAACTGCACTCATGCCTCATAAGGACAATAAAGAACAGGACATAAGATTATCTATGGGAATATTTTTTCTGCTTGTCGGTGCAATGCTGTACTTAAATCTAGAGCTTGCCTTTGGAGCTTTTCTTGCAGGTATCTTTATACCGACATTTTTTGAGCACAAACACGAATTACCGGAAAAATTGGCATCTTATGGTTTTGGATTTTTAATACCAATCTTTTTTATCCATATCGGGACTTCATTTCATCTAGATGCACTGGAAATGGATGGACTGATAGCGAAAGCTGTAATTATTGCACTTGCTATGATTGCTATGAGGGTACTGGCTTCCTTGGTTTTTATAAAGCAGCTTGGACTGATTGATTCTATCCTTATGGGACTTAGCCACTCCATGCCATTAACCCTGCTTATTGCAATGGCGACACTTGCATACAATGCACAATCTATAAACAACCTTCACTATTATGCTTTTATTCTAGCTGCACTTTTTCAGGTTATAAGCGTTATGATCACCATAAAACTTATAAATAACTATAAAATAAAAAAAGAAGAAGAAAAACAAAATTTGGTATAATGTGTTAAAATAATTTAATTGTAGGGGAGGGTGACAGATGTCTCGTTCTGTTTTAATACAACTTGCCCGTGATTCAATTCAAGAAGTTTTAGAAGCAAAAAGAACTATAGATAAAGCTACTCTGCTTAGTAAACATCCTCTTTTAAATGAAAAAATAGCTGCAACCGTAAACATCTATCTTGAAAACAAGTTAAGAGGTTCATCAACTTCTTCATCTGCTACAAATTCATTGATAGAAGAGATTATTTACAATGCTAAGAAGTCAGCGTTTGAAGATAAAAACTTTACCCCTCTCACAACTTCAGAATATCTTAGCTGCGAAGTTGAGATACTGCTCACAACACCCGATGGTGTTATAAGCGAAAAAGACAAATCTATTTTAGCAACGCATAAAATCTAAATCTTGCCTTCGATATGACAGGCAATCGCATACCCGTGATTAAGTCCAAGAGCTATACTTCCCCCTGATTCTTGCGTAATATCTCCAGCTACAAAAATACCTTTAATATTTGTTTCATAGTTATCATCATGTACAGGCTTTCCGTCAACTTCTTCTATACCCGAACTTGCTAAAAAAGCACTCGGAGTCGTTCCCCCGATAGCATAAATGACTCTATCAAAAAGCTCCGGCTCTATCTCGTTGAACATAACTTTTACTTTGCCATTATCTTCTTCTAAACCATCAATATTAACGCCCAATATCGCCCTGACTTCTTTGTTCTCAATCGCACTTGATATATTGGTCTGGTTTGTAGGATTTGCCCGCATAAATGTTTCTTGTCTGTAACAGATAGAAACATCATTTTTATCACTCAAGTCAACTGCATATTCAACAGCACTGTCTCCGCCGCCGACGATAAGAACTTTTTCATTTCCCACACAGCTGTCTAAAGTATAGGCTACCTGCTTTTTAATTGAAGGCGGTATTTTGTAGCTTGGCTTATTTGGTTTGCCCATCCTGCCTATCGTTACAACTACATTTTTAGCTATGATGCTTTTGCCGGCCATAAAGACTTCAAAAAACGGTTCTCCGGATTCATCTTCTTTTTTTTCGATGCTTTGTACTTCCACATGTGTTTTAAGTTCAACGGAGTGGTGTGCGATTATTTGATCAAAAAAATCTAAAGTTGTCTCTTTCGTTCCATCTACAAAATAAATTCTTCCATCAAGCTCAACTTTTTGACCTTTCCAGTCTACATCCACACGTTTGTTATCTTTGTAATATTTTCTTATTGTTGAGTTGTGACTTACATCTTTTTCCAGTAAAATAATATTCCTGATACCTTGTAAATAGCTCTCAACTGCTGTCGCTATGCCAGCTGGTCCAGCCCCTATAATTGCTAAGTTGTACATGTGATTCATATTATCTCCTATTACGAGTACTTGTTAAGGAAAAAGTTTAGCATAATTTTAAAACTATATTGCATTATTCGAAATAATTATTATATACTTGTAATATGTATTATGTAATTAAACGAAATAAAGATATTCCAATGTCCTGTTTTTTAGGTTTTCAGGTACCTAAATATATTGCAATAAAAAATAGCGATAATGTAATTTTTGAATTTACCAAAGATGGAAAAACACAAAGAAAATGGGTTAAAAAAGATGAGATTGTTTTACTAACGGAAGATAAATCCTTTTTTCTTAAAACAATGAAGAAATTCAGAAATGTTCAAGAAACTCAACAAAAACTTGTTGATGAAGCTCAAGCGCAGCTTAACGCTAGCATGGAGACATTTGCAGAAACTGTAAATGCCGAGCTAGATGAGTTTGAGCATATTAAAGATTCAACTGATGTTCCATGTATACTAAAAGACTTGTAGTTATCCCAAATTTTGAGGAAATTTTGTCATAAACTTTTGTAGTTTTGGAGCGATTACAACTTGACAATACCCTTGTGAAGAGTTTAAGTTGTAATAGTTTTGATGATAAGCTTCAGCAGGATAAACCTCACCCAATAGACTCACTTCTGTAACTATTTTTTCACTGTAGTTTTTTTGAGCCTTATCAATAGCCTTTAAAATAAGCTCTTTTTCTTCATCACTGTCATAATAAACAACTGAGCGGTACTGAGTCCCTTTATCTGCACCCTGAGCATTGAGTGTTGTCGGATTATGAACTGCAAAAAATATATCTAAAAGCTCACTCAAACTAACCACATCTGCGTCATATGCTATATCGATTATCTCTGCATGTCCGGTCGCTCCCGTGCAAACATTTTCATAAGTCGGGTTAGCTCTTTTCCCCCCTGTATATCCGCTCACAACGGACAATACACCTTTCACATTTACAAAGACTGCCTCGGTACACCAGAAACATCCGCCGCCTAATACTACTCTTTTTTTTGTCATGACAACTCCTTTAATTGATTGTACATTTTTTCCATATATGGAATTTTAATATCGCGTATTTTAGCCTCATTTATTACAAAACCGCTTAATGTTTCAAGCTCGTTTCTTTTTTTATTTACAAAATCAAGATGCATGGAAGTGGATGAATCATAAGGCAGACCTTTTGCAATATCCAAAGCTTTTTGAACCTCATCAAAAATCTCAATCCCCTCTGCATGTGCGACATTTGCTATCTCGTTCAAGAGAGCTTTTACCTCGTCATAATGATGCTCGTAAACATAGCCTATACTTTTGTCATAATAGCTGGTTAGTGTTGCAAAAGCTGAGATAAATATGTACTTTTTCCAAATATCTGTTTTAATGTCTCCAGAGATTTTCGCACGCAAACCTGCTTCGTCAAAAACATCTTTTACTACAGCTCCCGCTCTATCATTTCCACCCAAGACAGCAGCAAAAACTTTCCCTTTTTTACGGATTACCCCAGCTTCTTCTATGTGAGAAAGGATATAAACACAAGCATCCAAAACTGTACATGTACTCAGTTCTCGTAACTCATCACCATGAGACACTCCGTTTGCAAAACTCAGCACAATCGTTTGAGCGTTCACATGTGAAGAGATAGCTTGATACGACTCTTTTAAATCATAACTCTTTATACAAAACAGAACAATATCAAAATGGCCGTCCGCTTCATCTAAAGTTCTTGCTTCTAATGCCGCACTCCACGAGTTTTCATCTTCAATGATTTTAAGACCACTCTCTTGAATCTTCTGCAAATGCTCGCCTCTTGCAAAACCTACCACTTCATGAGAAGTTTTTGCCAAATTCGCCGCTATATAACCGCCTACTCCGCCAAGACCTACAACTGCAATTCTCATGCTTTATCTTTATCGTAAAATTTTCTTAACTCATCTAAAGAAAGCGGTTTGGAGTAGTAATACCCTTGAACCTCATCGCACTCAATAGTTTGTAAAAACTCCAATTGTTCCCGAGTTTCAACGCCTTCTGCTGTTATCTGAAGATGAAATGTTTTAGCAAGAGCTACAATAACTTTTACGATTGAAACACTATTATCTGAATCTGGAAGATTATCTACAAATGATTTATCAATTTTCAAACGGGTTACCGGCAGTTTTTGCAAATAGCTCAAAGAAGAAAAACCTGTTCCAAAATCATCAATTGCTAAACCTATACCCATATCTCTAAACCCTTGAAGTATTTCTAAGTTTCTTGTATCGTTTGTAGCAATAAAGCTCTCTGTTATTTCTAACTCTATCTTTTGTGCTTGTATCCCAGTTTTTGCTATTGCCTGAGTAATCATATTCATCAGATTTTCATCTTCCAGTTGTACACTTGAGACATTTATGCTGATCTCTTCGAGAATATATCCCTCATGGTGAAGTTTCATAAAATCGCTGCATGCTTGTTCTACTATCCACTTTCCAAGTTTTACAATCATTTTGGTTTCTTCAGCCAATGTTATAAATTTGTCTGGTCCAACAAAACCAAACTTAGAGCTATTCCATCTTACCAATGCCTCTATTGCAACTATTTTACCTGTTTTCGTTGAGATTTTTGGTTGATAAAAAAGTAAAAATTCATCACATGTTTTTATAGCTTCCCTTAATGTAGCAATCCAGTCCAAGCGTTCTTCAAGTTGCTGGGATAAATTTTTTGAGAAAAAACTAAAACTATTTTTTCCCTTATGCTTCGCTTGGTACATAGCCAAATCTACATTTTTGATTAAAGCCACACTATCTTCACCATCATCAGGGTACAGTACTGCACCAATACTTCCAGTAGATTTGACCTCATAATCATAACAAGCAAAAGGGTGTTGAAAAATACTTAATATTTTTTGTATAATAGTTTCAACTTCTAAAGTGCCCGTAATATCTTCAATAAGCACATAGAATTCATCTCCTCCAACGCGGGCAAGAGTGTCTATATCTCTTAAACTTGCACTCAATTGCTTTGCAACTTCCTGAAGTAATTGATCTCCAACTTCATGTCCTAAAGAGTTATTTAATTCTTTGAATTCATCTAAGTCTATATATAAAATCGCTACTTTTCTTTTATGAAGATTTGCGTGTTTCATAGCATGCTCGAGTTTTTTCGTAAATAAGATACGATTTGGCAAATCAGTGAGCGGGTCATGAAGAGATAAATATTCCAAGTTTTCTTTGGATTTTTGTAAATCAGATTCACGGGATTTGATTGTCATCGCCAAAGTATTGATATTTTTTGAAATCACTTCAAGTTCATCTCTGCTTTCGAGCTGGCTCAACTGAGAATAATCTCCCCGCTCTATTTTATTTATCTGCTGCAGAACTGTTTTCAAAGGCTTCGCGAGAGTTCTGCTTAAAATCAAGCGTAAAAGCAGCAGAAAAACAGTGCTCACTATAAATAAAATAATAAATAGCTTTGTTCTGTTCTCGTCCAGCTTTGTGTTGAGCATATATTTGTCTAAGGCGGCAATAATATAGACTTTGGCATCCTGAGCTTGAAGAGACATGACTCCCGAATACATATCATCTGTCTGGGTCATGACAATCTTCCCATGTGATGATTTATCTAATAGTTTGCTTAAAGCCGCATAAGGCTGTTTTTCTGTACTTAAAGTAAACTTTATATCCAATTCATCCGAGAGAACAGACAGGTATTCTTTGCCAACGACTTGAGTCATCTCTATATGTCCAATAACTTTGTTTCTAGACTCTGAAAGAATATTACTATGTGATTTAATATAGATTTCATCATTATCCAAATGATAACTGATAAGGGGTATTTCAGCTAATTTTAGATTATCGTAGTATGTTTTGTGCTTGAGTGAAATAAGTTCATACTCTTGGCAACCTTCTTGAGTATAAAGATTTTCATCCTCATACTTACAGTAAATTATCTGCTTTGAATTTTCATACGATATGAAGTTTTGATGGTAGTTTTTACCTTCTTTTGATACATATACATAAGAGATTAAGTCTTCATTCTCATCATACAATGCTATATCATTATTAAATGATAATTTTACTCTGCTTAGCAACTCATCGGCAATATATTTTTTCTCCTCATCCAGTAAAATAGTGCTGTAGTTGTTTTTATCCTGATAATGGTTGATTAAATCAATAGAGGCTAAAATCTTTTCATCTGTTGGAACAAAAGATATCCCAGTTTTAAGTGTATTTTCTATATGAGTCATATTTACTGCCATACGGCTGTAGGCATGCAGCATCCGTTTTTCAGCACTCTGAAAAGAATCTTCCCTCAAGAAAAAATCAAAATAAGCGCTAAGGATGCCAAAGAAAATGAGAATCACAACAAGTACAATAACTGAGAGCTTATTGGTCAACTCAAACCTCTTATAAAATTTATTCATATTAAAAAATTGGTTTTACATCCTCTACATTATTTTTTGTAATTAACTTCACTGGTATAGAAATGTATTTGGGGACATCTTCTTTAGCAAAGATTTTTAGTGCCACTTCTACTGCTTTCGTTCCGCCAAGAGGAAAAAGTATAGAGCCGCTTTGTGTTCCTTTTTTTATGGCTTCTTTAGCTTCACCTGTATAGTCACATCCAACCGTTATGATAGAAGATGGGTCCATCTTATAGCGCTGCATGGCTGAGCGGGCACCACTTAACATGCTATCGCTCTGAGAAAAAATCGCATCTATATGAATCTTTTCTTTTATAAGTTTTTCCATCTCTATGATACTGTCTTTACGAAGATAATTACCTGTTCTTTTTATGACTTTTATATCTTTATACTTAGAAATTTCATCCATAAACCCCTTCGTTCTGAGCTTTGTCACATCTGCTTTTTGCAAACCCTCAAACAAAAGCACTTCCCCTTTTCCATGGAGTTCTTGAGCAATATATTCTGCTCCGATAGCACCGATTTTTATATTGTCAGAATTTATAAATGTAGTATAATTTTCTCCCTTTATCCCTCGGTCAAGGACTATAACGGGTATGCCATTTTTATATGCTTTTGATATCACAGGAACAACAGCTTCCTCATTATTTGTACCTAAAATAATCAAATCAACCCTCATCGCTATAAATTTTTCTATCTGACGAATTAAGAGAGATGTTTGACCTTCTGCATCTGAATATATAAACTTCAAATCCGGATATTTAGCAAGTTCATCACGTACTTCGTAAACTTGCGCTTTTCTAAAATCATTTGACATGGTATCTTGGGCAAAAGCAACCGTTTTAAAATTACTGCTTTGCGCACTGAGAATTGTAAAAAAGGAAGATAAAATAAAATAAAATAAAATTTTCATTAAAAAACCCATATCACTTTCCTCAATAATATCAAATTAAGAATTATGATTTTATCACACTAACTAAAAATTACAGCTTTATTAAAATGAATCTTTTTCTAATATAATACTGCTTACAAAAGGAGACTTATGCCGCGCATTGACAGTGAAAAGTTTTATACATCTGCTATAGATAATCATGGCATAACTGCGCAAGGCTTGGGCTGGCACTCCATAGAGTCTCAAGAAATTCGGTTTGATACTCTTTTAGAGATGTTACCAAAAGATTTAAGTGATGTAACCATTGCAGATGCCGGTTGTGGTTTTGGTGATTTTTATCTGTATATGCTTGAAAAAGGTGTAACACCAAAAAAGTATATAGGTATCGATTCCCTTGAGAGTATGTGTGAAATTGCTTCAATGCAAACAGCTACTGAGACCATTGTCGCAGATATATGCAAAGATGAACTCCCCTCTGCGGAGTATTATGTATGCAGTGGCGCTATGAATGTTCTCAACAGTTTTGAGACACATCTGTTTATACGTAACTGTTACCATGCATGTAATAATGCTTTTATATTTAATATTCTTCATGGTGATATTGAATCGGAGACTTATAACTATGTCACAACAGAGCAGATAAAACAAATAGCCAAAGAGTTGAATGTTTGGCATGTAGAGATGAAGACTGGTTATTTTGAAAACGATATAACCGTCGCGTTTTTAAAGGAATGGGACTAATCATGTGCGCAGTTTTCGGGATAGTCGGGGAATACGATGAGAGTAAAGCAAAACATGCCCTCTCACTTCTCACCCACAGAGGACCCGACTACTGCGGTATAACACAAAGCAAAAACCTCTTTTTTGCCCACCAGAGACTCAGTATCTTAGACACACATGCACGCTCTCATCAGCCCATAAAGCATGACAATATTTTGCTCTCATTTAACGGTGAGATTTACAATTTCAAAGAGTTAAAAGAAGAGCTCGATTTTAATTTCCAAACCCAGAGTGACAGCGAAGTCATCATCGCAGCCTATCTGAAATGGGGAGTTGATTTTGTGCATCATCTTCGCGGCATGTTTGCAATCGCCCTGCTCGACCATGATACGCTTTATCTGTTTCGAGACAGACTTGGGAAGAAACCTCTTTTTTACATGCACCAAGACGACAGTTTTCTCTTTAGTTCTGAGATAAAAGGGCTTACTCCGTTTCTGAAAAAACATGAGCTAAATGATGATGCACTTATGAGCTATCTATCTTTTTTAGCGCCGACTCCTCCTCATACTTTTTTTAAAAATATAAACAAACTTGCAGCAGGGGAATATTTAGTTTTTAAAGATAAAGCGCTACATGTAAAAAGATATTTTGACCTGCTCGACTCAAAGCCAAACATCATCACTTCTAAAGATGAAGCCGTTCACATGTTGGAAGGTTTACTCGAAGAATCCATCAACATGAGACTAAACGCTGATGTTCCCATGGCTTCACTTTTATCAGGAGGTATAGACAGCGCAACACTCAATTTTTACGCACAAAAAAACGGGATAAATTTACACACCTACACTCTGGGCTACAAAGAATTTGCAAAGTACGATGAAAGAGCCAATGCAAAAGAAACAGCTGACTTTTTAGGACTAAACAACACAGAGGTCGTCATCTCCCAAGATGAGTTCATCCATGCAAGCGAAAAAGTTTTTGACACTCTTGATGAACCGCTCAACGATCCGGCTGCCATTCCGCTCTATCTGTTGTTTGAGCGAATAAAAAAAGATGGCTACAAAGTGGTGATGAGCGGTGAGGGAAGTGATGAACTGTTTTTAGGATACAGACAATATTTTGAGTATCTTGACATTGAAAAAGCCTCAAACTTAGCACACAAAAACTGGCTCAAAAAATATTTCCGTGCAAATTTTTCGATGAACCGTGAATGGGAATGGTACAAGCGGATTTTTGATGACACACTGCTCTTTCGCACATCAGGAGACAAGTTTACAGACCTTCAAAAAAATAATCTCATGAGAAGAAATGTAAAAGACAACGAATCACTGAAATACCTCAAACCGTATCGTGACAGATTTGAGCAATCATTACATGTAGATGAGAGTATCTGGTACAGCTACATCGATCTGAACCTCTTTCAGGCAGAGCATTTCCTGACAAAACTTGACCGTGTAAGCATGGCACACTCCATCGAATCACGCACCCCATTTTTAGACCATAAGCTGGCAGGCGGAGTATTTTCTATTGCTCCACATTTACGCTACGAAGACGGAATCACGAAATCGCTTTTAAAAGAGATTATGAAAGATAAACTGGACGAGAAAATCCTCAAACGAAAGAAAAAAGGGTTCTCAAACCCATACATGGAGTACCTCATAAACTCAAAACAAATTGAGCTTATAAAAGAGGTAAATGAGCAGACAGGGCTGTTTAAATCTAAAGAGCTCGACGAGTACATCGCCACCGCTTCAAGGGGAAGTTTCAAACAGCATGTCTGGGGACTTTATGTTTTGTCTGTCTGGCTTAAAAAGTGGATGCTGTAGGCTTTGTGATTTCGCCTCGTTTGCTGGCATAATTTATCCTTAGATAGTTTTTTACTTTATAACATTAAAGCTACACTGTGAATAACTCTCCCCCTTTCAGGAAATACTCAAAACTTTATCTACGCTTTTTTTTATAATTTGCAATCTTTCGTTTATAACATCTTCGACGATATAAAGGTCAATGCCTTCGTAATCATGGGCTATAAAATTTCTTAAGTCGTAACTTCCTTTGATATCTTGTTTTTCAAAGTAAGATAATATTTCCAACTCGCCATTATGCAAAAGCTTGTCAAATTGTTCAGCGATGGATGTAAGATGCATGAGGATTGCTGCTCGTGAGTTTTGTTCATCTTCCAGAGCCTTTATCACAGAACTGTTTTCTCTGACAATAGCTTCGATGAAATCTATTTTTTTCTTGATGACTTTAACTCTTTCAAGTGCTTTGGGACTAAACATAAATCAAATCTTTCATAATCTCATCTCTCATACTGGAGTTGCTGTCTAAATCAAATACGTCACTGTTTCTATGAAATTTTTTCTTTAAAAGATTTTTTATCTTTGAGACCTCATCAAAATAATCATAAGCAGTTCTTTTCTCAAGATAGTTACTCTCTTTTTTAATGGCAATATCAATATCGCTATAAACACCTGCTTCATCTCTTGCGAAACTGCCAAAGAGTCCAAGAGCGCAAACACCATCAGCGGCAATCTCTTCTTTAATCTCTTGGAGATAATTGATAATATTTGATTTAGTAACTTTCATGATGCTTCGCTTTTTATACTATGTGTTATTGTATTTTAGAAAATTATAGCATAATTAAAATGTCATAAATAGAATTACATCACAGAGCTTATTATGAAATTTATATACTCTTTTTTTTACTTATTGTTCTATATATACACTCAAAGATAATGGCATCATTATTTCAATGGATGGTAAAGGTAGAGCTATAGATAATATCTGTATTGAGAGATTCTGGAGAAGTGCTAAAGTTGAAAAAATATATCTACATGAATATGAGAGGATGTCAGTTTTAAAAAGTGATGTGAATGATTATATGGTGTTTTACAATTATAGACGATTTCATGAGACATTGAAGTATAAAAAACCTATGAATGTTTACCATGATAGTTTAAAAATAAATAATGAAAATTACCTAGAATCTAGTGAAAGTGTAGCATAGGGTAACAGGATTTTAAGGAATTAGATTTTTGAAAAAGTTGTCTTGACATATTGGGGTAGTATAATATGTCTTTTAATGTCTTGCTTTGATAGATTAGAGTGTCAAAAATAGCTATTTCAGTAGTTTTTACTATTTTTCAAATAATATTACTACTCTAACAATCTCTCAATATCATTTTTCAAAGGCAAAAGTTTATTGTTGATTATGTCCCAAATCTCATCTGCGTCTATACCAAAATAATCATGTGCAATAATATTTCTAAAATCTTTTATTTTTTGCCAAGGTATTTCAGTATGAGTGGTTTTAAATTTTTCATCTAACCTGGAAATTATTTCGCCTATCACTACAAATTGCATCATTGAAGCATCAAAGCTTTTTTGGTCACGATAAAAATCATCAGCATTATCAAAATCTTGTGAGTACAGCTCTATCTTTTCGATAGACTCAATCAGAGCATGAATATTAAAGGTAATATTATCGTACATACAAAGTATCTTTTAAAATTTGCTCTTTTGCATAAGGCTTTAAGTATTTTTCGCGAGCTATATCAACGCTGCGATTAAAAGATGAGGAAAGAAATTGTTTGAGAGAATTTTTTAAATCATAAATATTTTGTACACCATCTTCAAGCTCTATCAATAAATCAACATCACTGCTCTCTTTTTGTTCATTACGAGCAAATGAACCAAACAGACCTATCTTAGTTACATGATATTTTTCTAACAAAAGCTTACGATTGTTTTGTAAAAAATTTATTATTTCATTTTGTGTATTCATAGAGTGTATTCTATCATATTCATAGAGTTTTTTATATTGCTTCATAAATTGTAAAGTAATCTTACTTCAGCTAAAATACTGCAATTTTTAAAATAAAGCATGGCAACAATGGACAATTTTTTTCTTATAGCATTTACTTTTTCACTCGGTTATATCCTCCAGAAATTCAAAGTATTTTCGCCTGACATGCCGCTGACACTCAACAGATTTGTGATATATATCTCACTTCCTGCGCTTATTTTATTGGAAATTCCAAAGCTCACATTTTCTATGGAGATGTTTATTCCACCTTTCATTGCTTGGATTGTGATGATAGTTTCAGCTCTTTTGGTGCTTGTGTTTTCAAGACTGATGAAGTTTTCCAAAAAGGTTGAAGGTTCGTTGATGCTCGTGAGTGTTTTGACAAACAGCTCGTTTGTGGGGATTCCTATGATTACGGCATATTTGGGCGGGGATTCTTTGGCGTACCTGATGATGTACGACCAGCTGGGAACGGCCATAGCTCTTGGGACTTACGGAACTTTTGTCGTGGTCTATTACGGTCATAGCGGGAAAATAGTTCCTTCGCAGATGCTTAAAAAAGTGCTGATTTTTCCGCCGTTTATGGCTCTTGTTTTAGCCTTTGCATTTATAGGAAAGAGTTACCCGTCGATGATAGAAAACACACTGCATGCACTTGCATCAACTGTTATCCCTTTAGCTCTTGTGGCAGCCGGACTTCAGCTCAAACTTTTCCTGCCAAAAGATGAGATAAAACCGTTTGCAGTTTCCATAGGAATCAAGCTTATTGTTGCACCGATAATTGCCATAATAATCAGTGCAATTTTTGGCTGGGACAACATGGCTTCAAAAGTCTCCATCATGGAAGCGGGAATGGCACCGATGATAACCGCAGGAGCAGTTGCATCTATGGCAGGGCTTGCGCCACGGCTCAGTTCTGCCATTGTAGGATATGGGATTATTTTCTCTTTTGGCTCAAGTGCTGTTTTATACTACTTTATAAACTAAAGAAAGCACCCGACACCGTAAGGCTTTTTAGAGTAAAAGAGTTTGGCATGTGCAACGATGAGGGCATGAAACTCTTGATAGAGAATCACCAGTTCCTGAGACTCTTTTACCTCTTCTTGTATCTCTTCTTCCATGAATTTTTTGATTGTATGATAGCTTGCTTTTTCATCAATAAGTCCTACATGTACTAATAATCTTTTCGTATAAGCATCGACCACAAACTCAGGCTGCTTGTACGCATACAGAAGTATAGAGTCAGCACTTTCAGGACCTATCCCCTTTACATGTAAGAGTTCTTCGCGTGAGGGAATTTTATCGTTAAGCTTTTCAAAAAAGGAAATAAATTCTAAGATATATGTTGCTTTTTGGTTAAAATATCCGGATGGTTTTATGGCACTTTTCAACTCATCAAGAGGCATATTTTTAATAGCTTTGTAGCCCAGAGAATTCATTACATGTAGATTCGTAAGTGATTTCACAACGGATGTGAATATAGTGTTTTGAGTAAGGATAACACCCAGACAAATCTCAAAAACCTGAGCTTCATTTTTTGGATAATCATATTCGCTTGGGTGGTAACCACCGTTTATAAACGGCCACCATCCCTGCACTCCATAGTGAGCGTGCAAAGTTCTATATATGTAAAGTATTTTATTTTCTGCCATAGTATGAGATAATCGAACTCTTTTGTATAGCGTGTGCATTTAAGTTATACCCGACTATGGCTGGATTTGTACTCGCATCCAAGTCCAGATTCTCAACATCCAAAGCATATATGGTGATGACATATCTATGTGCCTTGTCTCCTTTCGGTGGACAAGCTCCGCCAAAACCGCTCACACCATAATTTGTCACACTCTCAACTGAACCTTTTGGAAGCACCTTTAAAGCACTTGCATTACTCACTATATTTGTAGCAGTTTTAGATATGTTAAAAACAAGCCAATGCCACCATCCGCTTCCCGTCGGTGCATCAGGGTCGTACATGGTAATCGCAAAACTCTTCGTCCCGTTTGGTGCATCACTCCAAGCCAATGAAGGAGAGATATTCTCACCGCTACACCCAAAACCGTTAAACTCTTGCTTAATACTAAACTGCCCTCCAACATCATCACTCGTAAGGGTAAAGTTACCTGCATAAGAGATGTTGAACATCAAGAATACTAAAACTAATAATCTCATGAATACTCCTTTTGAAATATTGCTTTGAGTTTAACATTTTGAGGCTTAATAAAAAAGGTTATCCCTTCCTATACGTATTTAGGACTAAAGCATAAAAAGGACAGCGGAAATCTATTTATTGTAATCATAATCTACACAGCTTGAAAGACGGCAAGTTATTACTCAACCATCAAATAATCTAAAAAATCATCTTGCATACTTTACACTTTCATACTGAAAAAACTTAACACTTCACTCAGATATTAAAATCAAAGACTCTAAACAATGGGATTGATTATTATTCAGATACTATTCGTGATATTAATGAGCATATAAAAAAAATTTAGCTCAGTTATAGATAGGGAGGCTCAAGATGTTCTTAAAAAAAAGTAAAAAAAGATCCCTTGATTATGCAGAAAATATCATCAATACAATTCGTGAGCCATTAATAGTTCTGGATCAAGACCTCAGGGTTGTTACCGTCAGCCGCTCCTTCTATGAATTTTTCAAGGTCAAGCCAGAGGATACAGTCGGAGAGCTAATCTATAATCTGGGAAATAAGCAGTGGAATATCCCAAAACTACGGGAACTTCTTGAAACCATCCTTCCCCAAAAGACCACGTTTGAAGACTATGAGGTTGAACACAACTTTGCGACCATCGGCAAACGCATCATGCTTTTGAACGCCAGACAGATTGAACAAGCAAGCGGAAAAGAACGAATCATCTTATTGGCCATTGAAGATATTACCGAGCGTAGAGTGGTAGAAGATAGGCTTAAACATGCCAGAGAAGAAGCCGAAAAAGCAAATAAATCTAAATCAGAATTTCTAGCAAATATGTCACATGAGATAAGAACACCACTTAATGGTGTTTTAGGTTTGACTGAGCTGGTCTTAAAAACAAACCTTGATGAGAAACAAAGAGATTACCTTGAAAAAGCAAGAACCTCTTCAAAAGCACTGTTGCATATTATCAATGATCTACTCGATTACTCCAAAATGGAGGCTGGAAAATTAGATTTAGAAAATCGCGTATTTGAGCTTGAGAGTGTTATGAGTAATATAAGAGATCTGTTTGAATATCAAGCAAATAAAAAAGGTTTGTCGCTCAATATTGCTGGTGATTATAAATTAACGCTTGTCGGAGATGCACTTCGTTTGACTCAGATACTTACAAACATAGTTGGTAATGCTATTAAGTTCACAGACAAAGGCTCTATTGATATAAAAGTTGAGCTGGTACATGAAGATAAATACTATAAAAAATTAAAGTTCTCTATAAAAGACAGTGGAAAGGGAATGAGTAAAGAAGTCCAAGAAAATCTCTTTAAAAAGTTTACTCAGGCAGACAGTTCAATAACGCGCCAATATGGTGGAACAGGACTTGGTCTTTCTATATCTAAACATCTTGTTCAGCTGATGAGCGGTGAAATTTCAGTTGAGAGTAAAGAGGCTGAGGGAAGTACATTTTTCTTTAGTGTCGCTTTTAAAAAAGCTACTGATAAAAAAAAGAATACATTAATTGTAAAATCAGAGACTCCAAAATTCAATACCGATTTAATTAAAAGCGCGCGGATACTGCTAGTAGAAGATAACAAGATCAACCAAACCGTTGCCATTGGAGTATTAGAAAATTTGAATCTAACTGTTGAAGTAGCCAACAATGGCAAAGAAGCGGTTGAGATGATAGAAGCTGGTAATAAGTATGACCTTATTTTAATGGATCTTCAGATGCCAATCATGGATGGATTTGAAGCAAGCAAACATATCAAAAAAATAAATAAAAATATCCCAATAGTTGCCCTGAGCGCTGCTGTAATGCAGGAAGATATAGTAAAAGCAAGTGAAGCTGAAATGTCTGCACACTTGGCAAAACCTATAAATGAGGATGAATTGATTCGTACTTTACTTCAATTTATCAAACCAAAAAAAAATAATGCAGAGATTTTAAAAAAAGAAGAAAAAGAGCTACAGTCTGATGATTTACAAACACAATTTTATGGAGTAGATATAGAAGAGTTGAAACATAAAATTGGAAATAAACCAAAAGTAGTTAAACGGATTCTTACAGCCTTTTGTGAAGAGTATCAAGATGCACAGCAAATATTTGATACATCTAAAATTGAGACAGATGAGTTTAGCATAGCTATGCACTCACTCAAAGGTGTAAGTGGAAATATTTCACTGGGAGAGATATATGAACTCTCAAAAAAAATATATGAGACAAAAGAGTTGCAAATAAAAAAAGAGCTGACACCAAAACTTATTGAGCTTCTAAAAGAGACAGTTAGAAATCTGCGAATTCAATTTGATTTATTGGGTAACAAAGTTTCTGTTAAAGAGTATAAAAAAGAGTATGTGCGAGAATATTTGCAAGAGGTGTCAAAAGATATAAAACATTTCAGAGCTATAACTCAAGAGAAGATAGTGTTCTTAGAAGAGATTTTGGCTTTACATGTAGAGAAAAAGATAATAAAAGAGCTCAGCTCCTATCTTCTTGGCTATAAATATAAAAAAGCAGATAGAATGATTGGTGATATCTCTATGTTATTGGCGGATTAAGATGAAAAAACAAAGTATTTTAATAGTAGATGATGAGAGTATAAATGTATCCATATTAGTAGAAATGCTTAATGATAAATATAATTTGCTCGGAGCAACAGATGGCGCAACTGCGTTAGAAATTGCAAATTCAGATGAAAATGTTGACCTTATTTTACTTGATATTATAATGCCGGAAGAGCGTTAAAAGAACTCTCTATAACTGATGAAATGACAAAACTATACAATCGCCGCTACTTTAATGAAGTATTTAAAAAAGAGTTCAATCGTGCAAAAAGAGAAAACAAAAGCATCTCATTTTTAATGTTGGATGTGGATCATTTTAAACTATATAATGATGTTTATGGTCATCAAAAAGGCGATAATGTTCTCTCAAAAATAGGTGGAGTTTTAAATAGTTTCTCAAAGCGCGCAGGAGATTTTGCTTTTAGACTTGGAGGTGAAGAGTTTGGAATTATTTTTCATGAAAATGCTGCGAAGCAAGCATTGAAGTTTGCAAACAATCTTCTAAAAGCAGTAGAGAATCTCAAAATTCCACATGCCAACAATTCAGCATCAAAGTTTGTAACAGTATCGATTGGTTTAGTATATAAAAACATAGATAAGACGACTACCGTAGTAACTATATATAAAGAGGCTGACGACAGTTTATATGAAGCAAAAAAGTCAGGAAGAAACAGAGTGGTAAATTGTTGAACAGCGTTAATACATATATTTCTAGCCAAATTTTAAAATATAAATTTTAGGTAATCAAGCAATTTAATTAAATAAAAATGTATAAAAAAATATAATACTGAGCTACAATTCATTTATACTAATAAATGATATTAAAAAAGGAAAAGAATGTCACAATCGTGCCCTATATCTTACATAAAAGTGAATGAAACTTTTGTAAGACTGCAAGCTGTCTTTATATCTCTTTTGGGGATTAGTTTTCTTATACAGACAAACATCGTTTGGTTACTCATACTCTTATACGATTTTTCAGTACGACTGTTGGGATATAAAAAAGCTTCTCCATTCTATTTTATTAACCTTTATATTACAAATATCGCTTCTTTGCCTTCACATATTGTAGATGCGGGTCCGAAGCAGTTTGCGGCGAAATTAGGACTGTTTTTTGTTATAAGTGCCCTTATATTATATCTTTTGGGATTCCCCTTAGTATCGAGTTCTATCATTGGGATTTTAACCATATGTGCTTTCTTTGAAGCTTGGTTGGGGCTGTGTGTCGGGTGTGTAATTTACCCGTTTTTTAAAAAAATATTTTAAAAACCCCTCGCATGTTCAATGCTCGGGTTGGCAAAAGTATATAAGACCTCATCCAGACTCATTCATTTTTAAAGACGAAGCCATATCAGGGATAGTTGTATTATAAAATCCTTTTGGAGTCATACCGATGAGATGTTCGTGAAATCTGCTTGAGCCTAAGAACTCGATATCTAAACTGCTTCCTAAAAAAGAATTCATTAAAATACTCTCATATCATATGGTTAACACAGACCATTCATCACTTTTAAGTGCTTCAGTAAGAAGTTCACCCGTATGATTGCATGGTATGCCGATGGACTCGAGTGCTTCGACGGCGCCATACTCTTCGGCACAAACAACGCAAGAGCTAAATTCCACTCCCTCTTTTTGTATAGCCTGAACTTTGCTACGAACAGTTTGATTGTCCCGCGCTTGCAATATAGACGCACCCCAAAACATCACATGCACCCGCTCCCAGTAGCCTCTCGGCAACGACACTCCGCCGTAAAGCAATGGAAATTTCATAATGCTATCAGCGTTCTGTGTACTAATGACGATAAGTAGTTTTGTTTTCATAAAAGGAATTCTCACATGTACATATTTTTACCCGTATGGTAGTCAAAAAAAGATTTATTTACAATCCAAAAATTGCTTTCATATTCGAATAAATCTATATAAAGTTGTCTCGCAGATAAAACACAAGAAGAAAGCAAGGTATCGCCTTACTCCTTATCTTCAGGCCCTATCCAAAAAAATGGATTGTAGGCAACTTCCCACATGTAGCCATCAGGGTCTTGAAAGTAGCTGCTGTATCCTCCCCAAAAAGTTTTTTGAGGCTCTTTTGTCGGTGCTGCTCCTGCGTTTATTGCCTCTGCAAAAACTGCATCTACTTGTGCTTCACTTTTGACATTGTGAGCCAGAGAAAAGCCGCGAAAGCCCTCGCCTTTTGCAGAGACTTGGGCATCTTCTGCGAGGGCATCATATCCATACAGACCAAGCCATGTGCCATTTAGTGCAAAAAATGCCACATCCTCATCCTCGTTTTGTCTTGTAAATCCCAGCTTCTCATAAAAAGCGACTGACTTTTTCATATCTTTTACACCGAGTGTTATCATACTGATTCTAGGTTGCATTAGTCACATCTCCTTTTCTGAGTTGATTTTTTCAGCTAAATATTCACCTTATCCGTCAACTTCTGCATTATTATTTTATAATCATGTAACATTTTTTCGATAGATTCAATGTCAAAAGTCTCTATCTTTTCGAGTAGTGTCTGAGCGTATTTTTGAATGTACTTGATATTATATTGAGTTGACAAATCAAATAGTGCCGAAGCAAACTGAGATATGATATTCAAATCATTACTCTTGTTGGCGGCATTATAAAGTTCATCCACATCTAATTCATCCAAGAACTTCTTTAAATCTTCTATATTCTCAACTTTAATCTTCTCTTCGATTTTAATATCTTTCGATTTAGTAGCATGTTTTAGAAATTTTGAAATTTCCATATAAAGTTCATTTTTAGAGACAGGCTTTCTTAGGTATCCATCAAAACGCTGCCCTTTTATCTTTGTCAATTCTTTATGGAGGATAGAAGCAGTCAAAGCAACGATAGGAATATCAAAACTCTCTTTTATAATTCTAGTCGCGCTATATCCATCTAATATAGGCATTCTAATGTCCATAAGTATTAAATCCACTTTATTGCTATTTACTTTATCAATAGCGTCTTGTCCATTTACGGCTTCTATTACCTCGATTTGAGTGTCGTTAAAACTTTCTTTTATAAGTCTTCTGTTTTGTTCAACATCATCTGCAACTAAAATAACAGCTTTTTCAAAATCAATAGTATTATATTTTAGAGAAGTACCATCATAATGTTCATCATCCTGAAGTGAGGCAATATCTAAATTTTTTAATTTCAGTATAAAGGTGGAACCTTTTTCCTGCTCACTTTGAACTTCTAATGAACCATCCATCAAGATTGCCAGTTTTTTACTTATTGCAAGTCCCAAACCTGTACCACCGTACTTTCTGACATCTTGATTTTCCTGCTGTTCAAATATATTGAAAATCTTATCTTGTGCATCATGCGCTATGCCGATACCGCTGTCTTGAACTTTTATATCTATATCTATCTTGCTCAAATGCTCATAAACACTCTTTACCTCAACAATTACTTTGACAAACCCCTCATCTGTAAACTTAATCGCATTTGCAATTAAGTTGATAAGCATCTCTCTAAGTCTATAAGAATCAACAAAAATGACTTCAGGCATATTTTTATCTATGCTCAATTCTAAAGTCAAGCCTTTTTGTTCAGCTTGCAGGGCAAAGATTGCAACTGTTTCTTCAAATAATCTTTTTACATGTGTGGCTTTTTTTACAATCTCCAGTTTTCCTGATTCTATCTTAGATAAATCCAATATATCGTTTATCAAAACAAGTAAACTCTCTCCTGCGCTTCTGATAGTTTTTACAAATGACTTTAGTTTTTTATCTTCGATTTTTTCATCTAAGAGTTCGGCAAAGCCTAAAATAGAGTTCATCGGAGTTCTTATCTCATGACTCATATTTGATAAAAAGTTTGATTTTGCCTTATTTGCACTTTGTGCCTCATTTGTTGCAAGCACAAGTTTTTTGTTTAACTCGCTTAACTCCGCTTCAACCTTTTTTCTCTTTTGTATCTCTATAGAAAGTTTTCTGTTCCAAAATAAAGTACCGGAGATAATGAGTAAAAATACTACAATGATTAGAATGACTTGAGTGTAATCAATCGTTGTTTGATACTTGACATGTATCCATCTGTTATAGATTTTATTTTTTTCATTTTCTGAAATAGAGTCTATAGCTTTATTGATTATCTCGATTCCGGTCTTATCCCAATCATTTCTTAGTGCCATTCTAAATTCTGATTGATATTTACTTATCCCGGAAATTTTCAGGTTTGAGAGACCATTTTTTTGTATATAGGTGCTTGCTACCGACAAAAGGTCTATATAAGCATACGCATCCCCTTTTACAACTGCCTTAAATGCTTCGAGTATATTTTTTACCATTACTATTTTTATCTGTGGATGCTCTTTTTTTATTGTTTCACTAAGTGCATACCCTTCAACCATTGCAAGCTTTTTCCCGTACAGCTCTTGTATATCTGCTATAAAATCTGCATCTTTATTCGTTATAAAAACCTGCGGCATCACTATGTAAGGTTTGGAAAAATTAACAACTTTTTCTCTTGAAGAAGTTTCTGTCAGACACGTGTACATGTCTGCTTCTCTTGCGTTTATCTTTTCAACGCTTTGTGACCAGACGTCTGTCGGAACTCTTACAAAGTTTAACCCTGTTTTTTTGCTAATCAGCTCAAGATAACTGCTTGCAATCCCTAAGTATTTATCTCCATCATTAGAAAGATACTCAATAGGTTCAAAATCATTATCAATCACATATCTTATAATTTTATGATTATCTATCCATTCCTGCTGTTTTTTTGTAAACTTTAAAAGCTCATCATCTGCATCTAAATTTTCACTCCACTCACTGTTTATTTTTTGGGCTTCTTGTGGTGAAATATCTCTCAAACTTTTTTGAATTATGCTAAACAAAAGAGGCTTGTCTTTATCTATAGCAACGCTGACGGATGTTTCAAATGTATCTAATTTTGCAACAATACTTAAGTTATTAAACAGATATTTATTTATGATGTACGTCGTTACTGCAAGATTTCCCACATATGCATCAACCTTTCCCAGAGAGAGCATCTCTAAAGACTCCTCATTTGAACTCGAAAGGTGAAGTTTAATATCCGGATATTTCTCTTTTAACCACTCATGTATGTAAGAGCCTTTGTTGACAGATACCACTCTGCCCTTTAAGTCATCCAAAGTCTTTCTATCAGAAGTGCCTGCATGCGTTACAATCACCATAGGCACAGATAAATAAGGATCTGTAAATTTCAGATATTTGTCTCTCTCGGTCGTCTGAACTGCACAGGTAAGACCATCATATTTTTTCTCTTTCATCCCTTTTAGAATATCAGACCACACGCCGGAATAGACCTTAAATTCTAGTCCGCTTTTTTGAGAGATCATTTTTATATATTCAATTGAGAGACCGGAGGGGTTGCCGTCTTTATCTGTAAAATCAAAAGGGGGCCATTTATAGTCAGCGCCAAGTGTTACCAAGGGATGATTTTTTATATAATCATTTTCCTCTTTTGTAAATTGTACGGAGGCATGTAACGTAGATAGAGTTAATAAGAAGATGACTAAAAAGCGTAGTATAGTTTTCACTACTATGCTTCTATGATTATTCGAAAACTTTCTATGTTCTTTTCAAAAAGTTCTACAAGATACGGGTCAAACTGTTTGCCTTTTCGTTCTATTATATATTTCGCAGCTTCATCAAAACTCCACGATTCTTTATAAACTCTTTTATGAGTCAGCGCATCTAGAACATCAGTAAGCGCCACTATTCGTGCATATACATGTATCTCTGCACCTTTTAAACCTTGCGGGTAGCCTGAACCGTCCCACTTTTCATGATGTTGATAGGCTATAATATCACCGGCTTTGAGAAACCTTCTGCTGGATTTTTTAAGTAGATTATGTGCATTTGTAGTATGCTCTTGCATAATTTTAAATTCATCTTCTGTATATCGTGCAGGTTTATGAAGGATATGGTGTGGAACTGTTATTTTTCCTATATCATGCAGAGGGGCAGCAAAATAGATATCTTCAATTTCACTTTGACTAAAACTCTCATGAAGAGTTGCCAAAAGATTTGAAGCATCTGCAACTCTTTTTATATGTTTACCTGTCTCATCAGAAGTAGATTCCATTAATTCAGCAAGAATATAGATGATATCTTTTTGATTTTGTTCAAGCTCAGACAAAAACCTTTTTTCACTCTGCAAGATTTTTACATGTAAATCCAGATTGTTTTGTTTTAAAACTGCTTTTGACCTGTAAAGTTCCAAGTGAGTCGCAACTCTTGACATAAGCTCATCTGCGTGAAAAGGTTTGGTAATATAATCAACTGCACCAAGTTTGAACCCTTCTGTAATTGACTCAATATCAGCCTTGGCAGTTAAAAAAATTATTGGGATTTCTTGTGTTAAAGGATCATTTTTTAAAATTTTGCAGACTTCAAATCCATTCATTTTAGGCATCATAATATCAAGTAAGATTAGATCAAAGCTTTTTGTTTTAACTATATCTAAAGCTTCTTCGCCATCAAATGAATATGAAAAGTTGTAATTATTTTCTTTTAAAATATTCATAGCGACTTTAATATTGTCACTTATGTCATCAACTATCAGAACATTATATGAGTTATCCATAAGAAAACCTTTATATGAAAAAATGTATAAACATTATATCAGATAAATATTTTAACCTGATAATTTTAGTTAAATAATACTACAGAAAATAGCACTGTAATACTCATTTTTCTGTACTTATGCGAAATTTTCTCAAATCCGGAGGCGTTGCATTTTTCGCATTATACTCATCAATCTTGCCGTCACGTTCGCCGTTTACACACCACTCTTTAAGTTCTTCTCTCTCGCCTTTGTAGTCAAAATACGATACGCTCATTCCGCAACTATGTTCAACACAATAGATGTGAAGTTTAACAAATCTACGCATTCCTTCTAGGCTTGTTTCATCAAAAAGTGCCCGAGTGTTTTCGTCTGATTTATCAATGAGTTCCCCTTTGCAAAAGAGTCTTACAATGCGCGGTTTACCTTCAAATGCGGTGAACATAACAGTCACTTCTCCATCAGCCTCTATATCTCGCGCCGTTCTGTTACCGCTTCCGGCATAGTCTAAAAAAACAGCTTCGTTATCACCTAAAATACGAAACACATCATAAGCTCTAGGACTTAAGTTCACTTCAGCGCCCTTACTCGCACTTGCAATGAAAAACATGTGCTGCGCAGCTATAAACTCTTTATCTGTTTGACTTAATTTTTCATATCTTTGACCCATTACTTATCCTTGTATTTTATTTCGATGCTATTCTCATCGCGAGCTTGCGGGCAATCGGAAACACAATCAGTACACTTGGAAATGCGATGGCATAAGCAACCACCCACGCATGAAACCAAATCTCCATGAAATTGTTTACCCAGCCCAAGTTAATAAATGAAATCGCTCCAGACATAATCAAGCTCATAAAACCGGAGAGTAAAAGTGCCTGCACCTGATGAAGATATTTGATTGAAACCATTTTTTTCCTTTTAATTACTTTCACATATGATTGTGATATTTTAAACAATGCCTTTTAAAAATTAGCTTCGAGAGTATAATTCTTGAAGATATAGCTCATAAACTACCTCTTCAATTTGCTTACGATACCACTCATAAGGCTTAGCATTTTTAACCAAAGCGCTAATCCCTTCATCATCGCGCCTTTCAAAGAATTCGGTTTTACTTTTAATTTTTGTATATAACATCTCTTTTGTGTAGGTGATATTGTATTTTAAATATAGCTCTACAAAATCATCTGCATTATAACCCTCAACATGTGTTATGACATAATAAATATCAAAAAGATCTCGATATTTTTTTCTATATTCTTAGCATAATCAAGCACCGTATTGTCATGATTTATTTTTACTGCACTGTAAGAGAGCATCATTTCCTCTATCTCATCTCTACACAATGCTAACATGGCAAAATCTAAATCTTCAGATAATCGATGATTGACAAGATAAGAGAGTGCCGTACCACCTACAAATCTAATGTCGTGTTCTTTAAAAAGTTGATTATTGACTATAACTTCCAACACATTTTTAGTTTTCTCTAGCACTTTACACTCGCTTCTTTAAATATGTTACATGCTTGTTAAACTTTTTCAATAAATCAATATTTTTTTCTTTAAGTACATAAGGCTTTAATCTATCGACGCCAAAGTAACGCAAAAGAAGCATGAGTCTTTCGTCAGAACAGTGTGAAAGCAAAATCGAAATAAAGGTTGAGACTTCATATATATGCCCGTTTTCAACACTATAAAACAACTCATTGCCAAATATCTGTTTATCGAGGGTAATCTGCTTTTGAGATGGCAATACAATAGGTTTAGTCATTATATTTTGACTGCTGTCTTGTTCAGACCTTGCTCGCTCTTTTGCATTTTCAAACTCAAACCCATCAAGAAATTTATTGTATTCTATACTCTTATTGAGTCCGTCTAATATATGCAAAAAGTTTTCTAATGAAAGCTTTCCCTCTTGTTCAAAACCTCTATATGTTGCATATTTTAAGCCAACAAAGCTTGCAAACTCTTTTTGCGTTAATCCAAGTGCAATGCGTTCATTTCGTACAGACTTTTTACTTTTCTGTAGTAATTCATCAATTTTGTGTAATGTAGGCATTTAACTTAATTCTCCCTATTAATTACTATTATTTAGTTAATTATATATTATTTTAGTATAAATATCAAGTTAATTACCATTATTCTATTAATTATTATTTTTTCAACATAAGGTTGTAAGAATTTGTAGACTTGATAGAAAAATCGGGATTTCCGAGTTTAATGTTTAAAATGTATTATACGACCTATCCCCAGCATCGCCAAGTCCTGGGATTATGAACTTGTCATCATTTAGTCTTTCATCAATCTGTGCAATGAAGATATCAACATCTGGATGAGCAGACTCCACAACTTTGAGACCTTCGGGTGAACCTATTATATTGAGTGTTATTATTCTTAAAGGATTTCTTCCCTTTATGAGTTCCAGCGCATCGCTCATTGAACCGCCTGTTGCGAGCATTGGGTCAACTAAAAGAATGGTTTTTCCTCTGCAATCTGGAAGCCTGTCGTAGTAAAGCACACTTTTGTGAGTTATCTCATCCCGTTTCATCGCTAAAAATCCTGCCGTGGCATTTGGCAGAAGTTCCATAACACTATCGAGCATTGGCATGCCGGCTCTTAAAACTGTGACTACGATTAGATTTTCTTCATCGACTACACCAAAGCTAGCTTCCCCCTGCCATGTAGTTATGATTTTTTGCTTTAGCGGAAACTCTTTGAGTGCTTCATAAACAAGCTGTTTTGTAAGTTCTGCTACCGTATGTCTAAAGCGAATCGCATCACTTTTTTCTTCTCTTAAATATGTAATCAAAGTTTTTGTAACCGGATTTGATAATTCATAAATCATATAACACCTCTCACTTATTTAAATACGTTCTTATATTTTATCAATTCATTTATAAAAAACTCATCCTATCTTTCTGGCAGTCAAAAACAGATAATCTTTACCGGTAATTGTAACTCTGTACTTTTTCTGTTGAAGATACTTCTTACAAAAATGGATATCTTTTAAAACCAAACTCAGCTCAGAAAAAGGGTAGTTTGGTGCTTTTGCTCCATATATCATCTCACCGTCAATCCATCTGCAGTTTGGAAAGCCAAGGATTATGGCTCCCCCTTTTTCCAAATAGTTTTGATATAACGACATGAACATTTCATTGAAATTTATGTTAGAGCTTTGCAAGGTTCCAATGGAAATGATGAGGTCAAATCTTCCAAGGGAGAGTTCATCAAGCCTGTTTATATCGTGACAGATAAAGTCAACATTTGCAGCTGGAAAATCTTTTTTTGCATACTCTATTGCCGACTCTGAATAGTCGATTCCGACAAATTCTTTCGCCTTAAAATCATCCTCAGAGATTAACTCTTTTATAACTTTAAACTCGTCTGCTTTATTGATACCTAAATTTAGAATTCTATTTTTGCTATCAATATCTACGAATTTTAACGCTTTTTGGTAGTGATATAAAAAACTGAATTCGGATGTTTTATCAATGTTGAAAAATTCGCTCTGGGTACCGTATTTTTCACTGCTTTTTTCACTTTTATGAAACGAACTCTCAAGATTCAGCTTATAAAATCTCAACAAGACAGTTTCTTTGTCTGTCTGCACCGGAGTTAACATTTTCATAAAAAACAGTTGAGCAATATCAATCCAGGCTTTATATCCTATATGCTCAATATCAGAGTCTAAAACTTCAACTTCAAGTATCTCTTCTTGCTCTACATGTAGACTTTCAAACCATGAAAGAATCTCTGATGAAGTTTTATTTTTTAGACTTATATGTCCTATTTTTTACCCTTTTTATGACTTTCATCTATCTCGTCATAGGTCTTCACCAACTCTAAAAAACCGCTGATATACTGTGTAAAAAAAGTCATATATTTGACATCTGCATCCAAAAAATCATCCTTTTTATTGAGGAGTTCTAAAACTCCAAAAACCTCTTTTTTAGAATTAAAAATGGGTGCGGTTATTATATTTTTTGTTGTATAACCTGTTTTTTTATCTATCTCCGACATGAAAAGCGGATTTGCATACGCATCATTGACTATAATGGCCTTTCTAAGCTTGATTGTCTCTCCGACTACGCCTTTGTCTGATGGCACGATGATTCTTTCAACACCGTCTGCCAAGGTTGTCCAAAGTTCCTTTTTGACTGTGTCATAAATAAATATAGAACACCTCTCAGCCCCAATAACATCCTTTACATATTTGGATATGTGTGGTAAGCCCTCTATCACGGATGTTTTACTTAACAATTCTTTTCCGAAATCAGCCAACTTTGTATAAACACTTGTTTGTGTCATCTTAAAGATTCCCGCCCTTTCGTTGATTTATAGCAATTATAGTGTAAAATGACATAAAAAAAAGGTAAAAAAATGGAAAAAGTTACTATTTGGCATAATCCAAGATGTTCAAAATCTCGTGAAGCTTTAAGTATTCTGGAGAGTCAAGAGTGTGAAAAAGATATTATCAGATATTTAGAAACCTCGCCGGACAAAGCACAAATCAAAAATATTTTAAAAATGCTGGGATTAAGTGCAAGGGAACTTATGAGAACAAAAGAGGATATTTACAAGGAATTAAATTTAAAAGAAGAACAGGATGAAGAAAAACTTATAGAGGCTATGGCTCAAAATCCCAAGCTGATTGAAAGACCTGTAATCATCAAAGGCGACAAAGCAATCATAGCAAGACCCTCAAGTCTCATAGCCGACTTTTTAAACAGCTAGAGTTTTTCTGACAAGCCTCTCAATACTCACTCCATTATCTTTTATAAACTTTGATATTACATCCGAGTGAGTATGTTCGTACGGCTTTTCATACACTATTCTTTTTATACCGCTGGCTATAAGATTTTTACTGCATTCACTGCAAGGTTCGAGTGTTACATAAATCGTTGCGCCATCAATTGAAATCCCCTCTCTTGCAGCCCAGATTATTGCATTCATCTCTGCATGGATTTCATAAGTTTTTGACCATTCATGATGCTCTGATGTGTACTCATGATTCCAATGATCGCAACAGTTTGTAAAGCCTGCAGGAGTACCGTTGTAACCAGTACTGAGAATCCTGCCGTCTTTTACAATTACAGCGCCGACTTGCTTTGATACACACTTTGAAGCACTTGCCAATTCTACCGCTATATTTATAAAATTTTGATCACTCAACATCTTGTCTACCGCTCTTTTTATCTAAATTTAACATCATATCTCAGCTTATACAATATATGTATTAATTATAATTATGGTATTATACCGCAAAATTTTTATATATTTTGGAGTCTTACCCATGGATACAAAACAAATCAAAGCGTTAATGAATGATTTTGACGAAAGCGGCTTATCTCGCATACAAATCACTACTAAAGAAGGTTTTTCGATTGAACTTGAAAAAACTACTGGCTTAGTTGCGGCACCGATAGCTGCAGCAGTAGCACCGGCAGCTGCAGCGGTACAGGTAGCACCGATAGCTGCATCAGTTGCACCATCAGCAGTGATTGCTGGTGACGCTATCCTTTCTCCAATGGTAGGAACTTACTATTCTTCTCCATCTCCAGACTCTCCAGAATTTGTAAAAGCTGGTGACATAGTTAAAAAAGGTCAGGTTGTTGCCATTTTAGAAGCTATGAAGATTATGAATGAACTTGAAGCAGATTTTGACTGTAAAGTACTTGAAGTATTGTCCAAAAATGGTCAGGCAGTTGAATACGATATGCCTTTATTTATAGTAGAAAAGATATAGCGTTATGGCTGAAATAAAAAGAATCCTAGTTGCTAATCGCGGGGAGATTGCTCTTCGTGCTATTAGAACTATTAAAGAGATGGGCAAAGAAGCTGTTGCTGTTTACTCAACTGCGGACAGGGGAAGCGAGTACCTAAAACTTGCTGATGCAGCTATCTGTATTGGTGATGGCCCAAGCAGTAAGAGTTACCTGAATATTCCTGCTATTATCTCGGCTGCTGAGATTAGTCAGTGTGATGCAATTTTTCCTGGTTACGGCTTTTTAAGTGAAAACCAACATTTTGTAGAAATTTGTACGCATCATAACATTAAATTCATTGGGCCGACTCCCGAAGTTATGGTTCTTATGAGTGATAAGTCAAAAGCTAAAGATGTCATGATAGCTGCCGGTGTTCCTGTTGTTCCGGGCAGTGATGGTGCAATCAGTGACATGAAAGACGCTAAAGCAAGAGCAAAAATTGTTGGTTATCCGGTAATCCTCAAAGCTGCTCAAGGTGGCGGCGGTCGCGGTATGCGTGTAGTTGAAGAGGAGAGCTATTTAGAAAATGCTTTTCTTGCGGCAGAGAGCGAAGCTGTAACTGCATTTGGTGATGGAACTATTTACATGGAGAAATTCATTAAAGACCCTCGCCATATCGAAGTTCAGATTATGGCTGATTCACACGGAAATGTTCTTCACATCGGTGAGAGAGACTGTTCTATGCAAAGACGTCATCAGAAGCTTATAGAAGAATCACCTGCTGTAGTTCTTACACAAGAAGTCAGAGAAAGACTTTGGGATGCGGCTGTTCGTGCTACTAAATTCATCAAATACGAAGGTGCAGGTACGTTTGAGTTTTTACTCGATGCAAATCTTGACTTTTATTTTATGGAGATGAATACAAGACTTCAAGTGGAACATACTGTCTCTGAGATGGTCAGTGATTTAGACCTTGTAAAGATGATGATAGAGATAGCTGAAGGAAAAGAACTTCCGGCTCAAGATACTATCATACTAAAAGGCCACTCAATTGAGTGTCGTATAACTGCAGAAGATCCTATTAAATTTTTACCAAGTCCTGGTAAAATCATCTCTTGGATAGCTCCCGGTGGTAAAGATGTTCGTATGGATACACATGTTCATGCAGGATACATTGTACCTATGATTTATGATTCTATGATTGGCAAGCTAATCGTTTATGGGAAAACCAGAGAAGAAGCAATTGCTAGAATGCATAGAGCATTAAGTGAGTTTAGTGTTACTGGTATAAAAACCACAATAGCATTTCACAAAAAAATGATGAGTAATCCTGATTTTATCAACAATAACTTCAATACAAAATATTTAGAAAAATATAACGGCTAGTTTTAGCCGTTATGCCCCCTCCTCTCTTTCTTCACTGCAAGAAAAAAAATACATTAGGAAAAGAATGTTTACATTAAAAAATTATGATACATCAAACACAAAAAATGATATTCTCTCAGGAACTGTAGTTGCCGTTGCGCTTGTTCCAGAAGCTATCGCTTTTGCTTTAGTTGCAGGATTTAGTCCACTTGTCGGTTTATATACTGCATTTATCTTAGGGCTTATTACAGCTCTCATAGGCGGTAAAGCCGGAATGATCAGTGGTGCAACCGGAGCTATGGTTGTAGTTATGGTCTCTTTAGCCCAAAGTCATGGATTAGAATATGTTTTATTGGCAACAATACTGACGGGGCTCATTCAAGTTTCCATAGGTCTTGCTAAACTGGGGAAATTCATCAGGTTTGTACCTCAACCTGCTATTTTTGGCTTTGTGAATGGTTTGGCTGTTGTTATCGCCATGAGCCAATTTCAGTTTTTTGAAGGTGCAAATATCATCATGTATGCTTTGGTTATTATAACCATGCTGACCATGTTTTTTCTTCCTAAATATACGAAAGCTGTACCGGCAGGACTTGTAGCAATCATAGTTTTAACGCTCATCGCATATTTTGGAGGACTTGAGACAAAGACTGTTTCAGACCTTGGAAATATCAGCGGAGGACTACCAACTTTTTCATTCCCAGATGTCCCTCTAAGCTTTGATGCATTCATGGTTATTTTACCTTACTCAGTTATTTTAGCTCTCGTGGGTTTAATAGAATCTCTCTTAACTCTTTCCGTCTTAGATGAGATGGGTGGCAAAAGAGGAAGCGCAAATAAAGAGTGTATAGCGCAAGGCGTGGGAAACACTACATGTGGACTTTTTGGCGGAATGGCTGGATGTGCTATGATTGGTCAGTCTATTATCAACTTTACATCAGGCGGGCTCACAAGACTCTCAAGCACAGTTGCGGCAATCCTGCTTATTATCTTTGTCGTTTCTCTCTCAGATATCATAAATGTTATCCCTATAGCTGTACTAGTTGGAATCATGTTTATTGTCTCATTGAACACTTTTGAATGGGCGAGTATCAGCAGAATCAAATCCATGCACAAGCCTGATGTGTTCATTTTAGTGGCTGTGACCATCATTACAATTTTTGCAGATTTAGCGATAGCCGTTATCTCAGGTGTAATTATCTCCGCTTTAGTATTTGCATACCAACATGCGAAGATCTCTAAAAAAACAAGACTAGAACAAGACGGTACAAAAATTTATGAACTCGAAGGTCCTCTCTTTTTTGGCTCAGCCATGCAGTTTAGAAATGATATTTTCGATATAGAAAATGATCCCAGAAATGTGGTCATTGACTTTACAAACACAAGAGTAATGGATTCTAGCGGTGTAGAAGCCATCGATAAACTCACTAAGAAATATGTTGAAGCCGGAAAAGTTTTAAAGCTGAGACATCTCAGTGATGACTGTATCGCGGCACTGGAAAATGCCGGCAAATACTGTACACATGAGATTGACAATCCAACCTATAAAGTTGTTCGAGATTTTTAATGAAGTTATTTTTATTACTATCCATATTGTTTATAACTGATTTTGCACCACTGAAAAACAGCAATCAGAAAATATATATGGCTAGTGTTGTTCCGGTAAAAATGAGTGTGGCAAAGAAAAAAGAACGATTTTTTCATCTTCTTGTTCCGGCAGTAGACAAAGTTCACGGGGAACTTATGACCCAATATGAAAAGATATCAAAAGATATCAAAAGTGGCAAAAATTTACAAAAAATCAAAGAATTGAAAACTTTTTACAAGGCAAAAACAGATAAAGAACTCCTCTCTGCATTAAAGCCGCACAGAAAAAGCATAACACTGGCACAAGCCGCACTGGAGAGTTCATGGGCTACTTCAAGATTTTTCATAAAAGCAAACAACATATTCGGGGTACATAGTATAGATGAAAATGAGCCAAGAATAGTAGCAGGTGAAAACAAAAATGTTTGGCTTAAAAAGTTTGATACGATAGAAGAAAGTGTGAGAAATTATTATAAATTTATTGCTATTGGAACTGCTTATAAGGAGTTTAGGGAAGCAAGACTCAATAAATGCAGTATTGAGGACACCCTAAACGAACTTTGTGAATACTCCGAGATTGGTGAAGAGTATCCAAAAATATTAAATAAAATCATTCTTCATAACAATCTTGCAAGTTATGACGACTAACATCGTTTTATAATATTAGAACATAAAATGAGCAAAGCCCATTTTACTACGCTAGCCGCTATGGCACTAAAGTCTGTCTTATTTAAGACAGATAGAGTTCTGTAAGAACTCTATTATGGCATTCTTATAATTTTAATATCTGCATTATTTCGAAGTCTGTCAAAATAATCGCTAAGAACCTGCTCTCTTTTGTCCGCCATAATAAGATTTGATATCTCATTTTTAACACCGCTGATTCCGGTTTCTTCTGCTGATTTTACAGACTTGATATAAAAGCTCATATATCCATTCTTTCCATTGGGAACAATTGGCGAAAATGAATTTATCGGTGTTTTTTCAAGCAATGCTGCTAATTCCGGCGAGATTCTATCATACTGCAACACTTCCTCTTTTGACTGTATCTCCGGAGAGTAAAACATTGGATTGTCTACTTTTGACTGCAAACTTGCCTGATTTTTTGCAACATATACAGTAGCTGTAAATGAACTTGGATGCATAAAAGAATCCTTATGAAGTTCATAATACTCTTTTATTTCAGAATCACTTGGCTCTGACATGCTGGCATAAGCTATTGCAGCATAAAGCTTTTGACTTAATAACTTCTCTTTTATTTTCTCTTTTAGCTGTGAGGAAGTGAGCCCGTTTGATTCTCTGATGGCATCATAAAATTCATTGACACTCATGTTATTGCCAGCTGCAGCTTTTTTAATGTCGTCATAAACTTCACTCGAAGTAACAGTAAGTTTTCTCTCTTTAGCCTCTATCTCTTCAAGTTTTTTACGGATCAAAATATCTAAAGCCTGCTTAGCTTCAACCTTAGAAGTTTGCATCTCAGTTGTAATATCATAAAGCGTTATAGCGGAATCCTTAACAACTGCAGCGACACCATCCACTATTTCGGCGTTCAACGAAAGAGTAAACAAAAGAGCAAGAAAAATTTTATACATGTAAGTCCTTGGAATCATAAAAAATAATTGGCTATTTTACCAGCTTTTAACCAATGATTGCCTAAAATTGCACTATTATAATACAAAGGCTTTTCATGGTTGTTACACGCTTTGCTCCAAGTCCTACAGGCTATCTTCATATCGGCGGTCTCAGAACTGCTCTCTTTTCATATCTTTGGGCTAAAAAAAATAATGGAAAATTTCTTCTTCGCATAGAAGACACCGACAAAGCCAGAAATTCAGCCGAAGCGGCTCAAGCTATTTTAGATGCTTTTGAATGGCTCGGCCTTGAGCATGACGGCGAAATAACGTACCAGTCACAAAGAGATGAAATTTATGCAAAGTACATAGAGCAACTTCTCAGTGAAGGAAAAGCCTACAAATGCTACATGTCAAAAGAGGAACTCACAGAACTTCGTGAAACTCAGATGGCAAACAAACAAAGAACCATGTACGATGGAAGATACCGCGATTTTACCGGAACTCCGCCGGAGGGTGTAGAGCCTGTTATCCGTATAAAAGCTCCTCAAAGCGGAACGATAATTGTAAAAGACGGAGTGAAGGGAAATGTTAGTTTTCAAGCACAGGATATCTTGGATGACTTTGTAATCGCAAGAGCTGACGGTGCGCCGACTTACAACTTTGTTGTAGCCATCGATGACCATTTGATGGGTGTAAATGAAGTTATCCGCGGAGATGACCACCTCTCTAACACACCAAAACAGATAGTTGTTTACGAAGCTCTTGGCTTTGATATACCAAGCTTTTATCATGTACCTATGATTCATAATCATGAGGGGAAAAAACTAAGCAAACGAGATGGCGCAACAGACGTGATGGCATATAAAGAGATGGGGTACCTGCCTCAGGCACTTCTAAACTTTTTGGTTCGCCTTGGCTGGAGTCATGGAGATCAGGAGATTTTCTCAATGGACGAGATGAAGGAACTTTTTAATCCGCAAGATATCAATAAATCAGCATCGATCTACAACACGGAGAAGCTTGACTGGCTCAACTCTCACTACATCAAAAATAGCTCAAACAGTGACCTTGCTGAACTTCTTACTGATTATGATTTGATTTTGACTTCACATGACAAAAAAGAAATTATCCTAGATGAGATGAAAGACAGAGCCAAAACTATAAAAGAGATGGCTGAGCTTATCAAAGAGATACTCCAAACTCCGACTTCTTATGATGAAAAAGCCGTGAAAAAAGCTTTTAAAGCTGATTCTGTAGCTATCTTAAATGCATTTGGAGCTAAAGTTTCTACCTCAAAAGAGCTTCACCTTCCAAGTGATTATCATACACTGATGGAAGAAGTAGTGAATGAAATGGAAATCGGTTTTGGAAAAATAGGACAGCCTCTGCGCATCGCTCTTTTAGGCAAACTCTCCGGTCCCGGTCTTGACAGTGTCATGGCAATTTTAGGCAGAGATGAGACTTTGCTTAGAATCGCAAATGCTATAACGGCGAACTCTTAATCATTAGTATGTGCTTCACATGCTAATGCGGGAGCTATAGGCTAATTGACTGATGTTCAAAAAAAAATTAGAACTTATCTTTTTAAGTGTCATGCTCATTGCGATTTTGATACTTGCAAAAAACTATTACGAGAGCTATGTTTATAAACATAGTGACATTCCCGACACCTACAAACAGCTGATTTCGAACAAAGAGCAAGAAATACTTAAGCACATGTATCAGCATTACGGCTTCACGTTTAAAGTCCCACTCATCGTTACAGACAAATTCAAAGGCAGGCTGTACGGTCTTACTTCATACCATAATGGCGAAATAAAGATATATCTCAACAAGAAGGTGATGAAAGAGAGCATGGACTATATCATTGACAGCGTCATAGCACATGAATATGCACATGCACTTATGTTTAAACAAGGCTACCTTCACGAAAATAATGATGGGCACTCTCCCGTATGGCAACAGACATGTGTTAATCTAGGCGGGATTAACTGCGCTAAATATGTAGATAGCGATGATATTGTCATGGCAAAGATGCCTTTTTAATGTCTGAGCATAAAATAGACTATGAATTTGAGGAAGATGCTGAACCGACTTGGCTGGTAAAACAACGAGAAGATGCTTTGCTAGCTGAAAAAGCGTATGCAAAAAATGAAAAAATACTTTACAAAAAAGGGGACCAAGTAGGAAACTTTTTATTTGTAAATTACAACAAATTTAAAAATCGTGCTACATTTGAGTGTCAGGAATGCAGCCGAAAATTCACTTACAACATCTACTCAATAAAAAATAAAAAACGGTGTAAATGGTACAAGTTTCATGACAGAAAATTTAAAAATCAAGCTATTCTTTTAGCATGAACCAAAGCTTTATCAAACGAACTTAAGATATTTTCCCTACCTAACATGTCACTCAGTCCTGATTTATCTAAATCTTTCAACACTAAACTGCTTACTCCTGAGAGCACCAATGTGACTCCGGAGGTGTGCAATATCTCTACCAAGCCTTTGAGATTATGGATTGCAGTTGAGTCAATAAATGGGACGTATCTCATTCTTATAATCAAAATTTTAGAATTATTTCCTATATCTTTTATGGTTTCCGCATACCTTTTTGCCGAACCAAAAAACAATGGTCCGCTTATCTCATAAGTATGAACTCCCTCTGGCAATTTTGAATAATCTTCAAGCGCATCACTCTCTATTTGCAGTGGGATATCTGCGATGTCAGACATCCTTTTCATAAACAGGAGCGAGGATAGAACCACACCGACCTCTATGGCTACCGTCAAATCAACCAACACTGTTAAGAAAAAGGTACTGAGTAAAATCACAATATCAAAAGGGGAACCTTTAATTATAGAGATAAATGAACGCCACTCGCTCATGTTATATGCCACAACTATTAAGATGCCTGCAAGAACAGGCATGGGGATTAGCTTGGCATAGCTCCCAAAAAACAAAACAATCAGCAGCAAAGTGATGGCATGTACCATTCCCGCTATGGGTGTTTTTGCACCGTTTTTTACATTTGTAACCGTTCTGGCAATAGCGCCGGTTGCAGGAATACCCCCAAAGAACGGTGTTATAATGTTTGCTATCCCTTGTCCTATCAGCTCCGTATTTGAGCGGTGATTACCGCTTATCATACCGTCTGAAATGACGGCTGACAAAAGTGATTCTATACTTCCCAGAAGTGCTATGGTTAAGGCAGGTGCAATGTATATCGATAAATCACTCAAATGAAATGATGGCAACTCAAAGTGGATAGCACTTGAAATCTCTCCGAAATATGTCCCTATCGTGGAAACCGGAATATGTGCCAGATGAACAACAAAAGTAACAAAAATAATTGCTATAAATGAACCGGGAATTTTTTTGATAAATTTACCCGAAAAAACTATTATTGCAATAGTTACAAGAGTAATTATGAGCGCATCCAGGTTAATATGATTTAAATTTAAAAAATATACTTTCCATTTTTCAACAAACTCTGAGGGTAATTTTTCTATATCCAAACCAAGCGCATCTTTTACTTGTGTTGAAAAAATCACAACAGCGATTCCGCTTGTAAAACCGACAACTAAAGGATGAGGAAAATACTTTAGTAAAGCACCCAACTTCAACAAGCCAAAAAGAATTAAGAAAACTCCGGACATGACAGTAGAAATAATCAGACCATCAATGCCATACTGTTCTACAATTCCAAAAACAATAACTATAAAAGCGCCGGTAGGACCACCAATTTGCACCCTGCTCCCACCAAGTAAAGAGATAAGAAAGCCGGCAACTATAGCCGTGATTAAACCTTTTTCCGGAGAAACACCCGAAGCAACAGCAAAAGCGATGGCAAGAGGAAGAGCTACTATCCCCACAACAATACCGGCAAATATGTCAGATATTATTTGCTCTTTAGAAATCCCCGCTTTTAACAAACTGAAAAATTTTGGCATAAATATGTCATTCATTTGTCTATACTCCTGCATTTGTAACATTCTCTCGATTGTAAAAAAGGGGAAGAATTTATCGAAAAGAATACTGATTTATGAGATAATCACTCTGTTTTTACCGCTTCCTTTGGCTTCATACAAAGCTTTATCAACACGTTTTAGAACACTTTCTAAAGTGTCTTTTTGTTTTAACGATGTGAGCCCGAAGCTACATGTAACATTGTAGTTAGTAAGTGCATGCAGCTCTTTATCAGATTCTATACTTTTTCTTAATTTTTCGGCAATTATTTCAGAATTTTCTAAAGATGATTCTATAAAAGCAACAATAAATTCTTCACCGCCCCACCTTGCAAAAAAATCACTCTCTCGAACATTTTCTTTTATGATTACAGCAATTCTTTTTAAAACATCATCTCCGACATTATGTCCAAAACTGTCATTCACTTTTTTAAAATCATCTATATCAAAAAATAGTACAGAAACATCTAATGGCTTTCTCTCATTTAACAAAATAGCCTGCTTTAGCTTGTCATCAAATATTCTTCTGTTTGGTAAACCGGTTAACTCATCATTATTTGCAAGATTTTCCAGCTTTGAGTTGTATCTTTTTATCAATATTAATATAATGATAACAATAATAATTGATATAATTAACGATAAAAGCAAATTCAGATAAAACGTATGAATAACATCATGTGTAAAATCAGATATCTTTGCTTCAACCAAAAGGTGTAAATCAAGTTCTGGTACAAATTTTGAACTTACCAGATATTCTTCACCGTCTTTACTATATCTTATAAGATTATTTTCTTTAGCCAGTATCTGATCTTCAAAGCTGTAAAGCTCTGTATTATCTTTGAGATTTTTAAGTTTATTTATTCCTCTTTCATATAAAACATTGTCACCGTTCTTATTTACAAAAAAAACATTAAATTTATAATCTATACGAAATCTTTTCAACATTTCATCAACATAAGAGATTTTTAAACCTATCCCTGTTGCACCTATCATATGGTAATTACTGTCAAATATTTTATGATTTATAAACATAATCATGGAATTATCTATATGCTCATTATAGTCAAGATTTATCTCATGGGAATCTGGGAACTGTTTAAATGAAAAGTACCAATTGTTCGTTGGATTTTTTTCATCCATCTTCTCGATAAAACCTTTAGAAGTGTAATAATTTCTTGTTCGCTCAGAAGCCAAGAAAGTGGTGAACATTCCATATCGATTTTTTATAGAATCAAGATATTCTGCAATACTTTTTCCATCTTCTTCCCGATTAATCAGCCAATCTTTTAGAAATGTGTCTTGAGCCATCATAGAAGCGACAAGGTCAGGTTGAATAATATGCTTTTGTATCTCGGTATATATGTTGTCGGTACTCAGTGGCAAGGAGCTGTTTTTTAGCTGCTTTTGCGTACTCGCTAAAGTTATGGAGTAATTAACCACAGATAAACTGACAGAAAGTGCTAGAAGTAAAAAAGCAATGATAAAAACAATACGATATCTTGTATTCATGCAACTATCCCCCCTTCTTCTGAAATTTAATTATAACTCATTCAGCTTTAATTCATACTCTTCCATAATCTTGTCAAGCTTAGTTTGTTTTATCTGCAAAATCTCAAACCTCTTTTCTATTTCAGCTTCAGCGGAAGAGATAAGTTTCGATGCTTCCATTATCTTCGAGTTAGTGCTGTTTTTCGTAGCTTCTACAAGCTCCTCTTTATAAATTTCCAGCATCTCCTCATCCTCAAGGATAAACATCTCTATTTTTTCAATCTCTTTTCTTAAAGGTGAAGCTGCTTTACTTCTTTCTTGAACAAGAGCTGCTCTTAATTTTTTGTTCTCTTTTCTGTTAGTATTTGAAGTTTTTTTACCCTTAGGCTTTTCATCAAGCTCTTCATCTTCCCAGCCCATTTTCTCTAAGAACAAGTCATATCCGCCGTCAAAGTACTCAGCTCCATTTTTTGTAAAGATGATGAGTCTGTCACAAACACGGCGCAACATCTCCTCTGAGTGGGTTACGATGATTGTTGAACCTTTAAAGTTCCCGATTGCTTTTGTCAAAGCTTCTATAGAATCCATATCCAAGTGATTTGTAGGTTCATCAAGAAAAAGAAGGTTTACATGTCTTGCCAAAATCTGCCCTAACATGACACGGCTTTTCTCACCACCTGAGAGAAGGGATATTTTCTTTTTGGCATTGTCTCCGCTGAACATCATCCCGCCGCAAATACTTCTGACACTTGATTCACCAAGCTGTGGATTTCCAACATAAATCTCATCCATAACCGTACTGTTAAGATTCAAATGGTTTATATTTGTCTGTCCAAAGTGCGCAAAAGAAGTACTGGAGTGAAAATCAACCTTGCCGCTGAGCTGTTTTAACTCACCGGCGATTGTATTTAAAAGAGTAGATTTTCCCTTCCCGTTTTTCCCAATAATCCCAAGACATTCCCCTTTTTCAAGTGCAAATGAGATATTTTTAAACAAAATATTGTCCGGCGTATATCCAAAACTCAAATCTTTTACGTCAAGCAAAACTTTTGCCGGAGTATCTTTGAAGTTGAAATCAAATTTCAAAGTAGAATCCCACCCCAAATTATCCATGATATCCATCTTCTCTAACTGCTTCACTTTTGACTGAGCAAGCGCAGCCGTAGAAGCACGGGCTTTATTTCTGGCTATAAATTCTTCAAGTTCTTTTACTTTTTTATCCTGAGAGATTTTTTGTTTTTCGTACAACTCTTCATTTGCGCCAAGTTGTGCATAAAATTTATGTGTATCTCCCGGAACAAGGAACAGATCTTTACGAACGATTCCCGCGGTATGAGTTACAACTGCATCCATAAAATCCCTGTCATGGGTTATCAAAATAACTTCACCCTCAAAAGAGCGTAAAAATGATTTTAACCATCTCAAAGAAACGATATCGAGGTAGTTTGTCGGCTCATCCAAAAGGAGTAAATTTGGCTCAGTCACCAAAAGTTTTGCAAGGTTTATACGGATTTGATAACCGCCCGAAAAAGAAAGAGGGTCTTTTTCAAGATCCTCTGTAGTAAAGCCCAAACCAAAAAGAATTTTTTCAATCTTGTAAAAACTGTACTGATCATCCTCGCTAAGCGCTAAAGAAGCCTCTTCTCTGAGTGTCGGTTCACTGAATGTAAGATGCTGTTTAAGTGTACCGATTTTGTACCCTTTTGGGATAATCACATCACCGCTGTCATGCGTCTCTTCACCTAAGATGATTTTGAAAAGTGTAGATTTACCGCTTCCGTTTCTGCCTACAAGACCCAACTTGTTTCCAGAGTTAAGTTTAAGATTTAGGTTGTCAAACAGCTCCTGAGATGCGAAGCTTTTAGAAATATTTACTAGTTGTATCATGAAACTCTTTTTTAATGGAATTATATCCAAGTAGTGGAATTTATGCCATTAAAATCTACTACTTGGATTGCTTGAAACGTTTTAGCATCCCAAAATTATTAAATTTTGGGGCATCTTAAAGTATATTTATATATTAGACTTCTTGCATAACTCCTATATGTCTATTATTTCATGCTATCATGTGTATAAGATAAGAGTATTGGGAATAGTTTGTGCTTGAAGTTAAACAGATTAAAATGGAGTAGTTAATGGGTAAATTTTTGTTGTTATTTTTAGTTGTTATAGCATCGTATGCAAATGATGATTTTACAATTTCGCTTTTTGATGCACAGACCAAAAAGCCGCTTGAAAACTTTCGAGTCGTAGTAGATAATGCAACTGTACAAACAGTCAGTCAAAAGGTTGTTGTCGGTAAAAATCATAAGGTTGATATTTTAGCAATTGGCTACGAAAAAATAAGTATCCATCCAAGCGAAGACATGGAGCTTTATCTAAAACCTTTTGTTGTAAAAGGGCTTTATCTCTCCAACTATGGAGTTTCATATAAACCATTTATACAAAATGCTCTCAACATTGCCCAAACTGGGAAAATAAATACTTTTGTTATTGATATCAAGAATGAAAACGGGATGATGAGTTATAAAATTGACAACCCGACCGTCCATGAATTGGGAGCAAACAAAATCAATACTGTAAGAGACATTCAAAAACTGCTTGCAGTTTTAAAAGAGAATAAAATCTATTCAGTTGCGAGAATCGCTGTTTTTAAAGATGCCCTTTTGAGTCAAAAAAAACCGCATCTTGGTATAAAAACAAAATCTGGCAAGCCATATCTGGACAAGCAAAATGTTCCATGGAGCGATCCGTTTAAAAAAGAAGTGAGAGACTACAATATAGCGATTGGTGTTGAAGCAGCAAAAGCAGGCTTTGATGAAGTTCAATTTGACTATGTACGTTTTCCTGATGCTGTGAACTATGTGACTTCCAAACCTTCAACTGCAACTTCAAGGGTTGAGGCAATCAATACATTTTTAGGTGAAGCAAGAGAAAAGATAAACAAAGAAGGAGCCTTTGTATCCGCTGATATTTTCGGCTACATCATGTGGTACAAGGGGGAAATGGGGCTTGGTCAAAAACTCATGTCTATCTTGGATAATGTCGATTATATCTCTCCAATGCTTTATCCATCAGGTTTTACTTTTGGCATACCAGGATACAAGATTCCGACAGAAAATTCATATGAAGTGATCCATCTTTCACTCAAAGAAGCGCAAAAAATTGTTCCGGACATCAACCCTATGCAAATCCGTCCATGGCTTCAGGCCTTTAAAGATTACGGTTTTGACCGACGAGATTACAAAGGCAAAGAGGTTTATAAGCAGATACAAGCGACTAAAGATTTTGGAAAAATGGGCTACATGTTTTGGAATCCACGAAATCGATACGATGTGGACCTTTTTGAGTACAAACCAAAAACACAGCCAAAACCTGAAGCAATCGTTGCTGAAGCTGATGCTGATTTAGAAAAACAGACTTCAAAAGCAGCAGCTATCGTTGCTAAGGCAGAAATGTAGCGAGATTTAGTTTTGATTCTTTATTAGAGTTCTTACAGTTTACAAGAACTCTAATCGTTATTTTGCTTTAACTCTATACCAAAAACTTCATCAAGCATAATCATAAGTTCATCTTTAGCCGAACCTGCAAAACAGTTTTTCAAAAACAGGTTTAACCCTTTATTTGCATGTTCAACAAGCGGGATTATTTTTATCCCAGTTATTTCAGACATAAAATGGGATTCATCTCCCTCTTCATAAGCGTGAAGTAAAATAGAACGAGAGAAATTGTTCAGGATATGATAATAGATATGTAAAAATTCTATCTCCAAAACTTCCAAGCCGTAAAGATGAGTAATGATTTTCCCCTCATGTGATGCTATTGTATGCACCTTATCAGGTTTAACATTTATCCCTATCTCCTCTTTTACTTCTCGAACCAAGGCATCTATCAGGCTCTCATCTTCGTTTACTGTTCCACCTGGGAATCCCATTCTTCCATCCCATCTGTCTATCATAATAATAGCCGGGCATCGCATGCTTTTTATCTCATCCTTAAAATATTTCCAAGGGGAAATTTCTCTTACATATATGGCCAAAAATACTGCATTTGTTTTGCCTCTGTAAAAGTCGCCAAATTCTACCCTTGTTGTGTCAGCCATCTATTTGTATCCTGAATATTTTGATTATATAATTATAGCTATAATTATAGTATGAATAAAAATCAAATAACCATAAAATCAATATTTAGACTTATTTTAGATAAAAAACCTGCACTTATTTATGGACAAATTGTAACTATACTTGCCATACTTGTAAGTGTTCCTATTCCGCTCATGCTTCCTGTGATGGTGGATGAAGTGCTTTTAAATAAACCTTCCACTATCGTTCACACAATTGATGCCATGTTTGGAGATGGAACTCCATTTTTTTACATCGCTCTTGTCGCAGTTGTTGTTATTTTTTTACGCTTTTTATATTACATTTTAGGGGTAATCACTACAAAAATCTTCACTAAAATATCCAAATATGTAACGTTTATGATTCGCAAGCGACTCATAGAACACTTAAAAATCGCTTCCATGAATGAGTATGAAACACTAGGCAGCGGTGCCATTACCGCAAACCTTGTCACAGATGTAAACACCCTTGATACTTTTATCATGAGCAGTGCCAGCCGCTTTGTGGCTTCGGTTTTGACACTTGTTGCTGTCGGTGTTGTAATGATTGCAATAGACCCAATTTTAGGAATTTTGATACTTTTTATACAGCCTTTGATTATGTTCATCTCCAAAGGGCTTTCAAAAAAAGTAGGTGCCCTGAAAAAAGAGGAAAATGAATCTATAGAGAATTTTCAAGAAGGCATCGGCGAGACACTTGAACTCTTTGGACAGATCAAAGCTTCAAACAAAGAAAACTACTTTTTTTCGCAGGCGGTACATCAGGCAGATGCTATCCAAGAAACATCCAATGAGTTTGGATTCAAAAGTGTCTCTTATGAAAAACTCTCTTATACGATCTTTTTAAGCGTTTTTGAGATACTCAGAGCTTCCGGGCTTTTGCTTGTTGTATACAGTGATTTGAGCATAGGGATGATGTTTGCGATGTTTGGCTATATCTGGTTTATTATGACCCCTGTTCAGGACATTTTATCCATGCAGTACAGTTACGCTTCTGCCATGTCTGCACTTAAGAGAATAAATAAAATCCTGACACTTCAGACAGAAGTAACTGGAACAAAAGCACTTACATCTTCACATGTGGATATCTCTCTCAAACATGTAGATTTTTCATACACCAAAGAGAAGCAAATCCTGCAAGATATAACTTTCGATATAAAAGCAGGTTCAAAAATCGCCCTCATCGGAGCAAGCGGAAGCGGCAAGACAACTCTGGCGCAAGTTATCTCAGGTTTTTATGAAAAGAGTAAGGGTTCACTTTCTTACAACGGCATTGAAATAGAAGAGCTTGATAAACATTCACTCAGAGAGAAGATATTTTTGGTGCTTCAAATGCCGATACTTTTTAACTCCACTCTCAGATTTAACATATACATGGGTGATGAAAACATTTGTGATGAACAAATTTACGAAGCTTTGAGAATTGCCCAGCTTGAAAATATGCTGCGTGAGATGCCTTACGGGCTCGACACAATAGTCGGACGGCATGGCATCCGTCTTTCAGGCGGACAAAGACAAAGACTCTCCATTGCAAGGATGATTATAGCAAATCCAAGCGTAGTGATCTTCGATGAATCCACCTCGGCACTCGATGTTCACACAGAGGCAAAACTTTTCACAACAATCACACCTCTTCTGAAAAATAAAACGGTTATAACCATAGCCCACAGACTCTCCACTGTGAAAAATGCAGATATGATTTATGTCCTAGATGGCGGAAAAATCGTCCAAAGAGGAACACACAAAGAACTCGATACCGAAGAGGGACATTACATGGAGTTTGTGAAGAATCAGTTGATTTAAAGGATGGCGTCCTTGAAATAGTTCTTCCGAAAATTAAAGAAAAAGAAAAAGAGATTAAAAATATTAAGATAAAATAAGAGTTTATTCTTTGCATGTGGAGATACTCTCATGCAAACTGATTTGTTGCTATTTGCTTAAACTTTTTTGATAATGAAATAAGTGTATTTTTGCTCACTTTCTTTTGGTGTGGTGTGAACAAAATCAGCATGTTGTATAAGTTCCAAACCTACAGGTAGTTCCTGAAGCATTTTTTCATAATCGTATTGGACTATTTCTAGACCTGCACACTCTGTCTGCCCGCCGACAGAAAATGTGTTTATTATTGCGATTGCATTTGGAGTCAGGCTCTTTTTTAAAATCTCAAAATATCCCTTTCTCTCCTTTTTAAGCAGTAAAAAATGAAATACTGCTCTGTCATGCCAAATGTTAAATTTTTCAGTTGTTGCGAAATTTAAGATGTCTGAACAAACATATTTTGCTATCTCAGATTTAGTTCCAAGTCTGTTTTTTACAATATCAAGTGAAGTTCTTGAAGTATCAAGAAGTGAAATATTTTTATATCCATGTTCGATTAAACTGTCTGCTAAAAACGAGGTACCGCAGCCTACATCGATTATGTTGTCATCTTTTTGACCATAAGTACTTATGAGTTCCAAAGAAACGTCCGGAGAACTTTGATGCCACAAAACCTGTGTGTAATCTTTTGTCTTAAAAATATTGTCCCAATGCGACTCTCTAAACTTATCCGTTGCAATTTTCTTTGCTCTGAAAGTAGCGCCGAATGTTGTGTCAGATGTTTTGTAATGGGTAAGCCCTGTACATTCCACATCTGAAAAACCCGCATTTTCTATGATTTTTATAAGCTCATCTTGTCGGAGTGTTCCGGCTACACAGTTAGCCCAATCAGCTTCAGGAGCAGGAGCAGTGCAACAAGAACTTTGCTCAATAGAACAGCATGCATCTTTTTCAATCGAAGTATCAATCATATCTGCAAACATGATTTTTCCGTCTGGTTTTAAAACTCTGTATATCTCAGCAAACACACTCTCCTTACAAGAAGTAAGATTTATCGCTCCGTTTGAGATAACGACATCCACACTTTCATCTTCTAAATCTATCTTATCAAAACTGCTCTCTTGTATCTCTACATGTGAAAAACCAGCCAACGTGGCATGTTCCTTTGCCTTTTGAATCATTTTAGGCGTTATATCCACCCCGATAACTCTACCGTTTTCACCAGTCAGAAAAGCGCTTACCAAAACATCCACACCAGCGCCACAGCCTAAGTCTAAAACCGTTGAACCTTTTTCAATAACACCTAGCTTAAAAGGATTACCAACAGCAGCACAATAGTCCCAAATCTCTGATGGAAGAGTAGAAAACCATTCCTCAGCATAGTTGTGTGCTTTGGCATTACCAAGCCCTTTATCCCAGCCAAAATCACTCTGGGGTTTATCTGCCAGTTCTGAATATAGTTTTATGATTTGCTCATGGTTTGCCAAGATGTTATTCCTTATTTTATGAAAGTTTTAAAATGTAAGTACTTGCTTGCTTTGACTTACCCACTCGGCAAGAACCTGCATGGTAGAGGACACTTTTTCATCAAAATACGGTTCATTTTTAAAAATACCGCAGCGAGCATTACATGTACCGCAGACCTGTAATTTTATCCCTTGTGCATACATTTTTTTCAGCATTTCAACCAAATCATAGTCATAACTTTCCGGCTTAGTTGTTTTATCACGGGCAAGGTCAACCGCATCATTCATTAAAAAAAGATTAACCTCTTCACCATTTTTATGGAGTGTTTTGGCCAGCCGAAGAGCATTCCATGTTACATCAGTCCCATCATAGGGCTGGTGATTTAATATTATAGTTATCATTTTTTACTTCCCTTATTTAAAATTGTCAAACCTAATCCGGTTTCAATTGGATAACCGGCTTTTGCCCAACCCTTCAATCCACCTTTTAAGTTTGTTGCATTTTTGTAACCTAAATGTCTTAGTGTTTGCGCAGCTAATACTCCACGCCCTCCACTGCGGCAATAAGTGACAATCACTGCATCTTTATCCTGAATTTTTTCTCCTACATCAAATTCTAAATTTCCACGAGTGATTGCATGTGTGTCATCAACATACATTTCACCTGTGTAAATATTACCTTCAGATCTTTGTTCACTCTCTCTGACATCTAAAATAATTACCTCTTCTTCTTTATCAACCATAGCTTTCAAAACAGCAGGCTCAATCTCACCGGCTTCTTTTTTAGCTTCTTCTATAAGTTTATTTGGACTTGCTGCAGCACCTGCAAAAAGCGCACTTGTTGAAGATAGCACTACTATCAATATTATACTTGCAAATCTCTTGTTCATCTCTAGTCCTTTGATAAATAGCTAATTAGGCATTTAGCTAAATAGATTTAAGTATGGTATAATTTTTTAATTATAATGTCAAGGACTACAATGCTGGATATGAAGCAAAAAATTAAAATCTTTAAAGCACTTGGAAATGAAACTAGGTTTTTAATCTTTAAAAATGTATTTACGGGTGGCTATGCCTGCTCTTTAGATAAAAAAGACACAAAAGTAAAAGTAAGTCCGCACGCTACCTGCGTCAGTACAATCGCAGAACATTTTGACTTTGCACTGCCTACCATCTCAAAACACCTAAAAGAGCTAAGAGAAGCGGAGATCATTACAATGGAAAAAAAGGGAAACAAAATATATATTGAACCAAACATAGAAACTATCCGCGAACTTGGCGGTTGTTTTAGCACTCTGGTGAATAACTTTGAAACCAACAGGGAGTTGTTTTTTGGAGAGATTGTAGTTAGCTAAATAGCAAAAAAATCTATTTAATTCCAGCTAAGCTTAAAAACGCTGCCTTTGTTTAATTCAGACTCTACCTCAATGCTTATACCGACTTCATCACAGATCTGTTTGACTATGCTCAGTCCTACCCCAAAACCGCCCGCGATATTTGAGCCTCTTTCATAGAGTTTAAATATCTCATGAAGCTTTTCTTTTGCTATGCCGACACCTTCGTCTTTTATGGTAAAAGCGCCGGTTTTCAGGGTGAGGACTATTGTTTTGTTTGGCATAGAGTATTTGATTGCATTTGATAAAAGATTTGAGAAAAGCAGTTTCGCTCTGTCTTCATCTATCACAAAAACAGTATCTTCGAACTCACTCTTTATGGTTATATGCTTCGCATGACACAACTCTGCGTAAAATTTTACTACCTCATCGATTACCTCTTTGAGATTTATCTCTTGTATCACTTTTCTTTCATTTGAAAAGCTGAGATACGCCAAAGAATTATAAATAGCGTAAAGTTGTTTTGTACTTATGGAAATGTTTGTCAGTATTTTTTCATCATACACCTTTTTTTGAATGGCTCGTGAGGCACTCATCTGTAAGGCTGTGATGGGAGTATTCAGCTCATGCGATATATCTTGGATGAAATTTTCTATCTGCTTTACTTTTTGATGAATGGGCTTCATAAACAGCTTTGCAAGAAATACAGAGATTATGACAATTATGACAAAAACAAAAAACATAACTAACAAAATTTCTTTTTGAAGTTGTGCTAATTTTTGATGATACTCGTTTGTTTTTACAAGAACATATCCAACATTGAGGTGTTCTTGCGGTGAAGACGATACTAAAATCTTATAGCCGTCTTTTTCAAAATATGTTTTTTCAAAATGTTTCTCTTCATCGCTTTTAATCAAGAAATACTCAAAACCCTCTTCCAGTTTAGGAAGCTTCAGCTTAACATTGTGCATTTGCGCATTTATGATTAAGCCGGAGATAGTATCTGCATCATGCTGAAGTTTGTAATAGGTTGTATTTTCCAGTGAACTTTTTTGAGCTTTATAGTACCAAAAACCGCTGAGCATTAAAAAGAAAAAAGAGGAACCTATATAGAGTGCCAAAAACGAGTAAAATGATTTCTTCTCTAAACTATTCAAACCGATACCCTTCCCCTCGCATGTTTAAAATATGCTCTTTCCCGACATAGCGTCTTAACTCTTTTATCAAGGTACGGATAGCATCGGAGGAGGGCATGTCATCATAACTCCACAGATTTTGAAGCATTTCGTCTGCACCTACAACACGGGAACGGTTTTTATAAAGGTATAAAAGAAGTTCACTCTCTTTTGTGGTTAAATGAAAATTATTATCGCCATTTTTTAGCATGTGGGTTGTTGAATCCAGCTCAATATTTTGAGCCAATTTAACTAAGGAATTAAGACCGAAATGTCTTTTTATATTCTCTATACGTTGAGCCAATTCTTCCAAATCAAAAGGCTTTTTTATAAAATCATTCGCACCGGATTCAAATGCATCTTTTAAATGTTTAGTATCATGAAAAGCAGTTATAAAGATAGTGGGAGTCTCATCCGCAAAACTGCGAAGTTCTCTCAAAAGCGTTATCCCATTCCCATCAGGAACATTTATATCGAAAATATACAAATCATAAGAATTTCTTTCGCTAAGATTCAAAGCCTCTTTCATACTGAAGGTATGCGTTACACTATAAAATTCTTCTAAAAAATCAACCAAAATATCTGCTAAGACGGTGTCATCCTCTAAGAGTAAAATTTTCACTTAACATCCTTTTAAGCACTTATACATAACGATTCATTTATATAAGTATACATTAAATCTTGGAGCAATAAAAATGGAACAAATTATTCTTTTTATAAATGCCTTGTTCGAGCTCAGTAATGCGATGGCACCATACATCTTATTTGGTCTTTTTTTTGCAGGCATCTTACATGAGTTGGTACCGGAAACTTTGGTAACAAAGCATCTGGGCAAAGAGAGTATTGCTTCTGTTGTTAAAGCTACTGTCTTTGGTATCCCATTGCCTGTTTGCTCATGTGGGGTTATTCCGCTGGCAACCAGTATTAAAAAAAGCGGTGCGAGCAAAGGGGCTACACTCTCATTTTTGATCTCCACTCCGATTACTGGAGTTGATTCCATCCTCGCAACATATGGAATGTTTGGCTGGATATTTACTTTATACCGTGTTTTTACTTCGATGATTATTGCAACTACGGCAGGTATCTTGACAAATATATTTGATAAAGAGGAATCTCCCCAAATCAAACCCGCTATTTCTGCTTTTGCGAAACCTGTAACAAACAGTTTTGCTCCAAAAAGTTCTTTTAATACAACAAGTTTCAGCACAAAACAAAACGAGATTAAAGCAGATGTAAAAGCAAAGTTTTCTTTACTCAAGGGCTTGAGATATGCCTTTATTACGCTCTTAGGTGACATTGCTAAACCGCTATTTTGGGGATTACTGCTTGGCGCTTTGATAACGGTAGCTATTCCTCAGAACCTAAGCAATATTTTAGTAGAGTACTCTTGGCTTTCCTACCTCATAGTGATAGCCATCGCTATCCCCATGTATGTCTGCGCCACAGCTTCACTCCCAATCGCTGCCGCTTTGATGCTCTCAGGTGTAAGCGCTGGCGCAGCCTTTGTGTTTCTCAGCGCGGGACCGGCTACAAATACCGTGACTATTGGAGTTGTAAAAAAGATGTTAGGAACAAAATCACTCACCATCTATCTCGGAAGTATTATTTTTGGAAGCATACTTTTTGGTTTAGGACTGGATTATGTTTTTTCTATCTCAGAGATAAATCCGGCATCTTTAGTCCATCTGCAAGAAAAAGCTACGATACTGACTATGGTGAGCAGTATAATTTTATGGAGTTTTGTAATTTACTTTTTAGTAAAACCTTATTTTAAAAAAGAGCAGCCAAGCTGTTGTTCCAGTGATGGTGTATGTTCTTAGAATAATCATTACCTCACAAACTACTCACAAAGTCTTGCTACAATTTTGTATATTAACATAAAAGGAAAGGACATGGTTTATAAAACACAGACGACTTTACCTCTGGAGAGTGTTAAAGCAGGACTAGAAGCGAAGGCGAAAGAGTACGGCTTTGGTATTTTAGGTTCATATGACTTTAAGCAAATATTAAAAAGTAAGGGATTCGAGATTCAGCAGAACATTACAGTTTATGAGATTTGTAATCCACCTGCCGCTGCAGAGGCATTAAATTCCACCTCTGATATTTCAGTTTATCTTCCTTGCAGATTATCCGTATATGAAGAAAACGGTGTAACTATTTTAGCAACTATTGGGGTAGAAGACATGCTTAATGCACTTGATGTAAATGAAGAGTTTGCAAGACACATGCTTGTGATTTTCAATAAGATTCGTGCTCTTATGAATGATTGGGGAAAGTAGTACACTTTATTAAAAGGAGTTTATCATGCATGATTATGACTGGGGGTTTGGAATGGGATTTGGTTGGTTGATACCAATACTGTTTATTGTACTCATAATATATTTTATCAATGCAAATAAAAAAGATGAAAGCTCCGCTAGAGATATTTTAGATAAAAGATATGCCAGTGGAGAGATAGACGAAGAGGAATACAAGAAGAAAAGAGATACGCTAAAGTAGAAGCTATATTTATAAAATAGGAGCTATATCATGAGTAAAGGTGAAGAAAATATTTACTGCAAAGACGACTCTTGCGAGATAGGACATGATTTTTACACCTGCCCCATGCACCCTGAAATACATCAGAAGCATCCTGGAAGCTGCCCAAAATGCGGTATGGCACTAGAACCTGTTACCGTTGAGGCTGATGAGGGAAATGATGAACTAGACTACATGAGTAAACGCTTTTGGATAAGTGTTATTCTTTCTCTTCCTGTTTTCATCATAGCCATGATAAGTGATTTAGCTCCTGTGTATCTGCCTGAGAGTATCACAATGAAAAGCGTTCAGTGGTTTGAGTTTATTTTAGCATCGCCCGTAGTTATTTGGGCGGGATGGCCTTTTTTTGTCAGAGGCTACAATTCCGTTAGAACTTGGAATCTGAATATGTTTACGCTGATTTCCATTGGCGTCAGCGCTGCGTACATGTACAGCCTTGTAGCACTTTTTTTACCTGAAATCTTTCCTCCCCTTATGCAGACAAAAGATGGCTTGGTACATGTCTATTTTGAAGCGGCAGCCGTCATCACTTCGCTAGTGCTTTTAGGACAGGTTTTAGAGCTCAAGGCAAGAAGCAAAACAAACAGTGCCATTAAAACACTGCTCAACCTTGCACCAAAAATAGCTCATCGCATCATAGATGAGAATGGCAATGAAGAGGATGTAAGCCTTGAACTTATCCATGTGGATGATAAACTCAGAATCAAACCCGGTGAAAAGATTCCTGTTGACGGAATTGTTTTAGAGGGACAAAGCAATCTTGACGAGTCTATGATAACGGGCGAGCCGATTCTTGTTTCAAAAACAAAAAATGATACGGTTATAGGAGCCACGCTCAACAAAAACGGAACACTGATTATGCAGGCAAAAAAAATAGGCAACGACACTTTGCTTGCACAGATTGTTCGAATGGTAGCTCAGGCTCAGCGTTCTCGTGCTCCTATTCAACAACTGGCGGACACAGTCTCAGGCTATTTTGTTCCAGCTGTTGTAATTTCTGCGATTTTAGCATTTTTCGGCTGGTGGTTTTTTGGACCAGAACCTCGCTTGGCTTATGCGGTCGTAGCCGCTGTTGCGGTGCTTATTATAGCTTGTCCCTGTGCTTTGGGTCTTGCCACTCCGATTTCTATCATGGTGGGAACCGGACGGGCGGCACTTATGGGCATTCTGATAAAAGATGCTAAAACTCTGGAGATGATGGAGAAAGTAAACACTTTGGTTGTAGATAAAACGGGAACTCTGACAGAGGGAAAACCCAAAGTGACAACTCTCATACTTGAAGAGGGTTTTGAAGAAAATGATATTTTACAGTATGGGGCAAGCTTAGAACGAGCGAGTGAACATCCTTTGGCAGAAGCAGTTATGGAACATGCAAAAGAAAAAAATATAACTCTTTTAAATGTAGAAAATTTTAAGGCTGTTACGGGAAAAGGGATTACAGGCGAAATGGACAATAAAAAAATAATTTTAGGAAGTGAGAATTTCTTGGAAAGTTTAGACATACCCACAAAAAGCATAAGAGATAAAGCCGATACTTTGCGCGAAGAGGGAAAAAGTGTTATTTTCATGGCGATAAATTCTGAATTTTGTGCCATGATAGGGATAGAAGACCCGATAAAATTGACATCTATTGAAGCAGTCAAGCAGCTAAAAGAGGAAGGGATTAAAGTTGTCATGTTAAGCGGCGACAATGAAACTACCGCGAACGCTGTTGCTAAAAAACTCTTCATCGATGAAGTTCATGCCAACATAATGCCTGATGGAAAAGCGGCAGTAATTAAACGTCTGCAAGAAAGCGGTGCAATAGTCGCTATGGCAGGTGATGGGATAAATGACGCGCCGGCATTGGCACAAGCGGATGTAGGAATTGCCATGGGAGGTGGCACCGATGTAGCCATAGAAAGTGCCGGAATTACTTTGATAAAAGGCGATTTGCTGGGAATTTTAAAGGTGCTGAAACTCAGCCGTGCCACCATGAAAAATATCAGACAAAATCTCTTTTTTGCATTTATCTACAACAGTGTCGGAGTTCCAATAGCCGCGGGAGTACTTTATCCATTTTTCGGTATTTTACTTTCACCCGTCATCGCAGCAGCAGCAATGAGTTTTAGTTCTGTATCGGTTATCGCCAATGCCTTACGCTTGAAAAATATTAAAATCTAGGAGGAATCTAAAATAATACACTCACAAACTCCTCACAAACTTTCACTATAATTTTATAAACAATACAAAAAGGATACAAAATGAAAACATTGGCAAAAATCTTTATGATTATGATTTTAGGTGTTAGTTTAGCTTACTCCGGCGGATTTGAGAAAGTAGCACAATCAAGTAGTGCAAAAGTTGTTATGAGTTCAGAGAAACCTCTGACTGTCGGTAATAACACTATAATGCTCAGTATAGAAAATGAAAAGTACAAAGATGCGACGGTGAGCTTAAAAGTTTTTATGCCTGCTATGCCTGGTATGCCGTACATGGAAAGCTCAACTGATGCTGTATCACTCGGGGCTGGAAAATACAAAGCAGATGTAAATCTTGCTATGAGCGGAACTTGGCAAGTGCATATTTTTATCACGCCTAAAGCCGGTAAAAAAGTTAGAATTAAAAGTTCTATAAACATTTAAAAAGGTTCTTATCATGAAGCTGTTTGCGCTCTTTCTTTTACCGATATTTTTATATGCGACATCTGTTGAGACTCTGGTTGAACATGCAAAGAATTCGCATCTTTCACTAGAGGCGATAAAACATAAACTCAGTACTCTTGATAATGAGTATGAAATATCCAGAAATTTTGCAAACCCCGAACTCTCTTTGAGTATGAGTGATATTCAGCTTCGGGATATTTCAAACCGCTCACTTGAACCTATGCAATACACTGCACTTAATGTTAATCAAAAGATTCCATATTTTGGAAAAAGAGATGCCGCCTCTCAAAAGATTGAAGCACAAAAAGCACAAATGAACATGTCAATTGAAGAGGCTAAAGTAAAATTGACAAAAGCCATAAAAATCTCCGCTTTTACTATTTGGAGGCTGGAAGAACAATTAAAAATAGTTGATGATTACCTTTCTCTTACAAAACAAAATATAGACCTTTTTTCTGCATACAGCACAAATGACTCTTCTGCACATATGGGTATCATGAATGCCGAATTGGCACTCTCGCAACTAAAAATCAAGAAGAGCAAACTTGAGAGTGCTTTAGTCGGCCAATACAAAAACATAAGCTATCTTAGTGACATGGATGTCAAAAGTATTGAAGCAGATATGAGCATGCATGAACTTCGTCCAATGGACTATTACCTGAATGCAGTTGATGAAAATAAAGCATATAAAATGAAAGAGGCAGAACTTGACGTTGCTAATGCCGATGTAAAAGTAAAAGAGTTGGCAAGCTTCATTGACCCGGTTGTTCAGGTCGGATATTTTCGTCGTGAAAAATTTGAAGATTATATGAGTATTGGAATCGGATTTTCTTTGCCTATTTATGGGAGTGAACTCTCTAAAGAAGAAGCTGCACGAAAAATTGTTTTATCAGCGAAGAGTGAAACAGAAGATACAAAAAATCAAATCAGCTCACAAATCTCAGCTGTCTATCTCCAGCTTCAAAGCGCATATGAGATTTATAATATTCTGCAAAACGAGTCACTTCCACAGCTCGAACACATGAAAGATTTAACTTCAAGTTCACTTCGAAGCGGGGCTGATCTTTTTTTATATATCCAAATGCTAGAGAAAAAACTGACTCTTGATGAGCAGAACATAGATGCAATAGCCTCGTACCATCAAAATTTGGCAACACTTGAAGCATTGATAGGAGAAGAGTTATGAAATATTTTTTAATCATTATGTCGTTATTTGCATTTGTCTATGCCAAAGAGGTTAAAGTTGAACAGCTCTTTAGCGTTCAGACTGTCAAGGTAAAAGAGGTCTCGCAAGCCAAAAGCTTTAAAAGCTTTGGATTTGTAAAGCCGGATGAATCAAGGATTTATGATGTCAGTCCAAGGTTTAGCGGATTTGTAGAGGTTTTATATGCGGATAAAATATATAAAGAGGTTCGAAAAGGGGAACTTCTGGCAAAAGTATATTCACCTGAAGTTTTAAAAGCAAAAGATGACTACTTAAATACGCTCAACTTTGCCAGTTCTCACCCAAACAAGACAATGCTCAGCAGTGTAAAAACAAAACTCTCCCTTTTAAGTATTCCGGATGCTGAAATAAACTTGATAGAAAAAAATAAAAACAGTTCAAATTTTACAGATATACTCTCTCCTGCAAGCGGTTATATTTTCAAAAAAGAGATAAATAATAATTCTTCTTTTATGGCTAAACAAAAAGTTTTCGAGATAGTAAACCTTGATAAAGTTTGGGTTGAAGTTAAAATTCATCAAGACCAACTTAAAGATTTAAATAAAGCAGATAGATTTACTCTAAGCACACCGGCATATTCTCAGACTTTCGAGGCAAAAAAGGCTCAACTTTATCCTAAGCTGGATGAGAAAGAGGAAGCCTTTACCCTTAGACTTGAGGTAAACAACAAAGAGCATCTTCTCATGCCAGGCATGTATGCAAGCGTAGAGATGGGCTCAAAACAAAAGAGCTATCTGACACTTCCCGCAACTGCTGTTATACGAAAAAATGCTAAGTTTTATGTATTTGCCGTTGGAGAATATGAGGGAGAATATGCGCCGGTTGAAGTAAAAGTTGAACTCTTAAATCCGGATGCCTACATCATAAAACAAGGTTTGAATTCCGGGGATGAAGTTGTCAATAACGCCTTGTTCATGATGGACAGTGACGCTCAAATCAACAGCTTGTATTAGGAATTTATCATGATAGAAAAAATAATAAGCTTTAGCATCAAAAACAGATTTTTAGTCCTCATGGCAACACTGTTTTTAATAGCAGGCTCTATTTGGAGTATAAAAAATACGCCTCTTGATGCGATTCCTGACCTGAGTCCACCGCAGGTTATCGTGAAGCTCAACTGGGCTGGACAATCTCCTGAGATTATCGAGACACAGGGAACCTATCCTCTTGTTTCACAGTTTTTATCTATCGCAAATATCAAAACAGTGCGCGGCTACTCGACTTACGAAAATGCCCTTATTTACATCATATTTAAAGAGGGAACTGATCTTTACTGGGGTAGAACCCGTGTGCTTGAACAGTTAGCGTCCATGAACTCTCAACTGCCCCCGTCCATGAAAGTAAGTCTTGGACCTGATGCAAGCGGTGTCGGATGGGTTTATGAGTATGCCTTGACTTCAAAAACAAAAAATCTGAGTGAACTTAGAACCCTGCAGGATTACTACTACAAATATGCCCTTTTAGGTGTTGACGGAGTGAGCGAAGTGGCTTCAATCGGCGGTTTTGTTCCGACATTTCAGGTAACTCTTAAAAATGACACGCTTGTCAGATACAAGTTAAGCGTGCAGGATATAAAAAAAGTTTTAAAAGAAAATAACAATGATACCGGTGGCGGAATAGTTATACAAAATGGCTACGAGTGGATGGTTCAGGCCAAGGGTTATGTTAAAAATATAGAAGATATCAGAAAATTAGTAGTCACTACAAAAGCAAATACTCCTGTGACAATCGGCGATATTGCACGAGTGGAACTAGTCCCAGATGCCCGTCGCGGTATGGCTGATTTAAACGGCGAAGGGGAAGTTGTAGGCGGAATAGTGATGGTTCGCTATGGAGAGGATGTTTACTCGACCATAAAGCGGATAGAGAAAAAGATGGGTGAACTGAAAGTTGATGGAGTAGAAGTTGTAGAGGTTTACAACCGTTCAAGCCTGATAGAAAAAGCGGTTGAAACACTTAAAAGTACACTCATTGAAGAGAGTATTATCGTTATAATTATCATCTCATTGTTTTTACTGCATCTTCGCTCATCCATTATCGTACTTATTATTTTACCTCTTACCATTGGGGTGACTTTTTTACTTATGAAACTCTTTGGTGTCGGCTCGAACATCATGAGCCTGGGGGGGATTGCCATCGCTATTGGTGTCATGGTTGATGCGACTATAGTGATGATAGAAAATGCGCATAAGTCCATCATAAAACTCGAAGAAAAAAAAGGAGAAAAACTGACAAAAAAGGAAAGGTTTGACGTTATAACCTCCTCTTCAATTCTTGTCGGTCGTCCGATATTTTTTGCACTTGCCCTTGTTGTAGTTTCTTTTTTACCAATCTTTGTGCTCTCAGGGCAAGAAGGACTTTTATTTACTCCACTCGCCTTTACAAAAACATTTGCCATGATAGCTGGAGCAATCCTTTCCATCACGCTGGTACCGGTACTAATGCTTTATTTTGTAAAGGGAAATATACTCAGTGAAACAAAAAACCCGCTCAACCGTTTTTTTATCTGGCTCTATTATCCTGTCATTTTTTATGGGTTAAAAGCCAAATACCTTGTTATCATAGCAGTTGTAGCCTCACTTGCTTACATGTATCCACTTTATAATGGTCTAAAGTGGGAGTTCATGCCACCGCTAAACGAGCAGTCTATTATGTACATGCCGGTCACTCCTTATGGGATAAGTGTAGACCAGAGTAAGATGCTCACTCAAAAAACTGACAAAATCATCAAAAGTTTTCCGGAAGTTCAGACTGTTTTCGGCAAAGGCGGTCGGGCAAACTCAGCAACAGACCCGGCACCTCTTGGCATGATTGAGACCATTATCTCTTTTAAACCTCAAAGTGAGTGGCGTGAAGGGATGACTTACGAGAAACTTTTAAATGAGCTTGAAGAAGCCTTGAGAGTTCCCGGACTGGTGAACTCATGGACTTACCCGATTCGGGGAAGAATAGACATGCTTTTAAGTGGAATTAGAACTCCGCTTGGCATAAAACTCTATGGAAAAGATGCAGCAGGACTGCAAAAATATGGCAAAGATATAGAAGGTATTTTACGAGGATATGACAACACTCTTTCAGTTTTTGCAGATCAGGCAAGTGCAGGTTATTATATAGATATAAACATAGATGAGGATGCTCTTGCAAGATATAACATCAAAAAAGATTATCTCTTGGATTATGTCTCAACTGCTGTTGGCGGGATGAAAATCTCAACCATGTATAAAGGTTTAGAGCGATACCCAATCACGCTCAGATTTGAAGATGAAGAGCGAAGAAGTTTAAAGTCAATCAGAGATATTCAAGTAAAAACTCCCCTTGGTTTTGTGCCGCTTAAAAGTTTTGCTACGGTTGCTTACAGAGAAAGCGGATCTGTTATTAAAAGCGAGATGGCATCTCCCGTAACTTTCATCTATATAACTCCTAACGAAAAAATCAGTGCAAGCGAATACAAAGAAGGAGCGAAGGAATTACTAAAAAATGTAAAACTTCCGGCTGGATATTATATAGAGTGGGCGGGACAAAGTGAATATCTTGATTCTGCTATGAAAAAAATAATTTGGATTGTTCCGGCTGTTTTAGTAATCATCTTGGTTCTGATCTATTTAGCACTGAAAAATATAGTTGCGACACTTATAGTTTTTTTCACCCTCCCTTTTGCACTTTTAGGCGGGCTTATCTACATAGACTTGCTTAACTTTAACATGAGCATAGCTGTTATAGTCGGTTTTTTAGCCCTTTTGGGAGTAGCGGCTGAGACAGCCATAGTTATGATAGTGTATCTGCAAGAAGCAGTAGATGAAGCAAAAGAAAAGTTTGGAAAAGATTTCGGTAAAGAAGAGTTAAACGAAGCTATTTACGAAGGGGCAGTCCAAAGAGTACGACCAAAACTTATGACAGTTTTTGCCACTTTATCCGGGCTTCTACCAATCATGTACACGCATGGAGTTGGAAGTGAAGTGATGCAACGCATCGCCGCTCCAATGATAGGAGGGCTTGTAAGTTCAGCCGTTTTAAGTTTAGTGATTATCCCTATACTTTTTGAGATATACGCAAAAAGAACTTATACATAAATCTCCTCATCAAATAATACAGTTTACTATTTGATGAAGTTTGCCCTTTCTAGCTTATACTATCCGTTACCGGTCCCTGAACACTGTTTATATGCATCGCGAATAATTTATTAAGTTCTTCTTCATTTTTTACAAAGGTTGCTATTATCTCTATGCCAAGGGAATCAGTTACCACTTGAAGTGCGCCCATGGAGTCTTGCGACTGGTCAAGCAAGAATGCGCAATCGGCTTTTAAAAATGTAGGTGTTAACTGTTTTAGATAAGTAAAATCACTCGATTCACCTGTGAAAGAATTTATACCAAATCCTATGCCGTATCTTAAGAACAAGTTCACATACTCTTTTACGGCAAGTGTGTTATGTATAGCAAATGAATCGGAGACTTCAAAAGATAACTTGAATTTTAATGTTTTTGCATACTTTTCAAATAGTGAGGATAACTCATTATAGGCTTTTGCATCTTTGATAAATTCGTTTGACAAACGAATGGAACATGTACTGCCGTCAAGTTCTTCATGTCGTTCTGTGATTAAGTCTTTGAGCGCCACTATATACATCTTACTGACAAGCCCGAGGTTAATAGCCGGTGCTATAAAATCTCCATAAAAATATTTCTTATCTGTGCCACCATCGATTGTAAAGGTCATAACTTTATGGTTTATCTGTTTCGTTTTAGCATTGAATGTCGGCCAAAATTTCAAGCTGAAATAGTTGTTGCTAATGGACTCTTCTATAATTTCACGCCATTGTTCTTTTCCTAGAGCATGTTCATCATCTTTTTCCTCATATAAATATGTATTATCCATATCATCTGCTTTTGCATGTGACAGGGCATTATCTGCTCTTGTCAATAAATCTGGAATACTCACGGCAGGTTTATACTTATATAGACCTATGCTAATAGTTATATCTTCTGGATTAAGATTATGCTCTTTTATCAGTTTATCGAATCTTCTGTTTATTCTTCGTGCTATATCACTAGCTTCATCAGACTCACAATCTGGAAGCATAAGTGTAAACTCCGTTCCATTTACGCGCGCTAGAACTTTATCATTGAATTTTTGAGTGATTTCATTAAACCCATTTGCAATTTCCAAGAACATATCATCAGCTTTCCTGCGTCCCAATGCTTGGTTTAAAACTTCTGCACCGCTGAGTGCAATAAACATGATGGTTCCACCATTTGCCTTATTCTCCAACTTGATCAGATCCGGAAGTTTTAGCATCAAATATCTACGGTTAAAAAGTTTCGTCGTAGGATCATTGTAAAGAAGCTCTTTGTTTCTTTGAGCTGCTTCATTCCCTTTTCTAAAAATCTCTTCAACTTTCGTAACCATTGCATTCATACCTTTTACAACATCTTTAAACTCGGTTGTAAAAGGTACTTTTTCTTGAATAATAAACTCATTTCTTAAAATAGCTTCTGCTTGGCTTTGAACTCTGTATAATGGTTTTAGTATAAAATGCAACAAGGCATATAAGATAAGCAGAGCAATACCTAAAAATACAACAAACAGATAAGACAGCTTAATAAACATTTTATATAAGGCTCTGTAAACAACTCCAGTGTCACTTGCAACACTCACGACACCAATCATATCCCATCCAGACGAAACATCGGCAGACACAGGAGGCAAGTCAATAGCTGTAAAGTTGACAAACCATAAAGGAACATCTTTGACAGGTTTGTTATCTATTTGCATGTAGTCTGATTTGCCGTCATTTGATTTAAAGTCAATCATTTTATAGTAGCCACTGTCAAATTCAGCATCTATCGTGGAAACAAGAATAGCAGAGTCAGAAGAGGCTTCTGCCAACTTTGTCGTTAAAGTAGATATGTTATTTACTGTAGTCTCATACAAGCTTTGTATCATATCTTTCTTGGCAGATTGATAATTTATACCCATAACTGTAGCTAATAAAAGTACAATGATTAACGATATAGCTAAAGCCATCTGTTTAAAGAGTGTCATAATTTTTTCCTTTTCATGTCAAAGTCTAATTGTTTCCATTTTTTTGATTGTGCGCCTGTGTCACCGTTTATCATCTTAACCACCTTCACTATATCTGGACGCCTTGATGCAGGCAGAACTCTCTGATTGATGTTCCCTAAAATCAATATATCTTCTTTTGATTTTGGCCTAGGTACCTTCAGATAAGCAAGTACCATGTGAGAAATATTTTGTCCGCTTCTGCTTTTGTAAACGACATATGTAAACTTCATCCTGTTTGGATCTATCCCCAACTCTTTAAGAGTATAGTATTTGGCAATTGTATAGTCTTCACAATCGCCCATCCCTTTTCCTACGAATTCATAAAGTGTAGCCCAATAATCACTCATTCCGTAAACTTGCTGGTCACTTTTATACTGCATAAAATTATACCAGTCGTTGACTGCTTCGAGCTTTTCTATATCGGTTTTATCTTTCAAACCATTGAGCAATTCTTTTCTTATGGCTTCAAAACGATTTTTTGCAAACATTTTATATTTTGCATTCGCATCAACAATCAGCTTATCCGTTATAAGCTCTCCAAAGCTTTGCGATGGGAATATAAACAATAGCAATAATATCAAATACATTACTTTTAAAAAATTCATAAATGATTATACTCAATTTTGTCTTTTGTTGAAGCCTGAAGTTCCCACTTTTTGCTTTGCTGTAAAATCTGCAGAATACGGTTTTAAATAAGCAGGAACGGCTCTCCCTTTTAGTTTCATCATGTCTTCAAGCATTTTTTGAGCGACCATCTCCGGTGCTAGATCTTTCACTTCAGTTAAATATAGGAATAAGAGTTCACCCAATCTTTGAAGTGAAATCATCCATGTAGAATTTGTTTGCTCATAAATCCACATGCCAAACTTATAAAAGTTTTCAAAAACACTTTCTTCCTGCCAAACTAAATCTATGCTGTTTTTAAAATTTCCGCTGTTGTAGGTCAGGTCCCAAAATCTGGCAAATCTTTTCATAATCTGAATATCATGAAAGGAAAGCTGATTATTTTTCAAAATGTCATAAGAGGGAAGATCACTGTAAACCATTCCAAACGTTTCATCATGACGGCTTATGTGAGTACCGGAGAGTTTTTTAAGTATTCCGATTTGTATTTCGCAGCTGCTGAGTCGAACCAGCTCATCAAGATTTTTCCCAAAACTCTCCAGAGTTTCTCCAGGAAGCCCAACAATCAAATCTAAATGGATATGCGCCTCTGTTTCATTTTCTAAAAATATGATATTTTCTTCGATTTTATCAAGAAGAAGTTGTCTTGAGATGTTGTTTGCTATTTCAGGATTAAGGGTTTGTATCCCTATCTCCAGCTGCAGAGCGCCATGTGGGAACTGTGATATTTTTTTCCTAAGTGAGGCTGGAAAATGATCTGGAATAACCTCAAAGTGAGCAAAGTACGGCTCCTCTTTTTCTAAAAAAAAGTCTAAAATCCTATTTGCAGTTCTCATGTTAAGATTAAAAGTCCTATCTACAAACTTAAAATTTCTCGCACCTCTTTGCCAAAGGTTTTCAAATTCTTCCAAAACCTTATCCAAGTTAAAAGCTCTTACTTTTTCATCCATGGAAGAGAGGCAAAACTCACATTCAAAAGGGCAGCCACGGGAGAGTTCCACATAAATATATCTGTTTTGAATATCTTCATCCGTGTAGTATTTATAGGGAAGTTCTATCTCCTTAAGAGAAGGCATACTCATTTTAATGATTTTATTTTCCGGCGGGGTAGCATTTATGATATTTTTACATAAATCATAAAAAGCTGTATCGCCCTCACCTTGTATGATAAAATCTGCATTGTCAAAATTAACACGCAATGGCGCATAGCTCACTTCGGGTCCACCGAGAATTACCGTAGTTTGCGGAGAGACTTTTTTTATGATCTGAACAAGCTCACTTGCCTCTAGAGCATTCCAAATATAAACGCCTATTCCCACAATATTGGGAGAATTCATGAGTATCTTCTCAGCTACGCTCTGGAGTGCATCATTTATGCTAAATTCCAAAATAGACGCATTTTCTTGCAGCTCTTTTAAGTTTGCATACAAATATCTAAGACCAAGGGAGCTGTGTGTATATCTGGAGTTTAAAGTGGTCAGGATTATTTTCATAAAAGGATTTTAGCATAAAACAGCCAAGCAACAAAAAAGGGGGAAAGTGCTTGGCTGGTTTAAATAATAGTTAGGAGTATATTCTCACTTATGACAGGGGAAACATAATTGAGATTCAAAATTATATGAATTATAAGTTAATAGTAAGTTAATGATTACTTAATTGCATTTGATATTTTATTATTGATTAAATTATTAAATATATCGCTGTATAATCCCATTATGATATTGATGAACATACAGAACCTTTTCAGATGCCGATACTTTTAGCAACTTTTTATTTTTTTTATTTTTCTATTGTCGGTGTCTACATTATTTTTATGCCCAAAGTCTTGGCAATGTCCGGATATTCTGCAAGTGAGATAGGAATCATATTTGCAGCAGGACCTATGGTTCGATTTTTACTCCCCTTTGCATTTACCAGAGGCTTAAAACTTAATGTAAACACTTTTAACATGGCACTTCTTGTAATGTTTTTAAGCTCTGCAGCATTTTACTATTCCATCCATGATTTTTATATGCTTCTGTTTGCAAGCATTGGACTTGGAGCCGGTATGAGCCTTGTCCTTCCTTATGTTGAACTCATCGCCCTCTCCGCCATAGGAAAAGAACGCTACGGAAAAATCAGACTTTTTGGCTCTGTGGGCTTTATTTTAGTTGCGCTTGTGTTGGTTAAGTTTTTAAGTTCCGCAACTGTAGCACTTTTATTTTTGGTAACTCTTAGTTTTTTAACTGCTGTTATAGCATTCTTCATTGCAAAACGTTCACATAAACAAGAACGTATAATAGAAGAGATAAAAAATGATATCCATCTTTTAACGGATTGGAAATTATGGCTGGGGCTTACTCTCATGCAGGTGAGCTTCGGGGCTTTTTACAACTTTTTTACTATCTATGAAACAGATTATGGCATCAGTTTGGACACTACAATATATCTTTGGAGTTTTGGTGTTTTAGCTGAGATATTCATGCTTTTCTTTCAAGGAAAACTCCTCAAAGGAAACCTTCTTTTCATTCTTCAAATCACAACTTTTGTCAGTGCCATCAGGTGGCTGTTGATATTTTTATTTCCGCAAAATATCATTATTTTATTTTTTGCCCAAAGCCTGCATGCTCTCAGTTTTGCGCTCTTTCACTCGGCGGCAATCAGCTATCTGTTTCATCTGTACAAGCATAAATCTTTAGCGCAACAATTTTTCTCAGGCATAACTTATGGTTTGGGCGGATTTAGCGGGGCATTATTAGCTGGATATATTTATGAGTTTTATCCAAAGTACCTATTTTTAAGCTCAAGCGCAATTGCGCTTATGGCATTTGGATTTATATATTTATGGACTCAGAACTCAAAAACGAAGTTAGTTCTTTGACCATAATCGTCCGTTTTCACACCTTGTGGCGGTTTCGAATCGATATCATAATAGGCATTAAAACTTAAAAATAATTTTTCGTATACATGCACTTTGAGTTCAAATTTATTAGAAGTTGCATAATCATTCAAATCATCTACTTTAGGCTGATAATAAAAATTGTAAGAAAGAGATACTTTATTATCAAAGCTCATGACATATGCAAAGTAGGTATTGAGCCTAAAATTTCTCTCTATCGGATCACTTGATGTATAGCCTATATTTTCATAGAATCCACCAACTCCAACATAAGCTTTTGAATCTTTAAAAACATCCGTTGAGATAGTATTTAAAAATTCAAAAAGCTTATATCTTAAGCCGGCTCCGAGTAAAATTCTTTCTTCAATAAGTTTAAATTCATCCTTCTGAATTTGCCCAAAATACTCTGCTCTTATGTTGTTACTATCAATTTTCAGTAAATCGATTTTTTCTATATATCGGATATGAGCATAAAGGTTATCGGTATCTTTTTCATGGCTAGAGTCTCCGTATTCTCCAGAGACTTCTCCCCAAGTCACATAGTCTTGATTGTCGTCGTAAGTTACCCTAGCAGATGCTTGGTAGTTGTTTTTGTCTGTATTGCCTCTTTTTGATTCAAGAGATACTGCACCGCTTACATGTGTTCCAGGCTTGTCGCCTATCTCTACAGGCGCTATAGAAACAAGCGCGAATAAAGATGTTATGTTGATTATTAGTATTATAAGTAATTTCATGGGCGGGATTGTAGCAAAAAAAACTGCTCTCTACAAGCCCTCTATTGGATTTTCTCTATGTATATATTCATCTGCACATAGAGCATGAAGATTTATATACATGTAGGATAAATATTTTCGGGGAAACTCGAATAAGAGTTAAAAATCTAGAATCAAATTAGCAGTAAAAGTTCTGTCAGTATTTTCTTTGCCTGCTCCGGCCAAGTTTACATAATCAACTTTGTAATTTACGCCTGCAGAAAAAATATTTGAAATTTTATTTACGAATGCAGTTTTAGAAAACACAAAATAGTTTGAAGCATCTTCAAATTCTGATCTATAGCTAAGTTCTTGAGAAAATTTTAAATTTTCCAATATCTGCCATGCATAAACAGCTTTAGCTCTATACGCTGAATAAGATCTTGTTTCACCATTAACTGTACTTGCAATAGCGATGTTATTTGGATTTGGATAAGCTATCCGTGTACCAGTTGAATCATAATCAATATCTTTGATTTTATCTTGAGCATAAAGAATATTTCCCTCTATTTGTAATTTATGTTCTTCTGTTTTAATTACTTTATATTTTGCACCGGGTCCGGTGTAAGCTTGATAATCATAATTTGAGAACAGATCTTCTTTATATCCTAACAGGTAAGCAAATGCAAATCTGTCTGTAAGCTGATAATTATATGTTAGTTCTAAGAGATATTTATTTTTACTTTCTACATTGCTGTCGGTAGCATACTGCCCATCAAAAAGTAACTCAAAAATATGTTTATCAAAAGCTTTACTTATCTTTGTATCAAGACTCAATGCGGTTGTATCCGTGTTGCCCTGAGTGTTAACATAACCAAATTCAGCGTGTGTTATAAATTCATCTTTTTTTACATCTATCTCGGCTGCCAGCATTAAAGAGCCAGCAAGCAATGTGCTTAGTATTATTTTATTCAAATTTTTCCTTTTATATTGTTTGTGTTTTATCTGTGTGAATATCCATTTGCGGATAAGGTATAGATATCCCTTTTTCATCAAATGCAAGCTTGACTTTTTCTAACATGTCAAAATACACATCCCAATAATCATCCACTCCAACCCATGCACGAAACACTAGATTTACGCTGCTCTCGCCAAGCTCATTTACCGCAACAAGCGGAGCCGGTTCAGCTAAAACTCTTGTGTCAGCTTTGATGATATCCATCAAAATCTCTTTTGCAAGTTTTAAATCATCTCCATAGCCTATGCCGAAGATATGATCGACTCTACGCTCTTTTCTATTTGAAAAGTTTATGATATTTCCACCAATAATAGAGGAGTTCGGTATGATAATAATGCTTTTATCGACAGGTTCCAGGATTGTTGAAAAAAGATTAATATCCTTAACGGTACCCATGCCTCCGCCGGCTTGGATTACATCTCCGATTTTAAACGGTCTGAAGATTATGATAATAACAGCCGCACCGATGTTTGAGAGGGAATCTTTGAGTGCTAAACCGATAGCTAAAGATGCCGCACCAAATACAGCCAAAAATGAGGTAGTGTTTATGCCAAGAGTATTTAAAGAGGCTAAAACCACCATAATAAGCAGTACAAAGTAAATAATACTTTCTCCAAACTCTGCAAGAGTTTTATCAATCTTTGCTCTTTCCATCAAGTCTTTAGAAAAACTTGAAAGCTTTTTAACAGCCCATTTTCCAATGATGAATATGAGTATTGCCGCTATGATTTTCAAGCCATACGCACTTGCATACATCACAGCCATATCTGTATATTTAGATATTTCCATTTTATTTCCTTAAAAAAAGTTTTAAAATTATAACCAAAGAGGAGATAAATCCAATGAAGCTTAAATCATATTTTTATATTTTATATTCTCAATAAATCTAGCTATTTCATGATATTTGTTTAAATAAGAGGAATTGATTGTATATAACAATGGTCTATATTTGAGATAATTTTTCCAAACTTTTTGTGCAGATGCACCTCTTTGTTTTTTTATCAGCTCAAAACAGACAGAGGCATTAATGAACCCTTTTAAAAGCTTTACCTCATCACCATCTTCAAATCTCACAGGAAACCAGATAGCTTCTAAAACTTCATGTGCATCATAAAACCTATTCTCTTGCAGACACACAACAAACTCTTCAAGTGCTTCTTTGTGCTGTTTGCTATATGTCATCAGCTACCGTCATGTTTTTTCGCCAATATCCTCTGCCGCCTTTGAGTGATATGCAATGATAATCCGGAAACTTTTTTTTGTACTCTTTTAATCTTTTGAAAGTACCGCTTCCGCTGTAGCAGTAAAACACAAACACACTTCCTTTAGGATTTTTACTAAGTTCGTAAGGGTTATATATAACTGTATGCACTTTTTCTATGGGGGTTAAGATGGTATCCACTAAAACCACTTTTACTCCCATTCTTTCAAGCTTTTTTTTGTTTATTAAATACTCTTCTTGCGTCCATTCATCAGGATAGTTCATCGAAAATCTCCAATCATTTGTAAAGATTGTATATAAAAAAGTATTATATTGCCATTAAAAACTATTAGCAATAATAATTTTTTTTATCAATTTTGTTGCAGATATACTTCTAACTCTTCGATGGGCAACGGTCTGCTAAATAAATAACCTTGATAAAAAAGGCATCCACTAGCTTCAAGAAATTTCTGCTGAGCAATTGTTTCGACACCCTCAGCAATTACATTCATTCCCAAACCTATCCCCATGGCAATAATAGTTCGTGCAATCATCTCATTATCTCTATGTTCAAATATCTTATTCACAAAAGACTTGTCAATTTTGAGCTGATTCAATGGCAACTGTGCCAGATAGGACAAAGATGAAAATCCTGTGCCAAAATCGTCCATTGAAAAGTTAATACCTAAGTGCTGAATGGCTGCCATCTTTTGGATTGTTTCTTCCACATTTTCCAAGACAAGGCTTTCTGTTAATTCCAGCTTCAAGAGTGATGGATTTACTCCACAGTTTTGAAGAACCTGTTGTATCTGGGCTACAAAGTCAGGCTGACGAAATTGGCGAGAACTGACATTTACTGCAACATTTAGTTGAGCTGTGTAAGGATTGTTTTTCCAAATTTTAAGTTGCTCGCAAGCGGTTTGTAGTACCCAAAGACCAATAGGAAGGATTAAATCGCTTTCTTCTGCTAATGGGATAAAGTCATCCGGAGATATAAGCCCACGCTCTGGATGCAGCCAGCGTATGAGAGCTTCGACACCACCCACACGATGAAGTTCATCCACTTGCGGTTGATAATAAAGCCTAAACTGATTCTTACTAAGAGCCTCACGCAACTCTGCCTCAAGTGCGCTGTGCAGGTCTAAAGTTGCTTGCATCGTCGGATCAAAAAAACGCAAGGTATTACGTCCTGAGTTTTTAGCCTGATACAAAGCGATGTCAGCGTGTTTAAATAAATCTTCTACCGTATCGTCACTATTCAAAAGAGTTACCCCAATACTCATTTGAGCATAATAATCACGTGTTTTGAGAAAAAAAGGCTTTTGCATCGATTCAAATATTTTTTCACCCAGTTGATTGGCTAAAGTGGCAGCTTCCTCTTCACTGTATCCTGTGAGGGCTGTAAAAGCAGGATTAATCCTCTCAATTATACCATCTGCATCAGTGATTGCCATTCCGTTTTGAGATTTAAAAGCGATGGCGGCAATACGCAGTTCCTCTTGGGCTTTCTTTCGTTCGTTAATAGGACTGATTATAAGTCGATGTAGCACAATACCATCAGAGTTTTGAGTACTGCTCTCCAACTGTACCCAGAATGATGTGCCATCAGAATGCAACATTCTCAATTCACAAGAAGGCTGTTTTGTTTGATCTGAAAAACTTTTGTTGTAAAGATAGTAAATATCCTGATCCTCTTGAAGGATAAAATGTGAAACCGGCTTTTGAATAAGGATTTGTGTGCTTATTCCCAGTAATGTTGAAGATGTAAGGTTGGCCTCAAGAATCAGTCCCTCCTCACTCAGTGTTAAATATCCAACGGGCGCCAAGTTATAAAAGTCAAAATAACGCTTGTTTGAATTATCCAATTCCTGATATGTGTGGATCAGTTCTTCGTTTTGCATCTCTAATTCAATTTCATGCACTTCTAAATCGTGACATATCTCTTGCATTTCAAGAAGGGAATATTTTTTGTCGGAATTTACTCGAGTTTCCTCTTTAAGCTGCAATATTTTTTCTGCTTTTTCATAAAGAGACGGATTTAGTTTCTCTTTGGTTGTATTTTTAAGAGATAATTGATTCTTGCTGGACATCACCCCTCCTCTGGACAGATACTTTTCAAAAGCATTTATGCAGTCAGTTTTAAATGTTAAGCCTGTTAGTTTAAAAACGTGGGGGATACTGTTTATAGCAGTTGTGTTAATAGGTAGTTATAAAATAGAACCAACTATAAGAGCTAGGTTATAACACCTAACTCGGAACTAAAGTTTATGCTAGTTCTTCTAAAGCTTTTTTTATTGCCGATGGAAGTGATATATCAACTTTCTCGCAGCCATCTTCCAAACAGCATTCACATGCAGTTCCAGCTTCAGTCTCTTCCATGATAGCCTCTAAATTATCTCCATGAATCTTCACAGCCGCTTTAACCATGTCATAACTTACTTCATTGCAATCGCATACTAGCATATCTATCTCCTTATATTTGAATAAATGTAGAGCCTTTAACTCCGCAAACTGGACATTTCTCAGGTAACGTACCTAACTCTATATAACCACATGTAGGGCATAGGTAGATATTTACTTCATCCAAATCTTTCCCTTCTCTTACTGCTTCTAATGCTTTTTTGTAAAGCTCTGCATGTACTTTTTCAGCTTCAAGAGCATAACCAAACATTTTTTTAGCTTTATGATTTTCTTTAACGGCCTGCTCATACATAGGAGGGTACATATCTTCAAACTCATAAGTCTCTCCGCCTATAGCGGCTTCAAGGTTTTCCAATGTTGAACCGACTTTATCCATAGCCTTGAAATGACCTTCTGCATGTATACGTTCGGCTTCTGCAGTTGTACGAAACAGTTTTGCAATATTTGCAAGACCGTCTTTTTCTGCTTTTTTTGCAAATGCACTATATTTTTGGTATGCTTGGCTTTCACCGCTAAAAGCTGTTTCTAAATTATCATGTGTTGTTGGCATATTACTTCCTTGATTAAATTTAAAAGATAAAAATTATCCTTTACAGCATTTTATCTGTATTGAACTTAAATGAAAATGACCCATCATTAAAAAAGAAAATATTTTCCACCTAAATATCCCGTAAATATGGTGGTTTCAGCCTCTAATAATTCGTTTGAAAATTCCTTGAAAATTGCTACTGCAAAACATAAAAAAAGATGTATTATTTCATTTATATTTACAAACAAGAAGGATTCAAATGGCTAATTTAACAGTAAAAAAACAGATACTCAAGCCTTTCACACTTGACTCAAAACCTATCATGGAGAAGTATCTTGTAAAGCTCAATACTGAACTCAGCGATTACACTTTTGCCGCAAATTACATCTGGCTTGCAAACAGCAGCGGATTTTATGCAATCATAAATAAATGTTTTTGTCTGTTCGTCATGACCGGCGGGGAACTCACCATGTTATTGCCTCCTTTGGGGAAGAAAAAATATGTCACAGATGCAATCATAAAATGTTTTGACATTATGAATGCGAATAACAGTTCAAAATACTATGCCCGTATTGATTATGTCCAGGGAGGTATGATTGAAGAATTTGTTCAGTCAGCACATGAAGCTGAGAGCATGTTTGAGATGCTTGAGCATTATATAGTTGAAAAGAAGCTGGTTGATTATATCTATGAGGTAAACAGCTTGATTGACTTACGCGGAAATAGCTACCACACAAAACGCACTGAGATAAACAAGTTTACAAAGTCTTATACTGAACATACTATTGAGCCTCTTGACAGCGTCAAACATAAAGACGAGATAATGAATCTTTTTAACAAATGGGTTTCTGACAGGGTTAGATACATGCCAAAAGAGGAGGCTGAAGTTTTCTTAGAAGGGATTCATCAGGAGCGTTCTGCGGTGAAGCAGATGCTGAAACATTTTAATGCCTTGGAGCTTATCGGACTTGTTATCTACATAAACGGTGAACTTAAAGGTTTTACAGCCGGAGAGAGAATCAATGACAACACAGCAACAGTTATCATAGAAAAAACTGACTTTGAAGTTCTTGGATGTGCCCAGTATATTTTCCGTGAATTTTCAAAAATGCTTAAAGAGCATTATGGTGTTACGTATATCAATGTCGGTGATGACATGGGATTTGAAAATCTTCGCAAGGTTAAAATGTCTTATCGTCCGTTTAAGCTTGTTCCAAAGTATACAATTTACCAAAAATGATAATTCGCAAAGCAACATCCTCTGATGTTTCAAAGCTTTTTGCATTAGAACAGGAGATTTTTACATCAGAAAATTTCCCTCTCTCAAGAGGTTCATTTGCTTACCATGTGAAAAACAACTTAGTTTATGTGGCAGAAGTCGATGGAAATATTGCAGGATACATTTTGGCTCTGATAAAGCGCGCCAATGCTAAGATATATTCTATCGGAGTGAGCAAACTTTACCGTGGCAGACAAATTGCTCTAAAGCTTTTAGAGACAGTTATGAATGAGTTAATATCTATGGATTTTAAACAGACACTTCTTGAAGTCCGTACAGATAATGAAGTAGCAATTTCCCTGTACAAAAATTTTGGCTTTAGCATAAAGAAAACAGCTAAAGCCTTTTACCGTGACGGGTGCGATGCCTACATTATGGAGCTAAGCCTGTAATTAAGACTTTTTCTCCTCGGTTTCATAAACACATACACAGTTACGACCATTTTCTTTTGCCTTATACAAAGCTGTATCAGCGACTGAAACAAGAGTTGATGCCTTTGTTGCATGTTGTGGATAAACAGAAACACCAATACTGACTGTAACTTTAATGTGTTGATTGTCTTCAATCTCAAATGGTTCATGTTCTATCAGGACACGCAAGTTTTCAGCTATCTGCTTGGCTATCATAATATCTGTTTCAGGCAGGATTATCGTTATCTCTTCACCGCCATAACGACACACCGAGTCTGTTGTTCGTATACGACTCATCAAACGTTTACTCAATCCACTTAAAATCATATCGCCGGAGCGGTGACCATAAGTATCATTCACATTTTTAAAGTGATCGATATCCAGCAAAAGCAGTGAAGTATGGTGCTGATAACGCTCTGCACGTATAATCTCATTTTCCAATAGGGTATAAAAGAACTTATGATTGTAAAGACCTGTGAGACCGTCATGGGTAGCAATGTCATGCAGTTTCTTCTCATTCTGTTCAATTCGTTGACCAATCTGACCAATCAGCCAATAGAAAAAGGCAAATAGGATAGCACCGGCAACGAATACTATTATGATGCCCTCATAAAGTGTCTTACGTGCAATTTTCTCCTCTTTGGATACATCTGTCAGCAGTATCATCTCTGCAACAGCGATGCCACCGGCATTATGCAACGGAAGAGAAGTAACCCGGTAAGAGAGACCTTCATAGATTAAATTTATGATGCTGGTGTCTGCAATCACTTCACCGCGAATGAGGTGTTCAGCCAAAACAGGTGGCAGTTTATATGTGGATTGTTCACTTAAAACCTTATTTGCGAAATGATTCCAGTGAGCTGTCCTCCCGAGAGTTCGCATACCTGCTTCCCATTTTGTTTGGTCAAGAAACTCTTTGTTGATCATAATAAAAGGCTGTACACCGAAAAAATTCTGCAGCTTTTCAATAACCTGATTAAGTTCCATGCCAAGTTCTACATATCCGATTAATTTATGTGTCTGGTTATCGTACCATGGGGCTACAACTCTCAGAGTAAACGTACCCAAAGGCCCGAGTTCAACACCATATGCAACCGCACCACTCTTTTGCGCCTGAAGCATTGTGATACGGTTTATAGTATCACCGTATCGCAACGGAGTATGCACTCGCAGCAAGTTTACCCTGTCTACTCCACTAAAGTAGAGATGTGTAATCTCAAAATCCCGCTTAATATCTTCAAACAGAGGCGAGGCGAGGCGCAGTAAATCATCTCTGTTACGCTGCGTTAGTGCTGTAGCTAAGTTGTCATTTTGACGGAGAGTATGAAGGATTGCCTGCAAGGCTTTGGCATCATAACGGATGCTCTCCTCGTAAAAATTTTGTACCGAGGCACGAATATGAATAACGCCTTTTTCAACATCCCGGGTTGTATATTCATAAATTATTATGCCTAACACAAAAATAATGAGAGCAATCATCAATGACATAGGAAGAAGAAATAAAAAACGTAAACGCGCCGTTCCCCACTGCTGGGAAACTGAAACTTTATGAGTATGATTGTTTATTTTACTATCTTCTTGCATGTAAACTCATTTTTACTATTATTTATTGTGTTTTAACATAATTTTACTAAAAAGGGGGTCAAATTGATTATCATGTTTTGTCATTTCCAAAATTTAAATCCTTTTAGTTACAATATCGAATGGGAAATAAACATAAAAAAAACATAAAAATAAATCAACAAATTAAAAAATATTTTGATGATGCGCCTTTTGATGTGGGGATAGAGAGGGTTAGTTCGCAAACACTCAGTGAGCTTTTTAACACTCTGGGAATTTACGACATTGAGCATAATAAAAAGATTCAATTAAAAACACTCAGGATGCTTTGGAGCGAGGCAGACAGCGGAATACGTCAAGATATCTTAAACTTTTTTTCCAATGAAGGAAAATTTTACAACTCAGATATTCCAAAAGAGCCAAACCTTGACAGAGGACAGAAAATAGAATCTCTTTTGCAGGAGTTGGATGTAAACTCCCAAGAAGCGGCTTTACTTTTCGATGCTTTTATGGATGTTAGAAGTAAAAAAATTACCATAGAAAAGATGGAGTCAAAACTTCAACATATTAGATTTGATTTGAAAAAAGTTGAACTTCAAAAAGCACTAGAGGGCATTTTTGATTTGGATGACAGTTTAGAATTTAATGCCTCTCTAAAATATGAGATATATGGGGAACAATTTCATAAAATACTCACACTCAACACTAAACCTTACAGCTACGAATATTTGCAAGAGAGCGATATAGAGGAAATTATTCTTAAAATATCAAGAGATAAAGAGCTTGCAATTGCTAGTAAACAGGAAAATATAAATAATTTTTTAAAAAACTTAAAAGATCCACATGCTTACTTAACAAAAAAAGAGATTCTTTCATCTCTACGTGCATCTCCTCCTAAAACAAAAGTCAAATATCCACTATTAAAAGTTTCCATATTAAAAAGTATCCTCCAGACAAAGCTAGATGTTGTAGAAGCAGATTTACATGAGGAGGAACTTTTACTCAAAGTAAATGAAAGTTTTAAGCTTCCTTACTCTGACATAGAGTTGCCGTACAAACTGGATTTTCACATAGAGCTTAATGAACTTTTAGAAGAGATTTGGTTATCTAAGGAATTTAAGTTTGATGAAGCACTGAGTGCTGCAAAAAAAGAGCATGAAGATAATTTTTTACAAGATTTAGAGAGTCTTGTCCACGAGTGTGGCAGTTTTGCTGCCCTGCTTCATTTTAGTGACGAAGAACTTCACAAAAAAGTATATGAGTTTTTAGTGGAGTTGTTACCTCCCTCTTTAGTTATAAGCCCAAAAACTGCGCGCAAAATAGTTCGAATATTTGTTTACAACATTCATGAACAGCTCATAAAAAAACAGCGCCAAGCACTTCTGGCAAGGACGATAAGGGATTTCAAAAACCTTTTTCCCTTAGCGCGGGAAATGAGAAGAAAACTCACCCTTTACATAGGTCCGACAAACAGCGGAAAAACTTATCAGGCTATGCAAACACTTCAAAAGGCTGATACCGGATATTATCTTGCACCGCTCAGACTGCTTGCTTTAGAAGGATACGAAACTTTAAAAGAAAACGGAATCAACTCCTCCTTGATTACAGGAGAGGAACAGATTTTAGATGAAGACGCTACACATATAAGTTCAACTATTGAGATGCTGAACTTTGAGGTGGATGTTGATGTTTGTGTGATAGATGAAGTACAGATGATAGATGACCGTGACCGTGGCTGGGCATGGGCAAATGCCATCATCGGAGCACCTGCGAAAGAGGTTATCATGACAGGCTCGCCAAATGCTAAAGAAGCTGTTATTGCGCTTGCTAAGTATCTAGGTGAAAAACTTGAGATAATTGAATTTGAGAGGATGAATCCGCTTACACTTTTACAAGAAGCTACAGATCCCGAAGATGTCAAAGAACAAACCGCTATTATAGCCTTTAGCAGAAAAGATGTTTTGAGGTTAAAGCAGAATTTTTCAAGATTTTTCAGTGTCAGCGTTGTATATGGAAATCTCTCGCCCGAAGTCAGACGTGAAGAAGCAAGAAGATTCAGAGAGAAAGAGACACAAATTTTAATCGCTACAGATGCAATAGCCATGGGAATGAATCTGCCTATCAAAACATTACTTTTTTCAAAAGCCGAGAAGTTTGACGGAGTAAATGACAGGCATTTATATCCATCAGAGATTCATCAAATTTCAGGTCGTGCAGGACGATTTGGTTTAAATGAAGAAGGGTTTGTCGGAGCGCTCAGCAAAGAGGTTTTAAATATAATCAAGAAGAACTTTTACAAAGAAGCGAAAAAAATAACTATCCCTTTTAAAGTGATGGCAAACCTAGAGCATATCAAACTTGTGGGTGGCATATTAGAAGAAAAATCTTTAAGTGTCATCCTCAAGTTTTTTGTGAACAACATGGAGTTCAATGGTCCATTCCATGCAACAAATTTAGATGACATGTTAGAAGCTGCAACAATTGTGGATAATTTTGATTTAGATATAGCAACAAAATATCATTTGGCTTGTGCCCCTTTAACTCTTAAATCTCCTTATATTGTGGCGGCCTTTGAGAGCTATGTTTTAGCACTTGAAAAACAAGAACCTATTATTTACACTCCGCCTGTATTGATAGGAAAATTTGCGCAAACAACGGATGAACTCTTACGCGCAGAAGACATGGTAAAAGAGATTTCACTTTATTTGTGGCTAAGCTATCGATTTAAAGATTATTTTATAGAGCCTGAAAAAGCGCGTACTTCAAGGGGTATTTTAAATAAATTTATTGAGGCTTCCCTGCAGCAAAGTATGTTTGTTGCAAAATGCAGAATCTGTCATGTACCGTTACCAAAAAATTCAAAATATAACATCTGCCAATCATGTTTTAAGAAAAACTACACCGGCGGGCAAAATCGAGCAAAGAGAAGACACTTCTAAGTTATCTTAACTCTTAAACTCATCTATTGTAGATTGTAGTGATTGAGCTATATGAACCAGTTTTTTCAACTCACTCTCAATATGCTGAGTACTAATACCGTTTGCGGTAGATAAAGTTTCAATCTTCGCTATATCTGCTATGATCTCTTCCATGCTCACAGACATTTTTAAGCTATCTTCTTTTGAATCATTAGCAACTTTGCTCGAAGCATCTATTGCATGTGAAGTTGTATTTATTTTATCTTCTACCTCATTGGAAATATTCGCAAGGTTTTCAATATTTTTAGCATTTGTACCCATTTTATCACTGACATCATTGATAGATTGAACAATCGTACTCACACTCATATCTATTTCAATTAAACTTTTTTGTGTTCTCTCTGCCAGCTTTCTCACCTCATCGGCTACAACTGCAAAGCCACGACCATGTTCACCTGCGCGGGCAGCTTCTATGGCAGCATTTAAAGCCAATAGATTTGTCTGCTCAGCGATATCTTTTATTACACCCAGAACATTTTTGACTTGATCAGCATTATTTTTAAGGCCTGAAAGTTCAACTGAGAGCTCGTTTTCTATCTCAACAAAAGAGTTCACTTCTTGAGTAAGCGTATTTAATGAGCCTCTAGCCGCATCCAACTCACTACTTGCCTCTTCAACCGTTTTTTGGGTTTCCTGCGAAGCTTTGAGTGTGTTAGAAAGTAAATCTTTAATTGATTGACCTTTTTTTGTTGTTTGAGCGACTATCTCTTGTTCTTGCTGTGTTCCTTTGCCTATCACACGACTATATTGCGCTATATCGGATGCAATGGATGAATTTTGTGCACCTAACTGTTTTACTTCGCTTACTGTTTCTTGAATCATTTCTATAAATTGATTTACTTCATGCGCTGTATCACCAAATTCATTTGATCTATTGGCGTTTAGGCGCTTTGTTAAGTCTTTATCCCCGCTCACAAGTTCAGCGATACGGCTTTTCAAGTCACCAAGAGGACTAAAGATTTCTCGTCCAAAAAATGTAAGTGCAACTAGAATAAAAACAATAGCTCCGACAAAAAGTGATATAAATAGTTTTAAATTTGTATCTTGGATATCCGCATCATTTTTATCCAACGAAATAACTAAATCCATAGCTCCAAGGACATCTCCGACTTGAGCATTATAATGGCATGAAAGACAATTTTCTTTTGCAATCATCGGTTTTATCATGCGGATAGTATGATGAGAATTTTCATCTGTTTCTATAACTTTTGTGTCTTTATTTTTAAGCACTTCTTGAATAAGTAAGTCCTCTGTGAATTTTTCCTCAGGTGCATAAACTTCTATAACAAATTTTGATTTTGTTACATTTAGAGAATCTATCCCATCGATACTTTTAGCCGCATGAAGAGTTGTCTCAACTACTGCTGGGTCACCGGCAATCATACTTCCGGTGAGTGTTTGGAATATTGATTCACTAAGCATTACAAGAGCCTGTTGCGTTGTCTTGTTTGATAAACTTTGCAAAGTATTTGACAAATAATATGTTATCCCGAATAAACCGGCAACACTGATAGCAACTAACGAAATAATAACTTTCGATTTAACTGTTGTAAACATAGTGATTCCTATTGATTATTTATGTGAAAATTATTATATCAAAATATCTTAAAATAGGTAATTTGAAATGTAATTCATATAATTATCTAACAGCTAACATCAAAAAGTTTGCTAAAATACCCTTATGAAACTATCACACCTAAAACAAATAACATCTTACCTACAAAATTTCACAAAAATTTCAGCAATTTATAGAGTCTCCGATACGATTATCAAAATTAGTTTCGATAGGGATGAAGATTTATATTTTGAGATGCGCCGCTCAAATTCTTCTATGTTTAAAACTGCATCCTACTCAAGATCGAAAGTCTACAATGCTCCTTTTGATGTACTCTTGGCAAAACGGTTCAATCGCTCAAATATCTTGGGGATTGAACTTGTTAATGATGATAAGATAATCCGTTTTAAAACATCAATTTCATCCGCTTACAAGCAAGAGATGACTTTTTTGCAGTTTGAATTTACCGGAAAATATACCAATGTGATTATTTTGGACGAGAACTCAGTTGTGCTCGAGGCTTTACGGCATGTAGATTTGTTCTCATCTTTTCGTGAGGTTAAAGTCGGACAAAAACTTCTTGATATTCCCAATGCTCCTTTTATTGCTAAAGACTACCCTCTTGATGATGTTGAAAAATATTTATATGAACAAAATGAAAATGAACTTATACAAAAACTTGCTTCACTTAAAAAACTAAAAATTTCCTATTTGACTAAAAAACTACATAAATTGCAGAAACTTTATAACTCGCTTGATAATGAGCAAAGTTTATATTCTGATGCACAGCTGTATCAACACTATGGTAATCTGGTTTTATCAAATATGCATATTATATCGCCATACCAAAGAGTGATAAAGTTGAACGATTATGATTCCAAGGAAGTGGAGATAGACTTATTGAAAGCTTATCCGACTGCTTCTATGATGTCTAATTCTTTATTTAGCAGAAGTAAAAAAGCAAAGCAAAAAGCAAAATATCTACACATAGAAAAGCAGTCACTAGAATCAAAAATGGAGCATCTAAAACTTTTTATCAATACAGTTCAAGAAGCTGAATCAATAGATAAAATCACCCTTTTGTTTCCCAAAAGAGTTCAAGGTAAAAAGATAAAACAAAATGAGGCAATAGAAAGTTTTTTTATAGAGGGATATAAAGTTCAGCTTGGAAAAAATGAAAAGGGAAACATTGAACTTTTGCAAAATGCCAGAGCAAGAGACATTTGGATACATATGAAAGAGCGTCCCTCGGCACATGTAATCATTACGACTGATAAACAGAATATTCCCATGCACATCATTGAAAGTGCCGCAAGATTGTGTATTGATTTTACAATGTTTGAAAAAGACAGGTATTTGGTCGATTATACTCCAAGAAGAGAGGTAACTATCCAAAGTGGTGCGAATGTACTGTACAATAAGTACAAGACTATTGAGATAGATACCAGATAAGGGGTCCAAAATGTCAATCGGTGCTGTAGGAAGTGTCATTTATGTTAATCAGCAAACTGCCAGCGTTGCTTCGTTGCAAGGGAATCAGAACAGCCGTTTTGACCTTCAAAATGTGGCCGCACAAGCTGCTGCAAACGAAAAAGATGCAAAGATTTTAGAAGTGAGACCGGCTGAAGAAAACAAAGAAGTTGATTCAGATAGAGAGCATCAAAAAGAAGAAGCTGACCAAGAAACCGCCAGAAGTAAAAAAAGAGAGCCACATGAAGAAGATGAAGATGAGGAAGAAACAACTGCAAAAGAACATCATCTAGATATTAAAGTCTGATTTGGTATAATTTTAAACAAATTAGATATTAGGAATTTTCATGGCTGCTTTTAGTGCATTTAAAAATAACAAACAAAGAATAATTACCGGACTTGCCCTTGTATCTGCAATTTTGGTGATAGGTTATTTGGACAACTTTTTCTTAATGTGGCTGACTCTTGGAATCATATATTTATTAGCTTTTGATGAAGCGGTTAAACTTTATAAAATACAGACTCATTCCTCATTGTATTTCTTTGCATTATTAATTTGGTTTATTGCAGCGTTTTATCCTTATGGTGACGACTTATTTGTTTTAGCCGGAGTTGCTTATGCCAGTGCAGTTGCTTTTAACAAAGAACTGAAATGGAAAGACTTTTTACCTTTTATTTACCCAACGGCAGGAATGCTTTTTATCTTTACCATGTACCAAGAATATGGTACGATAGCCCTTTTATGGCTTTTGATGATTGTAGCTATGACGGATATCGGAGCATATGCCGTTGGTAAAAGCATAGGAAAAACCTCCTTCAGCAAAACCAGTCCGAATAAAACCATCGAAGGTGTCATCGGAGGCGTGATTATCGCGACGCTTAGCGGAATGTTTATAGGTGTTGCTATTGTAGATTTATCTATATCGCTGGTTATCTCTTTGATGGTTTCTATTAGCTCTATATTTGGTGACTTGTTTGAGAGTTCTCTCAAAAGAACTGCCGGCGTAAAAGACAGCGGAAGTCTGCTTCCCGGTCATGGCGGTGTTTTGGATAGAATTGATGGTTATCTTTTTGGTGCTATCGTAATGCTGGTATTACTAAGAGGCTTGGTATAATTTTTTGATTTTACTTGGCTCAACCGGTTCTATTGGTGTAAACACACTTGAAGTTGCTAAAAAATTCAACATGAACGTTGAAATTTTAGTTTGTGGAAGAAATATACAACTTCTTAATTCTCAAATCTTGGAACACTCACCAAAAGTTGTAGTTGTCCAGAGAAAAGAGGATGTTCTAAAAGTAAACCATAACAATGTTTTTTACGGGGAAGATGCAATCATAAAAGCCATAGAAGACTCAAGCAGTAAGCTGGTTGTCAATGCGCTTGTAGGTTTTTTAGGTCTTCGTCCAACCATCACAGCACTTGCATGTGGGAAAAAAGTAGCTCTCGCCAATAAAGAATCTCTCGTTGCATGTGGAAGTTTCATAGATGTTGGTAAAATACAGCCCATAGACAGTGAACATTTTGGACTTTGGTATCTGATGCAAAACAGACCCGTCAGCAAAATGATTATCACTGCCAGTGGCGGAGCTTTTCGAGACTGGGATTTAGATAAACTTAAAAATGCAACTCTCTCAGACACCCAAAAACATCCAAACTGGTCCATGGGACAAAAGATAACCATAGACAGCGCAACCATGACCAACAAAATGTTCGAACTTCTCGAAGCCAGATGGCTTTTTGGAGAGGGAGAATATAATGCGATTATTGAAACAAAATCACTTATTCATGCACTTATAGATTTTAAAGACGGTTCAACTACAGCGCACTTTGCACATGCCAGCATGCAGCTTCCTATTGCATATGCGCTCAATGAAAAGATGGATGAAAATATATTGGGACATGTAGACTTGTTAAAAGTTGGCTCATTAGAGTTTCGTGAAATCACAACTGACAGATACCCTATTTGGTCTATAAAAGAAGAACTGTTAAAAAATCCTCAAAGAGGTGTAGTGGTAAATGCTGCGAATGAAGTTGCCATTGAAAAATTTATAAACAAAGAGATAGGTTTTCTAGATATATCTAAAACAATAATCAAAGCTTTTGAGAAATTTACAGAATTACCAACAAGTATTGATGATGTGTTTGCCTTAGATGATGAGGTTCGCAGAGAAATCAGGAGTAAATCATAGATGACAGAAAATATTGAAAAAGCTACCAGCGGTGGAGATCTGTACACATGGGGCATAATGTTTGGCTTGCTAATTATAGTGGCTACCGGTTTGGCTTATTGGGACATAAAAAGTCGTAAGGAATAAATCAAAAATGATACTAAGTATTGAGAGTTCATGTGATGATAGTGCCATAGCTATTACAGAAATTTCTACATGTAAGCTTTTGTTTCATAAAAAAATATCTCAAGAGATAGAGCATTCTGTTTATGGCGGTGTTGTTCCGGAACTCGCAGCCCGTCTTCATGCAGAGGCACTTCCTAAAATACTCGAAGAATGTAAGCCATACTTTAGTAAACTGAAAGCTGTAGCCGTCACATCTTCTCCCGGTCTAACAGTAACCCTTATAGAGGGTGTGACTATGGCAAAAGCTATCTCTGTTGCGCTTCGTATCCCTCTTATCGGGGTGAATCATTTAGTTGGACACATCTATTCTCTTTTTATCGAAAAAGAGGCTCAGTTTCCATTAACGGTACTTCTTGTTTCGGGCGGACATACTCAGGTTATGGAAGTAAAAAGTCTAAGCGAGATTGATACCATTGCAAAAAGCATGGATGACAGTTTTGGTGAGAGTTTTGACAAAGTTGCAAAGATGATGGGTCTTGGCTATCCCGGCGGTCCGGCCATTCAAGAGTTGGCAAAAAACGGAGATAGAAAAAAGTATAATTTCACCATTCCGCTTGCACAATCACCTAAGATTGCCTTTTCATACTCTGGGCTTAAAAATGCAGTAAGATTGGCTGTAGAAAAAGCTGAGCAAGAAGATTATCCGGATATCGCTGCTTCATTTGAGCATATCGCTACTGCACATATAACCAATAAGTTAAAGCGATACTTTAAAACAGTCACACCTGTAACTTTTGCTATTGTCGGAGGTGCCAGTGCCAACCTTTATCTTCGTTCTCAAATAGAAAGCCTTTTAAAACCGCATGGGGCTCGTCTGCTTTTAAGTGAACTAAAATACTGCTCGGACAATGCAGCGATGATTGGAAGAGTGGCTGTTGACATGTATAACAATGAGATTTTTACATCTTTGGACAAGCTAGATGTTTCTCCAAAAAGTTTGTTATAATCTTAAAAAAAACTTATTCTAAATAATCCTTTTTCTAATTAAGACAAAAATTATCCGATTTAACATATACTTCTCTCAACAAAACGAAAGAGTGATTTTTATCAACATAAATGTTTTCTTTTGTTAAAAAATTAAATTAAAAATAAGGAGCCAAAATGGCAACTACAAAGTTCAAAGGCGTAGACGTAGAATTATTAGGAAATGAAGTAAATGTAGGTGATAAAGCACCGGCTGTTACAGTTGTAAACTCAGATGGTTTAGGTGATGTTGTTGTTGGTGGAGCTACTGGTAAAAAGCAGCTTATAATTGTTGTTCCTTCATTGGATACAGGTGTATGTGCTACTGAAACTCGTAACTTTAACAAAAGAGCATCTGAATTAGATGGTGTTACTACAACTATCGTTTCTCTTGACTTACCATTTGCTGCTGGTCGTTTTTGTTCAGCTGAGGGAATTGACAAATTAACTGTTACTTCTGACTTCAGAAACAAAGATTTCGCAAACGCTTACGGTGTACTACTTGGTGGTTCTGTTCTTGCTGGTGTTACATGTAGAGCAATCTTCGCAGTAAACGAAGAAGGTGTTGTAACTTATAAGCAAATCGTTCCAGAAATTACTGAAGAACCAAATTACGATGAAGCAATCGCTGCAGTTCATTAAGAATAACTAATTAACTAACAGCCGCTTCCCCTCTCCTTGGTGGCTGAAGTTAGTCATTTTTTTCATTTTATTATTCCTCCCTTATTCCCTAAAGAAGCATCGGCATTTGCCGATTGTTTCAAACCTTATACCAAATCATACTAACTCCCTATAGAAGCTATTTTTTTGTATTCAGTAATGGCGAAGCAGTGCCCATAAATCTTTCATCTAAAACTACGACTTCACATTCCAGCCAAATCTTAAATGTGTCATACACACGCTTTTGAGCTTCTTGGATTAAATATATAGCATCATTAAAACTGCCATTATTTACATTCACTAAAAAGTTTGCATGTTGTAAACTAAACTCCATTCCTCCAACTCTGTACCCTTTTAATCCAACGGCTTCAATCAGTCTTCCGGCATAATCACCTGTCGGATTTTTAAAACAGCTTCCTGCACTCGGAGTTGAAGGTTGATTTGAACGCATTTTTTTAAACATCTCTAATTTTTCTTTGTCAAATCCATAGGCTAGCTCAAAGGACGCTTCTAAAATCGGCTCTTTAATATCGGTATATCTATAACCGAAAGCTATTGCATCTTTTTGTTTCTCACCATTTATTGTAACAACAGTAACAAGATAATTAAAAATCTCATACTCTTTAAGCCCTGCATTCATATAAACCAAACCGCCAAGTTTTCCCGGTAAATGAGACAAAAATTCAAAGTTTGCTATATTGTTTTTTTTACAGAATGAAGCTATCTTGCCAGAGGGAGTTGCTCCGCCGATTTTCAAAAGATTATCTTCTATTTTTATATAATCATATTTTTTACTGAGCATCGCAAGTGGAGGAGGTTTTGTCCCTAGAAAAATATTATTGCAAGAGCCGATGAGATAATAGTCTTCATATTCAAACGTTTCATCTTCTATGATTGCAACATCTAAAATATTTCCAAATTTTACAGAACAATATTTAGAAAAATCAATTTTCTTAAAATTCATTACTCAACAAATGTTGGGATAAGGTTCATAATATTTGTTGAGAAGTCAATCATAGAATTAAGCATCCACGGCATAGTGAGTACGATAACAATAACAACACCTAAAATTTTAGGGATAAAACTCAGTGTCATCTCATTTATCTGAGTAGTCGCTTGAAATATACTTACCGCCAGTCCCAAAAACATACCTGTTAAGAGACCAGGGAGAGCTAGAAGGAGAGCCATTTTAAAAGTTTCAACGCCGAGTGCCATTAATTTTGCTTCCATAATAAGTCCTTACGAATTCCTAAGTTCTTTATACTCTGTCGGGATTAAATAATTCTCTATTTTTACTTCCACGTCATAAAAACCGTTTTTATACCCTATCTCAAAAAGTTTATTTATCGCTTTATATTGAATATCGCTGAGTGTAATTGAGTCATCATTTGCATAAAGTTCCAGATATTTGTCTAAAGTCGGCGCATCAATCCTCACCAAATCTCTCTCTAGTAACATTTTTGAAAGTCTATCTTTATGATCACGAGCTACCTGAACAGCTTTTGTAAGTGTTGCCTCATATTCAATCGCCTTGTTCAGTGGAAGAGAACGTCGAATTGCCATACCGCCAAGAGGAAGAGGAAGCTCATCTCCAGCTAACTCTTGCCAAATATCCCACATCTCTATCTCTACTTCAAGTTCATTATTGTAAGTTAAAATACTTTCATGGATTAAAACTCCGGCATCCACTTGTCCATCAAGAACAGCCTGCTCAATCTCTAAAAAGTTCATGTAAGTTACTCTTGCATGTGGAAATTTTATACGAAACAGCATAGCGTTTGTTGTATGCTCGCCACTTAGGGCTACTTTAAAATTTTTCTTAAGCGTAGTACCTTTTTTCTTGATAACTTTAGGTCCGTACCCTTCGCCAAAACTGACCGCTGTACGGAGCAGCGCATACTCATCTTTGATATGGGGATAAAGCGCAAAACTGATAGCAACTATGTCATAAACACCATTCAATGCATCTTCGTTCAAAGTCTGAATATCTTTTGCAATATTATCAAACTGAGTGTCTTTCATATCTACCCAGCCAAATTTGATTGCATAGTACATAAAAATATCATCAGCGTCCGGCGAATGAGCTATAAGTGTTTTTTTCAAATTTATGATTCCATATATAAAGAGATTAAAAATATAAACTAGATTTTAACCAAAAAAGGATAAAATCCAACCATAATTTATTCTGAATAATTTTGTATAGAATAAATAAATCAAAGAAAATATGACAAAATGAAATGTTTTTAATAAGATATTTTAAATTGACATATAATAAGTCTAAATTTAATATAAGTGAGCCCAAGATGGACGCAAACAAACAAAAATCATTAGACTTAGCAATGAAGCAAATCGACAAAGCATTTGGTAAAGGTGCTTTAATGAGACTGGGCGACAAAGAGATTATGCCTATTCAGTCAATCAGCACAGGTTCTCTTGGGCTTGACTTAGCACTTGGCATAGGCGGAGTTCCTCAAGGCAGAGTTGTTGAGATATATGGACCTGAAAGTTCGGGTAAAACAACACTGGCGCTTCAGATAACAGCAGAATGCCAAAAAGCCGGCGGCGTTTGCGCCTTTATAGATGCCGAGCACGCGCTTGATGTTATTTATGCTAAAAACTTGGGTGTCGATATAGATAACTTACTTGTTTCTCAACCAGATTACGGAGAGCAGGCACTAGATATAGTTGAAACTATCGCGCGCAGCGGAGCAGTTGATTTAGTGGTTATTGATTCGGTTGCAGCTTTGACTCCAAAGTCTGAGATTGAAGGCGAGATGTCTGACCAAAATGTTGGAGTACAAGCGAGACTAATGTCTAAAGCACTTCGTAAATTAACTGGTGTTCTTAGCAAAATGAACTGTACTGTAATTTTCATCAACCAAATTCGTATGAAAATCGGTATGATGGGATATGGCTCACCTGAGACAACAACCGGAGGTAATGCTCTTAAATTTTATGCTTCGGTCAGAATAGATGTTAGAAGAATCGCATCTTTAAAACAAGGTGAAAGCCAGATTGGTAACCGTGTAAAAGCAAAAGTTATTAAGAATAAAGTGGCACCACCATTTCGTCAAGCAGAATTTGATATAATGTTTGGAGAGGGAATCTCAAAAGAGGGTGAACTCGTTGATTATGGCGTTAAACTCGATATTATAGATAAAGCTGGAGCGTGGTTCTCTTATGAGGATATTAAGCTTGGTCAAGGTCGTGAGAACGTTAAAGCTAAGTTTAAAGAAGAGCCGGAATTGGCTAAAGAAATAGAAGAAAAAATCAAAGCAGCTATGGGCATGAGTACTCTTATGGTTATGGATACTTTAGAAATTGATGAGGCGGATGAATAATGTTTATAGATAGTATTAGTGCAATTGAAGTAATGGATTCTCGTGGGAATCCTACAGTTAAAGCAACGGTAGAGTTGAGTGATGGAACAGTTGAGAGTGCAATCGTACCTTCAGGTGCGAGTACTGGCAAAAGAGAAGCTTTGGAGCTTCGTGATGGCGGCGACAGATACATGGGTAAGGGTGTTCTCCAAGCAGTTGAAAATGTGAATACACAAATTTCTGATGCACTTATTGGACTTTCTCCTTTTAATCAAGCTCTAATCGATGCAGAGATGAAAGAACTTGACGGAACTGAAAACTATGGAAACTTAGGTGCAAATGCAGTACTTGGTGTTTCTATGGCTGTTGCCCGTGCAGCCGCTAGCAGTTTAGGTATTCCTCTTTATCGTTATCTTGGTGGTGCGAATGCAATGGTTATGCCGACGCCTATGCTAAACATCATCAATGGTGGTTCTCATGCTGATAATTCAGTAGATTTTCAAGAGTACATGATTATGCCTCTTGGCTTTGAAGATTTTGCAACAGCACTTCAAGCTTCTGCTGAAGTTTATCATCACCTAAAAGCAATTTTAAAGGCCAAAGGTCATAGTACAGCGCTAGGCGATGAAGGTGGCTTTGCACCAGATTTAAGCTCAAACGAAGAACCAATTCAAATAATTATGGAAGCTATTGCTGCTGCCGGATACAAAGCCGGGGAACAAATAGCCATAGCTATGGATGTTGCTGCCTCTGAACTAGTCGCAGAAGGTGGCTATAGACTTGATTCTGAAAACAGAACAGTGACTTCTGCGGAATTGGTTGATTATTATGTGGACTTATGTTCTAAATACCCTATAGTTTCCATTGAAGACGGTCTGAGCGAAGATGACTGGGATGGCTTTAAACTTATGACTGAAAAACTGGGCGATAAAATCCAGATAGTTGGAGATGATTTATTTGTAACCAATGCAAATATTTTAAATGAAGGTATAAAAAAAGGTATAGCTAACTCCATTCTTATAAAACCAAACCAAATTGGTTCGGTAAGTGAAACCATGTTAACTGTCCGCCTTGCTCAAAGAAATGGTTACAAATGTGTTATGAGTCACCGTTCTGGCGAAAGTGAAGATGCTTTTATTGCTGATTTTGCGGTTGCGCTTAACTGTGGCGAGATTAAAACAGGCTCAACTGCCCGCGGTGAAAGAACGGCTAAATATAATCGTCTTTTAGAGATTGAGAATGAAATTGTATATGGTGAATATCTAGGTTCTACACTTTTTAACTAAGAATATAGACTAAATGAATACAGATGAGCTTTATGAAGATATAGACAATACTCAAAGTATGACCCAAAAATATTTGGGTTTATCTTTATCAAAGTTCTTCCTATTATTTCTTATAGTATTAGCTATAGGAGTTTATTTGGGTGTTTTATTTTATGGAACAAATTCCATTGAGATTCTTTTTGGACTCGAGGAATATCAAGACTATCTGCACACTGAGATTCATCGGCTAAAAGATGAGAATTCAGAACTTCAAAGAAAATATTTTGAGCTGAAAGAAATTTCTGCTCAATGATGCTATAATAACGGACAATAAATGAGGGGTGGTTTTGATTAAAGTACTATTTATAACACTTTTATTATTAATCACTTTAGATGCTAGAGAAAATCCATTTTTTCCTTCCGATGGCGAAAAAGATATGCCTTTAACTTCCAATGAGGACAAAACTCTTCCTCCACTCAAAAGAGCAGCTATTTCATTTCCCCCGCAAGCAAGAGTACTTCAAAAGGTAACTATAGAATACAAAACTCTTGATGGATCAGTCGAAAGCAAAAGTATAGAACTTCAAAATTCCATTGATTGGCACTTACCAATTTTTATATCTCAAAGTTACGCAGAAAATTCAAATGAACAAAAGTCATCTTCAGCAGAAAAAGAATTTGAAAAAATTGCTTCAATAAAATACGCAAGCTTCTATACATCCGATAAAGAATTAAAGATTATAACAACAGATAAAATACTTAGAAATTTTTTACTAGTTGAGCCACACAGAATTGTCATCGACTTTAAAAGAGATACAAGTTTAAAAAGCTACACAAAAGAAAATAAAAAAAATGTTTTTACAAAAATTAGAATTGGAAATCATTCAGGCTATTATAGAGCTGTAATTGAATTGGATGGGCTGTACACATACACCATGGAAAAAATATCTGATGGATATATTTTAAAATTAAAATAATCTATTGAAAAATTGTAGTTTAAAAATACTTCTTGGGCTTATTCTTTTTAATATTTATTAAAACAACTTCAATTATTCCAATATTAACTATACTAATTTACTGTATAATTGCGCCAACGACATGTAAAAAAGCTAACCCTATTTATTATAAAATCAAACATGTCAAAACTAGCAGAAAGTAAATTAGTTATGGATAAATTGCAAAAATATTTAGACTCTCATGAAACAAGTGAGATGCATGCGTCAGATATTGCTAAAATATTAAAAAAACTTGATGATTCTCTATTTGCTGATGCAATACCGCTTATCCCAAAAGATATAATTGGGGATGTTGCGCTCGCATTACCAGACAGATATTTTGATGATGTTGTTCGCAGTTTAAATGCAGATGAGTTAAGGCATGCTATTACTCAACTTGAGAGCGATGATCAAGCTGAATTCATGCAAGAGCTTGAAGAGTTAGACAAGCAAATTGCTGCTGAAGTTTTTAGCACACTGCATGAAGATGATAAAAAAGAGATTCTAAGACTTCAAAATTATGAAGAGTTTGAAGCTGGCGCTCACATGCAGATTGAAGTTTTTACCGCCAATAAAAACGAGGTAGTTCAAGATGTAGTCACAAGATTTTCACAACTAAGAAAGTTAAACGAACTGGAAAATGTTCAAAAACTTTTTATTACAGAAAGAGATAAAAAGCTCCGATATTCCGTTGGACTGGACGATCTTTTAACATTTGATTTTTCTAAAACTTTAAAAGAAAATATCAAAAACAGCGACGAAAACTTTGAACCTATAAAGGCTTATGACAGAGAAAATATTAAAGATGTAGTACACTACTTCGAAGAATATGACCTTAGCGTTATTCCTATCATCAATCGATATGGTGTTTTGCTTGGCCGTATCACTTCTGATGATATTTATGATCTCATAAATGAACATGCAACCGAGCAGATGTATAATCTGGCCGGTGTGGATGATGACGCTGAAGAAGATGATGAAATCTTAAAAGCTGGAAGGAAAAGAGCAGTTTGGCTTGGTGTAAATCTTTTTACAGCTATAGCAGCATCTTTTGTTATTGGTATTTTTTCTGACACACTTCAGACCATGGTTGCACTTGCTGTTTTAATGCCTATTGTTGCTTCTATGGGTGGAAATGCCGGAACTCAAAGCTTAACAGTTGTTGTAAGACAGTTGGCACTTGGAGATATTTCTTCAAATGATGCAACAAGAATTATTAAAAAAGAAGTGATAATCGCATTGGTTAATGGTCTACTTTTTGCTTTATTAATAGGTATAATAGCTTATGTGTGGTTTGATATTGCAATGCTTGGAATTGTAATTGCGCTTTCGATGATTATCAACCTTTTAATGGCTGGATTTTTTGGTGCGATGATACCTCTTTTTTTAAAGAGGATGGATATAGATCCGGCTATTGGCAGTACGGTTATCTTAACAACAGTAACAGACGTAGTAGGTTTTTTTAGCTTCCTAGGTTTAGCAACAATTATTTTACTTTAAAGGATATTTTAAACTAGATGGATTTATTAATTCTATTTTTCGTTTTATCAGTTAGTGTCTCATTTTTATGTTCGATTTTAGAGTCGGTACTCTTATCCGTAAATATGTCATATATTTCAGTGCTAGAACGAGAGCGTCCTTCAGTGGGAAGGCTTCTAAAACACCATAAACTAAACATAAACAAATCCATAGCATCTATTTTGATTTTAAATACTATTGCGAATACTTTAGGTGCCGCTGCCGTTGGGGCTCAAGCATCTATCATTTTCGGAAATGACGCTGTTGTTTATGTTTCTATCGTCTTAACTTTCGCGATTTTATTCTTATCTGAGATTATTCCAAAAACAATAGGTGCAAATTATTGGAAGCAGTTGGCTCCTACAGCCGCACAATTTATAAGAGTTTTTATCTGGATAACTTACCCTATTATTTTAACTACCCTTTTTGTAACAAATAAAATTTCAAAAGGTAAAAAAAATATTCATTCTCTAACAAAAGAAGAGCTTTTGCATAGCATGTTTCTTAGTGAAGATAACGGCTATATTGATGAGAAAGAATCAGATGTAATCGAAAATATATTAAATCTTGATAATATTAAAGTCAGTTCAATCCTAACTCCCAGAAGTGTTGTTTTTGGAATCAATGAAAATATGAGTATCAAGGAAGTTCTGGCTACTCAAAGTGCTATTTTCAAATTCTCCCGCATTCCTGTTTACAGTAAAAGTATAGACAATATTACAGGTTTGGTTTTAACTAAAAAAATATTCAAACAAGCCTTCATAGACGACAACGTAAGTATGGGTTCAATAAAAAAAGATATTTTTACCATAAATGAAAATATTCCTGTTTCTAAAGCCCTCGATTTGTTTATTACCAAAAAAGATCATATGTTTTTAGTTATGGATAATTACGATCAAACGGAAGGAATTTTAACGCTCGAGGATTGTGTCGAAACTATTTTGGGTGTTGAAATTGTAGACGAGAGTGATACGACTGTAGATATGAGAGAACTCGCAAAAAGAAAGATGAAACAAAAACGAAAACTGAAGTTGCATAGCGATACATTAAAGAAGGAGAAAGCATCCTTGTAGATGCTCTCTATTCTCTTTTACATGCCAGGAATTCTTGGAATTTTTCCAAGTTTTGAATTTTTACAATACCAGCCCCACCCTTTTTTAAGTAAATGTCCGACAAAAGGCATAGGAATCATCTTTCCGCCTTTATCATTACGATAAACAAATGCTGCTCCATCGCCACTATCCATAACACATAAAATATTTATATGCTTTTGATACCCTTTTCTTTTGGTTGAGCCTTTCTCCATTGCCTTAATATTAAAAGCAACATTTCTAGCCATAACTTCTGCAACATGTCCTTGTTTTGCTCTCCAGTCAGGTCCTTCAAGAGCTGCACTGTCACCAATAGCAAAAACATTGTATCTCTCCGGCGTTTCATCAAAGTTATGCATAACTTCACAGTAGTCGTTGATATGGACAAATCCGGCTTCATTTAAAGGTAAGTCAGAATTTCTTATCACACTATGTCCATCTCCGGCAGGAATAAACATCGTAAAATCGCTCTCAAGCTTGCTCTCATCTTCAAAAACAACACCATCTTTTTCAAAGCGAATTATTTTTTTACCAAAGCGTTTTTTGATATCTAATCTTTCAAAGAACATATCCATCATGTCTAAGGCTTTTGGACCCATTCTTGCACCTGGCTTTTCCATAGGGGCAAAAAATGTTAATTCAAACTTATTTCTAATGCCAAGCTTTTTGAGTTGGTTATGCACATTGAACATAACTTCAAAGGCAGGACCGCCCCGTACATTGCTCGCATCTTTTGGATTTCCGCCAAAGCCCATAGCAATTTTTCCGCTGCCGATTTTGATTAGCTCATCTATTTTTTCTTTTATTTTGATAGAATCTGTTGGCTCTCCACAAATAGAAAGTGTGTTTTCAAGCCCGGCATGCTTCATCTTGCCGCTTCCCATAGCCACAACAAGATACTCATAAGCATAAGTAGATTTGGCACAAACAATCTTTTCTTCTTTTGTGATAATCTCTTGGACTTCATCTATAATGAGTTCAAAACCATGAACCTTAGATAAAGCACCTAAATCAACGCAGATATCTTCAAACTTAACCTCGCTAGTTGGCACCCATATTGATGTTGGGAAAATATAAAAATAATCTCTATTACTTATCAACGTTACATCAATCTTTTCTTTTCTTAAAAATATAGCAGCCTCTAAACCTGCAAAACCACCACCTAAAACAAGAACTTTTTTCATACACTACTCCACTATAATTCTAAATAATAAATAATATTACAATATACGGTGTTAAATGTTTATTAAATTTATCTGCTAACCTTTGGAAACACTTTTTTTATTTATAAAATACACAGCAGCAAGACTTATAGCACCGCCCACTAAAATGTGTATCTGAACAGCTTCATCTAAGACAACCCATGCTATCAATAATGCAAAAACAGGCACTAAAAACATATAGGAACTTGTTTTCTCACTGCCCAATTTTCCCGATGCCATGAAAAAGATAGTTGTTGCTATACTTTGTCCAAAAACTGCCAAATAAATCAAAGATATCCAAAACTTAGTTCCTTGATTCAAGACGCTCAGTAAATCAAAATCAAGTCCAAAAGCATACACAAATGTCACTACAGTAGCTACTATAGAGATCAAAAAACTGTAATGAATCGGATGTATATGTTTATGCGAATGTTGGGAAAGTACAGTTACTCCGGCCCAAATAATCGCACATAATAAAAAGTAAATATTTGAGCCATTCAAAAACAGACTGATATGGTTCAACTCAAGTAGAACTGCTCCGCCAATCACGCCAAGGAAAAGTCCAAAATACTGAAGATTTTGTAAACGTTTTTTAAAAATAATTGCGACCAGTAAAAATGTCATGACAGGGCTTAGCGTAGTTATGACAACTCCGGCACCGCCGGCAAAGCCATACTTTATGCCCAAAAAAGAAGACACCATGAAGGCGATATTCAACACTGAGCTTCCGGCTACAAACTTCAGAGTTGAGACGTTTAAAATGAGCGGTTTTTTGATAAGAAAAAGTATTGGTAAAAAAGATAAACTCATAATAAAGAAACGCCAAAAAACGATAACTTCCAAAGGCAGGTCATATGTTAAAATTTTTAAAGCACTCCAGCCACCGCCCCATAAGAACATGGCTAAAATAAGTAAGTATATAAAACGGGAATTGCTCATGTAAGATTAGTTGCTACGAGCTAAAGCAGCAAAATCAATTTCCTCTTTTTCTTCTTTTTTTTCATCTTTTTCGGGCTTAGTGCTAAAAATAAAATCACCTTTTAAAGTGCACCCTTTCATCCCTGGAACACATGCTTTTTCAACTCTTTTACAATAACCCTTATAATCATGTTGACAGGTCCAACCCATATAAGTCCTTACTCATAAATACATTACACTATCTTTTTTGTTTCGTGAATTATACAATATTATGAAATTTATTTTTGTAAGTTGAACTGTAAATTTATTATTTGGTTTCGGGGTACAAAATCTTTTAATAATGAGTTAGATATAATACAAAATTATATATATAATCTGATTTAAGAAAGGAATTATGTGGCGTACTCTATTGACAGTAAACTCATACTTGATACATTAGATCAGAATATTTTTGTTAAAGACATCAACTCGACTTATCTCTTTGCCAATGACGCTTATGCTGCCCTCGTTGGTATAGAATCTTCTTCAATTATCGGTAAAAATGATTTAGATTTTTTCCCAAAAGAAATTGCAGAAAAATATCGTGCCGATGATGCAAATCTTGTAAAAAATAAAAAAGCTATAGACATTACAGAATCTATCATAGTTGATGGAAACCATAAAATAGTGCGAACAATTAAAAAACCTCTTTATTTGGATGGCGAAGTCATAGCAATTCTAGGTATATTTTGGGATGTGACCGCACTTAAAGAAGAAAGAGAACATTTAAAAAAGCTTGAGTACGGGCTAAATAAAGCGCAACAATTAGCCAATATCGGTCACTGGGAACTTAATTTAGTGACCAACATTCTTTTTTGGTCCGATGAAGTTTATCGAATTTTTGGTCTTAAACCCCAAGAATTCGGTGCAACATATGAAGCATTTTTAGGACATATCCACCCTGATGACATTGAGTTAGTAAACAGTAGCTATATGGATGCTGTCACCCAAAAACGACCCTATCATGTGATTCACCGTATCATTCGTAAAGATGGCAAGGCAGGTTTTGTAGAAGAGAGAGGTGAGCATGAGTTTGATGAGCATAATAATGTTATTCGTTCTATTGGAACAGTACAAGATATAACGCAACAAAAAATTACACAAAATGAACTTATGTTGGCATCTGAAGTTATTGCTAAGATGAGCGATGGTGTAGTTATTACGAATGCATCTCAAAAGATTCTCAAAGTGAACGAAGCTTTTTTAAAACTGACTGGTTATAAGCCTGAAGACCTTGCAGGATTAACGCCTAGCGTCTTAAGCTCTGGTTGGCATGATGATGAATTTTACAAAAAAATGTGGGACGAGATTACTTTACATGGTCACTGGAATGGTGAAATTTTCGACAGAAAAAAAAATGGAGAAATGTATATAGCAGAAACCAGCATTATGACTTTACATGATGATGAGGGTATATTAACAAACTATATCTCCATAACAAGCGATATAACAAAGAAGAGAGAACAGGAAAAGCTTATCCACAATCTTGCATATTTTGATCCCCTTACAGACCTGCCAAATAGAGTACTTTTTGAAGAGCGTGTTGCCAGCAGGATACCATTTTTAAAACGTAATCATAAAAAGATGGCCATTCTCTTTCTTGACATGGATAACTTCAAAAATGTTAATGATACACTCGGTCATGTCATAGGTGATAAATTTTTGATTGCAGTTGCCAAGATTATCAAAGGAACTCTGAGAGAGCAAGATACTCTTGCCAGATTAGGCGGAGATGAATTTACTATTATTTTAGAAGACATTGAGTCCATCATGGACGTAGGCCCGATTGCAGAGAAGATTATCGGTGCATTTCACAGCCCAATATCTATCGAAGAAAACAGACTGTATACAGGAGTGAGTCTCGGAATCAGCATTTATCCTGATGACGGGGAAAGTTATGAGGAGCTTATAAAGGCGGCTGATACTGCCATGTATCAAGTTAAAGAATCTGGAAAAAATAACTTTAAGTTTTATACACAATCCATGAATGAAAAGATTACTGAGCGTATGTTGATAGAAAATAATCTTCGCGATGCTATTAAGAATAATGAGCTTTTTTTAGCATATCAGCCAAAAATAAATCTTGACACAAAAAGTGTCTATGGGATGGAGGCACTTATACGGTGGGAGCATCCTGAACTTGGGTTGGTTAGACCCGACAAGTTTATTGGTGTCTCAGAAGAAACCGGACAAATATATGAAATAGGATTATGGGTAGCAAAACAAGCCTTTATCGATACAAAAGCATTACATGAAGCGGGCAACATGCTGACTGTTTCCATCAATGTCTCCAGCAAGCAATTAGAAAATAAAAGTTTTATAGATAATATTTGTGCTATTGTTGATGAAATCGGAATCAATATAAAATATGTAGAGCTGGAGATTACAGAATCACATATCATGAAGAACATAGATTATGCACTTTCTATTTTAAACGATTTACATGTTAGAGGTTTCAAGCTTTCTATAGATGACTTTGGAACAGGTTACTCATCGCTGAGTTACCTTAAAAAACTGCCTGTCCAAACCATTAAAATTGACAGGAGTTTTGTACTGGATATTGAAAAAGATGAAGATGACCGCGCTATTGTTGCTACTATTATTGCAATGGCAAAGGCTTTAGGCAAAGATGTAATCGCGGAGGGTTCTGAGACACAAGCGCACATTGATGCGCTAAAGCTTTTACATTGCAGCAATGTGCAAGGATACTTCTTTAGCAAACCTATACCTATTGATGACTTTAAAAAGTTTATTCGTAATTTTTGATTTAGTTCCAAAGGAAAAATATGATTATATGGAATGAAGGTCTCAGCATAGGAGTTAAAACACTAGATGATGACCATAAGAAATTTTTAGAAATAATTAATAGTTTTTCAGAAGCAATAGAGCAAGAGGCAACGCCTGATGTGTTTGAAAGAATATTCAGTGATTTAGAAGAGTATATGATACAACATTTTCAAAAGGAAGAAATTTTATTAAAAAAGTGTCACTACGAAGGCTTGAGCGAGCATCAAGAGCAACACAAATCCTATTCAAATCAAATTTCGGAATTAAAAGAGAAATTTTTCTCAGCCAATAATTATATTGATGCAAAAGATATAAGTCACTTTTTAACAGATTGGCTTATTGATCATATAGTAAATGAAGATATGAAGCTGGTTGAGATTTTTCAAAAGTGTGGTATTAGCGAAAATAAAAATAACGATAAAACATGGTTTGATAAACTAATAAAAGGAGCGATAAGCACTTTTAGTTTTTCAAAGAGAATGTTTCTTTCAGCACTGATTCCACTCATTGGAATGCTTATTCTTGGTTCGATTATCATTTGGAAGAATTATCAACAATATGCCCAAACAGATAATATATCAAAAATAGCACACACTATTTTTGATGTCAATGAATTATCGCATGCACTACAAATTGAGAGAGGTTTAAGCAGTGGGGACTTGTCCGCAAAAAACAACAAATTTACAGAGGAGTTGCACAAACAGCGTGAAATAGTTGATAATGCTAAAGAGCAATTTATCAAAAATTTTGAATCAATAAATCCAAAAAAAATAGCATTAATACTCTCCCATATAGAACTCTTGAAAAAAGATATTTCGACATTAGGCAATATCAGAAAAATGATAGATAATAAAACAATATCAGAAATACAAGAGATAGATTTCTATACAGAAATGATTAAAAACATACTTGGCATAACAACTAAGATTATGTTAATTAACACGAACAAGGAGATATCTTATTCTGTATCAACACTTTCATCCCTTTTAAGCTTAAAGGAAATATTGGGGCAAGAAAGGGCTTATGGCACTATTCTTATTGAACAAAAAAACTCTGTCCATAATGAATATCAGGCATTTATAAGACTCTTAGGTGCTCAAGCAACTTTTTATGATACATTTAGGCAAATAGCTACAGTAAATCATAAAAATATTATATCCCAAGCGCTTCATGCATCAGTTTCTAATCAAATCTTGGACTATAAAGAAAAGATTATTCACAATGAATATGAAAAACTAGATTCTCAAGTATGGTTTGAACTAACTACTGAACAAATTAACGATATAAAAAAAATCATAGATGTTTATTTGGAAGAAACAAACAGTTTGCTTAATAAAAATTTAGACTCAAGTGTTAAAAATCTTATATTGTGGCTCATCTACATTCTCTTAATCTTGGGTATAACCAGATTGATAATTTTTATATTTGAGAAAAGCACTAAATTTCAGATTGCTCAATTCACAGAAGGGATGAAACATCTTGCTCTCGGCGGTAGAAGTTTAAGGCTTGAGATTGATAATGGTGAAGATGAAATTTCCCAAATATATAACGCTTATGAGGTAACACGACTAAAGCTTCTAAAAGGTGATATTTATGCACAACTGTATCTAAATCAAGAAAAGGTTAAATACAATAACCAAAAAAGAGAAAACTTAAAACTTGAAGAGATGGCATTTATTGATTCTTTAACCGGTACAATCAATCGTCGTAAATTTGAAGAATTATCAGCAATAGAGCTGGAGAGAACTATTAGATACGGTCACGCACTGAGCTTCTTAATGCTTGATATTGACCATTTTAAAAATATTAATGACACGTATGGACATGCAATTGGGGATACTGTTTTAAAACATTTTTCAAATATTTGTAAAAAAATAGTTAGGAATCTAGATGTTGTTGCCAGAATTGGCGGGGAAGAATTTGTAATAATGCTGCCTGAAACAGATGAGGGCGGAGCCTATACTTTTGCCCAGAGGTTGCGTGAAATAGTTTTTAAGACAGGTGTTATTGTTGAAGATAAAGAGATTCGCTATACTGTAAGTATCGGTATTGCACTTTTTAAACCTGAAATAGATAAGGATGTTGCAAGTATGTTAGAAAGAGCAGATAAAGCTTTGTATAAAGCAAAAGAAAATGGCAGAAATAGGGTTGAAATATAAAATGAAGAAAATTTTAGGATTAACAATTATTGCCTTTGGTATTTTTCTTGAGGTCATGTGGTTGGGGTTTTGTTTTGGAAGTATTATTATCGGCATATTGCTTTTAATATTTGCACCTAGTGTACTTTTTTTTCCATTTAGTTTCTTTTTGGTGATTGGGCTCAATGTAATGTCCGGTGCACCAAATAGCAGATCATCCCAATTTAAGTATCAAAGTCATTCCCGTAAAAATACTTACTCCAAACCGCAATACACTTTAACCCATTATTACGAAACACTTGAATCTGAGAGAACAGATGATTTTGACGTGATAAAAGCCAATTACAGAAGATTGATTAGACAATATCATTATGACTCTATTGCAAGCAAAGACCTTCCTGCGGATATGGTTAAATTTGCAGAGCAAAAGACACAAAGCCTCAATGAAGCGTATGCTGTGATAAAAGAGGCCAGAGGAAAATAGTCATGAAAAAGTATATACTTTTTGACAATGACGGTGTGCTGGTAGAAACAGAAAAATGGTATTATAGAGCGAATGTTGAGATACTTAAAGCTATGAATCTAGAGATAAGCGAAGCTCGATATAAAGAGATTATGATTCAAGGTCAGAGTGCTTTGTTGGTGGCTGAAGAAGCTGGGTTTGACTCCGTTACGGTAGAAAAATATCGTGAAAAAAGAAACGAACTCTATCAGCACTATATTCGTACTGAAGATATTGAAATACAAGGTGTTTCAGAAATCCTTGCTGATTTAAATAATAAGTACAAAATGGGTATTGTAACCTCAGCGCGCCGCGAGGATTTTGAACTTATACATTCTTCTCGTAACATAACGAAACACATGCAATTTGCTTTATGCAGTGGAGAATACAAGCGCTCTAAGCCACATGCCGACCCTTATTTAGAAGGCTTACAACTGTTTAATGCCCAAAAGCATGAGGCGATTATTGTCGAAGATTCAGAGCGTGGACTGCAATCAGCTGTCAATGCCGGGATAGATTGTGTCATCGTATACAACCATTTCACCTCATCCCATGATTTCTCACATGCAACGCATCGCATTGACACGCTGAGTGAACTAAAAAAATTATTATAATACGGAGAAAATATGCAATACATAATAAGCTCAGCAGGCGTAAAAGTACCAAAAATCATTTACGGAACTGCCTGGAAAAAAGAGCGTACAACTGAACTTGTAGTAAAAGCTGTTCAGGCAGGTTTTAGAGGAATCGACACAGCATGCCAGCCAAAGCACTACTCTGAAGCAGGAGTTGGAAAAGCGCTTAGGATTCTTAAAACACAAGGCTATAAACGTGAAAATTTATATATACAGACAAAGTTTACTCCTCTTAGCGGACAAGACAAAAACAATGTGCCATATGATAAGGATGCATCTTTGTCTACACAAGTTGCAGAGTCTTTTGAAGTCTCAAAGCGAAACCTCCAAACCTATTATGTAGACTCTCTTGTTCTGCACTCCCCTCTTTTTCCACATGCTGATTTAGTAAAGGTATGGAGAGCTATGGAATTTATACAAAAAGCTGGCGGAGCACTTCAACTTGGCATAAGCAACTGTTACGATTTGGAAGTTTTAAAACGGCTATATGAAGATGTAGAGATAAAACCCTCAGTAGTGCAAAATCGATTTTATAAAGATAGTGACTATGATGTGGAGCTACGAGAATGGTGTAATGCCCACAACATTATCTATCAAAGCTTTTGGAGTCTGACCGCAAATCCAAACATTTTAGAGGACGAAAGCCTCATAAGTATTGCTAAAAAACACAACAAGACTCAGGCACAAATTTTCTTTGCTTTTTTAATACACATGGGGATAGTTCCTCTTACGGGGACAACTTCTGAGTTGCATATGAAAGAAGACTTAAATGCTGTGGATATTTTACTTGAAGATATTGAAATTGCTAATATAAGTAAATTGTTATATTAGCTTGTTTTTAAATCTCAATAAAATTAGAACTTTAATAATGAATTTTTTGTGCCAAACGGAGAATCTACTGATTCCAACTCATCCTCACATTGCCATGCATTATCTACACGATATCCAAACTGATATTCTTTGTCTGAAGGAAGAATTTTTGTAATATATAACTCCCCGCTTTTTTTAATTTTCATAGGCTCATCTTGCCAATCATTCCATTCGCCACATATAGAAATACTTTCATCTCCATTTGGTAAAATACTAAATGTAACCCAAGCCTTTGCACCCTTTTTTGTAACTTTTACCATAACCTTTCCTTATGTAATATTTTCGTGTGATTATTATACTATATCTACATTACAATCGCATATTAATATTAAAAAATAATATAAAAAGATGATTTATGGTATCAAAACTATTCATCATCTTTTGCAAATTTTTCATATAAAAAGCTTAAAATAGCTTCACGGCATCTTATATATTCAAAGTCATATTTTTTAAAGAAACCTTTTTCTTCAGCATGATAACTCCTTAGAATTATACTTTACTATACTCTTCAAGAAAACCAATATATTGATTAAAAATCATACAATTAATTATTTGAGCAGCAGCACTAAAAGTACCATATTTAAAAGTGTCATGATGGTAAATCCAACTCTGTAAAACATCACAGGAGATCGCTCTATCAAAGATGCTTTTTCGTTGAAATATGGCTTCACTTTATCTGGTGACTTCAGCTCATACATCATCTCAGTATAGTGCTCATATCTTCTCTCTTTGCTCAGAGAGATTGCTCTTAGGATTACACTATCGAGCCAATCAGGGATATTACTATTGTACTTACTTGGTTTTTGCGCTTCTTTAAATGTTGGATTCTGAAAGGGTTCTATCTCCCCATAAGGATATTTTTTTGTCAATGCCAGATATAAAGTCACGCCTAGTGCAAACACTTCGCTTGTTTCGCTGATAGCTTCATTTTGAAATCTCTGAGGGGAAAGAAAGCTCGGCGTTCCGGCTTTTGAATCTGTTGAGAATATTTCTGTAATACTTCCAAAATCTATGATTTTAAAGGTTAATGCCTCATTCTCATCTTTTTGTACGATGATATTGTGAGGCTTTATATCTCCATGCACTAAGTCTTTTGCTAAAAGATATTGTGACATTTGAAGCAGTGTTTGAGAAAGTTTTACCGCATCATCGATGGAAATTTTTTTATTTTTTAAATAGAGCTCGAGATTTTCACCATCAAGCAGCTGCATCACATAGTATCTGGCGGTTCTGTTTTTTGGTATAACAGCCTTTGGAAAAAAATCCGCTTTTAAGCGTTTTGCATTCCATGCCTCTTTTACAAAAAGATCTAAAATCACCGTATCGTCAATCGCTTCAAGAGGTGCAAATTTTAAGACATACTGTTTTGTCTTTTTTTTGCAAAGCCAGGTTCTGTTGTTTTGTATCAGAGATTTTTCTAAAACATAACCATCTATTATTTGTCCCTGCTTCAAATTTTGCGGAATTTCAAGCACTTGCCTCTTTAAAATCTCTCTCTCATCCGCTTTTTGAATCTCCAAGACCACGGCAGTTGTGTCATCTGGCAAATTATCTTCCATGAGCTTACTTGCTTTTTTAACTAGGGACGAGGCTCCTGAAGATATCCCTGTCTCGAGACGATTTGAGCTTAAAATATTGTAGAGACCATCACTGCAAAGAAGTATTTTGTCATCTTTTTGAATTAAGTTTTCAAAATAGTAAGGTTCCACTTCGCTATCAATTCCTATGGCTCCGGTTAAAACATTTTCAAAACCAACTTCATCCATAGCATGGTCCAAAGAGAGCTGTTTTATTACATTATCGCGGTAGAGGTAAATTCTGCTGTCACCGACATTTGCCCCATAGAGTTTGTTTCCCTCTATCACGACAATACTCAGTGTGGTGACCAGCTCACTTCTTTCATAGTTGATTTGCGATTCTTGGTACAAAATGGAGTTGATTGATTTTATAAATGTTTTGATGGTTTTTTCTATAGTCCAGCTTTTAGGACGAATTTTGAAGTTGTTCATAAGATAAGATGTTGTTCTTTTTGCTGCCTCAGCACCTTCGCTAGCACTTCCGACACCATCACAGACAATGGCAACAGTTATGTTGCCTATTGTCTTGATATCATAAAAGTCATCACCTGTCAGTTCTTTTCTTTTAGCTAAGGAAAAGCCTGAAGTTTTTATATTGTTTTGAGCCATTTCAAATCTTTATATGAAGATAGTTTTTAAGCAGCGTATGCCTCTTTTTCTTTAGCAATCAGTACATCCGCTAAAAAGAAGTAAGCTTCTTTCCATGCTTGGATTATTTCAGGGCTAGCCGCATCACCCAACACCTTTTTAATTGCTTCTAAAAGAGAAACACCCACTATAGGATAATGCTCAGGCTGAACTTTTACACGAACATGTGTACTGACCATTCTTGCAACAGCTGTATCTAGCACACCCAGATTATCTATGTTCGCAGCATATGCGCTGACAGCCGCAGCTAATTTTTTATGCTGATCTGGCTCAGCATCTTTAAAAAGCTCTTTCACCTCCGGATGAGTTGTAAATAAAATCTCATACATCTGAGTTGTGATAGCCTCTGAGTTTTTAGCTACAACTCCTGCTGTAGCTTTTACTATTTCAATTGTTTTTTCTGATAATCTCATCTTTTATCCTTTTATTATAATACTATTTTTTAGACTAAATTCTGCCACCGGCTTGAACGCCCCATGTAGTTCTCCATCTAGTTTTTACTAAAGAGATTCCCATAATAGCTACAAGAACAACAGCTGCAAATATCATAAATCCTGCTGAATAGCCATCAAATGCACCTTTACTCCAGCCAAAAGTTTTGATAAGAGCAGTACCCCCAAGACCGCCTGCCGCACCGATGATACCTGTCATGATTCCTATGTCTTTTCCAAATCTTTGCGGAACAAGCTGGAAGACTGCGCCGTTTGCCATACCTAAGTTAGCCATGATTAGAAACAATACAAAAATCGCCACACCAAATGGAAGAGTCATAGTCGCATTTAAAATCGCTAAAAGTGTCACCGTACCAAAGAAAACATAGAGTGATTTCACACCGCCGAGTTTGTCGGCAACAGCACCGCCAACCGGACGAAGCACTGCACCTGCAAAGATACATAAGGCACCGAAGTAACCGGCGACAACTTTAACATTTCCTTCATCTATTACATCCAATCCAAAAGCACTCATGTCAGCTTGATAGGTGCTCATAAGATACACTTTCATATACCCTGCAAAACCTACAAATCCACCAAAACTTACTGCATAAAAAAGGTTAAACCACCATGTATCTTTATCTTTTAAAAGTTTAGCGTAATCTTTTAATTTTTTCGGATTCGCTTTATAAACTGATTCTGGAGCGTTTTGAGCTAAAAATGCATAAGCTATTAAAACAACGATAGCCATCACTGCACCTACACCAAAGACGGATGCCCATCCCCAAAGTTCTGCAATCTTAGGAGCAAAAAGAAAGTCGATTACAACACCGATATTTCCGGCACCGGCAATACCAAGAACAACACCTTGGAGCTTTGGCGGATACCATTGACCAGCCTGTGGAAGTGCTACCGCAAAAGATGCTCCCGCAAAACCAAGACCAAGTGCAACTAGAAGGAGTGCGTTATATGTGATATTGTCACCCATAAAAAAAGCAGTTAAAAGAGCTGCAATAACAACTGTTTGTGCCATAAGCGCAGTAAGTTTTGCTCCAAGCTTATCAACGCCGAATCCAAGCAGGATTCTTAAAAGCGCACCGGAGAGAATAGGAAGCGAAAGCAAAGTCGCTTTTTCTCCATCACTCATGATATGCCCGCCAAGTGCTAGTGCCTCAGCTATTTCTGTACTTAATGGACCAAGCATAGTCCAAACCATAAAACTCATATCGAAATATAAAAAAGCCATGAACAGTGTCGGTGCATGTCCTTGCCCTTTTAAGTCTTTAAATCCTGCCATATTATTTTCCTTTAAGCTTAATATTTCATTAAATAAATTTAAGATGCAGAATTGTACAAAGAATAAATCAACAATATACCAAATTATTGTATAAAATTTATACAATAATTTGTTAACTTTACATTAAAGCATTGTTATAATTTTCCCAAGATTTATACATAATGGATAAAAGTATGACAGAGAATATGCAAACACCCTTGGAGAGTTTTATAGACTACAAAGCTGATACTGGTTCTCAGTGCGGCAACTATTCTATAGATATTCCCAAGCTTCAAGAAGGCGAACAGTATCGCTTCCATTTTGATGCGACTGCCTGTGTCGGCTGCAGATGCTGTGAGGTTGCTTGTAACGAACAAAACAACAATCCCTCAGATATAAAATGGAGAAGAGTCGGCGAGATGGAAGGTGGAGTTTTTCCGGCTTTCACACAACTGCTTAACTCCATGAGCTGCAACCACTGCGTCGATCCTGAGTGTCTTATAGGCTGTCCGACAGAGTCTTACATCAAAATCGCGGAGACCGGAATAGTCATCCATGAAGACGATACATGTATAGGGTGTCAATACTGTACATGGAACTGCCCTTATGGTGTTCCTGTCTATCATGAAGAGAGAAAAATAGTGACGAAGTGTCACATGTGCCACGAGAGACTCGATGTCGGTCAGTCACCTGCATGTGTTCAGTCATGCCCCTCTGGAGCCATCGAGATAGAGGCTGTAAACATCAAGGAATGGTTGGAACGTGACATTGACAAGCAAGCCAATATGCCATTTTTACCCGATGCCAGAATCACCAACTCAACAACAAGATATACACTGCCGGAGAATATGCCTGATAAGATGAAAGAGATGGATGAGCATATATTAAAACCTGCACACTCTGAGATGCCTCTTGTTTTTATGACCGTTTTAACGCAGATCTCACTCGGCGGATTTTTAGCGCTCTTTCTAGGTGATGTCATGAGTTTGTTCGGATTTGAAAGTACAAACTGGATTATGGCACTTTTAGTGATGATGCCGGCAGCTATCGGGCTTCCCTTGTCTGCGCTGCATTTAGGTCGTCCTTTTTTGGCATTGACTGCTATGAAAAATATAAAAACATCTTGGTTATCCCGTGAAGCACTCGCGCTTGGCGTTTTTACCTCTTTGATGAGTGTGGTTGTGGCCTTGTACTTTTTGGAACTTCCACATGCACTTATCCTTGCACTCGAAGCCATTACATTGGCGGTCGGAATCTACGGCATCTATGCTCAAAGCATGATTTACCGTATCAGAGCCCGCCCGGCATGGAACAGAAGAACAACCAATATGAAATTTTTTGGCGTAGCTTATGTCGGTGCATTTATGATGGGATTGGCTGGTTTAATCTTGGGAGTTACAGATGCCGTACTTCCTCTCATCTCTTTGGGAATGGTTGGTGCCATGGCGCAGCTTTTCTTTAGCTATGAAGATGCAAGGACTTTGGATACAACTGCCCAAAATGAGTATCAGTTAAAAAGAAGCTCAAGACTGCTCAACGAAAACTTTAAAAATATAAAACTATTTCGTTTTGTAAGCTTGCTAGCTGGGGGCATATTCTTACCGCTGTTAGTGATAGTCTTTATACATTCGACTTCTATTGCATTCATGGCATTGTTATTTTCATTTATATTGATTGTTGCAAGCGAATTGAGTGATAGATTTTTATTTTATTCCACGGTTGTTCCCTTAGGAATGGCGGGTGGATTTTTTGTAGGAAAACAACGATGATTAATAAATTAAAAGACTTCTTAGGCTTTGATATAAAAGCAGAGAAATATAAACTCTCAAGCGACCCAGTTTTTGGGATGATAAGCGATGCAAACAAACCGGACAAATGGGTATTTTCTACATGTGGCTATTGCGGTGTCGGTTGCGGGCTTTACATCGGTGTCAAAGACGGTAAAGCGGTTTACACAAAAGGCAATCCGAAACACTTTGTAAATATGGGAACACTTTGTCCAAAAGGTTTGAGTGAACATCAGATGATTAATTCACCTGAGAGAATCACTACGCCACATGTAAGAAAAAATGGCAAGTTAACTCCTACTTCTTGGGATGAGGCATTTTCTAAAACAGCAGATGAATTTAAACGAATAGCAAAAGAACATGGGGAAAAAGCAGTTGGCGTTATCTCAACGGGACAGCTTTTAACAGAGGAGTTTTACACCCTTGGGAAATTTGTCCAGCTCGGACTTGGCACAAACAACTATGACGGTAACACCACTCTTTGCATGGCTTCGGCAGTGATGGGTTACAAACAATCTCTCGGCTCAGACGGGCCGGTCGGCTCTTATGAGGATTTTGAAAAAGCAGATACCATTTTTTTAATCGGCGCAAATATCGCAGACAACCATCCGATTCTGACACTGCATATAAACAAAAATAAAAAACCGAACAAAAAGGTGATAGTGATTGACCCGCGAGCCTCCAAGACTTCACAGATGGCGGATATCTTTGTGCCTATCAAACCAAGAACGGACTTGGCGCTTTTCAATGGGTTAGCTTACATCGTGATAGAACAAGGCTGGGAAAACGAAGGCTACATGTTAGCCAACACAAACGGCTACAAAGAGCTGAAAAAACATCTCCAAAACTACCCTCCCCAAGAGGTGGCAAATATTACGGGAATAGATGTAAAAACTTTGTATGAACTCGCACGCCAATTTGTCGCTCAAGATTCGGTTTTGAGCGCATGGACGATGGGTGTCAACCAGTCATTCATGGGAACGGATACTGTAAGCGCGATTATAAACCTGCACCTTTTAACAGGGCAAATCGGGCGAGAAGGGGCAGGACCTTTTTCGATTACAGGACAGTGCAACGCCATGGGGACGAGAGAAACAGGGTTTACCTCTTCACTTCCGGGTTACCGCAACTTTGGTGATACACAGGCACTTCAAGAATATGCAAATATAGTGAATGTTCCAGAGGAGATTATACCAACAGCCCGCGGTTACAAATATGCGGAGATTATAGACGCGATTGACCGAGGTGAGATAAAAGCACTTTGGATAGTCGCGACAAATCCATTGGTAAGTTTTGTAAATCAGGAAAAGTTGCGGAAAACTCTTGCAAAGCTTGATTTGCTAGTAGTTCAAGATGCATTTTTAGGTGACACGGCACAAATCGCAGATGTTATCTTTTCTGCCGCTACATGGGGAGAAAAAGAGGGAACTTACACAAACTCTGAGAGACGATGTAACCGTGCTAATAAGGCAGTGGAGCCGATAGGTGATGCAAAAAGCGACTTTGATATCGTCGTGGAGTTTTCAAAATATTTTGACGGAGTCAATGAGATGCTTTTTCCATCATGGAAAAACCCGAAAGATGCGTTTGATGAGTGGAAAAAAGTCTCAAAAGACCAGTTGTGCGATTATTCCGGCATGAGCTATGAACTTATGGAAGAGTTGGGCGGTGTGCAATGGCCGTGTAACGAGGAAAATCCGAAAGGTTCGAAACGACTCTACACGCCTGAAATCCCTTTTAGAACCAAAGACAAAAAAGCAAAACTTTTATGTCTGGACTGGTTTCCTATGGCAGAGCCTGCATGTGCAGAATTTCCGGTTATTTTAAATACGGGAAGAACAGTTGAGCAGTGGCATACCCGCACAAAAACGCGTTCCATCGACATACTCAACGATTTAGCACCTGAGGCTTGGGTAGATATAAACCCCGAAGATGCCAAAAAACTCAAAGTAAAAAGCGGAGACAGAATGTCGCTCTCAAGCCCAAGAGGACGCGTAAACGATGTCGTCGTCCGTGTGACTCAGAGTGTGGCACCTGGAAATGTGTTTGTGCCGTTTCACTTCAATACTCAGCTTGTAAACGCGCTGACAAACGAAAGCTTCTGTCCAAAATCCGGTGAGCCTAACTATAAACAGACTGCTATTCAGCTTCACTCCAGTGAAGTTCCGGATGGTTTAGAGTTTATTAAAGATGAGATTAGCGGAGCGATAGCGCATGTAAAAACTGCTTACGAAGGCGTAAGAGTTCAAGAAAAAGAGAGGACAGTATAATTATGGAAGCATTACAAAAAGCCAGCCAAGCAAGAAATAAAAAGCTTAATAAAATGGAAGAAGTGAAAAACTTAAAAAATCCGCAGGAAGCATTTGACAAGATAAAAGAGTATGCACAAAATGGATATGCTTCCATCCCTGATGAAGATAAAAAATACTTTCTAAAATGTTTTGGGATTTACGACAGACCTGCTACACCTGAGCGATTTATGATAAAACTCCGTATTCCGGGCGGGCATCTGAACGCATCCCAGGCAAGAGTCATAGGTGCATGTGCGAAAGAGTATGGAGAAGATTATATAGATCTGACTACAAGACAGCAGTGTGAGTTAAGATACCTTAAGATAGAGGATATGCCTGCACTTTTGGAGAGATTGAAAGCTGTCGGGATTGATGCTTATCAAACCGGTGTCGATAACATACGGGGCATAATGTCTGACCCGCTTGATGACATGGCGTATGATAATGTGCTTCCATCCCACAAGACACTCTTAAAGATACAGGAGATGTTTTTATACAATCCTGAGTGGATATCTACACTTCCAAGAAAGTTCAATACTGCCATAACAGGTTCACTCGCAAACAGATGTAATATCTTTTGCCATGATGCCTCTTTTGCTTTGGCTCAAAAAGAGGGTGTGTTCGGTTACAACATGTTCCTTGGCGGAAAAGTCGGTGTAGTCGGAAAAAGTGCGGATATCTTTCTTACGGACGAAGAGGAAGTGTTGAAAGCTTTTGGCTCGATAATAGATATCTTTAAAAGATTCGGATTTCGTGATAACCGCAACAAAAGCAGGCTTCACCATCTTATAGAAGATGTCGGTATGAAAGATATCTCAGCAGCAATCAGAGAAAATGCCGGAGTTGACTTTGCAACTGCCGGAGAGACTATGACCAAACTGGAGTTCAGTGATCCAGACCATGGAAAAGTGCAGCTTCGCGACGGTTCCTTTGGTGTGCATGTCGTAGTTCCCTCTGGGATTTTTTCAGGAAGCGGTATGATGGAAGTGGCACATCTCAGTGAGCGTTATGGGAACAAAGAAATCCGTTTTGACATGGAACAGAGTCTGTATATTTTAGGCGTTCAAGATGTGCAGACAATGCTTCAAGAGAAGTTTTTTGAAACTTATAAAAATGTAAATACCCCCTACCTAAACCACTTGATTGCCTGTGCCGGAACTGAACACTGCCCGTTTGGAGTGATTGAAAATAAGAATGATGCCATCAACATGGCAAAATATTTACAAGAAAAGGTACCGCTTGAGAGTGGACGTATTAGGATGTATTGGTCAGCATGCGTAAAAGGCTGTGGTATTCACGGTTTGGGAGATATCGGGTTTGAAGGGTGTAAGGCAAAAGTCGATGGAGTCACTGAGGACGGTGTTCACATAAGCCTAGGAGGAAAGATCTCCAGCGAAGGAGTGGAAGGCTATAGCGTTATAAAATCTGCACCCCTAAGATATGCAAAGTATTATGTGGAAAGTTTAATGATAGAGTATAAAAAATTAAGACGCAAAGATGAGACATTTGAGAGATTTCATGACAGAGTCTTGTCGCAGTACACTTCGTATTTTTTAGGATTTATCATGCAGCTTCAAGCATATCTGAAAGCTAAAAATATAAACATAGAATTGCATTTAGACAAAAAAGTTTTAAGTGGTAAAAATGAAGAATTTGAAATCTTTGAACTTGGAAGAAAACTCTATTATCAACTCACAAAACAGGAAGCCTATTCAGCTTATGACAGATTTTCAAATGAAAACAAAAGAGAAAAGTTGGAAAATATAAGCAAAGTGATTCCAGATATTGACAAAAACTTAGCTGCTGTTATAGAAAGAATGTTAAGCAGTGAGCAAAAAAGGGCGGTTGTTTTTTCTGAGTTAACACCTTTGATTCCTTTATAAGGTTGGCATGCATCATTTCCGTGGATAGTGCACCCGCGGAAATAGTTCTCTAGCCTTTGATGCTTTTTGAGAGCTGATTATTTATGCTTTTTTAAGTACGCTGACTATGTAAAGCAGAGCAATCGCGCCAATAGTTGATACAATCAGAGAGCCTATTATCCCTCCGCCAGCTGACACACCCAATAAACTAAATATAAAACCGCCAACTATAGCACCAATAATCCCCACTATGATGTTGCCTATAGCACCAAATCCCCGTCCTTTCATTATGTTACCGGCAAGCCATCCAGCTATTGCCCCGATTACCAACATAATAACTAAGCTTCTTATATCCATGATATCTCCAATTTTATTTGTTATATTTGCCGCAGTAAGAACTCTTATTTATGTTCAATTTTACTACAGTGTTTTCTATTGTAGCACAATGAGGTATCTAAAAACCTTCAACATTATGTTGGTCTCATCCAAAATGGAATCAACATGGGAGTGGTTTTCATATACTCTTTATACTCTTCACCGAAAAGCTTTATCAGGCTTTTTTCTTCATAATAAAGACCTATTAAAACATAAATTGTCATACCGACACTTAAGAGTAAATGACTGTAGCTCATAGATGGTGTTGCCCATAATCCAACAAGCGTTCCTGCTTGGATGGGATGCCTTATGTATTTATAAAAAAAGTTTGCCTGAAACTTTACTTTTGGCTCAGGAAGATTTTTTAAAACTCTATACCCTTGATGCAAACCAAAAAGTTCAAAATGATCTATAATAAAAGTGGCAACCAATGCACTAAGCCAACCTATAATATACAGCATTGTAATACTCCAAAACACCAAATCATTTTGAAAATTCCAGACATAACCTTCTATCGGCTGCCAAAAATAAAATATCATCACCAAACAAATGGATGATGCCAAAGAGTAAGTAGCAGATTTTACTGCATGTGAGAGATTTTTCAGCAATCCGTCTTTGAAAAAACTCCTCGCCATAAGGGAATGCTGCAAGCCAAAAAACAACAATAAACCTGTATTTATTAAAACAGGATTTATATCTATACTCATCATAGGAACATCAATATTGAATGGCAGAAATTCCCATGGATAAACCCATAAAATCAAAAAACTCAAAGAGATGATGGAGAGTATATAACCGACTAAAGAGTATGCAAATATTAAGTATTTTTTCATTGTGCGGTTTCCTTAATAGTTTTTACCCGTTACCAAGTTCCAGTATTCCCACCTAGTCGATGGGAATGAGTTAAAGCGAAAGTTGTGAATTATACCCATGTGTTTCTAAGATGAACAAGTGTAAGAACCATTACGCTAAAATAACTAAAAAAGAGAGCAGATGAAAAACTTTATTTCAAATATTAAAACCGCAATTATAGGGACACTTGACAAAGATAATCTTCCTTTTTCTTCGTATGCACCTTACATTTATGACAGCAACCGTTTTTACATCTACATCGCAAGCATGGCAACGCATACAAAAAATATAGAGGCGAATCCACATGCTTCTTTGTTTTTTATAGAGGATGAGAGCAAGAGTGAAAACCTTTTTGCCAGAAAACGGATATCTCTGCAGTGTACCTCTGTGAAAATAGGCAGAGACAGTGCGCGATTTGAAGAGGTGCTGGCTTTATTTGGCCTGAAATTTGACAGTTCTATGGTTGCAATGCTTAAAAAAATGACGGACTTTAATCTGTTTGAGTTAGAGGTAAAAGCTGGTGAAGCGACCTTTGGTTTTGGTGACGCTTATCTCATCGGCGGAGCCGAGATGAATGAGTTAGTTCCCCGTCGCGGCGGCGGGCATCAAAGCGAGCAATAAATTTATCTATACTTCTCTTCAAACTCCCCAGCTAAAAGAGGTTTAGAGTAGTAATATCCCTGCATTTCATCACATCCCTGCTCGCGAAGATAATCAAGTTGCTCAATAGTCTCAACCCCTTCTGCAATCGTTTGAAGACCGAGACTATGTGCCATATTTATGATAGCGGCGACAATCGCTCTATCTTCAGAGTCTGTAGTTATATCACGAACAAAAGATTGATCGATTTTGAGCTTATAGACTTTAAATTTTTTCAAGTAGCTTAGACTTGAATATCCTGTACCAAAATCATCAATGGACATTTTTATCCCAATTTTATGTAAATTATTCATAATATTGATGGCCATTTGAGGATTGTTCATGGTGACACCCTCTGTTAACTCAATCTCTAAATACTCAGGTGGCAATCCAGCACTATGAAGTATTTGCTCTATTAACTCAGGCAAATTTGCATTTCTAAATTGTACAGCAGATAAATTCACCGCCATAATCATAGGAGACATACCTTTGTCTATCCATTCTTTCATCTGTTTTATAGCACTTTTTAATACCCATTCGCCTATTGGCAAAATCAAACCGTTATTTTCTGCAATAGGGATAAATTCTACCGGAGAGACATTCCCAAATTTTGGATGCGTCCACCTGAGTAAAGCTTCTACGCCGATGACTTTTCCTGTTGTCATCGATATCTGCGGCTGATACACAAGGTGTAATTCATTCTGCAAAAGTGCATAGTAGAGTGCGTTACCGAGTTCCAAGTTTCGTTTGCCGCTTGTTTGCATCTCTTTTGTAAAAAAAGAGTAGGCATTTCGTCCATCATTCTTTGCACGATACATCGCTGTATCTGCATTTTTATAAAGTGTATCTTTATCCAGTCCATCCAAGGGGTACATTGCAATACCAATGGAGGTCGTAACAGTGAGCTCATGATGTTCACATAGAAACGGATGATACACAGTAGAGAGTAATTTCTGTGCTATTTGTTGCGCTTGCATGGCATTCGTGTCCGGAAAAAGTATGATAAACTCATCTCCTCCAAATCGTGCCAATGTATCTTCTTCTCTAAGAATACCTTTAATACGTTGACCAAACTTCATCAATAATTCATCCCCGATGCTATGTCCGAGCGTGTCATTTATATCTTTAAAATGATCAATATCTAAAAACATTAACGCAAAACTACATTCACTTCTCTTTGATAAAGTTAACAAGTATTCTAAATGTTCTTCTAATTTTAAACGATTCGGCAAACCTGTCAATGCATCGTAGTTTGCCATAAACTCTATTTTTTGTTGCGTTTCTTTATATTCAGTAACATCTCTAGTGATACCAAGCAGCATGGTTGCCTTCGAACTTGAATCATGCATAGGAACAGCGTGGGTCTCGAGCCAGCGGTGTGTCCCCTTTAAGCCTTTAATCTCAAACTCCAAAACTCCGCTATGTCCAGCCATGACTTGTTTGTGTAAATCTAAAAATGGAGTTCGCCACTCTGGAAGAATATAAGAGATTAAATTCTGATTCTGTGCTTCTTCAAGTGTATCTGCTTCGAGCATTGCAAGACCTGCGGAATTCATCTCAACAAGCTGTCCTCTTGGATTTACCAGCTTTACGCATTCAGGTTCATTTTCAATAATAGCCTGAAGGTGCTGGCGACTCTCTATAAGTGCATTTTCTGAGAGCTTTTGTTCTGTAATGTCATCATAAACCCCCAAGATGCCGACTGACTCATTTTTGCTATTGTACAGCGGTACTTTTGATGTCCGTACCCATACTGTGTTTCCATCAGCTATCGTCTGAGGTTCTTCAAAAGAAAGTTTCGAAGTCTTAGAGTCAATAACATAACGGTCATCAGCATTATAAAGCGCTGCCTGCTCTTTCCATGACATTTGATAATCATTTTTACCGACAATCTCGTCTGGACTGCTCTTTCCTGCATCCTTGGCAAAAGCAACATTGCAGCCCAGATAATTTAGATTTTTGTCTTTCCAAAAAATACGAACAGGTACTGTATTGATGATTGTCATGAGTAGCTTATGAGAATCTATCAAATCTTCTTCTATTTTTTTTCTGGACTTTTCATTTTCAAATTCAGCTAATGTATAGTCCATATTTGATGTAATTTTCTGGAGTAAAGACCTTGTTTGCTCATCAAAAGCATTCAGTTCGTTTGAGTAGAGGTTAAGAGTCCCGATTACCATGCCGTTTTTATGAAATGGAAGCGCAGCGGAAGATTGCCAGCCAAATTTTTTCGCCTGTGCATGCCATAATGTTGTATTTTCATCATGTAAAAAATCTTGACACCAATAAGGCTGGTCTTCTCTACAAGCTATACCGCTTGGGCCATTTCCAGAGGGATTGTCTGCGCTCACATCTATATGGATATCTTGAAGATACTCTGTTCCTTCCCCGCAATGAACAAGAGGGTTCAGCTGCTGAATCGTTTCATCTATCAAACCAATCCATGCCATTTTTATATCAGTAATAGTTAAAACATCTTGACAGATTGTAGTAAATAACGCCATCTCATTCTCGGCATAATTCACAGCCTCATGAGAATGAATCAAGGTATTATATAGTTGACTCATTCGCTGAATATTTATCATATTTTCTACCTATGTTGTTATAAACTAATTTTGTGTACATTGTACCTTAGAAATATAAAATGGTTACTTATAAAAAAAAGTTATAATTTATACAAAAAAAATTAATTTATTAAAATTAGGATGAACAACTTAACTTGATATTTTTTGCTCTTTGTGGAGTTGATTTAGACAAATAGTTTAACTCCTCATGTTCTGCGAATGGGTTGAGTGCAACAGTTAATAAATCTTCTATCATGGAAAAATCAGACACGTTAGCTTTGTTTATCGCTTCTTGCAAAATATGATTTTTTAGGATGTACTTTGGATTTACAGCTAACATTTTTTGATGTCTGTCTTGCTTTGACACACTCTCTTTTTGCAATCTTTCATCATACGCTTCGAGCCATTCTTTAAGCGGTGTTTGAAATACAGCGATTTCCAAAAGTGCTTTTTTATCTCCATCATAATGCGAAAGTGTTCTAAAAAAGAGCGTGTAATCTATTGTCGCACTCTCCAAAGCTCCAAGCATCCATTTGAAAAGCTCGATATCTTTTTCATCCTGCTCAAAGAGACCCATTTTTTTATACATGCTACTCAGATACTGCTCTTCATAGGTAGCACCAAAACTCTCGTCAAGAACTTCCAGAGCCGCTTCATAATTTACTATGGAAGAGAGCGCTTTTGCCAATTGATGCAGATTCCAGTGTGCGATGCCCGGCTGATTTTTAAAGCTGTAGCGACCTTCAACGTCGGTATGGTTACATACATAGTCGGACTCATAATCATCCAAAAAGGCAAAAGGTCCATAGTCTATCGTTCGCCCGTCTATGGACATGTTGTCCGTGTTCATCACTCCATGATTGAAACCTACACTTTGCCACAAAGCTATCGTTTTGGCTGTGTTTTTCACAATCTCTTCGTACAGTTTAAGGTACATCCCCTCTTGATTTTTTAAATGGGGAAAGGACTCGTCTATGACATAATCCGCCAGCTCTTGTATCTTCTGATGTTCCCCTTTAGCGTTAAAATACTCAAATGTTCCAAAACGAACCCAGGTAGGTGAAAGGCGAAGGACAATAGCTCCTTTTTCCCATCGCTCGCGGGCAACATCCGTATCACTTCCTATGAGAGCCAAAGCTCTGGATGTCTGTATGCCAAGTCCATGCATCGCTTCAGACATGAGGTACTCGCGGATACTTGAACGCAGAACTGCTCTTCCATCTCCTTGACGGGAGTAAAGTGTTTGCCCTGCCCCTTTAAGTTGCAGATTGAGCCCGTTGACTTTGCCAAGATTGATAGCTCTTCCATCCCCAAGACGAGGAACAAAATAACCGAACTGATGTCCGGCATAACACATGGCAAAAGTTTTTGAACCCTCCAGCTTATGTGTACCATTTACAATGTCTACAAGTTTTTCATCTAAGTGAATATCACCTTCCAATCCCAAAAGTTTTGCAGCTTCTTTGGATGCTGAGATTAGAAAAGGTTTCTTTAACGGAGATGGTTCAACTTCATCAAAAAAGAGAGAGTCAAGATTTAAATATGGTGTTGTTAGTTTTAATTGTGAAAATTTCATGAGTAGTTTTTAGCATTAGAGATGTTAAAAAATCTACAATAAAAAATCTTGCTTTTTTTTTAGAGCTGTTCTTAAGAAAAGAGATGGTGAGATGCTATATTCATGCTATACATTTTGCTTATAATGTTGATATATGGTAACGGGCTTCTTCCAGTTATATGGTGGAAGGCAAATAAAATATAAAAGTAGCAAATAATGAAAAATAAGAACTATTCTTTCAGTATTGACACAATCCCTTTAAACATCGCTATTTATAAATATGACAGTAAAAAAGATGATTTTATATTTATAGACTTTAATATCTCCGCAGAATACACCGAAAAAATCACAAAAGATCATCTCATAGGAAAATATCTCACTGATGTTTTTTCCTCTGTTAAAGAGTTTGGAATCTTTGATGTTTTTAAAAAAGCTTACTTCACCGGCGAAAAGCAAACTCATAAAACGGAATTTTATAAAGATAAACGCATAAGCGGTTGGCGTGAAAATGAAATATACAAAATAGACAATGACTATATTATGGCTATATATAAAGATTTAACTTTAGAAAAGTCACTTGAAAATAGATTAAAAATGCTTGGTAACATTGTAGATAACAGTGTTACTGAGATATATATTTTTGAGTCGTATAATTTTCAATTTACCTATGCAAATAAACAAGCTCAAAAAAATCTTGGATATAGTAATGAAGAGCTTTTGGAACTACATCCATGGGATATTAAACCTCTGCTTAGTGAGAAAGAATTTAAAGACTACCTGAAAGATACCAAAGTTGCAGTTTTAGATACAAAACACAGACGCAAAGACGGTACAGACTATTTTATAGAAGCAAAAATACAAAAGATGCTTCTAGAAAATGAAGAGCAATACGTTGCCATTGTTTCAGATGTTACACAAAAAAAAGATTATGAAGAAAAGCTGCTGCTTTCAAAAGAAGTGATAGATTCAATATCTGAAGCTGTTGTCATAACTGACTTAAATGCCAATATACTTGATATAAATCCAGCATATTTACATCTCTCCGGATTTAAACGAGAAGAAGTCATTGGTAAATCGCCAAGAATCTTTAAATCAGGAATACATAGCAAAGCTTTCTACAACAACATGTGGACACAATTATTGGATAATGGTTTTTATAAAGGGGAGATTTGGGACAGAAAAGCATCCAGTGAACTATTTCTCAAAGAGATTACAATTTCTGTATTAAAAGATGCAAATGGCATTGCAAAGAATTATGTTGGTGTATTTACTGACATCACAAGGGAAAATAACCATAAACAGGAACTTGAAAATATGGCTTTCACTGATGCTCTAACCGGTCTGACAAATAGATTACAGTTTAAAAACATTCTAAAACATGAGATTGAGATTGCTCTGAGAAATAAAAGCAACGGGGCACTTTTATTGATTGATTTGGATATGTTTAAAAAAGTGAATGATACATTGGGACATCTTATAGGAGATGAACTTTTAATTGCTGTCACAAAAAGATTAAATACTTTAGTACGAAAGTCTGACACGGTATCACGCATCGGAGGAGATGAATTTACCATTATTATGGCATCTCCTATTAAAGAGCGAAGTGTTCAATTTATTTCTCAGAACATTATTGATAAACTAAGTAAACCTTACCATATTGAAAATCATGAGATTTTTATAAATTCAAGTATTGGTATAACTTTTTTTCCGGATGATGGGCAAGATGTTGACGGACTAATCAAAGCAGCCGATTTGGCAATGTATAAAGCAAAAGATTCAGGAAGAGGACATTATCAATTTTTTCAATCTGAAATGCATGATGAGAGCATTAAAAAAAGAACTATTGAAATTGAGCTGAGAGAAGCACTCTCTTGTGGAAAAATCATTCCTTATTATCAACCAAAAATCAACCCTCAAAAAGGGACTGTTGTCGGCGTTGAAGCACTTGTAAGATGGGAACACAGTACACTTGGAGTATTACCCCCTGTATTTTTTCTTGATATAGCTGAAGATAGCGGACTTATACACTCACTTGGAGAACAGGTTCTCGTTCAGGCTATAAAAGATATTAAAGAATTAAATGAGAGTGATTATCCCAAACTTAGCGTAGCTGTGAATCTTTCTTCTAAGCAGTTTGAAGATGATAAACTTATTGAAAAAATATTAAAGAATATAAGAAAGTATGAATTTGATATCAATAATCTAGAGCTTGAGATAACCGAAAGCTTGATTATGCAAGATGTTGAGCGAGCCATTGATATGATGAAAGAATTAACAACTCACAATATTAAGATTTCAATTGATGATTTTGGAACTGGCTATTCATCATTAAATTATTTAAAGAGATTTCCAATTTCATATTTGAAAATTGACAAATCATTTATTGACGGCATTGTAGATTTTAAAGAAGATAAAGCCATTGTTCAAACAATTATGTCAATGGCTGAGAGTTTAAATATCGGTGTTGTAGCTGAGGGTGTAGAAACCACCCAGCAAGAAAAGCATTTGTCTAAAATGTCAAACCTTTTATGTCAGGGATATTTATACAGCAAACCACTATCCTTTGAAGATTTAAAAAAGTTTCTAGCTAAATATTAAAGCCAGGATACACAAACAATAAGCAGATGCTTTACAAGCATATATTATGTTTTATAAGTATAAATAAATATTATATGAAATTTAAGAGTAAGAAGAATACAATACAGCTATGAAAAAATTTATTGCCTTTTTAGCCAAACTTGGGCTTTGGCGATTTGTCATCCTGTTTACTTTGCCGATTTTGCTTATTACTGAGCTGATGGTAATTGCACATAACTATGTGTTAACTGGTCATCTTTTTGAGAGAAACATGTTGATAGCAGGCTTTACAATTCCTGTTGTTGAGGGCTCTATTGCTTTTGTCTTTATGTATTTTGTCATCCGTTATCTTAATCAATTAGAAGATACAAAAGATGAGATATCGGCAGTTCAACAAGAGACGGAACAACAGCTTATTTATGAAAAAAAACGGGCACTGCAATACTTGGATATCACAGGAACGATGATTGTTGCACTCGATACCGCCGGCAACATTATGTTGGCAAATAAAGAGATGTGTAAAGCTATTTGGCATGAATCAGAAGCCTCTCCAGTAGGAAAAAATTGGTTTGAGATATATTTACCGGAGCTTGCTCGTAAAGAAGTTTTCAAAGTTTTCAAAGAGATTATCAATGGAAATATTGGATCTTATAAAACATACGAAAGTGAGTTGCTCTTTAAAGATGGGAACACCAGACTTATCCAATGGAATAACGAATACATTAGAGATAACAGCGGAACGATAATAGGCATCCTCTCTTCCGGAAGAGATATTACAGAATCTAGAAAAGATGAAGAAAAACTCAAAAAAAGTGAAAATTATCAACGAGCTATACTAGATAGCTTTCCTTTTCTTGTCTGGTTAAAAGATACGCAGAGCAACTTTTTAGCTGTAAATAAAGCTTTTGCCAATGCGGCTGGGCTTGATAATCCATCGGAATTAATCGGTAAAAATGATTTAGATTTTTGGTCTGAGGATTTGGCAAATGCCTATCGTGCTGATGATAAAGAAGTTATGAAATCATTACAAAAGAAACAACTTGAAGAACTCATCCAAGATAATGATGGTAGAAGATGGTTTGAAACTTATAAAGCCCCTATTTTAGATAAAGAGGGAAATCTTTTTGGTACAGTGGGGTTCGCACGGGATATTACAAACGATAAGCAGTCAGAAGAAGAACTCAAACTTATGAAATATGCGCTTGACCATGTGCATGAAGCGGTATATTTGACTACTGAAGACGGAATTTTCATGTATGTGAGTGATGGTGCAGTTCGTCAACTTGGCTATACAAAAGAAGAGCTGAAGAAAATGGGGATAGCTGATATTGACCCGAATTTTCCCATATCACGAATACCCTCTCATTGGGTTGAACTAAAGCAGAAAGGTTCAGTAATTATTTCAACGATGCATAAACGTAAAAATGAAACTGTATTTCCAGCTGAAATCAATGCAAATTATGTTGAGTATAGAGGAACTGGTTATATTCTTGCGTTTGCTAGAGATATTACTCATCGCAAAAGTGCAGAAGAAAAACTTAAGCTCTTAGCCAGCGTCTTTACCTCTACACATGAAGGAATTGTTATCACGGATATGCGTAATAACATTATTGATGTCAATGAATCATTTAGCCAGATAACAGGTTACTCACGCGCTGAAGTACTCGGTAAAAATCCAAATATTCTTCAATCAGGACGCAACGATAAAGAATTTTATGAAAAACTTTGGAATTCTCTGCAAAATGATGGTTTTTGGAAAGGTGAATTGCGCAACCGTAAGAAAAGCGGAGAAGAGTATATTGAGAATATTACCATCAGCGCTGTATATGATGATAATCATGTAGCACACAACTATGTTGCAATTTTTACAGATATAACTCTACAAAAACAGCAGCAAAAAGAACTTGAGCATACCGCGCATCATGACATGTTAACCAATCTGCCAAATCGTTTGTTGTTTGCCGATCGCATGCAACAGGCAATAGCTCAGGCGCTTCGCAGAAAACAGCTCATAGCTGTTATGTACATCGATATTGATGGCTTTAAAGAGGTAAACGACAAGCATGGTCATACTGTAGGTGATAAACTGCTTATAGTATTGGCTGAGAGGATGAGTAGTCTGCTTCGCGAAGGAGATACAATTTCTCGTGTAGGCGGAGATGAATTTATAGTACTGCTGGTTGATATCTCAGATAAAGAGAGTGTTGTCTCGTTTCTGAGAAGACTACTTGATGTCGTATCGGAACAAATTTTTATTGAGGAGTTTCCTATTAATGTTTCAGCCAGTATCGGTGTTACATTTTACCCTCAAACACAGAGCTTAGAAGCTGAACAGATTATCAGACAGGCGGATCAAGCTATGTATAGAGCAAAGTTGTCTGGCAAAAACAGATATATTATTTTTGATGCAAAATAAAGTTCTTGCAAAACTATAGACATTAAAAAAAACTAGGATAAATAAAGAGGCTTTTTTTTAGAGCTCAACTTAAGAAAAAACGATTAAGATTCTTACATGAATAAATCACTCCAGATGGTATTTGAGTACCACGAAACTACAAAACATGCACAACATCGCTATGCCCGTTCGCTGGGTTACATGGACTGGAGCACACAGCCGGACCCATTTAGAATTTACCGTGGAGCGGAAACTATAACTCTCCCCTTAGCAACTGACAACGCAACTCCGCCCTATCATCTGCTAGATGATGACTTGCCCTCAGCTCCTCTTTTAAAAGAGTCTATTTCCCAGCTTTTACAGTTTTCCATGGGACTGGCTGCTTGGAAAGTCTCAGGCGAGAGTTCTTGGGCAGTCAGGTGTAACGCTTCAAGCGGGAACCTGCACCCAACTGAGGCCTATCTTATTTTACCCCCTATTTTGGAAGAACAGGAGGAAAAATCTGCCATATTTCACTATGCGCCAAAAAGCCATGCTTTAGAAATGCTGGCAGAGTTTAACACCTCCTTTTGGGAGACTTTGCCAAAGGGGAGTTTTATAGTTGGACTATCCAGCATCCCTTGGCGTGAAGTGTGGAAATACGGAGAGCGTGCTTTTCGTTACACACAGCTGGACGGGGGACATGCTTGGCAGGCTTTTGTTGTTTCTGCAAAGATGCTGGGATGGAAAATCACACGGCTCGATAGTGCAAGCCATGACGACATATCAACACTTTTAGGACTTACTCAAAAGAATAGATTTTTTGAATCTGAAATTGCTGATATGCTTTTTGTTGTATCTTCAGAGGAGATTGAACCTTCAACCAGCATAGATACTTTGATAGAAAACATCCCTTTAATCTTTGAAGGGATTGCGAATAAACTCAGTCCAAACATGCAAAAGTGGGACATCATCCCAGCCATAGAAAACGCAACTTCCACTGTTGAGATACCGCAAAAGAAAACAAGCAAAAGTAAAGTCACAAGAACACCGACCAGAGAATCAAAAGATATAGTACTCAACCGAAGAAGCATACATGTAATGCAAAAAGAGCTCTCTCTCATCACAAAAGAACAGTTTCATGTCTTGTTAAAAAGTGTAGTGCAATCTCAGGACTCCAAAGAAAATTCAACCCATTTAGCTTTATTTGTACACAGAGTTGAAGAGTATGAATCAGGCTTATATATACTCATCAGAAATGAGAAAGATAAAGACGATTTAGTTACTCAGATGAAGGGAGAGTTTGAGTGGAAAGAAACTGAGCTAGATAATTTATACCTGTTGCAAAAAAATGATTTCAAAATGATTTCAAAAGCGATAAGCTGTACTCAGGATATAGCAAGTGACGGAGCATTCAGTCTAGGGATGCTTTGTAATTTTTCAGAGCAAATCCAAACACATGGAGCGCACAGATACAAAGAACTCTACTGGGAATGTGGAGCAATCGGTCAGCAACTTTATCTTGAAGCAACATCCATGGGACTCTCAGGAACAGGCATAGGATGTTTTTTAGATGATATGATGCATGGCTTGCTGGGTCTTAAAGATAACCGTTTTCAGATTTTATATCATTTTACGGTTGGTCGCGGGCATGTTGACAGCAGGATTTTGACAAAACCTGCATATTCATAATATTTTTTATATATCCATAATTAATTCTAAGAGATAATAGCTATAATTATTAAAAAAAAAGGGAGTGGAGTTATGATGAATCTTTTCTCACCTATCAAAATTGGAAACTATAATTTAAAAAATAGAATTTTCATGGCTCCGATGACGCGATGCAGAAGTGTTAAGAACAATGTACCCAATGATTTGATGGTTACCTATTACGCTCAAAGAGCTTCAGCAGGCTTGATTATATCTGAGGGAGCACAAATCTCAACTCAGGGCATTGGTTACCCCGCTACTCCGGGAATTCATACAACCGAACAAATACAAGGCTGGAAAAAAGTGACTGATGCCGTGCATGACAAAGAGGGTAAAATCTTTTTGCAACTCTGGCATGTAGGAAGAATCTCTCACTCTTCTTACCATGGGGGAGAACTTCCTGTGGCTCCTTCGGCTGTTAAACCATCCGGTCAGATTTATACTTATGAGGGGATGAAAGATTTTGAGACTCCCAGAGCATTAAGTGTTGATGAGATAAAAGAGATTGTTCAAGATTATGCCGATGGTGCAAAAAATGCCATGGAGGCTGGTTTTGACGGTGTTGAGATACATAGTGCAAACGGTTACCTGCTAGATCAGTTCTTGCGTGATGGCACCAACCTAAGAAAAGACGAATATGGCTCAAGCATAGAAAACAGAAGCCGTTTTCTTTTTGAGGTGATAAAAGCCGTGAGCGATAAAATCGGTGCAGACAAAACTGGTGTCAGACTCTCGCCAAGCGGCACTTTTAATGATATGAAAGACTCTGCCCCGCAAAAACATTTTGCCTATGTCTGTGAAAAGCTAAATGCGTTTAATCTTGCATATGTTCACATTATAGACGCTCTTGAGGGTGATATAAGACATGGAGCAAATGTAGTGGAACTCTCCGTTTTAAGGAATGCCTACAAAGGGGTCTTGATTGCCAATGGAGCTTATACTAAGATTAGAGGAAACGATACTATTGAAAGGCATCTGGCTAATGCCATATCCTTTGGAGAACTCTTTCTTGCCAACCCGGATTTACCTGAACGTTTTAAAGGAAATTCAGCTTTAAATAAAGCAGATACAAATACTTTTTATACACAAGATGCACAAGGATATACTGACTATCCTGCTTTATAGAAAAGGCTTGTTGATTTAACTGTGAAAAATTACTTAAGCCTGAATAATTCTATTACTTGAAATACGTATTTTTCTTCATTCTGAAGCGCTTGCTTTTTTGATTTAGTAGAACCGCTAATATGTGACATTTTATCTATAATGAAAAATGCATCTTCTTTACTTGGTTTTGCAGTACAGAGGACATCTTTAGCTTTGGATAAGGCTTCATGTGTTTCTGCGGTAAAATCAGTATAGTTTTCTACATAAGCTTTTTTATATGCCTTAATTTTTTTATCAATATCCGCATCAAAATCACTGCTTGAATTTACTTTATTTGTACCTACTTTTGATACCTCTGCTTTTTGTATCGGCATTGATGCTGAGAGCTTTGCATTTATGGAAGCAAACTTGATATATGCTCCCACACTGTCAAATCCATATTCTTTAGCTTTTGCCTCTATCGCTTCTTTTTGGTCATCCGTACATCTAAAATTCATTGTAGCCATTGCTTTGCCTTTGTATATTATATGTATTTACACTTTGCCTGTAAAAAGCATTATACATGTAATTAACTTGTATATACTTAATTTATTTTAGAAAAATTTATTTCAGTACATTATCAGAAGCAAAGAATAGAGTATAGAAGAGTTTAAAGTACTTAAAATAGGAGTTTATGAGAGTTTTAGAAAAAGAGTATGTATGTAATTCGTATAGCATGGAGGTCATTTTTTTTTGCTAATGAGTTTAAAGTTCCATCTTTTCTTGTAAACCTATCAGGATATCCAGCTTCTTTCTTAACTCTTCTTTTTTCTCTTCTGTCTTAGCCTCTTTTAATTTCTCTTTGATAGAAGATATTTTTTCCTTCAGTAAAGATTCTATTTTTTCCTTTTTATTGTGCTTTTTTTCCTGCTTATCTTTATTCATGCTAAAAAACTTTTCAGCCTTCTTAAACAACTCTTCTACTTTCATGATGGTTCTCCTGCTAGTGTTTTGATTTCTTGGTCTTTTATCCACAAAGTTACAGCAACGTCAATTAACCTTTTTGATATATCATAAGCGAATGAGGAATCATTTATCAATGAGGTTGCCATTTTTGGCGTGATGCTGTTATTTCTGATAAGAGTGTCGATTCTTCCGTTTCCTATGATATCAAGTGCTTTTATATCTTCTTTGAGTTGTTTGACTTTAATCATTGAATCCATATCATCCTCATCATTTCTAATATCATCGATTTTATCCAAAGTATTGGCAATCTTTTCTCTTAAAATATTGTACTCATTTCTGATGACCTCGTTTTTGCTTTTTTGGTACAAATTAACATTTTTCTGTAACTCTTGCACCTCCTTTACTGCTTCAACAATATCCTTCGATGCGACTTTATAATAGTAAACCTGCCTAATCTGATCTGCATCCATCTTATCTTGCGAGAGCGTTGCGTAATGCACTATATCTCCGTAGAGTTCTTTAAGCTTAGTCGTATAAAATTTATTGACATCAATATCAATTTTAGAAGTTGATTTTTTTACAGCTTCGAGTATATTTTCTTGATTTAAGAAGGAATGTCTATGCAACGATATTGCATGGGCTAAAACTTCACTTGCATTGTCATAGAGATGTATCACCTCTTTTTCAAGGGCAGCAAGAGCTGACTCTGGAACTGCCACTACTACATCATCTAAATATTTTGCTCTTGATACATCCACATCCACCTCGATAAAAAGACTCTCTAAATAAATTACCAGTTTATGAGTAAATGGCGAAACGACTAAAACTCCGATGATATTAAACACTGTATGAAAGAGGGCTAATTTCATGGCATAGTCTTTATCGTCAATGCCTACATGTGAACTCAACATATTTACAAAACCTGCCAACTGATACAAGAAAACTATAGCTATGAACCCTGTTACAAGATTAAAAATGAAGTGTGCAACCGCCAGTCTTTTTCCGTTTGCATTTGAAGAGAGCGAACCGATAATTGCCGTTACCGTAGTACCTATGTTTGCACCGATTGCCAGTGCTAGAGCATTTACATATTCAATTTGTCCCGTTGCCAACGCGGTTATGATGATGGCCATGGTTGCACTGCTTGATTGGATTACAACCGTTGCCACTACGCCGATGAGGATATAAACCAAAATTCCAAGGTATCCTGTCATGGCAAACTGAGCAAGATCGAGACCCTCTTTCATAGCCTCAAAGCCCTCTTTCATGTACCCTATGCCAAGAAACACAAACCCAAGACCGACTAAAATATTTCCAAATCCCTGGTAAGTTTTATTTTTGTTAAATCTAAAAATAACTCCAAAGATGAGCATGGGCATTGCATAATAGGCAATATCTATTTTCATACCAAAGGCCGATACTATCCAGGCTGTTGTGGTAGTTCCTATGTTTGAGCCAAAAATAACTCCGATTGCACCGCTGAGTGAAATCATTTCCGCACTCAAAAATGATATAACAATAATGGTCAGTAAGGAGGAACTTTGCACGATGGCTGTAGCTATAAAACCTGTCGCGATTGCTTTTGGCACATTGCTTGTTGATTTCTCTAAAACTTTTTCAAGTATTCCGCCGCTGAATAGCTTAAAGCCGTCTTCCATAAATACCATGCCGATTAAAAATATAGCTATACCTGCTATGATAATCTTTGCATCTTGGCTAGAAAATAATAAATAAGCAACTGCCAGTAAAAACAGCGGATAAACTGATCTTTTTAACAATACAAGCCCTTTAGTTTATTTCTTTTAATTCTAGGCTTAGTTGACTTTTGTTTTGCTTTAAATACATTACAATTATTTATATTTCGTAAGTTCCAAGCGGTATCTGCATAAAACATGACTATCTCATTCATAGCTTCATACTTTGCTGAAATTTACCGGTAATAACTCTTTCTATCTCAACAACAAAAAGAACACCAAATGAAACGACTAATATCTCCAGCCAAGTTTGAAAATCTAAACTTTCGCTTTTAAACATTTTCTGCATAAACTCTGCATGTGTGTATGCAACTTGAGCTAGACTCATAAGCACTGCACCTAAAATCAATAGCTTATTATTGAAAATATTCGTTTTAAAAACTGACTGTCGCAACTCTTTACAGGAAAACAGATAAAAAAGCTCGACAAATACAAATATGTTTACTGCGATAGTCCTTGCGTACTCAACATCATGTCCTTGTGAGAGTGCATAATTAAACATCCCATAAGTTGCCACCACCAGATAAAGGCCGACAACCAGCATCTTAGCGATTATCTCTCCTGCCAAAATCGGCATCTGAGGATTTCTTGGCGCTCTTTTCATAATGTTGTTTTCTTCAGGTTCAAACACAAGCATCATTCCCAATAAAAGTGTAGTTGCCATGTTAATCCATAAAATTTGAACAGGGAGTATAGGAAGCGTAAGACCGAGCATAATCGCAAGCAAAATCACAACTCCTTCTCCGATATTTGTCGGGAGTGTCCATGCGATAAACTTGACCAGATTATCAAATACAGTTCTTCCTTCTCTGATGGCATGTGCTATGGAGCTAAAGTCATCATCACTTAAAATCATATCCGCCGCCTCTTTTGCAACCTCAGTACCATGTTTGCCCATTGCTATTCCGATATCTGCCTGCTTCAGAGCCGGTGCATCATTCACACCGTCTCCCGTCATGGCGACTATCTCTCCTCTGGCTTGAAGAGCATCTACAATCCTGAGTTTTTGCTCAGGCTCAACCCTTGCGAATACTTTTACGGTAGCAACTTTTTCTATAAGTTCACTATCACTTAAGAGAAAGAGGTCTTTGCCTCTCAAAACAGAATCCTCAAACTTTGCATCTTCATCTATTATCGACATCATTTTTGCTATAGAAAAAGCGGTAAGTTCATGGTCACCCGTAATCATTATGATATTTATACCGGCGTCTTTGGACTCTTTAACTGCTTCAATCGCTTCTGTCCTTGGAGGGTCCATCATAGCCTCTAGACCTAAGAAAACGAACTCATCTTTTAGTAATGCATCGCTGAAACTCTCTTCATGTGTGACTTTTTTTGCAATAGCTAAAACTCTTAAACCTTGACTTGCATATTCTTCTGCCTGAAGCAAGAGTTTATCTCTATTTATTGCAATCTTCTCTGTGCCGAGTGTTTCATAATCACAAATATCTAAACTCTTTTCGATAGAACCTTTTATATAAATGATATTCTCATTATTTTGTATATCTTTATGAAGGGTTGCCATGTACTGTCTGTCTGATTCGAAAGCCAAGATATCAACTCTTGGATATTTTTTATTTAGCAGATGTTCATTCCATCCGCCTTTGAGTGCACTGACAATGAGCGCACCCTCTGTCGGGTCTCCATTAATGATATATTCTCCCTCTTTATTTACAAGATAGGATTCATTACAAAGATAGCCGGCTTGCAGAACCTGCATTAAATCATCATTTAAAGAGTCAAGCTTTTTACCGTTGTGTAGAAAATCACCCTTTGGTTCATAGCCATTACCAGTCAGGGCATATGAATTATCGCAGCAATATATATTTGTCACACGCATCTTATTTTGAGTCAGTGTTCCTGTTTTGTCTGAACATATTGTTGTCACACTTCCAAGTGTTTCAACTGCCGGAAGTTTTCTTATGATGGCATTTTTCTTTGCCATGCGACTCACACCGATGGCAAGAGTGATAGTTACAGCTGCAGGCAGACCTTCAGGAATAGCACCGACTGCCAGAGCAACAGAAGCCATAAAAGTCTCAACTGCACTATAGTTCCTTAAAATCCCAATCACAAAGGTGAGTACTGCAAGAGCCAAAATAAGATAAAGTAAAATATTGGAAAAGGATGAGATTTTTTTTGTAAGAGGCGTGTCCATGGAAGTTCTTTCTTCCATGAGATGTGCGATTTTTCCAAGTTCTGTATGCTCTGCAGTTGCTACAACAATTCCTTTTGCCCTGCCGTATGTCACAAAAGTTCCGGAATATGTCATATTTTTTCTATCGCCCAGAGTGATGTTTTTCTCATGTACTGAAATATTTTTGAGTACCGGCAGTGATTCACCTGTAAGCATAGACTCATCAACTTTGAGATTTTTACTCTCTAAGAGTCTCATGTCAGCCGGTACTTTGGAGCCTGATTCAAGAAGGACAATATCTCCCGGCACCAAATCTATCGAAGAGATGATAATCTTATTTGCATCTCTTACTACAAGAGCTTGTGTCTGCATCATCTGCTTGAGCGAGTCTATTGCTTCGCGCGCTTTGACCTCTTGTATATAGCCGACTATTACATTGATGATTACAACTCCGAAGATTACACCGCTGTCAACCCACTCCCCTAAAAATCCAGTGACAAGAGAGGAAGCTAAAAGTATATAAAGCAAGGCATTATGAAACTGCAGAAAAAAGATTTTAAGCTTTGAGCTCCGTTTTTTTTCCTGAAGCTCATTTTTACCGAAGAACTCTTCACGATGCTTTATGCTTAGCGGTCCTAATCCATCTCCGGCATCGCTTTCAAATAATTCAACAATCTCATCAGCTTCTAAGCTGTGCCAATTTCGTCCCATTAGATGCTGCATGCCATTCCCTCTTTTTGTTACTACTACTTTAGTCAAACACTATGGAGAAACTATGGAGAATATTATAAAGAAAATAATGAGGATATATGGCATCCAAGCCATACAAAGTTCCAAGAGATACTACAAAAAAGCAATACCCAGAACTTTGCAGAAGGTATAAACAGGAAAAAGAACTAAACAAAAAAAAGACTAGTAAATAAAATGGCTTCTTGCCATTCCTAAAAAAGTGAACTTATTTACTTCAAACCTACTCTTTTTATTTGCATAAAGAATTGTATAAAAAAATTATGGAGAAATTATGGAGAAAAAACAAGCAGGTAATGTGCGCTATGGAGGGTTAAGAACAGTAAAGAAATTTTGTTCCGCTTATTTTTAAAATTTGATATACAATTCGCTTTTTTATCAGGAGACTCAATGAAATATATTATAGGCTCGGTGCTGTTCGCATCACTTCTTCAAATTTTTTTATGGCTAAATAACAGTGATAAATTTATATCACCTCCTGATGCTGACAACATTATTAAATCACTTTCCTATGCCCCGTATAAAGGTACTAAAAAAGAATTGCTTAGTGATGATGAGATACTCCATGACTTAACTCTGATTAAACGCTTTACTAAAAGAATCCGGCTTTACTCTGCAAGTGATGCACAAAAGGTGCTGCCATTTGTAAAGCAGCTTGGGATGCACATCCACTTCGGTATTTGGATATCCTCGGATGAAGAGAGCAACAAAGAGGAAATTGCTTTAGCTAAAACGCTCATACCTCTTTATTATACAAGCATTAGTTCTGTCATTGTGGGAAATGAGGTGCTGCTTCGCAAAGATTTAAAAGCTGAGGAGTTAGTTCCTATTATTCGGGATATCAAAGAATTTACTCACGACATCTATATAAAATCTCATATAAAAGTTCATGAACCTTTGGTCAGTACAGCGGAAGTATGGAATATTTGGCTTGAAAATCCAAGCTTGGGTAAAGAAGTTGATTTTATAGATATGCATATTCTTCCTTATTGGGAAAAAATTCAAGCTGAAGATTTTGTACCATTTTTCAAAGAGGTCTATAACAGCGCAACAAAAACTTTTAAAGATAAGAAAATAATGATTGGTGAGTTTGGCTGGCCAAGTCAAGGCTATAACAATCAAGATGCAGTTGCAAGCCCTGAAAATCAAGCAACAGTCATTAGAAGATTTTTAATTTTAGCCAAAGAAGAGCGTATCAGCTATAACCTTCTTGAAGCTTTTGATCAGCCATGGAAAGGAAAAGATGAAGGAGGTGTAGGACAATATTGGGGGATCTTTGACGCCAATCGCCATCTGAAATTTGAACTACAGGGGGTTGTACTTATCTATCCGTATTGGTTTATGCAGATGGTTGTGGCAGCCTTTCTTGGCGCGCTTTTAACTTTCTTTGGACTAAGAAATCAGCATGTAAATTTTACACACGCTATGACTTACGGCTTGGCAGCACAAGGAATCTCTTTTGGTATCGTAATGTCTGCTGTTTACCCTTTTATTCACTATATGAATTTTGGTGTGTGGATAATGTGGGGAATGGGCTCTATTCTCATGATTCCCCTTACCGTTATCACACTTGCCAAGGCAAACGAACTCTTCAAATGTACGATTGGACAAGCTCCTAGAAGACTTATACCGCTTGATTTAAAATCAAAGCATATACCATTTGTCAGCATACATGTACCTGCATACAAAGAACAGCCGCATGTTTTAGAAGAGACTCTTGTAGCATTGTCAAAACTCAAGTACATAAATTATGAAGTGCTTGTAATCATCAACAACACCCCTGAAGATTTCTATAAAACACCTATTAAAAAGTTATGTGAGAACCTTGGTTCAAAGTTTGTTTATCTTGATATTAAATGTTCCGGCTTTAAGGCTGGAGCACTCAATGTTGCGCTTTCCCACACAAATCCCGAGACTGAGATTTTGGCTATTATTGATGCTGATTATGTGATTAGTCCAAACTGGCTTATTGATTTGGTTCCGATTTTTGATGACCCAAAAGTAGCTTTGGTGCAAGCGCCTCAGGATCATAGAGATGGCAACGAATCACTGCTGAAGAGTGCCATGAATGCAGAATATGCAGGCTTTTTCGACATAGGGATGGTAAAACGAAATGAAGAAAATGCCATCGTTGCCCATGGAACAATGCTTCTGCTTCGTAAAAGTGCTTTTGATGAGGTGGGTCAATGGAACACAGACACAATCGTTGAAGACAGCGAACTTGGTTTGAGGCTTTTTGAAGCAGGATACAGTGCGCACTATACAAACCGCAGATATGGGTATGGTCTGCTCCCAGACACCATAGAAGCATTTAAAAATCAGCGCCACCGCTGGGCATATGGAGCAATACAGATTCTCAAAAAACATTGGCACCATTTTAAACCTTCATCTGTTACTCTTACAGCTGCCCAAAAACATCACTTCATTACAGGATGGTTTTTCTGGCTCTCTGATGCGCTTGGAACGGTTACTTCTCTGTTAAATATTATCTGGGTTCCTGTGATTATCTTCGTTGGAGTGACCATCCCGACCATTGCCTTGACTGTGCCGATTTTGACCTCTTTTTTAGTGAATGTAATCCACTCTTTTGTGCTTTACAGAACAAGAGTAAAAGCGAACCTGTTTCTCTCTCTCTTGGGTGCACTTGCGGCGATGAGTTTACAGCTCACAATTTTTAAAGCTGTTTATGATGGATTTGTCAAAGACTCTCTGCCGTTTAAGAGAACAGAAAAAGGGGGAAATACAAAGAAGTCTTCCAACAATCCTATAAAATATGAGATTATACTGGCCTCTTTGTTGCTCGGCTCATTTGCAGCGCTAATTGTGAGCAACGAGCAGGAAATTGTTGAAGTTTATCTGTTTGCAGTAACACTCTTAGTACAAAGTATTCCTTATATTTCGGCTATTATCCTTAGAGCAATTGAACTCAACTCATCTAAAAAAAATATATGATTATCCCCTGCCTTTCATCGCAAAGGAATTAATACCCGGAGATGGTGCCAGAGAGAAGGCACTATTTTCTTAGTTTTTCTGAGCCATCTTAAAAAAGTTTGCCATTTCTACCGGAAAAGGGAAAACCAAAGTATTTGTTTTGTCACTTGAAATATCGCTCATGGTTTGAAGATATCTTAGCTGTATTCCCAACTCGTTCTGACTGAGCTTTTGTGCAGCTTCAAGAATGTTTGCACTCGCTTCAAGTTCCCCTTTTGCATTGATAACTTTTGCTCTACGCTCACGTTCTGCTTCAGCCTGTTTTGCAATAGCGCGAATCATGCTCTCATCAAGATCGATATGTTTAATCTCCACATTTGAGATTTTAATTCCCCAGGCATCTGTGCGTTTATCAAGGATTTCTTGAATATCTGAGTTGAGGCGTTCACGTTCTGCAAGCATCTCATCTAACTCATGTCCGCCAAGGACTGAACGTAAAGTAGTTTGAGCCAGCTGGCTTGTAGCACTGTGAAAATCTTCTACTTGAATGATTGCTTTTTCCGGGTCAATAACACGAAAATAGACAACGGCGTTTACATGTACGGAAACATTATCATGTGAGATAACATCTTGAGTCGGGACATCAAGAACGATGATACGCAGATCGACTCTGACCATCTGTTGAATAAATGGAATCAATATGATAAGTCCAGGTCCTTTGATGCCGGTAAAACGACCAAGTGTAAAAACCACTCCGCGCTCGTATTCTCGTAAAATACGAATCGACATTGCCAAGATGGCAACTATAAGGATAACTACATATAGTCCTATTATCGGTAAATTTATAAACATCACTTACTCCTTAATTGGTTTAACGCTTAACTCAAGACCAGAGAGTTCCATCACTTTGACTTTCTGTCCAACTTCTAACTTACTACTGCTTGTTGCATTCCATATCTCACCATGACATAAGACATGATAGCCTTTTTCATGTACTTCAACAACCTCCGCCAATGAGCCGACCATATCTTCGATTCCCGTTACTATTTTTGCAGATCGTGAGCTTAAAAACAGCCTCATCACCAAAATAAAAAAGGCAAGACTGACTAAACTAAAAGCCACCACTAAAGGGATAGATACACTATTGCCAAGGGTGTCCGCATCAAATAACAAAACCGAACCAAAGGCAAAAGAGATAACTCCGCCAATACCCAATATGCCGAATCCGGATACAAAAACTTCTATAATCATGAAACTGATTCCTAAAACAATCAACAATAATCCGGCGTAATTAAAAGGAATTATGTTGAGTGCATAGAGCGCAATCACTCCGGATATTGCCCCAAGTACTCCGGGAAGTACTGCACCCGGATTCATCAACTCAAAAAATATCCCGTATATAGCTATTAAGAGAAAAATATATGCAATATTCGGGTTTGTGATCACAGATAAAAAATTGGTTTTCCAGTCTGCTTCGTAATTAAATATCACTGCATTTTTAGTATTGAGAGTAATCATCTTATCTGCAATTTTCACAACTCTGCCATCAAGTTTTTTCAAAAGCTCCTGCATGTCATCTGCTATGAGATCTATAACTCCTTTGCTCAGAGCATCTTGAGCAGAGATACTTTTCGACTTTTGTACGGCATCAAGTGCCCAAGACACATTGCGGTCATTGAGCTCTGCCAGACTTTTTATATATGCCATGGCATCATTTAAAGCTTTTTTCTCAAGGGTAGTTGTCTGATTATCTGCACCCGTTACATTGGTAGTAGGCATGAGGCTTACTGGAGTTGCCGCACCGAGATTGGTTCCTGATGCCATGACCGCTACATGTGAAGCATAAAGAAGATATGTTCCGGCACTGGCAGCGCGGGCACCTTTTGGAGATACATACATGATGACAGGCATAGGACTGTTTGTAATATCTTGAATCATCTCATGCATAGAGTCGGAGAGACCGCCCGGTGTATCGAGTTTTACAAGCACCATTTGAGCATTTTTATGTAAGGCTTCTGCTATAGCACTTTTGAGATACTCACTGCTGGCAGGACCGATAGCACCTTTTATCTCTAGCTCTAAAATAGTGGAAGGCGCGGCAAGAAGTGGTAACAAAGTAAGAAATAATAACAAAAACAGCTTTTTCATCTTTTACACCTTCGTATTAAATTTTTATATTTTCAAACGCAAAGCATTTGTGATTATCGAGTTATAAATAAATATAATAAAATTTTACTTGAAGAATATGGAGGAACTATGAAAATTACACATTTTAACAAAAGCTGCAAAATCGTTTAAATCCATAGCTAGCTAGACTTACTATAACTATGGATTTACTTTAACTAAAATTTTCTACATTATTCATAGCGATTTTGAGAATTTCCACGCTCTTTATCTCTATTGTCTTTATTTTTCTTATTGTCTCTTGAATCTTTATCATTGCGTCGTTCTTCTTTATACGATCTTCGATCTTCTTTACGGTCTTTTTTGTATGATTTTCGATCTTCTCTACGCTGTTCATTATAGTGAGGATGGTCTTGTTTGCCTCGATAATAGTTATCAATACGCTCATACCTTTCACCTTCGTGTCGGCGTTTAATAATTTCATCCCGGCTGACACGATGATAGTCAGAAAGAAAACGAACATTTACATAATCAGCAATCTCAGCATCATGCATACGATGTCTTTTATACTTGCTATGTGGAGCCCTATATAAAGTATATGGATCAAGCCCTAAACGCAAAGAGATATTCCACCAGCTTAATCCCTGTCGTCGTAAATCAGTAACATAGCGGGAATCTCTGTGTGATTTGTCAGCCAAAAAGTAGATAACACTCATATGTTCGCGAGGAACATAATATTCAACTTCCCTTACCTCTTGTTGCGGAACACCATAATAATTACCGATAGAGAGCCTAAAACTATCAATACCCTGATCCGAACCAGAAACACCAACAGCAAAATTCGATGCACTCAGAATACCGCTCAAACTTCCAACAATAGCCACAATAGATATAATCTTTTTCATCTTCTACTCCTATGATTTTCTACATTATAGCACCTTATGGCAACTATTTTGGATTAAATTTCAGGGTGCATAGGACATGTGTAAACATTTTGTACAATGTTGCAAGAGTTATCTTCACGCATAATGCAGCTTACTTTATGGTATCGCTTTTTCAAAAGTATCCCTAAAGAATATGGAAGGACTATAAAGAAAGATAACAATATAATTGATATAAATCATCTATACACTTTCCTACATGTGTTACAATTTGGAAACTCGTTATTTTTTTATGAAATTTGATTTTTATAAAAAAAACAATATTAATGTAAAATTACAGCTCTGAGATTTCATAATTCATATAGACAATCACCATTAATAAACCCCCCTTGTTTATGGGGTTAAGATAATTTTTAACACATAGTCATCACATACTTGTCACATAGTCATCACATAATTTTTTATTATATATAATTCAAACTTATCAGAATCAGAAGAGACTATATTTAAGAATTAATATTAACCTTAATCTTTTATTTCCACTTAATAAATCGAAATGTAACATCACATATCGTAATAAAATCTTAACTGATTTTAATATTACCAATTCTAATTTAAGAGGTATAAAAATGAGTACCAATCTTCATAATATGTTTAAACGCAATGCTTTTAGTGTTATAGCCGTAGCTGCTGTAATTACAATGACTGGCTGTAATGCTGCTGCTTCAACACCTGCTCCTAAACAAGCAGAAGTTACTCAGGGTGAGATTCATTACAGTTGTGTTACGCATAAAGATGAAAAGTTTGATGTTAAAGTTATTCAAAACAATGGCACAAGTGCTATTACCGTTGATGGAAAAAAAGAAGTCACAGTTGAAACTATGAATACATCATCTCCTTTTTATCCTATCATGCATGGATTAGCTACTGGTGTAAGCGATGGAAAAGAATATTATACAATAGGTCTTTCTACTTGTACTAAATATAACTAATCTCCTCTTCTTTCTTACTACACTTGTTATTTGTAGTAAGAAGTTGTATCTTTTGCTCTTTACTCATTCCATCTTTTTATCTACTCTGTCTCCTAGACTTAACTCATTAACTATCCCCTGTAAAGAACGGTTATTTTTTCTAGTGATTTTAACTCCTAACCCTTCTACCTCTTCTATTACTGCTTGAATCAGCATCTCAAACTTCACATGTAAGCTTTCACTAAGCCCTATTTTTACACTATTGATATCTTTTGGGATTATCCCAAAAACAGTTACATTTGCTCTTTTGCCATGCAACTCACAAGCTTCTAACATCTGCACAACTTCCACTTCATGCGCAGTATTTTTGTATCTGCTTGAGCCCAACAATTCATCAGATGGGATTTTATATATCGTTCCTGATTCATCGTTTGCAGAGATGGTGTCTATGATAAAAACATTGTCATATTCTAAAAAGTACTCAGCCAGATTAAACCCGAGTGTACCGCCGTCAAGCAGTTCCAACTCTGAACTAAATGCAAAGTTTTCTTTCATGTACGCTATGGCTATCACACCTATGCCGTCATCACAAAACAGTAGATTTCCGACACCTATGATGATATTTTTTACCATTTTTTAAAGAGTTTTTATCTTATAGCGGCTTAACTCTTTTCCCTCTGCATCTATCACATGTACGGCACAAGCCAGACATGGATCAAAGGAATGCAGAACTTTTAAGACTTCAAGCGGTTTAGAGGTGTCTTGTATTTTTATCCCCACTAAAGCTTCTTCGTACGCGCCTCTTAGCCCATCAAAGTTTTTAGGCGTCGCATTCCATGTTGTTGGAGCGATGACAGAATAGTTGTCTATCTTTGCATCTTTAATATTTACAAAGTGAGATAAAACACCGCGAGGCACTTCAAGAAAAGCTCTCCCTTTTGCATCTTTTTGTAGTTTTTCAAAATCATATTTCACCCAAGTATCTGTGTCATAATACTTGATATTTTGAATCAGACGTGAGACAAGTTTAAAAATGTATTCACAGATATAACCGCTCTCAATAGCCCTTGCACCGTTTCTTCCGACTGTAGTCGATAAATCAATAAGCTCCAAATCGGTATCATGCAAAAACTCATCGACAAAAGATTTTATAAGCTTATTATCTTTTGAGTAGCTCACAAGCACTCTTGCCAATGGTCCAGTTTCCATAGTCTTGCCATCATATCTTGGAGCTTTTATCCATGAGTATTTGTCATCATTTTTTGCAGTCTTGAGACTTCCGTCATCATTCAAATCTGTATAGCAGACTTCGTTTTCTTTTGCATCACCGCTAAACCAGGCACGGTCAATCTCTTCGGTTACCTTGGACTCATCAAACTCTTCTACATGTACAAAGTCATGCCCATAAATCACGCCGTTGCAAAATAATCTCTGTTCCCCTTCAAACTCGTATCCGCCAACTGATAAAAAGTTGCCGTTTGCACGACCGACTCCGGCTTTAATCTCATCACGGTAAGCTAGTGCCAAAAGTTTAGCATCGGGCAAATAGGCACGGTCTATAAATACTTTTGCCTCTTTGATGATAAAAAGGTAATCATTGAGCCTTTGAGGGTTTAACATGTCAGCCACACTTGTCACACCGCCGACAACCAAAGTTTGAGGATGGGGTGTTTTGGCACCGAAAATGGCTACCGCTTTAGAGATGTTAGTCTGAAATTTCAAAGCCTCTAAGTAATGAGAAATTAGTATTAGATTTTGCTCAGGAGTAAGTTTATAATCGCTATGCCCCCAGTAACCGTTAGAAAATGGTCCGAGTTTTCCAGCTTTTACAAAGTTGCCTACTTTTTCCAGCACTGCTTCATAATGTGAATGGGAATTTCTATAGGGATTTTTATGGTACTTATGTGCCTCTTTGGAGGTGAGTTTCGCATCAGCAAGAAGAGCACTTGTGACATCCACAAAATCTAAAGAGTGCAGGTGATAAAAATGGACTACATGGTCTTGTATAAAAAGAGCCATGGCAATCAAGTCTCTGATAATCTCAGCATTTTTTGGGATTTCCAAAGAGTAAGCATCTTCCACACATGTAATGGCTCCGCGAAAATGAGAGTTTGTGCAAACACCACAAATCCTTCCAGCCATAAGTCCGGCATCACGAGGGTCTCTGTTTTTTAAAATAATTTCAATGCCGCGAAAAAGCTGACCGCTGACAAAAGCTTCCTGAACAACACCATTTTCATCCACCTCAACTTCAGCTCTTAAATGCCCTTCTATCCTTGTAATCGGGTCGATAACGATTTTTTTTGTGTTCATCACTTTTCCTCTTCCACATATTTTCTTTCATTTGCAAACTTGTCAAAAAAGCCCTGCTCCACACAACCCATACAGCCATGTCCGGCTTGAACAGGCCAGCTTGTCCCGCCGTTAAACTTCATAGTCGGGCAGTTTACATTTGTGTAAGGACCTTTACATCCCATCTCAAAAAGACAATACCCTTTTTTTGCACCTGCGTCTCCCCATTCCTGTACAAACTCGCCAAGTTCATAATGACCTCTTCGCTCACAGTTGTCATGCACACGACCCTCGTAGGCCCACAGAGGACGGTTAAATTTATCCAGTGGTGGCAACTCTTCAAACATTATGTAAGAGAGCAGTGTTCCCACTATATTTATCGGGTTAGTCGGACATCCTGAAATATTGATGACATCAGTTCTCTCAAGTGCTGTGCCAACGCCCACGGCTCCTGTCGGATTCGGAGCGGCTGCGACAACTCCGCCGTCAAAGGCACAACTCCCCACCGCTATCACAAGCGCGGCATCTTTTGCACATTTTTTGAGAAGTTCTATCCCAGTTTCCCCTTTTGGACCTATGCGCAAATACTTCCCATCCATCGCCAAAGGAACAGCACCTTCAACTATGAGGATGTATTCCCCTTTTTGATTTTTTATAATATCTTCTAAAATTGTCTCACTCTGATCACCGCTTGCACTCATAAGCAATTCATGGTAATCAAGGGAAATATAATCAAAAATCAGGTCTTCGATGGCAGGATTTGCAGATTTTATGAACGCCTCGGAGTTTCCGCTGCAATCAGCTAACTCCAACCAAACAATAGGAACTTTGTTGAGAGCTTTCACCCCTTTTTCAACCACTTCTTCAAAATTCGGATGCAGCTGCATATCTGCCGTCACCATAGATATCCAACTGTTAACCTCATGTTTTCCTATGTCCAAAGATGCCAAAGCAGATTCGAGATTGTCAGTTGTAAGTTTATTTCTTGGATGCAGGGTATTAAACTTATCTATCCGTTTTTGTACCTCTACTATCTCTCTTTCTCTTTTAATCTCCTCTGGAGTTTTTCTTGGCATGTTCGGGTCAATGAGATGTTGCGAATCTTTTATCACATCTTGAACCATAATCTTACATCTGCCGCACACCCTGCCCGCATCCGAAAAATTGGACAGTTCTCCAAATGAACCGATGCCAGTCTGAGTAACGATATCTACTAAATCCTGGTGATACACATGTTCACAACTGCAGATAAGTCTGCCTCTCTCGCCGATAAGTCTGTTTTGGTAAAGATAATTTATATCAACTTTTTCACCGCTGTTTATAAGGGTTTCTATGTATCCGACATCTACATTGGAGTTAATCCCGATGAATCTGGTAAGCTCATCTTTAGTGACAAAATACTCATCTATTCTATTGTCCTCTTTTGAAGTGATAAGTACCTTTTCATAGTTGCCTGTAAATTTTGGCGAGTTCACCTCTACCAAATCAAACCCACCAACCTTTAACATGTCGATGCTGATTGCAGGCTCAAACTCTTTTACATCGGTCTGGAGGATGTGTGAAATAGCGCAATTGGCTTCAGATGTACACTCTTTAACATGTCCTGCTACATAGTTAAATGCCTGAACCTCAGCGCACTCTCCGACTGCATAAATGTTTTCATCGTCTGTTTGCATGTAAAGGTTTGTCAGTATTCCCTTGTTACATGTAAGCGTTTCTCTAAAGCTTTCAATGTTTGGTTTTATACCAGTGCCAAAAACCAAAAATGGATTCTCAATTTGTAATTTTTTAGTTTTTAAAAGTGTTATTTCTCCGCCATGTACTTCATGCTCGATTATCTCATCTTCATAAGAGATTCTGACTTTGCCGTTTTTTGTGTAACACTCTTCTATGGTTTTAATGGAGTCTATGGAGAGGTCTTTACTGTAGAGATGATTGCCGCGAACTAAAAGTGTCAACTTTTCAACATGAGGCATCTCATTTAAAGTCTCAAGAAGCTCAAGCCCGATAGGACCGCTTCCTACTATCACCACTTCACGCCCTTGCACGCCTCTTTTTATAATCTCACTATCATCAGCACTTCTAAATACAGCTGCATTTTTTATGTACGCAATATCAAAAAGTGTGATTGGTTTTGAGCCGGTAGCGATTATCAGTTTGTCATAACGAAACATGGCATTATCTGAGAATACTCTTTTTTTATCTTTGTCGATTTTATTGATTTTTTGACCCAGTTCAAGTATTACAGTAGGATCAAGAGGCAAAGATATTCCATCGACATCTTCTGACCCGTCCACTAAACGGCATAGATGTATCCTGTCATAAGGCGGATGTTTCTCATCACTTAGAATCGTTACCTCCAAAGAAGCGTTTTGTTTTTTAAGATTGTTTGCTAAATACACCGCGGCAATACCGCCACCGACAATTACAACTCTCATCTACAATCCTTATAATATAAAAACTTATTCATACTGCAGATATTATATATTAAAAATATGATAAAACTATGAAGAAGAGGAAATATGCTAGAATCATATAAGAATTTATAAGGACTTAAAACCATGAAAGATATTAGATATTTACAAAGATTTGAAAATTACGAAAAATCTTTTTTATTATTAAGCGGTGCATTAGAAATAAATGCACCTTCCTTGGTAGAAAAAGCTGGAACAATACAATTTTTTGAAACTACTTTTGAACTTGCATGGAAACTTATGAAAGATTATTTATCATATTTAGGTTATGAAGTAAAATCACCTAGAGATGCAATCAAACAATCATTTGCCATAGAATTAATTACTAATGGCGATTCATGGATAAACGCACTGATGGATAGGAATTTGATAACTCATACATATGACGAAGAAATAGCTAATGAAGTCTATCAAGCTATTAAAAACAACTATTTTTTACTACTTAATGATTTGTATATAGCATTTAAGGAACAAATATGTTTGGATTAAAAGATAGTGATATAGATGAAATTAAAAATATATTAAGACTAAATCATATCTCAAAAGCTATTATATTTGGATCACGTGCAAAAGGAAACTATAAACAAGGCAGTGATGTTGATATAGCTGTTGATGGTGATGCGCGAAAAATATCTTACTATCTTAATGAAGAGAGTAAATTAGCATATTTTTTTGATGTAATAAATATAAATAACATTAAAAACAATAACTTAATTGAACACATCAAAAGAGTCGGAATATCAATATAATATATTTATCTTAGTTTAATAGCTTGGCATGTTATATCATATTTTGCTTGTCCTTATAAGTATTTTAAAAATTTAATACAAAAATCCGAATAACCAAAGAGGTATTTTATTGAAAGCACCAATTTCCAAGTTGTCAGACACAATAAAACTATTCTCTATATTTTTTATCTGAGTGTCACTCTTTCCTGAGCCGCCCACTTCAAATGTGTATTTATCATCTACTATAAAATCACCATTTTTTGGATAATTTAAAGTGTGTTTATACGATGTTAGAGATGCAAAAAACGTCTCTCTAATAGTTCCATCTTTTGGCGTGTCACAAAATATGGAAAAAAGATTGGTATTATCTAAGTAAAGCTTCTCAGGCTTAGAGATAATGCTCACTCCATTTGACTTTGCACCAAGTATTCTTATCAATCCAGCTGCCTGTAAAATACCAAGATACTTATAAAGTGTCCTCTGATTAAGCTCCACTGCGCCGCATAACTTCGATATGTTTATATCAAATGGTTCACTTTGACAAAGCATAACTATCATCTTTTTAAGCGCATTTATTTTGTCATGATCAATAGTATATATTGCCGGTAAATCTGTCTCAAGTACCTGCATAGATGAACTAAGAAGTTTTTGAATATAACTCCCCTTTCCATCTTTATAATAAGGATATGCCCCGCTTTTTAAATACTCTGCCAAGAAGGCAAGCGGTTTTATCTTTGATAATATAGCAGATGCGATTTGTGAATGATTTAGCACAATCTCTTCAAGTGTATAAGAGTCCAATTTTTCACCTGTTTCTAGCTCTAAAAACTCTCGAAATGAGAGAACTGGGAGTTTATAGATTATTGCTCTTCTGCTGAGATCAGCTTTTGCATTGTCAATTGCAACAGCACTTGAACCCGTAAATATCACTTGCAGATCAAAAAAACTGTCATATATCAACTTTAAATCTATCTCGAAATTCTTTATTTTGTGAATTTCATCTATTATCAGCACTTTTCCACCGAGCTTTTGAAAATCATCTGCAATAGAAAATAATCCCTGCAAAATGACTGCAGGATGGTCTGCTATGATATAGAGGGTTTCTTTATCCGAGGTTTGATTCTTGAGATATTGAAGTAAAATGGTGGTCTTTCCAGCCCCACGAGAACCAATAAGCCCGATGAGCCTCTCTTTAAAATCTATTTTTTTATAAAGGAATCTTTTATATTCCGGAACTTTTTGAGACTTAATCTGGTTTGACAAGATAAGCAGTTGTTCTATCATTTAATATCCTTATACAAAATATATTATACTTATTTTGTATTCTATTACAATATTTATTAAGTTGTGCTTCAAAAAGATTTATATTTACAAGGTAACGTTTGTCAGATTTTCGTATGACTGCTTTATAAGTTCCCAACCTTGAAAAACTCATCATAAAACTTTAGTATCTTTGCTTATCGACTAGGAATTAAGTCCGGCATTAGATAAGATCCAAATTCAGCATTTATTTTTAGCCTGATTGCACTTTTTTGTGTGTCAGATTCCAAATAATCCATCTCTGTAAGTGCCTTAATAAGTGAAGTTGCAGTTCTATCACTTTTATTGATTATATCTTTTACTTTTCCTCTTGGTATTTCACCATTAATAAGCAATTCTTTAAATAGTGCAGATGAATATTTTGGTAAGGGTTTTGTGTTTAACATTCCTTGTTCTGAGAGAAATACAAATTTGTCTATTTTATTTCCGAGTGAACTTAGCTGTAGATTTTTACTCATGAATGCTATTTGATCCAGTGCAGTCTCAAGCATGTACTTTAAATAATAACTGAGCCCTCTAAGAGACAGAGGTCCTCTTCCGTCAGTCGCACCTTGGAGCTTCATATCTGCAAGAGCTAAGTATTTTTTATATTCGTCACTGCTTCTTGCTAGTCCTCTGGATATGTTCCAAAGACCATAACCATCTAGTTGTATATCTCGTAATGATGCATCTAAAAACAATCGTGAAATTCTACCGTTACCATCTAAAAACGGATGTATCCAAACTAACCTATGATGTGCAGATAGTGCATATAAAAGCTTTAATGCTTTTGTGGATGGGTTATATATTTTAGAATACTCATTTTCAAAACTCCCTAGCATCGTTTCAAGTTCGCTAAATTTTGGCGCTATATGTTTACCTACATACACGTCATCTTCTCGAAATGTTCCAGGGAGCATCTTTGCATGTTTATTTTCATAATGAATATCCAAAAATTTATCCATGCCTTCTTTTGTGTAAAATTCTTTATGAAGTTCTAAAATAAAATGTTTTGAGTAAATATTTGAGCTTTCATTGTCTATAAAATAGGCTTCTATATATTTTTGAACATCAATATGCGCCAAAGACAACAACTGTAGTTTTTTATCATATTCATTTGAAGAAAAATCTTTTTTCATGGCTTTTTCAATATCCAGAGGATGAGTGCCTTCAGATTCAATTTTATTTGAATAGTAGCTATTTGTTTTTCTGAGTAACTCTTTTATGGAGTTGATTATATGAATATTATGAGATCCTCCAAGAGATGCACTTTTTATACATACCTCTTCTGAGAGAGATAAAAGATCCTGATCTATATTGCCTTTAATATCAATTGGTAAAATAGGGGTAAAATACATTATATTCTCCTAATAGAGAATTATATCATAATTGCGGATATAATTGCAGATGATTAAATCAGAATATCTCCTTAAATAAGTGGTTAATAGAATATTAATAATACTATTAATAAAAATAATTGCGGATATTTTTACAAATTATTTAGCTTATGTCTGGTGTGATATGAAAGTAGATGATAATTAATCTATGGTAAAAAAAAGCCAAAGACCGAGAAGTCTTTGGCTTGAAAACAAAATCTTAAGCGTTATTACTATTGTAATAATCTTAAAACGTTTTGTTGAACAGCGTTTGCTTGAGACATTGCATATGAGCCAGACTGAGCAAGAATGTTCAGTTTAGCAAAGTTTGCGCTCTCTGCAGCGAAGTCAACGTCACGGATTTGTGATTCTGCAGCAGTTACGTTTACCTGAGTAACAGAGATGTTACGGATAGTAGACTCTAACTGATTTTGAACAGAACCAAGGTCTGAACGAGTTGCATTAAGTTTTGATAAAGCAGATCCATCAGTCAAACCAAATGTTGCTAGCGTAGTTACATCTCCTTGAATAGCAATATTCTCTGTTGCACACCATTATAAAACTACATTAGTCCTAGGTGCAGCTGAAGTTTCATATCTACCTCTTTTTGCTCTTCATTAGTGAGCGTTGTCAGCTTTTTATCTAAATATATTCTGCTTAAATCGAGTGTACATAGTTCATTGATACATATATCACTCATAGCTTCAAGCTGATCCCTTTTTTCTATGCTTACTCTTAGATTTCCACCGCTGATAAAAGTCGTGAGGGGGATAACGCTCACACCTTTAAAATCAACTTTGTCAATATTTCTATTTGCAACATCGTTTTGGACGACAAGAGCTGGTCTTACTTTGCCAAACTCACTGTTATATTTTTTACCAAAATTTACCAGATAAATTTCGCCGCGCTTTATCATTGGAAATCCTCTGCAACTTCCTCAATCTCCAAGAATTCATCCTGAGCCCGCTTCGATAAGGCATCTTTATTTTGTATCAGATACAGTGCATCTTCTACAGAATCTCTGATCTGTTCATATAATTCATAAGGAAATACAACACTTTTGATGACATGCTTCTTTGCATCTTCAACAAATGTAATATCCTTGGGCTGCGTAATGTATGAAGGCGTTTTAATAATATCTCTAGAAGCTATAGTAATCATAATATTATCCTTTTAAATATATACATATTGTACTATTATTATATACTGATGTCAAATATATAAAAAGATAAAAAAAAGCCAAAGACCGAGTGGTCTTTGGCTTGAGAATAAAGTTTAAAGATTGATTACTATTGTAATAATCTTAAAACATTCTGTTGAACAGCGTTTGCTTGAGACATTGCATATGAGCCAGACTGAGCAAGAATGTTCAGTTTAGCAAAGTTTGCGCTCTCTGCAGCGAAGTCAACGTCACGGATTTGTGATTCTGCAGCAGTTACGTTTACCTGAGTAACAGAGATGTTACGGATAGTAGACTCTAACTGATTTTGAACAGAACCAAGGTCTGAACGAGTTGCATCAAGTGATTTAAGAGCAGAGTCAGCGATTAGGATGCCAATCTCAGCACTATTACGGCTTGTTACATCAATGCTGTCTAAAGAAGCACCATTATCTGTAACTTTAGATGTTCCTTCAGTTAAACCAAATGATGTTTCAGCATTACCACCAACTGTTACAGCTTCTTTACTAAAGATTTCTACCGTACCTGCAGCAGATTGGTTTGTAACACCTTCAGCTAATTTAAAAGTATGAGTAGCATCAGCATCAACACCAGCAATATTTAAATCTTGACCATCATTAGCAATAAGTTTAATAACACCTAAAGCGTTAATAGATGAATCTCCTAGCCCATCGATAGCTTGAATAGCAGCTTCTAAAGCTGCTCTAGCGCCACCTAGTGTTGAATTATCACCATAAGTTCCAGCCATATCAACACCGTTGATAACTAAATCGCCCTCAGCAATATCTAGAGCGGCTGCATTAGAAGATGTTAATCCAGCAACAACACCAGAGTCTACACTAGTTAAATGATCTGCAGTTAAACCTGTTACAGTGTCACTACCTGTAGCAATTGCAGCTACACCAACAGTTGTAACAGCATCTGCCATGCTAGTTAAACCAGTAGCAGCTGATGTATCTATTGAAATATCAAATGCTGTACCATCTACAGCTCCTGCCATTGTAAAAGCTTCAGCTGTAGTAGATTCAGCTCCAAATGCAGCTGTAGATGTAGTGGCACTAAGCACAGAAAATGTACCAGCTGGAACAGTTTGAGTTGAATCAGAAGTAATAACTACACTAGTCGTAGCAGCATCATAGACGGCAGACCATTCTGAATCTACACTAATTGCAGCAGCAAGACCCGCACCCCATGTAGCTATAGTTTCATTATCAGCGAGTGCAGCATAAGTGAAAGTTTCATCACCATCATTCCACGTAACACTAGCACCTTCAGTATTATCTAAATCACCAGTTATAATAACAGAACGAGTCGCCTGCGTATATGTAGCATCTGTAATACCGTTAGCTTCCATTGAAGTTACTAGATTTTCCATTGTTGTAACATGATCAGTAGCAAAAGCTACATCAACAGCGGTTGCACTATCAACACTATATGAAATAGTACCAGCTGTAACCTCTCCAACAATTGTAGCTGTATTTAATTGTGGCACTGCAGTTGTCGCCGTTGAAGTAGTAATAGAAATATTAGAACCATCAGCTGACTCTAGAACAAGTTTTTTGTTAGCATCTAAAGACGCTGTAACACCTGTCTGGTCAGTGATATCATTAATAGCACGAACCAATGCGCCATCAGAGTCAAGGGCTTGAACTGTTGTAGCAGCTACAGCCACACCATTGATTTTCAATGCATCAGCAGTGATAGCACCACCAGCGATAGCACCAGTAGCTGTAAAAGTATTTGAAGCATCAGTTGTTAAACCTGTTGCATCAGTAATAGCAGCAGCAACGCTTGCAGCATCAGTTAATCTAGTTGGACTAAGAGTATTTATTGATGATGAAACATCAGTACCGTTAATTGTTAGTGCTTCTGCAGCTAAACTATAGCCCGTAGAACTCTCAGAGAGGTCAGTAGCGTTTACGAAAGCATCACGAGTTGCTGCTCCAGTCATACTAGTTACACTACCAACAGAATTTGTCTGAACATTACCTACTGAAAGACTTACAGTCTCACCGGCATAAGCACCTATATGGAACGCTTTGTTAGTAAAAGTACCGTCAAGAAGTTTTTGACCATTAAACTGAGTAGTGTTTGCAATACCGTTTGCCGCTTCTAAAAGACGGTCAATATCCGCTTGGATAGCTGCACGAGAGTCAGAGTTTTGACCATCAGAAGCTGCTTGAATTGCTTTGGTTCTTACAGTGTTAATGATGTTGATGTATTCATCAAGAGCACCATCTGCCGTTTGAACAACAGCAACACCATCGTTTGCATTGTTTATAGCTTGACCAAGACCTTTAGCCTGTGAACGAAGACTATCTGCAATCGTCATACCTGAAGCATCATCAGCCGCCGTGTTAATACGAAGACCTGAACTTAAAGAGTTAAGACTTTTATCAAGTCCAGCATTCGTCATCATCGCGTTTCTGTGCGAGTTCATCGCAGCAATGTTTGTGTTTATTCTAAATCCCATAATAAATCCTTTTTGGGTAAGAGCCTTACGCCCTTGAGTTTAATTTTATCTCAGCATCCTTGCCTTGACTCAAACTAAATCGACAGGGTAAAAAATAACTTTAACAAATGATTTACAAATTTTCTTTTTACTTGGTTAAAAGGGAAATAAAGAACTTTTTCAACAGCCGTAAGAGTCCCATTTTGATTATTTATGTTTGCTTCAAAAATGCGTATAATCATGCAAACACTCAAATAGTTGTTGATATTTAAGTTTAGTTTTATAGTGGTAGACAGTGAAGGAAAGCAAAAAGCTGTCTACTCAATACTATTTAAAAAGTGAGTTGTGATTTCCAGTAAGTTTATGGTCTTTATATTTTTCATCAAGTTTTTCATTTTGCGCTAATAAGAAAATAACTTCTTTAACTAATTCTCTATCTATAAGAAGATAATTTTTTATATTGTTTTTTAAAAGATGAAGTTCTAAATATTGAATACATTAATTATCTAAATCTTTGAAAAGTTCATCTACATCTTTAAAACTTTTACCTTTTTTGTTTTCAAGTTCATCTATAGACTTTTTAAACTCTTTTGTAGGAAGTTTGACATCAAAAGGTAACCCTTTATTTGCAACTACCATATTTGTAAATATATTAACTGCATCTGTAAAATTAAGACCTAAACTTTTTAGTATCTCTTTTGCTTCAGATAATTTATCAGCATCTAGTCTTAAACTTGTTTGTACTTTAGTCATAACTTATCCTTTTTCATCATTATACACCATTTGGTATATAAATTTAACTTAAAATATAAAATTAAATATAATAGCTCTGATTATAGAAAATTCCTAATAGCTGAATGACTCTAGAAAATTATGCAAGATATACCCTTCAAAGGAATGTAAAAGAGCTGGTTTTTTAGAAAGATAGCGTCACAAGTTGACACAGTAAGTTTTTAGTTGTTGTGAAAATAGCTATGTTAGGGCGTTCATCAAGAAATGGTGGACAGTGAGGGATTCGAACCCTCGGTAGGTTGCCCTACGCTACCTTTCCAAGGTAGTAGATTCGGCCACTCTCCCAACTGTCCATTTTGAAGAGATGAAATTCTATCTATAATCATCTTAATTTTAGCATTAAATTACTTTTTAGTATTAAAAGATATAATCTCCAAAGTACAAAAATGAGGGTATATAATGCTAAGTATCGCTTCGTTTCTAAAGTTATTGAGAGAATCATTTAGAGACTTACTTCCTATTATCTTGGTGATAATGTTTTTCCAGTTAATAGTTATTCAAACTGTTCCTGACAACTGGCTCAGCACATCTATCGGTTTGGCAATAGTTGGTGTAGGTTTGGCTGTTTTTCTTTTGGGTCTTGAGGTTGGGATTTTTCCCGTAGGAGAGGGTTTAGCTAGTGATTTTGCGCATAAAGGTTCAACCGGCTGGATAATGCTTTTTGCCTTTATGATAGGCTTTGGCACAACCGTCGCTGAACCTGCACTTATTGTTATCGCCGATAAGGCGGCCAGCATTAGTAGCGGCCGTATTGATGCTACGGTACTTAGAATAGTTGTCGCATTTTCTGTTGGTTTTGCCATAATCATAGGTGTTTGGAGAATCATAAAAGGTCATCCGATTCATTACTATATTATCTCAGGTTATGTTATGGTTGTAGCGACTACCGCTTTTGCTCCAAAAGAGATAGTCGCTCTTGCTTATGACTTAGGAGGTGTTACTACTTCAACTGTCACCGTTCCTCTGGTAGCTGCTTTAGGAATCGGTTTAGCCTCAACCATTAAGGGAAGGAACCCTGTCTTGGATGGCTTTGGACTCATCGCTTTTGCCTCACTGACCCCCATGATATTTGTGCAGTTTTACGGCATCTTTGTATATCAGTTTGTAGAAGTGAGTGCAGTTATAGTTCCTCAGAGCATTGAAGCAATAGAAACGGTAAAGCTTAGTTTTGCTTTAGTTGACATCTTGAAAGGGCTTGCCGGAGTTATAGGGGATGTTCTTCCTATCTTAGCTGTAATACTGTTTTTTCAATATCTTGTACTGAAGAAACATATCGATAACCTCAAAGAAGTTATCATAGGCTTCGGGCTTGTAATACTCGGTCTTTATGCTTTTATAGTTGGTTTGGAGATGGGTCTTTTCTCAGTTGGTGAAACTATGGCGATGGAGCTTACCAAATATGACAGCAATCTTGTTATATACTCATTTGGTTTTTTGATTGGTTTTTCTACAACCATGGCGGAGCCTTCACTCACGGCCATTGCCAGAAAAGCAAAAGAGATAAGTGATGGCAAGATAAACGACTTTGCACTTCGCCTATTTGTTGCCCTTGGCGTGGCTATAGGTATAGCCATCGGCTCTTACCGCATAGTTGTCGGCGGTGAAATAGTTTACTATATCATGACTGGTTATATGCTTGTGATTTTTCTTACTTTTATGGCTCCTAAGTACATTATACCCATCGCTTATGATAGCGGAGGTGTTACTACCTCAACAGTGACTGTTCCTCTGGTTGCGGCAATCGGTCTTGGGCTTGCAACAAATATTCCCGGTCGTGACCCGCTCATTGATGGTTTTGGACTTATTGCTTTTGCATCTTTGTTTCCAATGATTACAGTTATGCTCTATGGTGTTATCACAGAAGAAGTTGGTGTAAAAGGTCAACATGAACTAGAAGAGATTCACTTAGATGAAATCCGCTTTGCACTTGGCGACGTGAACGATATGGAACTCTCAACCGTAAGGGTCCAAGGTACAACTAAGCAAAAAACATATAAAATGCCTTTTTCTGCTGTTCACATCATAGTTCCACGGGCAAAAAAAGAGGAAGCCCTTTTAGCAGCAAAAGACTCTGGTGCGACAGGAGTGACTATCATGGAAGCGCATGGCATGGGTCTTGATGAGATGGATAATTTTTACAATCGTCTTGAGAGTCAAGCCACTGATGTCAACCTCATGTTAATTGTGCCGACCAAAAAAGTGAATCAAATCATACGGAATGTTATGCATAAACTTGACATAATTGGAAACGGGGACGGTATCTCTTATTCTTACCCTATCAGCAACCTAAAAGGGTTAACATTAAAAGAGAGTGATTTATGACAAACGGTGAAACACAATATGATTTTTCTGAGTTTTTAAATGATAAAAGTGATGTTTTAGATCACTTCATAGATAAATTTACATCTTGCGTAGTTGGCTATGATGATGATGATAGAGCAGAGATCATGGTTAATCAATACAAAAAAATAATAGATATTCTGAACATTTCTTTTGTAGGGAAAGATTTAATAAACCTTTTTGAAGAACTTGCAGAGTTTAAAATATCTCTAGATATTCCTTACGCTCTAGTCACAAATGAGATATATGGTCTTAAACATATTTTAATCTCAAAAATGGCAAATCACAGAATTGATACAAATATTATTGACTTTGTATCTTTATTCAATAAAATAAACAATCGCGTTGCAAAACTTTACTTATTAAGTTACATAGAAAATCTTCTTTCTGTAAATAGCTTAAGACTTAGTTCCATCGCAGATTTAATTGAAAAAAATATTATTACTCATTATGAGTCACACCTTTTATGGCTAAATGAGCTAGCAAAGTGTATACAAGAAGAGAGAACAGATAATTTTCCACAGCTAAATTCAAACTTATGTGCATTTGGTTCATGGCTAGTAAATGATGGCAAGGTTCTTATTCAAAACAATTCAAAATATAAGATAATAGATCATCTGCATATAAACCTACATTTGTTAGCTAAAAAAATCTTTTCTCATTTAAAGACAGATGAATATCATGTGCTTATAACTTATCTTGAAAAATGTGAATTTATCTCCCTGAGTATTGGAACTGAACTGGCTTTGATTGACAATGTTCTTATGAACAAAAGAGTTACGAAGGACACCTTAACAGGGGCACTTAACAGAAATGGATTGAACAATGTTTTTGAAAGTCAGTATGAACTCTCCTTAGCTACAAATAATCCTTTTATTTTAGCCATGTGTGATTTAGACTTTTTCAAAAATATTAATGATACCTATGGTCATGTTGCCGGCGATAAGATGCTGGAATCTTTTGTTAATGTTGTAAAAGAAAATATTCGTAACTCTGACATTATCATAAGATACGGCGGAGAGGAATTTGTAATTCTTCTTCCTGTTATCAATAGTAAAAAAGGGTTTGAGGTTTTAGAAGCTATTCGTAAAAACTTTGAGAACTATACTTTAAAATTTGATTCACATCTGCTAAAGGCTACCGTTAGCATTGGCATGATTGAGATACATCCACAACATAGCTATAAGCAGAGTTTTGCTGAGCAATATATTGCGATGGCTGACAAACAACTCTATTCAGCGAAAGAGAATGGAAGAAACAGAGTTGAGGTGCATGAGTACTATAATAAGTCCTTGTAGTCGTACCTAGCTAAATCAATATACAGTTTTTTATCAAGTACAATAATTCTCTTGTCTTTTTTTGCTATCTTTTCAAATCGATTTTGAACCTTATCTCTTTTGGATTTCGAAAGTCCGCTGTCTTTGAGATACTTTTTCAAAGAAATTAATTTACTTTGCTTAGTTTCAATAGGGCTCTCTTCTATCTCCGCTTCAACATGATCCAATTCTTCCAGCTTTTCTTCAACAGGAGGGTTTAACATAAAGTTAGAGGTGATGGCATTGAGAATATTTTTTAATTGCTCATCTTTATCTTTGTAAATCTGTTCAATCTTGAGTCTTTCTTCTATAAGCATCTGCTCTTTTTGTTCCCGCAGACTTCTTGTTTCATTTTCAAGCTTTTCAACTTTTTCCTGAAGCTTTACATTTTGCTCTTCGAGAAGTTTGTAATATCTATCATCTTGCGGTGGGGCAGTTTTTCTCATTTGCGGCTTAATAACATTTTTGTTAGCTGGATCTATAACAACCTGCTTAACACCATCTTCTATAAGCGTATCTAAAGAACCTCTTCGTATTCTGTTATGAATAGCCTCTTTAGATACACCGAAATATTCGGCCGCATCGGCTATACTCATCTTAGACATATGCATATCCTTTTATCTCATATTTTCAAAGACTAGGGGAGCTTCCCATTCCATGCCGCGGATAGTAGCTATAACTTTTTGCAAATCATCCAAGTTTTTACCCTTCACACGGATAGCATCACCTTCTATTTGAGCAGTCACTTTGAGTTTGAGATTTTTTATTTCTGCCGTTATTTTTTTAGCTTCTTTTGCTTCAATATAATCAACTATTTTATATGTCTGCTTTCTCGTTGAGCCACTTGCATCTTCAACTTTGAGCTCTTCTAAAACCTTAGATGTCAAGCCCTGCTTTAACAGTTTTGCCACAACGATATCTTTGAGTGCGTCAAGTTTATTATCACTCGATGCCACAAGCACTAAAAGTTTTTCTTTTTCTTTATAGCTGACTTCATACTTGGTTCCCTTGAAGTCATAACGGTTATCAACCTCTTTGCCTACCAAATTGATAGCGTCTTTAAAGCTCTGTGTGCTTATCTTTGCTGTTATATCAAATGAATGCTCTGCTGCCATGTAAAACCCTTTTCGTTTTAAAAATAATGATAATACCAAATGCAGCTAACCCTGTATGCTCTAAATAAAAGATAAGCTATTAGCTACAAGGCAAATCTTTGCAGGACTAACTGGTTAATCCAAAAAGATTTAACGAAGATAGATGATATCTTATCTTTTACCCTTCGGGCGAGCATATTGCATCATATTGCTTCGTTGAAACCACTTGAAGCTACTAGTAGCTCCTGCGTACTTTCGCCTTGCACTCTAATGCAATATGCTCGTTTAGAGTATACTTGGTTAGTTGCATTTGGTATAAGTATAACATAATTAATATGTTAGTTTTAAAAACTCGGGCTTCCATCAAAACCAAATCCGCCGCCGAAGTTTCCAAAATTTGGATCCATAAAACCGTGCTGAGCTGATTTTGAGCGAAGTTTTTC